>Ga0209810_1000004_pt1 | contig 1101714 bp, 937 predicted proteins | sample Coa_R1_7_FD_187159 | JGI IMG/M metagenome (GOLD analysis project Ga0209810, IMG submission 187159) | Surface soil microbial communities from Centralia Pennsylvania, which are recovering from an underground coalmine fire - Coalmine... | ecosystem: Environmental > Terrestrial > Soil >... | reverse complement strand
GTAGGTCACCCATGTGTTCCTCACCCGTCCGCCACTCCCTCGTGGAGCGAACCCCACGAGGACGTGCGACTTGCATGTGTTAGGCACGCCGCCAGCGTTTGTCCTGAGCCAGGATCAAACTCGCCATCCAGTAGATCTATGTCCTTGCGCTGTAGGCCAGCACAAGCGTCTGCTGTGTGTTGAGCGATCCAGGCCAAAGTCCATGCACTGTTGTGTGTGTTACTGTTCTTTGGCTGGTTCGCAGATTCCTCCTGCCCGCGCTACGGGCAGAAGGCTCATTGTTGATTGACAGGGCTGCGTCATGCGCGCACAAAAGCTTGCTCGCTTACCACAGCCTGTTCTGCTTTCCACTTTTCAATTGGCAAGGTACTCATGGAGCATAAAATGCTCCACTGATACAGTATCTTCACTGTATCAACTGCCGCTGAACGTGTATTTCGTTCATTTGCTTCAGTGACTGTATTATGTCACATTTCTAGCAGCCTGTCAAGAGGTTTTTTTCAGCCTCATACTTTTTTCTTACTTCCCATCTTTTCCTGAAATTTTGCTCGCTTGCTACTGATGAGCAAGTACTACTGCACCGTCTCACACCATCGCAAACGACAGCATGAACCGGTATCGGTCAAGTTACTCAGGAAATGCGTCCATGAGAGGAGCCACCTTATCGTGGCAGGAGAAAGAAAAAAGCGACAGACAGGAGCATCTAATCACTTGTCGATCAGATGATTGCCTTTTCGCGGCAAGAGGGATTATCGCACATGTCCAAAACCTTGTCAATAGGTTTTTGGGAGAATTTTCCAGTTCATGAAAAATTCTCCCGAGAAGCTTGCCAGGCCTGTCTCAATTGCTGAGATGAGGCAAATACATCGTCGATCTGACCATCATGAGCCGCGAGCCGATCTCGAAAAGCTACCAGTTGCTGTATGTAGGCATTGAGCCAGCGCGTTAAGGCTTCGCTGTTGGTCAAACAAATATCACGATACATTTCAGGGCTGCCTGCCGCCAGGCGCGTCATATCGCGAAAACCGCTGCCAGCCAATAAAGAGGCGTCACCCCAGGACTCGCCGCCAGCTACGGTATTCATCAACACTGCGGACACCACAAACGGCAAATGACTTACACCTGCCACCTGCCCATCATGTTCGAGTGGTTCAAGAAAGCGTACCTGCGCCCCCAACGCACTTACCAGTTCGGTCACTTTCTCTAAAGCAGCGGGTGATGTGCGGCGCGTTGGCGTCAGGCAGTACACACAGTTTTGAAATAGCTTCCCATCCGCGCCCTCGATACCGCTTATCTCTTTACCCGCGATTGGGTGGCCGCCCACAAACGCGACAGTCGGTGGCAGATATTCTTCAGCCCAGTTAATCACCTGCGCCTTTGTGCTGGCAACGTCCGTTATCACGGTGCCTGGCGCAACTGTCCCCGCAAGCTGCTGCAACAATTGACGCATTGCGCCTACAGGTGTAGCCAGGATCACCAACTCTGCTCCACGCACTGCCTCAGCAAGCGTACTACATGGCTGGTCAATCGCACCAGACTTACGCGCTCGTTCGGCAACGCCTTTGCCCGCGTCAAATCCTGCTACTTGCTGTGCTGCTCTGGCATTATGTAGCGCCAGCCCGATTGAACCGCCAATGAGACCCAGACCAATAATTGCAACCCGTTTAAACATATCGTCACCTTAAAAATATACCAGTTCCTCTAACCATTCAGTGCCGCCCGGCCCAAGCGTTTGCGCCAGCATCTCCGTCACCTCATCGCTCAGCAACACAGTCTGCCCTTTGCGATACTGCTCCAAAAAGCGCGACAGAATATCCGGCGTGTAGTTTGCCAGCAGATCAACGGCAAATTGCTCAAGCAACAAATCAAACACCAGGTAGTCTTCGGCGCTGGTATCTTCATACCAATCAAAACCACGTACCGTTACCGGCGTCTTTCCATCCGGCTCTGGCTCAAAAATATCAGTATATTGCTCGCGTAGATCGTTCATGACCGGCCCAGAAACGCCTAAAACCTGCTGGCAAAGCCAGAGCGCGGCAAATTGCAACTGCCACTCATCGGCCCATAACGGGCTTTCCTCAGGCCAGGGGCGCGGGTCTAGCTCCAGAAAAGCATGCGCCAGTTCATGAAAGAGCAATAACGCCAGCTTTTCCTGGGTCGGCTCGCCAATGATCGCATCCAACTCGGTTGGTATGACCAGCGAGGGCGGATCAGTCTCCCCATTTAAGAACGGCAACAACATATCCGGCTCATCTGGTTCTTCTCTTGGCACCAGCGACCAGTCGGCAGGATCAACAATCAGTATTTCCAGATCGGGCGTTGGCAATTCTAATAATTCTGAAAGCAATGCGCTGGCCTTGTCTACCATCTGAAATATCCAACGGGCCAGCGTCTCCTGGCCCGTTGGATAGTAAACGGTGAGTGGCTCTGCCAGCGTCTCATACTGCTCATATGGAAAGGCCATATGCTACTCTCTCGTCTCTCGTGTCGTCGCGTGACCGGGTAGCGATCAGTATGCAGACACAACATGTGTAACTTAACTTGATACCTTCGGGCCTTCGAGACCTAGAGCGGTATCATTACCGGTGACGGCGTACTGTCGCAACTCGTCCGTTGAGCGCTGCTTGCGGAAACGATGATAGAACTCGTTATATAGCTCTCGCATCCGGTTCGGACTGATCTGCTTGCCGCCCTCGTAGTATTCAAGCGCCACCTGTCCAATAGCCCACGTACCAGCACCGGCGATTGCGCCAGCCACAAAATCGCCACCAATCGGCACCGCCTTAGCGACCTGCTCAGCCAGATAGCGCAAACCTGCCCCTGTCACCAGCGTCACAATCAATTCACGCGCATGCTTCATGGACTCCGTCGTGTCCATTGACTCGCCAAACAACGCGCCAATACGTAGCACCAGCCGCAGTTGCGTTCCTAAGATGATGGGGATATCGATAAGTGGAATCGGCTCGAAGCCAGCAGCCAGGCTAACCAGTGTCGCATTACGAATGATACGCTGCGCTGCCTGTTGCCGGTAAGCGGGCAATTCGCGCCCGATCACCAGCGCCGCATCCGGGCTTGCTTCGATGACCGCCGGAATCAATTCCTCAGCCACATTTGCCCCTGTACGGGCGGAAACAGGAATCACGCCGGGTACATTGAGCATCACGGCTACCTCGTTCGCGATGCGATCGCCCGATTCGCCGCCCTTCAAAGCGTCAACCTTGTTGACCGCGATGATGGTCGGCTTTTCCATCTTCTTGACCGTCTCATACAACTCACGGTCTTTATCCTGCAGGCCCTTCGTCGCGTCGATCAACAATACGATGACGCTCGCCTGATCCATACCGCTCTCCATTAATTCCGGCAGGTGTCCAGGCGTGTCAATCAGCGTAAACGGCCCAAAATCGGTGCGCACCAGCGATTTGGTCGTACCCGCCTCTGGCGATACGGGAGAGAGCTGCTCGCCTTTCAGCATATTGAAAAGCGTACTCTTCCCCGTATTGGGCTGGCCCACGATCACAATCGTATGGTTCAAGCCCTCCAACACTTCACCATGCGCCTGTCGCCAATCCACCGCCTTCATGAAGCTGCGCACAGTTGCGATATTGCTTGGCAAGTTCCTCAGCGCCGCGATGCCCAGGTCGCGCACGCTCTTTGAGCGATTGCTTTTGCGAAAAGCACTCCTGGCCATCTTCTTGACCAGGTTGTCTTTCGTCTTCTTCTCATCTACCGATGAAACACGTATTTTTTTTCTAGCCACTCTGCGTTTCCTTCCATGCCTCAATTTAGTAAGGCGCAAAGAATGAAGCCCCTCCATTGTACTACCTCTGCCGCCTCACAACAAGCCTCATTCCAACACCGCACACACTCTACTACTAGTACGTATAGAAAACGTATAAGGGTGTATAACTCTAGCAAAAAGCCGGAATAAAAAAAGGCCACAAATTTCAACTTGTGGCCTTCTAAAATCAATCTCTTCTTTTCATTCAAGCCGGATACGCGGATCAGCAATCGCATACGCCACATCCGTCAGGGCATTGAAAAACACCACCGATGCGCTGGTCAAAATGACGGTTGCCTGCAACACAGGAAAATCACGTTGCGAAATCGCGGTCAGCGTGATAGCGCTCACCCCTGGAATATTGAAAAACTGCTCAGTAATAAATACGCCCGTCACCAGGAAACCCAATGATGGCCCGATCAGCGTAATCAAGGGCAAGCAGGCATTGCGCAGCGCATGGCGATAGATCACCACTCGTTCATATAATCCCTTCGCCCGAGCCGTGCGTATATAGTCCTGTCCCAGCGCCTCCAGCACCGAGGTTCTTGTGAGACGGGCAAAATAGCCATATCCGGTCGTCGCGGTAATCAGCACCGGCGCAATGCGCTCCTGCCAGGTATCCCACCCGGCTACCGGCAGCGAGGGCAGGCCATTCTGGTACAGAATCACCATGATGACCTGAAAGCCCACAATCAACGCAATATCCGGCAGCGAGTACAGCATAATCGCCACAGTCGTTAACGACGTATCAACATGGCTATTGGCGCGCAAAGCCGAGAGAATACCGGAAGGAATGCCCAGCACAATAGTCACCAGCAATACTTCCAACCCCAACTCTATTGAATTCGGCAAGCCCCGGCTCAAGACATCCCAGGCCGGTGTTTGTTGATACACGAACGAGTAGCCGAATGTTCCATGTAGCACATTAGCAAGAAAGTTGAAATACTGCTGATACCAGGGCAGGTCAAGCCCATAAAAATGCCTCAGTGTTTGATAGACCTGCGATGTAGTATGCCCTCCGGTCAAGGCAAGAATTGGGTCTCCCGGCGCAAGATACCCCATGATAAAGGTAACAAAACTGACACTGAACAACACAAATATCAGCCCGATAAATCGCGTTAAAAGAAAACGTAACACATTGGCACCTCTAAAAAAGAAAGTTTGTGCATAAAAAAAGGGCTAAACCCCTCGAAAGTTCAGCCCCCTACCATCAATTGCCCAGATTCGTTAGAATATAGTAGTGGTTTTTTCCCCTCTTGTAAAGAGTATTCTAAATATTATTACGGAGACGATAAAGTGGACATCACCGCTACCACCACAGAAAAAGCACAACAGGAAGAAACGATTACCTACGCCAATTACCACAGCATCATCACCGGCGAAAATCGCGCCTGGCAGTACGGCGGCTTTCCGCTCCCCGATGGCACCTTCTGGCGCTACCGCGAACCAAACGCCACCGTTGTCGTTGAAGGTGAGCGCCTGCGTGTCACCTCAAAGATCACCCGTTCCAACAACCAGGTACAGATTCTCGATAACGCCAAAAATATGTTCTTCTCCACCCGGCGCTTCGAGATACCCGAACACGGCGAAATCTCCTTCGAGTGGGAGATGCAGGCCCGTTGCCAGAATACACGCCCCGGTGACCTCTACGATGGCTTCGTCTCCGTGAACCTGCTCGACTTCAGCACAGGCGTCGCGCTCGACTTTTTCGCCTGCAATGATGTCATCGCCAGCGTCTACGCCCTGCTCCCCTTCCCAGGCGTTCCCGAACCCCCCGACGTAGAAGACGCCGATAAACCCAAATATTTCTGCGACTTCAATGAACTAACAATTCCTACCACTTCCGGCCAACTACATCGCTATAAAATCAGCTACCATCGCGGCAAAGACGAAGTCCGCTACTACGTCGATGGCGAAGAGGTCAGCGCCTACACCAACGTCCCCGTTAAAATCAACGGCCTCATCATCGCCCTCGGCCTCATGACCGAAAAAACCATCGAACAGGGCAAAAGCGTCTCCGTTCACGGACAGATTCTGACGGGAACGTGGGGCAAATTTATGATTACTACTCACAGCGAATAAAGGTGAGTAAAGAAAATCATATTTGAAGGATTTCAACTATCAAGGATTGATACCGGCGAAGCGGTGATTCGCGTCCTCATGGAGGACATGGCCCCGGCCTGCTCCTCCTTCACGGTCATCCACACACACATGTTATGTGGCATAAAATCGCTCCCAAGCTTGCCCAGAATTTCACGGTCGTTGCTGCGGATTTATGAGGATACGGCGAGAGCAGCAAACCGCCAGCAACGCCAAATCACGAAACCTACTCCAAACGGGTTATGGCACGCGATCAAATCGAGGTGATGCGGCAACTTGGCTTCGAGCAATTCTTTGTTGCTGGACATGATCGAGGAGGCTATTGCGCTATTCGCATGGCGCTTGATGCCCCTGAGCGCATACGCAAGCTGGCAGTTTTTAGCAATATTCCTATCGGAGAGGCATTTTGCCGCGCCACAAGAGAATTTGCGCCAGGCTGGTGGCACTGGTTCTTTTTTGCCCAGCCAGAGCTACCGGAACGCTTAATCCTCGAAAACCCCGATAATTACTATCGTTTGGGCGAACGAATACAAGCAAAACTGCCCGCGTACTTCACGCCCGAAGCAGTTGAAGACTATCGACGCAGTGTCTACAATCCAGAAACCATCAAAGCCATGATTGAAGACTATCGCGCAGGCGCAACCTACGATTTTGCCCTCGATAAAGCCGACCAGGGCAAAAAACGTATTTCCCGCCCAATGCTGGTTCTAACCTGCTTGAAGGACGATCTCAAAGACTACTTCGATATCGAAGCCATCTGGCACTACTGGGTCGATGATGTGCAATTTGAAAGTCTGGATGCCGGACATTATGCCCCTGAAGAGCTTCCAAAGGAAACGTATCGCGCCCTTTATAGCTTTTTTGCTCAATAAAATGAGCAAGATGCGAGAAGTTTTTCCTCCTTTGAGATCAAGCCAGGATGATGCGAATACATTCTTTCCATCATGCATTCCCACTACTCATCCAGAGACTTGTTCCAGATAATCCAACACCCGCTCGATCTCATCGAGAGTGTTATAATGCGCCATCCCCAATCTCAAAGCTCCTCCACGCTCTTCCAATCCCAACCGCTCCATGATCCCGAGCGCGTAATAGTTACCGTCCCAGGCAAAGACGCCCTTCCTTCCCAGGTACCCGGCCAGTTCGCGCGGGTTATGCCCCTCGATATTGCAAATGACCGTCGGCACCCGCCATTGAAGCTGCTGCGGATTCGTAATGCCATACACCTGTATGCCCTTGACCTCGCGCAAGCCTGTCAACAGATGCGCCGATAGCCCCCGTTCGTAATCCATGATGGCCTGCATCGCCACTTTCAAATCGCGCTGTCGCCCGATGTACAACGACTTCCCCTCACTATCCTTGAAAGCATCGGCATATAATTCGCCCTGTTCGCGCCCGATCATTGCGAAGTAATCGATTACGCCTGTCAGTCCGGCCAGCCCCTCGTGATTCTGAGTTCCTGTTTCCCAGCGTTCGGGAGCGCGATTACTCGCCGGGCGCACTTTATAAGCGGGCAGGCTTTCCAAAAGTTCGTACTTGCCATAGACAATTCCCAGGTGCGGCCCAAAAAACTTATAGGCGGAGCAGGCGAGGAAATCAACATCCAGTGCCTTCACATCAATTGGCCCGTGTGGCGCGAACTGCACGGCGTCAATCCACGTCAAAGCTCCGACTTCGTGCGCCCAGCCGATAATCGTCGCCACATCGTTGATCGTTCCCGAAGCGTTCGAGGCATAGCCGACCGCAACCAGCTTCGTGCGCTCCGTGATCTTGCGCCGCATGTCTTCCATATCCAGTGTCACATTTTCGGGATGTACGTCCACCGTTCGAATCACTACGCCGCGCTCATCCTGCAAGGCCAGCCAGGGCGCGACATTCGCATCATGATCCAGCACCGTCACCACAATTTCGTCTCCCGGCGATAGGGTTTTGCCTATGGCGCGGCTGAACGCGAAGGTAAGCGTGGTCATATTGGGGCCAAACACAATCTCATTGGGATCGGCATGCAGGAAATCAGCCATGCCAAGTCGCGCTCGCGTAATCACTTCGTCTGTGCGCTGGCTGGTCGCGAAAGCCCCGTGTGTATTGGCATTCGCATCACGAAAATAGGTGGTCATAGCATCGATCACCTGCAAAGCCACCTGCGTCCCACCCGGATTATCAAAAAAGATCACTCGTTGACCATGCATCTCCTGCTTCAGCGAGGGAAAATACTGGCGATAGGGGCGTAAATCGAGCGTCTGGGTCATGCGCATGTTCTCCTGTTGTACCTGAGCTACCAAATAGTTACAGCGCTCTCAAGCGTTGTATAAGCAAACATATCACATGGTTTGCAGCAGCGCCACTGCCTCTTCCACCGTCCGCACAATGCGCTTGCCATAATCGCAAATGCCCCACACGATATTATTCATTGCCCCGCGCTTATCATCGGTAATGCCAATACACGGCTTGCCAAGCGCGTACAAAAATCCGAGTTCGGCGCTCGTTCCTGAGTCGTGGTCAGGGCCAGTCAGCAGCGCCACACACGCATCGCACGCCTTCAACGCTTCCAGGTCTTTTGTAAAAATACGCATCCGCTCCTCTACAGATCCGGGTTTCACCAGTCCCGCATCCCGGTGCGGCAAAAAGGTACGATACCCATTTGCTTCAAGCGCCTCCGTAATGCGTTCGAGATACCAGCGCTCATGCGTATTGAACAACGGCCCGGCCACGTAAATCAGTTTCATGCGATTCTCCTCGCCAAAAATACTACTTGACATTCGCTTAAAAGCCTTGTACTGTATATACACATACAACATACAGGAGCAAACAATGTTGACCTTCATCTAATCATTTCTTCTAACCGGGAAAACGTCATGCTATCTGCGCGTCCACGCGCCAGTAGAAGTTTTCCTATGGAGAAGATGGTTGCATGAAGGTGCATCTACAGCCCGCAGGCTTACAATACATTCTCGCACACAGATGCTATCCCGCACCATGACCTGACCATCTTCCCCTTTCTGCTACCACTATTCATCATTTTCAGGAGTATATATGCCCGAACAACACAAATCGCAAACAGGGGAAGAGCAACTTTCAAACGGTCTGCTTTCACGCGCTCCGCAAAAGGCTATCCTGGTCGGCGTTGAGCTGCCTGATACCGATTGGCCCGTCGAGGAGTCTCTCGACGAGTTGGCTCAGCTCGCCAGCACAGCAGGCGTGAATTGCGCCGACCGGGTGATCCAGCGTCTTGCCAGACCACATCCCGGCAGGCTACTCGGCTCCGGTAAAATTCAAGAAATCGCCGACCTGATTGCCTTCCACGACTGCGATGGCGTGATCTTCGATCTCGAATTGACGCCCGGCCAGCATCGCAACCTGGAACGCGAACTTGAGGTGCAGGTACTCGACCGCACCGCGCTGATTCTCATCATCTTTGGCCAGCGCGCCCGCACCCGCGAAGGTCGCTTGCAGGTGGAGCTGGCGCAAATCGAGTACGACCTGCCGCGCCTGGCCCGCCAATGGTCGCACCTCTCGCGTCAGAAGGGCAGCGTCCAGCAGCGCGGCGAAGGTGAAAAGCAGATTGAGGTTGACCGCCGTTTGCTACGCCGCCAGAAAGACCAGCTTGAGGAAGAATTGGAACACGTTCGCACTCATCGCCAGTTGCATCGCGACCGCCGCAAAACTAGCGGCGCGCCCGTCGTTGCCCTGGTTGGCTATACAAACGCCGGAAAGTCAACGCTGATGAACGCGCTCGCCGGAGCGGGAGTGCTGGCCGAAAACAAACTTTTTGCCACGCTCGATCCAACCACGAGGCGCGTTCGGCTGGCAGGCGGGCAGGAAATTCTGCTCTCCGACACAGTAGGTTTTGTGCAGCGTCTACCTACTACGCTGGTTGCTGCCTTCCGCGCCACGCTTGAGGAAGTGGCCGAAGCCGATCTGCTTGTTCACGTCGTCGATGCCTCCAGCCCAACGGTGCAAAGGCAGGTCGAGGCCGTCGAGCAGGTGCTGGAAGAAATCGGCGCAGGTGGACGCCCGATGATTCTGGCGCTCAACAAAGCGGATATCACCACCTGCGAGATCAATGTGAGCGGCTTTTCATCGCAATTTCCCGCAGTGCGTGTCTCTGCTCTGCATGGCACAGGCATCGATGATCTGCTGCGCTGCATCAGCGAAACGCTCGTCCAGCAATTCGTGCCGCTCGACGTGCTGATTCCCTATCAGCATGGAGAATTGGTCGCCACGTTCCACCAATTCGGCACCATCGAACACGAAAGCTACGAGGCCAACGGTACTCGTCTGCGCGGCTCCATTCCCGCTAATCACAGTGGCCCGTTCGCTCCGTTCGTTATTGGATTGAGCGCGTCCAAACTTCGGCGAGCGTAAAGCATACCTCGGCAGTCCCCTTGCATCTTCGAGAGTGGACTGCCAGGGTATGCTTTCATGTGTGAGCATGGAATTTCCATGCTCACTTCTCTCCTTTAAAGGCATGCAGCAACGAGGCATACCAGTGGCCGCTCTCCTTCATTATCCTGCGCTGCGTTGGATAGTCGATATACACTATTCCAAAGCGTTTGGTATAGCCCTCGCTCCACTCATAATTGTCCATCAGCGACCAAACGAAGTAACCTTCCAGAGGCACGCCCTGTTCAATGGCCTCGGCACAGGCTGTGATATACGAGCGTAGATAGTCTACGCGCCGGGGGTCGCTGACCGTATTCCCGCCATCCCAGGTATCGGGGAAGGCCGCCCCATTCTCGGTGACATACAACTTGCGCACTGGATAATTGCTCGCCACATGAATCAGTCCATCCTGTAAGCCGTTTGGGTAGATCTCCCAGGCCATGTCCGTATAGCATGAGTTAGGCACAGGCGAAACGAATTCACACCGGTCGGGGAGTGGCTGTGTCTTCGCACCGCGCACCAGCAAACGCGAATAGTTATTCACCCCTAGAAAATCCAGTCGAACGGAGATACTATCCAGGTCGCCGGGCTGAATTGGCGGCGGGTTCAGCGCCATATGCTCAAAGAACCGCTCGGGATAGGCTCCGCGATAGATCGGATCGAGGAACCAGCGATTGCTAAACTCGTCAGCAAGTTCCATATCACGCACCGTCTCGGCTCGCTCGTCGGCACCATAAATTGGATTGAGGATCAGAGTGATGCCAACCTGCGCAGAGGACGTCAATTGGGCGCGCATTCTCGGCACAGCCAATCCGTGTCCGAGCAGGAGATGATGAGCCGCGTCGATAGCTGCCTGGCGATCAGTCTTACCTGGCGCGTGTACGCCGACTCCGTAGCCCAGATACGCGCTGCACCACGGCTCGTTGAGCGTAATCCAGTTCGCCACGCGGTCCCCCAGCCGCCGCGTCACAATCTCTGCATAATCGGCAAACGCATATGCCGTAGCGCGATTGAGCCAGCCGCCTTCACGCTCCAACGTTGAGGGCAGATCCCAGTGATAGAGCGTCACGAATGGTTCGATCCCTTTTGCTAACAGCCTATCCACCAGTCGATCATAAAAATCCAGACCGCGCTGGTTGACGCCGCCGCGTCCCTCGGGCAGAATACGCGGCCACGCTATCGAAAATCGATACGCGCTCAGACCAAGCTGCGCCATCAGGTCAGTATCTTCCTCAACCCGGTGGTAGTGATCGGCAGCTACCTCGCCGCTCTGGCCTTGATACGTCTTGCCCGGCGTGTTTGCGAAATCGTCCCAGATACTGGAACCCCGGCCATCCTCATGGATTGCCCCCTCAATCTGATAAGAGGCAGTAGCTGCGCCCCACAGGAAATGTGCGGGAAATCTCCGCGCCAGATCTGCCACATCTGAGGTCTCAGTACGCTCATCGAAGGTAAAACTCATGCGTTCTCCTGTTCGTTAGTGATGCTTCTCGAGATGAAAAAGAGGATTATTGATATTTAACTCGCAATCTGCGTCCTGCGCAAACGCGAGAATGGCAGGCGTAAGATACGCCTGACCTGCCCTGTCTCCACGCGCAAACGCGGATTGGCTACCTCGTCAATTCCGAAGTTGATTAGAGCCAGTCCCGCCCCAAGCAACGCAATACACATTCCCGGCGCAACATACCACCACCAGGCCCCCAACAAAAGCGCGTCGTTATTCTGTGCCCAGTAGAACATTGTACCCCAGTCAATCACAGAGACGTTTCCCAGGCCCAGAAACTCCAGACCCGCCGCAGCCAGAATAACATAGATAGCGGTACTGACAAAGCCCGCCGCCACAATACTGATCTCATTGGGAAGAATCTCAAAAAAGATAATTCTCCAGGTTGACTCGCCAACAGAGCGGGCCGCCTCGACAAAATCGCGGTGGCGCATCGAAAGCGTCTGCGAGCGCAAAACGCGCGCACCCCAGGCCCAGCTCGTCAGCGCAATAACCAGCGCCACCGTCAATGGCCCCTTAAATGGCAGGTAAGCCGCCAGAACGACCGCCAATGGGAAGCCCGGCATAACCAGAAAGACATTGATCAGCAAGGTTAGCGCATCATCAACGATGCCGCCGATGTAGCCAGCCGTTAGCCCTATGGTTACTGAAAGCGCAGTTACTATCAGACCAGTGGCAAAGCCCCAGAGAATCGAGACACGGGTGCCGACGATAAGCTGGCTAAAGACATCCTGCCCGGTCTGGGTCGTGCCCAGCCAATGAGAGGCCGAAGGTGGAACCAGTACGTCATTGGAGAGCGCCGAGGGATCGGTATGAATGAACATAGGGCCGAAAAGCGCCACCAGCACAAAAAATAGCACAATACAGATGCCAATCGTCGCCTTGCGATTGAGGGTGAAAATCCGCCACAGCATCTGCCAGGGGCCGCTCAATGGGAACGAGCGGCGCATCAGCTTCTTCTCTGTGGTCGCTTGCGCTACGGGAGAAGAAATCACGTCCTCTACAATCGGCGCAGCATCCGAGGTGGGCATTTCACTGCTGGATGGTTGGGGAAACATACTCATCTCCATGACTCCCTTCTAACGCACACGCGGATCAAGCACAACATAGACCAGGTCGGCAATGAAATTAGCCCCCAGTACAGCCATAGCGATCAGTAGAAATATTCCCTGCAACAACGGGTAGTCCGAGTTTTGCGCCGCCTGCAAAAGAGCGAAACCAATGCCGGGATAGGAGAAAACGATCTCCGTAAGCAGCGAACCACCAACCACAAAGCCCAGCGAGAGGGCAAAGCTGGTTACATTCGGCAAAATTGCATTGCGCGCCGCATAGGTAAACATCACGCGCCGCTCGCTCAACCCTTTGGCCTCGGCCAGCAGCACATAATCCTCGGTCAGGGTGGTAATCATCGTGTTGCGCATCCCTAGCATCCAGCCAGCAATAGAGGCCAGCACAATGGTCATGCCAGGAAGCAGTCCATGATAGAACGCACTGAGAATAAAATCACTATTCCAACCAACCGTCACCGAGGTCGAATAGCCGCCATTGAGAGGAAACCAGTTCAACGTATAAGCAAGAACATAGAGCGCGATTAGCGCCAGCCAGAAATAAGGAATGGCTGAGAAAAATGTCAAAATCGGCGGGAGAATGCTGTCGATGAACGAGCCGCGCTTCCAGGCGATCAGCACGCCAATCAGCGAACCGAGCGTAAAGCTTATTATCACTGAAATGCCGACCAGCGCCAACGTCCAGGGAATCTCCTGCGCAAGCACCGTCGATACGGGAGTTGGGAAATAGGTAAAGGACGTTCCTAAGTTGCCATGAAACAAATTATTCAGGTATTGAACATATTGTACCCACAGCGGATCATTACTGATACCAAACTGAAGTTTGAGGGCTGTAATTGCCTGCGGATTCATGCGGCCCTGAAAACGCGCCATAAGCGCCCCCGCAGGATCACCCGGCGCGAGACGCGGAATTACGAAATTAATCGTGATCGAGGCCCAGAGAGCCACCAGATAGAAGCCGATACGGCGCAGCAAATGCTTCACCTGGATACTCCTTCCAATCAAAAATGTGCCAGCTTCAATGGGTGCCAGAGGGAAAGGCATCGGATGAAATCAGCTAACACCTTCCCTCTGACTGAACAGACATCAAGCCGCAGGCTTCAGGTGGAGAATTACCACTTCCGCATCCGGGAAATCGAACGGCCCCGGAGAGGCATAGGCATTATTGGCAGTGGGCCAGCCCGTAAAATTACGGGTGCTGTACTCGTTCCAGGTCGGGCCAAAGACCAGAGGAATACTCGGTATTTGCTCAACCATGATCTGCTGCAAGCCGTAGAGAGCCTGCTGTTGCACCTGGGGATCGGTGGTCGTGGCATACTGAGCCAGCAATTTGTCGGTGTTGGGGTCCATCCAACGCTCAAAGTTCGAGCTGGCCTGCTGACCAATGGGCGCGCTATCGACGCTGTTCAACAGCGAGTTGTACAGATAGAACGGCGTCGGTCCAGGATTGGTCCAGGAGATGGCCGTATCATAGTTGCCCATCTGCAGCGCGCTGAAGTACGAGTTAAAGGAGACCGGGTTCGCCGTAGCATCAATACCGACCGCCTTGAGGTTGCTTGCGATAATCTGCGCCTGCGTGACCCAGTCCGTCCAACCAGTCACCACATCGATGGTGAAAGAAAGCCGCTTGCCGGTTTTATCGACATAAATGCCATCTGACCCCTTCGTAAAACCGGCGCTGGCTAACAACTGGGCCGATTTAGCCGTATCCAACGTAAAGGATGCTTTGGCGTAAGTCGGGTCCAGACTGCTCTGATCTGCCGGGAGAACCAGGCTGGTTGGATGAGCCACCGGCGCATAGCCGCTCTCAGCAACCTGATAGAGCTTCTGGCGGTCAATGGCGCTGCTAATCGCCTGCCGGACTGCAAGCTGATTAAAGGGATATTTGGCCGTGTTCAGGTACAGCATGACCACGTTGCGGCTCGGAAACCAGTAATGGTTATGGGCCGGGTCTTTGGCAATGTAGGTCTGCTGAATATTGGGCGTGTAAAGGCCCGTCCAGTCTACATCACCGCGCGCCAGCAACAGTTCCGCACTGGTATTTGAATCGAACGCCGGATAGCGAACCTCGCTGACGACAGGCACACCCGGCTGCCAGTAGTGAGGGTTTTTCTTCAGGTCGATCAGTTGGGGCGAAAACGAATTGAGTACAAAAGGTCCTGTGCCAATGGGGTTGTCGTCGGCAAACTTGGTCGGGTCGCCCGCGCTCGCGTACTCATGCTTGGAAACGATCCAGGTTTGACCCGCCAGATACCAGAGCAGAGGCACGTAGGCCTTTTTCAGGTTCACGACAACGGTGTTGTTATCAGGAGCCTGCACACTTTGCAGGTATTGCCAGAGGCCATTGCCGTCAGCCGCCGGATATTGTTTGAGCATATTCAGCGTGAAGACAACATCGGCAGAGGTAAAGGGCTGACCATCGGACCATGTGACGCCCGAGCGCAGGTGGAACGTCACGGTCTTCGCGCCGTTGGAGAAATCATAACTCTGGGCCAACCAGGGCGTGATGTTGCCATTCATGCGGTCAAAGAACAACAACGTTTCGTAGATCAAACCCTGGGAGCCATAATTGACGCTAGAGGAATAGGGGCTGAAGCCGTTGGTAAAATCGCCCTTAGGGCTGGGAACTATCGTCAGTACGCTGCTCTTGGAAGTCGAAGAGGGATTCGCGTTTCCCTGGCCACAGGCGGCCAGTGCAATCAGAAAAAAGGTCAAAAGGGAGAAGACAACTATTTGCGATGCCTTCGCTTTCCGGGACAAACGAGCAGGGTCGGGAGACATGGGGAACCTCCTCAAAAAATAGATCAAGCACCGGTTAAATCACAAAGGTCGTCACTGAACCAATTTTTCGTCGCTTGATGCGTGTTTTTTCGGCACACCTCCCTTCTCTTCTGCTGAGCAAGTAACAGTTCTCTCCTGAAACGATCTTCTTCAGGCCTCTACAGGGAACACTGCCCAATCAGAATTATCGATATTTTACGAAATCGTTATCCCTTGCATGAGTATAAATATACGGATTTTGGCAAAGGTTGTCAAGGCTCTTCGCGAAATTTTCATGCCTGATTTTGCAAATACAGCGTGAGGGGGCTGTAATTTAGCTCCTGATGTGCTATAATTAAGAACGAAAATTTCAGAAAGTCTAAGGGAGACAGCGATGGCAAAACGGCATAGCACAGATGGACGCCCAACCATCTCGGAGATTGCGCGCATTGCAGGCGTTTCGGTACCCACCGTCTCGAAAGTCTTGAATGGGCGCACCGATGTGGCTGCCCCAACTCGCGAAAGAGTTGAACAGATCATCGAGGAGTATGGTTTTGTGCGCAATCGCGCGGCCCGCGCCTTACGTAAGGGGAAAACCGGGCTGGTGGATTTGATCTTACCGCGCCTGGACGATGAATATTTTTTGCCCATCCTGGAGGGTGCTGCCCAGGTGCTGCGCGAGGCGGGAATACGCATGATTCTCACCTCATCCCACTACGAACCCGAGGAAGAGGTGCATTGGATCAACACCGATCACTCCGGAGATGGCATTCTCGTCGTCCTTCCATCTGAAGAGGCCATTGAACACCTCGAACACTCAGGAATGCCCTTTGTGCTTATCCATAACCAGGGTGGGCTGCTCTCACCCGCACCATCGGTAAGGATTACCAGTTGGGAAGGAGGATTTGTTGCCACCAACCACCTCATCTCCCTCGGGCACCGCCGGATCGCCTATATCGGCAAATCTATTCGGGCCAGGGACGCCATCGAGCGCATTGCTGGCTATCGCGCCGCCCTTGATGCCGCCAAAATCCCCATCGACCCACAGTTGGAATGCGACGGAAACTTCAGCGAAGCCGACGGTTATCTAGCAACCAAAACCATGTTTGAACTGCCGGAACCACCAACTGCGATCTTCGCCGGGAACGATCGCCAGGCCGCAGGCGTGTACCGGGCGCTTCATGAACTCGGCAAGAACGTGCCAGAGGATGTCAGCGTGATCGGTTTCGATAATCTCCCTTTCACCGAACTTCTCAGTCCCCCCCTGACCACCATACATGCGCCACGCCTGGAGCTGGGCCGCACCGCAGCAACCATGCTCCTACACCTGATTAATGGGGAACCGCTGGAAATCCCCCGCGTTGTTCTCCCCACACAGTTTGTCGAGCGCCAATCCTGCCGACCGCTAGCCCCATAAACAATTCTTTACTTGACTACTACCTGATGAAGGTTGACAAAAAAGAGGGGATTATGAAGCATGTCATGCTGAGCGCAGCGAAGCATCTCGGGCCTCAACGCACGAATCGTCTGGCTAGGAAGATGCTTCGCTGCGCTCAGCATGACATGACTATTTCATCAGCTATCAGGCACTACGGGTAACTCACCACTGTAACCGGAGTATCCGGGTTCGCAGCAGTTGACGAGCCGCCAGTTTCGTTGACCACGTGCAAGATGCCGCCAGACCCGGCAGTGGAGAGGAAAATGGTGAGCAAATCGTGAAGGCTACCAGCCGGAAGCGTAGTGGGAACCTCAAAGGCATGGTCAGCATAAATGGTCACGCCCTGATTAAAGAAGCTGTAGCTGCCCATACCGTATCCACTGAAGCTGGTCACGTTGTTCGTCACCTTGAAAGCGGCCCAGCCATCAACGCCGGGAGCCTCCATCCAGGCCGCCTGACTTGGCGGGTCGTAGGGCATCTCGTTCTGGAAGAAGATGTCCGTACCCCCATTTCCGCTCCAGATCACCTCGTACTTCTGATAGTGTTCGACGAACAGGCCATACGCAGTTACGTTGTTGCCGGTGACAATCACTCCTGTATCCGCAGTGTTACTGGTCCAACCTACGCCGTTACCATGATCGGCACGCCACGCCCAGATGTCATCAAGGATCACATTACTGCTATTAACAACCAGGCTGCTCGTTGCGCGACCCTGCTCAGCCCCACCGATACGGAAGAACACATCCTGCAAAGCTGAAGGATCGGACGGGTCGCTGCCCGCGCGGCTAACTCCAACGACCAGCAGCGCCAGAGAGTTCGTTGCGCCCGCGTCGAAGATCAATCCAGATATCATGACCCCCTTAGAGCTGGCGACGGCCATTGAGATGATACCATTTTGAGGAATTAGCGTCGGAAAGCCCAGACCCAGCACTACAGTGTCGGGATGAGTAACGATGATACTCTGATTCAGGTTATAGATGCCAGGGGTCAGAATAAGGTTCTTGCCGGAAGCTAATGCCGCATTAATTGTGGCTACGGAGTCCGATGGCTGCGCAATAAAGAACCTCGATATAGGGATAGACGAGCCAGGCGTTTGACCGCTGCCCCATGTGGTGCCTGCGGAATTATGCTGTACCGATGGCACGAAAACGTTGAAGTTCCCGCCGGAATCAACGTACAGATATGGTTCCTCGCGCGTTATGGGGCTGGCCGCAAGCGTAGTATACGGGCCACCGCATGATGATTGGGCAGGGAAACACTGAGCGGGCGCGTTCACCACACCAGAAAATACCTGGTTCCACACGCCATTCGTCCAGTTATCAAGCTTGCTGTTCCTGACGATCCACTGCTGCTGCGAACCGTTGATGACGCTGCCGCCATCGAACTGCGAATCAGCTATGAAGCCGCCACTCGCATACGATGGAGCGGTGCAGTAGTCCATGAGGGTAGTGGGACCGATAATATGCACCCGGCGCATCGGCGCGGCCTGCGATACCGCCCAGAACTCGCCATTATAGCAGCCTGCGTTCGGAGTAGTGACGTTGATGGTCAGATTCGACAGCGAGCGCCAGAAATTCACCAGTGCGGTACAGTTGTTGGTGCCGAGGCACTGATTGTATACGTCAATAGACCCATTGATGACTACATCGCTCGGGGAGAGGCCAAGACCTGCTACAGCCGTGTAGTAGCCGACCTGAAAGTTGAGCGGATTAGTGCTGGAACCATAGGTGCCCGGCTCGAACAACAGCGCATAACGCTGCGTTCCGAACTGGTTCGATACCTGCTGGTTTGCCACCGCGTTCACCGTCGCCTGAATCTGGCTCTGTGGCATACTGGGATTGAAAATATAGACGTTCGGACCGAAATTGGGTTGGGCAGGTGCTGCTGCATGACCTGTCATTGCCGAGGCAATGCCACCGCTAGCAGCTACGCAGACAAACGCCACGAGAGCTGCTATGGTGAAGATCAAACGACGGCGAACCGTTGCGCCGTCAAAATAAGCTGGTAGTGTTCGCCACGTGTTCGGGTGCGAGGGCTGCCGGGGAGGGAATGCGCGCATGTTCATCTTCTTGTCTCCTCGTCTGTAAACTGTTGTAGCTACGTTCACTTGCGCTTTGACAGCCGTTGAACAGCCGAAGCGCGAGCGAAAAGAGGGAAAGTACATGCAGTCAGGCTTTCTGCTGCCTACAGAAAAAGTAAGAGCAATACGAGCTAATGACTTTCGATAATTTACGAAATCATTATCGCAACGGCTACTACAAATGTAGCCAATTTTTCCGCAATTGTCAAGTACTACTCCTGTTCATGCAGCATTTTCCTCTCCCAATTATTACAATTGAGCGCATAAGTACCAGAAAATTCTATAAATCCTTTCTTAGCTCGTGGAGACAACCCCAAAAATTCCCTTAAATGAAAATTCTCTCCCTGTTAAAACTCTTGATTTTTTCGTAAAGTTTCTTTTTGCTGATCTGTAAGTGCCACAAATTAAACGATTGCTTGCAACTTGCGTCTGAATTCCTCGCAGAATGCCGTCAATTCAGGAGCAGGAATGGCCTCTTCTCTGCTCACCTTCAACAGCTCAATAATACGCGGCCCTTTAAGATGTGCAGGCAAATCCACAGGCTTAGGAACCACATGAAAATGCACATGATGAAATCCCTCACCCTCTGAAAAGCACATCAGATATTCTTTCTGAACCGCAGGCTCAAGCCTCATCACCTGAACCAGTCTGTACTCGATCTCCGCCAACTCCAAAAATTCTTCTTTCGTGAGTTCATGCAAAGCCTCGACATGCCGTTTCGGCAAAACAACCAGCCACCCAGGATGCGTCGTAGGATATGCGTGATCGACAACCCAATGCGTGCCCTCATATATGATTGGTCCGGGAGAAATACGGCTCTCTCCGCTCAGGCTCAGACAAGTTAAACAGACCATGTGATGTCCTCTTTTCTAAACCGCTTAAGAAGTTACCATTTTCCCAAATCGTCCCACAGCCTCATCCCACTGCGCCTTCCTATCACCACGCGGCGTATAAACACTCACAGGCGTATTTCTCCCGACAGCCCGCACCTCTGCCAATGTGCGCAATTCTCCCAGGCCCACCAGTTGCATCAGCGCATTCCCTCGCGCCGTCGCTTCGTAAGGCCCGGCAATCACCTGTACCTCTAGCGCATCGGCCAGCCACTGGTTGAGCCGTTCGTTGCGCGCGCCACCTCCTACCACATGCACCTGTTGAATTGCGGCACCAGTAAGCCGAGTGATTTGCTGGAACACTTCTCGATACCGCAACACAAGGCTTTCCATAATACACCGCGCAAATGCCGATGGAGCCATAAGCCTTGCCTGTCCATGTTCAAGCAGATAAGCATTGATGGTTTCGGGCATATCCATCGGGGCCAGGAAACGGGGATCATCAGGATCAATCAAGGAAGCAAACGGGGGTACTGCGTCCACATCAGCCAGCAGCGTATCATAATCGATCATATGCCCATCACGATTCCAGCGCCGCATGCATTCCTGTAGCAGCCACAGCCCCATCACGTTCTTAAGGTAGCGTGTTGTACCAAAAACACCGCCCTCATTAGTGAAATTGGCATCCAGCGATTCCTGGCTCATCACGGGCTGCGCAAGTTCAACACCCACCAGCGACCATGTGCCGGAACTTATATAGCCCCAGCCATCCGCGCTCTTAGCAGGAATAGCCACAATTGCCGAGCCGGTATCATGTGTTGCAGGCGCAACCACCTTCGCCTCTCCCAGATCATCACGCCACTCAAGTAGCACCTCACCAAGTAGCGTGCCTGCTTCAACGACTGGCGGAAGCATGGATGTGGGAATATTCAACTGCTCAAGCACATCCGTCACCCAGGCTCCTGCGATAGGGTCCCAGCACTGCGTCGTAGTCGCATTCGTATACTCAGACACGTTCGACCCACAAAGCCAGCTATGAAAAATGTCGGGAATCAGGAGCAATCGGTTCGCTTCAGACAACTCTCCAGACTGCATCTGTTCATGCGCATACAATTGAAACAGCGTATTGATCGGCATGAACTGGATGCCGGTACGTTGATACAGTGTCTCGCGAGGAACACGCGCAAAGACCTGCTCCATAACGCCATCAGTACGGGAGTCGCGATACTGGAATGGCTGACCGAGCAAAAAGCCGCTTTCATTCAAGAGGCCATAATCAACACCCCAGGTATCGACGCCGATGCTATCGAGCGTTCCTGCGGCTCGTTTCGCCTTACTCAGTCCAGCAAGTATCTCGTCCCATAGTCCCAACATATTCCAGAAACGATGCCCGCGCACCCTTACCGGACGGTTAGGAAAGCGATGAACCTCTTCCAGCGCCAGGCTCTGTCCATCAAAGCGCGCCAGGATGACGCGCCCGCTCTCCGCTCCTAGATCAACTGCGGCTATATTGCGCGTCGCCATGCTGCTCTCCTCTCTCTTCCGTCAGCGAGGATACGCCGCCGCAACGCCGCCATCCACATTCAGGATATTACCGGTACTCTTAATGGAGCGTGTTGGCGAGGCAAAGAACGCCACAGCCTCGGCGATATCCTCTGGCAGAATATTGACCCCTAACGTGGTGCGCTTGCGGTAGACTTCCTCCAATTGATCGGGCGCAACGCCATAGGTTGCCGCTCGTTCTTTGCGCCAGTTGCTATCCCAGATACGCGAACCTGCCAGCACAGCATCTGGATTGACGGTGTTCACGCGAATACCGAACTGCCCGCCCTCTTCCGCGAGACAACGCGCCAGATGGGCCTCAGCAGCTTTGGCTGTCGAATAAGCTGCCGCATTCTTGCCCGCCACCAGCGCATTCTTGCTGGCAACAAAGACGATGTTGCCTCCCCGTCCCTGCTTTTCTAGAAGCCGGAATCCTTCGCGAGCTACCAGAAAGTAGCCCGTCGCCAGCACATTCCAGTTTTTGTTCCACTCGGCAAGCGTCGTCTCCGTGATCGGCGCACTTGATGCCAGACCAGCATTGCTGACAATCACATCAACACCGCCAAAAGCAAGCGCTGCCTGCTCGAAAGCTACCTTCACGCTCGTTTCGTCGGTAACATTCATTTTCACTGCTACCGCCCGCCCGGCTCCATAGCGTTCATTAAGATACTTCGCCAGTTGCTCAGCCCCATCCAGGTCGATGTCCGTAGCAACAATCTGCGCTCCATCCTGCGCCAATCTGCGACACGTAGCCGAGCCAATACCACCCGCCGCGCCCGTCACCAGCACCACCTGGCGCGAAAATTCACGCTCTGGCGGTGCCTGCTTCAACTTATACTGCTCCAACGGCCAGTATTCGACCGCATAGCTTTCGGCATCGGAAAGCGAGATAAAGCCGCCGCATGCCTCTGCACCACGCATTACGGCAATAGCGCGGTGATAAAGTTGCGCTGAGACATCAGCCATCATCGCGTCCTTACCGGTCGTGAACATGCCGATGCCTGGAATCAAAATCACTCGTGGATGCGGGTCGGCAGTCGCGTCAACCTCACGATAGATCGGCGTGTCAGCATCTGGATCAAGGTTCTGATCCGCATTTGCTTCCAGGTAGCGTCGATACTTCTCTACATAGCCCTCAATGCCTGTCCGCAAAGCTTCCACGAGCGCGCCCACACCCTGCTCTGGCGACCACTCGACAAGCAAAGGCCAGGGCTTGGTGTGTACCAGATGATCGGGGCAGGCCGCGCCAATTTTTGTCAAGCGCGGCGCATCCTCACTGCTCGCAAAAGTCAGCACATCCTCGCCATCTTCAAAGCGCAAAATCTGCCGTTTTTCTGCCGCAACCAGTCCTCGCACAATGGGAGCAACCTGGGCTGCTATGGAGCGCCGCTCATTTTCGGCAAGGAGTGGTACTGCTGCTCCCCCAAAAACTGCGCGCTCCGCGCGCGCGATACGCTCCTCAACAAAATCCCTCGCCCGGTTAATAGTCGCCAGCGTAGAGTTATAGCAGGCTTCATCGGTCTCGCCCCAGGTGATAAGGCCATGCTTCGCCAGAATGACAAGCCTTGCCTGCGGATGAGCCTTTACTGCCAGAGCGACCTCTCGAGCCAGCCCAAAACCGGGACGGCGATACGGAATCCAGATCAGTTCATCGCCGAAGCATTCTCGCGCCAATTTCTCACCATTCACCGCACAGGCAAAGTAGTTCGTCGCATCAGCATGAGTATGATCGACGTGCGCAAACGGCAGAAAGCCATGCAGCAACGTCTCAATCGATGGACGCGGACGCCCAGGCTCGTAAAAGCAATGCGCGAGGTAGTTGACCATCTCGGTATCGCTCATGCGCTCACGTTCCAGCAAGGGCAGCACATCGTCCAGGTACAACCCGGTAAACGAAGCCTCGGTCACGCTCGCCAGATCAGAGCCGGAGCCTTTGACCCACAGCACGCGCACCGGACGCCCCCGAAAATCGATCTCGTCAGCTTTAGCGGAGGTGTTACCCCCACCCCAGTTACAAATGGAACGGTCTGCTCCTAATTTACGCGAACGGGCAACTAATTGCCCAAGAGTAGTTGATATCGAGATGTTTGCCATAATGAAAATCCCTTGCGATCAAAATAAACCTTCTCTATCTCCCTGGCACCTACGCCCCAGGATAGCCGCTAGATGCCGCAACCGCAGTCCGTTCACGCGCCACACGCTCAGCATAACCACTCGCCCGGAACGAGGCAATCGGGTCAGGATCAAGTCCCTGCCGCGCTCGAAATTCTGCCAGCAATGGTCGCACATCTGTCTCATACGCACTTTGCAGCACGCGATACGCACCCAGCACATCGCCAGCTTCCTGTGCCTGCCGCAATGCAATACGATTGACTAACAACGCTTTAGCATACGCCGTTTGTACATTCAGGACGCTCTGAATCATGGCCTCAATCTTCGGCTCGATATTGTGCGACTGGTCGATCATATAGGCGATGCGACCAGCATTAGCGTTGCCTTCGCTTGCCGCCCCGACAATCTCATTGAAAATGCAGAAGAGATCAAACGGATTTTGGGAGCCAACAATCAGATCATCATCAGCGTAGCGGCGGTCATTGAAGTGAAATCCTCCCAGGCGGTCTTCATCCAGCAACTGCGCCACAATCTGCGCGATATTGGTTCCCTGCGCGTGATGCCCCGTATCAACCAGCACCTCGGCTCGTCGGCCTAGCTTCTGCGCCATCAGCAGCGACGTTCCCCAATCTGGCAGATCAGTAGCATAGAAAGCAGGCTCAAAAAGCTTGTACTCGATCAGCAGGCGCATCCCCTCGGGCATTGCTGCATAGATAGCCTGCAAGGAATCGAGCAGGCGATGGCGGCGACTGCGCAGATCATCCTGTCCCGGATAGTTGGTGCCATCAGCCAGCCACAAGCTGATTACATCGGAATCTACCTCTTGCGCAATCTGAATACACTCAAGCACATGGTCAATTGCCTGCTGCCGGACCGCCTTGTCAAAATGGCACAGGCTGCCGAAGCGATACACATCCTCCTGAAAAAGGTTCGGATTGACGGCCCCGATGTGCAGGCCAAGTTGCGCCGTATATTCCTTCACAGTCTGCCAGTCATCTACTTTATCCCAGGGGATATGTATGGCAACACCCGGGCATATACCCATAACTCGCTGCACTTGCGCCGCGTCATCTAACTTCTCACGTAGAGTCCGCGCCGCTCCCGGCCAGTGAAACACCTTGAAGCGCGTCCCCGAATCTCCATAGCCCCAGGAAGGCGTCTCGACGCTGAATCGTCGCATGGCCTCGATAACATCTTCGAGATTGATACCTTGCTCTTGCAAGCGGTTTTCTATTTCTGAACTCACCTTCTCACCTTGCCTGACTATTGCTCTGTACGCCTGCCCGACATCTACTAATCGAGATGAAACACTTCCTCAAGCACAGGCGGAAAACCAGTTCCCGCCTCGACTTCTCGGATTAAAATATCACTCATCATCGCTTCCCAGCGCTCGCTGGCCGAACTGGTCGCCATCTCCTCCAGGTAGCGCTGAAAATCCTCAACTTCCATGTACGCGAAAAGCTCTGTACCCCGCAGATAGATGGAGTAGTTGTGACATCCTGCTCGCTTAAGATCCGCAAGCAATTCCGGCCAGACCTGCTGATGACGCCGCCGGTATTCTTCCTGCGTTCCGGGTTTAATCCTCATCGTAAATGCAATACGCTGCATAGTGTTCTCCCGCCTGGATAAGTACATCGCGAGTGGACGCGCAGAGAAGTTATGAAGTTTTAAAATGTGGGGGATACCCGCTCCCTGTCATCCTGAGCGTAGCGAAGGATCTCTGGCGGTGGTACGCGATTCACCCGGCACGCAGATCCTTCGCTGCGCTCAGAATGACATGCCTGGATAGCCCCTCTTTATTGGTAAAACTTCATAACTTCCCTGCACATCCCAGCAGGCGCGATCTAGAAGTTAAACTGGTCGATGTTTGCAGCGTTGAACACGGTCGGCGGACCAAGCAACACCACATTGTTAGCGCCGATGGTATAGCTGCCCAATTTGCCAGCCGTGAAGGTCTCGCCAACATTCCCCTTGATCTTGCCTTCGATCAGCAAAGCTGCCACATAATAGGCCAGATAGCCCAGGTTGGCCGGATTCCACAGTTCAAATGCTTTGATCGTGCCATCCTTGACGTACTGGCGTAGCTGGTTCGGCGTACCAAGTCCGGTCAGCGCTACCTGCCCGCCTTTATGCACCGACTCAATGGCGCGGGCGGCAGCAGCAATACCTACCGTCGTGGGCGAAATGATGCCCTTGAGGTTCGGATACTGCTGGAGCAGCGCTAGCGTCTGGTTGAAGCTGGTCTGGTCATCGTCATTGCCATAGGCGATCTTGACCAACTGCATATTCGGGTATTTCTTCGCCAGTTCATCTTTCATGAAGCCAATCCAGGTGTTCTGGTTCGAGGCGGTACTGGCTGCCGACAGAATGGCGATCTGGCCAGTGCTGTTGATCTGCTGCGCCAGCAAATCTACCTCACTGCGCCCGATTTGCTCGCTATTGGCCTGGTTGACAAACACGTTGCGCGCATCGGGAGCCACATCGGCGTCAAAGCTCACAACCTTGATCCCCTGCGCCATTGCCTGCTTCAATGATGGCGCAACAGCGTTGGGGTCATCGCCCGAGATAACGATTGCACCCACATGCTGCTCCGTGAGGGACGTAATGAACGGCACCTGCGCCGCAGCATTGGCAGTGGAAGGCCCGACCTGCTTGAATTGTCCACTCAGATCCTTCGCAGCCTGCTGTCCACCCGAGGCGGCAGTGTCGAAATACGGATTGTTGATCTGTTTGGGTACAAATACGATGTTAAGATTGCCGCCCGAACCAGTACCGCTCGTTGGCGTGCTTCCACCGCCTCCGCTAGAGCCACCACATGCCGCTAACAGCAGCAGCACAAAAACGAGCCAGGCAGACCCGAGTGCTTGAAACACCCTCTTCATTGTCTCCTCCTTTAGACTGACTTAGAACTTCCCACGGCAGGACGCCTCTGGGAGATACCAACCGAAATGCGCCGGGCAAGATTCGGCCCCAGCACAGAGAAGATCAACAGCAAACCAATCACAAGACTCTGAATATCCCCGCTGATATTCAGCAAGCTCAGGATGTTCTGTATAACCCCGACAATGAAAATCGCCAGCACGACACCCAGCAGCGACCCGCGCCCGCCAAAGATATTGACACCGCCCAGCAGCACAACCGTCACCACATCGAGTTCAAACCCCACCGCGTTATCCGGTCGAGCGCTGGAAAAACGCGCAGTAAATATAATGCCCGCCAATGCCGCAATCACCCCGGACAGCACGAAGAGTAACAGCTTGATTCGCGCAACATTAATGCCAGAAAAACGCGCAGCCTCTTTGTTATTGCCCATCGCATAGATCTGCCTGCCCAGGCGGCTAAAATGTAGAATGACCGCAAAAACTATCGCCAGAATAGCAAAGATCAGCCCTGACCAGGGAACCTCCGTACCAGGAATGGTGCTAAACCCAAAGTTGGTGAAAGCGGTCGGAAAGCTGCTCACTGCCTGATCTCCCAGCACCACATAAGCCAGCCCACGAAACAGCGCCAGGCTGCCAATCGTAATCACCAGCGAAGGTAGGGCCAGTTTTGTGACCAGCCAGCCGTTGAGCAAACCGGCAACCAGACCAACCAGCAGAGCCACGACTATCGCCAACCATAGCGGCGTTCCCTTCTCCCAGAGGAAACCCAGCAAGACGCTCGCCAGACCCAGAATCGAAGCAACCGAAAGATCGATCTCGCCCGCGATGATAATCAGTGTCATGGGCAAAGCCATAACAGCGATTTCCATGATGTTGCTGGTGAGCGCGTAGAAGTTAAAGCCGCTCAGGAAATAGGGTGAAAGGAAGCCGCCCAGCACAATACAGATCACCAGCAGCACCACCAGCAGGACATCCCAGGAAATCAGCAGCGATTTGAGTCGATTCATGCCCTCTTCCTCCTGGCCAGCATGGCCCTCTGCACCCAGCGAGTGATAAATGCGTCAAGCACTACCGCGAGAATAATTGCCGCACCGTAAATTGCCTGCAGCCAGAACTGCGAGATATTCAGGATGTTCAATGCATTCTGCAACGTACCCAGCACTATCGCACCCAGTACCGCACCCACAATCGTGCCAGAGCCGCCAAAGATATTGACGCCACCAACCACAACCGCCGCGATAACCTGGAACTCCAACCCGGTAGCCGCCGTCGCATCCACTGTCGCAAAACGCGCTCCCCACAGCACACCCGCCAACCCGGCCAGCAGTCCCGATGCTGCGAAAGCACCGAAAACAAGCCTGTTGGCGCGAATGCCAATCATATTCGCCGCATCTGGATTACTTCCCACAGCATAAAGCTGGCGACCAGACTGCGAGGAATGCAAATAATATCCGACGATAATCGCAATCACCGCCGCGATCAAAATGAGCGCCGGAACACCCAGAATCTGGGTCGTAGCCAGCGCCAGATAGCTGGCTGGTACATCTGATGCATTGACCTGCGAGGTCGTATTGGCTGAGAAAATAAATACCAGCCCCCGGTAGACATACAGCGTTCCCAGGGTCGCCACTATCGACGGGACACGTCCAAACGAAACAATTAACCCATTCACTACGCCAAGCACAAGCCCCAGCGCGCAGCCAAGCAGGATACCAAGTAGCAGATTGCTGCCTGGAAGTTGCTTGAAAAAATACGCCGTCACAAAGGCGGTGACACCCACCATTGACCCAACTGAGAGATCTACGTTGCGCGTCAGCACCACCAGCGTCTCTCCTACCCCCACGATAGCGATAATGGCAATCGAGAGCAAAATCTGCTCGAAATTGTCAACACGTAAAAAGCGCGGAGCCTGAACCCCAACCACAAGCACAATCAGCAGCAAGACAATCAGCAGGCTCAACTCGCGTATGCGGCTGACCATGCCCAGCAGCCGCGCCTGACTTCCCTGGCCGCGCTGCTTCAAGCGACCAACCTCTTGACTCGTCGTGGTCATACCATCACCTCTCCTGTCCTGTCGCGGCAAACATCACCTTCTCCTGTGTCGCCTCAGCGCGCTCAAACATACCCGTCACCCGTCCCTCGTGCAAGACAATCACTCTATCGGACATCGCCAACACCTCTGGCAACTCACTCGAGATCAAAATAATTGCCAGCCCGCTTGCCGCGAGGTCCGAAATAATTCTGTGAACCTCGGCCTTCGCCCCCACGTCAATACCTCGTGTTGGCTCGTCCAGAATCAATATCGATGGATTGGTCGCCAGCCACTTGCTCAGCACAACCTTTTGCTGATTCCCACCTGAAAGAGCGCTCACCTGCTGCTCAACTCCCGCCGAACGCACACGCAATTGACTCGAATAATCTGACGCGATCTTCCGTTCCTGGCGCGGATCAATCAGGCCCAAACGCGACACCTTATCCAGAATAGACAGCGTGACATTTGTTGCAATACTGAAATTCATCACCAACCCCTGCTGATGGCGATCCTCTGGTACATAAGCAATGCCATAATCCATTGCCTGCTGCGGCGAATGGATGCTTACCTTCTTGCCCTTGAACCAGATTTCCCCACTCTCAGCCTGGTCAATGCCAAACAGCACTCGCGCCACCTCTGTCCGTCCAGCTCCAACCAGTCCCGCGAACCCTAAAATCTCTCCCTTGCGAAGTTGAAAACTGACATCCGAAAACACACCGGGCCGCGTGAGATGACGCACTTCCAGCACCACGTCTCCGATTTCCGTTTCGCTCTTAGGGAACAAATTCGAGAGTTCGCGCCCCACCATATGCTTGATGATCTCCTCGGTGGTCATCTCGCTCACTGAAGCAGTAATAATGTGGGTTCCATCGCGGAAAACCGTCAAACGATCCGCAATCGCGAATACTTCCTCAAGGCGGTGGCTGACAAAGAGGATAGCTACACCTCGCTCGCGCAACTGCTTCACAATCGCAAATAATTCTTCGACTTCATGCGCAGAGAGCGCGGCGGTCGGTTCATCCAACACCAGCACACGAGCCTGAATCGAAAGCGCCTTCGCAATTTCTACCAGCTGCTGCTCGGCTATGGAAAGGCCCTGTACAGGCGTATGAGAGCTGAGAGGAACATCTAGAGAGGCAAGCAACGCATCGACTTCGCGGTACATGCGTTTCCAATCGATGCGTCCGAAACGATCTCGCGGGTGGCGGCCCATGAAGACATTCTCGGCCACATCCAGATCAGGAAACAGCTTCGGCTCCTGCTGCACAACGGCAATACCAAGCGCCTGCGCCTGCGTCGGCGAGCGCATCTCTATCGCCTCGCCGCCAATCTTCACCACGCCCGCGTCCGGCTTGTAAATGCCACCCAGTATCTTCACCAGCGTGCTTTTCCCCGCGCCATTCTCGCCCAACAAAGCATGCACTTCACCCGGAAAAAGCTGGAAGTCCACTCCCCGCAATGCCTGCACACCGCCAAAGTGTTTGGCAACCACGCGCATTTCAACGATAGGTTCAGGAGGATTCGTCACGTTTTATCCACTCCTACGGGTAAACTCGACAGGTCACATCCTTGTAAATACAAAGTAATTGAATTGAAACGTTTCAATCATTTGAAAATAATCTCTATTTTCGAGAAAAGGGGATAATATAAAAACGGGTCGAAATAAGTATACTAAAAAGAGCGATTTACCGGACATTCTATTGAAACGTTTCAATAAAACAAGTATAATTACAAATAATTCTCTTGTCAAGGGGTAAAGCAAACTGTAAGCTGAAGCGTTTGTGGCATACTATATGCAGAGGTACAGATGCTTAAGTGCCAGACAGAAAGGCATCCGATACAAATTGGCCTCACATTCACAAAGGGGAAGCATACACGCATGAGTTCAAAGTCAAGTATACGAGAAGTGGCTCTACGGGCTGGTGTTTCGCTCGGCACCGTTTCTAACGTTCTCAACCGGCCTGAAATCGTGGCGTTGGAGACGCGCCAACGCGTGCTGCAAGCGATTGAAGAAATCGGCTTTGTGCGCAACGGCTCCGCTCGCCAGTTGCGTGCAGGCACCAGCCAGCATATCGGCCTGATCGTACTTGACGTAGCAAACCCCTTTTTCACTGAGGTCGCGCGCGGTGCTGAAGACATCGCTAACGAGGCCGGATATATCGTCATTCTCTGTAACTCCGACGACTCCGTAGAAAAGGAAAACCATTACCTGCACGTACTTGAGGAGCAGCGCGCCCAGGGCGTGTTGATTACCCCCGTTCAGAACGACGCCCGCTACCTGCAGCGCTTCCGCCAGCGCGGCATCGCTGTCGTGCTGCTCGACCGCCCCAGTCGCATCAAAGACCTGTGCGCCGTCTCCGTTGATGACGTGCGAGGTGGCGAACTCGCCGCCTCTCATCTGCTTGAAAGAGGACATGAGCGCATCGCCTACGTGCATGGCCCGCTCAACATTCGCCAGATCGCCGACCGCAAGCGCGGCATGATACGTGCCGTAAAAGCTGCTGGTCTCGAACCCGACCACGCCATCGTTGATATCCCGACTCGCACACAAAATGCCAGAGAAGGCGAAGAATGTGTAGAAAAACTGCTGAGCGCCAGGATAAAACCGACCGCCGTTTTCTGCGCCAACGACCTTCTCGCGCTTGGCGTGATGCGCGGCCTGCTCAAACACGGCATCTCCATCCCTGAAGATATGGCTCTTGTCGGCTACGACGACGTCGAATTCGCCAGCGTCCTTTCAACTCCCCTCACCTCGATCCGCCAGCCTAAATACGAACTTGGCCGAGCCGCCGCCGAGCTACTACTCGACGAGGCCCTTAACCCCACCACACACCAGCACAAACACATCGTCTACCAGCCAGAATTAATCGCGCGCGAATCAAGCGGCTCTTAATTCTATAGAATTCCTCTTGTCTTTCTTTGACCTCTCGTGCTACGGTTTTATAAGGCATGAGAAAACCGTTATCCCAAAACTGACAACAGCGACATGTTTTGAAATCGAGAGCAAAGAAAATGAATTTTGCTAAAATAGCAGGGGATGCTCGCCCCATGTCATCCTTCGCTGCGCTCAGGATGACATCTCTGGATATCCCCCCTTTCTTTGTCAAAATTCATTTTCTTTGCAGAGCAATGTCTATGAATACAAAACTCCTTTTAGATGCTCGACAGGCGCGACTGTATCTCGCCTTTTCTGTGCTTTGCGGCACTCTCGCGGCAGCTACAACCATTGTCCAGATGTTCCTGCTGAGCCAGGTGGTCAATCGCGTCTTTCTCGTTCATCAATCACTTAACCAGCTTAGCAGGCCTCTCCTATTCCTTCTCGGTGCCATCATCTTACGCGCCGCCTTCGTCTGGCTTCGCGAGGTGACAGCCCAGGAGTCGGCTGTCCGTGTCAAATCAAACACGCGCCAGCGCCTCTTCGCACACCTGCTTCAGTCAGGCCCCGGCTATACGAAAGGACAGCCCACAGGTGAACTGGTAACCACCCTGAGCGAAGGCATCGAACGCTTAGACCCCTACGTGAGTTGCTATCTTCCCCAGGTCGCACTGAGCGTTCTCATCCCTATATTGATCATCGCCTGTATCTTTCCCTTCGATTGGACAAGCGCCATCCTGCTGCTGGTAACAGGCCCCGTCATTCCTCTGCTCATGATCCTGGTCGGCAGCTACGCCGAAAAACACGTCCAGCGTCAATGGCTCTCCCTCTCGCGCATGAGCGCCTATTTTCTCGACGCTGTTCAGGGCCTCGCCACGCTCAAGCTCTTTGGTCGCGGCGAGTCAACAGGCGCTCGCGTTGCCAGCATCAGCGACCAGTTTCGCCAGAAAACTATGAAGATGTTGCGAGTGGCCTTTCTCTCCGGCATGGTTCTCGAATTCATGACTGCCGTGACCATCGGCCTGATCGCCGTCACGCTAGGCGTCCGCTTGCTCAATAACGGCATCACTTTCGAGCATGCCTTCCTCATCCTGCTGCTGGCACCCGAATTCTACCGTCCCCTGCGCGACCTCGGAGTTCAGCGCCACGCCGCGATGGAAGGCAAAGCCGCCATGCAGCGCATCAGCGAAATCCTGCGCACACCAGCCGAAATAAATACCTCTTCTACCCAATCGACCGGACGCCCAAGCTTGCCGCTTACCATCACTTTTTCCAACGTAACCTACACCTATCCCGGCAAAGAAACCCCCGCCCTGCGCGACCTCACACTTACCCTGCCCGCCGGAAGCTGCACCGCCCTGATCGGTCGCAGCGGTGCCGGAAAAAGCACGCTGGTCAACCTGCTCCTGCGCTTCATGAACCCGCAAAGCGGCCAGATCACCGTAAATGATATCCCGCTCGCCGAACTAACACCCGAGAACTGGCGCGAGTACGTGGCTCTGGTGCCACAGCATCCCTATCTCTTCTATGGAAATGTCCTGGATAACATCCGCATGGCACGTCCAACCGCCAGTGATGCCGAGGTTATCGAGGCGGCAAAACTGGCAGGCGCATCTGAGTTCATCAATGCATTTCCACAAGGTTACGCCACTGCAATCGGTGAACGAGGTATCCGTCTGAGCGCCGGTCAGGCCCAACGCCTCGCCATCGCCCGCGCCTTCCTCAAGGATGCGCCTCTGCTCATCCTTGACGAGCCAACTTCAAACCTCGATCCAGAAAGCGAAACACACATCCGTTCCGCCATTCATCATTTAACCAAAAACCGCACCGTCCTGGTCATCGCCCACCGCTACAACACCATTGCCAGCGCGGACAGAGTTGCCGTCCTGGAAAAAGGAACACTGGTCGAAATCCACACGCCCGATATCTTGCTGCAAGACAAATACGCCTTCACCAACCTCATCCCAGGAAAGGTAGGAATCGCCCGATGAAGACCCTCTTGCGCCTGCTCGCATTCTTATCTCCCTTTCGCTGGCAGATTGCCCTGGCGATCCTGCTCGGCAGCGTTATGATCGCCAGCAACATGGCCCTGCTCGGCATGGCATCCTATCTCATCGCGGCAGCCGCCCTCGGCCCCCTCCTGGTCACGCTCACTCTACCCATCTACATCGTGCGCTTTGCCAGCGTTTCCCGTTCCGGCTCGCGCTACGCTGAGCGCCTTGTCTCTCATAACGCCACTTTCCGCCTGCTCGCTCGCCTACGAGTCTGGCTCTACACGCAACTAGAACGGCTCGCACCCGGACACTTGCTTTTGTTCCGTAGCGGCGACATGCTCACCCGCCTTGTCAGCGATGTCGATGAGCTACAGCATCTCTACCTGCGCGTCTTCTCGCCCATCATCGTCGCCATCGTCATCAGCATTCTAACCTTTGGCCTCTTCACCATCTTCAGCCCAGTGCTTGCCTGGACTGCTCTCACGTTCCTGCTCGCCACCGGCTTCGGCATTCCGCTACTGATTGGCACACTCTCACGCGGCCTCGGCAGGCAGCAGCTTGCGTTACGCGCAGAATTAAACGCCCAGGTCGTCGATGGCATTCAAGGCATTCAAGACATCCTGGCCTTCAATCACAACAGTACTCAACAAACAAAGATAGCCACACTTGATGCTCGTCTAGGCCAGCTTCAACGCCGCATGGCTTTCATCTCCGGTCTTGAGCAAGCCCTTAACGATACTGGAATGAATCTCGCTATGTGGACATTGCTCATCCTGGCGATTCCCCTGGTGAGCGGCAAGGCAATTGATGGCGTCTATCTGGCCTTTCTCGCGCTCAGCATCCTGGCAAGCTTTGAGGCCATTCAGCCGCTCGGGCAGGCCTTCCAGTTTCTCGGCCACTCGCTCGAAGCTGGCAATCGCCTCTTTAAAGTAGCCGATACACAGCCAATGGTAAGCGAGCCGCCCAATCCATTACCTGCTTCCATCCAACGAGACCATACCATTGAATTTAATCACGTTCACTTCGCCTACGACCCGCGGGAAGGCGAGGTAATCAACGATGTGAGCTTTACTCTTCGTCCAGGCAGCAAAATCGCCATCGTCGGACCAAGCGGATCAGGCAAAAGCACTATTGCGCGTCTCGCCCTGCGCTTCTGGGACGCGACAGGCGGCACCATTCGCCTGGATGGACACGATATTCGTGACTATTCTCTCGATGATCTGCGCGACCTGTTCGGAGTCGTCTCCCAGGAAACCTATATCTTCACGGGCACCATTCGCAACAATCTGCTCCTGGGCCGCTTCGATGCCAGCGAAAACGATCTAATGCAGGCGCTGGAACAGGCTCAACTGCTAGAATTCGTCCGCCAATTGCCCAAAGGTCTGGATACCTGGATAGGCCAACAGGGACTGCAACTTTCAGGCGGTGAGCGCCAGCGTCTCGCCATCGCGCGCGCCATTCTTAAGAAGGCACCGCTCCTGATCCTGGATGAAGCCACCGCCAATCTCGACCCGCTCACCGAACAGGCCCTGCTTGCATCCCTATACACCTTGATGGATGACCATACAACGTTGTTCATCACCCATCGCCTGCTTGGCATGGAGCGCATGGATAAAATTCTCGTACTGCAATCCGGTCAGATCACCGAACGGGGAACACATGAACAATTATTACAGGCTGGCGGCCTTTACCGCCAGTTGTTCGATATGCAAAACGGCATATTCGTCCTTACCTGAACATAATCCTGTAGGGACGCGCTTCAGCGCGTCCAGCCTTTCGAGCGGATCGAACGAGGTGGACGCGCTGAAGCGCGTCCCTACAGAAAATCGCAATATTGCGCGTGGAAGAGATTCAACCTGTAAGGTTTGGAGGTAATATATGGATGCATCAACCATCCTATCACGCTTACAATTCGCGTTCACCATTGCTTTTCATTACCTGTTCCCGCAGTTGACAATGGGACTCGCGTTACTGATCCTGATTCTGAAAACGCTCTATTTATGGCGCAAAGACGAGCGTTTCAATAACAGCGCACACTTCTGGGCCAGAATCTTCGCCCTCGCATTCATTATAGGCGTTGTCACAGGCATTCCTATGGAGTTCGAGTTTGGCACGAACTGGGCCCGTTTCTCCGTCTTCGCGGGCGACATCATCGCGCAGACGCTGGCAATGGAGGGGGCCTTTGCCTTCTTCATCGAGTCTGCATTCCTGGGCATCTTCCTCTTCGGAGAACACGCCTTCGGCCAGAAAATGCACTGGTTCTCCGCCTTCATGGTCTGGCTCGGCACCTGGGCATCCGGCGGCTTCATCATTGCCTCCAACGCCTGGATGCAGCATCCCGTCGGCTACACTATCGCGGGAACTAAGCTCCACATCTCCAACTACTGGGCAGTGCTGTTCAACTCCTGGATCTACCCTCAATACATGCACACCATGAGTGGCGCGGTCGTAACGGCCTCCTTCTTTATGGCTGGTCTGGGCGCGTTCTACCTCCTGCAAAATAAGCATATTGAATACGCTCGCATCTTCGTCACGCTCGGCGTCATCATGGGCCTGCTCTCCAGCGCCTTCCAGCTTTTCCCTAGCGGCGACCTGGAGGGACGCCAGGTCGCCGATATTCAGCCCGCCAAACTTGCCGCGATGGAGGGTCTTTTCAACACAGAAAAAGGGGCCGGTATCGTCATCATCGGCCAGCCTGACACCACCCATTCAACCCTCGACAATCCTATCATCGTTCCCAACGTCCTCAGCTTCCTGACCTACCGTCACTGGGCCGCCGTGGTCAGAGGTCTCAATTCCTTTCCTCCCGACCAGCGCCCAGATTCTGTTGATCTGCTCTACTACAGCTACCACATCATGGTCGGCTTAGGCACCATCTTCATCGCCATCATGGCCCTCGCCGCCTTTCTGCTCTGGCGCAAATTACTCTTTACCTCGCGCTGGATGCTCTGGATTCTCATGCTGGCAACCCCATTCCCGTTCATCGCCAACACCACTGGCTGGTTCACTACTGAACTAGGACGCCAGCCCTGGATCGTCTTCGGCCTGTTGCGCACTGTGAACGGCTCTTCGGCCACGCTTTCGTCCGGCAACATCCTCTTCACCCTCATCGGTTTTGCCGGGATGTACCTCCTGCTTGGCATCGTCTTCGTCCTGCTGATTACCTTCGAGGCCCTGCGCGGCCCTGTCTTCCAGAAGGTGGAAGCGCAGCAGGAGACTGAGGGAATAGCAGATCAGATCATCTAGCCAACAGGAAGGAGGAACACTAGCATGCAAACGTTATGGTTTATTCTGGTTGGCTTCATGCTCACCATGTACGTTGTCCTCGACGGCTTCGACCTGGGAGCCGGTGCAATCCACCTCTTTGCCGCCAAAAACGATGAGGAGCGCCGTCTCATCCTGCGCGCCATCGGTCCCGTCTGGGATGGCAACGAAGTCTGGCTCATCGCGGCAGGCGGAACGCTCTTCTTCACCTTCCCCGTCCTCTATGCCGCCAGTTTCAGCGGCTTCTACCTGCCGCTCATCATCGTTCTCTGGCTGCTCATGGTGCGCGGCATCTCCATCGAACTCCGCTCGCGCATCACCAATCCCATCTGGTTCGCCTTCTGGGATGGCCTGTTCTTCATCGGCAGCGCCCTGCTCGCCATCTTCTTCGGCGCTGCAATGGCCAACGTCATTCGTGGTGTTCCCTTAAACGCGCAGGGATTCTTCTTTGAGGCCCTATGGACTGACTTCAACCCGTTCAGTTCAAACCCCGGCATCCTCGACTGGTACACCATCCTGATTGGCCTGATGGCGCTCTCCACCTTAATCATGCATGGAGCCACCTACATCGCTGTCAAAACCACCGGCCCGCTTTACGAGCGCACTCGTATCATCGCGCGGCGCTTCTGGTATGTCACTATTGCCCTTACCATTCTCGGCACCATCGCCACCTTTTTCGTGCAGCCTCACATGCAAGATCGATTCTTAAGCCAACCCTGGGGCTTCATCTTCCCGCTGATCGCCCTCATTGGCCTCATCGGCGTCATTTACTTCAACATCCGTCGCCGCGACCACGCCTCGTTCTTCAGCTCGTGTGCCTTCATTGTCGGCATGCTCGCCAGTGCGGCCTTCGGCATCTACCCCATGATGCTGCCTGCCGTCAATCCCGCCTATAGCCTGACCATTTCAAACGCCTCATCATCTCTCTATGGTCAGACGGTAGGCCTCGTCTGGTGGCTCATCGGCATGGTACTTGCTGCCGTCTACTTCATCCTCACCTACCGCCTCTTCTGGGGCAAGATCAGCGTCGCCGATACCAGCGAGGGCTACGAATGAGTATTAATCGCAGCGAAATCGTCATTATCGGCGCGGGTGTGATGGGCAACTCCATTGCCTATCACCTCGCCCGCCAGGGACACCACGTCCTTGTTTTGGAGCGTTCCGAAGTCGCCATATCGCCCGCCGCGTCCTGGGCCAGCGCGGGCGGCGTCCGTCGCCAGGGCCGCCATCCCGCCGAAGCTCCTCTCGCCAGCGAAGCCATCTCACGCTGGCCCACCCTCGAACAAGAACTCGAAGCCGACCTCCATTACCGTCAGGGCGGCAACCTGCTTCTGGCCGAAAGCGAAACAGAAGCCGCCTACCTCGCCGGATTTGTGCAGCACCAGCAAGCAATGGGTTTTACTGACGTCCGCCTGATCGACCGCCAGCAAGCCCTCAAACTCGCGCCCGGCCTTAACGACCGCGTTCTCGCAGGCAGCTTTAGCCCCGCCGATGGACAGGCTGATCCCCCACGCACCACCCGCGCTTTCGCTCAAGCCGCCCAACGTCACGGAGCAACCTACCAGGAAAACACGCCTGTCTTAGCCCTCCTTCATCAGGGCGAACACATCACAGGCGTCTCCACCCCACAAGGCGAAATACAGGCAGACCTGCTCATCCTGGCAACCGGCGCATGGAGCAATTCGCTTCTCCAACCCCTCGGCCTGCGCTTACCCATGCGTCCCTACGCCCTGCAAATGCTCCTCTCGACGCCTGCACCCTCCAAGACGCTTCAACCCGTGCTAAGCGCCGTTGGTCGTCACCTCTCGCTCAAACAACGCCTCGATGGCAGCTACCTGCTTGGCGGCGGCTGGCTCGGCAATCCCGCTCCCAACCTGAGCGGCTACACTCTGCGCCCATCCAGTATCGAAGGCAACTGGCAAGCCGCCTGCGAACTTCTACCCGCCGTCGCGCAACAACGCATCGCCCGTTCCTGGTGTGGTCTCGAAGCCGAAAGTTTCGACACCATCCCCTTCATCGGCCCTGCGCCCGGCTTCTCTAACCTCATCCTGGCGGTTGGTTTTTCCGGTCACGGTTTCGCCCTCTCGCCCGCCATTGGTCGCGCCGTCGCTGACCTCATCAATGGCAAACCGGTTCCAGAGCTAGATAATCTTAGTCCAGCCCGTATACTGAATTTTCCGGTGAACGAGGTCGAAGCTTTTCTCACGAAAACGGATGAGGAGAATACATTGGAGTAAAAAGGATAAGAAGGTACACGTCATGTTTTTTACTGCAAGTGTAAGGAACAGGAAGACCCCCGCCAGGGATGTCTCTACATGCAAAACGGGGAGTAGAGACATCCCTGGCGAGTGTCTTCCTGTTCCCACGCCGATTGCAACAAATTGACACACAGGCCAAAACAACAGCTTGACACCGCCCTGCTATTTTTGTCATAATGCTAACAGCAACCGGCACATTTAGTAGTCGGAAGTACCTTTATTTGCAGAATTAAGCGAGAACTCCCCCATGATGATACACGAAGAAACTGAGCGAGACTATCAAGAAGGCTACAAAAAAGTAATGGCCTTCGCTGAATACGCCCATTCCAAAGGCTGGCGTCTAAGCGACCGCCAGATCGTCCACGAAATCTTCCAGCGCGAACGCGCCGCCTACATTCGCCAGAAAAGCACCCTCCCCATCACCGGCGATGGCGTCCGCTCCGCCGCCTTCAATCGCGGCCAGGCCGACGCCCTCCGCGCCCTTTTGAAGGAACAACAGGAGAGCATTTAGCCTTATCGAAAGAACGCAACAAGGGAACGGCAGGCCAGTGCAAACGACCTGCCGTTCCCTTGTATCACATCCGCTCAGAAGCATCCTCAACTTCTTCTCCGAATTGCCCCATATTCTAAGACTGACACCAGGGAAAGCGTCATGAGCCAGGAAGTAAAAGTTGATAAGTTCCTGTTTCACCTGTTAAGAATCGGGATTTGGGACTACACTTCAGCTACTGCCATTCCAGTGTTCGATCAACGTTTGAACTCTGCTATTAGAATTACTAGAGCTGCCAACGGCCCAGATATCGGTTGCTGAGACCGCCGCCACACTCGAGAGCCTAACTGGTGGGTGTGGATTGGAGACAATATTCAAGCTACTACTATTCCAGTGTTCGATTAGCGTATTAGTACTCCCACTGGAATTGCCATAAGAGCCGACAGCCCAGACATTAGTTGCTGAAACTAGGGTAATCACCTGTATCCGCCTTTGCTGGGACTCCTGTCACTAGAGTAATCACTGCTCCAAGGAGCATAATTAGGACAACAATGAGCGAGAAGATTTTTGTGCGGAGCTTTCTAACTCTAGCTTTGTCATACCGACGCATTTGCATCGCCATACCTTCTTTCTAGAAAGAGCGAGTGGTTATTGCTGAAGAGTACTAATGCCAACATTTGGAATTACTTTGATGGGTGATGATATAACATCCTGTAAATGGCCTTCCGCTTTAACAGTATCAAAATCTGAGGATTAAGAGATACGAGCGAAACCAATTGATAGTCCAGTTCTAGCTCAACCAAGCATTACGAATGAGAACAGAGAAATAATAAGTCTTTAAAAGGATGAATAAGTTATAAGTAGGTTAAGAAGTTGTAAAGTTTAAATTATACAGGTAAAGGATCGCAACTCATCATTATGGATAGTTTGAGGAAACTAATAACATCTGCCACTCTGTTGACAAGGTATATACGAATAAGCCCTATAATGCATGAGCAAGCGACTCCACAAAAAGGATGCTATAAAACTATTTCCCCTCTACACATTCAATTCGCACAAACTGAGACCCCCGAGCACATCCACACGTGCTATAATGACCTCAAAAAAAGAGAAACCACATGGAACCAGCAGCCAACATCGACCAAACCTACATCCAACCCGCACCTGGCTCCCCCGAGCAGGTGCAGGCCATCATCGAGGAATTGCAGCGCCTCTACCCGGACGCAAAGTGTTCGCTTGACTTCACGAATCCGCTCGAGCTGCTTATCGCGACGCAATTATCGGCGCAGTGTACCGACGAGCGCGTCAACATCGTCACCAAAACGCTTTTCCAGAAGTATCGCAGCGCCGCCGATTATGCCAGTGCAAGCCAGGAAGAACTTGAGCAGGACATCAAACCCACCGGCTTCTATCGCAACAAGGCGAAAAATATTCGCGCCGCCTGCCAGCGCATCGTCGCAGAATACAACGGCGAAGTTCCGCGCACAATGGAAGAACTATTGACCTTACCAGGAGTGGCGCGTAAAACTGCTAACGTCGTTCTCGGCAATGCCTTTGGCATCGTGGAAGGCTTCGTAGTCGATACGCACATTGGTCGCCTTGCCCGTCGCCTCGGCTGGACTACTAACGAAGACCCGGTGAAGGTAGAGCAAGACCTCATGCGTATCATCCCACGCGAAAAGTGGCTCGACCTCTCACATATGCTCATCTATCATGGTCGCGCCATCTGCAATGCCCGTAAACCGCTTTGCTCGCAATGTACGCTGGCTAGCCTTTGTCCATCAGCTCACCTTGCGGATTGAGAACATCGTCTGCATACACGCCCCGGCATTCGGAAGGAAGCATCGCCGCAACCCGCAGCATCATATCCTGCGTCACTTCGCGCAAACCAGCTTTACGCGACATACCGGCAGGCAAGGACGGTACATACGGCTCGCCAATGTAGATATCTACACGCGGGAACCAGCTACGCCATGTACGCAAAACTTTTCGCGAGCCGACATGCGCGATAGGCAAAATCGGCACGCCTGTCCGTAACGCCACCATTGCCGCGCCCGTCTGCGCTGGTATCATCTTCTCCTGGCGTTCAACTGTTCCTTCCGGGAAGATCACCAGCGCCTTTCCCTCATGCAGGCAGACCAGGGCCTTCTCGAGTGCACTCCTGTCGCTCTCTCCACGCGCTACCGAAATCTGTCCCGTCCACTGGCAAATCTTGCCCACCAGCGGCCAGCGAAAAATCTCCGACTTCGTGAAAAACCACACACGGCGCGGGATTGCCAACCCCAGCAAGAAAGGATCATACCAGCTCAAATGATTTGGCACTACCAGCAGCGCCCCCGTTTTCGGAACATGTTCCCGCCCATGTACGTGCAGACGGCAAACCAGGTGCGTAAATACCCAGAATCCCGTCCAACAGATCCAGTACAGCATGGTCTAGACCCTCACCAGGAGCGCCCCTGGCAAAATTTCAGCCTCGTAGCTCGTCGCGCAATCCGTCTCGCCATCTCTTTGTATATTAACCGGCTTGCGGCTCGTAATCGAAACGGTCTTTGCGCGATAAAACCGCGCCTCAGGCAGATTCTCATGCTCCCCTTTCTGCACCCTCGGCAGCAAGCGCAGCGCCCTGGGAAGCGGCGTATAGCTCAAAGTGCAGACATCAAACAGCCCATCGCTATAATCAGCCTTTGGATTAATGCGAAAACCCGCTCCATACGTCGGCCCGATGGTCACGGCCATCAGCACATAACGTTGAAGGTCGTGCCTCTCTCCATCCAGTGTAAACGAGAGCCAGGGGCAACGACCATAGCCAAAGAGCAATTGTTTGAGCGTCGCCGAATAATACAGGCGCTGTCCGCTCATACCAGGAATCTTCTTCAACGAACCTGCCGCCACCGCGATATCCGCGTCCAGGCCAACACTGAACGAATTGGCAAAATAACGTCCGTTCACCCTGCCAGCATCTACCGCGACTGGCCTGCCGCAAAAGGCCCGTTCAGTTGCTTCCACCGGGTCACGGGGCAGCATCAACGTATTCCAGGCGAAATCATTGCCGGAACCCGCCCCAACAATTCCAAGCGGCACGCACAGACCAACCTCAAGTATGCCATTCACCACTTCATGAACAGAGCCATCTCCACCCACAATAATAACCGGGCGATTTTCGCGAGCGGCCTGCATTGCGCGCTCCTTCGCCTCGCCAGCAGAGCGCGTTTCGACATACTCCGCCGACTCCTGCTCAGCGCGACTTTTCACAACCGCTCGATACCGATCCATATGACCACGATTGGCAAGGGGATTGAGCAATACAAGGGGAATACCAGAGAATTCTTCCATAACCTGCCTGCCTCCTTCCCTGGGCATGAGGATTTGAGCAGATTGTATCACGCGCAGCAAATCACTACAATAAATTCGCGTCCTGAAATAAACATTGACAGAGACGAAAGCCAACGAATAATATAGACCGCGAAGATACATTATCTGGAGGATTTCGTGTCAGCACTTTTCCAGCTTACGCGCGCCTGCACTGTTAGCGCAAAATGGGTGCCGAAACCTGCGCGGCACGCGCTAGGCTCTACCGCCGCAGTAGTAAGCTATCTTGGCTGGCGTTCCAAACGCCTTGTCACCCAGCAAAATATGGCCCAGGTCACGGGCCGTGATATACATGACCCCTACGTCCGATACCTGGCCTATGCCTCCTGGCGCAACTACGGTCGCTACGCCGCCGACTTTCTGAACTTCCCTCATCTCGATATGAATCAGGTGGAGCGCCATCTTCGCGACCTGACCGAATATAGCCAGGGCTGGCCTTCCCTCCTGGACAGGGCGCTTGAGCCGGGTCGCGGCGTCATCGTCACCACCGCCCATTTCGGCAACTGGGACCTCGCCGGAGCCATCCTTGCGCGCCGCAGACCGCTCTCAGCCGTAGCGGAAACCTTTACCGACCCACAACTCAACACATTAATTCAGAGCCAGCGTAAAGGAAAAGGTATCAGCATCATCCCAATGGAAGGGTCAGCACGTCGTATCCTGCGCGTCCTACAACAAAACGAACTGGTCGCCATCGTTGCTGACCGGCCCGTTGCGGCAGATGAGGGAACCGCCGTCACCTTCTTCGGTCGTAAAACCTATGTGCCTTCCGGGCCAGCGGCGCTCGCCATTAAAAGTGGCGCGGCCATTGTGCCCGGCTATGCCTGGTACGGACGTCGCAACGAATACTACGCGCGCGTCTTCCCGCCCATCTTTCCTCGCGAAAGCAAGGGGGCAGAACGCGCCGCCGAAATTACCCGCCTGACCCAGTACATGTATGACGCGCTGGAAGTCATGGTACGCGAATGGCCCACCCAGTGGTATATGTTCCGCCCCTTCTGGCCCTGTGAAGAGTAGCATGCCATGTATAAGCTTTACTACTTTGCCTCGCTCATCGTCCTATACCTGCCACGCCGACCAGTGCTGGCCCTCTCTCGTTTCATCGGACTGCTCGCCTGGCTGTTCGCGAAAGATGCCCGAGAACAGGCCACACGAAATATGCTGCACGTATTCGGTCCAGATATTCAGTCCTCTCGTGCTGGTCGCAGACGCTTGCACAAAACAGTGCGTGGCATCTTCCAGAATAGCGCCCGCAACTATCTGGAAGCACTCTACCTTCCACATCTAAAGGCAGAGGCCATCTTGCGTTCGATGCCTTACATTGAAGGCATCGAGCATCTTGAGGCAGCTTTAGCACAGGGAAAAGGTGTAATCCTTTTCTCCGCTCACTTCGGCCCATTCGACTACATTGCGCAATGGTTCGCCGCTAAAGGATACAGCATCACCATCCCCGTCGAACACCTTCAAGACGAACGCATGCTGGCATTAGTCCTCAAGCTGCGCCGCGCCCTCGGCGTACAATTCACCCCGTTAGGTGGAAGCGCTCCCCTGCGCACCATGATCTCAGCCCTGCGCAAAAACCAGTTGGTCGTGCTTACCACCGATCGCGGCGTTCAGGGGGAGTATGTGGAAGTACCTTTCTTCGGCGCGCCTGCCCGCCTGCCCGCTGGCGCAGTAACACTTGCCCAGCGAACCGGAGCAATACTCCTGGGAGCCTTTGGTTGGCGTGAGTCATCCACACGCTACGGAGGGCGCTTCATTCCCGTCACGCTCGCCTTGCCAGAAGAGGAACGCGCCAACAGCGAATTGCTCCAGCGCAAGATCGTAGAGGCCATGGAAGAGGTCATTCGGACGCGTCCCGATCAGTGGGCCGTCTTCTTCCCCATCTGGAATGAAGCGGCTACACCCGCTCCTTCAACGAGCGCATAATGCGCCGGGGTGGATCAACAAACCAGCTCCACGCGCACTGCGCAATATATGTCGCAGGCGAAAGTCGCGTCGGCGGCACCTCCTGCCCCCCGGCGCGCACCGTCCGCTCGAGGATGCCCTGGCGCAAATTCTCCGGCGACTGCCCAGGAAAAAGCGTATAGGCCGCGCCAATATGTTGCCAGAAGTGGGCATCGCTCCCACCAAGCTCGGCCAGCTTCCATTCCTGGTTGGCATTGCGCACTTCAGCGCGCATCTTGGCATTAGCGGGCGAAGGGTTATACATCTCGATGCCATCGATAACATAGCCCTTGCTCAAAAGTTCCTCAATCTTTGCCCGGCTCAGGCTCGGCACCAGACGCCCAAAAGGATGTGGCACAATCACCAGCCCACCCTGCTCCTTGATGGCATCGATGGTCTCCTCGACAGGACGCAGCGACTTCGGAGCCTTCTGAATGAACAAACCAATCAGGTGTCCCGAACGCGTCGTCATCTCGACGCCGGTAATCATCTGTACCGGCTCCTCGCGCTCCGCCAGCAAGTCGGCCACGCGCTTTGCCCCCTCGATATGATCGTGGTCGGTAATCGCAATCACGCGCAGCCCGAGCTGTTTCGCCACCTCAATCACCTGCGCAGGACTCGCCCAACCGTCGCTCAGGTTGGTATGCATATGTACATCAGCCCGGCTATAACCGGAAGGAGAAAGCAATGAAGAATTGCCCGAATACCCGTCGTCCAACTACATGGACCCCTTTCATCTGTTTATGCGCGATAGAAGTGCCGGACAGCCGAATAGCCGCGCTGTTCCAGCAGTTCATAATAGTAATCAATAATGCGCTGCGCCACGTTCGGCCAGGCATATTCTTGCGCTTTGTGCAGTCCGGCTTGAATGAAGCGCTGGCGCATTTGCTCGTGTTCCAGCAGATAGCAAATCGCCCAGCCGTGTTCCTCGCTCTGGCGGGGCATAGTCAGCAGCCCATCCTGTCCATGCGACACAACGGTAGCATAGCCAAGAATATTCGACGCCACAATAGCCACACCCGAGGCCATCGCTTCCAGCAGCACAATGCCCAGGCTCTCGCCCCCTATAGCTGGCGCAGAAAACACGTGCGCGCTGGCGAAGTAGCGCGGCAAAGCCTCGTCAGAAACGTACCCTTCGAAATGCACATCCTGCCAGCCCTGTCGCTCCACATAACGCTGGAAACCAGGGCGGAGCCTTCCCTCGCCGACAAAGATGAAGCGCGTATCTGGATGGCGCTGCCGGATATAGGGAATGGCCCGCAGCAAATATTTGGCCCCTTTGCGCTTCTCAAAACGCCCCACGAACAGCACGTTCTTCTTGCCATCCATGAACTGCGGCAGCGGCTGCACGCCTGGATGAAAACGCTCCAGGCTCACCCCATTGGGAATCACCCGGTACTCGCCTGGAAAGTAGCGACCCACAAACTGGCGGGCCGCCGTAGAAACCGCGATCCGCCCGGCAAGCTTGCGAAACAAGGGCCGCAACAGGGGAAACGTCGAGGCATACGCCAGTTGCGAGGTAGAGTAAATGCTCGAATAGGACGCGGCGTGAAACGTACCAACCGTTAAGGTATGAGCAAAGCGCAGCACCTGCTGTGAAAGACCGGGCACCAGCGGCTCGTGTACATGAATGACATCAAAATGCTCGCGCTGCAATACCCGGCGCACTCGTAAAGCGAGCGATGGATCGAGAATAATGCGGGCGATTGACCCATTGATTGGAATAGGTGTTGTCCGGCCCATCTTGAGCAGATAGTGTTCAGGCGTCTCCTGTGACCGGCGATACGAACGAGAGGCAGGCGCGAGAATGCGTATCTCATGTCCCATCGCCAGAAATTCGTCTGCAAGGTGCCAGACATGATCGCGTACCCCCCCAGGGTAGCTCCAATCATATGGTGTTACCAGGCCAATTTTCATTCGCGGCTCCCAGCACATTTTTTAGGCTATCGCCCTCTACCTGCAAAACCAGCAGTTATGTATGTACTTGTGTTTATTCTATCACGTTTCCCGTGTACGTTTTCACCCAGAAAAGCAAAACTTCCCTCCCTTTTAAGACGAATATCATCCTGGAAAGGTACGAGCCTTGTTCTCAAGCATGCCACAGCCACAACATCTGCATCTCAGGTTAAATGGCCGTCATGGATGTTGGGATAGACATATCAAGGTTGAGAAAGAAGGAATATCCAATCCTGTCATCCTGAGTACAGCGAAAAATCTGTGGGCACTGGCATGTGGGTTGCGCGATAACATAGATCCTTCGCTGTACTCAGGATGACAGGCGACAACCCCCTGTTCTTGTATCAAAGTTCATTGCCTATCACATCATTCCCAGCGCTTAGCTTGTCTTCTGAGCAAACTCGATGAAGTACTGCATTACCTGTGGATTGCTCATGGCATCCACGCTGATGGCCTTTTCAGGTGGCACACCCATAAATAGCTTTTTAACTGGCACCTCAAGTTTCTTTCCGCTCAATGTACGCGGCACTTCTGGAATGACATAGATCTCATCCGGCACGTGGTGAGGCGAAAGGTTCGAGCGCAGCCGATCTTTAATGTGTTTCTTCAGCTCATCCGTCAGTTCAACACCTGGACGCAGCACCACAAAAAGCGGCATATAGTAACCACCACCTGGGCGCTCCACCCCGATAATCAGACTGTCAAGCACCTCCGGTATGTCCTCCACCACGCGATAGATCTCGCTGCTGCCCATACGAATGCCCTTGCGGTTGATTGTAGAGTCCGAGCGGCCATAAATCACAGCGCTGCCTCGGGATGTAATCTTTATCCAGTCGCCATGCCGCCAGATTCCGGGGAACATCTCAAAGTAGCTCTCGCGATAGCGTTTGCCCTCGGGATCGTTCCAGAAGTAGAGCGGCATAGACGGCATCGGCTCGGTGATGACCAGTTCCCCCATCTCATCGATCAACGGCTTGCCGTTATCATCGAAAGCCTCAACCTTTGCTCCAAGTGCGCGGCATTGAAGTTCACCGGCATGAACCGGCAGCAGCACCGAACCGCCCACGAAGCCGGAGCATACATCCGTTCCGCCACTAAACGAGGCGACCCATAAATCCTTCTTGACCTGCTCGTATAGCCAGGCAAAACCCTCGGGCGGCAGGGGAGAGCCAGTCGAGCCAAGCCCCCATAGCCTGCTAAGATCAAAGCTCTTGCCCGGCGTCACACCCGCTTTCATGCATGACAGAATATAGCCCGCGCTGGTGCCAAAGAACGTCATTCCTGACTTCTCTGCAAATGACCAGAGGATATTCATATCGGGATAGGCCGGGCTGCCATCGTACAGCAAAATGGGCACACCAACCAGCAACCCGCCCATCAGAAAGTTCCACATCATCCAGCCCGTTGTGGTGTACCAGAAAAAGCGGTCATCCTGCTTGAGATTCATCCCCAGATGCAGGCTCTTTACATGCTCGAGCAGGATGCCTCCCTGACCCTGGACAATGGCTTTCGGCAGGCCCGTCGTGCCAGATGAATACAAGACCCAGAGCGGATGATCGAATGGCACCTGCTCGTAGGTTAACGGCTCGTCCGTCGAGGGTATGTCCTGCCAGAGCATTGCGTTCGTGAAACTCGAAGCGCTTGTATCCTCAAAGGCGTAGGGCACCAGAATCGTCTTTTGCAGTGTGGGCAACTGCTGCTGAATCTCAGCCACAATGCTGCGGCGATCAATCGTTTTGCCACCATATTGATAGCCATCGACGGCAAACAAGACTTTCGGCTCGATCTGCTGGAAGCGGTCTATGACGCTGCGCGTGCCGAAATCGGGCGAACAGCTTGACCAGATGGCTCCAATGCTGGCGGTTGCCAGAAAAGCAATCGTCGTTTGTGGAATATTCGGCATGTAGGAAACCACCCGGTCTCCACGCTGCACCCCCATATTCCGCAAAGCACGGGCTACATCGCTCACCCTGCGATAGAGTTCGTCCCAGGAGACATCCATAAGTTCCTGGCGCTCGGATTGGAAAAGCAGAGCAGGACGCTGAGCTGTTTTATTGCGAAAGACGTGTTCGGTATAATTCAGTTCCGCGCCCGGAAACCATTGCGCGCCCGGCATCTTCCGCTCTACCAGCACCGCCTGATACGGTTTAGAGGCCTGTATCTGAAAATAATCCCATATGGAAGCCCAGAAATCTTCGAGATGTTCGACTGACCACTGCCACAGCGCAGCCTGGGAATCGAAATGCAGCCCCTTCTCGCGCTCAAGCCACTGCATATATCGGACCAGGTTGGATTGGCGTTTCATCTCCTCTGATGGCTCCCAGAGAAGCATTCCCTCACTTACAGATGTTGACATAGCAGCTACCTTCCTCATGCGAAGTGTTTGACAGTCAAAAACACCCTTATTATGGCATATTTTACCGGCGGATGTATGTCAGCCTGCTCTGCTCTGCCCCCGACGTTGCCAGATACCAATGGCAATAATAATCCAGCGATAGAGGAAGATTGCCAGGCATGTCCAGAGCAGGCCAGACAGGTATCCGGCCAGTACATCGGTGAGCCAGTGTTCTCCCTCCAGAATACGCGAATAGCCGATGGTGAGAATAATCAGCACCGCGATAATCTGGAACGGGATCAGCGTCCAGCGATAGCGCCACTTGTGCACTGGTTCGGTGAAGCTGAGGTAGAGGAGAAAGCCATAAAAGGCAATGTCCCAGGCGGTATGACCCGAAGGAAAACTCTTGAATGGCATATGCGTCATCACGTGAATATGCTCACCAAAGGAACCAGGGCGAGGCCGGGCCACCAGATTATTATAGAGGAAGTTGATACCTCCTGCAAAGGGCACGCTGAGCGCAAGGCCCACAGCGCATTCAAACCATTTGATTGCAGACTTGCCGCGCGAGCGAACAATAAAACCTATGATAAGCAGGCCAAGAAACCAGGCAGCCAGCAAAATGATCGAAGGAGCCACGTCATTGATCGTACTCACAAAATCAAAGGCATTGTTTACGCCTCGTGGAACGGGCAGCGATTGAACTTCCTGCGTTGTTTGTAGATCAAAGGCATAGGGCCGGGGATGAAGATGAACAAAAAAGGCCGCGATGCTCAGTACAATAACGCCTAGAATAAAAATGATCACCTGGTACGCTTTCGGCTTCACCATTGGGTATGCCTGTTTAAGGTAGTCCGACCAGCGAACTCTGGCTTCACCTGCCGCTGTGCCTTTTGGCTTAGAAACAGTATTCATAATCATCCTCCGCAAGAGACTCGATGAGAAAGTATTTACTCTCTTAACACGAAAGATGGGATTAAAAAAGTGCTAGGCCGATTGCTCGCGTGCCAGCCCTTCAATCACCTCGCAGATCAGTTGCGGCAAAACACCGAACGAGTAGGACAGTAAGACACGTTCACCCGCCTGATGCGCACCTTTGCCATACGGCCCGAGATCTATCGCAGGCAATCCCAGTTGCTCCATAGCGGCGAACGGCAAACTATACGAGCCGGGGCGGTAAGTAGTATCGTCCCAGACGGGCATATTGCGCACCCAGGCAGATGTTTCAATACCTGGATCGAGCCGTAGATAGCTCATATCACAGATAAATGGGAAATACTCCTGCACCCGTAAATGATGTTCTGGATGGCGTTCGGCTACTTTCCGCGCGACTTCATGCAACTGGCAGCGCGTCTCCGCAACATGAGGAATAAAAGGCGGCGAAAAATACAGCACCACAGCCGGGCCAGTTCGCTCGCTCAGCGTCCAGAGATGGCGTACAAGATGCAGGCAGCGACTGCGCGAATCCAGGCCGGTCGGCATGGAATCCCAGGCGCGGCGTAGTTCATCCTGTACTGTCTGCTCGCCTCGCTGCTGGCAAAGTTCTTCATACAACTGTTGATAGGTCAGCACCACTCCCTCGCGCTTTTTGCCTGTAACGCGTCGCGTTTCACCTTTGCGCTGAAGCCAACGCTGCTCGGTCTCATCCAGACGATGCAGAAAGCGCCGCAAGGATGTTTCGGCGATGTTGCGCAAGCGTTCAAGCAGTTCGCCGGGTGAGGTAGAGAAAGTCAGGATGTTCACATAGAAATAGGCGGCAAAGGGTAGCTGCACATCGTAGCTGGTTTTCAGGTCGCTAAACTTGAGCGTCACAGGCGGGGGAGTAAGCTGTCCGCGCACCTCATCGCACAATTCGTCATTCATACTGATATCGCGAATTAGTTCGGCGGCCAGCAAATTTGCATCGACGCCATCGAACGGGTCGCCTACATGCGAGGGACGACCAACCACGTAAAATGATGGCAGCATCTTGCCAATGGTTCCGGTGAAAATGTAGCGATGTGGGTCGTCAGGATAGAGTGCCGTGACATAGTCTGTATTGATCGCGCCCAGGTACTCCAGTCCGTAGCGCTTGCGCATGTCCAGCAAGAAACGCACGCCGTGAATCACTCCCGCCGATTCGTTCTCCTCGTCAGGAGTCGCCAGCATAAGGATCGACAGGTTCAGCTTTCCAGAGCGTGCCTGCTCCACGAAATGGCGCATCAAAGCGATATTCACGGCTACTCCGCTTTTCATGTCGGCACAGCCGCGCCCAAACATCCAATCCCCGGGATGCGCCTGCAGGTCTTCGGCAAGGCCAGGCACCATTGCCGCCAGCTCTGTCTGCCGCTCGTCTAAAGCCTCGGGATCAAGCGCATATGGCTCCAACACCCCGTAGTCCCTGGTATCGACGGTATCAAAATGACCAAGCAGGACGAGCGTTCGGGCAGTATTTCCGCGCAGAAAAGCATAGACATTCTGCCTGCCAAAGGGGTCATGAGCCAGTCTATCAAGCCCAATTGCTGTATAAGCATCCTCCAGACCATTCTCCTGAAGCAGCCGCAAAATCTCCTCTGCAAGGCCTATTTCGCCCTCCCCAGGGCTAACACTTCGAATATTCACCAGACGAGTAGTATAACGCTTCACTGTGCTATACCAGGCATTGTCTTCTACGCGGTCTATCATACGCTTTTCTGATTTCCTCTCAATTGGACATAATCGAATGATCGCTCTCAAGCGCTGACGATTGTGTACATTGTGGTGGTTGTGTCAACATTCTTGCAAACGCTGACAGCTACTTGAGAGACAACTACACGAGATAGTGGAACTATTGTAGCAGATGTGTCTATCAGAGCCGAAGAAGTCTGAGGCAAACGGCTTGAGGACTATAGTTGTAGCAAACAGGCTGCTATGAATATAGTATAACCTGAACCTCGAAAAAATGCAAGCTTCGGACCATGCTGCCAGCAGGCACCGGCAACATAATCAATTTTACTATTATCACCATTAAATAGCCGAGGGCATCGGTGAGGAAGAACTGCGTCACCATTGTGCTGGTTCCTGTCAGTTCGCCGATCAGATGGCCGCCCAGGGAGTAGTAGTAGGTATTGCCCGTGTTGGTGCCGGTGGCGCTATAGGTGTGTTCTTCCACGCCGAAGGCATAGGTAGTGAGGCTGGTGCCGCTACTGGTGATGTTGCGACTCAAGACGCGGGTGCCGGAAGCGTCGTAGGCGTACCAGGCCTGGCTCGTGCTGCCTGCATTCCAGGCGACCAGGTGATCGAGCGCATCGAAGGTGAGGCTGGCCGAGGAGCCGCCCGTGTTGCGGCTGCTCGCATTGCCCCAACTGTCATAGCTGGTCGCGTAGTCGGCGGTTTTGCTCGTGTAGTTGGAGCAGCTTGCGCCGCTAGAGACCGGGTAGAGGCCGACCAACTGGTGCGGTTTGTTCGTGTTGCAGTAGAGATACTGCTCCTGGGTGCTACCGCCGCCCAGCGGCCCTTGCCAGAGCTGGCCCAGGTGGGTGTAGACAAAGCTACTGCTATAAGACGCCCCGCTCAGACTGTTAGACAGGCTGCCAGTGCCTGCGGCGGGCTGGGTGCCGGAGTTACCCGCCCAGACCAGCCGGTTCTGCTCGTCATAGCAGAAGTTTTGCGTCTCGCTGCCGCCGGAGCCGCTTTGCCCTGGAATGGCGGCATGGGTCGTGCTGACACTGATGACATTGCCGACCGGGTCATACGCGCGGCTCGTGCTGAAGAGGGTACCGGACGAGCCGCTGCCGCTCTGCCAGCTTGCCGTACTACCTTGCGGGCGCAAATCGGGATCATAGGTGAAGTGGTCATCCGCCAGGGGTGTGCCGCTCGTGGTCTGGAAGTTGATATCGCTGACCTGATCTTGCGGGTTATAGGCCAGCGTCGCCAGGTTCGCGCTCCCAGAGCCAGTGTTGTTCAGCCCGGTCAGCGTTCCCGTTGCCGAATCATAGACCTCGCCTACGGTGTAGCCAGTTGCGCCGCCCACCGTTGTTTGCAGCATGGTCGGCTGACCTGCATCGTTGTAGGAGGTCGTCTCTTGATAGAGCGGCAGGGAGGTGGTGAGACCCCAGGCAGAAGGAACGGCAATCTGCAACGTTGAGGAGACAAGCTCTCCGCGCTGATCGTGCTGGAACTGCTCGGTGACGGTACTCTTATTGGTATAGGTGGTGTCGTAATAGGTGGTTGCCACACTCTGGGTCAGGTGTCCGACCGGAAAATCAGTCGTCCCCTGCGTTCCCAGCTTGCTCGTATCATAGGTGTTTTGCACCAGGGGATGGCTGCCACTACTACAGCTACCGGAGCCATCAGTGGTGGGATTGGCGTCCTGGAGACAGCCGGGGCGGCCCAGCAGGTCGTAGCTGACGCCGAGCGTGCGACTGCCGGAGACATCCACCAGGACCCGGCCATCGGCATCATAGCCATAGGTGTGCAAGCCGCGATCCGGGTCATTCAAGCTCGTTATCCGCCCCATATCGTCATAGCCGATGGTGGTGGTGACGGACGTGATGGTCTGCCCGGACTGCGGCGCGAGGTCGGTGACCACCATCGAGGTCGGCTTATCCAGCGCATTATACTGGGTGCTGATCTGCATGTTGGGTGTAAGCGTGCCACCATTGACCCCACTATAGGTCTGCACATAGCGCGTGCGACCCAGCGCATCGCTAAAACTGACCTGCACATGATTATTGGCATCTACCCCGGTGGTAGTCGCGTAGGTCTGGCTATCGCCGTTGGCGCTGCCTAAGCTATAGCTGGTATGCGTCTGATAGGAGAGCGCATCAGTGGTACTGCTGACACGGCCTAACGGGTCGAGGTATTTTGCCGTTCCGTTAGGTGTGGCTCCAGTATCATCAGTCGCTCCGTTGGGGTCAAGCCAGGTCGTTCTGCTATTCACCACAAAGGGCAGGCTAGTATAAACCGCATGGGTCTGGTCGTAGTAAACCGTGAAGGTGACGATGGTATGCGAGCCGTCCGGTCCTGGCGTCAGCGTTTCGACTGCCCGGCCCTGGCTATCGTAGAAGGTCCTGGTTACCGCGCTGCTATAGAGCGACGAGGTGGTATCGATCTCCAGGCAGGGATAGACGCTGCTATCGCTACAAGTCGACGTCAGCGTGGACTGGTTGGTGTAGCTGCCCGTCTCGTTGGGCAGTTTCACCTGCACCGTTTTATTGCCGTTGCTATCATAGCTGTAGCTCATGGTAGTCACTTGCCCATTGACATCGGTGCTGCTGATGGGCAATTGGCCCTGGGTGGCGTCATAGGCTGTGCTGGTGTGCTGGCCCAACACATTCCAGGTGTCTGTGGTAAGCGAACTCACCGGGTCGTACTTATGGCAGACGGTGTAATGGCTGCTGCTCCAGGAGCTGGTCGGGAAAATGGTCGGCGCGGTGGACAGCGTGCATCCGGCGCTGCTGTACAGGCTGGGATTGGCTGCTGCCACACCATCGACCGAGGCCACCAGATCGCCGTAGTTGTCGTAGCCGTTATAGGTCTTGATCGCGGTAGAACTTTGATTGCTACAGTCGCTGTAGGAAACCACGGTGGTTGGCCAGCCCGCTGCAGGTTGCGGTACGCCGCTTCCCACTCCCTGGTCATACGTCGTATCCTCGCAGGCCCACATGTGACCCTGGCTATCGACGAGATCGCTGTGCGCGACGGTATGCGCCTGGTAGTAGTAGTAGATGCTGCTCGAACTGTTGCTCGTATAGTAGGTCCAATGTTTGGTGAGCGTCGGGATATTGGACCCGGTGATCACCTCCTGTTGCACGTTATGGTAGCTGCCCGTCGCCGGACTCTGATGATAATCACCCAGTCCGCTGCTCGATGAGTAGTCGTCATAGGTTTCGTCGCTCTCGACCCAGGGCGCGTTGCTGTTGCTGCTGCCCGTTTGTTCATAGGTGGTGGTACGCTGGCTCAACAGGACGACTTCGCAGGGCCGGTACATGGTCGAGGGATAGGTACTCGTGCTGGCGCAGGCCGCAGCGGTGCTATTCTGGCCGCCATAGTTGTAGACGGTCTTGTTCAGCAGATTGGCCCCGTTGACCTGTCCACCCACATAGGCATCTTCTTCCAGCATCTGCCCTGCCAGGTAGTTCCTGGGGTCGCTGGCCGGGCTATCCCAGCCCCAGGTCGCCGCATAATCCTGTACCGTCAGATCACCCGCAGGGCTGGTGATGAGGACGGTGCCAAAGCCGCGAAACTCGCCGTGATAGTAGTCCTGCCAATCAAGGCTGCTGTTGGGAATCCAGCCAAAGCCGACGCAATCGCTATCGTTCATCGAGTCGGCGGGACAACTGCCCTGCGTTTTGGTGAGCCAGTAGTCGTAACTGATGGTGGCAGGAGAAAGATTCGAGGCGCTGCTGTCCTTGCCCACATCGGTAATCTGCGTCACCACCTGCTCGGTCCACATCTTGTCATCCATGGGATAAAACGAGGTGCCGGATTGGCAGTTGGAGGGATTCCAGACGCAGTAGAGCGGGTCATAGCGATTATCGCCATTGGTATAGGGTGTGCCGTGGCTGTTATTGTAGGCGGTATGATAGGTGATGCTGCTCGCGCCTACTCCGGTGCTATGGTCATGATAGCTGGTCAGATACTGCCAGTTATTCTCCATGTGGTAGCTCTGGCTGCTATCATCGTACTTGTTTGGCCTGCCGCCGCTATAGCCGAAGGTGACACCGGGAAGCGTATGGCCGGTGCCGTTCTGGTAAACGGTGGGGGTAATGCTGGTCAGCAGGTGATTGCCCGCACAGTAGGCCGAAGAAAGGGTGGTATCGGCGCTGGGACAATTGCCAAAGGCCGTGTCCTGATAGGTGAAACTGTAGCTGTAATCCAGGTGCGTATTGCTCGAGTCATCGCCCGTGTAGATTTTGACGGTCTGCAAAGACAGCGTACTCATTACATCGGGATCAACCATGCCACCGGAGCGATCAATGGGGTCATCGCAGCGCTGCGGTTGCGGCGACTGGGCTGGCAAATTACAGCTTGTCTCGTAGGCTGTGGTGTACTGCGTGACGTACTGGATATTGTTGCCTGGATCAGTATAGTTCGAGGGACCATTGTAGAAAAAGTCAAGGGTGCCGATGCGGTAGGTACCATTGCCATAGGTGATCTGCTTGAGGGCCGAATCGCGCACCCAGGTATGCCCCCCGCTGGTCTCCATATCCTGGACATAGGAGGCGGTCAGGTTGCGGCCATTGGTGCCCGGCCCCTCGTTGGCAGGTACCATTTTATCGAGGTCAAATTCATAGTTGACCCGGTTGCCGGAGGAGTCGATGTAATATTGCAGCGAATCGCTGGTGCAGCCGAACTCGTAGTAGTTGCTGCTGGTATCGACAACTCGGAAACAGGGTTGGTTGGTGGAGCTAGACGTGATCCTGGTAATTTGTAAAAATGAAGAGTTATTCCCTTTCTAGAGAAGGAAGTATTGTCACTTGCGGGGCCAGATCCTCGACGGGTGAATAGAGCCGTAATACAAAAGCAGCGAGAATAGCCTCATGCAAGGAATGAACGCCCAGCGCATTATAAATACATTCTCGATACTTGTGGACGGTACGGAGAGACAAATGCAACTTCTCCGCAATCGCCTCCGGCGTATAGTTCTGGCACATGAATGCCAGAACTTCACGCTCACGCTTTTTCAGGTTCCGGGTCAACCTGTAGGATGTGAGTGGATAATGGCTCTGGAAATAGTTTGTCACCTCAAGGGTGTACAATGCCAGACCGCAGTATCTTGCCAGCGCAACTGCGACCCCATATCAAGGACAAGTGAATCTGTTAAAACAAGATAGCCATAACAATAGCCATTGAACTCGATAGGGAGAAAATATGCTCCTGGCTCAGGACGCATTGGCATCCAAATAATACGGGCCTGGTCGGATAGTAGACACGCAATCTCCTGGATAACGCTTTTAATGGTACCGGACCGCGATGTCTGCATTCGGTTAAGCAGGTGATTTACGCGCAGAAAGAGTTCTCGATAATCTATCTCCTCTCCTGAGAAAACGTGAGAACTGGCACGAAAAGATGGGTCATCAGTTGAAGAATGAGACAAGGATTTCCGTCTGTTCCGGCGGTGTTCCATGTAAGGTGGCTCCTGACTGTAGTGGAACGTTTTCAACCGCTTCGCTTTGTCGCCCCCAATGCGACAAAACAGGTAGAAGAAGTGGCAAGCGGTCTTAGCACAAGTATAATTACTAGAATACCCATCTGTCAAGAGCAGTAGGAAAAGAAATAATAGAGAATGTGCTGTTTTCCATAAAATGGCATACAACCGGGGCTTCCAAGAACTCTCCCCGCACGAATCTGACGCACACCCTTTGCACCCCTGATTAGCCCGAGCATACTGGACAGGTCTTCAATAAAAACTTATAATTGTAGAGGATTCCGCTGTTCAATGACGAAGAGAGGAAATAAACGATGAATATTCACTTTATCGGCGTGCCATGCGACCTGGGAGCGGGCACACGTGGCTCAGATTTAGGGCCAACAGCTATTCGCTACGCAGGAATGGGGCTGACCCCACCAATTGACGAACAACTTTCCAGGCTCGGCCATACGCTCTTTGATGAGGGCAATCTTCCCGTCCCTCAACCAAGAATTCTCCAGGAAGAACCTTCTGACCCAAAACTTAAACATATCGAGCAAATTCTCAGTATTTGCAGGAACCTGGCGCATACCGTCGAGGAACGCTGCGGCCCGGATGACTTCCCCCTGGTCATCGGCGGAGACCACAGCCTGGCGCTCGGCTCTATCTGTGGCGTAATGCGGGCACGTGGCCCGGTGGGCGTTATCTGGATTGATGCCCATGCCGATTTCAATACCCATGAAACGACGCCCTCGGGCAATGTTCACGGCATGCCCCTGGCCGCTCTGGTCGGCATAGGAGACAAACGGCTGGTTGGTCTGGATGGTTCATGCCCAACCGTTGATCCACATAAAGTGGTGATTATCGGTTCGCGCGACCTCGACCCCGGCGAAAAAGCCTTCTTGCGCGAGGTGGGCGTCAACGTCTTTACCATGAAAGAAATCGACCGCCTGGGCATTGCCGCTATCATGGAGCAGGCCATAGAAATCGCCACCCAGGGCACAAATGGCCTGCATATCAGCCTGGATATGGATGCCGTCGATCCAAAGGACGCTCCCGGGGTGGGCACGCCCGTTCGCGGCGGCCTGACCTACCGCGAGGCGCATCTCGCGCTCGAACTCATCGCCGACTCCGGCAAAATGACCTCGCTCGACATCGTTGAGGTCAATCCCACGCTCGACTACGCCAACCAGACCGCTAAACTCGCCGCTGAACTCATTTTGAGCGCGTTTGGCAAGCGTATTTTTTAAGGGTCATATGTTTGCAGAGGGAAATTCTCCGAAGCCACCCGCGAGGGAATGACACGGGTAGGTGTTTTCCAGGCGCACCCCATCCCGCCTGTCATGCTGAGCGCAGCGAAGCATCTTTGTGTGCCGGACGATTCGTGTGTCGAGCCGTAGATGCTTCGCTGCGCTCAGCATGACAGGTGTGTTCCGACGGTGTGTGGTGAAAAATTACTTACTTGCATTTCACAAGTAAGTGTGCTAAGCTATCCATAATCAGAAAGGAATTTAAGAATAGAATACTGTGAGTCTTGTCAAGCTTGAATGGCCTATCCTTGAGTGAAAAATATGAAGCATACACGCCGCAGGCGTTCGGACTGCCCCATCAACTTTGCTTTAGAGACATTCGGCGATCCCTGGTCCCTATTAATCATCCGTGATATCGTCTACTTTGGGAAGAAAACATATGGGGAGTTTTTAGCTTCAGAAGAGGGGATGGCAACCAACATTCTCGCCAGTCGTCTCGCCCACCTCGAACAACTGGGCATTCTGATGAAAAAGCCCTCCGAGAAAGACAAGCGAAAAGATGAGTATGTCCTGACTGAAAAAGGACTTGATCTCATTCCTATTCTCGTGGAAATGGCGAATTGGAGCGCCGCATACGATCCAGATACCGGAGCGCCAGCCGCCTGGATTGCGCTAATGAAGTCCGATAGAGAGAAAATGATCCGCCTCATTCGTGAAACAGTGCAAAACGGCGGCTCCGTTTTTGTAGGCGAGAAGAGCCTTATTCGCCAATTCGTCTAACATCACCTCTCTTAGAGGAAAGGCTATAAAACGCCTCACTTGGAAAAGCAGCAGGGTTCTCGTTGTGAGCCTTGCTGTTTTCTTATGGCATATCTGACTCAAGCGATTTCCGGTTTTGGAATGGTCAGGAAGAACAGTTATATAGACAACACTTGCAATTTGCAAGCGATATGTACAAGAAGGAAAGAGGACGACAAGCGCCGGGGTGGAAGAGGTAAGAAAAGCAACGTTGTCGCCGCCTTCGGTAAGATCAGAAAGGACAAACCAGATGGCTACAAGGCTCCTCGATCATGATACCCTCCCTCTGGAAAATATCGTGAGTGCCAGATCTATTGCGGCTTCCCCTGCTAAGAAATCGCGCTCTATTAGTGTCGCGCTGGTATTTCTGATTGGCTGTGTCACCCTGATGATGACAGGCTTTTCCGTGATTCTTCCTGTCTTCCCACAGCGCTTGCAAGCTCTGGGACTGGGGTCTGAAATGCTGGCTTTGATGGAAGGAGCATTTGGCCTCGGAATGTTCCTTTTCAGCACACCAATGGGAACCTGGTCTGGGCGCGTTGGTCGCAAACCGATCCTCTTCGTCTCACTGGCCGGATTTATCGTCACCAACCTGCTACTGGCGTTCGTCAATGTGCCGCTGCTGTTCATTCCCATCCGCTTTGTTGAAGGTATGTTGCTTTCTGGCGTGATACCTACCGCCATGTCGATGGTGGGTGATACGATCCCTCTTTCGAGACAAGGACGTTGGATAGGTTTCCTCACCACGGCTCAGGCGGTTGGTTTCGCGCTCGGTCCAGGTCTCGGAGGCTTCCTCTATCAAAACCTGGGCTTTACCAGCCCCTTCCTGTTCTCAGCCGGAATCGCTCTTGCAGCTTCTCTGCTGGCAATCTTCATGGTGCCAGAAACTCTGCCCGAACACGTTCGCCTCGACGCCAGATCACAACGCTCTAATCACGGGGTAAAAACGCAAAAGCCAAAGGAATTGCGGATTGCTTACCTGATCTGGCTTGTGGCTCCGTTCCTGGTGATCGATTTCGGGATGATTTTCACCTACCCATTCGTGTTCCCACAGTTTCCTTTCTTCCTCGAGAAAGCGCTTCACTACAGCGCGGGGCAATATGGCATGTTGTTCAGCGTCTATGGTATGGCTCTGGCGGTCTTCCCGCTCTTGCTGGGACGCCTTTCCGAGACATTACCCAAAAAGCCGCTCATCGTTACAGGTAGCCTGCTCTTTAGCGCTCTGCTCGTGTTCATGCTGGTGGCCCCGGTTTATCCGCTCTTGATAGTGGGTGCGGCCCTGGCAGGTCTTGGCAGCGCCTTCGTCGAGCCAGCAATGGGCAGCATCTACCTCAGCGCCACAAGCGACGAAAATCGCGGCCAGATCATGGGTATGCGCGGCTCAGCCATCTCGCTGGCCGTCATGCTTGGCCCCTTGACGCAGGCGCTCGTCGGCCTCTGGATCACCCCACAAATTACCTTTGCTATCGGCGTTGCCCTGTCGCTCATGATGGCCCTGGTAGCCTTTCTCCTGTTGAAGAATCCTGGTCGATCAGAAAATGCGTAAGGCAAAAGATACCCACCTGGTGCATACACGGATTACGCCAGCATCCTTGCAAGATGCTGGCGTAACCCTTCCAGGGAGCCAATCACCTCATTCCGTTCCCTATTGGCCGGAACACGCTGGCGAACGAAGCCCGCGAACCCCTTGATTGCCTCATCCAACGCCTTGACTTCCGCAACCGTCAAAGGAATAGTCACCTCTAATGCATCTGAAGGAATGCCTGAGAAACGACGATACAATTCCTCAAGGCAGTAAATGCGCATGCTCCGCTCAAAAGAGGCGGGAACAGTGCGCTGCATCAGCGCAAGATAGCCGCGAATAATGCTGCGCAGGGCCTGGAGATCATTCATGCTAAACAGCAGATTTTTAGAAGACTCAGAGTAGTTCGTCATGCTCCACCTATTCCTTCTCTGCGCGTTCCTGAATATCTACCATCTCGCTACCGATTACATCTGACGGCTCACGATGCCACATGTCTGAATTCAACAAGGCCTCAGCTTCTTGATGTTTACCCACCTGGATTAAGCGCAAAATTCGCTCCGCGCCCCGTTCCATGCGCGCAGTGATTGCTTCATGACTGGCAACTATCGCCAGCCCGGACAAAGCACGTTGCGCGGCTTCTTCCTGAAGCGCCTGTTGCTCTCGGAAGTAGGCCACCTCGCTTTTGAACAGTTCAGCCATGCAATTCTCCTTATCCTGGGTCTACCTGTTCACACTCGTTAGCAGGAAACTACCTGGATAGTTTAGGAGAAAGTCAAAAAAGATGTGGACGAAAAGAAATCAGCTAGCACCCGAAAAGCGATCAAAAGCGTTCAGTTTTCGTTCACTTGCTCAAAAAGCATAGACAAGGGAAAAGAAGCCAGATACACTTATGGGTAGAGGAGGAAGCACAGTGATGAGTGAGCTGAAGGTCCATCCCTTACGCCTGGCTCGTCTCCAACATGATCTGACGCAAGAAGAACTGGCGGAAGCAACGAAGCTAGGCTTGTCTACTATTCGCCGGGCCGAGCAGGGCTTTCCTATCAATGCCAAATCGCGTCGGCTGCTGTGTGCATATTTTGGCAAAACGTCACAAGAGTTAGGTTTGTTTGAACGGGGCTGGAAGCAACCGATTGATGAACAGGAAGTTCAAGCCAAAGCGTCTGTTTCCTTATGTTCACAGAGTACGCCTTTCACTATTCAACGCCAGAGAGAAACGCATTCGGCCCAACCTACCTCTACAGAAGCAATTGACCTGTTAAGCGAAATGCCTGATCTAGTGATGGGAAACTATCAAGGTGCATGGCTCGCACTCAGCGCCAATCATCTCAGCCATCTCTTTGAAGCAGGCTGGTCGCTTGAAAGCATACTTGAGGCCCTGCGCGTAGTATTGCAGTCAACGCAAGAACTGCCTCAGATTTCACGCCGTAAGTTATTACAACTGGGCGCAGCCGCCGTTACAAGCGGGATTGTCCTACCAGAAGAAAACCGCATTTCTGAAGAGGAGAAACTACAACTCACTGAGGCGCTTGGCAAGAGTATTGGAGAGGGATGGAAGCTGTTCCATACTATAGGAAACTCTCAAATGCTTGCTATAAGTCAGGCAATTCTTCAGCTAGTCAAACAAAGTCACTACTTACTTCCCGCCGAAACTCTTTCCATGTTCTACTCAGCAGTATATCGCCTGATAGGTGCTACTCTTTATTTTCAAGGGTCTTATAAAGATGCTTATAAAGTTCTTGAACGAGCTTACTTCATCGCTTTAGACGCTGATACTAATTGGGACATTGCGCAGAATAGAAGCTGGCAGGCATATATTTTGAAAGCACAAGGCAATTATACAAGGGCAACCCATGTTGCGGAGATAGCTTGTAAATTGGCTTCTCAAGAACCTGCTACCGAGAATTTTCGTTTAACTGCGCGTCTACTAGCTTTTTGTGCTGAAAATGCAGCAATTATAGGCAACACAAAAGAAGCTCATACCAAACTTCAGGCATCCGAAAAGTTACTCGATCATTTTCCAGGGTTACATGAAGAATTTGATCACCTGAGCTGGCATCAATATGCAGGAATTTGTGCATTGAAGCCAGGTAAACACGAAGATGCGATCAATGAACTTCAAAAAGCTCTTGAAGGCTTACCAATTTCCTGGAGATTGCGTTATGCCTCTACGGCCTTGCCACTTGCAAGCGGTTTAATACGCCAAAAACGCCTTGAAGAGGCATTAGCCGTTGCTGAAAAAGTACTGCCCGTCGTTCAATCCAGCCAATCAGTGCAACTTATCCAAAACTTTACTCAGTTCTTGCATGAAGACTTGATAAAGTACTTTCCTCATAATCAACGTAGCAATATGTTCTTTAAGAGGTCTCAAGTAGAATTGGGCCTTAAGTAAACTAAGCAAAGAAAGGGAAAATAATTTGGAACTGGCTCATTCTGCCAAAACACAAAAACCGCTTAAACGTGAAGGTGTAAGAATTGGCAATTTCCTTGTACTTGCACTGGTAGATACTGGTGCTGTTGAAAAACAGGTCGGCAAACTTGAGGTTAAAAACTATCACGTACAGAAAACGCCTCATTTCGTTGCTGCTAAAAAACCTTGCTCTGATGAAATAGTACTTTTACATACCTTTACCCAGGAAACGATTGATGCTGATCTTATCTGCCTGATTGAACACGAATTGGGGCCATTGGGATTTATAACATCAGAACGTATCTTTGGAGCCATACTATTTGGTATACTTGCCTCTACATTTTCGTCGCCTCGTCATCAACCGACTATCTGGCTGCGCTTCTGCATAAATACCCTCGAAAAACTGCGCATCTATATGAATTTACCCGTACCTAAACTTCCAGAAAATTCCTATATCATCCCATTCGCAACCATCTATCATCGAATCGCCGAACTACTTGTAGGTGAGAGCTTTTTAGACGTCGGCTCTAGCTTCGGCTTCTTACCCATACTCTTAACCGAATACAAGCTTGAACTATCCGCTCTTGCCTGCGATAATAACCCTGATGCAATTACACTTTCTTCAACACTTGCGCATGCAGTTAGTTCACATCCCATCAATTTCATTTTGCAAGATGTGTTAGCTCCTACCTTTCCTACAATTGGCCGCTTCGATACCACAACTGTAATACATGTGCTTGAACACTTAACCGAAGATCAACTTCCGCAAGCATTAAAGCATCTGCTTCAAGTAACACGCCATCGTTTAATCATAGCTGTACCATACGAACAAGAGGCAACAGAAGTTTACGGTCATCGCCAATTATTTACCCCTGAGAAGCTAAATTTCTGGGGAAAGTGGTGTGTTCAACATATGCCAGATAGAGGCCGTTATTGGTGCGAAGACGTGGCGGGAGGGATGCTTATTGTGGAAATGGATTAAGCGTTATGGCTCGTATAAGCCAGGATAACAAATCATTTTCCGCTTGCCTTGCCATCCCCCATTTGCTATACTTGCCCTATCGAAGGATAGAACGCGCAGGATGGATATGCGAGTACGGCAGCAAGATTTGGAAGACCAGCAGGAACGGCGACCGAGAAGTTTCTCCAAAGCGGCGCTTCAGGAAAGCAAGACAGTACTGGAACGGCTGGCTGAGGTTATTTCAGAGCGACCAGTGGTGCAGGGTTTCACTATTGATGGCCCCACCTCGAAAGACCTGGATGATGCGCTGTGGTTGGAGCGCAGACCGGACGGCGGCTACCAGCTTGATATCAGTATCGCTGATGTTGGATCGCTTCTTACGCCAGAGCTGACACCTACGTTAGATAAAGAGGCCTTACAGAGATCGTTTACGCGCTATTTTGCGGAAGACAACGCGCCTATGCTGCCCCGTTCCTTATCAGAAGCAAGTTTGAGCCTGCTGGAAGGACAGCCACGTCCAACTCTTACGCTTACGCTGCCGTTTGATGCAAAATTGCGGATGGGCGAGCCATCTATCCGGCACACAACGCTTACCAGCATCAAACGCTTCACCTATGAAAGCGCCGATCATGCTATTGAACACCCACACAATGAACTCACGGAAATGGTGCGCGATGCCTATGGACTGGCACAACGATTCTTTCAAAAGCGCAGGGCGCGAGGTGCATTGGCGCTCTATGATCTACAAGCAGGCTGGGCCACGAACGAAGAAGGCAACCTGGTTTCACTGAGTCAAGGTGAGCGTCATAAAGCGCACATTCTCATTCAGGAATACATGATCCTGGCGAATCAGGTCTTCGCGCACTTCCTGGCCGATAAGGGAGTTCTGGCGCTGTACCGCAATCACGTGGCAAAAGCGATTGCACCAGAACGCGCAAAGCTGCTTGAGATGTTAGAGACGGCAGTATCGCATCCCGAAGAGATCACTCCTGAGCGAATACAGGCAACGGTTAATCTGGTGATGGAACGTGCCCAGTACGCTCCAACTATCGCTGGCCATTTTGCGTTGAACCTGCCCGCCTATACTCATATGACTTCGCCCCTGCGCCGCTATCCCGATCTCGTGAACCAGCGCATCCTGAGCGCCATCTTAAAAGGGGAAAAGCTTCCCTACACAAAAGCAGTTCTGGAAGCTATCGCGGAACACGTTAATGCCGTTGAGAAGCGCAACAAAGAGGCCAAACAGGCGCATTTTCTCGCGGTCTACGACAACCAGCTTCGCCAGATGATCGAGGAAGCAAAGAAAGAGCAGAATCCGCGTCCTCTGGAGCAACTTGATGCAAGGCACTTTCACAGCATGCTGCGTATGGCTGCCGAAACTCATGTTCTGCAACCCGAGCTTGAGCAGGAACTTTTGACAAGGCTTTCCGAAGATCGGGTTCAGGCTCATGATCTGTTTACGCTTGTGTTCCGCTACCCTCAGAAAGGTGAGGTCTGGGAACGGGTCAAGCGCGATCTTCTGACATGGCTACAGGAACACCCACATCACGCGGTGAGCATGCTGATGATGGGAAAGCAATCGTTTGGTTGGAGCGAACCCGACTGGAGAATTTCACCCATCTGGTCAGGCATGCAACAAACCTTCCAGGCCCAGGCATGGGTGCTGGTCGATGGAAAAGTATACAGCTCCTCGGTGCGCCACGCTCCACAAAAAGACCGCGCTAAACAGCTCGCGAGCGCCGAACTACTCGCGCAAATAGCAGGCGTTCCACTGGCCTTACCAGACTCACAGGACAACGCTTCTCAAGTGACAGATGCTTCCGATCTAAGCGAGGATGAACCGCCTGACCTGACCGTTTCAATCAATGCCAAAGGCGAACTACAACATATCGCTCAAGTTAACCGTTGGAAATACCCGGACTATCGTATCATAAGCAGAACGGGATCATCACATACTCCCGCCTTTACAGTGGAAGCTGTCATCAAGGTCAATGGCCAACCCTATACAGCGCAAGGAAGAGGACGAACGAAGGTGCAGGCAGAGCAGGCGGCTGCCTATCGCCTGCTCCAACTTCTTCCAGAGATAACGGCGAAGCAAGCCGAGCAGCCTACCAATAACCAGGCCGTTACCACCTTACATCAAATGGCGCAAAGAAACGAGATTCGCAGCGCAACCTTTACCTACGAGCAAGAAGGCCAGCCACACGCGCCAAAATTCACCTGCCTATGCATAGTGACGACGCTTGACGGCAAAACTATCGAAGGACACGGCACAGAAACGACAAAAAAAGCGGCGGCGCAGATTGCGGCTGCCCAGGCACTTGCTGCTCTGCAAAACACGCTAGACGAAGTTTCCTGATGAAATGTAGTATCTTGCACTTTACTACATCTTCTTCATTAGGGAAAAAAAGAGCAAGAGTATGCCATGAAAAAGACCCTCTGGCCTGTCATCCTGAGCGCAGCGAAGGATCTCGCGCGAGCATGCGGGTCGCGCGTCAAGGCCAGAGATCCTTCGCTGCGCTCAGGATGACATCTGGAGGCGGGTCGATAATGGCGTGGCATAGTTCAGCAAAGAGGTGAAAAGACATGTTACAGTGTACGCCATTTCTGTTATTTGACGGCAACTGTGCAGAGGCTATGACCTTTTACCACCAGTGCCTTGGTGGAGAGTTAAGGCTGACAAGGCTTGGCGATACTCCTATGAAAGACCAGTTCCCGCCAGAGAAGCACAACCGGATTATCAATGCCTATCTCAAAAGCGGTGGGATTGAATTTTCTGCGACGGACTGGATGGCTTCTCCTGCTTTTGAACCAAAACAAGGCAATACATACGCCATCTTTGTTATTGGTGGCACATATGAAGAGCTGAAAGCAGTATTTGACAGGCTGGCAGAGGGAGCAGAAAAGGCAAGGTTTCAAGAATTGCATGATATGCCATTTGGAACCTATGGACAGTTTTACGATAAATATGGGGTTCAATGGATTTTCAAGGGAGACAAAAGAGCGTAATAGATAATATATAAAAGATGGGCGCAAATGTTCGCGCCCATCCCTCAAGCTCTTTTCGTTAGATGCGTTCCAATGGCACAAACCCCATCACGTGCAGAGCATTCGCCATCACCTGGATGGTGGTGCGTACCAGTTGAGCGCGGAAAGCCTTGACTTCCGGGTTGGCCTCGCGCACTACGGGCGGCGTATGCTCGTAGAAGTCGCTGAAATGCGAGGCGAGATCGTAGACATAGGCTGCTAACTGGTTAGGAGCAAGCTGTTGCGATGCCTCAGCCAGCACACGCGGATATGAATCGATGTGCCGCAACAGTTCCCATTCGCTCTGCTCTAGCTGCTCAGGCAGGCTCTCCAGCGTCTCGGGAATCTCATAACCGGAGTCTTCCAGCTTGCGCAGAATGCTGTTCGCGCGCGCATAGGCGTATTGCAGGTAGACGCCTGTATCACCGGTGGCGCGCAGAGCCTCGTCCATATCCAGAGCAATGATCTGCTGCTGGTTGTACTTAATCATAAAGTAGCGAATGGCTGATGCCGCCAGGATAGCAGCCGTTTCATCTGACAGGTCTGGCTTGGCGACCCGCATCCGCTCCATCGCGTTATTAATCAGGTCGTCGGCCTTCACCTCGATGCCTTTGCGCCCGGACATAGGGTAGAACTCGCGGCCATCAGAGGTATCAACGCCCAGGCTGGCAGCAGTCGAGGCCGAGAGTGTGACCACCTCATAAGAATAATGCGTCGAAGCATCGGCCTGCTCCGTGTATCCCAATCTGCGCAGGCTCTCGTACACGACCTGCTGTGGATATGACTGGCGCACATCGATCACGTTAATGACCCGCTTCGCGTGTCCAAAGCGTTTCGGGTCGCCCTCTTCCAGGTTATTCGCGGTATCCTGGGCCGGGCGCATCGACCAGAGCAGGCGGCCATCGTGCTGAACACCCCAGGGAACAAAGTGGAAATGCACATCCAGATTGTCGGCAAGGCCAAATTTCCAGAGCTGGTAGGCAATGTCCTTGCCGGTATAGGTTGCAGTGCCATCACTCTTGACCAGCACCTTGTCGCTGGTATGCTCGCCCTCTTCAGATTGTGTCTCGCCATCGCCGAAAGGCAGAATCCAGCAGCCTGCCAGCTTTCCTGTCTCCGGCTTCTCTAAAAGGCCCCGGTCGCGCAGCATTTCAAAGGTGCGCTGCCAGAGGCCAGCAGCAAGAATAGCTGATTCCCAGGTCAGCAGATCATATGAAATGTTGAGCCGGGCCATCGTAGCGAGATGGGCCTGCACAATTTTGCGCGAAAGGTCGGCGGCCATGTCGGTGTAGGGCTGCTCGCCATGTTCGACTGCGCGCAAGACCTGCCTGCGGCGCTCTACCAGTTCCGGCTGCTCGTCGTATGCCTTGCCAACCGCGACATAGATGCGCGAACAGTAGTAATCGAACGATTCGCCGGGGAGCCTATCATTGCCTTCGGGCAGTTCCAACAGGCCCTGTTGCAGCAGTTCAAAGCCGACTACCACATCGGCAACCTGCACGCCTGTATCGTCAATGTAGTTTTCCGCCTCGACGTGATAGGCTTGCGAACGCAACATGCGTACCAACGTGTCGCCCAGGCAGGCATTGCGCAAGTGGCCCACGTGCGCGGCCTTATTGCTGTTGATATTGGTATGCTCGATCACCACTTTGGTTGCCGCGCCCACGACGTTCTGGCCGAAATCGGCTCCCTCCTCAAGCACGCGCTCCATAATATTGCGCCCGGCAGCAGGCCTGTTCAGGCGAAAATTGAGATAGCCCGGCTTCGTCACCGTAATTTCGGCTATCGTAGGAGCATCCATCTCGTGCAATATATTCGCCATATTCTCGGCGATAGTCATTGGCGGGCGGCCTAATCTATTTTTACCTGCCCAGGACATCAAAGGGACGGAGTAATCGCCAAAGCTGGCCTGTGCCGAAAAATCCAGGTTAATGGGCAATTGCTCAACATTCGCCTCAATCTGTTCCTGCTCCACATATTTAGCGGCAGCTTGCTTGATTAAACCAATAAGGTATGCATAAAGGTCGCCAGGAGTTGCATCCATTGTTTCCTGGGCCTCACTGGTAACAGTCATTATCCCTCCACATCAACAATAAAAACTTTTATCTTGCTCTCTCCAGATTTTCCCCACTATAACCGAAGTTGCCCACACGGTCAAGTTCTCGTTTCTCTGTAGACCCCTGTACCCCCTCATTTTTATGATGGGGAACGGAAGACACCCGTAAATAATCTGATGCCCACACTCTTCGCTTTCCCATTGTCGATTGCTTCAGTCTCAGCTATACTTCTAACAGTAACAGACCGACCATCGGTCTAATAGACGGAGGCTTCATGACACGGGTTGTCAAAAACCACACAGTGAGACGCAACGAAATCCTCGATGCAGCACAAAAGCTCATCTACACCAAAGGGTATGAGCAGATGACCATCCAGGATATCCTTGATACTCTCCAGATTTCCAAAGGAGCGTTCTATCATTACTTTGATTCAAAACAGGCATTATTTGAAACAGTACTTGTTCGACACTCCCACCGACACCAATGCCGCGATGCTGGGCACGCTTGTCTTTGCGTTCGTGCCCGCGCTGGTGGTGATCCTTGCGTTCACCCTGGCCTTGAGATGGTCTTCAGACCTGGAAAACGGGCGGCTGGAGCTGGTTTTCAGCACGCCGCAATCGCGGCCTCGAGTCCTGTTGGAGCGCTTCGCCGCGAATCTGCTCATCGTCCTGCTGGCTCCTGTCCTGACCTGGCTCACGCTTACTATTGGGGCGCAGATCATCAACGTGAACGCCGATCAGGGTAGGCTGCTCGCGGCCAGCTTCGGCATGATTCCTCCGGCGCTGATTACGATAGGTCTGGTCTATGCCCTGGCCGGACGCTTACGCTACGGTGCCGAGCTGGGTATCGTGACTGCCTACCTCGTCCTGTCCTATCTCCAGGAATCGCTGGGGGGAACATTTCATTCCCCAACTGGTTCATGTCACTCTCCGTCTTTCACCTCTATGGCAACCCCGTCTTCCAGGGCATGAACTGGACCAACTTTTTGGGCATGACCGCCGTAGGGATCGTACTGCTCGTCATAGGCCTGCTCCAGTTCCGGGCTGCGGATATCGAGCTTTGAAAGGGAAAGAGGTGGAGATTGGTTCAGGTATGCTGCCTTTGAACTTCGTTTAAGCGGCGGGATGCCTGAACCAATCTCTACCAAACTGCTTATCCAGTTGTAATGGTGCCATCTCCATTGACGCGAATACTTACACTTTTCAATGGGCCATTACCCGGGCCGGAAACGACATTGAAACCATTAGCGGGATCAAAAACTGCACCATGAAGGGAACACACTAATTTCTGTTGTCCTGAATCATAGTAGAGAGCAGGTCTATATTCGTGTGTGCAGTTGTTCTCAGCTGCGACGAAATTACCATTAGAGAGATGGATCAGATAACTGTCATTCCCGTTATCGGCAGGATTACTAAAATGTTTTGCAGTATTAGTAGGCATGTTAGTATAGCCGATCACCGTTCCCGTATGTGAAGGTGTCGGCGTTGGTGGTGGCTGCGTTGGTGTCGGCGTTGGTTGCGATGTATGGGTCGGTGTTGGCTTTGGTGTAGGCGTTTTGCCAGCAGTCGGTGATTTCTGTGGCGTATGCGTTGGCGCGGTTGTTGGAGTCTTTCCCGTTGTTGCAGTTGGAGCGGTCGTTTTTCCAACCGTTGGCACGTTTGCCACCTGATTTTGATTGTGTTTCAGGCTCGAAATGAAGTGAGCAAAGCTGATGCCACCTACGGCTAAAACGCCCGCCGTAGCGGTTCCGGCCGCAATGAAGGCGATAGCGCGGCGACGACTCTGTTGTCCTGGTCTCCTGGATAAACGCGACGTGGATCGACCAAAGGTGCCGGGCGCGGGCGTATCCGGTTTCGCCACTTTCGGTCCGCTGGCAGTCCACCAGGCAAAGGGGTCTACACCGCCAGCAGGGTCAGGCGTTTGATTTGCGCTAAAGGCTTCCGTGGGTGCATCGTGTGCTGCCATACTTTGCGCGGATGTTGTCGCCGCCTGAGAAGAGAGCAGGCCTTTGCGAGCCGGTGTTGTCGCCTCAACAGTAGGAAGGCGTCCGGTAAGTATAGGTGGCATGAGCTGCCACTTTCCGGTAGTCGCTATTTCCTCGTCGAACCAGTTCACAGTAGGAGGCAGCGTAATCTGCGGCTCTTGCGCAAATTGCTCCAGTTGCGTAGGCACAGGTTTTTGCGCGGCGTCCAGCACCTTCAACACTCGTTCATATGCGCTGTAGAGGTCTCCGGCATGCTGAAAACGCTTCGCGGGATCGCGTTCCAGGGCCTTGCTAATCACGATGTCCAGAGCCTCTGGCACATTCGGGTTGAGCGTATGTATTCTAGGAACAGGCTGCTGCACCCGCTTTAACGCGGTTTCCAGGGAGTTTTCCCCTGTAAAGGGCAAGGAGCCAGTCAGCATTTCAAAAAGGATGACGCCAAGCGCGTAAATATCGGAGCGGACATCGGTAGCAGCATTCATTACGCGCTCTGGGGCGATATATTCCGGGCTGCCCAGAAAAGTGCCTGTTGAGCTAAACAGATGCGCCTGGGGCTGCGTATTCTGCTCGTTTGCCTGCGCGTCCAGGACGGTTTTTAAGCCAAATCCGGCAATTTGCACCGTCTGCTCGGTACTCATCAAAACATTTGATGGACTTAAAATACCGTGTACAATGCTACTGCTATGCGCGTAATCCAACGCTGAGGCAAGTTGTTTCAGAATATCCAACGTCTGTTTGGGCGTAAAGCGCTGCTGCTGCTTGAGTACCTGGGCCAGCGATGCCCCTTTCACAAAAGCGGTGACAAGATATGGATAGCCATCTTGCTGACCAAAATCGTAGGTCGGGAGGATATGTGGATGCTTCAACCGTACCAGGGCCTGCCCCTCTTGAGTAAAACGAGCAGAAAATCGCTGGTACGCAATCGTTGACATACCGGCGGGAAATTTGAAAGTTGTAATTAGTACAGGTTGTTCCTGCTGCTTGTGTTTCGCCAGGTAAACGGCGCTGAGTTGTCCATGACCGAGGAGCCGCTCTACCTGGTAGTTACCCAGGCTCATTCCTACAAGTTGATCTACACTTACTGACTGCATCTATTCTAATCCTCTACGATGATTTTCCCCACACCCTTCTGTCAGGGAACCACACACCTCTTATCGTCTAGTTGGCAGTGTACATAGAGATTTTGAATTACGTCAATTCACAGCGCTCAGCATTAGGACTTGTGGGGCACACCTTCATCGTATCTTAACCAATTTCAGCATGTTTCATGAAGATTGTTAACATTTCACCCCCTCCTCGCTTATCAAGCTAGTACAACAGTACTGATTCTATAGCCTGATGCCGACTCATACAGTACCCTAACAATAGAGTTTTATCTATTGATTCACGCATTGTAAAAGGGACCAGTTGATGGGAAAACAAGCGAACTACGTGATTATTGGCAACGGCATCGTAGGAATTACGGCTGCCGAAATCTTGCGGGCGGAAGATGCCCATTGCTCGCTCACCATCATCGCGGACGACCCCTTTCCGGCCTACTATCGACCAGCCCTGAAAGACTATCTTGGCGGCAAGCTGCCAGAGGAAAGATTGTGGGCCCGACCCTCTACCTTCTACCGCGATCAGCACATTCGCTTTCTTCCGGGCCGTGTCATCGGTCTGAACGGTGCGCTGCATACCATCCACCTGCAAAACGGCCAGCAGATCAGCTACGATAAATTGCTGCTGGCGAACGGGGCGCGTCCTCGCGCGCTACATTGTCCCGGCATGAACCTTGCTGGTGTCACCACGCTGCGTACTGTTGCCGATTACCAGCAAATATTGCGCCGTCTTCCCGAGGTGCAACGAATCGTCGTCTATGGCAGTGGCACCCTGGCACTTGAAAGCGCGGAAACGCTCAACCACTCTGGCTACCAGGTGACACACATTATGCGCGGTCATACGCTGTGGTCGGAAGTACTTGACACCACCGCTTCCGATCTGGTACTCCACGAGGAACAGCGAGACGGCATCGGGGTGCGCACAGGCGAAGAGATCATCGAAATTCTCGGAGAAAACGGCCAGGTTTCAAAAGTAGTAACGACCAGCGGTGCGCGCATTCCCTGCGATCTGGTGCTGATCGCCATCGGCATCGAACCGCTCATCGATTTTATTCAAGCCAGTGGTATCGCATGCGGGCGCGGCGTGAAGGTCGATAACGGCATGCGCACAAATATCGCCGACATCTATGCTGCTGGTGATGTAATCGAAATAACCGACGAACTTACGGGTCGCACCCGCGTGCTGGGACAATGGTTTCCCGCCATTCAGCAGGCCCAGATTGCTGCCTATAACATGCTGGGCAAATTTCCGCCTGGACATCCTTTTTATCCAGGCACGCACCACGAGGCTCGCAGCGCCTATCAGCACTACTACAATGCGACATTCCTCTATGGGCTGGACTTTGTCTCCATCGGCCTTACAAGCGCACCAAACCAGCAATACCAGGAAATTCTGGACGAGCCGCAGCCGCGCAACTATCGCAAGGTCATTCTTCGTGACGGGATCATCGTGGGTGCGCTTCTGCTCGGCAATCGCAAAAACGCGCTGGCATTCAAACGCGCCATCGATCATCGCGTCAACCTCTCTTCGGTCGCGCACCGCCTGTTCGCGGAGAACTTTGATTTGGATAGCTGGCTCGATGAACGGCAGGTTCCACCAGCTATCCTGAACGTGCATAAAGAGGGCGTACCGGAACTGTCGGGCAGCCGCAAGCTGAGGACATTCGAGGCCCCAACACTGTTTACAGAAGCAGTCTCGCTCAAAGACCTGACCGGGAATGCCGACGCTTTTCTTGTGCCCATCCCTCATCCAAAGGTGCAGGTTTCCATAACGGAAATCCAACTTCCAGCTTCACAGCAGCCATTCACGCTCGGCAGACAGGCCGGGGTGAAGCTGTTGATTGAGCATAGTTCCGTCTCTCGCCTGCACGCGCAGATTGCTTGTGTGGATGGCGAATACCTGCTGCGCGACCTGAGAAGCCGCAACGGCACCTTTGTTAATGGCAAGCAGCTTGGCAGCAATGCCGATCACCAATTGCGCCACCACGACCGGCTACGCTTTGGAGATGTGCAACTCCGCTTTGAACTACGCCCTCGAGAGGTGCAGCACGCACAGCTTGCCCATGACCTGACCGACAATGACTTCCTGCATATCCAGGAAACAGAGCTGCATACCAGCGTCACACGCATCGTCCCTGACTCTGTCCTGCGCTCGCTGCCAGAAACGCCCGCTTTAGTGCTGGTGGGCAAAGATACACAGCCTGAAGTAGTTCCGCTTGAGCAAAATCGCCGCTATACCCTGGGACGTGATCGCGACAACAGCATCGTACTGAAAGATCCCTCTGCTTCACGCAAACACGCGGAACTATTCTCCGCGCCGGATGGCTTCTACATCCGCGACCTCAACAGCCGCTACGGCGTGTTCGTCAACAAAGTCAAAATTCAAAATGCCTTTCACCTCAATCATGGCGACCGGGTTGTGCTGGGCAATATGCTGGTCTATTTTTCATATCCGCAGATGCAACGCGCAAGCGGTGTCTATAAGGCGGCTGCACAAAATGGGGCAGTGACAAGGGTTTTAGAACAGGCAAAAACCTCCCAGGCATTGGGCACAAGCGGCAAGCTGACCAGTGTTACCGCTCGACAAAATGCTGTAGCCGGACTCAGCCATCGCAAAGCAATACAAGGGCTGAACGAAGAACGCACCCGTTTCGAGATCGACATGTGCATTGGCTGCGACCGCTGCATGGATGCCTGCCCGGTCCCAATGTCCTCGCTGGTGACAATCGCGGACCTCAATTCCGCTACCGTTTCTACAAACATCTCAGCTAAAGTAGCCCGCTTTACGCATGAATGTATCATGTGCGGGTCTTGCGTGCCCGTTTGTCCGGTAGACAACCATCGTGACCTGCTGATGCTCACGCTCAAACAGCGCCTGGGTATTTCCTGGAATAACCCGCCTCAAGATTTGTCGAACATTACCAAAAGCCTGCCAGCAGGCTGGACGCTGCCTCTCGTACTCGGCTGCATGCGCGAGCAGTCTTTCTTAGGGGACGCAAATCAGGTACCTGATAACTATTTGCTGCACATCGCAGCATCCTCAAGCCTGCATGTGTTTATGCAAGGTGATATTCTCATTCGCGAAAGCACCTATGGGCGCGACCTCTATTTATTACTGGGGGGCAGGCTCGAATTATTTGCCACAGATGCAGACGACAAAGAGATACTGGTTGGCATTCTCCAGCGCGGGGAGCATGTTGGCGAGGATGGGATGCTGACCGGGCTTCCCTACAAAACAACGGCACGCGCTCAAGCCAATTCGCTCATCTTACGGATTCCCGAACAGGTCATGCAGCGTTTGATGGAGCTTGTGCCCGGCGTTCGCGCACATTTCGAGACCTATAACCAGGCGCGTTCGCTGAAATCGATTCTCCGCCGATTGTACCTGTTCCAGGGCGTTGCCGACAGCGACCTGGACTGGCTAATTCGGCAAACCTCGGTCAAAGAATACGACCGCAGCACACGCCTGTTTGCCGAAGACGACCAGGGTGGGCGGCCTGCTCGTGAAATGCTGCATATCATCCTGGAAGGCTTCGTCAAAGTCTCACGACGTACTGTTGAAGGAACGGGACAGCACAAAAGCAACGAGCGCATCATTGCCTATCGCCAGGGAGGTGACTACTTCGCGGGCGGACTCGACCTGCTCGGCGATGGACAGGCTGTCACCGTCACCACCATCAATCGCTGTCGCGTGGCCGAGGTGCCGCGCAATGCCATTCAGATGCTCTTCCAACGTTATGCTGAAATGCAGGAACGCTTTACAGAGCGCCTGCACGAATATGTAGAAACGGCTGTTTCAGCCCAGGGTTTTACACGCATTAGCGGGCCGCTGCAACACTTCGCCTCAACGGTGCAACTGGCCGACCCACACGTGCAGGAAGGACTGCACTCGCTGGTAAGCGACGGCGTGGTAGAAGGAACCGAGGTGCTGGTCATCGATCTCGACAAGTGCATTCACTGTAACGAGTGCGAAGAGGCCTGCGAGCGTCGTCACGGCCATTCACGCATGAACCGCAAAGGTATGGTGGTGGGGAATATCAGCATCGCTACCGCCTGTCGGCAATGCCAGGACCCCGTCTGTATGCTCTGCACGCGCGCCGGAATCGCCCGTCACCCCAACGGGGAGGTCTATATTACGGAGAGTTGCATTGGCTGCGGCATCTGCGCTGAACGCTGCCCATATGGGGCTATTTCTATCGTGAACGTGGAGGACGAGGCTCCAGCGCGTTCTTCCTGGCAGCGTTTCAGCGAGTTTTTCACTAAAGGCTCCGGCAAGGAACAGGCTCGTAAAACGCTGCCTGTCCTGAGCGCGACGGGCGGGAAATACGCCGCTCCGGGACCGCTCGAAAGCACAACTAGAGGCGGCTACGAAGAGCTGCGCAAGAAAATCGCCATTAAATGTGACTTGTGCGCCGGATACAGCGACCAGGCGTGCGTGCAGGCCTGCCCAATGGGTGCGGCAGTGCGCGTGCAACCTGTCAAGTTCTTTGGCTCAACCGAAGAGATTTTAAGAAAACGGCTCAATTGAGAAGGATATCTATATGGCGCTGGCAAGCAAATCAACAACGCGCCCGGTAAGGCGCATCTGGAAAACACCCGGCTCGAAGCTCAACTGGTTCTTTCTAGCCCTCTCGCTGGTTATTCTGGTGTGGGTCTACCTGCTTTACCGTTCAGCAATCGCAACGCAACAATATCCTGGCCCATTCACGGACCCGTTGCGCGATTTTGGCATTGTCTCATTCGTGCTGGTATTGCTAACGGCAGCGTATACACTGCGGCGGCGTTTTATGCGTGGTCTGCCGGGTAGAGTGCAGGACTGGCTGTGGCTGCATATCTGGTTCGGCATCACCAGCATCCTGATCGCCTGCATGCACGATAACTTCCAGAGCGTCACCCACGATTTCTCCTTCATGCTCTACCGCTTTACCGAGGCGGCAGGTGGAACCTCAGCACTCTACGCCCTTTTCGCACTCGTCCTGACCGGCATCATCGGGCGCTTGCTAGATGTGTGGCAGGCCCGCATCATTGCGCGAGAGGCAGACACCAATGGCGTCGGCATCTCGCGTTCGGTCGAAGATCGCCTGTTTGAACTGTCCCTGGCAGTTGAACGACTCAGCGCAGGCAAATCACCCCCATTCAAAGACTACTGCCAGCAGGCCCTGCATGCTGCCGGAAGCCTTCCCAGCGCATTACCAATGCTTCCCCCCAACGAGGTCAGCGATTTTCAACATGCCTATGAAACGCTTGGCGAACGCATGCGCCTGGCTGCTTCACTCCAACGCCAGAAGCGGGCGCAGTTCGTTATTCGTGCGTGGCGCTATATACATATTCCACTAGCCATCGCCGCTATTGCTGTCATTAGCCTGCATAGCTCAATTGAATTGTATAAGATGCTGATACTGCATTCTTAACGCTCACCTCCTAGAAAGGGGGTGGTCCCAGAATCTCTATCCCGTGTCTGGCAGCGATGGCTACCATTTGCTGAAAATCGACGGGTTGTGGCCGCAGCCCGTCCTCCAGTGCGGGCGTTCCGGAATCCACAAAGTACCGATCAAGGCCAGCGGGTGTGCCCAGGACCAGGAACCTGGCGTTTGTCTGACTGACAACTTTGAAGCTGTGGGGGATGCCACCTGGCAAGAAGACGAACGAGCCGGGGCCAGCTTCAAACTGCTCGTCGCCACATTTGAAGAGGAACGACCCATCCAGAATATAGAACATCTCGCTATCGCGGTGGTGGATGTGCCACGGTGGCGAGGTATCTGGCGCAGCCAGCACCTCGACAAGACTGAGGGCACCGCCGGTCGACTCGCTGGTCGCTTTGAGCGTCATGCGAGTGGTTGTGTACCATATGGCCTCGCCCTCATTTGCATGTAAGATGTAGGGACGTAACGACGTGGGATGTACCGACATAGCTTCATCCTTTCTGTTTCAAGCGAAACGAGCATCAAAGGCTGCGAAGGGTTTTGAATAGCAAGTGCTTTACGAAGGGACTATCAACAGGATTCATCTTATGTCATTTGAGTGTCATAATGCCACTTGTATGTCACCATGTCATAAGAGTATAATAATCGAAAGAAACTCAAAAGTCAAGGAATCTTTGTATGGACTATGAACCTGAACGCAATGGGAGATACAAACAAAAACGTCGGACACGCGCTGCTATCCTGACGGCTGCCAGGGAGCTGATTCAGCAGGGAAAAATTCCCTCGGTCGCCGATGCTGCCGATGCTGCCGACGTTTCGCGCAGAACCGCCTACCGTTATTTTCCCACCCAGGAGCAATTGCTCACCGAAGCTCAGCTTGAGGGAGAACGACCAGTGTTCGAGCGCGTGTTGGAGTCACCAGAACTGGCGCACGATATCGAGGCGCGACTGGATGCCCTCGTGCAGGTGATGTATGCTGACCTGCAAGCGACTGAGCCACTCCTTCGGGCCATGATCCGCCTCACCGTGGATCGCAGTCGCGACGAGCAAGAGACGTTGACAACAGAAGCCCGGACTCCACGGCGGGGCTACAGACGCATTGATTATATCGAAATGGCCCTCTCTCCAATACGCGCGCAGTTGGATGAAAGCAGCTTTGAGCGCCTGGTGTCAGGATTAGCGCTCTGTATAGGGATCGAAGCCTTGCTGGTGTTACGCGATATTCGTGGACTTGGCCAGGCAGAAGCAGAGGAGGTTTCGCGCTGGGTTGCCCGCTCTCTGCTGCACGCCAGTCTCGCGGAGAACCGGAAGCCAGGTGAATCGCATGCCTGAAGGCGCGAGGGATGCTAAGCGCAGCGAAGCATGACATGTATGGGAAACCCACGCTATTTTATCAACATTCATCGTCGCGTCCAGCCTCTCACGCCAATTGGGGGCTGGTGGATGTGGCCGCTCACGTCCCTATAAAAATTCCAGGGGCATCTTGTTTATATGTTTCCAGAAGCCATTGAAACAAAACGTCTCATGTTGCGGCGTCCAAAGCAAAGCGATATCCCTGCATTGATTGGTCTCTGGCAAAACGAACAGGTACGACAATTTCTTGGTGGGCTTGTTTCGCGGGAAGAAGCCGAGAAGAGGATAGCTGTAAGCTTGCAACATTGGCAGGAACATGGGTTTGGCTCGTGGTGCGTTTTCATGAAGGAGACAAACGAGCTAACTGGTTTCTGCGGCCTTTCCTATCACGACGAGAAGGATGTCGAAATATCTTTTCAACTCTATCCCGCCTTCTGGGGCCAGGGTCTGGCTACTGAAATAGGAGCGGCAAGCCTGGATGTTGGCTTCACTATGCTCAAATTAGCCAGAATTACCGCCATAACCCGGGAGGCGAATCGTGGTATGCAGCGCGTGCTGGAAAAGTTGGGCATGAGACATACACACAATCTATGGCAATGGGATACCTGGCAGCGTTACTATGTCATGACGCGCAAGAATTGGATGGAAAAACAGTCAAAAATATTCCTTGACAATCGACAACTCTAGCTGATATCCTTATCTGTAAGATAAGTTGATACACATTTGCCCGCGTTGAGCGAAAGTAGTACGAGGCAGGCAGCCGACAGCGATCCGAAGCAGAGTGAAAGTTCGGAATGGATATGCAGCCTCAGAACGCATTCGTGAGCGGCTGGCCGAAGAAAGCAGACAGGACGCAGGCGCTGTTGCATGCGTACCACGCAAGTAGGCTCTGGTGGGTGGTTCCCACGCAGGAAACAACCGCTAAAAGTGGTCTTTCCGGCCCTCCTACAGCGACGTAGCACAGGGTGGTCACGGCGACGGTGGCATCTCATCCGAGATCGAAAGACAAGCAGGGTGGCACCACGGGAGTAGTTATTTCGCTCTCGTCCCTTCTTCAGACGTTCAGGAAGGGGCGGGAGTTCTTTTTTGTCCTTGATTTCTCCGCTCCTTCCTCTACCATCCCCTCGTGGGGAATGCAAGAAGGAGTTACATATCATGAGCAATCAGGCTGTCGTTTCTGAGAACGCGCTGGAAGTTGCGCTGCACAAAATCGCATCCGTAGATGTTCCGCAGGGAAAGCATATTGCTCTAGCCTTTTCGGGCGGCCTCGACTCGTCGCTCTGCGTCAAACTCTCCCAATCAAAGTATCATGCGCGGCAGTTGACCGCCATTACTGTCGATGTCGGGCAGGGAGACGAGGAGATGCAGCAGAGCATCAGCAGGGCACAGCAGCTTGGCATCATTCCACTGGTCATCGATGCCAAACAGGAATTTACCGAGCAATGGTTGAGCAAGGCTATACAGGCCAACTCCGACTACAACGGCTATCCGGTCTCCACCTCGATGACCCGTCAGTTGATCGCGGCGCATGTGGCTCAAAAAGCCCTGGAACTCGGCTGCGATGCCCTTATGGAAGGCTCGACCGGGAAAGGCAACGACCAGTACCGCATGCACAACGTCTTCAGCCTCTTCGCGCCCGGCGTACCCATCTTCGTCCCTGTGCGCGACTTCGACCTGACACGCGGCGAAGAGCAGCTTTTGATGGAACATTTCGGCGTTCCCGTGGAAGAACTGATCGCGGGCGGTGATGACAAGACGATGTGGTGCCGTTCGATTGCCAGCGGCGGCATCGACTTAAGCACCGAATTGCCCGACTCGACCTGGATGTGGCTCACACCACCTACTAAAGCACCTGATAAACCAACCACTATCACTCTAAGCTGGCGCAACGGCCTGCCAATTGCGCTGAACGGCGAGCAAATGCCGCTTGACCAGATCATAGGCCAATTGAACATTATCGGCGGAGCAAACGGCATCGGCAAAATCGATCTCTTTGAGGATGGCATCATGGGCCTGAAGTCACGCGAAATCTATGAGGCTCCCGCCGCGACCATCCTGCTCAAAGTACATCGCGACCTGGAACAGTTCTGCCTGACCAAAGAGGAGATACAGTTGAAGCGGCAGATGGACGCGCATTGGGCAAAGATGGTCTATCATGGCGAGTGGTTCCACCCCTTGAAACAGGCCATTGACGCCTTTATTGCCGCCACGCAAACGGTCGTGAATGGCGAATATACCATCGACCTCTATAAGGGCAACATCGATATTCGCTCGCGCCAGTCTTCAAGCGGCATCTTCTTCCCGGATATCCGCTCAATCAAGAGCGCGAGCTTCAACCAGAAAGAGTGCGCCCCGGCGGCTCATCTGCGGGGCATCCCTTATGAATTGATCGCCCGGCGCGACAAAATCGCCGCCGAGGTTTACGGAGGACGGCTCTCATGACCAAGCTCTGGCAAAAAGGCTACCGCGTTAACGAACTGGTAGAGCGCTACGAGGCTGCTCAAAACAGCGCGCTGGACAGCCGCCTGATCCGCCACGATGTCTGGGGAACAATGGCGCACGTCGCTATGCTGGCAAAGACCGGCTTCCTGACACCAGCCGAACGCGAACAATTACAGGAGGCGCTGCGTCAAATACTGGACATGGAAGCTAAGCAGGAATTTACCGTGACTCAGGACGATGAAGACGTACATACCGGCATCGAAAACTACCTGACGGCAACGGTGGGGCCGGTTGGCAAAAAGATTCATCTTGCCCGCTCGCGTAACGACCAGGTGCTGGTTGATCTACGGCTCTATGGCAAAGAGCAGTTACACGCCGTCTCCAATCAACTCTTCCAGCTTTGCAAGGCCCTGCTTGATTTCGCAAGCAAGCACGAATCTGTACCCATGCCTGGTTACACGCATATGCAGCGCGCAATGCTCTCGTCGGTGGGTCTCTGGACCGCCAGCTTTGCCGAAGCCCTGCTAGATGACGAACAACTTTTGCAGGCTGCCTATAAGTTGAATGACCAGTCGCCACTCGGTTCGGCGGCTGGTTACGGCGTTCCGGTCGCCATCGACCGCGAATACACCGCGCAACTACTCGGCTTCGCGAAGGTGCAGGGCAACGTGATCTATGTTCAGAACAGCCGGGGCAAGATCGAAGCAGCTATCGTGCAGGCACTAAGCCAGATTATGCTCGACTTGAGCAAACTGGCCCAGGACATCCTGCTCTTTACCACCACCGAGTATGGCTTCTTTACCGTCCCACAGGAACTCTGCACCGGCAGCAGCATTATGCCGCAGAAGCGCAACCTGGGCGTGATGGAACTGGTGCGCGCGCGCGCGCAAACGATGCTCGCCTTGCAACAACAAATCCTGGGGATCACAAGTGGCCTGCCCTCTGGCTACAACATGGACTACCAGGAAACCAAACGACCATTCATGGAGGCGCTTGACCTGGCGCAGGAAAGTTTGGAGGTCTGCAGCCTGGTCGTATCCTCGCTGGAAGTCAACCAGGAGCGCATCATGGAGGCATGCACCTACGAACTGTTCGCCGCCGACCGCGCCTACGAACTCACCTCGACAGCCAAACTGCCGTTTAGAGATGCATACCGCATCGTGGCAGCCGAGATCACAGCACAGTTGGAACGTAAACAGCCCTTCCCTGCTGAAACGCAGGAACAACTTGCTCAGCGTCTTGCTGCTCGCAGTCATACCGGAGGTGCTGGCAGCTTAGGGCTTACTCGACTATACGAACAACTTTTCCAGAGACAAGAACACTGGAAAGAACTGACAAACCATTTCACACAAGCTATCGAAAAGCTGGTGCATGCGCCAGCAAGTGTAAAGGAGGAAGCAAACACATGGGAAGTGTAGTACTGGCTTATTCGGGTGGCCTGGATACCTCGGTCGCCATTCGCTGGATCCAACAGCAATACGGACTCGACGTCATCACCCTGACCATCGATGTAGGCAATGCTCGCGATATGTCGGCTATCGCGGCTCGCGCAGAGAAAATTGGAGCCGCCAAAGCGCTGGTCGTGGATGCGCGAGCCGACTTCGTGCGCTACTTCGTCTGGCCCGCGCTGCAGGCCAATGCCATCTACGAAGGGCAATATCCGCTCGCAACGGCCCTGGCACGTCCTTTGATTGCGCGCCTGCTGGTCGAGGTTGCGCGGGCCGAGGGCGCTATCGCGGTGGCGCATGGCTGCACCGGCAAGGGCAACGACCAGGTACGCTTCGATGTCTCCATTCAGACGCTCGCGCCTGATCTCAAAATCATCGCCCCTGTTCGTGAGTGGAGCATGACCCGCGATAACGAAATTGCCTATGCGCACGAACACGGCATTCCCATCACCGTCACAAATGCCAGCCCCTATTCGGTCGATCAAAACCTGTGGGGCCGCAGCATCGAGTGCGGCGTTCTCGAAGATCCCTGGGCAGAGCCACCCGAGGATGTCTACGACTGGACAACCAATCCCAGCGACGCCCCGGCAGACCCGGCCTACGTCGAAATCACTTTCGAGCAGGGCATTCCAGTCGCGCTCAACGGCGAGGGAATCGAGGCCGTAACGCTGATCGAGACGTTGAACAGGCTGGCCGGTAAATATGGCATCGGGCGCATCGACTCCATCGAAAACCGCCTGGTTGGCATCAAATCGCGTGAAATATATGAAGCGCCCGCCGCAACTGTGCTGCTCACGGCCCATAAGGCCCTGGAAAGCCTGACACTGAGCCGCGACCAGGTGCGCTTCAAAGAGATCGTCTCCGCCGAATACGCCCGGCTGGTTTACAATGGGCAGTGGTACAGCGCCTTACATCAGGACCTCGCCACCTACGTCCAGAGTACGCAGCGCTTCGTGAGCGGAGTGGTGCGTATGAAGCTGATGCCCGGACAGTGCATCGTCGCCGGGCGCAAATCAGAGCATTCGCTGTATAGCCACAGTCTCGCAACCTACGACAGTGGCGACCAGTTCGATCACAACGCCGCGCTCGGCTTTATCAAGCTGTGGGGACTGCCGCTCTCAACGCAGGCACAGGCGCAATTGCTGCCATCAATTGGCGTCGAGGGCAATTTGCTCAAGCCGGGGAAATAAATTCATTGCATTTCTCTGGCTTCGCAAGTATGACTCAGGCGGCGGGCTTGCCCGTGTACTCTTTCAAAAACTGTACCGCAACGAGCGAAATCAACGACATCGCGATCATATACAGGGCAATCAGCATCGATGAGGGCGCGCCTGATATGATCGTGCTGCCGAACTGGTTATGGTTCTCCAGCAGGTACGTAGCGATGATGGGAGTTGGGCCGCCTGCCGTAATCGAGGCCAGTTGATAGCCGAGCGAGGAGCCGCTGTAACGCACGCGCGCCCTAAAGCGTTCGGCTATCAGCGCCGCCTCGGGACCATACAACCAGGCAAAGCAGATGCCGAGCGATAAGATACCGCCAACAATGACCAGCGCGCTGTTTTGCGTCTCCATCAAAAAGAAATAGGGGAAGGCAAAAGCTGCCATCAAGACCGTTCCTATGCTATACCACAGCTTGCGTCCCACATAATCCGAGAGAAAGGAGAAGGTGGGAATCATGATGAAGGCTACAGCCGAGGAGCAGGCGATGCTCGTATAAAGCAAGGTGAGGTTGAGTTTGCCAACCTCTACGCCATAGGTCAGCACAAAGGTCGTGAAGATATAGAAAGGCCCGGTTTCTGCTGAACGTATCAGCGCGCTTAACACGATTTCGCGCCAGTTGTAGCGCAGCACCTCGAACAGTGGTGCCTTTGAGAGATCTTGCTGCTCCTTCAAGCGGCTGAAAACGGGCGTCTCCAGGATGCGCAGGCGAATATAGAGACCAACGATAACCAAAATGGAACTCAGAAAAAACGGCATGCGCCAGCCGACACTGAGAAAGGCATCTCCGGGATAGAGTTGCTGAAAGAGCAGCACCGCCAGCGCGCCGAATATAACGCCTAGCGGTACTCCGGTCTGTGGCCAGCTTGCCCAGAAGCCACGATGGCGATCATCGCCATATTCCATCGACAGCAGGATAGAACCGCCCCATTCGCCACCAATACCGACACCTTGCAGGAAGCGCAGGACCGCCAGCAGAACGGGCGCGGCTATGCCGATGCTCGCATAGCCAGGCAGCGCTCCCATCAACATTGTAGCCAGCCCCATCAACAACAGCGTCGATACCAGCGTCGATTTACGTCCCACGCGGTCGCCGAACCAGCCGAAGAATGCGCCGCCAAACGGACGCGCAACAAAGCCTACCAGATTGGTTGTCAGAGCGGCAATCGTACCCGCGATAGGATCAAGCGTGGGAAAGAACAGTCGGGAAAAGATGGTGACGGCCAAAAAACCATAGAGGAAGAAGTCGTACCATTCAATAGCGGTACCTATCGTACTCGCGCAGACGACTGGCACCATCTCGCGCCATGTAATCTGGCTTTCTATCGAATCAGTACTACTGGTCGCCATTGATGCTCCTGATAGAGTTATTGACCATTTGCCTGACAAACTTATATCCCATTACGCTCGAAACGTCAATGAGAAGAGCGATGCAGCAGTGGCATCGCTCTTCTCATTTGGAAAGGTCAGGGAGAATTAATCTTCGCCTGCCAGAGCAACTTCCTCAATCCTGACATCATCGACACGGGAGATATCAGCTCGCGTCAACTCCTTCAGGCCAAGAACAGAGGCGAAAGAGATGACAGCCAGCACGATAATGTACACCGACACCGCCTGCCAGGAACCAGCGCCGATGTTGATGACGACGTTCTTCAGCCCCATCGCTGATAGGCTACTCTTTCCGGTGAGCAACAGCAGGGCGATAATAGGAGCAAGTCCACCGGCGAAAGGAGCGGCAAGCTGGTAGCCCAGCGATGCGCCGCTATAGCGCGCCCGTGTGCCAAAACGCTCGGCAATTAGCGCCGCCTGCGGGCCATAGACCCAGGCGTGGAAGAAGGCGAGCGAGAGAATAATCGCCAGTGTCACCAGCACATCCGACTTCGTGTTGAGCAGCAGGAAGTACGGGAAGCCAAAGGCCAGCATCAGCACGCAGCCGACCAGGTACCAGGCGCGCCTGCCAAAGCGGTCGGACAGGTAGCCGAAGAGCGGAATAGTTACCAATTCCACGATGGCGGCAAAGGTAATTCCATTCAAAATGAGCGTTTTACTCATTTTCAGGTACTCAACGCCGTAGGTGATCACGAAAACCGAGAACAGGTAGAAAGGGGCCTGCTCAACGAAACGCGCACCCGCGCTCAAGAGAATTTCGGGCGTGCTGTGCCGGAAGGCGTCAAGAATGGGCGCGCGCGACTCGCGTTTCTCTTCCTGCACCTGTCTGAAAAGCGGCGTTTCCATAACACGCAGGCGTACATAGAGGCCGACGATGATGAGCAGGGCGCTCACAAAGAACGGAATACGCCAGCCCCATGTCAGGAAGTCTGGTCCCATAGCGCTCTGCACAATATTGACAACAATGGTAGAGGCGATCAGCCCGATAGGAACGCCCATCTGCGGCCAGCTTGCCCAGAAGCCACGATTGCTCTTATGCCCATATTCGAGCGCCAGCAGCACCGAGCCACCCCACTCACCACCAACTCCCAACCCCTGGCACAGACGCAGCACAATCAGGATGAGCGCCGCCCAGATACCGAGCGTGGAATAACCGGGCAAAAAGCCGATAAGCAGAGTAGCCAGGCCCATCAAAAGCAGGGTCGCAACCAGGGTAGACTTGCGCCCGATGCGGTCGCCAAGATGACCAAAGAGCGCGCCACCAAAAGGACGTGCTATGAAGCCGACAAGGAAGGTGAACAAAGATAGAATCGTCCCTACAAGTGGGTCGGACTCTGGAAAAAAGACTTTCGGGAACACCAGGGTCGAGATCGTGCCATAGAGGAAGAAATCGTACCACTCGATAGCCGTCCCGAGGGTACTTGAAAAGATGACGGGAACCATTTCACGCCGGGAGATGTTGTCCGCGTTGGCTGTAGACATTGTTTCCTCCAGTACTGCGTAAAAAGATAACTCTCTGAACAAAACGTGATACCGCTAGCGATACCGAAAGTATAAAGTGCTACGTGTAAATTGCTCGTAAACGGAGAAGAGTACCTTGTAAACAAAAATATAAAATTTTTTACGTCAAACTGGGCTACTTATTGCAATGCCTATCAAATTCAGGCATACTTGCATATAAAGAATCAGGCTTCTTCTCATGGCTTTTGATAAATTGTAGGGACGCGATGAATCGCGTCCGGCTGATCACGCGGCTTCACATTGGTGAACGGAATGAATCGCGTCCCTACAGGAAAATCGTCCATTATTTTGTCAATATCTAGTTGAGAGGAACCTTTCAAAGTGCATTTGAGGGAATGCCGGGCAGTGAAGTCCTGTCCATTGTTTGTCCGCAGGAGCGTTTATGCTCAATAGTATTGAACGCCGCATTACGCTGCAATTGCTGGTGTTTTATTGCCTGTTTGTCCTGCCTCTGCTGCTTGGCGGCATGGAACTGTACTTCTTTCAGCGTGATTCCCTGCAAAAAAACGCGCAGCAGGCCGACATGAACCTGGCCCGCGTTATCGCACTTGATATCGCCACAAATGCGGATCATATGCCACAGGAAAGCTTCACATCTCATCTACTGTCCATCCGGCGGCAGTTAGCGGATAGCAGCGATATTCAACTCTGGCTGGTGAATAACGGCGGCATGACCCTCGCCACCACCGCAACATCTTCATCACAGAGCAATATCATTGCGCAAGTGCCAGCTTTGAAAAACGCGCTGGTGGGAACTTCTGGCAGCATCTTCGCTCACGCGCAAAATGGCGATTACCTATTCAGCTTCGCTCCCGTCCCTGGTACTCATTGGACGATCATTGTCCAGCGACCAGCCAATACCACCTTTGCCATCGTATACAGTTTTCAAAGCAGTCTACTGATTGCGCTTGTCCTCTTGATTGTAGGAGCCAGCTTCTTCTGGTTCGCCATGCATGGCTGGGTTGTCGCGCCATTATCAAAACTAGCAAACGCTGTGAAGCACATTCGTCCCGACCAGAACGAGAAAGTGACAGAGAGCAAAGTGCTGGCAAAAGATCGCGGGCGCAGCGACGAGATCGGCCAGTTGATCGCTGCCATCTCAATAATGGAAGACGAGATACATTCGTTGTTCCGTAAGAGCGACGAACAGAGCCAGGCGCGCCTGCAAACGCTCGATGCCATCATGCGCAGCATGGAAGAAGGCGTGCTGCTGGAGCGACCGGATGGGCAGATCATCTACGCCAATCAGAGTTTTACCCGCTTCGTCGGCGTTTCTCCCCAGGATTCAATTCCAGAGAACTACATTGACAGCCATCTTTCGGAAAAGCTGCTCGATTTGATCGAAGATTCCGAATCTTACCATGAAGTCGTGCGACGCGCCGAAGAGGGCAATGGGCCGCGAGTGATCGAATTTCGCATGCGCGGCTACTATAACCAGGTTGGGCAGCTTGTGCAGGTGCAGCGTGTGATCCGCATGCGCATGTTTTATGTGCGCGACTCTGCCGGACAGATCATTGGACGAGGCAAGATTTTCCACGACGTGACGCGCCAGAATGAGGCTGAAAAGATCAAGAAAAACCTGCTCGCCATTATATCACACGAATTGCGCACACCCCTCACCAGCATCAAAGGCTATGCCACCAGCCTGCTTGCCACCGATGTCGAAATCGATGAGGCGCTCAAACAGGAGTTCCTGCGCCGCATCGTTGAAGAGGGAGACCGCATGGACGAACAAGTCACAAGCCTGCTCGATATGTCACAGCTTGAGGCTGGCACGCTCAAATTGTATCCGGCGCTCTATCGTCTCGAGACCCTGCTGGAACCGTTTATAGCCAACGATAAGCGACACCAGTTGCGCGTTAAACTGCCTGAGCGCCTGCCCTTGCTGTATGTAGATCGACGCCGTATGGAAATGGTATTCCGCAATATTCTAGATAACGCGCGCCGCTACGCCGGTCACGATGCCGTCATTGAGATTACCGCTCGTTGCGAACCCATGCCGGGCGATCAAAGCAGCGAGGCCAGCGGTTTGCTTCTGAGTATTGCCGATAACGGCGCAGGCATTCCACCGCACTTGCTCCAACGCATCTTTGAGAGCTTCTACCAGATCGATAGCGGGCGCGAGCGCGGCAGCAGCGGCGTCGGTCTCGGCCTGGCTATCTGTCGCGGTTTTATTGAGGCACATGGTGGGCGCATCTGGGCAGAGAATCGCAGCGATGGCATTTCGGGCGCGGTCTTCTCGATCTGGCTGCCACCCAAAGTGCTGCGCACGCAGAATGAACAGAAAGATGTATTCATGCTAGACCATGCTATATAGAGGTTGTATGTACCATAAAGTGAGAACTCCGAAGGGGAGTGAGACCGTCCCGAAGGAGAGAGAACCTTGAAGACACCTGCAAGAGGTGTCTCTACAAGCAGACAGAGGTGTAGAGGCACCTCTTGCAGGTCTCCTCGAGATGGTCTTCTCACCAGGCCAACACAACCGAGGAAGGGAAGATAGCGATGCCGCTTGAAAAGCACATCTTAGTGGTAGACGACGAACCAGGGATTCAAGACTTCATCAAGCGCAACCTGGAACTGCGCGCTTTTAAAGTTGCACTCGCCTCCAATGGCCTTGAGGCATTGAACCTGTTTCAGAAAGAAAACTTTGCTCTGGTCATTCTGGATATCATGATGCCGAACATGAACGGCCTGGAAGTCTGCCGCCGCATTCGACAGGTAAGCACTGTCCCGATCATCATCCTGACGGCCTTAGGAGAGGAATCCGACAAGATCTCGGCTTTAGATCAGGGCGCGGACGACTATTTGACCAAGCCGTTCGGCGTTGGTGAACTTCTTGCCCGTGTGAGAGCAGTGTTGCGGCGCAATAACTGGTCGGAGTCACCGCCCCCATTGCAGGCCATGCGTTTCGGCAACCTCGAAATCGACTTCGAGCAGCGCCGCGTCTGGCGCAATGGCGAACCCGTCAAGCTCTCGCCAACCGAATTTGGGCTGCTGCAAGAACTGGTGCTGCACCCAGGCAAAATCTTCACGCACGAGGCGCTGCTACGCCGCGTATGGGGTCCCGAGTACAGCCGCGAGGCAGAATACCTGCGCGTCTATATTGGTCGTCTGCGGCGCAAATTAGAGGAGGATCCAGCTAAGCCTGTGCATATTCTGACGGAACCGGGCGTTGGTTATTACCTCGTAAAGTAAGGGTCGCTTCATTCAGCATCTTGCCTCAGAGAAAAAAGCACTCTTTCTACGGATGAGCAAGAGGAAGACGTTCCTATTGAGGTCTCGAAAGGATATATCAGGTGGACAGATCAGCCTGGCTTCGAGAAAAGCGGCGCATGGCCGAAGTACGCATGGATACGCTTTTCGCCAAAGATTATGACGAACATTGGGGATTTCAGGAACGTATCAAATCTCCAGGTAAGAATTGCCCTGCGCCATCTGTATCTAGAGATTTGATACGTTACACATGAGGTCGAGCTATATGTCAGCCAGCACCGCTCCCGTATTCGCTGATGTCACCAGCGAGGCGTATCGGCGTAACCACCTGCTCTGCACGCGATCCGGTGGTGGTGTCACCATCTCAAGCCGCCGCTCGATTTCTTCGGGAGAGAGCGCCACGTCGAGCCGGTGTTCAATCAGATCGATGGAGATCATATCGCCATCCACGAGCGCTGCAATCGGGCCGCCTGCTGCCGCCTCCGGTGAGATATGACCAATACAGGCTCCTCGCGTGCCACCGGAGAAACGACCATCGGTAATCAGGGCCACCTTTTCACCGAGTCCCATACCCATGATATTGGCGGTGGGAGCAAGCATCTCCTGCATGCCGGGGCCGCCACGTGGGCCTTCGTAGCGAATGACCACCACGTCGCCCTCCTGCACCTGCCCATTGAGGATGCCCGCGCAGGCCTCTTCCTGCGAATTGTAGATACGAGCAGGCCCAACATGGCGCATCATCGAGGGCGCAACCGCGCCGACTTTGACCACCGCACCATCAGGGGCAAGGTTGCCGAAGAGTATAGCCAGGCCGCCGCGTTCGCTATGCGGGCTATCGATGGGGCGAATCACCTCGTAGTCGCGCACCTCAGCCTCCGCGATATTCTCGCCGAGCGTTTTCAAGGTGACGGTCAGACGATTCAGGTTGAGAGCGCCGGGTTTCTTTGCCAGTTCGTGCAGGATGGCGCTGATGCCGCCAGCGCGGTCAACGTCCTCCATGTGCCACTTGCCAGATGGGCTGACCTTGCACAAGTGTGGCGTGCGCATGGCAACGGCATTGATCCGCTCGAGAGAATAATCGATACCAGCCTCACGCGCGAGGGCAAGGGTATGCAGGACGGTATTGGTCGAGCCGCCCATCGCCATATCCAGCGCGAAGGCGTTATCAACGCTCTCCTCGTTCACGATCTGACGCGGAGTCAAATTGGCTTCGATGAGGCGCATAATCTGTTGACCGGCCCGCTTTGCCAGTTCGCGCCGTTCCTGCGAGATGGCGAGATAGGAGCCGTTGCCGGGCAAAGCCAGCCCAAGCGCCTCCATCAGGCAGTTCATGGAATTAGCGGTGAACATGCCGGAGCAGGAGCCGCAGGTTGGACAGGCCTGTTGTTCCAATTCCAGCAGTTCACGATCATTGATCTTGCCCGCCTGGTACGCGCCCACACCCTCAAAAATACTAATGAGGTCAATGCTTCGCCCATCTGCCAGCTTGCCTGCCGCCATCGGGCCACCACTGACGAAGATGGTAGGAATGTCCAGGCGCATCGCGGCCATAAGCATCCCAGGTACGATCTTATCGCAGTTGGGAATGCAGACCATACCATCGAAGCGGTGGGCCTCGATCATGGTTTCGACGCAGTCGGCAATCAGTTCGCGGCTGGGCAGCGAGTACTTCATGCCGATATGGCCCATCGCGATACCGTCATCTACGCCGATAGTATTGAACTCGAAAGGCACGCCTCCCGCTGCGCGAATGGCCTCCTTCACCAACTTGCCAAAGGCCTGCAGGTGAACATGCCCCGGCACCACGTCTACATAAGAGTTGCACACGGCGATGAAGGGCTTGTTGAAGTCCTTCTCGCCGACAACTCCGGTAGCGCGGAGCAGGCCGCGATGCGGGGCGCGCTCAAAACCCATTTTGATTGAATCCGAACGCATTACCGCTTCCTCACTCGTAAACTGGCGTCACCCAGTCTTTATACCCCTCCAACTCGCCGCGACAGGCCGCGAGGTAGAGTTGCTGCAACTTCATAGTAAAGGGGCCAGGCTGCCCATTGCGCACCGGGCGGTGATCCACGCGGGTGACAGGCGAGACCTGTACACCAGTGCCGCACATGAAAATCTCGTCCGAGGCATACAGTTCTGTGCGATCAATGCGCCGCTCCTCGACCTCTATGCCAAACTCGCGGCGAATCATATCGATCAGGGTATTGCGCGTGATGCCCTCAAGAATATCTTCCGAAACTGCGGGAGTCGCCAGCTTGCCATGCCGCATAATGAACAGGTTGCACGAGCTTGCCTCGGAGACAGTGCCGTCATCTGTGAGCAGAATAGCCTCGTCAAAGCCAGCAGAGGTTGCGTCGTCCACCGCCAGCGAGCTATTGACGTAGGCACCCGTGACTTTAGCGCGCACCGGCATGGCATTGCTGTTGGCACGCCGCCAGGACGAGGTGCAAACGCTCAAGCCGCCGCTGATATCGACATAGTTCCCCATCGGGAAGGTATAAATGGCGATGGCGTCCTCAAGCGAACTCAGTGTAAGCTTGATGGTGCGCGAGGCTTTGTAAGCGATGGGCCGGATGTACACGTTTGAGCGATATCCATGCTTGCGTACCAGATCAATCGTAATACGGCACAGATCATCAATGGATTCGTGAAAATGCATGCGCAGCACGTTCCAGGAATCGGCCATGCGCTCGTAGTGTTCGCGCAATTTGAGCAGGTAGAGCTGGCCGTGTTCCTCGTTCCAGTAGCCGCGAATGCCTTCGAAGCAGGCTGTGCCATAGTGCAGGGCATGCGTGGCGATACTGATTTTCGCCTCGCTCATCGGCACGATGTGCCCTTCAAAGTAGGCATAGCCTTCGTCGGCGCTAAGAACAGGCACTTTTGGGGCTTCCGCTTTCGCGGGAAGTCCGTTCTGTTTTGCCTGGGTAGATTCAGTCTGGGTCATAAGGGTAGTTTGCTCCTATTAGATGGCGGCTTAGATTGCAGCAGGCGTCTCCTTGCCGCTTTCGGCGATGTAGACCAGGTCTTCATCAGTGACATATTTTTTCTCATCGGCCATCGCGACAAAGCGGCGGTAGGCAACCTTGAGCTGCTCGGCATCCAGGCGATAGCCAAGCTGGCGCAGGCGCGCATCCAGGCCATGACGACCGGAGTGCTTGCCCAGCACGAGCTTCGTATCGCTCCAACCGACGGATTGGGGTGTCATAATCTCGTAGGTCAGGCGGTTTTTCAGCATGCCATCCTGGTGAATACCGGCCTCGTGCGCGAAAGCGTTCGCGCCGACCACTGCCTTGTTGGGCTGTACAGGAATACCCGTCAGGCGGCTGACAAGCTGGCTGGCGGCCAGGAATTCCTGCGTGTTGATGCGCGTCTCAGCGTTGTAAATCTCCGGGCGCGTGCGCAGGGCCATCACCACTTCTTCCATCGCGGTATTTCCGGCGCGCTCGCCCAGACCGTTGATAGTCACTTCCACCTGGCGAGCGCCAGCACGAATTGCGGCCAGAGTATTGGCGGTCGCCATGCCCAGATCATTGTGGCAGTGCGCGCTCAAGGTCACATCCTCAATGCCGGGAACTCGCTCGCGCAGGTAGTGGAACAGCGCCTCGTACTCCTGCGGCATGGTATAACCTACCGTATCGGGTACGTTGATAGTGGTCGCGCCCGCCTTAATGGCAACCTCGAAGACGCGGCACAGAAAGTCCCAATCGCTGCGTGTGGCATCCTCCGCCGAAAATTCGATGGTCGGGCAGAAGTTGCGGGCGTAGGAAACCATTGACTGCACGCGCTGAAGCGCCTCCTCGCGGGAGATGCCGAACTTATGTCGCAGGTGAATATCAGAAGTAGCAAGGAAGACATGGATCACCGGGCGTTCGGCCTCGCTCACTGCCTCCCAGACGGCATCGATGTCGCTGATGCTGGCGCGAGCAAGTCCTGCCACAGCCACACCGCGCACACGGCGCGCAATCTCCTTCACCGACACAAGATCGCCGGGCGAGGCCGCCGGAAAGCCTGCCTCGATGATATCGACATTGAGGCGCACAAGCTGGTCGGCCACCTGTACCTTCTCTTCAAAGGTCATTGTCGCGCCGGGAGACTGCTCGCCATCGCGCAGGGTCGTGTCAAAAATCCGAATTACCGCAGGGTCTGCCATGATGTTGTTCCTCCTTGAAGTCTGATTACTTACTTCTTCGCTTCAGCAATTTCAGGTCGTTTATCTACAGGTTTGAGCCAGGGCATCATTGCGCGCAGCTCCGAGCCGATCTGCTCAATCTGGTGCTGGGCATTGGCTTTACGCATGGCGTTGAAGCTGGGACGTCCGGCCTGGTTCTCCAGAATCCAGCGTGTGGCAAAGGTGCCATCTTGAATTTCGCGCAGCACGCGCCGCATCTCGTCTCGCGCTCGCTGGTCGATGATGCGCGGGCCGGAGACGTAATCGCCAAATTCAGCCGTGTCGCTGACGGAGTAGCGCATGTAGCTCATGCCGCCCCGGTACATCAGGTCAACGATCAGCTTCATCTCGTGCATGCACTCGAAGTAGGCCACCTCAGGCTGGTAGCCAGCCTCAACTAGCGTCTCGAATCCAGCGCGGATCAGAGCGGTGACACCTCCGCAAAGTACGGCCTGCTCGCCAAAGAGGTCGGTTTCGGTCTCCTCAGAGATAGAGGTGCGCAAGACACCTGCTCGCGTGCAGCCAATAGCGCGTGCATAAGCCAGTGTGAGGGCTTCAGCATTGCCAGTCGCGTCCTGATATACTGCCCATAGCGCGGGAACGCCTACACCTTCGGTATAAAGCTGGCGCAGCATATGGCCGGGGCTTTTCGGTGCAACCATCGCCACATCGATATCGGGCGGGGGCACTATCTGCGAGTAGTGCAGGCTGAAGCCATGAGCGGTCATCAGCATCTTGCCAGGGGCAAGGCCGGGGCGAATATCGCGCTCGAATACTTCTTTGTGATACTGATCGGGAATGAGTATCATGATGACATCGGCCTGTTCAGCCGCTTCCGCCGGGGTCATGACCCGCAGACCTTCGGCCTCGGCCTTGGGGCGGCTCTTGCTGTTTGTGGGCAGGCCTACCACCACGTCGCATCCTGCATCTTGCATGTTGAGCGCGTGGGCATGGCCCTGGCTGCCGTAGCCGATTACCGCTACTCGTTTCTGTTGAAGTAGCTCAAGGTTCGCGTCTGCATCATAGTAAATTGTTGCCATTAATACTTTCTCCTTCTGCGCTGAAAAACTATACCTCGCGGGTCATGGCCACCGAGCCGGTGCGCGCCACCTCGCGAATACCAAAGGGTTCTACAAGTCGCACAAATTTCTCGATCTTTTCTGTGTTGCCGCTCACCTCCAGCGTGACGGTTTCGTCCGCCAGATCAACCAGGTGCGCCCCGAAGAGGTGAGCGAGTTCAATGATTTCGGCGCGCTGGCCGGGATTGCTGTTGATCTTGATTAAGGCCAATTCGCGCAACACGCTCGAATCTGCTGGCAGATGAACAACATGTCGAACAGCTACAATCTTGCGCAGTTGTTCCACCAACTGGTTTACTTCGACCTCTGTATCGCGCATTACTACCGTTATGCGCGATACATCAGGAAGCTCGCTTTTGCCAATCGTGATGCTCTGCGTCTGTGCGCGCCGCCGACGCAGCATGCCAACCACGCGGTCAAGCATACCGGTTTCGTTCTGCGCCAGGATCACCAGTGTTTGCTCTGTGCCCTCCGGCGCATCGGATTGTCCGGCTCGCTCGGGAAGCGCGTTTGGATTTTTGTCCTCAGAAAAATCTGTCACCTTACTCCTCCACGCTCTCCTCGATCATGGTCGTAATCGCCGAGCCGGGAGCCACCATCGGATACACATTCGCCTCGGAATCGATTACGAAATCGATGATGACCGTTCCTTCCGTCTCCATCGCCTTGCGCACCGCCTCGCGCACATCCTCACGCCGTGTAATACGCATGCCGGTCAGACCGTAGGCATCGGCAAGCTTGGTGTAATCCGGGCCGGTGATGGGCGTCTCTGAATAGTTGCGATTGTGGAAGAAGTGCTGCCACTGGCGCACCATGCCCAGATAGCCATTGTTCATGATGGCAACCTTAACCGCCACGCCCTGCTGCTGGAGCGTTGCCAATTCCTGAATGTTCATCTGAATGCCGCCATCGCCAGCAACCGCCCAGACTGGCACATCCGGCATACCCATCTTGACGCCCATCGCGGCTGGCAGAGCAAAGCCCATTGTGCCAAGCCCCCCCGAGGTAATATGGCTGTTAGGGCGCTTCCAGGCGTAGTAACGCGCCGTCCACATCTGGTGCTGTCCAACGTCTGTCACCACAATCGCATCACCGTTGGTCTCTGCATAAATGGTTTCGAGGATGCTCGGGGGATCGGGATACTCCTGGCCGCGCTGAATACTTGCCACTCGCTCGTTATTTCGCGCTTCCCAGCCGCGTATTTCTGACAGCCACTCGCTATGATCTCCCGGCTCAACTGCTTCACACAAAGCAGACATCCCGACCTTAGCATCTGAAACAATCGGCACTGCAGCGCGTTTGACCTTGTGCATCTCAGAGGGATCGATATCGATGTGAATGAGCTTCGCGTGTGGAGCAAACTCGCTCACCTTGCCTGTCACCCGGTCATCAAAACGCAGGCCGACACCCACAATCAGGTCGGCAACGCCAATAGCATGATTCACATGTGCTGGGCCATGCATACCGGGCATTCCCAAAACCAGAGGATGATCCGCTGGAAGCGCACTTAATCCAAGCAGGGTCATAATTACGGGGATACCTGTCTTCTCTGCGAAAGCTTTTAATTCCTCACAAGCGTTTGAGAGAATAACCCCATGACCGCTCATAATAACCGGGCGTTTCGCATTTGAGATGAGTTGCGCAGCATGCTTAAGAGCGTTTGCCGATGGCTGAGGAATGCGGGTAGCGCGATAATATTCCAACGAATTGACAGGAGCCGTCGAGGGATACCACGTTTTGCTAAATTGGACATCTTTGGGTATATCGATCAATACAGGGCCAGGACGTCCTCCGCGAGCCAGCCGGAACGCCTCGTGTACCGTGTCTGCCAGGTCTTCAACACGCTGGACCAGAAAATTATGCTTGGTGATGGGCTGTGTCACACCCAGAACATCGGTTTCCTGAAAGGCATCACGCCCGATAAATGGACGCGCTACCTGCCCGGTGATGGCGACGATAGGGGTCGAATCCATATACGCCGTTGCCAACCCCGTCACCAGATTGGTTGCGCCTGGGCCGCTCGTTGCCACACACACGCCTACTTTACCAGTTGCGCGAGCATAACCATCGGCGGCATGAGCTGCGGCCTGTTCGTGGCGGACGAGGATGTGGCGCAATTTGGGATAGGAAGTAAGCGCATCATAAAATGGCATGATCGCGCCTCCGGGATAGCCGTAGAGCAGATCTACGCCTTCGCGTATCAAGGCCTCGCAAAGAATAGCGCTTCCTGGCAGTTCACGCGCTTCATGCTCAGGAATCTGTGCTGTGTGCGCTCCTTTCTGTTGCTGAATAGCTGCTGTTACCTGCATAGTTCCTCCTGAGATTACAATTTCGGTTCATCAATAAGGCAGAAAAAAACCAATAAAAAAACGAGAACCATCCGAACCGGGAGGTCCTCGTTGTATGTTACCTGCTCTGGATTGGTCGCTTCGTTGCTTCCTTTAATCTCCCTTCGTGGTCCGTGGGACTAGCCCTGGAATAAGCCCTACCAGACTGACTAACAAAAGTCCGGTAAGGCCGCTAAGGCTAAGAAGTACCACGCGGCCTACAAGAAGGCTAAGGATAAGCACAAGCAGAAACAAAGAAACCGACGTTACAACGTCGGTTTCGAGAATACTTGCAGCAGGCATAGAAGCAGCAGCACACATAGACATACCTTCAGGCATACGGGTAGTACGGTCTTTTCCAGCGAACATTGCTGGCCTGAACTGTGTACTTCCATTTGCCGACATACTGCTGCTCTCCAAAAATAAAAACGCATTACAAGAAGATGGCAGCAACCTCGCTGTATTTCTTGTAACGCCTCATCGCTTGTATTAGAGCATACACTATCAACCGTTCGTTTGTCAACCGTTGGCGAAAATTCGTTTTTGAACAAGAAAAATGCCGATTGCGTCCAGGACAAATCATGCTACAATAGCGCAAATAGACATCGTTTATCCCCTGCTGGCACTGATTAAAGGTCAAAAGCCAGAACGGATAAGGAGAACTTATATATGTATTGTATTTATTGTGGTGCAGGTTATCCTGAAAACGCTGCCTTCTGTCCCGTCTGCGGCAAATCCGCCTTGAAAGCCAATGAATTTACAGCGCCAACTACGCGCCTGCCCGATACGAGAAGCGTAAATGCCGATATACGTACCAGCAGCAGATGGATACGTAGAGTAGCCATTCCACTGATGGCACTGACTTGGATCGTCCTCATAGGCGTACTCATCTGGGCAGCCGCGCACATCTCTCGCTCTCTCCTCTTGCTGGCAATAGCCGCGCTGCTGGCCTTCGCCCTGGCTCCATTGGTCACCATTCTCGGGCGCTTTATGCCGCGCATTGCCGCCATTCTCATCACCTACCTCATTGTATTAAGCGTAGTAAGCATCCTCTGTTTTTTCCTTATTCGTACAGCCATACTTCAGACCAGCGAACTACGAGCAGAAATAACTGCCCTGCTGCGGCCAGATGTGAACCGACCACCGACTCCACTGGAAACGACGCTACAGTCGCTGGGCATCGATCAGACACAGATACAGGAGGCACGCCAGGTCATCGTCAGCCATCTCAGCAGCCTGCTCAGTGATGCCGTACCTATCCTGCGTGGCGTCTTTGATTTCGCCCTCGATGTGATTGTAGTCGCCATGCTCAGTATCTATTTCCTGATCGATGGTTCGCGCATCTACAACTGGCTGCGCAAAAATCTGCCCCTGCAACAGGAAAGGCGCGGACTATTCCTGCTGGACACCATGCAAGCAGTAGTCGGCGGCTATATTCGCGGGCAATTGACCCTCTCGCTTTTAATTGGTGTGCTGGTTGGTTTCGGTATGTTCATCCTTCGGGTGCCTCATCCCGTCCTGCTAGGCGAATTGGCATTCTTGCTGGCATTTGTTCCTGTGTTGGGAACGTTTATCTCTGCTGTGGCCTGTATTCTGCTTGCATTCACAGCTACTTCTGGTTGGGTGCTGGATCTGACGCATCAAAATTGGGTGCTGGCCATTATTGTGCTGATTTACTTCATCGCGGTGCATCTTATCGAGAGCCATATCGTCGGCCCGCGCATCGTTGGTCATGCCGTTGGCCTGCACCCGATCATCTCCATCTCCGCGCTTATCGCGGGTTCGGAACTCTTTGGCATTCTTGGCGCGCTCTTCGTCGCTCCGGTGGTCGGCGTCATTCAGGCTATCGTCGTTTCGTTCTGGCGTGAATGGCGCGCAGCGCATCCCGATCAATTTCCTAATCGAACCGAATCCGAAGTCGAACCTGCTCCACCAGATGCCGAACCGGTATCCGGTGCCTCAGGTAGTCTTTAAGAGGAAATGGCGAGATATATAGCATATAATATGTCTATGCAAAGTAAACTCTTCCAGCCATTGACTCTAGGGCCGAGAGAAGCTAAAAATCGTGTCCTGTTCGGCAGCCATACGACCAACTTTGCCCGGCATAACCTGCTCAGCGACCGGCACGCGGCCTACTACGAGGCTCGCGCTGCCGGGGGCGCTGGCATCATTGTGCTGGAAGAACATATCGTCCATCCCTCTGACCTTCCCTATGAAAACGCGCTGCTGGGCTATTTACCAGATACTCCGGCAGCCATTAGAGGCGTAACGCAGCGCATTCATGCCCACGGTTCGCTTGCCCTCGCGCAACTCAATCACAATGGGCAGCAGTCCGTCAGCGACTATCATCAGCACGAAATCTGGGCACCGTCCCCCGTTCCCGATGTCAGCACTCGTGAAGTTCCTAAAGCGATGGAGTTGCCAGATATTTCGTCTGTCATCGAGGGCTTTGCCTTAGTAGCGCGCCACGCTCTTGAGGGCCATGCCGACGGTGTCGAGCTACAGGTATCCGACCGCTCACTCCTGCGCCAGTTTCTCTCCCCGCTGACCAATCAACGTACCGATCAGTATGGTGGTTCGCTCGAAAATCGCATGCGCATGCTCCAGGAAACCATTGAAGCCGTGAATGCCATTCTTGGCACAGATCATATTCTCGGCCTGCGTCTCTGTGTCGATGAACTTGCCCCCTGGGGAGGTCTGACTCCCGAGCAGGGAACGGAGATTGCGCGCTTGCTGGCTGAGACTGGCCGCGTGGATTATCTCACCATCACAATGGGCAGCATCTTCAGCACCCATATGTTCCCGTTCCATGCACCAATGGAAACAGCACGAGGCTACGCAGTGCATCTGGCGGCTTCGGTCAAGGCTGCCGTACATATTCCAGTATTTGCCGCCGGGCGAATTCTGGACGCTAAACAGGCTGATAACATTCTTTCCGAGGAACAGGCCGATGGCGTCGAAATGATTCGCGCCCTGATCGCCGATCCAGACCTGCCCAGGCTCTCACTGGCAGATCAACCCGACGAAGTTCGCCCCTGCCTCTCCTGCAATCAAGGCTGCCAGGTACGCACAGTCATGAATACCCCCCTTAGCTGCAACGTCAATCCTGGCGCAATGATTCCCTTGCGAAACCTCGCCACTACTGCTAACAAGAGAAATGCTACACAGCCTGTACTTGTTATTGGTGGTGGCCCGGCAGGAATGGAAGCGGCTCGCACTGCTGCCCTACGTGGAAAACACGTCATTCTCTACGAACGCGAGCAGTCACTCGGTGGAGCAGTCGCGCTGGCAGCAAAAGCGCCAGGTCGCAGCGAATCAGGCTTGATTGTCGATTACCTGGAGCATCAGCTTCAAAAACTGGGTGTGGAAATCCATCTCGGCGTGGAAGTGTCCCCAGACATGCTACTTGAACAGCACCCGGAAGCGGTTATCGTAGCAACAGGAGCGCATACCGGGCCAGGGTTGCTACCCATTCCAGGCGTTGATCTTCCACATGTGACAGATCTCCGGCGTATTTTACGAGGCGAGCAGGTGGAGGGCCAGCGCGTCGTACTTATCGATGAAACCGAATCACCTGGTATGGCTTCGGTAGCAGAATTGCTGGCCTCGCAGGGTAACAACGTTGAGATCATCTCAGAGGACTGGTACATAGGTCGCGACCTTGTCGCCACACATGAAATGGTGTTGTGGATGCAGAGGGTTCTCGCCCTCGGCGTCAACATGTCTCCACACACGAGTGTAGTTCGTATCGAGCCAGGCCAGATCATCGTCACCGACCGTTTCGCGGAAGGCGAGCGAGCCATTCCCGCCGATACGGTGGTACTGGCTACCTATGATCGTCCGGCTCAAGAACTCTATTACGCGCTGAAGGGCCGCATTCCCCGTCTTTTTCGAGCAGGAGATTGTGTCGCGCCCAGGCGTATCGAGCAGGCTATCGAGGAAGGCAGACTAGCAGGGGAACAGTGCTAAATGGCAGGTCAATATCAATACTTATTCACTCCTATTCGTGTTGGCACGACCGTTATTCCGAATCGCATCGTCTTCGCGGCGCACCTGACTAACCTTGCGGAAGATAACCTGCCGGGGCCGCGTCTCACCGCTTACTACGCTGAACGAGCTAGAGGTGGTTGCGGACTGATTATCACCGAGGAGCAATCGGTACACCCGAGCGACTGGGCCTATCAGAAGCTTATTCACGGCTACGACTCGCATGTTATTCCCTACTATCGCCGTATGACGCGCGCCGTACATGAACACGGCACCCGCATGTTTGCCCAGATCAATCACAATGGCATGCAGGCGAGCAGCATCTATTCGCGCCGCCCGGTGCCTGGCCCCTCGCCAATGGTTGACCCCATTCATCGCGAAATGTGCAAAGAGCTTGAGCCAGAGGAGATCGCCGAAATTGTGAAAGGCTACGCGCTGGTAGCTCGTCACGTGCGCGAGGGTGGTTTCGATGGAGCCGAGCTGCAATCCTCTCATAGTTCGCTCATGCGTCAGTTCTTTTCGCCCTACTTCAACCGCCGTACCGATTCCTACGGAGGCTCGCTCGAAAATCGCATGCGCTTTGCTCTGGAAGTCATTTCTGCTGTGCGCGCCGAAATTGGCCGCGACTTTACGCTCGGCATCCGTCTCTGCGGCGACGAACTGATTCCCGCCGGGCTGACGCTCGACGACGTGCGCGAAATCGCCCGCCGTCTGGAAGCAACAGGGCAGCTCGACTTCATCAACACTAGCATCGGCGAATTTCACAACCTCTACATGGTCGAAGGATCTATGCATACCGCACCCGGCTACCAGCTTTTTATCTCCGCCGGAATCCGCGAGGTCGTCCAGTTGCCCGTCTTCTGCACTGGCCGCATCAAAGACCCGGTGCAGGCTGAACGCATCCTGCGCGAAGGACTGGCGGATATGGTTGACGTTGTGCGCGGCCAGATCTGCGACCCCCATTTTACCCGCAAGGCACGCGAGGGCCGCACTGAAGCCATTCGCCTCTGCATCTCCTGCAACCAGTACTGCATCGGTCGCATGGGCCTCAACCTCACACTGGGCTGCATTCAAACGCCCGCCACCGGCAACGAATTGATCTATCCACCGATCCCACCTACAACTATACGCAAGCGCAAACCAACCGTCATGGTCGTTGGTGGCGGCCCCGGCGGGATGCAGGCCGCGAAAGTGGCGGCACTACAGGGTTATAGTGTCAGGCTATATGAAAAACAACAGGAACTTGGTGGACAGATCAATCTCATCGTGAAGGTGCCAGGACGTGTCGAATTTGGTGATGCCTCGCGCAATCTGCAACACGCCATCATCGAGGCCGGAGTCGAGATACACACCGGAGTCGAGGTGACGCCTGAGTTGATCGAGCAAGAGCAGCCGGATATCGTCATTCTCGCCACCGGTTCGCTTCCTACGCTGCCACCCGTTCCTGGCGCTGAATTACCGCATGTCGCCAACGTCTGGCAGGTTCTTTTAGGAGAAAAGACTGCGCGGCCCGGTGATAATGTGCTGGTCTACGATCAGGTCGGCTTTCACCAGGCTACCAGCGTCGCCGAATTGCTCGCCGAGCGCGGCTGCTCCGTCGAAGTGGTGACGCCTCAATTCTACGTCGGTGGAGACCTCGGCATCACCCTCGACCTGGAACTCTGGTATCGCCGCGCCCTCGCTAAAAATATGCGCCTGACCCCCAACTATTTTCTCGCCGGTCTATCTCCCAATGGCGCAACCATCATCAACAATTATACGGGTCTGCCACGTCAGTTAGAAAATATCGCGCTGGCCGTTCTCGTCGCGCCCCAAACCGCAAACGACAACCTCTATCATGCTCTGAAAGGGAAAGTGAAGGCTTTGTATCGGGTTGGCGATTGCGTCGCGCCACGACGAGTCGAACACGCCATCCTGGATGGAGAGCGCGTCGCGAGAAGTTTGACAATGGAGGGTCAGGTTGCTTTATTCCCCATTACCAGAGGTGTCTAATCGGGCGTTCGGAAATATTTCCTGCAATTCCCAACTGTTGCCATCTGGATCACGAAAGTAGGCGTACTTAACGCCGCCCATATCATCAACTTCGCTCACTTCTACGCCCCGGCTGACAAGGGATTCGCGGGCCTGATGTATATCACTCACAACCAGGTGTAGGCCTTTGATTGCTCCCGGCTGCATTGCGGAAATTTCACCCATGCCTGTCCCGATAACTATCGAACAGGCCGACCCTGGGGGTGTAAGCTGGACTATTCTCATTCCGTTCCCTGGCTGTACATCATGATCCAGGTGAAATCCAACTTTTTCAACATAAAAAGTCTTTGCGCGGTCAACATCAGAAACTGGTAATGGCACCAGTTCAAGTTTCATCTCCATCATTTTTTCCACTCCTGTCTATTCGTAACAATAACATACTCATCGTCAGATGAAACTGATTCCAGAGAAAGAAAAAAACGCTTGCGCATTGAATAAGCCCCAGAATAGCAATCAGCACCGCTCCGCGCTTGCACCACGTTCCAATCTTGCTCTTGCTTATCAATTCCAGGAGAGAACTGTTCATGAGTAATATCCTTTTTATATCAGGTCAGAGGCCGTTGAAATTCGGCGGCTTCAGAAAAGGTTGGTAAGATTACATCATCATACTTATACCATACCTGAAGTATACGGGAATACTCATGAACGGCGCACAAACTTCTCTATATAAATGGCAACGCCACCACCAATGGCGGATCAGTCAACAGAGGTGGATGCAGGGTGATATCTGCTTCCCCGCTCATCTGTCCATTACAAACCCGCACCGGTCCCTGGCTCATACCTACCAGCACGCCATCTCCAGGGACAAGGTAATTAAAGGGATCGCTGTAGGTACTGAAAGCAGCACAAAGCACATAGTACATGCCGTCAGGAATCCCGGTGATCAGATATGGACCCGGCTTCGTGAGACGCGTACAACGGACAGGGCGACCTTGAGGAATAGGCCGGGTGAAAAGGCCAACGTGAATGTTACCTCGAAACGTCTCTGGACCATACACTGTTCCTATTAAACAGCCGGTTAACGATGCTTCATAAAAGGGGGAAGTAACATCAGGGATTTCCCTGGAAGGGAACACTAGAGATTCGGCCATCTGACGCAACTGGCGCGGCGGCTGCCCCACAAGCTGTGTAAAGCGTGTCGTAAACGAGCCGAGACTGGAATATCCTACCTCGAAACACACATCCGTCACGCTTAGCGATGTCGTCAGCAATAACTTTTTTGCCTCATCCAGGCGCAGGGCCGAGAGAAATTCGTAGGGGGGAACTCCAATCAGGCGCGAGAAAATGCGGCAAAAGTGATATGGACTGAGATAGGCGATATCCGCCATCTCCTGCAAAGTCAGTGGTTCGTGCAGCCGCTTTCGCATTTCCAGAATGACCCGCTCGACTGCCTCGCGGTGCGAGCGTTCCGTTTCGGTAAACTCGTGTTTAACCAGGTATTGCGCTACTTGCATGGCATTCCCCCCGTATTTTTTATTCCACCACCGTTTAGCGCCTACGCTCTATGCTTTCCAGGTCTTACTCAAAACGCGCAACCAGTTTTCATATGCGATTTTGCGCAGCGCCACTTCGTCATATCCATGTATTCTTAGCGCGTCCAACAATTTCGGTAATCCGCTCGCGTCCTGAATTTTCTGCGGGATAGTCGTGCCATCGAAATCGGAGCCAATTGCCACTCCATCAATCGTCACGTGTTCTACGAGATAATCGATATGGCGCACCAGCAACTCTAAAGGGACATTGGTATCCCGTTCGGCATCCTCACGCAAATCGTACACGGCGAAATTCAGGCCAACGACTCCTCCCGACTCCCCAATAGCATCCAGTTGTTTATCTGTGAGATTGCGCGTTGAAGGACAGATCGCATGTACATTCGAGTGTGTTGCAACCAGTGGAGCTTCTGATAAAGCTGCCACATCCCAGAAACCGCGTTCATTCAAATGTGACAGGTCAAGCATAATCCCCAACGAATTGCAGGCCTTCACCAGCTCGCGCCCGGCTTCGGTCAGGCCTGGGCCAGTATCAGGAGAACTGGGAAATTTGAAAGGCACACCACATGCAAACGCATTCGGTCGGCTCCAAACAATACCGAGCGAGCGCAACCCGGCCTGATAAAAGACCTCAAGGGCGTTCAGATCGGTATCGATAGCCTCTGCTCCCTCGAAATGCAGGATCGCGGAGTGAACGTGCTGCTGGATGTTGCGTTCCAGTTCACTGATACCACGCACTACTTGAAGCTGTCCTTTCGACTCCCGTTCCAGCCGAAATAGCAAGGCCATCATTGCCATCGTCGTCTGCTGCGCGTATGCCAGATCAACTGCCGACTCCATCGGTATTTCATAGCCGCGCTCCGTCCGTACCACCTGCATCCGGTTCGGGCTGCCATCAGCGCAACAGGACGGCACAAATATAGCGAAAAACCCTCCCGCCAGCCCTCCTTCACGCGCGCGAGGCAGATCAATATGCCCAAACTCGCTTCGTTCAAAAAAACCGCGCCCGTGTCCTCGTTCAGGCATGTACAGGCTGAGCAGGGTATCATGGTGTCCAACAATTACAGGTATGCTATCAGCAGTGGTCATGTTGTTCCTCTATGCTTCAATGAGACTATATTAAAGAACAGTATACCAGACGCATGTTCTTTTGAGAAAATATCGCAAGGAGGCGTTTATGAGTAATTTTACCGGAAAAGCGGTTCTCGTCACGGGTGCGGGAGCAGGAATCGGCTATGCACTCTGCCAGGCTTTCGCCAATGCGGGTGCTATCGTAGCGCTGAACGACATTGATCCCGCGCTCTGTCAAAAAGCTGCCCAACAAATCAACGAGAGCCTGGGAGCCGATCAAGTTCACCCGTATCCAGGTGACGTTGCTAATGTAGAAGCTGTGCGCTCCATGTTCTCAAATTTCACGAATACCGCAGGCCGCCTCGATATCGCGATTGCCAATGCTGGCGTCACCCACTACGGCGCATTCCTGACCTATACGCAAGAAGACTTCGACCGCCTGATGGGCGTGAATCTGCGGGGTAGTTTCTTTACCGCACAGACCGCTGCACATATCATGATCGAGCGACAGATTCCTGGGCGCATTCTCTTGATGTCCTCAGTGACCGGAGTTCAGGCCTATCCGAATCTCGGATGCTACGGCATCACCAAAGCAGGCATCCGCATGATGGCAAAGACCATCGCCCTCGAAGTAGCCCGCTATGGCATTACTGCCAACGCCATCTGCCCCGGCGCAACTCTCACTGAACGCACATTGCATGATGATCCACACTATGAAGAAAACTGGAGCCACATGACACCAACCGGGCGTGTCGGATACGTGGAAGATATCGTGGCCGCCGCCTTCTATCTCGCCTCACCTGAAGCGCGTCAGGTGACAGGCCAGACACTCATCGTTGACGGCGGGTGGACACTGCAAAGCCCTTTGACAGAATAAATGTTTATTTGTAGGAACGTGATTTCTCGCATCCGCCGGGTTCTCCGCTCCTTTGGTGAAGAGCTTTCTCCCAGGCATCGAGCGAGATACATCGGCTGTTGCCGCAGGCTTGACTTTGCCTCACAGGAATGGAAAGGTTCAATACACTCTGACTTGAGAGGATGATGAGTTACGATGCTTTTTTCACCTTCTCCAGCCATGCGCGCATATCTGGCTCGTGCTCCTGGTGGAAATGAGCGAAGAACATGCTGCCGCTGACCTGCTCCTCCTCCAGCCCGAGGATGCGCCGCAGATTCTGAAGCTCCTCCTCAGAAAAGGCATCGAGGGTCTCGACCAGTTGCTGGAAGACTTCCCGCGAATCGCTGAGGACATCTGCCAAAGAACGATTGCGATTGGCCTCGTAAATCCAGGCATTGATTTCATCGTCTTCCCGCAGTTCTGGCGGCCAGGGCGGTGAAAAGTCTGGTTCATGCCTCAGAAGGGCCTGGAAGCGCAGAACCGACCGGCGACGCCAGCCAGTTAAATGAGCTACGATATCCTTGATCGACCAGCCACCAGCGACTTCTGGCTGCGTCATATGAGCCTCCCCAATCTCGTCGAGCAAGGCTTCCCAGGCCGCCTGTTCATTGCGCAATTCAGTGAGAAGTTGCGTTTTGCTGAGAGAATTTCCCATGTTGCTTTCCTTTCAATTGGGGCCATGTGTGCCCCTTTCCCTACAGAGTAGCACAAATGGACAGGCCTTTGTAGGGACGTGATTTATCGCGTCCAACTGTCCTAAAATAGCATGAGAAGCTGGGCACGATAAAACACGTCCTTTTGTCCTAAAACAGCATGAGAAGCTGGACGCGATAAATCACGCCCTACAAAACCGAAAATGTACCATTCTCTCCCTATCAGGTGATATAGTAATAGCAATTCAACAATGTAGAGGCAAGATATGACTGAACTGTGGGCCGTTCTCCAGCACAGCGAGGACGTCCTTGAAGAACACTCAGGTGAACTGATAGCTGAACTCGTAGAAATGGCGCAACGGCAGCCAGAGAAGGCACAAGTTCGCGCTCTCCTGCTTCAAGCACCTGACACTCCTTTACCTGATACGGCGCTACTTAGCAGGCTGAATGTAAGCTCTCTTTACGTGCTAGAACACCCACAGCTCAGCCATTACCTGACAGAAGCCTATGTCAGTGCCTTATCCTGGCTTATCAAACAAGGCAAGCCCGCCCTCGTCGCTACCAGTGCGACAGCGAACGGGCGCGACTTCATGCCTCGTCTGGCCGCACGTCTCCGTCTGCCTTTTGTCCCCGCCTGCCTGAGTATCGACCTGCATGATGATGCGCTTTACACTATGCGCGCTATCTACGATGGACGAGCCTATATGCATGCACTCACAGAACTACACCGGCGTACCGCGCTGGCAACTCTGCTTCCAGGTGTGCGAGGCAATCCGGTTTTGGCTCCGGACAATACAACAACGCTGCCAGAATTGGAAATTACCCGTTTCACAGCAGAAATTTCAGATATGCATGAAGGCCGCATTACACGAGTAGCCTTGCAAGCGCCCTCGCCTGAAGAAGTCGAATTGGAAGAGGCTGAGCGCATCGTGGCGGGTGGGCGCGGCGTGGGACGCGAAGGATTTAGCACTATCGCCTCGTTCGCTCGTCTGCTAGGAGCAGCTGTAGGCGCAACCCGTGTCGCAACTGATCGAGGCTGGGTTGAGCATGTCCGCCAGATCGGCGCAACCGGAAAAAGTGTCCAACCCAAACTCTACATCGCCTGCGGTATCTCGGGCGCGCCTCAACATACAAGTGGTATGCGTGAAGCTCAGACCGTTGTTGCTATTAATCCTGACCGAACTGCGCCCATTTTTGCTCTGGCCGATTTGGGATTGCTCGGTGATGCCAATAAGATATTACCGCTGGCTGCTGAATTGATTCGGAAGAAGAACGTGTAGGGGCGCAATCAATTGGCTCACACATTAAAGTAGACAATCTACGCTGAATATGGCAGACTATAGATAACAACAGGTATAAACAGCCCTCTAAGGATAGACCTCATGCAGACAACCGCATTCACCAGCCGTCGCTTGCTGTTTTTCACGCTCTACTTTACCTATATCGCAGTGGGCATCATTGGTATTCTCCCAGGTCCCACACTGCCTTTATTGGCAAGCCATACCGGCATTGCGCTGGATGCAGCCGGTTGGATCTTTACAGGGGCTGCATTCGGCTTTGCTTGTGGAGTAATGCTGGCTGGGATGCTTTCGCGTCGCTTTGCGCCCAAATATATTGTCATGAGCGGGCTATTCCTCATGGGCCTCACTGCGCTGATTACGCCCATCACTCACTCCTTTCCGGTTCTGCTCACAACACAATTTGTTGCGGGGGTCGGCTTCGGGTTTCTGGATGTCAGCATCAATTTGCTCGTCACCTACAGCTTTCATGATACGTTAGGAGAGACGCTTAACAACCTGCATAGTTCGTATTGCATAGGCGCGCTGCTCGGGCCATTGCTGCTCTCGCTTGTCCTCACAGTTCTACATAATGCTACCTGGGCCTACGTCATTGGTACATTCATCGCCATTGGTTGCATTCTTTCATTAGTGCGGCAACAACCTCCAACAACCATTCCAGATAGAGCGAGGGCGTCCTCTCAGACATCGCCTACCTATTCACAAAGCATCCTGCGCCAGCCTTTGCTCTGGTTCATGGCGCTGCAATTTTTCTTCTATGTCGCGGCGGAAGTGGGTTTCAGCTCCTGGATCGTAACAGCTATCAGCCAGAGCGCAGTGATATCGCTGGCAGTAGCCGCGCCTGTTGCGACAGCTTTCTGGACAGGACAGACAGCTGGTCGCCTGCTCGGCGCACAGATTATTAAACGCGGTATCTTTACAGAACAGCGTCTGGTTTATCTCTGCATCTTTGGCGGCGGACTAAGCGGGCTATTGATCGCTTCCTTTCCCAGCCAGCTTATCATCAGTTTCATAGGCAGCGCCATCTTTGGGCTGTGTACCGGACCGCTCTTTCCAAGCCTGATGGCTATCGCCTCGCGCTGGTTTGTTCACGCGCTCGGGGCCGTTTCCAGCGTATTGCTCATCTGTTGCGGCCTCTCAGGCATGATCTTTCCCGCTTTCATGGGCATGCTCATCCCCACGCTCGGCATTTCATGGGTGATTGCCATTCCCGCCCTGGCCTGCCTGGGTGTCGCGCCGCCTTTCTGGCTGGCGCTGCGCAAACAGCAGCATACATTGCAATTGCAAGATCAGGAACATACAATAGAAGAGCAACATCGCCTGACAAACACACTACAATAGAAGAGGTTTGCCAAATGAAAGCAGTACAATTCGCCAACTACGGCGGGCCAGAGGTTTTGCAGGTGCAGGAAGTGCCGAACCCCACTCCTGGCCCCGATGATGTTCTGATTCAGGTGAAAGCCACCACAGTCAACCATCTTGACCTGTTCCAGCGCGACGGGAGCCGCCCCGTCGGCAAATTGCCATTCACACCCGGTCTCGAAGCCGCCGGAGTTGTTCTCCAGGATGCTCACGGCTTTCATCGAGGTGATCGCGTGTTGACCACGCGCGCCGTCTCGGCTAAGGGCGGAGGTGGCTATGCCAGTATAATTGCCGCTCCCGCCTCCGATCTCGTGCGCATCCCCGATAACGTCTCATTCGAGGAAGCCGCAGCGGCGGGCCTGACCTCGTCGACTGCCTGGGGCGCACTCTTTGACGTTGGACACCTGCAAGAGGGCGAGCGCGTTCTGATCTGGGCAGGCTCTAGTGGCCTGGGCAGTATCGCTATCCAGATCGCTAAACATTTCGGATGCTGGGTCGCCACTACCACCAGCAGCAAACAGAAAGCCGCCGAACTGCAACGCCTGGGAGCCGATATGGTCATCAACACCAGAGAACAGCGTGTTGGGCATACTTTGCGCGAGGCTGGCGGCGTAAACCTCGTTATCGAACTCGTCAGTACCACACTTCAAGAGAGTATTGATGCCTGCGTACCGCATGGTCGCGTCGTCCTGATCGGCAATCTTGGTGGTCAGCAGGCCACTGTGGATACACAATCCTGGCGGCTCAAAGAGGTCAATGTCTACGGAGGCGGTGTGCGGCATGCTTCGCCAAAGGATGAGCAGCGCGTTCTAGAGCTTGTCGCTCAGAAAGCTGTTACACCGGTCATCGCCAAAACTATGCCTGTTGAGCAAGCGGCAGAGGCCCATCGATTGGTAGACAAGGGCGAATTACTGGGCAAAATTGTGCTGGTACATGGATGAACATTGACAAAATAATGTGGCAAGGATGTTGTAGGGACGCGATTCATCGCGTCCACTTGCCTCGGCACCCATCCCAGGCTGGACGCGATGAATCGCGTCCCTACAGGTTCAATGAACCAGCGATGCAGAAAATGAGCGATCTATGAATAAGGTCTATCGGATTCGCTCCGATTACCAGACACAATATCCCTATCCAATCACCATGCGGGCTGGCGACCAGATAGAGGTCAGCGATAAGCAAGATCTCTGGGACAACCGGCCCGAATGGGTCTGGGTCTGGTGTACCAACCGGCAGGGAAAGAGCGGCTGGGTTCCCAAAGAGTATATTGCGCAACACGGTGATATGGGAATCGCGCTCCGTGATTATGCAGCTACCGAGCTTTCAGTACAGGCAGGTGAAGAGGTCACAGTTGAACAGGAAGAAAGTGGGTGGGCATGGTGTACGAACAGGCAGGGACAAAGCGGCTGGGTTCCTTTAACGCATATTCAACCACGAGGTGAACTATGAACACACCCACCTACCGCACACAAATTCCGTTATTCGACGAATTGCGTGGAGAGCGCGTACTCGTGCGACCATATCGCGAGGATGATGCGCAGGCGCTTTTTGAGGCCATCAACGAAGCACGCGAGCATATTCGTCCCTGGATGCCCTGGGCTGATACCCATCAAACAGTCGAAGAAACCCGCGACTGGATTATTCATCAGATGGCAAACTGGCTCCTGCGTGAAGATACGACACTGGGCATGTGGGACATCCAGACTCAGCGCTATCTAGGAGGAACAGGCTTGCACCCACGCGACTGGGATACCCGCTACTTTGAAATCGGCTACTGGATACGCCCCTCTGCCGAGGGGCATGGGTATGTCACCGAAGCAGCGCGCCTGCTTACAGATTATGCCTTTGAAAGTTTGAAAGCTAACCGGGTCGAGATTCGCTGCGACGAAAGAAATGTGCGCAGTGCAGCCATTCCGCAGCGACTCGGCTTTACGTTGGAGGGACGCCTGCGCAATTTCCCTAATGCAGGCGGGATACGCAACGTTCTTATCTTTTCGCTCATCCCTGAAGACTGGCAAAAAGAAAGTCGGCAAGGAACAGCATGAAACAGCAATTTGATGCTATTGTCGTAGGCGCAGGCCCGGCGGGCAGCACTGCTGCTCTGGCGATGGCCCGCGCCGGACTACAGGTCGCTTTGATAGAGCGAGGCGAATATCCAGGGGCTAAAAACGTCTCCGGCGCGGCGCTCTATGCCCCAAACCTGCTCGCCGAATTGCTGCCCAATTTCTGGGAAGAAGCCCCCGTCGAGCGTTATCTGACTCGCCGGGTGATTACTTTCCTCAGCCAGGACTCCGCGCTCTCAGTCGATTTTCGCACGCAGCATTTTGCCGAGCCTCCCTACAACGGCTTCACTATTCTCCGTCCAAAGTTTGATCGCTGGCTTGCCTGCAAGGCCGAGGAAGCGGGAGCGCTGCTCATCACCTCAACCGTCGTCGATGACCTGATCTACGACGGGAAACAGGTTGTAGGCGTGCGTTGCCGACGCGAAAATGGTGATCTCTATGCTCCCGTCGTGATTGCCGCCGATGGAGCAAACTCCTTTCTCGCCAAAAAGGCCGGATTGCAGCACGAGTTCAAGGCCAGCGAAATGACGTTAGGCGTCAAGGAAGTATTGCGCCTGGATGCTCATACTATCGAGGAGCGCTTCAACCTGAACAATAGTGATGAGGGCATGACCAACGAGTATATCGGCTTCGCGACCGGCGACGTGAAAGGAGGAGCTTTCCTCTACACCAACCGCGAAACGCTTTCTCTAGGCGTTGTGGTGCAAATTGCCTCGCTGGCCGAGAAACGGGCCAGAGCTTATGAATTGCTCGACCAGTTCAAGCAGCACCCGGCAGTAGCGCCGTTGGTGAAAGATACCGTTTCGCTTGAATACTCCGCTCATATCATTCCAGAAGGCGGCTGGGCCATGCTCCCGCGTCTCTCGAGTGGTGGCTTACTGGTCGTCGGTGACGCGGCGGGTTTCGTCTTCGCGGCAGGTCTCTTCCTTGAGGGGATGAACTTTGCCATAGCTTCGGGACTGGCCGCCGCCGCAACGGTCAAAGAGGCGCACGACGAGCAGGATTACTCAGCGTTGAGCCTTTCGCGCTATCGCCAGCGCCTGGACAAAAGCTTCGTGCTGCAAGACCTGAAGCGTTTCCGGCACACGCCCGAATTCGTCAACAACCCGCGCCTGCAAAACCTGTACCCTGACCTGTTTTGCGAAGCCGCCGAAAACGTCTTTCGCTCGAATGGCACGCCTCGCCACAAGCTGGGCAAAACAATCTATGGCGTCTTTTCAAAAAAAGTATCTGTGCGAACCCTGTTGCGTGATGGCTGGCAGGCCGCTCGCGCACTCTTTTTCTAGCAGTGAGGAAAGCAACCATGCAGCCCATCGAGGAACGCCTTGATCTGGTGCGCTTCAAGATCGATAAAACGCCACATATTCGCGTTAATACGGAAGCGTGCAAGGAATGTGATACCACCGCCTGCGTCTACGTCTGCCCGGCTGGCCTCTTCGAGCTGCTAGGTGGCGAGATGCACTTCTCCTACGAACACTGCCTGGAATGCGGCACCTGCTACATCGCCTGCGACCGTAGGGCCATCGAGTGGAGTTATCCTCGCGGCGGCTGGGGCGTCAGCTTCCGCGCATCATAATTTTCTCAAAGGAATATGCCATGCAGATCGAAAAGAAACTGGAGGAAATGGGCCTCGCCCTACCCGCGCAACTGCAATCGCCCGGCGGCATGAAACTTCCCTTCGCATTTGTGAGAGTGCGAGGCAATCGTGCCTATATCGCCGGACACGGACCGCAGGCTCTTGATGGTTCTGTTGCAGGCCCACTCGGCAAAGTCGGTGCTGAAGTCACACTAGAACAGGGCTATGAATCCGCTCGACTTGTGGCACTCGCCATTCTTGGCAGTTTGAAACGCGCGCTCGGCGACCTTGACCGCGTTACTGCCTGGCTGCGCGTCTTCGGCATGGTCAACTCAGCTCCCGGCTTCAACAAACAACCGGCGGTCATCAACGGCTTCTCCGACCTGATTCTCGAACTCTACGGCCCCGAAATCGGCCAGCATGCCCGTTCGGCAGTGGGGATGGCTGAACTCCCGTTTGGCATTCCGGTCGAGATCGAGGCAGAGGTGGAGATTCGCGAAGAATGTGAAGGCTAAGGAAAAGAGGTTGACATCATTAATGCACATTCTTGTCTGCGTCAAACAAACGCCCGATAGCAGCTCCGTCTACGTCGATCCCATCACGGGACAGGTTGATTACGAGCGCTTCGTTCAGGTACTCAATCCGGCGGATGCCTGCGCTATTGAAGCTGCGGTACGCCTCAAAGAGCAACTGGGAAGTGATACTGTAGTGACAGCGTTAACGGTGGGGCCTGTCGATGCAGATGGCGCATTACGAGCAGCACTCGCAATCGGCGCGGATTCCGCCATCCGCCTCTGGCAGCCAGGAGCAGAGGACTGGGAACCAACAACCGTTGCTTCAGCGCTCGCCTCGTACATTTCCTACGAGAGAACGCCTGCGCCCGACCTCATTCTTTGTGGAGATGCTGCCATCGATTGGGCATCTGGCATCGTCGGCCCTGCCCTTGCCGAACTGCTCAAACTCCCGCAAATCACAGGCGTCACCCAGTTAGAGCTACTGCAACCTGACACTAAAAATCTTCCTCGCCTGCGCGTGGTACGCAAACTCGAGCGCGGCTACCGCGAAATCCTGGAAGCACAACCACCCTTGCTTATCACTGTCACAAGTGATCTCAACGAACCACGCTATCCCTCGCTCCCCGCCCACATGGCCGCCCTACGCGCCAGCATTCCCGTACTTGATCCAGCGGCGTTGAATCCCTCTTTCGTTTCTGAAACGGCTGGTGAAACGCACATCCTGGAAACGCACATCCCGCGTCCACGCCCAAAACGCATCATTGCTCCCAACAGCCACCATAGCGCCTTTAAACGTATCGGCGAAATTGTTTCCGGCGGCGCAACCGGTCGCCAGACCCGCCTCTTCGAGGGAACACCCGAGGAACTGGCTCAGGTTTTAGTAAACTTTTTACAGGACAAAGGATTTTTATCGGAAAGTTAGAAAAGGTATGAACACACCAAAAAATGATGTTGTGTACCTGAGAGAGGGTATTTATGAATGGCCGCTCCAATTAGCTGAGTCGCTTCTAGCTAATCCCGTTTCCTGGGGACCACCTACATATGTATTGGGATTTGGCTATATAGAAGAGGAAAAAAATGCTCCTGATCAATTTGACAACTTCTATCAACTTGCTACCTGCGTCAACGGCTATGAACGCCATCCAGACAACTACAGCAAGTTTGTTGATAGTATCAGTGACGAAGTGAAGGCAGGTCACTCACTCGAAAAATTTTCTACGCAAGACTTGCTAGACGCGGTCTTCATTGTTTGCCGCCAGGAGCGCTTTTGCGACGGTTTAATTCGATCCTATGAGCCTGCTTTACGCGCGATGGTGCAAGAGGTGGTGCGGCGAGTGCATTCAGATACCCCACCGATTTTTCTTGCATCAAAAGAACCTGGAAAACGTGCATAAAAGAAACGCCTGATTCAATGCATTCAGGCGTTTCTTTATTCTGCTAGCTTCTTAAGGTTGCACAGTCGCACTCAAATCCTTGCGGATGAACAGCACCATATCATATGCGCCATGCGTATCGCCGATAGCGCTGCGGTTCCACCACCAGTTCCAGATGTGTTGCGCGGCAAGCCCTGGATTGAATTTCGCATTCGGCGGCGGGAAATCCCCATAGGAGAGCCAGAGCAGCGGGCCAACGCCGCCGAGATCAGATGGCTTGTATCCTTCGTCCCACCAGGAACGCATGTGATACTGGTGATAGGCATAAGGTCCGTTATTGTTTTGCCCGCCGTAGGTCAGTTCTGCTTGATAGGGATTATCTCCACCCGCTATAATCACGGGCAAATTCTGCGGCCAGTTCGGACACCCGGTCGGGTAGTCGAAGCAGACATTGGGATAATCGCGCACGTACCATGCAAACGGCCATGTTGCATCAGAGGTCAGGGCAATCGGCATCTGGTGATGCCCGCCGTAAAATTTCTGGTCAAGTGCATCGACCTTCGCCATGACAATGTTCACGTCAGTGGTGGTCTGCACGTAAACCATCATCTCGTGCGGCCCATCTGCCGGGTGTACGTATACTACTTCGTACATGTTATGCAATGTCGGTATGAGCAGCAGCAGCGCCGCCAGCACACCCAATATCGCTGCACTTCCCGAAAGCACACCCACACGACGCGTCTTATATGCCGCAACCGGAGCGGCTTTGCAGTCAGTGGTAGCTATCTCTCCAGCCTCAACCTTCTCGCGCTTCGCGAACAGTCCTTTCGCAAAGTTTACAGCCGTCACCACCAGTGGCTCCAGGCCAATTGCCGCCAGGATCATCATCGGCATGGTGATATGAATCATCAGCCAGGGCATCTTCTCGGCGGCCCAGGAGTAGATGAAGAAATTGCCCACAAACCAGTAGGCCATAAACAGCCTGAAGCGGGTCGGTCGAACGAGGCAGCGAATAACGCCGACTATGCCAAACACGATGCCAATCTGTTCATACAATGGAATCAGCATCAGGTAGTAGTACCAGGGCTGGTTGCCACGCGCCACCTGCTGCTGCTGAATCCAGTAGTAGATGCCCTGCCAGATGCCATCACCAATACCATTGGCGACATTCGTGAACAACACGGTGAACAGCACCAGAAAGATGGCCCAGCCACATAGCAATGCAAAGAACCAGTGCGTCCAGGGCATGGTGAGAATGGCATCCAGCACCGGTTGCCGCTCTGGATCAATCTGTTTCGCGAGTCCTCTCCGACCTGGAGCGGGTAGATTGCCCTTCATCTCGCGATAGAGAATAGAAAGGACGTAGATGCCCAGCGCAATACCGACCCAGGGAACAATCTCTACGGTAATCGTCTTTAAAGTGGTCACAAATTGATCGGCCTGCACGGTTGGCTGACCATTTGGATCGGGCAGAATGATCCGAGAGAGCTGTGATATAAAACTCAGCAACAATTTGCCGCTTATCCCGGCAATGACGAAGTAGATCAGTAGCAAGACCGGCGCGAACGTCTTTGGCACGAACGCTGAAGCGTTAGTAAGGCGAGCGCGTAAAGGTAGACGCAGACCTATTTCCCATACAATCAATGCGCCCAGGAAACCGCCGAAAACCAGTATCTCTAAGAAAATCGCCTCTTTCGTCGCATACGCCAGGGCAAACCCGGCGGCTGAAATCACCAGCCAGCGCATCTTGCGGTCGCGCATATAGCGCCCGGCAGCTACAATCCAGAGCAGCGTGAAGCAGGCAAAGTAGATGTCCTCACGGGCGAAGCGCGAGAAGTAGACCATGCTCGGCGATACGGCCAGCAGAAAACTCGCCAGCCACGCGCCCCATTTCCCCAGGTAATCGCGCAAGAAGTAAGGTAGTCCGACAATTACCGTACCCAGAGTCGCGGCGGCGATACGTACCGTCGTCGTATTTACCCCGTTATCGGGCGCTCCCAGGAGTTGCGAAACTTTGTAGACCAGCGCGATGGCGTGAAACTGGAACGGGCCATGCAGCAGCGGATTATAGGTATAGCAGGCATAGGTAGGGTCTTGCGGCGGTGGGCTGATACACCACCACCAGTGTTCGATGTTTTGCATCAGTTGCAGGGAGTAATAAGCATGCAGGCTCTCATCATGATGCAGAGGCTTATCACCCAGGCCCCAGAAACGCAAAATCGCACCCAACAGAATCGTTCCCCAGAAAGGCAGCCACCGGATCAATTGCTCGCGTGAAGGCGGCCTGAAGTGAAACCGCTTGCGGCCTATTTCGTCCTGCCCCTCATCCGCTTCAGCAGGATAATCAGCTACAACTACTGAACCTCTCTGTTCCTGTACATCCTCATCCAGCGAACTTTCATCCACTCGCTGCTCTTCTATTTCCGTGCCGCTCTCATCTCGTGCTGGCAAAAGAACGCCATCTTCACCATGTAGCGGCGTGGTTTCGTAACTCTTCAAAGTATACTCCTCTTCGCTTGCTCCTCCCTGCGCGGCGGAAGGAACTCATCTCCTGAATTTTCCCTACGACCCCTGCGGCACTTTATAGATAGTCACCCCATCTTTAGAATAGACGACCTGCATAAACGACTTGAACCGCTGAAGATTGATTCCCGGATAGGTAATCTGCTCCAGATAGCCGACATAAAGATACTGCGCATTATAATGGTTCATCAAACCTAACACAGTTCTCGGGTCATTCGACGTATAAATCAACTTGATGGCCGCGCCCCGGCTGTAGAAATCATCTGCGTTATTCCCTCGGTTAAGCCAGTTGACGCGCCACTGGTACTCATGCCCCAACCAACCCATAAGCGTCGGCAGGCCAGTAAATGCTGAGACACGGCCATAATCGCTATAATCCCCACCATCTGCTGCATACGCCTCCACAATCACCGGGTCGCCGGTGATGTGACTATTGATCCAGCGAATCGCCGCATAATCTCCTGGCTGATATGACTGGAGATAGTCCATACCATCCAGGCTGTTAGTACGGAACTGAAAATCGTTGCTGCGCTGGTAAGTGCCCACGATGGGATACACCATCCCGGCCAGCAGCAACAGGCTAAAGCATATCGCCCACAATGCCTGACCGCCGCGTCTCACCCACAATTGCAGCCCTGAGAAATCCAACCGGATCTGAGCTACCTCTACAATATAGTACAGCCCCGCGCCACACGTAATCGAAAGCAGCGCCCAGGCCTGAAAGTAAAACTTGAAAACGGTGTTCATGCGCGGGTAACTATCCGCGAAGACATCACGCAGGTATACCACCTCCGTCATTGCGACCAGGAAGAAAGCCAGCGTTCCCAGCATCAACACGAACGCTCGAGGGCGATCTTGCAGATGATATAGCGCCATTTCCGCTCCCAGTGCTGTGATTATGCCAGAAACCACAAACCACAGGCTATTTTTGAGCAACAGGAGCGCCAGCAGCGCTACGACAATCACTGCCACCTGATAAAGCATACGCCAGTTTGTGCCCCCTGGACGCGCAAAGAGCCTTTCAACACGCGCAGGTGGTTCATTCATATTCGATGAACCGCTACTACTGACAGGCTTTGGTTGTGCCCCGGTTACAGAAATGCGCGTTCCCGTCGAGCCAGCTACTGAGGAACTGCTACCAACACTCACCGTCTCCCATTCGGCATCCTCTTCCTGCTCCACATCCTCGGAACTGGACGCGCTTACTGCCACAAGCTCAGGCTCATCTCCAGGCGTTACGCTAGCCACAGGAGCCGGACGTTCGCGCAGAAAATGCACAATTAACAGCGTGACAAAGATAAACATAAAGGTGCCGTAGATTAACATTTCATTCTGAATGGCCGAGCGATTCGCCGCGTCCACAATGCCTATGCCTTGAGACGGAGAGATAAAATTGAGATAAAAAGGCATATAGAGGAAAAACGAGAGAGCGGTCAGCGCGGCGCAGACGGTGAACACATCCAACACCAGCAGCCAGTTAAAGCCTTTATACGTCATCCATTGCTGTAAAATGATACAGAGCAGCGTCAGCCCCAGGTAAGTGGGGAAATCCCAGCCGTTCATGGTAAAGAGGCCACCAAGCGCTATCGCCGTAAAGAACAGGTTGAGCGGCAGTCGCAAACCATGCCCAAATATCCCAAGCCCTTTCACGCTCTCAGGGTCTTCATCGTTGCGCTCGAGGAAAAAATTGAAGGCAAGCGCGATGGCCAGAATCGTAAAGGCCAGCGTCAAAACGTGCGCGTGAAAGCAGGACAGCAAAAAGCTGAACGCGGGAAACTCGTTGATCGTATTGGTGACAACCCGCGTCACATTAAACCAGTAAAATGGCGGCAGATCGCCATGCTGTTGCCACCACTGCTGCGTTGAGGCGAGATTACCCAGTACCAGCCCCATCAACATGGTCAGAAAACCATAGATCATTGCCCCGCGCATTAAAGGGACAGGCGCTTGATTTTCCTCTGTACTCGCGCTCCGTTTCTTGCCTAAAAAGCCCCTGCGCGTGCTTGCAGTATTTGCTGCTCTAAATCGACCGCGATACGAGCGCGCCCAGGCGACGATATTGCAGGTAACACCGAAAAGGTTTACTGCCGTCAGGCCAAAGAACGTACATATCCCTGTATTAAAAGCAATTGATGGACTCTGACCGATCAACTTTGCCAGCAGCGCGATAGTATAGTGCGCGTAATAGTAGTAGTTGATGGGATAGCCCGAGAGCCACATATCGTTGGGCGGAAAATGTGCGCTGCGCATGATCGCCGATAGGAAGCCCTCGTCCATGAACATTTCAAATGATTGGATATTGGGATTGTAGGAGCGAATCCAGCCGAGCAAGAAAACCATGCCAAAAAAGACCACTTCGCAGGCAAGGATATAGGCTCGCTGCTCGCGGATCACCCGCCAGATGGAGCGATACATGCGCTGAAAGCCGATAATATTGAGCGCAAGCAAAATCAGCAGCACGCCAAGAATAAAAAGCTGGCTGAACGGCAAAATCTGAATCGTCATGAGAGGGAGCCAGACGCAGAACGCCAGCAGCGCAATACTCGTTGTCTTGGTAAAGGCCCAGCCGCGATCAGGCAGGTTTTTGAAAACCGTAAACGTGAGCGGCAAACACATCAACCCTAAAGCCTCAACCAGCGCCCACATCTCGAATAATTCAAGCATAGACTTTCTCTACAATTGCTGAATTGGTAAGAAATAAATCTGACACATTACAGTAATCTACGTTCGATAGAGCAGACATATTACGATTTGTCTCTGTATACAAACGTATAACGACCCCACTATGTTCCTTTTCCGTACCATTTATCTTATCACTTCGTAAATGGTGACACCCCCTGTACGATAGACCAGTCGCAGCGTATCCCCCACCATGCGTTCAAATTTATCCAGGCCAATCAAGGACTGTCCGGCATAGGCCTGCCGCTCCAATTCGCCCACGTAAATATAGCGCACATGATAATAATGTAGCAGAGCTATAGCCTGCTGTACATCAGGAGTTGTATACATAATAGCAATATCTGTGAGTCTATTCAATAGGGTATCGCCATAACGCTGTTCTTGTTCGTGATCGAGCCAGCCCAATACATCCGGCAGGCCCGTGTAAACAGCGACACGCCCAAACCACGTGTACGAAAGCGGCGCGGCGGCCTCCAGAATCACGGGCGAACCTGAAATATACTCGTTCATCCAGCTAATCGCCTCGGCATCTCCGGGATACCACGCACGCATAAAAGCCATTCCATCCAGTGTCGGAGTATAATTCGCGCTTTTTACCGGTGGCTGTTCCGCTATCCAGGCCTGATGGTCATTCACCCGCGAAGCTGTTCCCAGAGGGAGGAATACCGAGCAACCGGCCAGCAGCAGAGTAAAAAAAAGCGTCCAGACGCGCCTCACACCCTGTCGCATATGCTTCCAGAGATGATGTACAGCCAATGCTCCACCGATTGCCAGGAAAAACCAGACCGGTATCGAAAATTTAAAGACCGTATTCATGCGCTCAAATACTCCGCCATCCAAAAAATCGCGCACGTAGACCACTTCCATCCCCAGACTTATACTCAGCCCGAGCAGGAGTAAGAGATAGGCAACATGTACATTTGTCAGTTCCCTGATCTCACCCATGAACGTCTTTTGCACACTGCTTGCCTTCATCACCATGCTCGTAGAGCGTATATGTAACGAAAACAAGAGCAAACCGCCGAACAACATCATCAGGAGCAACGCTTTCAAACCTGCTAATGCAGCAGCAATAAACGCTATTCCACAGAACAACAGATAGCCAACCGTCCATCTCACGCTGCCACTTTTACCTATACCGTTCCCCTTGCCACTTCCTCTCACCTCGCGCCGCTTAATCAACCAGCGATATCCCTCGAAAAGCAGAAAACTCAGCGCCAGGAACAGGCCAAAGCCGAAGACCGTCAAATAGTTCCCCAGTGTGGTTCCCGTTCGCACCAGCCCAAGCCCGTTCACGTACAATTGCTGGTAGTTCGCGTAAAACGGCCAGTAGAACAGGTAGGCCAGCCCGCAGAGCAGCAGAAAACCGGTCGCACTTCTCGCATAGGCTATAATCTGCTCCCTGACCTGCATTCCCCTCGTCTGCCAAAAAATTCGCAGCAGCATTACCACGCCCAAAAGCAAGCCATACACAGGCATATCCCAGGGATTGACGCAGGCCACTGTGCCAAAGGCGAAGGCCACAAGGACATATAATATGATCTTTCCAATCCGTTGCCCTAAAGAAAACTGCTGCTCGTCATGTCTTCCGAGCAGCAGCGCAACAATCAGGCCTATCAATAAAATAGTGATCGGCATATTAATCACATGCGGGTGCAGGTCGGCAAACAAAAAGCTCCAGAACGGAAACTCGTTAATCGTAAACGGAATCACCCTGCTGGAGCGCCAGTAGTCAAAGGTGGGTATTGGCATGCGTGTCAGAAAGGCAGCAAGCTGCTCTTTCAACTGAATCAGCCCATCGAAATTCCCTACGACAGCCGCGAGATAGCCAGCCAAAAAGGCAGCCGGAAAACGCCGCGTCAGGCTATAAACGAGCGCAAACACACCACAGAAAGTTAGCGCAAACAGCGTAGGTACAGCCAGGTTAAAGGCGACGGTAGGTATAATGCCGGTCAGCTTGATAAGCGCGCCGACGAGAATATAGCCAAAATAGTAGTAGTTGATGTATCCTCCCGCAAACCAGGGATCAAACGGCGGCATGTAGGGACTGCGCAGGATGGCATTGAGAAAGGCCAGCTCCATCGGCTTCTCGCCGCCATAGTAGACGTTCCAGAGATCAGGATTGAGCATACGCACCCATACCATCGCCAGCAAAGCCAGCGTAAAAATGCCCTCCTCGACAAGCAGCAGCAGCCAATGTTCACGCAAAAACAATCCTATGGCTCGCCGTTGCCATAAAAAAAGGGCCAGCGCTATACAGCACAGCCCCATCACGACCATCACCATTGATAGATGACTGAACGCTACAATCCGTAAACAGGCCAGTATCCAGGCCCCGTATCCCAAAAAAATCAGGCCAAGCGTTTTGCTAAACAGATACCCTCGATCAGCAAGCCCACGCAATGCCAGAAAGGCCAGAGGAAAGACCAGCCAGCCCAGCACCAGTAGCGCGAGCCACCAGAAAAGGACAGGAAAATGATTGGCGAGGCTATCTGCCGGAAACTGCTGTCCAAAGGGCGGCGACTGCTGGTCATCCGTGATTTGCTGCGTACTGAGCAGAAGCGAATGCTCAGCACCAGAGAGATGCGCAGCAGGCGGTGGCAGGTTGACGCCTTGTAACAACTTTTGCAGAAGCTGAGCAGATGTGTAAGGATAGGGCGTATCGCGCACAAAGATGCGCACATGCGGGTGGTCGAAAACTGAATAACTTTCGTCCGCGTTGCTATCATCAAGCGTAATGCCAAGCAGATTCGGACGCGCCACAAATTCAGCGGCGAGATGAAACCCTAGCTGGCCGCTAAAGAGCAATTGATAATAATGAATCGTGAGTGGGTAACGCGCGGGAAGCCGGGGAATCGATTTATCCAACCGGTCGCTTGCCATTGTAATAGCATCGATGGTTGGCAACTCATTCGCAAGCTCCTGCGCCTTCTGTATGGTATCATCGCCATACAAGTCAAGCCCCGTTCCCGATTGTCCCAGCGTGTTAAAGGTTGCTGCTTGCGAGTATATTCCTGGATCGTAGCCATCTACCGCCACCGGAAGCGGGTCGTCCCATTGTTCATAGGTAAGCGTGCTTCCCGGCTTGATATGCTGATAAATCCACAGCGAAGCCTGAATGCGCGTATTCGGCTGGCTGTAGACGTTCAGCAGGGCCAGCCCTTGAAACATCGTCCCGCCAAATACCAGCCCCACTGCTGCATATGCCAGTCCCGGCATCAACCTGCGCATTACATCTGGCCTCTTCCACGTTTTCTCACCAGCAAACAGCACCAGCCAGACCAGCGCGCAGGCGGCCAGCAGCGTTAAAAATGGATAGATTGGCAGCATGTAGCGCATAAACTTTACGTAGAAGCTGCCAGTGATGCCCCCATATATGACGATCCAGGATAATACAATCAGCCAGGCTCCTCCCTCCCGCTTCCACATACGCCAGCCAAGCCAGATCAAGCCGCCACATACCGCCAGCCCAAGCATCAAGCCTAATCCCCACAGGAGCATATTTTGTGCTTCATATAAATAGGGAACGGTGCCTGCGAACTGGCGCACATAAGGTAAATCGAGCAGTCCTCGCGCCAGATCACCCTGCACGCTCAATTGATCGCGGAATTCGGGAAAATCCAGCAGCGCGTAGGGCATGGCTATGACAAATACAATCAGGGTGGTGACGAAAGACAGGAGCGCAGGCATCAGCGCGCTATAAAAATCTTCGCGATGCCAGCGCAGCACTAAGGCCGTTAAGAGCGGTACCGCCAATGGTGCTGCGCTAAACTTGGTCGCCATCGCCAGCCCGTAGCCGCATCCCGCGATAACAGCCCAGCGCCAGGGCCGCTCCGTCTCCACCAGCTTCACACATGCCAGCATCGTCAGCACCACAAAGAAAAGCAACATGGTATCGACAGTATAAAAATGCGATTGTTGAATCTGAAATGGTGTAAATGCCACCAGCGCGGCAGCGAGCAGGGCTGCGCCCCATGCATAGCGCCTTTCAGGTGTGCGATCAGGCATCAGCAACCACGCCAGCCACGCGGTGAGTAGGATTGTACCCGTATCAAAGAGCGCGTTGAGAACCCGCCCCGTGATCGTCAAGCTGGCAAAGGTGGCAAGTGAAGGCGAAATATGTGACAGCAGATTGCCAATCGTCGCCAATAAATAGAGCGGGAATGAACCATAGGCGAAAAAATGCGGATTCAAGGGTGAGGTAGCGGGATCAAAAAATTGCGCGATGCTCTGCGGCCACGCGAGCTGCACCACGTGGAACATGATCTGCCGCTCATCGGGATGAAAGTTATTTCCCTGGGCAAAGTTTAACCCATACATCCGCGCCATTTGCTGAAAGCGCGCCTGCATCTGGTCCCAATCCAACCCATACAGGCGCAGGGCCAGACCAAGCGCGGCAATTGCTCCCAAAGCCAGTGGTCGCCAGCGAACTTTACTCTTCAACGCGCAGAATCCCTCTTCCCGTTCTTCCAGGAGGCAGTAAACAACAACTCTGCCTTAGTATAAGGAGAGCGAGAGAAGCGGTCAAGAGTATATAGGAGTTCTGTGCAATATTTTCTCATTCCAGAAGCGCATAATCCAATCAATAGGACCATGCTCATCTTCAAAATGCCTTGCAATGCCTTCGACCGTTTGAACAGGCTCCCTGTACCTCATCTCCTCAGATACCGGCAGCCTCACTGCTCGTTGCTGCGTAATGCTCTGTTCAGGCACAGCGAATTCCTCATAGTTTCTCTGACGGACGCCATATGGATAATGAAGCTTGCTCAGTTGCGCAGCTTTTTCAAATGCCCGCGCGAAATCCGGCACTGTTGGGTAACGGTTCAACGGATCAGGCTGTAAAGCCCTGGAAATGACTCGCTCAAGCTGTGGAGCCACTTCGAGTGTATGTGCCAGCAAGCGCGGGTGAAGCATATGTCTGCGTCTTCGCAGCAGGGTCTCTATGCTTTCATCTAAAGGCGGTGAATCTCCACATAGCCACTCATGAACCATGACCGCTAATGAATATTGATCGCTGGCCTGATACGGCATGCCAATGGATTGCTCAGGAGCTATATAAAAGCGCGTTCCACATGGAATTTCCAATCGCCAGTCATACTCCTGGCTCCTGTCCACGATTGCCAATCCGAAATCACCGAGGACCAATCGATGCCTGCTGACCTGAAACACATTGCCAGGCTTCACATCCCGGTGTATATATCCCCGCCTATGCAGATGATGTAAAGCGCTACTTATCTGATGGACGCTGCTAACGATCAAGGGTAACGGCATCACGCTTCCCAGAGGATAACGATTCGCCAGAGAACCAAATGGCGCGTGTTCCATCACGATATACCGGAGATTCGCCGTCTCTTTATACTCACGGAAATGCACAATATGGGGATGGTTCATCCGCGACAAAATCCTTGCTTCCCGTGAAAATTGCCGACCAAATTGTCTGCGTTGTCGCTCATCTTCTAGCGCATCCAGCCGTAACACTTTGATTACCGCATCTGAACCCAGTAACCTGTGTCTTGCACGCCAGACCTCAACAGCATGACGTTGGGCAAGCTGTTCTTTCAACAGGTATTCATCCAGGCGCTTTACATCGGATCGAATGAATCTATTCATCTCTCGCTTGCTCCTTTGTTGATTGAATTGCACGCGCTCCAGGACGTCTACAGTAGTGAGTTCCGAATATTTAGCTTTGAGAGAGGCTACCTCATATACAAGCCTGTCTAACACGACATAGTTGCAAGACATAACAGCATCTTTGCGACACTTCAAATTGTCTTAAAGATACATATTAATTACAGTAAAAAACTCCATGTCATCGTTACCTTTCCTCTAACCGCCTCGTTATATTTCATATGACGTTTCATCAATGGGATTATTGAAAAATTTCCAGGAAAATTTGTGCAAAAAAGAATAGGTAGAAAAGCGCATTTATAATGCCAATTTATGATTTAAGGTCTTTTTCATTGACAAACTTGATAAAGTCAGTTACCATTAGAAATGATGATACTGGAAGGTGTAGTACTCATACCTTGAGGAACAGCGGTGTATCACTCTTCTTCGGAATGCGCACCCCGGAATGCAGCTCTCTATCTGAAAAATCACTTGTTGCGGCGTTCATCCCTTAGCAGCAATTATCAAGGAGAAGTTACATGCATGAGGAAAGGCTGGTCGATGTCCGTTATGTAGCCAAACGCCTGGATGTGAATCCGCGCACAGTGCTACGCATGGTCGAACGACAGGAATTGAGCGCCATCAAGGTGGCTCATCGCTTGCGCTTTCGGCCCAGTGACATCGAAAAGTATATCCGCTCTCGTTCCGCCACACCTACCGCTGAGAACGACATACATCCACAGCCATCCTCACCTCTGCCAGGAGCAGAAGAGGAAAACGAGGTGATAAACGCACTTCCATCCGAGAGTAAACCGGTACGCAAAGGCAGGCCCACCGTTAACCTGAAGCTTGAACGAGAACGTCTCGAATTAGAGCAGAAACGGCTGCAATTACAACGCGAGCAACTTGAATTACATACGAAAAGCGTTGAACTCACGCTGAATTCCGTCAACGAGATGGTCAAAATGCTCACCGACGTAGACCCCCAAACTCGGTCGCAGTTGCTACAAGAACTGATTCCGCGCCTGTTGCCTCCTGAGCCAGTTAATCGATAACAAAAGGCTCAGGAGTTTTTTCCTGAGCCTCTTTTATTTGCTATCCCTGTTCCAACGCCGTCTCTGGCGGTCTTACCAGCGTCTCACCATTTATCATCCGCTTCCGCGCACTGATGACATGATAGAGCAAAATCGTCTGCGTGAGGGCTAGCGGGTCGCTCTGGCGCAAAATATTGCCAACGTAAAAGCGTCCCAGCACATTCAATTGGTCAGGTCGCAGGTGGCTTGCCTCCTCCATGTGCGCCCAGATACAATCCTCCAGCTCGCAGGCCTTCTGGTGAGTAATATTGCCGTCAATCTCAAGTATATCCCGCAGCACTCCATCATACATGGCCTCGATCAGGCGTACTGATGGGCGCTCGCCATTTCGGGTTGTGCCCTCCAATACTTTCGACAGGTCTACCTGTGGCGCGTGCTTAGCCTGGATCAGGCGGGCATCCAGGTGCGCCGGGTCGCGCGTGCGAAAATACAGGCTACCGCGTGAGAAGCGAATAATAATATCAGCGTAACGTTTTTGGGGCTGAATATACTGGCGGCTATCGCGGCGACGGGCCAGAATCTCCTGGCGCACCTGTTCGACTGTGTAGCCACGCGAGGTGCTGTCACGCATGATCTTCCACTGCTGCAACAACGTCTTCTCGGGGTCGAGGTAAACACGTACATGCGCAAGGCTGCGCAATTCCGGCGTAAAAAGCGGGTGCAGGCCATGCACAATCAAAATCTCTGCCGGAGACACTCTCTCCTGCGGCCCAAATGTTCCCGTTTTATGGTCATAAACAGGTTTGACCACCGACTCGCCTCGCGCCAGACTACGCAGATGTTCGGTCATCAACGGAAAGTTATTTGCCTGTGGATGAAGCGCGGAAATACCCAGGCGCATGCGTGTGGCGCGATCAAGGGTATGATAATCATCCAGGCAAATATGCGTTATGCGTTCCTTTCCAAACACACGCACCATCCCGTCTGTGAGCGTCGTCTTTCCCGAGCCGCTATCGCCACAGATCGCGACAATAAGCGGCTGTTGCTTTCGAGTAGGACGTGAATCTTGCATGTACTATCGCCCAGCAGACTTCCATCTGGACGCCGTTGTCCTTTTGTTCAGCATTGAGCATTCCCTTTCAAAAACAGCACAAGCACATATTGCTCTGCCTGAATTCCTTTTTAGTATAACAGAGAAAATGACTTCTCAGCCACATTTTTCTCAGAAGCAAAATAAGGTACAATAGAATGGCATACGATATTAACATTGCAATGAAACAAAAAAGAAGAGGAATATGGAACACCCGCTACTTTCACAACTTCGCCAGAGGCCAGTATTATGTGATGGCGCAATGGGAACGCTGCTGTACGCGCGCGGCATCACTTACGAACAATGTTTTGACGCGCTAAACCTCTCACGGCCAGATATGATTCTCGGCATTCACCAGGAATACATATCCGCCGGTGCCGAAATCATCGAAACCAATTCTTTCGGAGCAAATCGCGCCAAGCTGGAAGCGTATAATATGGCAGACAAGGTGCGCGAAATCAACAGACAGGCTGCTCGCCTTGCCCGCGAGGCACGTGAAATCTCCGGTCGGCCTGTCTATATTGCGGGAGCGGTAGGCCCCACAGGTCGTCCCCTACAAGCACCAGATGAGCATCGCCTGCAAGAGTTGCGCTCCATCTTTCGCGAGCAGATCGAGGCCCTGCTGGTAGGTGGCGCGGACCTGGTCATCCTCGAAACATTCTCCAGTCTGGCCGAACTGAGGCAGGCGGTGCTGGCCGCTCAGGAAGTTGGCGGGCTTCCCATCGTCGCACAGATGAGCTTCTATGAAGATGGACATACGCTCTCTGGCCAGTCTGCAACCCGTGTTGCCTCTGTCCTCTATGATCTGGGCGTCGATGTCATCGGCGCGAATTGCAGCGTTGGCCCGGCCGCTACGCTCGACGCGCTACAAGAAATGATCACAGCCGTTGAGAAACTGCGCGATGAACAGGCGGCTCAGCAGATTTTTTCAGCGCAGCCCAACGCCGGTTTGCCAACGCGCATCGGCAACCGTTTCTTCTACATGGCTACACCCGACTACTTTGCAGACTACACTCTGCGCTTCGCGCAAGCAGGTGTTCATCTGATTGGTGGCTGCTGCGGCACAACTCCACACCATATCGCCGCCATGCGCAAAGCTCTCGACGAACACCTGGGTATCCAGCAAGTCGCGTCGGATATCGCCCAAAAAGCCAGTGCTGAGGCCATCTCAAGCCCACAAATCACCATCGCTAAACTGCTGGAAGAAGAGATCATCCTGCCACAGGAAGGCACACTTACATCCATGCAGGAAAAGCTCTCCAACGGAGCCTTTATCATTAGCGCCGAACTGGACCCGCCAAAGGGCCTCAATCCTGCGAAAATGCTTGAAGGGGCAGCGCTTTTGAAAGAAGCTGGCGTTGATTGCATCAACATCGCGGATAGTCCGATGGCCCGCGTCCGCATGAGCTGCATCGCCCTTGCACGCCTGCTGCAAGACCATCTCGACATGGAAACCATCATCCATTTCACCACCCGCGACCGAAATTTGATGGCGCTGCAATCTGATCTGCTTGGCGCGCACGCACTCGGTATACGCAACATCCTGGCACTCACCGGCGACCCTCTGCGTGTTGGTGACTACCCCAACACTACCGGCGTCTGGAACGTAGACTCGGTTGGCCTGATAGCGGTCTTACGCGGTATGAACGAAGGACACGATGCCGCAGGTTCTTCCATCGGCGCAAAAAGCTCCTTCCATATCGGAGCCGCGCTCAATCTCAATATGACCGCAGAACAGGTTGAGCAGGAGATCGACAAATATTACCGCAAGATTGAAGCTGGCGCGCAGTTCATCATGACGCAGCCCATCTATGAGCTAGACCCGCTGCTGCGCTTCCTGGATCGTGTTGGCACACCACCCATTCCATTGATACTCGGCTGCATACCGCTCCATAGTTCGCGCCATGCCGAGTACCTGCATAACGAAGTTCCCGGCATCACAATTCCTGAGCAGGTGCGTACCCGCATGCGCCTCGCGGGCGAACACGGCCACGAAGAAGGACTGCGCATGGCCCAGGAACTGCTGGCATCTGCGCAGAACCTGGTGCAGGGCGTCTACCTGATGCCTTCGTATGGCCGCTATGATATCGTTAGCAGGCTTGTCACCATGCTGCGCGAACAGCAAAGCGTCAAGCAAAACATTTGACTTGCTTACAGCAGTATGTTACACTTTATAAGGCATCTTATTCCCAATTTTTTCATGCAGTTTTACGTACCACAAAGGAGGTTCGGCCTATTAACAGGGATTTACGCGGGAACGACCGTCAGCGCGAAACACGAGTCAATGAGCGTATTCGAGCGCGTGAGATTCGCCTGATCGACGAAAACGGGGAAATGGTCGGCATTATGCCACCCGCGCGCGCGCTTGATATTGCTCGCGAGCGCAATCTTGATCTGGTTGAAGTTTCACCCAACGCTGTTCCACCCGTCTGCAGGCTCATGGACTATGGTCGTTACAAGTACGAGCAGGCCAAACGTGAGAACGAGGCTCGTAAAAATCAGAAAACGATCACGTTAAAAGAGATCCGTCTCAGTCCTCGTACAGATGAACATGATGTAGACGTCAAGACACGAAAAATTCAAGAGTTTCTGGCTGAAGGCGACAGAGTTCGTGTCAGCGTCAAGTTCCGGGGTGCCGAGATGCGCCACCCGGACATCGGACGCAGGTTGCTGGACAGTATTGCGGAGGTGTTGAAGGGAACGGCGGTTATCGAGCGCTCTCCTGTCATGGAAGGCAAGATGATGTCTATGATCGTTTCCCGCGCTCCCGGCTGGGAACCACCGAAGAAGCAGACTGCGGTTCCTGCTCCAAAGAAGCATCAAGAAAACACAGCAGACGCAACTCCCGAATCCGCTCCCACAGAGGAAAGCAACGACACATCGCAAGAAGCCTAAGTTGCTGAACCAATAACATTTACCAAAGACCTGGCGCGATTGTGCCAGGTCTTTGTTTATGCCAAAAATCAGAAATCATTCAGGACAGAACATTGACTTTCATCCCCACGTCTACTACGATACACATAATGCATTTCCAAAAATATCGTAGTTATTGGTGCCTTTGACAAAGAATGCGCTAATCAACAATACATAACCCGGAGGTTTTTAGGTGAGTAGTTATGATGACCCTCGCTGGTATGAGCAGCCTGAGGATATCCAGCAGCCTGAACATAGATTTCCCCTGAACGAAAACGACCACACCAACTATACACCGTCAAATGTTTCACCAGATCAATCTGGTCCTTCCAGATCAAGCACCCAGATTGTTCCGGGGCGGTCTTCTCGTAGCAACAACAATTACCGCCGGTCAAACAACAAATTTGGACAGGTGATTGTCGTCGTTGCCCTGATGCTGATCACTTTTACCGGTGGCTGGTTTGGGAACCAGTTATATACCAACTTACAATATGCTCCCAGTGACCAGTCACGTTACTATTCCAGCATGCTCCAGCAGGCCTGGAATATCATCGATCAGAATTACGTTGATCGCAAAGCCGTTAACTATAAAGAAATGTCCTACGCTGCCATCCGCGCTATGCTCGCCGTCCTCAACGACAAGGGCCATACCTATTTTCTGACTCCTGAACAGGTCAAGGCCGAACAGCAGCAGCTCAGCGGCAATTCCACCGGTATTGGTATCTACATACAACAGACTCCGAATAATCAGGGACTGCTGATTACCGCTACCATACCGGGAGCGCCGGCCGAAAAGGCCGGTCTCAAGAGCGGTGATATCATCATTGCTGTGAACGGCACCAATGTCATTGGCAAAGATATGGACACCATTCGTAATATGATCGAGGGCCCGGTTGGCTCCAAAGTCAGCTTGACTGTGCATCGTCCATCCACCAACCAGACGTTGACGTTCAGCGTGACCCGCGCGGAATTCCAGATACCCAGCGTCGTCACCCACTATATCGCCGAAGACCATATTGCCCATATTCAAATACTGGGCTTCAATACGGGTGTTGCCGATCAACTGAAAACGCAGTTGATACAGGTCAAAAAGCAGGGCGCAACTGCCCTCATTCTCGACTTGCGCGATAACCCCGGCGGCTACTTGCAAGAAGCCATCGATACCGTAAGCCTGTTCCTCGCCAGTGGAAACGTGCTATTGGAGCAGGATAGCTCGGGCAATCGCACGCCTGACCCGGTGAACGGCCATCCGGTCGATACGCATATTCCCATCGTCGTTCTCGTCAATGGGAATACCGCCAGTGCCGCTGAGATTGTCTCCGGCGCGCTCCAGGACAATAATCGCGCCATCATCATCGGCACCACTACCCTCGGCACCGGCACTGTCCTCAACGAGTTCGACCTGCCCGACGGTTCCGCCATCTTCCTCGGCGTTCAGGAATGGCTTACCCCAAAGGGACACTTTATCCGTGACAAGGGCATAACTCCTGACATCACCGTTCAACTCAACCAGAATGCTTTCCCGCTCACGCCTAACCAGGAGAATCAAAACAACATGACCCTGCAACAAATTCTGAAGAGCAACGATAACCAGCTTATCAAGGCTATTCAGTACTTACAATCACACTAGCATTCCTGTAATGAGAAGAGGGCCGGTCGCTTGACCGGCCCTCTTCGTCTCTCTTCCCATTAGCGAGTACTTATCTCCGCCTGGTAATACTTACTCGTCGGCGCGTGTCCCAGATATGGCGCAATAAAGCTTGTCGCCTCTATCACCTTTTCCAGATTCACGCCTGTCTCGATGCCCAGTCCGTTCAGCATGTAGAGCAAATCTTCCGTTGCCAGATTGCCCGCCGCTCCTGGCGCGTATGGACAGCCACCAAGCCCGCCAGCAGAGGAATCGACAATCGAGATACCGAGTTGCAGCGCCATCAATACGTTCGCCAGCGCCGTTCCTCGGGTATCGTGAAAATGTACGGCCAGCTTCTCCAGAGGTATTCTGCCCTCTTCCGTCAATAGACCTATAACATCCGCCACTTGATTTGGCGTTGCCACACCTATAGTATCACCCAGCGAGAGTTCCTCGATGCCCATCTCCAATAGCACCTGCGAGACTTCAAGCACCTTGCGCGGGTTCACCTTTCCCTCGTAGGGACAACCAAACACCGTCGAGATATAGCCGCGCACCGGTATGCCCTCGCGCTGCGCCATCGCCACAACCGGGCGAAAGTTTTCAAGGCTTTGCGCTATCGTGGTATTAATGTTATGCTGCGTAAAGCTCTCGCTGGCAGCAGTAAACACTGCTATAGCCTGCACTCCGGCAGCCAAAGCCCGCTCCATGCCCTTCACATTGGGAACCAGCACCGGATACGAAGTTCCAGCACGCTTTGCGATGCGCGTCATTACCTCGCTGGCATCGCTCAATTGCGGGATGGCGCGCGGACTCACGAACGAGGTCGCTTCAACCACAGGCAAACCGGCTTCCGCGAGCAATTCAATAAAGCGAATCTTCTGTTCGGTTGGAATGAGGGCTTTTTCGTTTTGCAGCCCATCACGCGGGCCAACTTCGACGACCCGCACGTATGCAGGTAACGGTGGAAGTGCTGTCATGCTTACGCGCCTCGATATTCATAGCTACTACGTCCATTCTGAGAAGGACTGGCCCCATCTGAAGCTTCGCGATTTTCAGAATCAGTTTTATTTGAATCGGGTGCGGGGAGCAAAAGCTTGCCAGATTGCTGCTTCGGTGGAGGCAAGGGTGGATTTTGCTGCTGGGGTTGCTCTCGCTGCACTCGCACCTTCGTAATGCGCCGCCCCTTTGTTGCCAGGACGGTGAACTTCAAATTTTCAAAGGTAATGGTATCACCAACCACCGGAATCTTATCGAGCTGTGCATAGAGAAAGCCGCCGACTGTATCGTAATCCTCGTTATCCAGTTCGGTCTCCATCAGGTCATTAAAATCGTTTATGCTGATTTTGGCATCCACGATGTACTCATCTGGAGTTATCTCTTCGTAGACGTTCTCCTCGTGGTCGTATTCATCGCGGATGTCTCCCACGATTTCTTCCACCAGGTCCTCAATGGTCACGAGACCCGCCACCGAACCATACTCATCCACCACAATTGCCATATGGGTGCGTCGCTGGCGTATCTCGCGCAGTAAATCGTCGAGCTTTTTCGTTTCAGGCACAAAGTACGCCGGGCGCACCAGGTCGCGAACAGGATAGGTCGCATGTCCCTCGCGCAACTGCTTGAGCATGTCTTTGGTGTACAGCACACCAATGATATTATCTATCGTTTCTTCGTAGACCGGAATGCGCGAAAAGCCCACCTCAAGCGCGAGATTTGCCGCCTCATCCACCGTCGCGTCGCTCTCCAGCGTCACCATGTCGATTCGCGGCACCATCACCTCGCGTACTGTCGTGTCGGCGAACTCGAAGATGCTATGTATCATCTCGGTCTCTTCCTCTTCGAGGACTCCCTCTTCCTCACCCACTGTCACCAGCAACTTCAACTCTTCCTCGGTCACGAACGGGCCATGATGAACCATCTGTCCGCCCAATATACGCACCAGGAAGTTCGTAATGGCGCTCAGTGAAACTACAACCGGATGGAGCAGCCAGGCAGCAGCGCGCACAGGTTTGACCATCGCCCGCGCCACCTTCAACGGATTTTGTACCGCAGCCGTCTTTGGCGTGATTTCACAGAAGATCAGGACAACGAGCGAAGTGATAATGGTAGAAAGAAGCTCACCCAGACTCGTCGAGAAGCGCAGCGCCAGCACCGTCGCCATAGTTGAGGCGACAATTACCGCGACGTTGTTCACAATCAGAATGGTCGAAAGAAATGTGTTGGGTTGCGAGATTAAGCGATCTACTTCTATCGCCTTCTCATCGCCTTCCTCAACCATATTCTTCAGTTTAATCCGGCTCACAGAAGTAAGCGCTGTCTCTGCTGCCGAGGCCAGACCACAGAGAATAAGCGCCACAATCAGAATGAATAATTGTAGCCATGCCTGTCCATCAAATTGTGGCACGTGAAAATCTATTCCGGCGCGGGCGACCCAGAGGGCCGCCAATGTACTTCCAGCTAAACCAGCGCCGTCCATGACTCATCCCTACTCCTTTTTATCATCTTCTACGGGCGATTCCTCTGTCGGTTGCAGCATGCGAAGTAAACGCGCAGGCACGCCAGCAACCAGCGCCCACGGAGGGACATCACGGTTCACTACAGCGCCTGCCCCTGTCTTCGCGTGTTCCCCTACAGTCACCGGCGCTACCAACATTGTATCACTTCCAATGAACGCTCCCTCACCTATGGTTGTGCGATTTTTACGCACGCCGTCATAATTGCAGGTGATGGTTCCCGCTCCGATATTGACATGCTCGCCCACTGTCGCATCACCCATATAGCTAAAGTGATGCATATCGGTTTCAGCGCCAATATACGAATTCTTGACCTCTGCAAAGTTCCCCATACGTACATTACGTGCAAGGTAAGCCCCCGGACGACAATGACTGAATGGGCCAATGGTGACGCCATCTTCCAATGTGGCCTCTTCCAGAGCCGAATTACGCACCACGCATTCATTACCGAGGGTCGATTGAAAAATCGTCGTTCCCGGCCCGATACGGCAGGCCATACCTATGCGCGTCTTTCCTGTAATCATTGTACCCGGCAGAATAATAGTATCCTGGCCGATCTCTACTTCCGCGTCAATGTACGTTGTGGCCGGGTCGATGATCGTCACTCCTGCATACATATGCCGCTCAAGAATGCGGTGGCGCAGTATCCGTTCTGCCTCAGCCAGTTGCACCCGGTCATTGATGCCAATCGTCTCATCAAACGAGCCGCGCACCGTCGCGACCGTCCGGCCTTCCCTGCTGGCAACAGCCACCAGATCAGTCAGATAATATTCTCCTGATGGATTCTTCGGCAGCTTCTCCAATGCAGCCCAGAGCCAGCGCCGCTCAAAGCAATAGACGCCCGAGTTGACCTCGTTAATGCGTTTCTGCTCCTCGCTGGCCCGTTTCATCTCGACGATAGCCTGCACCTGCCCTTCGCTATCACGCACAATGCGACCAAAATCCGAGGGCTTTTCAGCAATCGCAGTAAGGAACGTTACTGTTGCCTTGCGGGCGACATGCTCAGCAATCAACGCTGCCAATACCTCGCTGCTAATCAAAGGCGTATCGCCATAGCAAACCAGCACAATATCCGGCAATGGCTCTAACTTATTGACAACCGATTTCGCTGAAAGCACAGCATGGCCTGTACCCAACTGCTCTTCCTGGAGCGCATAGAGACAGCGATCGCCAAAAACCTGCCTGACCTGCCCGGCCTCATGCCCAAGCACAACTATAGGAAGATGCGCGAAAAGAGTGCCTTGTAGGGGTTCAAATGCAGAAGTGGAAGGAATGGCATCAAGAGCAGCAAGGACATGCGCCAGGAGCGGCATGCCCGCCAACTGGTGAAGCACTTTGGGCAGTGCAGAGCGCATCCGCGTACCCTTGCCCGCTGCCAGTACGACGGGCGCATATGTATTCATAAGCGAATATTGTAAACCTTTTCCTGTTCTCTTCGTCTCAGGGGAAATGCACATGGACAGAAGCAACCTGCCCATTACTTTGGTCAAGTTCACTGACCAGAAAAAAGAGGCTCGGGTGCCAGGACTCGAACCTGGGATCGCAGATCCAAAGTCTGCTGCCTTACCAGCTTGGCCACACCCGAATATCGATCAACCTACCTTATCGCAGGTCTGCCGTGATTATAACATGCTGCCTGGCTATTAGCAAGATGTTGATACTTTTAATTTCCAAATAATTACTTTTTCTTATCTCTCCTGATTTTTCGGTCTTCTACAAACTTCTCAAAATCATCGACGCGAATACGAAATACGTTGCCAAAACGATAGGCTTCCAACTCACCTTCACGCCAGCACTATAGCCCCTCCTGGAGTTGAACCAGGTTCTTCGTCTTATAAGGACGTTGCTCTTAACCGTTGAGCTAAGGGGCCTTGGTAGCGGAATTATAGCCAACTGGGCAGTAATTGTAAAGAGGCTACAGCGTGTCAAAATGATACTAAATTCTCTGCTTCCAGTGTCTTACATCACAGGAAAAGCCTTCATGAGGCAAAAATTTGCCTCATGAAGCTGCATATGTTCCCTCCCGTTTGAGTAAACGGCTTGCCAGGATCACATACCACGCAAAAACGATGACAAAGAAAACGCGCTCAAAGAGTCCACCCCAGGCTGGCGGTGTCGATGGCTGAAAGATGAGGCTGGCAAGAGCGATAAAGCATGTGGGCACGCCGATAATCATCGTATACCAGCCAAAGATGCGCCACCCTTCGATTTTTCTAAGCTGCAGGCCCGGCCAAACGACGGCCATCCGCGCAGCCATACTCTGCACCATGCCAGGGACAGACAAATTTGTCGCCTTTCTGCTCAAGCGGTCCGCCGAGGTGCAGACAAACGTTAGCAACCGCTTTTGGTTTCCCATCGACTTTATATACAAGAACAGAACGGCCAAAAAAGTCGATAGCTTTGGTTCCTTCTTCGGGAATATCCACTACAGAACATAGCGCAACCTTCATTGTTGCTCTCCTTTTCATCAGTATATTGTTGCTCTGCGTATAGTTGCATATACAACTAAATAATATATACCATTATTTAGTTGCGTTGTCAATAGTTGCGCACACAACTTTATTATGATATACTAAGAGGCATGAGTAAAGAACGTCTTTCAGATCAACACCATGCCGCATGGCGGGCCTTTCTCAAAGCGCACGCCACCATCGTTGATAAAATCGACCGCGATCTTGTGGCTGCCGAGCGTTTGCCGCTTTCATCCTATGATGTCCTGATCGAGCTATATGAAGCGCCGGAACGCCGCTTGCGCATGCACGAACTGGCGGAACGTGTGGTGTTAAGCCGCAGTGGGCTGACCCGCCTGGTAGACCGCCTGGAAGCAGAAGGTCTGCTGGTACGGGACCGCAGCAGTACAGACCGCAGGGGAGCTTACGCTGTCATCACAGTGAAAGGAATAACCGCCCTACGACGAGCCTGGCCTGTTTATGCACAGGGAATCATGCAGTATTTTGCCCAATTTCTCTCCCTGGAAGAGGCCCAGGTTATTGAAAAGGTTTTCGAGCGTATTTTAGAGGCACCTGAAAAAGAATAAGGGAATGAACTAATTGATCTTCTTTCAGGGAGTCTCGCATGACAATACAGTTATCGGCCAGTCCTGCAACAATCAAAACCTTCATTCGACAGCTTCGTCCTGCCTTGAAAAGCCTTCTTGCCGATGTGTATACCCACCTCGAACATTTAGAGGCAAACAAAAGCGCACTTCCCGCATTCCAATCGTGGCAATCCATTCAACCCCATCCTCTTCATAATCCTTGCGAAGAATTTTGCCTGCAAACTGCTTTCATCCACTTTGCCCATCTCTTTATATTGCGAGCTTGCGAAGAATACGGCTTGACATGGCAGACTCCGCATTGCGCAAATACTATCAGCATCAAATATAGCCAGGAAGCCTGTTGCTCCTCTCATTTACCCAATCAGACCGGTTTTGCACATCTTTTCGCGTGGTATACTCCCCATTCCTCACTGTTGTCTATGCTTTCCAATATCCTTTCACACTACAGCTTCAAAAACCTCTCGTCCGATATTCTCGGTAGTATCTACAATGAAGGTTTCATCGATACCAAAAATCGCGCCAGGACCGGTCAGTTCTATACGCCCGCCTATCTTGTCAACTATATGCTCGATAGTCTGGCAATACCCTCTTATTTCCAGGATGGCTATAAGAATTACCTTGACTTTTTAACTCAATCGATTGGTGATCTCTCCTGCGGCTCCGGTTCATTCCTCGTAGCAGTATCCGCCCGCAAACGAGCTATACTTGAACATTCAAGTACAGACATTACTTCATCAGAAGCCTTATCTATCCTCACCTCGACCATCATCGGCTTTGATCTCAATCCATTCGCCTGTTATCTTGCCCGTCTCAATTTGCTGCTGCAATGCCTGCCATTTGTATGTAATGAAAGTGAAGCAATGGGGTGCTTTGAACGCCTGCCCATTTATTGCATTGATGTACTTACTACTCCTGATAAGCAGCTTCCAGGCATACCTGAAGCAGGTTTCGATTGTCTGGTTGGCAACCCACCCTACGTAAGCGCGCATGAAAGCTTTAACAATTTAGCCTATCGTGAGACCATCGCTAAAAGCGGTTGGTATAGTCTGTTACACCAAAAATGGGACCTCTTCGTGCCATTCTTCGAGCGCAATCTGCAATTATTGCGCCCGCTTACTGGACGTCTGAGCCTGATTGTCTCAAGCGGTATCGAAACCGAAGGGTATGCTGATCGCCTCCGTTCTACCCTCTCCACCGATTATCGGCTTTTGCAGATTGATTTCTTCCCAGGCCTGCGCCTGTTTCCTTCTGCCGCTATCGAAAGTACCATCATCAGTCTTGAAAACTGTTCTCCCGTTCCACAACATCAGCCTTTACGAAGACGCCATCTACGGACCGATTGTATGCACTACGAGACATTAACTTCATTACCACAAAAGCACTACGATCAACTCTTCCGTTGGCGTTACAATTCCACGTTGAACACGCACCTGATGGCAAACACGCTTCCCCTCTGCGCTCTTGTCTACATTGGCACTGGAATCGAGGCGCAGAGCAGTGAATTTCATGATACATTGCAGGATGGAGAGCGCAAAAAGCGTTTTACCCTGCACGATGTCTTTCTCATGCCTGATAAAGTAATGCAAAGACCGGCAGACTACCCTGATAACGGTGTTCTCGGCAACGACATTGATTGCTATCATCTGCGTCGAATACGCTATGTCGCCTATGAAAAATACCTGCCGGATATGCGTGCCCCACGCTACATTGCTCTTTTCCGAACACCAGAAAAACTCCTGCTCGGTGAAACATCCGGCGGCTATTACGACACCGAAGGACTCTTCGCCAACCACAGCGTTCAGGTCGTTGTTCCCTGGCACACCTTAGAAACGGCAGACGTTCTTCAAGAGCGCGGCATTCAACGTGTCGTGCGCAAATCTATGCAGATCAGTGGTAGAACTGATCTGTCCACCTTATCAAGGGATTTTGATCTCCGCTACCTACTCGCCATCATCAACAGTCGCTTCATCCGCCACTACCTGCTTACAAACTTGCACGAAGGCACGCGCAAAAATCGCATCTACCCCGATGTATGGAAACGCCTGCCCATTAAAATCATTCCGCTTGAAAAACAAATGGAAATCGCCCGCCTGGTTGAAGAGGTGCAGGAACAGTACAAAATGATGAACGACTTACCCGCTTCCGAAGCAAAGTCGCAACACGATTATATTGATATATTGATAAGGAAAGTAGACAGGGACATTGAGCAGATTTATACAGAAGATGCTTATTAAAGCTGAACATTAGCCCTCCGTTCTCCGCAGCCATACACGCATTTCCCCTGGTTGACGGTTATCCCAGGCATAATAGGGGATGGCGGTAATAATTGTGGGAATCCTTTCGGGTGGCGTTGTTCTGTAGAGCAACTTACCCCAATCAGCATCATTCTCACCAAGCGCCTGACCGTGTATCACAACAACTCCATCCAACATACCTGCTTCAAAGGTGTTTGAAAGTTCGACATTTTCCGGCAGGACAATGCGATGAAGCGGTACAGAATGATCGACTCCTTCCAGGCAATAGACCAGCGGACCGCACTTGAGGGCAACGCATCCGGCATCCTGGCGCACATTGGGATAGGCATATACACGTTCGACTGGCATGGCGAGTTCAAGCGTTACAATATCACCTGCCTGCCATTGGCGTTCGATATGAACATAGCCGCATTCCACATGACCGGCAAGATCATACATCTGTCCATTGATGCGAAGAGAGGTAGAACGACACCAGCCTGGCAGCCGCAGTTTCAGCGCAAACGTCGCAGGTTCGGTCATATCAAGTCGCAACGTTACTGTGCCATTCCATGGATAGTTTGTTTCCTGTCGTAGCGTAACTGCACGTCCACCGACATTCAGTTGCGCTGTACTCTGAATATAGAGGTGAACAGCAACCTCTTTCTCGTTGGCAGCATAGATGTACTGCCCAAGAGAGGCCAGCAGACGCGCAATATTGGGTGGGCAACAGGAACACTCAAATCCTTCCTGGCGATGATGCCATCCTTGACTGGCAAGCGGATTATCATAGAAGAACCTCGCGCCAGCAAGCGAAACACCACTGAGAACGCAATTATAGAGCGCCGTTTCCAGAATATCGGCATAGCGCGCATCACATTCCACCTGAAGCAGGCGATGACTCCAGAAGACGAGTCCGATGGCTGCGCACGTCTCGGCATAGGCGCTCTCGTTTGGCAGATCATAGTCAGCCGAGAAGCCTTCGTTTGATGAGGATGAACCGAGGCCGCCCGTGAGATAGAGACGAGTTGAGCAGAGATGATCCCAGAGCCGTTTGCAGACAGTCAGCAAACTCTCATCATGGCCCTCGCGAGCCAGGTCCGTCATCGCACTGTAGAGGTACATGGCTCTTACAGCATGGCCGGTCACTTCCTGCTGCTCGCGCACAGGGAGATGCGATTGGTTATATTCGTAGGTACGCGCCCAGAATGCTCGCGGGTCTTCTCCTCGCTCTCGCGCCTCGATATCGTAATAATGGGGTTGCTGCCCACGCTCGTCGATAAAATACTGGCTGAGGCGCAGGTAGCGGCTTTCTCCGGTAGCGCGGTACAGTTTTACCAGCGCGAGTTCGATCTCTTCATGACCACAATAGCCACGTTTCTTCCCCGGTTCGCGCCCAAAAACGCTATCTATGTGATCGGCGTAGCGAGACAGGGCATCCAGCAAGTCACGCTTGCCGGTGGCCTGAAAATGCGCTACTGCCGCTTCCATGAGGTGTCCGGCACAGTACAACTCGTGCCAGTCACGCAGGTTTGTCCAGCGTTTCTCGGGTTCGACCGCCGTAAAATGGGTGTTGAGATAACCATCGGGCTGCTGGGCTGAGATGATCAGAGCAACCAGTTCGTCAACCTGCCGCTCCAACTCTGCATCAGGATGAGTGGCGAGACTGTAGCAGGTCGCCTCGAGCCATTTTGCAACATCCGAATCCCAGAAGACATGCGGTACTGGCACCTGTCCAGGTTTCCAGTTGAGGCGAAACGCATCGATTCGGCCTGTGTCTTGATAAAAGCGGTAAATATGTGGCAAAGTGCGCTCGCGGTTAGCACGCAGACGCGGTTCCCAGAAGGAATCGTCAATAATGACATCTTTCCAGGGAACAGCCACCAACATCGATTGCTCTAACGAAGAGGACAGAGGAGATGCATTATTCTGGGAAGGAGAAAACATGGCGGGATACTCCCATCTACTGCAATGGCTCTCAAAGAGTTTATTGTTCTGTATTGGATTTCATTCTATCATACCTCGCTCCCGACATGTTTGTGGAGAGAGACACCAGAAAGCACCTGTAGAATGGGGGACCGAAAGCCGCCCGCAAGGGGATGCCTCTACAGGCTGCGTTGTATTGTAGAGGCATCCTCTTGCGGGTGGCTTTCGGTCCCCCTACACTCCTGGCTTCCCCTCGCCCTTGACGCTCCCAATTCGCGGTGCTATTCTGCAAACACGTAACCCGTTTTTCATCCCAGACAACGTCGTCGAGAGGAACTACAAACATATGGGCATTCTTGAAAGTCGCGTAGATCGTAATAGCCTCGAATTTCGTGAAAATGCTGCGTATTTTGAGCAACTGCTGGCGCAACTGAACGAGCGTATCCGGCTGGTGCAGCAGGGCGGGGGCGAAGAGGCCATTGCCAGGCACCGCAAGCGCAACAAACTGCTGGCTCGCGAGCGTATCCAGTTGCTGTGCGACCCCGATACGCCATTCCTTGAATTTAGCGCGCTTGCCGCCTGGGACATGTACGACAATGAGGCCCCTTCGGCTGGCATTGTCATCGGCATTGGTGTCGTCGAGGGGCAGGAGTGTGTGATCGTCGCCAATGATGCCACAGTCAAAGGCGGAACCTACTATCCTATGACCGTTAAAAAGCACCTGCGCGCCCAGGAGATTGCCGAGCAGAATCACCTGCCCTGCATCTACCTTGTCGATTCGGGCGGCGCGTTTCTGCCCTTGCAAGCCGAAGTCTTTCCCGACCGCGACCACTTCGGGCGCATTTTCTATAACCAGGCGCGCATGTCGAGCCAGCGCATTCCGCAGATCGCCGCCGTGATGGGTTCCTGTACTGCTGGCGGAGCCTACGTTCCGGCCATGAGCGATGAAACGGTGATCGTGCGCGGCAACGGCACCATCTTCCTGGGTGGCCCACCACTGGTCAAGGCTGCGACGGGCGAGGAAGTCACCGCCGAAGAACTGGGCGGCGCTGACGTTCACTGTCGAACCTCTGGCGTGACCGATCACTACGCCATCAACGACGAGCATGCGCTTGCCATCGTGCGCAGCATCGTCGCCAACCTCAATCGGCGCAAGTATATTCCCTGGGAGATTTCCCCACCGGAGCCACCACTCTACGATGCCTCTGATCTCTATGGCATCGTGCCAAAAGATAGCCGCAAAAGCTACGATGTGCGCGAGATCATTGCGCGCCTGGTTGATGGCAGCCGCTTTCACGAGTTCAAGGAACTTTACGGCACCACGCTTGTGTGCGGCTTCGCCCGTCTGATGGGCTATCCGGTCGGAATCATTGCCAATAATGGTATCCTGTTCTCTGAAAGTGCGCTCAAGGCCACCCATTTCATCGAACTGTGCGGCCAGCGTTCGACGCCGCTTATCTTCCTACAAAACATTACCGGCTTCATGGTCGGCAAGCAGTATGAGAATGGCGGCATCGCGAAGGATGGCGCGAAGATGGTGATGGCCGTAGCCAATGCTCCCGTCCCACGTTTTACCGTCATCATCGGCGGTTCCTTTGGCGCAGGCAACTATGGCATGTGCGGTCGCGCCTATTCTCCGCGCCAACTCTGGATGTGGCCGAACGCTCGTATCTCGGTCATGGGTGGCGAACAGGCTGCGAGTGTGCTGGCGACCGTTCGTAAAGAGGGATTGGCGGCGCGTGGCAAAACGATGAGCGAGGAGGAAGAGGCCGAATTCAAACGCCCCATCCTGGAAAAATACGAGGAAGAAGGCAGCCCCTACTACAGCACCGCCCGTATCTGGGATGATGGCATCATCGATCCTCGCGATACTCGCACCGTACTGGCTCTTGGCATCGCTGCCTCGCTCAACGCGCCCATGCCCGATACACCCTTTGGCGTCTTCCGAATGTGATTTCAGGAGTAGATAAATGCCAACCTATACACATGTTACCGTAGAGCGCAGCCATCAGGACAAGATTGCAACTGTTACCATGCGGCGCGCCGAACAACATAATTCATTCAACACGCAGCTTGTACGCGACCTGCAAGCTGCCTTTACTGATCTCGCCTCAGACACAAAGCTGCACGCGGTCATTCTCACGGGAGACGGCCCCTCTTTCAGCGCGGGAGCCGATATCAACATGATGCGGGACGCGGCAAATTATACCCAGGAGCAAAATCTGGAGGATGCCCTGCGCATGGCCGACCTGTTCGACACCATCAATACCTTCCCCTGCCCTGTAATAGCACGTGTCAACGGCAGCGCATTGGGAGGCGGCCTTGGCCTGCTCTCCGTCTGCGACATTGTCCTCGCTGCCGACCACGCTCGCCTGGGTTTCAGCGAGGTCAAGCTGGGTATCGCTCCTGCCGTGATCTCCCCCTACGTCCTGCGCAAAATTGGCGAAACGCACGCCCGCGTTCTTTTCGTGACCGGTGAACGCTTCACACCAGTCCGCGCAAAGGAAATCGGCCTGGTACATATCGTCACCAGTGCCGAGGAACTGGATAACGCTGTGCAAAAGGTCATCGGTGAATTGCTGACCAGCGCCCCACAGGCTCTACGCGCCTGCAAAGCGCTCGCTCTGAACGTTGGCCGCATGGATCACGATACCGCCCGCCGTTTCACCGCTGAAACCATCGCTGCGTTGCGCGTAAGCGAAGAGGGACAGGAGGGCCTGCGCGCCTTCCTCGAGAAACGGAAAGCCCGCTGGACAACGTAAATCAAGGCGAGGCAGGGGCGGCGCTCCAGATACCATATGCGCCGGAACACCGCTCCTGCTTCGTCAAACTACAATAGGTTCCGGCAATATTGCCGTCGGTTTGTATGGCTCCCGAAAACGAGAGTACTGCATGACCGTTTGCATCCTTCACGGTAAAGGAAATCTGCCTGGCAACATTGATATTCCCCTCGAACGGTCCTTGAACGTACATGCCGACAAATCTCCCAGTAAAGCGCGTGCCATATTGCTGAAGATCGATTAGCGACATTGCATCCGTACTATTCATAGCGAGATCAAACATTTTCCCTTTGTATGTACCTGCAAGCGTGACCGGCGGAGTCATGATGGAGGTCCTGGTCGGAGTAGCCCCACTATGCTCAATGGTTGCGGTCAACGACGAGGCATTTCCAGCATGGCGCATTCCCAATGCCAATAAGAGTCCCGAAGAAGTTCCTACAAGAGCCAGGAGTACAATCAAAAGAAAAGCTACGACAGGAATCTTCCGGCGCGCCAGCTTACGAGGTAATTCCGTCAATGGAAAAAGGGAAAGCGTTCTTGGTATGTGCTGAGGAGTTGGGGGAATCATTAAACTCTCAGTGGTTACATCCTGTTCATCTTTCCGCATCGTCGTCACGGGGACCGGTTCAACTAGCTCCGCCTCTCTCGTGATAAAGAGCGGTCTGGTTGGTTCTTGCTTGCCGTATCTGGTATCCTGCAAAGCCTCCTTGAACGCTTCCACCGTTGCAAAACGTTGATCGGGATTAAGCGAGAGGGCGCGCTGAATAGCTCCGGCAACTGATGCTGGAATATCCGATACAAAACGATTCGCCGCTTTAAGTGGATCAACCCCTGTCCTCTCAAGCTGGCTCTTACGAAGCATGGCATGCGCTGGCACAAAGCCCGTCAGCAAAGCATAGCAGGTCGCTCCAAGCTCGTAGATATCCGTACCTATCCCCGTTTCACCCCGGTACAGTTCGGGGGCATCATACCCAAACAGTTGACGGCGCGTATTGCTATCGCTCTCTTTCAACAGATACTGCCTGCACACACCAAAGTTCACCAGAACCGGGTTCTTTTCCTCACCCACAAGGAGAATATTCTCAGCTCGAATCTGCTGATGAAACAGTGGCGGTTGTAACGAATGTAAATACGTGACCGCATCCATTACCGGTTCCAGTATCTCGCGCACCTGCACCGGCGAAAAACGTTTGTGAAATTGTTGCAAGCGCAACTGCTCAAGGGATTGACCTTCAACATAGTCCATTAAGATATAGAGGCGATTATATTTATTGATATTGAAAATATCGTAGACATGCGGAAGATGAGGATGGTCAACGCTTCGCAAATGCATAATCTCAAAATTGACCTGGTGCCGAACATATCGATCTGGAACAGAGAACTCTTTTAAAGCAAAACGGGTCGCGAGATGCTGCTTTCCATCGGGGTTCTCTACCAACACCTCTCCACTCACCAGATATACGGCGCTATCGGAAGTTTGTCCCAATAGTTTTTCAACACGGTACTGCTTGCGTAGTTGCGTACCAATCACCAGCGTTTTAAACATGGGGTCATCCCTACGACCGGTTCAAACATCACACATATCCTTAATTATTATAAGTAGACAGTTAAATTCTTACAAGCTCATACATAAATTAAAAAGGCCATAGTTGACTTGATTCTCTCAATTATTAAGTGTACTATTCACTTGAGGTTATAAACAGTTAGAAAGGGGATCGTTACCATGCAACTACGCGCCTTTATCGCAAACTCTCTCTACCGGGTCTCACTTGCGCTTGGTTTGTTTGTGTTTGCTCTGCTCGCTGGTTTCTCACAACCCGCGTTAGCAGATAGTCCGGCCTTTGTGCGTGTTATCCATGCATCCCCCCATGTTGGTACGGCAGACGTTTTTGTAGATGGAACAAAAGTGCTGAGCAACTTCGCCTTCGCAGCAGTCACCGATTATGTCACCATTCCCCCCGGTCCGCACAAAGTGCAGATTGCGCTCATTGGCAAGGGGCCGGATGCTGCCGTTATCTCTCAGACCCTGGCGGTACAATCCGGCGTCTCCTATACGGTTGCCGCGCTTGGAGCCACTGCCAATGATCTTGGTCTGCATGTCTTCGTTGACGACAACCATGTCGCTAGCGGTCAGGCCAAGCTGCGTATCTATCACCTTGCGCCAGGGATAGGCACTATCTCTGTCTCTAATGGAAGCAATGCCAGCATCAACAGCCTGGGTTATGCGCAGGCCAGCAACTACCTGGTACTCTCTCCTGGCTCTTACTCCTTTAATGTCACACCTGGCCAGTCCGGCACCAGCATACCGCCGGTCTCTGCTAATCTGAAGGCAAACACCGTCACCAGCATCTTTGCCGTCGGTCAATTGAATGGCAATCCACCGTTCCAATTCATCACGGCCCAGGTACCTGCGCTCCCCGGAATGCCCTCGACCGGCAGCGATCCCTTACTCAATTCAGGAACCGGGCCTTCTCTCCCGATCTGGTTCTGGCTTTCCGGCTTGTTGGGCCTGATTACCGTTGGAACGCTCGCGCGTCGTTTTGCTCATACTCGCGCTAAACATGTCTCGTGAAAGGCATATTACACCTATGCAGTTGAAGAAATTCTGCTTCTGCTGCTTTCTCCTGGCTATAGCGCTGCTCGGCAGCAGTTGTAGCCAGGAGACAACACCTGTCACCCATGCAGCGCCCACCATACGCAAAACACCGTTGGTGGTCAAAACGAAACATATAAGCTACTTGCAAACGCCAGAACCGAATTTCCGGCCTGAGCGGCTTATCATTCCAGCAATTGGCATTAACACAAACGTCGAGGAAGTAGGCATACAGCCAGATGGAGAGCTTGGTACACCGAAGAGCAATCCCTGGGATGATGTGGGATGGTATGCAGAAGGCCCGGTTCCAGGCGTACAGGGTAGCGCTGTCATTGATGGGCATCTTGACCGCCCAGGTGGCTATCCCGCTGTGTTCTGGAATTTACGTTACCTGCGCATCGGTGATGAAATCCGGGTGACCAACAGAGCGGGCAAAACACTGCACTTCAAGGTGTACGATATCGCCCGCTATTCGCCTCAAAATGCGCCACTCCAGCAAATTTTTGGCAATCAAAATGGCGTGTTCTTGAACCTGATTACCTGCGCTGGGTACTGGATTCCCTCTGAAAAGCAGACAACCGAGCGACTGGTGGTCTACTCGGTTCTCAGTTGACTACTCGTTTAGAGTGGCAATGCAACAAAGAAGCTGCTCCCCCGGCCTACCTGGGACTCACACCAGATAGATCCACGATGACGTTCAACGATCTCTTTGCAAATGGCCAGCCCTAGCCCTAGCCCGCTTTTCTGGCTGGCCCGGACTTCTGGCCCACGATAAAATGGCTCAAAAATATGCGCCATTTGCTCTTCCGGTATACCGGGGCCAGCGTCCTGAACGCAAATCACCACCCATTGCTCCGCTTTGTGCAAGAGCATCCTGACCGGGCTTTCCTCCGGCGAGTACTTTACTGCATTATTGAGAAGATTAATCATGATCTGACTTAGCCGATCAGCATCTCCCTGCACCATTACCCCTGAAAAGTCCGACTGAAACTCAATCGGCCTGCCTGAAAGCAGACGCTGCTCTTCCACCGCCTCCCGGCAAATATCTGCGATATTGCAGGGGCTGAAATGAAACTCGACTTTCCCGGAGCGAATGCTATTCAAATCGAGGAGATCATCCACTAAAGCATTCAAGCGCCGCGTCTGTCCATCAATTCGTTCCAACGCCATGCGTATCACCGCGAGATCAGAGGATAACTCTGGCAGCCTTGAGAGCTGCCGCAACATTAACTGCGCGTGTCCGCTGATCGTTGTCATCGGCGTCTTCAACTCATGCGAGGCCATCGAAATGAACGAGTCTTCTAGATTCGTGTTCTGTTGCAATAAGGGTAAATTCTGCTCAGCTACCTTTGGTTGTGCCTGTCCACCGCGCAGCATTTCAGAGGGCCTACGATGCCGTTTCCACTGTCGTCTGAGAAAGACAAACGTGGTCAGCAGGCCGGAGAACAAAAAGCTGAGTATACGCTTCATTACCTGCCATGTTCGAGTGGAGAACATACTGAACAGGTAGCTTATGAAAGGATAAAACCAGATGTTAATACCCGCCAGTTCGTCCTTCCGTATTCCTTTTTTATGTTGCACAGAAACGAACGAAAGCGTCCGTCCCTGGTATTTTATACCTGGCTGTCGCATATGTCCCCCTTGCCCCCATTGTCTCTGCAACATGCTGCCTTCACCTCCCTTCACACACGTATAAGTGCATCATTTACTATCAATTTTACTTATGAGTGTATTTGCAACACATATCTACATGAGCATTATCTCTGTATCTACAAGGGAACACGAACCATTCTCTCATGAGGTTTCAGAAAATCAGCTAAAAAGGGATTAGAAAATGCTGAGCAACCTCATCACCCGCGCAAACCGTTGTCAGAGGCAACTACGATATAATAAGATAAAACAGAGCCAGGTGCGCCGAAACTAGCTTCGCGTGCCGTATTTTACCTACCGATGAAGTTAGGTGCAGAAGCATGTTCAAAAAAATCTTAATTGCTAACCGTGGAGAAATCGCCATTCGCGTAATGGCTACCTGTCGCGAAATGGGCATCGCCACCGTCGTCGTCTACTCAGAGGCCGACCGGCAAGCCCGTCATGTCCGCGAGGCAGACGAAGCATATTATATTGGTACCGCTCCAGCTACAGAAAGCTATTTGCGCATTCCAAACATTCTCGCAGCCGCAAAACAGAGCGGAGCGGAAGCCATTCATCCCGGCTACGGCTTTCTTTCCGAAAATGCCGCCTTTGCCGAAGCCTGCGAAGAGGCTGGAATAGTATTTATTGGCCCTCCGGCGTCAGCCATGCGCCTGATGGGTTCAAAAATCGCTGCCAAAAAGCTGGCTGAATCGGTCGGCGCTCCTACTATTCCCGGCTACAACGGTGATAGCCAGGAAGACGAAACGCTGTTAGAGCAGGCGCGCCGCATCGGCTTCCCAATCCTCATCAAAGCATCGGCTGGTGGCGGCGGCAAAGGTATGCGAGCAGTCTACCAACCCGATGAATTCCTGGATCAACTGGCTGGGGCCAGGCGCGAGGCACTAAATGCGTTCGGAGACTCCACCGTCCTGCTAGAACGCCTTATTCAACAGCCGCGCCACGTCGAGATACAGGTGCTTGGCGATACCTATGGCAACCTCATTCATCTGGGCGAGCGCGAATGCTCCATTCAACGCCGCCATCAGAAAATCCTGGAAGAAAGTCCATCCGTCGCACTGACTCCCGCCTTGCGCGCAGAAATGGGGACAGCGGCGGTACGCATCGCGAAGGCGGCGGGCTATGTCAACGCTGGAACGATGGAGTTCATTCTCGATACCGACGGACGCTTCTATTTTCTTGAGATGAACACCCGCTTGCAGGTCGAACACCCCGTCACCGAGCTTGTCACCGGCTTTGACCTCGTTCGTCACCAGATACTCATTGCCGCCGGAGAACCGCTTGGCATCTCCCAGGAGCAAATATATCCTCGCGGGCATGCCATTGAAGTACGCCTGTATGCCGAAGACCCCGAGAACAACTTCCTGCCCTCGACCGGCACCGTCACCACCTTTGTGCCGCCGCATGGCCCAGGAATTCGCCTTGATAGCGGCATCGAAAGTGGCGATGAGATCACTCAATACTACGATCCTATGATCGCCAAACTCATCGTCTCTGGCGAGAATAGAACGGCGGCTATCAAACGCCTGCAAGCCGCGCTCGAACAGCAGGTCATACTGGGTGTCAAAACCAATGCCTCCCTGCTTCACGATATCGCAATACACCCGGCGTTTCAGGAAGGCCAGACCTATACCAGCTTCCTGGAGACGCACCACATGCTACAGGAAGTTGAGCAGGAAAGCGAGAACATAGATAGTTATGCCCTGGCTGCGGCTGCCTTCTATGATCTGGCAGGTATGAGCAGCCTGAATAACAGCGGCAACGGCCATCTCTCCAGGATAACATCCAACGATCCCTGGAAATATCTTGGTCCCTGGCGCATGACAGGCGAGGCGCGCAATCTCACCTATGACTATCGAGACACTCCCTACAGGCTCGCCCTTTTTCCACCACTCAATGATGAGGGCAGTTGGACAATTGAGGTCAATGATGAGCCAGCTTTGCATATGACTTATACAACAGGCAATGATGGCCTTATCCTGCTCAAGGAAGGAGCAAAGCGGATCAGGGCGTATGTCGCTCACAACGGGACAGAAACACTCGTCAGCATATCTGGCAGAGTGTATCGCCTGGCTCGCCGTCAGCCGCCAGACGCTGATATCATCTCACATGGTGGCAGCGCAGCCCACTCGCAAAAAGCACTGACCGCTCCAATGGCAGGAACCATCGTCAAGGTGCAGGTACACGATGGAGAACACGTGAAAAACCGGCAGGTGCTGGTTATCCTGAGCGCCATGAAGATGGAGCATTCCATTGTGGCTCCCTATGAAGGCAAGGTACGGCGTGTTAACTGCCATGAGGGCGAGGTTGTCAAAGGTGGAGCGGTCGTCGTAGAAATGGAATGAAAGGATCATCTGTATCATGCAAGTAGGATTTATCGGTATCGGCGTCATGGGTCGGCCCATGACGCTCAATTTACTCAAGGCAGACCATCACGTCACTATTTTTGCCCGCCACCCGGATAAACCTGAAGTGCAGGAAGTATTGAAGGCGGGCGCAAAGCAAGCACCTTCACCCCGCGCGGTGGCAATGGCTTCCGATATCGTCATTACCATGCTGCCGAACTCACCCGATGTCGAAGAGGTGGTTACAGGTTCACATGGAATTCTCGAAGGCGCGCGCAAAGGGCTGATTATCGTTGATATGAGTACCATCGCTCCGGCAGTCAGCCGCAAGCTGGCCCGTACCGCTTCCTCGCAGGGGGTGCATTTTCTCGATGCCCCGGTCAGTGGTGGTTCGCAGGGAGCCGTCAATGGAACGCTCACCATCATGGTTGGCGGCGAACGCGAGATATTTGAGCAGGCACGTCCGGTCCTTGAGGCGATGGGCAAAAAGGAGAATATCTTCCATGTCGGCCCAAATGGCGCGGGCGAGGTTGTCAAAATCGTGAACAATATCCTCTGTGGCGTCATCTCCGCCGCCATCGCCGAATCTTTCGTATTAGGGGTGAAAGCTGGCGCGGATGTCGAGACGATGGAAAAAATCATTGGCGTAAGCAGTGGCGCGAGCTGGCAGCTTTCCAACCAGTTCCCCCTGCGCGCCTTCAACGGCAGCTTCCAGCCAGGTTTCATGACCGACCTTCTCTACAAAGACCTCGGCCTCGCGCTCGATCTCGCCGCCGAAAACTCCGTTCCTATGCCCGTTACTGCGTTAACCCGGCAGATGTACGAAATGACCCGAACTGCCGGTTACGGACGCAACGACTATACCGCTCTCCTTAAAGTGCTGGAACAAATGGCCGGGGTCGAAGTGAGAAATGATGGGCCGCAGAAGCAATCGTAACACGTCCAGATGCCAAAAATAAACTGGCCGCACTTTCTAAATGTTGATTAAATAATGGAGGATAGTAGGGACGCGATGATGGATGTTGACACAATATGGGGGTCTAGTGCCCCCTGTCATCCTGAGCGCCGCGAAGGATCGTGGTCCCCCGGCGAGGCGTGCGGCGCGACCGGAAATCCTTCACGGCGCTCAGGATGACAGGCTTGGGTCTTCCTTCTTTCTTTGTCAAAATTCAAAAGTGCGGCCAGCTATTAGACGCTTATTGAATAGGCCGTAAAAGCCCATGTGAAACCGTCATTCCCAGAACCAGCACCGCCGCGAGGCCAAAGTAAACCAGCGTCAACACGATGCGCTCCCCAACCGGAACCTTGTAGTAGGCCTGCGCCTCGGGCGTATCGGGAACGCGCCGCCTTGACCAGAGTTGCGTACCGGCCATCAGGATGAAGAACAGCAGCCAGATCGAAACAGTTTGCGTCTGAATGAACGTCCAGATTTCAAAGGCAATCAAGCCAATAAAGCCGACAATCCAAAAGCGCCGGTCGATAGCGGCAAGTACCCGCCCGCCATCAAAGGGCACTATCGGTATCAGGTTGAACAGGTTGATGAAAAAGCCAAAGTAGGCCAGTGGCGTCCAGATTGAATACGGATTTGCCTGCGCCAGAAACAGGCAGAGCGAGGCTGCCAGCGCACCCGCAATAGGTCCGGCAATACCCACCTCTGCCTCATCCTTCGCGTTCTTAGGCATCTGACGCATAATCACAGCAGCACCCAGCAAAGGGATGAAAATCAAGCCGCCAATCGGTATCCCTTTCAGCTTCATCACCAGCGCGTGCCCCATCTCATGAATAAAGAGCAGAGCGACCAGCCCAACGGCTAATTGCCAGCCGAAAATGAGTGAGTAGGCAGCAATGGAAACGATGGCGGTCAAACTGGCAAAACCAAACTTGGCAAAAAGCGCCAGCCATTTGAAATCAAAAAGCAGCACCAGCAGGGTCTTGAACTTCAAAAGTAGCGCTATTATAGTCGCGCCTATACCACCCAATCCAGCCAACCCTTTCCGCCGTTTGCTGCCTTCAGCGCTCCCTCGTTTTACTGCTTCGCGCTGCTCATAGCCAGCGTCCGTCGTGTATCCTTCCATCTCTGTAGGGCCACAATAGGCGGTCATCTGCGAAGGGTCGGGATAATATACTTCAGGTGTTGTATATGGACGTGCTTCGGAAGCAACCCAGGGATCAAGCGGCTGCACAGGCTGCGCAGAACGAGGCGCTTCCGATTGCTGATAGTAAGCGGGGTCGGCATAATTGTGCGTCTGGGGATATTCGCGATATTCAGAAAATTCATTGGGATCCCAGGACATCTTTGCCTCAATTCTTAGACAACAGCAGGTTACAAGATATACTTTTTTTGTACCTTATCATACATTACGTTTAACAACCCTGAAAGTTTTCTTATTCCAACCTTAAAGATTGACGTTGAAAATAGTACTGACGAGAAGCAGTACAATCAAAATCGTAATGACAACCACCGTTGCCCAGGAAATAATGTTGAAGATCAGTCCATTAACATGCTTGCCCATCAAACGACGATTGTTGACCAGCAAGATGATGAAAACTAGTAGGATTGGCAGCATAGCAGCGTTCAAATCCTGCAAGACAATTAAAACCTGAATGATGGGTAGTCCTGGGATGAGAGTGATGAGTACTCCAAGCACAATCAGACCAGTGAAAATGCTCTGAAAGACCGGGGCTTCGCTGAAGCTGCGCGATACACCACGCTCGAAGCCAAAGGCCTCACAAATGCCATAGGCCGTGGAAAGCGGCAAAACTGCCGCAGCCAGCAAAGAAGCTCCAAAAAGCCCCAGACCAAATAGCAGTGAGGCATACTGCCCGGCAAAAGCCTCAAGAGCAAATGCCGCATCTATCGCGGAATGGACCGGGCGGTTATGAACAAAGAGCGTTGCCCCTGTCGCAATCACCACAAATCCGGCGATCAGCATCGCGAAAATCGTGCCGCTAAAAATATCAAGCTGCTCGTAGAAGTAATCACCCGCGTGAATACCCTTGTCGGCAACCGAAGACTGCACAAAAAACTGCATATAGGGACTGATGGTTGTTCCGACAAGAGCCACCGCCGTAATGAGATACCCGCTATCGCTGCTCAGACGAGGTAAGACAATTTGCTTGCCCACTTCGCCCCAAGCTGGATGAGCCGCAAAAGCCGCCGGAATATAGGCCAGGAAGCCAAGTGACATCACCAGAAAAACCTTTTCCACGCGCCGGTATGACCCCTTAATAACCAGCCACCACAATACCAGTCCAGCCAGGGGAACCACAAGGTAGACGAACGGCGTATTCACATCTCCGGTAAACACCTGCACGCTGGCAGCAATACCAAGAAATTCGGAGACGGTGACGCCAGTATTCGCAACCAGTAACGCAAGCATCGCCAGGGCCGCCCAGCGCACGCCAAATTGCTCGCGAATGAGGTCAGCCAGCCCTTTCCCCGTCACCGTTCCCATGCGGGCGCACATCTCCTGCACAATCGCCAGACAAAAACCGGAGATTGCCAGCGCCCAGAGCAGGCTATAGCCATAGGCCGCGCCGGATTGCGAGAACGTGGCAATCCCTCCAGCATCATTCCCCGCGTTGGCGGCAATGAGGCCGGGACCAAGCACCGCTAGCAATCTGAAAAGGCCCCAAGAACGACTAAAACGAAAACGAGGCCGCGAGTGTCTACCACGCCCGGCCTTGCTCTTTTGCTGGAGTTCCTGTACTTTCTCGTGTGGTGGTTCCATAAGCAACACGCACAGGAAAGAAGAGTTGCGCGCCTATTCTAACCTGTTATCCTTTCGTCCGGCTTCGATGCAGATGATAGCATGCGCATGCTCGCCATGCAAGTACAGGACGTTTATCTAGCCGATAACTCCCGTTATTCCCCTCGCTTTACCCCTTCCAGGTGCAGCCTGAGCAGGTTGAGCGCCGCAAGTACGGCCAGACGCTTATTGTCCTCGCGGCTGGCGCGCCACCCCGGCCCCATGCCTGTAACAAACCCTTCTGGCCCCTCGATAGCGATATATACGGTACCCACCGGCTTGTCTTCCTGCTTTTCCGGCCCGGCCACACCCGTAATGCCAACCCCATAATCAGCATGAAAGTATTCGCGAATAGCATGTGCCATCGCCCGCGCCGTCTCTTCACTGACAACGCCATACTTATCAATCACCTCACGCGGCACCCCCATCTGCATCTTGACTTCTGGACTATAGGAAACAATACCGCCCGTAAAGTTTTTGGAACTCTCAGGGGTATCGGTCATGGCACTGGCAAGCAATCCACCCGTCATCGACTCCATCGTCGCCAGCCACTGGTTACGCTCTGACAGGTGCCTGCCTACGACAGCCTGCAAGGTATCTTTATTCACGCCAAAGATATGATGCCCCAGAATCTGGCGTACCTGTTTCTCCATTCCCATCACCATTTGCTCGGCCAGTTCGTGCGACTCGGCCTTCGCTGTAATGCGCACATCAATCGCATCAGATTTCGCATAGGTTGCGATCGTAGGATTGGTATTATGCAACAGGGGATCAAGGCGCTCTTCCACTGCTGACTCGCCCAGGCCCCAGACACGCAGGATACGAGTAAAAATCAGTCCGCCTGTATACTTGCTGAGGCGAGGAATAACCTCCTTTTCCCACATGCGATACATTTCGCGCGGCACACCGGGCATGGCAACGATGATTCGCCCCTCTTTTTCCACCCACCAGCCCGGAGCCGTTCCCAGTGGATTCGGCAATGCCTGGGCCGAGGGAATCAATGTAGCCTGCTTGATATTGCGCTCCGGCATTGTGGAGCGGCGGGTCGCAAACATCGCCCGCAGATCAGCTTCGAGTTTGCGGTCTACCTGCATCGTCTCGCCCAGCAACGCGCTGATCGACTCACGCGCCAGGTCATCCTCGGTCGGGCCAAGACCACCCGTCATTATAATCAATTCTGAACGCTCCCAGGCTCGGCGCAACGTTTCCACAATGCGCCCCTGGTTATCGCCCACCTGTGAAACAAAATACAGATCAATTCCTTGAGCAGCCAGGCTCTGGGCAAGATAGGTGGCATTAGTATCTGTAATATGGCCCAGCAGCAGTTCTGTGCCACAAGAAAGTATTTCAGCTCGCATGCTTCCTCCAGGCCGCGTCAGGCTCGAATGGACTCTTCGCGGCACGATATGTTGTTCTTGGTCTTCATATCATATCACGTCTGATAGTATGCCAATCCAAACTTGCCTCCTGATGTCATCTTGAGCGCAGCGAAGGATCTGAGGCCCCCACTGGCTCGACACGGCAGGCACGAGACCCTTCGCTGCGCTCAAGATGACAGGAGAAAGGCTTTTTCATAGCGTGCAATCAGGAAGAGGTAAAAAAACACATAAACGTTTGTCAATCAATATATTGTGTCCATGTTCCAAAATGCAACAATATATTGTGCCAAAACCCTTGCAAATCTGAATATTTACGGGTATACTTTCTTGCGGATATCCAAATATCACTAAAGACATGCACCTGCAACATGCCGGCCCTGTTGCTCCTGGTGTATAAAACGAGTAGTGAAGGAGCCTTTGTTCATGTCGGAACAACAGAAGTCCACGGCAGCCTCTCAGCAGCCAGTTGACGCCCATAATATGACCAGACTTGAGGGCATTCGCCAAAAAGTTTTCATGGACCGCTATTCGCTCAAAGACGCGAATGGGCATCCGCTCGAATTCTATCCTGAGCAACTTTGGGCGCGCGTAGCCCGTGGCATCGCCGTCGTCGAAAAGACTGAAGAGTTGCAGACGCACTGGCAGCAGCGTTTCTACGAAGCACTCAACAACTTCCAGTTCGTTCCTGGTGGTCGCATTCTGGCGGGCGCAGGTTCGGGACATCAGGTAACATACTATAACTGCATGCCACCCGACCAGGAAGTGCTGACGGCAAATGGGTATCGCCCTATTTCCGAAATCAAGATCGGCGACCTGGTCGTAACGCATCGCAATCGCCTGCGCCCAGTACTGCATAAATTTGAGCGCGAGACGGAAGAAACACTCTATATCATCCGTCCTAAGAAGTTGGGCTACGACGACCTGCGCCTCACAGGCGACCATAAAGTATACGTCATCCGCTCGGAATGGGTGAATCGCCATAAGTCGCGTGATGGACTCCGTTTGCAACACGAGCCAGATTGGATTCCGGCGAAAGAGATTAAACCTGAAGACTACGTGGCTATCGTTTATTACGACGAGGAAGAACGCTTCTCCAACACTCAAGCAGTTGAACATGCCTTTGAATACAATGGCCTCAAATGGGTGCGCATCAATGAAATTGCCGTTGAAGAGTATACAGGTACTGTGCTGGATATCGAGGTTGAGGAAGATCACTCGTTCATTTCAGCCGGAGTAGTCGTCTCAAATTGCTACGTAATACCTTCCCCTGAAGATAGCCGCCAGGGCATCCTCGACAACCTCAAGCTGATGACCGAGATCATGGCGCGTGGCGGCGGAGTAGGCATCAATCTCTCGACGCTGCGCCCGCGTGGCTCGTACATTCGCACCGTCAATGGTACGGCTTCTGGTCCCTGTTCCTGGGCGCAACTATATTCGGTGGCAACGGGCGACGTGATTCAGCAGGGCGGATCCCGGAGGGGAGCTCTTATGCTCATGCTCGACGACAACCATCCCGACATTGAAGAGTTCATCACCGTGAAGCGCGTCGAAGGCCGTATCGAACATGCCAACCTCTCCGTCTGCGTTTCCGACGCCTTCATGGAAGCCGTCAAAAACGACGCCGATTGGAACCTGGTCTGGCAAGGCGAGGTCAAGAAAACCATCCGCGCCCGTCACCTCTGGGATTTGATTTGTAAGTCGGCCTGGGAGTCTGCCGAACCCGGCGTGGTGTTCATGGATCGCTATAATAAGCTGTCCAACACGTGGTACTACGAGGATATACGGTGTGTAAATCCATGTGGAGAGCAGGGGCTTCCACCTTTCGGCGTCTGCAACCTCGGCGCTCTCAACCTCTCGGCGTTCGTCAAGAATGGGAAGATGGATTACGAGCGGTTGGCGGAGATCAGTAAGGTGGCGATGCGCTTCCTGGATAATGTGATCGACGCTAACGAGTACTTCATTGAAGAGAATCGCGTGGCGCAGCTTGGGACGCGGCGTACCGGACTTGGCACGATGGGGCTGGCGGACGCGCTACTCAAGATGAAGATCGCGTATGGCAGCCCTGAGTCGCTCGAAGTGATCGAGCGCATCTATACAACCATTCGTGACGCGGCTTACGAGGCTTCGTCGGATATCGCAGTTGAGAAGGGGTCGTTCCCGCGCTTTGAACGTGATAAGTATATGCAGGGAGCCTTTATAAAGCGCCTGCCCAAGCATATCCAGGAGAAGATCAAGAAGCAGGGCATACGTAACGCGGTCTTGCTTACACAGGCTCCGACGGGGACGACCAGCCTGTTCGCGGGCGTCAGTTCGGGTATAGAGCCGGTGTATGACTTCGCGATGGTGCGGCGTGATCGCACTGGGGAGCATATACTCTATCACCCGCTGTTGCAGGCATGGCGCGATGAGCATCCCAACGAGCCGACGCCTTCCTACTTCGTGGCGGCCAATGACCTGACGCCGGAAGAGCATGTGCGAGTGCAGGCAACCATCCAGAAGTACACCGACTCCAGCATCAGCAAGACGGTGAACGCGCCCAACAGCCATACCGTCGAGGACGTGCAGACGCTCTATCGACTGGCCTACGAACTCGGCTGCAAAGGCATCACGTACATGCGCGATGGCTCTCGCGTGGGTGTTCTCTCGCATATCGAGGAGAAGAAACCGGAGCAGCAGGAACAGAGCCAGCAGGAACAGCAACAAACATTGATGGTGCCTGTCACCTCGATACAGGATGGCGTCAAGCCACGCCCGCCCGTCGTATATGGTTACACGCGACAGGTGAGCGCGCCAGAAGGCAAGATCAATGTGACCATCAACAGCGACGATCACGGGCCGTTGGAAGTGTTCGTCAACGTCGGTAAGGCCGGTAGCGACATCGCAGCGCTGGCCGAGGCGCTGGGTCGCCTGATCTCGCTCAACCTGCGCATTCTCAGCCCGCTCTCGCAAACCGACCGGGCGCGGGAGATTGCCGAGCAACTGCGCGGTATCGGCGGCAGCCGCTCCGTCGGCTTCGGCTCGCAGCAGGTACGTTCATTGCCTGATGCGGTGGCAAAGGCGCTTGAGATGCACATTGAGACTGCTCAGCAGCAATCGGCAGAGAAGGCCGAGGAAACGCCGCAGACCAATGGGCATCACACGGAAAACGGCAACGGCAGCCAGGTCGAAGCCAAATCTGCGAGCCTCTTGAGCCTGAGCCATCTAAGCGTCACGGGCAATCTTTGCCCACAATGCGGCTGCAACACGATGGTCTACGAAGAGGGATGCCGCAAGTGCTATAGCTGCGGGCATAGCGAGTGCTAAGTTCGGCTTAAAGCCTTTCTCATTGTCCTTCACACAAGTTGGGGAAACACGGGTATAGCTGGTTTCCCCAACATTTCTTTTGAGTAGGAATACCTAATTTGGGCTGGATTAGCTCTGCATCATTTTCTGCAATTGCAGGACAGTATTCCAGTTCCGTCCTGTGCCACTGGTCTTCAGCTTTTTCTCGATCAAGGGCAATGTGAACTTGGAACGTCCCATGCCTTCGGGATAGTAGATGTACAACTCCTGGCCGATGAGATAGTATTCTTCAGGGCCGCTATATGCTTTCTGGAGGTCTTCCAGGGAAGTTTTCTCTGGGCGACTTGCCAGGAACAACACAAGTACCCATTTAGACTCCTTCTCTGGTTGGTTCTGAAAAGGGTTGTTGGCAATAATCGCTTCTAGCTCATCTTTCGTGCGCACTATAGTATTGACGCGAAAGCCGAATTTTTGCGCAAAGGCATCCTCTATTTGCCGCGAAACCTGCGCCATATCTTCAACGTCGGCGCTGCATACCACGTTGCCGCTTTGAATGTAGGTGACGACGTTCTTTAAGCCTAGAGAGGCGTAAAGGGTCTTGAGTTCGTTCATCGGCACCTTGTTGTTACCGCCGACGTTGATGCCGCGTAGCAGTGAAACAAATGTGGGCATAACTTTTCCTTACTTCTTTTTAGGAGAACGCATCTCTTACAAATCAGCATGATACTATAGAAACAGCAAAACTACCATCCTCATCATCCAGGGATGCTGGAATCGGGAGTTGCCAATGTTTGCTCTACAATAGCGTTGATAAAAGTCCGGGCGGCGCGTGAAATGGCTCCGATACGACGATAGACCAGAGCAAAAATGAACTCGTCCGACAGGTCACGAATTGGCACAAGTACCAGGTCGCGGCCAATTTGCGAAGGGCGAATCAAGGCGGGGAGCGTCAGGGTTACACCGATGTTCTGCTTTACCATTTCCTTTAATCCTTCGACCGATTCGATTTCAATCAACGGTTGTAAGGGTAGCCCGCGCTGCGCGAAGATCCTTTTTGTAATCTGGCCCATACGAGAAGTCTCATCAAGCAGCAAAAACGGCTCTGTCGTGATGTGTTCCAGGGTAACATCTTGAGCATGGCTCCGGGCCAGGGGATGTTGCGCTGAGATGAGCAAATGCAAAGGCTGGCGAAATAGCTCTTTGATAATCAGCAATTCGGATTGCAAATGTGGGTCAAGAATCAGGCCAAGCTCTACCTCGCCCTGTTCTACCAGCGTAATCAACTCGTCTGTATGATTGACGCACACCTTCAGGCGCACGTGAGGATAGCGTTGATGAAATGCAGCGAAAAGGGTGGGCAGGAAAGCGGTCGCCAGCGATTCGATGCAGCCGATAGAGATGGTGCCTCGCTGCCCAATGCGTAGCTCACTGAGAAATTGCTGGCCCTCTTGCAACTGCTGCATTGCATTCTTCACATGTACCGCAAACTCCTGACCGGCGGGAGTCAAACGGACCCGTTTCTTCTCACGTGTAAAAAGCGCGACGTCTAATTCATCTTCCAGCAGGGCGATCTGGCGGCTTAAGGCGGATTGCGCAACGAGGCAGATCTCGGCAGCTTTGCGAAAATTTTGCGTCTGGGCCGCCGCCAGGAAGTAGGTAAGCTGGTGAAATTCCACGCTATGCTCCTTATCATTGATCTCGTTTTGAGATCAGTAGTATATCAAACAGGTGTTGGACGCATCAACTTTTCACGCTTATACTTGTTGGTAAGGACAAGTTCTAAAGGAGGAACGATATGACACAGGTTGAACAACTGGCAAAGTTTGCTGTGCAGGCACGCTATGAAGACCTTTCTGAGGAAGCAGTGCAGCAGCTCAAGATTCGTATCTTAGATGCGCTCGGCTGCGCTTTCGGCGCGCTTGAGGGGCCACCGATTCGGATGGTGCGGGCGCAATTGGAAGACTTTGGCGGTAGACCACTGGTATCGCTGATTGGCGGCGGGAAAACGGCTCCCGACCGGGCGGCCTTTTACAACTCGGCGCTGGTACGCTACCTGGACTATAACGACAGCTACCTCGCCAAAAAGGAGACCTGCCATCCAAGCGACAACCTGGGAGCGGTGCTTGCAGCCAGCGAATATGCCCACAGGAACGGCAAGGATTTTCTGACCGCGCTGGCGCTTGCCTACCAGGTGCAGTGTCGCCTTTCGGATGTCGCGCCAGTGCGAGCGAAAGGCTTCGATCATACGGTACAGGGAGCCTATTCGGTAGCGACTGGCGTGGCGAAGGCGCTCGGGTTGGATGAGCAGGGTATCGCCAATGCTGTCGCTATAAGCGGGACAGCCAACAATGCCTTGCGGGTTACGCGCACAGGTAGCCTCTCGCACTGGAAAGGGCTGGCTTTCCCCAACACGGCATTTGGCGCTACCCATGCAGCATTTCTCGCCATGCGCGGTATCACTGGCCCCCAGGAGGTCTTTGAGGGCAACAAAGGCTTGATGGACGCTATTACCGGGCATTTCGACCTCGATTGGAGCAAAGAGAACCTGGAGGCGGTGAGACGCACCAGCGTGAAGAAGTATAACGCGGAGTTTCATTCACAATCGGCGCTTGAAGGCATTTTGGAACTGCGCTCCTCTGAGCATATACGCCCGGAAGACATCCAGGACATTCAGATCGACATTTTTGATGTCGCCTATCACATCATCGGTGGTGGCGAAGAGGGCGACAAGCAGCAGGTGCGCACGAAGGAAGAGGCGGATCACAGCCTGCCCTACATGGTAGCGGTAGCGCTGCTGGATGGCGATGTTTCGCCCGCGCAATACGCGCCAGAACGTATTGTAAGCGAGGATGTACAAAGCCTTCTGCGCAAGGTGACGATCCGGCCCAACGAGGAATTCAGCAACCGCTTTCCTGCTGAAATGCCCTGCCGCGTGCAAATCACGCTCAAGGATGGTCGCCAGCTTTCCGTTGAGAAGCAGGACTACGAGGGGTTCTACACGCGCCCGATGTCATGGAAGCAGGCAGTTGCCAAATTTGAGCGTCTTGCAACTTCCTACACTTCCACAGACCAGTGTACAGCCATTGTAGAGACGGTGGCGAGCGTGGAAACAAAAGAAGTAGAGCAGTTGACCGCTTTATTGCGTGGAGAAAACTTGACCGTCCATTAAACGGAGAAAGGAAAAAAGAACTATGAGCGAACGAGCATTTCCATTTATTCGCATGAACGAGCGCGAGGGCAAGCCTCGCACGCGAGGGATTACCGAGATTCGCGGCCCCTACTATACGCCAATGGGGAAACGCTACCTGGAGGACGTGCTGGAAACAATGGGCGAGTACGTAGACTCGTTGAAATTCGCGGGCGGCTCGTTTACCCTGATGCCAGAGCAGGCGCTGAAAGAGATCATTGATGTGGCCCATCGCCATAACGTGCTGGTCTCTACCGGCGGCTTTATCGAGCATGTGCTGACGCTGGGACCAGAAGTGGTGAACCGCTACATTGAGGAGTGTCGCAATGTGGGTTTCGACATTCTGGAAATCTCGAGCGGCTTCATCACCATTCCGACAGATGACTGGCTGCGACTGGTGGAGAAGGTACAGAGAGCCGGGCTGAAAGCCAAGCCAGAGGTCGGCATCCAGTTTGGCGCGGGCGGGGCAAGCGCCGCCGAGGAACTGGAATCGGAGGGCACAAGAGATGTGGAGTGGGCGATTGGACAGGCAAAGAGATTCCTGGAAGCAGGGGCCTACATGATTATGATCGAGTCCGAGGGCATCACGGAAAACGTGAAGACGTGGCGGACTGACGCGGCGGCCAAGATCATTGGCGCGTTGGGTCTGGAAAAGGTGATGTTCGAGGCCGCTGATCCAGAGGTCTTTGCCTGGTATATCAAGAATTACGGCGCTGAGGTGAATCTGTTTGTCGATCACAGTCAAATCGTGCAGCTTGAGTGCTTGCGGGCTGGTATCTGGGGAACGAAGAGCCTGTGGGGGCGAGTGCTGACGTACAAAGGGTAAAAAGTGGCGGAAAAGGGGTTGGCAGCCCCTTTTCCGATCGCAGAAAAGTGTTATTGTACCTGTTTATTCCTCCTCTTCAGCGGCGAAACGCCGTATTGACTCTATAGACGGGACGAAATAGTATGCGCCGGTGACAACGTGCGTGTAAAGGGTCAGGGAGTCGCGAATACCGTCTTCCGCGCCCGCCATACGTTCTAGCATGCGGGCCAGTGGATGCTGGTCGCGGCAAAAGCCGATAAACATGGTGCCGTGATGGGTGGCATCGCCGAACGGGGTATTACGGCGGAAAATATGCAACTCTTCGCCGTTCTCCTCGATTACAGTCCTGGAGACATGAGATTGAGGACCGCGCACCTCTTCATCAAGCTCGACGCTGGTATCTTTTGTTCGCCCGATGATCTTTTCCTGCTGTTCTACGGGCAGAGCATCAAAGGCGGCGGCATTGTGATTCCACTTCTGTACGAGGATGATGCTTCCGCCCGCACCCGGGCCATCAGGGATTAATGCGACCTCGGGAGCTTCTGACAGAGGCGGATTCTCAGTGCCATCGATAAAACCCGTTAGATCGCGGTTCTCTTTGTAGGTCCAGCCAGTGACTTCACCAGCCAGGATGGCGATAGGGGTCAGCGCTCGAATGGCATTCCGCGAAACGTCGAAGACTTTATCATAGGCATGACCTGCCACCCAGAGCCACAGATCATGCTGTGTGGCAGGCAAAGCCATTGACGCTGCGAATTTCCTGATCGAAATCTTTCACTCTGGCTGGCATATCATCGGGAGCTACTTTTGCCCAGAGCGAGGGACGAATCCCGACGACCATATTGACACCACCGGTTGTCGTACTCGGTTCGCGAAAATTAGCAATCGCCTGAACTAAAGTGAGTGGCTCGGTTCCTGGATGGAGATCAAATTCCATATAGGAGTGGGAGCCGGTACCTAACGCAAAGATGCCACTTTGAGCTACACGCATATGTAACCCTTCTATCCTGTTCTAAAGGGTGAAGCTGAGTTCTGGTAATTTGGAACAAAGCCACACCATGCTAAACTGCTTCACTACTTCCTGATCAAAATTATAATACAACTGGCAGAGCAAATTGGAGAAAAGTAAACTACCAGCTTTAGCAAAAATGGAAGAGCTTTCCCCCATTTGGCCTATGAGAGGCCGTTTCGCTTGTACTTGCCAACGCCAATTGGTATATTTCTTTTCATGAACATGCGCTATATACCTCTTGAAGGCCATGTTTCCTACACAGACGAGCAAAGGAGAAATCCATTCGCCACCCGGTAGATGAGCCTGCCTCCGGTGTATGGAAAGCCACAACCGCCATGAATATGATCCGCGTCTTGAAAGTACCGGCCTTTCTATTGATTATGACTGTGTTTCCCCTCGTTTTTTCTGATCCAGCAGTGACAACGATAGCCGTTCTTGCTTTGATCCTGGCGAGCGCAGCAGTTGGGTGGAATATCTTTTCAGGATACTCGGGCTATATTTCGCTGGGATACGCGGCTTTTCATGGCACCGGAGCATATATCCTGGTGTTGATGTGCCAGGAGTGGAAGCTTCCAGGCGGTTTTCAACCTTTTTTCCTGCTGCCGCTCGTGGGACTGCTTACCGGCATCTGCGCGCTCCCCCTCGGCTGGATCGCGCTGAAAACACAACGCTATACCTTCATCGTGATGACCATTGCCATTTACGCGCTCGTTTCACAACTGCCGAGTCTCTTCAGCAGCGTCATTCCTGGTTTGAGCGAGGAGACGCTTCCCATACCACTCTGGAATGGCGTTACGTTCAATATGATTTTTTATTACATGGCATTTGCTTTACTCCTGCTAGCGCTGGGCGTTTCCTGGTGGATACGCCAATCGAAATATGGATTGAGCCTGCGAGCAATCCGTGATGACGAGGAGCGCCTGCGTGGGCTTGGCGTGAAAGTACTGCCGGTAAAGCTCTCGGCCTTTATGATTTCCGCCTGCTTCGCTGGAATGGTAGGGGCGCTGCATAGCTATTTTCTCGGCTTTGCCACACCTGTTTCAGCCTTCGACCGCACGCTCAATGTCTCCATTCCATTGATGGCATTTCTCGGCGGATTGGGTACTTTCTGGGGTCCCGTTTCTGGAGGATTGCTAGTTGTCGTCCTTGAACAAAACCTCACCCTGCAATTTGGTACCCAGGGACTGGATATTATTCTTTATGGTGTAATGTTCCTGATCGTTATGCTGCTGATGCCAGAGGGAATGTTGCCCACCCTGTCGAAATGGTGGATAACATGGAGCAAGGCACGGCTCGTTCAAAACAGCGAATCAGAACCAGCACTTTCACCAATTGCCGGTGAACTCGCAATTACTTCCGGCAAAGATACGCCTCTCCCAACCACATCTTTACCTGTAACGCCTTTTCCTACAACTCCTTTCACAACGAATGTAACACCGGACGTGGCTCATGTAGAGCCACAAGCGCAAGAAATATTCGCGACGAACATGCCTTATGAACAAGCATCCGCACAACCTCGAGTATCCATTCCACGTCGCCCTGCTGATGGGACAGAACCCACAGGACACACACTGAAAGTACGCGCACTGCGACTGACAACCGTTTCTGCTACCAAACAGGCATCTTCATCGTCTGGTACAAGTGGACCACTGGTCGGCTGGTCGTGTCCGCGCTGCGGAGAAGCCCTATGGATCTGGGGTGAGGCGATTTTTTGCAGAAAGTGCGGCTTCAAACACACTATTGCACACAAAAGGACACAAAATGTTTGAAGTGGCATCCTCACCTCATCTGCCCTTGCAACTTGCACAAAACCACAGTATGCTCTATAACAATAGCTCTGAAGCCACTTCTAAACACGAGGTTATTCGGCAATTATTGCCTGCGTGAACAACTCACTTCTTCTAAAAAGAAGCGTGATAAAGGAAAGACAAGATGAGCAAACCTCCAGACGTTGAGGATATGCCAAAGACGGCAGTCAGTAGAGGAAAGTTGCATCTGCAACGAGGAGAATGGCTGACTATTCTGCTTGCATTTGCGCTTACAGTGTTGGGTGGCATTTTTTCTGCGATACAGTTGAACGCGGTTATCATCTTTTTTCTCACAGGAGCAGCACTGGCCTTGCTCGCGGCACTGGTAGGACAGGCAACAGAGCAGCTTGGTTCATATCTAGGGCCGGGGGCAACGGGCGTCTTACAATCGGCGCTGGGCAACCTGCCGGAACTGTTCGTGGGTATTTTCGCGCTGCGTGCTGGATTAATTGATGTCATCCAGTCAGCATTGATAGGTTCTATTCTTGGAAACAGCCTGTTTGTGCTGGGATTGGCTTTCTTTCTCGGTGGTCTGAAGCATGGCACACAGCGTTTTGATTCGAAAGCGCCGCGCATGATTGCCAATCTGACACTGCTGTCGGTGTCGGCGCTAGTCGTGCCAACGCTGGTACAGGGCCTGCATACACCGGCGATAGGGCACGAAGTGGGGCTTAGCATCGCCTGCGCAGTCATCCTGCTAGTTATTTTTATCGCCAGCATACCCGCCTCTATGAAGGGGGAATCGGTAGCAGTGCCGGAAGAACGAGAGAAGCCAGCGGGATGGCCTATCTGGCTGGCTATCGTGCTACTGATCGGCGCAGGCGTCGGGTCGGCATTTGTCTCCGACTGGTTCGTCAATGCGCTTACTCCTGCTATTACCTTTCTCCATATTTCGCCCGCCTTTACCGGCCTGGTGATCGTGGCGCTGGCAGGCAACGCGGTTGAAAATGTAGTCGGTATCCAGTTTGCCCTGCGCAACCAGACTGATTTCGCAATCAGCGTGATCCTGAACAGTTCGCTTCAGGTGGCGCTGGGACTCATTCCGGTACTGGTGCTGCTGAGCCTGTTTATTGGCGGCCCTCATTTAACACTGGTCATGCCGCCACTGCTCGTAGCAGCCCTGGCGCTGACTGCCATCTTAAGCACGGTCATCACCTACGACGGCGAATCGAACCTGATCGAGGGTTTGACGCTGATGGGTCTATACGGCATCATCGCCGTCTCCTTCTGGTGGGGTTAATACGCTCCCCGGACTTATAGCGAGCGTATCACTGGACGCCCAAACAGGAGATAGAGCGAATAGGAACCGACGATGAGAGCGCAAATGATGACGGTAAGCGGCCCGCCAACGAGCGCAATCATGCCACTGGCGGGAAAGTCACCGAGCGGGCGCACACCCATGATAAGCAGAGTGTTGAGGCTCATAACTCGCCCGCGCATCTGTGGTGGGACTCGCAGTTGAGCAAGGGTGATGACGGTCGCGCCAACGCCGTTTTGCGAGATGCCGAAGATCAGCAGCGCCAGCAGCGAAAGCCAGAAGACGCGGCTGAAGGCAAACAGGATAAGCGCGCCCGTCCAGAGCAAGAGCGAGCATAAAAGCAGCCCGCCCTTGTATTTGAAGTCGCCCAACGATGCTACAGTCAGAGCGCCCAGGACGGTTCCCAGGCCAGCGGCAGAGAAAAGCAGACCTAGCTGAAAAGGGTTCAGGTGCAGGATTTTCGTGGCGAAGATGGGCAGGATCAGAGTATTGGAAGGGCCAAAGAAGAGCAGCGCGGCGTATCCTGAAAAGACCCAGGGCAGCGCCGGATCGCGGCGCACTGCTCCCAGCGCAGCGCGAATAGCATCCAGCATGGGGCCGCGTCTCTCGGTCGCCTGCGCTTTTGCCTCCTCTGGAACGCGAATGAGGTACAACACAAAAAGCACGCCCAGGAAACTGATGCCGTTCAAGAAAAAGTTGCCAGCGTAGCCAACCAGCTTGCTGCTGATGCCTACTGCGTGTCCAGCATAGGCCAGCAGTCCGATGGCGACACCAGCCAGCGCAGGGCCTAAGACCGCCGAACCATTAAAAACGATCGATTGCAGGGAGATGGCGTTCATCAGGTCTTCACGCGGCACCAGCATGGGGATAAGTGAAGAGCGCGTCGGCTGGTCAAAGCTTAAAACGGTGCCCGAACAGAAGGCGAGCAAGACGATCATCCAGACCTGGATCACACCTGCAAGAGTGAGGATGCCAAGAATAAAGGCAAGCAACATCGACAGGCTCTGGGTGAGCAGCAGGAAACGGCGCTTATCTACACGGTCAGCAACGCCACCGCCGATGAGGGCGAACAGGAAGAAAGAAAGAGACTGCGCGAGGGAAACAATACCGAGTGCCAGAGCGGAGCCATTGGTGATCTGCAAAATCAACAGACTCTGCGCCACTATTTGCATCCAGGTGCCAACTGAGGACACAATCAGGCTGATCCACAAAAACCGGAAGTCGCGATAGCGCAAAGCGCGGAAAGTACGCAAACGAGGCTGCGGCGTCGGCGTAATTTCAGGCTTCTGCGTGCCTGGAACGGTACTGCTCATGAAGCGAAAGGTATCCTATCTACTAACAAAGTATGTCGCTTTTTATAGTATGTGATGTTAAGGCCGCCTGTGTAAGTGACTACACTCACCTTTTTGAGGGCAAGAGCGGATGGACGCAATACAGACCGATCACGTTATCATCTGAACATTCGTCTGTTGTTCACTAATGCCCAATTATTCTAGTCAGGCGCGACAAAGGTTTTGCGAGTCAGGTATTGCCCATCGCCTTTATTGCCAACATATTGACCATCCCTCACGATGACGCGCCCGCGCAGCAGGACAGTTTCGGGAACACCCTGGACATGCATACCTTCGTAGGGAGTGTAATCGACGTTTTGATGCTGGGTGGCGGCGCTGATAGTATAGGCGCGTTCGGGGTCGAAGATGACCAGGTCGGCATCGCTGCCAGGGGCAATCGTGCCTTTGCGTGGGAAGAGGCCGAAAAGTCGAGCAGGCATGGTCGAGACGAGATCGACGAAGTGATGCAGGTCTAGTTTGCCGGTTACGACGGCGTTATACATGAGCATAACGCGATGTTCGACGCCAGGGAGGCCGTTGGGGATTTTGGTAAAGTCATCACGGCCAAGTTCTTTTTGCCCGTGAAAGTTGAAGGCGGCATGATCGGTTGAGACAACCTGAAGCTCGCGGTGTTGCAAGCCGAGCCAGAGCGCATCCTGATCTGATGGCTTGCGAAGAGGGGGCGAGCAGACAAACTTCGCACCCTCAAAGCCGGGACGGGCTAAGCTGCTATCGTCAAGATAGAGATACTGGGGGCAGGTTTCTCCCCAGACTGCGAGGTCTTTGGCGCGGGCAGCAGCAATAGCATGGAGCGAGTGCGCGCAGGTCACGTGGACAACATAGAGCGGGGCTTCGGTAAGGGCAGCCAGAGTAATGGCGCGATGTGTTGCCTCGCCCTCTAGAATGGCAGGGCGGGTCATGGCGTGATAGTAAGGGGCGGTATGACCGGCGGCAACGGTTTCACGAATGATGGAGTCAATGACGATGCCATTTTCGGCATGAACCATGACAAGGCCGCCGAGTCGAGCCGCACGACGCAGCACGCGGTACATGGTCTCGTCGTCCACCATGAATGTGTTAGGATAAGCCATGAGCAGTTTAAAAGTGGTGACGCCAGAGGAGATCATATCATCCATCGCGGCTTCGGGAGCAGCTGAGAGATCGGTGATGGTGATATGGAAGCCGTAGTCAATGGCGGCACGGCCTTCAGCTTTCGTATGCCAGGCTTGAAGGGCTTCAGCCAGAGAGTGACCGCGCTGCTGATTGGCAAAGTCCAGGATTGTGGTAGTGCCACCACAAGCAGCAGCAATAGTGCCTGTCACGAAATCATCGGAACCTACAGTAGTTGGAAGGGGAAGTTCCATATGCGTATGAACATCGATAGCGCCGGGGAAAACGTATTTGCCCTGGGCATCGATGACGGTATCACAGGTTGACGGATCAAATGTGCCGGGAGCGCCAAGCGCGGCAATTCGCTCGTCTTCGACCAGAATATCGCCCATATAGTCGTCAGTGGCGGTGACAACGTGGCCGTTGGTGATAAGGGTACGCATATAATATCTCCTTCTGTGAAAAAAATGTGCAAGGGATGCTCCCCGTAGTTCAGCTTAACTGGTATATTCTAATGTTAGTATACACAACTTCGGCTGGAGTGTTGCCATCGCTCTTTGCCAGGAAGGCTACTTTGCCCTGAGAAGTAAAGGTCGAATCGGTCAACTGCGTGAGAAAAGTGCCGTTCGCGTAGAAAAACAGGGTGGTATCACGAGCAATCAATTGCAATGTGTTGGTTGCGTTGCCGGTTTTCAGGGCGCTTGTGGTCTTCCAATCCTGTAAGACGTTGGGATTGCCGAGGCTGTAATCATCCGAGGCGAGAATTCTATAGCGACCTGTGCTATCAACCTCGAAGAGATAGCCGGAGTAGGCCCCAATGAGGTTGGTATTAACACGGAAGAAGACACCCCCTGCTTGGCCACTGAGGATATGCATACCGACAGACAGCGCCAGGTTTTGATAAGCGTAGGATTTCTCCATACAGCCCTTCAGATTGCTGGGTTCTTTGACGTGATAGCCATCAGACTGAAAGCTGCACTGGTCGCCCTGGTCCCAGTTGGCAGCCTGGGTTGTGGAACTATTTGGATTATTCAAGGGGTCGCCGTAGGCAGGGGTGCCAGAAGTGGCGGTTTGAATGACGCCTGCCGTTGCGCTCGCCTGGGCCTGTACGGTTGCAGTAGCGCCAGCAATAGCGGTTGCCGTAGCATTGGCCCGAGCGGTAGCAGTGGCGTTCGCCTGCGCCTGGGCTGTAGCGGTCAAATTCGGAGTAGGAGAGGGAATAGGGGTTGGCGGCGTAGCCGTAGCAATCTGGGTATGTCCGCCTGTTCCAGGATTATTGGCGTTGCCGGTTTGCGGACGTGGCATAACGATGAGCCAGACGGAGCCGCCGATAATCAAAACAGCAAGCGTGACCACGAAAAGAGCAAAGAGCGGGCTGCGATAAAACGGGCGTGGCGCAGGCGGCTGCATAGGTGGAGCAACAGGAGCCGCAGGATAAACAGGAGTATAGGACGCTGCCGAGCGGGGATTGTTCGCAGGCCAGATACCGCCTTCTGTTCCACCGACAAGAGGTGAGGGACGAACATTACCAGGATTGCCGTCGCTCTGTGCATATGCTTGTGGCGGAGCCGACAAAATGAGCTGATCTTGCCGGATAGTTGGCTCGTCTGGCAAAACGACGGGAGGGACACCGTATGGCTGTTGCTTGCTGGCAGTAACAGCAGAGCAGAAAGTATTCGCCAGTTCGGTGGCGCTGGCGTAACGCTGCTCCGGTCGTTTCTCCAATGCTCTCAATATAACCTGCTCTACCTGCGGGGGAATGGTGGGAACAAGCGTGCGCGGGGATGGTGGAGGCCGGTGCATGTGCATGGAGACGAGCGCGATCTGGTTCTCAGCATAAAATGGCAGGCGTCCCGTTACCATCTCATAGAGCAGCACGCCAAGCGAATAAAGATCGCTGCGCGCATCAGCGCGACGGCCTGGCTCGAAGAGTTCGGGCGCGACGTAATCGACGGTGCCCAGCACGTTGCCAGTAGTAGTTAGCTGGGTAGCATCGTCAGAGATGCGGGCAATGCCGAAGTCGGTCAGAAAGCAGATGCCTTCTTCGTTGAGCAGAATATTGGAGGCTTTGATATCGCGATGAACGATGCCCTGCCGGTGAATATAATCAAGGGCATCGGCAATATCGCGCATGGCATTGCAGGCTTCCTGAAGCGTGAGAGGCGAACGGCGAATGCGGGCGCGCAATGTTCCACCCTGCATATAGGGCATGACGATATAATACACCGTGAAGTTATCCAGGGGAGCGGAACCGGAGTCGTAGATGGGCACCAGATGCGGGTGGCGCAGCGAGGCCATTAATTGCGCCTCACGAATGAAGCGACGCAGCATCTCTTCGTCTTCGCGCTTAAAAATTTTGACGGCAACGAAGCGATCGGTCTGCGAATCATAGGCCTCGTAGACATGGGCCATGCCGCCCTTACCGATCAAGCGACGAAGTTCGTAGCGTCCAAGGGTTCTTCCCTCCAATTCTGCCATGAAAACGAGTCTCCAGTTCCAGGTTTTATACTCGCCCTTTGCCAGCGCAACGAGTACAGAGCGCGCTTCGTCCGCATCATTGCCGTTTGTGCGTCAGGTAGTACGAAAAACTATATCACGAAAGAGGCTTGAACTCAACTGCTTCCTGCTCTCTCCTGCGAATGTTCCATATCCCCATTAGAATAAACGGTTGGGAGAGATATTCCTGGTTTGTGCCAATTGTGCCATTTGTGCCGGGGTCTTCAGAAAGGTGATTGTATGTATTGTGGTGGTTGTGGCTTGAATTTTTTAATTGAGGGTTGAAAATTTCTTCCTAGAAGAGGAAGATGATATACGGAAAAAGGCTAGCAAGCTAGCGATGATATAAGTATACATGGAGATGGGGGAAAAGGCAAGGGGATCACACTGCTGATTTTCTTTCGCTCATGACTGCTATCAAAAACGCGCCTAACAATATGACAGCAAGAGCAGCATAAGCAAGCTTGCGGTCTATCGCGGAATAACTTTTCTGCGTCGAGGCGCTTTTGCTGGTTGTTGCCATTTCGACTGCTGGAGTAAGTTGAGTAGTCTCCCTATATGGGTGATTTGAGAGTACGACAACCGAGAAAATAGGAACCAGAATAAAGAACAAAAGCACGAGACCATAGACAAACAAGATTTCCATTGTAGTTTTACCCCTTTTTGTTTGCTCAAACGGACTGATAAAGCCAATACATCAAGGTCAATGCTTCGCACTCCTCTCCAGGAAGCCAACACTATTTTTAAGCTTGAAGATGTAGAACAAGAAGTAGATCGAGGGCAGGATAATAACCATGCCGATAATAATGCCGATCAGCAACAGGAGCAGCGTTGAGGAAGCACCCGCCGCACTCTCGACTGTGACATCGGGCGGAACGAGGTAGGGAATTTGCGATACTCCCCACGAGCCAAGCAAAAAGGCGGTTTCAGCGACAATGAGAACGCGCGCAATTCGATAATAGCGCAGAAACAAAGTAACTGCCGTTGCCAGCCCAATGAGCATGGTAGCAATGACAAGAGGAAGAGCGTGATTAAGCATACCTTGCCACAAAATTGGAGCCTCTTTGACAGAAAGAAACAGGCCAAGAGCGCCAAGCAGGGCTGTTAGCGCACCCGCGATAAGGCCGCGCAAACGAAAAGCCTCAGCAAGCTCTATATCTTTATCGCTCGCGGCTTCCACCGTCAAATAGATGGCAGCAAGAGTCGCGCAAAGCGTAATAGCCATGAAACCGATGGTGAGCGCAAAGGGCGTCAACCAGAGCGAGCCGAGGTTTGTCTGGAGATTACTTTGTCGTATATGTATCTGGCCGCTTGCGACTGAGGCTGCGGCTACTCCCAGGAAAAAAGGAGTGATGATGCTGGCAAAGCTAAAAACCCGAGTCCAGATTTGAAGCGCAGGCCTGCCTCTTCGCAGGCCATGCGTGCGGAAAACAAAGGCAGCGCCACGCAGCACATTGCCGATGAGCGACAGGGTTAGCGGCACGAACAGGACAATACAAAGTGCGCCAAAGGCCGATGGAAAGGCAGAGAACAGGCCGACGACCAGAAAGACCAGCCAGACATGATTCGTTTCCCAGACGGGACCTAATGCGCGATCAATCAGTTGATGCTGGCGTTCGGCATTGGGACCGAATGCCAGCATATCCCAGACTCCAGCACCGAAATCGGCTCCGCCGAAGGCGGCATAGGCAATCAGCGAGAACCAGAGTATGCTCAAAAGAATGTAAGGTAAGCTCATGATAGTTTCCTGCTAGGCCCCAACTTCCAGACGCTCCTGCAATTCCTCGTTGCGGTTTGGCGGGCCAGTCCGCACTTCTGACCACTCCAACTTCGGCAGTGGCAGGCGGGTCTGGCGCAACAAGAGGACGATCATCGTAATCGAGAGGACGATATAGATGAAGACAAACACCAGGAAGGTGATATTCAGGAAAGGCGCTGTTGTGACAGCATCGCGCGTGCGCAGGAAACCATAGATGACCCAGGGCTGGCGACCTTCCTCAGTCACCATCCAACCAAGCTCGACGGCAACAAAGCTGAGTATGCCAGCAAGCACAATACCGCGCATCAACCAGCGATTTTCAGGAATCCTTCTTTTACTCATAAAGTAGAGCAGCCAGAACAGGGCCGCAACAAAGAGCGCAAAGAAGCCACTGCCAACCATACCATCGAATGAAAGGTGGATCGGAATAGGGTTGGGCCGATCATCAGGCGGAACGCTATCCAGACCTTTAATGACGGTATCCGGGCTGTATCCTGCCAAAAGGCTCAAACCATCGGGGATATCGATGGAGAAGTAATATGTCTGCGTTTTCGGGTCTGGAATGCCGCCAATATGCAATGGTACGTGGCTGGATGTCTTGAAGACGCCTTCCATCGCCGCCAACTTGATGGGCTGCGAACGCATCAGATAGCGAGCATTGAAATCGCCGCTGACGATTTGCAAAGGAGTGGCAATAAGGCCTACAGCCAGACCAAGGAGTATGCCTTTGCGACGGTAATCATCGCGGTTCCCTTTAAGCATAGAGAAGGCATAGACAGCAGCTACTGCAAAGCCACAGGTGACGTAACATGCCAGAATCATATGCACCGTCTCATAAGGCGTGCTGGGATTGAAGATGGCAGCAACCGAGTCGATGACCGTAATTTTGCCGTTGACCACCTGGAAGCCTGTGGGCGTGTTCATCCACGAATTGGTGGTAACGATAAACCAGGCCGAGGCCAATCCACCAATCCAGATGGGAAAGGAGCTAAGCCAGTGTACAAGTGGCGGAACTCGATTCCAGCCATAGAGGTAGATGCCGAAGAAGATGGCTTCCACAAAGAAGGCGAATCCCTCAAAAGCAAAAAGCGGGCCAATCACTGCCCCAATATAGCGAATATAGATCGGCCAGAGCAGACCAAGCTCAAATTCAACGATCGTCCCAGAAACAGCCCCGATGGCAAAGATAATGACAGCCGCCCGCGCCCAACGACGCGCCAGGGTCATCCAGACCGGATCTTTGCGCCACAAACCAATTCCTTCCGCAATACAGAGAAGCAGCGGAAGACCAACTCCCAAAACCGAGAAAATGATATGGAACGCCAGCGAAGTACCCATCTGGGCACGCGCAGCGAGTAGTTGAGACATGAGAAAATTCCCTTAAACTCTAGCATTACAGGTATAGCATTCAGGTTCTCTATATAGACGGTAATGAGAGGAGAGAAGGATAAGGGAATTTTTTGTAGGGATTCCTCATCGAGGGTGTGAAGGTAGATTGCATACCTTCACACCCTCACATAAATATGCGTCCCCTCATCAAACCGATACACCGGATTCCCTTTATGGAAGACAAGATTGCCACTATTATCCAGGCTTAGCCAGAGCAGGACGCGGGTTCCGGCTGGGACATGCAGGGAGTAATGCCAGTGGTCGAGGCCGCCAGGGCCAGTGACGGCGAATAGCCAGGAGCCACCATCGTCGATGATGGTATTGGGTTGAAGCTGGCTGCAAGAGAGCGAGTTGTCGTCGTGGGTGTTGTCTACCTGGAAGTCGCAGGCACGCAGGGACATGCCGTTGAAGCTGGCAGAAGGGTCGGCGTAGGGATAGTTGTCGAAGTTGGCGACGCGCTTACGGGCGAGCATTGCCTGCGCCCAGACCCAGGAGCCGACATGAATGGTGAGCGTGGTCTGGACGAAGAGGTGAATTTGCACGCCAGGAGCAATACGAACGGTAAGATCACAGCCGTTTGAGCAGTCAATGCCTGCCTGCTGCTGAGCAACATTGATGAGAGGTGTGGGCAAGGGCTGCTGCGGTGAGGTGGGATTGATCTTTAATACGACGCCACCGAGCGCGACGAGTGGGTATTGGGGCATGAGCGAAATGACCATGCCGGGCTGCAAGGCGTGACAATTCTGGCCGATGACGCTGTCCAACGCTTTGATGGTATCCGGCCTGGCATCGGTGAAAATGGTGCCCGCGTCTGCCATATGCATTTGCACGTTCAAAATCTCATCACAGGAGTCCGCATTTTTCACGGTATACAGCAGTGAGCCGGGTTGTGGCAACACCTCAGGAAATGGCGGCAGTGCTGTTGGAGTAGGCGACGGAGGTGGCCCACTGATCTGTAAAAAGTAGTTGGTGACGGCAGGAAACAGGTGCTGGCTTGCTTTTAACCCAAAAACGAACGCGGGAAACGCGAACGCAAGCAGTACAGGAATGAGCAAAAGGAGCCGCCAGGGTATTTTTTGCAGGATATGATGTACATTTTCCGCAGGGGTGCTGCGCCGTCGAATATGCCCGGCCATAGACCCGTCTCCCCTTTTTCAAAGTGCTTTTCCATCAGTATTATAGCAGTCAGAGAGGCATTTTTCCATCGATAAAAAAGAATTAACTAACAATGGCCCATTAGGGCTGTTTTAAGGGATAAGACGCACCAGCCAGGCGATCTTACGCTATACTGATAGTGAGTTACACAACTTTGAGGACGGTACCTATACATGAAAAGACGTATAAAAGTTCTGGTCGTTGACGATAGCGCAACAGTATCTGTAATGATGAGTCGTGCATTGGAACATGCTGGATACGAGGTGATTACGGCATCCAATGGTATAGAAGGTTTGACGAAGGCTGTCCATGAACACCCACATTGTATTGTACTCGACGTGGTACTGCCGGGCTTGAGCGGCTTCGGGGTCTGCCGACAACTGCGGGCAATTGATCCGCAACAGAGGATTCCTATCATCATGGTAAGCACGAAAAATACAACGCTCGACCAAAACTGGGGATTGCGACAGGGAGCTAATCGCTACCTGCCCAAACCTTTCACCGAAGAGAAACTGGTGCAGACGGTAGAAGAGGTGCTGCGAGAGCGAGCAGCGGTATAGATCAGGATGACGCTCAGCCAGGAGGAAGCGCTGTAATACTCGCATAGATGTTACGGCGCTTCCTTTGTATTTGCTTTTGCCTTTCAGCCCTCTCTATCTTTCCTTCCATTTTCTTTGAGAATCCTCTTGACTATGACGTTACGTCATTCCTTACAATGCTCACATATTGATGATCTTTGCACGACGGAAAGGATAATAGCTATGATGAACGATACCCAGCAAGAACGAATGGCGCAGGTCAAAAGCTATAGAAAAATTGAGGAATTGATTCCGGCACATTGGACGGAGGGTGAGGTGCAGACTAATGGAATCCGGCAGCATTATTATCGCACTGGAGGAGATAAACCGGCAGTGGTGATGCTGCATGGGTTTATGGAGGGTGCGTTATCCTGGCTACGGGTGGCTTTCGCGCTGCAAGAGGAGTATGACCTGGTGATGGTGGATGCGCGAGGACATGGGCTTTCAGAGCGTATTACGGGAGGCTTTGATTATTCCCTGTTGCGCGAGGACGCGGCGACTTTTATACGCGCTTTGAAGCTGGAAAAGCCGTTTGTGCTTGGCTTTTCACAGGGTGCGACGACGGGGATTATGCTGACAGCGAAATATCCTGAACTGGTGCAGGCGCTGCTGGTCGGAGGATGGAGCGATGAGGTGAATACAGGCTTTGCGCAAAGCGAGGGCTATCAGGCCTGGGTGCGTTCCTATAAAGACTGGCTCACCAGGCTGAAGGGGCAGACACACGAGGAACGGATGTTAGCAGGACTTTCACAGCTACCACCATTCGCGCCGTTACTCCCAGAAGAGGAGTACGTACCCTGGATCGAGGACAGTTCACGGCTTGACCTATCACTGGTTGACCGGGGTGTGGAGATGTGGAGCGAGCTAGAGGACGTGGTAAAAGAGACACGAGAGGATTTGGAGCGCATAAGCTGTCCGGTGCTGCTGATGAAAAGTGAATACTTCCCTAAACCAGGACAGCCAAAGTTTGTGCAGGAGGAGCCATCGGATAGGCCAAATTTGACGATTGTGAGGTTTGTGAATACAGGTCATGTGATATACCGCGAACAGTTTGAAGAGTTCGTTCGGGTGATCCGGGAATTTTTGCGCAAGCAAACGAGAGCAGCATCGTAAAAGAAAGGGAGCAAATCAGTGGGTTTTGAAGTGATAGAAGAACATTTGACGCTGCTGGCCGAGGGAGCGGAAATACCAGCAGCGATTACACGACCACGAGGACATATGCCAGATTGGAGCGTGGTCATTCTCCCAGGCTCGATGTTCAGCGATGTGGATGGCAACTATCCAGGCGCGAGACCGAATATGTATGCCGACCTGGCATGGCAGTTGGCAGAGCGAGGGCTGGCGGTTCTGCGCTATGCGAAGGTCGGACCAGGGACAGGTTCGGTGATCGTGGACGAAGAAAAAGCCAGAGAACACGGATTCTTTGAGAGACAGAGATTTATCGCGGAGGCAGCCTGCAAGAAGATGCGAGAACTGATACCGGAGATAAAAAAACTAGCTATAGCGGGGCATAGCGAGGGAAGCGTGCATGGTATGCTGCTCTGCCAGAGGGCAAATGTGAAGATCAACGCTTTTATCAGCCTCTCAGGTCCAGCATCAAGGTTCATTGACCTGTTTTTGCAAATGGCCGACTCGCAGGAGGGGGAGATACTGGACTTTGGTGGAGGCTTCCGTGTGTCGAAAACGCACTATAAAAAGGCGATGGAATGCATCCGTGAAGGCGTCGAGATGCCCGAAGAGGTTCGCTCCGATCCAGCAATCGCCAATTCTTTAGGTCGAGGCGACGAGAACGCAAGACAGTATATGCGCGATTATGACGCCATTGATCCTGTTGAGGAGATACGCAAAGTGGCGTGTCCTGTGCTGATTGTGCAGGGTGGACTCGATTCATCGGTGGTTCTCTCTAACAATGGCGAGCGGTTGTTTGAAGCGCGCAAGGAGGTTGATCCTACACATACGCGGCTAGAGTTTTTCCCTGATCTACAGCACTTCTATAAGAAAGCGAAGCCGGGGATGACTTCGACGGAGTCGTTTCTATTAGAAGGTGAAACTGATCAGAGGGTGGCGGATGCCATTTGGAAGTGGTTGCAGGAACAAACTAATGATTAGTTTGGCACTAATCATTGTGCAGGCTTGAGCTGAGTTCCACCAGCTATCAGAGGCAGCTCCCAGGACGACCGCGAGGGTTGCCCCTACCATCGTGTTATAGTAGGGGCAACCCTCGCGCTTATGCCCCTCGCGGTCGCCCTGGCCCCCGATCCATTACTAGAACCTTCTGGATGAGTTATGTTGACAAGCTCAGGCTTTTGTTCGTATGATACTTACAAATCGGTGGATAATAGAAGTTACTATGCGACTTCTGCCGGGAAAGGATGTGATATTATGGCTCAATCACTCACCGCGCCTGAACTCTTTCGCACCCCGCTTGATATTCCCGAAATACCCTACGACTCTTTACTTCGACAGGCAGCAGAACGCTTCCCTGACCGTCCCGCCATTATCTTTCACAACCTGCGCCTCACCTACCGGCAGGTTGTTTCGATGGTGAACAGCCTCGCGAATGGTCTGCATGGTCTTGGTCTTGGCAAAGGCGATTGCATCTGCCTGTTCACGCCCAATCGCCCTGAGTATACGCTTACACTCAATGCGGCCTCGACAATTGGCGCGGTCATCACTCCGATGAATCCGGCTTATAAGGAACGGGAAATCGCCTACCAGCTTTCTAACTCCGAGGCGACTGCGATCCTGGTATACCGGGACCTGCTTCCCACGCTGCAAAACGTTCTCCGCTCGCATTCCTTTCCGCACTTAAAGCATATTCTGGTTAGCGGTGTTACTACGGAAGTTCCTGACGATCTGCCCAATGCTGTTTCCTTTGCGCGCTTGCTGCGCGAATCCTCGCCGCGGCGTCCCAAGCCGGTAGAGGTGAATGTCGATGACCTGTTTATTCTCCCCTATTCCTCTGGCACTACCGGACTTCCTAAAGGCGTCATGCTGAGTCATCGCAACCTGGTCTCCAACCACCTGCAATTCGCAACTGCCGCAGGTCTCAACTTCTCCGACACAACCATTATTTTTCTGCCGATGTATCACATCTACGGCGTCCTGCTGACCGGCTCCTTCCTCGCGGTAGGAGCAACACAAATTCTGTTGGAGCGCTTCGACCTGGCGCGTGTCCTCGATCTGTGCGAGCAACAGGCAGTCACCTGGTTTTTTGCTGTTCCCCCGGTCATACTCGCGCTCTCCAACACTGAAGACCTCAGCAAGATGAAGACGGTCCGCTACCTCATGAATGCCGCCGCGCCCCTGCCACCAGATCCGGCGCGCAAGCTGCACGAGAGGACAGGGATCACCATTGTGCAAGGCTATGGACTAACCGAATCTTCTCCAGATACGCACCTCTCCCCGGTTGACCCCTCGTTGATGCGACTTGACAATGTGGGACTGCTTGTCTCCAATACCGAGCATAAAATTGTGGATAGCGAGACGGGCACGCAAGAGCTTCCTGTTGGCGAGGATGGCGAAATCATCGCGCGCGGCCCGCAAATCATGAAGGGCTACTGGAAAGCGCCAGAAGAGACCGGGCGCGTGCTGCGCAACGGCTGGCTCTATACAGGCGACATCGGACATGTGGACGCCGAGGGCTACCTGTACATCGTTGATCGTAAGAAGGAGATGATTAAGTACAAAGCCTTCAGCATCGCACCCGCCGAACTCGAAGCCGTACTGCTTGAACACCCGGCAGTACAGGATGCCGCCGTGATCGGTGTCCCAGATGATGAGGCAGGCGAGGTTCCAAAGGGCTTTGTAGTGTTGCGCTCAGGTCAGCGCGTGACCGAAGAGGAAATTCTTACGGTGGTGAATCAAAAAGTCTCTGGCTATAAGAAAATTCATAGCATCGAGTTTCTGGATGCCATTCCTAAACTGGCATCCGGCAAAATTTTACGCCGCGAACTCAAAAACCGCGCAAAGACCTGATCTGGTAGAGCCAAATCTGCTCTGATTATTCAGTAAACAGGGTGCAAGGGAGCTGTTGAACGATCACGAACCGCTCCCTTGTTCACTCTCACTGTACTTTCAGGCTGGGGAGATGGAACGATCTGGTCAGCATTTTTGTTCCTCAAGCATGTGAAGCGCTCGCCAAGCCTCATTCCGGGCTTCTCTACCAGGAGAAAGAACAAAAAGCAGAATGGCATAACGACCGCCAGAATCCACAACCAGTAAACGACATACGATTGCTCTGGCAACCAGCCATGCAGCAAAAACTGTAGCGAGCCGATAAACACAAAGATAAACGGAAGGTGCCACATGTAAAGGCTATAGGAAATCGCGCCCGTCCACTGCAAGGGGGCAGCCTCGAATGGCCTCTTCAGCCAGGGCGAGCCAAAGAGGAGCGCGAGCAGGCACAACCCAAACGAGAGCGACAGGCAGAGTTCGCTGAGCAGGTAAAAATACTGGTAGAACACGGGAGCGCTGAATATTTGCCAGGTGTTCACAAACTTCTGGTTGTAGCACCACAAGACCATAGCGCATGCGCAGAGCAGGCCAATGCCCCATAACCAGGGACTCAGTTTGTGTAGGGCCTTCGCTATGCTGGGCGCGACCGATGGATGCTGCGCGTAGACAAAACAGAGGGAAAGCAGCATCCCCACAGCAAAATCCTCAAGATATTTGCCGCTGGCTCCATAGGTGAAGAACAGGACGACATCCAGCACTGTCCGGGGAACCAGGATAGTTTCTGCCGGATGCTGCTGAAAATATGTACCATAATAGCGCGTGAAGAGGCCCCAGGCAATGACTCCTAGCAGGCAGGTAACTGCTGCTGATAGGCGAAATTTTTGTGATACGCGCCAGACAAGCTGGCGCATCCCCAGCGCCAGCCAGGGCAAGAGCATATAAAACTGCCATTCAATTGCCAGCGTCCAGAACGGCGCGTTGAGTTGTTTGAAAGTGGCGGGAGAAGAATCCATGAACATGGCAAAAAATAGGCCCAGTTCTTGCCAGTGCTGCGGTTGCAGGTACTGGCGCTGAAACAACAGCACGATGAGAATCAGCGTAAGATAATAGGCCGGGAGAATACGGAAGACGCGCCGCAAGTAGAATTGGCGCAGCGAGGGCCAGGCCTGTTCAAACAGCAGCGACCTCGCATATGGTAGAAACAGCAAAAAACCGGAGAGGACGAAAAAGAGCGTAACGCCATATCTGCCAAAGAACAGGAAAGAATCCAGCAGAGGATAGGTTGATGACGAGGGATTCCAGATATGCAGATCACGCGGGATGCGGTAAATATGGAACCAGATGACAATTAAGCACGCAACGCCACGAACGCCATCCAGCACTCCTATCGTATTTTTCTTTGAAGAAACTTCCAGACTTTTCTGAATCCACTGTCTTACTGCCATAATACGTCGTTGATTACTCGTTCTAGCCTTATCCAAAGGGGATATTTCCCTACACCTCCCCTGCACCCGTTCAATGATGGAAATCCATATCTTGATATATTACGGTTGCCGTTTTCGGAACGAATACGTGTTTCTACCGGAAAAGTGGAAAATTCGGTAGAATTGCTGGTACTTCTGGTGCAACCTTGCTCAGCTTGTCCTCGCTTGCGCGCCCTCGTTCGTGATTCCATAAAGAGGAGAACCAGAGAGGAGACCGTAGGATGGCAAAAAGTATTCTCATCGTTGATGACGAGCCGGATATCTTGTACCTGCTCCACGAAATGCTCACGGAAGAGGGGTTTCGGGTTCAAAACAGCACCAGTGGCATGGTGTATCAACACATTCAACTGGCACACCCCGACCTGATCCTGCTTGACATCTTCCTTAAAGAAACAGATGGGCGTATACTATGCAAAAAGCTGAAAAATAATACGCGCACCAGAGATATTCCTGTTATTCTCTTTTCGGCTCATGCCAGCAGGGAAGAGGCATTGAAGGAATCGGAAGCGGATGATTTTTTCGCCAAGCCCTTTTCTCAAGAGGAGCTGTTTGCTATTGTTAAGAAACACCTCTCATCGTAGGAGTGTTGCTAAATCGACGTGAGGGAATAGTATGATCGAACATGACGCCTTTCCGGTCGAAGAATGGAGTGTCCGAGAAACGGAACTCCGCATGGACACACTGGCGCAAAGTGAGTCCATTTTCGCGCTTTCCAATGGTCACATTGGAATACGTGGCAACCTCGATGAGGGGGAACCGCATGGTCTTCCCGGCACCTATCTGAACTCTTTTTATGAGCTGCGCCCTTTGCCCTACGCTGAGGGGGGCTATGCCTATCCCGAGTCCGGGCAGACGGTCATCAACGTTACCGACGGGAAATTAATCCGTCTCCTCGTCGATGATGAACCTTTTGATATTCGATATGGCGATATACAGAGCCACGAACGGGAACTAGACTTGCGTAACGGAGTGCTGCGGCGTAAGGTTCACTGGACTTCTCCTTCGGGTCGCTCCATCAAAGTCTCGTCTACCCGCATGGTCTCTTTCACGCAGCGAGCCATTGTGGCAATCAACTACGAGGTTGAGCCGGTTGATGCTCCGGTACGTGTGGTTCTACAATCCGAGCTGGTTGCCAACGAGGCGCTTCCGTCACAGAGTAAAGACCCGCGCGTAGGAGCCGCGTTGGAGTCGCCCCTCGAAAGTGATGAACATCAAGCGCAAGGGACCATAGGGCTGTTGGTACATCACACCCGTGTCAGCAAACTGTTGATGGGGGCCGCAATGGATCACCACATTGAGGGGCCTGACGGCATGAACATCGCGGCAGAAAGTATTCCTGATATCGCCCGCATCACAATCACAGGACGACTTCGTCCAGGCGAGAAACTTCGCATCGTCAAGTTCATTTCATATGGCTGGTCAAGCCTGCGCTCGCGGCCTGCCATCCACGACCAGGTCATGGCTGCGCTCTCAGGCGCTCGCTTAACCGGCTGGGATGGCCTGCTCGACGAGCAGCGAAGCTACCTGGACGAATTCTGGGCCAATGCAAACGTCGAGTTTGAGGGCGACCCCGAGATTCAACAGGCGGTGCGCTTCGCCCTCTTCCAGGTACTTCAGGCGGGCGCGCGCGCAGAACGGCGGCCCATTCCGGCGAAGGGACTGACCGGCCCGGGCTACGATGGACATGCCTTCTGGGATACGGAAACCTTTGTCCTGCCCGTACTGACCATGACCATGCCTCACGCCACCGCCGATGCGCTACGCTGGCGGTATTCCATCTTAGACCTGGCGCGGGAACATGCGCGTCAATTGGGGCTGCGCGGCGCTGCCTTCCCCTGGCGCACCATCAGAGGCACCGAGTGTTCGGGATACTGGCCCGCCGGTACTGCTGCTTTCCATATCAACGCTGACATCGCCTACGCGGTTATTCATTACGTAGAGGTCACTGGCGACACGGCATTTGAAGAGGAGATCGGCCTGGAAATACTCGTCGAGACGGCCCGGCTCTGGCGATCGCTGGGCTACCTCAACCAGGATACGAATTTGTTCCGCATTGACGGCGTAACGGGGCCTGACGAATACAGCGCCATTGCTGACAACAACGTCTACACAAACCTCATGGCGCAGCGTAACCTGCTCTGGGCAGCCGAGGGCGTGAAACGCTTTCCAGAGAAGGCAAAAGCGCTGGGCGTTGAAGCGGATGAGGCCGAGAGCTGGCGCGAGGCCGCCGAGAAGATGTACATTCCCTACGATGAGCGCCGCAACCTGATTCCTCAAGCGGAGTGTTTTACCGAACACGAGGTATGGGATTTTGCTAACACCAAACCTGACCAGTATCCGCTGCTGCTGCACTTCCCCTACTTCGACCTCTATCGCAAGCAGGTAATCAAGCAGGCCGATCTCGTTCTCGCTATGTATTTGCGCGGAGATGCTTTCACCGCCGAGCAAAAAGCGCGCAACTTCGCGTATTATGAGGCGCTGACAGTGCGCGATTCCTCGCTTTCGGCCAACACCCAGGCTGTCATTGCCGCCGAGGTAGGACAGTTGGATCTGGCCTATGATTACCTGGCGGAATCAGCGTTCATGGATATCCACGACCTGGAGCATAATGTAAAAGATGGCGTTCACATGGCTTCGCTGGCCGGAGCCTGGATTGCGCTGGTCGCAGGTTTCGGCGGCATGCGCGTGCAACACGGCTCGCTCTACTTCATGCCCCGGCTGGTTGAGAGAATGAAACGGCTTGCTTTCCACCTGCGCTTTCAAGACCGCCGCCTGCGTGTTGAGGTAACGCCGGAAGAAGCTACATACCGCCTGCTCGATGGCTCATCTCTATGCATCTACCATCACGGTGAAGAGGTCAATCTGAGTGCGAATAAACCCGTGAGCCGACCTATTCCGCCTATTCAGGCCGGGCCGCGTCCCACACAGCCACCTGGACGCGAACCACTTTCAAGGGACGAGCGACCACAATCCACCATGCCAACATGAGAAGGAGATTCACTTGCCCGATTCCATGTTTTTCCCTTTTATCGCTTGCATTGGATTAGCCTTGTAGTTTACAATATTCCTATACAACAACATATCGTCTGCTAGGGGAGCTCGGTGCAGCCGGGCTGAGAGCACCACCGGAGTGTGTGGCGGACCCTCGACCTGATCTGGATAATGCCAGCGAAGGGAAAGCGTCGATAACTGCAACAAGGTTCATCCTGTCTTTCCTGTCTGTTAACTCGCTCCTGCACCCGAACTCCCCTGCTCTCGCACCCAGGAGAACGCCTATGTCACCTACTACTACTACTACTCAGGCCGGACCAGAGAAGGCGGGGAAGAAACTTAGCGACCACTTGCGCGAGCAAGTATTACCACTCTGGCAGAAGCAACTAGCGCATCCTTTTGTCGTTGGGCTGGGCAATGGCAGTCTGCCGCAAGCCAACTTCGAGTTCTATATTCGCCAGGATGCACTTTTCCTCGACGAGCTGACCAAAACCTTCGCCTATGCTGTCACTAAAACCACCAATCATGATGAAATGGAACAGCTTGGCCAATATATCTTGAATACCCTCCTGGTCGAAGCTGAACTCCATCGCCGTTATGCAGAGCGTTTTGGACTTACGCCAGAAGAGATGACCGCAACGCTCATGGCTCCTACCAATTATGCTTACACCCGTCACCTGCTCTCTATTGCCGCGACCGGAACCTTGCCCGAAATCCTCACCGCTATCCTTCCCTGCGCCTGGATATATGCCGAAATCGGGCATCATCTGGTCCGTAATGGCCATCCTTCATCAGACCACCCCTATGCAGACTGGCTGGCAACCTATACCTCGCCAGATTTCGATGCTGTAGGCATATGGATACGCGAGCGGCTGGATGCACACGCTGCCAGCCTCAGCACAGAGCAAGAAACGCGACTGCACAACATTTTCCTGCTTAGCACACGCTACGAGTGGCTTTTCTGGGACATGGCCTGGAAATTAGAGGAGTGGCCATCATGAGGTTTATCAGGAGCAATACGGGAGCAACCAGACAAGGCTTACCACGCGCATTAACGATTGCTGGCTCGGACTCAGGAGCGGGCGCGGGAATTCAGGCCGACTTGAAAACCTTCGCCGCCTTAGGAGTCTATGGTCTCTCAGCCATCACCGCCATTACTGCACAGAATACCAGAGAGGTACGTGCTGCTCTGAATCTTCCTCCTGAGTTGATTGAGGCACAAATCGAGGTCGTGCTTGAAGACATTGGCGCTGATGCTGCTAAAACCGGTATGCTTTCCAGCCCGGCAATCATCGAAACCGTGGCAAAATGTGCCGCTCGCTGGCATTTACGCCTGGTTGTTGATCCAGTGATGGTAGCCAAAAGTGGAGATCACTTGCTTCAGCCTTCAGCAGTGGCTACGCTTACCTCCACCCTCCTGCCACTGGCCGAGGTGGTGACACCCAATCTCTACGAGGCTGAGGTGCTGACCGGGCAGCGCATTGAGACGATCAGCGAGATGCGCGCTGCAGCGCAGGCTATTCACGGCCTGGGTCCTCGTCATGTTGTGGTGAAGGGAGGTCATCGTGTGGCCGATCCTGTCGATGTGTATTTTGATGGTGAACACTTTACCGAACTGCGTGCCGACTTTATCCAGACGCCACATACACATGGTACAGGTTGCACTTTCTCGGCAGCCATAGCAGCGTTCATGGCGCGTGGGTTAGCCGTCAATACTGCTATCGCCGAGGCCAAGCGCTATATCACTGAAGCCATCCGCCATGCTCCCGGCATAGGCAATGGGCATGGGCCTGTAAGCCATTTCTGGCAATGGCAATCATAAGGTCGTCTTTTCCATCAATCAAGTCATATCGAGGGAGAGAAATCAAAAATGATGAATAACAGCGAAAAAAGCCTGCCATCCCTTGCACCCCTACTGAGCCGCGTCCGCGAGCAACGCCCCCTGGTTCATCACATCACCAACCTGGTTGTCATGAACGATACGGCGAATATCACGCTGGCCATCGGAGCCTCGCCGGTAATGGCTCACGCGCTTGAAGAAGTAGAAGAGATGGTCAGGCTGGCGCAAGTGCTGCTCCTCAACATTGGCACGCTGACTCCGCAGCAGATTGAGGCCATGCTGCGCGCTGGAAAGCGAGCCAATGAACTCAATATACCAATTGTGCTTGACCCAGTAGGCGCAGGCGCAACCAGCCTTCGCACGCAAAGCGCTCTGCGCTTACTACGTGAACTACGCATCTCTGTGCTGCGTGGAAATGCATCAGAGATCGGCACGCTGGTTGGCGTAACGGCGGAGACCAGGGGAGTCGATTTTATTTCCCTCGCAGAGGATCGTGAGGTGGTTGCGGTACGAGCGGCACGCGAGTTCGCCTGTGTGGCAGTCGTGACCGGAGCGCGCGACATCATTACCGATGGCAAACGCCTGGCGCGGGTAGATAATGGACACCCACTGCTCGCAACCATCACAGGAAGCGGATGTATGGCAACAACGCTGGTAGCAGCATGTACGGCAGTCGAGCCGGACGCGTGGCTTGCAGCTACAGCAGGTCTGGTAACGATGGGGTTAGCAGGCGAAATAGCCGCAACAAAGGCAGGCGGGCCAGGCACGTTCCGCTCTCATTTACTTGACGCAGTGGCAGCGTTAAATGAAGAGACGCTTGCTCAAGGGCAGAAAGTGAGTCACCTTCATGTCGCTTGAATCCAGGCAGCATCAAAGCGATGCATTCCGGTTCAATGATCTTGCGTCAAAACTGGCATTGCATGTATTAACAGACCGGTACTGGGCACGTGGACGAGATATGCTCACTGTGGCAGCGGCAGCGCTTGATGGGGGCGCTACCGTCATCCAGTTACGGGACAAGGAAGCCAGCACACGTACCCTCATCGAGGAAGGACTGGCTTTACGCGCACTGACGAGAGAACGAGGGGCCTTGTTTATTGTGAATGATCGCCTGGATGTCGCGCTGGCGGTAGAGGCTGACGGCGCTCATGTTGGTCAGGATGACATGCCAGTAGCGCTCGCGAGACGATTGCTAGGAAAAGAGCGCATCCTGGGAGTGTCGGCAGCAACACTAAAAGAGGCAGAGGAGGCTGCTGCTGGTGGCGCAGATTACCTGGGGGTTGGTCCCATTTTCCCATCGCGTGGAAAGTTAGATGCTGGGCCAGCTACTGGTACAGAGTTACTGACCATTCTGGCCCGGCGCTACACGCTCCCACTCGTCGCCATTGGCGGCATCACTACTGAGAACGCGACAGCTGTCATACAAGCAGGCGCAATTGGGGTAGCCGTCATCACGGCCATCGTCGCAGCCGATGACATCACGGCTGCCACACACCACATGCGAAGCGCTATTGAGGGTGGGTTGAAAGCCTGATAGCACCTCACTCAAAAAGTTTCCCGGTCAAGATGCCGTCACTGCAAATGAGCGCGTCTTGACCGGGAGAATCACTGCAATTTCCATTCTGGCTAGAGCTATTGGCTACCAAAAACAAGCTATGCTATCATTACTACATGACAGAAAACGAAAAAAATGCTATCCAGGAACTGCATGCCTACATTCGTGGCGTTGTACAGGGAGTAGGCTTCCGCTACTTTGTCATCCAGCGAGCTAACCAGCTTCGCCTGCATGGCTATGTACGCAATAGAAGCGACGGCAGCGTCGAGGTGCTGGCTCAGGGGCCAAAAGATGCGCTTGAGCGGCTGGAGGTCATGCTCAGGCAAGGACCTTCGGGCGCTTCTGTCGATGAGGTGCAGGCACAGTGGCGAGAACCCTCGGAACACTTTCGAGGCTTTCATATCCGCTGGTAATCTTCCGCGTAGTGCTGGCAAACAAGAGGATAAAGGCCTATTTTCCGGCCAGAGAGTAGTTTTTTTCGCCCGCTCATGCTACAATGGGCACGCAAGACGCTCATGCCGAAATGCAATTCTACATGTGAAACCACCTGGAACGGCCCCGTTGTTCGTTGGTGCGTAGAAGAGGTAGTTTATGATTGATCGCGAAACAGTTAAAAACGTGGCAAAGCTGGCTCGTTTAGGTATGACTGAAGAAGATATTGAAGTTTTTGGCAACCAGCTTTCCGTTATTCTAGAAAATATCGCCATTTTGCAGGAAGTCGATGTTAGCGGCGTTTCACCAACCGCCCATGCCTCGCGGCTCAGCAATGTGATGCGTCCCGATATTCCGCAGCCATCCTATCCACCACAGGCCCTGCTGGCAAACGCGCCCGACCAGGAAGATAACTGTCTCAAAGTTCGCGCGGTGCTGGAGGAATCGTAAATGACGGAACTTTATGAACTGACGATACACGAAGCAGGGGATCTGCTGCGCGCAGGAAAGATCTCCTCGGTTGAATTGACGCGGGCGCATCTTGACCGCATACGCGCCGTAGACGACAAGGTACGCGCCTACACACTGGTAACAGACGACCTCGCTATGAAACAGGCAGAGGAGGCAGACCGGCGTTTCCGCAGTGGAGCAACGGTCTCGCCATTGACCGGCATTCCTTTAGCTATCAAAGATGTCATCTGCACGCAAGGAATTACGACGACCTGCGGCTCCAATATGCTGAAAGATTTCAGGCCGCCTTATGACGCGACCGTGATGGAGCGGCTGAACGCGGCGGGCGCGGTCATGCTTGGCAAAACGAACATGGACGAGTTCGCGATGGGTTCCTCTACGGAGCATTCGGCGTTCTTCACCACGCAAAACCCGTGGGATCTCAAACGGGCACCAGGCGGCAGCAGTGGCGGCTCGGCGGCGGCTGTAGCGGCAGGTATGGCGATGGGAGCGCTCGGCAGCGACACAGGTGGGTCGATTCGCCAACCCGGCGCGCTCTGCAATGTGGTTGGCCTGAAGCCAACCTATGGGCGTGTTTCGCGTTTTGGCCTGGTGGCTTTCGCATCCTCGCTCGACCAAATCGGGCCTTTTGCGCGCAATGCTCGCGATGCCGCGCTCATCCTGCAAGCCATCGCGGGACCTGATCTACGCGATTCGACCTGTTCACCACAGGAAGTACCGGATTACAGCCAGCGCTTGAATGATGGCATTCGCGGTTTGCGTATCGGCGTGCCAAAGGAATACTGGGTCGATGGCACCCAACCCGGCGTCGTGTCGGCGGTGCGGCAGGACATCGAGAAGTTGCGCGAGCTGGGGGCCGAAATCGGGGAGGTTTCGCTGCCACATACGAAGTATGGCGTGCCGGTGTACTATATTATCGCTCCGGCAGAGGCCAGCGCCAACCTCGCCCGCTACGACGGCGTCAAATACGGCTACTCCTATCGCGATACCGATGATATGTGGGAAGCATTGGAAAAGACGCGCGAATATGGCTTCGGGCAGGAGGTCAAGCGGCGCATTATGCTGGGCACCTACGCGCTCTCTTCGGGCTATTACGACGCCTACTACAAGCAAGCGGAGAAAGTGCGCTCGCTGATTACCGAAGACTTTGTGCGCGCCTTCGAGCAGTTCGATGTGCTGGTCAGCCCGGCCTCGCCCTCGGTCGCGTTCAAGCTGGGGGAGATCACTGACCCCTACGAAATGTACCTGCAGGACGTGTTCACCATTCCAGCCAACCTGGCTGGTATCTGCGGCGTCTCAATTCCCGGCGGCTTCAGCGATGGCCTGCCCGTCGGTCTGCAACTGCTCGGAAACTTTTTCGCCGAGGCCACGATTTTGCGCGTGGCAAACGCGTTTGAACAAGTAACGGACTATCACACCAAATGGCCGACCGGAATTTAAGCCGGAGTGGGGCACATCCCCATTCCGGTATGGCTAATGAAGATTGAGAAAGCAAAAGGGTAGATGCAAACATGTCATCCTGAGCGCAGCGAAGAATCTCCTGGCATACCGAAGCGGCATAGGGCGGCCTACCGATCCTTCGCTGCGCTCAGGATGACAGAAGGCGTCTCCCCTACTTGTACATCACCGTTCATTAACCATACCGCCACATCTAACAACGAAGTGCTGGAGGCTTAGCAGAGCATGCGCCGTCTCATCGGGTTGATCTTATTGTTGGTAGCCATCTGTTTGCTCATCGCGGCCCCGATTGTGGCCTTTACTCCGCTCGGCACGCATATTTTTGACGATACAGCTACGCCAACCCTGCCGCCCTTGACGGTACCACCTTTTACGCCGGTTCCTACCCAGAAACCTGTTCCTGTCCTGACTATCAAAGGCAGTCCGCCACCGATTACCGCCAACGAGGCAATTCTGGTGGATAATGATACTGGGCACATCCTCTACGAGCTAAACGCCGAACATCCGCAGCCAATGGCAAGCACCACAAAAATTATGACCGCCGTGATTGCCATTCAGACGGCGAATCTCAATACGCTGGTTCCTGTCCACCAGGACGCCATTAACGAAGTGACCGCCAATCACGGCAGCAACGCACAGCTTGTCGTGGGAGATCGGCTCTCTCTACAGGATATGCTCTACGGTCTGATGCTGCCTTCAGGCGACGATGCCGCGATTGCCATTGCCGATGCCCTGGGAGGTTCAGCAAGCAATTTCGTCAACATGATGAACCTGTTCGCCTATCGCCTGCACCTGTTCCAAACACACTACATCAACCCCGATGGGCTGACCTATTACTACGGCGACAATATTCCCATTCCGGGCCATTACACGACCGCCTATGACCTTGTGCGACTGGCGCGCTACGCAATGTCAATCCCGTTATTCGCGAAAATCGTCGCCACAAAGCATTACACAGTAGCCGCGAGCAGCGCCCACCACGCCTATAGCTGGGATAATACCAACACCCTGCTCAACACGTATTCCGGCATGACCGGCATCAAAACGGGTTTCACGCTGGAGGCTGGAGCCTGCCTGGTGTTTTCAGCCACCAGAAATGGGCATCACCTGATCGGGGTGGTGCTGCACAGCATCGATGAAAATCACCGCTTCACTGACGCGGAATCGCTGCTCAATTGGGGGTTCTCGCTGCCGGTGGAGGTGCCGGTTCCTGGAACCACTATTCCGGCCATTATACAGTAGGCAACTTTGGAAAATAATTCGGATTCTGCGAAAAGTCAAAAGCCTCTAGAAAATCTCCTATATGCGCGAGGCCATCACGCGGCGGGGCAGGCGGACCGTATGACTTGCCGTTGGCGGCGTCATTGTTTGTGCAGGGGGTTGATTTGTCGAATTGGTGATTGACGCTGGCGAGGGTGGGCAGGCCGAAACGACGCTCGATAAACTTGAGGATCGAACTGTGTTCGTATAAGTGACCGGAAAGATAGCCGCGCCGGACCCAGGGCGAAATGACAAGCATGGGCACGCGCATCCCCATGCCGTAGGCGTCAACCTGCGGAGGCGGAACATGATCGAAGAAACCGCCGCCTTCGTCATAGGTCAAAAAGAAGGCCGAATAATACCAGCTTGACGAGCTTATCAGGGCGTTGATGAGCTTCGCCATTTCGCGCTGCCCCGAAAGGATGTCGGCAGGTGGATGCTCGCTGTACAGCGCATCCGAGATCACAAAAGAAACCTGCGGCAGGCTGTTGTTATTCACATCGTTGAAGTAATCGGACGATGTATACGAGAGCCGCCTGTCGTTCTGCCACTTCTTAAAAAAGGGCAGCGGGTTGATGAACTCCACTTCGGGTACGCTGCCCAGGCCTGTTCCCAGATTATAACATTTCCAACTGATATGATGGGCGTCGAGCAGGTCAACAATCGTCGGGAAATCCAGGCTTGCGCGTGGAATGCGAGTATGAATGGTAATGCCGCCGGATGTTCCTGCCCACAGAGCAAGCCGATTGGGCAGTGTAGGTCCAAGCTGGTAGCAGAAGTAGTTGCCACAAAGCGTGAAATTATCAGCGAGCGCGTAGTAGTAGGGCAAATCCGACTTATCGTAGTAGCCGAGGGCGGTTTTGCCATTAGTGATGTAAAAACCATCCATCTTGCCAGAGTCCCATTCACTATGAATGGCCTGCCAGGTATGATTGGGATTGCCGGTAATATGCGTTTTGAAGTGTTGAGGCGCTACGAGGCCGCCTTTGCCATCGGGCTGCGCGTAACCACTGGGAACGCCAAATTTTCCGGCGTGAGGATAAAAGCCAAAGTACTCGTCAAAGGTGCGATTTTCCTGGACGGCTATAAGAATATGCTCGATAGTATTGAGGCTCCCTTTGCCTGTAAAGGGTGAGGGAGAAGGAGGGGGATTCGATGTAACAGAAGAGCAGGCATCCAACGCCAGGCCCGCGCCAGCTATTCCGCCAAGCATGCGTAACACATCCCGGCGCGAACGTGGGTTTTGCAGTATATTGTGCCAGTCTTCTTTTTCCATGCGAACCCTTTTCTTGCATGTACCTGCCTATGATACTCACAAAAATTGTATCATAGGCAGGCAGCTTCTACCCTCAAAAAGTGGGCAGATTAGGATAATAGTTGGGGTTCTGTGTAAAGTCGAAAGCCTCGTAGAAATCACCGATCTGCTTCAGACCATCGCGTGGTGGAGCAGCCGGGCCGGTTGGTTTGCCGTTAGCAGCATCATTGTTCGCGCCGGGCGTTGATTTATCGAAGTCGTGATTGACGCTCGCCAGCGAGGGCAGGCCAAAGCGCCGCTCGATAAACTTCAGGATCGAGGCGTGTTCGTAGACCTGACCGGAGACATAGCCGCGCTTCGCATAGGGAGAAACGACCGTCATGGGAACGCGGAATCCCGGGCCGTAGGCATCAAATTGCGGCGGCGGCACGTGATCGAAGAACCCGCCGCCCTCGTCGTAGGTCAGGAAGAGAGCAGAGCTTTGCCACGCGCTCGAGTGAATCAGCTTATCGATGACATCCGCCATTTTCTGCTGTCCCATCTGGATATCTGCCGGTGGGTGTTCGCTTATCAACTCCTCGGTGATTAAGAAAGAGACCTGCGGCAGGGTTCCGGCGTCGAGGTCGGCATGGTAGTCGTCTTCTGTGTAGAAGAGACGCGGATCGTTCTGCCAGCGCTTGAAGAAGGTCAGGGGGTTAAAATGTTCCAGCGAGACAGTGCTGCCGAGGCCCAGGCCCAGATTGTAACACTTCCAGGAAATCTTGTACTGATCGAGCAGGTCAACGATGGTGGGAAAATCGAGCGCTCCGTTGCTGATCGAATCGCTTGTATATCCCCCACATGTTGCCGCTACCAGCGAAGTACGATTGGGAACCGTCGGGCCGAGTACAGAGCAAAAATACTTGCCACAAAGGGTAAACGCGCCAGCCAGGGCATAATAATACCCGAGATCGGAGCCATCATAGTAGCCGAGCGCGTCGTCGCCATCAGTGGTGTAAAAGCGATCCATTTTCCCCCGGTCCCACTCGCTGTGAATGGATTGCCAGGTGTGGGAGGGATCGCCCGTGATGGAAAAATCGAAATGGTGCGGTGTCACTGTGCCGCCGTTGCCATCAGGTTGCGAATAATTCGCGGGAACGCCGAAAGCCCCCGCGTGGGGATAATAGCCAAAATAATGGTCGAAAGTCCGATTCTCCTGACAGGCAATCAGCACGTGATTGATGGGATTCGCATCGCTCGAGGCGGCCACTTTGCGGGCAGCTAACACGCCTGCATCGATGGTCAGACCAGCGCCAGCGAGAATACCGAGGTTGCGTAATGCTTTGCGGCGGGATTGACGGGTGTGAAACCAGCGTCGCACATTCATGAAGCATACTCTCCTTACAGAAAATAATCTGTCTAATAAAACGCCTGCTTGAAGATGATTTCCATACAAAACAAAAAATAGCTCGCTTGAAATACAAGAAATTCTGTGTAACTACTAGCAAGGTTGCCATAAACATGGTAGAATAGCCTCACCATATGCTCTTATCAATTCTGCGAAATGAGTACACATGTATGCGTTACGCCATTTTTTCAGATATTCACGCCAATCTGGAAGCGCTAGAGGCCGTCCTGGCAAAAATTGACGAAATTAGAGAGAAAGAACCCATCGATCAGATCTGGTTTCTTGGAGACCTCGTTGGCTATGGCCCGAACCCCAACGAATGCATCACGAAGTTACGCGAGCGAACGGATGTGATTATTGCTGGAAACCATGATTGGGCAGCAGTCGGCAAGATTGATCTGGAAGATTTTAGCGCAGCAGCACGCATTTCGGCAGAATGGACCGCCGAACAACTGACTGAGGAACATCGCGCCTTTTTAAGCGACCTACCTGAACGCCTGCAAATCGGTGAAGTGACGCTGGTACACGGCAGTCCCTTTGGCCCGCTTTGGGAGTATCTGACATCAGAAGTGCTGGCCGAGCGCAGTTTTCAACACTTCTATACCACGTATTGTTTTGTTGGACACACGCACGTTCCGGTCATTTTTATCCAGCCCGATACCATCGCTACAGAGCCGACCCACCCTCTCACAGAGACAGTTGAACAGGCGGATGAAGAGGAAAATCATAACCACACGCAGGAGCATGAAGAGGAAGCCACGGAAATCGTAGCAGTTCGTCCCCCGACACAGCCATTGACGCTTCCAAATACTCCACTGGAGAGCGCGATAAGCGCATATCGCGATCCGGCGAGCGGGCAGGCTGTCACCGAGGAAGCGGCCAATGTCATTATCGAGCAAAAGCTCACCGCAACGGAAGCAACGGGAGAGGTTGCTGCTTCAACAGAAGAGGAACAGCCTTCTACCTCGGTTGCTATGTTAGACGAGCAAGATGCAGAGGAAACATCAATCACCGAGGACGAACAGGGGAACATTGCTCCTGAAGAAGAACCATCAGCCCTCAGTCCTGTAGACCAGGTATCAGAGGTTTTTGTCGAGGAGGCAAGCGAGGAAAAACGCGAGAACGAGACGGAAGCTGAGACGGATGAACATTTGAATAACGAGATTGAGGAACTGCTCACGCTGCTGGGCCTCTCTCAGAGCATGATTCAGGTGACAAACGAAATGCTGACGCCGCCAGAGGGACGTTGGGAATGTCCGGAGGGATACCGGGCAATCATTAATCCCGGTGGAGTAGGCCAGCCACGCGATGGCGACCCACGCGCCGCATTTATGATTTATGATACTGAAAAGGGCTTTGAATTCTATCGTGTAGAGTATGCCATCGAAAAAACGCAGGAAAAAATCATCAAGGCCGGATTACCGCAATACCTGGCAGTGCGCCTGGCATATGGTCGCTAAAGCAGCTATGAAATGAAGCTAATCATTGGCATAGGGAATTTTGTTGAAGAAGAGGATATGAAACTGGTAATTGGCCTGGGAAATCCAGGCATGGCATATGAGCGAACCCGGCATAACATTGGTTTTCGAGTCGTTGATAAACTGGCGGCAAAGCTGGGCTGGCAATGGAACGAACGACGAGCCAGAGCCGTCCTGGCAAGCGGGCACATCGGACTTGAGAAAGTAGTACTCGCCAAGCCGCTCACCTATATGAACCTGAGCGGTGAAGCTGTCGGTGAATTGATGCGCTGGTATAAAATCCAGCCAGAAGATATCCTGGTCGTCTATGACGAACTCGATCTTCCCGTTGGGAGATTGCAACTGCGCACAAAAGGTAGCGCCGCCGGGCACAATGGGGTCAGCAGTATCATCCATCACCTGCATACCGATGTTTTTCCTCGCCTACGCATTGGAATCGGTCATCCAACGCACAAAAACATGCAGGGAAAAGACTATGTACTCGGCATTCCGCCAACTGACGAACGCATCCTGCTTGAGATAGCTGAAGACCGGGCGGTAGAAGCCATTCAAATGGCGATTGCGCAGGGCATCAGCACCACCATGAACATCGTCAATGCTGACCCGGAAAAGGCAGCACGTAAAGAGGCCGAACGGCTCCGAAAGCAGCAGGAACGCGAGGAACGCGAACGCTTGAAACGCGAGGCAGAGCGACTGAGAGAGGAAAATCAGCCCGGAGAAGATGTATCAGAGTCTCAAAAAGACAACTGAATGATGGTACAAAACAGGGGCGTTCCGCAAGGTGAACGCCCCTTTATTATTACAGATGGCTGTCGTTATCAAACGGAGGCGACAACGGCTCTTTTCCCTCTACCGTGTAACGCTGATAGGCAACATAGGAATAGATGGTGAGGATAACCACCGACAGGAGAAGCGGCACCATCAAGCCCCACAGGCGCACAGGCGGGAAGAAACTGGTAATCACGCCGATAAGACCAGAAAGGACAAACAGCCAGCCGCCTAGACGGTGCGTGCGCTCCCATACAACGTCACTTGCCAGCGTCCAGGGTGTGCGAATTCCGGCCCAGAAATTGCGCCGCAGTTTGCCGAGGTAGTTGCCAATGAACATCATCAGGGCGGAGACGGACAGCGAGACCACAAACACTACATCGATGCGGATGCCCAACCCTATCGCTGTAACGAGCATTTGAATCACCAGCATGAGCAGCAACACGCCAACCAGGATGAAATTGATCACTTCTCTGTTCGCGGTGCGCTGGTTCTGGTATCCCAATCTGGGTCCGACCTGGGTGACAAAACGCAGGATGAAGAAAACAAACAGGCTTATCGCCGGAAAGAGGACAGCGCTGGCCCATTTCGGCAGGTAGCCGTCGATCTGTCCGGCAGCATTCCAGTGCGAGGGCACCTGGGCGGGTAAAAGAGGATAGCTCACAATAGCAACAATAACCTGCGCTACCACGATCAACAGGGCCAGTAAAGCAGAAGGCGCTGTGAAAGCAGAGCGCGTGCTTATTTTATCACTGGTATTATCCACATCACTCATGATGTTTCCTCCAGATCATTCTCATCATGTTCATCATTCATTGATTCAGACGATTGCTCAAGATGCGTACCAAATGATTCAGAATTATTCTCCATACCACCAAGCCAGCCCAATATCTCGGTCAACAGGTCCTGGAAAACGGTCGTATTGAGCGAGTAGACTTGAAACTGCCCCCGGCGCTCTACACGAACGAGATCAGCCATTTTCAACACCATCAAATGATGCGAAAGCGCGGTTCTGCCAATCCCCGCGTATTCTGCCAGTTCCCCAGCCGTTCGTTCGCCTCCGCGCAAATACTTCAAAATGCGCCGCCGTGTCGGGTCGGCAATCGCTTTATAGGCCTCTTGCATAGTCCCACAAACAACTTTCTTCGCTCACATTCAATATTTCAGCATTTACTGAAATATTAACATGAAAAAGGGGGATTGTCAAGGATGGTCAAAAGAAAAGCACCTGGCATATAGGAATGAGGCCAAAGTATAAAGAGTGAGGAGAGGAAGGATGGTGGCAGGTCGTCTGTCTCACCTCCGCCAGAGCAGGGAATAGCCTGATTTCCGAAGCTCAAAACAAAAGAGTTCCTTCCATTCTCATTGTATCATCTCCTGTCAATTCGCACACTGCCTTTTTGGACGATTTTTTTGGGCGTCCTTTCCTCTATACTCAGACGGAAGCGATGCGCGTCTTTCGCACTCGCGCTGAAAGCGCTCCTTAGAGCAAAGAGACCGCTCGTGTGTACTCAAAAAGCACAGGCTTTATCAGGTGTGGGCTTGATTCTCGTCGCGCGCGAAAGGAGACAAACCTATGAGTTCCTATATGCTTGATTTGCAGGATATTGACAAAACAAAACTCATGCTTGTTGGGGGGAAAGGCGCGAACCTGGGGGAACTTACCAGGATTGAAGGAATACATGTACCGGATGGCTTTTGTATTTCTACTGAAGCCTCTACCAGTATCATTGGGAAAACGTCGTCGATAAATGCATTACTTGATCAGTTATCGCTTCTAAAGGTGGAAGACCGGGATAAAATTGCTGAGCTTAGCGCTGAGATTTGCAGGATCATCGAAAGGATGGCCATTCCTGAAGACATTCAGGAAGAGATCACGAGCTTCCTCTCCCGTCTTGGAGAAAACAATGCCTATGCAGTACGCTCCAGCGCCACTGCCGAGGATTTACCGGTCGCTTCCTTTGCAGGCCAGCAGGATACCTACTTGAACATTATCGGCAAGCAGGCAATCCTCAAACATATCAGCAAGTGCTGGGCATCGCTCTTTACCGAGAGAGCCGTAATTTACCGCATTCAAAACGGCTTCGACCACCATAAAGTCAGCCTGGCTGTGGTTGTGCAGAAGATGGTCTTCCCGCAGGTGGCAGGAATTGTGTTTACTGCCGATCCCGTCACTTCTAATAGGAAAGTGTTATCCATTGATGCCAGCTTCGGACTCGGTGAGGCCCTGGTTTCCGGCTTAGTGAATGCTGATAGCTATAAAGTCCGTAACGGCAAGATTATCGAGAAGAAGATAGCCACCAAAAAGCTGGCTATGTATGCCTTAAAAGATGGCGGCACAAAAGCAGAGGAGATTGAGCCTGAGAAGCAGAACAAACAAGCGCTAACAGAAGAGCAGATTTTGCAGCTTGAGCGCATAGGCAGAAAGATCGAAGAACATTTCGGTTGCCCCCAGGATATCGAGTGGTGTCTGGTTGATGATACATTTTATATTGTCCAGAGCCGACCCATCACTACTTTATTCCCCATCCCTGAAGCAAATGATTCAGAAAATCACGTATATGTCTCGGTTGGGCATCAACAAATGATGACGGACCCTATAAAACCATTGGGATTGTCTTTCTTCCTGTTAACGACCCCTGCACTTATGCGTAAAGCTGGTGGAAGGCTGTTTGTTGATGTCACACAGAATCTGGCTTCACCTGTCAATAGAGGAATGTTATTAGATGTCATGGGACAACACGATCCGCTCATGAAAGACGCACTTATGACCATCATAGAGCGGGGAGATTTCATCAAATCGTTACCAGATGAGAAGCAAAAAAAGACTGCTGGTAAGAGCAATCAACTTCCGAATTTTAAAACACTCAACGACTACGATCCGGCAATCGTTTCCGAATTGATCAAGCGTAGTGAAACATCGATAGAAGAGCTAAAACAAAACATCCAGACAAAATCGGGCTCGGATCTGATGGATTTTATTCTGGAAGATATCCAGCGATTAAAGAAGATTTTATCTGATCAGCAAGGTTTCGGTGTGTTTATGACTGCTATGAACGCTTCATCATGGCTCAATGAAAACATGATGGAGTGGTTAGGTGAAAAGAACGTAGCAGACACGCTTTCGCAATCTGTACCCAACAATATTACTTCGGAAATGGGCCTGGCGCTACTGGATGTCGCAGATTCGCTTCGTCCTTATTCAGAAGTGATTGCGTATTTGCAACAGGTAAAAGATGAAAACTTTTTGGATGAACTGGTTACGTTCAAAGGAGGAAAAGAAGTCAGAGACGCTATCTCTGATTTTCTCAGCACATACGGAATGCGAGGCGTAGGTGAGATAGATATTACGAGGCCTCGTTGGAGCGAAAAACCAACCATACTTGTTCCCTTGATTCTCAGTAACATCAAAAACTTTGAACCAGGAGAAGGCAAGCGCAGATTTGAGCAAGGGCGACAGGAAGCGTTGAAAAAAGAACAAGAGCTTTTAGAGCGATTGAAGCGATTACCGGATGGTGAAAAGAAAGCCAAAGAAACACAACGCATGATTAGCCTCATGCGGAATTTCATCGGCTATCGTGAGTATCCAAAATACGGCTTAGTTAATCGCTACTTCGTGTACAAGCAGGCATTACTGAAAGAAGCCGAACGACTCGTGCAAGCTGGTGTTCTTCGCGAAAAAGAAGATATCTACTATCTCACGTTTGAAGAACTTCGCGAAGTTATACGCACACATACTCTGGATTACCAGATCATCAACAAACGCAAAGACGAGTACAAATTCTATGAAAAACTCACGCCGCCACGTGTTATCACGTCTGATGGTGAAATCATTGTCGGTAAGTACAAACGAGAACATCTCCCAGCCGAAGCGCTTGCAGGTCTACCTGTTTCTTCTGGAGTGATAGAGGGACGAGCGCGTGTCATTTTACACATGGAAGACGCTGATCTGGAAGATGGAGATATATTAGTCACCTCCTTTACTGACCCTAGCTGGACACCATTGTTTGTCTCCATAAAAGGCCTGGTCACGGAGGTTGGTGGACTGATGACCCATGGAGCGGTTATCGCGCGCGAATATGGCTTACCGGCAGTTGTCGGAGTGGAAAATGCTACCAAACTGATAAAAGATGGGCTGCGAATTCGCGTGAATGGAACAGAAGGGTATGTAGAAATCTTGCTAACCCTTTAGTTCATTTACCATTAAGGCTTTCGTCAAGGCTTCAGAAAAAACGGTACTCGCTTCCGTCCAATCATCTACCGGAGTGTAGGTGTATCGTTTCCACGGGTAAGGAAGATCAACGATAAGACCCGGGCGAGGCGCGAGGCGGGCCATCGAGAAGGCATCATGCAGGATGGTACGCTGCTGTAGCCGTTTGCCTGGTTCGCCGAGGGCATGTCCAAACGGCCAGTGCAGGTAGAGAACGCGAGGAGCCTGCACCAGTTCAGCCAGTTCGCGCACCAGGGCAAGCGATACAGTCGTCACTCCCTGAGCCTCAATTTCGCGTGCTAACAATCCAACTGATCGCGTGCAGGCCGGTCAGGCAGGTACAAGCACGACCAGATCGACACTGGCATTAGCCAGCAGCGAACCAACTTTGCGACCTGCAGGCAGCAATTCACGTGGATTATCCACAAACCCGAAGCCGTAACTGGTTTCTGCCACGTGACCAATCACGCCCTCGTCCTCTAATTCTCGCAAACGCTCCAACGGAAAAATCAGGTTGATATCTTGCGCTGCATCGCGGCGATCATAGCGTTCGTGCGTAATGCACAGGTCTTCGTTACTGGCAGTGCGCGGAATTTCTCGATAGGTGGAATCCGAAGGCAAAGCAAATGGCCGATCAGCGCGGCAGTGAACGCCCGAAGTCGTCACCAGTGCCACCGTCGCTTCAGAGAGTGGGCGCTTCAAAGGTGTCCAGGGTATCGTACCGGGCGTACTCAGCTTGAACAAACGCAGTTGAAATCCCCCGGCAGCTTTGCCAATCCAGTAGGCCAGTTTCCTGCCCCACTCCGTATCATTCGTAAGCCGGGCCACCTTTTCTCGCGCGCGGTTAATGGGCGTGATTCCTGATTGCTTGTTCATGGGGACACTCCCCTTTCTGCTTTTGCATCTAACTTCCGGCTATAAGAAAAACATTAAAGTGGAGCAAGCGCTCGCCGCATTGCATCAACCGTTTGATCCGAAATTTGACCTATCGTTTCGCGGTCCAGTTGTTCCCAATGAGCAATTAACCATTGATCGCTCGCGCTATCCAGTGCTTCAATCCAGGCAAAGAGCAAGTCGTCCGTAAGGTCAGTGCGAACGAGGCCAAGCTGTTGCCCTCGCTTCAGGAGCGACATAGCCAATGAGGTGATCTGCCGGGCCAGACTGGCCAGTGGTTCGCGTTGCAACATCGCGGGTGAAAGATGTCCTGCGGCGCGAATTGAAGCGAACAACCAGGGCTTTTCATACGAACGCAGCAAGGGCTGGCGATGCACATCGGCAAAGGTAGTCCAGTAGCTTGCCTCGTCTAACTCATTCACATTTACGCGCAAATCAATGAGTTTTAGACGCTCACTCGCGTGCTGCACTACGGTAAAAAACAGGTCGGCTTTGTCCTCAAAGTAATAGTAAGCGGCTCCTTTACTCATCTGCACCCGTTCGAGGATGCGATTAACCGAGGCATCCTCAAATCCATAACGGCCAAATTCCTGAGCAGCGATATCCAGCAAGCGCTCGCGTTTTTCTAAAGACAGTTTTTCAAATCGGGCATAGGGCACGCGCAACTTCCTTTATTTGGACTGCCTTCTTAGACTACCTGGTCTAAGTATAATTTTTTCTGCTGTTGCTGTCAAGGGTGATGCATGAGCTTGATTTTCCTATTGTAGAGCTTCTTTCAGGACATAAACGGGCAGAACATCGGTATGAAAAACGGCTGAAAAGTTGCAGTTCGAGTGCCATTGGGGTATCATATAAGGAGCAAAGAAAGTATTCTGGGGCGCGTATAATTGTGCCCTATCATCATATAACAGGCTTCGGCACAGCAGGCAGTGCCTCACAGGAGCGGGTCAACTCTGGAGAGGCGCGCTTTGTCATGCCATTTTTGGGAGGAACGTGTGACACTTAAGGGATTACTAACACTTTTAACACAGCGGCCAGAATTTCGCCGCCTGCTGCAACAACTGCAAGAAGCCGAGGGCCTACCGGCTCTCACAGGTATAACAGAAACTGCCCGTCCCTATGTTATCGCTGCCCTTGCCTCAGTTATTAAGTCACCGCTCCTTGTTGTAGTCGCGAACGAAGCCCTGGCATTTCAGATTACAGATACACTCAAGGCGCTGGTACAGCAACCAGAGGATGTGTATTGCTTGCCGGATCGCGATGCACTACCCTATGAGCGGTTGATGAGCGATGCCATCACTACGCAGCAGCGTATGAACGCTTTGATCAGTTTAACGCAGAAACGCAATGCGCTGGTGGTCTGCTCAGCCCGCGCGCTCACGCAGCCGGTCATTCCACCACAGGAACTGGCAGCCGCATTGTATGAACTGCAACCAGGCCAGGAAGTCGACCTCACCTCGATGCTCGATCACCTGTACAACCTGGGATACGAGCCTGTCACGGAAGTAGAGGAACCGGGGCAGTTCAGCCATCGCGGCGGCATTGTGGACCTGTATCCACCGACGCTGTCTCGTCCGGTGCGCATCGAGTTCTTCGGCGATGAAATCGAGTCGCTGCGCACGTTTGACCCCGAAACGCAGCGTTCACTCAATCCTATCGCCACCTGCACTATCAGCCCGGCGCGTGAGGCGCTGCCCTCTCGCGGGCCTGAAGCTGCGCGAGAGCTTGGACGATTGAATGCCAGCATGCTGCATCACGATGCCGAGGAACGCTGGAAACGCGACCTGGAAGACCTGCGCAAGCGGCGCTCATTCGACGATATTACCTTTTACCTGCCCTACCTGCACCCACAGGCGAGTGCGCTGGATTATCTCCCCTCGCGAGGTATCGTGATTCTGGACAATCCTGAAAGTATCCAGAACCATATCGCGGAACTTGAGGGACAGGCGCAGGAGATGAAGGAACGCTTCGAGCAAGACCGCGAGAATCCAACCCAGCTACGTCCTGCCTTCATCAATTGGGAGCAATTAGCGCCGAAGCTGCAACAGCGCCGCCAGTTGCGCTTCGCCGATATTCTTTCTTCCGGCGAATTCGAGGCAGGCCTGCAGGAAGGCACCGAACATCTGATGCCAACCTTTACCACGCCGAACTCATATGGCGGAAGGTTGCGCGCCTTCGTACTGGATTGCCGCAAGGCGCTGGATAATCGCGAGCGCGTCATCATCGTCACGGCACAGGCCCGCCGCATGGCCGAAGTGTTGAGCGATGAAGCCATCCTGGGTCAGAACACCATCCATGTCAGCCCGGGGAGCAATATTAACGATCTGCCAGAAAGCGGTACGCTCACGCTGATTCAGGGACAGATACCCGAGGGCTGGATATCACGCGGTCTGGCGCTTGAGGTCTATACAGATACCGAAATCTTTGGCTGGTCAAAACGCTACAAAAACCAGCGCCGCAAACCCATCACACCCGCGTCTTTCCTTGCCGAGGTCAACGTCGGTGATTACGTGGTTCACCAGGAGTACGGCATTGGCCGCTTCGAGGGGTTGGTCAAGCTCGATAGCACAGGCGTTGAGCGCGAATACCTGCTGATTCGCTATGCTGGAACCGATAAGCTGTATATCCCCACAGATCAACTCGATCGCGTAACCCGCTATATCGGCATGGGCGATGCTGTGCCTGCCTTAAGTAAACTGGGCACATCGGAATGGACGCGCGCGAAATCGAAGGTCAAAGAGAGCGTCAAGGACATCGCCCGCGACCTGCTGCGCCTCTACAGCGCTCGTGAAACCATTCAACGACCCGCGTATCCATCGGATGAAGAACAGCCCTGGCTGCAAGAACTGGAAGCGGCCTTCCCCTATGAAGAGACGCCCGATCAAGCACGCGCCATCGAGGAGGTCAAGGCTGACATGGAACGCCCCCGTCCAATGGATAGACTGGTGTGTGGCGATGTTGGCTATGGCAAAACAGAAGTAGCCCTGCGAGCGGCCTTCAAAGCCGTTCTCGATCAGCGCCAGGTGGCTATCCTTGTGCCGACAACGGTGCTGGCCTTGCAGCACTTTAACACCTTCAAGGAACGTTTGAAAGCCTATCCTGTGCGCGTCGAGTTGCTGAGCCGCTTCCGTTCGGAAAAAGAGCAGAAGCAAATCCTGGAAGATCTGGCTCTGGGCAAAGTAGACATTCTGATCGGCACGCATCGGCTCCTGCAAAAGGATGTCGTCTTCCTCAACCTGGGCCTGCTGATCGTGGATGAGGAGCAGCGCTTCGGTGTGACGCACAAAGAACGGCTCAAACAGATGCGCAACGAGGTAGATGTGCTGACCATGACGGCTACGCCTATTCCGCGCACACTGCACATGTCGCTGGTCAATGTGCGCGATATGAGCGTGATTGAGACGCCGCCGCAGGAGCGTTTGCCCATTCGCACCGCCATACGCGAATACGACGAGAGTTTGATTCGTGAAGCCATCCTGCGCGAGATCGACCGGGGAGGTCAGGTGTTCTTCGTGCATAATCGCGTGCTGGGAATTCAAGTCATCGCGCAGAAACTCCAGCGCCTGATTCCAGAAGCGCGCATCGTAGTAGGGCATGGGCAAATGCCGGAAGACCAGCTAGAACGAGTCATGCTCGACTTCTCCAATGGTGAATACGACGTACTCGTCTCAACGACGATTATTGAAAACGGCCTGGACATTTCCAACGCCAACACGATTATCGTCAATAATGCCGCGCTCTTCGGCCTTTCGCAGTTGTACCAGTTGCGCGGGCGTGTGGGCCGCGCCACACAGCAAGCCTACGCCTACTTTCTGTACAACAAGGATACCAGGCTTACGCCGATACAGGAAAAGCGCCTGCGAGCCATCTTTGAAGCGACGGAGCTGGGAGCAGGCTTCCGTATCGCCATGAAAGACCTCGAACTGCGCGGCGCAGGCAACCTGCTGGGTGCAGAGCAATCCGGCTTTATGAATTCGGTCGGCTTTGACCTGTATTGCAAACTGCTAGCAGAGGCGGTTGAGGAGCTACAGGGCAAACAGGCCGAGGTCAGTTTGCCGAGCGTCACGCTCGACCTGCCACTCAATGCCTATCTACCAGATGAATACGTTGGAGATCGCGCATTGAAAGTCAAGTTCTACCAGCGCCTGGCCACTCTCACCACATCAGAGCAGGTCGAGGCAATGGAGGCCGAGCTGACGGACCGCTTCGGCGAGCCACCTGCGCCCGTGAAGAACTTGCTTGCGATGGTGCGCATGAAGATTGAGGCGGCGCGGCTGGGATACGAAGCCATTTCAGCGAAGGACAACGAATTCGTCTTAACCGTCAAGCGCACTATCATTCCCAACCGCATTCTCCTGTATCGCCGCTTCCGCAATGAGGCGCGAGTACAACAGGGCGTCATTCACATTCCAAAGCGCCTGCTAGGGCCAAACTGGATGGAGCAACTACAGCAGCTATTGCCAACGATCACGTCGGCGGCATAAAAAAGAGAGGGCGCAAGCTGCGTCCTCATCTTCAGCCGTTCCTTGAAAGAAAAGGCTACCATTCCCTTAAAAGGCTACCAATCCCTGAGTTTGTAGCTCCTGTAAAATAAGCTCGATCTCCTGGATATTCTTTCCGGTACAACGCGCGAGATCGGCCACCGTTCGTTTGCCATCCACCAGAAAATAAATAAATCGTTGTCGCCGCGTCAGGGGCAAAGATAAGACTTCGCGTTCCTCTCCCCGTTTCTGGGGGACCAGCCATTCTACTCCTAGAGTAGAAGGCGCATTGCGTGGCATATTATTTCCACCGCCATCATGCGCTTCAATTGCAGGACTATGCACTGCCACACGTGAGGGCGTAGGAAAAGACAAGGAAGCATTGTTCCTGAAAGGATTTCCAGGGGCATAAGGAGACATACCGGTGGTATCCGCTCTAAAGGTTATCTGCACATTACGCCAGAGGAGCAATCGATTCAAAGCTTCCTGTCCAACCATTTGCCCAATACGCGCATAGACGGGGCGTCCATCCTGCAAGTACAATTCTCCTTCCTGCACGCGATTACCGGCAGGGAGTACGATGCTCAAATGACCGGTTTGTCTCCGCAAACGGGCCTGCTCAAGTACCTCACTCAAATTCTCAGCAGTCACAGCTCTTTCATTTGCCATTGCACACAATACCCCCTGTAACCTGTCTTATCAACGATGCATGGATGACTATTCTGAGCCAGTTGGCCTTCCAGGCCTGTTAATAGATATACACCCTCAACAACAATTCTATATACGTTTATACCATAGTTAATGACGGTTTCGGAAGCGAATTGTATCGCAAATTTCAACCCTATCGCTTTTTTTAATGGGTTTTTTATACCTATAGAGAAACAGAATAGAACTCCATCATGCATAAAAAAATAGCCGACTACGCTCTCCGGTAGCAGTCGGGCTATAGTAGGGGCAATTACAGGACTATTAATGCCTGCGTGTATGCATCAGGTAAAACATCATTGCCTGTTTATAATCGGCAAGATCCGCGTAACCGTTAGAGATCACCTGATTGGCTAGGTTGAGCAAGGATGACACCACATGGAGGCGAGCTTCATCGTAATCTTCCTGTTGTCGCAACTCTTCCATCAATTGAGCCGGACCCTGGCCAGTAATATCGATTCCTGCTCGCACAGCTTCAATGCGCAGCCAGACAACCAACTGGTGGCGCATTTGTTCAAAGATGACCACGTCTTCGTCGCTTAATAAGACAGTCTCTTTGTTCGGCTGTTTCGCCGGAACAGGGGCCTCGACCACGGAGGTATGAGCGGAACGGGCCAGCTCCCGGGTTTTCACAGGCGCAACAGGATGCGCCACCTCGGGAAGATACACTTGCTGCGTAGGTGCATCCTCTATGCGCTCGCGTACCATCATCGGCGGTGGGGGCGCGGGTGGCAGAGGTGAGGCTGCTACAGGTTCTATTTTTCGCTCTCCTGACGTAGCCGCAGATGCGGCAGGCACGCTGGGAACAACAGGGGAAGCCGGAGGGAGCGGCGTTTTCGGATTTGCAGGCACAGGAGTAAGCCGCACTTCAGCAGGCTTTTGAGCTGAGCGCGCAGGAGGGGCTGGTGCTTCAGTTTTTCCATTGACAAGCGGGCGAGAACGTGTGACACGACGTGGGCCGCTCGGAGGCAAATTGCCAGATGGAGCAGTTTCTAGAGGAGCAATGGGGCGTAAATCACCAGCGACAGGAGTCTTTACCTCACCCCGTATCTCTTGCAACTGCTGTTGTAGGATCATCGTCGAACTAACAATCTGCTCCCACTCGATTTCGAGATACCCGGTTCTGTTCGCCTTTGACCAGGATATCACCGGGCGCGGGCTACCAAAGGGCGGGTTGGTTGGACGACCGGATAAATGGCCCCTGAAACTTTCAGCCAGAATAGTAGAGGAGGAGGTTATCAACATACGGACGTCGCCCATGCGTTTGCGTCCCTGCTCACCAAAAAAGCTCCGGTTGCGCTGCACATATTGAATAAACAGGCGTTCAAGATAGCGCTGAAAATCGGACGTCATCACGTCAACACGTCCCCACGAGTTGAAATCGTAGGTACTCAAAAAATGCCAGACTTCCTGGCGCTTGGCGCGATCAACCGGACGCATTCGTAAGGAGTTGGTGCGATAATCGTAGAATCGCGGATAGCAAAAATTGGCAATCAACGTCTCCGCCAGTTCAGCCTTCAGACGCGCCAGTTCAGCAGGCGGTAGTTGACCTAGCATAATGCCCACACCGACACCTCTTTCATTTCGGACCTTTCACTCCATACAACAAAGAACTAGATAGTAAATGAATTTATCAGAAGGGTATTTTGCCCCTGCACCTGTGTAACAGTCGCTGGCGCGCGAACAATCCGCAGTGGAAGCCGATCAGTTACAGCCCTTATTGTACCGAAAGGCGTATCAAAGGGCAAGAGAGAGAGGCCCACATGTACTAGCCCGAGAGGAAGATTACCTATGTACAGGGGCTGACTTTGCGTCCTGATAATCATTCCCGGCTTCCAGGTACTGGTCGGACACCATGAGATAGCCGGAAAATCGATGCTCGAAAACTCTTGCTTCCCCTGCTGGTTATAAAGCAACGTTTGTATTTTTAAAGGCGGTATATTCGCGGTATTGACACGCCAGTAGGCCGTGACTTGCATAAAGCGGGTACCAGCCATAAAATCGCTCGGGGGTGCAACGCTATATCCGAGGAGACTGATGCTGCTTCCTGTGTTGCTGGCAGGCGAAAAATCTACCTGCACCGGATGCGTTATATCCTGCGGGCTGGCGTAAACAAACGAACAAAAGCTCTCTGGCAGATTCGGGATCACGCCATCGCCGCTCTGCGCAGGAGAATAAGGCGCAACGCCAGGAGGAGTTAAGCCGCGTTTGAGCAGGACATAGCCATCTTGAGCCGCGACAACACCGTAGTGACCGCCGAGCAAAACCTTCTTCACTTCGGTTATATATGGGCCTGATTCAAATGGATAGGTTGCGCTGGTAACATCGAGAAAGATGTAGTCAGCGTAATCGTCACCGTAGGGGAAGAGATAAATGCTGGTACGCTGACTGATATGAGGCACCAGGTTCGATTGTGCTGATACCGAGGCAGAAGGTGGAATCATATTCACAAACTGCTGCGCCAGAACGGTATGAGGACTGGTATGGGGCCACTTAATTCCGTTTGAAAAGGGAAGCGCACCATATGTGACATCCTGACGCAGTGTGGCCAGCAACACAAAGATGGTCAACAGGAAAATCATTCCAGGCTGCACCCAACGCTGCCAGCCATTCGCGCCTCTGGCAACACCAGCTGTTTGCACATATTCCTCAGTTTGTGAAGTGACCTGTTCCTGGCGCTCGCCGACCTTTTTCATAATCCACCTGGCAAGCCAGACAAGCACCACGATGGCTTCAATGGTAGAAAAGATCAAAACAGGAACAATTTCGGCGCTGTACTGGAAAACTCCCAGGTACTGGTTAGGGTCGGAGCTAAAGAGGTTCAAGGCTAACGAGGGAACAGCCAGGACTAACACCCAGGGAGCCAGCAACGGCAAATATCCGGCGGGAGCCAGCAGAATCCGTAAATACTGACGATGGGTATGCTCAAGCACATGCTGGTACAACAGGCTGAACGGGTGCAATACAATATTCTTCAGAATCCCTGGCGGCCCATTTCCAAGATAGGCATAACGTGAGGCTAGAAGCGGGCGACCTGTCGGGCTGAATAAATGATAGATGAGCAAGGTCATCCCAACCCAAAAAATTGCCAGTCCGACCAGTCCCAACCCGGTTCGCCAGCGCTGCTGGAACACCATTGTCCACAAACCAAAGAAGGCGATAACCAGCGGTATCTCCTCTTTACATGCCATCGAAAGAATAGCAAAAACAAAGAGCCAGACTGTCTGCCGCGTGTACATGAAATACAGCGTGTAAAGCAGCAGCGCGGCTGTGAATGTGACAGCATGAAAATCAAAGTTCGTCGCCTGTTGCTGCGCCGGATACAGCAAATACAATAGGGCAATACCAGCAGCAGCGAACTCGTTGCGAAGTCGCAGGCGTGCCAGCCAGAAGGCAGGAAATGCACCGCTCGCCACAATCACTTCCTGGATGACATACAACATTTTCGGGTCTGGCCACAACAAATACAGAACTGAGACTGGAAATAGAATAGGCTCAAAATGAATGGCAAAACGAGAAATACCGTTCAGGCTATAGCAATTTGTATCGCTGACAATATTACAAATGGTCTGGTGAAATAGCTCTCCGTGTGTAATACTCCAGATTGCCTGATTCATAATGCCGAAGTCTTCGGCGCTGGTCAAATACGCATCTTGTACGCTGCTTTTATACGCAATAAAATACGCGGCAAACAGAGCAGCCATCACCCCCACCAGTCCCATAGCAATCCAGAACAGCCGCGTATGTGGCATTGGTTCAGGCTCAGGGTATAAATACAGTCGATTGCGCCAGATTGCGAAACGTTTCCGCCAGGTCATATCACTCACCCACTAAATCTTCTTGTAATATATTGGCCTCTGTCGCCAGTTCCTCAACCCCTGCTTGCTTCTCATCACGTAGCTCCTGCGCCTGTTTGCTCTGTTGGATCTCCTGTTTGCCCCCACTTAAATAAGCCAGCCCCACACAGAATACTTCTGCGAGAGTAGAGACGAAGCGTGAGAGCAGCGCGATGATAGCGCCTAGACCGGCAGGTAAAGGCAGTGATAGGGCAAACAGTCCAATAATCGCTCCCTCTCGGAAACCCAGGCCGCTCGGTGTAATAAATGACACAAAACCAATATCCCAGGCAAGCGCATAAATACCGATACAAATTGGCAATGCAATGAGTGGAGCGCCCTGCCAGAGTGAGAGCAAAAGCACATAGAACGCGCCGCCCGCCACACACCAGCTTGCACACCAGCAGAGCGTCACCAGCAAAATATCGCGGTAGCGCAGGGGCAAACGCACAGGTTCCCGCTTCAACACACGCAATGCCAGATTTAACAATCCATTCAGTACAGGGGGATACAGGATTACCAGCAGAGCGAGAATTGTTCCAGCGCCCAGCATAACGACCAGTGTACCATGCAAAAGCGAACCAACTGCGCCAATGTCGCCCCAGAAAAGCAGGCTGGCCGCAAAAACCAGCACGCCCGCAGCCAGTTTGGTAATTAATTCGATGGTCATACTGGCAAAAGCTACCGGGCGAGATACACCATACTTCCCAACCCAGAGGATGCGCGTCAGCACGTGCCAGATATTGCCCGGAATGTAGCGCACAAATTCCGAGGCGAGGTAAATGCGCAGGCTAATACGCAGGGGCAATCTGAAGCCGAGCCGGGACAGCACATTTTGCCAGATCAGCCCATAAGAGAGTTCCTGGAGCAGAAAGCCGCAGAAGGCCAGGATCAGCAGCCAGGGATTCACATGAAAGGTGTGGGCCGTTAACTGGCTCCAGTTCTGTTTTACCTGATACAGGAAAAATCCCAGAATAAGAATGGGCAGGCCGATTTGTAGGACGCGCTTACCGATTTTCTTGACCATGTGCATTAATTCAATTCCTGCCGAATGCTGTACTCCTCATCGGGACGGAAGGCATAGTGGCGTATCATCTCGCTTTGTAAGCCAGTCAAAATAAACTGGACGCCAAAGATCATTAAGAGAATGCCTACAAACAACGATGGCTGGTTGTGAATAGGCTGGTGAATGAAGAAGTAGCTACGAATGACCACAAAGAGGTCGATCACCGCGCCAAGCACAAACGTCCAGAAGCCAAGCGGTCCAAAGAAGCGCAAAGGCGTGCGCAGGAAGGTCGTCAGGAACAGGACATTGAGCAGGTCGATCAGCCCACGCGCAAAACGCCTGGCTCCGAATTTGGATACACCATATTTGCGGGGATGATGCTTCACCTTGATTTCGGTAATGCGATACCCACGCCACTGTGCCATGACGGGGACAAAGCGGTGAAATTCGCCGTAAAGTTTGAGATGGTCATCCTCGATGATGTCACGCCGGTAGGCCTTGAAGCCATTGTTAATATCGTGCAGTCGCACACCCGTCGTAACGCTGACCAGTTTATTGAACACACGCGAGGGAAAGGTCTTCGAGATAGGGTCGAGGCGCGGGAACTTCCAGCCCGAGACCAGATCATATCCCTCGTCGAGCTTCGCCAGGAAATTAGGGATCTCCTGTGGGTCATCCTGCAAGTCACCATCCATCGTAAAGACAATCTCTCCCCTGCTGCGGCTGAAACCTGCGACAAGTGCGGGAGTCTTACCGAAGTTGCGGCGAAAACGGATTACACGCACAATGCCACGATTCTCGTCGTACAACTTCTTTAGCTCAGCAAAAGTACCATCGGTACTCCCATCATCCACAAAAATGATCTCGTAGGTCTGTCCCAGTTTGGTAAGTTGCGCCGAGAGTTTTTCAAATAAGGGGCGCACATTCAGTTCTTCATTCATGACCGGTATCACAAATGACAGAGCCACTTTGACTTCAGCAGCGGCATCCGGTGCAAGCGCTTGCTCAACAGCGGTCGATGATAATTCGTCTACTTGTGGCATACGTCGTCTTCTCCACCTGCAACAAACAAAGGTTGCGGCCAATTATAACATACTACTCGCAAATTCATTCAATGTCTGGTACTTTTCAGGCCATACAACACTACTTCACCTCGCGGTGAGCATTTGATTTCACATACATAGAACGGACAAACATGAAAAAGAGACACGCATTCAGTCCATATGGGTAGCTGAATGCGCGAAATTTTACAAAACCTTGACAAATAAGCGCTACTCTTGCAGTACCACGAACAGGCGAGGATCGTCAGAGGTCAACGAATCTACACCTGCGGCAGCAAAACGACGTACCGCCGCTTCAGTATTGACCGTCCAGAGGCCCAACTTAAAGCCCGCGTCATGAAAGAACCCGGGCATGTCGTCTGTAAAAAGCTTGCAATCCAGGTTGATCCAGCTACATCCAAGCTGCTTGACCTGCTCAACCAGGCGAGTATCAGACTGCTCCTGTCTCGGGTTCCAGACCTCATCAGAGACAAGCGCGCCCGTTGGAATTGTAGGGGCAAGTCCTTTCACTGTAGGAAGTACCATCCAATCAAACGACATCACCATTACCTGATCGAGCATTCCGGCGGAGCGCACTTCCTCCACCACCGATTCAGCGATATGTGGATAGCGACCATAGACGCCGTCGCGCTTACTGGGTTTAATTTCAATGTAGACTCCAAGATGCCCCTTCACAAGGTTCAGCACTTCTCGCAAGGTGGGAATTTGCTGCGGCTCTGGCCAGCCGCCAGGAAAATGCGCGGCAGCATTCAGGCTGCGTAAATAGGCAAAATCCAGGTCGAGGATATTGCCGGAGCCGTTAGTGCGCTTATCAATTGTATAATCATGAAAGACGATAAGTTGCCCGTCACGCGACATATGTACATCTAACTCAATAGCATCGACGGGCAAAGTGAGCGCATTGCGAAAAGCGGCCAGAGTATTTTCCGGCGCAAGGTCTGAACCGCCGCGATGAGCTACCCGCTGCACATGCTGCTTCATACCATCACTCCCTAATATTCTTGTTTGCTCCCAATTAAGGTCTATGCCCATGATATCATATGAGGTATGAGGGCTTGTTGCCCATGTTGTATATTTTAAGATATTTACTTTAATGGAAAGGACTGGATCGTATTTATGGCCCTGACAATCGGTTTAACCGGTGAGGCTACCACCACTGTTGTACATGAGAACACTGCCGCAGCCGTAGGAGCAGGCGGCGTAGAAGTATTCGCCACGCCAATGATGATTGCCTTGATGGAAAATGCATCCTGGCGCGCTGTTGCCGACCACCTTGAGCCGGGTTACGTCACCGTCGGCACGCGCGTAGACGTCCGGCACCTGGCCGCCACTCCACTGGGACAACAAGTACGCGCCACCGCGAAGTTGTTAGAGATCGACGGTCGCCGCCTGGTCTTTGAGGTTGAGGCGTTCGATGAACAACGCAAGATTGGCGAGGGACAGCACGAGCGTTTCATCGTGAATCTGGAACGCTTCCTCAAAAAGTAGGTCGCTATTCTTTTTTCTCATTGCCCTTGCCAACCGCTCTAAATACTTCTATACTAAGCACCTGACAGCACTCTGTGACTCTCTGTCAGGTTTTTTCATGATATCTCTTGCAGGATTGCGCATGTTTAAGCTGAGAACCGGCCCGGTCGAAGAGAAAGAGGCTATTGCATCACCTCTAAAACCTCATCAGGATGATAGAAGGCCCTGGCACATTTTGCTGCATATCGGGGTCATTCTAGTGATGGGAGCCATACTCTTCTGGGGCGCTTCGTCGCAATTCTCAAACCAGTATAATGACGCAACACGCTACCAGTGCTACGCCATCGCGTTCTGGCAGGGTCAGGCAGAATTGCACGCGCTCGGCCTGGACTCGAACGCGAAAAGCCAGTGCGCGTTTCTGAATGCCAGTTCCTCAAACACACTCGCTCAGAAGATGCAGCAGAGGCATTTTCCCTCGTTCCTCGTTCGCCTGGTTGATTCGCAGCCAACTTCGCAGCCATTTCACGCACTACCACCTGAATATCCACTGATTACGCTGACCATATTTTCGCTGCCGTTATTGACCCCGATGTTATGGTACCAGGTCGCCTTCGCCCTCTGGATGCTGCTGGCCGCCATCATCCTCTACCTGCTTATCGCTCGCTTTCGGTCAACATCAGCCGCCATTGCCTTTGCCTTCTACCTCGCGCTGGGAGCCTGGGCAACAGCACTCGGCAGATTTGATTTGATACCTGCCGGGTTAACGCTGGGCGCAGTGATATTAGCTGCACGAGGACGCTGGAAGTGGGCATATGCAGTGCTGGCATTAGCTACGCTTTTCAAGTTCTATCCAGCCATCCTGCTGCCGGTCTTCCTTATTGCGCAGCAGAAGCAGTTAAGCGGCTCCTGGCTTGCTCGAAAAAAATGGACAGGAATTGGCGTATTTGTCGGCGTATGCGCGCTGGTTATGCTCATTTCGCTGCTGCTTAACGTGGCAAATACCTTCGTGCCATTTACCTATTTCTTTAACCGGCCCATTCAGATAGAGTCCTTCCCGGCCAATCTACTCTGGTTCGGCAAGTTCTTTGGTTATCCGGTGCAGTACACCTTCGAGTATCAATCGCTGGATTTTGCCAGCGCACTTGCGCACAAAGTCTCGCTTTTGAATACGTTCCTGCTGCTCGCAGGCTTGATTTACACGTGTTGGCTGCAATGGCGCGGCAAACTTGACATCTATACAACCAGCTTCCTGGCGCTACTTGTGCTGCTGATAACCGGAAAAGTGTTCAGCCCGCAATATCTCATGTGGGTCATACCATTTGTTGCCTTTGTGGGCAAAGGGAACTGGAAGTGGCTGCTAAGCTGGGGGCTGGTATGCGCGCTAACCACGTTCATTTTCCCCTATATGTATGTCCATTATGTGTACGACCAGGACTACCCGGTGATTGTGGTACGCGATTTGTTGATTCTGGTGATTACGTGTGTTCTCCTCTATCGCGCCTCTCGAAAACAGTTCGTGCTGGCCTGAAAAATGGCCCAAATTGGCTTGCTATCTGCCAACAGATGTGGTATCATGGAAGTGCATTTGAGGCTGATGTAACCTCAAAGCATCTTCACCTGGGGATGTCGGGTTTCGACAGGCGGACAGGTTGAAGAATTGCAGGCCGAGGTGTCGGTACGCATTCTCGTTAAACAACCGACAAAACAATAAGTGCCAAACCGGCATACAACTACGCTCTCGCTGCCTAATAACCAGTGATGCGTCGTCCCCCCGGCTTTTTCCCGTGGGGCCGGGACGGGGCGTCGAAAACGCGGGATGCTATGACGAGGACCGCCTTCTACTCGTCATTTAAGACCAGAGGGCCAGCGCTGAGGAATCCAGTCGATGAGAGTCCGAAGCGCGTAAGCAAAAACATCGACTAAGCCTGTAGTACATTCTTTGATGGGTCCGTCTGGACGGGGAGTTCGACTCTCCCCCATCTCCACCACGAGAACGGCTTGAGAACTGGCTTCTCAGGCCGTTTTGTTTTGCTAGACGAACTGTAAAAAACTGTGCTGAGAGCAAAACACCTATATTTAAGAACACTAACTATACCTGCTCAGTTATTTGTGTCACATCCCCCGCAAGCGGAAGCGTAAAAGAGAAAGTGGCCCCTTTTCCTTTACTGCTTTCAACCCAGATTTTGCCGCAATGGCGGCGAATAATTTCTTGCGTTATGTATAAGCCGATTCCCAGACCTGGAAAAGTCTTTCCCTCAGAATCGGCGACTTGATAGAAGCGATCAAATACCTGGCGGTGATGGGCTTCATCAATTCCGATGCCGAAGTCCTGCACGCTGATCCGCGCCTGCTCTCCATCTATGACTGCTCGCACAATCACTTTATCGGCAGCGGGTGAATACTTGATGGCATTGGTCAGCAGATTGATGAGAACCTGGCCAAGCCGGTCGCGATCCCCCACGACCCGAATGTCCGCTCGCTCCTCAATCAGGATACGATGGGTGGTTGTGGTTCCCTGAATATCTTCCACGATCTCCTCGATGAGCGCGGTGACATCTACGATCTCCTCTTGAAAGGTCAGTGTTCCGGCTTGCATTTTAGAGAGGTCGAGCAACTCGTTGATCAGGCTGGCAAGCTTATTCAGTTGCCTGTCCATGCGGGAAAGATAATGTAGGGCCTGTTCATCGCCCTGCCTGCTAAGACGCCGTTGCAAGATAGTGGTAAAGCCTCTCAAGGCCGTCACAGGAGTTCTGAGTTCGTGGCTGGCCATGCTGATAAACTCATTTTTACGCTGCTCGAGCGCCTGTTGTTCAGACACATCCGCGATGACATTGACCACAAATTGCGCCTGTCCCTCTTCATTGAAGATAGGCTGGGCCTTGATAAGAGACCATAAACTTTGTCCGGTTAGCGTATTCTGGTAATGAAGAAGCTGCTGAATGCTGCGTCCCTCGCGCAAGGCGCGGCGGCCAGGAAAATCTTCCGGCTTGAGAATATGCCCCTCTTCATCTTTAACGACAAACCGGGTGAGCGTTTGATAGTAGACCTCGCTAGATGCTGCCAGCATGGCTTCAGCAGATGGAAATCCGCTCATGCGGGCCGCAACATCATTGACATAGAGCATGTGACCAGCGGCATCATGAACAGTAATTCCATCACCTGCATTCTGCAAGATAGCTTCCAGTTGCCCCTTTGCCGTTCGTAACTCTCTCTCCAATTGTTTTTGCTGGCGCATATCGATAACAAAGGTCACAATCTCATCCCGGGCGGCATTCAGCGAGGCTCCTCCAACCAGCACCGGGATACGACTGCCGTTTTTGGCTACGTACTCTTTTTCATAGGGTTCTGAAACCGCGCCATCACGCCGAATCTCTTGCAAGGCCTCCCTGTCTCGTGCCGCGTACTCGGGTGGCGTCAACTGACTCCAGTTGAGCCTGCCCGCCACCACATCGTCTCTCGTATAACCCAACATACTGAGAAAGCGTTCATTGGCATCGACGATAGCGCCGTTGCGGTGAGTAAAGCTCACTCCAATAACGTTGGAATTGACCAGGCGCTGCAAGCGCGACTCGCTCTCCTGAATCCTCTGGCGTCTGTGAACCTGTTCAGTGACTTCAACAGCATGAACCAGAATCCCATCTACTTCGCCCGTTTCATCGCGTAAGGGCTGATACACGAAATTGAAATAGCGTACTTCCCGTTGGCCTGTCTGTTGAGGATCAAGCTCAATGGGCATCTCATTGCCAACAAATGGTTTGCCCGTCGTATAGACCTGGTCAAGTAGTTCAAAAATACCCTGGCCCTCCAGTTCTGGACGGGCAATACGGATAGGTTTGCCCAAAATATCACGCTGGCCAACCAGCTCCATATAGAGTCGATTGGCCAGCTCATAGACGTGCTGGGGACCGCGCAAGAGAGAGATCATGGCGGGAGCCTCCATCAACAGATCGAAGAGTTGCCTTCGTGGAGCCGCTGCCTCTTGCTGCGCCATACGATTGTCCCCTTGTCATTTATACATATATTTCTTCTATCTATCTTAACAGAATGTTTGTTTCATGGTCTAGATGGGGCTTCCGTTGAGCAGGCCGACTTCAAGCTAAACTCGTAACTGTTGCCGCTACTACCGCAGCATCCTCTTCCTGCTGGAGCAGTACAAGATGCCATCCAACTACAACAAGCAGTGAAAGTTCGGGGAACGCAAGAGCAGAAGGCTCAAGTGCCATCTGTTTCCCATTATAGAAATGAACAAGAGGATTACCATAACTATCCACCCAATCCCATTGATTGCGCCAGAAACTCGCCTTCTTCCACATCAGTTGTCGCCCGTCTAAAAAGGTGATACCTGCATTACGTCCCCGTTTCGCAACGGCTATCTCTTGCCGGGTAGCCGCATCAGTAATCACGATCTCGCCATTCCGGAAGCTTCGGCGGCTGAAGACCCAATGACTGTCCGCTGCCTCTCCTATAACTGTGCCTTTCTCTTTATACAGCCGGGCGAATGTCTCATCTCCTGCGCGCAAATCATAATTCCGTTTCCACCATTTAAGGCGTATCCATTGGAGAGGCATATCAACTGCATTTCGTAATGACCTCATTTGTGTTCTCCTAAGCATCCTCATATATTTCGGCTTTTTGTCTACTACAATATTCATAGCTATCTGCTATAAAACGAATATAATAGATAGCTATGAATAAAGTCAAGAGTACTTGTTTTTGCAAGGAAAGGAGAAATGGACTTGAGATTATTCAGGTAATTCCTGTATTACCACCTCATACATTTCTCTGTAGGGTGCTGACGCGGAAAGACCAAATACCGGTTCTGCTTTGGTAAGTTGCGCCCGGTAATAGCCGCTGGCTTCGCTTGCATGCAGGTCAGCTTCTGTTTCCCACAAAGTAATTGCCATGCCTTTACCTTCCCGGCGATCAAGGAGTCCAAGAAAGCCCTTGAAGCCAGGCTGCTGTTTGGATGCCGGAACAACAGATTCACGCATGAGGCGAATCAACTCATCCATACCCTCGTGCTTCTGCCCGGTCTTCCACTCTAGAATAGTGACTCGAGCGTACATCTGCTTGCTTCCTTTCTCATCAATTGAAAGATTGTAAAAACTCCAGGTGTTGCCAACTAGCTAAGTACTCTGTGGATACGTTGTTTACTCAGGAGCCGCGCCATCCTTTATTTCCGGTTGTAGACGCTGGCGGAACTGCGAGATTTGCGCGCAATGCTCGCGTGTATGCTCATACATACGAGTGATGAGATCGGTAAGCGAACAGGCAGGATCATACCAGGGCATCGTACCCGTTTTTTGAGCAAGGTCGTTTGGAACCTGCATTAAGACCGAGGCAGTCTGTACCTGTGTATTCTGATACTCATCCAACACATGTTGAGCGGTCTCAAACTTGCGCGCCTCGACCTCAGTAGTGTTAAAAGACGAGCGATCATCGATCCATCGCTTCGCATACGAAGAAAGCGGACGACCGGAAAAAGTAGACACGATATCCAGAATTAGCTGTTCATAAGATGCAAGGTGAGCAACAATATCTTTCACTGACCAGTTGCCGCACACACCCGGCATATCCCAGGCTTCCTCCGGTAAACCATCAACCACTTGAATAAGCAGTAAATGGCCGTTTTCCAGTACCTCAGCAGTATTCATGTTAAACACCTCCCCCAATAAATAGAACTCACAACCATAACACGGGAGAAATGAGGCAAACGTTGTTCTCAGGCAACAAACAGGCAGTAAATTGAGAGTTTTAAGCGATTTCATGACGTAATATTTCACAGGTACGGTTTGTCAGACCAGGGGCAAACTGTGAAACCGTTGTACTCCGCAGTATTTGAAGGAGAGATGTTGTACATGCGAGTGAGAAAACAACTCAAATGGGGATTTTTACCATCCCTCTTCTGCCTGCTTGCCCTGCTAGTGGCCGCTTGTGGCTCGACCCCAGGCCAACCGACTACAGGCACCAGCCACCAGAAGGCATCGACAGACAAACAGGTATTTAGCCCGGATCTCGAGTATGGAGTTGGAGATATCGCGACGTTCGATCCGGCACTTGTGCAAGACGCGCCCTCGATCTACGCGATCAACGATGTCTTCACCGGCTTGATTGAACTCAACGACCAGGAGCAGCCTGTATGCTACCTCTGTTCCACCTACTCGGTTGGCCCCGATAAAGTGACATGGACCTTTAAACTCAAGCCAAACCTGAAATTCAGCGATGGCACACCGCTGACCTCGCAAGACGTGGTCTACAGCATCAACCGCGCCCTCGCTCCATCCATGCAGTCACCCGTCGCTCCCTACTACTTGCGTTATATTAAAGATGCCACCGATTACAACGGTGGGAAAGTGAAAACCCTCATCGGTGATAGCTTGAAGACACCCGACCCGGATACGGTAGTGATTATTGCCTCGCAGCCGGTGCCTTTCTTCCTGGACACCCTGACCTATCCTACTTCATACGTCGTCGAGAAATCGGTCATCGACAAATGGGGTAAAAACTGGACAGACCACCTGGCGGATAACGGCGGCCAGGGTGGCGATGGTCCCTGGAAGGTGCAGGAATACACGCATAGTAAGCAGATCGTCTTTGTCCCGAATCCTTACTACTATGGTAAAAAGCCGCAATTGAACAAGCTGGTCTACACCTTCTATAAAGAGCAAGACACCACCTACGACGTTTATCAGGTGGATGGCATCGATATGACGACCATCCCCATTCCACAATATACGGCAGCCACCAAGCGCCCAGACTTCCACAAGGTTCCGCAGTTGTGGATCAACTACTACACCATGAACTACCTGCAAAAGCCGTTCGATGTCACTGAGTGCCGCCAGATGTTCTCGCTGGCAATCAACCGTGATCTCATTGTATCGAGCGTCTGGAAGGGTTCGCTTATTCCTACCTACCACATTGTCCCGCAGGGCATGTACGGTTACAATCCCAGCCTGACCGGCCCCGACAATACGACCGCAACTGCAGGTGATCCAGCCAAAGCCAAACAGTTGCTGGCAACCTGCATGTCGAAAGAAGGGTATAGCAGCGTCAGCCAGTTCCCCTCGATTACCCTGACCTACGCCAGTGGTGGTTCGCAGGCAGCCAAGAACGAGGTCTCGGCCATGCAGCAGATGTGGCAGTCAACATTGGGTATCAGCGTGAAAATCAACGACATCGACTTCAACAAGCTGATCGGTGACGAAGCGCTTGGCTGCAGCAACCCGCTCCAGTTCTATGCCGGTCCCGCCTGGATTACTGACTATCCCGATCCCGAGGACTGGACCACCCTCCAGTTCGACAAGGGCGCGGCCCAGAACAGCATGTGCTTCGGCCAGAACAAAGGCCCGGACGCTTCGCTCCAGCAGTCCATCCAGCAGCAGCTTGAGCAGGCCGACTTGATGCAAGACCCGACCGCTCGCCTGCACACCTACAACCAGCTCGAGCAGCAACTGGTCAACGAGGTAGCCTGGATGCCGGTCGAACAGGTCACCACAACCTACCTGCTCAAGCCATGCGTACAGGGCTTCGCTCTCAATGCTCAAGGTTTGATTCCGCCAGATGACTGGTCCAACGTCTACATCTCGACGGATACCCCCTGCGCTAAAACCTCCTAACGGGTAATTCATCGACTACGCGCATGATGCGTTGGAGGCAGGCATCAGGTGATGCCTGCCTCTTTTTGTTTCCTCACCATTTCCTGAAGCCGCCTCAATTGACAGCCTGACATACATATGGCATACTGCTTTCACAGGCGCTATCCATAAAAAGAGAGGACATTCATGTACGCGGTCTTCTGACTTCTAGTCCGTTAGCATCTTCTGGCTGTGGACCCCCAACTTATTACCTCGCGGCCCGCCACTCCTTCCAATGGAGCGTTGGAAATGTTTGCCATTGGAAAGGATGTTATTGTTTATGACGTTCACAAACACCTCATCACAGCAACGGCCAGTCAATCAGGAAAAGAGGCCGTTGTGGCGCAACCGGGATTTTCTTTTGCTATGGAGCGGGCAAATTGTTTCCGTTCTCGGAACGAACATTTCTGGCCTGGCTCTGCCCTTGCTCGCCCTCGCGCTTACGCATTCTCCGGCGCAAGCAGGGTTGCTAACCGCCACGCGCCAGCTCCCGTATCTCTTATTCAGTCTGCCAGCAGGAGCGCTCATCGATCGATGGAATCGCAAAGCGGTGATGATTCGCTGCGATATTGTGCGCTGGCTGGCATTGGGATCAGTTCCACTCGCCTTTTTCCTGCATCATCTCACCCTGGCGCAGCTTTACCTTGTCGCCTTCATTGAAGGGACCGGCTACGTCCTGTTTAGCCTCGCTCAAATCGCTGCACTACCACAGGTCGTGGACGAGGAGCATCTACCCCGGGCATATGCGCTGGATACGACAAGCGAGTACGCAGGCTCGCTGCTGGGTCCAGGCTTCGGCGGCCTGATTATTGGTCTTGCGCCCCTCGTCGCGTTGGGAGCCTCGTTCGCGTACCTGGCTGACAGTATCTCATACCTTGTCTCGGTGCTGACGCTCAGCCTCATTCGCATCTCGTTCCAAACAGAACGGAAGGCAGAGCAACGCCGCAGCCTGTTACATGAAATGGCTGAAGGGCTGCGCTTCCTTTGGGGTCAACAACGGCTGCGTATCATGGTCCTGCTCACGACGGCGGTGAATTTCCTGCTTAGTCCGGTGACACTCATTGTCATCGTACTGGCTCAGGGAACGCTGCGCCTCGATGTGCCAACATTGGGGCTGGTCATCAGCGCGGGTGGCATAGGTGGGGTGATTGGCGGAGTCATCGCGCCCTGGATACGCACCCGGTTACGTTTTGGGCAAATCATTATAGGCTCGGTATTCCTCTGGGCTGCTGCTTCATTGCTGCTCGCCCTTGCACCATCTGCGGCATTGCTCATTGTGGGCATTGGTATACAAAGCTTTCTGTGGCCGCTTTACGGCGTCACCCTGGTCTCATACCGCCTCTCGCTGACGCCCGATGAACTTCAAGGACGAGTCAACAGCGCATTCCGCTTTCTATCCTATGGCAGCGAACCATTGGGAGCGGCCATAGGAGGACTGCTGCTTGTGCCATCAGGTCCCAGAGCGGTACTCGGTATTATAGCGCTAGGTCTAACTATCAGCGCTATCACAGTGAGCCTGTCCAGTTTGCGTAAGGCTTAAGCAGCAAAAAGAGGGAGATGTGTTTATTCTCGCATCTCTCCCTCTTTCTGCTATTTAAGCGTCGAAAAGCAGCTTATCGTTGAGGCAAATTCCAGCCGCCGCTTCCACCGCCATTTTGTGCGGACCAGGATGAAGATTGAGGAGGTTGCGGTGGCTGGAACTGCCCTCGTTGCTGTACCTGTTGTTGTGGTTGGCCCCATGCCTGTTGAGCCTGCGTAGGGGGCTGTTGAGGGGGTGTTCCCCAACCCTTCTGTTGCGGCTGTTGGGGCCAATTTTGTTGCGCAGGAGGCGTATTCCGGCCTGCCGGGGGCTGATTCCACTGTTGTCCCTGCCAGGATTGCTGGGGCTGCTGCCATTGGTGGGCCGGTGCCTGATTCTGCTGCCAGCCATTTTGCGCCGATGGAGTTTGCATGGACTGAGCAGCCGCTTCAGCAGCGTGAGCGGCGCGAGCAATACGGTCGTTACGAATATGCCGCCAGATGTACAGGGCAACCAGTACAACCAGCACAATCAAGATCACGACATCAAGGCTATGGAATACGGGACCAAGTGTATCGAGATGTTGCCCTAACACAGTACCAACATACGCAAGCAGGAGGCACCAGGGGAACGAACCAAGAAAGGTGAACAGACAAAACTTCGCAAAGGGCATCTTCGCGATGCCTGCGGGAAGAGAAATGTAGGTACGAACTACTGGCAACAGGCGCGAAAAGAACGCGGTCGCGCTACCCCAACGCTGAAAGAAGTGATCCGCTTTATCGGCATCATGCTGCGAAATGAGAACATACCTCCCATATTTCAGCATTAAGGGACGTCCACCCGAGTAGCCAATGCCATACGCCGCGATTGAGCCGATCAAACAACCGATGGAACCGGCCAGCGCAACCAGTATCAAGCTCAAGGGAGTGCTAACTCCTGTCAGCAATTTGCTACTGGCAATCATTACTCCGGCGAGGGGCATAACAATTTCACTTGGTAGAGGAATACAACAGCTTTCAATGGCCATCGCCAGCACAATACCGGCCAGGCCAAATGTTACATACAAATTTGTTATAAATGTCGTAAGCGACTGAGTTAGTTGTGTTAACAAAAAGAAGCCTCCTTCGATCTCCAATGCTTTTGACCATACTAGCATATTTTAGACGAAGGGGCTAGTCTTAATAGGACTGTTTGTTATTCTTCCTCTTCCTCAAGCTCTGGTTCGCGGAAAAGGGAAGAGCGACGAGCAATCGGCTTGTCTATCTGTTGCGCAAAATGCTCGCGTAGAGGATCGTCCTCGTAAAGATAGGGAGCGCGACGAACCAGTGGGTTCCTTAAACTGCCCGTTGTAATCTCTGGATTGTGTGGAACATCAGGCAATTGTGGATTGCGCACAAACTGCCCTGTTTGAGGGTCGCGCACCGGGCCGGTACGCGGATATTGCCCTGGTATGTGATCTGTCTGCGCCTCACGGAATGTATCATAATCGCTCTCGTCAGAAGCGGGTCGTTGCTGCCGTACATTTTCAGCACGTGGCGACCTGCGGAGCGAACCGTCTTGCTGCGCCAGGTGGCGAGTTGTTCTGGGTGGCTTCCTCAAAGGAGCAGTTGACATCGTTATGCCATCAAGACCATAGCGTTCCTGCTCCGCCTCTTTACGCGCGGCACGAAGCGCTGCGGCCTGGTGCTGAGCGCGGAGAGAGCGCGTAGTGGCCGGTGTTCGATTTCCTCTCTGAGCAACAAAGCGATCTGGAGATGATCCATTTCCTCTTTCAGGAAGAAACTGCGTCGTTCGGGCTGAACGACGTCCATCATATTCTCTTCGCATGTTCGCGGATTGACTATATCCAGGAGCAGGCAAGGCGCGGAGTGGACGCTGCGTTTCTATCTCATCATACTCATCTTCATATGCAGGCAAAGCATTCGCTTCATACACATGCGGATAATCATCTTCACGATAGATGTCAGAGTCAATGACATGCTCTTCTCGCATCACTACTAAACTTTGGGTGTGTTCGTCATGACGACGGGAGAGATAGGTGAAGATCATGAGGGTGATGGGGATGCTGAGCAGAATCGCGGCTAATCCACCAATTAAACCACCGAGAACCCATGAATTGAGTGTGTTCGCGAAAACGAGTACGACAGCCGACGCTACAACGAGGACAAGTGCCAGTGCGGCAGCTCTCATAATAAATTGGTATCCTTTCTACTCAGCTCAGTATACGGAAGTTCCCGGTGGAAAATTATTTACTGTAAATCTTACGTAGAGTATATCAGATGCGAGGAAAAACCACAAGTGGGGGCGTTTGCGAATTCCAAATGTAATAGGGGAATAGAAACCCTTTCTGGTTCTCTATTCCCCAAAGTGTATCTGGCAGGTAAACAAACAGGCAGGTCAGGCAGCCCGGCACTTTCTGAAGATCGCGATGACCTTTCCCTGAATTTCCCATTCGCGATCCCACTCACTTTTAGGAACGAAAATGGGGTTCATCTGCGAGTTCGCAGGTTGCAAGCGAACGCGGTCATGCTCTTTATCAAGGTAAAAACGCTTGAGTGTTGCCTGACCGTTGCCCTGCATATGGACAGCTACCACGATATCGCCGTTTTCACACGTCTTTTGCGGCTTAATGACCACATAATCCTTATCGCAAATGTGGTCTTCAATCATAGACTGCCCGCGAACTATCAGCGCGTAGGCTCCTTGCTGCTCGATATCCCGCCCGACATCAACGGACTCAGATGGGTCCGCATAGCTTTCAATCGGCTCACCGGCGGCAATACTGCCAAGCACCGGAACTCCCCAGGTCTGCTGAACCAGCTTGATGCCACGACTTTTCTTAGCTTCGCGGGTAATCAGCCCCTTCTTTTCGAGCATAGAGAGATGATAATCAACATGTCCTGTGCTGGCAATATGCATGGCGCTGCCAATTTCACGGTTGGTGGGGGGCATTCCCTCTTCCTTGATATATTCGACTATGAAGTCATATATCTTCTTTTGAATGTCGCTTGTATGTTCCGCCATACCTCTTGTTTCCTGCCTTTCTCAGCCAAGCGAAGATTGCAAGCTGATCTCAATACAAAAGTAGAACAGCTATTCAAAGCATAGCAAATTCGTGGATGCAAGTCAAGCATTTTTTGAACGAATTTTTGGAAAATATATTCTTTTCATCGGCAAGCCATTCCAAACCTGTTTCCAGATGTCATCCTGAGCGCAGCGAAGGATCTGCGGCTTCCACAGGCTCGCCATGACAAGCGTGAGATCCTTCGCTGCGCTCAGGATGACAGGCGAAGGGGTCTTTTTCATGGCATGACGAGAATCCAGAGAAAAATTCTTTTTCTCTCGTGGGACTTGGAATACGCCTGCCAATTTGCTATACTCCTTGTTAAGAGAGATTGATGCTCACTCGTTTGCCTGACAAACAGGTGAAACGACCAGATCGATTTGCGTAGAACAGGAAGATGGGTGTACAATAAGGGCGTCATAGTCATTCGCTGCTGAACCCTGTTTATACAAGAGGGAGTCTTATACATGATTGAGATGACCGTTGAAAGTGTGCGAATAAATTTGCAGACGTCGCAGCGGGTTGTCATCTTGAAAGCAACTAAGCAGGAGCGGTATTTGTTTATCTGGATCGCTCATGCTGAAGCATATGCCATTGCCATAGAACTTCAGGGAACGAGTTCACCAAGACCGCTCACGCATGACTTGCTGAAAAACGTGATCACCGATCTGGGAGCAAAAATCGTCAGTATCGTGATCTCTGATCTGGTCGACGATATCTTCTATGCCCGCATCATTCTCGATGTCGATGGCAGGCATGTCGAAATAGATGCTCGCCCAAGCGATGCGATTGCGCTTGCCGTTCGCGCCCGAACCCCAATCTATGTTGAGGATAGTGTTCTTGAACGCGCCGGGGTTGCCCTGGAAAGCGCTGAAGAAGCTTCCGCACAAAAAAATGAATCCCAGCAAGAGAAAGAAAGCGATTATGAAAATCTCGACGCCTATCGAGATTTCATCAATAGCCTCGACGTGCTGGATGAATTCGGGAAAGAATAGTACGGGATGGACGCGAAGGAACGCATAGTTCAGAAGCTGGTGAGACGACAGGTTTGTCCTCGCTGCGACTCCCTCTACCAGCCCGAAAGTCTGTCTGTAGTTGCGCACAGTCCTGATGTATGGATGGTTATGGTCACTTGCGCAACCTGCTCGCAAGCAGCTTCTTTTGTGGTGCAGTTTTCTAAGTCAGGGCGGCGGACACTTACTATATATCGGCTTTCTCGCCCATCTCAGACAACCAGCCCTGCTGAAGCTGCTATTCCTTCATCGCCGGTACCACCACAGGTTCCCAGCACACCGGTTACTGACAGCGATGTGCTGGAAATGCGGCAGTTTCTAGAGGGCTTCGATGGAGATTTTCAGCGCCTCTTTGCTGAAATCGAATAAGCGCTAGCGCGAGTTCAGCAAGGCCTTTAAAAACCGCACCAGAATACGGGAAACGAGGCCATAGATCAGGATGGCAAGCAGGGATGCCAGATAGTTCAGCAGGTCTGAACCGACAAAGACCGGCCAGGAAATTTGATCGAGTACCAGGCGAAATGGCAGGGCAAACACGGCACCCGTTCCATAGATGAAGCCAACCCAGGGAATACTATTCGATACTGCCAGTAACATCAATACAACTCGCAAGAGCAGCACCAGTTGTACTACGACAAAGAATATCCCTACAAACACAGGAACTGGACTTCTACGCGGCTCCAGGACAGGCCCCTGCCACTGGTTTCCAGGGCGAACAGGTGCAGCGCTTCCGGCAGGCCGACCATGCGGGTGAATATTCGGCGCAGGTGGTAGCACTGGATAGACGGCAGGTGTTTCAGGTAAAGCCTGCCAACCACGAGACGGAGGCAGAGGACTGGCTTGTGGAAAAGGGCGCTCATCAGGGACAGGCGCTGGCAGGGATTCCGCCATAGGGATGGTGGACGCGGCATAGGGCGCTAAAATGATCTGCGCCATCGGTTCTGTCGGCGAATCAAGATCATCCCAATCATCTAAGATATGTTCTTGCGATTGTTTTCTGGACATTGTTTTTCTCCGGAATATATCACCTACATCAGATTAGACGCACCAGCACCCTCTACCATAAAAATCAATAAGTATAACGTGTTAATATATCATCATTTGTTTCACGCCGTTCCATGACATGTACTTTTTGCTCATCCACAAGAATTACGGCGGGCCGGGGCACCAGGTTGTAATTGCTGGCCATCGGCAGGCAATAAGCGCCGCAGCATGGCACAGCAAGCAAATCGCCTTCGCTCAGACGGGGTAATTGCGCCTGCTCAATCAAGATGTCGCCCGATTCGCAGTACCGCCCGGCAATTGATACCATCTCTTCCGCCGGATCAAATACCCGTTCCGCCGCCAGGGCTACATATTTTGCGCCATAAAGCGCGGGTCGAATATTATCAGCCATGCCGCCATCTATAAACAGGTAGGTGACGCCTGCCGGAGTGGTCTTTCTGCTGCCAATGCGATACACTGCCATACCCGCGCGCGCAATGAGCGAACGCCCCGGTTCGAGTACAAGTGTGGGCGCGGGAAACTGTTTTCCAGAAAGAACTATTTCCATGCTCTCCTGCAACGCCTTTGCCAGTACCTCTAGAGGTGGCGTAGAGAGATTCTCCGGCGTTTCAACTGCCCAGCCGCCACCGGGACTGACCTCTGCGGGCCACCAGCCAGTTTCCTGGTGCAGTTCTAACGCAAGCGAGAACAGACGGGTAAGACATTCCTGATAAGGACGCGCTTCCCGCAGCATGGTACCTGTATGTGCATGCAGACCAATCAAGCAAAGTTGATTCTCACGCAGAATGTGTAATGCGGCTTCGTTTGCATCGCCATTGCGCAGAGGAAAACCAAATTTAGAGGCGGCATGACCGGTTTGCAGGTAGCGATGCGTAGCCGTATCGACATCTGGAGCAACGCGCAGCATGACAGCAGGCCGTCGTTCAGTGCCAGCCACCAGACGAGTCAGGCGCTCCAACTCATTCCAGTTATCAAGCACAATGCGCCCTACTCCTAAACGCAGCGCCAGCCGCAATTCCTCTTCAGATTTATTGTTACCATGAAAGGAAATATGCTCCATCGATACGCCTGCGCGTTCAGCTACCAATAATTCGCCACCCGACACTACATCCAGTCCGAGGCCCTGCTCTCCTACCAGTCGCGCCACTAATGGCGAAAGATAAGCCTTTGAAGCATAAAGTATTTCGACCTTCGAAGCGCGATAGTGTTCGGAAAAGATACGCTGGTACTTCTGACAGGCAGAAACAATGGTAGCCGCATCAAAAATATAGAGTGGAGTACCGTACTGTCTGACAAGTTCGGATACAGAATGGTTGGCTATATGAAGTAGTCCTTTTGATGAAAAACTGGCGCTATCAGGTAGCAGACGCGAAACATTTGACATAACATTTCCTTTTGCTGTGTTTGCTTGATTGTTCAGATTCTATGGTAATCTATTCGGACGTGCCATGCAATGCTTCGTTCTTATGCATCTTTAAGATCACTAGGAAGCTATGTTACAATAAAACGACATTTGTAGTTGTTGAAGAGGAGATGGTTTTGCTATATGACACAGACTGACAACCGACTGGAGCAGCAGGATACCACGCAGCAGGTGAAAAAACCACGCCTGCGCTTTGCTCCCAGTCCCACAGGTTTTCAGCATATTGGCGGCTTCCGCACAGCCCTGTTTTCCTGGCTCTATGCGCGACATACGGGCGGCTCATTCATCCTGCGTATCGAAGATACCGATACGGCGCGCACGCTTGAGGGTGCCGTCGAGTTCCTGATCGATGGCTTTGACTGGCTGGGCATAGATTTCGACGAGGGGCCGGGAGTCGGCGGGCCGCTTGGGCCTTATTATCAGACGCAGCGCCGGGCGCTCTACCAATACTATGCCAACCAACTGATTGAGTCCGGCCATGCTTATCGCTGTTATTGCACACCAGAGCGACTGGATCAGATGCGCCGCGAGCAGATGGCAAAGAAACTGCCCCCGCGTTATGATCGACGCTGTCGCTATCTCACGCCAGAGGAGCGGGCCGAACACGAGCGGGCCGGAGACAAATGGGTGGTGCGCTTCGCCATGCCACTTGATGGCGAGACGGTGGTTCATGATGAGCTGCATGGAGATATCGTGTTCAAAAACGCCGATATTGATGATATGGTCATTCTCAAGTCAGACGGCCTGCCCACCTATCACCTGGCGCATATCGTAGACGATCACCTGATGGAAATCACGCACCTGCTACGCGCCGAGGAGTGGATTTCGAGCGCCCCCAGGCATATTCAGATATGGAATGCGCTCGGCTGGAAACCGCCGCTGCTCTATCATGTGCCCGACGTGCTGGGAAAAGACAAGAAGAAGCTGAGCAAGCGGCATAATGCTCCTTCCTGGAAGGAATTGCAGCAGCAGGGCTTCTTGCCAGAGGCGGTTTTCAATTTCCTGGCGCTGCTCGGCTGGTCCTATGACGATAAAACCGAATTCTTCACCAAAGAAGAGTTAATACAGGTCTTTACGCTGGACCGCATCGGTGTCGCGGGTGGTATCTACGATGCCGAGAAGCTATCGTGGATGAACGGTGTCTACATCCGCAAGCTTTCGCTCGATGAGCTGACTCGCCGGGCATTACCTTACATGGAGCGCACCGAGGCCGAGGGTGGCCTGCCGGATATTGTAGCTCGCCCATTAGACGTTGAGTATACAGCGCGCGTATTGAGCCTGGAGCAGGAGCGCATTCGCACGCTTGGCGAGGCCGCATACGCTGTTTCATTCTTCTATACCGAGGAATTAGAGTACGAGACGCGCCTGCTCATCCAGAAAGGCATGGACACGGAGCGAACAGTTCACGCGCTTGCGCAGGCACGCGATCTGCTGGCAGGTCTGGAGCAGTGGCAACACGATGTTATGGAGCCACCAATGCGGCAACTGGCGGCTGATCTGAACCTCAAAACGGGGCAGCTTTTCGGCTCCATTCGTGTCGCGGTGAGCGGGCGCACAGCTACGCCGCCACTTTTCCAGATGATGGAAGTGCTTGGCCGCGAGCGTACTCTGGCGCGTATCGACAAGGCCCTTGCGCTCCTGTCTCCATCTGTCTAGCCCAGGAAAGATAGCGCCCATGTCGCAGCGAGACTACATTTTACGGTTGGCCGAGGAAGTTGGCAGAGTGCTTGCCCAGGTAATCTATCGCAAGCAGCGCCAGGATTACCAGGGTGCCCTTAACTTCATCGACGAACAGTATCGTCAATTGCTCGGCATGGGTGCAGGTTTCATACATGCCGCACCAGAGGAAACGCTGCTCGCGCTGTTGACTTCGTTCGACACACTGGATACTGAAAAGTGCTGGTTGGTGGCAACGATGTTGAAGGCAGAGGGCGAACTTTACGAACTACAGGACAACGAAAACGATAGCTATTACTGCTTCCTGAAAGCCTTGAATCTGTTCCTGGAAGTCCTCTTTATGCTGAATAAATCGAGCCATACTGAAAAGACGCCGGAGGTGGAGGGTCTCATCGCTCGTCTCACACCTTTTGAAGTACCAGAAGCCACTAGAAAGCGCATCTTCCGCTACTTCGAGCAAACAGGCAGGTATGCAAAGGCCGAAGATATCCTGAGCGAATTGCTCGAGGCACATCCAGCAGACGCGGTAATGTTGAATGAAGGAAAGGCTTTCTACACGCGCCTGTTGCATCAGAGCGATGAAACGCTGCGGGCCGGAAATTTCAGCCGGGAAGAGGCAAAAGAGGGGTTGGAACGGCTAGAAAGGATGAGGCAGTAAAAGATTGTAACTAACTTTAGGTACTATTATCGTGTGAAAACATGAAGTGATATGCTACCATTAAGAACACATAGCTATTTATGGTATGTTTGGTATGTAGAGAGGGATGGATTGACCACATGAATGATTTTGATTTTCAGCAGTCTGCCTCTAATAATGAAGAACAGCTTCTTTTTCTTGCCTGCATCGCCAGAAGTATATCGGATGCGCTGATTGTCATCGACATCAACGGGCGCGTCATTTCATGGAATGATGCTGCCGAAAAGCTTTATGGGTGGACAAGCAGGGAGGTACTTGGTCAAGACGCGATGGATCTATTTCACCCAGACTTATCTCGATCCATTAAAAAAGCCTGGCACCAGCAAGTGAAGGATCATGGGAGATGGAAGGGAGAAACGCTTCACCGGCGAAAGGATGGAACCAACCTCGATATCCTGGTCTCCATATCGGAAGTGAAAGATGGCAAGGGAAATGTTCTCGGTTATGTATTGATTCATCATGATATTACCGAGCAAAAAGAACTGGAGCGGCGCAAAGACGATTTTATCAGTATAGCAGGCCATGAATTGCGCACACCCATCACCAGCATTCAGGGGTATACCGAAATTCTGTCTATGTTGCTGGAAGAAGAGGGGCGGCATGATCTTACGAAATACCTTACACGTATGAGCCAGCAACTGAAACGGCTGGGCAACATGGTGGAAGAATTACTCGATATCTCTCGTATGAGAGTAGGCCAGCTTGTCTTCACTCAGAGTACTTTTGAGTTCGACCCGCTTATAGAAGAGGTTATTAATGACGTCCAGCAGACGACATCGACACATACCATCTATTTACATGGAAGTTCAGGAAAAACCATTATCGGGGATCGCGAACGGCTAGGACAGGCGCTTACCAACCTGCTCATTAATGCGATCAAATATTCGCCGCGAGCAACGAAAATCGATGTGACGATCACCGAAGAGGACGAGCAGGTGCTTGTGCATGTGCATGATTACGGCATCGGCATCTCGAAAAACCAGCAGCAGAAAATTTTCGAGCGTTTTTACCAGGTACCTGAAAAAAAACAGCAGCAGTTTCCGGGTCTGGGTATTGGCTTGACGCTTGCTGCTGACATTATTCATCATCACAGCGGAAAAATATGGGTGACAAGTGAAGAGGGCTACGGATCAACTTTCTCCTTCGCGCTGCCCGTGAAAGCCATGAGTATTGCAGGTATGCTGTGATATACTGGCTGGACAAAAAGGCTTTGCTTGTTTACACTTACTTCAAGACTGGTTAACCCTGAGTTAACCAAACGAGAGAAAGTATAGATACAGGCATGCCCGCAAGTCGCACACAGCAAGTTTTTTTGCCTCGAAGAGGTTCAAAGGTGTCTACAAGCAATTCTACAAAGATTGTGCGTTCCACTGTTGCCGATACATGGCGCTGGCTCTGGCCCGACGTGTTGATGCGCATTCTGCCGCTTGGCATCATTCCTTTTCTCTACATCGCTATCTTGCACCTACCGCTATCATTTCTAGGCCTGACGCTCCACAACTGGCTGCAGCAGCTTATTATAGGGCTGGTTCTCGGCATAGCGATGGCCGCGTTTGCCACAACATATCGCATGCTTTTCGTTGGCCCCTGGTTTCGCTGGCCCACTTTGAGCGACCACGCGCTGCAGGGCTTTTTCTATTTGCTGGTCAACGGCCCGGTCGAAGAACTCTTCTTCAGGGGATTACTGCTGGCGGCTGTCACCCAGTGGACAGGATGGGTTGGTTGGGGCTGGCTGATCAGCACAGTCGTGTATACGCTGTATCACCGCTTAGGAAAGTGGAGCTGGAGCAGCGTAGCGGGCGTCGGGCTGGCCGGGCTGGTCTTCAGCTTTCTCTATCTTTTCCAGCCCGAACCACGCTCATTGCTGGCCGTCGTCATTGTGCATGGCTTCACCACCTGGGGCTTTTTGAGCCTGGGAGACGAGATCATGTACCGCCGCTGGAAGCGCAAACAGGCTTAAATCTCTACCTCGATTCCCAGACCTGCCTCTCGGGCGCGTGTATACACGCGTAACGCAATAGCCGCATCCTGTACAGCATGGCCGACCGATTTAAAGCAGGTCACTTCTTCAGCAGATTGGCGACCTGGACGCAGGCCGTTCACCACTTCACCCAGTTCGCTCCATGTTTCTGGGCCACCTATGGCGGAAGCAGCAAGCGCCTGCAATAGATCGCCCGCCTCGCTTAGAGCAGCCTCACGTTGATCTACAACAATGCGAGAATGGGCCAGCGTCGCTGGATCGACTTCACACATCTCAGGAGTAAACGCACCAATCGCGTTAATATGCGTCCCAGGCGCTATATCTTGCCAGGAAAAGAGGGGCGATGTCGCGACCGTCGCGCAAGCTACAAGCGAAGCCCCTCGTAGCGCCTCTGTTGGTGACGAGACATGCAAGATAGGTGGGCAGGCAGTGCCGAGCAGAGATTGCAGTTGCGTTACAAGCTGTTGAAAATGTTGGGCGTTTCGGTTGAAGACGCGAACCTCTTGTAAAGGTCGCACTGTGTGAATTGCCAGCGCCTGCATGGGAGCCTGCGTGCCCGCGCCAAAGAGGGCCAGCACATTTGCATCAGGCTTAGCAAGCAGTTCGGTTGCCAGTCCTGATGCTGCTCCGGTACGTAAGGTCGTGAGCCAACCGCCCTCAAGTACGGCCAGCGTCTTACCTGTTGTGGCATCAAGGAGCATCAAAGTAGCCAGGATGCGAGGATAGCCGCGTGTAGGATTTTGTGGTATAACTGTGACAAGTTTCAAGCTAAATGCATGCTCTTTGGGCGTTTGTAATAATGAAGGCATCAAAAGCGCTACGCCCTGCTCTTCAAGCTGCACAGAGAGTCGCTGAGGAGAATGAGCGGAACCTGCCTGCAAAGAGCCGAACGCCAGACGCATAGCATCGATGGCTTCCCGCATAGTAATACATTGCTGAATAGCAGTACGTGTAAGAATAAGCGCCATGAAACAATACCTCGCTGTTTTCGTCTTAATATGTGTGAGATGTTGTCGCCGCGCAGGGCTAAGTATCCCAGAGTCGTTACCTACAGGCTAACGAATCGTCTCGCAAGTAAGTATACACATATTTTTGGAGGATAACTTCATTGAAAATAGTTGTGACCGGAGGGGCAGGATTTATTGGCTCCCACCTGTGCGTCCGATTGCTCGAAGAGGGGCACAGCGTGTTATGTGTGGATAATTTGCTTACGGGCACAGAACGAAATATAGAGGCATTGCGCAATCATCCAAATTTCACTTTCCTTTTGCAAGATATCACCAGGCCATTCTCGTTTGAAGCTGATGCTATTTTCCACCTGGCAAGTCCCGCCAGCCCGGTTGGATACATGGAGCATCCGGTAGAAACGATTCTGGTCAACAGCCAGGGAACGTACCAGATGCTTGAGCAGGCACGCAAGCAAAACGCCATGTTCTTGTTCTCCTCGACCTCTGAGGCATACGGCGACCCGCTGGTACATCCCCAGCGCGAGGACTACTGGGGCAATGTCAATCCGGTTGGCCCTCGCGCCTGCTATGACGAAAGCAAGCGTCTTGGTGAAACGTGGACGATGGAGTTTCATCGCCAATATCAACTCAATGCTCGCATCGTCCGCATTTTCAATACCTACGGCCCAAACAGCCAGATGAACGATGGGCGCATGATTCCCAACTTCATTACGATGGCGCTGCAAAATAAACCGCTCACCATTTACGGCGATGGCCGCTTCACGCGCAGCATTTGTTACGTGAGCGACCTCGTCGAGGGGCTTGTGCGCGCCATGTTTCAGCCCCATACGGCGGGAGAAGTCATCAACCTGGGCAGTACTGATGAACATACGGTACTGGAATATGCGCAAACTATCATTCAATTATGCAATGCTTCCTCGCCCATAGTATTCGAGCCGAGCCGCGTCGATGATCCAGAACGCCGCCGACCCGATATTAGCAAAGCGCAACGTTTGCTGGGCTGGCAGCCGCGTGTCAGCAAAGAAGAAGGCTTGCGGAAAACTATTGAGTGGTTCAGTCACGAGTTGAACCAGCTCTCAAGCGTGCGATAAGGGAAACCGCAGAGACATGCATAATCCCGGCGTCGGCGAAATACGCCGCGATTCATGGATCAATAAAATCTGGACAGGAGTTCACACGTCTCTTACCCTGCCAAACATCGCAGGAGTCATCGGTACGTGCGTACTCCTGTTTCTCTTTCTCGTACCGCCGCTTCCCTGGAATATTCGCCTGCCTGTCTATCTAGCGATCCTGGTCTGGGCCATTTTGCGGCCCCAGATTGTGCTTTACCTGCTGCCCTGGTGCGTTCCCTGGGGGTCGCTTGACTATATCGATATTGGCCCTCTGCGGGTCAACAGCGCGGATATTCTCGTCCTGATTCTGGCCCTGGTCTGGCTCGTACATGTTACATTTCCAGCATATTTCGGGCAACGAGAAAAATTCGATGTTCCGGTTTACCTGATTCTTGCAATGCTTATTTTCCTGGTGTGTATGATTCTTTCAATAAAGGTTGCCATCAACGTCAAAGACAGCCTGAAAGAGATCAGTAAGTGGCTGGAAGTTCTGGTGATCGTCTTGCTGGGCAGCCAGTATATACGCACAAGGCGGCAAATCTGGCTCATCATCGCTCTGGGCTGTAGTGCCGGGATTACGCAAGCCATTTTCGGGTATTTACAATACTCGCTCAACCTGGGACCGCAATCTTTTATTCGCGCTGCCTCACTGCGCGTTTACGGTACTTTCGATCAGCCCAACCCCTACGCGGGCTATATCAATCTGCCGCTCAGCATCACTCTCGCTCTGACGTTCTTAGGGCGAGATTGGCTAACACGGGTACTTGCAGGTTGCGCGGCGGCAATCCTGCTCGGCGCAGAACTGCTCTCGCAATCGCGAGGTGGGGAAATCGCGCTTATTGCCGCGTTAACCTTTATTGTGCTGGCAGGCTTTCCGCAAATCCGGGTATTCTTGCGCGTGGTGCTGCTCGCGCTGCTGGCCTTCGTCGAAGCATTGTTACTCGGCTGGATACCGGCCTATCTCTTCACGCCGTTTCTGAAATTTCTCGGCCTTGCTCAAATCTCGCTGCTCGACCCAAATACGCAGGATTTTTCGACGGCGGAGCGACTGGCGCACTGGCTGGCCGGGCTGCATATGTTTTTCGCTCACCCCATATTTGGCGTAGGCATCGGAAACTATCCTGATGCCTATCCACCCTATCATATCGCCAACTTTCTCGACCCGCTCGGCCACGCCCACAATATCTACATCAATTTCGCAGCGGAAACCGGGGGTATCGGGCTGGCCGCTTATCTCCTCTTCCTGCTGGCAATCTTCTTCGCCGGAGGCGCAGCGCTTCACGGCATCAGCAAGAAATTGCGGCAAGCAAAGGAGCAAAAGCTTCCACCGAGGGAACAGAAAGAGCCACCAATTGGCACCCGCAATAAAATCCGGTTGATGCTTCAGCCAGCAAAGCTGATTCGTTACTACCGGCAACCAGCAGCGCTGGAGACAATTGGCATGCTCACCAATGATCGAGCGCTGGCTATTGGCCTGCTGGCTGCGCTCATTACACTCAGCGCCCATAACCTGGTAGATGATATGTATGTACATAGTATTCCAAATCTTATGGCGTTACTCATTATCGTTCTTATCCGTCTAGAGAGAGTGACGCCAAAGAGAGACATTCGTAATGCGGAGGAATCAGTTGATTACGCAAAATACAAGTAGTGCTTCCATTGACACAACACCTATAGATACCGAAATTCAACCTGACATCATCGAAGAAAAACAAGCTGAATTATTGCAGCAAGAAACGGCCAGTGAGCCTGAAATAACGCGCGAACAACTTTCCATAGGCAAACGCCTGCTGAACTGGCGCACCATTCTACCCTTGGTCGTTGTGATCGTCGCGCTTGTCTATTTCGCACAAAAATCCAATATCAATATTCATGATACCTGGGCGGCGATTCGTACAGCCAATATCGTATTTGTGCTGGCCGCGTTTGTCATCTATTATCTTTCGTTCCCTATTCGCACCTTGCGCTGGCGCTTGCTGCTGCGAAATGTGGGTTATACGAAAGAGCAAGGAGTTCACCTGCCGCGCTTCCTGAAACTGTTGGAGATCATTTATATCTCCTGGTTCGCCAATGTCATCGTCCCGGCCAAGCTCGGCGATCTCTATCGCGCCTACCTGCTGCGCCAGGAAAGCGGACTGCCGACCTCTCGAACGTTCGGCACCGTACTGGCCGAGCGCCTGTTAGACCTGATCGTGTTACTGCTGCTTTTCATTCCGGCGGTTATCATCAGCCTGCATGAGAATATGCCCCCACAACTGCGGCTCGGCCTGGAAATTACGATGGGAGCGGTATTCGCCGGAATCATCGGGCTGGTTATCCTGCGCATGTTCCCCTCAAAAATTGCCCGCCTGATTCCGGAACGCTTCCGCGCTCACTACATACATTTCCAGGAAGGTACCCTGCGTTCGTTCCGCCACGTGCCAACCCTGACCGGCTTAACGGTCGGTGTGTGGGCCTGCGAATCGCTGCGTTTTTTCATGGTTGCGCTGGCTTTCCATTTGATCGGTGGCAGCATGCTGCATATCGTCGCGGCTGCCCTGTTTATCGCGCTTGGCGAGGCGCTGCTGACGGTTGTTCCCTTCACTGGCGGCGGCATCGGACTGGTCGAAGGTGGTATGCTTGCGATGATTGCGCTGTTCGCCCCGCATTCAACGAATGTTGCCGCTGCGGCCATATTGATAGATCGCACAATCAGCCTGTTCAGCATTTTGGTAATCGGCTTCATCGTCTTTATGTTTGCCATTGGCAAGCAGGCAGCGAAGCCAGTAAAAAGCGTCTGAACATCGTCTTTTAGCCTCCACCGGTGGTATAGAATGAAGTAATGAGTCTATGCCACCGGTGGAGGCTTTCTTGTTTCTCACCTATTTTCATCGAGGTATCTTACTATGCAGCAAAACAACATCGATATAGAAATATCCATCCCCTACAAGGATGCTGAAAGCGATCAAACACTCCAGCGGCTACTCGCTTCAGCATTACCCGAACAGGTCATCAGATACACGCTTCAAGAAATTTCGGTATTCCGGCACGTCTCGCTCTCGCTCATCATCATGGATGACGAAGAGATACAGACTTTAAACAGGCAGTACCGCCAGCAGGACAAACCAACCGATGTCCTCTCATTTCCCCTGCTCGACGCGCCATTGATAGATGCTCCTGCGGATCAACTCTGGCAGGAAACTTCAGGCGCGGGTGATGAAGCTTTGCCTGCATTCGTGACTCCGCCAGGCATGCCGGTTAATCTTGGCGACATCGTCATCTCATGGCCAACTGTGCAAAGGCAGGCCGAGCAGGCAGGCCATAGCGCAACGTATGAATTTCTTTACTTGCTCTCTCACGGCGTATTACACCTGGTGGGCTACGATGACCAGACTGAGGCGGGATATCAAGCGATGGTACACCTGCAAGAAACAGTTATGCATGCTTTAGGGCAAAAGTCATGAACGAAGTACCCTCTCCACGCGAAGTTCCCAAAAGCAAGTTAGCTAAGTTTATTGCCGGTTTTGGCTTTGCCTTCAGCGGCCTCTGGTATGCATTCCGCACGCAGATCAATATGCGGGTACACCTTGGGCTGGCGCTGCTTGCTCTTCTGCTGGGCATTCTTCTTCACATTTCCACCTTTGAATTCGCGCTCGTCTTCGTCGCTATTGCCGGGGTCATGATGGCGGAAATGTTTAATACCGTGATCGAACTGTGCGTAGATCTGGCCTCGCCGGAATATCACCCACTTGCCAAGATCGCAAAGGACGTGGCGGCAGGCGCGGTATTATTAAGCGCTTTTCTCGCTATTATCATTGCCCTGTTTGTCTATGTGCCGCACCTGTGGGCATTACTGCATCTTTAAATGGCGAGAAAATCACTGGAGAATAAATATTCAGGGCGCACAGATGGATTTTAACCAAGAAAGAGAAAACATCCAGGCCTGTCATCCTGAGCGCAGCGAAGGATCTGCGTGCCGAGCAAATCGCCTGTCACCACCGGAGATCCTTCGCTGCGCTCAGGATGACATGAGGGCGAATAGCTTCCCGTATGTTGTCAACATTCATCTGTGCGCCCCGGAAGCAGGTTATTTCACGCGGGAAACGTATTGGCCTGTGCGTGTATCTACACGAATCTTATCGCCAGGATTCACGAAGAGGGGAACGTTAATGACCGCTCCGGTTTCCAGGGTGGCGGGCTTGGTGACGTTGTTTGCTGTATCGCCACGCACACCTGGCTCGGCGCTCTCAACCACGAGTTCCACGAAGTTTGGCAACTCGATGGAGACGATGGTGTCGGTATCGCTATCGACCAGCAACTCAACCACATCTTGTTCTTTGATAAAGCGAACCGCATCGCCCAACATGGACTTGGGAATGGGCTGCTGATCGAACGTTTCGGTGTTCATAAAAACGTAATCGTCTCCATCGACGTAGAGGAACTGCCAGTTCTGGTGTTCAACACGCACCGCGTCCACCTCTTCACCTGCGCGAAAACGCTGCTCGATGACGCGCCCGGTGCGTAAATTCTTCAGATTAGCACGTACAAACGCACGCCAGTTACCTGGACTCACGTGGTGGAACTCTGTTACTGTATAGAGTTCACCGTTGTATCGAATGACCATGCCATTATAAAAATCTGCTGTTGTTGTCGCACCCAATGGAGTCAACTCCTTTCTTCACAAAAAATTTCACGACAATCATTTATAGCTGGCGTTACAAAGTATGTCATCCTCTACCACACATAGCCCATCATCCAGGTCTAGAGGAAGAGGCCCGCCGGTGACGCCAGGCGTAAGCAAGTATCGGCGGCTATGAAGTTCACCGCATAGTGTATCACGTTCTGCGAAATTTCGCGAGTGAACTCGCCCGGATGCTTACAGAAGCATGACACGCAGCTTCTCAACATCTTCACTATACTTTGCCAGCCGTTTTTTCTTGAGGTTTTCACGGAGAATCCAGTGGATATCGGAATCATTCCAGGTAGCACAGGTTTGCATCAGTGCAAAGCCTGTTTCAGGTTGCGCCGCCACAATCACGCTCAGCGTATAACCGAGCGCCTGCCTCAGGACACACACATCCTCACGCTTTCGGTCTGAAGCGGGTATAGCATGAAAACGTTCCAGGATAATCTGCTGTATCTCCAGCGCACCTTCACGAATGCTCACAACAGGCATAAGCTGGGGTTCAGCTATACCTGCGATACATGCACGCACCTGATAATAATTACCATTACTCGCAAGACCAAAGAGAAAATGTAGTGTTTCATCAGGCAGCGCGGGAAGTAGCTTCTGAATAGCCATTGCCACACCTTCACGCACTCGCCACGACTCACTACAGGCAAACTGCTCTAATAAAACAAAAACTTGTTCGGGTCTCTTCCCGCAGGCTATAGCAAAAGGGCCAAATGCAGCCACACCACATAAGGCGACAAATTCAGCCGGAGTATTGCTTCCTACCTTTAAAGCATCCTGCGTGAGATAGTGCAGCAGCTCCCAAATCTGATCTGCTCGTTCAGATGTATATACGGCGAGCAAATCCCCAAGTTGATTGACCAGAGCCAGATTAGCCCTTGCTCCCGGCAGGTGGCTCTCTTCGCGAAGGTAGAATTCCAGAGGACGTGGATTGCCGACCAACGCCTTTTCAACCAGTTCCGGCAATGTTTCATCCATATCGATCAAACCTCATCATTTTTGCATCTGATCACCATTATACCATTGACTGTATTTCAGGTGATTTACAAAAAGTGAGCGCATATCTGCCTCTATCCGGCCTGCAAAATCTGTACAGCGGCCACTCCGCCTGCTGTAACGCTTCCGACAGCAACGGCAACGGCAAAGTGCCGGTCATCAGGCGACCAGGACAGGTTAAACATCGGGACGGTCGGGTAGAACGTGAAATGACCTTCGGTGAGCGCGTCTCAGGTCATGACGACGCCACAGTTATCGCCGCAGTATTCCTGCGTGACAGCAGCTATACGTTTTCCATTATGCGACCATGCAACCGAGTAAATTAAATCTGGCAAGACACCTTTCGTAGGATTTTTATATGCCTGATCTACGTTGTAGCCATCATAGGTGTAAAGAGTAGCTCCAGTTGATGCATTCCAGGTTCGCACAGTTTTATCGGCAGAACCTGACGCGATATATTTGCTATCGGGAGACCATGTTACCGCCGTGATTTCGTCCGTATGACGAGGATATGTGTAGAGATGGTTCCCTGTAGTTGCATCATAAATCTGCACGCTCTTATCTGTTGAACCCGACGCGATGCGCCTGCTATCCGGCGACCACACCACTACCGTTATTCCCGCGCTATGACCCGCGTAGGTGTAGAGCAAATCTCCAGTCGAGGCATTCCACACTCTCACACTCTTATCGGCAGCCCCCGAAGCAATGTACCTGCCGTCAGGCGAGCAGGTTACAGAGTTAACCGCCGCGGTATGTCCAGCATAGGTATACAGATGGTTCCCGGAGACGGCATCCCACACCTGCACAGTTTTATCCCAGGAAGCAGAGGCAATGTGCTTGCCATCCGGCGACCACGCTAACGAAGGCACACCATCCCGATGGCCACGATAAATCAGGGCATACTTTCCCGTAAAAGCATCCCACACCTGGACGGTCATGTCACGCGAGCCAGAGGCAATACGCCTGCCATCAGGCGACCAGACAGCAGTCAATACCTGGTCGGAATGCCCTTTATAAGTGTAAAGGACACTTCCAGGGCGTGGAGTTGGGGTTGGCGTCGTAGGTGAGGTAGCAGGAGGAGAGGCACAACCAATTTCTCCTGTTGCCAATGCCAATACTGCCAATCCCTTTATCATTGAGCGACGAGAAATATGATGGCCCGCTAGTACTTGTTGGTCTGTCACTACTCGAACGTTCCTTTCACTGGTATTTCCTGTTTACAATACGAAGGTGTCTTCCAGAATATCTCGACTCAGCAAAAGCATAACCTTGACGTAAACGGCAATCATCGCGTATAATATAAGTGTCTCCTCGTTTCTCTATCTTACTATTTCTTTTGAGGAGGTATAAACTTTATGATTCCTACAAGTAATATGACCGACGAAACGTCTGCACCTCGTTCGTATTCGATTGAACAGGTAGCTTCTATCACTGGCTTAACAAAACGCACGTTGCGCTATTATGAAGAAGTCGGCTTATTGCCGCCAACAGATCGCACAGAGAGCAATTACCGCCGCTACAGCGACGAAGATATTCAACGCCTGGAGCAGATAAAAAAGCTGCGCGACCTGCTCGGCTTCTCGCTCGCCGATATCCGTGACATTTTAGAGGCGGAAGATGAACGAGGGCAAATAAAAGTTGCCTACCAAAACGAGACGGACGCGGCGGCGAAATTAATGCAATTAGATCGCGCCGACGAACTGATACGCCGCCAACTCTCTTTGATTGATGAAAAATTGGCCGGTCTGCAACAGATGCGCAATGCACTTCAGGCGAAACTGGAGCGGCATCAGCAGAAACGGGAAACTTTGAAAAAAGATATCTCTCAATAAGAACTATTATGCTGACTAGATGGGACTTTTCTTATGAAATCAATAACACATGAACACACGGAACAGACCGTTTCAGAAGTGGATGTCTCCAGTCCGCAGCAGGCGAAAGGCCTGCTGCGGGCTTTTGTGGCGTTGCGCCATCGCAATTATCGACTTTTCTATTTTGGACAGATGATCTCGCTTATCGGCACCTGGATGCAGACTATCGGACAGTCCTGGCTGGTACTGGAGTTGACACATAGTGCCTGGTATCTGGGATTGGTTGGAGCATTGCAATTTCTGCCAGTGATGTTGCTCGCGCTCTTTGGGGGCGTGCTGGCGGACCGTCTGCCGAAGCGAAAAGTGCTGCTGTTTACGCAATCATCGGCGATGATCCAGGCGACGCTCCTCTGGATACTCATTGCCACCGGCCAGGTACAAATCTGGCACGTGCTGATACTGGCTACCCTGCTTGGTTTGACCAACTCCGTAGATATGCCAACACGTCAGGCCTTCGTTGTTGAAATGGTAGGCCGCGAAGACCTGCCTAACGCTATCGCGCTCAACTCGTCGATCTTCAACATGGCGCGTATCGTCGGCCCGGGCATTGGTGGACTCGTCATTTACTGGCTGGGCGTTGCGCCGCTCTTCCTGCTCAACGCGCTCAGCTTTATCGCGGTACTGATTGGCCTTGCCATGATTGACATGAAGCAGTTGCATGGGCAGGTCAAGCTAGATAAACAGGCTTCCCGCCAGGGAACGCTGCGTAGCTTGCGCGAGGGACTGGCTTATGTGTGGCGAACGCCTTCCGTCCTGCTGGTGATCGCTGTAGTCGGAGCCATTTCGCTGTTCGGCATTAACTTCAATGTGATTCTGCCCCTGTTTGCGACCGATGTGCTGCACTCGGGACCACAGGGCTTCGGTTTCATATCCTCTGCCTTTGGACTTGGCTCGCTCTTTGCCGCGCTTTGGCTGGCCTGGGGCAACCGCAAACCAAGTATTCGCTACCTGCTTGGCGCAGGGCTGGCATTCTGTATTCTTGAAATCGCTTTTGCTCTCTCGCACCAGTACACGCTCTCACTCTTGTTGATTGCGACGGTGGGTTTCTCACAGATTGCCCTTTCTGCGACGGCAAACACCATGCTTCAAACGGTTGCGCCAGATCACCTGCGAGGGCGTGTGATGAGCGTATATATGCTCGTGTTCGCGGGAAGCGTGCCCATCGGCAATCTGTTGACAGGTGGACTTGCCCATTTCTTTGGCGCATCGATTGCCCTGTTAATCCTGGCAGGTGTGAGTTTGCTGGCGGCAATTCTTGGTTGGTTCTGGCGCAAACCGGCGGAGAAAGACCTTGCAACCGCGCTTTCATAAAGGCTGGAAAACATATTCGCTGAGCATAGCAGACCAGCAGTGCCATATCGATATGAGCGAAAATTTCCTCGCAACGGCCTGTCCTGGCGAACCTGGAATACTTTACTGGTCACAGGCCCGGCCCGAAGGAGTAGTACTCGGCTTCTCCCAGAAAGACAGCGTACTCAATATCGCTGAAGTAACCGATCTGCGCCTGCCCATCTACCACCGTCGCGCCGGTGGAACGGCGGTGCTGGTTGGAGAACATCTCCTGAGCCTCGATGTGCTTCTGCCCGCCGGGCATCCACTGATACTTGCCGATGTTGTCGAGAGCTATCGCTGGCTGGGAGAAACATGGGCAAGGGCTTTGCAAACGCTCGGAATATCAACTCGGGCTGTATCAGCCGACGAGGCGCACGCAACCCGCGCCCTGCTTCAGCAGCCAGAAACTCAGGCTGGCGAGACGCTTTTACGACGTGCCTGCTACGGCTCGCTTTCTCCATATGAGGTCGTTGTTGAGCCTGGGCTGCGGAAAGTTGTGGGACTGGATATGATTCGCCGCCGCAACGGCACGCTGCTGCAAGCGGGAGTTTTATTGTCGTGGGACACCGAAAAGCTTTCACGCATGCTTGGTCATACGCCGGATGAACAGGCGATCCTGCGCGAGGGCTTGAAAGAACGGGCAGTTGGCCTGGATATACTGTTGGGGCATTCTATTTCAGCAGAAACGTTGATAGAAGCCTTTGAAAGCGTTCTCCCCAGCCTTGACTAGCTTGACATCTCGCTTGCAACGTCCTATAACACTCATCATATACTTCTGTAAGATAACGAAAGGTTTGTAGCAATGGCTGACAGAAACGCGCCGGGTGCGCTCAAAGTTGAAACCACACCTGATTTTGAGGCAATGGTAGTTGGAGCGCACCCGGATGATAATGATTTCGGCGCGGGTGGCACCAGCGCACTGTGGGCCAAACAGGGTAAAAAAATCGTCTGGGTGGTGATGACCGATGGAGCCGAGGGCAGTGAAGTGCCCAGCCTGGTCGATACCGACCTGATGCTGACACGCGAGCAGGAACAGCGCCTCTCATGCGAAGTGCTGGGAGTACAGGCTGTAGAGTTCCTGCGCTTCTCTGATGGACACCTGACCAATAGCGAAGCGGCTCGTAAGGCTCTTGTCAGGCTTGTCCGCAAATACCGGCCTCGCGTGGTCATCACGCACGACCCTACCCAGCACATTTTCGCGCCTGATCCAAACGAGAAACCGGACGAAACGGCATACATCAATCACCCAGACCATCGCGCAACGGGTAATATCGTGCTGGATGCCATCTTCCCGGCAGTCGGCAATCCTCGTTCTTACCGCGAACTGCTCGCCGAGGGACTTCCACCCTACCAGGTACACGAAATATACCTGTTCCACACCGGGCAAGACAATACCTTTGTTGATATCAGCGAAACTATCGAGCAGAAAGCCAGGGCGCTTGAGTGCCACGTGACCCAGTTCGGCAAGGATACGAAAATGGTCGAAATGATTCGACACTGGGGAGAGGAAACGGCGAAAGAGGCAAAAGAAAAGAAAGGCCTGGAAATGCAGTATGCCGAAAGCTTCCGGCGCATCAAACTGTACGTTCCGAAAAAAGAAGCAGATCAGGAGCAAAAAAAGGAAGAAGCTGTCGAGGAATAACAGAACGAGCGGGAGATCGACTCCCGCCCGTTTCGTTTAGAATGCCTGCATTAATTCGGCGTGACGATTGCCGAGAAGCCAGCCCACCATTGCAGGAACTGCGCCCGAGTAATGTACTTGCGGTTATACGCTGATGAATCGGCCAGATGCACATAATTGCTATCACCACCCAGCACAACGAGCAGGTGCCCACCCGAGTATTTATATGGTGGAAAATCAACGATTACCGGACGCCCCGCATTCCCAATCGCAATAATCTGATCGAGCGACAGCTTGTAGCCCCAGCTTGTCTTGAAACCAAACTGAGCAGCTGTACGAGCGATGCCCCTATCGTGCAGTAAGCCATCGGAAGGAGTAATCTCACCCAGAGCGGATTCGACTTTTAGCACGTCGGTAATGCGATAATGCCGCCCATAGGAATTGAACACCTCGGTCATGGACGCGGTAGAGCAGGCAGAATAGGCCCAGGTATCGTATTCTTGCTGGTTGGCGTACTGTGACGGGTCTAGCTGGCTGATGCGCACAAGGTCCTGCGAGGCATGATAGACCGGGCCAGAGGAAGAAGTAGATTGTGACGGATTGTTAGTGTTGTTCACCAGGTAGGTCATGGTTGCCCAGAGCGCATTGCGAGGAAACACCAGATTAAACAGGTACAGGCTTATCACAAAAATAAGCGCCAGGCCAACCAGGATAGTTTTCCAGGGAATCTCTTCACCAGCGCCTCTTCCCAATATGCTGCCTCCAAACGATGACAAAGCAAAAGTCTTGCTCGTCGTTCGAGCAAGGGAGCGAGACGGTGTAAGTCGCGGCCCCACCGCTCGCGTGGCGCGCGAACGACCAGGCAGCCTGCTATCAATCGTTGTATCTATGACGCGCCGTCGGACACGAACATCGGCAAGTTCACTTTGCGAATTACGAAACTGGGGCTTGACGGAAAGGAGGAAACCGGCCATCGTAATGATGACCGCGAGAGTAAATAACATGACCAGCACAAAGGTCATAGACACTCTACTCCTAGACTACCTGGTAACCAAGGATAGTAAAAGGGAAAATACATGGCTAGTTAGGACAACTTTTCTACAGTTGTTAGAGACAAGTATATCACAATATCTCAGGCAATTCAACAGCAATAATGCCCGTTTTTTACCGCAATTTGAGCCATATTTGACGTGAGATAAGGCCTATCCCCTCACTATTGAAACGCCCAAAAGTACTGCACATAGAAAACGGTGGGGGAGCAAGCTTGCTCCCCCACAGATCATGACAAGCCATGACCAACCTCCCTTTCGATGTCATCCTGAGCGCAGCGAAGGATGACATCGCCCGGCAGGATTGCGCCCCTGGACCGGAGATCCTTCGCTGCGCTCAGGGTGACTGGCTAAAGGGTCTTTTTCATGACACGCTGTGCATGGCGTACTTGCTACGCAGGACTTTCTTGTCGAACTTGCCGACGCTGGTCTTCGGGATGGCATCCACGAAAATCACATCGTCGGGAAGCCACCATTTTGCTACCTTTGGACGCAGGTATTCGATAATCTCTTCCTTTGTGATCGAATCGGCGTAATCCGGTTTGGGAACCACACAGGCAACGGGGCGCTCATCCCACTTGGGATGCGGAACACCGATTACGGCGGCCTCCAGCACTTTGGGATGTCCCATAATCAGGCCCTCAAGTTCGACCGAGGAGATCCACTCGCCGCCGGATTTCACCAGGTCTTTGGTGCGGTCAACAAGCTGGATAATGCCATCCTCGTCTACCACAGCAACATCTCCTGTGCGCAGCCAGCCATCAACAAACTTCTCGTTCGCGGCTTCGTCCATGTAGTAGGTGCGCGCAATCCAGGGGCCGCGCACCTGCAGCTCGCCGTAGCTCTTACCGTCCCAGGGAACCTCCTTGCCTGTCTCAATGTTCATCACGCGGAAATCAACGCATGGAAGCACCGTTCCCTGTTTGGCCTTGATGTCGAATTGTTTCTCCAGTGGCAGATCCAACTGGTAACTGCGCAGCTTGGAGAGCGAGGCCAGAGGCGAGGTTTCAGTCATACCCCAGGCATGTACAATATTGATCTTCTTGTTCCAGAGGCCTTCAATCAACGAACGAGGCACAGCCGAACCGCCACAGTAAATGGCGCGCAGGGACGAAAGATCAACCGGCTCCTTTTCAAGCGCATTCAACATGCCAATCCAGATCGTGGGCACGCCTGCCGCGACAGTTACTCGCTCGTCCGACATCAATTCGAGAATGCGCCCGGGGTCCATGTAGCGTCCTGGAAAGACAAGTTTGGCCCCCATCATAACACCGGCATGGGGGAAGCCCCAGGCATTGGCATGGAACATCGGCACCACCGGCAAAACGGTATCCTGCTCGGAAAGAGCCGTTCCGTCGGCCAGCCCGACACCCATTGAATGCAGGAAAATGGAGCGATGGCTATACACAACACCCTTTGGATTTCCAGTGGTGCCAGAGGTATAACACATAGCGGCTGCAGCGTTCTCGTTGATCTGCGGCCATTCGAACGTCTCAGGCTGGTCGCCAATGAAGGTTTCATAATCAACGGAAGGTTGAAGTTTGCCTGTTGCATTCGGTGCGTCGCCCATAATCACATACAGCTTCACTGTAGGCAAATGATCCGCCAGCCCTTCCAGAATGGGAACCAGATCACCATCCACGAAGATGATCGAATCTTCGGCGTTGTTGATGATGTAGGTCAACTGGTCGGCAAACAGGCGAATATTGAGGGTATGCAGGACCGCGCCCAGACAGGGAATGGCGAAATACAATTCAAGGTGACGATAGGTATTCCAGGCAAAGGTTGCTATCCGGTCGCCCTCTTTCACCCCCTGTTTGTGCAGCGCATTCGCCAGTTGCAAGACGCGCTTACCCCAATCACGATAGGTGTAACGATACAGGCCGCTATCAAGCTGGGTGACGATCTCTTTCTTGTAGAAGATACGAACAGCCCGTTGAAATGCATGTTGCAGCGTCAACGGGTAATCCATCATCAAACCTTCCATGGCTCCTCCTGTGTAGCACTACTGTGTACTCGCTCTCTACAATAGGTACTCCTATTATTGTCCATATTCTACAAGCATAGAAGCGAGGTGGCAAGAGAAATGACTTGAAATTCAGTTTGCGCGAGAAAAATAGATGAGAAAAATTAGAAAGATTAGAAAAAAGAGTACACAAGATTAGAAAATGCTTATAATCTTTGTCACCTTCAGAAAAAGTATTGCTGTTCAGCTTAGCCCCTGGTATGCTTCAAGTAGTAATCATTGTTGTGTTGTCACCATATTTGCTGATGAGCCGTGTTGATACTGTAGCTCATCGGAGACTACACCGGATCAAGCTATTTTACGAAGTATCTTGCACAAACATTTGCAAGAGAGGAGCAACAGATGGTTTTACGTAAGTACACCGGACGTGCGCGCGGCCTTGCCGCAATGAGTCCAGAGCGTCGAAGAGAAATTGCCAGCAAAGGCGGCAAGACATCGCAGGCCCGAGGTACTGCGCACCAGTGGACGGCGGAAGAGGCCTCGGCGGCAGGAAAGAAGGGAAGCGCGCGTTACGCTTTAAGAAAAGCGGCGACTCAAGGAACAGCCCAATCATAAAGCAACTCGAAGATACCGGCCTTCTCATTTCTGGCCGGTATCTTTTAATGGTCTACTCCCTCAATTGTGGTCGCCGCAACATGATCGCCACGAGCCGCAGCCCATCGTAGTATCTCGGCGGCCAGGTAGAGCGAGCCGGTCGCGCAAATCACATCTTCTCGGCCTGCGATTTGCAAGGCCAGCTCCATTGCAGCATTACTCCGTTCTTCCGCATACACCTGTATCCTGGGGGCATACTCCGCAAACAATCCCTTCAATGCTTCAATGCTGGCAGCACGCGGATTTGCCATGCGCGTCAAAATCACGCTATCTACATGCGATAGAACCTGCGCAATACCCGGCAGGTCCTTATCTCGCGCAACGCCCAGCACCACGATCAAACGACGTTCAGGGTATAACTCTTGCAGCGTTTCCACCAATTTCTGCATCGAGTCGGTATTATGCGCTCCATCAACCACGATGGTTGGATTACGCCCCACAATCTCTATGCGCGCAGGCCAGAAGACCTTGCGCAATCCCTCACGCAGCGCCTGCTCATCCCAACTTATACCTTTTGCGCGTAACATCTCTAACGTGGCAACAGCCAGCGTGGCATTTTCCAGTTGATGCAAACCAGCAAGAGGTATTTCCAGGTTCTCATATGTGCGTTCAGGAGTCTGAACCGTGAAACGCTGCCCGGCATCAAGTCGCTCTTCCAATTTGTACCGGTAGCTGAGACCCGGCAAACGGCCGCTATCCACCTCGGCCTGTGCGGGGTCGCCAGCAAAAGAGCCAACCCGAATCATCGTTGCCTGCCGATGCTGGCATACTCTTGCGATAGCTAGCAGCGCTTCAGGTGCCTGAGCAGAAGTCACCACAAGTCCATGCTCTTTGATGATGCCCGCCTTCTCCGTTGCAATCTCAGTCAATGTGTTGCCCAGAATTTGCATGTGATCGTAGCTAATGGAAGCAATCACCGAGACCAGGGGCTGCGTCACATTGGTAGCGTCCAGGCGGCCACCAAGCCCGACTTCGAGGACTGCGTGATCGACTTGCTGGCGCGCAAAATAGAGCAAAGCCAGGGCAGTAGCGACCTCGTAGGTGATATACGGGCTGAATTCCCCTGTCCGTTCAATAGTCTCTACGGCGGTGCGGACCTCTGGCATTAGCTCCCCAACCTCCTGCTCGTTTATCAATTGCCCATTGACGCGCATACGCTCGCGAAAGGTATGCAGGTCCGGCTGCGTATACAGGCCGGTGCGCAGGCCAGCCTCTCGTAACACACGCTCGATGCAGGCCGCCGTAGACCCTTTGCCCTTCGTGCCCGCAATGAGGGTACAGCTATATGATTGCTGCGGGTTGCCAAGTAATTCAAGCAAACGGGCTTCACGCGGCAGGTTTTGTTCCGGCTGGCGATTGAACGGGCTGCCGCGCTCAAAATCGCTCAGGCTATAAAGATATGCTAAGGCTTCCTGATAATTCACCTGTCATACACCTTCTTCAAAAGAGAGTTCCTCGCACGATGGCATCACTCATTTTTACCACGCGCATCATTTCATGCACATCATGTACACGAACGATATCTGCCCCCTGTGCTATTCCCAACGCGACGGTCGCAGCCGTTCCCTCGACTCGCTCTGAGGGGGGCAGGCCACCCAGGACATAGCCAATCGTCGATTTGCGCGAGGTGCCGAGCAGGATTGGTCGCCCCAGGGAGCGCAGTTCCCCCAGGCGGCGCAGGAGCGTCAAATTCTCCTGCGGCGTGGTGCCAAAGCCGATACCAGGATCAAGAATGATCCGCTCCCAGGCAATTCCTGCTTCAAGCGCGAGATCGATGCTTTGAGCGAGAAAGCGAATCACGTCGGAGACAATGTCGCGTTTGGTAAACTCGCGCATATTCGCCATCAAGATCACAGGAACCCCTTGCTCGGCGGCAAGCTTAGCCAGTTCGGGATCGCGCCGCAAAGCCCAGATATCGTTGAGCATCGAAGCACCCGCATCCAATGCCTGCCTTGCTACTTCCGCTTTATAGGTGTCAATGGAGATGATGATTTCGGGCGGTAGGGTTTGTGCAAGAGCGCGAATAACAGGCACCACACGCGCAAGTTCATCCTCGATACTGACGGGCGCGAAGTTGGGGCGCGTCGATTCGCCCCCAACATCAATGAATGTCGCGCCCTCAGCCACAAAATTGCGCGCCTGAGCCACTGCGCGTTCGACAAGCATTTCACTCGTCAGTTGCTCCGAGATCAAACCATCGCCAGAGAAGGAATCGGGAGTGACGTTGAGAATGCCCATAACATAGGTTCTCTTTCCCCACTCCAGGCGATGATTTGCCCAGATTGTATCTGGTAGTGTCTCCGACATATCTGTACTTTCCTTTGCTTACAGGTTCGCCACCAGATAAGATGCGGCGCGTTCGGCAAGCACCATGCTGGGAAGAACACCATGCGCGCCCAGTCCCTCAATAGAGACGCCGGGGGCCGCTGCTTCCAGCACACGCATCTCAGGAATCAAATCGGCTGTCACATACAGGTCAACCGCCCATTTATAGCAAGGCTGCTGAGCCGCCAGTTCCGGGAGCCAGTGGCGGGTCGAGTCAGCGAGCCGTTGGTAATACGACTCATCATGTTTCGTGACACCAGCCTTCCCGTAACGTCCGCCGCTCACACCCAGGCGGCCATGCCCTGGTCGATAGTCGGCATACGTGTAGGGCGAAGCATCCCAAAAAAGGGGAAAGTCCTCGGGCAAATCGGCTTCAAACGCCAGAGCATAGATGCGAGCATTGGCCTCAACTATCGGCCCGACACAGCTCATCAGCGCGCGGGCGGTCAGCACCGTTCCATCCTGTAACGTGACCTGCCAGCATGCGCTCTTTCCAGGTTGCCTCATTTCCTCGTAGTGCGTGACGAATGCCTGTCCAACTATGGTGACAATCGAGCCTGCCTTTTGCGCGAAATGAGCAAGTAGGGTAAGCGGCTGAATGCGCCCTTCATCAGGCGACCACATGGCACAAATGACCTTTTCTACATTCAAGCGACCATGTGTGCGTTCAGCCACCTGCTGAGGCGTCCATAGTTCGGCACGCAGCCCGGCTTCCAGGCGAGTGTTCACTTCACGCTCCAATTTATGCGCGGCGCGTGTGCTTTCTGCCAGGTTAAAGGCTCCTGTTCGTTGAGCATCCAGCAGGGCGTCCGGCGCTTTCGCGTCGTCGATCAATTGATGGAAAAGGGCAGTCGTTTCGGGATAGAAGTTGCGCGCCGGATGTCCCTCGGGAATCTCGGACATCGCCATATTAATACCGGGCGTGAAAATCCCCGCGTTTTGCCCGGTCGCGCCCAATCCAAGTATGGCCTCTTTTTCAAGCACAAGCACACGCAAGCCATGTTTTTGCAGGGCGAGCGCGGCGCTCAGGCCCGCTACGCCGCCGCCAATCACAATCACATCGGCCTGGTCGCAAGCCACTTCAGAAATGGTGGGAAGCTGTAAGGCCTTATAGACTGCCGGGTTCAGGTCATTCCACCAGGGTACGATACGTTGTAGTGGGTGATGTACAGTAGGAGGTTCCGCTTCAGATGATGTACCAGCTTGCATACAGAGTCCTTTGACTACAAAACTTACGGTGCATTATGTCAATGCACCAGCTTTTAGTATCATCTTAACCTTTTTTGCAGCCGATCTGCAAATAGCCTGCCATGCAAAAGCCCCTCTCCTGAGCGCCGCGAAGATTCTGAGGCTCTCACTGGCTCGACACGGCAAGCGTGAGATCCTTTGCAGCGCTCAGGATGACACGTAGAGACAGGTAGGTAATAGTCTGCTATACTACAGACAGTATCTATTAGCCTTCTCAAACGTATCTTATATAGAGCAATTATTCCGTTTATTTCTTAAGGGGGATAAAAACGTATGACCGATGTTCTAAAAGATGCCGCGAAGCGGCAGGCTTACCGGCCCGGAGTGAAAGCGACAAGGCGCTGCGCCGAATGTGACGAGGAAGCGCTTGGTCGTTGCCCCGAGTGTCATAAGGGCCTGTGCCAGGATCACTTCCCCAAGCAGCAGCACTCGCCTTGCGCCGAGCGACAGATGAAGCTGGCCCAGACGCAGGTATGTTACGTCTGCGGAACGCAGGTGTATCCCGACCAGTGGTCGCTTTCGCGCACCTCGCACTACATTGATGAATATCGCTGCGAGGGATGCGGGCGCTATATTTGCGATGATCTACATACACAGCAGAAAAGCGAAAACGTCAGCATCATACGTGAAGGAGTGCGCGGCCATCGCTACCAATATACGGTTCGCTACTGCGACCTTTGCGCGCCAGTACGCAAAGTGGGCGGCATAAAGGGTGTAGCGCGCTGGGTAGTGGTAGCCGGAACGGTAGCAGGCTTCATCTTCTTCTACCTGCACCCATAAATCATCAGGAGGAAAAGGCGAGGCTCTTTTAGAGAAGTAATCGCCTTTGTTAAGCATGACACCTACCATACAAATAACCCTTGGACGTTATCAGCAGGAAATACTCTCCGAAATGCGGCGCGTCATCGAGCAGGCGCAGTCCCAGGCCAGCATTCCTGGCGTTGCCGACCTGTCCGCGTATTATGGTCAGATGCAATACCATCTTGGCTGGGTGGATGTAAGCTTCTCGCCGGTTTCCAGCAATCCAGGGAAGTTGTTACGCCCAACGCTGCTCCTGCTCTCGTTCGAGGCAGCGAGCGCGAATGGTCAATATTCAGCCGGGCAAACCCACCTTTTCCAGGCCTTACCTGCGGCAGTTGCCATCGAACTGACCCATAACTTCACGCTCATTCATGACGATATTGAGGACGGCGACCGCGAACGCCGTCACCGCGCAACGCTCTGGAATATCTGGGGCATTCCGCAGGCCATCAACACGGGTGATGGCATGTTTGCCCTGGCTCGCCAGACGCTCTGGCAGGTCGTCGAGCGAGGCGTGAATCCCGCAGTAGCTGTTCGCCTCGGCCTGGCGCTTGATAGCGCCTGCCTTGTCCTTTCCGAGGGCCAGTACCTTGACATCAGCTTTGAACGGCAAACAACCGTCTCCGTTGCCATGTATATCGACATGATTCGCCGCAAAACGGGCGCGTTGATGGCCTGTGCTGCCGAAATGGGAGCCCTTTTAGGCACGCGAGAAAACGCGGTTATCGAACGACTGCGCAATTTTGGGCAGGCAATGGGGGTCGCCTTTCAAGTACGCGATGACCTGCTCGGTGTTTGGGCAAGCGCCGCCGAATCGGGAAAAACACCCGCCGGAGATATTTATCGCCGTAAAAAGAGCCTGCCCATCCTGCATGCGCTCGAACATGCGAATGAGCAAGACCGGCAACGGCTGCTAGCCATCTACACGCAGTCGGAGCCTGTCACCCCTGAACAGGTGACAACGGTGCTGGATATTTTCGCCCGCACAGAAACACAGGCCTACTGCCTCGCATTCCTGGCTGAGCAGTGCCGACTGGCTCACGAAGCGCTGGCAAACGTTCCGGCAACAACAGGCGAGATTTCAAAACGCGCGCTTGAGGACATGGACAGGCTGGTTCAATTCGTAGAAGAAGCCAGCCAGACTTAAACCAACAAAAATATTGCAATAGTTTCGCCTCTTTTCCGTCTGAAACGATAGGTCTGGAGGATGCAAACCTGGTGGTTGCAAGCTCCCACCGGGTTGCCTCCCCTATCGCTCCTGCGTTCTGCAAAGGGAGGCAAGCATGTTGCGACAGGTTCTTTGGCGCAATTCCTCGCATGGTTTACCTTCGCTCTTTCCTTGCATGTTGCTGCTCGCATGCCTGATACTATCCGGCTGCGATACAGCTTCTTTATCTCCATCTCGCCAACCAACTCCAGGAAAATATACCGTTTCCTCAGATACTATCCCTATCAATCACCCGGTCACCACAACAGGGTGTGGTAAAGCTTCACTCATTATTCCAGGAACCAGCGCAGACGTCACCATTGCCGCTCATCCTGCCGAGTCTATCGGACAGCATACGCGCAGTTATCGCATCCATGTTCCGAAAAACTATACCAATACGCGCCCGGTCGCGGTCGTCCTCTCCTTTCACGGCTTCACCGGCACAGGTGAGGGCATGGAAAAAAGCTCAGGTTTTTCGGAGTTAGCTGATACGCAGGACTTTCTCGCGGTCTACCCCCAGGGATTGCGCAATGCGATCAATGGTAAGTATTTCTGGGCGGATGTCGGCCCCATCGATTTCGGGGTCGATGATGTGCTTTTCGTGAGTGACATCCTCAATGACCTGCAAGCAAAGTATTGCGTTGACGCGCATCGCATCTATGCAATGGGCTTCTCGAATGGGGGAGGGCTAACCTATTTGCTGGCATGTCGCCTTGCTGGCCGGGTCGCGTCTTTCGGCCCTATGTCTGCTAATTACTACGCTATTCCCGGCGGTTGCCATCCGGGGCGGCCAGTCTCCATCTTGAACATACATGGCTCAGCAGACCCACTTCTGCCTTATAACGGCACATCCGAGAATGTCAATCCCGATTGGCCTTTACCGCCTGTTCTCCAGTATCTCCAGGCATGGGCAACACGCGATGGCTGCACTTCAGGGCCGACCGTCTTTTTGAAGGAGCCGCGAGTCACAGGTATGCAATGGCAGGATTGCAAAGGCAATTCGAGTATTGTTCACTACCGTATTGAGAATGGCGGGCATTCCTGGCCACCCCTCATTCATAGAGAAACAGCGGCGCAGGTTCTCTGGCAATTTTTCCAGGCGCATCCGCTGCCATGAGTTCTAAGGATTCGTTTCCGGCAAATGGAAAGCATACAGGGAATGGTCGAGCGAGCCGATATAGACCGCGCCTTTCGCTATTACAGGTGAAGAAAAAAGCGCGTCGTGAGCGGGTGGCGACACCCACAGAGGCGAGGAATCGATTTGCCCGCCCGTCGGTACAGACCTCCACAACGGCGAACAGGTAAAGTTGCCACATCCAGAAGCACTGAGCGCGTACAGGCGATGATCGTAGGAACCGATGTAGACCACACCATTGTAGACCGCCGGAGTCGAAAAAAGGCGGTCGCCTAGAAAGGTTGACATCCAGAGGGGCGGGCAATTTATCCTGCCACAGCCGTCAGCGGCAAAGGCATAGAGATGTCCATCAAAGGAACCGGCGTAGACAATGCCATTGAATAGCACAGGCGACGAGAAAATACTGCCCCCGGTGGGCAATGAGGTCCAATCCGGTACGAGATGAGCCGCATTTGCGCTTGTGATGGTGTTTGCATAAGCCAGGGTGCGGCTGTGACTCGCATCAAAACCGAACATCGGCGCATTATCCAACAGAAAATGCTCGATGCTACCTTTGTAGACGTTGCATCGAGCATTGTATTGCAGGAGTTCCAGGAAAGCGCGGCTTAAAATAGTTCCCAGATCGTCACGTTATTTCCAGATGCAGCAGCAATCTGATTGCCGTTGGGAGACCAGGAGAGGAAAAACACCGGCGCGTTATGATGGACCGTCAGCAATGGCGTCTGGCTCTGCATGGGATTCCAGACCGATAACGAACCATCATCACCTCCCGTTGCTAGAAAGCGACCATCTGGAGACCAGCCAAGCGAGCGAACGGGACCATTGGAAGCATGTATGCGCTGCGGTGTATCGAGGCATTGATTGCCGTCCTGACTGGTCTTCTGGCAGGTCAGGCCGTTCCAGAGACGAACAACGCCATCATCAGCGCCAACGGCCAGCATGCTACCAACGGGCGCGAAAGCCAGCACGCGATCTGGTTGCGGCGTATCCATGTAAAAGCCATGCACCTGCTGACCATTGTTGGCATTCCAGATGCGCGCCACGCCCCCCTGCGAAGCTGTAGCAATCGTTGTGCCATCCGCCGCCCACGAGGCCGAGGTAAGTGGCGTGGGATGGCGCGTGAAGACGGTCTGAGGAGTATAATTCGTCCCATCCCATACGATGGCTGTTTTATCCGCCGCGCCGGACACTACACGCAGTGGTTTCAGCGGCGACCAGGAAAGGGTCGAGACGATGCCTTTATGCTGCGCGCCATCTCCAAGCTTCACTCCGGTAAGGGCATTGAAGAAAACCACGCGCGTTCCTATGCCCGCCGCCAGTTGCTGTCCATCGGGCGACCAGGCAAGGGCGCGCACGCGATCACCTGGACGTATCTGCAACTGAACCACGTCATTCAGATTCCAGGTGAAGAGGAATCCATCATTTGCGCCACTGGCAAGCATTGTTCCATTGGGCGACCAGGTCACTACCCGCACCGTTTGATGATGTTGCGTAAAAGTAAGCGCGGCCCTGGCTCCTTTCGGTGTCATGAAAGTAGTAGCTGTGGCTGTTGGGTGAGCTGGTGTTCCCTGAGCGCTCTTTGCAGGCAGATTCTTCGTCATAGACGACGGCATCAGGTAGGAACGATACGCGGCATACCCCAGTCCGGTGGTGCCAACTCCCAACACTGCTCCGGTGGCAAGGAGAAAAGCGCGGCGCGTCCAGCGACCCCGTTGAGGTTTATTGACGACGGGTAAGGACGCAGAAGTATGAATACCAACACGAGGTAACGGCGAAAAGGACGCAGGATCAGCTATCGTTTGCGAATTATAAAATTCAGCAGATTTAGCGGGCATTCCATCTCGCGTCAAAGTTGCCACAGATTCCTTGTCCAGGACAACTGAATCCAGGGCAAGCCTTGCGCCAGAACGAATTCCTGCGGCCAGCAGGCTTTTATTTTCTGGCACAACCGGCCCTCCTGGCGCGTAACGCAACATATAGACCAGACGATTACCAAAGAGGTCGGTCTGTGGCAACTGCAACTCATCAACAATGGCTGGCACCAGCGCGGCAACTGGGGCATTCGCAGCCACTTCCATAGGACGAACCGTCCCCAGGGCATTTTGCTCAATCAACACTTCTACGGTTTGCACGTCTATCTCCCCTTATGCTCAACTTCCAGAGCATAGTGTAGCATGTTGTATTATATTTATTCATCGATATGAGGCAAAAAGGCTATGGCTGGAAAGGTAAGCAATAATTTTCTTAACCTGGCGTCTTAGATAATGAGAGATTTGTCTCTACCTCAAGCCGATGAAAAGAGGAACATTTGATGCAACTTCGTACCGCTTACCTGGCAAGCTTGCTCCTTTTGATGAGCAGCCTGCTGCTTCCTCTTGCGCCCACTACTCCCGCCAACGCGCATCAGAACCACGCGAAAAATTCAACCTTTCCGGTAGTTGACCCCAATTACATCTATGACCAGTTATTCTACATGGTAACCCATTTCCAACACCGGGAGGCAGGTTACGATAAAAATCTTCCCGCTCAGGTCAATGGACACGATGAGTTTGCGGCATACTGGACACAGGAGATGCTGCGCAACTTGCAAGGCTTTGGCGCGCAGGCCACGCGCGATTCCTTTCCCATCGCCGGATGGGCCAACCGACCGGCAACCGTCCCTGCCTTCAATATGGAAATTACCATACCAGGCATTGTTCATCCTGAGCAGGTCGTTGTGATCGGCTGTCACTACGATGGCATGGCCTTTTCTACGCAATCGGCCAACGATGATGCGAGCGGGTGCGCCATCGAACTCGGCATTGCCAGAGCGATGGCCGATTACTGGCGCAGTATGAACGTCTATCCCGCTCGTACCTTGCGCTTCGTGATTTTCGATGCAGAGGAGCAGGGCCTTTTCGGCTCATTCCATTACCTCAACAGCACAATCAACGGGGATAGAAACAACATTATTGCCATGTTCAACGAGGAGCAGAACGGCATCGCTTACCCCCTGCGCTACCTCGGCAAGCTCTCCAACCCGTTGATGCCCTACTATATCGACCTGACGCCCCTACAAAGCAACGACCAGTATCAATTTTCGCTTAGCCCGCAGCAGCAACAGCATATTCGCCGGTTTCGCGACCTCATGCAGCAGGCAGTAGTCGCGGTCTTCCAGCAATTTCAGGCGATAGGCGATCAGATGCTTTCCTATCATACGGACAACCAGCAGGATGTCTTTCAACCCATCTTTACGCCCGATCAACTCAGCTACGTTCATCAGGAAGATGATACCCTCGGCAGCAGCGACCAGGTTCCCTTTACGCTGGCCGGTCTTCCATGCGCGACCCTGGTTGGGAACAGCAGTTACTATGACCAGAACCCGCCCCCCGGTTCCTATCCATTCGATCAACCGGAAGATACGATTCAGTTAATGAATACCTTCGCGGACGGGAGTTCGCAGCGTTCTAACGCCCTGGTTCTTTCTCTCGCAATCCCCGGCATGCTCACGACCTGGATGCTCAACCAGACGGATGTGCTTGGATATGCCACTAACGATTCTCAACCAATCAGCGCGATCAGCGACATCGGACAGGCTAAGGTTGGCCAGAACATGACTTTCAGCGCCGTTCAGGCCTACGAACCAGCGCATAGCAACGCCAGCTATACCTACTCCTGGAACTTTGGCGATGGCAACATTGCCAGTGGTATTACAGTTCAACATACCTATACCCGGTCGGGAACATATACGCTTACGCTTCAGGTGAGCGATACGGTCGGCGGAAAACGCTCCATCTCAAAGGTAATCTCGGTTGGCACCACTATCACAATCTACGATAACCTGTATGCCAACCCACCATCGAATGGACGCCCACCAGGAAATTCAGCCGTCGTCCTGCCAACGCCAAATGATCATCTGAAAGACCAGGTGACAACGGCACAAAAAGCAGGAACCGTGACGGTAGTTACTGTGGTGACAAAAAATTCAGGCTCTCCCGCAGCTATCAATACATCGAACGATACCACGATGATCTGGATAATTGGTGGAGCGATTTTGCTAGTATTGTTTGTAGGAGCCACACTGCTAGGAATTCTACATAAAAGGCCGCAAGTGTAATTGCAACCCCCCATAGCAAATAGAAGAAGTGTTTGACTCATAAACGTTCAAACACTTCTTCTATTTGCTACACGAATTTTTCTGCTTCTCATCGTCTATTAATGTAGTGCCGTGAAGCATGAAGTTTTTAATGAGAAAACATTTCCCGGCACCAGGAGGCAGGAAAATGAGCAAATTGCTGTCCAAAGTCGTGGTCATCGCTGTCATCCTTCTCTTTGGTACCCTGGCACTCCAACATCAAGACTTTGTCGGTGCCCAGTCAACTCAGGCAAACGTGCAGTCAAAGCAGGGAAGCTCGCATACGACGACTTTACTTGCCAACTCCAATGCTAATCCCAACATGTATGCCGTCGTATATGATGTCACCCACCATCGCTACCTCAGCTACGGCACACCGAATCTCTTCCTGACGGGCAGTTCGATGAAAGTCGCGATCATGCTCACGTTCCTGGATATGAAAGAGCGGGAGGGAAGATCGCTGACGAGCCACGAATACTACCTGCTGCGAACCATGATCGAGAATTCCAACAACGACTCCGCCTCGGAACTGTACTATTACGGCATTGGTGGGGCAGCAGGAGTAACACGGTATATGCACAGGATCGGCATTACCCTGCTCTATCCTTATGCCTATGCCTGGGGTTGGAGCAAGATTTCTCCCCTCGCAATGGTGCAGATGCTAACCAAACTCTACGAGGGAACCATCCTGAATACCTATGACCGGCACCTCGCCTTCTATTATATGGAGCATATCGAGTGGGATCAGCGCTGGGGTGCTGGTGATACCGCGCCGCGTGGAGCCGTTGTCGCCATGAAAAATGGCTGGGTTCCTGGCCCTGATGGTTTGTGGAATGTCAATTCTTCCGGCATCGTCATGACGAGCCATGAGACCTACATCATCGCAACGTATACGCGGGAACAATATTCCTTCGGAGCCGGTCGGGCGCTTGTCCAACAAGTATGCGGCCAGGTGGCATCGCAGCTCGGATAAATAACAGCACAGGCAGGCAGAAGCGCAAAGAAACAGGCTGCCAGCAAGACCGCGCTTCTGTCTGCCTGTTTCTTACGCTTCCACCTGCTGAATGAAAGAGGAGCGGCCCAGGACGCGCGCGACAATCTGCAAGCGATGCGTCTCTCCCCAGTGATAAAGCTGCTCAGGCTTCTTGATCTTGCGTATGGGGTGCAGTCCATTGAGGCGATACAGCACCATCGCCTCATCGAAACGGCCCATATCCCAGAGTATATCACCAATGCCACAGTACACCGCCTCGTTTGAAACATCGAGACGAAGCGCGATCTCATAGGCAATAAGCGCCTCCCGAGGACATCCCAGACGACGAAGCGCGACCCCCAGTGTGATGTAGGCAGCGATATTGCCGGGAGCCAGTTTCACGGCGCGAGCAGAGGCCACGAGCGCGTCAAGGTCATGTCCGAGGTGGAGACATGCTTTTGCCTCTTTGATGAAAGTACCAGCGTCATCTGGATCAAGAAACAGCGCCTGCTTATAGGACTGCAATGCTTCCTGGTAGCGTTCAAGATGCGCGAGGACGGTTCCTTTCCATTGATGATATTGAGCAGTGTGGGGAGCCAGAGCGATGACCTCGTCCCAGGCCATCAACGAGGCTTCATACGAACCAAGCAGAGCCAGTAGCTCGGCCCGATTTGCCTGAAAAGCTGACTTCGTAGGCGCGAGAGCAATCGCCTGCTCGTAAGCTTCCATTGCCAGGTGATAGCGGCCCAACCTGACCAGCACGTTTCCCCTATTGTTATGTGCTTCGGCATCTTCAGGAGCCAGAGACAGACAATGTTCGTATGCGGCAAGCGCCTGCTCGAAGTAGCCCAGGGCTGCCAGTGCGCTTCCCCGGTTGTAGTGAAACATATACTCGCCCGGACAGAGATGAATACAGCGATCAAAGGATGGAAGCGCTTCTGTATAGCGGTGAAGGCTACAGAGAACCGTTCCCCGCCTGTTATGAGCATAGATATTATCCGGCGCTATGGCAACAGCCCGCGAGAAAGCGTCAAGCGCCTCTTCATGTCTGGAAAGCGCGCACAGAATATCTCCCAGGGCAATGAGTGCCAGAATATTATCCGGTTCAAGACGCAACGCCCTCTCAATACAGGCCAGCGCCTCGTCGGTCTGTCCCAACATCAAGAGTGTGGCCCCTTTGCCAACCCAGGCCGCAGCCAGGTGCCGATCGCATGCCAGGGAGCGCGTATAGCAGGCAAGCGCTTTATCAAATTTTCTGATATGATAAAGGAAGTTGCCCTTGCCTGTCCAGGCAGCAGCATTTTCAGGATTACTTCGGAGAACACGATTGTAAGCAATGAAGGCGCGTCGGAAGCGTTTACGCTGGAAGCAGGAATCGGCTTTGCGCAACCAGGTCTTCTCTACCTTCAGGTCAGGCAACAGATACACACGTGAAATGACAGCTTGACGAGGAACGCTTTCACTCTTTTTGTGACGATAAAGTGTCCGCACGCTTCCCGATGTCCCTTCTTTCAAGCAAGCGCTTCACCTACATTACATGAACTCAGGTAGATTGCAACCAGAGGACTCCACCAATCAAGCTCTGATCGCGAAGATTACATACACTTGTGGAGCATTCAGATCTACTCACTATAAATATAGATGCTGATCTATAGAAAGGCAAGTTATCCATTGCCTTTTAATTGTTCTGCCCAGAAAGTCATTTCTTCGCTATTTCCTGCCAGTGTGACTTTTTTTAGGAAAGGGAGTCTAACCAGGTATTCGGCTCAGGCATGCATCAACATCCCTATACGAGTTTGAAGGGGTAAAGCTGATTCCCTGAAAGCCGCTTTATGTCGTTGAAATACATTCGCAGGAGGACATCCCATTTCAAAACATGCAGAAGACCTCTTGACCGTCCAGGAGGTTGCAAAAGAACTTGGCATTCATGAGGCTACAGTCAGACATTGGATCAAAAGGGGGGCTTTAGAGGCGATTGTCCTGCCTCATCCTGGAAAGCGCGAGGTGTATCGCATTCGCCGCTCTGCCTTGAAGCAGGCGCATAAATTACTTGATTTCTCCATGTGAGATTGCTTATGGCGAGGAGCAGGCAGGATGATATACAACTTCCTGCCTGCTCCTCGTTACTTCATATGAACACACATTCGAGTTACTCGATGCTGGACAAGCCCGGCACCTACACCTATAATAGGGACAACTTCATCATAGCGGAGGAAGCGCCTATATGCTAAACTGCAGAGGAAATCGCGATGTCACCTTCTGATGAAGAACTGGTGTTGCGTTGTAAGGCTGAGCTACCCGGCAACACCAGGAGCTATGAACTCCTGGTGCAGCGCTACATGAACAGGGTCTATGGCATCGTCTACCGCGTGGTCGGCCACAGAGAGGAGGCCGAAGACATCACGCAGGAAGTGTTTGTGAAAGTCTACAACGGCCTGCGAAAATTCGAACAGCAATCCTCCTTTGCCACGTGGCTGTATAGAATAGCTACCAATAGCGCCCTTGACGCGCTTGATAAGATCAAGCGCCAGCGCCAGATGAGTTTTTCCCCCTTCACGCGCCCAGAGAAGCAGGAAACAGAGGAAGAAATTTCGCCTGATCTACAGGCCACGCCAGACAACGGGCCTGACGAGCAAGTAGAACAGTCAGAACTGCGCGAGTGCATCAATCACGTGCTGCACAAGCTTGACCGGGAGCAGGCGCGTTTGTTGATCTTGCGCGATTTTGATGACCGCAGCTACGACGAGATCGCGGGCATCCTCGAACTCGGTTTGAGTGCAGTTAAGATGCGTATTCACCGCGCCCGGCTAGCTTTTCAACAACTTTTTAGCCAGTTTTGCGGCAGCATCCATCTCTCCTTCTCCTCTCCCAGCAATGGTTCTACGCAAAAAACAAGAACCAGGAAGGTGTAACTTATGAATTGTGATGAACTTGCCCTATTGATTCCTGACCTGGTAGATGGAACTCTGCCCGATGAAGTAGGAGCGGAGGCAGAGGCTGCTCTCCCAAACTGTCCAGAATGCCAACAAGAACTGGAGATAGCGTTGCGCGTCCATACATTCCTGGCGCAATTGCAGGCGGAATATGCCGATCTTCGTCTGCCAGCGCATTTTGAAGCCAGGTTGCTGCAACGTGTACGCACACAGCAAGATGGAATGGAACTGCTGAATCTGTCTGCTCAGGCCTTTGCCGCCTGGCTGGTAGAGTTCATCAACCTGCTTGGCGGGCTGCTTGATCCACGCATGAACCGCTCGCAGGCAACACAATAACCATGAAGATGCGCAGAGGATTTTGCCATGAGTTTCCAGCCAGTTATTAATGCTTTAGTTAAAATACTGACCGATATTCTCGATTTTATACCACACCTGATCAATGGCCTCATCATCCTGATTGCCGGTTACCTTATCAGCATTCTCATTCGCTGGATTGTGCGAACGGTACTTCTTCACCTCCGGCTCAACCAACTGGCTGACAGAGTGGGCATCAGCAATGCGCTGAGCAGCCTGGGTGTCCGTGTACCGCTCTCGGAGATCATCGCGCAGGTTGTCTTCTTTTTTCTCCTGCTCAGCTTCGCCACATCCGCCGTCAGCCTGATGGGACTGGTCGCTGTTGCCACGCTCCTGCAAAACGTACTCGCTTTCATTCCAAGAGCAGTCAGTGCCGCAATTATCATCGTCTTTGGTTCGATGCTGGCCCGCTTCCTCGGTGGCACGATCACCGCTGTAGCGGATAGCGTAAACATCACTTACGGCAAGGCTCTGGGCAAAATTGTCGAGTACGCCATCCTGGCTTTCGTGATTGTGCTGGCCATTTCAACACTTGGCGTCGATACGACCATCCTTACCACCAGCCTCACCATCATCATCGCCGCCGCAGGCCTGTCCCTGGCGCTCACCTTCGCCTTTGGCGCGCGTGAGGCTGCCCGCCATGTCATAGCGGGTCACTACATCCGGCAAAACTTCCAGCCCGGGCAACAAGTGACCGTTGGCGAATATAGCGGGACGGTTCGCACAACCGCCGGAGCATACACCGTACTCGATGTGACCGAAGAAGGCCAGGCCAGCACAGTCTCATTACCCAACGCGCTGCTGTTAGAACAGGCCGTTCGAGGAAGGGAAAACGCTGCGGAAACTCACGGTGAAAACGAGGGAGAGGGCGGAACACCACAGGAACCACCAGCCTAGCCTTATCATTCGAGGGAGAGGACTTTGGCTGCGCGTGATTGCGGTAAGCGCAGCCAAAGCCCTGTATAATCCGGGTTTCACAGTGCCTTAGCGTCAAACGCTTTCGTGCTACCGGAAAAAGGCCCGGCGCACGTTGGGGTCTATCAACAGGTAGAGCAGGATGATGACCGCCAGGGCCAGGGGAATGATAATCAGCGCAATGTGGACATACCCCTGAGTCTGCGGACGAGCCAGTTCGACTCCATGCTTGATAACGCTGACAACTTCAATGAGAATAGCCAGCCAGTAAGCCCAACGTTTGAGCAACAGGAGACCTACCGGGCAGATGAGTTTTACGATTCCAATGAGCAAGGTAACGCCCCCAATAACCCCACCTATCACATCGATAACTGAGCCTGTGGTGGTATGGCCATGCACTGCCGCGACATGACCGAGCGCGAGGGCCGCCGCGAGAACCAATCCACCCGCAATGAGATCAAGGATACCGTGGATCGCCAGAATAGCGGCGACAATTGTCACTCCAAGCGGGCGACGATGAGTCTCTATCGCTTGCTGCATAAAAACACCTCCGAACTGATGTAATTATAAGGATAAGGATGAAAAATGTGGGTATGCATCTCAATATGCATGCCAAAACCTGCTTTTCGTTTTGAAACGAGCGTGGTGTTGGAGCAGGTGAATCGGCGAAAGAAACCGATTCGCCTGCTCTTGGAACAGGCGGCTACATTAGCCACCCATGTGATGGCGATGATGTTCGGAGTTCTGCTCGTGCAGGGGATGATCTGGTCCGTGAGTATGAGGCTGTTCTCCACCCGCATGGTGGTGACGGTGATGGTGATGACCGTGTTCGCCATGCACATGTTTGTGGCTGTGATGCCCCTCGCCGTGATGGACATACTCTGGAGCCGACGCGCTTACCGGACTCGGGGGCGTCGGTCCACCTTGCGGTGTACTCTGTGTCATGGGTGCTATCCTTTCTGCATTACAAATGCCTGCCAGGTCCAGTTAAGCCGCTTAACTGGACCTACTCACAATAGAGCGAAGTTAGCCCTCTATTGGTTGCCGCCAAACAACCCACCAAAGCGTTTTTCGGCCTGCTGCTCAAGCTCATTGAGTCCCTCGGAAGCCTTCTCCTTGGCCTGCTGCGAGTAACCCTGTCCACCCGGAATTTTATTGGCAAACTGATCGATAGCCGAGTCTATTTGCTGCTCAGCCTGCTGCCTTGCCCCACTGAATTGACCACCCTGTCCACCCCCCTGTTGCCCTTGCTGATTGGGGTCTTGATAGCCACCCTGCCCCTGTTGCTGGCCCCATTGGCCCTGCTGGTTCGGATCCTGGTAGCCGCCTTGCTGCTGACCCCACTGCCCTTGCTGATTGGGGTCTTGATAGCCACCCTGCCCCTGCTGGTTCGGGTCTTGATAACCACCCTGCTGATTAGGGTCCTGGTTCCACTGCCCCTGATCCTGATAGCCACCTTGCCCTTGCTGATTGGGGTCTTGATAGCCACCCTGGCCTTGCTGCTGGCCCCATTGGCCCTGCTGGTTCGGATCCTGGTAGCCGCCTTGGCCCTGCTGACCCTGCTGGTTCGGGTCTTGATAGCCACCCTGGCCTTGCTGCTGGCCCCACTGCCCCTGTTGATTGGGATCCTGGTAGCCGCCCTGGCCCTGCTGCTGGCCCCATTGGCCCTGTTGATTTGGGTCCTGCTGATAGCCTTGTTGATTCGGCTCCTGGTTCCATTGTTGATTTGGATCCTGGTTTTGCTGATAATCGTAACTCATACTTAGCTGTTCCTTTCTCCCTATCATTCTCGTTCTCACTGGGGAGAACTTCACGACAGGTTTTCATGCAATAACACAACGCACTTACACGTAACGCACTACACGACCAAATGCGAGACACCCAATGTGTATCGCGGTATGTTACTCCTGCGGGCGCAACCGACTTGCCTGCGCAAGGTCGCTTTCAGGAGAGGACATATGTTGAGCATTTACGTTCGCCGAAGTCTGGGAGAGGGTACTCTCTCCACGAGAGAGCCAACGACGAGCAGCATCCTGACCACCCAATCCAAATGCCAGACCAAAGGCGATGGCAAGCGCCGCGACCAACGCGCCGAACAGTTCATTGAGGAGCGCGGGTGCGATCTGAAGTTGCTCCAAAGCAACGAGCGCCGCAAAACCAATGATGGCCCAGCGAGCTATCGCGGCAAAAAGTGAAGGATTGCCAACATTTGCGCTGGCGGTCGCCCCCCGCACAATATCCGCAACAAAGGTGGCCGCCAGCATTCCCAGAAAGAGTACCAGTACGGCAACAAAGACGTTGGGGATATAGGCCACCAGCGTGTTCAGAATATTGCTGACAGCAGGCAGTCCAAGCGCATCGGCGGCGGGAACCAGGAAGATCAGGAGAATAAACCAGTAGACAATCTTGCCAAGCAAGGATGCCGGGTCCAGCGAAACCCCTATAGGCTGCTCAAAGCGAGCGATGCCGAGCCGACTTGCGAGGCGGTCGAATCCGACCTTGCGCAGCAGAAACGTGAGCGCCCGGCTCACGACGGCAGCGATAATCAGGCCAACAATCAAGATCACCAGAAAGCCTATCAGACGTGGAATGAAAGTGAGGATGAGCTTTACCGCGTCGTTCAAAGCATTCACAATCGAGGTACCGATGTTTTCCATAGCAGGCAACTCCTTTTGTGGCTCAGTTGAGTATTATGCGTTCGTGACGAACACATCAGTGAGCATACAGAACGTTTGACGGCATCCCATCGAAAAAGTCACAGTATTTTTCAACGGTTGTGCCGAACGCCTCCTGCTCTCGCACAAAATCCCTGCTCTCACACGCAAAAGAGTCCTGGCATTCGCCCAATGACCGAAGAGCAGCTTCGGCTAAAAACGCAAACAACTAATCGATCATTTATCTATATTCAGTAATCTCTTCTGCATGGCAATTTAGTGCAAATTGAAAATAAAATATTTTGCACTTAAATGCAAGTCAACAATTCTCTTTTAGGTTATTTACTTGTAAAGATTTTTCTACCCAGATCTCTAAAGCCAGGCCTTGTGTTAACAAACAAGTGGGAATTTTAATTGCTGGTGGGAAAGTTACGATGAGAGAAAGTGGTCTGCGATTGTCCGAGAGCAGAGCCGTTCCAGAACATTGACCACTAATGTTGTGCATTCACTGGCTGGTAAACGACGTAGATGCCGAAGATATAGCGCCTGTACTTTATGTGCGAATGCGTGATCTTCTGCGCGAAGGAGAGCGCATCGGGTGAGTTAACGATGAAAACATAGGCCGCGTTTGGGTCGGCGTTCACAATCGGCACATAGTGCTGGTAGCGGTTGGTTCCTGGCTCACTAAGCCCAGACGGAACGGCGGAGATGATGCGCTCCTGGCTCTGGAAAACCAGGCGATAACCACCTGTCCAGTATCCACTGTAGACGCGCGTTGCCCCAATACTCAACAGGCCCTGCACGAGCGCCTGTTGCTGCTGGTTATCGGCCTCGACACTGGGTATGGCGGAGAAGGATGCGGCCGTCCCCGCCAGGATCGCCACTGAGACGATGACCAGTATGGCTCGATTTACCAGCGCCAACAGTCTGGAGCGAGAAGGTAGTATGAATTTCTCGAAACCCGCAGCAGTCCATAGCGGCCACAGGACAGCAGGAACCCCAACAAGCAGGCCAACCAGGTAGCGCGTACTCCACGGCTTCAAGGCTGAGAGAGGGCTGCTAATGTAAAAGAACAACGTGAGCGCAACAGCGAACAGGATCATGAGCCGTGAGAAGTTGATGATGATGGCTGCCCGTTCTTCCTGCGTCCAGGATGTTTCCCTTGTGCGTCGGGCCATCCACAATTTCCATAGTCCCAAGATGGCAAGCAGCGCGGCAACAGTCATCAGGAACATGTAGCCAAAGCTCCACCCTCCCATTTCCACAATACAGGGCAATGTGGACGAGGTGGCCGGTCCGTAATAGGGCAGATCGGTCAGACTGCAGACAGGCGCTAGCCCTGTCGCTACCGGCAAGCTCCATAGGAATGTACCGGCTAAACGCATCCGCAGCAGATGCTGCACATTGGCAGGAACGCTTGACGAGTGGATGCTCAATATCGCCTGCAACGTGGTGTGCCCAGGCTGCGCCTGAATATTATAGATGATGAAGGGGAAGAAACCGAGCAGAAAACCCAGAGCAAGGACGAGCGGCGCGAACGAAAGCAGGTCGCGCATACAAAAGACCAGCAGGATCAGGCCACTGGCCAGTACAAATGGCGCAACCAGGAAGTGCGTCCACAGGCCAAGTCCAGCGGATAATCCCCAACCGAAGTAGGCAGCGAGCCGGATAAGACGCAGGCGCACTGATTGCTCTCGCCTGGGTCTGGAAGTCAAGGCAAGCCACACAGCCAGCAGCAGGACAAGCGAGCCGAAGAGCAACGTTTCGATAGCGCCGCCAACTGCGCGCAACTGCTGTATCATCACATCGCTCGTCAGTCCGAAGCCGAGCAAGGCCAGCGTTACCAGGGCGAGCTTTTTCGAATAGAGCAGGCCTGTCAGGTAGTACATGCTAATCATGAAAAGCAGGAACATCAACACCATGCCGAGCCGCAGCGTGAAAGGTGAGACGCCGAACAGGTGAAAGAAGAAAGCCGCAATATAGGCTTCCAGCACGCCCATATAATCCTGCCCATAGAGAAAGACGGGGTGCTGCCCCTGGAAAGCGATGTGCATGGCCTCAATGCCCATCGTCCCTTCATCGCCGTTGACTTCAGGCATGCCTATGGCTAGAAAAAAGAGGCGCAACCCGATAGCGCCGAGGATAATAATTCCGGCGATAAGTGTATACATGTCAAGATGAAAGAGGCGTGGCCGTTCCCTGAAAACCATAGTTTACCTTCTGAGACTGAGCAATAAAGCCATCCGTAGTCTATACACTCGAGCATATATAATGCAAGAAAAGGGGACTTTTGTTTAATTGAAAGCGCACTTTCCCTATCTTTCTTAAACGAAAGAAGGGAATAAGAGTTTCATAGCGTAGCAAACCCAGAAAACTCATTGAAAAGGCGTGTACACTGTGAAACTGGTCATGGTTGTGATACCATGAAGTGGCCATCCGCGAGGAAGATTGAACATGTATGTACGAACACCAACTCGCCAAAGAGGTCGCTTAAGCTTGTTGAGCAGTCTACTTAGCGTGAAACGCTGAAAGCGTATTTGATCGTAAGACGTTTGAAGTATATTGAAGCTGTTTTGAAGATCAACAAAGCATCCTTATCAAGGGAGAAGCTCGCTGAGGGCAAAGAGATACCACACGGGAAGACGTTAAAGGGGAGCAAGTCATGCCACGACCTATCTACATAATAGGGCATAAAAATTCTGACCTCGATTCTGTTGCCTCTGCATATGCATATGCGCGTCTGCTACGAATGCAGGGCGAGGATCAGGCAATCGCGGCACGCAACGGCGAATTGAAGCCGGAGGTGCGCTTTGTACTGGAACGATATGCTGTCGAGCCGCCCGAGGCAATTGATGATGTGTATCTACAGGTGCGCGACGCAATGAGACGCGGCGTCATCTGCGCGTACCTGGATCAACCTCTGCTCGAAGCCGGGCAAATGCTGCAAGAACATAACCGCCGGTCCATGCCCGTTGTTGATGCAGAAAATAAAGTACACGGCATTATTGCTACCGAGGATTTCGCCAAGCTCTTTTTTAATGACCTCAATCCAGATTCCGTCAATCGCGTGCCGCTCAATCGCGATAATATTGTGCGCGTTCTCAAAGGGCGAGTGCTGGTAGAAGGAAAGCGCAAGCTCGGCAATCGCGTGCTGGTTGGAGCGATGGAGGCGGAGACAATGGCGGACTATATCGAACCGGGCTGTCTTGTTGTGCTGGGTGATCGCGAGGACGCGCAGTTGACAGCTATGGAACATGGCGCAGCCGCGCTGGTCATCACCGGCGATTTGCTGGTTTCCGAGCGCACGCTTGCCGCCGCCCGCAAGCATGGCGTACTTGTCATCAGTACGGCCCATCATACCTTCACCGCCGTTCGCCTGATTAACCTCAGCACCAGCACCAAAGAAATCATGTTCCGCGAGTTCGAATACTGCCACCCGGAAGATCTGTTGAGCGAGGTGCAGCATAAGCTGGCCCGCCGCCGCTCGCTGCCGGTAGTAAATAACGAAGGAAAGCTGGTTGGTTATCTCTCGCGTACCGACCTTATCAGCGCCCGTCCCAAGCGGGTCATCCTCGTCGATCATAACGAGCAGTCGCAGGCAGTTGACGGTATTGAAGAGGCTGAACTGCTCGGAATCATCGATCATCATCGCATCGCCGATGTGCATACCAATAAGCCGATTATGTTTCGCGCCGACCCCGTTGGTTGCACCGGCACTATCATTGTCGGTCTCTATCACGAGGCCGGTGTGCCTATACCGAAGGAAGTAGCCGGACTTCTGCTGGCCGGTCTGCTCTACGATACGCTCATCCTGCGTTCACCCACCTGCACCCCTCGTGATGAGCGCGTAGCTACCGAACTCGCTGAGATCACAGGCGAGGAGATTGAGGGATACGGCCAGGAAATATTTGCGGCGGCTGCCGCCGAGATCGCAAATCGCAGTCCTGAGGACTTGCTCACCCTCGACTTCAAAGAATTCACCGTCAAAGACACAAAGTTCGCCATTGGAACTGTTGAAACAGCCAGTCCCGCGACAATTGAGAAACGCAGCGCGGAACTGCTCCAGACGATGCAGCGCCTTTCGCAGGAACGTGGGTATACATGCTTCCTTTTCATGATCGTTGACATCATCAATATGCGCTGCCATTTGTTGATCTATGGTGGAGAAGACGCAGCCTCTGAAGTCTTTGGTATTCCGCTCGAAGCTGACGGACATTCGCTTATTGTAGAAGGCCTGGTTTCGCGTAAAAAACAACTGGTTCCGCTCCTCAACCGCATACAGAGCGCCATGTAAAGCTATGCATCAAAAAGGAGTGTAACAGGTGTACAAAAACGAAGTGCAGCATCAACAAAAAGTGAGCATGCTGCGCTTCGTTTCTGTTACGAAAATACTTGTCAGAGAACAAACACTATGTTAGACTAAAGGACGAATTGATAGCCCCACGATGAGAGGGATCGAAGTGCGGATTTTCTCGCTTTTCAGATCACTTCTTGTTTTTAAGGAAGAACAGGCATCAGGATCAACGCTGATCTGTCTGATTATCTATCTATGGCCTAAGGAGGGCGCTATTTAACGTGAGTTACTATATCCTTGTTCCAATCGTGGTAGGGCTTCTCACGGTAGGCTTCGCCGCCTACCTTGCAGCATACGTGTTGCGCAAAGATACAGGCACCCCTGCCATGCAGAAAGTCGCGGACGCCATCTTCAAAGGCGCGATGGCTTTCCTGAATCGTCAATATCGGACTATTGCCCTGCTCTCAGTCTTCGCCGCGATTATCGTAGCTATTGTGCTGGCGTTGCTTGGACAGGGTACATTCAATGATCGCTTAGACCTGGCGTGGCATACAGCTCTCGCCTTTTTGATCGGCGCGTTGTGTTCCGGCATTTCTGGCTACATCGGCATGTATGTTGCGGTCAAATCCAACAGCCGCACAGCCAGCGCCGCAACCCGCAGCCTGGGTGAAGCTCTCATGGTTTCGCTGCGCGGTGGCGCGGTTTCCGGTTTCCTGGTGGTAGCCCTCTCGCTGCTGGGGGTCTCCCTGGTATTTAGCGCATATGGTGGTTTGACTGATCCAGCACATGCGCCTTCGCTGATCGTTGGTTTTGGTTTCGGCGCGAGCTTTGTCGCTCTATTCGCCCAGCTAGGCGGCGGTATCTACACAAAGGCTGCCGACGTGGGCGCGGACCTCGTGGGTAAAGTCGAAGCAAACATTCCTGAAGATGACCCACGCAACCCAGCCGTTATCGCCGACCTTGTAGGTGACAACGTTGGTGACTGCGCAGGCCGTGGCGCTGACCTCTTCGAGTCAACCGCCGCCGAAAATATCGGCGCGATGATTCTGGGCGTCGCGCTCTACACCGCCACTCATAACATTGGCTGGATTCTCTTCCCCCTCGTTGTGCGCGCTTTCGGACTGATTGCCTCCGCCATCGGTCTGCTGTGGATCCGACCTTCCGTCGTCACCGAGCCGGATAAGGCCGCAGGTAAAGACCCGGGCGAAATCGCTATGAACCAGTTGAACATCGGCTACTTCATCACCTGTGGGGTCTCCATTGTTGGCGTCTTCCTGGGTAGCTATCTCCTGCTGAACGGCACTGGTGTTGTCTCGAATAGTTTACCTGCCTGGGTTTGGTTTGGCCTCGCAGGTACTACTGGTATCCTGCTCAGTATCGCCTTCGTTTATATCACACAGTACTACACTGCCGGGACGTGGCGTCCGGTACGTGAAATTGCAGCCGCGACCCTGACCGGTCCCGCGACCACCATTATCACTGGTATCGCAGTTGGTTTTGAATGTGTCGCGCTTCCTGTACTGGCCATCAGTGTCGCGTTATTCCTCTCATTCTTTCTGGGAAGCCAGGTACAGATTACCGACCCGAATATTCCGCACTTCATCAATCCAGGCGGTATCTTCGGAACAGCCGTTGCCACAATGGGCATGCTGATGAGCTGCGCATACATCCTGGCAATGGACACCTTCGGCCCCATCACCGATAACGCCGGTGGCATCACTGAGATGGGTGGTCAGGCGGAGTCTGTACGCGATATCACTGATGCGCTCGACGGCGTCGGCAACACGACCAAGGCTTTAACAAAGGGCTATGGTATTGGTTCAGCGGCCCTGGCCGCCTTCCTGCTCTTCAGTGCTTACCTGGATGTCCTCTACAATCTGAGCAACAAGACAAAGCCAGATGTGTATCGTGTAGACCTGGCCGATATCGCGGTCTTCATCGCCGCGCTGATTGGTATCACGTTGATCTTCTTCTTTAGCGCGCTGGCTATCCGCGCCGTCGGTGCTGCGGCCAAGCGTATGATCGAAGAGGTGCGCCGCCAGTTCCGTGAGAACCCGAAGATCATGGCTGAGAATCCTGCCGACCGCGCTGATCCCGACTATGCTCGCTGTGTAGACATCAGCACACGTGGCGCGCTGCGCGCGATGGTTCTGCCCGGTCTGGTGGCCGTTCTTACTCCTATCGCTGTTGGTGTCATTCTCGGACCGCATGCCGAAGCTGGCCTGCTAATGGTTGGCACAATGGGCGGTATCGTGCTTGCCCTCTTCCTCAACAACGGCGGCGGGGCGTGGGACAACGCCAAGAAGTATATCGAGGCTGGCTACCTGCGCGTGAATGCCGAGGGTGAGATGGTTGATCGGCTTGATCCTAACGGCACAGTCCTCGGCAAGAAGAGTGAGCCGCACAAAGCAGGCGTCGTTGGCGATACCGTCGGCGATCCGTTCAAGGATACTGCTGGCCCCTCGCTGCACGTACTGATTAAGCTGCTCAGCACCATCACGCTGGTGCTTGCTCCCCTCTACGTGTTCATCCATCCGCTGTAGGATTGGAGAACTGACAGCACCAATCTAACAAACACGTCCGGTTGTTTCGCCGGACGTGTTTTATTTCTGCCTCTGTCTTCCCTTTTGTCTCACAACACGTTTTCATTATAGAAAAGCATGTATTCAACCATAGCAAACCATGAAAAAGTCTTTCTCTTCTGTCATCCTTCGCTGCGCTCAGGATCTCACGTGCGCCGTATCGAGCGAGTGGGGACATGAGATCCTTCGCTGCGCTCAGGATGACATCTCGAGGCAGGTTTATCATGGCATACTATTTTGTGAGGGAACACGATGAAAGTCTTGAAATATACACACAACTTTCCACTGGTTATCCTGATTCTGGCCTTTTGCCTCGTTCTGAGTGGATGTAACGTCAATATCGGCACTACTGGCAGCTCTTCAAATAGCCCGACTTGCCAGGGGAACTGCTCAACCGGCAATGGAGTGCAGGGTGTGCAGGTCTACGTGGAACCAGACGCTGGCGAACATGTGATTACTGATGCCATTCATAGCGCGCATAAATCGGTCTGGCTCGAAATATACCTGCTGTCCGACCGCAACGTCATTCGGGCGTTGGAGGATGCTGCAAACAACGGTGTGGATGTGCGCGTCATGCTGGAACTTCATCCGGTTGGTGGTGGAACATCTCCGCAGCGCACAATCGATCAACTAAAAGCCGCCGGAATTCAAGCCCAGGCAACCAGCCCGGACTTTCCCCTGACACATGAAAAGGGTATGATTATCGACGGAACAACCGCCTATATCATGACCTCAAATTTTACGCGCTCGGCCCTCGGTGGCTATAGCGGAAGCAGTGGCAGCACGAACCGTGAATATGGAATCATCGACACCAATCCGCAGGACGTGCAGGCTGTCGCCGCCATTTTCCAGGCAGACTGGAATCGCACTCAGCCTCAATTCAACGACCCTAACCTTGTCGTCAGCCCCATTAATTCGCGCAATGCCTTTCTTTCGTTGATAAATAGCGCGCACAGTTCCCTGCTTATTGAAGCGGAAGAGATGCAGGATAGCGAGATCGAGCAGGCCATCATCAGTACAGCCCACCGGGGCGTACATGTCGAGGTCATTTTGCCATCATCTAACGGTTCATCAGATAGCAACAGCGAGGGCATTTCTATCCTACAATCCGGCGGCGTCCAGGTTCGAGAGGATACACGGCTGTATATGCATGCCAAAATCATCATTGTCGATGGCAGTAAAGCCTTCGTCGGTTCAGAAAACATTTCCACTCAATCGCTTGACCAAAACCGCGAACTGGGTATTATTGTTTCGGACTCCAACGTGTTGAACCGGCTCCAATCGACGTTTCAGATGGATTGGGGAGATTCACAGGGAGCATAGATGCCTTTTATGAAGCCTTGCGGGCAATCAAACGCTCCACAATACCCCATTTCTGTCTCTTGAGATAGTCGATCTGAAACCCTGCTGCCTGCACAACTTCTACCGGCTCGCGCAACAGGTGATCCGCCTGCACGCGCACTGTGTAGGAGTCGAGCAGGCGCTCAATTCCTCGTATGAGGGGATTTGGACTGCGCACGTGTTCGAGGGCAATAAAACAACCACCCGGACACAAGACGCGCCACACTTCGGCAATGGCCTGTCGTTCGTCGGGAATGGAGCAGAGCGAAAGCGTGCAAACAATGGTATCGAAACGCTGATCGGGGAAAGGGAGCGCCTGGGCATCACCAAGAACCAGTTCTACCTGTCGCCCCAGGTTCTGGGCGCGCTGGCGGGCAATAGCCAACATGGCCGGGCTGATTTCGATACCCGTGATCTCTACATCATCTGAATAGAAAGGCAGGTTGCGCCCTGTGCCAACGGCAATCTCCAACACTTGCCCTCGCGCTTGAGAACAGGCCCAGGACCGACCATCACCAAACAGGAGCTTTTCGCTGAATGCTATGCCCTTATCATAGTCTGGAGCTGTCGCCTCATAAATTTCGCGCACACGCTCGGTTTCTTTCTGCTGTATCATCAAAGTTCCTTCTCTGCTCTCTTCTCAATGAGCTTTGCACTTCGTAAGCAGAAACAATTGGACTGCATAAACAATTCGCCACAAGCCTTATGCCAATATACGTAATTGCTCTGCCGTTATCAAACGTTCCCAGAAACCATCTGCAAAGCGTTGGTCTTGACCACGTTGAGAGCGGGAAGCCAGCCCCTTGCGGGTGGCTTCCCGCTCCCTCCCACTCCCTCTCACTTCCAGTTCCCTACCGTCCAGATAACCTCTATCCTTGCACAATTATGGTACCATACACAATCAGGAGGTTGTATTATGATTACAGAAATCGCACTCATTACCGCCGCGACAGGCAAAGAAGATGAGCTTGGACAGGCTATTCTGAAAGGTCTGAACGTGATCCGCCAGCACCCAGAATGCATCTCTTCTCGGGTTGAGCGTTGTATAGAGCAGCCAAAACAGTATATGGTTATCAACATCTGGACATCATTGGAAGCGCACATGCAGGATTTTCGCGGTAGCCCTCTTTTTCCGCAGTGGCGCAGGTACCTTGAAGGACTGACGGAAAGCGCTCCGATTGTGTTCCACTACCAGCCTTTTTAAAAAGAATAAAAATAAGACGACCTACATAACGATTTGGAGCAATTATCATGGCTGAGGTACAAGAGAGGGATACGTTTCCCAATGATTCCTCGCAGGCAGCTGAGAATGAGGAAGAACGCCTGGCTGCGCGAGTAGCGGAACTGCGCCACCAGATCGAGGAAGCCAACTACGAATACTATGTGCTGGATAACCCGCATTTAACGGATGCTGAGTATGACAGCTTGATGCGCGAATTGCAACAGCTTGAACAGGAACACCCGGAACTGCAATCGCCGGACTCGCCAACGCAGCGGGTTGGCGCAGGCCCGGTGCAGGATGTTCCCCAGCATCACCACCCGGTTCCAATGTTGAGCCTTGCCAATGCGCGCAATGAAGAAGAGCTGATGAACTGGTATCGCCGGGCGCAAAACATCCTGCCGAACACTACTTTTGAATATGTATGCGAACTCAAGATAGACGGATTGGCAATGGCCCTTACCTATGAGCAGGGAAAACTTGTAGTAGGGGCTACACGTGGAGATGGTATTGTTGGCGAAGATTGGACGCCTAATGTGCGTACAGTGCGCAGCATCCCACACAAACTGCGTGGCACACTCATTCCAGAGCGAGTTGAGGTGCGCGGCGAAATCTACATGTCGATCAAAAACTTCGAGAAGTTGAACGAGCAAATGACCGACAACAGACTGTTCGCCAATCCGCGCAATGCCGCCGCCGGGTCGCTGCGCCAGAAAGACCCGCGCATCACCGCCACACGCCATCTCGACTTTTTCGGCTACCAGATTGGCTATATGCAAGGGATGGACTTCCATAGTCAGTGGGAGGCCTTACAGTTGATTCGCGACTGGGGCTTTCCTGTCAACCCACACATTCAACTGGCAAAATCGCTCGACGAAGTAATGGAATACTGCAAAAAGTGGGAAACCGAGCGTTTTAACCTGCCCTATGAGATCGATGGTGTAGTCATCAAGATCAACGACATTGCACAGCAACAGGAACTGGGAACAGTAGGACGCGACCCGCGCTGGGCCATTGCCTTCAAGTATCCACCCATACAGGTTGCCACCAAACTGCTCGATATTCGCGTCAACATTGGGCGCACTGGCTCCGTAAACCCCTGGGCGTTGTTAGAGCCGGTCAACATTCGTGGCGTCACGGTTTCACGCGCCGCTCTGCATAACGAGGGAGACATCCAGCGCAAAGACCTGCGTATTGGCGACTGGGTGCTGGTGCAGCGCGCCGGAGAGGTTATTCCCCAGGTGGTGAAACCTGTGATTGAGCGGCGCACAGGCAACGAGCAGGTCTATCACCTGCCTGAGCGCTGCCCCATCTGTGATACGCCGATTGTGCGCTCCGAAGACGAGGCAATGGCCTATTGTCCCAATACCCAGTGTCCAGCGCGCAACCTCGAAAGCATCATTCATTTTGTCTCAAAAGGGGCGATGGATATTGAGACCATCGGCGAAAAGATGTGCGTTCAACTGGTCGAGTCCGGCCTGGTGAAAAGCGTAGCCGATTTCTACAATCTGACCCGTGACCAATTGCTCACGCTCGAAGGAGTCAAGGACAAAAGCGCCGACAACATGCTTAAAGCCATTGAGGAGAGCAAACATCGTCCTTTATGGCGGCTCATATTCGGCCTCAACATTCGCTATGTGGGCGAGAAAACAGCCCAGGTGCTGACGCAAGCCTTTAATTCGATAGACAAACTGCTCTCGGCAAGCGAAGAGGAGATCGTTAGCGTGCCGGGTATCGGCCCCATCGCGGGAAAGAGCATTTACGCCTGGTTCCAGGACGAACAAAACCGGGCGCTCATCGAACGCTTGCGAGCGGCAGGACTGAACATGCAGGACGAGCAGAAAAAAGTCGAGGGGCCGCTAGCAGGCCAAACCTTCCTGCTTACCGGTCGTCTTACCAGCATGACACGTCCCGCCGCAGAAGAAGCTATTCGCAAGCTTGGCGGAACCATTGCCTCTGGTGTCAGTAAAAACCTCAGTCACCTCATCGTTGGTGAGGATGCCGGTTCAAAGCTGGCAAAGGCGCAGAAAGCAGGCGTGCCAATACATGATGAACAATGGCTACTCGATTTGTTGAAACAGTATCAGTAGGAAGTGTAATCTCTAGCATAAAGCAACGTTAGAAAGGACAGGTACATAGCATGCAAAGATGGGAATACGCAGAACTGGGATACAATGCTAATAGCGGCCATCACTATCTCATCATTTATCGTCCAGATAACAGCGAGGTACTTGAGATTAAACGCGATAAGACACAAGGTGACTTAACGGACACCGATGCCAGAAGGCGCATGATTGCGAACCTGGGCTTAGAAGGCTGGGAACTTGTAAGCGCCACTTCCAGTGATCCTTCTAGCGATACGCTGTACTTCAAGCGACCGCTTGGTTAAAAGAGATATCGAGCAAAACGGCAGACTGGCTGGCTATAAGCATATGTTTAGCCAGCCAGTCTTCTCTGTAATCAATCGTTGTCATTCGGGTTATGATACTGCATTGCCGCTTAAAAAGAGGGGAAAGCGGTATATTCCTGCTTTCCCCTCTTACTGCCTACTGGAACTGCTAGACGTACTTCATCTCTAGATAACGTCCGCGCAGCCCGTGTACCTGCTCTTTGACGTTTTTGCCGCGAATGGCATCATGGATCAACTGCGCCAGTTCGCCCATTGCGCGCTCGTCCATGCCGAAGCGAGTCATCTCCGGCACGCCGATACGCAGGCCAGAGGGGTTGCGCGGGTCGCTATCGCCGGGAACCATATTGTAGTTGACGATAATATCGTTGGCTTCGAGGCGTTTAGCAACCTCAACACCGCCACCCCACTGCGCCACATTGACAGCGATCATATGGCTTTTCGTATAACCAAAATCGCGCGCCTCAACGGGGGTGCCCAGTTCGTCCAGGCTGCGGCCCAGCGCCTGAGCATTGCGCACAATCTGCGAGGCATATTCGCGGCCATACTTTTTCATCTCGCGTGTCGCAACCACCAGACCAGGCAGCGTAAACAGGTGATGGTTACTTGAGGTGCCTGGGAAGACACCGCGATCGGCGGCAGGCCAGTATTTCTTTGCTCCCTCTTCATCCAGGTTCCCCAGAATGACGCCGCGCTGGGGGCCGGGGAAGGTTTTATGCGTGCTTGCCGTCATCCAGGTAGCGCCCTCGTGCAGAGGCTGCTGGAACTCGCCACCTGCAATCAGGCCAAGGACATGCGCGCCATCATACAGAAGAGGAATATCTTTCGTTTTGCAGAACGCGGCCACTTCTGAAACGGGTTCGGGAAAGAGAAAGAGGCTCTTGCCCATCACGACAAGCTGAGGAGAGACGGAATCTATCAGTTCAATGGCCTTCTGCGCGTCAATATGATAGTGATCTTCGGTAAGCGGTAAATAATGGAGATGAATCGAATTCGGGCTACCCAGTTTAAGCGACTGGCCGCGACTCTGAATGCGCCGCCCAAAAACGCCCACCGGGCCATGACTGATATGCCCGCCAGCATCCGTCGAGTTCGCCACAACAGTATCACCGCCGCGCAGCCAGCCCATTGCGATGGCGGTATTCGCAGCGTTACCACTAATCGGGCGCACGTCGGCCTGCTTCACACGGAAGAGTTCGATGATCTCTTCTGTCGCCATACGTTCAATTTCGTCAATGTAGCGCGTTCCCTGGTAGTAGCGATTCATTTTATCGCCTTCGTTGGGATGCCCCTCGGCATAGCGCCCCATAAAATCGGAAATCTGTACGCGCCGCACCGCTTCGCTGGGTGTGTTCTCGCTGGCGATCAGGTTGATAGTCTCGCGCTGTCGCCAGCGATTCTCCTGCTCAATAATATTCTCGATATCGCTTATCTCTACGGTCATCTGCTTGCCCCCTTATGTCATAAGTGAAATAAAACGGTTACATCATATCATATAACCCGCTACTGTCCAGAGCAACGAGCCAATATCAGGGGACGAGACTGTAGAACCATTCGTTATTTGCCCACCGCATGTATGGCTTCCTTTAATCTCCTCACCCCTTCGCGAATCTCCTGCTCATCAAAAGCGGCATAACCAAAAAGTAGGCCACCGCGAACAGGCGGGTAAGCATAAAAAAAGGAAAGTGGGATCACATCAACGCCATAATCGGCAGCCTGCCTGGCTACCAACTGGTCGTCTACCCCCTCTGGTAGCCAGCCGATCAAGGTCATACCGGCTTCCAGCGCATCCACTTCGAGCATGTCAGCCATTTCATCTTGTAATAACTGTGTCAGATAAGTGCGGCGGGAAGCATATAATGTTCGCATACGGCGGATATGACGCATGAAATGCCCTTCGTTCAAAAAATCGGTTAGCGCCAACTGCTCTAAAATAGGGGAATGCGTATCGATAAAGCGACGGGCATGCGCAAAATTCCGCGCAAGCTCAGATGGCACAACAAGATAGCCCAGGCGCAGCGAGGGAAACATTACTTTACTGAAAGTGCCGATATAGATAACCCTTCCTGCTGTATCAAGGCCCTGTAAAGCCGCCAGAGGGCGACCACAGAAACGGTATTCGCTATCATAGTCATCCTCGAGTATCCAGGCGTTTGTCCGTTTAGCCCATTCAAGCAAGGACAGCCGGCGGGCAAGGCTCATCGTCACGCCGAGTGGAAACTGGTGTGAGGGCGTTACAGAAACAACGCGAGCATCCGGCGCAAGTCTTTGACCCGCTTCCACGTCGAGTCCTTCGTCATCGACAGGCACCGCTACCACATTCGCGCCTGCTCCCAACAATGCGCCTCTCGCGCCTGGATAGCCGGGGTCTTCCATCCAGGCGCTTTCTCCCGGGTCTAGCAGCATTCTCGCTGCCAGGTCGAGGCCGCCCTGGGAGCCGGAAACGATAATAACTTGATCGGCAACGCAGTACACGCCTCGCGAAACACCAAGATAGGAGGCGATTGCTTCTCGCAGTGGTCGATATCCTGCGGTTTCCTGGTAAAGCGAAACTGAGGGCAGGTCTTGCTTCAAATGCCGCGTGATAAGCTGCGTCCAGGTATCATAAGGAAACATATCAAGGCCAGGAGCGCCGGAACGAAAAGGACGAACTACGCCCTGAAGCATGCCAGGGGCATCAGGAATGTGAGGAGTTGAGGCAAAAAGTTGCCCACGTCTGGAAAGGGCGAGCGAACTGGCAGGTGGAATAATCTTACGAGCAGAGATGCGCGTTGTTGAAACACGCATGTATGTCTCAGGCAAAACACCTGCCACAGTAGTACCGAATCCAACTTTCCCTGTAATGTAACCCTCAGCTAACAATTGCTCATAAGCATTCGTGACCGTATTGCGCGAAATGCCGAGTTGTTCCGCGAGTGTGCGCGTGGCAGGTAAGCGCGTGCCAGCCTTCAGTTGACCGTTGAGAATGCCCGCTCGTATGCGCTCATATAATTGACGATAGAGAGGTATTTCGACGGACGCATCAAGTTCAAGCGATGTCCAGTCTTCGACGAATCTTTTTTTCGGCATATGGCACTCCTTCTATAGAATAATGGCACCTCAAATTTACCTCAAATTGGCTCTTGTAGCAAGGCCATTATCATGGTATTGTTTCTTCAGAAGCTACGAAAGCTACTTCACAAGCGAGGTTTTTCAAAACGGAGGAATAAACACATGGAAGAACGTATCAATTACACTAAGGTCGCCCCTGGCGGATATAGGGCAATGGCTAACCTGGAAAAATACGTGCGCGAAAGCGGCCTGGAGCATTCGCTGCTCGAGCTGGTCAAAATACGCGCTTCGCAGATCAATGGCTGCGCTTACTGTCTCGATATGCATACGAAGGATGCGCGGGCGGCAGGCGAGAGCGAGCAACGCATCTACGCGCTTTCGGCATGGAAGGAAACCCCTTTCTATACCGAACGAGAACGGGCAGCACTGCTATGGACAGAAACGGTAACACGAGTTGCAGAGACACACGTTCCCGATGAAATCTACGAGCAGGTGCGCCAGCATTTCAGCGAAGAGGAACTGGTTAACCTGACCTTCGCGCTTGTCGCGATCAATGGCTGGAATCGGCTGGCGATCAGCTTCCGCACCGTTCCGGGAACCTATCAACCCGCGCAGAGCCACAAATAACGATTGGGGTCGCGGCTTAACTTGATGCCGCGATCCCTTTAATCAGATACACCAGCGTGCGCATATCCCCTACCAGAAACGTCTCTTTCACATCCACAGGCCGCGCCTCTCCCTGCCGATTGACCCACACCGTCATATAGCCCATCTCAGTTGCCGGAACGATATCATATTTAAAACCGAAACCAGCATGCCAGATATCCGAAATAGGCAAACCAAGTCGCTCCCGCGCCAGTTCAAAGCCCTTATGCGATGGTTTATAAGCTTGAGCCTGCTCGGCAGTGATAATCTCATCAAAGTGAACGCCGATGGTGCGTTCGGTCTCGGCGATGATGTCGTTGTCGGTATTGGTGATGAGAACGACCTTCACGTACTTCTGCAGCTCCAGGATGGCCTCTTTCGTATCGGGGAATGGCTGCCACTTGCCCATTGAATTAGCAAAGGACTCGATATCCTCTTCGGCATAGGGAATCTGAGCCGTATCTAGCGCCGTGCGCAATGTATCATTCAAGACTTGACGATAGGGACGATACTGCTCCTGAATATATACGAACTGAATCTCTTCCCATTTGCGTTGTAGCTCACGCGGATTCATACCCTCGATATTATGCGCGGCTAATCGTTCAGCAAAAAATTGCTGGACTGCGCCTTCCCAGTCAATCAAGGTACCATAGCAGTCAAATGTGATGGCTTTGGGCAATGAAATAACCATACGAACTCCTTCTTTTTCTGCATCAACCTGCCAATTCTCCCGTGTCTTCCAGTTGAATATACAGCTTGATACTGCTATACTACAACGTACCGAACTGAACGGATGTTACACATCTTGTATTTTTCCTTCGGCTGGAACATTGGACAACTGGCGTGGGGATGAAGGCGGTCTATGGCTGGTCTCCATAGCATGTGGGCTGGATAGATCACCTCTGGCAAAGATACTTAGTGAGGAGAAACAACTTTCATGAAGGTCTATACTGCGGAACACATTCGCAATGTGGCGTTGATTTCCCATGTTGGAGCAGGTAAAACATCCTTGATAGACGCGGCTCTCTACGACAGTGGGGCCGTCACTCGTCAAGGCAAAGTTGACGAGGGTAGCTCGATTGCCGACTACGATCCCGATGAACTCAAACGACGAATGACCTTGCACGCCAAAGTGCTGCCCGTCGAATGGAAAGACACCAAGATCAACTTTATTGATACCCCCGGTTATGCCGACTTCTCCGGTGAAGTCAAGGCCGGGCTGCGCGTGGCTGATGCCGCCCTGGTTGTCGTCACAGCAGAAAAAGGCGTCGAGGTTGGCACCGAACTGACCTGGCAATACGCCGATGAGCGCAACCTGCCGCGCATGGTGCTGGTCAACAAGCTCGACCGTGAAAACACCTCGTTTGACAATGCGCTCGAATCCCTGCGCAACCAGTTCGGCCTGAAAGTAGTACCCCTGCAACTTCCGATTGGCGAACAGGCCAACTTCAAAGGCGTCATCGACCTCGTTACACAGAAGGCCTATACGTTCGAGGGCGGCAACAAGGTTCAAGAAGTGCCTATCCCCGCCGACATGCAAGATCGCATCAGCACCTACCGCGAGCAGCTCATAGAGTCGGCAGTTGAGAGCGACGACACCATCATGGAAAAATTCCTCGAAGGCGAAGAACTCACCGACGAGGAGATTCTTTCCGTGGTCAAAGAGGGTACGCGCACCGGGCAACTGATTCCTGTGCTGTGCGGCTCAACCGCGAAGAACATCGGTGTGCAAACGCTGCTGGACGCCATTGTTGACTACCTGCCCAGCGCCGCCGATACAGTGCCAGAAGATACCAAAGCCTTCGGCGACACGCTCTCGATGTTCGTCTTCAAAACTGCGGCGGCGCAGGTCGGCACCATCAGCCATTTCCGCGTGTACACCGGCAGCCTCAAACCGGATATGCACGTGTTTAATCTGCAAACAAAGGCTGATGAGCGTATCGGCCAGATTATGATTCCGCGCGGCAAAATGCAGGAGAACGCGACAGAAGTGCCTGCGGGAGACTTTGGAGCGGTTGCCAAGCTCTCCAATACGCATACAGGCGATACACTCTCCACCAGCAAAGATGCTTCACCGCTCGAGCCGATTAACTTCCCAGAGCCAACCTATACAGTGGCCGTCTTCCCCAAGAGTAAGGCCGACCTGGATAAGATGAGTAACGCCCTGGCAAGGGTCGTCGAAGAGGATCGCACCTTGCGCGTGACCCGCGATCCCGAAACCGCTGATGTCCTGCTCTCCGGCCTCGGCGAGTCGCATCTGCAAATCGTCATCGAGGGCATCAAACGCAAATACGGCGTTGACCTGGAGGCTCGCGAACCCCGTATCTCCTATCGTGAGACCATTCGCAAGAAGGCAAGAGCCAACGGTCGCCACAAGCGCCAGAGCGGCGGACACGGACAATTTGGCGATGTATGGCTGGAAATCGAGCCATTGCCTATGGATAGTCCAGAAACCTTCGTCTTTGAAGACAGGATTGTGGGCGGCGTTGTGCCTGGACAATTTATTCCAGGCGTCGAAAAGGGCGTGCGCGACTCGCTCAAGCGCGGCTTTATCTCGGGCAATCCGATGGTCTACGTCAAAGTGGCCCTGGTGGATGGTAAGTATCACCCGGTGGACTCCTCGGCGCAGTCGTTTGAAATCGCGGCCTCACTCGGCATGCAGGAAGCGGTACCGCTGGCCAGCCCGACCATCCTTGAACCGATCATGACCGTGACGATTACGGTTCCAGAGGCGAACATGGGCGATATCATGAGTGATATCAACACCAAGCGCGGGCGCGTCCTCGGCATGACACCTCTTGGCAACGGCATGCAGCAAATCACAGCCAACGTTCCACAGGCGGAGATGCTGCACTACGCGACTGATCTGCGCTCAATCACGCAGGGGCGCGGCTCTTTCAAGATGGAGTTCTACCAGTACGAAGAGGTGCCAGCGAATATCCAGCAGGAGATTATCGCCAGGTACAAGAAGTCGCAAGAGGCAGAAAAGTAACGCGAACGGCGGCTCGTTCGTATAACATATGTTCGACTTTTTTGTCGGACGTACATGCGGTGAAGTATGTCACCTGCTGCATCTGCGGGTAGGAAAGGCCAGTTCCTGATCGTTCTGGCTCGCCCGAACCGCGCTTTGCGAAAAAGGGGATATGCTCCACTCTCGAGTCGCCTCTCATTTTTACAGAGGCAGGCTTATTCACTTCCAGGTCATGCAATATGACCTGGAAGTGCCGCTTTTGGGAAAGGGGTAAATGCCTACGCCTTCTTATCACTCAGAAAGCTCTGGACGGTCGTGCCACAAACGGAACAGGTGCCTTTTAGAGCATGCCTGCCATTCTTCATGGTCACTTCTTTGGGATTCTTCATTTCGGTTTTCTTTTTGCACTTGACGCAATACGCTTCAGCCATATCTGGTTTCCTTTCAACTTGTCACAATGTTTTCTCGGCCACAACGGAAAGTCTTCTTGTACGAAATAGCCTTTCCGTCGAGCTTCTCTCCCCTTTACACGTGTGGCTTGCGTGGAGTGATACAGTGCGTATTCAAAAAACGCTATTTCACACTTTTCGTGGATTTTTTCGCTGTTCCGGTTGTTTATTCGTGATTTTTCCCGATTTCTTACTCGAAGATAGCTCGTTCCTCGCTCCAGGTATGCCATCTCTCCCTTTCCCTTTGCCCAGCACCATATTCGCTTCTGGCTCGTGTCCGTGAGCAACGAGCCATTGACGAGCTTGCTCATGCAAGTCACGTAGATTCTGGCTGCCAGCTATCATCATCCACATCGCATACTCAGGGTCCGCAGGGGTCCCCGGCCGCCATTGACCTGCGTCTATAAGAAAATTTTGCACCTGTTTTACGTCGCGAGTGCGTAGGACTGCATCTAATCGCTGCCGAAAGTCTGGATACTCTGTCATGTGCTATCACTCCATCTTTCCTATCCATGTAGCAAACGTCAAATTTAGTGTTGAGCCATCAGGCATTTTCGGTTCGCCGCAGGATGAGAGGTAAACTTTTCTGGAAAGTAAGATACAGGAGCGTACTCAGAACAGTCAAGAGGAAAATCAAAAAGACCAGTCTGAGAGACGTGAGTACTTGCAAGCCGTTATGAAGAAGTGGCGGCAGGTTCGTTACAAAATACAATGCCTTCGTATCCTGTGATGTAAATGTGATGAACGCGGGCCTGATGTGATTGCGCTGTGATTTTGCGATTCCATACTACTAGTGTCGGAACAAAGAGAGACTGTCTCTTACAGACAGAAATTATCCCTTCGTTCCATTGGAGTACGTTCAAACTATCTGTCATTAAGATAGCATACTGTTCTTTGTCGAGGAAAGTATTCATGGTGAATACTTCCTGAAAGGTTTGGTGTCATATGAACAGTCAAAGGAATGCCACATACTGGTTGAACTGGCTTATTGTTGGACTCGCGGGCGTGTGGACAATTGTGCATATCATCTGGAATCTCGCGGGTCAAAAAGCGGATGACTATTGGGGCATTGGCCTGCTCATCCTGTTTATCCTCGCGCTAATCCTGGCGTTCGTGCAATTCGCGCGAGAAAGGCATGAATTACGGGCTTCGCCTTCAGAGCGGTTCCCTGAACCTGCAATTTCCAGGTTCTTCTTCGGCTCGACAGGCTCGGCGGTATTATGGTTTGTCGTTCGTATGGATGTGGGGGCGCAGTGGTTGCTTGCCGGTTGGGAGAAAGTGACATCACCAGCCTGGGGCGCAAGTGGAAAGGCTCTCTCAGGATTCGTGGCAGGAGCGTTGGCAAAGACCTCGGGCGCGAATCCTTCGGTGCAGGGATGGTACGCCTGGTTTTTACAGCACATGGTACTGCCTAACGCGGGACTGTTCTCTTTCCTGGTGACCTGGGGTGAAGTTGCCGTAGGACTGGGTGTGTTACTCGGTGTCTTGACTGGAATCGCGGCTGGCTTCGGAGTGTTGATGAACCTGAACTACCTGCTGGCCGGTACAGTAAGCATCAACCCGGTTTTGGGTATGTTCGGTCTATTCCTGTGCTTCTCGTGGCGAGTTTGCGGCTGGATCGGCTTTGATCGATGGCTGCTCCCCACGCTTGGTTTGCCGTGGAAACCTGGCACGTGGTTCCGTCAGGAAGAAAAGATAGCGACATCATGAACCTGGATGCTGCTCTCTCGAATGGTACACAGAGAACCTCCCGCTGCTTCGGAGCAACGGGAGGTATCTTTCTTAATTCAACCTGCTCTTATCCGAACCTTCGGCCTTGTATTTTTTGCTCATGGCAAGCATCTGTCGAATGAAAGGTACCTCTTTGCGCAAAATATAAATTTCTTCCTCTAAACGCAGGGAAGTGATGTTGAGTTCGAGCAAGCCCTGTTTTTCTTCGTCTTCGATATCCAGAAAGTAGGCAACAAAGTGAGAAAGAGCAATAGGATCAGTTGGCAAATCCAATTGCATACCCTTTTTACCGGCCACTTCCAGCAGCATTTCCAGGTAGGATTGGAAAAGTTCTTTGACCTGTTTTGCGCAGGCTTCAAGCGTCTCGGGAATCTCGGGAAGATCTTCAAAGGTTTCTACCAGACCGGAAAGGTAGGGCTTTTCGCGATGCAGGCTGTGGATTTGAAAACGCTTCCCACCCCTGGCAATCAGATTCATACGTCCATCATCCAGGCGGACAAGCGCTTCGATCTCTGCCAGTGTGCCAACCGGAAATGGTTCCTCTTGCAGATGTTCGCTCTCCGGGCGCACTAATACCACCCCGAAAGGCTTTCCCTGGGTGTAACATTCATTAATCATCTGTCGATAGCGCGGCTCAAAGATATGCAATGGCAGGTCAGCGCCAGGGAAAAGTACCACATTTAACGGGAAAAGTGGCAGTTCGAAGCTCATCGTCTTGTTCCTCTCGTAATATCCGCCGCCTTCAGGTGTATACATCTTTCGTCATTCCTTCTATTCGACCATCACACGTTATTTTATCCTGTTAACACAATAAACATCTCTGTATAACTAGACGGCTCCAAAGTGCTACTCAGGTAGCCAGTTTTTCATCTACTGCCGTGTTTATAGCTTACGCGAGACGGGCGCGAGAAAGCAAGAACCAGGAACGGTTTAACAATCTATCGCGATGACCTCTCCACCACGTTCCGCCGACCTTTTAGCTGCTTCCATGACCGTAATATTGCGCCTTGACTCCTCGGGTGGAACTGCCAGAGGCTCGGCATTATGCAGGTGATTGGCTAGATTGCGATGGAAGGGATAAAAAGGGGATTCGGGCAGCATCAGGTGTTGCTCGTGAATAGCTCCTTGTATGTCGCGTGTATAGACATACAGTTCCGGCAGCGCCTCTGAAAGCGCAAGACGCTCCTCAATGAGATCACCTGACCAGCGCCGCGACTTCACCGTCTCGCGCCGCCAGTGACCGACAATCGCTCCCTGAGTACCCAGAATATACCATTTCGGCTTGACCGCCGCTGCGATGTCAGAATGCATAAATTCGGCTTCCTGCCCGTTGGCAAAACGCAGGTGGACCACCGAATGATCGGCATTGGTGACATCGTGCCAGACGCGCTTATGCTCCACACCGCGCACGCTCACGACCGGATCAGGAACTAGCTGCAAAATCCAATCCAGGTAGTGCGAACCCCAGTCATAGAAGACGCCGCCTGAAATAGGTTCGTGCGAATGCCAGTAGTCGCAGGGATGGGCATACCCGCCGATAAACGTTTCAATATGAAAAACATCACCGATAGTTTGCTGCTGCAATACGCGCTGGATAGCGAGAAAATCGGGGTCCCAACGGCGGCATTGATAGACTGTTAGAGCCAGATTGCTTGCTTGAGCAAGCTCAATCATCGCATCAGCTTCGGCTGTCGTCAGGCAAAAAGGCTTTTCTGAGACGACATGCTTTCCCGCTTGCAGCAACTGCATACTGATGGCAGCGTGTGTATTGGGCGGCGTGGAGACGAAAACAACTTCGATAGCCGGGTCTTCTACAACCTGTTGCAGATTGGTACAGGTATTGACGCCAGGAAAGGCCTGGCGCGCCTTTGCCAGACGCTCCTCGTTGCGGTCACATACCAGAGAAAACTCCAGCCCTGGAACTTCGCTAATTGCGCTGCCATGCTCGAAGCCAATTGCTCCATAGCCGATCATGGCAACCTTTTTAGGCTGCTCTAAGGTATCTACGCCCGAAACATAGTGAATGGCCCGGAAGAGCATCTGGCAAAAAACGGGATGAATCTGTGTTTGTACATCGCTACCTAATGCGGTACAGAACACGCGCCCGCGTCCATAGTTGCGGATATAGGCCAGTGTATAGGTTGCGTATCGCCAGGAAGCCTTCCATACGACCTCTGCATCAGGCGGGACAATATCAAGCAGGTACACCGCTTCAAGTACGGCGAAGGTAGGATCAACACGACGAGTAAGGTAATGATCCTGGTTAGCTACTCGGGCAATGATCTCAGTGCGCGGGGAACAGATGCCGTGAACCGGGCCGAGAACTTCTCCCAACACAGCACTCTCATGATACGCCTCTATCGCATCTCCAACACAAACCAGCCCGCCTCCGTTTTCGACGAAAGCTCGCAGTGACTCTTGCTTCTCCACGTCAAGCGGCCCAATATCACCATTTAAAATAACTACTTGCTCAGCAATAGTTGCGAACTGTCCCCGCCCACGCAAAAAATCCTGAGCGGGGACAGCCTGAAGGTCTTCAAACATGTATACTCCTCTTCACTATGCTATTCATGAACGCACACTATGGTAGTGCGCGTGTTCGTGTGAGTGATCGGGCCAGTGCTGATGCGTGTGGACATGCGGCTCGTCTGGCGGCGGCAACTCCTGCGGCGCATGGAAATGTGTGCCCTCTAGATGATGGGGATGGTCATGTCCGCGCCAGTGATGCTCAGGCTGGTAGTTAGCCACAAGCAGGCTCTGTCCGTGATGCCAGCGATCGCGGAAAATGTCATAATTTTTCTTGCTCCTGGTCGCCCGTTCCTCCTCGCTCAGGCTGTACCATTCACGGTGCGGATGCTTGATGAGCAGCTCGACGACCTGCGGTGTGGTTTGCACCCGGTAGCCGGAGGTCTTGAAGAAGAAACTATAGTGAATATCCATCAGGCGATAGAAGCGGAAGCGCTCATCGATCCAGCCCACTTCACTCAGCAGTGAGCGAGGAAAAGCCATGAGATAGCCTTCGATAGCATCTACATCCGGCCCTGGAGCCTCGCGAAATTCGCGCAAATCGTCCGTCACCAATCCAAACGGGCCAACCAGGCCAACTGCTGGATCGCTCAGGGCAGCAATAAGTGGCTCCCAGATATTGCCGTTGACCTGGATAGAGGTATCCATCAACACAATATAGTGGCCGCGACTGGCGCGCATGGTGGCATTGCGTCCGGCGGCAAAGCCCAGATTATGATCGGCAAACAATACCTGCAGGCCCACACGCTGCCCATCTGGCGTATACATTTCTTTGGTGCGCGCCAGTTGTTGCAGGTAAGGGAGTGTATCATCGGTCGAACCATTCTCGATGATGACAAGTTCGATTGCATGGCCGTAGGTATGAGTAAAAATGCTCTCGATACAGCGCTCCAGGTCTTCGCGGCTATTATGCGCCACCAGGTTCACGGAGAACTCATAGAGATCAGGCTCCGCCGAGTGGTCAGGCATATCCGTCGAGCGTGAAAGCACCGCAAACTCTTTATCCAGGCGGCGGGGGAAGACCAGCGTTCCACGCGCTGTATCGTTCAGCGCGTATCCTTGCTGAGCAAGTTCATCCCGTAATTGGTCAGCAGAAGTGAAATCATGCTGCTGGCGCAGGCTATCGCGCTCTTGCACTTTCTGAGCAATCCAGTTTGGTACGGCTGCCAGATAAGTTTGTGGATCACGCTTGCGCTCAGGCACGTCACTCTGGAGATATCCGGCGAGGTCAAAACCCAGGATGCGGTCAAAATCGAGCAAGAGGCGCACCCGCTCGGTAGGACTGCACTGCTCGTCCCGAAGCATTGCCCACACTACCGCCATAGCACGGGGAATATTCAGATCATACTCCACCTCGAACAAGAAACGGTTTTGCCAGACGTTGGGTGCGAGAGGTTGACCACTGAAAACATAGACCCTGTCCGACTGGAGATAGAGGCGGTAGGCACGTTCGCGCAGGCGATCAAGCGATGTTTGCGCGGCCTGAAGGGCGCGGAAGGTGAAATTCAGGCGGCTGCGATAGAGGGCGGTAGTATAAAAATAGCGAAGCGCGAGAGGGTCGTAACCGCGAGCTTCGATCTCTGTACAGGTGTAGTCGTTGCCCGTTGATTTCGCCATCTTCTGTCCATCGGCAAGCAGGTGCTGGGCATGCACCCAGTAGTTAGCAAAGGGCTGGCCAGTATATGCTTCGCTCTGCGCAATCTCATCCTCGTGATGCGGGAAAATGTTATCCACGCCACCCGTGTGAATATCGAAATGCTGCCCCAGATACTTCATCGACATGGCGCTGCACTCGATATGCCAGCCAGGGAAGCCACGCCCCCAGGGACTGTCCCAGGCCATCTCACGCTCTGGCTCGGCCACTTTCCACAGCGGAAAATCTTCTGGATTGCGCCTGTCCTCCACAACACCCTCGCGAATTCCTTCCTGCATATTTTCAAGCTGATTGCCGGAAAGCTTGCCATACTCGGGAAAACGCTTGATGTCAAAATAGACATTGCCGTTAACCTCGTAGGCAATATCTTTTTTCAGCAGGCCGGAGATAATCTCGATCATTTCCGGGATGTGATCTGTGGCCTTCGGAAAGACGGTTGCAGGCTCAATGTTCAACTTTCGCTCGTCATTGTGAAATGACTGGGTATAATAATCAGCAATCTCACGCGATGACTTTCTCTCCTTGCGCGCCTGGGCCAGAATTTTGTCTTCTCCCTGATCCAGTCGCTCCTGGCGCATATGTCCTACGTCCGTGATGTTTTTCACGTGCAGCACTTCGTAACCGCGATATTCGAAGGCGCGCCGCAGCCAATCCGCCATCGTAAAGGTACGTAAATTGCCAATATGAATATAGCGGTACACAGTGGGGCCGCAGGAATACATGCGAATCTTCCCTGGTTCAATGGGGATGATTTCTTCAACGCGGTGGGTTAAGGTATTGTAGATTCTCATGGTCGCTTCCCTGTCATTCGCACACTTACCCTGGGGTATCGGCAAGCCATCATTATCCATACGAACAAACTTTCAGCTTTTCTATGGTACGAAGATGTATCACCTCTTGTCAAGTTCATTTTCTTCTCGCTTACTGTTTTAAATAAAAAGGCATCCCTTTGCTACGCCAGCAAGCGGCTATATGATGTATACGATAAACCGTACAGTACGGATGATACACCATCATTAAGATGGCTCGAAAAGCAAAAACAGGGTAGTATCCGCTTATTCATACGCCAGCAGGATACTACCCTTTTTAACAGCACCCGTTGTGCTGTTGTTTATTGCGTCATTTCTTTGACAATGCGCTGTACGCGAGCGCCTTCTGCGCGGCCCTTCGTTTCCTTTGCGGCCAGAGGCATGACGCGCCGGAACTCTTTGCCATGCTGCTCAATCAAGGATGTGACAAGCGCCCGAATCTCGTCATCGCTCATCTGTGAGGCCGAGAGATAGCTTTGTAAGATCTCCATTTCGCGCTGTTCTTTCTCCGCGAGATCGTTACGGCCACCCTGTTTATACAGCGGTATCGCCTGGCTGCGCTTTTTGACTTCCTGCTCCAGCACCTTCAAGCAATCGGCCTCGGTAAGCGGCTGTCCATACTCGGGATTCTTGCGGTCTGTGCGCGCTACCTCAAGGTTATGAATAGCTCCCAGCGCCATCCGCAGCGTGTCCAGACGCAACTGGTCTCGCGCCCGCTGCGCATCCTGAATATCTTTACGCAATTGCTGCTCAATTGGAAATTCCTGCCTTGCCATGAAAACGCCCCTTTTTATAGAATACAATGAGTACGGCCATAGTATACTATGTTGGCTTCAAAAAATCATTAGTTGCCTGGCTGATTTTGCCTTGTTTACCCATTGACTTGATTCCCAAAAGTAGAGATGTCAACGTTTTACAGCCCATACAGAACAGAAAGGAAGGCTTACCATGAATCTCATGCAAGGTCGGCGGCTGGTACGACGTTACTGGTGGCAATTGATCCTACGCGGCATCCTCGCCATTGTATTTGGCTTCCTGATGTTTATCTGGCCACATATCGGATTGATTGTGTTACTGGCCTTATTCGGCGCGTGGGTCTTCGTTGATGGCCTGTTTGATATAGCGGCAGCGTTTGAAGAGAGACGAACACAGTCACGCTGGTGGATTTTGCTGCTTGAGGGTCTGACAGGCATCATCATCGGTATCTTAACTTTCGTCTGGCCGGGCATCACGGCCCTGGTGCTGCTCACGTTCATCGCGGTCTGGGCGATCATCACAGGCATCTTTGAAATTGTGGCGGCCATCTGGCTCAGTAGAGCAATTCGTGGGGAGTGGTGGCTGGCGCTGGCCGGAATCCTTTCCGTCATCTTCGGGCTGATTATGTTCTTTTCTCCGCGTTCTTTCGCACTTGCCATCGTCTGGCTCATCGCGGCCTACGCCATTATCTTTGGCATAGTGCTGCTTATACGCGCAATGATGATTCGTTCTCTCTTTGACTGGTGACAGGTCGGAATCAACAAGAGGAAGCAATTTGTAGCAGCTTGCTCTTTCTCGCCATATCTGGAAGAGGAAAAGCAGCTTGCCTATAGTATCCTTCTGCCTAGCAGGAGCTTTCCCCGCTTTACGATGGTCTCTTTGCCCACTTTTCCGGCATCGCCCAGCGTGGCGATTAACTCACGCAGAGCCTCTTCGCCTACCGGAATGCGCAGTCGGAGTACGAATTCTTTGCCTGTACCCAGCCCAAGTTTACGCTGCCAGAACGAGGCATGAATCAGGTCAAGCTGTTCGGCGACCTGCTCCAAAAGCGCTGCGACACTGCGCCGGAAATCGCTGTAGCGAGCAGGCCCCTTACTAAAGGCAAAGGTCACTTCCTGAGTTGGAACATCACTCGCCAGATCAGCCGTGAGCGATTCGCCAATTTGATAGACAAGATTGTAGGTGCCAAAGGAAGTGCGGGCGATATTCTCGATATGCGTGCCATATGAGCCGCCATAAATGCCCATGCGGTCGCGAACGGCATACTCCATGACATCGTAATGGATTGAACTCTGGAAAAGCAGCCAGGCTTCGTGTAACGGTCCCTGCCCTGGCTTGAAGCCGAGCGAAACAAGGTACTCGCGCCCATCGGCAACGCGCTTTGCCAGATCAGGGTCTTGAGGCAGTTCTTCTAGAAACACCTCTTCACCTGACCCCTGCATGCCTAACACGGATGCAGTTCCTACCCTTTGAGCAAAGCGGCAATAATCTCGCGCTAAGGCATCTCGCGCCTGTTGAGTATCTATATTGTTTGACAGCAGATTGAGGCGCTGCAATTTCTGGAGCGTTTCTTCCGCCTGCTGGTTGGCCTGTTGCCCTATCCATTCTCCCAGCAGCGTCTCCATCTCCTGAGCCTGCTGTCGCATGTCCCTATGCAAAGCCGCCACTGTCCGGGTAAACTCTTCTTCGGAAACCAATGGCTCCGCCTGATGCATCACGGTAAAGAGCAACTGCGGCACGTCTGCATTCAGCGCTCGATAGATGTCCATAACTCTTTCCTCTCATATATCTCTCGTCAGCTGACATTATATGCTATCCACAAAGAACAGAAAAAGTGTGGGAAAAGCGCGCAGAATAATGTCGCCTGCGTAATGTTACAATTTTTTTATGAGGGGAAAGAGCAAGGCAAAACACAAGGAGCGTACATTTACATGGGCAATTTTATTTTCGACCTCATGGAGTCCTACGATTACGAAAACCTCTATTTCTGCCAGGAGAAAACGCTCGGACTGAAAGCGATCATTGCCATCCACAATACCACGCTTGGCCCCGCCGCAGGTGGCATACGCATGTGGCCCTATGAGAGCGAGGAGCAGGCTATTCGAGATGTATTGCGGCTGGCGCGCGGTATGACGTACAAGTGCGCGGCGTGCGGCGTGTCCTACGGCGGCGGAAAATGTGTCGTGATCGGTGACCCGAAGCATGATAAAACAGAGGCCAGACTACGCGCACTGGCTCGTTTCATCGATCGCCTGAACGGTCTATTTATCACGGGCGTCGATGTTGGCACAAATCTGGACGATATGGTTATCATGCGCATGGAAACGCCCTACGTTGTCACGCTCCCCGAATCGTGGGGTGGCCCAGGAGATAGCTCAGAGGCGACCGCTTACGGAGTTGTCCAGGGTATGCGAGCGTGCTTGAAAGAAGTGTTCGGCAGTCCGAACCTGCAAGGCAGAAGCGTCGCCCTGCAAGGTGTAGGCGCTGTCGGACATCATGCCCTGCGCTATCTGACAGAGGCGGGGGCAAAGGTGATCGTCGCGGACATTGACGAGGAGAGAGCGAGGCAGTTCGCCAGCAGATACCGGGCAGAAGTTGCTTCACCGTCTGAGATTGAGCGCCTGGATGTTGATATCTACTGTCCTTGCGCGCTTGGCAGCGTCTTGAACGACGAGAGCATTCCAGAACTGCGCTGCAAAATTGTCTGCGGCTCGGCCAATAACCAGCTTGCTGAGGAACGACATGGGGATATGATACAGGCGCGGGGCATCCTGTACGCGCCTGATTTCATCGTGAACGCGGGCGGGCTGCTACTCGGATTGGACAGCCTTAATCCTGGTGGCTTCAATCGCAAGCGAGCGATGGAAAAGGTAGCAGCCCTTTATTCGGCGATGGAGAAAGTGATCGCCATTTCAAAAGAGCTTGGCATACCAACCTATCGCGCCGCCGATGTCGTGGCCGAACAGCGTATTGCCTCTGTCGGTCAGGCCAGAAAGCTGGCAATCACAGGTCAGTTACGCATGCGCTAGAGGGAGTGCAGCAAAGTGGAACGGGTATCCAGTGCGACGCCAGAAGTTGAACGTGCCCGCGAGCAGCCGAGAGTATGGGCCTTAGTCACCCTCTTTGTTGCTCCCGCCTTCATCTTTGCCAATATGTACAGCACCCAGGCCATTCTGCCTGTCCTCAGCAAAGTATTTCACGTTCCCGCCCCTACGGCAGGACTGACGGTCTCGGTGCTGGTACTGGCGGTGGCGATTGGCTCGCTTTTTTATGGGCCGCTTTCCGATCGTATCGGGCGCAAACCGGTGATGGTTGGTGTGAGCTTTCTGGTCATTCTTCCAACACTGCTGCTGGCCTTTGCGCCAAACTTCACCACACTGGTGATCCTGCGCGCCATCCAGGGTTTGCTCATGCCGGGGTTGACCAGCGTGGCGATTTCGTATGTGAACGAAGAGTTCTCGGGCAAAGGGCGCGGGCTGGCGATGGGCATCTATGTCAGCGGCCTGACGCTGGGCGGATTATTCGCCCGTGTAGGCAGCGCCGCGCTGACAGGCTTCTTTGACTGGCAGGTCGCGCTGCTTTCCTTTGCCCTGCCAACGCTGATCGCCGCCCTGATTATGTGGCGCTTCCTGCCTGATAGATATAGCCGCAAAGAACTCGATGGGCATGCGATGCGTCAAACGTTCTCCAGCTTTTTCCGCGATAGCACCTTTCTGCGACAGACGCTCCAGGATATGCGCATGCACCTGCGCAACCGGCGACTGGTCGGCGCGTTTATCATCGGTTTCACCAGTTTCTTCGGCTTCATCGGCATCTTCACCTACCTGCCGTTTTATTTGACAGGCCCCCACTTTCGCCTGCCTACAATAGCGCTCAGCCTGGTCTATCTGCTCTGGCTGACGGGCGTTGGCTCTCCCATCGCGGGCAGCATCGCGAGTCGCATTGGTTCGCGCAGGGCGATGGCTTTTAGTATGGGGCTGGTCGCCATCGGGCTGCTTATCACGCTTGTGCCTGTACTATGGATTGTGATGTTCGGGCTGAGCCTGGTGACACTCGGCATGTTTTCGACGGTTCCCGCCGCGAATCTCTACCTGGGAGAGCAGGCCACGCGAGCAAAAGGCACCGCTGCTTCACTCTACCTCTCGCTATACTATTTCGGTGGAAGCATCGGCGCGGTATTGCCAGGACTGGCGCTTATCTGGGCGGGGTGGCCCGGCGTGACGCTGCTCTGTCTGGGCATGGTTCTGGTTGCGCTTACTGCTGATGCCCTGTTGTGCCGGTAGCCATATTCTCTCAAGGTATCTTCCCTGTTCAGCTTATGTTTTCAACAAATGCTCCTGGAAGACGACTAAAAGTGTTTTTCGTGTTACTCAAGCTTAGACGCCGCGTTATAGTGGAATAGGGGGAAATATTCATCGCCGCCTCGCGGAGAAAGTTTATTGTTTATGAACAAGTACAGGCGCTTCATCACGTTCTCCGGTAAAGGAAAAAAGAGGGCAATTTCCGGTATCGTTGCCCTGCTCTCATTAACACTCATCATACTTCTTCTCACACAATTGACTGCTGGTCATGTGCAGCAGTGGTTAGGTCAATCGCCATCCTCGGCTCATGCATCTGATAATACACCAGGTTCAACTGCTCAGCTTGCACATGCTGACACCACCCCTGGCGCGACGAAGACTCCAACGGTCCCGCCCATCACTATTTCGGCATCCCAGGCTGATATCACTGTTGATTTTAGCAACCGGCAGAACAAAGCATACCCAATACCGTATCGTTTTCTGGGTGTTGGCGGCATTAACATAGGGCGAGTATTACCGGCCAATGGAAATGCAGTCCTCTCGGCCAACTTTCACCTGATGAAGCTGGGTGACTACGACGACATGGCGGAAATTTTCCCGGCTGCCGCCAGCCTGACCAATCCATCGCAGCAGAGCTGGGCAAAATTTGATAATCAAATGGCACTGGCCGCGCAGTTCAACCTGCAGCCTCTCATTTCGCTGGCATCTACCCCCACCTGGCTTGAACCACAAAACCAGACGCCCCGGCAAACCAATCCCTGCCTGACCTACAATCCACCTTTCGACGATCACTCAGTCAAACCAATGTACCTGGTAAACGGTCAGGATGTCGGGCCTCAGACCTGGGGAAAACTCGCGGCCATCGTGGTTGCGCATGTAGACGCCAAATTTCCTCAATTGCACGCCATGTATGAGATATGGAATCAACCCGACGGCGCGCAGTTTCTTTGTGAGCCATCCAATGACGCAAATGCCGACCTGGATAGAGTCTCGGCCTACCGCGCCATCTTCGCAGCCGCAGCACCCCTCATGAAACAGCAGGGCAGCAGAGATGGAGTGCAGGTTCAAATAGGAGGCCCAGGTCTGGTTTATGCTCTGAAAAATCACCTGACATGGTGGTTCCCCACGCTGCTAAACGACCCTGCTGTTTATCCCTATATGGATTTCATCACCTATCACCGCTACATGTCAAGTTCGAGCTTCAATGCTGGCAGCACCTCGCTGGTGGGCAATGAACAAGACCCCTATTTAGGAGTCGCAGCTCAATACGAGCAGATCGCTAAACTGGTGCATAGCGGTAAGCAGCCCAATGCCGCGAATACTCCCATTTATCTTGACGAGTACAGCATGACGCCCTGCTATCCGAACGTCTGTCGCAATCACCCTACCTATGCGCCACTAATGAATGCCCTTTTTATTGAAGACCTGCTGAATACCGTCAATGATACACACTCCTCTTACGGTGCGGCTCCGGCAGTTCCCGCTGGACTGGCATACTATACCTGGAACATCCCCCAGCAGAATCTATGTATGTTCGGTATATACGATCAGCAGTTGGACTGCGGACCGCAACAGGGCCAGGTACAGCCATATCCCACCTACTATGCCTACGACCTGTTCGGCGCGTCAAACTATCTCGATATGACGGATGGCGGCTATGTCGCCACGCCTCGCCTCGTAAAGCCTTCCGGTTTGTATGTCAGTGGGTTCTTCACGGCCTCGCGTGACAGCATCGCCATTGTTAACACCACCAGCTCATCGTACTCTACGCTGCATGTCTTCCTGCAAAATCCCGGCACATCCAGCACATCAGGCAGCGTCTATACCCTTAAATTCAGTATGGGCAATCCGGCCAATTCTATTGTCACCAGTTCGGTCACACTGGTGCCTGTATCGGGTGGCACAGGCTTTATGGCAACCATTACCGTTCCGGCATATACGACGGTGGGATTGTCGGTTGGCCTGAAATAGATCATGTTGTCCCGCCTCTTTACATACCTGCCTTCTGGCTCGTATGGTATGATAATTTCTGCGACCATATTGGTCTGAAGGCAGTACGAGAGGCGGGAACATGGCAACCTCACAATTTCGCGGCGAAGTGCGCGCCCCCGATTTTCCAGCAGGACTCGATTGGATCAACAGCGACCATCCCCTGCACATCAGCGAACTGAAAAGGCGCATCGTCATTCTGCACTTCTGGACACTGTGTTGAATCAATTGCATGCATGCGCTGGCGCAGTTGCGCGAGCTTGAGCAGGAATTTCCCGAAGAACTCACAGTCGTGAGCGTGCATTCGCCGAAGTTTGCGCGGGAAAAATATACTGATAGCGTGCGTGATGCGGTGCTGCGTTACGGTATAGAGCATCCGGTGGTCAACGACCGCTCTATGCGTTTATGGAAAGAATACGCGGTGCGCGCCTGGCCAACGCTGGTGTTCATCGACCCCGAAAACCGCGTTATTGGTCGGCACGAAGGCGAGATTCGGCCCGAGAGGGCGAAACAATTGCTGAGGGAGATGATAGCCGAATTTGATGCCCAGGGTTTGCTCGATCATCGCACGCTGCGTTTTTCGAGGGAAACTGCTCCCGAAGCGCTTATAGCTTTCCCTGGCAAAATTGCAATTGATGAGGCCGCTCAACGGCTTGCAGTGAGCGATTCCGGCCATCATCGCATGCTGATAATGGACCTCACGGGCAAAATTCAACAGGTGATCGGAACAGGTGAAGTTGGTAGTTGCGATGGCTCCTTTACAGAAGCGCGCTTTCAGAGGCCGCAAGGTCTCGCGCTGGTTGGAGACAGCTTATACGTGGCGGATACAGAGAATCACTTGATACGGCGCGTTCATCTGAAAACACAGCAAGTCGAGACCATCGCGGGAACAGGAGAGCAGGCTGGCATGGTTTCAACACCCCGGTCTGGCCCGGCACGAGAAGTCGCCTTAAGTTCGCCCTGGGATCTGGCTTGCCTGGGCAATCGCCTGTTTATTGCAATGGCGGGCACACACCAGCTTTATGTCTACTACCTTGACCGCGATATGATCGAGCCATTCGCGGGAACAGGCCACGAAGGTCTGGTAGATGGAGAAGGCAGTGAGGCATGGTTCGCACAGCCCAACGGCTTGAGCATCCAGAACGAACGTGTATTGTATGTGGCGGATAGCGAGACAAGCGCGGTTCGCGCAGTTTCGCTGCTTGGCAAGCCAATGGTGACAACCCTTGTCGGAACAGGTCTCTTCGATTTTGGGGATGTTGATGGCGTGGGCGACGAGGCGCTTTTGCAGCACGTGCAGGGAGTCTGCGTAGTTGATGCCCTGGTGTATCTCGCCGACACCTATAACAATAGGGTGAAGGTGTTGAATCCGCGCACACGCGAGGTTCGTTCCTTCACCGGAAGCGGGATAGCGGGTTTACAAGATGGCCCACCGGGAGTAGCGCAATTTAACGAGCCAGGAGGATTGGCGGCGGCACATGGTAAACTGTACGTAGCCGATACGAATAACAATGCAGTACGAGTGATTTCACTGGATACAGGCACTGTCTCGACATTACCTGTATCAATGCCATGAAGAAACGAGAAGAAAAACATGAAAGTAGGCGTTGGTCTACCTGGGACAATTCCAGGAGTGCAGGCAGAAACTATTTTAGAATGGGCAAAGAAAGCGGATGCCGGTCCATTTTCTAGTCTGGGCACCCTTGATCGCCTGGTCTACACGAATTTTGATGCGTTGATAACCCTGGCGGCTGTGGCTGCGGTGACGCAACATGTTCGTCTGGTGACAACGGTGTTGCTCGCTCCCTTACGCAATACGGCGCTCCTGGCAAAGGAAACCGCTAGCATCGACGCGCTCTCCAGCGGTCGCTTGACGCTCGGCCTCGGCGTTGGCGGGCGCGAGGATGACTTCCAGGCCGCCGGAGTACCTTTTCACCAGCGCGGCAAGATATTCGATGAGCAACTGGCAACCTTGAAGCGCCTCTGGGAAGGCCAGCCAATAAGCGATACCATTGGACGCTTTGGCCCAACTCCGGCCCAAAGCGGTGGCCCCGAAGTGCTGATCGGAGGCTATTCACCGGTAGCCATCGGGCGTGTAGGACGTTGGGGCAACGGCTATATCTCGGGCGGAGGAGGACCGCAGGCAGCCCGCCAGCAATTTGGCTTAGCGCGAGAAGCCTGGAAACAGGCCGGAAGAGAAGGCCAGCCCCGCCTGGTTGGATGCATGTATTACGCGCTTGGCCCCGACGCCTTGCAACGAGGAGGCGCATATATTCTTGACTACTATGCATTTATGGGACAACGAGCCGAGATGATAGCGAGTTCACTGCCGACTACGCTTGACGCTATCAAAAACGCACTTCAGACCTATCAGGAGATTGGAACTGACGAAGTAATTCTCTGGCCCTGCACGCCCGACCTCGAACAACTTGACGAGCTGGCAAATCTGGTCGAGTCATTTCAGGCATAAGAATTTCGTATCCGCAAAGGGGTTAGACTATTTATAAGCTCCTATTCTCCTTCAATTTATAAAGTGCCAGCGTATATCTAGAATTTGTCACTTTTTACAATTCTGACACGTTACTCATATGGGACTTAGCAAACAAATAAGCCGATTGCTTGTTTGTAATGTATTGTCTTTGTCTAAGCATGTTTTAGAAAGGACGCATACATGTTCGCGGGTTCTGTAAGAAGGGACAACCACATGAGAATAGCGCAGATTGCGCCGCCATGGCTTCCAATTCCCCCCAAAAACTACGGTGGCACAGAAAATGTGATTTATAACCTGGTGGAGGCCCAGGTAGCTTTAGGACACGATGTCACCTTATTTGCGCCGGGGGACGCGAAAACATCGGCCCGGCTTGTATCTTTTTTCCCCAAATCGCTCATCGAGGATGGGATTCCCTGGACGATGCACCTCAAAGCTTTCTATCACTTGCAGAAGGCTATCGAATATATCAAGGAACAGAGCTTTGATATTGTCCACACCCATCTCTCTTCGAGTTCTGATTTATATGTTTTTCCGCTAACGGCCGAACTCGCCACCCCCCATGTAACGACACTCCACAGTCGCTTTCCCTTTGATCGGGATGCGCGTGAGGGCAAGATCGGTGACGCGGACAAATACTATATGGACTGGGCACCAAAGGTGCCCATTATCGCCATCAGCGAGAGTTCTAAACGCCAGGAAAACTACCCGCTCAACTACGTTGGCGTGGTGCATAACGGCATCTCGATGAAGCTCTTCCCGCCGCCAACCGGTAAGCGTAAAGACTACTTTGCCTGGTTGGGCCGCTTTGTACCCGAAAAAGGCGCGCATCTCGCCATCGAGGCCGCCAGACGGGCCAAAGTACCGCTGGTTCTGGCAGGCATTGTCGATCGCTATACGAAGGACTCATTGGAATACTTCCAGCAGCGCATCAAACCAGAAATTGACAAAGGCGATATCACTTTCATTGGCCCTGTCGATATAAAACAGAAAGTCAAGCTGCTCAGCGAAGCGCGCGGTCTGCTCAACCCCATCGAATGGGAAGAGCCATTCGGTATGGTCATGATCGAGGCCATGTCGCAGGGATGTCCAGTTATCTCGTTTGCGCATGGAGCGGCCACAGAGCTGATTCAGGATAGAAAGACCGGCTTCCTGGTCAACAACCTCGACGAAATGGTTGCGCGCATTCCAGAAGTCGATACGCTTGACCAGCAATATATGCGCCAATATGTCGAGAAGCACTTCTCAGCGCGAGCGATGGCTGAAAAGTATCTCGCCTGCTACCAGCGCGTCATCGATTTGACAATGGCTAAAACGGCTGTATATCCACTTGCGCGCCGCGTGCTGAAAGAGGTTACACGCATGTAAACAGCTTGCTCCAGTCCACATGGGACTGGAAGGAAGGGCGCGAGGGTTGCAACCCTCGCGCCCTGTGCTGGTGAATCCACCCTCTTGTTCCTTTCCGGGGAATCACCAGCCTATTTCCCTTGTAGCCGAAATAAAACTCATGTATAATTATCTACAAGGGGTGAAGTCTAAGAGGAATACCCCGAGGATGTGAAAGGATATCCCATGACCATTGACGAACTTGTGAGTGAGCTTCGCGAACGCAACGTGCGCATGTATGACGAAGGCAATGCTTTCCGGCTGAATGCGCCAAAGGGCGTACTCACTCCGCAATTATTAGAGTTGATCGCGTCCTATTCGCCTGATCTGCTCTACTTATTGCGCATTGGCGATGTGCGCGTCTGCCCAGATCGCTGGGAACATCGTCCCCATTGGCGTTATTCGGCTGCTGCACAGCGTTTCGTCTGCTGCGCTTGCAGGCAGGAAATCGTCGCCTGACAAACCGGGTCTCAAATACAGCAAGGTAAACAATGTCGTTCTTCCTCTGTCCCATGTAGTACCAGTACAGTGCCGTAATCTAGACATATATCCTATAATGCTAAGAGTAAGGGACTCATCGAACCCAGGCATGATTCTATGTGCCTGGGTATCCTTTTGGAACACTACTACAGAGGAAGGCCAGTTATGAAAAAGCGTGTTGAACGACTGCGTGGAATGTATGACGTGCTACCGGATATCTACCTGCACCAGCACGAAGTCATCCATCAACTACAGGCTTTTTTGACGCTGGCTGGCTATAGTCCTGTAGATACGCCTATCCTGGAACGCGGCGACCTCTATCTCGCCAGCTTCGGGCAGGAACTCTGGCAAAACCTGTACACTTTTCGCCTGCACCAGCGCGATCTTTGCCTGCGCCCAGAATACACCGCTTCGATCTGCCGCCTGCTGCTCGACCACTACCAGCAGGCACCTCTGCCACTGCGCTTCCAATATGCCGGGCCAGTCTTTCGCTATGAAGCGCCGGGACGCGGGCGCTATCGCCAGCACACACAGTTAGGCATAGAGCTATTCGGCGGAAACGGCATTGCGCCGGACGCAGAAATCCTGCAACTGGCATGCGAGGCCTTGCATACCCTCGGTATCTCCACATACCGGCTTGAGCTTGGGCATATTGGAGTAGCAAGCCGCTTTATTTCAAGTTTACAGCTTGATGAGCAGGCGGCGCGCCTCCTGCTCAGCCTGATGGAACAAATCAGCCGTTCAGAAGAAGGCGAGCAACTGGCACGAGAGCGCATTGAGTCGCTATACCCCTCCGAGAACGATGCGCTGGCTCGCTTCACGAATGGAGAATCGGCAAATACAGCCTTCCTTGCGCAATTGCTGAGCGGAATAAGCGTTTTCGATGCTCAGACAGCGAATCGACAGGAGATCATTGAGCGTTTCCTGTGGAAATTGGGGCGTAATGAACAACGACAGCAAATGATGCGCGCCCTGGAATTTCTTCGTGAGTTACATGGCATCTCCGGTTCGCCGCCAGGAGCATTTGAAGCGTTGCGCGATTTGCTGGCTCGTTATAAGCTAGATGACGGGCCAGTCCTGGAGCTAGAACGCCTGCTGGCTCTGTTGGAACAAAGCAATGTTCCCTCTTCGCAGATTTTGCTCAATCTCGCTCTGGGGCGCGGCGTCAGTTACTATACAGGGCTGGTCTTCGAGATTCACGCCCTGGATGGTTACGATACGCAACTTTGCGGCGGCGGGCGTTACGACTCTTTGATGAGGGCGGTTGGAAGTTCCCGCGATATGAAAGCATGCGGCTTCGCCTTTGGTATTGAGCGCTTGCTCCCACTCATTCCTGGCAATTTGCCGGAACCGCAGCCAGCAACGGCGCTTGTGATTCCCGTCCATAACAACGACTTTCCTTATGCGCTTGAAATAGGGCGAGCGTTACGCCAGCAAGGAGTACGCACCGAGGTTGATGTGAATGGACATGGTGTTGGGGCGGGTCTCAAGTACGCGGCGAAGCAATCGATCCGGTTTGCTTTTATTGTGGGAGAAAGTGAACGACAGGCAAACGTTGTCACCATGCGCAATCTCACAACAGGAAAAGAACAGCGTTTAACGCTAAACGAGCTTGGCAGCAGCATACTAGAGAGGGAGAACGCGCGATGAAGACTGGAAAAAACTTACGGCTGGCCCTGCCCGGCAAAGGCGCGCTGGAAACGGCGACGCTCTCCTTTCTCGCCGAGTGCGGCATGAAAGTCAATCGCAATAACCCGCGCCAGTACCTTGCAACCATGAGCAGCCTGCCAGGAGTGGAAGTAGTCTTCCAGCGCGCCGCAGACATCCCTTTGCTGGTGCAGGATGGAGACGCGGCGCTCGGCATTACCGGCTTCGACATCCTGGCGGAACACCGGGGATATGGGGAAGAGGAGCGCGACGAGGATGAAGATGGCGAGGAAATTCTTGTCCTGGTGCGCGACCTGGGCTATGGTGGCTGCCGATTGGTGGTAGCCGTGCCGGAAACCTGGATCGATGTCAATTCCTGCGCCGACCTGTGGCACCTTTCAGGGTACTATCGGACACATAAGGGACAGAGTTTGCGCATTGCTACCAAATATCCGCGCCTGGTTGGTCAATTCCTGCGCAGGCATGGCATCACCCATTGCAAGATTATTTCGCCGCATGGCGCATTGGAAGCCGCCCCATTGACCGATATTGCAGACCTGATCGTTGATCTAACCGAGACAGGAACAACATTACGCGAAAATCACCTGAAGCTGCTCGACGATGGAACGGTGCTGCGTTCACAGGCCTGCCTGATTGCCAATGCGCAACTCTTGCAACAGGACGAGCAGGCGCTTCATCTGGTTTCAATTATGCTCGAACTGATCGAGGCTCGTATGCAGGCGCGCAATCGCTCGCTGCTTACGGCGCACATTCAGGCTGAGAATCCAGAGACCATTCACCGTGTCTGTGCGAGACTGAATGAGAGCATGCTTTCACCGGCCCTTGAATTTCGTTCTGGTATTTCAGAGCAGGCAAGCAGTATGGGGGCAAACTGGTATACAATATCAGGAGTGGTAAACGTCAAAGACTCTGCCGCCCATTTGCTGGAAACCATCGCGACGCTGCGTAGAGCTGGCGCGGTTCACATTCACGTCACTCCACTTACCTACAGTTTTTTCGATGAATCTATCAGTGTGCGTACACTACGCGAACGGTTGAAGAGAAAAGCTTGAACACTCTGGTTATTTTTGATCTAGACGGCGTCATCACCAGCGAAGAGGCCTATTGGGACGCGGCAGGTCTCACCCTGCACGAACTGCTCTACAGCCCTCGTTACTGGAACCTGAACGGCAGCCAGAACTATGTCCCGGCGCAAACGGCTCTCTTGAGCCGTCAAATCAGCCGCGCCACGCTTCCACTAGCCCAGATTCTCGCCTTCAAAGCGCGCGCAGTCAACTCCAACTGGGATACCTGCTACTGCGCGGTCTGCCTGCACCTCATCTCCCTGCTTGCAAATCTGTTGCAAGAGGATGATATTTTGCGCGATAAGTTGCAACCGCTACACCCCTGGGATATGCAGTGGATAGCCCGTTTTCGAGAGGCATTAGCACAGCATAGGCCAGCAGAATCATCCCAAATTGATGTGGAGAGCATTCTGCACGATCCGACTTTAGCAGGTGTCGTGGGTTTAGACCTGATTAACCGCTTTGACGCCTACGCAAGTAAGGTTCTCGGCTTCCCTATCGACAATGCCTTTTCGCGCTACAGCCCTTTCTGGGAGTTCTGTCGGCAGATTTTCCAGGAATGGTATCTGGGTGATGAACTGTACACCAAGACCTACGGACATGCTCCGGCACAAACAGGCAAACCTGGCTGCATTTATTTCGAACGACCCCTATTGCCTATTGAAGACATTCGCGTCACCTTGCAGACGCTTAGAGAACAGGGCTATACACCTGGATTCGCGACAGGCCGCGTCTACCAGGAAGCAGCCTATCCGCTCAAAATGTACAACTTACTGGCCTGCTTCGATGAACAGCATATCTCAACTTATGATGCTGTTGAACGTGCCGAGGCGCGTTTGCGGACAAAAGGCGATGCAACCTTGTTGAGCAAACCGCACCCGTTCCCATTTCTTTTTGCGCTTCGGCGAGATGAAAAATACGCGCTTGTCTCAAAAACAATTGCCCCGCCTTTCATTGTCGTCGGCGATTCAACCAGCGACATTCTCGGCGGAAAAGCGGCAGGCGCGTTGACCATTGCCGTCCTTACTGGAGTACGTACCAGCGAAGCACGCACATTGCTTGAGCAAAGCAAGCCCGATTTTATGATCGAGGACATGACAAAACTACCGGACTTACTGAAAGAGACCGATAGTCTTGAGACCATCCAGCGTATGCAGTTTACGCGCAAAGAAGCGGCGGAACGCTTGCTGCGGCTCTGGTTCCAACGGCACATGCAGTTGGAAATTGACCGTGTGACGCTCACACCAAAGCCTACTTCGCTCAACTCGTTCAATGGCGTCTATCAGAGCAATGGCGCGGAGTACTTTTTCAAGACGCATGTCGAGGAACAGGGCATCCTGGAAGAATACTATCACGCCGAACTGCTGCAACAGGCAGGCTACAATATCGTCCGTCCCTTGCGCTTGCTTCAGCAAAAAGAGCAGCAGATGGTCGTCTATCCTGTGGTGAAGTGGCCCGTCATGTTCGACCTGATGCGCAAAGCAGAAAAAGGCGAAGGGGTAGCTGGTGATATGCTCGTTGAGGCAGAACAACACGCCTGCGCTCGTTTGCTCGATATCTACCAATCCACCTTCGCACAACGCATAGCAGAGGAACACGCTCAGGCCCCCATTCACCAGTTGTTCTGGCATCGCCTGACGGGCGGGCGTCTGGACAGCTTTTATCGCGGGAAAAGTTTAGTCCTGCCATCTCATAAAAGTAGCATATCGTTTGAGGAACTCTGTCATCTAAATTGGGTCATCAATGGAGTTAAACAGCAGCACACATTGGGCGAACTTATCGAGCAAGCAATATCCATACTGCGACCAGATGTGTCTGCATTGACCATCATCGGACATGGTGACGCGCACTTTGGGAATGTCTTTCTGGAACACGAGCGTGATTATCTGTACTTTGATCCGGCCTTTGCTGGCAGGCATATTCCTTTGCTGGATATCATCAAGCCGTTGTATCACAATGTCTTCGCGACCTGGATGTATTTTCCACGTGAGGTCGCACATGACCTGCAACTTTCGATTAAAAAAGATGGTTCAAGGCTTTTTATTGAGCATGACTACCAGCTTACGCCAGTGCGCCGGGGCATCTTAGAGAGCAAAATTCACCATTTACTTACGCCGTTGATTGAGATATTGCGCAAGCGTGAAGCTTTGCCGGACAATTGGGAACGCTATGTGCAACTGGCCTTGATGTGCTGTCCTTTGCTTACGGTTAATCTGATGGATGGCGAACGTTTTCCAACCGTTATTAGCTGGTTAGGGCTGGCGCATGCAGTGCAGATGGGCAATAGTGGCATTTCGGCATGGAGGGACGAACGATGATCGCGATTATTGATTATGGCGCGGGCAATATCCGCAGCATCGCTAAAGCATTGGAATACCTGGGAGCGCAGGTGACAGTCACAGATGACCCGCGAGTAGTACAGCAGGCCCGGGCAATTGTGCTGCCGGGCGTGGGTTCGGGCGGCGCAGCAATGAAACGCATGGTAGAACGTGGACTGGACGACGCGATTCGCGAGGCAACTGAGCAGGGCAAGCCGTTTTTGGGTATCTGCCTCGGTATGCAGTTGCTCGCCGATCATCATGCCGAGGGAGAGGTTGACGGGCTGAAGCTGTTTCGGGGCGAGGTGCGGCGTATTCCTCATGGGCCAAAGATTCCGCATATGGGCTGGAACCAGGTGTTGCCACGCCATCCTCACTTGCCAATTTTTGAAGGTATTCCACCGGAAGCCTACTTTTACTTTGCTCATTCGTATTATGTAGAGCCGCAAGATTCACAAGGCGTGGCGGCTGTTACGGATTACGGTTCGCCCTATTGCAGCGTTATCGTCACCGAAAGGGTCTGGGGTACGCAATTTCATCCGGAGAAAAGCGGCAAGGTCGGGTTGCAACTGTTGAGCAATTTTATCAAGTGGGTGCAAGCATGATCGTTTTGCCAGCTATCGATATTCGTAATGGTCAATGCGTTCGCCTGCGCCAGGGAGATTTCGCGCAGGCCACCGTCTATGATGCGAACCCGGTTCAGGTTGCGCAACGCTGGCAAGAGGCAGGCACAAGCTGGCTGCACATTGTTGATCTAGACGGAGCTATTGCAGGTCAGCCTGTGAATGTTGACCTGATTGCAAAGATACGAAAGAGCGTTTCTCTGCATATTGAACTCGGCGGAGGTCTGCGTTCGATTGCGCATATCGAGCAAATAGTAAGTTTAGGAGTTGACCGCGTAGTGTTGGGAACAGTTGCTTTGACAGATAGAGCGTTGCTAATCGAGGCGTTGGAACGTTGGAAGGAGCGGATTGCGGTCGGGCTTGATGCGCGGAATGGACAGGTTGCGATTGCAGGTTGGCGAGAAACTTCGCAGGTACAGGCAACTGAACTAGCGAGAGAGCTAAGCGAGTCAGGTGTACAACGCTTCATTTATACCGATATTGGGCGCGATGGAATGCTGCAAGGTCCCAATTTAGAGGCGTTACAAGCGATGCAGCAGGCAACCACAAGCGCGCTAATCGCTTCAGGTGGCATTCACTGCCTGGATGACCTGCGAGCGTTGGCGGATATGGGTATCGAAGGAGCAATTGTGGGCAAGGCGCTGTATACAGGGCATATTAACCTGGCCGAGGCCATTCGCGAGATTGAGAGATAAATAATGTTAGCGAAACGAATCATTCCCTGCCTGGATGTCACCGCCGGGCGCGTGGTCAAAGGCGTCAACTTCCTCAACTTGCGGGATGCTGGCGACCCGGTTGAACTGGCGGCCTTTTACAACCAGGAGGGAGCAGACGAACTGGTCTTCCTCGATATCACCGCTTCCTATGAAAATCGCGCCACTATGCTAGATGTGGTACACCGCACCGCAGAACAGGTTTTCATTCCTGTAACGGTCGGCGGAGGCATTCGCACCGTAGAAGATATTCGGGCCACATTGGGAGCAGGAGCGGACAAGACCTCGTTGAATACGGCGGCGGTTCAAAATCCCGATGTTTTGCGCGCAGGTGCGGAACAATTTGGCGCACAGTGCATCATCCTCGCGATTGATGCTCGCGCCAATTCGGAGATGCCGAGTGGCTACGAAGTATATATTCACGGCGGGCGCACTCCTACGGGCATGGACGCGTTGGAATGGGCGCGGCGCGGTGTCTCGCTTGGCGCAGGAGAAATTTTGCTGACCAGCATGGATCGCGACGGTACGCAGCGCGGCTATGACCTGATCTTGACGAAAAAGATTTCAGAGGCAGTCACAGTACCTGTAATCGCTTCGGGTGGAGTAGGCAATCTGGAACATCTCTACGAAGGTCTGTCAGAGGGCAAGGCTGATGCGGTGCTGGCGGCATCAATCTTCCACTTCGGCCAGTATCGCATCCGTGAAGCCAAACAGTTTTTGCAAGCAAAGGGGGTACCGGTTCGACATGTTGAAATTTGACCGCGAAGGGCTACTTCCCGCCATTATCGTGGATGACGCCACAGGCGAAGTCCTCATGCTCGCCTTCATGAACGAGCGGGCATTTCAGTTAACACGCGAAACAGGGTTTACCCACTTTTATAGCCGTTCGCGTCAGAAATTGTGGCGCAAAGGCGAGGAATCAGGCCATACGCAAGAAGTGCGTGGCATCTACGTCAATTGTGAAGAAAATAGCCTGCTCATCCGCGTGGTACAGCATGGCGATGCGGCCTGTCACACAGGCTATCGCAGTTGCTACTATCGACAGCTCTTGCCCGACAACGGCTACGAAATCATTGCTGAGCGCGTCTTTGACCCGGAAAAGGTGTATTATTCTTCGGGTGATACGGTTCCTGTAGGGATGCAATTCATTGCGTCCACCAACACAGAATTAACGCCCAATGAATCAACATCCCAGGCAGGACGTGATTCATCACGTCCCTACAATGATGTTCCTACACCACAGGCAGGACGTGATGAATCACGTCCCTACACCTCGATTGAACAATTTGAGGCCCCTTTAGAAACGATGATGCGGCAGCTTTATGGCGTCTACCTGTACTTGCGTGACCATGATTTGAGCGAGGAATCAAATACCTCGCGCCTGTTGCAAGAGCGCAGCCCGGCCTATCTGGCGGCGCGGCTGGCGGATGAACTGCAAGAACTGGCGGATGTGCAGAACGGGACGCATGTTCACAGCGACAGGCAATTTGATACCGCGCTTGAGGGAAGCCAGGTTGGATACTGGCTAATGCTGCTGGCCGCCATCTATTCGCTCAAATACGCGGATTTTCACCCGCATGTTTCGCTTTTGCAGGGGTTTGCTGAACATTACAGCATGGAAAAATCCATCGAGCAGCGAGAGGAATGCTTGCAACTGGTAACAACGTATGATCCCTCTCGCATTCCACAGGGATTGGCGATTGGTTTTGCTTTGATAGGCTGGGCCTGCGCAGAGGCAGGCATCAGTCCATTGGCTCCGGCGGAATACGACCTGGAGCAGATGCGCCGGAAAGGGTTGGTAAAGTAACAGGATGATTCATTTCTACGAACTGACAACACTGAATGCGAAGCAGCGAGCGCGTCTTTTGCGTCGCGCCGAGCTACAGATTGACGAACTCATCGAACGGGTACGTCCGATTGTGCAGGCTGTCCGTGAAAACGGAGATGCCGCGCTGGTTGATTTCACGGCTCGTTTCGACCTCGTTTCGCTTGCTCCTGAACAGTTGCGCGTGAGCCGGGAAGAAATCGAGCAGGCACATAAGGCGCTTGACCGGGCTGTATATAAGGCTATTCAACACGCTATTCAAAATGTGCGTACTTTCCATGAGAGGCAGATGCCCCATGACCAGTGGTTTACTGAGGTTGCTCCCGGCGTACTGGCTGGCGAAAAGATTACTCCGATTACGTCGGTTGGCCTGTACGTACCGCGTGGCAAAGGCGCGTTTCCCTCGGTGATGTACATGCTCGCTACACCTGCCAGTATCGCAGGTGTGCCGCGTATTGTAGTTTGTACACCGCCAGGATCGGATGGATCTGTTGATCCCGCCTCACTGGTGGCGGCTGACCTGTGCGGAGTGCATGAAATTTATCGCATCGGGGGAGCGCAGGCTATCGCCGCCCTCGCCTATGGTACGCAAACCATCCAGCGCGTGCATAAAATCACGGGTCCCGGCAGCGGCTATGTCGCCGCCGCCAAACGCCTGCTTTACGGTACGGTTGACGTTGGTTTGCCAGCAGGCCCCAGCGAATCAATCACACTCGCTGATGAGAGCGCAGATGCCGAACTGCTGGCCCGCGATCTGCTGATCGAGGCCGAACATGGCCCTGATTCATCCAGCCTGTTAGTAACGGATAGCCGCGAATTAGCGCAGGCAGTTATTTCAGCCATGCCGAAAAAAATCGCGGCCCTACCCGATTGGCGGCAGGAATTTGTGCGGGCTGTCTACGAATCGCCGCAGGGAACGGGCGGTATCGTCGTGGCAGGCGATATGCAGGAAGCGGTGAATTTCGTCAACGAATACGCGCCCGAACACCTGGAAGTGCAGGTGCGCGAGCCGTTCGCCCTGCTTCCTCACCTCAAGAACGCTGGAGAAATCTTGATTGGCCCTTACACGCCATTCTGTACCGGAAACTACTGTGTCGGCACAAACGCGGTACTGCCAACGGGCGGCTTCGCGCACACTTTCTCCTGCACGTCGGTCTACGACTTCCTCAAGCGCACAGGCATCGCCTATGTGACAAAGGAAGGCTATGACTCGATCAGCCAGACAACGCGCACGCTGGCCGATTTTGAAGGCTTCCCGGCCCATGCCAACGCCGTGACAGACCGCTTTTCATAGGCGTTAGAGTGTAAGCTGTTGCAGGTAGTCCAGCGACCGCTTCGCGCTCTCCAACGATGGCAATGTCGGGGCGTCATGTTCAACGATGCCCCACAGTCCGCGTTCCTGGGCAATGGAGCAGAGCGCACGCATATCCAGAACGCCGGAGCCTACCTCGGTCATGCCGCGCTCCGGCGTCATATCTTTGAGATGCAGGATAAAGACGCGATCAAGATGCTGGCGTAGAAAATCTACAGGGTCAACTCCCGCGTAGGCCGCCCAATATACATCAAGTTCAAGCTTTACTAAGGCAGAGTCAGTCAACTGCAAAAGTTCATCAATCCAGTAGCGGCCATTTTCCTGTTTAAACTCGAAGTCGTGGTTATGATAGCCAAAGGCAATGCCGCGCTCTCGACAATGCTGCCCTATCGCGTTCAATTGGGGAGCAAGAGTCTGAATACTCTCAAACGCGCGTAATTGAGGCGGCAACGATGGCAAAACCAGGTTGGGGCAGGAAATAGCAAGGCAATAATCAATGCTCTTATCGAGCGCATCTCCCTCTAAGGCATTCAATCCCACATGTGTAGCAGCCGCCTTTAAACCTGTCTCAGCCAGCAGACTTGCCATCTGCTGTGCTGAAAGGTCTCCATATCCCGCAAACTCCACCGCCGTATAGCCCATCTGTGCAACCTTCCGCAGCGTTCCCACAAAATCGCGCTTCGTCTCGTCGCGCACGGTATATAACTCCAAAGCAATCTTCAGGCTGTTCATTGATGCTCCTTGTTTGTATCTTACGACTATAAGAAAGACATCATTACCATTACCTGAATCTATCACTACGTCTGCTCTTTCAGCAAGTGAGCAGTTTACAAGTATACCCTCAAATACAGTACAATAGAAAGTAGAGGCGTGGTTTTGTCAGAAGGCAAAGAAAGAGAGTGTAGCTTGACGTCCCTGAAGAAAACCTCAGTTGGTGTTATCGGTTGCGGCCATATCAGTACGGTCTATTTCAATACGTTACGCCAGTTCGATATCTTGCAGGTCGTGGCCTGCGCAGACCTGGATATAAAGCGGGCACAGGGCCAGGCGCAAAAATTCGATATTCCTCGAGCATGCAGCGTTGAAGAACTATTGGCCGATCCTTCAATTGAAATCGTGGTGAACCTGACGGTACCAAACGCGCATGCTGAAGTCGCGATGGCCGTTTTAGAGGCAGACAAAGCAGTTTACGGTGAAAAGCCCCTGGCAACGAAACGCGAGCAGGGCAAAGCCATTCTGGAACTGGCCGCGCAAAAAGGCTTGCGAGTCGGAAATGCTCCAGACACCTTTCTGGGCGGCGGCTTACAGACCTGCCTGCAACTGATTAATGATGGAGAGATTGGGAAACCGATTGCTGCTACTGCCTTCATCCTCAATCACGGCATGGAACACTGGCATCCTGATCCCTATTTTTTCTACCAGCCGGGCGCAGGCCCTCTCTTCGATGTCGGCCCCTACTACCTGACAACATTAGTCACGATGATGGGGCCAGTTCGCCGCGTTTCGGGAACAGCCAGCACCACCTTTCCAGAGCGAATTGTCACCAGCGAACCGAAATATGGCACAAAGATTCCGGTCAATACTCCAACGCACATCGCCGGACTGCTGGACTTTGCAAATGGCGCAGTTGCCACAATTCTCACCAGCTTCGATGTCTGGCATCACCGCCTGCCTTTCATCGAAATCTACGGCACCGAAGGCACACTCAGCACGCCTGACCCCAACCGCTTTGATGGCCCGGTCTACTTACGCAAGGCACGTGATACGGAATGGCGAGAGATACCGCTGACACATGGGTATCTTACCAACATGCGCGGGCTTGGTGTCGTCGATATGGCTTATGCAATGCGCACAGGTCGCCCTCATCGAGCGAACGGCGAAATGGCCTATCACGTCCTGGACATCATCGAGTCGATTATGCAATCCTCGGAAGAAGGGCGACATATCGAACTGAGCAGTAGCTGCACTCGCCCGGCACCGCTCGCTCCTGGTAATTCACCATGGGAAGCAGATACAATCCTCATCGAGGAGCAGGAGAGCCAATCAACCGAACAAACAAATCAGCCATGATGTATATAAAAGGATATATCGTATGAGCAAAAGAATCGCCTGGGGTATACTTGGAACTGGCCTGATTGCTAACGTCTTCGCGAAGGGCGTCCGCGAATCGAAGACAGGTATGCTAACGGCTGTTGCCAGTCGCAACCAGGAGACCGCGAACCAGTTCGGTGAAAAATGGAATATTCCTCGTCGTTATAACAGCTACGAAGCGCTGATTGCCGATGAGAGCGTGCAGGCAGTTTACATTGCAACGCCACACTCCATGCATGCCAAATGGACTATTCAAGCGGCCAGAGCAGGAAAACACATTCTTTGTGAAAAACCCATTGCTATCAATGCCAGGCAGGCTGAGGCGATCATAGAAGCGGCACGGCAGCATGACGTGTTCCTGATGGAAGCCTTTATGTATCGCTGTCATCCCCAAACTACCAAACTTATCCAGCTTATTCGCGACAAAGCGATAGGTGAGGTGCGTTTAATCCAGGCCACATTCAGCTTCTATGCTCAAGTTTCCCCTCAGCATCGCCTGCTCAATAACGCGCTTGGCGGCGGTGGCATTCTCGATGTGGGCGGTTATTGCACGTCTATTGCTCGCCTTATAGCGGGAGCGGCGCTACATAAAAATGTGGCTGAACCGTTACAGGTGCAGGGGGCAGGACACATCGACGAGCAAAGTCGCGTGGACGAGTATGCATCGGCGCTGCTCACCTTTCCAGACGACATACTCGCGCAACTCTTTGCGGGTGTGCAAGCCTATGGAGAAAACGTGGTGCGCATTTTCGGAACCGAAGGCTCGCTCTACATCCCCAATCCCTGGACACCCGGCTATGAAGGAAGGAACGCCAGCATTGTCATCACCCGCGACGAAGGCAAACAGGTTGAAGAAATTATGCTTGAAGCGACCACCAACCTCTACGCCATTGAGGCCGATACCGTCGCCGAATACCTTGAAGCGCGGCAGGCTCCCTTTGTAACCTGGCAAGACACGCTTGGCAATATGCAGACCCTTGATCGCTGGAGAAACGCCATCGGGTTAGTGTATGACGATGAGCAAGCAGAATCATCTCAATAAAACTTTCATACCCTATTTGTTCTCCTTTTTGCTCTTGACAGGTGAGTGAATACTCACTATACTCTTCTAAAGAAGTGAGTATTCACTCACCTGGTTTGAAATGCCAGGCTCTGAAAAAGCCCTCTTCGTCTGTCATCCTGGGACAGAAGTGTAATGGCAAGTCATGAAAGGAGAACATGTTATATGGCGGGTACAGTCCAAAATAGTATTGTCATCGAGCGTCCAATTGAAGAGGTTTTCGATTTTGTCACTGATCCCACAACTACATCACTATGGCAGCCCAATCTTGCCCAGTCGGAGATAATCACTCCTGGCCCTATGCAAGTGGGAACGGCGATTCGTGAAGTGCGGCGCATTGGCAAAGCAGAAAAGTCGGCGGTGTGGGAAGTGACCGAATATGAACCGCCACATAAACGAGCATATGTCTATACACAAAGCTTTGGTCCCATTACGCAGAGCGGCATTACCATTTTTGAAGCGACAGAGAAAGGAACACTGGTACAATTCACTGCCTATGTGAAGACCCGCTTCCCACTCAATTTGCTTATGCCGCTGCTGGTGGGCCTGATGCGCAAGCAAAACGAGAAGAATTTTGCTCTACTTAAGCAACTGCTCGAAAGCCAGGCTGCAAAGCCGGTAGATGTTGCATAAGCAGAGCTTTTTATGATAGTGTGTTAAACAGGTACAGGGAGTAAGCATGAATACACGCCAGCAAATCCTGGACGCGACTGAGCGCATCATTCAGGCAAAGGGCATTGCGCGGGTGACGACGAAAGAGATTGCGCGAGAAGCCGGATGCGCCGAAGGAACGCTCTACAAACATTTTGAACACAAAGAAGACCTGTTTCTCTCCGTCTTACAGCGCCATCTACCTACCTTTGTTGAAGCGGTAAGCGAAGACATGGCCGGGAAGGAAACGGTACAGAGAAATGTAGAGCATATCTCGCTAGCCGCCATTGAGTATTATGACAAGCTTGTGCCTCTTGCAACCGCATTCTTCGCTGATACAGACCTGCTGGCACGTCATCGAGCGATGATGAATCAGATGCAGGGCGGCCCGGAGCGCATCTTTGAGCGGGTCGCAAGTTATATCGAGGCCGAACAACGGCTAGGGCGTATCGACACACAGCTCTCCTCATTACACATAGCGACGCTCATCCTGGGCCCCTGTTTCCAGTACGTCTTCAACTGCCATTTTCTGGGAAGCAATCCCTTTGATGTTGCGGATGAGCAGTTTGTCACCGGGCTGGTTCAGGCATTGATGCGAGGATTAGAGCTGCGAGAACGGTAAGTTTGTATAAGGAGAAGTATGATGGATTTTAAGGGAAAAGTGGCCCTGGTTACAGGCGGCGGGCGCGGTATTGGCGCGGCAACAGCTCGTTTGCTTGGTGAAGAGGGCGCACATGTTGTGATAAACTACCTGAACAATGCTTCTACCGCCAATGATGTTGTTGAGTATATTCAAGCGCATGGAGGAAAGGCGCTCGCTATTCAGGCAGATGGCACGGATGAGCAACAAGCGCAACATCTCGCGCGGGAAACCATTCATGCCTTTGGGCGTATTGATATCCTGGTACATAGTGTTCCCCCGCATGCTGTCTTCAAACCGTTCATGCAAATGAGCTGGGAGGAGTTCGCTAAAGGCGTCAATAGCGAACTGAAGGCGGTATTTGCCTGCACAAAGGCAGTGTTACCGCAGATGCTGCAACAAAACTATGGGCGCATCGTCTATGTTGGCAGCGGCGTAGCGAAAACGCCTGGCATGGCAGGCGGCATCAGCCTGGGTACCGCGAAGGCCGGGCTGGTCGCTTTCGCCCGTTACATTGCTAAGGAATTTGGCCCGTCAGGCATCACTGCTAATGTGATCGCGCCAGGCATGGTTGAAACCGAGTTGAGCGCCAGAATACCGCCCGAACATAAACAAAACATCATCCGCATGACCCCGCTTGGACGCATTGCTCAGCCGAAGGACATTGCCCGCGTCATTGCCTTCTTTGCCAGCGACTTCAGTGGCTTCATGACCGGCGCTTATGCTCCCGTCAACGGCGGCATGACAATGGAGTAATGAACATTTACAGCCAGGAGCGGCAAGGTTTTCCTGCCATCCTTCGCTGCGCTCAGGATGACAGGTGGAGAGGTTCCTGGTTTTGGTTGCCAGCAAGCCCTGTCACTGTGATATCATGGAAGCATGTACCCTGCCAGTTTTAGAAAAGCTGGCTTATTTTTCGCGACAAACACACGAAGGAGCGCATAATGGCACAAGATATTTACCCCATCGGCAGTCTTCCCCCGCTTGGTGAAATTCCCAAATATATGTACGCCCAGGCCATTCGCTCAGACAGGATGGGCGACCCTATGCAAGCTTTTCAAATAGAGAAGGTCGAGGTGCCGCAGATCAAGCCGGACGAGGTGCTGGTGGCGGTCATGGCGGCTGGCATCAACTACAACAACGTCTGGGCGGCGCGTGGCATTCCTATTGACGTGATCGCCGTGCGAAAAGCGGCGGGCGAACCATATGATTTTCATATCGGTGGAAGCGACGCCTCAGGTATTGTTTATGCCGTTGGCAGCGAGGTAAATAACGTCAAGGTCGGCGATGAGGTCGTCATCAATCATGGCTACTGGAACAAGGATGATCCCTGGGTCAAGGCGGGCAAAGACCCGATGATGGCTCCTTCCGCGAAGACCTGGGGATACGAAACCAACTTCGGCTCGTTCGGTCAGTTCGCGGTGGCGCAGGGACACCAGTGCTTCCCGAAGGCGGAACAACTCACCTGGGAAGAGGCAGCCGCAAGCACGCTCGTAGGCACCACCGCCTATCGCATGCTCTATGGTTGGGAGGGCAATACGGTGAAAGAGGGCGATGTCGTACTGGTCTGGGGCGGCTCCGGGGGACTTGGCTCCATCGCCATCCAGCTGGTACGCATTGGCGGCGGCATCCCGATTGCCGTTGTCTCCAGCGAGGAAAAGGGCGAATATTGCAAAAAGCTAGGCGCGGCAGGCTGGATTAACCGCACTGAGTTCAACCACTGGGGCATTCCCCCGCACTGGACGAATACTGAAGGACAAAAGCAGTGGACAAAGGGCGTGCGCGCCTTCGGCAAAAAGATCTGGGACATTCTGGGAGAGCGCCGCAATCCGGCCATTGTCTTCGAGCATCCCGGCGAGGATACCATCCCCACCTCGATCTTTGTCTGCGAAAATGGCGGCATGGTCGTCATCTGCGCAGGCACCACCGGCTACTCGGCAATGGTTGATCTTCGCTACCTCTGGACGCGCCAGAAACGCCTGCAAGGCTCACACGGCTCCAACGATGAACAGGCCAGAGCCTATAACGACCTGGTGCGCAGCGGCAAAATCGATCCCTGCCTGAGCAAAGTTGGCCGCTTTGAAGATATCCCCCTTTTCCATAAGGAAATGAGCGAGGGAAAACACCCTGCTGGCAATATGGCTGTGCTGGTCGGAGCGCCTGAACCAGGGCTTGGCAAAAAGAAATAATGTGGAAGTGAAAAGAGGAGCGCAGGTCTTGTGGCTTGCTCTCCTTTCATTTTCCGAGTCTTGTTGGCTGGTAGAATACGCGCCCAAACATTCTTCAGCATGTTTCGTATTAAGTATAGACACGTGTTGAAAGGAGAAATGCCATGCAAAACCAGAAATCCACGATGCGCAAGACACTGACAGCCGCAGGAATCGCTTATGCCGCCTTTACTACCCTTTCGGTAGTGGTTCCTATCTTGCTAGATCGGTTAGGGAAGCGCAAGCGTTCTTAAAACATGCATAGGATAGATGCAGGCATGTAGCAGTATGGCTACAGCGTATTCTCAATAGCATCACGCACCTCTAGTAAACGATTGCTCAGCGATTGCACCCGTTCTTGCATGTTGGCCGTTTTCGCCTGTTCGGCGCGCACGAAGCGAGTATAGGGCCCAATGGCATCCTGCACGCGCAGAATCGCGTTGTTCAATTCTTTGCGGAACTGCTCGCTCATGGCCGACCGGAGTTGATTGCGCAGCGTCTCCATCTTTTCGTCGAAATCGCGTTTGGCGCGGTTGCGTTTTGCCGGGATAATATACACGCCCAGGCCGATTAATAGCACGCCTGCCAGAATGCCTGTCACGTCAACGGCAGCGGTCGTAGCGGCGGCAACAATAGCTGCACCCAGACCAACTCCACTTGCTCCCGCAATGGCAGCTTGAGCAACGGCACCACGCAGGTCATGGACAAGCGCAGTTGCTTCCGCCTGCCGGTTATAGGTATTGACGACACCGGTTGCAGTTCTCGCCACCGTTTGCAGCAAGGCGCGGCGATTGTAATCAAACTGCCTGCCAACCGAACCGACCATTTCGGTATCGCGTCTTGCGCTCACCTGGCGTCTGCGGTCAAGGTAATCCATGATGTCCTGCCATAGGCGATGTTCCTGCTCGACCATCCAATCGATCAATTCCTGGACCGCCCCATCGATGCGCGAGGCCGTATCGCCAATCACTTCCTGCTCAAAATCGTTACGTATCCGTTCGGCGTGAATCAGGTCAAAGATGCGGCCCAGGCGAATGGTATCATCAAAGAAACGGTCGCCCCGGTTGCGCATTTCAAGCACGATGTTCTCGATTTCGCCCAACCGATGACCGAAACTCTGCTCCATATCCTCGCGGAACAGGCGCAGTTGCTCCTCAATCGAGTTAATCGTGGCTGCATCCTCTTTGAGCAATCCTATTCGCTGCTCAACGATGGAACGTGTCTCTGAGAGCAAGCGGTTCATGACGCCGAGCGGGCTGAGCAACTTCAAACGCACGCGCGCTGTTTCATCAAGCGTGCGGAATAAATATTCTTCTAATGGACCGAAGCGGCTGCGCTCCCATAAGCGAATTGCATCATGCCCCACTGCGCTGTGCGATTGCTCAGCCAATAGAGCAGAAACCGGAAAGATATCCGGCTCAAAGCCGAGCAGGTTCTTACAATTATCGCGAACGAACGAGACAATCTCGTCCAGTGCCCTGGGTGTTCGTAACAGGTCGATCTTGTTGAGGATAATGATGATTTTCTTGCCCCACTGGCGTATACGCTCCATGAAGGCGCGTTCGCTCTCAGTAAAGGGACGATCTACCGAGGTGACAAACAGGATCAGGTCGCTGCGCGGCAGAAAATCCCCGGTCAGTTGCTCGTGCTGGCGCAGGACGGCGTTGACGCCCGGGGTATCGACCAGCGTGATGTCGCGCAGGAAATCCGCCGGGTAGGTGACTTCTAGAATGGCGGCATCGCGCATCCGCCTGTGGTTGGGATCGCCATAACGCAGCATCGTAATCTGACTGGTAGTAGGAGTAACTCCCTCTTCCAGCACCGGAGCATGGAGCAGGGTGTTGATGCAGGCCGATTTGCCTGCATTAAATTCGCCGACGACCACCAGCAAAAATAATTCGTCCAGAGAGGTCATGACCTGCCGTAACAGGCTCGCGGAAGATTCGGCCTCTCCAAAACCCGCCAGGCAATCAAGGAGTTCGCCTGCTATCTGGCGCTCCTGCTGCAAAAGGGTGCGCTGCTGTTCCTGTAAAACTGTTCCGACCATGATATCTATTTCTTCTTGCTTGGAGAATATATCGTGTTATCTATTGCTACCTCTATCACGTAGCGCCGTTGAGATAAGAGGCAGCAAAGCTGACAGCATACAGCATGCTATGAAAAAAGCCCTCTCGCCTGTCATCCTGAGCGCAGCGAAGAATCCCCGGTCTCGACGCGTGAATCGTCCAGCACACGAGATTCTTCGCTGCGCTCAGGATGACATCTGGGGCAGGTTTGTAAGGCATGGAGATAGCCATAAACAATGCGGATGCAGTGAAATAAAAAAGAGATTGATGCGGTAGTCAATGTGAAAAGCAGCGAATGGGATATCATGGCTAGTCCAGTACTATGCCATTTCTCCCCCTTTATTGCTTCGCTGCTCTATTCATGCTAATTTAATAACCGAGTCTGGTTCTCAGCGAAAGAAAACGTGATCGATGTGGCTTGCGTGGTTGAGTATTTAGCTCAAAAGTCCTATTTTCTCATTCAGTATTGCATTGACTTATGCAACTCTGTTTATTTTAAAAAGGAATGTTCTCGCTCTAGTGAGGTATACATGCATCTGGATAATCAGTATCAGGTCCCAACTCATCAACGGCAAAATTCCCATCAGAAGCGAAAAGGGCTTTTCAAGCAGCCACAGCCGTTTTTGCTGCATGAAAACATGCCGAAGGACGGTTACCAGTTACAACCAGAGCATGCAGACGTTGATATAGCGACCTTGCCAACGCGCAAACACGAAAAAATCACTTTAAACCCTGAACAACTTCTCCCATATCAGCGATTGGATGAAGAACTTGCCGCTGACCTGGATACCAGCCATATGAGTACTGTCAAACTCATGCAGCTCAGTGGCAGGTTGCGCGCCATTCAATACACTCCGGCCAGACCTGCTTCTGCTTCTCCGAACAATAATGGATTTGCGCCAGGCTGGCAGGCCGGTCCCACGCCATATGTGGCTTCTCCATCATATTATGGTTCAACTTTTCCGGCAGCCATGCTCCCGCAGACACCGCAGCCTTTCGCCCCTCAGCAACCGGCTGCTGTTCCTATGCAGCCTGAACCCGCGAAATCAAAGGGGGTGTTGAAGCAACCTGCGGTGAGAATCACGCTGGGAATAATTATAGGCATCATTTTCCTGCTACTCGTTTCTCGCATCGTCAATATACCCACAACTCTGGCTGTTCTCAAGCAGCATCTGACAACGGCCCAGGGCATTATCGACGCGCTTCTCGCGAGCGCATCCTTCATCGCGGCCTTCAGCATTCGCGGCACGCGCTGGAACCGCTTTTTGCGTTCCATCGCACCAGTTGGCATCTTGAAGTCGATCCAGATTTACTGGGTCGGTGTCTTCATCAATGTCCTGCTGCCCATCCAGGGTGGTGAAGTCGCCAAAAGCCTGCTGCTGAAACGCGCAACCGGCATTCCGGTCAGTCAATCGCTGCCAACGGTGGCAATGGACAAATCGCTCGACCTCGTGCCTGCGCTGGTGATCCTGGCGATTGTGCCATTCATTCCTGGCATCCACATGAGTCCCACGCTCTGGTTCATCCTGGCGCTGGTGAGCAGCATTCTGATTGGCGTCGTCTTCGTGGTTGGCTTAGCGGCCTGGAATCGCTCGAAAGCGGAGAAATTTGTCCAATTCATGGGGCGCCTCATTCCAGGCGGCATTGGCAAGAAAATTGAGGGCTTCGCGATGGGCTTTGTCGATACGCTGCTCTCAGCCGCCAGCCGCCCCAAAACCTTCATTCCAGCCATATTCTTGACTGCCGCTGCCATCACCTGCGACGGACTGTTCGCCATGTTTGCCTTCTGGACGGTCGGTGTCTATATGAATTTTGGTCAGGCCATCTTCGGCTACACCGTCTTCAATATGTTCTCTATTCTACCAACTCCGCCAGGGCAGGTAGGCAGCAACGAACTGATTGGCACCATCGTCTTCGGCGGCTTGCTCGGCTTCGACAAAGCTGGCGTCCTCGCCATGTTCGTCTTTTCACATCCCCTTACTGCCCTCATCATGGCAACGCTCTGCATCATCTGCCTGAGTGCGCTCGGTTTGAATCTTTCCAGCGCCTTGAAAGCGCCGCCCGCAAATGCAGGTGTCCCTGCGTTTGAGCAGGGAATGCCTGAGCGGCAAGCAGCAATGACATAAGGGAAACCCGGAAGGGGTGTCTTCCGGGTTTCCTCTGCCATAAAATATGTACAACTTCCGCACGCTTTTTATGTTATACTTAAAGCGTATATTGCAAAGGCCTTCTTCCTTAGAAAGCGAATGGTAGGCTTCGCTTACTTTTTTTGGCCTCATTTTTGGGGATGCCCTGCGCCATCTTTCTGACGCAACAACTCCACACTGACTGGACAACCGGTCTTTTAACCATGGTCCTCGTGAGTAGTACGTGAACTGATTGAGCATCTAGAAAGGACTTTACGTGTCTCTGCCCCAAACCTCATCCCTGAAGAAGCTCATCTCATTGAATGCATGGAAGACAAGTATAAAAATTTACTGGCGTATTATAGTCTTACTTCGGCCACACTGGTTGTCTGCGCTTGGAGCTGTCGTTTGTCTTGGTCTATCCACCTGTTTCGCGCTGATCGTACCCTGGTTGCTTGCCTGGGTTATTGATACTGGCCTGCAACATGGACAATTTCACACGTTGCTGCTCGCGACGGGCGCAATTCTCATCATCAGCGCCCTGCGCGGCCTGTTTGCTTACGGCCAGGGCTACCTTTCCCAGGCGGTCTCGTGTCTTGTTGCCTATGACCTGCGCAACCAGCTCTATGATCACCTGCAAACGCTCAGCTTCTCGTTTCACGATGAGTCGGAGACCGGTCAACTGATGTCCCGCCTCACCGTTGACATCGAGGCAGTGCGCAACTTCATACCTATGGGCCTGCTGCGCGGGCTGCTGGCTCTGATATACTTCGGGGCCGTCTCCTTCATCCTCTTCAGGCTTGACTGGCACCTGGCACTGGTGACGATGATCTGTGTGCCCCTGCTCATCTTGCTCTCGGTTCAGGTCGCTCGCCGCCTGCGTCCATTGTGGCTCACTGTGCAAAATGAAACGGGAGCGCTCGGCACCATTATGCAGGAAAGCCTGAGTGGCGTGCGCGTCGTCAAAGCTTTTGCGCGCGAACCGTTCGAGATTAAAAAGTATGGCGCGAAAAACCTTGAACTGCGCGAGCTAAACATGAGCGCGATGCGCCTTTCCGCCTGGAATCAACCATTGATGGTGCTGGTACTCAACGTCGTCACCGTTTTGATTGTCTGGATAGGCGGTATAGCGGTAATCGGACGGCAACTGAGCCTCGGCGTACTCGTCGCGGTTACACAGTACATCTTACTGCTCGGCACGCCGGTACGCACCTTTGGTTATATGGTCACGTGGTTTATGCGCGGCGTTTCCAGTGGCAGCCGCATCTTCAGCGTCCTGGACACAGAACCAACCATCACCGACGCGCCTGGAGCAATAACATTAAAAGATGTGCGGGGCCGGGTGCGCTTTGAGCATGTCTCCTTCGCGTATGGCAACGGGCAGAAAGTACTGCATGATATCGACATCGAAGCCAAACCCGGGCAGATCATTGCCATCCTCGGCCCGACAGGCAGCGGCAAAAGCAGCATTCTCCACCTGTTGCCGCGTTTCTACGATGTAACCGAGGGGCACGTACTCATCGATGATTACGATGTGCGCGAGGTGACACAGCTTTCTTTGCGCCGGAATGTAGGCGTGGTGCTGCAAGACGTGTTCCTGTTCAACGCTACCCTGCGCGATAACATCGCCTATGGCGTTGCCAACGCGACCGACGAGCAAATCATCGAGGCGGCAAAAATCGCCCGCATACACGATTTCGCGCTCAGCCTGCCCGATGGCTACGATACCTGGGTAGGAGAGCGCGGAGTGACACTCTCAGGCGGGCAGAAACAGCGCGTAGCTATTGCCCGCACCCTCTTGCTCAATCCGCGCATCCTCATTCTTGATGACTCCACGTCGAGCGTTGACATGGAAACGGAATACCTGATCCAGCAGGCTCTGGATGCGGTGATGCAGGAACGCACAACGTTCGTTGTTGCCTCGCGCCTGCGCACCATCAAGAACGCCGACCAGATTCTCGTTCTTGAGAAAGGACGCATCATCGAGCGCGGCACACATGAAACGCTGCTGGTGAAGGGCGGCACATATGCTCGCCTCTACGATTTACAGCTACGCGAACAGGAAGAATTCGAGCAACGCCAGTTGACGACCAATCCACAAGACCAGCGAGAGGTGGCACGATGAGCATACAGGCATTCAAAACGAAACGACAACTGCATCGCTGGCGAGAAAACAGTCTGGAAACGGCGGATGAGAACGAAGCCGGAGCATTTAACTGGAATATCGTTAAAAAATTCGGCCCCTATCTCGCCCGTTACAAAGGCTGGACCATCGCCAGCGTTCTCTTGATGCTGCTCTACACGGCGTTCAACCTGGCAAATCCCTACCTGATCGGCCTCGCCATCGACCAGTATATCAGTCACAACGATTTGCGCGGTTTGGCGATCATTGGCGCTGTGCTGATCGTGATAAATGTGCTGATGTGGCAGGCACAATACTGGCAGGTCTGGACGATGTCGTGGGCTGGTCAGCAAGTCCTCTATCATCTCAGTTCCGACATGTTCACGCACCTGCAGCGCCTCTCGCTCAGCTTCTACGACCGCACGCAAATTGGGCGTGTGATGTCGCGCCTGCAAAGCGATATCGACGTGTTGGAGTCGATGCTGAGTTCGGGCCTGCTCTCCATGCTCGGCTCGCTGGTCTCACTGATTGGCATCGTGGTGGCAATGCTCGCTATGAACGTCATCCTGGCGCTGCTCTCGTTCATTGTGCTGCCCATTATGATCGCTATCGCCGCTTTCTGGCAGCGTTATGCCCAGCGTTCTTTCCGGCGCACACGCGCCGCGATTTCAATGGTCAACGCGACCCTGCAAGAGAACATCTCGGGCATGCGCGTCATTCAAAGTCTGGCGCGAGAGGAGCGCAATCGGGCCGAGTTCGACGAACTCAACGCCTATAACCGCGATACAAACGTGGAAGCAAGCAAAATCGCCGCGCTCATCCTGCCGCTGGTCGAGGTTGTGGCTGCGATGGCAATCGCTATCACTATCCTCTATGGCGGCTACCAGGTCTCACAGGGCAAACTGCAGGTCGGCGTCCTGGTCGCGTTTACGCTCTACATTAACCGTTTCTTTGACCCCATTCGCGATATCAGCCAGCAGTATACGCAGCTTCAACGTGCCGGAGTTGCCGCCGAGCGCATCTTTCAAATTCTGGAAATGCCCGTTGAAATCGTTGATAAGCCGGATGCCAAAGAGTTGCCGTCCATTCAGGGGGATGTGGAGTTTCGCGATGTGGTCTTCGAATATATTCGCGACCTGCCGGTGCTGCATAACCTCAACCTGCACATAAAAGCGGGACAGACCGTAGCTATCGTCGGGCCAACCGGCGCGGGTAAAAGCACCATTGCCGGGCTGGTTGCGCGCTTCTATGACGTGCGGCAAGGCGCGGTATTGATCGATGGACACGATGTGCGCGACGTCACCCAGCGCTCGTTACGCAGCCAGATCGGTATCGTCCTGCAGGAGCCGTTTTTGTTCACCGGCACCATTCGCGATAATATCCGCTATGGTCGCCTGGATGCCACCAATGAAGAGATCGAGAGAGCTGCGCAAGCGGTGGGTGCGCACGACCTGATCGTGCAACTGCCCGATGGCTACGAGACGCCCATCCGCGAACGCGGCAGAAACCTGAGCGTGGGCCAGCGCCAGCTTATCTCGTTCGCCCGCGCTCTGCTGGCGGACCCGCGCATCTTGATATTGGACGAGGCCACCGCCAATATCGATACCTTCACCGAGTTACTGGTTCAGCAGGGCTTACGAAGGTTGTTACGCGGGAGAACGGCCATCGTTATTGCGCACCGCCTTTCGACGATCAAAGGGGCGGATAACATCGTCGTGTTGCAGGCAGGACGGATTGTGGAGCAGGGAACACACGAGGAACTCTTACAGAAAAATGGAGCGTATGCCACTTTATATGCGATGGGCTTCCGCCACATGGCGTAGCCCTCACCTGTCATCCCGAGCGCAGCGAAAGATCTCTCGCTCGTCGTGTCGAATCAGTGGGGGCCTGAGATCCTTCGCTGCGCTCAGGATGACATCTGGAGGTGCTATTGGGAGTTGTGGGTTGACCAATGCTGCCGTCTGAGATCCTTCGCTGCGCTCAGGATGACATCTGGAGGCAGATTTGTAATGGCATGCATGCTATTCTTGAATGCTGTAACTGGGATCAGAGCGGCCCTCAAGCCAGATCAAGGTCTGTCCCTCGGTCTCTTTCTGCCGCCTGCTGATCTCTGCTTCCCAATCTTCATGGGGAACGTGATTGAGCGCATCAGCCAGGTTGCAACGCACATTGTTCTGAAGCCCCTCAATCACGGCATTGCCCTGACCAGAATCAAGGCGTTCGTTTACATAATCTCTTAATATCACAGTTATTTGCCTCACTTTCTTTTTCTATGGCTACGACATAATGGGGTCTATTCAGGAGCAATTCATCCCCCATTTGTATGCACGTCTCGCACTATCATCACGTGTCATTTTTAAAATCACACAGCTCACAACACGTAATCCATTTGTACCTGTAAACAAATACGGCGTATACTTTTTAACAGCAACGTCTGTATTTACTTTATAGTCAGGAGGGCATATCTATGACCTATCGCAGCGAAGTAGTGGGAAGCCTGCTCCGGCCACCGTATCTAACCGAGGCCCGACAGAAGTATGAAAACGGCCAGATGAGCGCGGCGGAATTTAAAGCTATCGAGGACCGCGCCGTCAACGAAGCGATTGCCCTGCAAGAAAACGCCGGTATCGATGTCATTACCGATGGCGAGATGCGCCGGTACGCTTTCTTCGGGCACCTGATCGAATCGCTGTCAGGCTTCGATAAGTTTGGCGGCTGGGCCATTCCTTTCCGCGATGAAAGCGGCGAGGAGCTGGTGCTGCGCCGTCCGGTGGTAGTAGAAAAGCTCCAGTGGAAACGCAGTATGTGCGAGGAAGAGTGGGTCTACCTGCGTTCGCGCAAGTCTAAGCCCGGCAAAGTCACCATGATTAGCGCGCAGCAGGCGGCAGCTTATTACGATCCCGAAAAATCGAAATCCGCCTATGCCAGCCGCGATGCCTATCTTGCCGACATCGTGGATTTTTCGCGCCGCGAGGTAGAGCAACTGATCCGGCTTGGCTGCACCTATATTCAGATCGACGCACCGCAGTACGCCGCCTTGCTTGATCCACAGATGCGCGAGGGCTATCGACAGCGCGGCAGCGACCCGGACAAGATCATTGACCTCTGTATCGAAATGGATAATGCCATCATCGACGGCCATCCCGGCATCACCTTCGGTATCCATATTTGCCGGGGCAACAACCAGAGTAAGTTCTACGCCAGTGGCGACTACGAGCCAATCTCGCGCATATTTACCCAGACCCACTTCAACCGTTTCCTGCTCGAGTACGACGACCAACGCTCGGGCGGCTTTGAACCATTGCGCCACGTACCTGAAGACCGCTTCGTAGTACTCGGACTTGTCACAACCAAAAAGCCGCGTCTGGAAAGCTCTGAAGAACTACGCCATCGCATCGAGGAAGCGTCCCGTTACTTCCCACTCGAGCGGCTTGCGCTCAGCCCTCAATGCGGCTTTGCCTCGACGATGGAAGGCAACCGTATTTCGTTTGAGGACGAAAAGCGCAAGCTGGAGCTGGTCGCCAGCGTAGCGCGTGAGGTGTGGGGAACAGCATAGTCAGCTCAAAACCATTTCAGCCGCCTGAAGAACAGCAGCAGCAAAATGGAAAGAACGATCATGACAGCTAAAGCGGCAAAATAGCCATATTGCCAGTGTAGCTCGGGGATGTTCACAAAGTTCATCCCCCAGATACCGGCAAGCAGCGAGTCAACCATGAGGATGATCGAGGCCGAGGTGAGCGTGCGCATCACTTTGTTCAAATCATTGGAGACAATAGAGAGGTTGGCATCCATTGTCGAACTGAGTTGGTCGCGATAGAGGTCAACAGTATCCGCCAGGCGCGTGATGTGGTCGTAGACATCACGGAAATAGAGCAAGGCATGTTCGTCGAAGATGGGATTGTCGCGGTTGGTAAGCATATTCAGTACATCGCGCTCAGGTGAGGCGATTCGCCGGAGAGCTAAAAACTGCTTTCTGAGGTTGAGGAGTTCCTGCGTAAAAGCGGCCTGCCGGACGCTTCCGCTAAAAAGTCGATCTTCGAGTTCTTCGGCCTGGGTGACAAGCTGGTCAACCACGGGAAAATAGTTATCGACGATAGAATCGAGCAGCGTATAAAGGAGTACGCCGACGCCCCATTCAAGCTGCTTAGCATTGCGTGTCCAACGCTGCTCCACCTCGTCGAGTTCATTTATATGCCCGTTATGCACCGTAATCAGGTAGTTTTTTCCGAGGAACATATCCAGTTCGCAGACATCCAGTCCCTGCCCATCTTTCCGCCAGCCAACTGAGTAGAAAACCACAAAATAAAAATTCTCATACTCCTCTACCTTCGGTCGCTGGTGTTCGCGATGAGCATCCTCGATAGCAAGCGGGTGCAAGTGAAACTCCTGTCCAAGCTGCTGAAGTTCCTCTTCGCTCGGATTCTGCAAATCGAGCCAGAGCAAGGTTTCAGGATTCTTTCGTAGTTCATGTGCCTGCTCCAGGCTCGTTACGTGGCGAAAGTTGTGTTCACGTGTATCGCAAAAAATCGCTTTCAGCACTGGCTTTTCCTTTATCCTCACCGCTGATACGCTTGTCTGTCTCAAATACCGTTAAGTATATCACGAGCAAAAAGGCGCGCACGGAAAAGACTGACCCGAGGAAAAGTCAGGAACACACAATCGCTATTGCCTTATTCGCTAGCAGGTTCAATCAATTGCTCAATCAGAAGCTGCACCAGCCAACTTTCATAACGCTCCGGCGGCCAGCCACGCTCAATGACAAGCAAGTGGTAGAGATCGTAGCTGGTCAGCGACCAGAGAATATCAACAGCCTCATCAAGCGATAGATTGCAGCGTAGCATGCCCAATTTGTCCAGAAAAGCGATCACATCAGCCTGATTAGTGCGCCGCCGCATCTCGATCTGGCGAGAAAGCTCGGTGAGTTCGGGCGCTACCGCGCTGGCCGTCCTCAGCAGCTCAAAGGCTGGAATAAACGATTCATAAGCTTGACGGGTCATTTTTGCTACGAGTGCAAGCCGTTGTTGCGGATCAGAGGTGGCAAGCATGTCGCCACGAAGCTGCTGGAAGTGTTTTCCAAAGGCGGCAGGGTTTATCAACTCAGCGAGGATGACACGCTTGGAGCCAAATACAGCAGAAATCGTCTTCGGCGAAACCTCAGCTAACTCAGCAATCATTTCCAGCGTGGTACTGGCATATCCCTTGCTCAAGAGAAGTTCGCGGGCAGCATCCAGTATGCGCTGGTGCGTTTCCTCAGCCTGGCGCTGGCGTACCCGCGAATGATAAGGCCGTTTTCCTGTAGAAGACAGTGGTGCATTTTTCATTGTTCTAGTATATACTAATCAATAGATATTTTACCAGTTAATAACCTTTCTGATGTACACGTTCTTTTGCTGACGGTTGCATAAACAGAATGGGCGGAAGATAAATCATTTCCGAACAGGACTAGAGGCGCAGGTTATTCAGAACTTCAGACGCATATTTTTCAGCAAGCTTCATGTTACCATTACGCCATAGAATAAAAAACGAAAGATTGAGGGCGGAATCTCTATGCTCGATTCAGAAGTGACTATGCCTCGCGTTGTCATCGTCGGCGCGGGCTTTGCCGGATTGCATGCAGCGCAAGGACTACGAGATGCACCTGTGAAGGTGACAGTAATCGACCGCAACAATCATCACCTGTTCCAGCCGCTCTTATATCAGGTAGCGACAGCATCGCTCTCCCCGGCTGATATCTCAGCGCCTATCCGAAGCGTACTGGGCAAGCAGCAAAACACCGAGGTAATTCTGGGAGAGGTGACAGGCGTAGATATAGAAAGACAGCGCGTCCTGATACAAGATCAATTCATCCCTTACGATTACCTTATATTGGCAACAGGGGTGCAGCACAACTATTTTGGCCATGATGAATGGAGCGCTTACGCTCCCGGACTCAAAACTTTACAGGACGCCACGGCCATCCGGCACAGAATTCTCCTCTCGTTCGAGACGGCCGAACGGGAACAGGACCCGGAAAAACGCCAGAGCCTTTTAACCTTCGTGATAGTTGGCGCGGGGCCAGCAGGTGTTGAAATGACCGGCGCGGTCGCGGAACTGGCACATAAGGCGCTCGTCTCGGATTTTCGCCATATCAACCCCAGGCAGGCGCGTGTAATACTCGTCGAGGCCGGGCCAAGAATTTTGCCAACATTCTCTGAACGACTCGCAGAAAAAGCAAGTGAAGAGCTTATCCAACTGGGCGTGGAAGTGCGCACAAAAGCAATGGTCGAAGCTGTTGATGAGCATGGCGTGGTCATCGCGGGAGAGCATCTTGCCACGAAAAACATCGTCTGGATGGCAGGCGTCAAAGGTTCGCGCGCCGGACAATGGCTCGACGCTCCACTAGATAACGCAGGTCGCATCAAAGTCATGCGCGACTTAAGCGTTCCTGGACATCCCAATATCTTTGTGATTGGCGATAATGCTTCTGTCCTCCAGAGAGGCAAGCCTCTTCCAGGCCTCGCTCCAGTAGCGGTTCAAGAGGGGCAGTACGTGGCTTCCGTCATTGCCGCTCAGGTTACAGGAAAACCTTATCAACGCACATTCCGGTATCGCAATCGCGGCACGCTGGCGACAGTAGGGCGAGCCTATGGTGTGGTAGCGATGGGAAAAGTACAATTGACCGGATTACTCGCGTGGGTGATGTGGTTGTTCTTCCACATCTTTTTCCTGATCGGATTCCGCAATCGCTTTATCGTGATGTTCCAGTGGGCGCTGGCGTATTTTTCGTATAAACATGCCGCTCGTGTTATTCTTACTGACAAGATATGGTATGATGCAGAGGAACATATTCATCGCTAGCCGCCTCTGATTTCACTACCAGGAAGAAGGCCGACTACTCATGGGACGCAAGGGCAACACTTTACACTTCTGGTCAAAATTGCGGGTACGCATGATGATTTCCTATGTACTTGTATCAGTAGCTGTGGCGCTGCTTTTTGAACTTTTGATTGGCCTGGCCTTATTTCTCGTAATACCTCACCTGCCATATGTGGACAAGAATGCACTTGACATTGCCCAGAATTCGGCACAACTATACTCACTGCAAGCGGCCCTGCTAGCAAAAGACAACAGGCTTAATCCTCATACCACATTTCAGCCAGATCAACCCGCTACGCTGGTCCTTCCTGGAGAAAATCCTACAGAGACCGTACCTTATACAAATACGCCCCCTTCAAATCCTCAAGCAGTAGAGTTTGCGCTCCTCATTGCTCCCGATGGACGTATTGTCGCCAGCTCTTACCCACAACAATATCCTGTCTCAGCCTCTGTTGATCGCCTGCTCCCAGGACAGGCCCAACTACTCATACATAATGCCCTCGCAGGACAGGCCGGAAATACCGGCCTGACGACAAACGCGGGACACCTTACAGTGGTCGCTCAACCAGTCCTCAATGCACAGCGGCAACCAATAGGAGCGATCTACCTACAAATGGCCCCCGCTCCCACTTTCAATCTAAGCATTCTCCCCTTTACAGGGTTCTTGTTGTTTACCGCTCTCTTCTGGATATGTATCACGGCTCCCGTCGGGGCCATCTTCGGCGTTTTAACAACACGCAAACTGGTACGCCGACTACACAATCTGGTAAAGGCAACAGACAAATTCGCTCAGGGAGACTACTCGCAGCGCGTAAAAGTCACGCAGCGAGATGAAATCGGGCAACTGGAAGAGCAGTTCAATTCAATGGCGCAGCAGTTGGTTGAAAGCATCGCGCAACAAAAGGCTTTGACCGAACAGCACGCTCGCCTTGAGGAACGCGCCCGCATCGAACAGGAACTGCGGACGGCCCAGTATATTCAACGCGCACTGCTGCCAAAGGAAGTACCAACCTTTCCTGGCTGGCAACTGGTGCGGGAATATCGCCCGGCGCGTGTGGTGGGAGGCGACTTCTACGATTTTTTGCCCATTGAAGACGGGCGATTGGGCATCGTCATTGGCGATGCTACCGATAAAGGCGTATCTGCGGCCCTTCTGATGGCGACAACATGCACCATGCTTCGTACTGCCACGCGAGGAACGACCTCTCCGGGCGCAGTACTCGCACAGGTGAATGATCTGCTGGCGGCACATGTTCCAACAGGCGTGTTTGTCACCTGTTTTTATGCTATGCTTGATCCTGGAAGCGGACGATTATGTTATGCAAACGCGGGACATGATCTTCCCTACTTACGACATGAGGGAGGAGTTTGCGAACTGCGCGCTACTGGAATGCCGCTCGGCTTAATGCCAGGGTCGCTTTATGAGGAGAAGGAAACCATTCTTTCCTCGGGAGATAACCTTCTCCTGTACAGCGATGGACTGGTAGAGGCGCATAATGAGAAGCGAGAGATGTTTAGCTTCTCCTACCTGATGTCGCTCTTACAACAGGATATGACCGGCAAAGAACTGATTGACTTTCTTCTCAAGCAGTTGGAAAACTTCACCGGCCCCAACTGGGAGCAGGAAGATGACGTCACGTTAGTAACATTGCATCGGGCAAGCAGCAACGGGGGAGTAAAACAGAAATTGCAACGCGAGCAAAGTACATGAACCAGACCAATGAATGGCAGATGCTGGACGAATGGGCGGTGCCAAGCGAACCGGGCAACGAACGCATGGTGATGGAGCGAGTCGCCGATGATGTGAAAACGCTCTCTCTGCCGATCAGGAAGCTCGAACAGATCAAAACCGCTGTCGCGGAAGCCACGATGAACGCAATGGAACATGGCAACCACTACCAATCTGAGGTGCCAGTAAACATTCAGGTGCTGCATTCAAATACGGCCCTCGCGGTGCGTATTCGCGATCACGGAGGCAGCCGACCAATTCCGGCCGCCCACGAACCTGATCTTGACGCCAAACTGGCCGAGCTACAATCTCCACGTGGCTGGGGATTGTTCCTGATTAAGAATATGGTAGATGAGATGAACATAACCAGCGACGAAACGCACCACACCATTGAACTGATTATGTACCTGGAAGGAGCGGATCATATAGAGAAAAAAGTTTGATTCCAGATATATGTGCGTATGCTCTACAAAGTCTTCAATGAGTCAATCAAGGAGGAGAAGCTATGCCCCAGGCCAACATCATCATGAATGTCCGGCGCGTAAACCCAACCACCAGCATCATCGATATCGAAGGAGAAGTCTCTGCTTTCGCGGAAAAAGTTCTCATGGACGCTTACACGGAGGCGAGTACGCCAACCACCCGCACCATCATTTTAAACTTCACCAAATTAGAATACATGAACAGTAGCGGGATCGGCCTGATCGTCACGCTGCTTATCCGGGTCAATCGTCAGAAGCAACGCCTGCTCGCCTACGGCTTAAGCGAACATTACCGGCATATTTTTGAGATTACCCGTCTGAATGATGCTATTAAGATCTATTCGTCCGAGGAAGAGGCTCTTGCTGCCGTGTCGTAAAACTTGAAACACCCGGCGTTGGAAAGAAACTGACAAGAGATAATGCGGATTTTTGTAGGGACGCGATTCATCGCATCCTGCCTCTCGGGCCGATTCATGGCGGTGGACGCGATGAATCGCGTCCCTACAGATGCGTTACCAGATAGTTCCAAACTAGCAGGAGAGATCAATTATGTCCACCCCATCGACGAATCCGCCTGAGAGCCAACAGCCGCGAGATGCTGCTTACTGGGCGCAACAAACCTCGCTTTTCAAAGTCACGCGCGTGCCAACTGGTGCGCTCGATTTGAACGTCGAGGGACGCCAGGGAATGAGTCCGTTGCAGGGCTTTGGTCAGATGTGGCAAAAAGTCTTTCGCGTGCGTCTGCAAGGGATAGAGGCGAGTCCAAGCGAGGTCATCAAAATCTGGAAAGAGAACTTTCCCAAGTTCTGGCCCAAAGGCAACCGTTTCCATGCTCCCTTAACAGGAATCGCGCCGGGCGAAGTGGCCCTTTTGCGCCTCGCCCCTGGTGGCATGCCTCTTTCAACAGGTGTCATGGTGCTATACGCCGATGATGAGTCCTTTACGCTCATGACCCCCCAGGGACACGTCTTCGCAGGCTGGATCACCTTCAGCGCATACGAAGACGAGGGCTGCACCGTTGCGCAGGCAGCTATGCTCATACGAGCCAACGACCCGCTCTACGAACTCGGCATGCGTTTCGGCGGCCACAAAGCTGAGAATCAATTCTGGATACGTACTCTCACTGCGTTAGCAGCCCACTTCGGCTTAGACAAAGTAAGAGTAGTATCGGAAATCACCTGTCTTGACTCTAGAGTACAATGGTCCGAAGCAAAGAACATCTGGCAGAACGCGGCTGTCAGAACGATGATTTATACGATGTCGGCTCCAGTGAGGTGGGTGAGGAGAAGAGGACGGAGATAATACCAACAAGTTTCACATCAGGAAAGGGCAATGACATATAGTATGGTTTTTGCCCTTTCCTTATTAAGTACTACGAAGAAGGTTGAACACCACCAGGTAACAGGGTTATCTGTTTTATTGACGGGAATAAGTTCCACTCTCCAGCCTCCCCCACACCGCCTCCACAAACTCCCCTGTCCTCGCCTCCCCTCCCTGATCCACCGTCAAACTTCGTCCTTCACGATACGTCAGTTCAATGGCCTGCTGTAACCTTTGCGCCTCTTGCTCATATCCCAGATAGGAAAGTAGCATGGCTCCCGAAAGCAGCATCGCCGTTGGATTGATAATGCCTTTGCCAGCCAGATCAGGAGCAGAACCATGTACCGGCTCAAAGTAGGCATAGTGTTCGCCGTAGCAGCCGCTTGGGCAGAGACCCAGACCGCCGATGCTGCCAGCAGCGACATCAGCGAGAATATCGCCATGTTCATTTGAGAGTACCACCACATCTAGCGTTTCCGGGGCGGCAATCAGGCGGCGAGCAAGGTCATCGATCAGGTATTCCTCGTAGCTGAGGCTGGTATAGGCGCGAACAGTCTCGGCTACAATGGAGCGGAAGCGGCCATCAGTGCGCGGCAAAATCGAATACTTGGCTCCCAGCGTCACGTGACCAGGATAGCCATGTGCCTGACGGTGAAGCGCGAGTTCGCAGGCGGCAACCGCCACACGCTGCATCTGCTCATCAGTACTCACCCTTAAGGCATATGCGCCCTGTTTTTCTACAGGGGGAGCCTGCCACCAGGAAGCACTACTGGGCAGAACAGCCAATTCCGCGATATCGCCCTCGCGTGGCGGGTACATGCCCTCTAGATTGTCGCGCACAATCACGTAGTCGATACGCTCGGGATGAGCCATCGGACTGCGATAGCCCTGACACCAGCGCACAGGCCGAATATTCACATACGTTTCTTTACCCCAGCGCAGATACCACAATATGGGTCGGCTCGGTCCACCACTCGCGCCAAAGAGCGTGCAGGTCGCGTTATCAATGGCCTCGCGTGTCTCTCGCGGAAAGGCTTCTCCATAGTGTTCCATTGCTTCGCGCCCGCTCATGGCTTCCACAAATTGGACGTTGGGAATAAGCGAGCGCAATATCTCAAGAGTTGGACGTACTACCTCGCCAGCCGCGTCGTCGCCAGGAACGACACAGACGCTTGCAGGTGACAACGGAACTCGCAGGCGACCGAAGTATGGCAGGCTCATCGCAGCGTTCCTTCCTGGAGAATATATTGAATAATGCCCCCTGCAGCGACAATGCGCGCTACGAACGGGTCTAGCGGTTCGGCTTCAAAGGTCTGGCCTGTCGTCAGGTTGCGAATAACTCCATGCACCAGGTCTACCTCCATCTGCTGTCCATCGGCGCTTGCCAGCACCGCTTCCTCGCAGACCAGCACTGGCAGGCCTATGTTCACGGCGTTGCGATAGAAAATGCGCGCAAAACTACGGGCGATGACCACCTGCACGCCGCACGCCTGTATCGCGGCTGGCGCGTGTTCGCGTGAGGAGCCACACCCGAAGTTATGACCAGCCATCACAATATCGCCCGGCTGAACTTGCTGCGCGAATTCTGGCAGCACTTCACAGAGACAGTGGCGCGCCAACTGCGAGCGATCCGTCGTCACGTTATACCGCCCCGGAATAATCACATCCGTATTCACATTATCGCCAAGCATCCAGATACGACCCATTTTTGTGTTCCTCTCTTCCTTTACGCTTGCTTGCTTAAACTACAAACCTACTTCTATGCCCTATATGAACTTTGATAACATAGAGGTAGATACATACCTCCTGTCATCCTGAGCGCAGCGAAGGATCTGCGGTCTCGACACGCGAATCGCATTTCCACGCCAGAGATCCTTCGCTGCGCTCAGGATGACAGGCACGCATGTACTCCCTTTCTTTGGCAAAGTTCATATGTTGTAACACTTAGGCTATAAGAAATTTCGTGGATCGGTAATATGACCCGTCAGCGCTGTTGCCGCAACTGTAGCAGGACTGCCGAGATAGATTTCGGCGGTGGGATCGCCCATGCGCCCGGTGAAGTTGCGGTTCATGGTTGTTAAGGCGCGTTCGCCTGGAGCCAGGACGCCGAAGTGACGTCCGATGCAGGGGCCGCAGCCGGGAGTGCCGATCGATGCGCCTGCCTCGGCGAATATCTCAAGGTAGCCAAGTCGCATCGCCTCAAGATAGACTTCACGAGAGGCCGGAATGACGACCATGCGTATCTGCGGAGCGATGCGTCTACCACGCAGGATATTGGCGGCGATTGCCAGATCATCAAGGCGTCCGTTAGTGCAGGTTCCCAGGAATACCTGGTCAATCTGCACCTGCTCGACTTCTTCAACAGATACAACATTGTTCACATCCGGCGGGCAGGCAATCAGCGGTTCCAGTCTCGAAACGTCGATCTCAACAGTTCGTTCATAGCGCGGGTTGTGAGGCGAGAGCAGCGGATAGTCACGCTCGGTACGCCCGCGCAGCCACTCCTGGGTGATAGCATCTGGCGCAACCAATCCGGCCTTGCCACCCATTTCAATCGCCATATTGCAGAGCGTGAAGCGTTCGCTTACAGACAGATGCGAAATGAGTTCTCCAGTATATTCGATGGCGCGATAGTTGGCTCCATCTACGCCCAGGTGACGCACGATTTCGAGCGAGACATCTTTGGTATAGACGCCGAAAGGAAGCGTTCCTTCTAAGGCCACGTTGATGGTCTGCGGAATGCGAAACCAGGCCCGTCCGGTCGCATAGGCAACGCCGATATCGGTCGAACCCATGCCGGTAGCGAATGCTCCCAACGCGCCATAGGTGCAGGTATGGCTGTCCGCTCCCACGATGATGTCACCAGGAAGCGCATAGCCGCGCTCCGGCATGACTTGATGGCAGATGCCTTCCTGCAAAATCGGAATGTCCTGCTCCTGGGCAAAGACGCGAATATCGCGATGCAGGGTAGCAGCCGCAATGGTGGCGGCAGGAATAATATGGTCAAAAACGATATGCGACCTGCGGGCATTGAAAACGCGCCCGCCATTTAACGGGGCCAGCTTGCGAAACGCCTGAATAGCAAGCGGCGTGGTGGTATCATGGCTCATCACGTGGTCAACATCCACAACCACCGTTTCTCCCTGCTCGACTCGACGGCCCAGCTTGTGGCTAAAAATTTCCTCGGTTAGCGTTCCCATACGACAGTACTCCTTTCTTCGTACCATGCGCGAATAAATGTATCGACTTCTTCCTGGCTCAACGCGCCCTGCTCTGCGCGCTCCCGTAAGGCGCAGGTCAGGCTGACAATTTCCTCATTATTCAGTTGCAATCCCAATATGGCGGCTCGATGCCCAACCGCGTGTCGTCCTGTAAAGCGCGAACCGACATCCACATAGCGGACTAAACCAAAATCGGCAGGATTCAGCACTTCATAGGAGAGGGGATTCTGCAAAACCGCTTTTGTATGCACGCCCGCCCGGTGTGTAAATGCGGTGGGCGCGCTGATCGGCGTATTAAAGGGGATCGGCAGTTGAAGGCACTCAGCGACATACTGATCGAGCGGCACAAGCTGAGTGAGATCAAAGCTGCTCAATAGCTCGGGATAGTGTGCGTACAATTGCGCGATCAAGCCACCGAGGGGCGCAATGCCGTTGCGCTCGCCAATGCCTAACACCGTGACATCCAGGCAATCGGCCCCGGCTTCCATTGCCGCGACTGTGTTGGCAATGGCGCATCCTGTATCGTTATGTCCGTGAAATTCAATACCTACCTGCGGATAGCGTTCCGAGCAAAGCCGCACCAAACGCTCAACCTGGCGCGGCGTGGCAATGCCGACAGTATCAGGCAGGCCAATCCGCTGCACACCCGCATCAACCACAGCATCGAAGACCGTCAGCAGATCAACCAGGTCGCTGCGGAAGGCATCTTCTGCCGAGAAACGCACGTAACGCCCGGCAGCGCGAATGCGTCGAATCAATGGCACAACGTCAGCCACGATTTGATCGATACGGCGACCATGACTGAAGGTACGCAGTGCCTGCGAGGTGCCGTAAAAAAGGTTCAGTCCATAAACAGGAGTATCCAGCGCGGCCTGAACATCGGCTTCAACGCAGCGTACATGCGCCACGATATGCGCCCGCAAGCCAGCCTCGCACAAGGCATACGCGGTACGCCGGGTCTCCGCTGAAGCGACTGGCGAGGGAATCTCGATAAAGTTTACGCCAACCGCATTGAGCATACGCGCAATAGTTAGTCGCTGTTCCTGGCTGAAGTAGGCCCCGGCAAACTGCTCACCCTCGCGCAGGGTCGAGTCTAGAATAGTAACCATTCTCATGATCTTGCCTCTCCTTGCGTTGCAAGTTCCCCCAACACGCGCTCGAGTACATCGATAGCGTGAAGATATTCAGCGACGGAAATGTGTTCCTGCGGAGTGTGATCTAACCGCGAATCGCCTGGGCCGTAGGCGACAATATTTTGACCCCAGAGCGGCCCTACGACGTTCATATCCGAAGTTCCGGTTTTCACTTTGAAAGAGGGTTGCCTGCCTGTAGCGCGGATCGCCTGAATGAAAGCTCTTGCCAGGGGCGTTGTGCGCGTCGTCTGGAAAGCGTACTCTTCACCTGAAAAGGTAAGCCGCGCACCATCCTCGTTCGCCCAACGCTCTAACTGCTCTCGTAAACTGGCCACATCAAAGGCTGGCGGCAAACGATAGCCGATCAAGAGGCGGGTACGCTCCTCAAAACCATCCTGGCTGCTATTGACTTCGCGCAAAGAAGGCATCAGCGAGGCAAACGGTGAGTTCGCCACATGGCGTTCGTTCCACTCAAAGGCATGCTGCTGCACATGATTCCAGAAATTGATGGCGAGTTCGCTGCTATTTTGGTGTGGCCCGGCGCTATGGCTTATCGAACAAGCCAGCGAATATTCCACCAGCAAACGCCCCTTGTAGCCAATGGTGACAGCTTCGCTTCCGCTCGGCTCCCCAATAATGCAGGCGTGTGGTGAATAGCGTGCGACAACCGCACGCGCCCCACGCGAGGTAGCAGCTTCTTCCTCGACCGCTCCGATGACCATGAGAGGATGCCGAAACGTGTTTTCCCGCGCAAGACGAGCGGTCGCACACAGGAACGCCGCTAATGGCCCCTTCGCATCGACTGCGCCGCGACCATACAGCCGACCATCTTCCAGCCGCACAGGAATATAGCCACGAACAGTATCCATATGCCCAAGCATAACTACTGGCTGCTCGCCTGCGACATCAACAGATGTGCTGGCAATGAAATTTCCCGCGTCGTCCACAAAAGCATGCAGCCCCATTTGCCGCGCCTGCTCAACCAGAAAATGGGCTAATGACTGCTCCTGACCGGAATAGCTGGGAATAGTCAGCATCCTTTGCAGCAACGCTACCTCGTCCTGAGGCCTGGACGCCGTTTGAGTAGTCAATGGCGCAGGGGCCAGAGCAACGGCAGCGCTTCCCTGGCGCGTCTGGCTCTGTGTACTTGAGCATATCGATTCCCCGGTATGCTCTAGACGCTCATGAACAGTTTCGATCTGCGTTGCCCCCAGAACCTCTGCAATGACCTCTATTACCCGCGTCAGTTGCTCCTCAGTTATCACGAGTGGCGGTAAGAGACGCAGCACATTCGGGCCAGCCTGGAGAGCAAGCACACCTCGGTCTGCCAGGGCTTCAAGATAGCCCTGCACGCGGCGAGTCAATTCGATGCCGAGCAATAGACCTCTTCCTCGTACTTCGCGGATCAGCGGTGAACGGAGCGAGCGCAGGCGTTCCAGGGCAAAGGTTCCGAGCCGGGCGGCACGTTCCGGCAAAACCTCTTGTTCAATAATATCCAGAGTAGCGAGGGCGGCGGCGCAGGCTAAGGGATTGCCGCCAAAGCTGCTGCCATGCACTCCGCGCGAGATGCGTCCGCTCTCCATGACACGTGAGCCGAGGCAGATTGCGCCCATCGGCACCCCGCCTGCTAAAGACTTGGCGAGGCAGAGAATATCCGGCTGCAAGTCGAAGTGATGGCAGGCAAAAAGGCGTCCTGTGCGACCAAAACCCGTCTGCACTTCGTCGATAATCAGCAAAGCGCCGCGTTCCTGGCAAAGTCTGGCGAGGCCGTGTACATACTCTTCAGTCGCAACATGCACGCCGCCTTCGCCCTGCACCAGTTCAATCAGGACGGCTGCCGTGTCCTGGTTTATGGCAGCTTCGGCCATTGACAAATCGTTGTAACGAATATGCGTGACGCCTGGGATGAGCGGCGCGAAGGGTTCGCGATAGTGCGGTTCCCAGGTTGCTGAGAGCGCCCCCATCGTGCGCCCATGAAAGCCGCGCAGGGTTGCCACGATGCCTGTGCGCCCCGTTGCAAGACGAGCAAATTTGAGCGCGCCTTCAATCGCCTCTGTCCCACTGTTGCAGAGGAAGATATGATCGAGTCCTTCCGGTGTAAGCTGCGCGAGTCGTTCTAGCAGGCTTGCCCGCATGTCGTTGTAAAAGAGTTCGGGACAGGAGATCAGCCGTTGCGCCTGGGCAGCGAGGGCAGCAGCAATCTCCGGGCGCGCATGTCCAATATTAGCCACCCCGTACCCAGCAGTGCAATCGATATATTCGCGTCCCTCGGCATCCCAGACTAACGCCCCCTGGCCGCGCACAACGGCAACCTGGCGCTTGCCATAGACGCCACTGGTGTAGGCATTCTCTCGTTCAATAATGCTGGTCATACCCTTTCTCCTCGCGTGGCAACTTCTAAGCGGGCGGGAGTTCTTTCAATCGTTGTTCCCGCCCCGTTCAACACATCTCGCAGCGAACCGTTTCCGATGCAGACTCGCGCTACACCACCTTGCAGAGCTTCCTGTGTTCCCAATAGCTTCTTGCGCATACGTCCCTGAGCATAGTGCATGTAATGGTCAAGTTGATCTGCCGGAATAGCGCGGATCAGCGTTGTTGTATCGGCGGGATCAGCAAGCAGACCGGGAACATTGGTCATAATAACCAGGGCATCTGCTGAGAGCGCGACTGCAATAGCTGCTGCCGCCCTGTCTCCATCAACATTTAAGCGCTCTCCCTCGTGGCTCAATGCGAGCGGCGCGATGACAGGCGTATAACCAGCAACCAGCAGTTGTCGTAATAGTTCGCCGTTGACCTCTTCAATCTGCCCGGTATAGTCATCGCGCAGGATTTGCACGCGGCCATTTGGGAGTAGAGAGCGCACTACTGCTTTGCGTCTCGCTACCAGCAAACGCCCATCGACGCCTGACAGACCAAGCGCATTGACCCCTTGCCCTTGCAAGCGAGCCACTAAGTCAGTATTGATCTGCCCGGCAACGGCCATCGCATAGATTTGGAGTGTTTCACTATCGGTATAGCGGCTGACCATGCCATTAGGCGAGGTAATCATCCGCGCCGGATGACCCAGGCGTTCGCCAAGTGTGTTTGTAAGGTCTGACCCGCCATGCACAAGGACGACTCGCTCTCCCTCCGTGATCAATTGAGCGATTTCGCGCACGATGTTTTCGACGGGAACATCCGCGCCACCACCGATTTTCACCACAAGCGTCATAGCAAACCCTTCCTTCCTTTCGCCTACACCGGATGCAAACCGGGAAAGGTGAGGCCGAGCGTCTCATCCCAGCCATACATGCAGTTTATGGCCTGCACCGCGTTTCCCGCCGCACCCTTCATCAGGTTATCCAGGGCCGCAATGACCACGACGCGCCTCTGCTCGGCATCAAGCTCGAAGCCGATATCGCAGTAGTTGCTCCCCGCCAGAATTTTCGGCTCCGGGTAGCGGTAGACGCCGTTGCGATCTTTGACCAGGCGAATGAACGGTTCGCGCTGGTAGGCTTCTCGATACAGCCGCCAGAGGATGCGTTCATCTATCGCCTCGTTGAGGAAAACATGTGCAGTAATCAGCACGCCGCGCACCAGTTCAACTGCTGTAGCAGAGAAAGCCACCTGCTGCCGGAGTTCTCCTGTAGCGCCATTTGTCAGCCTGCCAAGCTCTTGCAACAGTTCAGCCGTGTGTCTATGACCCGTTGGCTGAAATGAGCGCACAGCCCCGCTTCTCTCAGGATGATGACTTGACTTCCCAGGCGTTGCGCCTGCCGCTGATGAGCCAACCTTAGCTTCGACTACCAGCGGGATCGCCTCGTTCACCAGCCCGCTCCGGTACAGTGGAGCGAGGCCGAGAATAGCCGCCGTCGCCATACAGCCTGTGCCACTAACAAAGTTCGCTTCTGACAGTTCCTCGCGATGCAGTTCTGGCAGGCCATAGACCGCCTCTCGTAAAAGCTGTGGCGCATGATGGGCTTCGCCATACCAGCGTTCGTAAAGAGATGCAGAGCGCAGGCGAAAATCCGCCGAAAGATCAATGATGCGCGGCGCAAGCTCCCGGTAGCGTTCAATCTCCCTGCTTGATGCGCCATGCGGCAGGCAGAGAAAGAGCAGGTCACATGATGTAATTTCATCAGGATGACAGAATCGTAAAGTGCAAAGCTTGCGCAAATTTGGATGAACGCTATGGATGTAGTGTCCAGTATGGCTACTTGAAGCCACGTGGGTCAACTCCACTTCTGGATGAAAGAGCAGGAGGCGCACCAGTTCACCACCGGTATAGCCAGACCCGCCAACGATTGCGATACGTATGCGACTCATCGCATCACCTCCGCTCGTACATGGCTGAAAATGTAGTCGAGCATAGCATTGGGTATATCAACACCTGTTGGCGCGATACTATTACGAAACTCCATTGTGGCGTTGATTTCATTAACCAGCAGGCCGCGCTCAGGGTCTTCCAGCACGTCGATAGCGAGAATGCCGCCGCCTACAGCCTGCGCAGCTCGCACACACAGGCTATCCAGTTCAGGCGTAATGGGACAGTTGCTGGCAACCGCGCCACGCGCTGTATTCGTTACCCAATGCTGGCTGGTGCGATAGATGGCGCAGATAGTATGATCTCCAACCACAAAGGCGCGAATATCACGCTGAGGCTTGGCTATGTACTCTTGCACATAGTGAATATGGTGCTGGTAGGAGCCAAGCGTCTCCTGGTGTTCGAGGACCGCTTCCGCCGCGTCACGATCATTGATGCGGGCCAATAGACGCCCCCAGGAACCAGCAAGCGGCTTGATTACTACCGGATAGCCAAGCTGTTCCATGCCGCGAACCGTCACTTCAGGCTCAAAGGCCAGCAGTGTGCGAGGTGTGGGGATATTGGCGCGAATTAAAGCCAGCGTCGTGAGCAGCTTGTCATTACAGGTCGCGGTGACGGCTGCCGAGTTGAAAACGCGAATGCCCCAGTTTTCCAGGACAAACAGTACCGCCAGTCCGCGAGATTGGCTCAGACTGCGACAGAGAACAGCGTCGTACTGCTGCCAGCGTTCATCAGGATGATGGAGATCGAACAGCAACTCTCCATCATCGATAATGTCAAAGGCGATGTCGCGCCTGCGTAGGGCATCGATCAACAGTTTCTCCTCTACGCGGATGCGCGAGGTGAGTATAGCCAGGCGCATAATCTCATTCTCCCCAATCTTCTTCAACCTGCGGTGCCAGCCCAACAGTGGGTGGCTCCAGCGTCAATACTTCCAGTTCGGCATTACAATCGGGACAATAAAGAATTTCTCCAACCAGCATTCCCTGTACGGTAATCTCAGCTTCGCATTCTGGACAGTGTGCCATGTGTTGTTTTCCTCCTTGTTGTTTTTTCTTGCATTACATTGGACAATAAAAAAAGCCCTTCATCCTCCAGCGAGGGAAGGACGAAGAGCGTTGGACGTGGCTCTCGTGGTACCACCTTCATTCGTTACTATCTCACGATAGTAACCTTGTCGAGTACATTGACATATACTCCAGCCCGATCACGGGGGCCACCGGCAGAGGTCTACTCTCACCCATCAGGGTGATTTCTTCTCGCAGCTCTCGGGTTTTATTCACGGTCGGTATACATACGAGCTTTCCACCAGCTGCTCGCTCTCTGGATGCTCCGTTACCGTTACTCGTCCCATCACTGCTTTTCACTATGCAGTTGTCTAATTGACGCGGATAAAAGGCCAATAAAAAAGCCCTTCATCCTTTCTCTAAAGGACGAAGAGCGTTCAATTCAACTCTCGTGGTACCACCTTCATTCGTTACTATCTCACGATAGTAACCTTGTCGAGTACATGCATACTCCAGCCCGATCACGGGGGCCACCGGCAGAGGTCTACTCTCACCTCACAGGTGATTTCTTCTCGCAGCTTCCGGGTTTTATTCACAGTCCGTTGACGTATGGGCTTTCCACCAGCCGCCCACTCTCTGTTCGCAACAGGTATCTGTTACTCGTCCCATCGACGCTTTTCGCTATGCAGTTGTATAAGTGTCTCAAAATATATAACATGGATGGGTTCAGTCTGTCAAGGTTTTTGCGAAAAATTCAGCAAATTCACCACCAGAACATTTCTCTGGTACAATAACATTCATACGAACAAAAAGCGGCAACTATTGGCAAAAAACGGTGTAAGCAAGCGAGACCAATAGCGCAGAAAAGGAATGATAGTAATGGTAGATAGGCTTAAAGGCAAAGTGGCACTAATTACTGGCGCTGGCAGCGGTATTGGAAGAGCAATGGCACTGCTCTTCGCGCGAGAAGGGGCATCTGTAGTTGCAGGTGACATCAATGCTCAGGGCGGTGAGGAAACGATACGAGCGATTGAAGAGCAGGGCGGTGAGGCATTTGCCGTTCAGCTCAACGTCACCCAGGCTGGGGAAGTGGAGGCAGCAGTGCAGGCAACGCTCGACCACTTCGGCAAACTTGACGTACTCTGCAACAATGCCGGTGTTGGTGAGCAACACACCTCTATTCTCGAACTGGACGAAAGTGAGTGGGAGCGCGTCTTTGCCATCAACGCCAAAGGAGTCTTTCTGGGCATCAAGTACGGCGCGGCTGCCATGATACAATCTGGCAACGGGGGATCAATTATCAACACGGCAAGCGTGGCGGGCATCGTCGGCAATCCAGGTTATACAGCTTATGCATCCTCGAAAGCGGCCTGCATTCACCTGACGAAGACGGCGGCCCTGGAACTGGCACACCATCAAATTCGGGTCAATGCGCTTGCGCCAGCTTTTACCGCCACGCCAATGGTAGATACAATGGTCGCAACTCATCGCGATCCACAACGCGCCCTGCAAAAATTAGGCAGCATCATTCCACTTGGTCGGCTTGGCACGCCGCAGGAGATAGCCAACGCGGCCTTGTTCCTCGCCAGTGACGAGTCCTCGTTTATGACAGGCGCGGTGCTGGTTCTTGATGGTGGCCTGACAGTGCAATAAGCCTTCAACCGCAAATATTTCTACGGCTGAATGAGGAAAAGTAACCCCCTGAAAGCCCTTTTACAGGACTCTTCAGAGGGTTACTTCTATACCGGGTTTTCCATATTACAGCCACATCTATCCACTCTTTGATGAAACTTCTCGGCTTCAAAGCTACGACACCTTGATAGCATCCAACAACTCGACAAAGTACAGTCCTTCATTCTGGAGTTTCCCAGTATCTTCAACGCCCCATATCACTGACAGAACTGCCTGTGCGAATCCCCAGTTATAGATGCGCTCTCGCTCGAAGCCCAGTTCTGCGGAAAGCTGGTCGATGCGCCTTGCCATAAGGGACTTCGGGTTAGAGACTGAGAGAATGTCAGGCCAGAAATTGCGCAATAAGGCTCCGGTCTCGTAGGCAGGCTCGCCAATCACTCCCTTTGGATCGACTGCCAGCCAGGGTTGGCGTTCAGCAGCAAGGATGTTGTCCTGGTGCAGGTCACCATGCAGCAGCACCGGTTCAGCCATCGAGGCGCACAGTTCAGCATAGAGTTTCTCAGCTTTGTCGAAGATGCCAGCCGGAATTGGGCCAGTTCCTCCATCATAGCGTCTGCGCAAACGAGCAAATCCTTTGAACCAATCGACGACGGTGGGGAAAGGATAATGCTGCTCCGGTAGTGGATGCCATATTTTACGCATGACCTGTGCCGCCGCCGAGATTGCAGCCTCGTCGTCTTCTACAGTGCGTAGGGACGTACCCGGCTTCAGGCGCTCCATGAGCATCACCGCGTCCTGCACATCGCAAGCAAGTAGCTGTACCATACCACGTCCATTGAAATGGTGTAGCGCTTCCGACTGCGATGGAAACTCATCGGTCAGGCCGGTCTTCAGCATCACTTCTGTGCCATCACCGAGTACACCCGGAGCCACATAGTTGAAAGACAGGTTCTTCACTGGTGCGTCGATAGTCAGATGCCAGCGTTCTTCACAGTTAGCAAGGATGGAAGGCAAGCGGTCGAGCCACGCGCGTCCCTCTTCTCCAAAAAGCTCTATCATGAAGCTTGCAAAGTTTTCGGGGATGTTAAACAATTTTTCTCCTCCATTCTGTTACTCGTTCTTATTCCGCATGACATTCCAGGAGAAGATGGTGGGGCGCGAATCGAAATCGAGGCAGAGTCTGAACAATAGGGGCAATGCGGCAAAGGAGCCGACTCCGAGTGCCACAAAATACGTTCATCCGCTAAATGGCAGGTGAAGCCTGGTCGGCCAGAGACGCGTTGTGAAACTTGTCAGTGTCAATAATGCGCAAACATCAATTGCTTTCCTCTTGCGATGGAGCCTATTTTCCCTTCTGCCATCACGTACTTTATTATACACCTGAGATCTGAAGATTAGCGTGCCTGTTCTATCGGGCGAATCAAAATTTCATTCACATTCACATAAGACGGCTGTGTCACAGCATACAGAATGGCAGCCGCGATGCCCTCACTTTGCAGTTGGTGCAGCGTCTTCTCGCAGGGATGTCCCGAAATTGACCGCATGCTCCTGTTCCGCGGCTGGCTGCGTAGTCACCCATCCGACCGGCAGCTTTATGAGGAAACAAGCGACAACTTGCACAACAGAACTGGAAATACACTCAAAACTACGCTAATGCCAGGTCTTCAGTAGTTGAGGGAATCATCGAGCGAGCGCGAAACAGTACTGACTCCAACCAGGAATGAGTAAGCCAGACGAGCTTACTTCCCTGGCGTAACACGGTGTAAAGGCCAGACAAGCACTTCCTGGCGCTGCGCAAAGTGGAGCAGAGGGGCAGTATCGGGCAGAGTAATACCTTGCAAGCTTGCCATACTGTTGTGCCGTATTTCCAGTTCGGCAGTCTGAAGCGGCCAGGGGCGATGCTGAATATCAGCTCGGAAAACTTCGTTCCTACTTACTACTGTGTAGAGGCAATAGCGTTCGACGAGCCAGTATTCCAGGCTGCCCGGCTTTGCCTCAAAAATCGGCGAAAGAGGGCGATATGATCCGAGGAAGGCTGCCGGTGGCGAACCAGGATGCATACGCCGGGTACGATAATCGACTGTATCTCCCTTACGTTTGACTTCCATCGTCGCCCAGAAGTAGGGCAGATGAAAGAACATACGCGCGAATAGAACGGCCAGCACATTTTCAGCATCCAGGCTAAAGAAATAGACGCCAGGAATACCGTTGACGACGACATAGGTACGTACATTGAATTCCGCCGACTGTGAAAGGAGGGGAATCGGTGGTACGCCACGCGGAGTGAGATGCGTCATGTAAAAAGGGACAATGCCAACCCAACATTGCCCATCGAAAGTATCGAGCGGAAGAGCGGCAGGAATCAAGGGGCGAAGTACTTCTGGCGCAATCGGCCAATGAGCGAAGAGCAGGTCATTCCATACCTGTGTCATGATCCACGGCCCATCAGGTAAAGGAAAAGACCGGTGTTGTGTAGAGCGTAAAATATCCTTCGCGTTCATCTGGCCGCTCCCTCTGGCTTGATAAGACCATATTTACATGCGCCTATATCTATTATATTGGTGGAACACACCACTGAAACCAGCAGATACTTTACCTTTGTTCGGCTTGCGCATTCTGCCTGCATTTGCTCTAATAGTCTTAGGTAACTGACAAACATGCTTCATTTTCTCCGGTGAAAGAGGTGATGTTTATGCCTGGGACATTTCGACTTGGCAGGCTTGCCGGATTTGAGATTAACATTCATATTAGCTGGCTGATTATCCTGGTGTTTCTTACGTGGTCGCTGGCGAGCGGCTGGTTTCCCGCGCTCTATCACGGGTGGTCTCCAGTAACGTATTGGGTGACGGGATTTATCGCGTCTTTGCTCCTGTTTCTTTCCGTCCTTCTACACGAACTGGCACACTCGCTGGTTGCACGCGCGCGAGGACTGCCGGTCAAGAGTATCACCCTCTTCATTTTCGGAGGGGTCTCCAATATCGAGCAGGAGCCGAAGCAGCCCGGCATAGAGTTTCAGATGGCGGTGGTCGGGCCATTGACCAGCCTGGTGATCGGCGGAATCTGTTTTCTCTTGCAGCTTCCATTACGCAACGTCAACAGTCCGGTGACGGCTACACTTGGCTACCTTGCGCTGACAAACATCCTGCTGGGCATCTTTAACCTGTTGCCCGGCTTTCCACTCGATGGCGGGCGCGTGTTGCGCTCGATTGTGTGGAAGGTGAGCGGCAGCCTGCGCACCGCTACCCGTGTGGCGACGATTGTTGGCTCAATCATCGCCTATCTCTTCATTCTGGTAGGCATCTGGCTGTTTTTCGGCGGAGATGTGCTGGATGGCATCTGGCTCGGCTTTATCGGCTGGTTCCTGCTGAGTTCGTCGCAATCGGCCAACTCCCAGGCCATGCTGCAATCGATGTTCCAGGGAGTGAAAGTGGCCGACGTGATGAATCCTGATGTTGCCACCGTCCCTGCCAACATCTCATTACAAAAACTGGTATACGAGTACTTCCTGCCACGCGGCCTGCGCTCGGCTTTCGTCATGCAGGGCGATTACCTGGCGGGACTCATCACGCTGAGCGATATACGGCACGTGCCGCAGGAGCAATGGGCACAGACGCCGGTAGGACATGCCATGCAACCCCTTGAAAAACTCCATGCCGTTTCTCCCACACAGAGCCTCAATGATGTTCTGCCCTTGATGGCTGGGGCCAATGTGAACCAGTTGCCCGTTGTCCAGGATGGACGACTGGTCGGGGTCATCAGCCGCGAATCAATTGTGCGCTACCTGGAAGTGCGGCGCAGTCTTGGTCTTCCCGAGCCGCGCAAAGCAGTCTGAATACGGGGGTGCCTGGAAAGTCGGAGGACACCCGAGCGTTATAATGCTGTTGCATACGAAAAAAGCAGGTGAAGTTGAACGTTACTGCAATCATCTTCGACTACATCAATTCAGTGCCTGATGGATTTTGAGCAATATATGGGGGTCTAGTGCCCCCTGTCATCCTGAGCGCAGCGAAGGATCGTGGTCCCCCGGCGATGCCTGCGTCGCGACCGGAGATCCTTCGCTGCGCTCAGGATGACAGGCCTGGGTCTTCCCTCTTTCTTGGTCAACATTCATGATCGCGTCCCTACAAAATTATTCTCCATTCTTTTGTGAATGTTTATAAGGCACTGAATTGATGTAGCTTAATCTTCCGGGGTTGCTCCCTTACCGCTCTTGCCAGGGGCGCGCGAAGTCATAGGGTTGGTGACATCGGTGTTTATATCACCTTTATCCGCGCTATCTGCCTTGCCGTCCTGCCCTCGAAATGGAGAACGAGATGTCGAGGAACCCTGACCGGGCGAGGTGGTGTTCGAGTGCGCAGTTGATCCATCCTGCTTTTCTGAAGCATTGGGGCTGACTGTGTTGCCTTGATCTTGCTGTGAATCTTCGTAGCTCCCATAACGTGTTTGGTTTCCCAAAGACTCGCCAGGATTAGAAGAAGTCGAACTTCCTGATGATTGGTTTTGTGTTGTTCTGGATTTGTTCTCGTCTGCCATGTTCTATCCCTCTTTCTGAGAAATTGATACCCGTTTCGACGACCCGCATACAGGCTCTATAAACGTGGTAGCATTTTCCGCTTGAATCTCTTCCAGCAATTTGCGGCAACATCAAACTGTACGTATGGTACGAGTAGCGCCTGCAAAAGGTGACTCATCAAAAGGGATGCCGCTCGTTCAAAGAATTCTTTGAACTTTAAATATAACTTTATGCTAAGAAATATACTGAAGCAAAAGGGAATTATCTTTCTGTTGCAGAGACAAGCGAAACAACTGGCTCCTCTACTTTTTCTGACACTTATTGTTCACTTAAAGCAACTCACTAGTATAAGCTCCATCTATAAAGCAGAGTCAATACGATTATTTACAAATAACAAAGCTTGATTAATCCAGCACAATATGTTACACTTCCAAAGTGGACAAACGAATTTCGGCAATTAGCTAATTTTATGACGAGGCTAATCACAAACCAGCCTTGTAGTTTCAGACATATTTATTTGACCGAGCAGTTTCGTGTAATCTGTAGAAATTACACAGCGTATTACGTAGCAGAAGAAGTATACTCCAGGAGCGGCCTTTATTTTACGCGATTGATCACTGTTAGATCAGTTGACGAGAGTATCGCTCCCTAGCGCCCGCAGCGCCCCGGCTGCATCAAGCTATCTCAAGGCGGCTGTTGCCTTCGGCAGATCTTCCATTGTTGTTGGCTTAGTATGTTCTCCAGTAATTAAAGTGATGGTGTTGTCACTATTTTAGCGCGGCTTCTTATGCTGGCGAGCAGCTTCCTGCTCGAGGAGGTACATCATGGCGACCAAAGCACGTGTGGAGGACGTCCACATCGTGTGGATCACGGCAGGCCTGGGCTGCGATGGAGATACGATTTCCATTACTGCTGCCACCCAGCCGAGCATTGAGGATGTGTTATTAGGAGCCATTCCCGGACTTCCAAGAGTGCATCTCCACAACCCTGTACTCGCCTTTGAACTCGGCGGCGAGAGCTTTATGACCTGGTGGTATAGAGCCGAGCGAGGCGAACTTGACCCCTTTGTGCTTGTGGTGGAAGGCTCGATCCCCAACGAGCAGATTAAGAGCGAGGGCTATTGGGCGGCTCTCGGCACCAATCCCGATACCGGCCAGCCTATTCCCACCAACGAGTGGATTGATCGCCTTGCCCCCAAAGCTCTGGCGGTCATCGCCATCGGCACGTGCGCAACCTACGGCGGCATTCATGCCATGCAGGGCAATCCGACCGGCGCGATGGGCCTACTCGACTATTTGGGCTGGAACTGGAAGAGCAGCGCGGGTATTCCCATCATCTGTGTTCCAGGATGCCCGGTACAGCCCGACAACTTCATGGAAACCGTCCTCTACCTGCTCTACCAGGCGGCAGGAATGTCTCCGATGATCCCCCTGGATGATGCGCATCGCCCGACCTGGCTCTTTGGCAAAACTGTTCACGAGGGCTGCGATCGCGCAGGCTACTACGAACAGGGCGACTTCGCCACTGAGTACGGCTCACCCAAGTGCATTGTCAAGTTAGGATGCTGGGGGCCGGTGGTGAACTGTAACGTGCCGAAGCGCGGCTGGATGAATGGCATTGGCGGCTGCCCCAATGTAGGCGGCATCTGCATTGGCTGCACCATGCCCGGCTTCCCCGACAAATTCATGCCCTTTATGGATGAGCCGCCCGGCGCGAAGATCTCGTCAGGCATCATCAGGAGTACCTATGGGATTCTCATTCGCAGCCTGCGCAAGATCACGCAGAACACGGCCAATAAGGAACCCTCGTGGCGGCACAAAGGGCGTGAGTTAGTGACAGGCTACCAGCCAAGATGGTGAGTAGACAGGACGATATTCATAGCAGGCCTCGCTACAAAGGAGACGTATCATGGCTACAGAAGTGAAACGAGGAGAGATCCCACCAGAGGCACCACAACTGGTCGAGATGTCGTGGGACCCCATCACCCGTATTGTCGGCAGTCTGGGCATCTATACCAAAATTGACTTCAAGAACCGCAGAGTGGCGGAATGCCACAGCACTTCGTCCATTTTCCGTGGTTACAGCATCTTTATGAAGGGCAAGGACCCACGCGACGCCCACTTTATCACCAGCCGCATCTGCGGTATCTGCGGCGACAACCACGCCACCTGCTCGGTCTACACGCAGAACATGGCCTATGGCATCAAGCCGCCTGCATTAGGAGAGTGGATACTCAACCTGGGTGAAGCGGCGGAGTACATGTTCGACCATAATATCTTCCAGGAGAACCTGGTCGCCGTTGACTACTGCGAGCAGATGGTGAAGGAAACCAATCCGGGCGTGCTTGAGCTGGCGAATAAGACCGAAGCTCCGCATGCCAGAGAGCATGGCTATCGCACTATCGGCGATATCATGCGCGCTTTCAATCCCTTCACGGGCGAACTCTATCTCGAAGGCTTGCAGGTGAGCCGCTATACACGCGAGAAATTCTGTTTGATGGAGGGCCGCCACGTCCATCCTTCAACCCTCTATCCTGGCGGCGTCGGTACCGTCGCCAGCATCCAACTTTTCACGGACTACCTGGTGCGCCTGATGCGCTACGTGGAGTTCATGAAGAAGATGGTTCCGCTGCACGACGACCTCTTCGACTTCTTCTACCAGGCCCTGCCCGGCTACGAGCGCGTTGGCTACCGACGCACGCTGATCGGCTGTTGGGGATCGTTCCAGGACCCCAATGTCTGCGATTACAAGTATGAGACAATGGACGAGTGGGGGCGCGCCATGTTTGTCACCCCCGGCGTCATCGTGGACAACGAACTGGTGACCACCAGCCTGGTCGATATCAATTTGGGTATTCGCATCCTGCTCGGCCACTCCTACTACGAGGACTGGCAGGACGAGCGCACCTTCGTTGACCGCGACCCGCTCGGCAATCCCGTTGACAAACGCCATCCCTGGAACCAGACCACCATCCCGAAGCCGCAGAAGCGCGACTTCAACGGGCCGTATAGCTGGACAATGTCCCCGCGCTGGTACGATAAGCGGACGGGCGACTACCTGGCCCTCGATACGGGCGGCGGAGCCATTGCGCGATTGTGGACCACTGCGCTGGCTGGACTGGTGCATATTCCAGGTCTGATCGAGGCAACCGGGCATAGCGTCAAGATCACGCTGCCCAAGAGCGCGACGAAGCCAGAAGTGCAGTTCGAGTGGAAGGTGCCGCAGTGGAGCAACGCCATCGAGCGTAACCGGGCGCGCACCTACTTCCAGGCCTATTCCGCCGCCATCGCGCTGTACTGCATCGATAAGGCGCTTGACGAGATACGCGCTGGACACACGAAGACCTGGACCGATTTCACCGTACCAAAGGAGGCCATTGGTTGCGGATTCCATGAGGCGGTACGCGGCGTCCTCTCCCATCACATGGTCATTGAGGATGGCAAGATCGCCAACTACCATCCCTATCCGCCGACACCGTGGAATGGCAGTGTGCGCGATGTCTATGGTACTCCTGGCCCTTACGAGGATGCCGTACAAAACACGCCCATCTTCGAGGAGAACGGCCCGGAGAACTTCAAGGGCATCGACATTATGCGCGCGGTGCGCAGCTTCGATCCCTGCCTGCCGTGTGGCGTGCATATGTACCTCGGCGAGGGGAAAGAGCTTCAGAAAGTCCTCTCACCAACCTTTGGCCTGAATTCGTAGCGTTACTCCTCTACTGGTGACAGGTCATGGTACACACTCCCTGTCACTGGTGGAACGCAAATATAAGGAGAACAGGCAATGGCAGAGAAGAAAACTTCCAAAGCCTCAGCCGGGAAACCGGAACCCACGCACCAGCCGGGAACGAGCAAGGGCGAGGAAAAGGCAAAGGAAGCGGGCAAGGAGCCTGGTCGCCGTAAGACCGGGACAACGGGGGCCAAACGCCCTGCCGGTAAGTCAACGGGCCGAGACTCCACCGGTTTGAATCCTTCTGAACCGATAGACAAGGAAAGCCCGAATATGCCGACACCCTGATCGTTCATGGTATGTCATCCTGAGCGCAGCGAAGGACCTGCGATATCGACGCGCGAATAGCTCGGCAAAGAGGTCCTTCGCTGCGCTCAGGATGACATATGGCAGTTCAGGATGACATATGGCAGTTCTAGAACATTATTAATACAACGACCAGCCGCTTGCAAAGAGGAGGATATCGAATGCAGCAGGATATGCAGGAACACCAGCGCCGGGCGGAACGTATCGAAACCTTGATCCAGGAGGTCGCCTCATTTCCTGATCCACATGCTCGCGCAACCACCGAAGCACTCCTACAGGCGCTGCTGGATATGTATGGCGAGGGACTGGCGCACATTCTCGAATTGACTATGCAGACCGAAGCATCCGGCTACGAGCTGCTTGAGGCATTTGCCAGCGATGAGCTGGTGGCGTCACTGCTTTTACTGCATGGGCTGCATCCGGCGGATATCGAGTCGCGCATTGCCCACGCCTTGAATGAGATACGCCCCTATTTACAGTCGCATGGCGGCAATGTCGAACTGGTCAAAGTCGAAAACGGCGTGGCCTACCTGCGCCTTGAGGGAAGCTGCAACGGCTGCTCTGCTTCGACTGCCACACTTCAGCAGACTATTGAAAAAGCTATTTATGAAGCGGCTCCTGACCTCGACAGGTTAGAAGTGGAGAGCGTCACTGCTTCCCTGGCGCGAGTGGCTGTGAAGTTTGTTCCCCGGCAAAAGGCTTTGCGGTCCTGATACTTCTGCTAAAAAGAGAGGCGCTATGACTGCACCCGAACTGTCTTCAGAGCAAAGCAACCGCCCTGCCATGCCCTTTCAAGGACTGCGGCGGCTGCTCCAGGAGCGAAAACCGGAGAGTACATCTCTGGAACACTGCGACCTGTGCGGCGAAATGATTCCGCCAGAGCATCGCCACCTGCTCGATTTATCCAGACGCACGTTGGTCTGCGCCTGCCAGGCCTGCTCGCTGCTCTTTACCAATCCCGGGGCTGCCGGAGGAAAGTATCAACTTATTCCGCACCGATACCTGGCTCTGACAGATTTCGTCATGAGCGATGAACAGTGGGACGCGCTGATGCTTCCGGTACACATGGCTTTTATCTTGCGCAGCAACGGGCCGAAACAGGTGATGGCATACTATCCCAGCCCGGCGGGAGCTGTAGAGTCCCTGCTTGACCTTGAGGGCTGGAATGAACTGGCAAGCCAGAATCCCATCCTCAACGAATTGGAGCCGGATGTCGAGGCGCTGCTGATTAATCGCGTGAGAAATGCACACGAACACTACATCGTTCCCATCGATGCCTGCTACCAGCTTGTCGGGATCATTCGCACTTCCTGGAAAGGCCTCAGCGGGGGTACCGAGGTCTGGGAGGCCATACATGCGTTCTTTGAAGACATTCAAAGGAGGGCCGCATGCCAGACCTGAACTTTGAGGTGGTGGGCGCGAAGGCTCCTGCCTTTGCGGCAGTTCCTATGCTCCTCTTCAAACTACGCATCAGCAATACCGATGAGCAAGAGCGAATCTATAACGTCGCTCTGCGCTGCCAGATTCAAATCGCGGCTACTCGCAGGCGATACAGTTCCGAGGCGCAGGAGCGGCTGCTGGAGGTTTTTGGCGAGCCGCATCGCTGGGGCGAGACGGTGAAGAGTTTCCTCTGGACGCATGCCAGCGTTGTCGTGCCGCAATTCACGGGAAGCGTTCTCGTTGATCTACCCGTTCCCTGCACCTATGACTTCGAGGTGGTGAGTACCAAATATTTCGATGCGGTGGAGGATGGCGATATCCCGCTGCTGTTCCTGTTCAGTGGCACAATTTTTTACGAGGGACAGCAGGGCTACATGCAGGTTGGGCAAATTTCCTGGTCGAAGGAAGCAGAATTTCGCCTTCCTGTCGCTGTCTGGAAGGAAATGATTGCCCGCTACTATCCCAACAGTGCCTGGATTTGCCTGCACAAGGATGTTTTCGATCAACTCTATCGCTATAAGGCCAGGCATGGGCTTCCCACCTGGGAGGACGTGATTGCGCATCTCTTGCAGGCAAGTAGCGAGGAGGTGCAATCATGAGGATGGAGGGCATCAGGGAGATTGCCAACGCCGTTCTCTACGAGGGCTACCTGCTCTATCCATATCGGCACTCCGCGATCAAAAACCGGACGCGCTGGACGCTTGGCGTGGTCTATCCAAAGGAATATAGCGAGGCAAACGGCAGCATCGAACCCTGGTTCATGCAGACCGAATGCCTGCTAAGCGGCTCAGCAGATACCACGCTCGATATGTACATCCGGTTCCTGCATGTCCTCGTTGCCCACTCTGCAAAGGACTCTTCTGAGGCGAAATCAGCAAGTTGGAGTCCCGCCAGCAACCTGGTGGGCGATTCCTGTGAAGAGGGCATGGAACGCGAGTTCAGCGCGATAGGGCTTGCGCTGCATGAACTTATCAATCATCCTCACACTATAAACATTGCATTCGCAGGTGGGAACATAGAAGACGAGGTAAATAGCGAAGTTGTACGGGAACAAAAACCGGTCGAGGGAATAGTTAGCATCGCGGCTGAGCAAGTCAGTGACGCCGTCTTCAGGCTAAGCATCCGTATCGAAAACACAACGCCTGGAACGGCGGGCATAACCTATCATAACGCCGCATTGCTGCAATCATTCATCTCCACACACACTATTTTGCAGGCACATGCAGGCGAGTTTATTTCATTACTTGACCCGCCTGAAAATTTAAAGGAACTTGCGCAAGGATGCAAAAACGTGCGGACGTGGCCGGTGCTGATCGGTCAGGAGGGCGAACGGGATGCGCTGCTCTCTTCGCCGATCATCCTGTATGACTACCCACAGATTGCGCCGGAAAGCCCTGGCCCGCTTTTCGATGGCACCGAAATTGACGAGATTCTGACCCTGCGTATTCTGACACTGACCGATGAAGAAAAGGAAGAGATGCGACAAAGCGATGCGCGGGCACGAGAAATATTGGAGCGCGCAGAATCGCTTACCCCTGAACAGTTCATGAAGCTGCATGGCACGATTCGCGGCATGGGGCTGGTGGAGCAGAGCAGGGAGGAAGCTATTCCCACTTTTGGAACGGCAAACTCGTTTCCTGGCGAGGATTATCCACCGCCGCAATCGATTTCTATCGCGAACAAGGAGGTGAAAGCGGGAGATAAGGTGCGCCTGCACCCGAGGGCGCGTGCCGATGCCTTCGATATGCTGCTCGAAGGCAAGACCGCCCGAGTCGAAATGATCCAGCAAGATTTCGAGAATCGCCTGTATCTGGTGGTAACGCTGGATGATGACCCCGGCAGGGAGCAATGGGATGAGCGCGTCCTGCCCGGCCATCGTTTCTTTTTCTTTCCAGAGGAGGTGGAGCCGCTGGAGGGCAGCATGGAGAGCCGCCTGTGAACGCGCAACCGCCATCAACCAACAAGCGCATTCTCGTCGCCTGCATCGGCAATATCTTTCTCGGCGATGACGGCTTTGGCGTCGAGGTGGCGCAACGACTCAGGCATAAGCAATATCCGCAAGGCGTAGAGGTCGTTGATTTCGGCATACGCGGGATGGACTTAGCATATACCTTACTCGACAATTACGACACGCTGGTACTGGTTGATGCCATGCCCAGAGGTGGAACGCCTGGAACACTCTACCTGATTGAGCCTGACATCAGCCAGATCAATCCTGAGCAGGGAGTGCAAGCCGGTAGAATCGCGCTCGATGCGCATAGTATGGACCCGGTCAAGGTACTGGCTTTCGCAAGGACGTTGGGCGCGAAACCGGTGCATACCCTGGTAGTCGGCTGCGAACCGGCTCCCTTTGACGCGGAAAGCGGTGATATGGAATGGGGATTAAGCGAGCCGGTGCAGGCGGCTGTCGATGAAGCTGTAAAGATGATTGATACGCTGGTTGAACAATTGTTGGTTGGTAATAAGACGTGATGTCCGGTAATTGTAGGGACGCGATTCATCGCGTCCGGCTTCTCACATCAATTCCGGGGCAGGTGGACGCGATTCATCGCGTCCGGCTTCTCACATCAATTCCGGGGCAGGTGGACGCGATGAATCGCGTCCCTACAGAAAATAATAATCCAGGAAAGGAACGAACCCATGAAATGGATTCTTTTAGCTCTCGGTGTTGGCTTTAGCCTCTGGGTGCTTCAGCATCAGCTTCCCGATATTCAGCGCTACCTGCGTATGCGTTCAATGTAGTCAGGTTCGATCATGCACGAACTGGCTATTGCTCAAAGTATCGTCGAAGCGGTTGAGACACGCGCAAGCGAATGTAATGCGGCGCGAGTCAAGAGCGTGCGCCTCAAGATCGGCGAGGGCAGCGGCGTTGTTACCGACTCGCTATCGTTCTGCTTCGAGATGCTGGCCAGCATGAGTTCTGTGCTGGAAGGCGCGCAACTGCTGATCGACCACGTTCCGCATCGCGCTTGCTGCCGTTATTGCGACAAAGAGTTCGCGGTGCAGAACTTCGTCGCGCAGTGCCCGATCTGCCAGGAATGGTCAGACGAGATTATTTCTGGCACCGAACTGCAAATTGTGGAAATGGAGATCGAATCGGCTTCAAGGGCTTCCGCGCCAGAAGTAGGAAGGAGCGACTTTGGTTAAAATAACCATTGCTCAGAACATCCTGGCCGCGAACGACACTATCGCCCAGGAGCTTTCGCAGCAGTTGCTAGCGCGTGGCGTTCGCGCGCTCAATTTCATGAGTTCGCCGGGCGCGGGCAAGACCACCCTGCTCGAGCGAACTATCGAGCGGCTGCGCGGGCAAGTGCGTATCGGCGTGATCGAGGGCGATGTCGAAACGAGCGCGGATGCCGAACGGATTGAGGCAGCAGGCGCGCAGACGGTGCAAATCAACACGCGGGGAGCCTGTCACCTGGAAGCGCACATGATTCGTGACGCGCTGGCGGAGATCGACCTGAAGGATATTGACCTGCTGGTGATCGAGAATATCGGCAACCTGGTCTGTCCCGCCGCCTGGAATCTGGGCGAGGATATTCGAGTGGTGCTGGTCAGCACGACGGAAGGAGATGATAAACCGGCCAAGTATCCGCAGATGTTCGCGGTTTCACAGGTAATGGTGGTGAATAAGCTTGATCTGCTGCCATACGTTGACTATGACCTGGAAAAGGTCAAACGGCAGGCCTTAGCCATCAATCCACGCCTGCGTATCTTCGAGGTAAGTTGTCGTAACGGCATGGGCCTCGATGCATGGTGTGAATGGTTGGCCTCTCTTGTAGGACTACTAGAATAGAGACGTTGATATGTCTTCCATAACGGAATCGACAATCCAGCGACGGCGTTTGCTCGTGCAGGGAATTGTCCAGGGCGTAGGCTTCCGGCCTTTTGTCTATGGGCAGGCTCTACGCTGGAGTCTTGCTGGCTTCGTCTACAACGATAGCCAGGGCGTGACCATCGAAGTTGAGGGTACGCCTGAAGCGCTAGATGGCTTTCAACGCGCTTTGAACGAGCAAGCGCCGCCACTGGCTCGCATCGATTCCGTTGCTACTGAACTTGTTCATCCACGTCACGAAGACACATTTGTCATCATCCACAGTCATAAAGGATCGGAGCGTTCCGCGCTCATCTCGCCCGATACCGCCACCTGCGAGGATTGCCTGCGCGAACTATTTGACCCCGCCGACCGTCGCTATCGCTACCCCTTCATTAACTGCACCAACTGCGGCCCGCGCTTCACCATCGTCCAGGACGTTCCCTACGACCGCGACAAGACTACCATGCGCGTCTTTCCCATGTGTCCCGCCTGTCAGGCCGAATACGACGACCCGCTCGATCGCCGCTTTCATGCGCAACCCAATGCCTGCCCGGTCTGTGGGCCGCAAATACGTCTGGATGTTTGGAGTAATGTAGGTGATAGTGAAATTGTAGGGACGCGATTGATCGCGTCCTGCCCATCGGAACAATTGACATGGGAACAATGGGGGGGGCAGGATGCGATGAAGCACGTCCCTACAGGGAATGTTGATTTCATTACGTTGGCGGCGGGGCTATTGGCGAAAGGCGCAATCCTTGCCATCAAAGGATTGGGTGGCTATCACCTGGCATGTGATGCGCTCGATGAAGAAGCCGTTCGCAGATTGCGACAGCGCAAGCGACGCGAGGCAAGGCCATTTGCGTTGATGGTTCCCGGTATTGAAACGGCACAGCAGCTTTGTGTGTTAAATGATGCTGAGGCCACATTATTGAAGTCATATCGCCGACCTATCGTTTTGCTTGCTCAGAAGATGGACTGTCCCGTTGCGCCAGGGGTTGCACCTGCCTGCAATACACTGGGGATTATGTTGCCCTACACGCCGCTTCATTATCTGCTGTTGCGCGCATTTGCAAAAGCTATTGAACCAGGAAGACCCGCGGCATTGGTCATGACCAGCGGCAATGTGAGCGATGAGCCAATCGCATACCAGGACGACGATGCGCGGAAACGGCTGTTTAGTATTGCCGATGGGATGCTCACACATAACCGCGATATTCATATGCGCTGCGATGACTCAGTGATGCGCATTGTTGCGGGCGGCGAGCAGTTTTTCCGCCGTTCGCGGGGATATGCGCCAGAACCAGTTTCGCTTTCGATAGAGCTTCCTGTACCACTACTTGCATGCGGCGGTCATCTTAAAAATACATTCTGCCTGGGCAAGGGACAGAAGGCTTTTCTCAGTCATCATGTTGGCGATTTAGAGAATTTAGAAACGCTGACCTCGTTTCGCGAGGGTATCGAACATTTTTCGCGGCTATTTGATATCTACCCACAGGCCCTCGCCTACGACCTGCATCCCGAATATTTGGCGACCAAATACGCACTTGACAGCGATATTGCGCAGAAAATCGGCGTGCAGCATCACCACGCGCACATCGCAAGCGTGATGGCCGAACATGGATTGAGCGAACCAGTGATTGGAGTGGCAGCCGATGGCACTGGTTTTGGAACCGATGGAGCCATCTGGGGCTGCGAAATCTTACTTGCCGATCTGACTGGTTTTGAGCGGCTTGCGCACCTCGCCTACATACCGCTTGTAGGAGGAGAGCAGGCAGTCCATCAACCCTGGCGAGTGGCTGCAACCTATCTCGCTCAGATCTATGGAGACGCTTTTCTCAATCTCGATATTCCCCTCGTGCATTCGCTTGACCGCGCTAAGTGGCATGTGCTAACGCAGATGATACAAAAGGGCATTAATAGCCCGCCAACTTCTAGCCTGGGCCGTTTATTTGATGCCGTTGCTGCGCTGCTTGGTTTGCGCAACGAGGTGTACTATGAAGGTCAGGCGGCTGTGGAATTGGAGATGCTGGCGGCCTCTGTTGATATTTCCGAGCCGTATCCATTTTTCATAGCTGAGCAAACACCCGCAAAATTGAATGTTTCCCCTATGTTCGAATCCATCGTGCGCGATATACAGCGTGACCTACCTGCACAGCGTATTGCGGCGCGTTTCCATCGTTCGATTGCCGAACTGCTGTTAGCGGCGTGCATTGCAGCGCGCAAGCAGACAGGACGAAATATGGTCGCGCTCAGTGGAGGTGTCTTTCAAAATCTGCTGTTGCTTGAACAGTTGATGAAGCGGTTAGAAGAGGAGGGGTTTCAGGCATTTATAAATCGGCGCGTGCCGCCCAATGATGGCGGTTTGAGTCTTGGGCAGTTGGCGGTGGCTGCTGCCCGGTTACGGCAACTCTAGAAGGAGGTTGCATATGTGTCTCGGTATTCCAGGTCAGATTATAGACATCGTGGATGATGCCAACTCTATCGCCAAAGTGGATGTCTCCGGCGTGCGACGCAATGTGAGTGTGGCGCTTGTGCGACCGGAGGGTATTGGGCCGGGTGACTGGGTGTTGATTCACGTCGGTTTCGCCATGAGCAAAATCGATGAGGACGAGGCGCGCGAAACGATGAAAGCTTTGCAACTCCTGGGTCAAACCTATACCGACGAACTGGATATGCTCCATTCAAGCCAGATTGAATGAGAGGAAGCGATGACGACAGAGAGAGAACAGCCTGATCTGAAGGCGCTGGTCGCGGCACGCTTCAAGCAGAGCATGACCGTTCCCGAAGCCTTTTTTACGGCTGAAGCAGGACGCATTGCAGAGGCCTGTTGGGCGATGGCGCGGCGTTTTCACCAGGGAGGCCGCTTGCTCGCCTTTGGTAATGGCGCATCTGCAACCGATGCGCAGCATGTCTCGGTCGAGTTTGTGCATCCGGTGATTGTTGGCAAGCGAGCATTGCCTGCTCTTGCTCTGACCAATGATAGTGCTACGCTCAGCAGTCGAGCAGGTGGAGATGAAACAGGCGCTCCATTTGCGCGACAGCTTGATGCGCTTTCCCGAGCGCAGGATATGGCCCTGGGCTTCTCGCTCGATGGAAATTGCGCTAATGTAGCGGCTGCGCTGGAGATTGCCAGGAAAAAGGGGCTACTGACGCTTGTCATGACAGGCGACAATGGTGGATTGCTGAAGGAGAGCAAGCTCGATTTCTGTTTCGTCGTCGAGTCGCGCGATCCATTTGTCATTCAGGAAACGCATGAAACGCTCTACCATGTCTTATGGGAACTGGTGCATATCTTCTTTGAACACGAAGGACTACTGACATGAGTAACGAGCAGCAAAAATTTCAAGACGCAGGCAGTTGCGAACTGGACGAGCAGGGGCATTGCATCACCTGTTCCGATGAGGCAAAGCCTGCCTGGGTGTTGAGTGTTGATGAGGCTATGGGAACAGCGTGTGTCTCGATCAATGAGACAGAGGTGGAGATTGATATTACGCTTGTGGATGATGTGGAGCCGGGCGATATTGTGCTGGTGCATGGAGGCGTAGCCATCTCGCGTTTGATTAAACACTTTGTAGGAGTAGCGGGTGAGGCAAGCGATGCATGATACCGAGGGGTCGGAGTACGACCGCCTGTTTTATCCTTTTCTCTTTGAAGGTGGGAAAGCAAGCATAGAAGATGTGCTGGCGCAGGTGCAGCACTCGACACTGGAAAAGTGTCGAGAGGTGATAGAACTGCGCCGCATGACCCTGGAATTTTCCCTTGAGCGCATTATCGCGGCGGGACAGGCGATGGCGACAGCTTTCGCTCAGGGAGCAACGCTGCTGGCCTTCGGCAATGGCGGAAGTACGACCGATGCGCAGGACATGGTAGCCGAACTGCTCACGCCGCCTTTCTCGCACTGGCAACCGTTGCCCGCCATTGCGCTCACTAATGATATCGCGGTCGTAACGGCGGTTGGGAACGATGTGGGCTTCGATAATATTTATGCCCGGCAGGTGATAGCCTTCGGTCGGCGCGGCGATATCGCGCTGGGGATTTCGACGAGCGGCAATTCGACGAACGTGCTGGTTGCGCTCGAACAGGCAAAAAAACAGGGGCTATTGACGGTTGGATTGACGGGATACGATGGCGGAAAGATGATGCGTTCGGCGGCGCTAGACTTTTGCATCAATTCGCCGAGCGACCATATTCCGCGTATTCAAGAGGCGCAGGCGACGGCTTATCACGCGCTGCTTGAGGTTATACATGCCGTGTTACAAGGAAAAGGAGAACGTCCATGAACATGAAGTATGTTGACGAATATCGCGATCCAGAACTGGCAAAGCGCATCGCGGGCGAGATAGCAAGGCTCAGTGGAGACCGCCCGCTCAAGTTTATGGAGGTGTGCGGCGGGCATACGCATACCATCTATAAGCATGGCATAGAGGACGTGCTGCCGCGCAATATCGACCTTGTTCATGGGCCGGGCTGTCCCGTCTGCGTGCTGCCAATGGGACGTATCGATGATGCCATCGCCATCGCTCGCATGGATAACGTGATCTTCACCACCTTTGGCGATATGATGCGCGTGCCAGGGTCGAAAGGCAGCCTGCTGGATGCAAAGGCCGAAGGGGCTGACGTGCGCTTTGTTTATTCGCCGCTCGACGCTTTCAAGCTGGCTCGCCAATATCCTGATAAGCAGGTCGTTTTCTTCGCCATCGGCTTTGAAACCACCGCGCCCTCGACCGCAGTGACGCTGCTTCGCGCAAAGGCCGAGGGACTGAAAAACTTCTCGGTGTTTTGCAATCACGTCACCATCATTCCCGCCATCAAGGCCATCCTCGACTCGCCTGACCTGCGGCTTGACGGCTTTATCGGCCCTGGACATGTGAGTATGGTGATTGGTATGCGGCCCTACAACTTCATTGCGCGTGACCATCATAAGCCCGTCGTTATCGCAGGTTTCGAGCCGCTTGATATCATCCAATCGGTCTACATGATTGTGAAACAAATTGACGAGGGACGAGCCGAGGTAGAAAACCAGTATTCGCGAGTGGTGCGACCCGAAGGCAATGTCAAGGCGCTGCTGGCAATGGCACAGACGATGGAATTGCGTCCTTTCTTTGAGTGGCGCGGACTGGGCTTCATCACACACAGCGCGTTGAAATTGCGCCCAGAGTTCGCGGATTGGGATGCCGAACTGCGCTTCGAGGTGCCAGGGTTGCGCGTTGCCGACCCGAAGGCTTGCCAGTGCGGTGAAGTGTTGAAGGGTGTTATCAAGCCCTGGGAGTGCAAGGTCTTTGGAACCGCCTGCACACCTGAGACGCCCATCGGCACCTGCATGGTCTCGCCCGAGGGAGCCTGCGCTGCCTACTTCAACTATGGTCGCTTCTCAATGGCATCCGAGCGAAATCGCCTGAATATCCTGCCAATGGCCAACGCGCAATAAATAAAAGAGGTGTGTTATGCCCGATAAGAACGAGCGCATCGACGACGTGCTGAGAAAAATCGAGCGCACAAGGCAGGCCCGTCGCCACAAGTTTTACCTGCGCGATGAGAAGATCACGCTCAGTCATGGCAGCGGCGGCAAATCCACGCACAACCTGATCGAAGGCGTTTTCGCCCCCGCCTTCTCGAATCCCCTGCTCGATGCGATGGAAGATGCGGCCACCTTTGGTCTGAACGGCACAGGCGAGCGATTGGCCTTCACCACAGATACCTATGTCGTGAGTCCGCTTTTCTTTCCAGGGGGCGACATCGGCAAGCTGGCGGTGCATGGCACAATCAACGACCTGGCGATGGCCGGAGCAACGCCGCTTTATCTCTCGGCAGGCTTTATCCTTGAAGAAGGCTTCCCTATCACTGACCTGCGTAAGATAGTTTCCTCAATGGCCTCTGCCGCGAAGGAGGCTGGCGTCTCCATTGTCACCGGAGACACAAAGGTTGTGCAGCGCGGCAAGGCCGATGGGCTATTCATCAACACGGCGGGCGTCGGAATTATTCGCGCTGCACAACCTTTGGGGCAGGCTTACATTCAACCGGGCGACCAGGTCTTATTAAGCGGCGCGGTCGGAGATCACGGTATCGCGATTATGCTGGCACGCGAGGCATTGGATATCGAAACCGACGTACAGAGTGATACCGCTCCGCTTCATACTCTGGTAGCTGCACTGCTTGAAGCAGCAGGCGATGGCGTGCATTGCCTCAAAGACCCGACACGCGGCGGCGTTGCCACAGCCTTGAATGAAATGGCGCTCGGCTCCGAAGTTTCTATCGGCCTGGATGAACACGCCATTCCCGTTCATAGTGGCGTGCGAGGGGCCTGCGAAATTCTCGGCCTTGATCCTCTTACCATCGCTAATGAAGGGAAATTGCTGGCAATCGTCGCACCAGATAAAGCAGAAGCAGCCCTGAATGCGATGCGACAGCATCCTCTGGGACGCGAAGCCGCCATCATCGGCAGGGTGCAGGCCGAACCGCCAGGGATGGTCTTCCTGCGCACCGATATTGGCGGCATGCGTGTGCTGGATATGCTGGTAGGCGACCCGCTACCGCGTATCTGTTAAATTGCATGCCTCCACCTGTCATCCTGAGCGCAGCGAAGAATCTGAGGTGGAACAGGCGCGCGAGGAGATTGTACATGGTAGTCTCAAGCTGCTTAGTACGCATGCTCTGATGAAAGCGCAAAGCCCTGACTACATTCGTGAAAGCCAGGACGAAGCAGTAGAGGTATGGGATATTACGCAAGAAAACGCGCCCTATCGCCTCAGAACGCTTCCAGGTCATTCGATCTGGGTCGGCGCGGTGGCATTTGGCGCACATGGCCTTTTAGCCAGCATCTCATATGGGGGAAAAGTGAAGCTATGGGAGGTAGAAAAAGGATACTCGCTTGAAACCTTTCAGGCGCAGGCAGGATGCCTCTGGTCATTGAGTTTTAGCCCCGGCGGGCGCAGTATCGCTGTTGGGGGAGATGATCTGGCCATCAAACAATGGAAGGTGGAAAGTGTTCAGGGTAAGGAAAGCGCCCGTTTTATCAGGAATTTTTTATGGGTACACCACGATGGCCTGGTCAGTAGCTTTCAATCATGACGGAACATTTCTGGCAATCGGTGGGCATAATCATAGCATTCAACTCTGGCCTGTTGAGGAACAAAGCCAATCTCGTATGCTGATATTAGAGGGAGGGCAGGTCTGGTCAGTAGCGTTCAGCCATAATAGCCAGTTACTGGCAAGCGGCGATGATAACGGCAATTTGGCGCTGTGGACTTCTGGTCTCCCGGTTCATCAGGATGTGACTATATCCCCATGACGACCACTCCTGCCCAGAAGAAAGGGTCTGCAAAAGGAAGTGCATCCGGGTCGCCATCAAGAGCCTCGCGTTGAATGTTGAGACGGGCTGCTGCATAACTCAGGCGCAGGCTGCGCAAAGTGGAATTGCCGCTTATCGGGTCATATTCAGCCAGGACACGGTTTGTTGCTTCCTCGCGCAGCCAGCGCTGGGCCCGAGCGAGGGCGCGAGCAGGCGGCCAGAGTCCCTGGGGATCAAGAAAGTAGTGCGCAAAGCGGGTCATGAGCAGATAGGTTGCGACATCATGAACAGGCCATAATGTGGCGATGACAGCAGCAGTTCCAGCCTGGAGAAAGGCAGCGGAAAGGCCTAACGCTTCGTTGGGAACGCGCTGGGTGTCGATAATCGATGTTTCACAGGCCGAAAGAACCAGCAGGCGCATGCCTTTGAGGCGAATATGTCCATCCAGGACTTCACCCAGATAGATGCTCCGTTCCCGTTCTGCAAGCCATTCAGAGCCAGCGAGGACAATGCGTGAATGGCGAGGATCGCCCACACGATACTGCCCATGCAGGGCTAGATGCGCATAATATGCCTTCTGGAGTTCATCGATAACGCGTTCGCGTGTCATCTCACCAGGCGGCAGGTAATGTATCAGGGTAGAGGGATAACCATGCTCCCTGGCGATTCGCTTGATAGTAGCCGCTTCAGCATGGGCAAACGGTAGATCAGCTCCCGGTGGATGTGGAGTAGGATTGCCTCCGATAAGCAGGGTGCGGCGCTCGCGGGAAAACCTGAGAATCCGTTCGCGGGCAACTTCCAGGCTGCGCGCCCCAGGTACGATGGTCACTTCCTCAAAAAGATCGCTCAAGCAGCGACAACGACCATCTGGTGTCGTAATCATAACCGAAGGCAGGGGAAACAGGCCAAGCCAGCTAAAAGGGATCAGCCTGACTTTACGCACGCCCTGCTGTAACAGCCGTTCGACCACTATATCAAGGCCCTTTTGTCCAAGTGTTTCGATGACTTCGTTCCATCGAATGAGTGGCGAGTCGTTATTCCTGATCTCGATAAGATCGAGCAGATCAAATTCTTGCAGTGCAGAGATATGTAAAGGAGTCGCAATTATCTCATGGGAAGGAGTGCGCGTCACAATAAGCGCCATCCCTCCGGTCTCAGCAAGCATAGATGCTGGAACAAGATAGACAAGTGCTTCGCCTGGCTCTTGCAGGGCCTGTGTGATGCCTTGCAAAGAGGGCCTGGGCGACATGAAATCAGCATTATCCAGTTCCCGGATACGCTCTCGCGCTTGAATGAAAGCGTGGTACGCTACGTTAATATTCCTTTGTGCGTTTGCAGTCAGGCCCTGTTCAAGTGCCTGAGCCTGGGCCTTGCGCCACTGGTCGCGGGCGAGGAGAAAGGCTCTCATGCGCTCTCGGGCTTCCCCCGGGGGAAGGTCCTGCATGCGAATCATATCCAATTCGAGAGCAACTCGCTGGCTTTGTGCGCGACCCTCTTCGAGCGCTACCGCGATTGCTTCCACATCCACAGGCTCAATATGGAGCAAAGCCCAGGCGTCAAGCACATAAATATCGAGCAGAGAAAACGCCGCGATGGTATCGATCTGGGCCTGGGGACTTGACGTTTTGGCCGTAAGGTCGCGCTGGACGGCACGCGCCTCTGACAGAGCATCGTGAACGCGGGACCACTGGCGCAATTTAGCGAAGACTCCGGCACGTATACTTTGTAAAGTGCGATAATTGGCCGGGGAGGTCTGACGGGTCAAAACCGACATCGCAGCCTCAGTATCAGCGAGAGCATGCGCTGCATCTTCGCTCTGTGTTGTGGAGGGAAGCGAGACAAGTTCGCTGTATAGGACGCCTCGATTCGTGATGGTGATAGCCCAATCATAGGGCCACTCCTGCTCTGCGAGGACATTGAGGGCGGAGTCGTAGTCAAAAATACCGAGGCGAAGATATTCTTCGCGTTTCCCTGAGAAAAAGCTTTGTGTCTGCACTCCATAGGTGAGGGCGCGTTCCCGTAGCGTGGATGCCCACTCACGAGGTGTTACGTCCCGCGAGAAAACGGTAAGTGCCTGGGTGAAATCGGAGAGCGCCTGCTCAAACAATACGTCTATCTCGCCGAACTGCACATATATTGATTCCTCGTCCTGAGTGAGGAGGCGGTTCATCAACGTGCGCATTCCTGCGCCACGCTGGCGAAAACCATACATCATGGCAAGCGAACGGCGGACCATGCCACGATTGACTAGTGTCTTCCCCCAATCGAGGGGGAAAGTAGCAGGTGATAAAACCTCAAGCGCAGCATTGCAGTCGGCCAGGGCAAGTTCAAAATTGTGCCTGCGATCACCGGAGAGCAACAACATATAGATTCCGGCCCGGTTCACCAGCGCCCGGGCGCGCTGATAATCTTGTCCAGCCTTCACGAACAGTTCAATCGCTTCGTTGCAACCGGCTAATGCATCCTGCAAATTTTGCGTGCGCTCACCAGCGATGCGTTGCAGATAGATATGGCTGCGATTCACCAGCACCTGCCCCGTCATGGAATAATCCTCTCTGGAGCGCAATTCCTCGAGCGCGTCTTGACAGTCTTTCAGCGCCAGCTCCAGGTTGCTGCGTCTGTCTCCTTCAATGCGTACCAGGTAAGCATGGGCGCGATTTGCCAGCGTAACGGCCCAGTCCTGAGGATAGGAGGCGCGTGTATATACGGTGAGTGCAAGATTGAAGTCCTGGATGGCCTGTTCAATATTTTCACGCGCCCTGCCTGAGATACGCTCCAGGTAGGCTATGCCGCGAACGATGAGCGCTCCAACCCAGAAATCTTCCATCGCGCGGGTTGAACGAGGCTGCGCTAACGCGATCACGGCGTTACAATCCTCGATAGCTCGCTCTATATGCACCCGGCGGTCGCCAACCTGATATTCCAGGAGCATCCTGGCACGATACATATGCAGAAAGATACACTGCATTTGCGTTGCCTCTGATTTAAGGACAGGGAGTGCCGCATCGAAATCAGCCAGAATGCCCTCAATATCCAGGTGTTCTTGTGCGTTTTGACCTCCCATTTCGATGCGAGCCATGGCGCGGGTAGCGCGTACCAACGCCCACTCGTAGGCCGTTTCCTGCGGCGAGAAGAAGTTCTCGATGGTATTGAAATCAGTAAAGGCCTGCCGCGCATGATATTCGCGTTCCGCCTGGATGAGTCGCCGTTGCGTATCATACGCAATCATGTTGAAGTGGATCACAGCGCGTGTAAAGATCAGTATGCCCCAGGCATTGGGCGAAATTTCCCGTGTGAACACGCTGAGCGCAGCTTCGCAATCCTCCAGGGCTTGCGGCAAATCTGCCTGTTGCGGATCGATGAGTGATGACGCAGCGCAATTCCAGCGCATGCCAGCTACCAGGTAGGGAGTTTGCAATGGATCGAGCAAGGCAGCAATATTTCGCGCTCCCTGCTCCATCTCGGAAAACCGCGATGAGCCAATGATATTACCTATTTGTGCGAGATAGGGCAGGATAGCCATCCTCTGCTCTGGAGTAAGACGGCTTAAATCCTGCGCCAGCAGCCTGAAAACCGGGTCGTTCAAATTCACCCGTTCAAAATCGCGTTGCGAGAAGGAAAAAGATGACCTCAACTCATCTTCCGCACCATGTGCATCGTTCTCCTGCGTATTCACAGATAAAGATTCAGTGGCTGAAGCGGTTGCCAGTGCAGGCGATGCTATCTCGCCGGAACGAACCATGTGGAGTAGCGTGGCAACCGCGCGCAGAGAATCTGCCTCCAATTCATTCTGGTCAGGTGCATGTGCTATCATATACAGGACCGCAAACATGGTGGGTGAGGTAAAGGTTACCTGTTGCTCCATAATACGGTGCTGCACTTCTTGCGTAGAGGACGCGAATGAGAGCATAAGTATAGCTTCCAGGGCAGGAAGTAGCTCGATGAAGTAACGATGCCAGGCCAGGTCGAGAGAGGTAGCCATTGCATCTTCCAGCAGCCGCAGGAGCATCGCAATATACTCAGCATATCCATCGCGGCGCTGCTGCTCTATTGCCTCGAGACGCCGTCGCAAGGCCCTGATAGCAGTGTTTGAAATCAGCCAATCCTGGTGTTCAAGCAGATAAGCGTGAAGCTGGTCTCGATCAACGAGCGCGAGCCAGTTGTCAATTATCGAGGCAAGCTGCTCATCGTCGGCAGGCTCAGTTCGTGCCGCAGCAGTCGCAGGCTCATTCTCCTTAAGCTGCTCTTGCGCCATACGTTCAACCAGGCGCGCAGCTTCACCCAATGCAGAGAAGGCAGCTCGTGCCGCTTGCTCATCCTTGAGTTCAACATAGATGAATGCCAGCCGGTAGTTGATATCACTAACCATGTGCTGCGCGGTCTCTTGGGTGTAGATGTCGAGGGCGGCACGATAGGCTTCTATGGCGCGGCGCAAATTCTTTTCGCGAGTGCCATACACCCGCTCGCAATAGGCAACAGCCAGGTTGAAATGAAGTGTGCCTGCATATTCCGGCTGCTCCGTGGGCGAAAGGATGGGCAGCGCGGCTTCAAAATCCGCAATCGCCTGTTCAAGCAATTCGGCCCGCTCTCCCTCTTTTCGATGTAGAAAGGTAAGACCGCGCCGCAGGTGCAAATAAGCCCCGAACGCCGGTTTCTCCTGCTGAGCCACGCACGAAAGAGCCTGTGTGTAGTTTTCGCAAGCCTGCTGAATGAATGTTTCATCGCCTGTTTCATCGTACAACTGCGTCTGGAGATCACCTGTTTCCTGGCAAAGGAGCGCGAAAACAGGCAAATGCTGTTCTGGTTTGAATGCAGCGCGAACCTGCTTAAGAAATGCTAACCAATCGGTTGCCACGAGTGGAAAAAGCAATGTGATATCCGTTTCCTCCGTGAGGAAAGCAAGACACTCAAACGCCTGCGCTATGTCATGTACACTGGCATACCTGAGTAAATAGAGGAAAAATCGCAGGTCTTCCACCACCGGGTCTTCTTCCTCGCTCAACGATTCGCGAAGCAGTGTCAGGTAGAGAACCGTCTGCGTATGCTGGGAAAGGAGAATACCTGCCTGCCTGGATACAAGTTCGTAAAAGCTATCCCCATCCTGCGCCTCCAAAAGAGATTGAAGCGCCTCGACTATGTCCCTGGATGAAAGTTCGGGGGGAAGAACCAACTGCTCAGGAAAAAACCAGGATAGCATAAGCGCATGCTCCATTTCTATTGTATTTAACTGGAATATAGTAAAAGATAAATTGAATTTTGGCAAGAGTGTAAAAACGATTTGAAAATTTTCTTGTATTACAACATCTTGTCTTATTTTTATTATGAAAGTGCCCAAATAAATAGGAAATTCTTCTGTAGGGACGTGATTCATCACGTCCACCTGCCTCAACGAGCCTGAGAAGCCGCCTGAAGGAATCACCAGCAATAGAGGAAGGGGCACAAGCGCGAGAACAAACCAATCATGCTGACCGAGTTCGGAGGAAGCAGCTATCAAGCCATGCCGGGAACACCCTGGTTCGAGTATAGAACGGTGAAAACTCCTGAAGACTTTCTCTCCAAATATCGCGAGTTGATAGATGCTATCCTGGATCGCCCTGCCATTGCAGGCTTCTGTTACACGGAGTTGACGGACACCGAGCAGGAGACAAACGGTTTGCTTATCGCGAACCGAAGCTCGATCCTGCTCTAGTGCGCAAAATAACAAAACGACCCTCTGTAGCAATAGCAGGTGATATCATTCAACAAATGCAAAAGGCACAGGATATTACTTCCTTTTCAGAAACGGGTTCTCAAACTTGATATGCAGGTACCTACTACATCCCCATCCTCGGCCTATACTGAATCGCCTCCGCCAGGTGATTAGCCGCCAGCATCTCACTGCCCGCCAGATCTGCTATCGAGCGGGCCAGCTTCAGCACTCTGTGATAGGCACGCGCCGACAGGTGTAACTGCTGTGTGGCGGCTTTTAGCAGCTTCTCACCAGCCGCATCGGTCTGACAGAACTCGCGCACCTCGTTTGGCCCCATTTCGGCATTGCAGGTCAGCTTCGTGCCTTTGAAGCGTTCCAACTGGCGCTCTCTGGCTGCCTGCACGCGCCTTCTTATGGTTTCCGAGGTCTCAACCTGCCGTTTGTCGGCCAGTTTCTCGTAATCGACACGCGGCACTTCGACATGGATATCGATGCGGTCTAGCAAGGGACCACTGATGCGCTTCTGGTAGCGGGCAATCGCCATCGCAGAGCAGGTACATTCCTTTACCGGGTCGCCATAATGGCCGCAGGGACAAGGATTCATGGCTGCTACCAGCATAAAGTTGGCGGGATAAGTAATTGTTCCCTGGGCGCGTGAGATCGTAACAACTTTGTCTTCGAGGGGTTGGCGCAGGACTTCGAGGACGTTTTGTCCAAATTCGGGCAATTCATCGAGAAACAAGACGCCCCTATGGGCAAGGCTAATCTCCCCAGGTCGGGGTAAACGCCCACCACCAACTAAACCCGCGTGGCTAATGGTATGGTGAGGAGCGCGAAATGGCCGTTGTAACAGCAGGGGCATGTCTGAGGGAAGCATGCCGCTTACACTGTATATCTTGGTCACTTCAAGAGACTCATCGATGACCATACGAGGCAAAATCGATGGCGTCGAACGGGCCAGCAACGTCTTGCCCGATCCAGGAGGGCCGCTCATGAGAATATTATGCCCGCCACTGGCCGCGACCTCCAGAGCGCGTTTGACATGCTCCTGGCCGCGCACTGCTGCCATATCGTGGCTATACACCATCGTTTCATGCACTTCCCAGAATTTGGGGTCGGGAATATATGGCTCGATCAGCTTTTCTCCGTTGAGATGCGCCACAAGCTGACCTAATGCCTGCACAGGATAAATATTCACGTCACGAATCAGCGCCGCCTCCACTGCATCATCCGCCGGGACAAAGACATGCTTGACGTGCTTCTCGCTCGCCAGCGCAACCATCGGCAAAATACCGTTGGTATGGCGTACCGCCCCATCCAGCGATAATTCCCCCAGAAATAGAGATTGTTCAATGCTTGCATCCTGGTTAATCTGTTCCGATGCTAACAATATTCCTATGGCTATAGGAAGATCATAGGCAGGACCTTCTTTCCGTAAATCTGCCGGGGCCAGATTGACCGTGATACGTCTCATAGGAAATAAGCAGCCACTATTCTTGATCGCAGAACGCACTCGTTCGCGGGACTCGTTTACAGCGGCATCGGGGAGACCAACGATGGTAAATGCTTGCAGGCCATTGGAGATATCAATTTCTACTTCGACCAGCGCTCCATCCAGTCCGATCACTGCGCAGCTTTGTACCTTTGCCAACATGAGCGCCAAACCTCCTCAACAAATATGTGCTGCATTATGCATGAGTCTGGCAAAAAATGCAAGATATCGCTCTAGAAGTACACCAACAGGTGATACAATTGAGAAAATAACTATGAACTAAACAAGGAACAATGGCATGAGCATCAACTTCCAGCAGATATCCGGTGAAGACTTTTGTTACCTGACGACAGTTGGCCGCGTTACCGGTCGCCCGCACACAATTGAAATCTGGTTTGCTATAGACAAGCAAACTCTCTACATGCTTTCAGGTGGAAGAGAGCAGGCGGACTGGGTAAAAAATATCCTGCGCAATCCGGCTGTCACAATCAAAATCCGAGATATGATGTTTGAAAGACAGGCCCGGCAGGTAAACGATGCTCAGGAAGACGCGCTGGCGCGTCGGCTGCTTGTAGAAAAATACGCCGATGCCGAAGACGACCTTGAGGAATGGGGACGCACATCCCTTCCTATTGCCGTTGATCTTCAAGCATAAGCTTCGCTACTGTTTCAGGAAGCCTACTTAATCCTGACCTTTGCCAGACTCGGCACCAGTGCCAGAATCACCAGTGTTGCCACAATACAGACCGCTCCACCGCTTACTACCGAAACCAGGGGCGTAAACAGGCCTGCAACCAGCCCTGACTCGAACTGACCAAGCATAGGGCCGCCAACCACAAACATGGCATTGACCGCGCTGATGCGCCCGCGAAATTCATCGGGCGTTGACATCTGAACAACAATGCCGCGTAAAATCATGCTCACCATATCAGCAGCTCCCGAGCCAGCCAGGAACAGCACGCCCAGCCAGAGCGGCGAGGGAAAGAATCCGAAGGCGATGATACATAATCCCCAGACAATAATTGCCAGCGCAACACCCAATCCCTGTCGCCTGACTCGCGCAATAAGACCGGTGAATGGAGCCAGTACAACCGCACCTATCGGTGTCGCGGCCTGAAGAATACCCAGGCCTTGCGGTCCCACATGCAGGATATCCGAGGCATAAATGGGAAGCAGGGCGCGTGGCGAACCAAAGAACGTGGCGCAGAAATCCAGAGAGAGAACAGCCAGAATGATAGGATGAGCGCGCAGAAATTGCATGCCGTCGGCCAGCGCTCCAAAGCCCCCCTTCGGGCGTTTCTCCGCCGGAATACGCGGCACTACTATGAGCAGCAGCGAACCGATTACCACAAAATACGAGATCACATCGCACCAGTAGGTATTCGCCACACCGATCCAGGCTATGGCGAATCCACCGGCAGTCGGGCCAATGATAAATGTCAATTGCATCATCACGCTGTTCAGCGATAAGGCATTCGCCATCTCTTCGCGCTTCACCAGGCTGGGTACAATGGCCTGCCGCGTGGGAAATTCAAAGGCTGAAACGCTGGCGGCGACCAGCACCACCGCGTAGATGATGAAAAGGTTGATGACATGAAAGATGGTGCAGAGCGCCAGAATGGTTGATGTTGAAGCCAGCACAATCTCGATAATCAGCAGGAGCTTGCGCCGGTCAATCATATCGGCAAGCACACCACCCACCAGTGAGAAGATCAGGCGCGGAATGGCCTGCATCAGGCCTATCAGGCCAAGCGCAACAGCGTTATTAGTGAGGAGAAACACCTGCCACGCGACAGCAACCACCTGCATCTGCGTGCCCGTTGAGGAAATCATCTGCCCCCAGAAGAGCAGCGCATAGTTGCGATTGCGCAAAACTCGCCAGGGGCCTGACGAACGCATGGGACGTTCTGTTTCTTGTGTTGCCTCCGCAACAGGTGGGACGGGTTGAGTGAGCGCAGTATCCTTTTGTGGGTCGGTCTTCATGCAAATAAATCCAGTGAGAAAAAAATATGGTACTGGTAAAAGTATACCATATCGTTTTCTGAAACAATGCGAGTGTAGGGAAGCCGTTGAGGACGGCAGCCACTCATCGAGTAGGGGAAACGGCAGCCACCCGCAAGGGGATAGCTCTACAATAGGAACAGCCCTGTAGAGCCATCCCCTTGCGGGTGGCTGCCGTCCTCAACGGCTTCCCTTACTCGATCAAGCCTATAAATACGTTTCCTTGTCTCCTCTATCGCCTCACTTACATTCGACACAATGATGGATCCCGCTCTTAATAGTTCGCGCAGCAGTTGCACACCCTCGCCGCCTGTATAGTCACGTTGGACAATACCCGTTTGACCCAAAAGCCTTTCCTCGCCTTCTGTATCTATAGCATTGACTGCGTCAGGAACAAACAGCAGCACAGCAACGCCGCGCCGCACCGCGACCACCGCCTCACGCAGCAATGAAATATTGCCCGGCCCAACCGGCATAGGACAGATAATCAATACTGCTACCTGTTCGAGTGAGTGACGTACCTTTTCCAGCGTTCGAGGAGAAATGGTGGTAAATGGCTGCTCGGTAATCACCTCGCGTGCCAGTCGCAGGGCAAGCGCGTGATCGCTATCGCCAATATTCAATGCGCCGATGCTAAAGGGAATCTGCGCATCGGCTAATGCGCGCATCAGCAACTCGCCCGAACCTCCTCCTGCCAGCACGTGAACCTTCGGCAAAGCCTTCTCTAATGGCGGCTCAGGCGCTTGCTCCTCACCGGGGGGCAGAACGCTGAGATGCGCCGCGCCGCGCAGGATGCCCACCTGCACCTGCACGCCATATACTCGTTGCAGCAAACCCGGCTCAAGCACCTCGGCGGGTCCGGCGTCAGCTACGATGCCACGTTGAAAGAGCAGCAGGCGAGGAAAATAACGAGCAGCAAGGTTCAGGTCGTGCATAGCAGCAATAACGGTTATGCCTGTCTCGTGATTGAGGTGCTGCACCAGTTCCAGTATCTCAATCTGATAGCGGATATCCAGGTGAGAGGTTGGCTCATCCAACAAAAGCAACACTGGCTGCTGGGCAAGCGCCATTGCGACCAGCACGCGCTGGCGTTCTCCTCCGCTCAGTTCGTTGAAAATGCGCGGCCCTAACGAAGTAATATCTGCCGCCGCCATCGCCTGCTGTACCGCAAGCGAATCTTGCTTCGTAAAGGTTCCCAGCAGGTTGACATACGGCGTGCGTCCGAGACGAACCATCTGTTCGACGGTAAAGGCAAAGGGCATGTGCAGTTCCTGCGGCACAAAGGCGATGCGCCGGGCTACTTCGCGTCTTCCCCAGGCCATCACATCGCGGCCTTCCAGGAGAATTGTCCCTTGCTGTGGACGCAATACGCCGCTGAGCAGCCTCAGCAGAGTCGTTTTACCCGAACCGTTCGGCCCCAGCAAACCGACCATTTCTTCCCGCTCAACCTGCATCTGCACGTCATAGAAGAGCGGATGCGAAGTATAGCCGAAAGCTAACTTCTGCACCTGCAATAGAGGGCTTTGGTAAGGCTCAGATTGGAATTTAGAAGTATCGTTCGCTTTCTCTACCATCGATACGTTCGCTTGCTGTTCCGAAGCAGGAACAAGAAAAATGGCGCGCCAATCAGCGCGGTAAATACACCTACAGGCAGAATCGTCGGCGCAATGACTGTGCGCGCCAATAGATCGGCCAGAATCAAAAATATAGCTCCTGCAAGCGCAGACGCGGGTAGGAGTACGCGATGGCCCGGCCCAAGAAGCAGGCGCATGGCATGCGGTATAATCAATCCGACAAAGCCGATCAGGCCACTGATGGAAACGGCAGAGGCCGTCAGAAGCGAACCGACCACAATTACCAGCAGCTTATAGCGCTCCACATGCAGCCCCAGGTGTGCCGCGCCCTCTTCTCCCAAACCGAACGCATCGAGTACGCCTGCAAGTAGCCATGAGAGGCCAATGCTCACCAGCACAATGATGCTTACCACTATTACCGGAAACCAACCTACGACTGATACGCCGCCGGAGAGCCAGTTAAACAGGGCTTGCAGGCTGAATTGTGCGTGTGGCATAAGCGTCAAAATCAACGTTTGTAAAGCCACCAGTACAGCATTAATTACCACACCCGCGAGCAGCAGCGTAACAACGGGCGTTTGCCCTCCAACACGGGCTATGGCATAGACAAACAACACGGTCAGCATGGCTCCGCTAAAGGCCAGTACTGGTGTCAAAGGAAAATAGGAACCATAAAACGTATCGAACGGCAAAACGAAAGCAATAGCTGCTCCCAAAGCCGCTCCCGACGAGGTACCAATCAAATAAGGGTCGGCGAGAGGATTGCGGAGCATCCCCTGAAACAGCACACCAGCGACAGAGAGGGCCGCGCCAACCAGCGCGGCCCCCAGCACTCCCGGCAGGCGAAGTTGCAACACGATCAACTCATCGCTCAAGTCCCACTGGCGCGCAAAATGAAACAGGCCAGTGCCGTTCAATAGTATCTTCCCAATGGTCAGGATGGGAATAGCAGTCGCGCCAAAGCTGACGGCCAGTAATATAGCCGCCAGCAGCAGGCCACACAACAGAACCAGCACAAGTGATACCGGTAAAGCGCGCGTTTTCCAGAACTTCAGCAAGATTTTTCGTGTTGCCACTCTCGTTTGCCTCAAACAACCTACGCTGTACAATAGGTAGGCAAAGGTCCGCTAAATTTATCAGGATGAATCACCTGGGCAATGCAGCGCAGACCCTCGACCAGGCGCGGCCCAGGACGCCCAATCAGGCTTGCATTCAAGTGGTAGACGTGATGCATCTGCAAGGCTGCAATACTGCCCCAGTTCGGGCGCTTATAAACTGCGTTCACGTTGCCGCCGTATTGTGGGTCTTCGGTCAGGAAGATATACTGCGGGTTCGCGCTGATGATAGCTTCATCCGTCACCTGGGGGAAGCCGCCATTGCTGCTGTTATCGTGAAAGACATCGATACCATTGGCATCCTGCAAAAGCTCGTCGCCAAAGGAGCTGCCGCCAAAGACATAGGGTTTGCCCGGCGTGCTGTCATCAAGCTCGATCATCACTTTCGGCGCGGTTGAGCCAGCCACAGCGCTTTTCACCTGGTTGATTTGCTGCTGAAGCTGGTTGACCACAACGTTCGCGGTACTCTGTGTAAAGGTCAGGCGACCCACCACGAGTATCTCATGGAGAATGCCGGTCAGATTGGTTGAGGGCAGATCAACGACATGCAGGCCCAGGCTGGTAAGCTGCGAATCGTACTGCTTGGTATCCTGACCATAGCTCAAGACAAGGTCGGGCTTGAGTTGCACAATCTGCTCGACGTTGTACTTACCGTTGACATCGGAGACCTTTGTCAGTTTGGTCAGGTCGGCGGGATAGTCGGTATAGTAATCAACTCCTACCACCCTGGCATCCAGGTGCAATGCGCCAAGTATTTCGCTGGTACTCGGCACCAGCGAGACGATACGCTGCGGTGCAGTCGAGGGAAAGGTAATCGGAGTGCCATAGGCATCCAGCGCCTGTGTAGGTGTGGCAGTTGGGGCTGGAGTCGAACTGCCCGTGTTTGACCCTCCTCCACATGCTGACAAGAGCAGGGCAAATAACAATAACAACAAAAAACGGGTTGAGATGACATGGGAACGCATCTTGCAAACCTCCAAGAGTAAAAAATTTCCGCTGTCACCTCGCGTGGGATGGAGATCAACCAGAAGACAGGAGTGAAGATGCTACTTCACAGGAGCTTTGCATGTCTCGGTAGCTCGCTTCCTCTAACGCGAAGGAACATGAGCAGAGATCATCGGGCAGGTCTCCTGGCTTCTGGCTCGTAACGTTCCCCTGCTGGCCTTCCCATCCATAGTGGACAGTGGCACTTCAAGCAGGGAGACTCGCCAGTTACAGTAGCGCGTCTGCGCCGGTATCTCACCGGCTTCCCTATTCTGCCGCTTGCGCCAATTTTGTCAAAAAGGCGCTTTCGGCCACCCGATGATAACTTCCATTTCGTATTAAGAGTATATGCATACGCAAAAGTGCATGTCAACCCAGCTATGAGAAAAGGTGTCCGTCAATTTTTTGCGGTCCGTGAGGGCTGGAAGACACTTGCAAGGGGATGTCTCTACCCGTTCAAGCTCAGTGTAGAGAGACATCCCCTTGCAAGTGTCTTCCGAGACCTCTCTCCTGAAAAACTGACCTTCTGTACAGTTGACAAGAAGCGCGGAGAGGATGATACTACAGAATAAGTTGAAAAACGAGCAAGCACAGCTTTCTACTGATATATGACCGAAGGATTTTATGTTAAATGACCATCGACAAAGATTTTTTTCGACAGGTGATGGGTCGATTCGTCACAGGCGTCACAGTGGTGACAACGGCGACTGACGAGGGGTTGTCTGGTATCACCGTCAATTCGTTCACCTCTGTTTCCCTCGACCCACCCCTGGTACTGATCTGCGTTGATTTGCGCAGTCATACCTTGCCCTTTTTGCGCAAAAGCGGCAAATTCGCGGTAAACATCCTTGGTAGCGATCAGGAAGCCCTTTCGCGCTGCTTCGCCACCACCTCTGACGAGCGCTACCTGCATTTTTGTCACGCGACCTATACGACTGCAGCCACAGGCGCGCCCATTCTTGACGGCATGCTGGCCTTCATCGATGCTCGTATCGTAGCCGAATATCCAGGCGGAGACCATGCTATTTTTGTAGGTGAAGTGGTAGCGATGGGCACAAATGGACAGACAAACTTCGCGAACGAGGTGGATGCGCTCCACAGCACGCTTCCCACAAACCACGAGAACGGCAGCAGTAGCGGTCAGAACACTTCCAGTAAGAAATCAAAAATGCCCCTGGCCTATTATCGCGGCCAGTACCGGCACCTGGCGAAGGATTACCAGCGCCCTAGTCTCGCAGCCTATTATGACGAAGATTTTGAATAATCGCGAGGAAATTCAACTACTTTCTCTAGAAGAGCGGAAGAAAGCCCTTATCCAGCTTCAACAGCGCATTCTGGCCTGTCGTCTCTGTGAGCAGCATGGCTATATTCCGGTGGCTCGCCCCCTCGTGAGCGGAGATATCAGGAACCGCATTCTTGTGATTGGGCAGGCTCCCGGTCATCGCTCGGTTGCCAAAGGACGCTCCTTCAGCGGGCCAGGTGGCAGCGTACTTCAGAAATGGTTGGAGCAGGCAGGATTTCCACCCGGCTACCTGCACGCGCATGTCTATCTCAGTTCGCTCACGCGCTGCGATCCGGGGCGAAGCCCACATGGAAATGGAGATCGGCGTCCTTCGCCATCAGAAGTCGCGCTTTGTAGCCCCTACTTAGAGGCGGAGCTGCGCCTGCTGCAGCCAAAGGTTGTGCTGCTCGTCGGTTCAATGGCAATTGAAACATTTCTAGGGAAAGCAAGGCTCGAAGAGATTATCGGCACCTATACAGAAAGGGATGGCATGTTTTTTCTGCCTCTGCCACATCCATCGGGCGTCAGTCGCTGGCTGCTCGATCCAGCGCACAAAGAGTTGCACTACAAAGCGCTGGCTATTCTTTCTGAATGGCGTGAGACCTATAATCTATAAGAAAGCTGGCCTTATCTTTCTTCAGCTTTCCTCCGCATCTGATGCTCGTGTACGCCTTTTTTCAAAGTGCCCAGAGCAAGGGTGGCGCAGGTTGGGCGTGTCATTACCAGTTCGCGGCCCAACTGATCCATCAGGTCTTCAAAGCTGAGATTCTCGATCTCCTCCTCGGTCATACCCTGCACCAGTTCGGTGACATAGGATGCAGCGGCCTTGCTGATGGTACACCCTTCGCCCTCCCAGCTTACGGCCTCCACTCTGCCATCTTTATCAAAGCGGGCGTGCATGGTAATAATATCGGCGCAACCAGGATTGCCACCTTTCAAACTGACATCGGCGTGTTCGAGAGGCCCGTAATTGCGCGGGTTCTCATAGTGATCTAACAGAAATTCAATAGCTTCTTGACGGTCCATAGAATGATTTCTACCTCTTAGAAACATAGTAAGGGCGCGATCATCGCATCTCTCTAGAAACACGATACCACGCCCCTGTGGCGATACGCAATAAACTGTACAGGAAGTTACTTCTCGATGGGCGCGCGCACCAGGTTGCCCCACTCCGTCCAGGAGCCATCGTAGTTGCGTACCTGCGGATAGCCGAGCAGATAGTGCAGGACAAACCATGTATGCGCCGAACGTTCGCCAATGCGGCAGTAGGAAATGACATCCTTATCGGGTGTAATATCCTCGCCCTCGTAAATCTGGCGCAGTTCCTTTGCCGACTTGAAGGTGCCATCAGGGTTGGCCGCAGTTGCCCAGGGAATGTTTTTGGCGGTCGGAATATGGCCACCACGCTGCGCGCCTTCCTGCGGATAGTTGACCATGTGGAGCAGTTCGCCGGTATATTCCTGCGGCGAGCGCACGTCGATCAGGCGGCGATTGGAGTCCTTCAGCCCATTCAGCACATCTTCGCGATAGGCCCGAATCGACTCGTCGCGTGGCGGAGCGTGGAAGTCTGTCTGCTCGTAATGAGGAACGTCCTTGTCCAGCGGGCGGCCCTCAGCCTCCCATTTCTGGCGGCCACCATTCATGATCTTCATATTGGTCAGGCCATACATGCTGAACAGCCAGAAGGCGTAGCAGGCATACCAGTTGTTCTTATCACCATAGAGTACAATCGTGGTGTCTTTGGTGATGCCCCAGCGGCTCATCAGCTTCTCGAAAGCCTGCTGATCGATGAAGTCACGTGTTACGGGGTCCTGTACGTCCACGTGCCAGTCGAGCTTGACCGCGCCAGGAATATGACCCACTTCATAGAGCAATACATCTTCATCAGCCTCGATCAGGCGTACATTGGGGTCATTCAAATGATCGGCAACCCAGCTTGTCTCTACCAGCACTTCGGGATGGGCATATCCTGAAGTAGCGCTCTTTGCCGAGGTTGTGGTTTCTGTCCCTGACATTCGCAAATACCTCCCTAGACCAGTTATGTTTTTCATCACAGACCTGCTTCATAGTTACAGGTTTGTAGGAAGTCTCCGGGCAATGCATGGCGCATTGTCTATAATTGATAACAAAGTAGATCAACTTTGTTATCCAGTCTATATTCTACCTCGCAGGTCGGAATTAAACAAGTGTTTTGGCATTAAAATTCCAGAAAAGCCTTCAAACGCTCTGCCAATCCAGTATTTCGCTGCGCCACTCGATCATTTCGGATGGCAATCTCCAGGGCGCGATGCTGTCCAATCAACACACAGAGGCGTTTTGCTCGCGTGATGGCGGTATACAGCAGGTTCCTCTGTAAAAGCATAGTGTGTTCGCGGGTCAAGGGCAAGATGACGGCGGGATATTCGCTGCCCTGGCTTTTATGCACAGTCACGGCATAGGCCAGCACCAGTTCGTCCAGTTCGTGAAAGTCGTAGCTGACGAGCATTGGCCCGGTCTCTTCAAGAAACTCGACTTTCACGACAGCATCCTCGCGATTGATGGCGCGAATCCAACCCACGTCGCCGTTGAAAACGCCCTTATCATAGTTGTTGCGCACCTGCATCACTTTATCGCCCGCACGAAAAACATGCCCACCCCATTCTACGGAAATAGCCGTGTTGGGATTGAGCCGCGCCTGCAACTCTTCATTCAGGCTGTGGACGCCGAGCGGGCCGCGATACATAGGTGACAGCACCTGTATATCGGTCATGGCGTTGAGGTGATAGTGTTGCGGAATGCGCTTCTGCACAAGCTCCAGGAGAAACCTCTGCGCCCGTACCGGTTCATCGATGGTGACAAAAATAAAGTCCGTGTCTTTATCGCGCTGCAAGTCGGGCATCTGCCCCGCGTTGATGCGGTGTGCGTTCACCACGATCTTACTTTGCTGTGCCTGCCGGAACAGGTCGGTCAGGCGCACAGTTGGGATGGCTTCGCTGCGCAACAGGTCGCGTAGCACGTTTCCCGGACCCACGGGTGGAAGCTGATCTGCGTCACCAACCAGCAACAAATGTGCCTCGGGTGGCAAAGCCTTGAGCAGGTGATAAAAGAGTAAAATATCAACCATCGAAAATTCATCAACGATCACAAACTGGTAGGGCAGCGGGTTGGTCTCGTTGCGCTGGTAAGTATTATCGTGCGGCACGTATTCCAGCAGGCGATGCAGCGTTTTCGCCTGAAAGCCAACTGCGCCTGTGGCCTCAGTAAGTCTTTTAGCGGCCCGGCCAGTCGGAGCAGCAAGCGCGACATCGACCTTGCGTTTGCGCAACATCATCAGCAGAGCGCGAATCGAGGTCGATTTACCCGTTCCAGGCCCGCCGGTCAAAATGCTCACCTTCTGCTTGTAGGCCATCTGCACCGCCTCGCGCTGCTTTTCCGTCAGCACCATCTTGCGCTGTTGAGCCAGATAATCAAATACAGCATCCCAATACTGCTGGCTGACCGGGGGTAGCTGGCTTTTTGCGCGCATCAACTGGCGCAGCAGCCGCGCCGAGCCTTGTTCAGCGTGCCAGAACGGGCCAAAATAGATTCGCGAACAGGCTTCTGTTTCCTCGCTCTCTTCAAAAAATAATTCCTCAGCCTTCGATACTGTGTCGGTTAATGGAGGCTCGACAAATATATCGCGCTCGCCTTTCAACTGTTCCAATGCTTCGCTGAGTAAAGCTCGGGGGGCTTGCAGCATTTCAGAGGCACGCTGCAACAACTCGTTTTCTGGCAAAAAGCAATGTCCGTCCTCGTTCGCGGCCTGCGTCAGCACATATCTCAGACCAGCAGCCAGGCGCGGACTACTATCACGCGGCAGACCAAGCTTGACTGCAATCTCATCGGCAGTGCGAAAACCAATGCCCATCACATCCTGGGCCATTTGATAAGGGTTTTCGCGAATCACCTTGATCGATTCCTGCCCATACTGCTTATAGATGCGCGTGGCAAGGTTGATGGAGACCTCGTGCGATTGCAAAAAGAGGTGCAGTTCTTTCACCTCGTTCTGCTCGGTCCAGGATTGAATGATCTGCTGGCGGTCTTTGGCGCTTATGCCTTTAACCTCGCTTAAACGTTCCGGCTGTTGCTCGATAATGGCAAGCGTCTGCTCTCCGAAATGGGCAACGATGCGCTCGGCTTTCTTCGGCCCAATCCCCTTAATCAGGCCCGAACTGAGGTAGCGAACGATGCCTTCGGGCGAGGCTGGCAGGCGCTGCACAAAATGGTTGACACGCAACTGCCGCCCGTATTTGGGGTCTTTCTCCCACTCCCCCTCAACCGAGAGCAGTTCTCCGACATGCACACCGGGCATTGTGCCTACTATAGTCGTCAGATCATCACGAAACAGCCGCCCGTTATCATTGGTACGAAAGCGCGCAACCGTGTACTGGTTCTCTTCATTACGAAATACAATGCTCTCTACTGAGCCTTCAAGTTTTGGCATAGTTTCTTATTCTCTTGCACTGCTTCCAGATAGGAAATATCCCATGCTATCTTAGCATAGTTTCTTTGGAAACGTCGAGCAATGCCCATCTACTATTAAATCAGAGCTAAATAGTGTATAATAATAGCAATCATTTAAAAAAGGAAAAGGATGATCGAATGGCATCTTTCAATTCAGGCAATGACCCGAAAGCTCGCGTCCAGGACTATTTCTCACGCACTGCCGAAAGCTATGTCACCAGTTTTTCACATAAAGAGGGGAGCGATCTCAAGCGCTTGATTGAACTGGGTGAATGGCAACCTGACTTTCTAGCTCTCGACGTAGCAACAGGGGGCGGGCATACAGCACTGGCTGTCGCGCGGCATGTAGCTCACGTTATAGTAACAGACCTGACGCCGCGCATGCTCGAAAAAGCGCGTGAAAACTTGCTTTCGCATGGTGTCACGAATGCCACCTTCAAGGTGGCGGACGCGGAACACCTGCCTTTCCCAGATGGAACGTTTGATCGCGTCACCTGCCGCATCGCGCCGCACCACTTTCCCAACGTTTTTCAGTTCATGCACGAAGTAGCGTGTGTTTTGAAACCGGGAGGCATTTTCTTGCTGATCGATTGCATGGCTCCGAGCGACCCCAAACTTGATCGCTTTGATAATCAGATCGAAATATGGCGCGACTCGTCTCATGTCCGTTCCTTAACCTATGTAGAGTGGGAGCAGCTCGTTACTGAGGCTAGACTTACTATCGAACATGTCGAATTTTTCCGTAAAACTCATGACTTTGACGACTGGACAAGACGCTCGCAGATGCCCGCTGAGGAAAAAGTCGCGCTCGAACGGTTTATTCTAGAAAGCGACGCAGAGACCCAGCGCTACTTCGAGATTCAACGCAAAGCTGATGGTCATCTCGCAAGCTTTACCAATGACTACCTCCTGGTAAAAAGTCGCAAAGCAGCATTCTAAAACAAGCTGTTTGATTTGTCGAAATAGAATAGTAGAGTACAATGAATAAAAGCAAACGTTATTTCCAGCAAGAACACAGATTTGGAATATCCTTGACAATACAGGTAGCTTAGTATATACTCAAAAGTAACAATGGTTACAAATGCATAAAAGTAAGGTGAAGAGGGGAAAGCTCAGCAGAGGAGCAAAGAAGATGGGTTCAACAAGCACAACACACTTCCCGGTTTCTGGCAATCTTGAGCAAACTTTATCGAATCGGTTGCGCGGTGTTTTGCGTCCGGTTCAGAAAGCACAACCAATGTCAGTCACCGACTTATTACAACAGCTTGAGGAAGCGACTACACCGCACCAGTTAACGCGGTTAGTTAACCACTTTCAGAGTAAAATCTGGAAGCTTCCTCAGCAGGAACAAACGCGGCTTCGAGAGCAATTAGCTGATGTACTTTCTCTTCATCTCCGACGCTCTGCTGATGCTTCGATGCGGTTTGAAGCTGTTGGATGGCTGCGTCTACTGGTACAGGCAGGCTATCTCCCGCAACCCGGACCGGTGTTTGTGACGATTGTTACAGCAGCTACGCATGTTTCCACCATTTCAACAGAAACAGGCAGAAAGGAACTGGCGGCCTATCTCAAAATGCTCTACGATTGCTTCTGGCCTTTCCGCTATCCCTACGCGGCCTACACCTGGGAGAAGTTTCCTCCCAATGACATATTCTATCCTCTCGCGCCTCTATTCGAACAACACATTCCCTATATTGAAGAACTACTTATCAGCATCTTTGCCGAGCTTCCCACACTGAGAGACGCTGAGATTGAACCCTATCTACTGCCGGTTGCACTACGGTGGGCAAACCATGTTGAGAGCGAGTACCGGCAGCGAATCGCCCCTTTGCTTGCGCGTATGAGTTCCAGCGAAGCACATATGGCCCTGGCTCATCTGATGCAAGATGTCGATCCGCTTGTGCGAGCCAGCGCAAACCGGGCGGCTGAAAGCGTCAAACAGGCGTAACCATCTCTTCCTACAGACAGGAAGATGGCATTATGCGCTCATTTCCAAACGGTGCCGTTGGGCTTTGCGCCAGCGCACCTGCCACCAGATAAAAAAGCACAGCAGGGGCAATGGTACCAGTCCGATGAGCCATCCAAGCCAGAGGGGAATGGCGGGCGGACCTTCAACAGCAATAGGAACATCGCCAATTACAGAACCTGAGGAACCAGTTACCCGCAAATGGAGGAGCCACGAGCCGCGTACAGGCGGAGTGACATTGACATCGGAGATGGCGCTATTTTCACTATCTAGCATAATGACGACAGGGACGATATTACCATCTGTACCGGGCGCAGGCTTCAAAACAGCCTGGGAAAACTGTAAGCGTTCCCCCGGCCTACTCGATTCGATGGTCATACTGAGCGCCTGCCCGGCACGTGGCAGGCTATAATAGCTCAACAACAGATCGTAGGGCCCAATCCGCGCATTTTGAGTAGCAAGCGGAGAAGCGCCGCCAGCCGTCAAAGCGATAAGCAGATACGCAAGCAGGCACAACAATAACGATAAGCGTCTCACCAACGATGCCCTCTTATAAAAAATATCGGTTCAAACTTTCTGACAGCTATTGTGTCCCAGGTGGTGTACCATGTCAAGCAGTTCTCGAGTGAACTCTATGGACAGAATAACCACCTTTTTCATCAAGGATTCAGAAAACTGGTCGCTAGAATAATTGTTATTGTATCCCATATAGGGTATAATACTCATGTCTTCTGTAAGACTTTGAGTTTTTAAAGGGGGCAACTTTTCTGGGGCTAGCGTATTTTGTCACTACAATGCCAATTGGGCAACCTTCTCTGGGGGAGAGGGAACACGTACATGACGAGTAAAGTGACCTATCGACAGCAGTTTACGCGCTGTGGAAAACAACGGTGCCGTAAATGTAAGGAAGGTGCGGGTCATGGCCCGTATTGGTATGCCTATTGGAGCGAAAATGGGCGTACTGTAAGCAAATATATTGGCATCCAGCCACCGGAAGACGCGCAAATTGAAGCCGAGATGCCATCATCCCTCGCCGTGACTAACCAGGGGGCTATGCAAGTCTCAACAAGCGAGCCACTGGACAAATCCCTTACCAGATCAAATACAGACGGCACGGAAAACAACGTACAAACATTGACGCCGGGGGCGGGCAACAGTGAAAGCGGCCAGATATTACGTATCTACCTGCTCGGTCAATTCCGGGTCGAGCGCAGAAGTGGCGATTCCTGGCAAACCGTGACCAATCGCACGTGGCATCGTCGTCGCGCTCGTGCGCTGCTGGGTCTTCTCTTGAGCAATCCAGGTCGCCGGTTAGGCAGGGAACAGGCAATGGATGCGCTGTGGCCCGACCTCGACATCGAAACAGCAGCCAATCGACTCAATGGTGCGGTCCACGAGGTACGTCAGATACTCGAACCGGAAATCACCCGACCGGCGGCCTCACGATTGTTGCGCCTGGAACGAGATGTCTTGATTCTGGCCGATGCCAGCCTGATCTGGGTCGATGCAGAAGCCTTTGAAAACCTGCTCAACAAGGCCAATCTGGCTACCGACCCGGAACAAGTCGAGCAAATGCTCGAGGAAGCTGCGCGCCTGTACGGCGGCGACTATCTGCTTGAAGAGCTTTATTCTGAATGGGCAACTCCGCGCCGTGAGGCATTGCGGCGGGGCTGGATGGGTTTGCTCCTGCGCCTGGCCGATTTGCGCGCCACTCGCGGTGCCTTGACCAGCGCAATCGAACCACTTGACCGCCTGCTCGCCACCGATCCAACGCATGAAACGGCGGTACGCAGGCTGATGGTGCTGCTCACTCAACTTGACCGGCGCGGCGAGGCGCTGCGAGCTTACAAACGTCTGGCAACTATTCTCAAGCGCGATTACGAAACCGACCCTTTGCCTGAAACGACTGAATTATATGATGCGCTTCGTAAGGGAACATTTCAGGTGCCTCAATCCCCCTCTCTCCCTGTATCTGCGCCCAAACCAGCAGAAAAATCACAGGCGACTTCATCTAACGCAGCAGGAACCGGGGAAAAGCATTTTCAACCTATACCCCGTCCTGTCCTGCAGCTAAGCCGACACAAATTGAGCAAACTGGTGGGACGCGAACGCGAACTTGCCGTCATGCAGCAATTTCTACGAGATATCGAACAACCCGCTCTCGACAAAAGCAGCGGGCAGCAAGAGTCGCCCAGCAATGGGGCATTACAGGGCAAGAGAGGACAATCAACCGGTGTAAGAAAACAAAAAGTGCCTCATATCTTACTGCTTACCGGCGAATCGGGTATTGGAAAGACACGCCTTGCAGAGGAGCTGAGTCAGGAAGCTGATAGTCATGGCTGGTCAGTTGTCTGGGCGCACGCGTATGAGCAAGAAGCAACCATTGCATACCGCACCTGGACAGAGATACTACGCATGTTGCTCAAACACGTGCCGAAAGACTATCTGCTGGCAAAATTTGAAGACCAATCTTCCGGTAATGGAGAAGAAACCTCTTCAAGCTCAGCGAATGCGAAACTAGCTCGTCTCAGCACCCTGCTGCCTGAACTGGCTACCTATGATACCGCGCAGAGTCAGGTTCTTTCCTCTTCTATTCTGCCGCCAGAGCAGGAACGGTTGCACCTGTGGGAAACGACATTGGGCATCCTACGAGCATTGAGCGATTCAACGCCTCTGCTGCTGGTCTTCGATGATCTTCATTGGAGCGATGACAGCAGCATCGATTTACTTGCCTACCTTGTGCGCCACATGCAAAATGAGCGCATTGCCTTTGTCGCCACCTGTCGCGACGTGGAACTCAGCCCCACCTCAGGTCTGCGCACGCTCATCAATGATCTACGACGAGAACAGGCCCTCGTCAGTCTTTCCATCCAACCTTTGAACGAAGAGCAAATAGGCTCACTGGTTTCGCACTTGCCCAAACCCATCGTGCGCAGTATTCAAACCCAGGCGGGCGGGAATCCCTTCTTCGCCGAGGAACTGGCGCGCGTCAGTGAAACGCTCGGTTTGAGCAGCATGCAAAATGCACCTCTTCTCCCGCCTGAGGCGGATTCGCTTACTACCCCTCCTGGTCGGCTCGCACCTATGCCAGAGACGATTGCCGCTGTGCTTGATCGCAGGTTGAGCAAGCTTAGCCAGGAATGCCAATCCCTGCTCGGTAAACTGGCCGTACTTGGTGGTTCCTTTGAGTTTCGCCAGGTGTCTTTTATGGCCGGAGACGCGCATCTGAGCGAGGATACCATTCTTGACCTTCTAGAAGAGGCGCTGGCGGCCGGTTTGCTCACCGAGGAAGAAACAGGAACGACGATCTCTTACCATTTCTGGCACCCCTTGATCGTGAGCCATCTCTATGAGAAGCTTTCGGCAGCCCGGCGCACGCAATTACACCGACGTGCTGCTCATACCTTAATTCAAGAATACCAGGGCAAGGAAGCAGAGGGCGCTGCGGTCATCACACATCACCTGAGTAAAGGAGGCGGTGATCCAGTTCAGCTCGCCAAATATGCTCAAATAGCCGGAAATCGAGCCTACACGCTTTCCGCTTATACCGAGGCTGAATACTATTATCGCCTGGCTAGCGACGCTCTCACCAGAGGTCTGACACCGGGTGAAAAAGTACGAGACCCGCTACATCTTGCCAGTTTGTTAGAGCGGCTCGCAGAATGTCACCTGGTGCATGGAACCTACGATGAGATGCGCCATCTCTATCAACGGGCGCTTGAACTTCGAGGCCAGCATGTCAAGGATATGGCGTCTTTCCAGGACGAACAACAGGCGCAGCAATGGCGACAACTGGAGGCGCAGCGACAGGGATTGATCTGGCGCGAAATTGGCCGCGCCTGGGCCGAAACGGGCGATTTTACCGAGGCAAGTCAATGCTATCAACACGGTATGAAAGTCCTGGCCGATGCGGGAGTGGAATCCGGCCCCGCCTGGGCCTGCCTGCATCTACAGCAAGGCAACATTCACTGGCGGCTAGGCAATATTGAAGACGCTCTACGCTATGCGCAGGAAGCGCTCGAAATGCTTGAGCAATCTATTCAAAACACTACCTCTTCCTATCGCCATCCTCACCTGACGGAAAATGAACTGCCTACTCGCACCTCACTTTCTGTGATAGGCGATTCACTAGAGATTGGCAGGTGCCACGAAATCCTGGGAGTCATCGCAGCCACACGCGGGCAATATGACGAAGCACTTAATCACCTGCGTCAGGCTCAGGCGATTTTCGAGCAGGAAGGCCATATCATGGCGATTACGCTCGTCATTGGTAATCTTGGAGCCGTTCACGCCATGAAGGCAGAAAATGAAATCGCACGTAAGTACTTTCACCGCGCCCTTGAACTGGCAGAACGAACGGGAGACATACCTAATATGGCCTTCGTTACAGGCAATCTTGGTGATGTCGCAGCGCGTTGCGGTGATTTGCAAGAGGCAGAAGAATGGTTCCGGCAAAGCCTCGCTCTGGCAGAGCGCATCAATGATCGAGAGCAAATGACCTGGAGCTATGGAGTACTCGCCAGCATTCTTCAGGATGAGGGGCAGATGCATAGCGCCTTAGTGTGCGCGCGCAAAGCACTTTCACTCGGAAGAGCAATGAAAAGCGCTCGTTGGATTGCCTTCGCTCTGATTGCGCTTGCCGATTGGCGCATTGCGGAGGCTGTGGCAGAATGTAAAGTTGATTTTATTGACCCTGAGAATCAGCATACAACACAAATAGGCCCCTGTAACGGCCTCATCCGGCGGGCACAGGCAGCGTTGGAACGGGCGCTTGCCCTCGAGGGGCTGGATGTTGAAGTGACCATTGAGGGACAGGTCGCTTTAGGCGTGGTGCATCTCCTACTGGGTGAATTAGAGCAGGCCCGGGAGATCACGCTGCGCAGCATGGAAGAAGCCCAAAAATACGGCATCAATCGCGTGCTGGCTCGTTCGCAACGGGCGCTCGGGCGCATCCTGGCAGCGCAAGGACAATGGGAGAAGGCCGATGCCTATTTCGAGCAGGCGCTTGAAATCTTCTCACGCTATGGCATGCGGCTGGATTATGCTCGCGCCCTGCATGGCTATGGCGTCACGCTGCTAAAAAGAGGAGAAAAGTGCGAGCAATCCTACCTGCGCGGCATCATCTACCTCTCCGAGGCTCGCGACCTGTTCAAGCAATGCCAGGCCACCATCGATCTCGAATGGGTTGAACGCATTCTGGCCCATAGCAATGCAGAATACAAGGACGAAAACCTGAGAAAGGCAGCAACATGACGGAATCCACAACTTCACAAGAACAACAGCGCATTCAAGCAGCCATCACCGGGATGTTTGCCCAGGAGGATGAGGGACTGCGCTTTGCTCTACAATCCATGCGGCAAGAGGGACTGCCGGAGATTCAAATTTCGCCCATTCAAGGAAAGTTCTTGCAGTTGCTGGTTGCCGCCTGTTCTGCGCGCAAGATTCTCGAAATTGGCTCGCTTGGCGGCTACAGCGGCATCTGGTTGGCCCGCGCTCTACCGGAGCATGGTCATCTAATTACGTTAGAAATCAACCCCAAACACGCCGAAGTGGTGCGCCGCTCGTTTGAACACGCGGGAGTCGCCAAGCGAACAGAGGTGCGCGTGGGCAATGCGCTCGATCTGCTCCCCCAATTAACAAACGAAGCTCCATTCGACCTCGTATTTATTGATGCTGACAAGCCGCCCTACCCACACTATCTTGAATGGGCCTTGAAGCTGACGCGCCCAGGAAGCATCATCGTGGCCGACAACACCATTAAACAGGGCAGAGGACTTCAATCGCTTCCCAATGCGGGCAGTGCCGAAAACCAGGATTACGATAAGGGGATCATCGAATATAACAGGCGTATTGCCAGCAATCCCCGCCTGGTCTCGCTCGCCCTGGCAATGGATGACAACTTTACCGATGGCTTCTCGATTTCGGTAGTGAAGTCCTGATGGCAACCGCAGATGAAGGCAAGGCTTTCCCTACCTAACCATGCGCAGTGGAAGTCGTCGATGAACTGGAACTATCTATGAACACTACCCTGGCTTTAAAGCCATACGCAGCAGCATCGGCAATGATTTTAGCCTGAGCATGCTGCTTAGCCTGGACCAGCAGTTGTGTATCATGCGCCTTCGTATACACATCGTTTTTGCAACGAGCTAACAACCGGTCAGTGACGTCCGTTGTCACTCCATATTTGTCACTACTGTCCTTAATATCGGTTGTGGTAATTCCGTAGTGAAGGAATGTGGGACTGACGACAGTGATGGTAACAGTTTTTGCGGTGGAACCAGAGCCGAAATCAAGTCTTGGCGGGTGAGCGTCATAGTCAACACCAGCTTCTACAAATGCAGTACATGTGACTGTCTCAGTGACTGAGACGGGCTGACAGTTGATTGGCCAGAAAGGATGACACTCCTGGACACTTTGGTCGGTCACTGTTGCAGACTCAGTTGCCTGGAAATCCTGGTAAGCGTACTGCACCACATTGGTAAGGTGAATTTGGCCCGCGCTGATCCTGGGTGCTGCAAGAGTAACAGAAGCATTATGCGGCTGAAAAAACTGGAACAATTGGCCCATCTTAGTATAGAGGCCTATTCCTCCTGCCAGGAACACGAAAGCAATGAGAGCGACAACTATCGCTCTGATCCAGCCACGTCTACGTTTGGGAGGTGGCGTCCGAACAAAGATATACGATGGTTCGCCCCTGTTTGGTCGAACATGCCGTTCAACTTCTCTCTCTTCTTTAATCATGGTTTTACTCCTTTCAGTGAATTGGTCTTGACCTGCAGACGACTCTATTGCTCGCAGATCAAACCAGTTCACCAAAGAGGGCTTCATAGTTCCCTAAGGGAGGAGCCAATATGCAGAAACCCTTTCAAGCTGTACAGAATATTAGTACGCATGTCCTATAACTACTGAGGCAAAGCCGATACAGTATAGCAAGGGAAGGAGGGAATTGTCAAACTATGGGCCGCCTCAAGGTTGTTTTCTAAGCGTGGGAAGTCATCACAGAACCAGCGTCTCTTTCCGAGACCGCCCAAAGGAGCGTCCAGGCGCAAAGGTCGAGATATCAATGGTCGCCTGGTTGAAAGGAGCAGGAAGGGGAACATGTCCCTGCTTCGCCTCACCTGTTAGTAATGCCTCGACCAACAAAGCAGTAATCGGCGCGTGCATCAGCCCATGTCCTGAAAAACCAACAGCATGAATAAGGTTTTGCTGCTGGATATCAAAACCAATCAGAGGATTAGCATCGGGCGTCATGCCGTAAAACCCACTGGTGGTTGCCACTAAACCACCAGCATTGGCCAGGAGCGGAGAGAACTGCTCTACCTGCTCCAGGATGGCACATCCATAGTTGTCAATGCCGTTATCATGGCGGAAAGGCGGATCAATACGATCCTGGTCAGCCTCGCTAAAGTCCGGCTCCGGCGTGGTCTCATGCGCCCAGGCAAGCAACAACAAGTCATGTTCTGGTCTAGAATGCGCACCCCGATGGCTGCCTATCCCATAGATAGTCATAGGCAGGCAATGCCATGCGTCTGCGTCCATCACAGGTTGCGCTGGCTTGAGAAAATAGAGGTAGCGCTTCGTTGGCGAAACGGGCAGCGACATGCCACCAATGCGTGAGCTGACGTGGGATGCCCAGGCATTCGTTGCATTGATAACCCAATCAGCTTCTATCGTTCCCTTATTTGTTATCAGAGCGGTGATACGATTAGCATAGAGTCTCGCTCCGAGTACTTCCGTCTGCTGTTGTATCTGAACGCCGAGTTCTTTAGCGCGGCGGAAGCCCTCGGTATAAATCATATGTGGCAGGAGAAAGCCATCAGTTGGACACCATGTTGCTCCTATCAAGCGGTCAGGGAGAAGATGCGGCCAGCGTTCCCGCACCGCCTGCGGCGACAATACTTCAACCGGAAGCCCGACTCGCTGCTGCATGGTAGCGGCTGCTTGTGCTTGCTGCCAGATCTCGGCGACCTCTTGCCGTAAGCGAGGCTGCCATGCAGGGATGGCGTCCGGGGCTTCGTACAGAAAGAGGTAGCCGTTCTGGCGGAACACCGGTTGCTCGCGTACCTCCGGCGGGCTGTGTAAAAATTCGTGGAAGTGGCGATACCACCACTCACTGTACTGCATGCCAACCACTGTCTCCTCTGTGCTGAATTGCGCCCGGATTCCTGCGGCAGAGCGGCTGGAAGATCCATTGCCAATCTGTGCCTTCTCTACAACAGTCACGCGGAAGCCGCGCTCGGCCAGCTGCACCGCAATTAGCGCTCCAGATGCCCCACCGCCAATAATAACGACGTGTTCAGCAGAAGAGGAGTGTGCCATGCTGCTTTCATATCCTTCACTCGTTACTTGACCTATTGGTCTATATTATATCGTAATAAGTACTCTGCAAGCGTTGCTCCAGCTAGTTTACAAGAAAAATCATACATGTATTTTGATATTGTAGAAAGAACTTGTATGACCATCACCAGCGATTTTCACAATCACGTCGTTCGTAGTTCCCCGCTTTCGATGGTAAAAGCCGCGCAAGAGAAAGGATTAAGTATACTCGGGCTGTCCGAACACGACTTTCAAATGCGTGAACTGCGCCCGATTTTACCACACATGCCCCAGGAAGGGCCTTTTCTGACCTTTGCCGAATACATTGAAAGAGTGCGCAATGCCGCCCGGGAAGCTGGCTTCGATGTACGCCTGGGCCTTGAAGTGGACTTTATTCCTGGCAAAAACGAAGCAATACAGGCCGGACTGGTCGGCTATGATTGGGACTTCTTGATCGGCTCGGTTCACCAGGTTGGAGACCTGCAATTTGAGGACAGCCGCAAATGGAACCGCGAAGAGGGCGAGCAACTCTGGCTGCGCTACTTTGATCTGCTGCGCGCAGCCGCCAACAGTGGCTACTTCAGCCTCATCAGCCACCCCGTTCGGATGCGCGTGGGCAATCCCTTTCTGCCTTCTACCTTCGACCAGGAACTGGAACATCTGGCGGCGGTGGCGGCAGAGCAAGACGTGGCACTGGAGATCAACGGCTACGATATGCTGCACTACCCAGGGCTGGTACGGCGACTGGCAAAAGCCTGTTACGCACAGCATACTCCTATCAGTGTCGGCTCTGATGCGCACGAGCCGAAAGGAGTCGCACAGGCTCATGCGCAAACCGAGCAACTTTTACTAGAAGTAGGCATTGAGCGTGTGCGCATCTGGAAACAGCGTGTGCCGGAAGAATATCGCATTAACTCTTGAGCTTCCGGTTTGCGTTCATGCCGCGACGAGACGATCCCAGCCCGGTACCTGCACCTCAGTATCATTTTCTGGCTGAAGCACCACAGAGCGTTTGCCGGTCATAAGATCATCCGACCAGACCTTGCGCGTGCCATCGGGATAACTTGCCACCACTACCAGGGCGTGGCTGTAGGGGGCAAGCGCGATGTTCGTCATATCGCACATGGTCACGTTGGTTACTGCCGGATCGCAAAGTGAAATCGCGCCGGGTGCCACATCGTTCAACAGCACCTGGTCTAATTCGGGAGTCGGCCCCAGGCGCACGACTTGAAAGACGCCCTGCACTTCGCGCATAATCACCAGCGAGTTGTCAGGCGCGTAGCCTATGGGAACGCCATCCGTCCGCAGCAGGCCGCCCGTCGTCCCGTCACTTTTAACCGCAATGATGCCCGGCTCTCCGGCTGGCCCTCCATTGCGGAAGTAGACGATACTGCCATCGGGACTCAACCAGAAATCAGCCCCCATCGAGCGGTTCGTGATTTGCTGAACGACCTTGCTTGTCAGATTAATACGGTACAGGGCATCCGGTGTCCTGGTTGGGCCGCCGATAAAGTAAAGATAATTGGCTTGATAAAATTTCAGGCCATAGGTTTGCAGCGTGGGGAGAAGCGACACCGCCTGTCCCGTCCGTATATCAACTTTTAGCACGCCTGAATTATGTGTAGCCACCAGCACATGCTCGTTATCATCCATCCAGATCGCGTTAAGCGCATTATCGCTGTTCAACTCGAAGAAATAGCCGGTACCATGCACTTCGTTCAGCGTGAAAAACAGGGTATGCCCGCTGCCATTCTCTTGATAGAGGATGTTCAATCCATCTGGTGAGACGCCATCAAAGGCCATATCCATACTCGCATGAGCTAGCAGCATGTTATGGCCGTTCAGATAGTTATAGCTGCTGATTAACGCATTCTGCCCTGCCTTGCGCGAAATAAGTACGAAGCCACCCCAATCAGCAGACGTTGCTTGTGTCGTAGCGAGCGGCACTGGCGCAACCTGTGATAGCGAAAGAGTTCCTTTTACAGGCAACGTATTCCAGCCAATGACCTCGGCCTCTACATTACTGGTCAGCGTCAATAGCTGCCGTTGCTGATGTGTTAGCAGGTCGTTGTACCACACACCTCTATTTGCGGAAGCACGATTACTATCAATCACCACAAGCGCGTGTCCATCGGGAGCAAGGGCTATCCCCTCTCTGTCAACTATACTGATGCCCGGTGCCACATCCTGTATCAATACCTGATCCTGCTGTGGAGTACTGCCCATTTTGAGCAGTTGGTACTTTCCCTGCTGGACACCGTGAAGATAGAGCAGGGAATGATCGGCAGCAGGCCCAACCAGAATGCCACTGCGGTTCAGGTTCTGGAAATGCGTACCATCGTTATTGAAGGAGAACAGGCCATAATTCAACTTAAGGGCATCACTCTGGGCCTCACAGTAAATCAGCAAAAGGTCAGGTATGCAGGCCGTGAGAAACAGGCCGCCAATCCTCATTGGGGCTACCTGTTGAGGTATGCCTGTGTTCGGGTTGACACGATATAACCAGGTGTAGGCAGGGTCTGTGTAGTAGAGGTAAGGCTGCTGGTAAAACTCCAGGCTCCCAACCTTCACATTTGTTAAAAGGTGTTGAGTACTCCCTGTATAAATATTCGCCTCGATGATACCGGCGTTTGTCGTGCCGATGAGGGCGTGGTTGTCGTCCATCCAGACCGCATTGCCAGCATTGACCGTATCCAACGCTAAAAAATGATCCGCACCAGGTGTCTGATGTACCGCCGCGAAGAGTGTGTGGCCCTGGCGAGACATTTGATAGAGAATATTGTTCCCCCCTTGAGAAACGCCATCAAACGTGACGGCCTCAGTTTCAGAGAGGGTCGGAACGAGTTGATCTGCCGCGTCACCTGTGGGATTCAGGTTGAACAGCTTCGTCACGTTTGCCATGCCAGACGCCGAGAGCATCGTCACGCCTATTGCCAGCGCGCTCCACTTACTCTGCACGTTGCTCGTTGCGGCTCCTGGTCGCATGACAAAATGGCTAAAAATACTCAGCACTGTAAAAAGCAGCGCAGCAGCAGTCGCGATAGCCAGGCTGTTGAAAAGGAAACGGTGCGAGGGCCTACGCCTCGCTTGAGATGCATGACCATTGAGTTGCTGTTTTGCTGGCGGTTGGGCAGTCAGAGGCAGCTCTTGTTCAGCAACGTTATGTCCATTAGACGCTGGAACCCGCCCATCAGTGCGTAAAATCGCAAAGATGCTTTGCGTCGTTGATGGAACCAGCCGTTCGCCATCGCGCAAATACTCGCGCAACACTTTACGCTGCCAGTCTCGCTGGCGTCGAGCGCGAGCCAGCACAGTCTTACACGTGGAACAGGTAGCAAGGTGTTCTCGTAACTGCTTCAACAGGCGCTCGTCCTGTTCGGCTATTGCGCCTGTATCAGAAGCTGAAGCGAAAAGGGACTTCCCCGTGAAAGTATCCAGATCATCGAGCAGGCGCAGACAGTGAATGCTGTAAGGACATGGTTGCAAGTTACCGACATCCGTTTCCTTCATGACTGGGCCTCCCGCTCAAGTTTCTTATAGAGTTGCTGAAATGCGTGGCGAGCGCGCGATAAGCGACTGCGAACCGCCGACAGCGTATCGCCCAACACTTCCGCGATTTCACGGTACGTGAACCCTTCAGCATCGAGCAACAAACACGCGACCGAATTCGGCGGCAGTTGCGCCATTACTCGCTCAATGAGATCGCGTTGCACAACCTGCTCCTCAAAGCACTCCTCACTCTCCAGGTAATCTTCACCCGCTTCATCAAACGACTCGTCGCCGCCTGTCTGTGGAGGTAAAAAAGGCACCCACGAGACATGCTTGCGCCGCCGCCATTCGCTGCGCACCTGGTTGAGGGCAATCCGATAGAGCCAGGGAGCGAAATGCAATTCTTCCCCGTTCATGCGAGGTAAAGCCCGATACGCCGCCAGAAACGTCTCCTGGCAGAGGTCCTGTGTTAGCTGGACATCCTGTGTCAGGCTATAGAGCATTCGCCGGATACGCGGCTCATAGTACAGGACAAGCTCCTCGAATGCGGCCATAGAGCCTTTACAGGCCTCAATGGTCAATTGGGGCTCGTTTTCCAGTGCGTTCATAACGCTCCCATTATTCAGTTGAGGCTGAATTCAGTTCCTCTGAGAGGGATAATGCTTCCACGAGGCATTTTGTCTCACAACTCGAGCAATATGCTATTTTTCCCAGTCAAGGCAATGACATAGCTCACTTATTATGAGGCAAGGAAGCACTTTTGGAAAGTGAAATAGTTCACAATATGCAAGATGTGATCAGAAAATGCAGCAGTCTAACAAATTTCACGCCATTACAAACTGGCCTCTACCTGTCATCCTTCGCTGCGCTCAGGATGATAGGCAAGAGAGGCTTTTTCATGGCATCTCATTGCTCTTGATATTGTTCATATATTTATGATATGATTCATATCATGAAAGAGCGAAAAACGTATCGAAGTTCTCTGCGCAAAGAGTACATGGAGCAAACCCGCGATCAAATCATCGAAGGGCTGATTAAAACGATGGCTGGTGGCGCTGTTACCTGGTCAATTCCAGAGGTAGCGCGTGAGGCAGGGGTATCGGTGCCAACAGTCTATCGCTACTTTCGCACAAAACAAGACCTGGTGCAGGGATTAAGTGATTACATTGCGCGTAAGAGTGGTCTTTTGCCAACGCAACCACCAGCCAGCCCTGAAGAATTGGTCGCGTTTCTCAAAGAACTGTACATCCGGTCGGAACATCTGAGCGAAGCATTCCGCATGGCCTCAGTAAGCGAGCTAGCGCAGGAATTTCGCAGGGAAGGCATGCCAGCGCGCATCAAGGCTATCGAGTATGCTCTGGCTCCCGTCCTACCTTCATTCAACGAAGAGGATCGTTTGCGACTGGTGCGAATGGTTTTGCTGCTTACATCATCGGCCATGATTCGCGCTTTTAAGGATTATCTCGACCTTTCGGGTGCGGAAGCTGCCGACACACTTAGTTGGGCCATTCTCCGGCTTTGCTACTCGGGATCAGCAGCCAGCGAAGCGTCAGAAAAGATGTAAAGGCGACAAGGAAGGTAAACCATCATGGTATATAGTATTTTTCTTCAATCAGTACATCAGTATGATAGGACAGTAGTAGGAGGAAAAGCATACCATCTCGCGCAATTGGCGCATGCTGAATTTCCAGTTCCACCAGGTTTTGTCATCTTATCCACAGCTTATGAACAGTTCGTTGACCACAATCATTTGCGCGAGACAATTGAACAGGTCATACAACATCTTTCACTTGATGCTCCGGTTGAAGAGGCTTCACGCACTATTCGATTACTATTTGAGCAAGCAACATTTCCTGAAGAACTCCAACAAGATATTTTGGAGGCTTACAGGCAACTCGGTATGCCTGCTGTAGCGGTTCGCTCCTCAGCGACAGCGGAGGACATGTTTGAAGCATCTTTCGCCGGTCTGCAAGATACTTTCCTGAATGTCTCTTCAGAAGCATGCCTGCTAGATGCAATCCGGCGCTGCTGGTCATCACTCTGGACTGCTCGCGCTCTAATCTACCGCCATCGTCAAGGCATCGCACCTGAAAAAAACAGGATGGCCGTCATCGTACAGCAAATGGTTGAGGCAGAAGCTTCCGGCGTTCTCTTTACGCGCAATCCCATCAACAGCTCACCAGAGGAAATCGTAATAAACGCGGCATGGGGTCTTGGCGAGGCTATTGTGAGTGGTCACGTAACCCCGGATGTAATCATCCTTGAGAAGAAGACAGGAATCACGAAAAGCGCGGAGATTGCAAATAAGCAGGTGATGTCTGTACCAGCAGAGACAGGTGTAAAAGAACAGAAAGTCCCTGACGAACTTCGCCAACAGCCGATACTGTCAACTCAACAGATCACAGAACTTTACCAGCTTGGTACACAGATAGAACAACACTTTCAGATAGCTCAGGATATAGAATGGGCCATCTCACATCACAAGCTCTTTGTACTGCAATCTCGCCCAATCACCGCGTTTCCTACCGCTCAAGTGGTGACAGTACCTCAGGAGCAATTGCCAGTTCCAGGTGACGATAGCTGGGACCGGCAGGCTGAACTTCCTGTGAATCCGTTTGATCTCTGGACGCGCACAAACCTGGGCGAGAACTTTCCTGATCCTATAACACCATTGAGTGCAACGCTCTGGCCAACCTTCTTTATGATGGGAAGGCTTCCTACAAAGGCAGAGCGCGCTCCTGATGCAACTCCTCTCCCCTCTTTCGGTCAACGCTTCTATGGTCGTTTGTATGTCAATGAAGGCGCGGTCATCCACAGTGCGATAGAGATGGGCATTCCGACCGCATTTCTTGACATGACCTGGGGCAGCAGTGGGCGCGGAGTGCGCAGTTCAGATAGCTCGTTTCATTTCTTTCGCTTCTTAAGTCGTCTTCCCGCAACCATCAGGATAAGTACGCAGCTTGCTCGTCAATCGAAAGAGCAAAAGCCGCCCAGACAGTCATCCAAAAAGCCGCCTAAGTTGAGCGGAGAAAAGCTATTCGCTCAGATAGATACCTGGGTAGACGAATTTCAACAAGAAGACCTGAGCAAACTGGATGATCGCGCTTTGTGGGAACGCTGGGTGCCATCATGGATAGAACGCGGCAAGTCGTTGCGCTCAATTCTGGTGAATGCGCAACTCGCTGGTCTTACCTTTTACCTGCTCGAACGCCGCCTGCAGAAATGGACGGGCAAAAAGGGGCTGGCACCGAAGCTTGTGCAGGCGCTCTCCGGCGTTTTCACTGCCGAAGTAGGTTCCGCGCTCTGGAATATGGCACAAATTCTCCGCAGGCTCCAACTGGACGAGGTCGTACAACAACACGCAGCAGAGGAAGCGCTCGCCTTGTTACAAGCACAGTCGCAAGCAACAGATTTTCTAATCCAATTTCAAGCGCTCCTCGAGAGACATGGCTACCGCTGTGCAAATGATGCCGAGTTGTTTTATCCACGCTGGGCAGAACGGCCTGAACAGGTCATCGAACTCGTAAAAAGCTATCTACTGACCACCTCTACCACTAATCCAGTTGAGATCGAGCGAAGAGGCCAGCAGGAACGCGAACAGCTTACCCAGCAAATTCTATTGCAACTTCACCCATTGCGACACGCCCTTTTCCGGCGGCTCTTACGGCTCACACAAAACAAAATACGCCAGCGTGACAATGGCCGTTCTTATGTGGCAAAGTTCCTCTACCCCATGCGCCTGTTGCTGGCAGAACTGGGCCAACGCTGGGCAAAAAGAGGCTGGTTAGCAACTCCGGACGACATTTTCTTCCTGACGCTCTATGAGATCGCAGATATCGTCACTACAGAAAACCCATCCGCGCTTGCTCAAGAACTTGCGGCCAGAACCAGGAGCAGACGCCTTGCCTTCGACTACTGGCATACGATTGTCGCTCCTCAAGCACTTGGCCCGGGAGGTATTCCTCTGCCCGACCCCGAACCAATGGGATCATTTCTCCAGGGGCTTCCCGCCAGCCCCGGAAGGATTCGGGGGAAGGCGCGTCTTATCAAGAGTCTTGATGAGACAAGACGGCTGTGTAAAGAGGATATTCTTGTCACTCAGGCGACCGACCCCGGTTGGACACCGATCTTTCCTCTAGTTAGCGGACTGGTCCTTGAAGTCGGCGGTCAGCTTTCACATGGGGCAATTATAGCGAGGGAATACGGTCTACCCACCGTGATTAACGTGCCCGGAGCCATGCAACACATTCGTGAGGGTCAGCAAATCGAGGTTGATGGCACAAGCGGACGCGTGTACCTGGAAATTGAGGAATAGAGCTGATTCATTTCAACAACTACGGAGAAGTGGCATCCCAATGTCATCCTGAGCGCAGCGAAGGATCTCGCGCCTGCCGTGTCGAGGAAGCTGAGGACTCAGATCCTTCGCTGCGCTCAGGATGACAGGCGAGCGGGTCTTGTTCATGGCCCTCTGTTCCTCAGAAATTACTCCTGCGGGCGTTGCGCCAGCGAAGACTTCACCTCAACATAACGAGCCAGAATAAAAATCAAATCCGAGAGGCGATTGAGGTAGCGCACGACCTCGCCGTTTTGAATCACGCCATCATGGAGCAACTTAACCGCCATCCGCTCGGCGCGACGAATGATGGTACGGGCGAGGTCGAGCGCCGCGCCATCGAGTGTATCGCCCGGGATAATAAACTTATTGGGTATCTCTACCTCCTGCTTGAGCGATTCCTCGATGGCTTCAAGCTGGCGCACATGTTCAGCGGTCATACGCAGGCCCATTTTTTCATAGTTCTCAGGCGGCGTCGCAAGTTCGCCCATCAGCAAATAGAGTTCCTGCTGCACGCGGAAAATAATGTCCTTGACCTTCGGGTCTTGAGCTGTAGCGCGAGCAAGGCCAAGCGCTGAAGTAGCCTCGTCAACTGTGCCAAATGTATCGGGACGCGGATCATATTTCGGGACGCGCTGATCCCCCAATAAGCCGGTATAGCCCGTATCTCCTGTGCCTGTTGTCACCTTAGCCATATATTTTCCCATTCTATGATAACAAGGGCGTCTCTTAACCCCTTATTCCTCATAATAGCGATATGCGCGGCTGACACGCCGCCAGTCAAGCTCTTTTCCGCGTACCGGACGCTCTTCATTGAGCGGTTCCAGCCGATTAGTTGCCAGGAAACGCCGACGCAGGTTGGAAAGATCAATCTGCTCATCCGGCGGAAAGAAGGCCCGGTAGAGCAGGGCGGCCTCCGCCAATGTCAGGATGCCATCGCCCGCTTCTGGTTCGCGAATCGCAGGCATAGGGCGCGTTCCCTTGCCAGAACTATTTTGCCGCGCCGCTTCCTCTTTCCACCACTCGTTTGAGCCATCGTTTGAACCCAGTGGAGACATATCGGCCAGGTAGCGTAGCACAATCTCAGGGTCGCGCTGTATCTGTGAACGCAGCGTATGCAGCGCGGCATGTAGCACAGTCTGAACTTCGGGATCAAGTGGGTGTTTGCCGCTCTCGATCTGCGCTACCGACTTCCAGCCGACGCGCAAGCTGGGTACGCGATGATTCGCAAGATTCGGCCTCAGTTCATCCCGATTGGGCCGTAAAAGAACGCTATGAATGAGCGAGACAGCAGCCCCTTGCTCGCTGCTCCCCCAGACATAGACTTGCTGCTCCTGCCAGCCAGCCTTCAATTGCAACAGTGTCGCATCCCTCGGCCATGCCAGCACCGACTGGACCGTATGATCTACGGCATCTGATACGGTTTCGGTGCCAAGCACGATTCGCATAGGCGGTCCCCAGGGGCTATCACGCAACAAGACCCATAACGACCAGTCGCGAATGGCGAACACAACCACGCTTGCCGTAACAATCAAGCGGCGTGGCGCGTTTTGCTCTGCCGTCGACCTGGATTCAGTTCCATTTGTGAGCGGTGAATTCATGTATCCTACCATAATTCCTCTATCATCAATCACTATCGATTGTACTCATTCCAACGCGCAAGCGCAAGGGCAAACAATGCCGAAAGAAAAGCTCAGACTTTTCCAACTCCAAAAATAGAAAGGGCGTCCTGAATAGGACGTCCTCGTTTTATAGTAACTGCGACCGATGTCTAATGCCCGAAGAACAGGTGCAGGCCCAGAGCAAAAATCGCAGAGATAATCACCGCCAGAAGTTGCAAAAGTCGAATTTTAACGAGTTGCGCTCGCTCATCGATTGCCATAGCTTTTGCGCCACTTTTTCGTTGTGGTAGATATTCCTGTTTCTGCATATCTTTTGTTCCTCTTTAACCAATAAATGGTTTTCCAACAATCCTTACTTTATATACGATACTTGTTACAGTTTGGTTGTAGATAGAGATAGTATACGAGAAAAAGCCAGGAAGAAGAATGACCAACCTGCTTTAGATGTCATCCTGAGCGCAGCGAAGGATCTGCGGTCTGGGCACACGATCCTGCTGGGTAACGCAGATCCTTCGCTGCGCTCAGGATGACAGGCAAGAGGGGCTTCTTCATGGTATGACAGGCAAGAGAGGCTTCTTCATGGTATGCCATTGACAGACTTAATAATGAGAGAAGCCAGGACATAGTTTGTGAAATGTCCTGGCTCAATATTTATCACAACTGCCTTACGCTGCTATGAGATTGCTTCGCGCCTCACACTTTCGGGCTGCGCGCGTTCCATCAGCAGGGCAGCAAACCAGATGACTACACCGGCCATAATGGCAATTACTACCATCCAGTCTCCAGGGGAATGAACACCGACGGAGTTCGGATCGGGATTGGTCGCGCCTAGAATAATCATTACGATATTGCCGACCACTGCAAGAGCGGATATGACGCTTATCCAGATGCGTGGAGCAAGGCGCTGCGGCGCATAGAACAACTGGATGCCCAACCACATGATGATGAAGCCCGGCAGCGCGTGAAGCAGCACGCTGATAATGCCTCCAACATCCCATGTGTCGAACGAGGAGAGCGAGAATTGACCAACATCACAACCATCGGCGAAGACCAGCACCAGAATGGCAAGCATCTGAAGTTTGTGTAATCTACTTGCTGATGTGTTCATGGATGATACCCCTTTCTTTATCTTCGAGTGAGTAGTCTTTGATCTGGCCGCCTCACATTGAACTTCTATGGTTCAAGCATACTCTGGAACGAGGGAAACGGGTAGTGAAGAACATCAGCAGTTGAATATGACATTTGTCATAAGAGATGTAAGGATTGAAGCGGCCCTTGCCATCACCCGGTTGGCTACACACAACAGAGATTACAACCAGCCCTTGCTTTCGGCAATGCGCGCCGCCTCGACACGATTGGCAGCATGCAGCTTTTGAATGGCGACGGAAAGATAGTTGCGAACGGTGCCTTCCGAAAGCGAGAGTTTCCGAGCGATTTCGGTAATGCTCAGGCCGGGTGCGGCAGCCGCGAGTACCTCGCGTTCGCGTTCAGTCAGAGGATTGTTTCCTTCACTGAGGGCGGCAAGCGCCAGAGTAGGGTCAACAACGCGCTCGCCCGCCATGATACGCCGGATGGCAGCCGCCAGTTCAGCAGCCGGGGCATCTTTAAGGAGAAAGCCGACCACTCCGCTTTCCATCGCGCGCCGCAGGTAGCCAGGGCGTCCAAAGGTGGTCAGGATCATTACGCGGCATGTCGGCACCTGGTCGCGCAAGTCGGCGGCAGCCTCCAGACCATCCTTGCCCGGCATCTCGATATCAAGCAAAGCCACATCAGGATGTGTGGATTTCGCAGCCTGCACAACTTCATCGCCGCGAGCGACCTGCGCCACGACCTCAATGTCGCCCTCGAGCGTGAGTAATGCCGCAAGCGCGCCACGAACCATTGCCTGATCCTCGGCGATCATCACACGTATCATCTTCCCGTACTCCCCGGAATCGCTCTATTACTGGCACGCGCTTGCTCATCGCGTGCCGCATTTACACTCTTGAGAGGAAGTGTTACATAGAGCCGGAAGCCGCCTTCTGGGCGCTCTCCTGCCTCTAAACTACCATTGTACACAGTAACGCGCTCGGCAAGCCCTCTCAGACCACTACCGGGTGTCCCTAGCATATGCAAGCTGCCCGTCTTCTGCTGCCCATCATCAAGAATGACAACGCTGGCATGCTCCACATCCTGCATGACCCGGATTGTACAATGCTTTGCCCGGCTATGACGAATCACATTGGTGATTCCTTCGCGGACGGCGCTGGCGAGTACTGCTTCAATGGTGGCAGGTATTGTCATGCTCTCCACCTCGCAATCACAGATGATACCGGCGGCAGCCAGAATCTCTTGCGCCGCGCGCAATTCTGTCAAAAGAGTTGGCTGGCGATAACCCGAGATGGTTTCCCGTGTCTCGCGCAGCGCTTCACGCGCCACACTTTCGATATCGTGTATCTCCTCAACAGCCCGTTCCGGTGCGATCATTACCAGCCGACCAGCCAGCTCACTCTTCAGCGTAATGAGGGAGAGCTTATGCCCCAGCAGGTCATGCAGATCGCGCGCGATGCGCAGCCGCTCCTCTGAAACGGCCAGGCGGGCGATCTCCTCACGTGCCCTCTGTAGCTCACGAGCGGTCATCACGGCCCGCGATAAACCCAGCGTCGTAAAGCCGGTAGCGGGGATCAAAATCCCTCCCTGCACCAGATTCGGCAGATTATCCACTGTCGCCAGGGCACAAAACAAAGCAAGAGTGTTGACCAGCATAATGACGACGACCGCCATGAGGCTTTTATCACGCAGCAGTCCACCGGTAATGGCGCTGGTATAAACAAAAAGACCCAGCCATGCATTTCCATCTAGCAGTGTTAAAATAATGCCGATCGCTGAAAGTATGGCGATAGGTATCCACCATACCCGATTGAGGGCATCCAGCGAGTACATTGTTCCGTTGAGTAGCTGAGCAAGTTGCCAGGCCGTCCAGACATAGACGACGATGAAGATCGCTGCGCCAGGGAAGGTGATAGCCAGTTGCAAAACGGTGGGATGCCGCTGGAACAGATCAGCAAACATGGGTATAAAAAATGGCAGCCACGCCACCCACGCGAACCATATCCACTCCAGGAAACGCGACGAGCGCCTGGCAGGCACCGGAGAGTTCGGCATCATCCCTGTGTTCTGCATCTCTGTTCCTTTGTTGAGAACTATCTATACACTCCTGGCCTACTTATTTCTATAGAGCTTTTGAGGATATGATACTTTGGAAGAGTGCGAAAAGCAATGTGGTGGGAAAACCAACTGTCCTTTAAATCGGCAATTCCGGCATATCCGCACCCGATTTATCAACAGGCGGCTGTTGCACATTGTCCTGATTGGCCGACTCGGAATGGTTGTTTGCGGCTTCGGGGAAAGTGGTCTCGGGGCGGGGCATTTCTGGCAAAAATTCGCTGTGAGCTTCGAGGATGCGGCGGGCGCGAGCATAATCCCGGTCGAGGAGCATACGGAAGACTTGCTCGCAGGTGGAGAGGGCTTCGGCGGCATCAGCGCGTTTGGTGGCTGTTAATACTCCCAGCATGTCGTGGCGTTTGGCGGTGCGGAACAGGACGTGAACTTTCTCCAGCACTTCGGCAAATTCGGCATGTACCTGCTCGTTCCAGCCCTGCGTTTCAATGATGGTGAGTGCTTTTGCCAGGAAGCGCGAGCAGACTTTGATAACGGTCAGATACTCGTTGTTACGCGCCTCGGTAATCACCGAGAGAATACGCTGCTCGTCGGCGGGATCAAGCGCAACCACCGAAAAAATACTCGCTTCACCGCCCATATCGCGAATCTCCTGGGCAAGCTGGCGAAACTGCTTCTCTACTTCTTCCGAAAAAGGCAGCAGGTAGACCGAATTCTGTAAGGCAAATGCTCCCAGGTTCTGCAAACGACGCCAGACCCAGACACGCTTTTGCGAAGGTTCACTCGGGACCTTATACGTGAGTTGTAACCAGCGCATGGCCTCACGTTCATACATCAATGTATAACCCTCAACTGTTCCTCTAAAATTGAGTAACATCAGTTACTATGCGCCGTTATCGTACTCCAACAAGCCTCTAAAGTCAAGCGCGCCAGCCCATATGATATACTGTGTTTTACTACAGGAGCATGAGCGTACCATGAAATTGAAAGAATACCTGGTCTTATTTGCGCTGGCCGCCTTATGGGGCGGTTCTTTTCTCTTCATCAAGGTGGCCATTAATGATATGTCACCATTAACCCTGGTAGCTATTCGGCTGGTCCTCGGCTCGCTTGGGTTGCTCGTCGTTGTGCCTTTCAAACCCTCTATTCTGCATGGATGGTCTACACGCATACACGGCTATTTGCTGGTCGCTATCTTTAATGGCATTATTCCCTACCTTGCGATCAGTTGGGGCGAGGAGCATGTGACATCGGGAATGGCAGCTATCCTCAATGCGACAACACCATTGGCTGTCGTAATTGTCTCGAACTGGTGGCCCGGCGGAGAACGATTGACCTGGCAGCGTATCGGCGGAGTATTGCTCGGCTTTCTGGGCGTTGGTGTGCTTGTCGGCCCGGCCATCTTTGAAGCGGGGTCTTCTTCCCTGTATGTGTTCGGCGTCTGTTCGGTGCTGGTGGGCGCAGTCAGTTATGCCTTTGGCGGGCTATTCGCCAGTCGCTGGCTCAAAGGGTTGCCGCTTATGCAACCAGCTATCGGCCAGCTCTCCTTTGGCGCGTTAATACTGGCCCCCATTGCAGGCATCGCCCTGGCAGTGCAACCGCCTGCACACGCGCCTGGACTGCCAGCCATCGCCTGCGCGCTCGCCCTAGCGCTGGGTGGCACCTCGGTCGCCTACCTGTGCTACTTCTGGCTGATCGAACACGTGGGACCAACCCGTACTCTGATTGTCACCTACCTGCTCCCTTGCTTCGCACTGGTGTACGGTGCGATCTTTTTGAGTGAAGTGGTAGGATTAAATGCCATCGCGGGGCTGATTCTGGTGCTGGCAGGCATTTTCATCACAGGCAAAAAACCAGGGCAACAAAGGATCGCGGAAAGCGTGCCTCAAGAGTGATACGCGAGCTTCCCATCTACCTCCTGTAGAAAGGTGCAAAAGGCCTGCGCGGCACGCGAAAGATGTTTATCTGCTCGCCGGACAAGGCTTAATTTGGGGCGCAGGTCTACTCCCGCGATGGGAAGGCGCACAAGGTCGCCACTGGCAACTTCGCGCCGGACAGCCAGAGATGAAACGATAGCTGCTCCAACTCCACTCATCACCATTTGCTTGATCGCCTCGTTATCGGAGAGCGTGAGCAGCGGGACAATGCGTACTCCATGTTGTTGCAGGGCATGCTCGACCACTTCTCGAATACCGCTTCCCTGCTCGCGCACTAATAGCTCGCCATCGCGCAACATCTCGGGCTGCAATTCAGCTAGCCTGCTCCAATGGTGGTCCTGAGCGACCACCAGGACAAGCTCATCCTGGGCAAACACCTCCGTTATCAGATCAGGTGGAAGTGTCGTAGGGTCGCCCTCAACCAGTCCGAAGTCAAGCACCCAGCTGAGTATTTGCTCGATAATTTCATGCGAATTCAGGATCGAGATGTGGAGTGCAACTCGTGGATAACGCTCGCGAAAACGAGCCACAATGGGGGGCAACAAATACACGCCGGTGGTCGTATTGGCCGCCAGGGTAATTTCGCCAACCTCCGCATCCCGCAAAACACCCAGCACATCCTCCATTTCCCGTTCCAATGAAAACAGGCGGCGCGCATAACTGTGCAGCACGTTACCAGCATAAGTGAGGGCGATACGCCTGCCATGACGCTCGATCAGTTCCAGGCCAACTTCCTGCTCCAGATGCTGAATAATCTTGGTAACAGCAGGTTGACTCAGCAGCAACTCCTGAGATGCGCGAGTAATATGTTCATGCTCAGCAACCGTAAGAAAGACGCGCAAATGGTAGAGATTCATTTATGGCTCCTGGCCTCCCTGCTCAATATTCTTCTGGCGGTTCTATCTGCCTCCCGTAGAAAAGCACGTCCTATTGTAGTATAATCAAAGTGAATAAGCAATATAATTCTATGGAATAATACTACGCTTAAATCATATCACTTTTATGATATCACCTGGAAATAGGCCTTTTACCTTGAGGTAGGAACGATAATGTGATATGTTTTTCCTCAGAAACTAAGGTTCTGTTAGCGTAAGGTCTGCGCTTTCACCTTATCCATATCTTTTATAGACGAAGTAAAGGAGTAACTATGTCTACAACCAATGGTTACGCCTACCCTGAAGCGTTGGTAGATGCCGATTGGGTAGAGGTCCATCTGCACGATCCAAATGTGCGCCTGGTCGAGGTCGATGTCGATACGAAGGCCTACGAGCAGGGACATATTCCAGGCGCGGTTGCTTTCAACTGGCAAAAAGAGTTGCAGGACCAGGTAGTACGCGCCCCCATCGACAAAGAACATCTCGAAGCATTACTCAGCCGCGCGGGAATCAGCAATGACACCACCATTATCCTCTATGGTGACAATAACAACTGGTTCGCGGCCTGGGCGCTCTGGTTACTCAAGTATTACGGCCATGAAGATGTACGCTTGCTGAATGGCGGTCGCGTAAAGTGGCTGGCCGATAAGCGCGAGTTGACTACAGAGGTGCCATCCTACCCTCAAACGACTTACAAGGCGAAGGAACCACAAAAGGATATTCGCGCTTTCCGCGACCAGATTCTTGCTGAACTTGGTCAGCCTGACCTCGCCCTCGTCGATGTGCGCTCACCAGGAGAATACAGCGGTGAACTGCTCGCTCCAGCAAACCTGCCTCAAGAAGGTGCACAGCGCGGCGGCCATATCCCTGGCGCGGCAAATATACCCTGGTCAATGGCTGTCCGTGAGGATGGCACATTTAAGTCCCCAGAAGAACTGCGTGCCCTGTATGAGAGCAAAGGCGTCACCGAAGACAAAGAGGTTATCGCCTACTGCCGTATTGGAGAGCGCAGCAGCCATACCTGGTACGTGCTGCATTATTTGCTCGGCTATCCACACGTGCGCAACTACGATGGCTCCTGGACTGAATGGGGCAGCCTGATCGGCGCGCCCATCGAGAAATAACCCTCGAAGAATCAAGAGCGCGAGGCAAAGGAGATTTTTCCTCTCCTCGCGCTCTTTTTTTGCCTTATACCATTCCTTTCGTCGGAGCGCGCCAGTACCGGCGTGTGGCAAGCGTATCTCCCGGCTCATTCGAACTGGTAGAGATCAGCCCTGCGAAGCGCAGATGCTGAAGCGCGCGCAAGAGTACCGCAGGCCGCAGTTGTTCCGGTGCGACATTCCAATAGCTTAGTGTGTGCTGCAATTCCTGCATCGTCATACCATCAGCTTCGGGCAGGGCAGACAGGACTACATTCGCTAACTGTTCATCCTCCTGCTGGCGAGCCAGTTGTTCTCGCGTCACAGGCATTTCAAGCCGGGTAGAAATTCTCGGGGAGAACCGTAGTTCAAAACGGCAGGCTGCTGCCCCCTTTTTCATGCATGATTGTTCTGTCACCTGTACTCGTTCTCCGAAACGCTCGGCAGCTCCTTCAAAAGCGCCAGTTAGCAGCGTACAGAGTTTACGCGGGCTATCATAGATCACGACCAGCTCGCGCGGATTGGGGGAAAGCGTCTCATAGGCAAAAAGCGGCGGGGTTAAGGCATCAGGAGTGCGCCTCATTTGCGCGTGAGCATCGCGCATCATTAACAGCAACTCGAGTCCGCTATTTGCCTTGCTGAGCAGGTATGAACACAGATGCCGGGTAAGCCCATTAGTTATAAAATAGCGACCATATTCATGAAGAAGTGTGTCGAGTGTATGACCTGTCAACTGGCTTGCCACCTGAACTCCGGCTAGCAAAGCTTCATCGCTGTATGTTCGTGTATACAACGGAGTATTTCCTGGTTTCTCCCCTATGCGTTCTCGATACGTATGAAGAAGACCATTTCCAAATCGCTCCCCCAGGTACTTTTCCCAGGTTACAAAGACCAGACCATGCATACAGTTATCCTCCCATCTAAATAAACACAACAACTAGTCAACCTGACAGGTGTTTGTCCAGTCCTCATGTGTTTGAATATGATGTATCCGCCCGCGTTCCCGCTCAAGCGCAGCCGACCAGTTACCACGTTGTACCTCTATTCTCTCAATAGATAGCGCTACCACCCGTTCGGCCCCGGTACACCTGTTTTGCAATTCAAATGGCAATTCATCCATCTCTAAAACAGCGGCAGAGCCACAAAGGTTCACTGCCAGTTGCGTTCCATAATCTGGGACAAGCAGCACCGCCTTTCCAGTCTCAAATATATTGCCAATCGCTTCAAAAGCTCCATTTCCTGCATAATCAGGAAGGAGTACGCCTCCTCGTGGATAGACCTCCCCTGGCGTAATAGGCACAAGAAAACCAGGCGACCCACCGCGATGATTCACAGCAGGCTGGTTTTCTCGATCAATGGTACAAAGGAAACAGAGCATATGCTCCATCAGATAGGCCCCTATCACATCGGTGAGATAATCATTTCTTACGCTCAGGATTTGTTCAGGACTCCAGGCTTTAGCTCTCACTGCCTGAGCGGTTAATCCAGGAACACGTGTTTTGATATACTTCGAACAATGAAAGAACGATTGACGGACCTGAACAACGATGCGTGTGGTGGAACCTGGAAGCACTATCGCCGAACCATGCACACATAATCGCTCGCGTGTGGTGTGCGAAATAAAAAATAGTCCCAGCCGGTCAACACGCCTAATTGCCGAGCTTTCTAAAAGACGATCTACCAGTCTGGCAGCTTGAAGGGGTTCGGAAAGAGTAATGCAGCAACTCCGTTCATCAATAGCCTGGGCAAAGCCAGGTTTTCCCGCCATTATCAATGCCCCTAATTCGTCTTGCACATTTAATCCTGCTATGATACAGAAACTTTGGCTAGCCATAAACTCGCTTGCCTGTTCTGTCAAATAGGACTTTTTCTTGCGATCAAATGCAGAGCCACTTTCATGTGTTCCCCAGCGAGTACGCGCAATCTGTTGGCCTTGCGCCTGCTCGATACTCCACATGTAATTCAATTCCCTTCCGTTTCTGCAAAAAACACGTTACTTCCTTCTTTCCAGGACGTTCCTTTTTTGGGAACAAGTAGCAACATTATATTTACTTCTTCCTATTCCATCAAAATTCCGGTACTTTTGTCTATTTAACTCAACAGATTTATTTCCTGTATAACATGTATAAAGTCGCTTTATTCCGAAACTGGCACACTTTGGCAACCAGAATTTATCATATATACAGAGGAGTTTTGCCTCACCTCTTTTAGAAGCTTATTACCTGGCAGGAAAAATATGATTGATTCACCTACACAACAGGCTATACAAAGGTTCCTGGCGAATTATGATACGCTGGTTGTCGCGACCGAATCTGAGGGACAACCCTTTGTCACACGCGCTTTCTATGTAGAAGACCCTATCGACCCAGGTGGAACAACATTGACACTTTACGGCACCTTCATCACCACTTCGCGCAAGCTCGCCAACCTGCGACAAAATGCGCGAGCAGGCATCTTCATCGGGCCAGATCAGCCCGCCGTCTGGTTAGAAGCCACCGCGATGGCAGAGATTCTGGAAGACGAGCAGGAAACCAACAAGATACGAGAAAAGCTGGGGAACAAGTCACCGACGGCTGCAAACTTCATTGCTCGAGTTCCCACTGTAGCAGTTGCTTTTCACGTCAACTGGCTGCGGATTACGAATTTGACAGGTGGTCCGCTCTACACAGAGGCCACGTTCCGTATTCCAGGCGAGGATTCGGGGCATGAATAACGTAAAATTGTTCCTGATTGCCACACGCGCCCGCACATTGCCGGTGATGCTTGCGCCTGTTGTCGTTGGCGCTGTACTGGCATGGCAACAGGAAGGCATGTTCCAATGGGGATGGTTTTTCCTGACTTTGTTGGGCGCACTCGCAGCGCACCTGGGCGCGAATGTTACAAACGACGTGTACGATTTCGACACGGGAGCCGATCAGGCAGCGCACGATATCATGCCAGAGGGACAGACGCTGGTGACTGGCTCAAATATGCTCTTGAATAAGCGGCTTTCTCTTCGATCCTATCGTTTGATAGCGGTGAGCTGTTTCGCGGTTGCGCTGCTCTGCGGCATACTTTTGAGCCTGATTCGGCCGTATGTCCTTGTATTCGGCGTTCTCGGCTTTCTCCTGGCCTTTTTCTACGTTGCCCCACCCTTACGGCTCGCCTATATCGGAAGAGGACTCGGCGAACTGGATATTCTCATTTCGTTCGGCATTCTACCTGTCATTGGCTCCTACTATGTGCAGGCGGGAAAAGTGAGCCTGGCCGCGTTCCTGGTTGCTCTCCCCATTGGACTGTACACGACCGCCGTTCTTTACTTTCATCACTTTCTTCACTGGCGAGCCGACCGCGCAGTTGGCAAGATCACGCCGGTTGTTGCTCTGGGAGAACGCGGAGCGCGCTTTGCGGGGGCGCTGTTGTTGCTGCTCATTGCGGTAACGATTATCCTCGCCATCATTTTGCAGGCGCTTCCCTGGTACAGTTGCATCGCCATACTCACTATCCTACCTGTGCAGCTACGGCTGAGGAAGGCAAGCGGTGATCTCAAAAATTACCTGCAACTCATGGCGACCAACCTCAACAGCAACGTGCAGACCGCGCTGTTAATTGTGGTGGCGTTGATTGTGCGGGGTATCGCTCACGTTTAAAACGGCGGCCAGGAATAATCTGCCGAGGAATAGATCGCCTCAATGGTTTTGAGATTATCGAGGCTTTCGTCCAGGCTATAGACGGGCTGTGTGCCGGTACGAACACAGACGCTGAAGTGTTCTAGCTCAAGCTGGTACTGGTCTACACGCGCAATACGCTGGTGAATGGTTTGCCCTTGCAGGTTAAGGATCACTTCGGTCTCGACATGCCCTGGCGTGAATGGCAGAGGAATGGAGATGCTGCCCTGCTCGCCACAAATCTCCGCGCCCTGGCGAGCAGGCATCTCAAAATTGGCGTCAATCAGTCCGAAGCGTCCATCACCAAAATCCAGGACCGCATTGACTGCGCGCTCAACTTCGCTCTTTTCCGGCACATAGACACGCGCCGCGACCGAATGTGGCATATGACCAAATACAGCGCGACAGAAATTGACCGGATAGCAGCCTATATCCATCAGCGAGCCACCCGCGAGGTTGGCCTGCAGGCGAATATCATGCGGGCGAGGGCGCACATCGAAAGCAAAGGAAGCACGTACCAGCCGGGGTTCGCCAATACGTCCACTGCGCACCTGTTCCAACGCCCAGAGAATCTGCGGGTGAAAGCGATACATGAACGCTTCCATAAGCAGTCTGTCATTTGAGCGGGCAGCCTCTACCATTGTCATGCCCTGCGCAGCCGTAACCGCCAGAGGTTTTTCACATAGCACATGCTTCCCAGCCTGTAACGCGCGAATCGTCCATTCAGCATGCAAACTATTGGGCAGCGGAATATAAATCGCTTCAACGTCTGGATCGGCAAGTAGGGCCTCATACGCGCCATAGATGCGTAAATCCGGCATATTTTGAAAAATATCCATTGCGCGCTGCGGATTGCGGCTGGCAACCGCGACAAGCTGTGCATTCGACGCGGCAAGCATCGCCGGAATGACGTGCTTCACGCCAATGTTTGCTACGCTAATCACTCCCCAGCGTACAGGAGTATACGACAAAGAGGTAGTAGACTGCATCTTCCGCTTCCTTCATTACTTTTAGAGCATATCCTATGCGACACGCATTGTTTGGGCAAACCGCAGCACTGCATCTGTAGGTCGGCGTAGACGCCAGCGCACTACTGTCACAATACAGGCAGCCAGTATCCCATCGATTGCGCCCCCCACAATGTCGCCAGGATAATGCACACCTACGTAGATACGCGCAACCCCTATAATACATGCTATCACAAAGGCAAACATCAGCAGTAACACGAGCGAGAATAATTTTTTGCCATGAATAATAGTACGTCGTCTTGCACCGAACAGGAAAAATAGGGCAAACAAGAGCATACCAAATACTGCAAACGACCAGGCAGTATGATCGCTTGGAAAAGATGCGTCCGCCGCGTGAGCAACCAACAAATGCACCTTGTGGCTGATAAATGGGCGCGGTTCAAATATAAAATGCTCGAGCAGCAGATTCAAACCGTAGGCAAGCAGACAGGCAAATGCTACCCAGAGAACCAGAGAGCGGCGTTCCTGGAGAACCAGCGATTCTCCTGGCTCAACCGTTCGCCTGCTCCAACTTATAGGAATGCCCCAGACGCACAATAACAGCAGAGGCCAGAAGAAAATCAACCAGTTGGCGCAAAAAATCATCAACTGGTCAAACAACGGGTGCGAACCTGCTGGCGCATTTATCGCCTGAAAGAGCGTGTAGTTCAAATGTAACAGATCGGAAACCACCGGGATAGGTACCTCCTGGAAAATTTTTTGTAGCGCTATTATAGCGGCCATTGCGCAACTATGCTAGTGGGACAGGAGCATTTTCTCTCATTGAGAAACGTCAAAAAAAGATTCAGGTGTTTGTAGGGACGCGATTCATCGCGTCCTGCCTGGGGTGCGTGTTCCAGGCAGCAGGACGCGATGAATCGCGTCCCTACAAGATTATCCCCATTATTAAATAATGGTTCATTTTAGCCATTGATCGCGCTGGCTCATTATAAGCAGGAAGAGCGGCGCAAAAGACTCACCAGGCCTGAATATTGTAGAGCTTCCGCAGGACCAGGAGACTGTGATAGAACTTGCTCCATCTGAAAAGGTGAAAGTAGCTCCGCTACAGGGTAAATTTGATATGACTACCTGAGTTGATTGACCAGGAGACAAGGTGCCGCCTGGCGGGTTAAAGACAACACCGCTCAGGCTGCTGCTCACCGACCAGTTGAGATTGCCCGAGGAATTGGCATCTTCTGAGACGGTTACGGTACAACTCCAGGTGTTGGAGCTGGAATCCAGGCTACAGGGGCTTCCGCTGGTATCACTTAAACCCGTTGGGGATACGTACATCTTTGGCGGAGTAGCAGGTTGACAGTTCCAGGTGTAGGTGACAGAGTTTGCATTCTGTCCCTGGAAAGTAAAAGTACCATAGGTACAATCAGAGGAGGGGATATTGATGGCAACAGATTGCGATGAGCCACCAGCATTCAACGTACCACTCGCCGGGTTAAACGTGACCCCATTCAAACTGCTCGATGCTGACCAGTTCAAATCACCCTGCGAACCATTTGCTAACGAGAGTGTAACGGTACAGGAAAAGCTTCCATCACTATTCTGTGGACAGGTACTCGCACCAGAAGGACTCGATTGCAGCGTAGGAGCCGCGCAACTCCATGTAACTGTCACCGTATTGGGGCCTGAGAATGTGAAGGTACTCTGACTGGGGCACACGGTATCCGGTATGTTGATCGTCACCGTCTGCGGATTGCCGCCCCATACAGTCCCACTCGAAGCGCTAAAGCTTGTTCCCTCGTTGCCACCAGTTACAGACCAGTTGCTAGCCGGGTCACCTTTATTCGGCACCGAAATGGTAACGTTGCAACTCCATCCCTGTCCAGCCGTGTAAGAGCAGCCGTTATCAGGTACCGAAAAGCTTGAAGGGCTGACAGAGAGTGTGGGCGCATTACATTTCCAGTTAACAGTGGCAGAACCCGCCCCTTGCCCGGCAAAGGTTATCTGCCCGTTAGCCGGACAGGACATACTCGGAACCGATATAGACACAGTAATTGATTGACCAGGAGCCACAACGCCACTGGCCGGACTGAATGTAACTCCATTGATACTGCTTGAAGCAGACCAGTTGATGGTAGGGTCGCCAGGATTGTTTGAGTTAAGCGAAACGGTATCACTACATGACCAGCCATTATTGTATGTACAATCACTATTGGCGGTAATATCGCTTGCCTGAAGACTGACAGAAGTACAACTCCAGTTAACTATAACAGGACTCGCTCCCTGGGCAGTAAATGTGAGGGTAGCACCGCTACCTGACGAGCAATCTACAAAGGGAACCGTAAATGACACTGGAGTAGAACGCCCACCAGCGACAGTCCCACTGGCGGGACTGATGGTAATGCCATTGATACCGCTGCTGGTGGCAGACCAGTTCAATAGTCCCTGGTCACCTGAATTCGTACCGAGGTTAAGTTTGCAGGTCCAGCCATTATTAAAGCTGCAATCCTTGTTGCCATTAAACGATGTCTTATCAGCAGTTAGAGTAGGAGTAGCGCATGACCAGGTCGCGGGAACAGTCACCCCTGCTATCGTAAAGGTCAGGGTGACGCTGGCGCTACAGGCTACGAGCGGAATGGAAATGGTGACTCTGGCCGTTTGTCCCGAGGTAAGTGTCCCACCGGCGGGGTCAAAGCTGATAGGGGTATTGCCAAAAGATGGAGCGGAGGCAGTCCAGTTGAAACTATTCGGCACATTGGCGTAGAGGCCAACGACCGCCTGGCAGGTCCAACCACTTGTATTGTCATAGCTACAGTTGGGATCGCCCGGTTCCGAAAAGCCGCTAGGATAGACTCCCGGGACAACCTGCGTTGGAGTAGGCGAGGGTGAGCCACCGCCGTTGCTCTTGACAGCTAGCGTCACCTGCACCACAATCTTTCCGCCATTGGAGGAGAATGTGATGCTGCTCGAATAGCTACCCGCCTGCAAGCTACTCGTATCTACAATCACCTGTACGGATTGGGGAAGGTCTCCTGGACGAATAGAGCCGCTAGAGGTGCTGAGCGTCAGCCAACTATCAGCCGCGCTGGCCTGCCATTTAAGGCCCAACGAGCCAAGATTGCCAACAGACAGCGCCTGTATTCCCTGCTGGCCAACCACCACCTGACCAAAATTCAGTTGCGGCGGGTTCACCGAGAGAATAGCCTGCTTGACCGGGTCCGGCGGAGCCACATTGACCCTCACAGGAACCTGTATGTTTGCCCCATGCTTAGGAATGATGTTGATGGTTGCGTTTGCGGAGCCAACAGAAAGCGAACCCGTATCAATGGTGACATAGAGCGGCTCAAGCATCCCATGTGGCACTGCAACCCCCGTCGCGTTCGTCAATGACACCCACTGCGACCCGTCGGTGGCAGCTTTCCAGGAGAGAGGTGTGCCGCCATCATTTCCGATCAGTACCGCCTGCACAACTTTTCTGCCCTTTGGTACTGTACCAAAATCTAAGGTGGAAGGATTGACTACCAGTTTGCCCGAACCAGTAGTTAGCGTAAAGCTCATATCCGCACTGTGGTTGCCCTGGCTCTCGTAAGCATGCAAAGTATGACTTCCGGTAGTCCAATCGATTCCAGTCTGGAGATAGGCATCAAAACTGCCATCCGCGCCTACCGCCACGGAATCATTAGAGGCTACCCTCTGCTGCTGCAGGTTCGCTAGCTGCGCAATATCGGCAGCACCACCAGCCAGAGCAGCCATCTGTACCGCATGACCTCTGGCGCTCGCCGGATTGTTCACCACATGAACAGGTACATTTTTATCCACAGTAAAAGTGACATGACCTCCAGAGGTGAAATGGCTTCCATGCACATGCATCACCGCACCGGCAGGGACGCTACTACTGCCTACGAGAGAAAGCGCTGGGGGAGAAGCGAGGACAATCAACACCCCACTGATTACCAGTACAACAATACCTGTGACCACTAATATAATCCACTTTGTGGCGATACCCGCTACTGTATGTGTGCCAGAGTGATGCGCCTGTCGTAAGCGCTTGCTACGCCCGCCTATCTGAGTCTGCTGTAGTGGATGATGTGGATGACGCAGAGGGTGTGGATGCTTTGGATCATGATGAATAGGAGGATGGACAGGCTGAGTTGGCGAGGGATGATTCTGAAAATGAACTCCCTGGGGTTGCTCTTGTACAGACGAGGGATGCGGCATCATCGAGGGCGCTTGTTGAGGATGGGCCGGTTGCTGCCAGGAAGCAGGTTGGGGCTGTTGCAAAGCACCCTGAGCAGGCGTCCCTTGAACAGCAGGAACCTCTCCTACCTGCGGAGTACCATGCACAAACGGCGCGTTGTTGCCCGCTGCCTGACCACCTCCCGCCGGAAACAGGGGTAAAGGAAAATCAGGTATCACACGATAGTTCTCATCAGTCTGCTTATCGGTGAATGCCTGATCCTGATTCACCGGCGGCTCACTGTGCCGGACGGTAATATCAGACTCCAGAGAAGGATTGCTAAAAAAGGGGGGAGTTGATGGCATCGTCAAAAGATTGACGTCCGATGGGCTCGTCAATTCTTGAGCGTTCTCTGTTGCTCCTACTAAACGTCCACAACTACCACAAAAGCGAGCATTCAATGGCAATTCCGCGCCACAACCAGTGCATTTATACATAATATCCCCCAAAAAAGAGCAGAGAGCTAGAGAAGTACTGCTAACTGATTGTTTGCTTTTAATGAAGTTTCCAAGCAATAGTGTACCAGAAAATGTTGATATATTCAAACGGCTGGATTGATAAATTGAGCGTCTAACGTAAAGGAAGACCCTTATAAAGCGGGGTTAATGAATTTCACAGAGGTCGTAAAGAGGTCTAGAAATTACAGGTCAAGCATGAAAGCGGCTCATACATTTTGCAAAACCTGATCCAAATCCATCTCTTGTCCGCTTGCCCAATGTCCATCAAAAATCTGCGTTCCCAGAGAGGCCCGTATCTCGTTTAACGTTTGCAGATAAGCTGCCCGCTCAACCACCGGCATTGGAAACTGGAGGGACTTTCGCAACGCCTCTGCCGCACCAGCCAATCGCGCAGCTTTCTCGTACTGCCCGAGCTTTGCTGCGACACGCACCAGCCCTTCCAGGCCTGGCGCAATAATGAGCTTATCATCCGCCGAGGTTGCCAGGGCCATACTCTCTCGATAGAAGTCGTTTGCCCGCGCATACTCCCCCTGCGCAACCAGCATCTTTGCCAGACTGGCAGTTGCTAAAGCTGTGCCGTGTCTTTGTCTCATCTCCTGGAAATGCTTTAGCGACTGTTCGATCTGTGTGCGTGCTGATTCAATATGTCCCTGTTCAAAGTCTAAAAGGCCAAACAGGTGTAGACAATAGGCAATGCTTTCTTTATCATCTAAGGAGCTATACAAGGCGTAACTTTCTTCGAGCAACTTGCGGGCCTGTTCGAGGTCGCGACCGGAGAAATAATACATACGCGCAAGATTGAAAAGGTCATCAGCGATGCTACTTGTATCGCCAAATTCCTTATTGATTGCCAGGCTTTCTTCGAGAAGCGTCTGAGTGCGAGTGTAATCTGCCTGATCGATGGCCAGTACACCAAGATGCGACAGTAATACAGCTCTCGCGGCCCTGTCACCGATGTTCTCGAACAGGGCCAGCGCCTCCTCTCCCTTTGTGCGTGATTCAGTAAGATTTCCTCTCCTCCATGCTACATCCGCTTGCAGGTGGAGCGAATAAGCGACCCGCTCTGTATTCCCAAGCGTCTGATAGAGTCGCAGGCATTGCTCAAGGAGTATTTCAGTGCGTTGCAGGTCTCCTAAAGCCTCGTTTAAGCGGGCTGCGGCATAGATAGCTTGCGCCTGTATAGCCGTATCGACCTGCGTACTTTCTTGCAGAGCCTGTTCCAGGAAATCTCGTCCCTCGCTAAAATAGCCTCGTCCGTACCAGTAGGCGCGCATTGCTCCTCCCAGACGTAAGGCCTGTTCCTTCCTGCTCTTCTCCTCGAGCAACCATTGCATGACAGAGCGAATATTGTCATGCTCCTGATCCAGCCGCTTCAGATACACGCCATACTCCGTCCCATCCAACGCTTGATTTGCTTGCTCCACGAACTCAAGCAAATAGGCAGCCCAGGCTTCACGTACTGTTTCCTGTTCTCCACTGGCCGCAAGCATCTCCAGGCCATATTCGCGAATAGTTTCCAGCATGGAGAAACGCGAACTCTCTTCTTCCTCTTTGCGCCGGATCAGACTTTTATCAAGCAACGAAGCCAGAATAGCAAGAACATCATCATTTTCACCTGGAAGCACGCAGACCTGCTCTATCGCCTCAAACACACAGCCATCCGCAAAGACCGCAAGCATGCGAAAAAGCTTTTGCTCCTCGGCATTCAGCAGGTTATAACTCCACTCAATCGTGTTACGCAGCGTCTGCTGGCGCGCCACCGTATCACGAGTTCCGCCCGTCAATACTTGCAGTCTCTGGCCCAACCGCGCCAGCAGAGCTTCCGGTGATAGTAGCTTCATGCGAGCGGCGGCAAGCTCGATAGCCAACGGCAGGCCATCCAGGCAGGTAACGATTCTTGCAATAACCGGGGCATTCTCCTTTGTCAACTGAAAATTCGGTTTCACTGCCGTTGTACACTGGACAAACAATGACACAGATTCATATTGTGAAAGCATTGCCGGGTCAGATACAGTATCAGGATCAGGTAGCGAGAGCGGCGGGACGGCAAATTCATACTCGCCTCGTATACGCAGTACCTCACGGCTTGTTACTATCATTTTCAGCATTGGACATGCTGCAAGCAGGTTAGCTACCTGTACTGCCGCGCTAATCACTTGCTCGAAGTTGTCGAGCAACAAGAGAATGCCCTGCTGGTTCAACTTCTCTTTAAGCACATCAATAGGGGAACGATGTTCCTCCTCGCGCAGTCCCAACGTCTGACCAATAGCGGGGATCACATCGGCTGGCTCGCTCAAAGATGCAAGGTCTACAAAATAGAGGCCATTGGCAAATTGGTCACTTAACTCAGCCGCAACCTGCAAAGCCAGCCGCGTTTTCCCAATACCTCCCGGCCCCGTTAATGTCACCAGCCGCACATCTTCACGCTGCAACAACTGGCTAAGCGCAGCAATCTCTTTCTCTCGTCCAATCAGCGAAGTCACCTGGACCGGCAGATTATTTGGATAAGCGTTGAGCGTCTTGAGCGGGGGGAATTCAGAAAGCAATCCCTCGATGACCAACTGGAAAAGATGGCTGGGACGCTGCAAATCTTTGAGGCGATGCTCCCCCATATCACGTAAACTCACCCCATAGGGAAGCCGATCAACTACAAGATCGCGAGTGGTCTGTGAAAGCAACACCTGTTCGCCATGCGCAGCGTTCATGACACGCGCCACCTGATGTACATCTATGCCCACATATCCTTCAGAAACCCGCGTCGGCTCGCCCGTATGCAAACCCTTTCGCACGCGCACCGCTACATCTTGCGGCTATGAATGGTTTGCTAATGCGCATTGGGCGTCTATCGCGGCCCCAATCGCATCGGTCGCTCGCGCAAACACTACAAAAAAGGCATCCCCCTGCGTATCCACCTCGTAGCCGTTCCACTGTTCAAACGCCGAACGTAACAGGTCTCTGCACTCCGCAAGAACCGGGGCATAGTCCTTCCCCAACTGCTGAAGCAATTGTGTTGACCCCTCAATATCGGTAAAGAGTAATGTAATGGTTCCGGTTGGTAATTGGCTCATAAGAAAATGTAAGCTTTCTTGATCCATGATTACTTTTGCAACTTTATCCTGAGTTATGGAACTGCTCTATATCAATGTAATGCCTGCTCTCTGTAATATATTCCAATCCTGAACCTTGATAAAGGTTACGAGAAAAATTGACGTATGTTGTCATGATTGGGCCTGTATACTTGTCTCAAAATGAAAGGAGTACCGGATGAAAATAGCGGTGTTCTTGCATGGAACAACCATTATGCATCGAAGTGCTATAGGAAAATCTCGAGAAGAGCGCGTCCAGCAAGTGCAACAAAAGGAAGACTCTATTCATGACTATGCATCCTATGTGCCTATTGGTAAAGCACCCGAGAAGTTACGTACCTGGAGCAAGCAGGGCGTAGAGATTATCTATATCAGTTCGCACAAACGACCGGAACATGTCGAGCAGGATCAGACAGTCTTGAATACCTACCACTTTCCACATGGTCAGGTAGTTTTCCGAGAGTATGGCGAGACTTATCAGGACGTGATCGAGCGAATTTTACCAGATATTTTGATTGAAGATGATTGCGAAAGCATCGGCGGAGAGCAAGAGATGATGTATCCGCATCTGAGGCCTGAGATTCAAGCCAGGATCAGGGCTATTATTGTCAAAGAGTTTGAGGGAATAGATCATCTGCCTGATGATATTGGTATGCTGTTAAGGAAAAGTTAAATTTCTTCTTGTAGAAGATGACGTAGTGCCTGTTCAAGCTGTGGATAATTGAACACAAATTTCGCTTCTAGCAAGCGCTGAGGAAGTAGACGCAGGCTATCTAATACCACAGTCGATAGCTCCCCTAATAGTAGTCGAAGGGCGAATTCTGGTAGTGGGAACAAAGGAAAAAGCTTCAGAACACGTTGCACTAGACGGATAAAATCTCTATTCGTTACTACCTGGGGCGCACATAGATTAAAAGGGCCGGAAAGCATGCGATTCTCAATCAAGAACTGGATCGTTCGAGCTATGTCTTCTTTATGAATCCAGGGCATCCACTGTTTGCCATTTCCCAACCTGCTTCCGCATAGTTTTGCAAAAAGCAAAAGCAAAGGAAATACGCCCTTATGTCTATCCAGAACAAAGCCGGTCCGCAAAATACAATGCCTGGTTTTAACGCAAGCGGTAGAGGTTTCCCATACTTTACACACCTCGGCACGAAAACCTCTTCCAGCCGCGCTCGTTTCAGTAAGCAGCTCCTGTCCTCGATCACCGTAATATCCGGCGGCTGAAGCCTGAATCAATACTTTGGGAGGCCCATAACGTTCAATAGCCTGCATCACAGCTTTTCCAGCGCGCAGGCGGCTCTCCAGAATACGAGCCTTGTATGCAGGCGTCCACCGCCAATGAGCAGGGGTTGCCCCTGCCAGATTAACAATGGCGCATTCATCGCAGACCAGTTCTCCCCAGCCTTCAGCAGTCTGAGCATCCCAACCAATAGTTCGGATATTCGACAGTCCCTGTTGCTTAAACTGCTGCGCCGCTTGAAAAGGTTGGCGACTCAAAACAATGATTTCATAGCCTTGTGGTGCAAGCAGTTCAACAAGCACTTTTCCTATGAGGCCTGTACCACCCGTAATAATGACTCGCATGGTTCACTCCTCGTGCTGCTCGCTTTTCAGCCGCCAACCGAGTAATCCACAGAATCCAAAAGCGAGCGCATTCACCCAGCCATGCACAATAATCATCTGCGAGATAGTGATAGTCCAGACCCCTGTCTCGGCACCCAAAGTATATGCGCCCGCGAACAGCATACTCATTACTACCGACATACTTGAAAAAAACAGAAGCCCTTTAGTAAGGAGAGAAACAGTAGCAGGAACAACGTAGCGTATATTAAGCAGCGCTATCAGTAACAAACTCAACGCCAAGAGGCAAGCACCGACGGTTTCCAGGAAACGCACGCCCATTACCTGCGTGAGCGTAATTCCTCCAGCGACAAGTATCGGACCGACAAGCATACAAGCAGCAAGAACTCGATAGACCTTTCGCGCAAAGTCAATCTGAGTTGCTTGAATGGCATGTCCGGTGAGACCTGTAATAATCAGCGCCGCCAGAGTGATAAAGTGAAAATGGACTGCGGTGAGCAAAACTATCACCCGGCTGAAACCGAGTGGTTGAATCCCCAGACGATCAAACACCAGCCAGAGGCTTCCGATAGGGACATAGACCAGCGCTATTGCTAGACAAGCATTTGCCATTTGCCGCGCGCTTCTGTGCAGCAGCCAGATCATCCCTATCAATGCCATAAGCACAGTAAAAAGCAACCAGGCAATGGCACACGCTGCGGCTAATAATCCAGTATCCAGCACTAAGGAAGCTCCACCCAGAAGCGCCGCAAAGGGTTGCAAGAACATGACGAGCCAGAACAGATCTCGCAGCAGGCCCGACTCTTTGGGAAATGGCACAAACGGTACAGCTAACGGGATAATGACAAAAAGAGCAAGGAGAAGTATCAGCTTCAGGTCATCTAGCATTATCCAGCCAAACATATGCGCGCACGTCAATAATACCCAGAAACATGCTCCCACACCTATGCTAAACCGGTTCCACGTATTTAAATCCAGCCTGGAAGCCAACATGATAAACTCCTTATGTTTGCAGTGCCACCAGCTTCTACCGCCTAAAAAATCAGAAGAGAGAAAATCTAAAATGAACAGTGTTCACTTCTAATACTTTACAAAATGCGCTATGCTAATGTCAAGAGTGCTACGAAGGAATTTTCAAAAGTATGTTCTTTTGTGGGAGAAAACATTGGAATCGCCGGAGACAGCCAGGCTTACCCAGAAAGCCGCCTTAACGCGCCAGCGCATCCTTGATACCGCACTTCAACTTTTTGCTACACAAGGATACGAAAAGACAACCATGCGGGATATCGCGTCATCTGCCGGGTGTTCACTGGGACTTACGTATAGATATTTTGCGAGCAAAGAAGACCTTGTCCTGGAACTTTATCGCTGGTTGGCAGCCCAACTTGAAGAGCAGGTGAGCCTGCTTCCAGCCACATCTATCGCTGACCGCTTTCATCATTTGATGCAGGAACTTCTCAAGGCAATGGCACCACACCGCCTGACCCTGACAGCGCTATCTGGAGCTGCTTTGAATCCACTATCACGCGCTGGAGTCTTTGGTGCGGAAGGAGCCGAGGTGCGACGCCGAGCCAGAGCAGCGTATGTTGTCCTGGTTACAGGAGCCAGAGATGCTCCTCGCGCCTCACAAGTAGATGAACTGGCAACCCTACTCTACGGGTTGCAACTGGCTGTGGTGCTATTCTGGCTACAGGACCTGAGCGATGGAACGCAGAAAACCCAGGAACTTTTGCAGTTCATACATGATCTCTTAAAACGCTTCCGACCTCTTTTGCGGCTGCCTATGATTGCTCAATTAGTAGCCCGATTCGTTGAGATTGTTGGCCCACTGTTAGGATATAACGGGAAAACAAACAGGGAAGAAAACTAAATCTCATCATTGAGGTCAGAACCTATGCTATAATTAGTCCAAATAGAGTCATCAGAAATAACTAAAGGGGTAAGGTCATGTCTTTTGACGAGCTTTTGCAAGAGAAACGTGAGGACATCCTTCGCCTGGCAAGCAAGCGAGGCGCTTACAATGTACGTGTTTTTGGATCAGTCGCACGTGGAGAAGCCGATGACAAAAGTGACATTGATCTACTGGTAGATTTAGAGCCTGGGCGCAGTCTTTTCGACCTGGGGGGACTTTTAATGGACTTGCAAGAACTGCTCGGCCATAATGTAGATGTTGTGACTGAACGTGGATTGCGGGAGCGTATTCGAGAACGTGTCTTGAAAGAGGCCATTCCATTGTGAGAAATATACCAGAGCGATTACGTGATATCCAGGAAGCGATTGAACGTATCATGAAATATACTCATCATGGGCGTTATAGGTATGACCATGATGAGTTAGTTCAAACCTGGGTCACTCACAATCTTTAATAGGTGAAGCTACACGTGCTATAGCAAATGATTTTCCTGATTTCAAGAATCAACATCCAGAGATTAAATGGACTGAAATTATAGGTATGAGAACGATTCTTGCCCATAGATACTTTGATATTGATCCAGATGCATTATGGGAAGCGGTCAATCAAGACCTTCAAGACTTAAAACGCAGCATTGATGTTATTTTATTAGAGGAAGAAAATCGATAGACCTCAAAAAGGCTTTCTTCATGCTAGCTTTGACGAACTTCACGTCCTCAACGGGAGTAAGTTCGTCTGTAAATTCCTCACTGGAGTGCGTATTCCAGAAAGTGGCCTCTTCCTCAATGCTCTTAAAAGTCGGTATGCGCTTCGTGGTCTCCTTCGCCTGTTCTTGTTTCTTTCTTGTCATAGACGTTTCCTATGACGCAGATATGCTCTGCGCTCTGCATCCCGGCAGTAAGTGTGACTTTTCCCAAAGATTATCCGTGAGCGGAGGCAAAGTTTGTCCGCAAAAGCCTATTTTTACGCTCGCAGCGACGACGCCAAAAGCATGAGATTCTGGGCCTTTGATGGCATTGTATGTCCGAAAGTACGATCGGACGCTAACGATGCCCAAAAGTGTCCTGGCTATTCACAGAAGACTTGACACAGGAAGTATGCTTAAAGCGGAGTTATAGCAGAGTTATAAATACAATATGAAACGGGAGAATTTCTGCATGTTTGGTCACCACGAAAGCGCCCAGGCAACGGTTTTGTACGCCCAGGACATGTCCAGCACCTGGGAAGATGTGAATCATGTCAAAATTGAGTTTGTGCTTGAGGTACACCCCTCGAATGGACAGGCATTCAGAGCGAAGGCCACGCACCACTTTATCACGTTTACGCACTATCCCCAGGTGGGCGATGTCGTCAACGTGAAGTACCACCCTAAAAACCGGGAAGTTGAGCTTGATCTGAAAGATGACATACGCTACGGCGTGAAGAGACTGAAACAGCAGGAACAAGCTGAGCGCAAGGTAGCACAAGCCAGGCGCGATGCGCTGCTCTCGGCCCCACCTGGAACTCCTGCCGCTCACTCGGTGGGTGGTGCCGCAATGACCGACCTGGATCCAGAATTGCAGGCCTTAATGAACCAGGAAGAAGCTGAGCGTCGGGCCGCGCAAGCCGATGGGCAGCCCTAGATCATGCGCTCAAGCCTCGTCTTGCCCTGACCTGTGGCCACATGCGCTGCTACTGACCGAGTGCAAGCGGGATAGGCAGGTAAACAGTCCCGACTGGCAGAACTGGAAGCATAGTTTGTCCAGGGGCTATTGGAAGCAAAGTCTGTCCGCGGCGGCAAAACAATGGGAAAAGCGACATAGAACAATCCCAAAAACAAAAAAAAGGGGTGACCGATGGGGCTTGAACCCACAACCGCTGGAGCCACAATCCAGAGCTCTGCCGATTGAGCTACGGTCACCACACGTCTCTGACGTATCGACAGTATAGTGGAGTGCTTGCGTTTTGTCAAGCGCTTCAAACGCTTTGTTCAGAAATTCGAGCGCTCCCTCTTAGGGAGCGCTCAGGTTATTAGAGGACTCCGAACATGAACAGGAATGCGCCAACGCTGATAGCCAGCACCAGTAGCACTGCCAGCACTGGATGGGCGCGGCCTTTCGCATTGACCGGTTTCATTAGCCGTAGCCAGAGGAGCGTGCTGACCAGCAAAATGCTGAAGCCATAGATCAGCATCGCCCACAAGGTTTGCGTATCGCTGCCGGTCATGATGCCATGCACAACCACCAGGCCATAGAGCAGCAAGGTCAATACGTGCAAGCGCCGCCATAAAGCATAACCGATGCGAGGACGCAGCCAGGTGCTGATGCCGATAGCGATGCCCAGGTAGAGCGCGATGATACCAAGCGCCATCCAGATGGGACGATAATGACTGACAAAAGGAATAAAGACTTCATTCCAACCAAAGTTGGTAAACGGGTCTATCCAGACGGCCAGAACATGCACGCCCGTAAAAATGAGGGCGAGCAGGGTCAGAAAGTTATGCAGTTCGTTATTGATAATGCGCGGCCAGCGTGGTGATTGGATTTGTAACGAGAGAGCCAGACCTAACGCTACTGACAAAGTCAGCAAACCGAAGGCTGTAAATCCTCCCGCTCGCGCCACATCCCACGTGACAGCTTGCCAGATGCTTGACATATCTATACTTCCTTTTTCACGTGTATCATGCGGTCTGTCGGCCAGGAACCCACTGCCGTCCACGTTCCATCTTCCTGTACCAGCAGTCCCGCGATATTATGCTTCTGTAAAAACTCGCTTCCTTTTTCTTTCCCTAGCAAAAATGCTACTTTGGCCGCGACCTCTGCCTGCTCGCAGCGGTCCGTCGCCACTGTTACCGACCAGAGGCCGTTTTGCGCAGGTAGTCCGGTGCGCGGGTCTAGCAGGTGATGCCGCGCCTGACTTCCTTGCATCCAACGACGCCGGTCTATCCCTGAAGTAGCAAGAGCGCCACGCGCGAAAGGAATCACCCAGGAGCAGTTTTTTCCCTGTACCTCTATCGGCCATTGCCCTTCTTGCGCAGGAACACCCAGCACCGCGAGATCACCGCCAGCATTAACAAGTGCCGGTTGAATACCCTCGATACGCAATTGCTCGAGGGCGGCATCAACGGCCATACCCTTTGCGATACCGCCAAAATCGACACCTATGCCCTCTGGCAATGTCACCATGCGCAGGGCTGGAATGCGCTCAATTTCTCTCCATCTTCCACCTCCCCTGGGAGTATATCCCCCATCCGGCTGCTTCGCCTGCACTTCATCAAAGGTGCGATCATAGCCCGCCTGCATCAACTGGTACAGCAGAGTTGGGTCATACATGCCATCTGTCATCTCGGCAGCGGCCAGCGCTCGATCAAGCACTGTGTACAACAAACGGCTCGCGATAATAGGCGTTCCTGCCATCCGGTTCAGCCGTGATAACTCGCTCTCAGGTAGGAAGCGGCTCAAACGCTGCTCCCAATCCGCAAACAACGCTTTCACCAGCTTTTCTCCGCGCTTGAGGTCGCTCGTCGGCAATAGAACCTCTACTGTCGTTCCCATAGCGCGAAACTGTGACCGGGCCATGCCAGCAGGAAGCGCAAAATGTTCAGGATGTGTGAGTTCCTGAGACTGGTTGTGACGATGAACTACTGCTGCCAAAATTGCTTCCTCCCTGCTGTTGTGAAGTGCTGCTTGAATTCTGTGTCGAAGTCGAACTGCTCGACGATGACGTGCTTGACGATTGCGTACTGGTAGGCGTTGCCTTATTGGTAGTCGTTGTATTATTGGCAGAACTTACAACATGACCAGCCGCCAGACCGCTCAAGATGCCAAATGAAATGATGGACGCGGCCACCAGCCATTGTTTCAACTTTTTCACAAGCGCCAGCGCCTGGGCCTTCGGCATGCGGGGCTGTGTTGATTTAGGCTTTGCCGGATGAGCTGGCTGGGCAGGCCGTTGGGCTACCGTTCCCATTTTCGAAGGGGAAGCATAAGCTGCCCGTTGCTGATCTCGTATAGAACCGGCGTATTCTTGATACTGCCGGGATGTTTGATTGGTAGATGTATTTCCATATGGATCAAACATATGTTTTTTGCCTCCAACAATATGCTTAGACAGTTACGCAAAGCGATGAACTGTTCATAAACAACTTCCTTGTTTGTTACTATAAGGTCTGGATATTGGAAGTTGATGAGAGAGGAGACAGAAAAATGTAAAGTTTGTTTAAAGAAAGTGTGAAGGATACACCCTTGACAAGCCCAACCTCCTGCCCTACACTGCCAATAGGCGAGAAAGAGGCACATAAGCAAAACAGGGTGAAATAAGCATGACGCAAGGCATCCCAGATGAAATACATGAAACAACCATTAGAGATACAGAAATAGCGCACCTCCCAGAACTTCCTCCCGGTGTCTTTATCCAGGCTCCTGGCAGTACACCCCGCCGGAGAACGCCCTGGCCGGACGCCATAGATGTTATCTTCGAGAAAGACCCTGCCTGTAGCAACATCTTCGAGGCGCTACTCTACCAGGGATTGTGGGCCATCTTCTATCACCGTATTGCGCACGCCCTCTATCGCATGCACATTCCTTTCCTGCCGCGTCTCATCTCGCAATTCGCGCGTTTCATAACAGGCGGCATCGAAATTCACCCTGGAGCAAAAATCGGCAAGCGCTTTTTTATCGATCATGGTGCGGGCGTTGTCATCGGCGAAACAACCGAGATTGGCAACAACGTCATGCTCTATCACCAGGTCACGTTGGGTGCGACCGGTTGGTGGCGGCCAGGACCGGGCAGGCGACAGAAACGCCACCCTACCATCGAAGACGACGTGACTATCGGCGTGGGCGCGGCCATCCTCGGCCCCATTACTATAGGAAAGGGCAGCAAAATCGGCGCGATGGCGCTGGTGCTGGAATCGGTGCCGCCAAACTCGGTCGTAGCGGCCAAACCTGCCGAGTTGCTGGTCAAAGGCGGCGAGACGCTGGCAAAGCACCAGGAGCTGACACAGGGCTGGAATGGCGAGATGGACTATCAGATCTGAGTTACTTTGTATGAAGAGTGATGAAAGAGCGGAAGATACTTTGCCCTGTCATCCTGAGCGCAGCGAAGGATCTCCCCGCCATGTAGCAACGAGAATTGTCACCGAGATCCTTCGCTGCGCTCAGGACGACAGGTCTTGACAGGCACTCTTTAATCATTCAGTAACTCAGCATGGTCTCTATGACCATATCCCAGAAGCGGTCTACCTCCAACCCGTAGCCTACACGGGCATTGGGTTTTTGCCCCAGCTTGCTATAGACATCACAGACAGTGCGCCCTGCAGTCCAGGCTCCCTCACACTCGATCGCCACAAACATGTCATGTGCCTTGATGATGGTAGGGTCGATAACGGCAGCGACGGCGCAGGGGTCATGAAGCGGCGGTGCTGGAAAGCCGAAAACCCTATGATAGGTTTCCGCGAAGAAAACAAGCAAATCGGCAGCGAATGTGGCAACCGGACGATTCACAGAACGCAGCCGATTCACAATTTCTTCTGTTGCAAGGGCCTGGTGCGTCACTTCAAGCGGCACCATTGTGATGGGCCTGCCGCAGCCGAAGACAATTTCAGCCGCTTCTGGGTCAGTGTGAATATTAAATTCGGCGGCAGGCGTGACGTTTCCGAGGCCAATTGCGCCGCCCATAAGCGAGATGGCGCGGATTTTCGGCACAATAGCGGGTTCTTTACGGATAGCCGAGGCAATATTAGTGAGCGGACCTGTTGGCACAAGCGTAATATCTCCATCAGAGGAGAGCAGCAGTTCGATGAGCAGGTCAACGGCATGTCGCGGATCAGGTTTGATATCCGGTTCGGGAATGTGCGGCCCATCCATGCCCGATTCGCCATGAATATCGGGGGCGTGTTTTGCCGGGCGCACAAGCGGGCGATCCATCCCTCGGGCGATGGGAACGTTGCGAATATTTGCCAGGGTGCAGACTTTTAAGGCGTTGCGCGTCGTCTTCTCTACCGATTGATTGCCGGCTACGGTGGTAATCGCCAGCAGTTCGATTTGCGGGTGACGAGCCGCCAGGAGAATGGCTAGCGCGTCGTCGTGTCCAGGGTCGCAGTCTATAATAATCTTGTGCTTCATATGCCTCGATTTCAGGCCTTCCTCTTGTTTTCGGCGCGCAGGTCGGGTTCAGACCGCATAATGCGCTTTATGGTAGCACGTCAGAAGCCGCTTTTCAAGCCATTTGATTTTTCCCTCGACGCTTCTCACTTTCGCTTGGTATAATGACGAAGAGAATAATTCTGGTTGGGAGCCGTTTTCATGTCGTCGCAACGTAATCTGGTCATAGGCCAGTCGGGCGGGGCAACCGCCGTTATCAATGCCAGCCTGGTCGGCGCAATCGAGGCCGCGCTTGGCGATGCGCGCATTGATGGCATTTATGGCATGTTGTATGGCATTGAGGGGCTGCTGAAAGAGGAGTTGATAGATCTCCGGCAGCAGCCGCTTGATCTGCGAGCGCAATTGCTCCAGACGCCTTCAGCCGCGCTTGGCACGTGCCGCTATAAACTGCAAGATGAAGACCCGGCGAAGATCATCGATATTTTTCGTCGCTACAACATACGCTACATGCTCTACATCGGCGGCAACGACTCCGCCGACACTACCCATCGCATTGCCCAGGCAGCCAAAGAGGTCGGGTACGATCTGCAGGCGATCAGCATACCCAAGACCATCGACAATGACCTGCCGCATACCGACCACTGCCCGGGTTATGGCAGCGCTGCCCGCTTTCTGGCTATGGCGACGATGGATTCGACCATGAACACGAAATCCATTCCCTGGCATTATCCGGTAAAAATTATCGAGACGATGGGCAGGGACGCGGGCTGGCTAAGCGGGTCATCGGTGTTGGGAAAGCGCGACGAGTACGACGCGCCGCACATCATCCTGGTTCCCGAGCAGCCATTTTCCGCCGACCGTTTCTTACAGCAGGTCGAGGAAGTCTATCGCAAGGTCGGCTACGTGGTGATTGTGACCGCCGAAACAATTCGCGATGAGAAAGGACAGCAACTTGGAGCAATTGGCGAGGTCGGCAAAGACGCCTTCAACCATCCCCTGCTGAGCGGCGCGGCCCAGCAACTTGTCCAGATGGTCATACAGAACCTGAAGTTGCGCGCCCGTTTTGATAAACCAGGAGATTTGCAGCGTATGGCTTCGTTCTGCGTCTCGTCCAGCGACCGCGACGAGGCCTACCTTGTCGGACAGGCAGGGACGCGCGCGCTGCTGGAAGGCGAACATGACAAAATGGTCGCACTGATCCGGCACAATGAACCGTCGTATCACTGCACTACCGGACTGGTGCAGTTATCAGAAATCGCCAATAAGCAGCGCTTACTTCCAGACGAGTACCTGGATGCAAGCAAAACGATGATGACGCAGGCATTCATTGACTATGCATTGCCGCTGATCGGCGATCCATTGCCGGTGTATCCCTCGTTGGAACATATAAAGGTGAAACCATGAGTACACTGAAACGAGCTATTCTGGTTGTGCTTGACGGGGTTGGCGTCGGGGCCAATCCTGACGCGCACGAGTATGGCGATGATGGAGCCAGCTCTCTTGAACACTGCGCGCAGGCCATAGGCGACCTCTCTTTGCCCAATCTTGGCAGCGTCGGACTGGGGAACATTACGCCTATCCTCGGCACGCCGCCCGAAGAACATCCTCGCGGTTCATATGGAAGGATGATAGAGGCGGCGAAGGGCAAAGACAGCACCACCGGACACTGGGAGATGACCGGCGTAGTGTTGCAACGTCCCCTGCCAACCTATCCGCATGGCTTTCCGCCCGATCTGGTGGAGCGTTTCGAGAAGGCCATCGGGCGCAAGGTCATCGGCAATAAACCGGCCTCTGGCACCGAGATCATTAAAGAACTTGGTGAAGAACATGTCCGCACTGGCCGACCCATTCTCTACACCTCGGCGGATAGCGTCTTTCAAGTTGCGGCGCATCAGGACGTGATTCCGCTTGAAGAGTTGTATCATATCTGCCAGATAGCCAGGGATATGCTGACTGGAGAACACGCGGTTGGGCGCGTTATCGCCCGTCCATTCATTGGCACCCCCGGCAACTTCAAGCGCACCGAACACCGTCGTGATTTCTCGCTCGCCCCGCTCGGTACCACACTGCTTGACCTGTTGAAAGACAAAGGCCTGGACGTGATCGGCATTGGCAAAATTGAAGACCTCTTTGCAGGGCGAGGGCTAACCGAGCGCGACCATACGGAGACTAATAAAGAGGGCATGGCGGCCACTCTGCGCTATCTCGAGCGAGATTTCACGGGGCTGCTCTTTATTAATCTGGTAGAATTTGATATGTTATGGGGACATCGACGCGATAGTCAGGGATACGCCCAGGCGCTGTGCGATGTGGATTCCTGGTTTGGACAGGTGCAGCGGGTAATGCGACCGGGAGATGCGATCTTCTTCACGGGCGATCACGGCGTTGATCCCACCTATAAGGGGAGCGATCACACACGCGAGATGGTGCCCCTGCTGGCGTATGGCGAACCGGTGCGCCCGGGCGTCAATCTTGGGACGCGCTCGACATTTGCCGATCTCGGGCAAACGCTGGCGCAAGCGTTTGGCGTGGGGCCACTTGCTTATGGAACAAGTTTTGCAGGGGAGTTGGGGCTGGCATGACAGAGACACAACGACACAAGGCGGGCGAGGTTTTGCATGGCGAACGGGTGTACATTCGCCGTCCAACTATGCAGGATGCCTCTTATGTGTTTAACTGGGAGCGCGACGATGAGGTGTGGCGCTATGACCCGCTGCGTCCCTATTCTAAAACGATGGAAGAATTTCTGCCCATCTTCTCGCGTAACTATGTGCAGGGCAACGGGCGGCAATTCTGGTTCATCATTGAAGATGAACGGCATACCCCGATAGGAACGATCACCTATTTTAATGTGGACTATCGCATCGGGCAGGCCGAAATTGGCCTCGGTCTGGGTGATAAAAGGAGTTGGGGCAAGGGATACGGCTCGGAAGCCATTCGCACGCTGGTCCAGCATCTCTTTCGATCACTCGGCTTTGTGCGCATCTACGCGGAAACCGCACAGGCTAACATTCCTGCCCGTAAGGCCTTCGCCAAAGCGAACTTTGTCGAGGTCGGCCCGATCTATGATCCAAGAAGTTCAGGCGAACCCTGGGTTCTCCTGGAAATTCGCAGACCCTTTCCTTGATGCGTGCGCATGCTCCCGTCAGCTTTAAGGGGGAGCATGCGCGAGAAATTTTCAAAAGAGGATGTGAGACGTGGATACATCAAAGGTTACAATTGACCCCGGTATTTTTAAGGCCTACGATGTGCGCGGCATTTATGGAGAAGACCTTAACGACTCCATTGCCTATATGATTGGCCGGGCCGCCGCGCTCTACTTGAACGCTCCTGAAATCGCGGTTGGGCGTGACATGCGCCTCTCCTCGCCACAACTGGCAACCGCGCTTATGCGCGGCATCACCGACCAGGGCGTCAACGCGATTGACCTCGGTATGACAACTACAGACGAACTCTACTTCGCGGTCGGCAAATTCAATTTTCCTGCTGGGGTAATGATTACTGCCTCGCACAATCCCGGCAAGTACAACGGCATGAAATTCTGCCGCGCTCAGGCGTTCCCTATCAGCCTGGAGAGTGGCCTGGCCGATATTCGCGACCTGGCGATCAAAGGCAATTTTCCGCAGCCCGCACAGAAGGGCCAGATCATCCAGCGTGACGTCACCGAAGAATACATCCAGCATGCCCTTTCCTTCATTGACGTTAGCAAGATCAAGCCACTTAAGGTTGTGATTGATGCTGGAAATGGTATGGCCGGTATGATTATGCCGCGCGTTTTCGAACACCTGCCCTGTACGCTGATTCCACTCTACTTTGAACTGGACGGCAATTTTCCCAACCATCCCGCCAGTCCCATCGAGCCGGAAAACATGGTTGACCTGCAAAACAAGGTGCGTGAAGTGGGCGCAGACCTCGGCGCGGCCTTCGACGGTGATGCCGACCGCATGTTCCCGGTAGATGAGAAAGGTGATCTCGTGGATGGCTCTATGGTGACAGCCATCGTCTCTCAGAGCCTGCTGCAAAAACATCCCGGCTCGACCATCCTCTACAACCTGATCGTCTCCAAGAGCGTGCCGGAACTCATTAAACGGCTGGGCGGCAACCCCGTTCGCACTCGCGTGGGACACTCCTATATCAAGGCCGAGATGCGCCGTCTGAATGCCATCTATGGCGGCGAGCATTCGGGGCATTTCTATTTCCGTGATAACTGGTTCGCCGACTCTGGCCTGATCGCCTTCCTGATTACGCTCGAACTGGTCTCGGTCGAGAACAAGCCGCTTTCGCAACTGCTCCAACCGCTCGATAAGGGCGTGCGCAGCGGTGAGATCAACAGCAAGGTCAGCGACGTGCAGGGCAAATTGAAAGCCCTTGAAGAGCATTTCAGCAAGGGTGCGCAAAACGTCGATCACCTGGATGGCCTCACCATCGAATACCCCGACTGGTGGTTCAACGTCCGTCCATCCAACACCGAACCACTGCTACGCCTGAACGTCGAGGCCAACACCCGCGAACTGATGGAACAGAAGCGCGACGAATTGCTCGCGTTTATTCGCAGCTAAGAGCAAGACCTGCAACATGTCATGCTGAGCGCAGCGAAGCATCTCCGTGACCGTGCGATTTGTGTGCCAGCGCCACGGAGATGCTTCGCTGCGCTCAGCATGACATTGCTCAAGTTACAACGAGTCTATCGTCCGTTCCTGGGCAACGCCACAGAGATGCTTCGCTGCGCTCAGCATGACATTGGGTTATATGTTTGACGTTCACCCCTTTAGAAAGACACCTGATAGCTGCTCTTTCCTGGGGCTAACTGCACAAGGAAAGAAATGGTCAGGGTATGCATTCCTGCTGGAGCAACGTAGACCACGCGGCCACCCACGCTCTGCGCTCCAGCTTTAAAGCCATAAGGAAGCGTGTTGTCTATGGGTGGTTTATCTGTGCCGTTCAGAGTCAGACGGATATAGTCATAGCCATAGCCGGGAGAGACATCCACGCCGTTGTTATTATCAACCGTGAAGTTGAGTACATAGTACTGCTGTCCGGCATGCACCTGGTTGCCCGCATACGAATAGCGCACATCAATGCTGTTCAGGTGATACACCAGAACATGCCCGCCAAAATTATAATAGAAAACGACAGAAAGCGGATACGTCCTGGGCGTATCAAGATTCGGATCGTACTTGCCACTGAATGGTAACGTAACAAGCGTCTCATTCAACGAAGCGACCCCAAACTGCATTTTCAGGCTAGAAAGCTGGATTCCCTTGTCCACAGGAAAATCCATCCAGCCCTGGATTGTTGCGCCTGCCTGCACATCGGGCGACAGTTGTAAATTTGTTGGGGCGATTGCATTTCCATTTGGAAGCAGCAGACGAACACTATCATAATAAATCACAGAAATAGGAATGCGCGTCTTATTTGCCACCTGGAGATTGATACGGGCAGTTGCAGGTCCAGCATGAATATTATCATTTGTGAAATAGGTCGTGTATTGCGCATTGAGAACGGTGAAGGTGAGATCAGCATAGTGAGCTGTGCGTTGCACTGTATAAGTGGTAATGGTTGGCTGTGGCACATTGGTGTTCGCATTTAGCTGAAGGCCGCGCAGCCAGTTCCAGGCAACTAAACTGACAGTAGCAAGCAATATCACACCGATAATCAGTAGTGCGCCCAACCAGGGCCAGAGACGAAATGGTTTACTGGAACGTTCTTTTTCAGTTTCTCGCAAGACTTTTTGGGCAGATGTTATTTTTTTGATTTCTACCTGTGGAGCAGTGGCAACAGGCTTTTTCGTCATCGTAAGTCCCCTCTTACATCTAATAGCGCATGTTTTCGCTCTTCTTATTGTAGCAGTATGGCAAATTAATAGCTACCCATTCTACCATCCTTGCCCTATAATTCTTATCAGACTAACGGGTATTTCGGCAAACACGCGCTAAAGCGGTCGGACAAGGGCTAATTCTTGACACAATTAGCGCGCAAGTGCTAGCATGAGCATGGGTCAACAGCTAGTTCTCACCGCCCGTTGAGGCGTTTTTTATTTCTCTACTGATGAAGACTACCGATAAGGAGCGAAAGTCGCAGTGAAAATCCACGAATATCAGGCCAAAGAGATTCTCTCGCGCTACGGTATTCCTATTCAACCAGGGCGCGTAGCGCATACTGCCGAAGAGGCCGAGGAAATTGCTCGCGAACTGGGTGGGCCTGTTGTTATTAAGGCCCAGGTATATGTAGGCGGACGCGGCAAGGCAGGCGGCATCCAGTTCGGTGATACCCCTGAAGAGGCGCGAGCCGCCGCCGCTAAAGTGCTGGGCATGGACATCAAAGGGCTGAAGGTCGAAAAGGTACTGGTCGTTTCCAAGCTGGACATCAAGGAAGAGTACTACCTGGGTATTATTCTTGACCGCAAGTCGCAGGCTCCGGTGGTGATGGTCTCGAAGGCTGGCGGTATCGACATCGAAGAGGTCGCGGCAACAACCCCCGAGAAGATCATCAAACAGCCCATCGATATGCGTTGGGGTTTGCGGCCATTCGAGGCGCGCGATATCCTGGCCCGCGCAGGCATGCCGCACGTCGTCGTCGCCAGAGGCAGCACTATTTTAGCCGCGCTCGCCAAAGCCTTCATCGACAGCGATGCCAGCCTGGCCGAAATCAACCCCCTCGCGCTGACTGCGGATGGACAAGTGCAGGCGGCAGACGCGAAAATCCTGATCGACGACAATGGCCTGTACCGCCAGAAAGAATATGCAAGCTGGGCCGAACCCGAGGAGTCGAACCCACTTGAGTTCGAGGCGAAAAAAGCAGGTCTCACCTACGTCAAGCTGAATGGCGACGTGGGCATTATCGGCAACGGCGCGGGTCTGGTCATGACCACACTCGACATGGTGGCGCGTGTTGGTGGCAAACCGGCCAACTTCCTGGATATCGGTGGTGGCGCGAAGGCCGAAGTGATGCACAAAGCTCTCACCTTCGTGGCACGCGACCCAGATGTCAAGGGCATCCTGGTCAACATCTTCGGCGGCATCACACGCGGCGAAGAGGTGGCGCGAGGCGTGATTATGGCGCAGTCTGAACTGCCCAAGGGCATGCCGATTGTGGTGCGCCTCTCGGGCACAGGCGCGGAAGAAGGCAAAGCCATGCTCAAAGATGCGGGACTTGATTGGGGTAAAGATATGCGTGAGGCCGCGCAGAAAATCGTCGCAGCGATTGCCGCTCGGGAATAGAGGTGTAAACAGATGAGTATTTTGCTTGATGATACAACAAAAGTAATTGTTCAGGGCATTACCGGACGCGAGGGCCAGTTCCATACCCGCAACATGATCGCCGCCGGAACAAAGATTGTGGGCGGCGTCACCCCGGGCAAGGGCGGGCAAAGCGTCGAGGGCGTTCCCGTCTTCGATACGGTCAATGAAGCGGTCGCAGCAACGGGCGCGACCGCCTCGTGCATCTTCGTACCACCTCCTGGCGCGGCTGACGCGATTATGGAAGCGGCCAGCGCGGGAATCAAGCTGATTGTATGCATTACCGAGGGCATTCCGGTCATCGATATGACCCGCGCCATCCTGGTCGTGCGCGAACATGGCGCAACGCTCATCGGGCCAAACTGCCCCGGCATGTGTACGCCAGGAAAGGGCAAAATCGGCATCATTCCCTACCAGATTTTCACGCCCGGCCCGGTCGGCTTCATTTCGCGCTCTGGCACGCTGACCTACGAGGTCGTGGCGCTGCTCACCGAGGCGGGCATCGGACAATCCACCTGCATCGGCATCGGTGGGGACCCCATCATCGGCTCAACCTTTGCGGATTACTTGAAGATGTTTGAAGAGGACCCGCAGACCGAGGCCGTTGTGATGTGCGGCGAAATTGGTGGCAGCGACGAAGAGGATGCGGCTGAGTTCATCAAAACGATGCGCAAACCGGTCGTCGCCTTCATCTCCGGTCGCACCGCGCCTCCCGGAAAACGCATGGGACACGCTGGAGCCATCATTTCTGGCAACACTGGTACCGCCCAGGGCAAAGTGGCCGCGCTTCAGGCCGCCAACGTGCCGGTAGCCGATACCATCTTTGATATTCCAGGGCTGGTCAAAGAGGCTCTGGGCAAGCGTGTATCGTAGATCATGTTCGAGAAGGCGCTGACTGGTACCTTCTCCGTTTTTCTTGACTGAATACAAAGTTATTGGGCGAGGGTGTTTAGAGGAAAAAAGGACAGGGGCGACGCAAGCGTCCCATCCCCTCTCCTCACCGCCCCCGCCCCTACGATAAGGTTGTGGCATGACGACGGGTTTGATCTACGATCCAATTTTTCTGGAACATCTGACGCCGCCAAATCACCCGGATCAGCCAGCGCGGTTGCTCAGTGCCATGCAGGTATTGGAAGCGCTCGGATGGCTGGAGCGCGAAGGTCTGGTGTTGCTTCCGCCGCGTGAGGCAAGCGCGGATGAACTGGCGGCAGTTCATGAACGAGAATATATACACAAAGTGGCCGAGGCTTCCCGTAAAGCCGCAGAGCGCGAGGCAAAAGGAGGGCGCAACACCAGCTTTTTCGCTACCGATACCTATGTATCCGCCAAATCATACGAGGCAGCGGTAAAGGCGGCGGGCGCGCCATTGACGGCCATTGACGCGATTATGAAGGGCGAGATCAACAACGCCTACTGTCTTGTGCGACCGCCCGGACATCATGCCGTGGCGGAAGCGGCAATGGGCTTCTGTCTCTTTAACAATGTAGCGGTGGCTGCGCGCTACGCCATTGATCGCTACGGGCTGGAGCGCGTCATGATTATCGACTTTGACGTGCATCATGGTAACGGCACGCAGGAAATGTTTTACGATGACCCGCGTGTTCTCTACTTCTCCACCCACCAGGCTCCATTCTATCCGGGAACGGGCGCGTCCGATGAACTTGGCGAGGGTCCGGGATACGGCACAACAATCAACGTGCCTTTGCCTGCGACCACCGGATTTGAGACGCTGGAACCGGTCTTCCGGCAGGTGATGGCTCCTGCCGCCGACCGCTTCGACCCGCAGTTAATCCTGGTTTCGACAGGCTTCGACGCGCATTGGGATGACCCGCTTGGCAATTTCAATCTCTCGACGGCAGGCTTCTCCAAACTGGTGGGGATCATTATCGAGGAGGCCAATTTTCTTTGTGATGGGCGGTTGGTTATGGTGCAGGAGGGGGGCTATAGCATTCGGGCGATGGCCTGTTGTGTGGCAACCTGCATCAATCTCCTGCTTGGCGATGACGCGGCAGTGGATGATCTTGGTCAAGCACCTGACATGCCCTATCGTCTTAACTCGGATGTGCTGATCGCCGAATTGCGCCGGATTCATAACCTTAAAGGCTATCGCATGCGTAACGCGCCGAAACCCGATATTGAACGGCTGCGCCGGGAAGTCAAGGGGCCAGATGCTTAGCAAGCGCAGGAGCAGGGATGTTCAAATCTGAACTGGTGCGCCCCCTCAGCTTCGACGATTTACCGCTCGTGATGCGCTTGCTGGCAACCTCCGAGTACATCTACCAGCGCTTCATGCCCAATGAGCTGCCGATATTGCTGAAAAATACGCCTGGCGTGGGCATATTTAGCGGGAATACCTTGCGTGGCTTTTTGCTGGCACAAACCATCAATCCGCCTATAGCCTGGATCGGCGGCTTCGGCGTCAGTTGGACAGAAAGCCGCTCGTATCTCAAGCTGCTTGATACCTTGCTCGACCAACTGGCGCTATTGCTTCTACGAAGAGGGGTGCGCTACCTGCACTACTCGGGCAATGATACGCAAAACGACTGGCTGCGTGATGCCCTGCTCCGGCGCGGCTTCATACCTTATCGCCTGCTCTACGCCTATGACAAGCTCGATTTCAAGGTACCAACGCGCGGAAATCAAGAAGTGACTGTGCGCCCCGTTGCGTTGAGCGATATTCCCGCCCTGTTAAAGATTGAAGAGGCCTGCTTCGAGGACTTGTGGCGCTATGATGCGTCTTCCTTTACAGAAATCATTGCCACGCATCCTTATTTTGTAGTAGCCGAACTTCACGGTAAAGTCGTCGGCTACCAGTTCAACGCACTCGACAGCGAATATGGCTATCTTGTGCGCATCGCCGTTCATCCCTCAGTCAACAGCAAAGGCATAGGAGCGCGCCTGATGTATGAAGCAGTCGAGTTCTTCCGGCAAGCCAACGTCCTGCGCATCATGCTCAATACTGAGGATACCAACTATCACGCGCACCGCCTCTACGAATGGTTCGGCTTTATACGCATTCCGCAAATGGGTTTCGTTCTCAGAAAGCAGCTTTAAAAGAAGTTATTCATTCAAACCGACGAGGCACCAGACGTCGAGTGGCTCGGTCTTATTTTTCACCAGTAACGGGGGCAGCTTCGTCACACGCGCATACTGGCGCACGCGGGCAAAGGTCGAGTGGTTGAGCAGGATGTTGTTGTCCGAGGCATTGGATTGCAGACGCGCAGCCACGTTGACGCTATCGCCAATGGCGGTATACGACTGGATGTGTTCTCGTGAGCCAATGTTGCCTACCATTGCCTCGCCGGTATTGACACCGAAGCCGAAGGAGACGGGAATGTGCTGGGGCTGGCTGCGCTGGTACTCCAGAACTGCCAGGCGCATCTTCCAGGCAGCGCGCACTGCCCGCAAAACATGATCCTCCTGTTCGAGGGGCGCGTTAAAGATGGCCATCAGCGCATCGCCCCAGAAGCCTGTCACTGTTCCCTCTTCATCCCAGATGGCTTTGACCATGATTTCCAGGTAGGTATTCAGAATATTCATGACCTCACGTGAAGTCATGCCCTCGCTCAGGCGTGTAAACCCGCGAATATCGGCGGAGATAATGGAAATCTCCCTCATTTCACCGCCGAGGTTGAGGGCGCTCGGATTCTCGATCAACTGCTGCACCACATTGGGATGGACATAGCGACCGAAGATGCGCCGGATATTCTTGACTTGTGCCTCAGCGCGTTTGAGTTTGGTGCGATCATCTACAACCAGCGCCATACCAATATGATTCTCGTGCGCATCCCGTAGCGAGGTGACATAGAGGTTGAGATTGACCAGACCACGACCGGCAATCTCACAGTCAATGGTTCGATCAACCAGCGTTCCGTGATTATGTTGCTTGTGCGCATTTTGCAGTATCTCGATGATGCCAACTTGCGGCAGGTCTTTAAACACTTCGCGATAATGCTTGCCAACTGCCGAGAAAGGGTTGATGCCCAGAATAATGCCCGCTGCATCATTGAATTTGGTGATGATTCCAGCGGAGTCAGTGGTGATAACGCCATTCGCGATAGAGGCGAAGATGTTATCCATGTACTGCTTATCTTCCTCAACCTTATTCAAGGCGCGAGTGAGATCAGCAAACAGGCGCGCGTTATCGATGGCAATGGCCGCTTGATGACAGAAGGCCACCAGCAAATCGCGGTGCTTGACGCCGAACAGGTTCGCATTAATCCGGCTATCAACGTAGACCGCGCCGATACAGGTATCGCGCACCACAAGGGGCGCGCAGATAATGGAGCGGATACCATAGGCCATGATGCTCTCCTGCCCCTTCATATCGATCTGAGCATCGTCGGTGAGCAATGGCTCGCGAGTACGCACCACCTTTTCGATGGTGCTGCGGCTAATTTTGAAGGCGCTGCGGTCGATAGTACGCGCAAATTTGTCACGCGCTATTTCAAAGTTGAGTTCTTTGGTGTTTGGATCAACCAGCACCAGGAAACCGCGCTCGGCATCCACCACGCGAATCACCTCGTCCATCACCAATCGCAGCACTTTTTCAAATTCCAGCGTCGAGTTGAGGACGCGGGCAATTTCGTACAGGGTTTCCAGTTCAGTACGCTGGCGCTTGAGGCTGATGATACTCGAGTTGAGTACTTCGCGCTCCCGCTCAAAATTTGCCGCCGCGCCATTTGTGGCTGTTGACGACGTGACGCGGGGCAGCGCTGAGGAGACCTGTTCAAGTTGTTCCTGCAAGGATAGGAGGACGCGCTGAGCAGCCTGGTTGACTCGTCCAGCTTCGATATCGGCTGTGCGGCAGACGCGCAGCGAATCGCTAAGCAATTGCACACGCGGATCACCACTCTCACCGGCATACGTGCCTTCCACTGCTATCTCCAGTTTGCGGGTATGCTCATGCAGCATACGCGAAATGCGCATAAGGGCTTCACCCAGGTTGCGTAACTCGGTGTTTGCTTTCCAGGCGGGATCGGGTACTACTGCCACGCTTTTCCTCCATGTCTCCAGAGCGCGATTACTAAAAGATTCATTTCCTAAATTACAGACGCTACAGCCGTTCCATTATAGCATATGAATATGTCAGCTAAACAATAACGAAGGATCAATAGCCCAGCAGGCTTTGCAACTCCTTTTCGCTTTGCTTGCTGAGCGGGATCATCGTTTCGTCTTTATCGTTCAATTGAAGTGTATAACTATTGCGTGTATATTGAATTACGGCTTTGATGTGCTGTAAATTCACAAGATAGGCCCGGTGCGCCTTAAAGAAGCCGCGCCCGCTCAGACGAGTCTCAAGTTCTTGCAAGGTCAGATTGGTGGTGGCTTCTTCGTTTGCTGTGCGCAGGTAGGTTTTACCATCGCGGCTGGTCGCGTAGAGGATATCACCGGGATCATACAAAAGAATGCGATCATCCTTGCGCGCAGGAACGCGATAGGGGCGCAGTTGTTCAGGTCCGCTCGCGGGGCTAGAAGCTGGCTCATCATCCATCAACACCCGCGAACTGACAATGCGCCCATCTTCTAATTCCAGCACCGAAGTACTGAATTTTCCCGCCCAGGCAAGATCCTCATCTGTCAGTAAGACCGCCGTTCCCTCAGAAGCCAGTTGCTTGATAAGGCGCGCAAACAGGAGTAAGGTGTCGTGATCTACGCGCAGTGCTGGCCTATCAAGCAATAAGAGCGAGGGACGACAGATTAAAGCGCGGGCAAAAGCTAAACGACGCTGCGCGGTTGGCGAGAGCTTCGAGACAGGTTTGCGCGCCTGGTCGCTCAACCCAACCAGTTCCAGCGCCTCGTTGATCCGATTGGCGGTCAACCGGTGCAGTTGGCAGTACAAATGCAGGTTTCCCTGCGCTGTGTGCCTCTCATACAACAGGTCTTCCTCGAACAGCACACCGATCTTTTTGCGCGCCTCCTCAGAATGGTGAAGATCCTGCCCATCGAGCAGCACCTTGCCCGCGCTTGGCACCAGCAAACCGGAGAGTAAGCGTATCAACAGGCTCTTACCGCTGCCCACCTGACCAATGACCGTAACAATCTCACCTGGGGCAACGGTGAGATCATCAATAGATAAAGCGCTGCGATTGTCAATAATTTTTTCGAGACGGCAGACCTGCAACATACCTGGGAACCTCTTTTTGGGCATAGAGAGCTATCGCCAGGATATTCTAACATAGGTACAAGTGAGATGCTATGGGGAAAATTTGATATCATTCACCCGTCATATTGCTCCATTCAGCGATTTTTCCGCTTATTCAACCCTTAAAGTGCGCCTTTTAGCCTCAAAACTACTCCACTCAGCCAAAATTTGTAGCGCGGTCATTTTGCCTATGTTACTCTGGACTCAGAGCGATAAACGACGCGACGACAGAAAGGATACGCATCATGGAACAACATAAAGATCATACACCACGCCGAAAAGACACCATGTTGGCAGTCTGGGTTGGCGTAGGAGTTGCGCTTGGTGCTGCACTCAACAATTTTGCGCTGGGCCTCGGTATTGGCATGGTCATCTGGGTAATACAAGAACTCTGTTCTAAGCTCATCAATAAAAAGCAATAAACCATTCTGGAAAGGACGATTCATATGCAATCACCTGAACTGATGATAGAGGCGCTTGATTTGCGCCGCACCTTCGGCGACAAAGAGGCAGTGGCGGGAATCAGTTTTTCCGTAAAGCGTGGCGAAATCTTCGGTCTGCTAGGACCTAACGGAGCAGGCAAGACGACCACTATTCGTATGCTCACGGGCCAGCTCGATCCTACCAGTGGTAGCGCAATCGTTGCCGGATGCGATGTGGTGAAGCAACGGGCGCAGTTGAAAGAGCGCATCGGGGTGGTTTTCGAGGATCAAAACCTGTACGAACGCCTCTCAGCGCGCCTGAACCTGGAGTTCTCATGTTGGCTCTACGGCCTGCCCACAAGCCGCGTAGACGAAGTACTCGAACTGGTACGCCTGCGCGACCGCGCCAAAGACCCGGTACGCACCTTTTCCAATGGCATGAGGCAGCGCCTGATGATCGCCCGTGCCCTCCTGCATCGCCCGCCCATGCTCTTTCTTGACGAGCCGAGTCGCGGCCTCGATCCCATTTCGGCAAGAGAGGTGCGCCAGGTAGTCAAACGCCTGAGCGAAGAGGGCACCACTATTCTGCTGACCACTCATTTGATGGAAGAGGCAGACCAGCTTAGCGAGCAGGTGGCCTTTATCGTCAACGGCAAAATCGTGGCGAACGACACGCCGCGCAACCTGAAGCTCGCGCATGGGCAGCGCACCATACAAGTCACCCTGGACAACGCAGCGGCGAACGGAAATGGCAAACTCACAGAAACGACCCTGAGTATGGATAATCCCGAGGACTCGGCGCAACTGGCGCGGTGGATGGCCGAGGGCAAAGTCCGCGCCATCCATTCACGTGAAGCCACTCTGGAAGAAGTGTTCGTTGAAGTCGCTGGCATTCGCCCGGCCTAGCATTCTCAAGGAGTTCTAGTCATGCATCTACGTTCAATTCTCGCTATCGCCCGCAAGGACGCGCTTGATATTCTGCTAAATAAATCGACCCTGTTCATGCTGCTCACGCCAATCTTCCTGGCGCTGCTCTTCCTGGTGTTGGGAGGATTGCTCGGCAACCATTCGACGAATGTGCTGGTCTACAATCCGGGGAAATCCGGTGTGGAGCAAATTCTGGACAAAGGCCTGAGCAATGTCAAGGTGACATACGCAAACTCACCAATGGATGTCGCGGCGGCCTTTGGTCCTGATGGTTCGCACAAAGACACTTCCTATGCCGTCGGGCTGGTCGTTCCACCCGATTTTGACACCAGCCTGAAGTCCGGTGGGCATCCGCAAATGAGCCTTTATGTGGATGGTAGCCAGATCAGCAACCAGGAGCGCGCCCTTTTACTGAGCGCAATAACCGACTACTCACGCAGCCTTGCCAATCCGCAGCCGCCTGCAATTATTAGCGTGGCGACAGTCAACCCGCCGCAAGAAAACGCGGCTTTACAGGACATCACGCAGGTGTATGCCGTCACCGCACTGCTCTCCTCGCTCCTGGTAGGCACATCGCTCGTACCGGGCTTGATTATCGAGGAAAAGGAGAAGAAGACGCTGCGTATGCTGATGGTTTCACCGGCTTCCTTCACCGACTTTGTCCTGGCAAAACTACTGGTAGGCTTTACATACCAGTTGCTACTAGGATTGGTGGCGCTGGCAATTACTAAGGGATTTACAGGGCAAATTCCACTGCTGCTGCTCTTCGCGCTGCTGGGTTCCTGCTTCAGCGTTTCGTTGGGACTGATCGCGGGCAGCCTCTTTCAGACGACCAATGCGTCAGGCGCATTCGCGGGCAGCGTCTCGTTCCTGTATATCATCCCGATTTTCTTCGTCGGTCCTTTCGCGCAACTGCTGGGAAGCAATCCATTCACCCAGATAGTGAAAGTGCTGCCAACCTACTATATCGCCGATGGAGCCGTAAGCGCGATCACAAACTCAGTGAATGCAGGAGGTATCCTGCTAGATATCATCGTCGTCGCGGCGTGTATTGTGGCCCTGGTTATGATCGCTGCCTGGCTGCTGCGTCGGCAGGCTTCCGTAGTCAGCACGATTTAATAGAGGTCTAATCCTGTAGGGACGCGCTGATGATGTTTGAGAAATCAAGAGGGAATATCCAAGCCTGTCATCCTGAGCGCAGCGAAGGGTCTCCCGTCTGGACGTGTGATCCGGCTGGGCGACCGAGATCCTTCGCTGCGCTCAGGATGACAGGTTCCGTGTCGCTCCCTTTGCCGAACCCGGTTGTTCAAGTTCCTCATCGCGTCCCTACAGAAATTCCGGTAATTTTGTGCATGCTAATGCGGGGGGGAACTGGCACGCACAGATTCCCATTCTCGTTACATCTCCATCACTCCAAGAGATTTCAGATTTTACACCCCATGTTCATCCAGGTAACGCTTGAACGAGAGCGGGGTAAAGCCGAAATCGCGCTCCACCGAGTTGAGGCTGGTCGTGTTATCAAAACTGAAAAGCATCATCGCCGCTTTCGTCAGTGGAGGCTTCGGCAACACAGCCTCCATCACTGCCGCGCCAACTCCTACCAGGAGACGAGGAGCGGGGGCTTTTAACCGCTTAGCGTGCATCGTATGCAGCAACAAATCAATAACCTGGGTAAAGGTATAGTATTCCGGGCCGCCGATGGTATAGGTTTTGTTGCGGGTGCGTTCGGGTTCGCGTAAGACATGCAGGATGACCGTCACAACATCCTCAACATAGATGGGCTGCAATTGAATCTTGCCGCCACCGATCAGAGGCACGACTGGCGAGGTATGAATGAGATCCGTGAGACCTTTGATGAAGGGAGCATCCTTGCCAAACAGGACGGATGGCTGAATAATCGTCCAATCGAGTCCGCTCTCCTTCAGCATCTGCTCGGCGAGATAGCGCCCCTGCATATAGCTGCCCGGTTTATCAGGCCTGGTGCCTAACCCGCTGATCTCGATGATACGCCGCACTCCGGCCTTTTTCGCGGCCTGAATTAGATTGGCTGTACCCTCCACATTGGTTTTCTCGTATTGATGCGGCGCGCTCTCTTTTCGGTCAGCCGTGAGAAAGGCGGCATGCACAATCGTCTCGACTCCCTGCACCGCTGTTTCCAGGGAGGCCAGCTGTGTCGTATCGCCCTGCACAAGTTCTATTCCTGCGGCTGGTAAAATCGATGCCGCTCGCTTTACATTGCGCACCAGGCAACGTGGTTTCTCTCCCTCCTGCACCAGGCGTGCAACGAGATGTCTTCCGATATATCCGCTAGCGCCAGTCACTAAAATCATAGGAACCTCCCTTTTAAATGACCTCTATGATGAAGTATAGCTGACTATGAGCCGCGATACGAGAGGATAGCAACATCACTAAAAGGGTGAGTTAACTCACTTCTCTGTATTATAAGGTAGCCGGTACGACAATACGCACGGTGACACCTTCGTCCGGCTCGCTCTTGAACGTCAAGCTGCCGCCTGCGATGGCGAGCAGCGCGCTGTGTGTTAGCAAGCCACCGCCTGTGCCGGTCGTGGTGGATGTCGCGGAGGTAATGCCAACACCATCATCAGCGACCACAAACTCGATGTTTCCATCTTCAATGTTGCGCGTGGCCTTAAAGGTGACATGGAGATGGCGATGCACATCGATGCCACGCGCATGACGAGCGGCATTGCGCAGCGCCTCCTGCACAGCCGCAAAAACCAGTTCCGCAATGGCTGGAGGTGTAGCATCATCGATATAGGTTGCGGTTTCATCGGAAACGCACCATTCTACCTCGTCAAATGCCTGCCGGAAATCCTGTTCGAGCATGGTATGAATGGCCTGCATCAAACCATCACGCTCAAGCCGGTAGGGAGCGCCTGGGGCGGTAGAGCGCATCATGGCAGCTAATCGCCGGTGCGCATCGGTAATCAACGCTATGGCTTCATTAAGGGCAGGTGTGGTGAGCGTTGAAGGTGATAGTGTGGAAACTGCCTTCGGAGCGCGTTCGGAGGTCTGCTGCTGTATTTCAGGCAATGAACGCAGGGTTTCCAGGCGTAAAAGTGCGAGGTGCATCTGCGGCAAAATTTCATCATGCAGAATACGCCGCTGCTGCGCGCCCAGAAGCTTGACATCGATAATGCGGCGGCGCAAGAGTCCCGCGACGGCCTGCATGGCTTCATGATCGACCAGCGTGTCGAGAATGCGCTGCCCACAGGCATGCGCAAGGTTCATGTCCTCGTCGGTAAACGCGCCCCCATCTTCGCGAGGCCCGAGATAGAGCGTAGCCACCAGCCCGCGCTCGTCATAGATGGGAAGCAGCCAGCAGATAGTGGGACGTCCATAGAGCGTTACCTGGATACGCAGGGGAACCTCGGCCTCGCTATCCCCATGCACCGGCCAGTTCATAGCGTCCATCGCGCGCTTGCGCCTGTTGAGCGGGCGGGGCATAAAGTTCGTTCCGGGAATAGCTTCCTCGGGCCAGCGATAGCTGAAGCTGCGGCGCAATGGCCCGGCCACAACAGCGAGATAGGCGCACTGAACGGCAAGCACGTTATGACAGAGATGGTAGAACAGCGTCTCCAGGTCTTGCTCGGTCTTCTGCAGATCGGTATTCAGCCAATGACGGATGCTGGTACTGCGCACAAACGGGCCGAGGAGCGCGATATAGCGGTCATGCGCAGTATAACTGCTCCAGGTAAAGAGCGCGTAGGCAGCCGTCGCCAGCGAGGTTATCAGTAAAAGGCCGCCCAGGTTGCTGTGCGTGTAGGCAACCAGCAGCGCGATAAAACTCGCCACACAGGTCGCTACAATAACGATGCCCCGCCACTGCTCAAAAAAGCCTCTCCGCGCCAGGGAACGCTCGATGAGAATGCCATGCCGCACAATCGAGTAGCCGATGAGCAGGATCACCAGCGCAACCGCGCCGTTGGCTATCAAGTCCAGCACGATCAGATTTAAGGGAAATGTATTGATATTCGTGGTGCTGACTACCACCGGCGGCAGCTTCTCCAGGACTGTATGCGGGTGATGCACCCAGTTCAAGATCGCCTGCACCACCAGCACTCCGAGCGTCGTGGTCAGGCCAACCATCAAAAGGGCGGCCAGCAAGAGCCAGGGACGAGCCAGATACCAGGAAAGATGCGGTTCCTCGAGCAACTCTTTGTCACCGGGATCATCCCAGAAGGCATCGACCAGCGCCGACCGCAGCGAAGAGGTTTTCAAGCCTTTCCCGCGCAGGAAATGCCACAGGACGCGCAGCAAGCGAGCCATGCGCCCGAGCGTGAACCAGGGAGCAATGGCGCAGAATGTCACATAACAGAGGAAAAGCAGCGAGAGTAAAACCGGAGAAGAGAGAAAACTGCTGCTGACATCGTTCAACGCATCGCTATCTGTGAGCAACTGCAACGTCCGCGCATAGCTGAATGTTGACTGATTGAACAGCAGCAGTAGAAATATCAGACAACCTGGAACGCCTGCGCATATCAACAGCCAGGGACGTCGTTTGCGCCATTTAGAGTTAATAAGCGCAGCGTAGTAGAGGCCGATGGCAAACCAGATATAGGGAACGCCGAGAGCGGGTATCCAGATGAGATGCCACAGATCATCCTGGCTCACCAGACCCGAGACGTTTTTGGTCAAGGGAGTGGAGATCAGCAGCGCGTGCAGGTAGAAAAAGAACGCGGAAAGGCCCAAACCGCACACACCCAGCCGCGCGATACCCGCCTTGCGATCACCATTCAACCAGACGGTGAACGCCAGCCAGAGAAAGGCCACCAGGTTAAAGATCGAAAGCGCCAGCACGCCCGTTTGCAAAAGATAGGCGGGTTGAAGCATATTGGTCAATGCCATCGAATACCCTATTCCTCTTTGTATAAGGGAACCCACTCCCCGCGCCGGTCTTGCACAAGCGCAACACCGTTTTCATCCCAGATAATCATACGATTGAGCGTATAAATCAGGGTTGCCCGGGCACGAGCTACTTTATCATCCACTGCCGTTTCGCTTAAGCCCCAGGCAGCATAGATACGCCCATTGGTGCGACTGACGGCTCGCTTGTCATGCAGGTTCAGCCGCGCCGCGATCTGCTCGTTCGTCATACCCTGCGCGACCAGTTCAGCGACGCGCAATTCGTTGGGTTCCAGCAGGGCGCGGGGAGACTGCTCGTCAAGGCTGCGCACTTCCTGCACGCGATCCTCGATCTCAGGGTCAACCAGGCTGCGCCCATTAATAGCATCACGCAACAGCGGAATCAGCATGCCGGGCAACAAATAGTTGCTCTTACGCACGTAGGCATAATGCGTGAGAATACCCGAGGCGCGGAACTCGCGGTAGTATTCGTCATCATCCTGAATGGAATAGAAAACCACCGGCATACGAGGACGTTCGCGCCGGATGGCAACAGCCGCCCCAACGCCGCTCAGCGCCTTGCGGCCAGCATGTGCATCCTGCAACTGCACGTCCATCAAGATTACATCGATATCCACCAGTTCAAGCGCCTGCGCAATGGCCTCCTTGCCGGTCGAAGCCTCGCCAAGCACCTGCACCTGACCCGTCGCCTCCAACCCTTCTCGCAACGCTTTACGCAATGGTCCATGATCGTCTACAAGCAAAAGTTTTATCATAGATATACGTTCCGTCATTTTTCAGAATGGAATTGACCATATTATAGCAGGTCTCAAAAGCATGTTTATAGGTTTCGGAACGCATCCATTTTGCACTCAAGAAGCAATGGGGGAGCGAGGAAATCGGCGGAGTATACGTGTACCTGCCTCGTCAAATGGTGGTCGCCGATTTCCTCTGCTAGAAGGATCAGTACCCTACAGTGTTTTCAAAGGCCGAGGCAATGACACGATACCCTGCATCGGTTGCATGAATATCGTGGAAGAGGCTACACATCCACGTATACGGACAAATGTTTGGATTGGGCACACCCGCTCCACCAAAGGCGGAGAAGACGTCAACGAGCAGACCGTAGCCGCTGATGTCGTTCGCGATGTGCTGGTTAATGAGCTGGACGTAGGGCACTGTATTGGGACAGATATTCTGGTAGGGGTCGTAATAGTTCATTACGATGAGGTCTCCTGTTACCTGTCCGTTGACAGTAAGCGCAGCGCGCAGTTCCGGCAGAATGGTCTGCGTCAGGTTCGCATCGACGGTGGCGAGGTCGCTGCTAAAACTGGAACTGATCGTGCAGGTTTTGGTATTGATATCGGGCAGCAGATCGTTCGCGCCAATGTCCAGGGTGACAGGACTGACACTGCCCCGGTGCAGTTGCAGGTAGATCAGCGCGGCGTTCAACTGCGGGCCGATATACGGGAACTTGCGTAAGAAGGCGTAAGGGCACCCTCCATTGATAAACGTGCTACTCGTTTCTCCTGGACAACCCATGTTTGCCAGGTGTTGCGTTCCATGCCCCTGCAAATTGGCATAGAAATCGTCAACATATCCGTCATCGTAGTTCAGATCAGGCTGATAGCTAAAGGCCAGCGAATCCCCCAGAGCCAGGTAATACTTCTTGGGGCCGACGAGCGAGACCCCCCGTTGTGAATGGAACGACGCAGCCGAGGCTATTGGTGTGGACAAACAAAGCAGGAAAAGCGCGAGCATGAGCGGCGGACCCAGACGCCGGTACACATGCACGTGTTTGCGCATGGAGACCCTCCTTACAGGGCGAGTACCCTGTTGAGACATTGCGTTGGCACGAAATGAGGGAGATACACGTACACACCATCATACTTCTATTATACCTGTTAAACCAGAAAAAATACAGGGGGTTTTCAATAAAAATCAATTAAAAAAAGTTGGCTTTTCTATAACTTTCGCATGCCAATACACATCTGTCTCCAGGTGTCATCCTGAGCGCCGCGAAGGATCTCTCGCGCTTGCCATATTGCACCAGGGGAGGCTGAGATCCTTCGCGGCGCTCAGGATGACATGCGAGCGGGGCTTTTTCGTGATATGCTGCTTGACCCCAGTTTGTTCCATCAGCTATAGTGGGGGAAACTTTTATTTGATAGCAGGTGAGGTACATGGCAACGACGCAAGGTAAAAGCATTCACTTTGGTTTAGTCCTTCATAACCACCAGCCGGTCGGCAATTTTCCCTGGGTTTTCCAGCAGGTCTACGAAGAGTCCTATCTGCCTATGATCCAGGCGCTTGAGCGACATCCTTATATTCGCCTCGGACTCCACTACACCGGTTCGCTGCTGGACTGGTTTGAGGAAACACAGCCCCAATTTCTTGAACGCATACACGCGCTTATAGGGCGCAATCAGATAGAGATGGTGAGCGGTGGATACTACGAACCCATTCTCCCCTCGATACCGGATGCCGATAAACTGGCGCAAATTCGCCGCCTGACCGGGCGACTGGAACGCGATTTTGGCGTTCATCCAACCGGCATGTGGCTGGCCGAGCGCGTATGGGAGCCAGCGCTTCCTCACACATTGCGCGAAGCAGGCATCGACTGGACCATCCTGGATGATATTCACTTCAAAAACGCGGGCCTGGACGACAAAGACCTCTACGGTTACTATGCCACGGAGGATCAGAGCAGCGTCTTGAAAGTCTTTGCGACCAGCAAAGCGCTGCGCTACACGATTCCCTGGCGTCCCGCCAGAGAAACCATCGAAACCTTGCGCTCGCTTGCCACACAGGATGGCAACCGCATACTCGTTATGGGTGATGATGGAGAAAAATTCGGCAGTTGGCCGGGCACATACGAATACTGCTGGGGAAATCATGGCTGGGTCGAGGAATTCTTCACGCTCCTGGAAGACAATCGCGACTGGCTGCATATGACCCCGCCCGGAGAATATGCCCGTAGCCATCCTGCCCTCGGACGCATTTACATTCCCACCTCGTCCTACATCGAAATGACCGAGTGGGCGCTGCCGCCTAAAAAATCATACCAGTTCGGCAAGTTGCTGCACCAGCTTGAAGAACAGCACCGCGATGATCTGTTGCAATTCATGCGCGGCGGCTTCTGGCGCAACTTTCTGGTGCGTTACAGCGAAACGAATAACCAGCACAAAAAAATGCTCCGCGTCCACAATGCTGTCTATAAAGCTGGCGCAAACGAGGAAGCGGGAGCCGTTCACCTCTGGAAAGCTCAGGCCAACGATACGTACTGGCATGGCCTCTTCGGCGGCATCTACATGAATCACGTGCGCTCCGCCATCTATCATCACCTCATTCGAGCGGAAAACGCGGCGGACAGGTTAATACATGGCGCTGGTCACTGGCAGTCCTACGGATTTACCGATTTTGACCGCGACACCCAGGACGAATTGCTTATCGAAAGCGATATACAGAACCTCTACATTGATCCGCAGCGTGGCGGCACGCTCTTCGAGTGGGATATGCGGCGCAGCAGCCATAACCTGCTCAGTGTCATGACGCGCCGCGAAGAAGGCTATCACGAAACTCTGCGCGAATTTGAACGCGAGCGGCGCAAACGCGCGGCAGCACAGGCTGCTTATCAAGCAGAAGGAGCCGCAGGGCAGATAGAGCCTGCTTCGCCACATACCTCAGTTCGCACCAAAGAAGCCAATCTGGACCGTTACCTGTTTATCGACCGCTATCGCCGCCACAGCCTGATCGATCATTTTTTCGCTCCGGGCACCACCCTCGAGGCGTTCGAGCAGGTACGCTACCAGGAGTGCGGAAACTTTGTCGAGCAACCATATGAAACATCGGTCAAACAGGACGAGGCAGGCATTACCATCACCCTATCTCGCAATGGACAGGTCGGACGCCCCGGCGCGCTCAGTCCCATACCTGTCTCCCTGCGCAAAACGCTCTTTGTGCCAGAGGGAGAGGAAAGGCTGATTGTCCGCTATACGATTGAGAATCAAGGTCAGACGCAGCTTCAAACCCTCTTTGGCAGCGAATGGAATATCAATTTGCTGGGCGGCGGCAAAAACGAGCAGGCCTACTATGTCGTAGAGGGGCAGACGCTCAAGGACAGCCATTTCGATAGCACAGGCGAAGCTCGTCAGGTACGCGACCTGCATATTGGCAATCGCTGGCTCCAACAGGATATTGGCTTTCATCTCAGCAAGGAAGCCACCCTCTGGCGCTTCTCCATTGAGACCGTGACCGGCTCAGAGGCAGGCTTCGAGCGTACCCACCAGGGAAGCTGCCTGACACTCCTGTGGCCGCTTGTCTTGAAGGCAGGCGAACAATGGAGAGTCGAAATCGCGTGTACAGGGGTTCCATTACCTATGGGGAGCTGAAGCCAGGGCGACCGCGAGGGCCGCCCCTACCAACAGGGCAATCGTAGGGGCGGCCCTCGCGGTCGCCCTGGCTCTCGATAGCTAACGGAATGGCGCGAAGCATAGCCAGAATAGAGAACTTGTGCTTGATAGACCACCTCAATCGTTGGATACAATGGAAAGGATTTTATCCAATGATTGAGCGTGAGGAAAAGCGTCCAGGAAAAGCGCTGGATATATATGTGAGTGGCAAAAGACAGCAAGCAGTCTGGTCCTGGGGCATATTTTGCAGCGTCATTGCTTATATTGTCTGTATAGGTATGGTCATTGCGCCGCTAGAAAGGCGTTTAGGCGCAACTTTTCTGGCCTCTCTACCTTTGAGCAGGTGGGTGGCAAAACTGGGAGCATGGCTGCCTGCCAACTTTCACTGGCTGCCAAACGCGCAGGATTCGTTCGTCAGCACCAATAATCTTGAATTCCTCTTCATCATTGCGCTCGCCTTTGTACTGTATGGGCTGGCAACTCTACTCCTCTTACGCCTGCCTCCCGACGCCAACTACAAGGGCATTCAAAGGCTGATCTGGGCAACAATCATTGTAGCCGGACTTCTGCTGGTATTTGCGCCCACCATGCTTTCTCGTGATTTATTTGTCTACGCCGACTACGGACACACGCTCGTCACCTATCATACCAATCTCTATTTTGTTCCCCCGGTAAAGGTCTCGCACGACCAGATTACGCAGTTTGATGATTGGAACATTTCAACGGCTGCCTATGGCCCCCTTTGGCTCTATATCAGCGCGCTGGTTGCTCTGATAGCAGGAAATGCTCCCCTGGCCTATATCCTGGCCTTTCGCTTGTTAGGGCTGGGCGCTCATCTAGTAAACACCTGGCTCATTCTGCGCATGCTCCAGATGTCGGGTCGCTCCCAGCGAATTGTAACATTGGGTATGCTGCTGTACGCTCTCAATCCCCTGGCACTACTCGAAAGCAGCATGGGAGCGCATAACGATACCGTCATGGTCACGTTCATCCTGTCTGGCATCTTGCTCTGTCTGCGCGCAGAAAGGCGGGGCTTTATCACTTTCACCAGCTACGCGCCACCCACAATCGCTTTCACGCTGGCAATGCTCATCAAGTTTACCAGCTTCCCGCTTCTGCTCTTTTTCCTTGCGTTAGTCGCCTGCAAATCAATCTATGCATCTGCCCTTCGCTTTGACTGGCAGGTCTGGCGAACAGCCCTCTTGAAGGTATCACTCGCAGGTCTGCTTTGCGCCACTATTATCCTTCTTTTCTACGCGCCTTTCTGGATCGGGCACAGCCCGGTTGCCATTCTCGCAAGTTTTTCCGCTCCGCCTTCGGCATCGCAGGCTGAAAATTCTGTGCTGAGGGCAGCTCAAGGACTGGTTCACGTGGCAGATCTCTCTATGAGAAACTCCTGGTGGTATGGTATTGTTGTCTTACTCAGTAACCACCTCACCTGGGTTATTCTCGATCTGATTGTGCTGGCAAGCTGTATGCTTTTTGGCATCATTCGCCTCTGGCATTCACCAATGGTCCATACGCTCACCCTGGTCGCACTGGTAACGCTTGGCGCTCTGCTACTGGTGACACCCTGGTTTTTCGCCTGGTATGTTATCTGGCTGGTCGCACTGGCAGCCGTTCTGCTTGTAAAGCCGGGAGGAAATCCTGGACAATATGCCCTCATTGCGTTCGCGCTCGCTTTTTCCGCCAGCGCGTTCTTTTCCTACCAGGTTAACGGCTTGCCATTATTGAGCAATGCCGGATTTCTAGCATGCCTGCGCATCTTTGGCATTCCTGGGCTGGTCTTTCTCAGCGTATTTTTTCTGGTGCAACGACCTCTTGCGCACATGTATGCAGGTCGCTCCGCTCTTAATGGGAAATCATCTTCCTGACCTTGCACAAAGCAAGATTTTTTCGTTAGATTTATGTTATACTAATTTAAGCATTCAGTGGATAGCCATAAGAGGCCGTGTTATCCACTGCTAATGCAAGAAGCCGCATTGACTCCCAATCGGGTTCCCGGTTGCAATGTGCGCACCAAGCGATAGCTCTTTCTACATAGGACAAGACGAGACAGCGGAGATGTCCCGTCACGAGCGAAAAGGAGTTACTGTCCATGGCGCGTGTGCAATTCAAGCACGTCTACAAAAACTTCAACAAGGTTGAAGTCGTCCACGATATCAACCTCGATATCAAGGACAGCGAGTTTCTGGTGCTGGTCGGGCCTTCCGGCTGCGGAAAAAGCACCTGCCTGCGTATGGTGGCTGGCCTGGAAGACCCATCGGCAGGCGAAATTTTGATCGGCGACCGGGTGGTCAATAACGTTGACCCGAAGGACCGCAACATCGCAATGGTATTTCAGAACTACGCCCTCTACCCCCACATGTCCGTCTACGATAACATGGCTTTCGGTCTCAAGCTGAAGCATACGCCATCGCAGGAGATCAAGAAGCGTGTGGAGCAGGCGGCTGAAATTCTGGGCCTGCAACATTTGCTGCAACGCAAACCCAAAGAGCTTTCCGGTGGTCAGCGCCAGCGCGTAGCCCTCGGTCGCGCCATTGTGCGAGACGCGGAGGTCTTCCTGATGGACGAGCCGCTCTCTAACCTTGATGCCAAACTGCGCGTGCAGATGCGCACAGAGATCATCAAAATCCACCAGCGCATTCACACCACCACGATTTACGTTACGCACGACCAGACCGAGGCCATGACGATGGGAGACCGCATCGCCGTCCTCAATGCGGGTTTCATCCAGCAACTGGGCGCGCCCCAGGAACTCTATGACCATCCCTCGAACCTGTTCGTCGCGGGCTTCATCGGTTCACCGGCCATGAACTTCTTTGAAGACGTGAAGGTGGTAACCGATAGCGGAGCGCCCAGAATCGTACTTGACGGCATTGGTAATGTAGAAGTACCGGCCCAGTACGCGGAAAAGGCTCGGGAAGTGGGCGCTTCAGGCAAGAAGTTGACCTTCGGCATCCGCCCTGAACACCTGGAAGATATGTCTTTGTTGCCATCTGAACTTCAGGGGAAGGCAGAGATCGATGGCAATGTGGACGTAGTTGAGAACCTGGGCAGTGAACTCCTGGTGTATCTCAACGCCAATGGGAAAGGGCTTCAGGCTCGCCTCAATCCACGCTCTCACGCCGAAGTCGGGCAAAAAATCCGCCTGCACGTCGATACCGAATACATCCACCTCTTCGACTCACAGACAGGTCAGGCTATCTTCTAAGGTCCTGGCAGAGACGACAAACGGGCGGGAGTTGAGTTCCCGCCCGTTTGTCGTCTCTGCCACAGCATGCCTCAGCATACCATTACACACCTGTCTCTCGATGTCATTCTGAGCGCAGCGAAGGATCTCCGGCCCCCCTGGCTCGATACGGCAGGCACGAGATCCCTCGCTGCGCTCAGAATGACAGAGGCAGATTTGTCATGGGATGCAAAATGAAACTATAGACTCTTCTTCCATTGCAAGCCGCTTATTTCTCAGGTACCATTATCAATATGAAGCTACCTCTTTCCACAAAGCGAAAGGCAACTATCCATGAAGCGAGTGCTGGCTCTCCAATTCATCTGGGATGACCCACCTGGATACCTCGGCGAAATCCTGCAAGAACATGGCATCGAGTGCGAAATTGTCAAGGTGGAGGAGGTTCCCGTTCCCGACCCAACACAATATGATGCCCTGCTCGCAATGGGTGGGCCGCAGCACGTTGGACAAAACGATCACTATCCCTACCTCGTAGGTGTCACTGAGGCCATTCGCCATGCGGTGCGGGAAGGCGTACCTTATCTCGGCCTGTGCCTGGGCGGCCAGTTGCTGGCGTATGCAATGGGCGCAGTGGTTCGACGGCACACCCGGCCCGCTATCGGCTTTTACCGAGTGCATTTTACGGAGCAGGGCAAAGATGACCCCATTTTTCAGGGACTCCCTGGCTATCAACAGGTCATTCACTGGCACGAAGATACCTTCGACCTGCCAGAAGGCGCGGTACCGCTAGCCACCAACCCGCATACCCACAACCAGGCCTTTCGCTACGGGAAGCTGGCCTACGGCACCCAGTTCCATATCGAATTGACGCCCGAAATGCTTGATGTCTGGCTCTACTATCCCGAATACCGGCGTGAGATCGTCAAAGCGCTCGGCGAAGAGGCCGCCGAAAAATTCGAGCGGGACCGCGAACAGCTCTACGAACTCTACCGCCAGCACACGCGCATCATGTTCGAGAACTTCCTACGGATTGGGGGCTTGCTGCCAGCAGCGAAGTAAAGCGCTCACCGAGCAGCGTTTCCAGGTAAGGCGTGACATTCCAATAAGCCTTCAGATTCAGGTATTCGCGAACATATCGCGCATTGCCTGGGCGTGAGCGCCTGACGGCCCGTATCATCAGGTTTTTATCGGTATGCTCTGGCGCGATAAACTCGACCACGTCGGTTTTATAGCCCAGAATACGTAAGATCAGGGCGCGAAAGGTATCCGTCAGGATATCCGCGAAGCGCTTGCGCAGGATGCCATCCTGAAAGACCGGCTCAAACGGCGCAACTGACTGTAATTGTTCGTGCAGGTGATGATGACAGCAGGGTGCGCAGAGAATCAGCCGCGATTCGTGTAATATCCCCTGCGCCAGCGCCTCATCGGTCGCCGTATCGCAGGCGTGCAGCGCCAGGACAATATCGGGTGGGACTACCGGTTGATAGCCAATAATGGATGATTGACAGAAACACGCACCCACATAGCCCAGTTGCTCGCTCTCTACATTATCTTTCTGTATCAATCCAGGGTTGACATCGATCCCCACAAGTCGAGTGGGAATACCGCGCACATCCTGCAAGTAGTGATAGGCCGCAAAAGACAGATAGGCCGAGCCGCAGCCGCAATCAAGAATATGCACAGGCGTCTTCTCAAAACGGTCGAGTTCGCCTGTATGCTCAAGCAATTTGAGGAATTCGTTGATCTGCGTAAACTTGTCCTGCATGCTGGGATAAACATTGCCCCGGGCATCCATAACGCCGGTAGCCTGGAGAAAAGCATCGGGTTTCTGCGCGGGTAAAGGCACATTTTTCCTGCGATCATGTTCAAGCTCTGGCATTGCTGGCGCTTCGCTGCGCTCCCGCCGGATGGTGGCCTTCCCTTTTCTTGAGACCTGGATATGCAATTTTTCCGCCGCTGTCTGCACGCTGATATCGGCAAAAGAAAGGGCCAACGCCTCTTCCAGTTTCTCCCGCGCTTCCTCGCCCTGGTAATTTTTGGTGATATCCTGTTTCTGAGTGAAGTAAGAAAATTGCAGGAATCGCTGCTGCTTAATCAATACCGGGCGCACTCTCACCTGCCGCCAGGGAACAGGTTGATCCGGGTGCTGTCCCTTCAAAATCAACTGGGCAAAGTTCGGCTCATCCAGGACGAGCCGCTTCACCTGGTCTTGATACGTTTCGTTTTTCATGATGTTTTATGTTATTTCACGACTAATACCGGGCACGAAGCTTTCTCGATCAATGAGTGGCTCACACTGCCCATAATGGCCCCACGCAGGGCGCTTAACCCGCGTGTGCCTACGACAATAATATCCGCCTTGATTTCATCGGCAACCTGCAATATACCCTTGTCTACCGCATCGCTTACTACCACGCGCCCCTTCACCGTAATATCGGGCGAAGTCACCAGCGTTTGTACCTCATGCACCGCCTGATTGACAATCTCCTGTCCAAAGGAAAGATTTTCTCCGGCCACTTCGTTGAGCGCCTGGGCCACCTCAAGCGACCGCTCGGGAGTAAGCACAGGCGCGTTCAGTGATGGATGCACACGCAGGTGGACATACACAACCGTCACTTCCGCCTGCTGGCGGCGATCTGCCACCTGCGCGCTGAAGCGCACTGCGCGCTCCGCATTTTCTGAACCGTCGGTCGGCACGAGTATGTGGTGAATCAAGGCAAGACTCCTTTCTCTTCGCTGAAAATAGCATCTCCGCTGTTCATCTCATCCATTCTGGACGGCAGCGTCCCGTAAAATAGAGGATATTAAGAGTTCATCCAGCGATTTCCATATTTTTTTGTAATATTGGATACGAATCGCTCTTTTCTTTTTACTCTAGTTTCTGCTATACTTGCACACACATATACCTTGAATGATGTTCTGTAACCTATATTGGGACAAACCATGCGCAACAGTTACGTACAATACATAGCAACTCTCTACTTATTATGTCATACGAGACGATGTTTTTCTTTTATTTTATTCTGAAAGGTAGCTAACGACATCGATGTCGCAACAAAAAAGTAAGAACCGACGTAAGCAATCTATCTCTGAACATCATCTCCCTTTCAAAATGGTGGGATACAGCATTCCATGCGAACGACATCCCAATCGGAACGAGGATAGTTACCTCATCGAACAACACAGTGGATTAGTTGCCGTCTACGATGGAGTAGGTGGCAGCGCAGCCGGTGAAATTGCGTCGAGAACGGCCAGGAGAGCCACCCGACAGTGCTGGAAGGAAACGCTCGAACAATTTGGGAAAGGCCAGCAAGGGCGCTCGTTTTTGCCAAACTGCGGGTCCGTTGACTTTCACGAACTGCTCACACACCTGATTGAGCATGCAGATGAGATGGTTCGCACCGAGGGGGCCAGGGAAGCGGGTACCGATGATCTCGCCACGACCGTAGCGATGGCCATTTTCTGCCGAGAACACGAAACAAACGACTATGCCATGTATTACGCGCATGTCGGAGATAGCAGGATTTATTTACTGCGCGAAAACGAGCCACTGAAGCGACTCACCTCTGATGATGGTTTGCTAGGACGGCTGGTAGAGAATCAGATGGTCAATGAAACGGACGCGCATCGCATCGATCAGGCAGTACGAATCGAAGACCTTTCAGACATAGAATTCAGCTATTTCCGCCTGCGCGGCGGCATTACTCAGGCGCTCGGCGGCCCCGTTCCTCCCACTATTCATGTCGATCACATTCCTATCTCCATAGGTGATCGCGTGCTGCTCTGCACTGATGGCATACACGATAATCTCACCGACGCGGAAATCGAGGAAATTTTACGGAAAACCACGCGGGATGCGGCAGCGCGTACCCTCGTCGAACAATCGCTTGTGCGCTCGCGTGAGGAGCGGCAAACCACGATCCGGGCCAAGCCAGACGACATGAGCGCCATAGTCGTGACCCGTCGCTTTTAATGACTTGCCAGAAGTACCGGCCAAATCCAGGCTGCTACACGTTTATGTATGCTGTGTGCTACACTGGCAAAGAGCATAATTGTGCGTAGAGGAGTATTGCATGCTTCGTAGAAAGTTCTGGTTTTTGTTCGGTTTATTGTTCATGGGTCTGCTCGCGGCTTGTTCGTCCAATCAAAGCAGCCAGGTCATCTATGAACAGCCGATAACAAGCGATAGTGTGAGCATCTCTCAGCATCCAACTCCTACACCCACTATCTCTATTCCACAGCAAGTAGCTTCACCCTCTGTCGGCGCTCATAATGGAACATCAGACGGTAGCACTCCCACCACAGTTTCGGGTCCAGCACCATACGGCCCACCACCGGCAATGACCACCGAAGAAACGCAGCTCACCCAGCAACTCTTCAATCTGATTAACCAGGACCGCGCAGCGCGAGGGCTGTATCCTTTCACGTGGAACGCAAAGCTGGCGGCTGGCGCGCGCCTGCATAGCTGGAACATGTATCACTGCGGCTTCAGCCACACCTGCCCGGACGGCGTTGGTCAGTGTACCCGCATCGCCAACGAAGGCTTCACGTTCAGCGACTGCGGCGAGTGCATCGGTCTGGCAGGCCCTTCCAACCCGCCCTGGACACATGTCTATCAAGTGCAGGAGAGCATGATTAACGAACCACCAACCGGCTGGCATCGCATACATCTCACCAGCACCACACTCCATCAAATCGGCGTTGGCATGTACGTCGATCCAACCGGCTGGATCTGGTTTACTGAGGACATCATCAGCTAGCGAAGTCCTGTGAACTTACACCTGCACGCGCTAAGACATTTGCACCAGCCTCGCGCACTCATCCCATACACGCTTCTGCAATGCCTCATCATAGGAGATCGGAGCAGACCTCACAGGTATTGACTTCACAAAGTACTTGCCTGTGATTCCCTCGACATCCGGCGAGGTAGCAAGGTAGATACTCGTCTTTGCCCCTTCCTCTGGACTGATGCCGATGAAAGAGAGCATAAATCTGACAATCCTGCCAACAAAAGCCGGTACATTGCCCTGTCCAATATTGGTCGCCACAAAGCCAGGATGCAGAGAATTCACAGTAATGCCTGTTCCTTCTAGATACCGCGCCAGTTCATAGCTGAAAAGCAAGAAGGCCAACTTTGACTGACCATAAACCCGCCTAGGTCGGTACTGTTTCTTTGATTGCAGGTCATTCAGATCAATATATCCTTGCTCATGCTCATTGGAATTGACTTGAATAATACGCGCCGGTGTACTCGCCTTCAGCGTATCCAGCAGTAAATTCGTCAGCAGGAAAGGCGCAAGTGTGTTTACTGCAAAGGTCATCTCCAGGCCATCTACTGTCTCGCGTCTTGTCAGATTGAAGACGCCCGCGTTATTAACGAGAACATGCAACTGGCTATATCGCCGCTTGAACTCCTCCGCGAGTTGTCGAATCGACTCTTGCGAAGATAAATCCGCGAGCAACAAATCAACTGCCTGATTGCCACTCTGTTCCCGAATCTCTTGCTGAGCGGCCTCTCCTTTGGCCCGGTCCCGGCTCACCATCACTACCGTTGCGCCCCTTTTAGCAAGGCCAAGCGCAGTTGCCTTGCCAATTCCCGAATTTGCCCCTGTTACAAGGCATATCTTCCCTCGCATATCCGTCGTTGCCATAACTCCCTCCTCAATGCAATCTGCTTATTATATGGCTATACGAAAATTTCGTATTTCATAGCCGGTGGTCATATCATTCCAGATAACGTCAGGAAGCCGTTCAATGTGTAAGGTCTTGAGGGCCAGCAGACGCTGCAAGAAGATATCGGTCTCCTGAATGGCGATATACGCGCCGGGACAGCGATGATGCCCGTCGCCAAATCCCATCAACATCGAGGGGATGCGGTCGCCATGTATGGGCCGACCAGGACAAAGAGCTAATGGCTCCTCTCCCACAACCTTCTCATCCGCGTTCGCAGCATAGATATGAATGTTGATGAGATCGCCTTCAGAAATGATGACCTGCCGTCCCTGGCTTTCAAGCGCGATATCGGCGGTTGCGCGTCGGTACAGGTGTCCTACTACCGGTTCCAGGCGCAGCGTCTCATGAAGCATTTCAAGTCGCTCCTCCTCTGGCGCGCCAAGGTAACGCTCGCGCAACTCAGGACGCTCCAGGAAATGCCAGGCGGCGATGCTGATAAACTCGCGGGTTGTCACCATACCAGCCGCCGCGTAAGTGACGCATTCCGTTAATATCTCGGCATTGCTATAGTTGTGCGAGAGTAGATGCGAAATCACATCCTCTTTTGCCTGACGCCTGCGCGCTCGAATAGCCGGTTCGACATCCAGCCAGTAGAATGTGAGCATATGCCGCTGCCTGTAAATCCTGTAGAGCTTCGCGAACGGCTTCCACTTCAGCAAAGGAGCAATCAGGCGTGAAGGACTGTGCTGTTGTTGAAAGAAAGCGTTGAGCCTCTTCTCCATGCCGGGGAGACGACTATTGGTCACGCCTACCACCTGCGCGGCAACCTGCACCGCCAGCCTCAAACTCAACTGGCTCAGGTCAACACGCTTCTTACGCTGTAGCTCATCGACAAGCTGATCTGCCAGCGTCTCCATGAACTGGCGATAGCTGGTGCTGACAGTTTTAGGAGTAAAGAAACGAGCGGTTTGTTTGCGCTGCTGCTGGTGTTCCTTGCCCTCCAGGTACAGGATAGGCCGATTCTTTATACCGGGAATTTTCTCTATGTGTTCGGCATTGAAGCCCGCCTGCTTCGTCGCGCTGCTGCGTAAGATCGCCCGCGCCTCTTCAAAACCGTATACCTGCCATACTCCCTGCTCATCACGTTCGATAGGCAGAGAACTGCCCACCTCACCACGAGAGGTTTTTTGCTGTGAAAGCGAGTCATGCTTCACCGGGCAAGAATTGCTCTGTTCTTTCAAAGCTTGTTCATCACGTGCTATAGACATGGAAGACCCTCTTTCCTCTCACTCATGGTTGTGATATATCATCACTCTTTTGAACTTATCTATATCTTATGATATAATATATATCATAAGAAACTTAAAAAATCAAGATAAGATACTCATCTGTGTGAAAATATGGTATGCTTACCTCACTACAGACACGTAATGAACTGGCGGAGGGAACTATGGAGGTTCAGGACCGGAGGGTCCGGCGCACTCAACAATTATTGGCGAAGGCTTTGATCGATTTAACTCTGGAAAAGGGCTACGAGGCTGTGACGATTCGCGATATCACGGAGCGGGCGGATATTGGCTATGCGACCTTTTTTCGCCACTATCACGATAAAGATGATCTCCTGAACGATGTCATCAACGTGGTCTTAAACGAACTGATAGATTTGCTCTGCCCGGGAGATATTGAGCCAAAAACGGTGGGAACGCTCTTGTTTCGCTACGTTCAGCAGCACAGCCAGGTTATACGTGTCTTACTAGATAGCCGCCAGCTTTATCAACGCATCAGCGAGGTAGGAACACAAAATGTTTTGAACGAGCATACGCCGCAGGCTAATAGCGTTATTCCACCCGAAATCGCGGCTTATCACATCGTCACTTCATCTATTGCCCTCATCCAATGGTGGCTGGACAATCAGATGCCTTATCCACCAGAACGAATGGGAGAGATTTATTATGCACTGATTACCCATCCAACGAGCGAGCGGGCCTTTGCTTGAAGCTTCAAGCCTTTATACGGAGTAAGAGCCAGCACATTCCTAGCAGAACACAGATGCCGATCAGTTTATCAATGATTTGCCACTGCCAGAACTTTCCCGTAGAAACGGCCACACCGACAATTGTGACAGAAAACCAGCCAAGTGTCTGAATTTCTGGCGAGGCGATACGCACCTCCTGTACAAATTTGATAGCTACCCAGTACAGAAGAATACCTCCAAAAAATCCCAGAGCTGATTTGAAGATTTCGATCCAGACGATCTTCCCTCCATCCCACACATTGGCAGCATGGACAAATCCCTGGGAATCTGCCAATCCAGAACAGATGGTGAGGACAAGGATCAGCGCAATACTACTTATTTTGGAAAGCGTCATGAACTCAGAACCTTTACCTCATGCATAAGGTGGACAGGCCGCAAGTCTTTATAGATCACATGCAAGGTCGCAATAAACAATGGGCGTATCGGCATGACCAGCGCCCATTCAAATCCTCCTGCTACCACCGGGTTGTGGATGGTAAGAATCAGCAGGTACAATGGGCCAGCCAGCGGGGCCACGATCAGAAACGAGCCGACAAAGGCCGCCACCACCATTCTCCACCGCTTCTGAGGCAGACACAGGCTAATGAGAACCGAGCGCAAGCCTGGTTGATCGTCCACGATCGCCGCATAGGTGGCGAAGACCAGGCGCACATGCCAGAAAAGCATAGGAAGCAGCAGGATAGCCGTTGGCGCGAACGAAGGCCAGTTCCACCGGCTCGTCTGCTGACCAATCAGCCACATGAGCGGCGTAAACAGACCCCAAAACAGGACGGTGGTAATACCGTTCGTCCACAGGTAGCGAGGCAACCAGCGAATGGCGGCGGGGAGAATGTTCCCCGGAATAACCGGCTGGCCTTCATCCAGGGCCTCGATGGCAAGCACCGCCGCGATATTGCCGACCGTGATCGTGATCCAGGGCAATGCCCACGCCACCCAATAGGCAAATGAGCCGGGTTGGCTCCCGATAATCACTGCGGCAAGAGGTGGCAACATAAACAGACCAGCCAGGGTAAGCAATCCAGCAATATCTTTGCGACAGATACGCAGACCGCAGACCACATAATAGGCTGCCTGCCTCCACCAGGAGTGAGTTTTATCTAGAGGATGTCTGGATATTAATGTCTCCACACTTTTTTCTTGCATAGTTGTGTTCCTTGAAAAAGTTATGATACAAGAGATGGTTGAAATGTCAGAAGTTACGGTTATCTGCCTGTCATGAGGGCAACTACTGGTGCAAGCTTCTCCATATGTGCTTCAGGCACCTTGATGTACGATATGCCAAAGCGCTCGCGCTGCATCTGAAGTTGCTCCGTTATCTGAGTGACAGAGCCAATGAGCATGTGCGGAGAGCGTAATACCTGCTCTGACGATAAGCCAAGAGGTTCTGCTAGCTGGCGAGCTAGAACCTCGCGCCGGTCGCTAACGGCAACGATGAAGGTAATGATGCTGAGTTCCAACTCAGCCAGGCGATGCCCGGCTGCCTGTCGCACCCACTCCACCTTCTCTATTGTGGCCTCCTCCGTCGCTGTTCCCATGTCCAGGCCAGTCGGCGTGCTTTTCGGCGTGAAACCCACGATATTCGCTTCTCTTGCAGCAATTGAAAGAACACGCCTGCCGCCTCCACCAATATAGATCGGTGGATACGGCTGCTGAATGGGCCTGGGTGTGCCTTGTAGATTACTGACAGCATAGTAGCGACCAGTAAAGGAGATAGGTTCCCCAGTAAAAAAGCCTTTGATGATGTGTAGCGCCTCTTCCAGACGGCTCAAACGAACGCCTGCTGCATCGAAGGGAATGCCCATTTGCTCATAATTCGCTAGTCTGTACCCGGAACCAATGCCAAATTCGAATCGCCCGCCAGAAAGCATATCGAGTGTTGCAACTTCTTTCGCAAGCACGACAGGATGCCTGAGATCGTTGTTAAAGACAAAACTACCTACACGCACAGAGGATGTAGCTTGAACGGCGCTCATCATGGCTGCGATGGGAGCAATATCTCTATCCAGGTGGTCCGGTACCAAAAAAGAGGTATATCCTAGTTCCTCAATGCGCTGCGCTTTGGATATCCAGTCCTGCCGTGATTGCGTATATTCAGCGACAACGCCAAAACGAAACTGGTGCTGCGGCATGTTCTTCTTGCTCCTTTTTCTTTTCAAGTCTACTGTTCAAAAGCTTCAGCAGCATCGGAAAAACTTCTAAAAAATTTATCCTCTTATTGCGTGGGGAAGAGCCTTTCTTCTCATAGCTCCCACTTCCCTTCGTATCTAAGAGAAATTGCGAATTGAGCATTTTTCCCGATGCACTGGACAGGTTGTGATGGTCTACAGGTGGCTCAAGTTAAGCGAGCCTGAATCGCTTTGCATGGTGAGGGTTGCCTGGGGAGAAACGCCTACATCGCCGATAACTGTTCGGTCATTGCTTCCCGGCTGATGTGCGTTAGCAAGGGGAAACTCATTAGTAATGCTCCCGGAGTTGCTCGCAAGCCTGGCATGGAAGCTCGTGCTGGCTGGCAAGGTTACATCAATCGTCCCTGAGTTGGATTGGAACAGATAATTGCCGGTAGCGCCGATGGAGCCGCGCATGGTAATGTTCCCGCTATCTGTCGTCAATCGAGAGCCACTGTCGAGAGAGTCCTCCGTCGCCTGCAAAGAGCCTGAATTGCTGGTCAAAGTCATCTTGCCATTAATCCCATTCGCGGTAATGTCCCCCGAATCGGTTTCCAGTTGCAGGTCGCTTCTGGCCGGTACCGTCACGTCTAGATCAGCTTGACTACTATTGCTGAAGTCGAAAAGGTGGATGCTGTCATTATTGACCTGAATAATGATGGTATTGCCATGTTGAATGTAACTTACTTTGAAATCGTCGGGACTCGCGCCATAGCTGTCGCCCACTTTCGTTGTGGTGACGGTGATAGTGTTGCCAGTGCCAGCATGCACATGAACAAAGCCTTGATCATTCGTCACTATAAGCGTGGGCTGCATACCAGCCGCGAGGTTAAAGATGCGTGTCTCCGTTATGGTACGTACAGGGGTAGGATTGAGCAGGCGCACAACGAAAACTAATCCCCCAACGAGCAGCAATGACAGTATCCAAGCAATGACGACGAACATGACTATGCGTCCGGCGCGACGGCGCTCCGGCTTCTTATATTGAGGAATGTTGCCGCTTCCATATGTTTCTTCATACATACTATTTTGCATGTAATTTTTCTTCCTTTCTGAAGAAATGCAGAAAGTATCATCGACGAAAGCAGAGTCCGTTACACCTGAAGCTGTCGCCGTCTGCCAATAAATGCCAGGGAAAGGAGCAAAGCTGCTGCCAGCGCATATGCAAGCGGAATACGCAGCGTGCTATCTGTACTCGTCATAAAATTCAGCGCAGCAAGGTGATTGATGCCGCCTACGTACCACAACACCACAAAGATCACCTCAAAAAGCCTGCTATTGCCTGTCCAGATGCCAGCAGCCAGCGCTAACGCTGGAACAAAGATGGCCCCGATCCCCAGCACCAATAGGCCCGACCAGTCACTCAGGAAGACGAACTGGCCGATCATTCCACTGGCAGCGAGCAGCGCGATCACGACCCCGGCCAGCCACTGCATGGGCAACTGGCGCACAAGCGGATGAGATGTGGAAAAGACGAGTTGTCCGGTGTGATAACGTGTCTCCCGGCTTCCTAGCCCCGACCAGATGGGCAAGCACCAGAGCCAGGCAAGCGGGAAGAGGTAGCCGAGCGCAACAGCGAATGGCAGGAAGAGACAGAGTACGATGAGCGCCGCTGCACCGATGAACCACCACCAGGGAAGCGCCTTCAACAGCAGACGGAATTCGCTGACCAGGATCGCTCCCCATCGCATGGCCCCTCTTTGTCTGGGCAACGATGTGAGATGTACCTGGTTATGTAGAGGAACATCCTGCTCCAGCACAGGAAAAACTTCTGGCGTCACCACGCTTGCGACTCGCTTTTGCTTTTCAGAGGCAGAATCGAAGCGTGTAAAAAAGAGGGCCGCACCTGATGCAATAACGAGCGCTATACCAACCCAGAGCAAGCGGCTCAACACGATCTCCTGGGTCCACTGCATGCCTTGCCAGGGAAAGGTGTGAAAGAGTGTCGTGCCAAAGCGTGTGCCGTAGTCAAAGTTCCCGTCATATCCGGGTACCGCCGCCTTTACCCCCATTTGCATTTGTTGGATGGTAAAATTTGAGCCGAGCAGGTCGCCTACTGGGCCTGTGTTCTCCGTAGCAGTGATCGTGATGATAGCACCGATCAGGAAGAAGTAAACGACGTTACCCAATGTGCCACGCAGCCAGCCTATCGTTTCAAACAGGACGGCTATTGCCGCTACTACCGCCATTGCCGGGAGCATAAGAAACACAAATGGGCTGAGCAAGGCCCACAGATCAATGTGCATATCTTCCGCGCGAACCAGTTGCATGACTCCAGCCGCTACCACAAGAACCAGCGTCATCGTTGCCAGAACCGCAAAGTTGCTCAGTGTTTTTCCGAATGTATACTGTGCCTTTGTGAGAGGTGTGGTAGCAATGATTTGCCCTACTCCTGTGCGAATATCTCGCTCGAGCGTATTCTTGACAAGGTAAAAACCAATCAAGCTCAGCCAGAGGGTAGCAAAGAGGGCAACCTGAGTTCCCACCCAGGCAGAGTTATAGACGCCGCGATACCAGATGGCAGGGCCGCCAAAGGAAATCGTGAAAGCCAGTGTTTTTGTATTGGCAGAATTGGCGGGCAGGTAGAAGTACCCTGCGGCAACTGTCAGTCCCAGCACAATAAGGAAACTTGAGCGCCGCGCACGCTCCAGATAATCGGCCAGCGCAAGCTGATACACTATACCCAAACGGTTCATGTTATACCTCCATCCTCTGGCTGGTATCATGCCCCACAGCGGTTTCTGTATGGATAGGGGCGTGCGCCGCGATGCAATACAGGTAAGCATCTTCCATCGTCGGTGGGACTGTTATGGCACTGGAACTGGGAGGGATATCAGAGATGACACGGATATGCACTCCATCGCTGCGGCGAATACTGCTGCTAATTGTGTATCGCTCCCTGACGGCAGACAGGTCATGGCTGGGAATCACCCATTCCCATACCTTCTCTTCGACCATGCCAAGCAGTGCCTCGGGGCTGCTCTGTATCAACAGACGACCGTGATTCATAATCACGACGTAAGTCGCTGTTGCTTCTACATCCGAGACGATATGCGTGGAGAGAATCACGATGCGCTCGCCAGCGAGATCAGAGAGGAGGGTACGAAAACGCGCCCGCTCTTCCGGGTCCAGGCCGACGGTCGGCTCGTCCACAATGAGCAGTTGTGGGTCGTTCAATAATGCCTGCGCGATGCCGATGCGCTGTTTCATGCCGCCGGAATAGCCTCCGAGCAGGCGTTTGCGCGCCTCAGTCAGGTTAACGACCTGAAGCAGTTCGTCGATGCGCTGGCGTCCGGCGCTGCCTTTCACGCCCTTGAGTGCAGCCATATAGGTGAGAAATTCGATGGCATTAAGATGGGGATAGACGCCGAAATCCTGGGGAAGATATCCCAGAACTGCCCGCAGGCTATCTGGCTCGCGAGCAATATTCACACCATTCCAGGTGACCTTTCCTTCGCTTGCTTTCGTGATAGTTGCCAGGATACGCATAAGGGTCGATTTCCCGGCACCATTTGGCCCTAACAGCCCTAACACACAGGGGCCAAGCACCAGATTAAAATCGCGTAGTCCCCATACATTCCCGCGATAGCGTTTCCCGACATGTTGAATGTTCAGTTCCATAGTGTGTTCTCCAATGGTCCATGCTCTTTTTAGGAAATTTTTCTTGATGGAAGTCTACTGTTCAAGCGATTAAACAGCATCGGAAAAACTTCCAAAAAGTTGCAGCTTTCCAGGAGAACGGGGCACAGTGTATGCGAAGAAATACCTATCGAGCTATTACGCACCTGCCTCCAGATGTCATCCTGAGCGCGGCGAAGGATCTCCAGCGCTGGCACACGCTTGATGAAGCAGATCCTTCGCCGCGCTCAGGATGACACAGGACGAGAACCCCTTGTTATCAGGAGGACACAGGACAAGAATCCCCTGTTATTTGGTCAAACTTTATAAGCAGGTAGAAGAGAAGGAATATTTCGTGCTGTTCACATCTGGAAACCGGGGAGCTTCAAAAGACGAAAAGTTGAAAAAACGCTTTAAAGTAATCCGTTTTCACGGGCATAAATTGCCGCCTGCGTGCGATCCCGTAAACCCAATCGACTGAGGATATTCGAGATATGGTTTTTTACCGTTCCCTCACTGATAATCAGCTTTTCAGCTATCTCCCGATTGGTTGCCCCCTGTGCAATCAGGCGTAACACCTCGATTTCACGCTCGGTTAAACCTGCATGTTTGAGAGAACCGGGTGTAACCTCTCCTTTTAATAAAGGGGTCATAGGCGGGGAAATCTGGCTCCCGGCATGCTTCAACCCGGTGAGGGAGGCCATGACCCTGCTCATCACAAGCGGGTCGAGCTGGTAAATGCCACGATGGACGGCCTGCACTGCCTGGGCCAGGTCACGCGCCGGAATATCTTTGAGCAGATAACCACTCGCCCCTCTCCTTAATGCCTCGATGACATATTCTTCGTCATCGAAGGTCGTCAACATCAGAATCTTGCAGCCTGGCACCTGGCGACGCACCTGCTCAGTTGCCGTTACCCCATCCATAATCGGCATGCGCACATCCATCAAGATCACATCGGGCTTCATGCTCACAGCCTGCTTAAGGGCTTCCTGTCCATTAGCGGCTGTCCCAACGACCTCGATCCCGTCCTGAATACTCAGCAATGAGGCAATGCCTTCCCGCATCAAGCGCTGGTCGTCGACCACCAGCACGCGCACCACCATATTTTGTTGTCGCTCGTCCATGCCTTTCCTGCCTTTTAGGTACGGGCGCTGTTATGCCCATCGCTCGCCAAAAGATCTCTCGGGACGGAAACACAGAGGCTAGTTCCTTCACCTGGTCTGCTTTCTAACTGCATGCTTCCTCCGACCAGTTCCAGGCGCTCCCGCACTCCTTGCAAGCCGTAGCTTCCCTCTCGCCCGGCGGGCAACGTGACAAGTATTTCCGGCTCAAACCCCCGCCCATTGTCTGTCAGGCATAAGGAGGCGCAGTCCTCCCCAAATTGGAGTTCAACCTGCGCCAAACTGGCTCCGGCATACTTTTGTACGTTGGTCAGACCCTCCTGTGCTGCCCGAAACAGGGTCAGTAGCGCATGTTTGGAATAGCCATCCTCCCTGCCCTCGATACGTAACTCGATGGAAAGCTGATCGCTGCGGACTCGTTCCACGAGGTCATTGATGGCAGGCACAAGAACAAATACGTCCTGCGTGGCCCGCAAGGTACCCACCGAACGGCGCACATCCTGCAAGGCTTCACTGGCAAGGCGCTTGGCGTCACGCACGGCCTGGTCCGCTTCCTCCTGATTGCGTTCACGGAACGCGAGCGCCTTCTCCAACTGCACATTGATGATAGTCAGGTAATGACCCAGGCTGTCGTGGATGTCGCGTGCCAGGCGGTTGCGCTCTTTGGCCGTCGCCAGTTCTTCCACCTGATCGGCATAGATGCGAAGCTGCCTATGTGTCTCCTCCAGAGCAGCGAGCAAGCGCTCGCTGCGGGTACGGCTCGCCTTTTCCCTCATGAGGACATGTGCAAGGGAGAGGGTAAATACCAGGGCCAGGACAAAAAGAAAATTGGAATGGATTTGATAGGGATTAGTCAACCAATCGGGGGTATTCACCAGGTGGTGCAACACATAGTCTACACAGGCCAGAAAGGCCAACCCATAGGCCGCAGCGCCTCCAAAGTACCAGAAACCCAGAATGGGCATGAAGACAGCAAGGATAGGTGAGAAATCATAGAAATCGAGCCAGGCGACGAGTTCATACAACAGGATGCGGACAACCAACAAAACAAGTGCAGTGTGCGCAGGCGTCTCTTCACCATAGCGCCAGTACTCCAGACGATCAATGGCGAAGAACAGAGCGATAGCAGTGGTCATGAAGAAAACGCGCCACCACTCACCCTGATATAGCTGCCCAGTGGCGAAATTGATCAGGAAAGGGACGAACACGCAGAGATAAAACACCGTTGAGACCAGAGAAAAAGGCCTGGGCATCAGCCACCAGGTCCACCTTCGCTTCTGGTGTGGCCGCTTCATAGCGATTTCCTGGGTCTCCACTTGCATACTGTTCTCGCTCGCAGATCTACTAGAAAGATGCTCTCTTTTTCTTCTGAATCAAAACTGAGATTCGCCTGCAAAGCAATAGTGAGAAAGATCGAGAGTTCCTACACATCACGTGTTGATTGCTACTCTGAGCATACCAGAAAGCCACGTACACGACAATATGCTACAAGTTGGATTGTCTGTAGTCAGAAGTCACATGACTTCTGGCTGTACTCCCAATTCGGACTGTTGGGGCTTCTCGCGCTTTTCAGCAGTAAAAGATACAATATTCACCGAACAGGACTACAGACGCAGGCTATTCACAACTTAAGGCGCATAACTTTCAGCGGGTTCTATGTTAGATTAGACCTTAGCAGAAAAGTGAAAGGTCGGGAGCCTGGTCTATGGCCACAGTTCAGAAGCAACAATTACCTATGTCGTTATTGGCGACGCGGGCTTCGCCGGATTACATGCGACATAAGGGCTATGTAATGCGCCTACAAGGATGACAGTTCGGGTAAAAATAGTCCAGTTGGCACATCTCACTATGCCTCAACCTGGACTATACTTTCTCTTGAGGCACCCCAGACCTGATTCTGCCCTGAATTTGTAGAAGAGGGAAAACTTCGAGTATGCTCCTCTCAAAGGAGGACAAGGATCATATACCTGAATAACACAAACTTGAGGTGAGACCGTGACTGAGCATATGAAACATTCTGCACGCAATTTCCCTACAGGAACACTCACCCTGCTCTTTGCTGATATCGAGGGATCAACACAACTCCTTCAGCAGTTGGGAGAAGCATATGCCCTCTTGCAAACCGAGTACTGTCGCCTTCTGCAAGCTTGTTTCTTACACTGGAATGGATATGAAGTTGATCGGCAAGGTGATGCTTGTTTTGCCGTATTCGCGCGAGCAAGTGATGCGCTTTCAGCAGCAGTAGAGACACAGCGAAATCTGGCGACCCATCCCTGGCCCGAACATGTCGCTGTGCGTACACGGATGGGACTACACACAGGAACACCCGAACGTACTCCTACCGGCTACACCGGGCTGGATGTTCACTACGCGGCCCGGCTCATGCATGCAGCACACGGCGGACAGGTACTCCTCTCTCAAACGACATGTGTACTGGTGAAGGACGATTTGCCAGAGGGCGTGAGCCTGCTAGACCTGGGAGCATATGGCCTGCAAGATTTTCCGCGTGCTGGACACCTCTTTCAGCTGGTAATCTCGGAATTGCCTGCCGACTTTCCCCCTCTCCGAACGAGCGAGAGCCGGTTTCAGAATCTTCCAGCACAGCTTACCACTTTGATCGGGCGTGAGCGAGAGATCACGGCAATATGCGCGCTATTACAACGAAAAGAGGTTCGCTTGTTGACGCTTACCGGCACTGGAGGCATTGGGAAAACTCGGCTGGGGATCGAGGTCGCAACCAGACTACTTGATACGTTCGCTGATGGAGTCGCTTTCGTTCCACTGGCTCCCATTATCCATCCCGGGCTGGTACTTTCTACCATCAAGCAGACGCTAGGACTAACGCACCCGCAACGAGGTCAAAGCACCGAACATGCAGAAGACCTGAAAACATTCCTGCGAGACAGGCACATGTTGCTGGTCCTCGACAACTTCGAGCAGGTTCTCCCGGCGGCTTCCTACCTGACCGACCTGCTGCTGGCCTGCCCATATGTGAAAATGCTGGTCACGAGCCGGGCGGTGCTGCGAGTGCAGGGAGAGTATGAGTTTGCTGTGCCGCCCCTCGCGCTTCCGAAATGGACGCATCTTCCGGCCACAGAGGCGTTGACGCAGTACGAGTCGGTTGCGCTGTTTGTGGAGCGGGCATTAGCAGTCAACCCTGGTTTACCACTCACAAAGGCGAATATGCAGGCCATTGCCGCGATTTGCGTCCATCTGGAGGGCATACCACTCGCTATGGAACTGGCTGCCGCGCGAACCAGATTGCTGCCGCCGCCCGCATTGCTACGACAGCTTACGCAAACCCGGCGTCTCAATGTCCTGACAGGCGGTCCCCGTGATGTCCCAGAACGCCAGCAAACCCTGCGCAATACGCTTGCCTGGAGCTATCATCTGCTCAATTCAGAGGAACAACAGCTTTTCCGGCTGCTCTCCATCTTTGTTGGTGGCTGCACCCTGGACGCCATTACGGCAGTAAGTGCAGCGGTGATCGGTAAAACCGGGCCAATCCTGGACATTCTTGCCTCACTCATCAACAAGAGCCTGCTGTACCAGAGCGAGCAGGAAGGCGATGAAGCACGCCTCGCCATGCTCGAAACGGTACGTGAGTATGGTCTGGATTGCCTGCGTGAGAGCCATGAGGAGGAATCTGCCTGGCAGGCGCTCGCTGCCTACTACCTGTCTCTGGCAGAGCAGGCCGAGCTTGCCTATGCCGGTTCCGAACAGGCCACCTGGTTGCAGCGTTTAGAGCGAGAGCATGAGAACATCAGGGCAGTATTACAATGGTCGCTCGTCTATGGTCAGGAAAAGCAGGATATGACCATCGCCCTGCGCCTGGGGGCCGCGCTGCGCAATCTGTGGGTCGTGCATGGACCTTTCCGCGAAGGACGTGTCTTTCTGGAACGAGCATTGGCCGTAAGAGAAGGGGTAGAGATTCCGTTGCAGGCAAAGGCCTTCTTCGCCGCCGCAAATCTGGCCTTTCTCCAGGGTGATTTTGAGCATGCGGAAGCATATGGCCAGGAAAGTCTCAAACTTTTCCGCGAACTTGAAGACAAGCCCGGCGTCGCCTCCGCGCTCTATCTGCTGGCATGGGTTGCGAAAGATGATATCGTGATCGATATCGCATTGGCTGAGGAGGCGCTGACGCACTTTAGAGAACTTGGAGACAAAGAATTCATTGCCTGGTCAATCTACACGCTGGCCTATTTAGCTACCCTTCGAGGAGTATACGATAACGCTTCTAGACTGATCGAGGAGAGCCTGGCGCTGCATCGGGAACTGGGAAATACGCGCGGGATTGCGTATTCGCTTGCAACAAAGGCACAGCTTCTTTTCGTTTCACAAGGCGAAATAGCAAACACGGAAGCATACCTCGATGAATGTTTGCTCCTTTTTAAAGAGTTAGATGACCAGGATGGACTGGCTTCTAGCGGTGTCTTGCGGGGACAAATTGCTCTGTGCAAAGGAGATCTCGCACAGGCCCGCACATTGTTAGAGGAAAGCCATCTCCTCTATAAGAACATGGGATCGCCACAGGGTACTTTACATACTTTCTACCATCTCGCTCGAGTCGCTCTCGCAGAGAACGATGAACTGACCGCCTACAACTTCTATCAAGAAGGCCTCAATATCGCCAGGAAGCTAGACATGAACGAATGGATAGCCACCTATCTGGAAGGACTGGCGCATATGGCCGCGCTTCAGGGTAAATATCGCTGGGCAACGACGGCATGGGGGAAAGCCGAGGCATTGCGTGAAGCGGTTCATATTCCCATTCCATTCATCGACTATGCAGACTATGAGCGCAGAGTCGCTCTTGTTCGCACACGCCTGAGCGAACACACGTTCGCCACACTATGGGCAAGAGGGCGCACCATGACGACCGAACAGGTTCTTGCCCTACAAGAACAGGAGATAGAGCAATCACTTGTTCCCAGGACAACTTCTCCGGCAGCAAACTATCCTGCTGGCTTGACAGAACGGGAGGTGCAGGTGCTGCGCATGGTAGCCAGGGGAATGACCAACAGCGAAATCGCCCAGCAATTAGGACTCAGCGAGAAAACGATCGCTCATCACATGACCCACATCTTCAACAAGACCACCAGCGACAACCGGGCTTCAGTGGTCGCGTTTGCGTTTCGCCACGGGCTGGTCTGATTCCCATACTTCATTCGCAGGCCATTCAGCCCGAGGTGAAACTGAATAGGTATTTCTTCGCATAGCAGGAATCTCCTCCTTCCTCAAATAGCTTCCTGATTCAGAAGTTCTTCCGATGTCCTGGGCGGCTCAAAACGTGTACTTTTGTCTCACGGAGTGAAGCGTCTGATCGGTCTGCCTGATTCACATAGGTTCCTCATATATACCGGGCACGCTACCAACGACGAGCATAATCACTTTGATGAGAGTTGATTAGCATCGGTGTCTCCGAGCCAACGACAATGACCCAGTTCGGCACGCAACTCTTCGTCATCGGTCGTGGAACGGCTAACGGGGTCATCGTCCGCTGCACGGTCACGCCTGTTGCACCCGGAGTGACGAATTGTGCGATAGCCGCAAATTTAAGTGGTGCTGATGGCGCGGTGGAGGGAGTGGCCGTTTTGTAGCTTGAATTTAGACTCCAGGGATGCTTTCTAGCATCCCTGGAAAGAAGAAAAAACAATGCTTGCAATGAGCATGTATAAAAGGAGTTGACCATTGTGAAATCTCTCACGCGGCCATACGGTTTGATTGTCATCATCATCGTGCAAGTTCTTGCTGGACTGCTCTCGCTGATTGGGGGTATTGTCCCATCAGTCTTTTCGCTTTCCTCTCAAGCACAAGGTCTCGGCTTTTTGCAGTTTCTCGCACCGGTTCTCCCTACAGTACTGATTGTCTTGGGAGTGTTTTATCTCAGTCTCAGCTACGGTTTATGGAAAGGATATGGCTGGGTCTGGGCTACCGAGATTGTGTTTATCCTTGTCCATATTGTGGCAGATATAGGCTTTGTCGCTTCACGTAGTTTCGCGATAGACAAACTCATAGGTCTGGTTATCATCCTGCTCATCCTGTGCTATCTATTGCTGCCAGGAGTGCGGGCGTACTTTGGGAAAGGAAATTAAGAACAATCATGGACCAGACTATTAAAAAACAGATCCTGTACTATCATGAAAGGATGCGAATGCCTGATGCGCAGTCTTCTTTGGGCTTCTGACGGAAGGATTAACCTGTTCTGGCGGGTGTTGTTAGCGTTCGGTGGAACCCTGATCATCTATGTGAGCATTGATCTTGCAGTTGGCCTTTTCCTTTACCTGGGCCTGCATCTCACCTACAGCTATCTCATCAACGTCTACTCGCTGGCCTACAATACGGACCTTCGTGTGGTCATCTCCTACACCTGTGGCTATGTCCTGATTGCTGCGGGAACGGTCTGGTGGCTTCGATGGTTCCGACGCAAGGTTGATCGTCGTTCTTCTGCGGGCCTGGCCTGGACCGGACTGAGCGGGCATGGACGCAGCATCCTGCTGGGAATACTGCTTGGGGTGAGCGTGCCACTGCTGGCATTAGCGACTGGCAGTGCTTCAGGCTTGTTCACCCTGCATGTTGCTCGACTGGGTTGGGAAGGGCTAGTCATCACAATGATTTTTAATGTGCTTCAGTATACGGCGACGGGTATACGGGAAGAGGTCTCCAATCGGGGCTATGTCTTTCAGAACCTGGGTGAATGTATGCCGCTCTGGCTCACGGTGGTGGGTGTCGGCGCGTTCTTCGTGTCTGGCCACCTGTTAAACGGCCTGAGCTATGTCACGCCGTCCTTTATAGTGGTCAACCTGCTGTTGAGTACGATCTGGATTTACGGGCGTCTCCTGACCGGGTCGCTCTGGTTCAGCATCAGCATGCATGCGGCACTTGACGCTTGCTCTTTCTTGATCGGCATCTTGCTGTTCAGTGGAGAAGCCGACTTGAACACCATAGCGTCGCGCCTGCTCTGGCTGGAGATTCCCTTTGTTGCGCTCATCCTTCTCGTACTCGTTGTCTGGACGCTTTGGAGAAAACAACCCATCAATTGGAAAGCACGCCTTACAGAACATGGAGAACAGACAAATCAGATACAATCGTTCTCTGAAGAAAGAGTCGTGGCAGATACTGCCAGGTAAAAAAGTAACCACTATTCAAGTACTTCAGAAATGAGGGGAACCATTGCAACAAAAGCCTTCTCTTAAGAGAACAAAACGAACCCTGACCATGCGTCCACAGGTAGGAATAGGAGTCATCGTGACAAAGGGCAACCAGGTGCTGCTCCTCAGACGCCACGGCTCGCATGGCAACGGAACATGGTCACCTCCGGGCGGACACCTGGAGTACGGGGAATCGCTAGAAGCATGCGCGATACGCGAGGTGAAAGAGGAGGTGGGAGTGACAATTACGGATATCGCCTTTCGCGCAGTGACGAATGATCTCTTTGAGACTGAGACGAAGCATTATGTCACTATCTGGCTGGAAGGCATCTATGTCTCAGGAGAACCAACGATACAAGCGCCAGATGAAATGTCCGACGTGGGCTGGTTCTCCTGGGATGCCTTACCGGAGCCGCTATTTTTGCCGATGCAGCATCTACTGATGGGACAGTGTTATCCCGCTCTCTGGAATTTCGAGGAATAATTAAGCTGGGGAACCTATTCCCCAGGTAAGCTGGAGCCAGGAAAACCGCGACAGGCATGGAGTTCATAGACAAACACGCCTGCTTTCACACCTGGATCATCGTCCATAATCTTTTGTACTTCCTCGACTGTCGCATTAAAAATGCCTATCCCTGCTACGTCGCTTCCGTCATTGACCGGACAAACTATTGGCAGCACCCCATTTGCGCGCAGTTCAAAATTTCTTCGCCCGTGTTCCCACACAATTTTTTCAACTCCCTCCTGCTTCCTGTTTGGCCCGGCCTTCAATATGACGAGACAATATTGCCTGGTCTTCGCTAACCTCTCTCGCATAAACTCGTCTGTAATGGTGGTCATAGAATCCTCCTCACAGTTGTTTTTTTTGCGCCTTTCCAACACGAAGTATATCACTCCTGCGTTGCTACACCTTTCCAAGCGCCTCTGATTTTCCGTTCTCACCTTTCGCTTTGCAATACTGACGGAGGTAAAGCCACGAAGCTCAGGAGCAGGCCAACGACACCAGCCATAACAATCGATCCCGCCCAGAGATGTACCGACCAGGCGATCCCTTTGATTGCCGCCAATCCCAGGAAGTATATCCCATTGATTATCACCGGGGTGACGAAAGCGAAAAGACGCAACCTCCCAGGCTGATCCATGTTGGGCTGAAGACCTTTATACAGGAGATCAATGAACAACCCGGTCACACAGGCGAGCATTGCGACTGCAAGCACCAGCGTACTCTTCGCCATCAGGCTGCTGACGATGCTGCTAACCATGTAGATTAACGTGAATGCTCCCAGTGGCAGCCGCCAGCGGCGCATGACAAAGAGCATCCCTCCCATGAAAAGCGCTGTTTGCAGCAGAATACTGGCAATGCCTAAATCTTCTAGCGCCTCTATCGTGTGCTGATCGGCATACGAATTGGCAATCGGATTGGCAAACTGCGTGAAGAAGGTGAAAATGGCCAGGATATACGCAAGCGAGAAAAGCATGGGAAACAGGTCACGATTGCTCGCCGCAGAAGCAGTCGACGAGCGCAGCATGGCAGAGCGGAACGGTCCGCTCAACATCAGTATGGCTCCGAATGCAAGCAGCAGGTGAGTGGGACTGAGCAGCGCTTCGACGTTCTTCTCAATGCCGAAGAGCGTATGCCAGAGCAGGTCTAGCACCCCTCCGATGGCGAAGATGCCTGCGCCCAAAAGCGAGAGAAGATAACCTGCTGGTAAGGCTTGTAGCCAGGAAAAGCCTTTCCGGTGATTACGTACAAGGGTGACCAGCAGAAACACGGCAATAGCCAGGTAGCCAGAATACAGCACACCATGCCAGGGTGTGAAGAAGGTCTCCAATGACGGGATGTGATTATGTGCCCATCCATCAAGGGAGACGCCCACCATCAACCAGGTGCAGGGAACCAGAAAGGCCCAATCGAAACTGATGCTGCCAGGTGGAGATTCGGTGATGGTGGTATGCGCCCCCTTCAAAATAGAGGTGTTTTCAGAGATTGACATACGATACTCCCTTCTCTAAACTGTTCAATGCCAATATAAAGAACTATAATTTTTTGGGGCGGCAATGACATCGGAAAAACTTCTAAATAGACATGGTGCTTGCACAATGGGCATTTGGTCGCATATGCGATCAAAGATGTCTTCCTCAAAGCCCGTTCATTTGGAACTTCTTCCGATACCATAAATAGCTTCGATCAGGTACAGTTTTCATTACTACAAGAGAACACTAAGGAAAGGAAAATATTATGCTGTCAGAAAGCAGTCAAGTACAGAACTACTCCCTGGCAACCAGGCTTTTAATTGCATGTGGCGCAATTGGCCCGCTCCTCTTCATCGTGGTTTTTCTGATCGAGGATGTCACGCGCCCCGGCTACAGCGCATGGCACAATTTTGTTAGCGAACTCAGTCTGAGCGATCAAGGCTGGGAACAGATCGTCAATTTCCTCATCTGTGGAGTCCTGGTATTCTGCTTTGCAATAGGATTACGACAAGTTTTTCGAGCCGGCAAAGGCGCGATATGGGGGCCGCTGCTGCTGGGCATCTTTGGGATCTTGCTCATCATAGTTGGTATCTTTGTCACAGATCCGAGCCTGGGTTATCCCCCAGGAACCAGTAGGAACATCCAGACTCTGCATGGGATCATTCATGGTCTGGGCGCTCCTTTCACTTTCGGTTCGCTGGCAATTGCCATTTTCGTGCTGGCGCGGCGTTTCGCAGGCGATCCTGCCTGGCGCGGTTGGGCCATATACTCTACAATCACAGGGATTATAGTGGTGCTAACGTTCATAGCTTGCCTCGCCGTCGCGGTACTCGATGAAAAAGGCATTCTAACCAATGCGCCTGTTGGCCTGCTGGAACGCATTGCCATCATCACGGGTTGGGTCTGGATCTCGCTGCTCGCTCTTGCACTCTTGAGAAAGGGACGCACGCCAGAGGCGTTGGACACCCATTTGTAAGATGCGATGAGATACAAAATAGAGGGAGGGACTCTATGGGCAGGTGGATAGACGCGATACGCATGCATCGTGTTGCTGTCGTTGTGCAGACTCCAGCCGCCAACAATTCAACAGATTATAGAGTTACGTTTGAGGTACCAATCTCAAAGATGGATACGCGCACAGCCGAGCAGTGGGTGCGCGCCATCTTCGAGGATGCCCCACGTCCAGTGCGCTGGTTCCTTCTACTGGGGTGGCGGGGAGTACTGGGCCTGCGACTCGGACCGCGAGCGTCGCCTGATCACATTCTCGGCTGGCAAATCGTCTCAAGGGATCCCAGGGAAGTCCGTCTCGAATTGCACTCAGCGCTCATGAAGTTTCAACAGACCTGGCATCTTTCAAACTCGACGGCAGTCTGGAGTACAATCGTCTCCTATAAGAAGCCTCTGGCGCGTCCGCTTTGGGCTGTTGTCGGCGTGATCCATCGACAGATGGTTCCCTATCTGCTCGGATATGCTGCATCTTGCCAGGTGTCTACTACGCCCTCAAGCACCGCCTGACGAGAATATTCTCCGCAAAAGAGGTTAGGAAGTAATTACCTGAGTTAAGGAGATCATGTGATGCCTGCTCCAAAAGCCATCATTTTTGACCTGGGATACCCCCTTGTAGAAAAGTACTTCCTGCCGACTATCAAAAGTCAAGGTTAGAACCTCACTTTTTGCTCATACAACATGAACCTACACGGCCTCTTGTACCGTCATATCGGGCAAGAGCAGTGTTCGTGCCTCTCCCCACGTTCCTTCCCAGGAACACGCTCGCTCACTTGTAAACCAGGATTGCCTATCCAATCCTTTTGCCTCATCTCGCGTCACGCATTGCAGGCGCATAACATAGCCTGTTGCTCCGCGAACCTGGCATTCGACCCTCAACAAATACTTGCCCCAAGGAACAGGCTCGACGCAATACATCGCGCCGGTATGCCTTAAAGTTTGAGGGAGCGCGGGCGCAAACGTGATCTTCTCAGCCTCCACCTCGCGCAATCCGAGCAGATAACGCAAAATGAGGTGAATGCTGAGTGCGCCCCAACCATACCCTTCGATGCCCGCGTTGGCATAGGCGATTTCACCCCACTTTCCTACCTGGATCGTTTTTCGATATTCGCGTGTAACCCCCGGCAAACCGCCATCCTCGTCCAGGTGGCGGCTATCGGTGCTACGGTACGAGCCATCAATATAGCGGTAGGCAAGCTCAGCAGCATCAAGCGACATCTGCGCGGCTGAAGCAGCGCCAACCAGAGTCATCACTACCGGAGGCCACGAAAGCGGTGCCCAACCATTGCTATGCAGTGGAGGCTGTACGAGGAAAGGACGAAGCTGCTCCACGTGTCCCCACCCTGCAGCGCCACAAAAGACCGGCGCGAGGTGCATAGCGTCCTGCTGGGTTGACCATTCACCGGTCACCGAGTCGTAGTCGCGAAACCAGCCATCGCGCCACGTCAAGCGCGTCTTCACGGTGAATTCGTTGGCAACCGCCTGCCAGAATGCGCTTTCGGCAGCATAATCTACTTCGGACAGCGTTGCTATGTTGCTTTCGCGAAGCAGGTCGGCCCAGCGAACAAGTATGGCTGCGCTCTGAGCCATACTTGCCTGCAAATCGACAGGGCGCACATGCTGAATAATGGTGCCGCCAGTCTGCTGCGGCCCAAAGCGGCTTGAGACATCCTGGCCACTTTCCCACGAACAGGCATAGACCAGCCATCCTTCCGCATCGCGGCGGTGTTCCAGCCACCAGCGCAGGTAGGCTGCTGCTTTCGGGTATAGCTGCGCCAACCAATTCCGGTTGCCAGTGCGACGAAATAGTTGATCGCAACACCAGAGCGGAAAGCCCCACTCAGGCGCTGTGCCACAGATTTGCCCGTCATCCGCGACCATATTATAGCTGCCATCCTCGCGCATACACGGCAGATTGGGGCGAGGCGAAGATACGAAATGTCCCAGCAGCACTTCCTCTGCAAGCTCCTGATCGGCATAGCTCAGAAAAAGGGCATCCATCGCGGCCTCAGCAAGCACCGTTCTGGGTGCCTGCACCTGCATTCCATCCCAGGGAGAATCTAGAACCCCGGCGGGTTGCCGGATGGTCATGCGCAGCGTTTCCAGATCGTATATCAGTCCGCGTCGCCAATTGGCAGGCCAATCGCCTGAGAGTTGTGGCGCTTGCTGCCAGAAAGCCTCATCATCGGCCCGTTGCCTGGCTTCAGCTTCAAGCAATGTATCAATCCCCTGTCGCCAATGCAATAAGGCTTGATCCTGTGAAACGCCTCGCCCCAATACGGTATGCATGGTCACAGAAGACATCGTTCCGCCAGGAGTAAATTTGCATGGCACAGCCAGAGCGCGCACCTGCCAACCAGTATCCGATTCGCGCTGCGTTACCGCAGGCCTCGGAACTCGCGCCCCCATAGCCCATGCTGATATCTCAGCAAGCGTGGTTGCAAAGCCCATCTCTTCCCAGGAGTACGCAACATCTTCTACGACGCGCCCGCCATGCACAAATACATCGCCCTCACTGGCAAGGCCAAGCAGTCCGTAGCCCTCTTCTCTATTGTGCAGCGCGTAAAGGCCGTGTTCCCATAAACGACTCGTGTAGGGATTGTGTGTGTGCAGGTGGATCAAATAGCAGGTAATCGGAATGGGCGCAGGAAAGGTCGTTGAAATATTCACAATGCATCCCAGTGCGTGTTCGCCTACCAGAAAATACTCTGCTGTAAGTGTCAGTTCGTACTGGGGAACTCTACAGGTATAGGCAAAACGATTCTTGGTGTGAAGCTGGCTGGTAATGGTGCATTTATGACGGCGAAAATCTTCCGGCGCAACGAGAACCATGCCATTTATGTTCAGTCCAATTGTGAGGTGGGCCGTATACTGGAACTGGTTCAAAACATAGCTGCCCAGGTTCGGCACATGCCAGCCCATGCCAAGCGGTTCAATGGAGCGCAACACCCCGCTCGGATTGAGCTTCCAGGAATGATAAGGGTTATCCAGGTAGCCGTGCGGCGTAAACTCGTCACGGGGTATCATGCAGCAGACCTCTTCCTATCTCAGATGAAAACGACCATAAGCCCGCATACGGGAACTGCTCCATTGTAAGCTTATGCAGCCACGCGGTCAACTGAAGAGGTAGTTTTGTGACAAACATTAATTTTGTACAGGCATGCGGGAAGATACCCAGGTGAGGGAAAGGCTCCCTGGTGGGGGGAATCGGAAGGCACCCGCAAGGGGATGCCTCTACAATATCTATGGGCTTGTAGAGGCATCCCCTTGCGGGTGCCTTCCCATACACTAGTGCCTTCCGTTTCCCCTAACTACCTCGCCTTCGCTCTTTAAAAATCACCTACTCCAATGTTCCATCGCGGAGTAGCTTCTCAAACTGCTGCCGGTTAAGCTGTTCGCGCTCCATCAGGGTATCGGCCAGTTTTTGCAACTGATCGTAATGTTCTTGCAGTACATTGCGCGCCATATCGTAGCCTTCTTTGAGGATACGTTGTACCTCCTGGTCAACCACCGAGGACAGCGAGGCGCTAGTCGTGGAGCCAGGCATTGCAGTCTGCATAGCAAAGGCGTATCGTTGAGCTTGTGGGTCGCGCCCATTGAGGACAAGATTGCCATCTGCGTCAAACGCAAGCGCGCGATTCTGAACTGGCGAATCGATGCGGCGCATATTCAACCCGGCACCAGCCGCCTCCGGGCGATAGTCGGCATAGATCACACCGACCTGCTCACTCATACCCCAGCGCGTCACCATGTTGCGAGCAATCTCTGTGACAACCTGCAGGTCGTTTTCAGCGCCGGTCGTAACGCGATTTGCGCCAAAGGTCAATTCCTCAGCGGCTCGACCACCCAGGCCTACGGCGATGCGGGTCATCAGTATCTCCCGGCTGTAGTTATAGCGATCTTCCTCAGCCGTGAACTGGGTAACGCCGAGGCTCTGGCCGCGAGGTAGAATGGTGACTCGGTTAACGGTATCGGCTCCCGGCAGATGATAGGCCACAAGGGCATGTCCGCCCTCATGATAGGCAATGATGCGGCGCTCAGTCTCGCTCATCACCAGAGGCCGCAGCGCGCCAAGTTGCACACGCGCCAGCGCATCCTCGAAACACTCATTGTTGATATTCTCTAAGTCACGACGAGCAGCACACAGCGCGGCTTCATTCACCAGATTGGCAAGATCAGCGCCGCTCATACCAACTGTCAGGCGAGCAAGGCGATCAAGGCTGACCTCTTCATGCAAAGGCGTGCGGCGTGTATGCACCTTCAGAATAGCTTCACGTCCAACGCGGTCTGGCAGAGAGACAGTAATACGACGGTCGAAACGTCCTGGACGCAGCAGGGCTTTATCTAGAATATCGGCGCGGTTTGTTGCCGCCAGCACTACTACCGCCTGGCGAGCATTAAAGCCATCCAGTTCTACCAGCAACTGGTTCAAGGTCTGGTCGCGCTCATCGTTGCCCATCGCTTTGACGCTGCGCTTGCGACCAACCGCGTCAATCTCATCGATGAAGACGACGCAGGGGGCTGACTGGCGTGCCTGATTAAACAGATCACGGACACGGCTTGCCCCAACACCTACAAACATCTCCACAAATTCAGACGCGCTCATGCTGAAGAAAGGCACTCCAGCCTCTCCGGCAACCGCTTTCGCTAAGAGCGTTTTACCGGTTCCAGGCGGGCCAACAAGCAGCGCGCCCCGAGGAATACGCGCGCCCAATTTATCATAGCGGTCTGAGTTGCGCAAAAATTGCACAATCTCTTCCAGTTCCTCACGCACCTCATCGATACCGGCCACGTCGGCGAATGTCACGGTTGACTCCACCCGCTTGCGTGCCGCAGCAGTCGATACCACCTTCACGGTAGGAGGCGTCTTCGTCGCTTTCGTCGAGCTAATCGGCTTCTCTGTTGACTCGGAAACGCGCTCAAAACGCCGCACCTTACTCTTGCCAAACTGACTGACTCGCTCGTCAATACCGCGTGTGGTACGGGCGTGGCTTTTGGGAGCCAGCAGCACCAGCAAGATCAAAAAGAGGAGCAGAAATGGAGCAAATCGCCACAAAATCGACAACCAGATGGGAGAGGAGTTCTGGGGTAACGTCGTCACCATCACATGATTGCTCAATAATAACGAGGTAAGCCCAGCATCCCCACCAGCAGGCATACGAGTATAGATCAGGCGTGATGGGTCAATACCGGGTCCAGAATTGGGACTCGCCCAGGTAGACCCCGCACCAACATAACGACTGAACGCTGTAAACTGTGCAGCCCTATCACTCGGACTGAGCGCCACGGCAGTATGCTGTGATAATGGCTGCGCCAGCAACCCCTGAATATCCTGCCCGCGAATAGTGACAGCTACCACATTTCCCGCCTTCACCTGCGCAATAAATGTGCTATAGTTGATATTTGTCTCACTCCCCGTCGCAGCATTTACCGTCGGCGCTTGAAACTGGCTAAAAATGCCAAAAAGAAGCGCTATCATCATCATTAGCAGGATACCAGCGAGAAACCCCTGTTTATGCGCTTTCACATAGTGAATAGCTTGCTTGCCATATTTAGTAACCGAATTTTGTCGCCGCCGATTATTTTCAGTGTGCAGGCCGCGACTACCCTTGCCGTCCATGTAATCACCTCATCAGACGCGCCTCGGAGATTATCTTCTGAGTACCGTCACCGGTTCTCCCGGGAATCTCTCCTCATATTCAATAGATCGATTTGTTTCTCCGCTTGCCAATATTCATAGAAGAGTACTCTATAGCAAGTACCCTTCCACGTTCACTCCAACCCACTCCGGCGGAGAATCCTTCTTTTTGCCTGCAATAATGCGCAGGAAAGAGGACAGACAGAAAACAATGAATAATAATGATACAAGGTGTTATATACATGGACACCATTGCAGAGTATATCAGATACTCGTCTCTATCTGAAGCTTACAGAAGATTACGGTACTATCTTCTCAGATTATAAAGCAGCATACCAATTTGTTTCTATGTTGCGCTTCACAATCCAACATGTATCGCTTGAATCAGATGGACGAATGTTGCCGTACCTTTGCAATCGTGTTTATACCATCTTACCTGTCAATACGATATCTGTTACCAAAGTGGTTGCATCTCTGCCGATGCTCTCCACTTCTATTAATTACACGAACATCAGCGATAAAAGGTAATGCTGAGTAGGCAGTCAAAGTAGTAGTTCAACCCCAACCTCATATGCACATAAGGATATGTTAATAAAAGGGTCTGCACTCTACAAATCCATAGCCTGTAAGTAATACGACTGAACATGATACATTTTGGTCACTTGTGCAACATGTTCCACCTGAAACAAGGACGAAGAAATACCCGATACCGGATACTGAATTGGATAGCTGGCAAAAATGCATATGCCCGATAAGAGGAATACAGTGCGCTTCAACATTGCTCTACATCAGGCTTCTATGGTACAGTGATAGCTACAAATAGTGTTAGATGCAGTACTAACCTCAGCATCTTCCGCATCATATGCTCCTAATAAATAAACTTCTATCCAGGATAGCTGGAGTAAAGGAGGCAGCCGGTGCAAGAGCAACCAAACAAACTTCGACGAGAACTCTCCTTCATTGAAGCCATCGCCCTTTCTATTGGCATCATGGCCCCCACCGCAGCGATGGCCCTGAACGGGTCGCTAGCAGCAGGCATCACGGGAAGTTCGGTGCCACTGGCTTTCCTGCTGGCAACCATTGCCGTTGCGCTGGCAAGCTTCTCGTTTATCCAATTCAGCCGCTATTTTGCTCACAGCGGTTCCGTATATGGCTTCAACGGTGTAGCTTTAGGCCCACGTGTCGGCTTTTTCTCAGGGTGGGCGCTCTTCGGCACCTATATCGCCTTCACCTGCGCCTCGACAGCCGAGGTAGGGAACTTTGCCCAGGCATTCTTCGCAGAACTGCACCTCAATGTGAACTGGCTGCTGCTTGCCGTGATTGCTGGCATCATCATCTGGTTATTTGCGTATAGCGATATCGCGCTCTCAACGCGCATTACGCTGGTGATGGAGGGTATCTCTGTCCTGCTGATCGCTATCCTCACCGTTATCATCCTTGTCAAAGTCGGTTCGGCGGGGAATCTGACAGCCGAGCCATTGACACCGGGAAACCAGCCGCTCAACAATATCGGGCTGGCAGCCGTATTTGGCTTCCTTTCTTTCGCGGGCTTTGAAGGCGCGGCCACACTGGGCGAGGAAACGCGCAATCCACGCCGTAATATTCCTCTGGCAATCCTGACGGCAGTGCTTGGCACCGGCATTTTCTATGTCGCCGTCACCTACGCGCAAACAGTCGGCTTCGGTACCAACGCCTCAGGCGTGCAGGCCTTCGCCAGTTCAACTGCACCACTTGGCGATCTTGGGCTTCGTTATGTAGGCAGAGTAATGGCAGCAATCATCGACTTTGGCGCAACCATCAGCGCCTTCGCCAGCGCGCTTGGCACCGCTAATGCCGGGGCGCGCATCCTCTTCTCGATGGGCCGTGATGGCTTCATCTCAAACCGGCTCGGAACAACCAGCAGGCGCACAGGCTCTCCCGCCATTGCCGTTGCCATCGTGATGATTATTGCGTTTCTTGTTGACATCATCTGGGGCCTTATGCCCGGTATGAACGGCGCTACGTTGTTTGGATACCTCGGCACAATCGGTGTCTTCCTCATCCTGGTCGCCTATATCTTGACCAATGTGGGAGCCATCCGTTTCTTCGTTGCGCGCCATATCTGGACGTGGCAGGTCATCATTCCAGTATTGGCCATTCTGATCCTGGGCTACACGCTTTACAGTAATATCTTCCCGGTTCCCGCGCCACCGTATAACATCTTTCCCTACGTGGCGCTGGCCTGGCTGCTCATCGGTTTGATCATCGTCTTCGTCAGTCCCGCACTCGTCCAGCGTATCGGCACGCATCTGGAAGAAAGCGAGGGACTGCGCATCGAAGAACATGCCGGGCCTGTAGTCTAACGATTGTTTTCGTTTTGTATCTTGTATTAGAGAGTCAGTTGAAAAGCGATAGGAGGACGAACCATGTCCAATACACCAGCAACAGGACGTACCATTCACATTCACCGCGACCAATGGCATCTTGCCTGGGATCACAGCATCCCCCCGATTGCCACTATTTCCTCCGGTGAAACAGTAAGCTTTGATCTGCTCGATGCTTCATGCGGCCAGATCGTAGCAGATAGCACCGTCGAGGCCATCAACAACCTCAATTTCGCGCAAGTAGACCAGGTCAACGGGCCAATCTACGTTGAAGGAGCAGCCCCAGGAGACACGCTAGAGGTAGAATTCCTCGATTTGCAGCCAGCAGACTGGGGCTGGACCGCAGTTATTCCAGGCTTCGGCCTGCTTGCCGACGAGTTTCCCTTGCCTGCCCTAAAAATCTGGCATCTGGAAGGCGGCGCGGAGGGCTGGGCAGAATTCGCGCCCGGCATTCGCATTCCCCTCGCGCCCTTCTGCGGCGAAATCGGCCTCGCCCCCGGCATGTCCGGCGCGCTTTCAACCATCCCGCCCTATCGTCACGGCGGCAACATGGACACCAAACACCTCACCAAAGGTGCAAAACTCTACCTGCCCGTAGAAGTGCCCGGCGCGCTCTTCTCGATGGGCGACGGACACGCCGCGCAGGGTGATGGCGAAGTCTGCGGCACTGCCATCGAAACCCCCATGCGTGCCACCGTCCGCCTTACAGTGCGCAAAGACATCTCCGTACCCGAGCCGCAATTCCTGACCAGCGGCCCTCTCGCATCGCGCACCAATACCGCAGGCTATTACGCAACCGACGGCATCGGCCCCGACCTGATGGAAGCGACCCGTAAAGCCATCCGCCACATGATCGAACATCTGCAGCGCAACTATGGGCTTTCACGCCCGGATGCTTATATGTTATGTAGCGTGGCTGTAGATCTGAAAATTTGTGAGGTAGTGGATGCGCCGCATTGGGTGGTGAGCGCGTTTTTGCCGTTGAGCATTTTTGGGAAATAAGCGAAGCTTTTAAGCGAAAGGGCTTGAAGATTACGTGTCTTCAAGCCCTTCAGTCGTTTGAGTTGTACTAGCCTCGCGATGGTCCTGCAAATGCAATACTCCCTGCTCTACGCATAGCCTCCATCGTCTCTTCAACAGTGAACAATTTCGTCGTCTTGATGGCCTTGATGTGTCCAGGAGCGACCGCCGCTAGACTGGCAGCAATAGCAGCAGTGTCATCAGGGGCCTCAATGAGTACCACACCGTCATATTCGCCAAAGCAGTAATAGAAACCTACCATTCGCCCTCCGAGCTTCTGCCCCAGTTCCCTAACAGGAACGCTTCGATCCTGGGGATTTTTCACGAGAGCTGCCCAGGCTTCAGGAGTGTACGCGAATTGTACCATGTAGAGCGCCATGAAACCTACCTCCCTTAAGGGCTGTTTGTGCTTGAAATCTACACTAAAAAACGATAGAAGAGGGTACGAGGAATTACCAAAAAGAGTTTACATGGTATTCATCTATAATGCAATAAGGAAGCTGTGTTGTAGGGGGTAGATAACCGCATTTTTCTTATTGCCTTACTCACTTCTCTACCAGCTTACTATGTTCAAAAATAGTAATTAGTACTACATCCATTGTACGCTTTCCCCAACCACTTTCGTGTAAATAGCATAAGGGCATTCTAAATACTTTGAGAGATAGGTGTGAAAAAGTTCAATGCGAGTACGCAACCCTGCCGACTACGGCTACCCCTCGCCTGACGTCGAAGCGCTTTCGGCAAAAGCACTTGAGGTGACGCGGCGCTTGACGGAAAAATATGGGGAAGTTCCTTTTTCTAGCAAAGACCCGATGAGCATGCTGGTCGATATTATTCTTTCGCACCGCACGCGGGACGAACAAACGGCTGCTGCATGGGATAACCTGTTAAAACGTTTCGGCTCGTGGGAGGGCGTGCGGGACGCGCCAACTGAGGAAGTGCAGGCGACCATCGAGAATGTCAACTTTCCCGAGGTCAAAGCGCCGCGTTTGCAAAAAATTATGCGCGAAATAACTGAGGAGCGGGGAAACCTGAACCTTGACTTCCTGTGCGAACTGCCATTAGAGGAAGGAGTAGCCTGGCTCGACCGCTTTGATGGGGTTGGTCCGAAAACAATCGCCTGTGTTCTGCTTTTTAGCTGTCAGAAGCCCATTCTTCCGGTCGATACACACGTCCATCGTGTCTCTATCCGCCTCGGCCTGATCGGAAAAAAGGTTACGGCAGACAATGCGCATGAATTGCTTCAGGCCTTGCTGCCACAAGACGCCCGCACTATTTATAACTTCCATAAGGCCTTGCTGCGACACGGACAGAGAATCTGTGTCTATGATAAACCACGCTGCGAACGATGCGCGGTAAGCGGGCTATGCGATTACTATAAAACGGTGGTTAACCCGCAATATGACAACTCTTGAAACGGTGTACATAGCAGAAAAGGCTATTAGCCAGTTTATCGGCATCCGACTGTATTTTCAGTGTTCTTGAAAGCAAGAGAACGTGTCTAATTGTGTGTTGTGCAAAACAAACAACTTCTTCCCATTAACCTCAAGATTTTATCAATAAATGGTCTGGTAATCTCAAAAATTGCTCAAGAAAAATAGGAGAATGCTCAGAAATATCTAAATGATTACCACCTATTTGTATAGATTGCACAAATCACGCCCCCCCAACTTGTGATAGATTATCTCTATTGGAAAACCGGTGAGTGTCTTATAATTCAATCGTAATGTGAATGGTAGAACAGACACATCAATGTAGATGCCTCAATGCCTCGCCTGGCTTTGCGAATTTACCTTCGCAAATTCTTTCATCTGTTCTCAGAAGTACAAGCATTTTTCCATGGAAAAGAATCTGAGCAAAACAGTATGCTTTTGTAGAGCCGAACATACTGTTGAAAATTTGTTAAGACAAACTGTTGTCTGAAATTAGCTGCGACAACAGCGAAGACTGGCAGCCATCGAGGTAGGGTGGTCGAAGATATTTGTCGTTGGTTCATTGTTCTAGAAAGGACTTGTCATTGTATGGTGAAGCTCTTTCGCCTAGCCTGGACACGCATACGCACAAATATGCGCGATCCAATTATTCGCCGGAATGTTGCCTGCTATATGGGAGGCAAACTCCTCGGCCTTAGCCTGGTGCTTACAGCAATGTGGGTATTTCTCCCCTCTCTGGTTCATGCCGCAACTCGTGGCACGCTTGCCGATATGCCAACCATCAATGCTGTGAATACGGTCTGGACACTGGTCGCGGCATTCCTGGTCTTTTGTATGCAAGTTGGCTTCGTTATGCTCGAAGCGGGTTTCGCCCGGTCGCGTGAATCGGTCAACATTCTGGTGGAAGGCATCGCGGATACCTGCATTTGTGGCGTCTTGTTCTGGGCATGGGGATTTGCCTTCATGTTTGAGCCAGGTACTCCGTTTATCGGCACCCAGGGCTTCATGTTAATGGGCCTTAGTCCCACCTACCTGTCAACCGGTATTCCGCTGCTTGCCTTCTGGGTGTTCCAGTTCGCCTTTGCCGATACTGCTTCAACCATTACCTCAGGAGCAATGATTGGACGTTGCGGTTTTTGGGGCGACATTTTCTATAGTATCGGCGTGACCGGCTTCATCTATCCCATCATTGGGCACTGGTCATGGGGACCGGATGGCTGGCTGGCAGCATTGAATTTCCACGATTTCGCAGGCTCAACCGTCGTACATAGCATTGGTGGGGCGATCTCTCTTGCCGGAGCCATTGCGCTTGGCCCACGTCTCGGGCGTATCTTCAGACGTGACGGCGGCGGCCCACCTCCTGCTCATGACCTGGTTATCGGTGCCGTTGGCGGCCTGATCCTCTGGTTTGGCTGGTATGGCTTTAATCCGGGCAGCACGCTCTCCGCACTGGATACGGCGGGTATTGGACGTGTCTCATTCAACACAACCTTAGCAGCTTGCTCAGCAGGACTGGCAGCCCTGTTCATCTCCTACATTCGTTCAAAAAAGTGGGATCTTGGTCTGACGGTCAACGGCTTCCTGGGCGGCTTAGTTGCTATTACCTGTCCTTGTTACTGGGTTGATCCGATCGGGGCCTTTTTCATCGGCATCGTCGCTGCCATCGTCGTCGTCTGGGGCCTGGACCTTCTCGAGTACCTGCGCATCGATGACCCGATTGGAGCGGTTCCTGTGCATCTTGTCGCCGGTATCTGGGGTACGCTCTCGCTCGGCTTGTTTGCTACCGGTTCCTATGGTACACCAACTGCAACAGGTGCCAATACAAGTAGTGTTGTTACTGGCCTGTTTTACGGGGGAGGTTTCACCCAACTTGGTTTGCAGGCACTCGGCTCGTTCGCGACTGTAGCAGCGACCCTCCTTGTCTCCTTAATCATGATGCTTGCCCTCAAAAGGATCGGCGTGCTGCGCGTCTCGAAGGCCGGTGAACTCGAGGGCCTGGACCTGCATGAACATGGTGCATCTGCCTATCCTGAATACGCGCTGGCGGGTATAAGCAGCTCAAACGGGCGCGGAAATGGCTACTCCGCACCTATAGAGGAGAGCGAACGTGTCTCGCTGGCTGAAGAGTAAATCATAAGTTGTTGGGTTTAAAGTAATCGTCAGGCAGAACTACCCCAAAAATCTTTTCACCGGGCACGAAGTGATTGCTTAGAAGTACTCCTGGAGTGGCGCAACGATGCGCCACTCCAGGAGTACTTCTAGCTTGCTATCGAATCGGGAAGAGTTTGCGCTCATCCGTCAGCATCAGCGCAGGCTTTTTTAGAAACGAAGGTGGCGTATAGTAACCTCTCTTCAGAGAAGCTAGAATCTTCTCTTCTCCCCCTGATTATTCAAGACTCCTTTCTTCCCGCTCACGCCCATTGATGTAGTATACTAGAGAAAGTTAGGACATCTTTGAAACCTCAGCGACGAGGAAGGACAAGGAAGAAGATGAATCCCTATGAAGCTCTACATGCCCTCTTTTTAGGCGATCTACAGGAGTTGCAAAAACTCCAGAAGAAAGCCTGGCGTGTGTTGCCCATGACACGCACTGTGAAGGAAGAACATCTCGGACGATGCTGTTATCTCGCTGAAGAATTTCTCAGTCCAGCAGAATTGCGCCAGCTAAAACAAGCGGTCGGGCTGAACGAACAGCAATGGCATGCCTACAAAGCGAAAATTTCTGGGCAATAGAACACTCTATGACCACTATCACATGGTTATACAACTACATTAGCAACACTTATCACAAAGAAAAAGGGATGCGGTTTCATGCATCCCCTATTCTCTGCCATATTCTACTTCAGAACGCCTCTAATCAGGACTGATCTCGCGTGGCGGAATCTGCTTATCTGTCGCGTAGGCCAATTCGGTGACATAGGTCTGAGGCTTCGGCTGGATATCATCACGGAAGTAAGAGCCGCTGGCATCAGTGTTGATGCCGGGCGAGCGCCGACCGTAGTGATAATGGCCTGTCTCGGCAGGTGAAAGCGGCCTTCTCGCGAATTGGGCTGCGCCGCGCACAACGGGAATGCCAGCTTCTGGCGCATCATCGTACAGATCATCTGGCACCGTGTTAAGCCCTCGATTGTCCAGCTCATCTTCACTCAAGGTCAGGAAAAGCGTATTCTTCTTGACCTCGTCTTTGATGGCATTCACCGGGACATAGTGAACAACAGGCACCAGGCTGCCGCGCTCAACCAGCAGGTAGCGCCGGAAACGCGCCTGCACCTTACCCAGGTAGTTGCCTCGCGCATCCACCACGTTCTGACCAAGCTGATACTTTGAATGCACCACTTCGGGACGCTGGTAGACTGGCTCATATAGCTCTGGTAGGGGAGCCATCGGGTCTTCCAATGCCCAGCCCAGCGCGCCGATCAGTATCAGAGGTATCGCGACTAAAAATATCCAGAAAGCGGTATCGGCGAAAAGCAGTCCTAAAAACGCGATCACAAGAGCTACGCTCAGCACTACGGGCCAATAACTGGGATTGGGCAGGTGAATATGCTGATGTCCCCCCTCCAACTCCCCCTCACCTTCTTGTATGGCAAATGAATGTCTTAGCTCATCCGACATGGAGCTTGCACTGTGCGGAGAACTATCCATAAGCTCTCACTTTCCTCTAGATAAAGTGAACGATACGTAACTTGCAAGGATTACTCCCACAAGCTGTTATCATATCTTTAAGCATACCAGATATATCTGAGAGGTGCAAGCAAACAAATTCACTGATCGCTGCCCATACGCCTCTATCCCGTAATACGTTTTTTAAGAATTCACACAAAGCGAGCCTCACGAATATGCAAATTAGACGCTACATATATTGCCATCAGCAACAAAGCCACCCAGAAGCAAATGATGGTTGTGAACACGCCGATTCGTTGAATTAGAATGCCTGTCAAAGCCAGGCCAATCGGGCGCATAAAGCCGGGAAACAGGCGGCAGGCGCTAACTACTCTACCTCGCAGTTCATCCGGTATCAGCTTCAGGCGATAGCTGAAGTAGGCTACATCTTCGATAGGATCAACCAGGCCGATACCAAAATCGAGCGCGCCAAGCACAAAGAGATAGGGCGCAAAAGCGTACAAAGGCCAGACCAGCGCAAAAAACCAGCGCGTTAACAAGATAGATTGCCCCACCGTTAAGCGCTGCCCAACGAAAGACGCGGCCAGCGATCCAAGTATAGCTCCTATACCTCCTGCCGCAAAGATCACGCCGATCATAAAAGCAGAGGCCCCTTGTTGTTGCGCCAGAATAATCACAATCAGGACGCTCCCCGGTAGGACAAGCGCAGTAGCTCCGCTGAGCAAGCTCATAGCCCGAATAAATGGCTGATGCCACATCCAGACAAAACCTTCGCTCACCTCTGTGCGCAATGAACGCTGGGATGCCGCCCGCTCTTTCTGAAACGGTGTGCGTATCAATAAGAGCGTAAGGATGGACGCGCCATAGGAAAGGGCGTCAGCGATAAAAGGAAGCGTCTGACCGAGCGTATAGAGGAAACCTGAGAGCGGCGGACCAAATAGCGCGGTTGTTCCCTCTACAAACTCCTCCTGCGCCATTGCAGGAGCAAGTTGCTTCTCTGTAACCACCTCTGAAATAGCAGCCGTTTTTGCAAGCTTGAATAAGACCAGCAGCGTTCCCTCGACCAAAGCGGTGAGATAAAGCTGCCAGATAGTCAAATAACCGAGAACAAAGGCGATAGGAATGCTTGCCAGACTGAGCGCGCGCCCGATATCGCACCACAGCATAACGCGCTTTCTATTCCAACGATCCACCAGCACACCTGCGAACAGGCCGAAAAATGGCGCGGGTAACGTTCGCAAAGCTGCGGCAAATCCGGCTGCGACCGGAGCGTGTGTTAGCGAGAGGACAAGCAGCGGGAAGGCGAGTTCCGAAACGGCTCCGCCAATATCGGACAGGGCCTGCCCGCTCCACAGCAATACATAATCGCGAATGCGCCAGAGAGCTGAACTCATACTTTCTGGCGCAAATAGCGATCTAAAAAGCTGGCAATCTGTGGATAGGCCACAAGCCGGTTGACGCGCTTGACCAATCCATGCCCCTCGTCCTCGAAGCGCAGATATTCGACTGGAACGTTGCGTTCTCGCAAGGCCGCCACAATCTGCTCAGCCTCTCCAACCGGAACACGCGGGTCATTCGCGCCATGCACGACAAAGAGCGGCGCGACGATATCCTGCACGTGATTGATCGGCGAAATCTCTTCCAGGAAGTCGCGGTCGCGTTCAAGGCTGCCATATTCGGACTCGCGCAGCTTGCGCCGCCAGGGACCGGTATGCTCCAGGAAGGTGACGAAGTTGGCGATGCCGACGATATCGACGGCGGCGGCCCATAGGTGCGGGTAGGTCGTAATGGCGGAAAGCACCATGAAACCGCCGTAGCTGCCCCCCATCACCGCAATACGTTCAGGTTCGGCAATACCGCTCTCTCTGAGCCAGAGGGCAGCGTGTTGCAGATCAGCTACCGAGTCCATACGCAGCCGCACATCATCCAGGCTCTGGTACTCGTAGCCATACCCTGTGCTGCCCCGCACGTTCGGCTTGAGAATGGCATAGCCCTGCGCGACAAAGTACTGCGTTACGGCATCAAAGAAAGGACGCGCCTGGCTCTCCGGCCCTCCATGCACATGAATGACAACTGGGAGATTCTTCGGCTCAACTCCTTGCGGCAAATACAGGAACGCGGGAATCTGCCTGCCATCAAAGCTGGGATAACGTATAAGGCTGGGGCGAACAAAGCTTTCGCGTGGAATGCCTCCCATTGAACTGCGCGTGGCTCGCCACAACATTTGCTCCTGCACATCCCATACCCAGATGTCGGCGGAATCATCCGGCGCATAGATGTTGATCGCAAGGCGCGTTCCCTCGTGCGACCAGGTGACATCGTAGATGACGCCCTCCGGTAATGCGGGTGTCTGCATCTTCGCGCGCGCTTCCCACCCTGCCGATACATCGTACAGTTCCAGCTTCGAGTAGCCATCCTCGTTTATCACCAGCGCCATATGCTTGCTGTCATCAGAAAGCGCAAGGTGTTCCACATCCCAGCGGTCTTCGCGCAAGTAGGTCATCTCGCCGCTTGCCAGGTCAAGCCAGGCCAGTGAGTGAAACTGCCGATGGCGATTAGAGACCAGGTATAGCCCCCGGCCATCCGCCGACCACGCGGGGAAGGCATGAATACCCTGGCCCTGAGTCATTTCAGGCGTAAGCTGTCGTACTTCGAGCGTAATGGTATCGAGCAAAAGCAACTGGATATGAATGTTAGAATGCCAGCGCGAAATCAGCACATAGCGCCCGTCTGGTGAGTAGCGAATAGGATAGTTGGTGCTGTCGTCTTGCAGCAACAGGCGCGGCTGCCCGGTCGCAAAAGCATATTCATACACATCGAAAAACCGGGGATCGCGCTCGTTGCTGGCATAGGTGAAGCGTGTGCCATCCGCTGACCAGCGTCCGGGCGAATAGATAGACTCAAACTTGTTCGTGATGGGCCTGTATGAAGCACCATCACCGCTTAACAAATACAACTGCGTCCGCTCGTTCCCTCCGATATCCGCCGCCACCAGCAGAACATTCTCGACAGGCGAATACGACGCGCTCATCACACGCTCACCGCCAAAGGTAAGCTGTTCTGGCCAAGCGGGAAATGGCGAACGCATATCTATTGGCACGCTCCAGACCTCGGCAACTCCCGTGATATCTGTCAAAAAGGTAAGCCGATTGCCTTCTGGCGAGAAGCTGGGGTCATACGCCATGCGGACGTTGAGATAGCGTTCAAATGGATATTGTGTGGGCATTTGTTTATCTCTCCTGTATTCCCCTCATACTCAACTGCACCCTCCCTCTCTGTGTATCAACCTTTAACACGCGCACCTGCACCACCTGGCCCACCGCCACGACCGAAAGGGGGTCACGCACGAAGCGATCAGCCATCTCTGAGACATGCACAAGGCCGTCTTGCTTGACGCCGATATCGACGAACGCGCCAAAATCGACCACGTTGCGCACAGTGCCCTGCAAGATCATGCCCGGCTGCAAGTCCTCCATTTTGAGAACATCATGGCGCAGGATAGGCGCGGGAAGAGCATCACGCGGATCAAGGCCGGGCTTTTCCAGGTTTTCCAGAATGTCGTTGAGAGTGGGCAGGCCAACACCGATCTTTTTCGCAATGTCGGCCCAGGCTGCTGATTCGCTATCAGAACCGACATTGTGGCTGCGACTGCCGCGTCCCAGGCTGCTTTGCAGCTTGATGAACTGCCGGAATTGCGCAATCCTTTCGGCTGGCTTGATGTGCTTGCCCCGGTCATCTTTGGCGGCGGGCAATATGTCGAGGAGCATACGCACCGCGTTATAGCTTTCCGGGTGAATGAAGGTGTTATCTAGCGGCTCAACACCATTGGCAATCTTGAGGAAGCCTGCCGCCTGCACAAAGGTAGCAGGGCCGAGGCCGGGAACCTTGTGCAACTCCTCGCGTGATTTGAACGGGCCATGCTCCTCACGATATTTCACAATGGCATTGGCAACCCGCGCATTGATGCCCGAAACATGCTTGAGCAACGCGGCAGAAGCAACATTGACCTCTACGCCCGCGAAGTTGACGCAGGACACAACCACGCGCTCGAGCATGTTTGCCAGCTCTTTCTGATCCACGTCATGCTGGTACAGGCCAACGCCAACTGCTTTGGGGTCAATCTTGACCAGTTCGGCGAGCGGGTCTTGCAGGCGACGGGCAATGGAAATTGTGCCACGCTGGGTCGCGTCGAGGGTGGGAAACTCCTGGCGAGCGGCCTCTGAAGCGGAGTAGACAGACGCTCCTGCTTCATTCACAATGACGTAGCCGATCTTGCCTTTCTGCCCGGTCTCCTGCTCTATATCGCGAATGAGCGAGGCCACCAGTTGCTCGGTTTCACGCGAGGCAGTCCCATTGCCAATCGCAATCACATCGATGTTGTAGTGCATCAGCAGGCGGCGCAATAGTTGCTGCGCCTTCTCAGACTGGTGCAGGTACATGGTGTCTGATTCGAGATATTTGCCGGTTTCATCCACCACAGCCAGTTTGCAGCCGGTACGATAGCCGGGATCGATGCCCAGCACCTTGCGTCCGCGCAGAGGTGGCTGCAACAGCAGGTTACGCAGGTTGGTGGCAAAGATATTGATGGCATGCTCCTCCGCTTTGCGAGTAAGTTCTACACGGACTTCGCGCTCCATCGCAGGGGCAAGCAGTCGCTTGTACCCATCCTCCATCGCTTCCTCTAGATGACTGGCAAAGGGCGAGCGCGGGTTGACAGGATAGTACTGCGTGATGTTGGATTGCGCCTGCTCATAAGGAAGCGTGACGCTCACCCGCAGCACCTCCTCACGTTCGGCGCGGTTGAGCGCCAGGACGCGATGCGGCACCAGTCTGGTTACGCTCTCATTGAAAGTGTAGTAGAGTTGATAGACGCCGTTGGGGTCTTTCTGAGCCAGTGTTTCGGGGTCGGCAACTTTTGCGCTCACCGTAGAGTGCTTGAAGAAAGCAGTACGCATACTGCCGCGCACGTTCGCGTCCTCAGAGATCACCTCGGCGACAATATCTCGCGCGCCCGCATAGGCTTCCAGACTGATATCGACGCCTTTTTCTGCGTCCAGAAAGGGACGGGCCTGCTCCTCTAGAATGGCCTCGCTATCCCCTTTTAATTCAAGCTGCTGCAAAATAAGATCGGCCAGGGGAGCAAGGCCTTTTTCACGGGCAACACTGGCGCGTGTCTTACGTTTGGGCCGATAAGGCAAATAGAGGTCTTCCACTTCCTGCAACGTGGTCGCGGCAGCAATCGCATCAGCTAGTTCGGGCGTAAGTTTGCCCTGTGCTTCGATGAGCCGCGTCACGTCGGCCTTGCGCTCGTGCAGGGCGCGCAGGGCCGCCGACCGATCAGCAATGGCCTGTATCTGCACTTCGTCCAGGCTGCCCGTGACTTCTTTACGGTAGCGCGCAATAAAAGGTATTGTATTGCCTTCATCAAGTAGCGCAATGGTACGGGCAATCTGGCCGCTATCCAGGCTCAGTTCGCTACTTAAGGTCCTGGCAAGTTCTGAAATGGGAAGTGTATCTTTTGCAGAAGAATCTGTGAGGGTGGTATCTGTCAACGCTGTTGCCTACCTTTTCTCCGTTGGTATGAAATGGCATCGCCACAACTGATAGTATCATAATAGGTCAAGCATTGCAGCAGAAAAAAAGCATTAAGGTACAGCTTATCTACTCTCTGCTAAGGGATTAGAGTCTGCCCATGATAACATGGGCGAGCAACTGCTCCGGGCCGGACACAACCAGCTTACTGCAAAAAAGGATTCGCACATAGTCTAGCTCCAGCACGTCGGATTTGCGCCCAAGGCGAGGAGAATAGTAAATATGCACGTCGTCCTGTACAAACATAGCATACCGGTTCAACTTGTCGGGTTCTGGTGCGCGTGCATCGACCGATACATCAAAAAATGTCCCGCTTCAACAACGCACAGGATGCAGTGTCACCGTCAGAATAGTGCTGCCGGACTGCTTGAGATATGCTTTGAGCTTGTCTGAAAGAATTGCGCGCATGAGCAGGGTTCTCCCAATAAACGCTGTCTTCTCAGCTTCGCGTGCGTTGTTTGAATCTGGCTTTGCCGAGTATGCCCCCGATCCAGCCAACCAGCATCGCGCAGAGTAAGCCACCAATCAGATACACAACCAGCCCGGAGTTTGCGGCCTGCTGAGTGGTCGCCGGATGAATCGGAAACGCGGGCGCAACCAGACGCCAGGCGCGGGCGAATTCAATATTCAAGTTCAAATTTTGATGCTGTAAGCGAGCGGCATTCGCATCAAGCTGAATACGTTGGACAAGCAGCACAAACAGGGCGACAAACAGGGCCAACCAGAATGTCACAGTGCTGCTAATGCCCGCCCAGAAACCAGCCCAGGCTCCGCGAAACGAACTACCACCATGATGAGCGCTGATGTAGCCAGCCACAAGGTAGAAAAACAACCCTTCAACGATGGCAATATAGAAATAGCTCTCTTTTTTCAATGCCACAATAATAAGTGCGGATAGCACCCCCTGAATCAATCCCCACAGACAACCCTGGTTAAATGGACTCGGCAACGAACGATACACGACCGCAGGTTGAACGGGTCTCGTCTGGCGAGGTTGGGCCGGAGCCTGCGAATATGCCGGATGATATGGATAGCTGGCAGCGCGTGGAACGCCCCCCGGTGGGACAGGAGTGCGGCGAGCATTCTTCCCATTGCCAGGGATGGGATACACAGGTTGCGGTGCGGTAAAACGCTGACCTGTATAGGCAGGAGGATAAGCAGGCGATGACGTATACTGCGGGATGGTTGACCTGGGAGGCGCAGCTATCGTAGACGCGCTGGCAGCAGGCAGGCCCGTATTGGCAATCGTCGAATCCGTGTAGATCGCAAAGGAGGGCTGCTGTAAGGCTCTGGCAAACTCGTGCATGCTCTCAAAGCGTTGATCGGCATTGACGGCCATCGCTTTCAGAATCGCCTGCTCGACATGTGGAGAGACCATCGGATTAAGCAGGTGCGGCGGAATAAGGTCATCGCGCGAGGCTCGCGCAACCGCAAGCGGCGGCACTTTCTGCGTCAACAGGAAATACATGGTGGCCGCCATCGAATAGATATCCGACTGCGGGCTGGTTCTCCCCGTATATTGCTCGATGGGACTGAAGCCCTCGGTTACTGCCCGCACCAGCGTCTGTGTATCCCTATTGGGATCATACAATTTGGTGATGCCAAAATCGACCAGCACTGCCTTCTCGTCCGGTGTCAAAATAATATTTCCAGGCTTGATATCGCGATGGATCACAGCAGGATTGCGGCTATGCAGTTCTTGTAACACCTGAATAACGGGCAGCAACCATTTCAACACCTGTTGCTCACTGCATGGACTGTTTCGTTGACGCATCAATTCAAGCAGGTTCTGTCCCTCGATAAGTTGCATCACAAGGTAAAAACGCCCGTGTTCCTCGAAGGCATCGTAGACCTGGGGTAAATTATCGCTCTTGATGGTAAACAACACGGCAGCCTCGGTAAGCGCCTGCCGGCGAGCAGCAGGAGTCACATCGTAGGTTTCTTTGATGGCGCATGGTCGATTGCCCTCGCTGGTATCGGTGCCGCGATAGACTGCGCCAAAGCCGCCTGTGTTAATTAACGCGCCAATAATATAATGACCGCCAACCACTGTTCCCGGCGCAAGTGTCAAAACATTCGTCATGCTCCGTGTCCTCATTAAGGTGCTTTTCTCATAATTTCTTCTCACATACATATAGAACGCACATTTATATGTACGATACAAGCAATGTGCGGTTACATATCCGCCAGTTCTATGACTTTCGGGAAAGACCTGTTGCCAGGGAGAGAATTTGCCGAAAAGATAGGAAGAGAGAAAATATTCTCGTGAGAACAGACGACAGCGCTTGCAGGAGTGTGATAAAATGACACCGTGTGTAGCTGATCTATGATGCATTCTGCTTTGGGCAACGCGGGAATACTCATCCCCGTTCCTCTGGGCTGAAGAGCGAGGTAGAAGAGAGCAAGCCTTTGGAACAAGAAGTTATGTTTGAAGCCGAAAAACCAGCCGAGCCAGAACGCGAAGCCATTCAGGAGTCAGACTTGAATAGCCTGGCGCAAAGTGACAGTTTGCGCCTCTACCTCCGCGAAATTTCACGTATACCGCTTCTCACACCAAGCCGTGAAGCCTATCTTGCCGAACGCGCCGAGCAGGGAGACAAAATCGCGCGCAATCAACTGATCGAGGCCAATTTGCGCCTGGTTGTCAGTATCGCGAAAAAGTATGTAGGACAGGGTCTCTCACTTGAAGACTTGATCGGTGAAGGCAACATCGGCTTAATCCGCGCCGTAACCAAGTTTGACTATAAGAAGGGTTTCCGTTTCTCGACCTACGCCACCTGGTGGATCAAACAGGCCATTACCCGCGCTATTCTCGAAGGAACACGTGTGGTACGTCTGCCGGTCTATATCATGGAGGAGGTCATGCGCGTAAAGCGCATGACGCGCCAACTCTACCAGGAACTGGGCCGGGAGCCAACTCCCGAGAATATCGGCGAGCGGCTGGGTATGCCAGCGGAACGTGTCAGCGAATTATTGATCTGGGCTGAAAAGGTCTTCTCCCTGGATGCGCCTCTCTCTGAAGAAGAGGAAAACACGCTTGGCGATATCATCGAAGATATGCGCGAGCGCGGCCCGGTGGAGGTGACAGATCAACGGTTGTTGCGTGAAGAAATTCGGAAGGTCCTCAATCAACTCACATTGCGCGAGCGACAGGTCATCGAGCTACGTTTCGGTCTGGTGGATGACCACGACCATACGCTCGAGGAAGTGGGCAAAAAGCTCAAGGTGACACGCGAGCGCGTGCGGCAGATTGAGGAGCGTGCAATTCGCAAACTACGCCATCCACAGGCGAGTCGTATTCTCAAGGATTATCTTGACTAAATTTATGAGCGGTGTCACTGGAGGACACCGCTCATTCTCCTTTTCATATCAGGCAATCTCATACTCGCTTTCACATACCGCTAAGGCATGTTTGTGATGCCATGAACCAGTTAGTACTAATGGACCATATAAAGGAGAGAAAATCTTTCTGTTCAGATAAACTATATCCATAGTATTATTACGTTTACTTAAGTTAGATAGAGGGTACTGTGTTTCCATCGCAACAGATGAAAGGAGCAGAAGCTTCCTGCTCGCGATGTTGCCTTCGTGCCGGAAAGCATAGGGAACGGGCATTCCCTGAGAAAATGTCCCCCGAGAGACAAGAAGTACAAGGAGGTGGGTGCTTCCTGCCAATCCCGAGTAAAGGGAGAGGACTCTCCGCACCAGCAAACTGATGAACGAACTTGCAGGACAGAGCCTGGGTGGCTATTTGTTGGAAGAGGAAATAGGGCGCGGTTCTATGGGGATGGTCTACCGAGGGAAACAGGTTGCGCTTGGAAGAGAGGTAGCAATCAAGGTGCTGCCGCGTTCCCTTGCCAGGGATGCTTCCTATGTGGCCCGTTTCATTCGTGAAGCCCAGATTATCGCGGGGCTAAATCATCCAAATATCGTGCAAATTTACGATGCAGGCCAGCAGGGTTCAGTGCTGTATTTTGTCATGGAGTACGTCCAGGGGCCAACGATTGGCAGCCTGCTACAAATCGATACGACGATGCCGCAGCACCTGGCCGCCGAATATGCCGCTCAGATAGCCGACGCGCTCGATTCTGCCTATAGAGAACGCCATGTCATTCACCGCGACATCAAGCCAGAAAATTTGATGCTGGATCGCTGGGGTAAAATCAAGGTGATGGATTTTGGCCTGGCGCGCGCCCCTGGACACCAGCAAATCACCGTGGCTAAAACGCTTGTCGGCAGCATTTACTATGCCTCTCCTGAGCAAATATGGGGCCAACCGCTTGACAATCGCAGCGATATTTATGCCCTCGGCGTTGTACTGTATGAAATGGTAACCGGGCACCGTCCTTTTACAGGCCGTACCCTGCCTGAACTCACCTCGGCCATCGTCAGTGGTCCTCTGCGCCCGCCACGCTCGCTCAATCCTGAGATTGCGCCAGAACTGGAACAGATCATTCTCAAGGCAATGGTGCGCAACCGCGAGGAACGCTATCCCTCAGCCGCGCAAATGTCGCGGGAGTTACGCGCACTTCACTTTCACCCCGATAGTTCTGCCGTCACTCCTCGCGAGGCAGCCCCTGGCACACGCAAGCCTGTCCAGCGCGAGGCCGTTGTCATTCGTCCACCCAAACGCCCACAGCCGCAGCGCCCGCGCTACCGGCAAGTGGAAGCGGTTTCACCCGTCAAGGAAGCGCAACCACAGCAAGAGCAAGACCAGGAGGCCAGCGTTCCTCGCGATCGGTCGGTTTTCACCGATGAAATACCGACCAGTCCGCTCCCACCACCACCACAAACGCAACAGGATAAGGCAAACGCGGAACAGAGCGAGGCGAAACGCCCCTTCTGGAAGCGCCTATTCAAATCAAGCTGAGGCTCTTGCACAGAATGCTTAGGCGTACTATTATAGTGGAGAGTGAAAATATACAGGCCGTTATTGGGGAGACTGTACAAGTTCCATGGATTCATCGCAACTTTCGTTTGGGGTAGCATTTCTGGCAGGACTGGCATCGTTTCTCTCGCCCTGCGTCTTGCCCCTGGTGCCTATTTACCTGGCACAACTGGTGGGACAAAGCGTTTACCAGGCATCAGGGCAACAGCAAGGAACGCTGGTGCGCGTGAATACATTCGTTCATGCCGCCATATTTGTTTTCGGCTTTACCCTGGCTTTTATTTCTTTAGGAGCAACGGCCAGCACGCTCGGCGGTTTTCTCAAGGCGCATCAATTTCTGCTGCGCCAGGTCGGGGGCATTCTGCTCGTACTCATCGGCCTTCATCTGATCGGCGTATTACGAGTGCCATTCCTTTACTGGCAAAAACGTTTTGAATTTCATCCCAATCGACCGAGCTATACGGCTTCCTTTGTAATAGGGCTGATCTTCGCGATTGGCTGGACGCCCTGCATCGGATTGATCCTGGGGCCGATTCTGGTGCTGGCCTCGAACGCGGGAACGCTGCAACAGGGCGTACTCCTGCTGCTGGCGTATTCGCTGGGGCTTGGTATCCCTTTCTTGCTCCTCGGCCTCGGACTCGACCGGATGAGCAAATTGCTCAAATGGCTCAAGCCGCACGCGGGAAAAATTGAAATTGGCACAGGCATCATCATGATTCTGGTCGGCATCATGATCTACTTTAACCTGCTGCTCTACCTGAACCGCTTTTTTAACGTCGGGGTCAACGTTTAGCGTCATACTCATCGAGTGGCTTAGATGGATCGATAGTGGTATCTGCGCGCAGTTGCCCACCCATTCGTTTAATCCTGGGGGAGTACGCCTGCCGCTTTGCGCCCGGAATACAGGTATCTATCTTGGCTTTCTGCACGCCAGCAAACGAGGGCGCGCACAGCATCTGCCTCCATGCCCAATACTCATATTGCTCGTGGGAAGCGTCATTGCAATGGGTATCGATGGCCGCAATGCGTTTCTCTACGAACTTGGTTTGCCACCTCTCTACCAAGCACAAAATGTGCTGCGGATGGTTACAGGGCTGATGACAGGACTGACAATGGCGATGGTGGTCTTGCCGTTACTTAACCAGTAAATCTGGCGTGAATATAGTGAAGAGCGAAGCATCCCTTCCTGGCAAGCCTTGCCATTGTACCTGCTGGTGGGATGCGTCGGCTTTGGAGCAGTCGTCTCACAGAATGGCTTGCTGCTCTATCCCATCGCGTTTGCCAGTAGCGCTGGATTGCTCCTGGCAGTGAGCAGCATCAATTTGATTATCGTAATTGCGCTTGCGCGAAAAGAACAGGGCTTCGAGCGCTATCGCGAGCTACTTCCGTTTTTCAGCCTTGCCCTGTTCCTGGCAATCGGACAATTGGCCTTACTAGCAACGCTCAAATTACAGATATTGCACGTGGCGGGCCTGTAAACACGAAGCGGGAAATTTGCTAGCAATCCTCAATCTCGGCTCGAAACTGTTGCTCTAGCTCGGGATCGATCTGCATCGGTTCACCAAAGGGCTGGCGCGCAAGGCGTAGCACAGCTTCACGCAAATGCGCAGGCGCTTTTTCAATTGCGCAGCGCTCATGTATCAGCCGCTTGAGTTTCATATCAAAATGAAAGCGGCATTCACAATTTGGGCAGCTATCGAGGTGTTGCTGTACAATGGCCACCTCTTCGACGCTCAATTCCCGGTCAATATAGAGGTGAAGCCGAGCAACTGTTTCTATACAATCCATACACTCATCCATAAACGCACTCTGACTCCTGCTTCCAGGGGCTAACATCGCCATTATTCTCAAGTTCTGTATATTCTAACATAATCGAAGGGGTCTTTCATTCCCTGACTATGTGCGTTATACTTCAAGGTAAGGGGTTGGGCAACCACCCTGTATAATAGAGGAGTTAAAATGTTCGAGGAAGTCAAACCAGCCAGCAACGAATCCCAGGCCAAAGGAACGACACCATCACAGCAAGAACCCGTTCAAGAAGATTTTACCGCAGGCGTGCTTGCGCAACTGGATAGCCTGTATCGCACAGCGTTACGCCTGACACATAACCAGCAAGAGGCCGAAGACCTGGTGCAGGAAACAATGCTCAAGGCCTTTCGTTTCGCGAATACTTATCACCCCGGAACAAACCTGCGGGCCTGGTTGTTCCGCATTTTAAATACATCGGCGATCAACCGTTTTCGCAGACAGGCGACGCATCCCACTCCGGTTGCCTTGCCCGAAGGCGAGGATTTTTACCTGTATAACCACATTCGCGATTTGAGTGGGCAAGAGCTAAGCGCGGCTGCGGAAGACGAAGTATTGAGCAAGTACCTGGACGAGGATGTATATAGAGCGCTGAATAATTTACCCATCAATTTCCGCATGCCGGTGATCCTGGCGGATATCGAGGGAATGTCCTATAAAGAGATTGCCGAGGCATTGCAGATTCCTATTGGAACCGTGATGAGCCGCATTTCCCGCGCGCGCCGCCAGTTGCAACAATCGCTCTGGGAATACGCGCGCGAAAAAGGCTACGTCACTGCGCCAGCACCCGGGAAGGCTGATAAAGCTTGAGTGAGAAAGCAAAGGTGCTTCCCTCACCTCGCCTGCCCGTACTTTCTATCCAGATGTGCCCGCCCATCGCGTCCACCAGTTGCTTGCAGATATACAGCCCCAGGCCTGCACCGCGCACCGGGCTATTCATGTCCCGTTCCAGGCGCATAAAACGTTCAAATAGCCGCTGCTGATCCGTTTGCGTAATACCCGCGCCAAAATCGCGCACCCGTATCGTCACATTCTCGTCCTGCTGCTCTGCTATGATCAGAATAGGAGAACCGGGCGGCGAATACTTAAAGGCGTTACTCACCAGATTCAGCAGAATCTGCCGCAGTCGCAGATCATCCGCGAAAAGCATGACTTCCTGCGGAATGTTCAGTTCTATCGTCCGGCTTTCGCGCCGCGCCATTCCTTCCACAATCTCAACCACGCGTTGCACCGTTCCTGTAAGTGAGGTTGGCTCGAGCCGCACCTGTTCGGCATCGATCTGCACGCGGCTGGCATCCATGATATTGTTGACCATCAGCACCAGTTCATCGCAGCCACGCTGTGCCTGCGCAATAAACCTGGCCCGCTCCTCCACGGACAGCTTGCCGTTGTATTGCTCCAATAGCTCGATATACCCCTGCACAGCCGTCAAGGGAGTGCGCAATTCATGGGAGGCCGTCATGATAAACTGATCCTTGAGCCGATCCAGTTCCTTCTGCCGTTCGTAAGCGGCTCGTAGTTCGATGGTGATCTGCGCGTTTTCCATTGCCGCCGCGCACTGGGCAGCATACAAACTCAGAACGCGCTTTTCCCCTTGAGAAAAGTAATGCGGACGTAAATAGGTGAACACAAGTACACCAAAACAACGTGTGCCTTTCAGGAGCGGCAGCCAGGCCACTGTATAGCTGGGGACTTCCGGCAAAAGGGCAGGCGGATGAACCGCGACTTCATTCTCAGATCGAGGAGCTGCTCCCACATAAAACCAGTTTGTCCATGCTTCCGTTTGAGGGACCGACAGGCTGTCCAGCGTTAAAAAGTATGGCCCTTTTCCCAGGTGAACCACTCGCCGTAAGCTTTGACTCTCATCGTCAAGCAGCCACATCTCTACCCCCGCCCTGACGGCTTCGACAGCTACTTCGGCATAAGCAACAGCCACATCTTCCACACTGTCGTAGGCCCTCTCCAACCTGGCGCTCGCGCTAAACAGCGTATCCAGAATAGCAACATGGCGGCTCGCCTGCTGATAAAGTCGCGCAGTTTCCAGTACCGGCGAAAAGCGGGAAAGAATCATATCAATAACTTCAAAATCAGGTCCCGCATACGATTGGTGATCGCCACGCTCACCCAGCACCAGCAAGCCAATGGTTTTACCTGGGCCATATACAGGCACAATCAGCGCATCATTTGGAACTGCCGGAGACGTAAGCAAATAACGCTCAAGTCCTCTCGGTACCGCATCTCTGCCACGCGCAACCTCACTTAAAAATAATGGACGCCTGGCAACTTTCAACATTTCCAATAAGACGTTGGCACCTTCTAACCAATCAATATCCCTATCAAGCAATGCCGTCTCTCGCTGCTCTTCTTGCCTATCCAGCGAACGAACAATTTGAGCCAAACGCTCTACGAGTTGGTGACGAGGAAGATCACCAGGGTTGTCAGCCTCAATTGCCGGAGTGAGAATATACTGCCCACTCTCATCATCCAGCACATACAGGCATACTTCTTCCGTCTCAAAAGCGTTTGTCACAGTAAGCATGAGCAACTTCGCGGCATCGCTTAAATCAAACGTCTCCCGCGCCAGCAGGTCTGGCCTATCGATCATGCGCCGATAGTGAAGCATCTCCTTAAAAAAGAGACGATCAATAATGACGTGCGCCTGCCACCAGACAAATGGAACCAGCACAACAAGAACGGCAGCGATAAAAATAAGCTGTAATGTATGATTGTTCGGGAAAAGCTGACTGCTGAAGATAACTACGAGATAACCAAGAACAAGCAAGCTCATTGCTCCCGCGATCCATGCAATAGCGCGTCGAACATAGGAGTCGAAAACAAGTATCTGATAGCGTAGAATTGAGTAACCAAGAGCTATCCCCAACAGGATTACCGGAGCGGTACTGATCTGGCTATCAAGGCTATATCGCTGAGGCAAACCCAACAACAATGGGAGCAGTGTTAACAAAAGAAAAGGCGCAAAAGCGAGTACCACACCTATAACGAAAAGGCGGAAATTTTGGCGTTCACGTGTGGTGGATCGGCGATAAGAAATAATTATGGTAACAATAATACTTGCAAGTGCGAGGAAGAAGTAAATGAAATTGATAAAATTTGATGCCGCTGATATAGACCGGGGAAGAATATAATAAAAAATATTACTCAGCATACCTAAGAAACAGAGCAATGCTAATCCAACCAGGTAAGTGCGGAAAAATATTTCTATAAAACGTTTCTTCCTTACGGTCGTGCTTTTATCCTGGAAAGCAGTGGAAAAAAGGTCATTTGGAAAAAGCAATACTAATATGAGAAAAAAATATGGTGATGCTCCACTACTCACATCACCTATTATTGAAAGTATGGGATCATTTGAGGCCGCTCCCGTTTGAGTAGCGAATGACACCATCAAAGTAAATGAATAACAGAAGAGTAGAGATGCTACTAGACGATCACGGGCATATAGTAAGACTAGTGAACCCACAGCAAGAAACACTAATGCGACAAAAGCGGCAAAACCGAAATCCATTTCTGGAGCAAGAAGCCTGTTAGAGGGTATTGCAAAGAAGCGTTGACCATTCAAAATTAATAAAAAGAAACAGATTGTAAGAGCAAAAAGAATAATAAACCAGCGCCTGGACCTTGCTCGTATACTATTAATAAAATACTTCACTGATACCCCTCCATACACTCTACCGCGTTATGAAAACCATCTTTTAGAAGAGGCTAATCGAAGCCTAAAAGCAATCGAAAGGCGGGAGTAATTGGTCTTCGTGCTTCGATATGTTGCAAACATTCACGAGCGCGTTCGCGGTAGAGTAAAGACATGCCCCACGTCGTTATGATACCTTCGTGAAGAGCTTGCTGATAATCCTCGTTTTCCTTATCGGCAGCTTTTGTCCTGCTCTGAAGCCCCTGTACATGTTTTGCAGCGATTACTACAGGCAGCGTCTTTTTATGCCGTAGGAGGTCTGTCTTTACACTTCTGGAAGTTTCTTCAAGAACAGAGCCAGTGTGTAGTAGATAATACAAGTCATGCGCATCATTGTCAAGTTGATGAGCTATACCAAGCAATTCACCCAAGGATGAAAACTCTTCGATTTCCTCATCAACTGCTCCTGCGCAAATTGCCCCCAACTTACTGGCCAGCCCCATAATTGCTCCCGCTTTATCCCGGGCAATTGCAATACATTCTTCCTGCGTTAAATCTTCAGCCAAACGCTTTTCAGCCAGCAAATCACGATGTTGTCCACTCGTAGCTCTCAGAGTTAACGATTGAAGCACATCTAGCAGGTGTACAATCAGATCAGGAGCAATATCATGTTGCATCAAAGAAAGTATGGCTTTTTGCGCCAATGTTAAGAGCGCAGTCGCTACATTTAGTGTTCGAGCTGATCCTAGAGATAGGACAACGGGAGTTTGATCCTCATCTTCAATGTCATCTAACAAATCCAAAGCGCACACAAAACATTCTACGGCAACAGCCACGCTACTTGCATAGAAAGGATCAATCTCTGGAGCAATGCATTGAGCAGTCAGCATCGTCAGCAACGCCCAGACGCCGGAAGGAAGTTCAGTAACAGAAGAAGAAAGTAGCTTGCCTTTGCTCTGTAAGGCAAAAGTGACATCAGCTTTTAATTCAGGGAACAAAACTTCCAAAAGAAAATGAAGCCGCTCTACAAGGAGTTCTTGTAAGGCGGCGATTATCTCATTGGTAGATTGTGCATCATCATTCATCGTCGAAGATATTGCACCTGTTCAGTATCAGCAATGAGTCCACCAGCACAGAGACGGTTCCAAAGGCTGGTCACTAACTGTCAAAATGGGGATGAGCCGGGAGGCTACTTTAGTTAAGCGGGGAGAAAGACCCTCACGCTTCAATACGCTTTCCGGGTTGCTCGCCAGTTCTTTTCGCAGTGCTTCATCTGTAGATACACGGTGTACGAATTCTTGAAGCTGCTGCTCTTCCATGAGGGGAATTCCTTTCTGTGTTCTGAAAAAGAAAATACGGAAAGTATAACTGTGTACAAGCGGCTTAAAGCCAGATAACCTGCCAGACCTACAAAAAGCGCTAAAAGGTCGATCATTGAGCTTACAGCAGCATTGCTGTGTAAGAAACATTATACAAGACAGACAAGAAAAATGCAAGTGTTTAGAGAAAAAGAATTTTCAGGTAGAAGGGAGAAAACGATGGATAGAAATGGATGAGGAGAAAGGATTAAAAAAGGAAAGGGAAGGCTTTTGTGTGGGAACGCTAGAAAAGGCCTTCCCACACAAAACATAAGTTTAGTTGCCGCCAGCCGCACCTTCAACGGAGACGTCTTCACCAACACTGCGCTCGATGGCTTCAAGTTCAGTCTCGGAGCCTTGAACGACCGGGCCTTTGAACCATTTGCGCGCGCTCGCCAGCCACCAGAGGGTGATAATCAAAATGGTGCCGATAACCACTACAGGCGTATAGTTGAAGTTATTGACGTTGATGGGATATGCGGCGGGCAACATGAACAGGATGGAGATGAAGACCACCCAGATTACTGCTATCACACCGATTGGCTTACTCCACGCTCCCAGGTGCCAGGGACCGGGTCGGAACTCTCGCGTCCTCAAGCGAAGGAAAATGGGCAGCACATAGGCAATGTAGAGGCCAATGGTAGCAATCGAGGTGACGGCCACGTAAGCCGTGTAGTTGAAGACCGTCGGAACAGCCAGAATAAACGCCGCCACCGCCGACAGGATGATCGCGTTTCGGGGCGTGCGCCCGCGATCCAGGCTATGCCAGACGTTATGGAACGGCACCGCGCCATCACGCGAGAAGGCATAGATCATGCGCGAATTCGAGGTGATCGAGGACATACCACAGAAGAACTGAGCGCCGACGATGACAAAGAACAGGATCGTGCCGATAGCATACCCGAGGCGGCTCTCGATGATGTACAAAACGGGATTTACATAGCCACCAGCAGCGGCAAGATCAGGTGTCGCGGCCATCAAGCCCATGAGCAGGGCATAACCGGCAATCGCAGAGACGACCACCGACATCACCACACCCCAGGGAGCGCGCGTTTCCGCGCCAATCGTCTCCTCGGTCATGTGAGCCGAAGCATCATAGCCCGTATACGTATATTGCGCGAGCAGCAGGCCAAGCAAAAACGCATACCAGATGGGGAAACCGGTCGCATTGAAAGCCTGGTCGATACTGAAAAGGGTTCCGGCAGAATTCAATGGATGAGCATGGGCTACGGCAGTTGCGCAGCATACTCCACCGACAGGAGCATTGTACTGCAGGCCAAGAAGAGTAGCAACTACCACCCCTCCGGCAATCAGGATCACACCCACAATATGCCAGCCTACACTGAGATCATTCAAGAAAGCAACGATGCGCACACCGAAAATATTGAGCAGCGCGTGCAAAGCGAGAATAACAGCGTACAGTCCGAGGGTAAACCATTGCGTTGCCGGGTCCGCGAAGCCAGGAACGGCAGGAATGCCCGGGAACCAGGCATGGAGCAAAACATCCAGAGAAACTGCCGCCCCATAATCAATACCGGCTGTAACAGCAACCTGGCCGATAAGATTAAACCAACCGGTATACCAGCCCCAGACAGGACTGCCGAGTTTCGAGGCCCAGTAATAGAGGCCACCAGCCGTTGGAAAGGCCGAAGCGAGTTCTGCCATGCCGAGCGCGACAATCACGACAAATACAGTGACTAGCGGCCAACCAATCGACGCCGCCGAAAAACCGGATGTCGTTGGAATAAGGTAAAAGAGCGTGACGCAGCCGCTAAGAATGGAAATAATGGTGAACGAGATCGCGAAATTGGAAAACCCACCCATTGCGCGGAAAAGCTCTTGAGCATAGCCGAGACCATGCAGGCGCTTAATATCATGCGCGATGAGTTCTTCTTTAGATTGGCGTTTTGTTGAAGCCAAGGGACACCTCCCATAATGAATTGATACGATGCAACTGGGTAGGGTACAATGAACACGTCATTTCGCGTTAAAGGCCAGGCGTTTGTAGTATCTATCCCTCCCTTCAAAAATGATTTGCTTCTATTGATGCCTATATTACCACAAGCATATATCCTGTGTAATGGTACTATTGTCCACAAAGCTCAGCTTCCTGTCAGGCCTTTTTCCTGGTAATTCAGAGTGAGAAGATTGACGAAATAAGACATTATCGGTACAATCGATAGGAACTCTGGCAAGCTTCTTGCTCATCCAGAGATAAAGGAGTTTTCTTTCATGCGAGATAGTCTGGAACATTACGAACAAGATACTGAAAAAGATTTTCTGCTTCTCCCTCCCGAGCCAGACCGGTTGGATGTGCTTACCAGCACACTACCAGTCGTTGAGGAGGGAGAACGCGTCTGGATAAATACGGATTCACTCGATAAAGTTGTAACCCTGCTCAATACAGCGGGACACTCACAAGGACAACCATCCAGCATGCCAACATGGTACGAACGCTATCATTTCAACGATGGCAGCGAGCGTACCGTCAACTGGGTGCTGCTGCTGGACGCGCTGAACTTTTGTTTCTGGGCCGAAAAGGGTCAACCGCGCTGGCAGATCGAATATAAAGGCGAGCTATTGAATGGCTACTGGGCGGAAGCGGCGGCTCTTACCCGCGCTGTTGAAGAGGGCATTCCGCTCTGGGACGCTCATTACCTCAGTACCATGAGCAAAGCTGACCTGGAACATATCTTTCGCGGCGTTTCTCCGAACAATAAGGATACCCCGGTCACCATTCCACTGTTTGAACAGCGCCTGGAGAATGCGCGCGAGGTTGGACGTGTCCTTCTGGAAGCATACGATGGTCAATTTATCCATGCCATTGAGGAAGCGAATGGAAGCGCAGTAACGCTGGCGCTGCTACTGGCAGAGCGTTTCTCATCATTTAATGACACCGCAATATATAGGAATAGAACAGTTCGCTTCTACAAGCGAGCGCAAATTTGCGTAGCTGATCTCTACGGCGCATTTGCCGGAGAGCATTGGGGGGCATTTTCCGACCTGGATTCACTGACCATCTTCGCGGATTACAAGCTGCCTCAGATTTTGCGTCATTTCGGCGTCCTGGAATATCATCCAACGCTGGCAAATCGTGTTGATAGACAGGAATTGATCCCGGCAGGCAGCGAAGAGGAAGTGGAGATTCGCGCGGCAACCGTCTGGGCCTGCGAAATGCTGCGGCAAAAGCTGGCGGAAGAAAGAGACCTGCATCTGACAGCCGCCGAGATCGACCAGCGCTTATGGCATCTCAGCCAGGATATTCCCGATATGCGGCCCTATCATCGCACCCGAACCATCTTTTACTAGATTAGGAAAGTCATGCAATTACAAGCGCTAATTTCTGCCCTGGAAAATAGCCCTATAAACTGGCTCGGTGTGGCTGACAAAGAAGCCATTGCCTCTCTCGACATCACTTCCCTGGCATACGACTCGCGAACTGTTTCTCCAGGTTCGCTTTTCATTGCCGTACCAGGAACGCATACGGATGGGCGCGCTTATATACAAGATGCTGCATTCCGAGGAGCGGTTGCCGCACTGGGACCAGAGCTTACAGCCCTACAGCAGGCAGACCTCACCATTCCTTATATTGTTGTGCCGAACGTGCGTGTAGCCCTTGCAAACCTCGCCTGCGCTTTTTATGGCTATCCGGCGCAGCGCCTCTGTACTATTGGCGTGACCGGAACAGACGGCAAGACAACGACCAGCAATCTGATTCACCAGTTATTCAGCGCCGCCGGAAAACACACCGGCCTGATGACTACTGCTAACTTTAAGATTGACACACATGAATGGAAGAACAACACCCGCCAGAGTACGCTCGAAGCGCTCGAAATACAGCAGATGCTGCGGCGCATGCTGGGCGAAAGGGTGACACATGCCGTAATTGAGGCTACCTCTCACGGGCTGGAGCTTGGCCGGGTACATGGCTGCGCCTTCGATATCGGAGTGGTGACAAATATCACTCACGAACACCTGGATTTTCACGGCACGCTCGAAAACTACCGCCGGGCCAAAGCTCGTTTGTTTGAAATGCTCGATCCCGAGCGAGACAAAGGACTGGGTATAAAGCCTGTCGCCATCCTCAATCGAGACGATGTTTCCTATGAAATTCTCCAGCCCTATTGCCGGGTTCCCATCCTTGACTATGGCATCGACACGCCAGCGCAAATACGGGCGGTAGACCTGCAATTAGAAGCTGACCGCACCCGCTTCCGCGTTATTCTGCCAGATAACGAGATCAAGGTTGAAACACAACTGGTCGGTCGCTTTAATGTGAGTAATTGCCTGGCAGCTATCGCTACTGCTTACAGCCAGGGGATAGCCCTGGATACGATTGTGCGCGGGTTAGCGGAAGTGCGGGGAGTCACCGGACGCATGGAGCGCGTGGACGAGGGGCAGGACTTCACGGTCATCGTCGATTACGCGCATACGCCCGACAGCTTACAAAAAGTACTAGCTATTTTGCGCCCTCTGACGGCAGGCAAATTGATGGTTGTCTTTGGCTCAGCAGGCGAACGCGACATACAAAAACGTCCTATTATGGGCCGCATCGCCGCTCAGATGACCGATTTTTTCGTTATTACAGATGAAGACCCTCGCGAAGAGGATCGCGAGCAGATTCTACGAGACATAGCCAGCGGAGCTGAAGCCATCGGCAAGCGCGAAGGGTATGATTTCCTGTGCATTCCTGACCGCATGCAGGCAATCGCCACCGCTTTTGCGCATGCGAAAACCGGAGATACTATTTTGCTTGCCGGAAAAGGGCATGAACAAAGTATAATAATTGGAAGGGAAAAAATTCCCTGGGATGACCGGGAGGCAGCACGAACACAACTACGTTTGCGCGCCATCTCACGGTAATTGCTCTTTTACTACCTATTAATTAATCATGTGACGGTTCAGAATTATATAACGTTTTCTACTTGGAAGCACTTTTGGGAGTTACTATGGTTCCAATCTGGTTTCTCTTTACCTTTATCACTTGCGGGTTACTGAGCCTGATTTTTTGCTGGCTGGCAAAAACGCTCTTCCCCAAATTTCGCAGCGGTGAGTTCAAGCCAGGGCCTCACCGTTCTGACCTGCCCGCGAGTGGTCGAGAGATCAAAACCATCGAACTCCCCCTGGTTGGCGGCCTGGCAATGACTCCGGCCATCATTATAGCGGGCATTGGCGCGGGCTTCCTCTTCAGTCTGAACGCCCAGCAATGGACTCTGCTCCTGATCGGCCTGGGAGCGACGGCCGGTTTTATGATGGTTGGCTATATCGACGACTGGTACAAGGTTCATAGCAACGAGGGACTCTCAGAAAAAGCCAAATTCGCGGGTGTTTTGCTCATCTCAATGACCGCCGCCTTCCTCTATTACTGGTTCTGGAGCAGTGGTAAAGAGCCGTACTCAATTTATAAAGATATAATTGGGCCGCTTTTTACGCATGTGCCTTTCTCCTGGCTCATCTTCCTGATGCTCTTAACCGGCGTAATCGGCAGCGTTACCTCGCTTTCGGTCGATTTCAGCGATGGACTGGATGGGCTGGCGGGTGGATTAGTCTTCAGTACCGCGCTGGCCTTTGGCATCATCATCACCGGCCTGCTGGACGCGAAACATCATCCCGAAGGCGTCGTCCTGGAGATTCTTTCCTTGCTGTGCGCAGGCAGCGTCCTCGGCTACCTGCCCTGGAACTGGCCCTCTTCGTGGGCAGCACGTCGAGGCAGCGCGAAAAGACGTGCCAAAATCTACATGGGTGACAGCGGAGCATTAGCCCTCGGCGGCATCCTTGCAATGGTTGCCATCTTTTCTCGCAATGAATTATTGCTGCTCCAGATTGGCGGCGCATTTGTGCTGGAAGGCCTCTCAGCTCTGATGTCCGCCAAAGTCTTGACGCCATTTTTCCGTAAACGCCTGCGACTCTTGCGTTTCGCCAGCAGCGGCGAATTTGTGCCACATACCGAGTTCCCATTACCATTTCTGGCAACGCCATTGCATCACCACTTCGATCTGCTCGGTTGGGACCGGCGTCGTCTCGTCTATGGCGCGTGGGCGTTAGGAGCGACCTTTGCTATTCTCGGTGTGCTGACGGTGTTTGCCACTGAAACCTGGCAGCGTTACCTGACTCGTATCGTGGCGTTGATCCTGGCCTGGATCATCTGGTCAAGCGGTTCCTGGTCGCGCCGCTACTTTGTGGGGAAACACCCCGCCGACCGGCCTCGCAGGCGACGGCTCGCCCTGTTCTACGGTTTTCCTTATCGCGTCATAGGTCTGCGCATGTATCATCTCGTTGAAATCATCGAGGCCAACGAGGATGTGATCGAGACACCAGCCGAGGAGTTGGCGCTCTGGCAGCGCATGAATATCTACGATGCGCGCGCCATGCTTGGCCTCTACTGCTACCGCGCAGGCTACTATCCGGCAGCCCTCGCCCAATGGACGCGCATTCCAGAAAGCAATCTCAAACTACGTCCAGATATCAAGCGGCTTTTAGAAGAACTCGACGAACGGCTCGCTCTGGAAAATCAGGAAACGCAGCCCATGCGCCGCGACCAGATTCTGCGCCCGCCCCCTGTACTCACCGGTAATCTGGCTCCTGCCGATCTCCCCAATCCACATGAGCCAGTGAGCCACCAGGAAGAAACGCTGGGTTTTTCGGCGGAAAAGGGACGTTAAACCTTCTCCGCCGGGAAATCTGCCCTACTCTTCCTTCCTCTTGCCGAATATGCTATAGTGCAATTAACCCAGGCTTAACAATTGTATAATCTACTACACACTCTTATAGTGACCCGGTCAACAGTTATTCTAAATTGAAGTTGCTATACTTAGAGCAACACATTTTCCCTTGCGCTGCAACGGATTTGTCGCGGACTACAGAAGAGGTCATTATGCGCTTTTGCTTTATTGTCGAAGAGCAGTACCGGAACGATGCAATGCCGATGGTCATTGCCGATCAACTTCTCCAATGGGGACACCAGGTAGACCTGTTAGAGCCTCAATCGGCTGTCACCTGCCTGACCGATCTGGCTGAGCAGGGCTATGACGCCTACGTATTGAAGTCCCTGGCCGATGGCCCCGGGCTGAGCATACTTGAAGCGGCAGAAGCAGTAGGTATTCCCACGATCAACAACTCACGAGCGATTCGACTGGTGCGGGACAAAGCGGTAGCCGCCGCCTTTGCCCGCGCGCATGGACTGCCTATACCACCGACGTATTTTGTAGCACATCCCCGTTTGCTGAAGCAAATCCCCCTGGAAGAGTATCCAATCGTTGTGAAACCGAGCAATGGTAGTTCCTGTCGCGGCATTTACCGGCTCGACACTCCCGACGATGTCACAGCATTAGAGATTGCTGAAGAAAACGAGAGTTTCTTCCTGGCGCAGCGCTACGCAGAGAACACGGGCTTCGATATCAAAGTTTACGTCACAGGACGCGAAGTGTATGCCGCCATTGCAAAAAAATCGCCTCTGCATCCAGAGGTTGAGGAACATTTTGTCCCTCTTACACCACAGGTACGCAAACTGGTGCTGCAAATCGGCAAGCTCTTTGGGCTGGACATCTACGGCGTTGATGTCGTCGAAACACCACAAGGCCCCGCTATTCTCGATATCAATGATTTTCCCAGTTTCGGGCGCGTGCCAAGAGCGGTCATTCGCGTGGCCGAGTACGTGCTACACGCCGCCAAGCGCGCAGAGATAGAACGCCTGGCACGCGCAGAACGAGCCGAGCGCCACAAGCAAAAGTTACTTGAAAAGAAGGCACAACTTTTACAGAACACAACACAGGTTTCCGGAAATACCGGAACAGTAAGCATTCGATAACACCTGGCAGGTCGTCATCACTGAGCAGAGAGGTACATTTTTATGCGCATTTGTCTGATTATGGATAATCCCGAAACCCCTCAGCATCCGGTCATTGCAGTAGCACTGAAAGAATTGAGCGAGCGCCACACAGTTCGTTTACTCGATGTACGAACACTCACAGGCGATGAGGCTATCGCCGAAGAACAGAAACATCCGCAGGCCGATCTCTACCTGTTGAAGTCCCACGCACCACAGGCATTAGAGGTTGGTCATTTTCTTGAACAGCGAGGGGCAAGAGTGGTCAATAGCTGGGCTGCCTCAGTCGCCTGCCAGGATAGAGTGCTGATGGCCGAACGCATGCATCAAGCCAATCTCCCCTGGCCACGCACCTGGAGCTTTTCAACCCTGCAAGCGTTGCTAGACGACAAAGATTTCCTCTCCACCCTCGAATTTCCGGTCATCATCAAAAGCTATTATAGTCACCGGGGCGACCTGGTAGACCTGGTGCGCAGCATCGAACAATTGCAAGGATTAGCTCCGCAATGGAGTCGGGAGCCGGTTGTGCTTCAGGAGTTTGCGCCAGGAGATGGTTGGGATATCAAAATCTGGGTGATTGGCGACCGGATTTTCGCAGCACGTCGTCGCACCCCGTTGGAGCCAGGGGCCTCAAAAGAGGATTATCCAATCGCGCCGCAGGATCTGCCGGAAGAGTGGGCGCGCATCACTCGCGAAATCGGGCGCGTCTTCGACATGCGCCTGTACGGAGTAGACCTGCTGGTAACAGCAAAAGGCCCGATCATCGTGGACGTCAACGGCTTCCCAGGTTTCCGGGGCGTGCCGGATGCCGATAAAGCGCTGGTGCAACTGGTAGAATCATTATTAAGCGAAACGGAGGCAACCGCATGAGCCTGCATACATCCAACATGCGCCTATCCATCCTGAATCTGCCTGATGTCGTGGCCCAGGTGTTTGAACGGGCGCACCGTCCGTTGCTTCCCGGAGCGCGCAACACGCCCGGCCTGTTCGTGCGCTACCTGCGTCGCAAACCCGCTCGCGGTCTGGCCGTCATCTACCACGTTGACGAAATCGGCAAACCGGACAAGGCACACGCCAACGACCCCCATCGCGCAGTCAGCCTCACCCTGGATGAAAAGGCGCTTGATGGCGCGCAAATCCGCTTCAATTCCGCAGAGGCTGAACAGGCAGCAATAGAAGTGGAGCCTTCCGGTGTATTGCGCGCCGAAACCATCGGCCTCTCCGTGCAGGCCTTCCCTGCCGATAGTGGTCTGCCCGCCCTGGCTGCAAGCTGCGATATGTCAAATGAGCAGGTGCGGGCGGCATTGGAACGAGCAGCGCGCATGCAACTACAAGACGAACGCTGGCAGGTAGCTTCAGCCCAGGCCATTCCAGTGCGCTATAAACCCGCCAATCGCTGTGTCATTCGCTATGAATTGGAGTTGGAACAAGAGGGTGCAAACCAGCCAACGAGAAAGCATCTCACCATTTTTGGCAAAGTTTATGCCGATCCACAACAGGCAAAAGACGTCCAGACCTTGCAACAACGATTGTACGATGAGCAGAAAGCAAAAGGCGCGCCTTTCCTTCCTCGTCCTCTCGCAATTGTGGAAGAGTTAGGCCTGACCTTTAATGAAGCGGTGCAGCCTGCCGATTCTAACGAACACATGCTGACAGGCACGCGAGCGTTGCGTCCACATATGGAGCGCGGGCGCGGCGGAGAAATCACACGCCTGGTGATTCCGATTGAGGAATTGCAATTGACGGCCAGGGCGCTGGCTCGCCTGCACACAAGCAGCGTACACCCTGATGGTGCGCCACGGACCGGCGCGAAAGAAGCCAAACGCGCCCGCGAACGAGCTTCCTTGATCGCAGGCCATAATCCAGGGCAGGCAGCAGAGGTGCAGCGGCTGGCAAACCAGCTTGCAGAACGCCTCGAAGCGCTGCGCCCGGACACCTATCGACCCGCTCACGGCGGCTTCAAAGCGAGCCAGCTTCTTTTTCATAGCCACCAGGTCTTTGTCGTTGACTTTGATGGCTTCTGCCAGGCAGATGCCGCGCTGGACGTGGGCTACTTCCTGGCCTACTTACGGCCGAGCGGTATGTGGTATCAGCGCCAGGGCATGAGAGCATGGTTCGAGGGGGGGGCGAGCGTCTTCAAGAAGGCATACCGTGATGCCATGCTTGAAGCGGGCACATCAGAAGAAGCTATAGAAGGCATACTCCAGCGCTCCCGGCTCTACGAAGCAGCGTTGCTCTTTAAAATCGCTACCCGTCGTGTTAACCGCTTAAATAGTCCACGTAGTAAAGAACTCGCGGCCATGATGGAGGAAGTTGCTGCCTGTCTGAGTGAGTAAAGGCAGGCAGCTTGCTTGCTTCAGAAAAAATGGAATATATTGGGAGCATTGTGTGAACCATTTCACAGGCAAAATGATAGATTAGCTATTCCTTGTTGAGTGTATGGATGTTATAATGCTCCTAACATTTTTTAATGCCCTCATAGTGAAATAACGCGAACAGGCATATCACCTTATTTCACTAAGATATGCTTGCGCCGTTTGACTATAGGACAGTAGAGCAGCCCAGAAGGCTTGAACGAGTGGTTGTTCTCATACCCGGTATCACTCTATCATTTTTCAATCTTCAGTACAAAGGAAGAGATGTATAGAGGAGGAGAGACTCATGTTTAAGTTCATGTATCGAAACTTACAAGGCTATCGCTTCCTGGTAGTACTTGCCGTCGCCATGACTTTTGCGCAGGTGGGTGCAAGTATTCTGGCTGCATTTCCGCTGAAATTCATTCTTGATAAAATCGTCAATCATCACGACTCGATCTTCCCTTTCCTGGACGGCCTGGTCAATGGCTTCGATGGACTCGGCACGCGGGCAGGACTCCATCCAGGCGAAATTCATACTGTAACAGGAGTAATCGTCTTCTCCTCATTGATGATCATTGTACTGGGAGCCCTTACTGCAATCCTGTCTTATATTGAACTCTACCTGGCTGCCTACATTGGTCAAAACCTCTCAGCGCGACTGCGTAAACAATTGTTCACGCATCTGGAACGCCTCTCCCTCGACTGGCATGGCAAGCAGAAAAAAGGCGACCTGGTGCAGCGCATCACGAGCAACATTGCCGATGTCGAAAAGCTCGTAACCGATGGAATAGTCGATCTGATCGCAGGCATTCTCACAATGGTGGGGGTAATTGTCGTGATGCTCCTCTTCAACGTGCAATTCACCATCCTCTCGATTGTGATTTTGCCCGCGCTGGCAGTGGTGGTAATCGGCTATACCCGCACCATCAAGGCGGCCTCGAAAAAAGCATCGAAAGCGGGAGGCCAGGTCGCAAATGTAGCAACGGAGGACATTGGAGCCATTACCGTTCTCAAAGCCTTTACGCTCGAATCTCGCGAGGAGGAGCGCTTCCAAAAATATGTTGGTAAGAATCGCGAGGCCGGGCTGCGTGCCGGTGGTTTACAGGCGCAATTCACCCCCATTGTGGCCATCCTGGTCGCCATCGGTACGGCTATTATTGTAGGCGCAGGCGCTTACGTGGCAAGTGGCAACACCTTCAGCTTCCTCATCCTCACTATTCCGGCGAATACACTGACGGTTGGCACGCTGACGGTCTTCCTTGCCTACCTGGGTCAGTTCTTCCAGCCGTTGAAAGACCTCTCCAAGCTGAGTGTTGTATATAACGCGGCCTCATCAGGCGCTGAGCGCATCCAGGAGGTGCTGGACGCCGCGCCAGAAGTGGTTGAAACCAAATCGCAGTACTATGGCCCCACGCACTTCAATGGCGATATTCGCTTTGAAAACGTGATTTTCAGCTACGCGCCCAACCGCCCTATTCTGAAAGGTATTAACCTGCACATCGCGGCGGGGAAAAAGGTAGCCCTGGTCGGACTTTCAGGCGGCGGCAAAACCACGCTTGTGAAACTGATCTCGCGCTTCTACGAAATTCAGCAGGGATCAGTGAAGATCGACGGCATCGATAACCGCGCTATTCCGCTTGCCATCCTGCGCCAGAACGTCAGCATGGTTCTCCAGGAAAACGTACTTTTCGAGGGCACCATCCGCGAGAACATTGCCATCGGCAAACCAGGAGCATCGATAGACGAGATCATCGATGCCGCCAAAAAAGCCTACGTCCATGACACGATTATGAGCCTGCCCGATCAGTATGAGACCGAGGTGCGTGAGCAGGGCAAAAACTTCTCCGGTGGCCAGCGGCAGCGCCTCGCCATCGCCCGCGCCGTTTTGCGTGATGCCCCAATCCTGATCCTTGACGAGCCGACTGCCGCGCTGGACGTTGAAGCAGAGGCCGAAGTCATGCGCGCCCTGGACAAACTGATTGTGGGACGCACCGTGCTGATGATCTCCCACCGCCTCAGCACGCTCGGCAATGTCGATGAGATCATCGTCCTGAAGGATGGTCGTATCGTTGAGCAGGGCACGTTTAAAGACCTGAAGAAAATGGGCGGCGTATTCGCTGGCTTGCTGGAAGAGCAGAATCGCTACAACCAGGACCGCGCTGGCGACAAATCTATCCTGCGCTCGGCCTTTGTGCCTCCACTGGCAGCAGTTGGCGGCCAATACCAGGCCCCACCGCCTCCTACCCCACCGCATGTACCCGGACAGCTTCCGCCGGTTGCCCCGCGTCCCTGGACACCTCCTGCTCAGCCAGCGCCGGTCGGAACCGGGAACGGCAACGGACATGGACAGGTTCAGGGTAGAAGTTCTCGCCCGCAGGCCGCAGGCACTATGCAAAAAGCGCGCGTACTGGTGGAAGTTGACGGCAAAATCGTGAATCAAAAGCGTCTGGATAAATCGCCAATGACGATTGGCCGCCTTTCAGACAATGATATTCACGTTCCTTCTCAAAAAGTTTCGCGGCTGCACGCCAAGATTCGCTGGGATAACGATGCCTGGGTCATCGAAGACGCGGACAGCCTGAACGGCCTGATTTACCAGGGCCATCTTGTCGAACGCCACACGCTCAATAATGGAGATCGCATTTATGTAGCTCCAACGGCGGTGATCCAATTCGAGCGGCTGCCGAATTAGGACTGCGGTAGGACAGGAGAAGGCCCTGTGGGTGCGCGTCATGTTCTTGCAGAGAGAACCCTGAAAGCCACCCGCAAGGGGCTGGCTCTACAAGCCGAACGCCATTGTAGAGCCAGCCCCTTGCGGGTGGCTTTTGTTCCCCCATGTATTGACTGACCCTCTTCTCCTGTCCTCGCTTCCTCAATTTAGCCCGTACTGCCTGCACAACTGTTTATACAGGCTCTCCAGCCCTTTCTCCGCAACAAATGCATCAACGCGATTTTGGTGTTCCTCGCGTTCAGGATGCCCTATACGGTGATCCAGCGAAAGCGCCTCCACCCAGGCGGCTAACGCATCCTGAAATTGTTCTTGCGCGCAGGCTAACTCTCCTTGCCGGTGTAATAATGCGCAGCGCTCTCCAGGCGTATCCAGCTTTTGCGCGATATCTAAAGCCTCACAGTAATATTTGTCTGCTTCGGCATATTGACGCATGATGCGGGCAACATCGCCTGATCCCCGTAGAGCGCGTCCCTCGATCTGCTTCGCTTCCTGTTCGTGGGCAATAGCGCAGGCATGTTCATAATGCTCTTTGGCAACTGGATAGGCTCCCTCCGTAAAAGCAATCGCTCCTAACGCATTTATCACCCGCGCCTGATCGACGCGGTCTCCCAGATCATTGAAGATGGCTAATGACTCACTATAGTAGGCTCGCGCATCGTCATACTGGCGCTTTTTACGAGCGAGATCGCCCAGCACGTGTAGCACCCAGGCCTCACCACGCCTTGCCCCCTGTTCGCGAAAGATTGTCAGCGCCTCGTTACAATGCTTGCTGGCCTGCTCGAACCTTGCAAGGTCAACCTCAACCCCGCTCTGGTCGGCCAGCACCCAGGCCTGTCCATAGCGCGAACCAAGCGTCTGAAACAGGCGCTGGCTTTCCTCATAATCCGTCATCGCCTCAGTATATTTTCCCAGCGCTTCGTGAACGGTGCCGCGATCGCGCAGCGCCCAGGCATATCCATCATCGTCCATCAACCCGCGAAACGCGGCGAGCGCTTCCGTAAAATGGCCGAGCGCCTCGTAATAGTACCCACGCCCCCGGCTAACTTCTCCCAGAACCGTCTGCATCCAGGCGATACCTTTGGCATCATTCGCCTCCCGGAAGAGAACCAACGCCTCCTGCGCATGTTCGCCCGCCTGCTGATATTGTCCCTGCTCTCGAAAGAGCATCGCCAACTCGTAGAGCGCCCAGGCCGCCTCGTCACGTTCGCGTTGCTCGCGATGTAAGGTCAGACTGCGAGTAAGGCAGCCAAGCGCTTCTGGATACTTTCCTAACTGGCGCAAAATGGAGCCGAGACAGTACTGTATCTGGCCCTCGCCCGTCTTATCGCCATTGCTCAGGGCATAGGTTTCGGCCCGCCGCAGCAGGGCGCGTAGTTGCGAGGCATATCCCCGTCCGCGCAAGGCCCAGGCCGCTCGCACAATCAAATGCACCGCTTTATGCCGGTCTTCTGGCTCACCCGCATCCTCCAGGTGTTCAAAGGCGGCAAACCATTCTTCCGGGCTTGGCTGTGGCAAACTGCTGTAATAGGCGGCAACGACGCGATGCACTCGCCGACGTTCCTCTTGCGATAAATAGGCCAGCGCGAATAGGCGCACCTGCGAATGGATGGTGTATACGCGGCCATCGAACTGAATGAACGAGGAATGCACCAGTTCATCACGAGCAGCGCGCCAGTTTTTCGCCAGTTCAGGAGGCACGCCAGTAATAGCCGTCGTATCAGCAGGCACCTCATGCATATCTTGCAAATAATGTTCGTGTTCGAGGCGTCCGGCGGCCCGAGCAGTCGCCAATGACTCCGGGGCGATCAGCATCACGATCTGCTGGTGGCTGAACGGCAGCTTGAAGGCTGAAAGATAGGGCAGAAGCTGGCGTGCCTGGGGAGAAAGGCGGCGATAGGCGATGTCAAGCAATGCCCACATACCCTCCGGCAGCGTTTCGCGCAACTCGTCCCGCACCTCTTCAAGCGAGCGTGTGGCAGCTTCTGGCGCATAGATTTTGCCATGAATGGGCCGCGCTGTGCCAAAGATCAACTGCGCCCCCAGAGGATAGCCATCGAGCAAGGTACAGATCTCCTGCAAAATCTCCTGCTGGCGCGGTTCAGAGAGATGGATGCGCTCATCCAGGCCGCTGCCTGCTGCCAGTTCGGCAAAGAGCTTGAGAATATCCTGGCTGGTCATTTTCCCGACCGCGTACTCGTACCAGCGACAGGAAGCGCTTTCGAGGGTAGCCACCGTCGAGGGATTCGAGCGCGAGGTTAGCAGGACGATCACCTGCTCAGGCAGCGAGCAGAGAAAACGATACCAGCCCCCGACTTCGGCGGCCCGTTCCTGAATCTCTTCAAAGCCATCCAGCAGGAGCAAGCAGGGCAGATCGCGATTGGCAAGCGAGCGAAACGCATTCAACACGGTGCGTTCGCAATGGCTGGTATCAGCCGTATTCATTGCCTTTGTGTGAATGCGCAGATAGTGCGCCATTTCGAGCAGAGCCTCACCGAGCGTCTTTCCGCCCTGAAGCGAGATGCCAATAATGCCGCCAGGAAACTTTTCCTCGTTCCTGCGCGCCACTTCAAAAGCCAGTTCGCTCTTTCCAATCCCCGCAGGCCCGGTCAGCGCGAAGTGATGCATGCGGAACCGTCCCTTACGATTCTCGTTCTCGACCGCCTCGGTCAGCAATTCAGATACTTCCTGAATTTCGCGCTCGCGCCCCACAAAGGTCGTTGTTGCGCCCAGGTGCGAAAGCGGGTGGTCATGCTCCTGCGGCTCATCTCGCCCGGCAAGCAAGCCCACCGGCCCCTCTTCACCTGCCACTACCCTCCGGTAAAGAACTGGCACGAACCAGCTATGCTGCTTGATCGGTAACATGGCCTGCCGGGCGCGAGAAAGTGCCTCCTCAAGCGTCCGCCCATGCGCCAGGGCATCATAGAAGTGATACATAAAGGTGGGGGTGAGATCATCCTGCAACGAAAACGGCATGGCGACTACAGCAGGTATTTGTGCAGTCACCAGGGCAGTTGCAAGGGTGGCATCAACAGCAGCACGTCGTTGGGCCTGCCGACCAGTTTGTTCTCCTACCCGCGCCGTTTCACATGCCGCGAAAACCGCCAGGCGAATGTCGCTGCTCACAAAGAGTTCGCGCAGCGATTCCGTACCAATATAGCGGTTGTAGCCCTCATCATCGCAAAAACAGAGATAGGTCTGCGCCTTCACCCGGCTCAACGAGGAATGACATTTGCTGCATCGCCGCGCGTCAACACTGTTCAATTCATCGCAATCATCCGATGGGCAGAGGCGGCCAAAAGCGCCGTGTCCATCAAAATGCACGACGTAACAGGGAACAGCCGTCTCCTGGTCATCAAATGCGCCCGCCCCCCCAAGCGAACTCAGATAGCTCACCAGTTCATCAAAGGTGGGCGGCTCAAGCCTGTCAAGATAGAGTTGCCCTTCCTCGATTAACGGCATCAGACCACGCCGCAAGCTCTCGAAGCTTAGCTCCGTCTCCAATGCAGGACAATCGATGGGAGATGCTCCAATATAGAGCAGGCGCAAGGGCGGATAAATCGGCAATTCGCAGCCAGAAGGCATATCCTGGCGCAGAAGGGCGCGGGTCAGCGTGAAAACGCCCGAGGCCAGCAAAAAATGCTCGCCATTGTGCAGCAATTCCCAGGGATAGCTGACAAAATCATCGCATCCCGGCGCGAAGCTCAGAGTAAGCGCGACCGTACCGCGCCGCCGCAGAGTACGCTGGATAACACTGCGCAACATGGCCTGAACCGAGTGTTCAGAAGAATCGCGAATGCCGGAAACCGGTGCAGGGTTTCCACATAATGCGCGAAAAAGCGTCTGGCCAATTTCGCGCAGTTCGTGTGAATCGCTCTCCAATGCATTGAGGCGCTTCAATAAAGCGGTCAGTTGTTTGCTTTGAAATGGTGGAATAAAGTCGCCTTTGACCGTATGCCCCGACCAGCTCTCTTTGACCTGTAACTCGAAGGTGCCATCCTCACGCTGCTGAAACAGCAGATTCAGCGTTTCTCCCATATGTCCGGCGTCGCTCTCTCGTTCCTGATTTTTCTTTCAGCACAGAAAAATCGTCCGCTTCCATCTCGCTTTGCGCGCTAGCACGCACGACGAGCAGTAACAATTACCAGAAGTATATCACATTTCTTGTGTTACGGCAGTGATGCTATTCACCCCAGATCAACTCGATTTTGCCGAAGCGGACTCGATCACCCACCTGAACACCGGCTTCCTCCAACGCCTGCGTGACGCCCATCTTCTCCAATGTCACCTGCAAGCGATCCATGCTCTCTTCGTTCTCCAGATTGGTCATGTTGACAGCCCGCTCAACACGTTTGCCACGCACAACATACACGCCCTGCTCTTTGCTGACCGTGAAAGCATCCTCAGGTTGCGGGCGCAATACCGGCCCTTCCATGCTCACCTGCGAAGAGGCCCGCTCAGCCTCCTCACTCCGAATCTCCTGCAAGCGGCGTCCTACGTACAACATCAACTCCTGCGTTCCCTGGTGAGTCGCCGCCGAAATGGCGAAGACGGGGTAGCCTGCGGCCTCCGCAATGGATTTGAAGCCCTCCCAGCGCTCCCGCGCTTCGGGAAGGTCCATTTTGTTAAAAGCAATAATCTGTGGGCGCGTCGCCAATCGCTCGTCGTATTCGCGCAATTCCTTATTAATGTTGAGGAAATCCTGCCAGGGGTCGCGCTCGGGCGCAGATCCATCGACTATATGAACAAGCAGGCGCGTGCGCTGAATATGACGTAAAAATTCATGCCCCAGACCAACTCCCTGAGCGGCCCCCGCGATCAGTCCGGGGATATCGGCCAGCACAAAGCTGTAATCATCGCGGCTTCCAGGCTCTCCAAGCGCGACAACTCCCAGGTTGGGCGAAAGCGTGGTAAAAGGATAATCCGCGATCTTTGGATGTGCCGCCGTCACTACCGAAAGCAGAGTCGATTTTCCGGCATTGGGGTAGCCGACCAGCCCAACATCCGCGATCAGCCGTAACTCAAGTAACAGCCAGCGTTCCTCGCCCGGTTCGCCACGCTGCGCCTCTCGTGGGGCCTGGTGTGTCGCGGTAGCGAAATGTACGTTGCCAAGTCCCCCACGCCCGCCACGAGCCACCATCACACGCTGCCCCGGCTCTATCAAATCAGCCACCAGTTCCTGCGTTTCGGCATCCCGTATGATCGTTCCACACGGCACCCTCAGCACAACATCATCCCCTTTGGCCCCATGCATTTTCTGACGCGCGCCCGCGCCGCCATTCTCAGCCTTAAAATGCTGGTGGTAACGGTAGTCAATCAAGGTATTCAAGCTCGTTGTCGCTTCAATATAGACGCTGCCTCCTCGCCCACCATCTCCACCATCGGGGCCACCGCGAGGCACAAACTTTTCGCGGCGAAAATGAACAGAGCCATCACCCCCATTACCCGCCTTCACAAATATTTTTGTATGGTCGTAAAACATAAGAAATCCTTAGATATCTCTCTTTATTGGATTGGCATTTCTTTGTGGTGCATTGGAGTATACCATATCAGGCCGGTTTGCGCTATGGAGTTATGGAGTTTGCAAAAATGAAAGACAAATCTGCATGAGCAAACTTACCACGAATGCTTTCATATTGAGACAGAATGCATCTTGGAGAAAAGAATACACGCTACGTTTAACAATATAGAAAGATCCGGTGTACAGCCTAAAAAGATATGAAAGGGGGTAAAGAGCATGGCTCTTATTAGTTGCCCCGAGTGCAATCAAGCAGTTTCTGATCTGGCTTCTGCCTGTCCGCATTGTGGATACATTATCAATCCTGGTAATGATCCAGTTGTTCGTGATAGAAGGATGTGGCACCTGATCAGATTTCTTGTCAGCTTTCTCTTCATCGTCATTATCTTTGTTCTTTTCATTGTCCTGTATAACAACCAGACACTTAGATAATATTGCCTCTTCAAATGAGACCACTGGCAATTACTATGATGTTTACCATCATCGTTGCCTTCTGGAAAGGTTTGCATTCTCGCCCACGGAGGCCAGTCGCCATCTAACCGCCTGAAAACCACACATTTGACAGCTTTGCGGCCAGGATAGCATACTATAAAGGCACTTGATTATCGCGAGAAAGCGAGGGGCAGCTATGGCACAAACTGGTCTGGCAGATAACGTCAAACAACTGGTCTCGAACAGCAACAAGTATCGCACAGTCGTCCGGCTCGATAACGGCACCACTCTGATTGATATTCCATCGGTCCTGGTGATTCCGCTTGCCATTCTCCTGCTCGTTATCGTCGTTTCACTGCTGCGCCGTCTTTTTGCGCGTTAGCTTTCAGGAACGTATGCCATAGAGGAGTCTTGTTTGGCGGCATCTATCAGCAAAAAGGTATCCATTCGCGAGCGTTCGATCCTTATCAACGGCCTGGTTGGCATTCATGCCTATCGTGCCAACCGGGCCTTGCTCGCGCAACGCTTCGCGCAGGGTGGCTATACGGCTCGTGAAACGCCGCACTTCCTGCTTCTGACACGCGAGGAAGCGCCCTCAACTATCCTTGCGCACTGGTTTGCCCCACACGCAATCGATGCTGATCTCGGGCATTACTTTCTGCAAGAACTGAAGCCACTGGGCATCCTGAACAATGCAGAGCAATTTGGCACGATTTTCGCAGCTATTGTCGGCTCGCTCTCTCCCTACGATACGCAGCAAGCGCTCGAATTATACGCGAGAAACACGCTGCGCAGGTACTCTGCCCTGTTAAAAAAGCTGCCTGAAGATGGCTATATGACACCAATGCAGAATTTTGCATGTTTATATAAGCGTGTCATGAATTTACTAGAGGGCGAAACATTGCTAGACGCGGGCTGTTCGTTCGGCTTCCTGCCCTTGTTGGTCGCGGAACATGTTCCCGCATGCCATTCCATCACTGCTATCGATATTCAGGCCGATCCTTTTCCCATTGTGGAGATGCTGGCAAAAGAACGCGGTTTCCGGCATATCGCTTACGAGCAGGCTGATATACTACATCCTGCTTTTCGCTTCAGAGGCCCATTTGATACAGTGGTTATCCTGCATGTCCTTGAACATTTTAAAGAAGACGAGATGTATCTCACACTCAAACACTTATTAGAAGTGACCACAAAGCGGCTCATCATCGCGGTTCCCTTTGAAAAAGGCAGCCCCGAGCAAGTCTATGGACACGAGCAGTTATTTGATCGCGTAAGGCTGGAAGCGCTTGGTGAGTGGTGCGTTGAGCAGATGCATGGGCAAGGCACATTCCACTATGAAGATTGTGCCGATGGCCTGCTCGTCATTCAGAGAAAAAACTAATATTCCTCTCGTCTCAATAGAAAGCTCACGAACAGGTCTGTTGGAAAGATGGTAGAGTAGCTTGATCCAGAAGAACTGGGGAACACCTGCCATGTGCCATACCCACCAGCGGCGCTACTACAATGTCCAGTACTATCCAGACTACAATAATTCCCCGCCAGAACACCGTTCGACTGCACATTTCCTGTGAACAAAAGAGGATTGATGCCTCGCCCCGTCACCACAAACTGAATATAGCCAGCTTTCGTGACAAATCCGCTAAATGGCCCACTGCCACTCAAAGGGCTCCTGACCGTAAACTGGCCGCTGATATTCCCCCCCTGCTGCTGCTGTATGGCAAGCCCCATACGGGCTGAAGTGGGCGGGGAGGTAATCTGATCAATAATGGTGCCGCTATAGTTTCCTGTCACGCCTGGATAGTTCTGAGCAGGCGAGGGGGAAGGCGTAGGATTGGTGCCTTGAGTTGGGCTTGGAGTTGTGCCCGGGCTTGAACCGGGACTGGTGACAACCGAAGGCGTAGACTTCGCCCCGGCAGTCTGCGTGGCTACTGGCTTATGCGTCGGCTGGCTGGTTGGCGTCGAATGCCCTTGTTGTTGATTGTGGCTGATCAGTGCAGGTAAAAACAGCGCGCCAGCAATCGCGGCCACCAGCAGCAGCAATGCTAGAATCAACCAGGCAACCGGAAGCTTGCGCCGCCGCGTGGGTTCGCGCAGCGCAATCGTCTCAGACTGATCTATTGGAGGCACAGGTGTGTTCATCTGCGCAGGTACGGGCAGCGGCGTGATTGGCGGCGTAGCCGTTGCCGCCACCGCCGACGGAGCCAGGGCCACCGGTTCGACCGTCAGCGCCTTCCAGAAATCCTGCACCGTCGGGAAGCGCTCGTTCATATCGATTGCCATCGCCTTGTAAATGGCATCGGCAATATACTTCGGCACATTGGGCGCGTAACGAGAAATTGGCTCGAGCGGGTCGGTTCCCTTGCTGCCCATTGAGGTTGTGCGGTAAAAGGCATCCATTGGCACAACACCGGTCAGCAAGGCATACATGGTTGCTCCCAGCCCATAGATATCGGTGCGCGTATTCGTTCCCGTAGCGTACTGCTCGGGCGCACCGTAGCCAGGAGAAGCATGGCGTACTGCCGTCGTCGTCGATTCGGGGTCGTACTCTTTGGCGATACCAAAATCAACCAGCACCGCGTCATCACCTGAGGAGGGCACAATGATATTCGAGGGTTTGATATCGCGATGAATAATCGGTGGGCGCTGGTTATGCAGGTAGGTGACAGCATCCATGATCGGCTTCATAATGCTCAATACCTGCTGCACATTGAAGCGTTTATTCGGCTGGCGCTGGCGCAGCACTTCCAGGTTCGATCCCTCAATGTAGTCCATGAGCATGTAGGCGCGATCATTCGCATCATCCTCAAAGACGCGGTAGACACGGGGAAGCGAGGGGTGATCGACCCGCTTGAGCAAATCCGCCTCGAAGGTGAAGCGTTCGCGCTCGCGCCGGTTCGGGTCGATGACCTCTTTCAAGGCAAACAGATTCTGGCGCACGCGCTGGTCCTTCACCAGATACACCGCGCCAAAACCGCCTTTTCCCAGTAATTTTTCTACCTGATAGCGCCCCCGGATAATACTCCCCACCGGGAGCGTTTCTTTCAACTCTTGCACACCCTACCTCAGATGATATGTATTGTTATTCTCAACGTTCCATTATAGTGCATCGCTCCTCAGCCATAGCAAGCTCATGCACACCTTTAAGCGCAGCCATTAGCGAATTCTAATACTTTTAATCTTTTCTACTTCTATCAAAGGTGATAAGCCTCGCGCCGCGACTATATGTTAAGTATGTCCAGGCCCACTGGAAAAGGGCCACCACCCGGTTGCGGAAGCCAATCAAGTAGTAGATGTGAACTACCAGCCAGATCACCCAGGCAATGAATCCCGTCAGGCGCAACTTGCCCATTTCGACAACCGCATAAGAGCGTCCAACTGTCGCCAGGTTGCCCTTGTTGAAGTAGCGGAAAGGTTTCACCGCGTCTTTCCCTGTAACGCGCTGCTCAATCACCGAAGCAACGTAGCGTCCCTCTTGCATAGCCACAGGAGCAACGCCAGGAAGCGGCTTACCGTCCTGCATCACGCTTGCCGTATCTCCAATTACAAACACGTTTGAATGATGAGGATCGGTGAGATCAGGATTGACTTTCACGCGCCCGGCGCGATCAACCTCGGCTCCCAGCCAGCTTCCGGCGGGCGAGGCGGTGACACCCGCGCTCCAGATGATGGTATGGGCGCGAATCTCCTTGCCATCGACTGTCACACTGCCTTCGCGAATAGCTGTAACTGGCTTGCTGGTGATAACTTCAACGCCCATCTTCTCCAATTTCTTCTGCGTCTTGCGCGCCAGGGATGCTGGAAAAGCCCCTAGAATGCGTGGAGCGGCCTCAAGCAGAATAATGCGCGTCAGTTTCGTATCGATGTGCCGGAAGTCGGAGGCCAGAGCCTTATGCGCCAGTTCGGCAATAGCGCCCGCCAGTTCAACACCTGTAGGCCCGGCACCGACCAGCACAAAGGTCAGCAGTTCGCGCACCTTCTCGGGGTCGGTCTCCATTTCGGCTGCCTCAAAGGACAGGAGTATCTGGCGGCGAATGGATGTGGCTTCGGTTATAGATTTCAGGCCGGGTGCGTACTGCTCCCACTCGGGATGACCAAAGTAGTTATCTTTCGCGCCCGTCGCCAGGATCAGGTAATCATAGGGAATTGAGCGGTCCTGCATGATGACGCGCTGGTGTTCCAGGTCAACGCCTGTCACTTCAGCCATCAAGACCTCGGTGTTCTTCTGACGCTTAAGAATACTGCGAATGGGCGAGGAGATGTCCGCCGGTGAAAGACCCGCCGTAGCCACCCAGTACAACAGTGGCTGAAAGAGGTGGTGATTCTGCCGGTCGATCACTGTCACCTGCACAGGAGCATTCCGCAGTGCTTTGGCAGCCTGTAATCCACCAAAACCCGCGCCGACAATCACCACACGTGGAGGCGTAGCAGTGGGAAGCTGTTCCTCGCTTTTTTCTGGGAATATCTCCTGCTGAACTGGTTCCTCTTGTAGCGTTTTCGTTTCTTGAAGCTCACTCATAGTAATTGTCCCTCGACAAAACTTTTACCCTTATTTTCTTCTCCTTTAATAGCATAGGACAAGAAAATAAGGTCAACAAGATATTTGTTCGTGTACTTTCTGCTATATACTAGAACAATAAAACACTACTGTTTTCTTTCCTGGACAGGAGATAACCATGCAGATCAGCATCATCTGTGTTCCCTATCAAATGGACTTCACACGCTGGGGTTGCGCGAACGGGCCGCAGGCTTTTCTTGACAACGGCCTGATAACCGCTTTAGAGCAAAAAGGACATAGCGTTTCCGCTCCACAGTGGATTGAATTGCCGAAGGCCGAGCGAACGCGGGATACAGTCACTAACCTGAGCAGAATTGCGGCGCGCACAGCCAGTGCGGTACGAAGCGCCCTGGAGCAGGAGAATGGCTTCGCGCTGGTACTGGCCGGGGATTGCACGCATGCCGTCGGATCAATTGGCGGCCTGACCCGGGCAAAAGGAGCAGCAGGGGTGGTCTGGTTTGACGCGCATGGCGATTTGAACACACGGGAGACCTCGAATAGCGGCTTCTGGGGTGGTATGCCCTATGCAGTCGCGCTTGGCTGGGATCTCGATGATTGGCGGCTCGCGGCAGGATTGGAACCGCCTGTGCGTCCCGAAGCGGCGGCGCTCATTGGAGCAAGCGACCTCGATCCTGCCGAGGTCGAAGCGCTGCAACGCCATCCCATTGCCAATGTCGATGCCAGAGCGCTGGGCGAGCCAGGAGTAACCGGGCGCATACAGGCGGCATTGCAAGCACGCATACACGAAGCCCCCGCCTGGTACGTGCATTTTGACCTGGACGTAGGCGGTCCGGAAGAATGCCCGGGTGGCCTGACGCCCGCTCCCTACTGGCCGCCACGCGAACATATCATCGAGGCCGCCCACGCTACCGCTCAGACATTGCCGGTCAAAGTGGCAACACTGGCAGTCTACAATCCGGCTGCCGATGAGACAGGGCGCGGTGTACGCTTCGGCCTGGATATGATCCTCGCGCTGCTGGGAGAGTTATGAAAGGCGTGGTGGTCCCTGACGGATGCGCTCGCGCACCGCTTCCTGCGGCACATCGCCCCAACGGGCCTCCATCCACCAGGTGACACCCGCCTCTCGCCAGGGCTGGAGCATGCTGGCCGCCTTTTCCGGGTCATCGCCGGGAGTCTCACCTTCCCAGATGATATCAAAGGGCGTATCAGCAGTGCGATGCTCATCGATAAACGCTTTCATCTCACGAATATCATCAGGAGTAATATCTGCCCATCCACCCGAATCGTTCAATCTGGCTGGTAACAGGCCATCATAACGCAGCACGCGCTGCATCGATTTCATTCGAGGCCAGACACCCACTACCCAGATGGGAATGCGCGGCTGCTGCACAGGCGGGGGTAACAGCGTCATGCCCTGCACCTGGTAATGTTGTCCCTGGTAGTGCAGCGCCTTCCCACTCCACAGGCCGGTGATAATTTCCAGCGTCTCGTCTAAAAGCTGGCCGCGCGTCTTCGCATCCATAGCCTCTCCCACTTTATAGAAACCGGCGTCATCTTTCGCGGCCCCCATGCCTACAGGCAAAATCATGCGCCCGTTAGAGAGGTGATCGAGCGTTACCACTTCTCGCGCCAGTTTCCACGGTCTCCTGCGTGAAGGTGGCGTCAGCATAGTTCCCAGACGAACACGTTTTGTGCGCACCGCCATTACTGCCAGCACAATCCAGGGGTCGTACACCGGCTGCGCCGGGTACGTTTCCGTCTCGATTGAGATGCAATCAGGTATAAACACCCCATCCCAACCCGCCTCCTCCGCCTCAACGGCCATATCAGGAATAGAAAACACATCACCACCAGGAATAATAAAACCGTATTTCATGCTTTGCATTGCTCCTTGTACCACCTCTGGGGACACAATAGGGGATCTATCTTGATACAGGAAGTATACAAGGAAATACATGACATCCAGTGTCATATTGAAGACGCCAGCAGAAGCAGCAAAAATCAGACGGCCTGCCAGACATGAACAGTGCAATCGGCGCTCGCCGAGGCGATATGCTTCCCATCTGGCGACCACGCCACCGAAAGAACCTTTTGCCGGTGCATGCGATGAATGTAGCGCGTAATCCCCTGCGTAGAAAAGTTGATCTGCTTTGGCCGAGGTAGGGATACAGGCGGCGAAACAGGCTGAACCTGCTTATCCAGCACATATTGAAGTTCCTGCCGTACCAGCGCCACGTTTGACGGTCGTTTGTTGGCATCCATCTCCATCATGAGCAGAAGTAACGCATCTAGCTCGAGCGGTACAGTTGGAACGAGAATACGCGGAGCGACAAAACGGAAAGGGGTGAGCGATGGATCTACCCCGCTCAGGAGTTGATAGAGCGTCACGCCCAGGCTGTAAATATCCGAACGGGGCGTGGTCTGCGCCTTCCCGTATTGTTCAGGAGCCGCGAAACCCGGCGAGCCGAAAGCGATGGTATCTTTGCGCTTGCCAGGACGAAAGTAACGCGCCACGCCAAAGTCGATCAGGTAGATACGGCCCGAGGATGTCAGCATAATATTGCCGGGTTTGACGTCGCGGAAGATGATGGGCGGTGTGCGCGAGTGCAGGTACTCCAAAACATTGCAAAGCTGAACACCAATATGCAGCACAAGCTCAAACGGCAGGCATCCGGTGGCTAGCTTTGCGCGATATGTCTCAAGCGTCTCCCCCTCAATAAACTCCATCACCAGGCACCAGTGTTCCGGGTCTGTGAACTGCTCGTACATGCAAGGAATGCTGGGATGTTTCAGATCTGAAAGCAGCATCACCTCGCGATTAAATGCATCGGTGGCCTCGATGATCTCCTGCGGTGATAGACCTTGCAGGCCAATCGCCTTGATCGCCACCAGCCGCCGCGTCCGCTTATCCTCGGCTTTAAAAACTGCGCCGAAGCCGCCAGTGCCAACCTGGGACAGGATGTGATAGCGATTTTGAAAAAGCTGACCGGGGAGTAGATGGGCCAGTTGAGCAAGATGAGAGACCGCAGCCGACTCGCCGGGCAATGGAACAGTTACCTTGAGCGAAGTGCCACACGAGGAACAGGATACATTTCCTGCTGCATTACTCGCGCCGCAACGACGACAATAGATTTCCACCTTCACCTCGGTCAGAGACATGTTCCGCCTCGACAATCTTCGTTCGATACTAAACCGCCTGTCAGTTCTGCTATAGATATATACGCCAACGTAGCTCTTTTTTAAATCATCTCTCCAAAGGACTATTCCACCCTTCACAAGCTTTCACCCTCTGTCACCTACCTGGCAATACAAACGTGTCTACAATGAGCGAAGAGTAGCGTAGAAGTGCTTGGGACAAGAGAAAACGAGATGTATGCACACAAAAGAGGATAAGGTATTCATGCAGGAAATGAATAATGTGAAAGGTTCTCCCCCAACACTTTCACAGGCAACCTTGAGCGCAGTTATACTGGCCAACGAAAAATCCGGCAGCTTTCCAAAAGAAGCAAACGAACTGGAAGACACACTTGCCTATCTTCGCGAGCAGGGCTGGCAGGTCGAGCTTCGCTATACCCACTCGATTGAGGATGCGCGCCAGAAGGCTCGCGAGGCGGTACAACAGAAAGCCGACATGCTAATCGCGGTCGGTGGAGACGGAACAATCAATACTGTCATTCAGGAACTGGCTGGCAGCGAAACTGCACTCGGCGTCATTCCCAGCGGCACGTTCAACGTCTGGGCCAACGAGACGGGTATACCGCTCGATATCAAAGCAGCGCGTGAAGTACTCGTGCATGGAAAAACACGCAAAGTTGATCTAGGCCACGTGCAAGACCGCTATTTCCTGCTGATGGCCGGAATTGGCTTTGGCGGTACCGTCACCTACGCCGTGAAAAAACAATCCCTGAAATGGCTGGGGCCGCTCGGCTACCTGCTTACCGGCATTCGTCTTGGCCTGGGCTACGACAGCTTTAAGGCCAGGCTGACAATTGACGGGCGCAGCGAAGACGTGCGGGCGCTGCAAATTGTCGTCGGCAATACGCAACTCTACGGAGCGCTGCTGAAATTCACGTGGCGCGCAAAGTGCGACGATGGCCTCTTTGATGTCTGTATCGTGAGAAGCCCCGGTAAGTTTGAGCGCGTTCTGGTCATGCTGGACTTCTTGCTCCGCAGCACGCGCAGGCGCAAATGGATTCGCTACCTCAGCTGTAAGACCTTCGAGATACAGACACGCACACCCGTCAATTTTCAGGTTGATGGCGAACCAATCGGGCGCACCCCGGCAACGTTTACCATCGTTCCAGGCGCATTAAAAGTGGTCGTACCTGAAAAACCGCCCGAAGCGCTCTATACCAAAGACAGCCTGTAATCCCACCGGAGAAGTCTATGTTTAACGATGAAGAGCATGCAGCAGACGACAGGCATAAAAACATGAAAACCATCCTGGTCGTAGAAGACGAGGCCACGCTGGGCGATTTTCTTGTCGAAGCTATTTCGCAAGAAACGCCACATCGCGCCGTCCTCGTCGCCGATGGTTCGCGCGCGTTGGATATCATCCAGCGCGTGAAACCTGACCTGCTCATCCTCGACTACCATCTGCCTGACACCAATGGCATCGAACTCTACGACCGCCTGCACGCCATTGAAGGCTTCGAGCAGACCCCCGCCCTTTTGCTAACGGCGGGAGTCCTTCGATACAACTTTCACAGGCGCAATATAGTAGGCATGAGTAAGCCAGTTGAGTTAAGCAAGTTGCTCGACCTGATCGAGGATCTGCTGCAAAGATAAATCCTTTTACTGTTCTACTATGTGATTAGACAGTAGATCATCCACTCCTATGCGTAATTCTTGCTCAACCTTAGATAAGCTCCCTTGCTGCTCTCCAATGTCATCAGACAGCATATTCGCTATCCTCGTGTGTAACCCTGACTCAGCCTTTTTGTTCTATAACTTTTGCACGAAATGTCATTTATATCTTTAGTATCTCTGCATTATATAGACGAGCTTCTTTGAAGACTAATTAACGATTAGCATAGGATTAAAATTGAATAAGAATGCTATTGTTCACTTGATATAGAAACAGCAACAAGGTATCGTTATTAACAGCAATCACATGTGTGGTTGCTTTTTCATGAGGTATCAAGTTTTCTAGACCTGAAAGGAGTCAAAGGATTGGAGAATATAGGAATCTCCATCGTCAACGCACTCAATGACGCGGTGAAGCTTATTTTAACCTTCATCCCGCGTATTGTGGGCTTTTTAGTGATCCTGATTGTAGGGCTGATCGTCGCCTCAGTAGTCAGCAGAACTGTCACCTTTCTGCTGCGCAAGGTCGGCTTTGACCGCATGTCCGACCGCATCGGTCTTTCTCGCTTTGAGCAGCGCATGGGTGTGCGGCTTGATTCGGCGGGAATTCTAGGCAAGATCGTGTACTGGTTCCTGCTGCTGATCTTCCTGATCCCGGCTGCCGACGCGCTGGGACTGCCAACGGTGAGCAACATCCTCAACACGCTGGTGGCCTACATCCCCAACGTGTTTGTCGCGATCCTGGTGCTGTTCCTGGGCACACTGGCGGGCACCTTTGTCGCCGACATTGTGCGCGGCGCGGTGGCCTCGGCCAATATCGGCAGCCCCAACCTGTTCGCGAACATTGCCAGGTGGGCCATTATCGCCTTCGCCGCCCTGGTCGCTCTTGAGCAGCTGCAGATTACGCCTTCGCTCATCAACGAACTCTTTGGCGCGATTGTCGCCGCCCTGGCGATTGCCTTTGGTCTGGCCTTCGGTCTTGGCGGACAGGAAACTGCCCGCCGCTGGCTGAATCGTGGCGAGCAGACCGCGACTACAGCAGCCAAACAAATTGATCCCCAGCAGGTGCGCGAGCAAGCTCAGCAGGCGACTTCAATGCAACAAGATGAGATGCGTCGCCGTAGCAGGCCTCGCTAATTGTTGTGAAACGATAGTGATGGATGTCGCGTATTCAATGAGGTGACATCCAAATTACCAGTAAGTAGCTCAATGAAAGGAAATCAGACAATATGGCAAGTAACATCGTAGTAGCAGCCTTTACCGATGAAACGCAGGCTCAGAAGGCTATGAACGACCTGATGGCCGCAGGGTTTAGCGGAGACCAGATTCGCCATTCAGTGCGCCGTGACGGTATGGGCCTGACTGACGCTCTCACCAATCTCGGTCTTTCTGACAACGAGGCCAACTTCTTCAATCAGGAATTCGAGAACGGGCGCACCATCGTTTCCGTCACCACGGACGACCGCATGGATGAGGCTCGCAATATCCTGATGCAGGATGGTGGCTACGACTTCAACACGCGCATGGGCAGCACAAGCGCCTATGCGACCAGCACGCAAACGACCGACTACAACCAGGCGAATTATGCTCAGACTGCCGGTACGCAAACGACCGACTACATCAACCAGACGAGCGGTTATGGTACTCAGAACACTGGTTACACCAACCAGGCCGACTATGGCACCCAGACCGACGTTGGGGATGAAGAGCGCCGCCGCCTGCGCCTGCGCGAGGAGCAGTTGCAGGTCAACAAGCAGCCGGTCGAAGCCGGTGAGGTTGGCATCCACAAGGATGTGGTAGAGGAGCAGAAGACGGTCAACGTCCCTGTCACCCATGAAGAGGTTTACATCGAGCGCCGCCCGGGTTCTGGGCAGCCCACAGATGAGTCTATCGGCCAGGGTGAGGATATCCGCGTCCCTGTGCGTGAGGAACAGGTCAACGTCACGAAACAGACGGTGGACACCGGCGAGGTCGCCATCGGCAAGCGCGCCGTCCAGGAGACCCAGCAGGTCAGCGATACCGTCAAGCGTGAGGAAGCCCGTATCGACCGTGAGGGCGATGTAAACGTCCAGGACACCAACATCGACAACCAGTATAATCAATAAACTGGATGGAAGATGACACAGGCAATGGTGAAAATGCAACCATTGCCTGTTCTTTTCAAACCAACATGCTAGCCGCAGAAAAAAGGAGCAGGCAGATGGACAGCACAGAAAGCCCCATCGTGGTAGGAGTTTTTCGTGATAGCGCGCTTGCTGAACGCGCTGTGGACGAATTGCGTTATGCTGGCTTTCGGCAGGACGAGATTCATGTGATGAGACAGGGCGGCAGTACAGGAGGTATTTTTGAGCAACTTTTCCATGCCTTCTCCAGCCATGAATCGACTGGCAAGAGTATCACCGATGCTTTCCGTGACGAACTACCCCAGGAAGATGCCGATTACTACCAGCGCGAATACGATGCCGGGCGCACACTGGTATTTGTCCACTCTTACGGGCATCAACAAAAAGCGCGTGACATTCTCTACCAGTTCGGAGCCTACAACGCGCAATCGTACTCGCATGGCATCAAGGACGAACGAGTAGTTCCAATACGCGAAGAAGTCCTGCAAGCGAACAAGCAGCCCGTTGAGGTCGGCGAAATCTACATCCGCAAGGTGGTCGTGACTGAAGAGAAAACGATCACTGTTCCTGTGATGCGCGAGGAAGTCATTATCGAACGCCGACCGGCTCCACACGCTCCTGCTGCTGGTCAATCATCCGAGCCAGTTCCTGAACAAATTGCGGCCCGGGTAGTCGAGCTAAAAGTGGGCGAAGTCCTGCGCATTCCCGTTCGCACAGAACAGGTCATCGTTCAGAAGCAGCCTGTGGTCACCGAAGAAATCATCGTTGGCAAGCGAGAAGTGCAAGAAGTGCAGCAATTCACTGAAACCGTCCGAAAGGAAGTACCGCGTCTCGAACGCGAAGGCGATGTCACTGTTCACGGCAGTCCGGTCGAGGAACACGTAGACCAGGTTGAGCAATCAACACAGACACAATGATGTTACACTTTCTCATTCTGGAATTCTACCATCGCAGATAAGGGAGCTTTTGCCAGCAATCGTGTTGTATATTGCCAGAAAATTCCCATTATCCCCGTCAAACCAAGTATAAATGGTAGGAGCGACCAGCTACCCGCGAACTGGATCAGGATGCCAGCCAACCAGGGGAAAAGTGCAAGCCCAATAATGCTCGCACTGACTATAAAGCCGATGGTGGAGGCCGCGAGTTGCGCTGGCACCAGTCTCGGGGTCAAAGCTACTGTGAGTGGATAAATAGGCCCGAGACTGAGTCCTACAAAGAAAAGACCTATTGCTGCTGCCGCCTCGAAAGGAAGCGCCCAGATCACGCCAATGCCCAGTACCAATCCTGCCATACATAAGTACATCAACCCTCCCGGGCCCACGCCGAATCGCTCGGCTATATTTTCCAGCACAAATCGACCCAGTGTCAGGCCCAGCCACAAACCGCTTACCATCCATCCTGCCGCCAACGTATCGATATGCCTTGCCGTGAGCAAGTAGCTAAAGCTCCAATTTCCCAGGCTCACCTCGACTCCCACATAGACCAGCAAAAACAAGGCGGCCAGCCAGACCGCGCCAGTTCTGAGCGTTGCTCCAAGAGCGCTTTCTTTGCTTGTCGATTGCGCCCGCTCGCCGAGTTGAACAGCATCAAAGAGCAGCACAAAGCCGGACAATAATACCATCCCCAGGATGGCAAATACCACAAAGACGACATTCCAGCCCCAACCAAGCGCAAGCACGCTGCCCGCAATCAAGGGGCCAACCAGAGAGCCTACGCCAAAATAGGCATGCAGGTGATTCAGCAACGCTGCGCTGCGCGGCAGGGCGGCAATATACACATTCAAGCCGGTTTCGATGATGCCCGCGCCAAATCCACTCAGCAGACGGGCAAGCAAAACCAGAAAGAAAGGCGGTTGCAGGCCGAACAACAGATATCCACCTGCAAATGTCAACGCTCCTACTATAAGGAACGCTCGCTGCCCCAGGCGCTCCGAAAGCAGCCCGGTGCAAAACGCCGAGAGAAAATACCCACCGGATGACACGAGAAAGAGCAATCCCAGCACCGCATTGTTTACGCGGTAAAAATTGCCGATGCTGGGAAGCAATATACCCATTGCGCCGCCACTCAAGCCCACCAGGGCAAAACCAAAAAAGGCCAGGGCAAGCCGCAGCCGGGCCAGGCGAGGAGAAATAGACAGGTTATGCATTCGTTCTTGTTGTTGCCTCCACCTGCATTATATGACATCTTTCCCCGGCAAGAGAAAAATAGCGCGCAATTCCTATTGCGTTGTCGATTGCGAACAGGCGTGCTATAGTGGATAACGGAGAAGAGAAGGGATGTGAGGAACACAATTAGCACAATGTCAACACATAAACAAAAAGCCAACACTCAACACAGCTTTTCCGCCAACCCGCAGCAAGCAGCCGCCATCGCCCATACCAGGGGTCCCGCTGCCTTCATTGCCGCCGCCGGAACCGGAAAAACGTCTATTCTCGTGCAGCGCCTGGTGCGCCTCGTCGCGGTAGAAGGCATCGAGCCGGAAAAAATTCTGTGCGTCACCTTCACGCGCGCCGCCGCCAAAGAGATGGAGAAACGCGCACTGAAGGCCCTGAAGGCGCATAACATCGCGGATAGTGCATTAAAAGGGCTGCGCGTAGTCACCTTTCACCGTCTAGGGCACCTCATGCTGTGCGAAAAATTGCAATACACTCCGTTGGAGTTAAATAAACGGCTGGTAAGCGGAGAACCCCGCCAGTGGCTTATCGAAGATGTGATTCGCACTCTACGGGGCAAGCGAACTGGCGGATCATATGGCACTGTCGAATTGCTGGATATTCTGAGTGCGATTGACCACGCGAAAGAGGCAATGGTAGGGCCGGAAGACTCAGATGTGTTCTTTGCGACAAGCCTGGGCCTTGAAAGCGAGACTGCGGAACTTTATCGCGCCATCTATACCCAATACGAGCTGACAAAACAGCAAGAAAAGTTGTATGATTTGCCTGATCTCATCTACATCCCGCTCACCCTGTTTCAAAACAACGCCACCTTTCGCAAAGCCTGGCAAAAACGCTACCAGTACATTCAGGTGGACGAAACCCAGGATACCAACCCCTCGCAGTACCAACTGATCCAGTACCTGGCCGCTTCCCATAAGAACGTGGTCGTGGTTGGCGACCCTGACCAGGCCATTTACCAGTTTCGCGGTGCCAGCCCCGAAGCCTCGATTCTCTCGTTCCGCGCCATGTATCCCGAGGGCAAGATTTATCCCATCGAACACAATTATCGCTCGACGCCGCAGATACTCGAAGCCGCCAACCGCCTCATCTCGCATAACGACACGATGGAGGGCTTCGAGAAAAAACTACGCGCAACGCGGCTCGATGGCCCGCCGGTTCAAGTAACCGCCTATGAGGACCAGGAATGCGAGGCGCAAGGCATTGCCAACCGCATCGCGCACTTGAAACGCTTGTGGGGAGAGCAACACGAGTCGCTCTCCTACCGCGATATCTTTGTCCTCTCGCGCACCAATCATCACCTTGCCTCGTTAGAAATCGCGCTGGCCCGCAAAGGTATCCCCTATCGCACAGTTGGTGGCTCCTCGTTTTTCAAACGCAAAACCACCCGCGATATGATCGCCTACCTGACCTTGATCGATGGCATGCGCATTCACCAGGACTACCTGGCCTCTCGCCAGAGCGCGCAGCAAAAAAAATTTGACGAGGTCTTTACGCCCATTTACAGCGGAGAGCAAAACGCGGCCTTTAAGATAGTGGCAAATATTCCCTCGAAGGCCTATTTCACGCGCACCGGGGCTACCTCGCATCGCTTCACTCGAGAGTTTTATGCCCTGCTCTCCCAGCGCGCCGGGCGCAATCCCTGGCCACAATTCTGTGAAGAGCAAATCTTCGCGATACCAACCGAACACCAATTGGCGGTGAAAGACCTGCTTGCCCTGCTGAAAAACGTTTACGAGCGCTGCCACAACCATCCCGCCGAGGCCATTCATCTCCTGCGCCAGCTTGCGTATGACATGCACCTGCGCCATAGCGACGGCAAATATAGCGAACAGGGGGATGAAGAATCGGAAGCGCCCGCCCATCACGAGGAGGTGCGGCCTGAGGGGCGCATCGACGAGTTAGAAGAACTGCTTCAGATCGCTCAGCGCTATAACACAATTCGCCATTTTCTAGATGGTATGGCCCAGCTCAAGGAGCGCGCCGAGGATACCAGCAAGAACAAACGGGATTGTGTCAGCCTGATGACGGTGCATAAGTCGAAAGGACTGGAGAGTCCAGTCGTCTTTGTGATGGGCCTGACCGAGGGCATCTTCCCCCATCGCCTCTCGTATACAATGGCCGAGGATGGCCCAATCGTCGAAACGGGCATGGCAGAAGAGCGCCGTCTTGCCTATGTCGCCTTTACCCGGGCGCAACAACAACTCTATCTCTCGTGCATTCTCCGCTATCGGGGAGGAGATGCTGTCGCCTCGCGCTTCATTCAAGAGGCAGGACTGTCGCCCACCGACGAGGATGGCATTCTCAATCCTTTCCTGTTCCATCGCGACGGCAGGCCAAAACGCTCAAGCACTGTTGTATCAACGCCAACCTTGTTTGGTTGAGAACAACCAGGCTCACAGAATCAACTGGAGATTGCTCGTTAAGGTTTGAGCAGTGAGTTCGCGTGATACCCTGCTCACCACTGTTCCATCCCGATTAAGGAACAGCGTTTGCGGCAGTGATGCGATGCCGTAGCGAGTCGCAACCGACCCATCGGTATCCAACACTGCCGGATAGCTGACATTGTAGCGCTGCAAAAAGGCGTGAGCTTCACTGCTGGCGTCTTGATAGTCAACGCCCAGGAAAACGACATCTTTTCCCTGGGCCTGCATCTGCTTCCAGGTGCGTTCTAGCAACGGCGTTTCCTCCTTGCATGGCTCACACCAGGAGGCCCAGAAATTCAAGACAACTGGTTTGCCCTTGAAATTCGCAAGAGAAAGGACGGGCTGTCCGGCTGAAGCATTCAACATTTTCAGTGAAAAGCCCGGCGCAGCATGACCCAGCAACGGGTCCGAATTGGATTGCGAAGCGGGGGTCAATAATTGCGTCAGGAGAAAGATCAGCAGTCCCCCATTGATCAAAGTGACAACACCTAACACGGCTATTCTTCGCCTGCGCTGCTTCTTGCGCTCAGGCTCCTGAACAGGAGTATTAACCGGCTCGCGGCGGCTCACTTTCATAGGTATGCCTCTTTCTACGCCAGGAGCAAATACCTTTCTTCGAGTATAGCACAGGTTTCTCGTTTTTGGAGAAAGAGTATTGCCCTTTCAAACGCGCTTCTGCAAAAATTTTCTCAGCAGCCAGATCATCATTAATACGACCACAAGTACCAGCAAACTAACGAGCAAAATGAGGCTAACAGGCATTGTTGCTGGAACGGACTGCGAAGGTGCTGTGCTATTACTCGATGGGTAAAGACCGGTAATGATAAAGTGTGGATTTCCGCCTACAGAAATACTGGTAATTACGCTTCGCCCAGGAATATCAAGCATCAAGACCTGGCCGTTAGCGAGCGCCACAAAGCCGAGCTGACCATCGTTCGTAATAGCAACCGACTGCGGAGAGCTATTGAGAGAAATGATACGCGCCAGTTCCTGCCCATGTGCAGGAGTATTGGTAGTGACCGGACTGAGAACATCGAGCAGGTTATGTTCTCGATCAGGCACATATACTTCACCTGTATTGGCATCATAATCCATCGGACCAAATTGTCCGCCCTGCAACAGCACACGCAACACGGTTCGCGTAGCGAGGTCAACGGCAACCACCGTTCCCTGGCGCGTGGTGACATAGGCTGTAAAACCACCGGGAATGCAAATATTTTGCGGCCCTCCTGCTATAGGTATCGAGCCAAGCAGGTGTCCATTTACCTCAAAAACAGTGAGCGAGGTTCTGCCTGTAATCCAGAGTTGATTGGGGGTCGAAGGCGTGGCGTTCGGTGCCCTTGAAGCCGCTACCGCCAATCCATAAACAGGCTCGCGCGTCTCAAAAATATGCTCAATGGCGCATGTTGCAGAATTCAAGGCCCGCACGCGGCTATCTCCCTGTCCTGCCACATACAGAACCGTCGCATCCAGGCTTAGCGCGAGCAGCGATGGTTGGCCCGGAAGCGAAGCTGCGCAAAGTGTTTTGCCTGTTTTCGCCATAATAGCGACAACTCGCCCAAGCGCCGGTTCTGTGACATACAGGATATTGCCATCAAGGCTGAGCAAAACGGTGCGGGGATCACCAGCAAGCGCCATAGTTCCCGTTACACGGCGCTTCGCGATATCGATGACACTAACCCCCAGGCCACCGCCTGCCACATAAGCAAGTTGAGGAGCGCCTCCATCCGCGTATGCCGTGGCGGATACTCCCCCTGGATACGAAAAGAACATCGAAAGACAACAAAGACACAGGTAAAAGCAGCGTCTAATCGAAATTACTTTCATATTTTTCCTTCGGCATGTTTTAAATAACCTTCCATTTTAAAAGTAGAACACGTTCATTATTCCTTGTCAAAGGAGACGATGATAGCTAATATTGGCTACATTTTTGTGATAAAAATGTGACCTTTGTCTGTTATAAATCTATATTCACAAGCGTATGTTTTTATGTTATACTTGTGTTATCGTCACCGCACAAGTAAATAGGGGGAACAATTCTGACGTTCTTGTTGCTTCTCTGCTCATATCGAGAGAAGCTTTCAGGAATACGAGGAGTTGCCGATTTCAGCAGATAGCTCTGATTTTTGGGGCAGAGCAATTCTAACGGTGAAATGCATGTAGTCTTATTTTACGAGCCGACAAATGGGGGTAAGGCCTCATTTGTCGGCATTTGCGCCAGGACCGCAGACAAGGAGGACTGCATTGAAACGGCATTCATCAGGCTTCTATCTCGGCATCATCGTCTCACTGGGTGTAGGTTTTGCGCTTCTCGCTGGCGTCTGGCTGGGACTTAGCTCCATCACCGGACTTGGTCACATATCAGACGTATATCAAGCAACCAAAACAGGGCCCAACAGCGCCACCCTTCAACTCTCCGCGTATCCAGACTCTCAGGTATGTCACGCTGACGCTGGAGACCCGCAAATCGATTGGGTATCCTATTGCACAGGCGACAACCGTCCAGCCTCAAACATCGAAGTACCACCAAACAGCGTCATCACGGTTATCATTAAGCAGTATGACACGGCCAGTACATTGATCAATGATTACTTCAGTCAGGTACGAGGCACTATCGGTGGTGTTGCGTTCCTCAACGGCAAGCCGTTCAGCCAGGTTACTGCTGATGCGCCAGGACACACATTCACCATTCAATCCACGCCCAACTCACCCTACCCAATTCTGGTAAGTGTGCCTCTTACTGGAGTCTCAGACAACGCCCCCAATGCTGTAACCATTAACGGCAATCAGTACCCGAACCCCAACGTCATCTCCTTCCAGTTCCACACGGGACCGGCAGGTGTCACCTACATCTGGCACTGCTATGTTCCCTGTGGAAGTGATCGAGGCGTTCCTTATGGCTTTAGCGGTCCAATGGGTACGCTCGGATTTATGGCAGGAACTATAACCGTCACAAGTTATTAAGGGGGCAAAATGTCGGAAGCCAATATTGAAGGAAATACCGGCGCTACGCCAGCAGCACGGGAACCAGATCATTTTCGCCGCGCCGTCACGTACTGGGTAATCCTCTCTATCGTCGGGATCGTGATATGGTCGCTGCTCGCGCCGGTAATTCTCCCCGCGGGCGCAAGTAATCTCGAGGGTATCGACGACTTCACCATTATCATCCTGACCGACCTGGCCATACCGGTGGCCATGTTCGTCTTTGTCTTCCTCGTCTACAGCCTGCTCTTCTTCCGCGTCAAGGACAGGCCCACCGAGGATGCCATCCCGTTAAAGCCCAGACCTGGACTCCAGATCGGGTTTTTAGGGGTCACCAGCGCGCTGTGTCTCTTTCTGTTCATCTGGGGCATGGTGGCCTACTACCAGGAAACCTCTGCTGCTCCAACCTCTTCCACGCTGATTGTCAAAGTGACTGCTCAGCAGTGGCTCTGGAGCTTTGAATACCCCCAGTATGGCATGACCAACCAGAGTCAGACCATTGAGCTGCCGGTCAATCGTCCGGTGCAGTTCATCGTCACCTCGGAAGATGTGTTACACGGCTTCGCCATTCGTGCTTTTGGAGTACGCGTCGATGCCAACCCGGGGGAAGTAACACAAACACCCGTTGTTACACCCACCCAGGTAGGAAGCTATACGGTGAACTGTGTGGAACTGTGTGGCCTCTTGCATTCCTTTATGTGGCAAGCAGTGAATGTAGTCAACACGAGTGACTTCAATAACTGGATAGTAAGCCAGGGAGGACACCCATGAGCGAACAAGCAGTAACCGAAACCACAATCGAAGCCAGGCATCCAAACCTCAGGCAACAGCTTTTCCCGAGCGTGGTTTCCGGTATTATCTGTGGTGTTGTCGGTGCGGCTGTGCTTGGCATCATTGTGAACCTTGCTACACAGGGTCAGAACCAGGATGCGACCGTTGCCGCGATCTACGTGGGGTGGGCGTTTTTCTTCTTTGTGGGCATTGGTGCATTCAATGACGTCATCAAATGGGGCTTTGCGCGCCACGAACCTACCCCAGCCGAAGAGTTGGCGCTGGCAGGAAAAGGTAAGGGACTCTGGCGTTACTTCCAGTGGACAACCGACCACAAAGTGGTTGGAATGCAATACCTGTTTACCACGTTGATCCTCTTCTTCGTTGGCTCGATGGGAGCCTTCATGATCCGCCTGGAGCAATCCAGGCCGGGGGCAGTCTTCTTTACTCCCTCCACCTACAACACCATCGTGGGCATGCATGGCATTATCATGGTGGTCGCTGCGGTCATTATGGTAGCTGGCCCGTTCGGCAACTTCGTCGTACCCATCATGGTAGGCGCGCGCGACATGGCCTTTCCCCGGCTCAACGCGCTGAGCTACTGGCTGCTGTTCGTTGACATACCGATCATCATTACCACCCTCTTCCTGGGCGGCTTCCAGACTGGATGGACGGGCTACGCGCCTCTAGCAGTTCAGCAATTGACACCCGGCATGCTTGCTTACTGCTTCTTCATCATCATCTTTTCTATATCCACCACCGTGGGCGCTATGAATATCATCACAACGGTATTGGTGCTGCGTACCAGGGGCATGACCTGGGGAAGGTTACCGATCCTTGTCTGGGGCGTGGTGTTGTCTGTATTGCTCAGCTTGACCGCGTTTCCCACCTTCATGATGTCACAGATCATGGTGGTGATGGACCGTGTCTTCCAGACATCTTTCTTCGAAGCCGCTTTCGGTGGCAATAACTGGGTGTACCAGCATCTCTTCTGGTTCTTTGGGCATCCCGAAGTATATGTGATTCTCCTGCCCTCGCTTGCTATCGCGGCTGAGGTCACGGCAGTGTTTTCCCGCAAGGGCATCTTTGGCCGCCGCATGTTGATTGGCAGCCTGATAACCATCTGTATTCTGAGCGCGCTTGTGTGGGGACACCATCTGTACTTTAGTGGCTCCAACAATGCGCTGGATGCTCCGTTCATGCTCGATACCGAACTGATCTCGATTCCCACCGGGTTCTTCTTCCTGGCAATGATCGGGACGTTCTGGCGCGGCAAAATCTGGGTGACAGTACCCATACTGTTTGTGGTGGCCGTGCTGGTCAACTTCGTCGTCGGTGGAATAACAGGCATCTACCTGGCAGACCTGCCAACCGATGAAATTTTACACGGCGGCATGTTCGTCACCGCGCACTTCCATTTCACGCTGGTGGGCGCAGGGGTGTTCGGCTTTTTCGCTGGCTTCTACTACTGGTTCCCCAAAATGGTCGGCAAACGGCTTGACCCCTTCCTGAGCCAGTTGCATTTCTGGCTGTTTGAAGTCGGCTTCCTGGGAACCTTCATCTCCCTGTTCTACGCGGGTCTGATCGGCGAACCGCGCTGGTCGGCGAATATTGCTCCGCCTTTCGCGGTGCCCAATACCATCGCCAGCCTGTTTGCCATCCTGATCGCTGCCTCAGTGTTTGTTGCGGTCTACAACGTGATTATCACGCTGCGCAGCGGTGAGGCTGCCGAGGCCAACGAATGGGGCGGCAAAACCCTCGAGTGGGCAGTGCCCACACCTGTCCCGCTGGAGAATTTTGAGGGAGAGCTACCCGTTGTGACCTCGACTCCCTACGACTATGGGACACCCGAGGCACATCCCTCTGACGCCGAGGGCGGCCTGCTGGAAACGCCTTTACAGACACAAGTACAGCCAGAAAGTTGATAGAACTGGAGAAGAGTTATGATGGTGACTCACGAGGAGCATGTCCACGAGCTTGAGCCCCATATTCGAGTTGGGAGAGCGCGAGCGGCGGTGATCATGTTCATTGTGTCGGATGTTTTGTCGGTCTTCGCCATCCTCGCTGGGGGTGGCTACCTTAATGCGCTCAATACCGAGAACCAGTTCAAGATCGCGGGGGATCATCCCCCCGCCCTCCTACCAGGCATTCTGGTAGCTGTGGCCCTGGTGCTGAGCGGCCTCACCTATTATGCATGGGAAAGAGGTGTGCGCAGGAACAATGGGAATGGTCAATCGGTATTTTACATGCTTGCCCTGATATTGATGGTGCTGGCGCTGGTAGGTCAAACCTGGGTAGAGTTGAGCCTGGGATATACCAGCACCCCGTTCCATGCCTACGAAAGCGTTTTGATGCTCGCCACCTGGTTTACCTGGGTCCACTTCCTGCTGACCATCATTGTCGGCTTACTTGTTCTGGGCCGGATCTTTCGCGGGAGATTGGTGGGGCAGTTCAGTTTCATTGCCGAAGTGACGGGCTACTGGTGGTACTACACGATTCTGGCCAGCCTGTTTTTATGGCTGTTCACCTTGATTCTTTAGAGCAGACTGGTAAATGGAGGTACAGCAATGAGCATCTGGGTTGATGCAAATGGATGGCCCATCCCGCCCTCTGTGCTGCTCGGATGCCTGGTCGCTGAATTGCTGTACTTCCGTGGATGGCAGGCACTCGTCTCGATACATGCGCAGACTGCCAACCTCGCCAGGAAACAGCAATCTCCTGGCGACCAGGCAGAGCGCGAGGAACAAGCAAAAAAGGCTGCCAGTACTCCCTCAGAATCGATCTCTGTTGGAAGTTATCGGTGGGATAGCTGGAACTGGCGCGCTGGCTACTTCCTGGGAGCCGTATTCATCGCGCTGATCGGGGATTCCGCACCCATTGACATCCTCTCCGCCCGCTACTTCTGGGTGCACATGATCCAGCATCTGCTCCTGCTCGTAGTGATGGCCCCGCTCCTTGTGGCAGCAGCGCCGCTCCAACCCTTATGGCTAGGTTTACCGGGATGGGGGCGCAGGCTGCTTCTGGCCCTGGCAAGGCCTCCACTCAAGCGCGCAGCTCTGCATGTAGGACACTGGTTGCGGCAACCCGTCATCTCCTGCGCTATCTTGATTGCCGGAACCTGGATCTGGCACTGGCCCGTCCTGTACGACCTGGCCCTGAGAAATGAAACCATCCACGATTGGTGCGAGCATCTGACGTTTCTTGCCGTGAGCGTTCTCTTCTGGACACAGATAATCCCATCGCCACTGCTGCGCCCTCGCTTGAGTTACTTCGGGCAATTAGCATGTCTGGGAGTCGCGATCGTACAGAATGTGGTGCTGGCGATGCTGCTTGGATTTGCGCAGGCTCCCCTTTATGCGCCTTACGCACACCTTGCCGCTGTATCAGGTGGGTTCCCAGCCATCCTGGATCAACAGCTTGGTGCGGGTATCATGTGGACTTTCGGTGACGTTCCATTCATTATTGCTATCGCAGTTCTCTTCCAGAAGTGGTTCGCTCTGCAGTTTGATGACTCAAAAATCGCGGTACATCACGATGCTGGAAGATAAACGCTAAAAAGTTGCAAGTCGCATTCAAAAACCAATTCCCGGAAAGGAAACGGTCATGCGTCGTCCAGATCATATCCATATTTTGGTCATGGTCGCCTTTATTATCTCATCATTTCTTGTGATCGCAGTGGCGGCTTTCTGGGGAACCCGGCTGCTCGTATCCCGACAGAACCAGCCAATCGCGCAGCCTACCGACCTCGGCATCGCGGGCTTTCCCATGTCTGGCAATCCCGCGCCCGATTTTCGGCTCACTGACCAGTTCGGCCACGTCGTCACGTTGTCGTCCCTGCGCGGCCAGGAGATTGTCCTCGCCTTCATCGACTCGCGATGTACCAGTATCTGCCCCCTGACCGCGAAAATTATGTATGATGCAAAGGCCGAACTAGGAACAGCCGCCTCGACAAAAGTGGCGCTGGTCGCTATTAACGCTAATCCCTCGGCGACCAGCGTTACAGCGGTGCAGGACTGGTCGATCAACCATGGTATGCTGCACCAGTGGCTCTTTCTTACCGGCTCTGCTGAGCAACTACAGGCAGTCTATCGCTCCTATCAGATCTATGATCAGGTTGGTTCTAATGGACAGGTGATCCACGACCCGGCCATGCTCATCATCGATGCCCAGGGACACGAAAGACTTTATTTCGAAACGCTCGACTCCAATAACCCGGATGACATTCATAGTCAGGAGATCGGGCTGGTGGCTGGCATGCGGCAATGGCTGCCTGCATCATAATACATATGTATTTATTCATCATCGTTCAGCTTCCTGCCTGAAAAGCGCTGGACAGGAGTTCTTGTATGACATTCATTCGTCGTGTTGCGTGGTTAGCAACGTTTGTCACCTATTTTCTCATTACCCTTGGCGGCACAGTTCTCGCCACCGACTCAGGTCTGAGCTGCCCTGATTGGCCTTTTTGCTACGGGCAGGCTTATTACGCGGGAACTTACCACGTCTTTCTAGAGCAATTCCACCGCTTCACTGCCGCCACGGTCAGTATCCTGATTGTGCTGCTGTTGATCGGCATCGTCGCCTGGGCGCGCAAAGACCGGGCACTCTTGACACTGGCAATTATCGCTCCCATTCTCCTGGCTATTCAGATCGTCCTGGGTGGATTAACCGTTCTGTGGAAGTTGCCGCCGCAGATCATTACGGCGCACCTGGGAACGGCGCTGGCAATCTTCGCCATCGTCATCACCATCGCGGTGCTGAGCAAGGCTCCAACGCAGCGAAGTCGAGAGCATCCCGCGAAGACGCGCAAATTCGCCCAACTGGCGGTCTCCAATGCCCTGCTCGTCTACATCCTGATGCTGCTCGGTTCGTATGTCACTGGCAGCAGCGCCGCGCTGGCCTGTCCCGGCTGGCCGCTCTGCACACCAGCATCCTGGGCCATCAGCAACCATCTCGCGGACATCAACATCCTGCATCGCATCTTTGCCGTTTTCGTCGGTCTGGTTATGCTCTGGACGGTCGTTTCCACGCTTCGCCGCTGGCGAATCGCGCGCGCGCAGGCCATCGTCGGATTGATAGGCGGCGTTCTCTACATCATTCAGACCATTGTCGGCGGCCTGATCGTCATGCTTCAGAAACCGGCCTTTGCAGCGGGTCTGCACCTTGCCCTCGCAACCGCCGTCTGGGGCACGCTGGTGCTACTGGCAGCTATGGCCACCAATCAACTGCGAGCCGCCCCCGAAGCACAAGAGATCGAGCAAATGGAGCAGGCCGAGGCGAAAAAAGAGGTCAGCCTCGTTCGCCAGACCATCTCCAACTATGTTGATCTGATGAAGCCACACGTGACAGTGCTACTGCTCGGTGTAACGGCAGCCGCCATGTCTATTGCTCGCCAGGGCCTGCCCCCGCCTGGTCTCACCATAGCGACCCTGCTTGGCGGCGCGATGGCGGCAGGCAGTGCCAACTGCATCAACTGCTATATCGACCGCGACATCGACCAGATCATGGGGCGCACGCAGCGTCGTTCGCTGCCCTCGGGTCGCGTCGAACCCCAACAGGCGCTAATTTTCGGCATCATTCTGGGTGTCGCCTCCTTCTTTGTTTTCCTGGCCTTCGTCAACCTGCTGAGCGGAGTGCTGGCCTGTTCCGCCATCCTGTTCTACGTCTTCGTCTACACGCTTGGTCTCAAGCGCACGACGACGCAGAATATCGTCATTGGCGGCGCTGCCGGTGCCGTCCCGGTGCTGGTTGGCTGGGCCGCAATCACCAACAGCCTGAGTTTACCGGCGATCTGGATGTTCGCGATCATCTTCTTCTGGACGCCCCCGCATTTCTGGGCGCTCTCACTGCTCATCCAGAAAGATTATGAAAAGGCAGGCATCCCCATGCTCCCAGTGGTCAAAGGCGAGACGGAAACGCGGCGGCAAATCCTGCTCTACTCCGTCCTCGTGCTGGCAATCACCCTTGTCCTCTTCGTGATGGGCACGATGGGCTACTTCTACCTGGTAGGCGCTCTGCTCCTGGGCGGCGGCCTGGTCTACCTCGCAATTCGCCTCTGGCGCGAACAATCCAAAAAGTGGGCGCGCACCCTCTTCTGGTACTCCAATATGTACCTCGCAGCCATCTTCGCGCTCATGGTGCTGGACCGGGTAATTCATTAGGATAGCTCCAGGCCATTCAAAGAGAGACGGCAGCTTGCTGAGCTGCCGCCTCTCTTTTTCTGAACACGTCGGGTAGATGTTAGCCTGCCCTGTTACTCAACAATTTGCGACTGATACACAATATGCGGGAAACCATCATTGCAGTCTACGATATACCTTGCTACTACATCGTTTGTATAGGTTGTTCCTGCAACAGTACGATACCCCCGCGCAGCATTCTTGCGACTTGTGGACATTTTGCCAGGTGGGATACTGTATATAATCTTCCCGGTATATTGACGCTCACGCTCCTTGATGGTCACTATTTTGCCCTGGTGATACTCTCCCTCATAAAGTGGACCGAAGAGTTGGGCGAGCTGCTGCCCATCATTTCCATCAAATTGGTACGGTTCATACACCCGCTGCCCATTTCTCATGATTTCAAGAACAGGGATGCGCTCATCCGTCTCAAGAGTGATAACCCAGAGGCTCAAAAACGCTTGCGGCTTTACCACCTCGACCGGACTCCACATCACGGCCTTGAGACTTGACCCGGCGTGAAAGGTTTCGAGGGCCGCGTGGGCGAACAACTTCATCTGAATCAAGCGTAGAAGATCTTCACTCTCGCGCTGTCCAAGGTCGAGCAGAGGAGCAATCTCAACCGTATTCACTTTCACCACTGTCCACAGGCCGAGTTCTTGCCACTCAATTGGATCAAGCTCGATTTGAAATTGTTGGCAAACCGCTGCAATCCGCATGGCTTTCTGGTATGCCTCTTGTTGCTCATCAGCGATATTTCGGCGCGAGTAGACCATGATGCGTAACTCCTCAGAGGCAGATACAAGGGCTGCTCTCTTCCCGGCTAACCATTCCATGAGACGTTACACATGAAGAGAACGTCTCTTCATCAGCATTACAGGATAGGGGTATCTCCCCATTACCGAGAGCGGCGGCGTCTCCGGCGCTGGGCCTCGGCTTTGCGTTTGCGCCGGGCTTGTGGGCTTTCGTAATGTCTGCGCCGTCGTGCTTCCGCGAGGATACCAGCTTCCTGCACCTTTCGCTGGAACCGCTTCAGTACCCAATCAAAGGAATCACCTGGCCTCACCACAATCTCTGTCATATACATTACCAACGCGACCGGCGGTCATTTTGATTACCGCGTTGTGCCTGATAACAGGCGCTACAATACACGGGTCTGTCCCCTCGCGGTTGAAAAGGCAGCTGTGTCTCCACTCCACAGCTTGAACAAGTAGCGCTATACATCTGGCGCGAATCGTAATCGCGGCTTCTGCTACTTCCTCCAGAAGAAAAGTCCCGCTGGCCACGATTTGCCTGCCTATGTGCGGCGCGGCACTCAGGACAGCGACTTGGGGCATTGGTCAATCCCCGGCTTTCGTAAAATTCCTGCTCGCCAACTGTAAATGTAAAGGCCTGTCGGCAATCACGGCAATAAAGTGTTTGATCAGTCAATGTCATCTGTTCTCTTCAATTCCGGGGCGAACCCCACTAAATCTGCTGTATTATACGATTCGCTCGCAGGATATTCTTTATCCGCGCGCAATAATGCTGAATTTTTCTCTGGCTCGATAGCCGGTATATCATGAGGGTGACAGCACATACCCAGGAGCGCAAGCGCGAGGAACAGGAAGATGAGCGACGGCATATGGCTGCCCCTTTCTACTGTACCCCAGTTACCCGTTCCCACATGGAGAAGGTGCATGCGAAGACGTGTGACGTAATGAGCGATCCGCAAGGGAGGGGCATTGCGCGCTGCCTCAGCGAGGAACATGCCTCATAGGATACCTTTTAAGTATACAGTATTTTTTAGAAAAAAGCAATTTTTTAGAAAAAATTAAAAAATCCAAAAATCTTTCTTCCACAAAATTTGTATTTTCATAAAAAATAGTGTACAATGACTCTGTCTCCTCCTTCTTCTCTGACCACTTTCATACCTGGGAAGAAAACAGCGCTTGTTGTAAACATTCGCGCTCGTAGAGACCCCATTCTTCAGGCTCCAACAGAAGAAAGTTTAATGATGAGAAACCGCTACTATGTTCAATCATTGGCACAAGAGGTATTTTTAATCAGAGAGTGCCTCTCTCCTGAGGTGAAACCGGGTCCTGATGACCCCATTATCCGTTCATGTACCATTCGCCACGATGCTGAGTTGCATGCAGACGCGCTGAACAAGAAACAAAGGAAGCAGAATGAGCAAAGCCTTGAGTTACCTGGAACGCTTGAATCTTCGTCGTAACTCTTCAGAAAGAGAACATACCTATGTCCGAAACAATACATCATCCCTCATTCACAGAAGCTCAGCCGCACTTTCCAGGCGTTCATCTCTCCTATGAGTGCATCACCCAGGAACGCTCACGGGAAGCGAGTACCATCCTCTATGAAATTGCGTGCAGTATCACCTATCCGACTGCAACAGCACACCTTTCCGTAAGAGTATCCACTCAGCATACGTACCGCAATACTCCAACAAGAGAGATTCTGTTTACCAGGCATGAGGCAGGTGCAACAACCTATGTAGAACTCCACGAAAGAGAACAACTCGAAATACGCATCGTCGAACAGGGCGGCACTTACGCGAAAGCAATCTACTATGCTCACAGTCAGGCGCTCATTGAACGCCACATAAGGGGAATCACCTCTACGTTGCAAAAGATCGATGTGCAATCAGATACTGGCAAAAACAGAGATGAGGTCTAGTGAACGCATTGTCTTTTCCAGCAAAATAGACTATCCTCTTGTTGAGGAGAGAGCTGCGTTTCCATCATGATCGTCATGCCCGAAAACGCATCCATTGTTACTGTATGCTTTAACGAGAGGAGCAAACGTGAGCGAACGCTACCTTCCTGTACCAATGTGGAATAACAGCAAGGGATGCTGGGAACCAGTCGATTTTCGCAACGGTCAGAAGATTATTTCCTGGCCAGAGGGCTTTGACCCCAACAGACTTCCATTCCCCGAATATCAAGATGGCGACCGCGTCCAGTTTGTACGTGACGAAACCTGCGCCCGCGAAGGCACAGTGCGCATGGTTCTGCTGCGTGGTGGTACCTATGGGCCGTTTGACAACATTGAAGATATCATCGAGCAATGGTATTGCAACCCGGACAATATCGCGTATATCGTGACGGCGAGAGGGCATAACCATATGCTGCGCGGGTGGAATATTCTGGGGCGGTTTGTTTCGTTGGATAGGAACCGATTTTAAGAGCTAATGCTGCTCTCTGCCGTACCCTTACATTCCCATCGGGAGCGCAGCGGGCAAGAACATGACAAGTACCCCGTAGACGATCAATCCTACGCCCGCAAACAGGCTGATCAGCCGACCAACGGGCAGCGCTTTCTCGGCAAAGATCAGCGCGGTCACCAATGCCATCACTGCAATATTCATGAGGCCAAGCGGAAACAGGATGACAAACAGCAGCCAGCAACACCCGAGACAATAGGCACCATGTTCAATCCCCATACGGAAGGCACCGGCATATCCATCATGCCAGGAAGTCATGAGAAATTGTAAAGGTGTCCGGCATTTCGAGAGGCAGACATTTTTGAGCGGCGAGAGTTGATAGAGGCCCGCTATCACCAGGATAGCGCCACTAATGCGGGTAGTGTTCTCCATAAGCCACATGAACCGTCCTGCCAGATTCTCGACTCCCAGGGCGAGAAAGTATGCCACCACTCCAGACAAGACCCACACGAGGAGATAGGCGCTGACGAAGATCCAGGTTGGCACATACGGCTGCTCCTGCCGACGCTTGCCAGCGTAAATAGCACCAAACATGAGGATCATGGGAGCAGCAGCAGGAAACATCATCGCGATCATCATCACCGTCCAGATCGCGATGAACAGCATTGCGCTCATTCCCATGGTCAGGCCCATTGCCTGATTGTTCATCATAGGGGCCTGCCAGATGAGCAGACCCCAGGCAAGGGCAGCCAGCACAAGCAGGCTGCCCAAAATCAAGTAACGCTCGCGTTGCAAGAGCTGGGGAGTGGTACTAGACATATCTCCTCCTTGAGGAAATGCCAGCTTGTTTCTATGCGTTGGACCAGTTGATCGAGGCGTAGTGGCCGTTCTTGCCAGAGTTATCCCAGCTCATGCCGTAGTCTGTCCAGGTGCTATTCTGCTCGCCAACCGCCATCGCCAGTTGAGGCGAAAAAGGATGGGCATTGAGGGCCCAGATCTCGTTGTTGGGATCCAGGCTTGGTAGGGGTTGGACAGCCAGATGCATGATGTTGGGAATCTCAACCGAGCGGCGTTTGCCAGCTATGGTAAAGGTGATCGGAACGGCTTTCGCACCTAGCACGGTGGAGATGAGAGGTGCAAGGGCAGCTAATGGGCCGCCAGCAGCGCCAGTGAAGATCGCCTGAAGAGCCTGGCGTTGCTGCTCACTGGCTCGCTCATCCAGGTATAGCGCGACGGACCAGTTTCCCTCGGCCATGGGTCCTGGTGTACGTGCAATCATCGCCACATTCAAGCCATCGAGCGTGACGCTGCCATAGCTGCCATTATTGATGTGGAAGGCAAAGGCGACCTCACATGCTCCTTCTGTCGGCCTCGAGGTCAAGGGTGGGTTCGGCGAGAGTAGACAGGGACATACGACCTTACAGTTGCAGTTCTCGAAATAGTCTCCTGCAATTTGCCAGCGCGTCTGAGTTGTAGCCATGCGTCACCTCCATGGGCGCTTTCCTGACGATCCGCAATGAGGGGATTTTGGTGAATATGAAATATGCAGTTCTTCTACCTACAAGATAGCATATCCTTCTTGCAAAAACAATCCTTGAGGACCGACATCAGAGGGGCAAGCAATCACGAAATTATCGAGGGCAATGTGATTATTTTGCCGTATACAATGAGATACTAAACAAAATATATCTCGTTCCAGTGGATCAGGTGGGCACTGCAAGCGGCGCACTGAGATTGAAGGCATCGAAGAACAACCAAAAAAAAACATATTGTGGGCAAAAGACTACGAAGTATAAATGGGCCCAGCTGGGATCGAACCAGCGACCTACCAGTTATGAGCCGGCAGCTCTAACCACTGAGCTATGGGCCCTCGCGAAACGCATTCTACCATACCTCTGGCTACTTGGGAAGAGGGAATTTATACCATTTTCCCAATAATCCCCTCTTCCCAAGCAGATCACTTCGGCTGCTCCACCAGCAACAGCCCATTGTCATCCTGGTCGAGAATCATCATATACGTGCCCCAGGGTTGCGAGTCTGGTTCCTGGGTGATGCGGACGCCTTTTGCCTTGAGATCGGCTGCCAAAGACGTGATATTATTGACCCGGAAAGTAATCGCCTGAGACTTGCCCATCACGCTCTGATAGTGCTGCCAGTTCTCATCCATCTTATAGAGAATGACTTTGGTTTGCGCGCCTGTGGGAGCAACGGCAATCCAGCGGGAAGGCCCCATTGGCGCATCAGTGCGCAGCTCAAAGCCTAGCTTCTCCGTGTAAAATGCTAAGGCTCGATCCTGGTCGCTTACAAAGATACAAATGGTATCAACACGTTCAATCACAGTTCGCCTCCTGAAATACATTACTGGCGCTTCCAGGTTTCACATAAGACCTCGAAGTGAGTATCACCCCATTTGAAACGCAACAAATTACTTATGCCAGTATAACAAAACGCTTCTCAAAATACTTCTCGAATCTTGCTTAGAGGGTTTTTTGCAGGTTTTTGCAACCCGCTTAGAGAAACGTAAGGCAGCTTCTCCTCTGAATTCCGACCTCTACACAAGGAATTTTTGAAAAATCGGGGGAAATTCGGAAGAATTGATGCGTTCTTCTGTAGAAACTGTGATATAATAAGTGGTGTTGACGCGACATCTCGATTTTCTTTGGGGATGATTCGTGTGATAGAGGTAGCTCAGGAGCAGAGATACAACGATAGGTCTCATGAATGGTTTACCCGGTGGGTGGGTAGTGAGAGACTCGCCCAGTCCGGTTTCACTGCTAACTGGCATAGGTAGAAGAGCGACGACTCCCAACAGGGCTTTCCCGGATGTGCCGGGCAGAGTGCTACAGGTGTTTCACAGACAACAAACATCTGCATTTATAGGGCCGCGCCATTTTTGTGTATCTGGCGCGGTCATACATTTTTCCCAGGGGGCATTCAATGGAGAATGAAGTAACAATTCGTATAGGCGGCGAATCAGGCGAGGGCACCATCTCAGGTGGCGACATCCTGGCCCTGGCAGCCGCGCGGTGGGGCTATTCGGTCTACACCTTCCGCACCTTCCCCGCCGAAATTCTCGGCGGCCCATGTATGTTTCAGGTACGTATTAGCGATAAGCCTGTGAAATCAATGGGCGATTATGCCGATGTACTGGTTTGTCTCAACAAAGAGGCATATGATCGGAATATAAGTGATTTGCGACATGGTGGCGTGCTGGTCTATGATCCCTCGGATTTCACGCCCGAAACAGATGACTATATCACCTATCCTATTCCTTTCAATGATCTCGCCCGCAAAGAAGTCCAGATGTTCCAGACGAAGAATATGGTCATGCTGGGCGCAATTTCCGGCTTATTCGGCCCGCCATTGGAAGCCATCACGCAGGTGGTGGAATCCCGTCTTTCGAAGTCGCGTAAATCCAACCCCATCCTGATGGAAAAGAACATGCTGGCGCTCAACGTTGCGAAACAGTACGTGACTGAGAAGCTGAGCAAGCATGATCCCTACAAACTCGGCCCCGTCGAAAAAGTTGACCGCGTTGTCCTGAACGGCAATCAGGCGGTTGTCGCGGGTGCGCTGGCAGCCCGTTGTGGGTACTTCGCGGGCTATCCCATCACACCAGCCAGTGATATCATGGAAGGGCTGGCAAAGGAGCTTCCGGCGATTGGCGGCACGTTTATGCAGGCAGAAGACGAGATTGCGGCCATCACCTCGGTTATAGGGGCCTCATTCGGTGGTGTGCGCGCTATGACCGCAACCTCTGGCCCTGGCCTCTCGTTGATGGCCGAGGCTATCGGATATGCCTCGATGGCGGAGATTCCGGTGGTTATCGTTGACGCGCAGCGCGCAGGCCCCAGCACTGGCATGCCGACCAAAATGGAGCAATCCGACCTCAGCTTCGCGCTCAACGCCAGTCATGGTGATTCGCCCCGCATGGTCGTGGCCCCAGCCGATGTCGCGGACTGCTATCATCTGATGATCCTGGCCTTCAACATGGCCGAGCGCTACCAGATGCCCGTTCTCTTCCTCACCGACCAATCGCTTACGGCGCGTGTAGAAAGTGTAGATCGCAGCGTCTTCAAACCGCTGGAGTTACAGACGCGGCTTGAGCCAGGCGCAAACGGAGCCAGCAGCAACGGCTATGCAGAACCCGTTGGTGCGAGTGCAGGCCCGCATGGCTTCGCTCGCTACACCTATACGGCAAGTGGCATCTCCCCCATCACCGCTCCTGGCCCTGGCGCGGCAACCTACGTAGCGACCGGCCTCGAACACGACATCCACGGTCATCCAAACTACGAGCCGGAAGATCATACCGCGATGATGGAGAAACGTTATCGCAAGCTCATGACGGCGGCTGAAGAGCTGCCGCCGCCGCAGCGCTATGGCGACGAGGATGCCACGGTTGGCATTATCGGCTGGGGTTCAACCGAGGGAACCATCCAGGAGGCAGTTGATCGCGCCCGCGCGAAGGGCTACAAGGTCGCCTCACTGCATCCAAAAATCCTATCACCACTGCCTGATCGAGCGATCCGTGATTTTATTCACTCGGTCAAGACGGTTATTGTGCCAGAGTGCAACTATTCGGGGCAACTGGCAAATCTGCTAGGCGCAAAATATGGCTTGCAGGCCATTCGTGTGAACAAATTCGGCGGCATTCCTTTCACCGCTGGCGAAATCCTGCGAGCAATCGAGGAGGTTAGCTAAAGGTGTCTCAAACAACTATCACGCTCACGCCAAAGGACTATAAAAGCGAAGTCAAACCCACCTGGTGTCCCGGGTGTGGCGACTTCGGCGTCCTGAATGCGATTTATAACACGATGGCAGCAATGAAGCTGCCGCCCGATCAGACCGTTGTTGTCTCCGGCATTGGCTGTTCAAGCCGTCTGCCGCACTTTGTGCAAACCTTTGGCATGCACACCTTACACGGTCGAGCGCTGCCAATGGCCCAGGGCCTGAAGATGGCGCGCCCAGATCTGACGGTGGTGGCCGTTGGCGGTGATGGCGACCTGTTCAGTATTGGCGCGGGACACCTCATTCATGCGGCCCTGCGCAATATCGACATCACGGTAGTGGTCATGGACAACGAGATCTACGGCCTGACAAAAGGCCAGACCTCGCCAACCTCGCCCTTCGGTCATAAAACGAAATCGACGCCCTATGGCCTGCTGGCCTCCCAGTTCAACCCGATTGCCACTGCGCTTTCGTTGAATGTGAGCTTTGTGGCGCGTGGTTTCTCCTCGAAGCCGAAGGAACTTGCTGCGCTTATCGAGCAGGGCATCCAGCACAAGGGCTTCTCCTTCATTCACGTCCTCAGTCCATGCCCAACCTTCCATAACACCATGGACGTATGGAAATCTACCGTTACCCCGATGCCCGCTGACCATGATGTGCATAACCGCTTCAAAGCAATGGAACTGTCGCTGGAGACGGAAAAACCCTACGTCGGTCTCTTCTTTAAAGAGGAGCGCCCGACGATGGATGAGGCTGCTCACCACCTGGTTCAGCAAGCCAAAACGTTTGACATCGAACAGTACATGCAGCGCTACACATAAAATAAGGAAACCGGGCGGTTTGATGCCGCCCGGCTTTTTTTCATTTTTCATGAGAGCATACCTGCTCTCTTTTTTATAATCTGTTAGATCTGCACGCCCTGGTTAGTACTCGTGCCAAGCGTAGCGGACTGGGCAACGGCACGCCGAAAATCCTCGCCACAAGGGCGACAGAACACACCGCTATCATTATGGGCATTGCCACCAATAGCAGTTAATTGCACTTCAGCAGGCTTGCCACACCACTCACAACGGCTGCCTCGCGGAGCAGTATCTACAGCAACGGGTTGACGAAATTCATTCCAAGACATCTGGTAACCTCCCAGTTCGCGTTCATTACGGACCATCAGGGTACAAACAAAAGAGTAGGGGAAACTCGTATCTGGGTGGTCAACAACCCTGGCGAATCCACGCGATACGGCATCTACAAGAACGCGCAACCTTGCCCAGGAGCGTCTCTGCTCCCCATCGACGCTGATTGTGGAAAACCCTCGCACCATCACCCGCCACCAAACCATACAGTCGATGCATACACACTATAGCATATTTTTACATAAAATGCCAGATAATAAAGCGGCAAACTTGCTTTCTGGCTGAAAAAAGCCTTCACGAGTCGGCATGCTGCTCCTGGCCCACCACATTCGACTCATCAACTGGAGCAAAACGAGAAGACAAACGATCTCCCACAATCCAACCCACTGCGGCTAAACCAAGCGTAAAGCCAAGCCAGACTAGCGCATCAGTACTCATAGGCACATTCTGAACAGCCAGAATACCGGCGATAACAATACCGATTGACATTCCTAGCGTTATTCCAATCAGGCACCCTGGATGAGCCAGGTTGCGCCCGCGCAATTTCTTCATCATTGTGAAACGATACCCTTACCTGGAACTTGTTACAGTATATTCCGATATACATGCATCATAGCGTGACAGCAAATATCCGTCAAGGCAGATTATAAGCACTACGAAAGTGCCATATTCTGGACATCCAAGATGAAAGCTACTATACTGTTCATACAATTTCTGGATTTATTACTAGTTTGGAAGAGAGACCGAAGCAGTGCATAGCGGTAGAACGCTTCTCGTCATGCGTGGATATCCGGGTACGGGTAAAAGTACCATTGCGCGATTACTCGCAGCATCACTACATGCGCCGCTCATTGATCGCGATGTTATTCGCCAGATGGCAGTCGATATTTTCGGGAACGTTCCCCAGGTTGGATATTTTGCCTATGAACTGATGTTTGAAATGGCGCGGGAACAATTGCGCCTCGGCCTGAGCGTGGTTCTGGATTCTCCTCTCACCTATCGCAAAACCTACGAGGCCTGCAAAGAAATCGCCAGAACCTTTGATACTCCCATGCTGGTCGTACACTGCCAATGCCCGCCAGAGGTGCAACGACGACGGCTTGAGGGCCGTAAAGGACAGGTCTCCCAATTTCAAATCACCTCCTGGGAGGAATGGGAGCAATGGAAACCACGCTTTGAGGAGTTCGAGGATAATGGCTGTATCATCGATACCTCCCACCCGATGGACGAGTCGCTTGCGAAGGTGATGCATCGCATTTATGAAATACACCATCCCCCTGTTCCTCAGACTACACAGGAAATTTCTGAGTAAGTCGGCTTCTTTCCTGCCGCCATATCCCCCAAAAGTACATTTCGATGCATCTTTTTAGCCACTCATCTATAATAATGATGTTGCTACCACAACTGCTCAATTCAGTCCGGTAGCGACGCTATTACACAATATGCATTACTCAACACATGTGGAAAGGATGTATGTAAACATGGCAACAACTCTGGCAGAAAAGAAAGTCGAAATCGTGAATGACGTCGAGGAGGCCACCAAAGGCAGCCGCAAGTGGTGGCTCATCGTCCCGGTCGCGGTGCTGGCCGTTGCCGGTGGCGCTTTCCTGGTGGTTCGCCGCTTCATCAGCTCTAACTAGCACTTTCTCTTATTTCGGGAGCGATATCCTGCCCATATTTTGAATACGGGCAGGATATCTTTCTTTATTCCTCGACCTCATATCGCAGCACTTGATCGCCATTGTATGCAAGATAATTAGTATGAGCAGGATCGGTGACGGTTCTATATATGCGCTCCTCGCCTTCTTCTGCGTCCATAAGCAAGGCAATTAGCGCTTCAGTTTCACTAGAGGTGGCAGTATGTAATTGTACAGGCATACATATGCTCCCATTATTCAGCCACGATTCAGGCTGGCACCCTATCATAAACAGATGTAAAAAGCTGCACGCTATATGATATCATGAGCAGAGAGAGGCGCAGCATGAGTACGCATATTTTGATCGTCGATGATGATACCCGGCTGACCAGTGCATTAAGGCGCACGCTCTACTACGAGGGATACGAGGTTTCTATCGCGGAAAACGGGGAGCGTGCCCTTGCTTTGATACGCATCAGAATCCCAGACCTCGTCATTCTCGACGTGATGCTGCCGGGCATCGATGGATTGGAAGTGTGCCGCCGCATCCGCGCTGCTGATGACGGCATCGCCATCTTGATGCTCACAGCGCGTGATGCGGTGGCAGACCGCGTAATTGGCCTGGAAATCGGTGCGGATGACTACCTGGTTAAGCCTTTTGCACTTGAAGAATTACTGGCCCGCATCAAGGCTCTGCTGCGGCGACGTACAACGCCCGATATTCCGCGAGAAATCCTGAGCTTCGAGGATTTAGAACTGGATACCGCCACCCGCCAGGCCCGGCGCGGCCAACGCATCATCGAATTGAGTACTACTGAATACGAACTACTCGCGCTCTTCCTGCGCAACCCTCGCATCGTACTGACCCGCTCGCTCTTGATGGAGCGCATCTGGGGCAATGATTTCGAGGGCGGAGAAAACGTCCTCGAAGTCTATATCGGACACCTGCGGAACAAGCTTGAGCAAGGCGGGGAAAAGCGGCTCATTCAAACCATTCGCGGGACCGGTTATGTCCTTCGTACCGCCAGTTAGCCGGGAGCAGACCATATGTATTTTCCGTTACAACTTCGCCTTACGCTTTTTTACGCGCTCCTACTCGGCATCGCGCTCCTGATTTTCGGCGGTATCGTCTTTACGCAGGCAGAGCAGCGCGCTTACAGTGACCTGGATAACACGCTGCGCAGCAGAGCAGCCAGTGTAGAACTGGGAAAAGATATGCTCGCGATGCAGCATCAGCCTCCCATTATTCTCCCCAGCATCAGCGGCTCAGGCACCGGGGGAGTCGCCATCGAGGTGCTGGATAACCAGTTACATTTGCTCGCGACCTCCACAAGTCCCGGCATATCCCAACTTGGAACGGGTGTAGCCGATCTTGGAAACAGCCCCGTACCCTGGGATAGGCAGGCTGCACAGTGGGTTTTAGCTCATCCGACTAGCGATAGCGGCGAACCGGGCGACATGTTCAGTACTGTTTTTTATGAGGGCCAGCACATTCGTGTTTACACAGTAGTTAATAACCAGTATGGCCTCAATCACATTATCCAGACTGCGCGCTCCGAGCAAGATATTGAACAATCGCTTGCTAACCTGCGCACACTTCTATGGAGCGGTGGGGGACTGGTAATGGTGTTTGCCCTGCTTGGTGGCTGGTTCCTGACGCGAAGCCTGCTCATCTCCGTCCGGCGAATCACGACAACGGCTCAGCGCATCAGCGATTCTCACGATTTCAGTCAACGTGTTCCCGAACAAGCATCCGGTGGACGGGACGAACTGACTCGCCTTGCCGCTACTTTTAATCTCATGCTGGCAAACCTCGAAGAAGCCTACCAACGCCAGCAGCGCTTCGTGGCCGATGCTTCTCATGAACTGCGCGCCCCTATCAGCTCCATTCGCTGCAATCTCGATCTGCTCGCCAAAACACCCGGCATCGCACCTGAAGACGCGGAAGCCGCCTTGAACGATGCGCGAGCAGAAGCAGAGCGAATGGGCAGAATGGTCAATGATCTGCTCACCCTGGCACATTCAGATAATCAGCAGCTTGAATCAAGAGCTTATGGCTATAGGAAGTCCATTTATACAAAGAAAGTAGACCTGGACAGTCTCTTGCTTGAGGTCTACCGGCAATATCGACCATCAGACAACCAGGATACGACCAGAGGACCACGTATTATTCTCCAGGATATTGCGCCCGCTCAGGTATATGGGGATGCCGACCGGCTCAAGCAAATACTGGTAGCGTTGTTGGACAATGCAGTCAAATACACGCCATATGAGGGTACCGTCTCACTTTCCCTACAGACTGAGCCAGAAAGTGCGCTGCTGCAAGTCAGTGATACAGGAATCGGCATTGTCCCGGAAGACCAGCCGCATATCTTTGAACGCTTCTATCGCGCCGATCGTGCCCGTTCAAGGGATCGCGGCGGAAGCGGCCTGGGATTGGCAATCGTCAAGAGCATCGTAGAGGAGCATGGAGGAACCATTTCGTTGGAGAGCGTGCCAGGAAAAGGGAGTACGTTTATCGTTCGACTCCCTCTTCCTGAGCAAACCCGGTAGACAAGCATATCAGGCTTGCGAGCTACAAGGGAAGAGAGAAGGAGATCAGGAGTGGATTAATGTTCCTCTCCTTCAAAGGGCGAGAGATACTCTCGCTCCGCCTCCCACATTTCATCGAAAAGGGCGCTGATTTCAGCAGGTGAGCAGATAGCCGCGCTTAATGGATCGAGCAGCAAAGCATAGCGAGCGGCTTCCTTATTGCGAGTGAGGAGGGCCTGGCACATGAGCGTGTGAATGGCCATGTGGCTGCGATTCAGGGCGGCAAGTTGTTCTGGCAGTGGGCCAAAGTGACAGGGCTGCACACCGTTCTTGTCAACAAGGCACGCAACTTCTACACAGCCATCAGGCAGGTTATCGATCAGACCAATGTTGCGTACATTGCCGTAGATTACCGTGGGGCGGCGCATAGCTATGGCTTCGATGATGAAAGAGCCGTACTCGTAGCTGCGCGCAAAGGACAGTTGGCGGGTGCCGTCGAGCATCTCGCGGATAGAGCGATCGTTCTGCTCGCGCCAGGTTGGCCAGTTATTGGCGTAGAAGCCGGTCTCGCCCAGGTAGCCTGCCCGGCAGTAGCGCTCGATCAGTTCGGGCCGTTTGCGGAAGTAGGGAACATATTCAGAGAAGTGGCCGCTGCTCTCAGTGACAAAAGCGCCGAAGTAGCGCATGATCTCGAAGCGGACGGGGTCGCGTTCATAGACCTCTGGCAGCAGGCTCCGTTCGCGCAGGCGGGGATACATATCCTGCCCCTGGTAGCGCAATTCAGTAAACCAGGCGTTGTGGTTGATGCCCGCACAACGCCATTGCAAGTCTTCGTAAGGAACATCGAGATAGTGGGCCAACTGTCTTGAGGTTCCCTGCACGCTGTGGCACAGGCCAACGGTGCGCATGGTTGTGCCAGTCAGCGCGGCCAGAGTGAGGATCGACATCGGATTGGTGTAGTTCAATACCCAGGCTTGCGGGCAAAGTTCCTCAGCGTCGTGCAGGATATCAAGCCAGATAGGACCGGTACGCAGGGCTTTGAAAATGCCGCCGGGACCAATCGTATCGCCGATACATTGATTAATGCCGTACTTCATCGGGATATCGAAGTCGTTGCGCACGTTGGCAAGCCCGGCGACCTCGATGGTGTTGATGATGAAATCGCTGCCTGCCAGCAGATCGCGCCGCCTGGTGGAAGCGCGCACGCTCCAGCGCTTCCCACTATGCGCAACGAGTCGTTCGGCGAGTTGATGCGCCAATTCTAAACGGCTCTCATCGATATCCACCAGCGCGAAGCAGCCTTCGTCCAGCCCCTCAATCTGCAAAATGTCCGTCATCAGTTGACGGGCGAACATGGCGCTTCCGGCCCCTAAAATGGTAATGTATGGCATAGTCAATTTACGTCCCTGGGAACAGGCCCCGTCGATTTGCGAACAATAAGCTGAGTTGGCAGAATGAGGGGAGAGGTTTCCCCTGTCCCTTCAATCATAGTAACGAGGTGCTGCAAGGCTCCACGTCCCATGGCAACGCGGTCCTGACGCACAGTCGTAAGTGGTGGAATGGTGTACTGGCTGAATTCGTGATCGTCAAAGCCGATCAGGGAGACATCGTCTGGAACACGGAGGCCTTGCTCGGTGAGCGCGCGCAGAATGCCGATTGCCATGAAATCGCTGCCAGCAACAATGGCAGTAAAATCGGTGCGTTCAGCTAATAGTGCTTTGGCAGCTTCATAAGCCTCATTAATATTCCAGCCTGATTGCCTCACCAGTCCAGCATCTGGCGCGATCCCCGCCTGTCCGAGCGCCTGTTGATATCCCATCAGGCGCTCCAGACCAGCGAGAGCGGTCGTGAATCCTGTCAACAAGGCAATGCGCCTATGGCCCAGAGCGAGCAAGTGTTCTGCTGCCTGGCGAGCGCCATCCACGTTATCCGATTTGACATAGGTAGCATGATCCCCCTGACCCAATCTATCGACGAACACGGTGGGAATAGAAGAATGAATCAGAGCCTGAACCTGCGCTTCTGTTGCATGGAATATGATGCACCCGGCGACCCGTCGTGTCTGTAGACTGCGCACGAAGCTCTCTGGAGATTTGCCATGTGGGTGAGAGGGTAAAAGCAAATCATACCCCGATGCAATAGCCTCGTACTCAATGTTTTCTACGACACTCAAGTAAAAATATTGCCCCGTTCGCCCGAGGTGCGCAAGGGGCGGTTCGTGGTCTTCAGGAAAGAGGCTCACGGCAATTGTTCGAGATCGCTGCCGCACCAGGCTCTGGGCAACCACGTCCGGTTCATACCCCAGCGCGGCAATAGCGGCATGAACACGAGCTTTCGCTTCATCGCTTACTCGTGCTGAACCATTGAGGGCGCGTGAAACCGTTGCGCGGGAGACACCAGCTAAACGGGCAACTTCTTCACTGGTGGCCATGCAAAACCTCTCTCTACATATATGCAAACGTGTTCATAATTCTGCCTCTAGTATGGCACTATAAAAAGTATTTTGTCAAGTGTATAACTCAATAGTTATTGTTGCGGAACGGCCTTCCTACTCCTTTTCAGATGAATGTTCGCGTGTTCACCTCCACCCTTGACAATGAGCAGAGGATATGGTACTATTCCTCTCATTAATGTACACGTGTTCATGATAGATTTGACTCGGATGGTGCCAGTACGAAAAAAGTCTTGAACAGAGGCACAGGTCAAATCTTCCCCTCAGTTCTATTTGAAAGGGGTGGTACTGGCTAGAAATAGCTCTTGATGGTCGACAATTGGTGAAAATGCGTCTCTTGTCCATCGTGGGACATGTCTCCGAAGGAGTTTAGACACCATGCAGTATTTTTCTCGACCCGGTACCCTTCTTGCAAGGGTGATGAGTGTGTGTTTTGCCCTGATGATGGTGGGCGTCATGGCCGCCTGTGGGGGTTCTAATTCAACTGGCTCACCCTCCAGCTCGAGCGGCCCTGTGAACCTGACCTTCTGGTCCTGGGTGCCTAACATTCAAACGTCCATTGACCTTTTCAATTCGACCCACCCCGGTATTCACGTTACATTGAACTCGGTGACGGCAGGTAATAACGGCACCTACGCCAAGATGTTCACCGCCATCAAGGCCAACAACGCTCCTGACCTGGGGCAGATCGAATATCAATTCTTGCCCACCTTTGAGGCCACTGGCGGCCTGCTCGACATGTCGCCGTACCTGGATAGCTCGGTAAAGAGTAAGTTCGTAGGCTGGACCTGGAACCAGTCGACGCTGGGAAACTCGGTTTACGCTATCCCCCAGGATACCGGCCCCATGGCCATGTTCTATCGCGCTGACATCTTCAAGAAGTATAACATCTCCCCACCCACTACCTGGGCTGAGTACGCTGATGATGCCGCCAAATTGCACGCGGCGAATCCGAATTACTACATCACCGACTTTCCGCCCAAAGATGCTGGCTGGTTTATTGGCTTGATCTGGCAGGCCGGTGGCCGCTGGTTCCGTATCAACGGCAATTCCTGGAAGGTTGCCATCAACGACACAAATTCGAAGATGGTCACCAATTTCTGGCAGGGCCTGCTCGACAAAAAACTGGTGAAGACCGATCCCGACTTTTCAGCCGCCTGGAATAATGATCTCGCCAATGGCGGTGCGCTGACCTGGATCACGGCTGTCTGGGGCGCGAACACTATCAAGTCGGGTGCGCCCAGCACGTCTGGTGACTGGCGGGTAGCTCCTATGCCGCAGTGGTCGGCGGGTCAGAACGTAGCCGGAAACTGGGGCGGTTCCACCACAGTCGTCTTCAAGGATACTAAACATCCAAAAGAGGCAACAGAGTTCGCTGAGTGGTTGAACACCAATTCGGACAGCGTGAATAAGATGGTGACTGGCGCAAGCCTATATCCTGCGCTGACCTCGGCTTTAAGTTCTCCAGCGGTGAATAGCCCGCAGCCGTACTATGGCAATCAGGTTGTCAACCAGGTGTTCCAGCAAGCTTCCAGCCAGGTGGATATCAACTTCCAGTGGGGGCCAACGATGGATCAGGTCTTCACCGACATTGGTGACGATTTCACCAACGTTGTGAATGGTCAGGGAACATTGAGCAGTGCGCTCGACATGCTACAGAGCAGCACTGTGGCGAATATGCAGAAGCAGGGATTCTCTGTTTCACCTTAGCACGCGGCTCTGATGCAGGGGCAACAGGTTGGCTTCTTCTCTCGTTGGTACAGAGAGATGCTGATCTTGTTGCCTCATGCCAGACGGTGTTTCACAGCGATGTGAAGAAAGGAATGTTCTCATGGATATCCAGGCACCTTCGCAACTTGAATCGACGCCGCTGTCAACCACGACTCAGCGGAAACGGCGCGTGCGTGATGTCCGTTCGGGTGGAAGCACACCTTACCTCTTCATCCTGCCCTTTGGCCTGCTGTTCGTGCTATTTTTTCTCGTTCCCATCTGCTACGCTTTTTACCAGAGTCTTTTCAGCCTGCAGCGTAGCGGGCTGGGGTTGGGTGCAGCACAGTCCGTATTCAGCGGCCTGAGTAACTATGCCGATGTCTTAAGGGATAAAAAATTCCTTGATAGTGTTGTGCGCATGTTGCTCTTCGGAGTAGTTCAGATCCCTATCATGCTTGGGCTGGCTCTGGTTCTGGCGCTACTGCTGGATTCGGGCGCGGCACGTCTGAGAGCTTTCTTCCGCCTGGCGTACTTTGTGCCGTATGCAATACCCGGCATCGTGGGCGCGTTGCTCTGGAGTTTCCTGTACGTTCCCCAGTTCAGTCCGATTGTCAAAGGCCTGGCTGCGCTTAACCTGGGTACGCCTGATTTTCTGGGGCCAAATACCATCCTGTGGTCGATCGTCAACATCGTCACCTGGGAGTTTGTCGGCTACAATATGCTCATTATCTTCGCCGCGCTTCAGGCTATCCCCTCGGATATCTATGAAGCGGCGCGCATCGATGGCTGCACAGGTTGGAAGGTAGCCCGCTATATCAAAATTCCGCTGGTGGCTCCAACCCTGGTTCTGACGGGGGTTCTCTCCATTATTGGTACGCTGCAGCTTTTTAACGAACCGGCAGTGTTACAATCCATTTCCAATAATATCACCAGTTCTTACACCCCGAACCTGTATGCGTACTATATTGCGTTCAGTGAGAACAACTTTAACTACACGGCGGCGCTGGCAGTTGTACTGGCTCTGGTTACGTTCGTCTTTTCGTTCGGTTTCTTACGTCTCACTCGCCGCTATTCAGGAGTGTAAGCGAAATGGCTACAGTGCAAATTCCGACAGCGCTTGATACAGCGCAGGCGCAAGTAAAAACAAGGCCCAGAAAACCCTTTAGCTGGGGCAGCCTCTCGGTGATGACGGTTCTGTTCATCGCCTCGATCTACTTCTTGCTGCCCTTTTACTGGCTGGTCGTCTCAGCAACGAAGGACACGACCGATCTGTTTAACACCTTCGGCTTCTGGTTTTCCGCCCACTTCAATCTCTTCTCCAATATCCAGTTGCTTTTCACGTATAACGGTTCCATCTATGTGCGCTGGCTGCTGAATTCCTTGATCTATTCAGGAGTGGGCGCGGCGGTTGGCACGTTTCTTTCCGCTATGGCGGGTTACGCGCTTGCCAAATATGTGTTTCGCGGGCGTGACCTCATCTTCTCGGTTATCCTGGGCGCTATTCTTGTCCCGGCAACCGTACTTGTCCTTCCCCTGTACCTGATGATGAGCGCGGTCAACCTGACGAATACCTACTGGGCGGTGCTGTTGCCGACAATCGTCAATCCTTTCGGTGTCTACCTGTCGCGTCTCTATGCAACCGCCTCGGTGCCCGACGATTTGCTCGATGCTGCGCGGGTGGATGGGGCAGGTGAGTTCCGTATCTTTCTGACCATCTCCAGTCGCATCATGGTGCCTGCGCTGATAACGGTGTTCCTCTTCCAGTTTGTGGCGATCTGGAACAACTATTTCCTGCCCCTTGTGATGCTCAGTGATAACAATCTCTATCCCATCCCAGTTGGCTTACAGACCTGGAATTCTACGACCTACGGCGGAACGCAGCAGTTTCTGTATTCTCTGATTACCACCGGGTCGTTGCTCTCAGTTATCCCTCTCATTATTGGATGCCTCCTCCTGCAACGCTTCTGGCGTGGAGGACTCAACGCGGGCAGCGTGAAAGGGTAAATTATTCCCGTCTATTGCTCCTGGCAGGACTATTACAACCCACCGCCATCTTGTCCGTATATAGTACAGAAACATGTTTGAGGTGCATGTTGAAAGACGGTAACACGAGAAGGCATCACCTTACAGATACACAGGAGCATCTAAAAAATGTGGAATAGATATCAACGACCATATCGCAGAGGAATTCGGTTCTTTCCTCACGTTTTTCCGATCATGTTCCCATTGATTTTCCCATTTGGAATCGGGCTGATCTTCTTCCTGGCACGCATCGCATTCGCGGTGTTAAGCGTCCTGGTGGTGATTGCGCTGGTCTACTTCATCATTCAGACGATCCGGCTTGGCAGCCCTCAGGCCGCACTGGATTCGATGTTGGGCATGGGCAATTCATGGCGCTTCAAATCGCAGTACCAGCAGCCCTATTACCAGCCGCAGCAGCGCTACGACCAGCCCTATTACCAGCCGCAACAGCCACAGCAGCCTCCTTATCAGTCGCAACAAGAGCAGCCGTATGGCTATTATCAGCCCCAAAGCCGCCCTCAACAGGAAATGCCGCCAATGGAGCAATAAGAGCGAAACGCACGCCGGGCAACCAGAAGTTGCCCGGTTTTTTGTTGTTGCTTGTTATTCTAATTGGTTTCTTTAGCACGCGCTCTTTCAAATCAGGTTCATAAAAGCGCTACTGGGCCGTCATTCCACCATCAACCGGAATTACCTGCCCGGTAATGTAGCTCGCGCCCTCAGAAGCCAGAAACAGGACGGTAGGGGCCAGCTCTCCTGGCCTGCCGATACGGCCCATTGGAGTGCGCTCGGCAACCTCCGATTCAGCCCGGTCAAGGATAGCTTCAGTCATGCGCGTTCTAAACATAGCGGGAGCCACAGCATTCACTCGTATGCCCCTACGCGCCCACTCTATAGCAAGCGCCCGCGTCAGGTTGATGACCGCCGCCTTGCTGGCATTGTAGCCGACAGTATTCAGTTGCCCGCCGCCGAATCCCGCAACTGAGGCTACATTGATAATATTACCGCTGCCCCTTTCGAGCATATGGCGTCCTACATAACGAGACATGAGGTAGGTGCCGGTAATATTGGCCTCGATGACCTGGTGCCAGCGTTCAAGAGGCATATCTTCGGCAGGCGCGCCCCATGTCTGGCCTGCATTATTCACCAGCACATCGATCTTCCCACATTTATCAAGCGCCTGTTGCACCGTCGCCTCTACCGATTCGGCATTGGCAACATCGCAGGTCACGGCATAAACAGAAATAGCCCGATCCTTCAAAAAAGCCTCAGCCTCGCGTAACCATTGTTCGCGTCTCGCCGTTATAATGACCTGCGCACCCGCGTAACCAAAGGCATGCGCAATCTCCAATCCCAGTCCGCGAGAACCGCCTGTCACCAGCACAACTTCTCCCTTGAAATCAAAACTGACTGTTCCCATGAAAGCCTCCTGAACGTCTTTGTAGTAGAGTTAGCACAATATGTTATCCTGAGATAAACAAAAGCATGCTAAATATCTAGCACTATATAATACAACTAGAGGCTATGCAAAACACCAGAACACAAAACGCACCACAATTTCATATGCAGGCGGAAGATCAGCGCCGCCTACAACATCTTCCCTGGCATGTTCCACTGACCGAATGGCCAGAACATGGGGTCGTACCCCTGGTCATCCGGCGCGGTGAGTCACGCCATCCCGTCATCTTCGTGGAAAGCCAGGGAGCAAGCTATGCGATCAAAGAAACCACGCCCCATATGGCGGAGCGTGAAATTCATAACTTGCAAGAAATCGAATTTCGCGGCCTTCCCGCGCTCAGTCCGGTTGGAACTGTCACCGTACACGCTCCCCCTATCCGGGTGGAGGAAACAGGAATTGGCGGCATCCCACACTACATCAGTGGTGATCGTGGCTATACGGTGACAAAGCTGGCCCGGCGCGTGATTCCACACGCCCTGCTCTTCCGCCTGCCTTTGACGAGGAGTACAAAGCGCCGTCTCCTGGGTGCCGTCGCGGTATTGATGGTCGAACTGCACGAACATGGCGTTTATTGGGGCGACCCATCGCTAGCAAACGTGCTGATCCGCATCGATGGGAAGCGTATACTGGCAATTATGGCCGACGCAGAAACGGCGGAACTATTCCCCAGGCCAGTAGAAGAGGGGTTGCGCGAACAAGACCTGGAGCTATTTCACGAATCGCTCATCTGGCAGGCAGAAGATTTACGGCAGGCGCGAGGACTGGAAGAAACAGAGGAGATTCTCAGTGATAAAGATTATCGCTATTTTCTACGTCGCTATCGCCTGCTCTCGCGAGAACATGAGCGTTTGAACAACCCAACATACACTCCAACGCTCATCCAATTTGAAAGCTTGCTGAACACAATGAACAGGCTGGGTTTTGCCCTGGCCAGCACGAGCGGCCATAAGCTCCAAACATTTATGAGCGTCTTGCCCGGATGGTATGTGAAGCGTGTGCGTGACCTGTTAGGCATCGAAGTTCCACGCGCATATGCCCGTCGTTTCTACAATACCATTCTCGGGCATCAGGCCATTCTGAGCAGGCAACAGGGACGAGACGTTGACCTGAAGGAGGCGGCGCAACACTGGTACAAATATTACCATCTCCCGACAATCCTGCTGTTACGTCAGATTTTGACCAGCGACGAAGACCCAATCGCGGCTTACTTTGCGATTATGGATCATAAATGGAAGATGAGCAAGCAGGCTGGGTATGAAGTCCCGCTGGATGAGGCAATTCTGGATTGGGCGATGCAAAAGGCGGAAGTTGGCACGCTTGGGCCAGTTGATCCAGCCCGTATTGCAGCATGGTGGAGAGGTCTTGAACCGGTTGCTCAGGCGCTTGAACCCCCGCTTATTGAACAGGAGAAGCTTACTCCCTTGCTTTCTAAGGAAGAACAGCCGCTTGTCCAGTTGCCACCTTCACCAGTGGTAGATTCACTTCATCTACCACTTGAACATACGGATGAAGAAACCGAATAAGCAAGAGTGGAAGGCCATCGTTCTTGATAGCCTTCCACTCTTGCTTCGTTCTTACAGTTCGTCGGGAACCTCCTCGTCCCCTTCCTCGTCTTCGCCCTCAATTTCGGCTATCTTGAAGGCTGCCATATTGCCGCGAATCTGCTCCTCAAGCGCTGCCGCAACATCGCTGTTCTGGCGCAGGAACTCTTTGGCGTTCTCACGTCCCTGACCGAGGCGAATGTCTCCGACGTTGAACCAGGCACCGCTCTTTTTGACCAGACCCATTTCAAGGCCAAGATCAATCAGGCCGCCCTCGCGAGAGATGCCCTCGCTGTACATAATATCGAATTCGGCAACCCGGAAAGGAGGCGCAACTTTATTCTTGACTACGCGCACGCGGGTGCGGTTGCCCATGACATCCTGGCCCTGCTTGATGGTATCAGTGCGACGAATATCCAGGCGAACCGAAGCGTAGAACTTGAGCGCCTTACCGCCGGAAGTTGTCTCAGGATTACCAAACATCACACCGACTTTCTCACGGAGCTGGTTGGTAAAGATAACGGCGGTATTTGAGGCGCTAATAGCTGAAGTCAGTTTACGCATGGCCTGGCTCATCAGGCGAGCTTGCAAGCCGACATGGGAATCACCCATCTCGCCCTCGATTTCGGCTCGCGGCGTCAGGGCGGCAACGGAGTCAATCACTACCACATCAATAGCGTTACTGCGAATAAGAGCATCGACGATTTCAAGCGCCTGCTCGCCTGTATCTGGCTGCGAGATTAAGAGATTGTTGGTATCAACGCCACAGCGAGCAGCGTAGGTACGATCAAGCGCATGCTCAGCATCGATAAAAGCGGCATATCCACCCATGCGCTGTGCATTGGCGATGATATGCTGACAAAGGGTCGTTTTACCGGACGACTCCGGGCCGTAGATTTCGGTGATACGACCGCGTGGAATGCCGCCAACACCGAGGGCGAGGTCCAGGGCAATGGAACCTGTAGGAATGACTTCTACCTGAATCTTGGAGGCCTCGCCCAGTTTCATGATCGCGCCCTTGCCAAAGCGACGTTCAATCTGGTTCAGCGCCTGCTCGATTGCCTTCTCTCGCTCACTTGTGGCAGCAGACACGGCTGTACTGCTTCGATCCACCATAGATTTGTCCTTCTTACTCATTCGCTCTTCACTTACAGGGCGTAGGATTCAGGTATTCCCGCTTCACCACCCCTGCGTTCCTCCTATCAAATTACTCTTCATCCCCTCAAGGGGAGGGAATCACCCTCCGCCACAAATAGCGGACTGTGGCACCGCCACAAACGTAACATTCCCAGTTACTTATTCTTTGGCAGAGTAGCGAAAGCGGAAACAGGCCTCTCTCCATGCCTGTACCAATCAAATGTAGAACGAGTGTACCATATACCCATGCATATGTCAAGAATTTTGGCCATCCAATTACAACTCGCGGCGGCCTTCAAGCGCCCGGCTCAGCGTTCCTTCGTCGGCATATTCGAGATCTCCACCGATTGGCAGTCCGCGTGCTAAACCCGTGATACGCACGTTATACGGTTTTAATTCCCGCTGGATGTGGCTGGCAGTATATTCACCCTCGAAATTGGGATTGGTTGCCAGGATAATTTCGCGTACATGACCATTGCGCACACGTTGTAATAATTCATCGATGCGCAAATCTTTGGGGCCAATTCCCTCAATAGGTGAGAGTGCGCCATGCAGCACGTGATAGAGTCCCTTGTACGCGCCCGTTTTCTCGATGGCAAGCACATCAAGCGGTTCCTCAACCACGCAGATTACTTCCTGGTCGCGGTTGGGATTGCTACAAGTGATGCAGGGGTCGGTTTCGGTAATATTGAAGCAGCGCGAACAGTAGATAATGCTCTCTTTGACGCGCAAAATGGCTTCGGCCAGGCGTCGTGCCTGGTCGGCTGGGCTGCGCAGGAGAAAGAAGGTCAGGCGCTGCGCCGTCTTGACGCCCACGCCCGGCAGCTTTGAAAATTCCTCGATCAGCGCCGCCACCGGTGGTGCAATATCGCTCATGGTAATTAGAACATTCCTGGGATTCTCATGCCTCCCGTGAGGCTGGCGGTCATCTTCTGCTGCGCGTCGCTTACCTTAGTGTGGGCATCCTTGACTGCTGCCAGCACCATCACCTCAAGTTCGGCAATATCTTCCGCGTTAAACGCTTCCGGGTCAATCTTCACGGCAGTCACTTCAAACTTACCGTTCATCGTAATGGTGACAGCGCCGCCGCCCGCAGTACCTGTAAACTCGGTGTTTTCCAGTTCCTCCTGCATCTTCATCAGGCGCTGCTGCATTTTCTGGATTTCACGCATGTTCATAGATTTCACTTCTCCTTATTTCGGACGAACATCAACAATTTTCGCTGTAAAGATTCGCAAGGCTTCCTGCACAACAGGGTCTTGATTGGCCTTCTGTTTCAATATCTCGGGAGAGGCCATTACAGACTTATTCTCTCTCACCAGCTTCGATCTGGCAAGAGGTGGCTCGTCCATCTTCGCCACGTCACCAACTCCATTTCTCGCTGGCGGCACCGGAGGCGGTTCCTCATGACGGCTTTTCGCCGGAGGTTCCGATGGTGGCGCTGGTGGAAAAACAGGCGTTGATGGTGCTGGTCGCTCAATATGAACGGGAGGTTGCGGCGCTACAGGAGGCGCTACACTGGTCGAATAGGATGCGGCAGGTGGAGCGGCAATGTTTGGAGTCTGACCGGGAGGCACAATACGTACCCGGCAGTTCGTCAAACTGAACTCCATATCTAACGCCCACTCGAGATGCTTGTAGCGCTCATCGTCCCGAACATATTCAAAGTGCTTGGGTTTTTCCGTTTGAATCACCACTACAGGCTGTTGTGCTGTCCCCTCTATGCCAACCACATGAAAGTATTTCAGATAAGCAGCCAGCATACGACTCTTCAGGCCAGTTCGCTTCAGCACATTCTCCCAGGAACCCATTACCTGTTGCACAGACAGATTTGGCAGTTCGCCACCCGATTGTGCTACGGGTACAATCTCCTTTTGCTCACGCTCTATTGACGCAGAAGGCGTTACTTCAACTTTAGGAGGGGCGGGCTGTCGAGATTCTGGCGGCTGAACGGGCTGAGCGGGAGGAGCCGGTTGAGCCACGCGCCGGGGTTCCTCATCCCGCGAAGGTGTATATGTTGTGGCGGATGAAGTACGTCCAGCCGGAGGCTGCTGTGTAGTGGGCATAATCGATTGACCTGACTGCGCCTTGCGATGCACTTCGATACTTTCCAGCGCGGCCAGTTCCAGACCAAGCTGTGGCGTGCCCTGGTTCTTCTGCATCAACTCGTTCTGGGCAAAGATACGGGCGCACTCGGTCAGCTCATCAAGGGCAAAATGCTTCGCCAGTTCCTCTATATCTCTGGTCTCCTCATCGGTCAAATCGAGGATGGTTCCGATATCAGCGCCTGCCCGTTTGAGCATGATCGCCCGCCAGTAGTCGGCGACCTGCGTATTGATCTGGCGCAAGTCTGCCCCTGCCTCGGCCAGTTCATGAATGTGATGCAGCACGCCGGAGCTATCGAGATTGGCAATAAACGTGATGAACTTCGCGATAGCGCGGGGGTCGGCCACGCCCAGCATGGATTGGACAGCAGTCAGCGAAATCTCCTCGCCACAATAGGCAATGGCCTGATCGAGCAGGCTGAGAGCATCACGCATGCCACCAGCAGCAGCTCGCGCAATCAACTCGGCGGCTGATTTTTCCAACTTGACCTTCTCTTGCTGAGAAACAAAAAGCAGGTGCTGCACGATCTGGCGCGTGGAGATGCGTTTGAAATCAAAACGCTGGCAGCGCGAGAGGACGGTCGGCAGCATCTTATGCACGTCGGTCGTCGCCATGACGAAGATGGCGTACTCCGGCGGCTCCTCCAGGGTCTTCAGCAGGGCATTAAAGGCTTCAGTCGTCAGCATGTGGGCTTCGTCCAGCACGTAGACCTTGTACTTGCCAGTCGAGGGCGGCATCATGACCTTCTCGCGCAATTCGCGAATGCTATCGATACCGCGATTGGAGGCCGCGTCAATTTCAATCACATTGAAGGAGTTGCCAGCCGTAATCTCCCGGCATTGGATGCACTGGTTGCAAGGCTCGCCATTTTGGGGATTTTCGCAGTTCACGGTTTTCGCGAGCAAGCGAGCTGTACTGGTTTTGCCTGTGCCACGAGGGCCGGTAAACAGGTAGGCATGGCTCAGCTTGCCACTCTGGAGCGCGTTTTTCAGCGTGCGAACAATTTCTGCCTGCCCTACCAGATCATCGAAGGTCTGTGAGCGCCACTTGCGGTAGAGAGATTGTGAGGTCATGCTACGACTCCCGCCTGCATCCCGTATGATAAACCCTTGTTGGAGCGATAAGAAGATGGTCTGACATAGAAAACCGGATTTCTTTCGATCCTGCCGGTCAGCGCAACCAGGCTACCCTGCGGCACCCAGAGAGGTCCGTTTACCGTTGCTTCCTTTCGAACCTGGCGGGGTTCACAGACATCTGCCGCGCAGGACCCGATTGCGCTGATCGACAGACCAGAAGAAAACCGGTCTGCTCATCTCGGAACACCTCTATTGTACTCCTCTGCTGAACAAATGTCAATCGGCTAGAGGTACTTTCCGACAAGCAAGCTATACTTTTCCCTGGCCTCAGCAGGTATCTTACTCTTATCTGTGATGATAGCCGTCGCTAAAGCTGTAGGGCACTCGCAGGTGTTGGCGTTGCGATTTGCAGGTATCTTCTTTGCCACGTTGCGCAGGATACGCTGCGCGTTCTTCACATTCGCGCTCAGGTTGCTGATGACCATTTCAACGGTGACAGCCTCTTCCGTCTCATGCCAGACATCATAATCAGTAACACAGGCAATGGTGGCATAACACAGTTCAGCCTCACGCGCCAGCTTCGCCTCAGGAAGCGCAGTCATGCCGATGATGTCCATGCCCCAGCTACGATAGACTTTCGATTCGGCCCGTGTCGAGAACAGCGGTCCCTCGATACAGACATAGGAACCACCTTCGTGTATTTTGACATCATCAAGTTCGCGAGCCGACTCGAACAGGAACTTACTAAGCGTGGGGCAGAATGGGTCGGCAAAGGTACAATGCACAACAATGCCGCCTTCATAAAAAGTATTGACGCGGCTTTTCGTGCGATCAAAGAGCTGGTCGGGAATCACCAGGTCGCGGGGCATAACATGCGCCCGCAGGCTGCCAACCGCGCTTACAGAGATCACCCATTCCACGCCCAGACTCTTGAGCGCCCAGATATTGGCCCGCACCGGAATCTCAGTCGGCGAAATACGATGCCCGCGCCCATGACGAGGCAGAAAGGCTATCGAGACGTCCTCGACTTTGCCAACCGTAATCACATCACTCGGATTGCCAAACGGCGTTTCAATCGCGACCTCCTCGATGTCGGTCATACCTTCCATCTGGTACAGTCCGCTGCCGCCGATTACACCTATGCTCGCTTGTGGCATGAAAAAGAAGCCTCCCTTTCTATTGTAGAACCGCCTGATTTGTAGGGACGCGATGAATCGCGTCCCGCCTCATGAATCGGCGCAACAGGCGGGACGCGATTCATCGCGTCCCTACAAAAACAAATGATTTGTGAATTTTTACGCCTTAATTCTGAGGTAGTGCAGCTTGCCAACTTTCAATACAGCGCCATCACGATCAGGCACCACAAAGCCCGGGTCCGTCACTCGCTCGGCATCACCAGCTTCGCCATCGGGATAGAATGTGACGCCACCTTGCCCGATAAGCCGACGTGCCTCGCTCTTGCTCTTTACAATGCCAGCCTGGGTTACAAGTGTCACAATATCTGTTGGTTCGGCAAGCACATATTCAGGCATATCCTCGGGCAGTTTGCGCTCGGAAAACTGGCGAATGAAAGCTTCCTCGGCCTCTTTGGCAGCCTCCGCATTATGAAACTCGGTGACGATCTCGCGGGCCATACGCATTTTGACATCACGCGGATTGAGCGTACCTTCCTTCATCTTGCGCGCAAACTCGTCGAGTTCGGCCTGCGGCACGTCTGTCAGCGTCTCAAAGTAGCTCATCATGGCGTGATCTGGCAGCGACATGAGCTTGCCGAACATGTCGTTGGCCGGGGCAGTCATGGCGATATAGTTGCTCAGCGACTTGCCCATCTTCTTGTACCCATCCAGGCCCACAATCAACTCCATAGTCATGATCTGCTGCGGCGGCTGCCCAAATTCTGGTTGCAACTCGCGGCCAACCAGCAGGTTGAAAGTCTGGTCAGTACCGCCCAACTCCACATCCGAGCGCAGCATCACCGAGTCATAGCCCTGCAAGAGCGGATAGGCAAATTCGGAGAGGTAGATTTCAATGCCGTTCTTGTAGCGATTGGAAAAATCATCACGCGCCAGCATCTGCGCCACCGTCTTATGACTCATCAGGCGCAATGCATCGGCAAGATTAAATTTGTCATACCACTCGCTCTGCCAGCGTACCTCGGTTAAGTCAGGATCAACTATTCGAAAAAACTGTGACAGGTAGGTCTCAGCATGCGCTTTGACCTGCTCGGCTGTCAGAGGTTTGCGAGCATCCTCGCGCCCGCTTGGATCGCCCAGGCGACCTGTCCAGTCGCCAATCACGACAACCGCTTTATGGCCAAGTTTCTGGAACTGGCGCAATTTACGGAATACGACGGCATGACCGATCGTCAAATCATAGTGGCTCGGGTCTACACCAAGCTTCACGCGCAAGGGTTGGCCATTACGGCCTTCTAACAGCAGGCGGCGCAGTTCGTCTTCTTTCTCTACCTGCACCACACCGCGCTTCAATACATATTCAATTGCTTCGCTTGTTACCGGTTGTTGAACAGTCACGACGTTTCCTCCCATGTAAGTTGTTCCCATTGTAGCAGAAGAGCAGCAAGTAGTCGAGAGAGAAAACTTGATAACACTACTATCAAGTTTTCTAACACAATTCTTACACTTCGTTTACGTTCTTCTAACACTTGATGATATATCTTCTAAGCAGAAAGATAAAGCAAGAACTTGCCAGGTGGGGCAGGTTCAAACAATAGAAAAAGGTCTGTAGAAAGAAAGCACTAAGGAGGAAGTACAACTATGGCAAACTTGACTCGATACAATCCGTTTAGTGAAGTGATTTCCCTGCGTGACGCGATGGACCGCCTCTTTGAGGACAGCTTCATTTCTCGCAACATGCTGGGTGGTCGCGCTGGTGTTGGCGCGAACCTGTTCGAGACCAAAGAGGGCTTCATCCTCCAGGTTCCAATGCCCGGCACCAACCCCGACTCCGTTGAAATCACAGCCCAACAAGACACCATCAGCCTGAAATGGGAGACCAAAGTAAACATCCCAGAAGGTGCGACGGTGCATTGGAATGGCTTCCAGTCCGGCCAGTACCAGCAGAGCTTCACACTGCCCGCCCCTATCAACTCTGAACGGGCCGAGGCCAGCTACAATGATGGTGTGTTGACCTTGAACCTGCCCAAAGCGGAGCATGCAAAAGCTCGGACGGTGAAAGTGGTGAGCAAGAAATAAGATTGCTCTGTACCGAAAGAGGCGGCCATAATATGCATGGCCGCCTCTTTTTTATGCTTGAAAGGGAACGACCAGCGACAGAACCGACGGCAAGACTGAAAATTAAGAAGGACAAAAGTTTGAGAAATATTGCTAACTTCAACAAGAGATGGTAGCATAACAACCATTATGAACAACCATTCTACAAGCATGGCAGGAAAAAACAATGGCGTTGGAGCAAGTGCGGAATAATAAAGTCTATGAGTTACCATTAGAAGATTTTCGCAATCTGGCCCCTGAAATGCACTGTGATCAGCCTCCGCTTATTTCTCCTGACCTTACACCCATAGAAGTATGTCAGCTTATCGGTGAATGGTATGTAGCTCACAGCAATGAAGCACGCCGACGGGAAGCTGGACAATTTTTTACGCCAGCAAACATAGCCCGCTATATGGCCAATATGGCTGGAACCCTGGTAGATCATGCAAAGGTACTTGACCCAGGTTCTGGTGTAGGCATTTTAGGGTGCGCCATCTGTGAAGCAGCGATTACATATAATATCTCAGCCCTACATGTTGTTGCCTACGAATCTGATCCTGTCTTGCATGTTCTCTGCTCTTTCACCCTGAATTATGCGCGTGAATACTTAGCTAAACATGGAATCGAGCTTACGTTCGAGCTACATAGGCAAGATTTTCTTGAGGCTATGGCAGATCAAATTACACAACACTCACTCTGGTCTGCTGGAAGAGGATCTGCAATTACCAATACTAAAAGACTCGAGGTTATCAATGGGTAAAATTCAGGAAGCACAGCGTATCTGCAGAATTTAAGCGTCATACTTCTCAAATTGCCTGGGAAACTGAGGTCTGGATAGCAGAGATTCCAGAGCATATGATACATTTCAACGGAGATCGGTATGTAGCAGTACATGGGTGACAATATGTAACTCATGTACCGCTACAAGTTTTTTTACGCTACCTTCTGCTCCTGATTATTTACTTCAGTGAACAACCTCCCCACCAATTCCCCCTCCACTACATCCACCTCCACCACATCCCCAGCCTTATATTCCCCTCGTAAAATTGCCTCCGCCAGCATATCATCCAGCATCCGCTGAACGGTCCGGCGCAGAGGGCGAGCGCCATATACCGGGTCATAGCCGCGCACAACGAGCATACTTCGCGCCGCCTCCGTCACAGAGAGAGTAATATCCTGCTCGGCAAGGCGCTGTTGTGTGCGGGCAATCATCAGATCAACGATTTCACGCAGGTGTTCTGGCTCGAGTATGTGGAAGAATATGATGTCATCCAGGCGGTTGAGGAGTTCAGGTCGGAACAGGTTCCGCAATGCATCCATTACCTGTTGGCGCATATATTTGTGCATTCTTTCGTGTACCTCATGCTTGCTCTTGCGCGAAGGGGTAAATGCCATTTCGGAAGGACGCGTGTGGGCAGTTCCGGCATTCGAGGTGATAATGATGACGGTCTGCTTAAAATTGACGGTATGGCCCTGCGCATCCGTCAGGCAGCCATCATCAAGTATCTGTAAGAGCAGATCGAAGACGCTGGGATGCGCTTTCTCGATCTCGTCGAAAAGCACGACGCTATATGGACGCCGCTTTACAGCCTCGGTCAACTGGCCTGCCTGCTCGTAGCCAACATATCCGGGGGGAGCGCCAACCAGGCGTGAAACGTGGTGTGGCTCCATAAACTCGGACATGTCAAGTTGGATGAGGGCCTCCTCGTCTCCAAAAAGAGTTTCGGCCAGAGCGCGAGCCAGTTCCGTTTTGCCAACACCGGTTGGGCCAACAAACAGGAATGAACCAATAGGACGCCGACTATCGCGTATATCTGTGCGCGCCCGGCGAATGGCCCTCGCCACACTCGCCACCGCCTCGTGCTGTCCAATAACGCGGCGATGCAGTTCGTCCTCCAACCTTAACAGGCGCTCGGCCTCCCCGCAGGTCATTCGTGAAACCGGAATGCCTGTCCAGGTGGAAACAACCCCGGCAATGGCATGAACATCCACTACCGGGCGCTCCTGGTAACAGGCCTCAAGCCAGCTATTCTCTACCTCGGCTAACGTTCTTCGCAGTTCTTTTTCCTCGGTACGATACTTTAATCCCTGCGCGAAATCACCATGCGCTACCGCGTAATCTTTAGCATGTTGAGTAACAACCAACGCCTCGCGCAAGCGGCGCACTTCCGCGGGCGCAACGGTTCGCTGCACACACACCCGCGCCGCCGCTTCATCTATCAGGTCAATGGACTTATCAGGCTGGTAGCGACTCGAGATATAGCGCGTGGATAACTGCACAGCCGCCAGCAGCGCTTCATCGGTAATCGTCACGTGGTGAAAATCAGCGTAGCGCGGGCGCAAACCGCACAGGATATTCAGCGTCTGCTCTTGCGTTGTCTCGTTGACGATGATGGGCTGGAAGCGCCTTTCCAGGGCCGGATCAGCTTCGATGGTTTTCCGGTAATCGTCGAACGTTGTCGCGCCGATGCACTGGAACTCGCCACGCGCCAGCATCGGTTTGAAGAGATTGGCGGCATCAATCGAACCTTCCGCCACGCCAGTTCCGACAAGCGAGTGCAGTTCGTCGATGACAATAATGATCCCTTTTGCCGCGATGATCTCCTGCATGATGCGCTTCAAGCGTTCCTCAAAATCGCCACGAAAGCGCGTACCAACGGTGAGCAGCCCCACATCAAGCGTGACCACGCGCCGACCCTGTAAGTTCTCTGGCACCTGGCCCGCGATAATACGCAGCGCCAAACCCTCGGCAATGGCCGTCTTGCCAACCCCAGCCGGGCCAATCAAGACAGGATTGTTCTTAGAACGACGCGAGAGGATTTGCATTGTCCGTTCGATCTCATCTTCGCGCCCAATTACCGGATCAAGTTCGCCCGCCAGTGCGGCAGCAGTCAAATCGCGGCTCACCTGATTGAGAGTGGGTGTTTGATTATAGCGCGCCGCGTGCTGTGCGACGAAAAGCGCGTACTCGCGTCCCTGGCTCAACAAACGATCCAGTTCGCGGCGAACAGCTTGCTGGGTCAGACCAAAACTTTCCAGCACGCCAACGGCAATGCCCTCTTCATCGCTCAGCACGCCCAACAAAAGGTGTTCGAGTCCTATCTGCTCCTGCCCCATTTCTTCCGCGAGCCGGGCAGCTATGGCCAGGATTGCACGCGCAGGTTGACCGAGCATCGGCTGATGTAACAGCGCCTTGCTTCCTCGCCCGATCACAAATTCCAATGCTTCACGCAGGCGGGCAGCACTCACCTGGAAGCGGGCCAAAATACATTCAATTATCGGATCATTCATTCTCAGAATGCCCAGCACCAGATGTTCGGGCGCAATAATTTTATGACGTAGTTGGAGAGCTTCTTCACGCGCGTAGATCAGCGCCTGCCGTCCTTCCTGTGTATACCGGTCAACGTGACTCATAATGCCTTCTTTCAGTAAATAGATACCTCATCCATGTACTACCTACGCATCCCTTCGTCCTCAATAATCGGGTGAGATACCTGCTTGTAAAAGAGGAAAGGACTACCAGCGAAGCCAAAAACAGCAGAAAGTCCCCATTGTTGGGCAGAAAGCGGGAATGTTCTTTATTATCTACATCAAGCTCAATGAAGAATAGTACGTTCAGGTACCTGTAAAAGGGCAGCCGCGCCAACCAGAGGAGCATCTTCCCCCAATCGAGCGCGCAGCAATTGAATATGCGCTCCCCTCAAAAGGGTATCAACCTTCTTCTGCAGCACCGCAATGAGGGACGAACGATACAATGCAATCGCGCCACTCACTGCTATCACATCAATACGTGTCAACTGGGCGAGATTCACCAGGCCCAATGCCAGTTTGTCCGTAAAGGTGTCCCAGAATGCCTCATCAGCAATTTCCTGAAGCGAGCGACCATAGCGGAGTTCAAGTTGCCTGCCGCCAGTATACGTCTCCAGGCAGCCGACCATACCACACAGGCATTGAAAGGGATTGCTGTCCAGGATTTGATGCCCGATCTCAATCGACGAGGTAAGAGCTATTCCATCCTTGCCAAGCTGAATCGCGGCCCCGGTTCCTGTGGAAACGGTCAAATAAGCGCTTCGTTCATATGGCTGCAAAACGCCGTACTGTTTTTCGCCAAGCAGCCCGCAGACCGTATCATGAGCCAGGCGCACCGGACATTGCAACGACCGGGATAGCTCTTGAGCAAACGGCCTGCCGATGTAATTGGGCAGATTGGGACCAAACTCAACCGACTCCCCATCTTTCGCAATGCGCGCCGCCACCGAGACACCGATACCCGCCAGCGTTCCTAACTGCCTTGCCTGAATCACGCTCACCAGTTGCTGAAGCTGCTCTTCATAACTTTGAAGCGTGGGAAACTTTACTACTTGCATAGGAATCGGGAGCGAGGAAAAGAAGCCAATTCTCGTATTGGTGCCGCCTATATCGACTCCTATCATGCAATGCTCAGCAGATAACGGTTGTTCGGACATCAAAATTATTCCTCTGTTTCCAGTTCACATTTCAGGCATAAATTGTAAAGCAAAATTCTCAAGCCCACAAGAGAAGTGATGGGTGATTACTCAGATGGTGACGAGGGATTCTTCGCTGCGCTCAGAATGACATGTTTGGGAGTTGTCATTCTGAGCGCAGCGAAGAATCCCTCGTCACATTTGGCTTCGGAAACGTGATCTTGCTCATTTCCGGGTAATCACCCGAAACGATCTACTCACAGGCGTACCATTTGCGTTAGAGCGGCCCTTGTGTTACGATTCAGGTTGCTATAGGAAATGCTCAACCTGGTCTGTGCCAGGGAACTGCATGCAACACTTCTCCCCCGCAACACGCGGCATCATACATCAGGAGCTATACAGTCATGGAAAATGAACCGAAAACACGCACGCCAGGCCGTTATGGCATCGAAGAAATCGAGGCCAGCCAGTTAGAAGCATGGCCCAACTCTAATCCCGAGCGCGATTATGTCACCCATTTCGAGATACCAGAATTTACCTGCCTCTGCCCGCGCTCAGGCTTTCCCGATTTCGCCACCATCATCATCGATTACGTGCCGGACAGGTCGGTCGTCGAGCTAAAAAGTCTGAAGCTCTACATTAACAAGTATCGCAATCGGCAGATCAGTCACGAAGCAGCGACCAATCAGATTCTCGATGACCTGGTTGCCCTGCTCTCACCGCGCTGGATGCGCGTCGTGGGCGACTTCACGGTGCGCGGCAACATCAAAACCATCATTTTTGCCGAGTACAGCAATCCTGATTACCAGGGACCCAAACCAGAATACCGGCGCTACCTCACCCAGTTTTAATTGCCCTTACTTATACCAGTGGCCCCTATCTTTGAAACGATAGGGGCCACTTGCATTCCTCAAACCTTTTCCGGCACCGCTTTACGTATCAGAATAGGACTGAAATTGGTATGATAGTCATATGTATCCAGATTCTCACGGCGCTTCAGGAAGCCAACAACCAGGTAGGTAAAGGGAGTTGCGATAATCTCGTAGCTCACTTTGAAAATCCATTGCGTAAGAACAGCCGTCAGCATCAACGGAGCGGGAATGATACCCCAGAAAGCAATGGTGATAAAGATCAGGGTATCAAGTCCCTCGCCAATGAGCGTCGAGCCTATGGTGCGCGTCCAGAGCCAGCGCCCCTTTGTCGCAATTTTGAGCCTGGCAAGCACAAACGAGTTGGTAAACTCTCCCACCAGGTAAGCAACGAACGAGGCGAGCAGCAGGCGTGGCGTAAAGCCCAGGATGGTGTTATAGGCCGCCTGCCCCTGCCAGAAAGGCGCGGCAGGAGCAATACCGCCGATATAGATAGCCAGCACAGCTACCAGATTACAGGCAAAACCCAGCCAGATGACCCGGCGTGCTGCCGCGTAACCATATACCTCAGTTAAGATATCTCCAAAAAGATAGCTCAGTGGAAAAACGATAATTCCGGCAGGCACCAGAAAACCAAAGAGCAAAATCAACTTCACAGCAATAATATTCGCCGTAATCAGACAGGTCACAAAAACCGACGCGATTACAACAAACCAGAATGATACTTTCAAAGGCTCACTCCTTTCCTGAAAGAACGATTGTACCCGGAACATAGGAAATGGGGTCTTGCAAACCAGCCTCAGCGAAGCCATGCAGGCGCAGCAAACAGCTATCGCAGGTGCCGCACGCCAGTTCTCCCCCCTCGTAACAGCTCCAGGTGAGTTCATACGGCACACCAAGTTCCACGCCCTTGCGAATAATCTGCGCCTTGTTCATGTACATAAGCGGCGCGTGAATATGAAAGCTGCGTCCATCCTGCGTACTGGCTTTCGTTGCGAGATTCGCCATGCGCTCGTATGCTTCCAGGTACTCGGGTCGGCAGTCAGGATAGCCACTATAGTCAATGGCGTTGATACCAAGAAAAATATCATCAGCCCCGTTGACTTCCGCATACGCCAGCGCGAACGAGAGGAAAATGGTATTGCGCGCCGGAACATAGGTAATGGGAATATCTTTCGTCATCTCCTCTATATTCCGCGCATGTGGTACCGCTATATCAGCAGTCAACGCGCTGCCACCAAAAGCGCGCAAATCGATTGTCACCGTTTTTTGTTGCAGCACTCGATAGTAACGCGCAATAGCTGAGGCCGCGTCCACCTCGCGCTGGTGACGCTGCCCATAATCAAAGGATAGCGTATGTAGTTCAAAGCCCTGGGCATGCGCGATGGCCAGGGTCGTCGATGAATCCAATCCACCCGAGAGTAACACTACTGCTTTTTTTGTCATATCACTGGTCGCTCCCTACTTAAGGTATAGAGTACAAGAAAAGGCCCCAACCCGTATGGGCTGGGGCTAAAGCGACGGTGAGAGGGGTCGAACCTCCGACCTTCTCCTCCGCAGGGAGACGCTCTATCCACTGAGCTACACCGTCGTATGCGCCTGTACACGGCTCTCTGTGACTTGAAGTATAGCAGTATCTGCCTGCGCTGTCAAGCCCTGTATGGCGCAAATTTTTGAAAGCACAGCAAGTAGCGTTTGCAGGAGCCAGCCTTGCGCGTCTTCACAACGGCCTCCACCCCACTCCTCGGCGCAACGTTCCGCGCTCCTACCAACACTCAATGAATACGCTTGCTCATGCCAGGCCGTTAATGACTTCTTGGGCGCGGCTCAAGGCCTCACGCCGCACGTAGTAGTACGCCCAGAGACCCTTCTTGCGGCAATCAACCAGGCCAGCATCGCGCAGAATACGCAGGTGATGCGAAATGGTCGGTTGCTCCAACGTAAAGCTCTCAACGATCTCAAAGACGCAGACTTCGCCTTCGTAACGGCTGAGCAGGCTCAAAATACGCAGACGTGTTGGATCAGCCAGAGCCTTCAGCAGGCGGGCCTGCGCAACAGCCTCTTCCTCAGTAAGAGTGGGCGAGAACTTGGGCGCGACTCCAACGGCAGTGCCAGTAACCTGGCGGTTTAACATTCCCAGAGCAGCATTTGCAGAAATTGCAGTTCGATTGAATTGACTCATAAATATTCTTATCTTCTCCTTCCACCATCCCAACCGGATGCGAACGATTTGTCAGGTTCTGGGGGAGACCTTACAATCATTATACTGAGGCATGCAAATACAGAAGTTCGATAGTACTATACGGGTAAGTATACCAATAAATAAACATGAGAAAGCCACCTCCAGAGGCTTCTAGAGGCGGCCTCGGCACATCTGCCGTTTAATACTAGCGTTTCTCCTGCCGGATTTGCAAATGTAGTTCTCGCAACTGCTTCTCATCGACAGGCGAAGGCGCGTTCATCAAGAGGTCTTGCGCACTCTGTGTCTTCGGAAACGCAATCACCTCGCGGATACTGCTCTCATCGGCAAACAGCATCACGAGGCGATCAATACCCAGCGCGATGCCGCCGTGAGGCGGTGCGCCGTATTCGAACGCTTCGAGCATATGGCCGAACTGCTCTTTAATCTGCTCGTCATCCAGCCCCATGAGCGAGAAGACTTTATGTTGCAGATCAGCCACGTTGATACGCACGCTGCCACCACCGATTTCGTAACCGTTGCAGATGATGTCGTACTGTTTGGCGCGCACATTCAAGGGGTCACTATCCAGGCGATCAATATGCGCTTCGTCCATGCCCGAGAACGGGTTATGTTCGGCCTCGTAGCGCTGCTCCTCCTCGTTAAAGTGCAGGAGCGGGAAGTCCACGATCCAGCAGAGGGCCATCTCGTCAGGGTCAATCAGGTTCAGTCGCTCGGCAAGCTTCACGCGCAGGCGGAACAGTACGTCGTTACACACTTTGGCGCTATCGGCCACAAAGAGCAGCAGATCGCCCGGTTCGCCCTGCACACGTGCGACAATCGCCTGCACTTCCTCGCGCGACATGAACTTGGTCAGAGGCGATTTGATCTCGCCGTTGTCATGAATCGCCAGCGAAACCAGTCCTTTGGCCCCCAGCATGCGCGCAAACTCGGTCAGCTCCTCGATTTCTTTCCGGCTATAGCTGGCAGCGCCGGGTACGCGAATACCTTTCACCATGCCATCTGCAGCCAGAGCGTTCTGGAAGACGCCAAAATTGCCCGCTTTGGCAAGGTCCGAAATCTCCGTCAGCGGCAAGTCGAAACGCAGGTCGGGATGATCTGTGCCATAGCGCTCCATCACATGCTTGTAGGAGAGACGCGGGAAAGGCCTCTGCTTGATGCGCTTATTGGTCGTTGTCTCGATCAAAAAGATCAGCAGTCCTTCGATCAGGGACATGACGTCGTCCTCGTCAACAAAGGCCATCTCAACGTCAAGCTGCGTGAATTCCGGCTGGCGGTCGGAGCGCTGGTCTTCGTCGCGGAAGCAGCGCGCAATCTGGAAGTAGCGATCCATACCGGCCACCATCAACAACTGCTTGAGCTGCTGCGGCGACTGTGGCAACGCGTAGAACTCTCCCGGGTACAGGCGGCTTGGCACCAGGTAATCTCGCGCGCCCTCCGGCGTACTCTTCATCAGGATAGGCGTCTCGATCTCCAGGAAACCGCGCTCATCGAGATAATCGCGAATCGCCTTCACAATGCGGTGCCGCAGGATGATGTTGTTTTTCATCGAGGGACGGCGCAGGTCAAGATAACGATACTTGAGCCGGAGCGATTCATCCACTTGAATCGCATCACTGATAGGAAAAGGTGTGGTGCGCGACGGGTTCAAGATGGTGATCGAGTCGGCGGCAACCTCTATGGCTCCCGTACTCAGGTTTGGGTTCTCTGTACCGGGCAGGCGAGGCACAACCGTTCCCTGCACCTGCACCACATATTCAGAGCGAACCTCTGATGCAATTCGATGAGCCTCAGCCGAGCGCTCCGGGTCGCAAATGACCTGAGTTATGCCGTAGCGATCACGCAGGTCAAGAAACACCAGCCCGCCATGATCGCGCCGCTTATTGACCCAACCGGCCAGTGTCACCTTCTGGCCCACGTTTTCTATCGTTAAATCACCGCATGTGTGTGTACGAAAATGTACTGATAAATCCTTGTCCATACAACTCCTCCTATACTCAACAATAAAGCGCCCTCTCCTCAACAGAGAGGGGCGCGGTAATTTATGAAAAGACAGAAACTAGAAAGAAAAGCCTCTTCTCTCTACACTGCGCACCCCGTTGGTGTACCTGTATTCAAGGTGACAAGCTGGGGGACCGGAGAACCAGTACCCTGCGCAAGCACATCCAGGGTCACGCCCTGTGGATCAACCACCACGCTTTTCATGGTTGCCAGCATGGTGGGAGAGACATATTGGCGCTCCAGGTGCAGCGTCACCACTTTACTCGTTTGCGTCCCGGTACTGGTGGCGGTCGGGCTGGGTGTGCCCTGCGCGACGACGGTTGAAGCCACCATCAAATCCAGGATACGGTGATTGAGACTATCGCCAATATAAAGGTGCGGCACGCGCTCCACCATACCTGCCGAAAGAATAGGCCCGATATTGCTTGACGCGCTGGGAATGGTCAGCGGGACATTGCCATTCTCGATCACCGGAGCGACCGCCGGCACATCCTTACTGGCCGTAAACTCAGTTGAACTCGAGGAGAGCGGAGCCGCAATCGGCGCATCCAGCAAGACCAGCCCCGGCAAAAACGATTGGTTGCCACTGGTCAATTGCAGGCTCTGCACTGCACCCGTTCCATATAAAAGGAACAGTTGATCGGGAAAAGCCGCGACACTGCTAATCGGAGCCGAAATGGAGAAATTATAGACCTTGCTGAAATTGATATGCTGATTCTTATTATCGCTGGCATAATCCAGAATCTCTGCTTGATTCTGATTGGTCAACACCACATACACGTTCCCACCCCATGCTGTAGTGAGCGAGGGCAGGAATCCACCTTTCGTATATTTGCCATCAATGCCGGTCGTGACCGGTTGTGTCAACTTTCCATCGGCTCCTGACGTAAAGAGTGACACTGAATATCCCTGTGCCGTACCATTCTTTAATTGTTCAGACAGAGCAAACAGGTGTGTCCCATCGCTGGCAAGCGAAAGGAAGCGCGAGGTGGCCGAACTGGGCACACTGCTCTGCAGGCTATTCTGCGAGGTAATCTGATAGATGCCTCCATCCTGGGCCAGGGCATACAGCAGGTTATGATTGTTCACACTGAGGGTGACCAGACTTTGCGCCGCCGAATTGGCACCGGTAAACGGCTGAGTGGTCGTGCCGCCACAGGGAAGCAGGAAAATACTGGCTGCCGTATTGTAGCCCCCAATGGCCTGCTTCGTCTGAGAAACCAGCGCTTGCTGGAGCTGATTCAAGCGGGTAGTCTGAGTACCGTCTAATTGATACTTTTTCTGGACGTTCCTCAGCGCCGACTGGGCAGACGCTAAATCTTTGAGTGCGTGAGCCGGGTCCTCGCCTTTCGCCTGGTTGATAAGCTGGCTGGCATGATCGAGCGCCTGGTTGATTGACTGACTTTGATTCAAGTGTAAATAGTAAAAAATTCCTCCACCTATAGCAGCAGCCAGGAAAATAAAGAGAAAAAGGAGCGTGGGATAAAACAGGCGGCTGCGCTGGCGCTTCGCTACAGCAGGCTGGGGAGCGGTGATGCTATCAGGGTATCCAAGCGGCCCACTGCTGATTTGAAAGGGCGTGCCAGCAGGTCGTATATCGCCGTTTGACGAGCCAAAGCCAATCCCTAAAGGGGTAGTGCCTGGAAGCGTGTCTAAGCTCGAAATCTCCGCTGCGCCCACCTCACGCCCTCCAATACCTACCGCGTGGCGCACTCCCGGCGGCTCAACACCTACTTCCATCACCCGCACCACAATGGCAGTAATATTATCCGGGCCGCCATTCTCGTTGGCACGCTCCACCAGGTGATAGACGCTTTCCTGTGGCACAAATTGCGCGACGATGCGCTTCAATTCCTCGTCGCTTATCAAACCAGAGAGTCCATCGGTACATAGCACCAGGGAGTCACCCTCTTCCAGGCGCTCGCGGAAGACATCCACTTCCACATCTGGTTGCGTACCAAGACAGCGGGTGATAACGTTGCGCTGGGCGTGCGTGCGTGCCTGTTCCTCGGTCAGCAGGCCTGCGCGCACCTGCTCTGCTACCCAGGAATGATCCTGCGAAATCTGGCGGACCTGGTTGCCACGCACGATATAAGCGCGGCTGTCACCAACATTCGCAATATAGGCCATGTTGCCGCGTAGTACTGCCGCCACACAGGTCGTTCCCATACCACTACGCAACATATTCTCGGCTGCGCGTTGATGTATGGCACTGTTCGCCCGTTTAATCGCCTGTAACAGCGGCCCTGCTACATCGTCACTGTCGTCCTGGTAATAGGTATTACTGACGGTATCGACAGCTATCTCGCTTGCAACCTCGCCTGCCGCGTGTCCTCCCATGCCATCCGCAACAATGAATAAGGCCCCTTTCGCTGCCATCACTTGCGGGTCCTTGGGTATGACATAGGCCATATTATCTTCGTTGTGTTCGCGCTTACGGCCAACGTCGGTTAGCTGTGCAACATCGAGACGGAGTTGTTTCGCCAACGCACTTTCTCCCATAACATAGGGGCTGTGTCTCTGGAGAATCACCACACGCTCTCCATTGCGCCCTTTTAGAACTGTGAGCTATAATACTCCAACGCAAAGAAAAACGCAACGCACTCCCATTTTTTGTTGCATCTTCTCATCTGCTAGATACGCTACATTATTAGAAAAAGTATACTCTTTCGTCGTCTGGTGCGCAAGATTGAGAGCAGCATATAGTACAGATAGGAACGGGATAAGGTGATACCCTCAACCCAGGAGCAGCTAAATCGCTTCATTGATGAGCAGGATTCCTTTATATCGCTCCAGGAAACATTGAAGCAGACAGATACTGATATTGATTGGCTTTTGAAGCAGCTTCATAAGCTGGGTTGGCATACACACTGGCTCGAAGAGCAGGCGTTTCTTTTGGCCGAGACTGCTATCCATGCTGAACATACGCTTCTCATTTTCAATCAGCTTTCCTCGCCCTCTTCTAATAAAGGAAGACGCTGGAATCCAGAATTGCTAGCATGCCTGGCTGCCCTTCAGGCCTACCATCACGTAGTGCAGGATGCTCCTCTGCATATAAAATGGCTAATCGATACGACAGACGGCAACCTGGAACGCCAGGAGTCTACCTTTAAATATCACCACGAACTTTTACAGGCTGACGCTTGCCTCTGGGAGCCTCTACAAATTCTTCTCGACGCCCAGGAAACGCCCTACCTCGTCGCTGGAACACAGGGACAACTTTGCGTCATACTGGAAGCTGGCCTGAATGCCGCTCATCCAGACCGCGAGGCCATCATTCCAGACCCGGCCTGGAGACTTATCTGGGCGCTCAACAGCATCAAAAACGCCTCGGAAGAGATCGAAATCGAGGGTTTTTATGATAGCCTCGTGCCTCTAGAGGATGAAGAAAGCGAATACCTGTCCTCGCTGCCTGATAATGCTTCCTGGCTGGCGCAGCGCTGGGGTTTAAACCAGTTGTTGCTGAACCTGCATGGTTTCCAACTGCATTACACGCGCTTCCTAGTTCCAGGCTGTACCATCCAGTATTTAAGCGGAGATCAGCATCCATCTTCGCGCAAAGCCAGGGCACGTCTTCGCTTCTCCCTGGTTCCTGGTCAGGAACCGGGCGAGATTGCCCAGGCCCTACAAAGCCATCTGCTTGCTCGCGGCTTTGACGATATACAGACTCGTGTGGAAGTCGCATACCCGGCAGTTCGCACTCCACTGACCGATCCGTTTGTCCAGATGGTAAGCAAGGCAATCGGCGAAATCTACGGACGCGAGCCGTACTTGCTGCCTCTGGTTGACAGCGAGAGGCCCATGCATCCGCTCAAACTGGTACACAACGTTCCAATTCTTTCGCCTGGTCCGCGACTGGATAAAGATGACCCGGCTTCAAATATAAACGAGAATGCTTTTGTGGCTCGCGTTAAACAAATAAGCGCAATTCTTGCCTGTTTTCAGGTCTAGCCATAGGTTCCGAATTGTTACCTCGCCTGTCGCAGGGACGTTATACAGCCATGAGGAATAGCTTGAAATGATATAAGGTTAGTATGCGTATCGCGATCAACGCACAATTGCTCTCGTACAGCCAGAATTATCGAAACGGTGGTATCAGTCGCTACATCCGCCACTTGCTGACAGGCCTGGCAAAACAGCCAGGTGAGCATGAATATATCGTTTTCGTCAACGGACAGGAAGTCGCGGAACGGCTGACTGCTGAGCAGGCGCTTCCCACCAATATGCGCCTGGTGCCTCTCGCCTGGTCTGAAGCAAAACCGCTCGCGCGTGTGGCCTGGGAGCAATTCAACTTACCGACTTTACTACGCCAGCACCACATCGAAGTCTTTCACTCACCGGCTAACGTCCTGCCGGAACTGCTGCCACGCAACTGCGCAAGCGTTGTCACGCTACATGATCTGGCCTTTTTGCGTTTTCCTGAGGTCCTGACCCGTCCAAAGAGAGTCTATCATCGCACCTTTACGCTGCGCAGCCTGCGACGAGCGACGAGAGTGATCGCGGTATCCAATAGTACAAAACAAGATGCGATGAAACTGGTTCATATTCCGGCAAATCGTATCCAAACAGTCTATCTTTGCATCGATACACGTTTCTCGAGCGTTATTACTGATGAAGATATTTCAGCATTTCGGCAGAGGCGGGGGCTGACAGGGGGGTATATACTGTATTTAGGCACGCTTGAGCCGCGCAAAAATATTCCGACGTTGCTCAAGGCCTTTGCTCAATTGCGCGCTCACTATGGTCGAGAGGAACAACTGGTGCTGGCAGGGGGTAAGGGCTGGCTCTATGATACAATCTTTGAGCAGGTTCAACAGCTCGGCCTGCAATCGAGCGTAATCTTTCCCGGTTTTATTCCTGACGAGGAGCAGCCTGCCTGGTATCGTGGGGCTTCTCTCTTTGTCTATCCGTCGCTCTACGAAGGCTTTGGCATACCCGTTGCTGAGGCGCTGGCATGTGGCACACCCGTCGTCACATCCAACACCTCTAGCCTGCCAGAGGCAGGAGCGGGCCTGGCACTGACCGTGAAACCGCTCGATGATACAGCTATGGCCGAAGCGATGTATAGAGCGCTGACCGATCAGGAGCTGCGCCTGCGCTGCCAACAATCGGCATCATCCGTTGCCAGCACCTTTTCCGCGCCGCGCATGGTCGAGCAAACGCTAGCGGTCTATGAACAGGCTATACACGCACATACTCGTTTAAAAAACGTTTCTCTATACAGAAGTAGGGTCAAGGGATCGTGAATAGCAGTGAACTACAAAAAAGCGCTGTAGGAACACAACCAACTTTGCCAATAACTGAAAAAACAGGTACAGCTGAAATAATGAGTGGATCAACCGGTCCCATCGCCAGGGCCGTCTCTAAACGACGTTCCTATCGACGCCAGTGGCAAATTTTTGAACGCATCGCGATGATTATTCTCGATGCCTCGCTGGTGGTTGCCGCTTTCCGGTTGGCTTACTACTTACGTTACACGGTACTCTTCAAAAGTCCTTTTTTAGCCAGTATTCGAAATAATCTCTTAAGTATCGAAAATAACGGTTCGCCCACCAGATCAGGCGACTTCTTCACACCTTTAAGCGGCTTTACCGCCCTTGAATACGGCATTGTCGTTGGTCTGATCTTCATTTTCACAATGCGCGGACTCTATAAGATACGCCTTACCGGGAGCTGGTTTAAACAGGCCTGGACGATTATCAGCTCAACCACTGTTGGCATGGCCTTCTTGATCGCCTACTATTTCGTCGTGCAGCCGGTCTCGAATTCCCGCCTGCTCGTTCCTTTTGTCTGGGCCACGTCAATTCTAGTCCTGTGCCTGGGCAGGCTAGTTGTCTCGCTCTGTATGGGCACCATTTACCGCCTGGGACTGGGCGAAACTCGCCTGCTGGTCGTCGGTTCCGGTCGGCTGAGCAAACTCATCATGCAGAATCTGGCCGCCAATCCCAGCCTGGGCTATTCAATTGTCGGCTTCCTGCACGACATGAGCGAGCCGCCAAGTGATTTCGGGCGCTTCAAAATGCTCGGTACGCTCGAAGACCTGAATACCGTTATTCGCTCCATGCAGATTGACGAGGTGATTATTGCCCTTCCGTCGAACCTGCACCAGCAGGTCATCCGCACCGTTCGACTCTGCGAGCGCCTGGGAACAAGCTTCAAGCTGGTGCCCGACCTGTATGAGTTGAGCCTCTCGCGTATCGATATGGAAGCAGTCGAGGGCGTGCCTCTCATTGGCATCCGGCAGGGTTCCATTAACAGAATACGGGGCATAGTTACACGTGTGGTCGATGTGATTGTCTCAGTCATTCTGCTGCTCGTCGGGCTTCCTCTCTGGCTTTTCATCGCGCTGGCTATCCGCATTGATTCATCCGGCGAGGTCATCTACAAACAAACCCGCATCGGACAGAACGGCAAACCATTTAAGGTCTTCAAATTCCGCACCATGTATAAAAATGCCGACCAGGTGCTGGCAAAATTGATGGAAAGAAATGAGGCACAGGGTCCCTTGTTCAAGATTCGAGACGACCCTCGTATTACAAGAGTGGGCAAATTCCTGCGCCGCACCAGCTTAGACGAGTTCCCGCAGTTGATAAACGTGATTAAAGGGGAAATGAGCCTGGTTGGCCCTCGTCCCCCACTACCGCAAGAGGTGGCGCAATACGAAGAGTGGCAAAAAGGACGCCTCGCAGTCAAACCCGGCATGACCGGGCTTTGGCAGGTGCGCGGTCGCAGCGAGATCAGCTTCGACGAAGGAGTGTTGATGGACCTCTACTACATCGAAAACTGGTCTCTGCGCCTATACTTCCAGACCCTGTTACGCACCATTCCGGCAGTACTCTTCCGCAGAGGAGCTTACTAATGCTATGAAAGTCGCCCTCGTTCATGACTATCTGAATCAAATGGGAGGGGCTGAGCGTGTTGTGCTGGCTTTGCACGAACTATTTCCAGACGCACCCCTCTATACTTCTATTTTCGACCCCAAACGTGTTGATCCGGCTTTTTCGCGCATGGATATTCGTACCACCTTCATGCAAAAATTGCCGTTCGTGAAAAAACATCACCAGCCATTCCTTCCGCTCTATCCTTTCGCGATGGAGCGTTTAGACTTAAGCGGGTATGACCTCGTTTTGAGCAGTTCCAGCGCCTTCGGCAAAGGCGTGATTACCAAACCAGGAACCCTGCATATCTGTTATTGTCACACTCCTATGCGCTGGTGCTGGAATTACGATGAGTATGTCGAGCGCGAGCATCTCGGCAAAATCTCTCGTAGCATTCTGCCGTTTTTAATTACCGGCCTGCGTATCTGGGATCAGACCTCGGCCATGCGTGTCGATCATTTCATCGCCAATTCCCCGCTCGTCGCCGAGCGCATTCAGAAATATTACCGACGTGAGGCAGTAGTTATCCCGCCACCAGTCGAGGCGAGCCGCTTTCCTTTCGATCCAACTGCCAAATCCGAGGACTATTTCCTGATTGTCAGCCGCCTGTTGCCGTATAAACGCATCGATCTGGCGATTGAGGCATGTAATCGCCTGCGGTTGCCACTGGTCATCATTGGAAGCGGGCGCGATGAGCAACGACTGCGTGGCCTGGCCGGACCAACCATTCGTTTTCTCGGTCGGCTTTCCGATCCAGACGTACTCTCTTATTACGCGCACTGCCGCGCCTTCATTTTGCCGGGCGAAGAAGATTTCGGCATTACGCCGCTCGAGGCTCAGGCATCGGGACGCCCGGTCATCGCCTATGGTGCGGGCGGCGCGCTTGCCTCGGTCGTCGATGGCGTTACAGGAAAGTTCTTTCCAGAGCAGACGGTTGACAGCCTGGTAGAGGTATTGGCAAGCTTCGACGAGAGGCAGTACGACCCGCAAACCATTCACAGCCACGCGCTTGAGTTCGATAAGCCTCGTTTCCTGCGCCGCATTCGCCAGTTTATTGAGGCAAAGCTAGGGGAAGAGAGAATACAGGCGTTAAGGACGCCAACAAGCGAACTGGTAAGATAGCATTCTCAAGCAAGCATTGCTCCGAAAGGATACCAATACATCGTGGAACTGCGTACCTACTGGTCAATTATCTGGCGGCGCATCTGGATTGTCGCGCTACTCGTGATAGTGGTCGGCTTATACGTTGGCTATTCATACTACAAACTGGCGAAAACGCCGGGCGCGCTCAAAGCCTATAGTTCTATTCTCACCGTACAGGTGGGCTTACATGCCACAACCAGTGGCGACTCGAATAGCGCCGATTATGTCACGGCAGCAGAGACACTGGCAGATACCTTCACCGCCGGTCCTATTCTCACTTCGACCGAATTCGACAGAGCTGTATCCAACCAAATTAGCCAGGATATGAGTACGATACAACAGCGTTTCGGGGCGAATGCTGATCTCGGCAACTGGCAAGATAGCGGGGCCATCGGTCAGGCTCTCAACGCGACGCGCGTTCATGCTCTCGTCACAATCACCGTAACCTGGCCGACTGCCGCCGGAGCATGGGCAATAGCTAACGCCGTGAGCGAAGTATGCTCAACCCAACTGGGAAACTTCCTGGATTATGTTGTAGCCAACAACAATCGCGCCACCAATAACACCTTCATCCAGCCTGCCGTGGCAGCGCGCACCATCAGTAGTCCGACTACTCCTACCAGCGTTGCCGGTACTTCTGGCGGCAAGGCTCTGCTATTAATCGTCCTGCTGCTGGTCGCGCTGCTGCTGGGTATTGCGCTGACCTTCCTGCTCAATTATCTCGACGATCGCATCTATAGCAAAGAGCAGGTGACGCGCCTGCTCGGCGTACCGATTTTAGGAGAAATTCCCGCGCCACCGGCCCCAGGTCGACGCGGCAAACCATGAAAAAGACCTCTGGCATGTCATCCTTCGCGGCTCTCAGGATGACATTTGAAGACAGGTTTGTCATGGCAATCCATAAGTAATGGCTGTGCTTAATACAGCTTGACAGTTCATTTCGCCAACGTCTATAGTTACAGGAGACAGAAAATAGCTGCCTGTCCCTGGTAATCTCTGCCCGCTTCCTGGACACGAGAGAAGGAGTTCACTCCGTGGGTAATTCGCAAGAGCAGTATGCGCTGCTCACCGATTATGACACACAAACAGCCTACAGTGAGGCGATTCATACACTTTACGCGAATATCTGCTTTAGCTGGAAGGCCCCTGAACAACACGCGCAAGCACATACCTTGCTCATCACGGCCTGCTCTTCGAGTGAGGCAGGAATAGCAGCGAATCTAGCAATTGTTGCGGCACAAAGTGGCGTACCAACCATTTTAGTAGACGCAGACCTGCGCTCTCCCACCTTGCAGCAACGCTTCGGTCTCGAAAAAAAGTCCGGACTGAGCAATCTCCTGTTGCAGCAGACCGTTGATGAAACAGCAATCGAGACTTGTTTGCAAACAACGTTTGTCCCGGGTCTGCGACTGCTTGGAGCAGGAACAGCTATAGAGCAGGGAAGGATGCACCTGTTTTCGCCAGTATTAGTAAACATTATCGAGGGCCTGCGTCTGCTTGCAAAAGGAGCAGAAAATCAGCCTGGTATCGTTATTTTCCATAGCCCTCCTGTTGAGGTTGGCGCGGATGCCTCACTGATTGCAGCCCAGGTGGAGCAGACGATCCTGACCGTCATTGCCGGTCGCACCACGCGCGAACAGGCTGCTAAAGCCCAGGAACAGTTGCAGCAGGCACACGCTACTGTGGCAGGGGTTGTGATGCTTCACCTGTGAAGGATACAATACGTAACGCTACACTATTCTATTCTGATGAAGAGCGGTAACTATACAGAAGAGGAACAATAACTCAAGCCAGCGAATAGACACGTAGTTGGTCGATGCGCTGAACGAGGAGGAGACGCATGCAAGGACGTCAAGGCCAGGGAAAGGACGCCTGGGACTCACCCTCAAGCGACCCCCGAGCCTCGCTTAATGGCACAGGGAGACAACGCGCTATTCCGCAACGCCCTCCCGGCATGACACGCTTAGATACCCCACCGGCCACACCCAGAGTTGGTCGGCCTCAACGCCAGGCACCACCTCCCAAAAGCTGGCGTCGCCGCCTGCTGATCTTTGGAAGCGTTATTTTCATCTGCGGGCTACTCGTCTTTATCATTACCTATGGTGTTGTCAACTTCTTTATTGGGGTTGGCTCCAGTGCCGGAGCAGCAAATGTAGCAGCGGATTTTCTGACGAACCTGCAAAGTCAGAATTACGATGCAGCATACAAGGACCTCTCGGCCTCGATTACTGTCTCCATGCAACCGCAGGATTTCCAGAAAATGGCCCAGGCAGACGACAAATGCTACGGCCCGGTGACCAATTTCAACGAGGTTCAGGGAAGCGCAACTGTATCCTCGGATGGCAATCAGCAGTCGTATGCCTACGATGTGCAGCGCAGCAAACTAGCCCATAGCTATCGCCTCACCTTAACGATTGCGAAGGACTCGAGCGGCAACTGGTATATCACCAATTTCGGCAACGACCTGGGGCCAGCACCGCCCACTTGCTAGCATAGCCAGAAAGTGCAGGGACAAACAGGGGGAAGCGGGTGATATGCCACTTGTTTCCCCCTGTTTGTCTCTGCACATTTCTCCCACACACTCAACCTTTGCCATTTTAAAGCGTATAGAAAGAAAAATACCTCTCGCTACATGAACTTTTTTAGAAAAATCTGCTACTCATAACATAAGAAGAAAGAGTGCCTTGCCATGCCTCAAAAGAAAGAAAGTTGCGGAACGTGGAAGCTACACTGCTATTACGGGAGAGCGGCTGGATGAGTGCGCATACCCAACTGCTCGCCAATGAAATGATCCGGCGCATCGCCTGCGGGGAGCGCGATGCACTGAACGAACTATATGCCTGTTATCGAAGGCCGCTCTTCGATTATTTATTACAACTCACACCTGATTACGGGCTGGCCGAGGAAATATTGCAGGATACGATGGTCGCCGTCTGGAAAAGCGCCCGCAGCTTCGAGGGCCGGTCGAGCGTACAGACCTGGCTCATTGGCATCGCCCGGCGGCAGGCCCATAACACGCTCCGCCAGCGCAAGCTACCACTGGCAGATGAGTCTGAAATGGAAGGTCTGATCGCGCCCGACCCTGAACCGGAAGATTTTACGCTTGCGAACATTGCCCGCGACGAACTGGTCGAAGCGTTTCGTAAACTTGCTCCGGCCCATCGCGAGGTACTGGTGCTTATCTTCCTACAAGAGCTTTCTTACCAGGAAACGGCAACCATCCTGAATGTTCCGATAGGAACCGTGAAAAGCCGCTTAAGTAACGCTAAACGCGCGCTGCGCACACTGCTGGATGCGAGGGAGGAAACAACGCGATGACATCACCACTACCACAAAGCCACATCACCGACCTCCTGCCAGCATATCTGAACGGCACGCTCGACACGGCCAGGCAGGAACAGGTACGTATTCATCTCGCCCGGTGCGAGCATTGCCAGCGCGAGCTTGCCTCATGGGAAGCCCTGAAAGATGTAACCCAACTCGCTATGGTTGCAGCACCAACTCCTTCTTTACAGCTCATGGACGCGGTATGGGAAAAAATCGAGGCGCAAGAAAAGCAAGTTGAGGCCAGACCACGTGTTATGCCACAAGCAGTGCTTCATCTCTGGCTGGTTCTCAGAAAGCAGGTGGCGTTAATTCACAAAAGCATCTGGATCGTCTCAGCGCTGGTTGCCGTTTTTGCCTGCACGCTCATTCTTTTCGCTGCCGGGACGGGTCACGTATCCCATCCATTGCAAGAGGCAAAGGAACTGCTGGCCTTCTTCACAACAGTGGTGGCGGCGACCGGCGTGGCCTTCATCTACAAAGCGGAGAACGATGCCAGTTACGAAATTACACTTTCGACGCCTACCTCGATTCGCCTTGTGATGATCTGCCGGATGCTGCTGGTAGTCAGCTACAACTTCTTCCTGGCCGCGCTCACTTCAATCATTATCGCGCTCGCCCTCGGTGGGGGCATCTGGGATATCATCCAGTTCTGGCTCGGGCCGATGCTGCTCTTATCATCCATCAGCCTGACGCTTTCACTGATGGTTGGTTCAGCAGTTGGAGTCGTCTTCACCTTTATTATCGAGATATTGCAAACCATTCCCAAAAATCTGGCAAGGTCTGCATTCTGGCTTCAGTTCGTGCGTCCAGATAACTGGCAAACGACGCCGATGGTGCTTTTGTTAGCAGTACTCTTCTTCCTGTTCGCGATTTATTATGCTCCAAGACAACCGAGAATCTCGAGATAAGGAGTGCGCTGTGCAAGTAGATCGATTGCGTTACGAACTACAGCTACTGGGCGGGCGCGTCTTTTTTACGCCCATCCTGGTCATGCTTGGCTTCACCCTGATAGCAGTGTTACTACGCTATCTTAAAGTAAATCCGGCGCGTTTTCTTTCCGGGGGCCTGGAAATGATCTTGCCCATTGCGGCGGCTGTTGTCATAGCAACGGTTATCAGCCACGATCCTGCTATCGAGTTGCAATTAACTCTGCCACACCAGTACCGTAGCACCGGTATGAAGCGCCTGCTTCTCGCTATGCTCTGGACATGCGCCATTGCGCTCATCTCTAGCGGTATCATCCAGGCGCTCCACATGGCCTACATTCCGACGCCTCTCGCTTTGTGGTCTGTACCGGCGCAATTTCTGGTGAATCAGCTTATCTGGCTTGCCCCACTCTTCTGGCTGGTCGGTATCGGGCTTTGTCTCTCTATCTTCCTGCACAGCCGGACAGCCAGTGGGGCATTGTTAGGCGGCATCTGGATACTTGAGATCATCTTCAAAGATCTTCTGGCCGCCACCCCCTGGCTTCAACCTGTGCTACTGTTCCCAACAACGCTCATCTTCTTTCCGATCATCAACCTGCCCGGCTACCTTTTTGCAGGCTGGCTGGTCAACCGCTTCGAGATACTGGGTACTGGAGTCATTTTGCTGGGAATAGCCTGGTTACTACTGCGCAATCCCGAAAGGCTGCTGAAAGGAGCGGTTGAGGAGTAACATGAAGCAAGTTTCAGTTTTTCTAGGTGTCTTTCGCTACGAGTTCCGCATGCAGATTCACCGTCCTGCGCTCTGGATCGCATTCAGTGGCCTGGCGCTTCTTTTCCTTTCGCGCTATTACCAGTTTCTCACGACCAATCCGCTGCACCTTCCCCTGCTTACGGATATCGCAGCGTGGACACGCAATGTCAATTTTATTCTCCCTGTGGCAGTAGGCGTATTGATGGCCGATCGTTTGCCACGAGATCGCAGATATCGCGTTGAAGAACTTGTTTCAACTATGCCCGGCACATTGAATACCCGCTTGATTGGTAAATATCTCGGTTCGCTCTCGGCGACATTAACTCCTATGTTCATTTACTACTTCCTGGGCCTTCTTTGCATTCTTTATCAAAGCCACAATATCCAGGTTCTACCATACGGGCTGTTAACCTTTGCTACAATTACGCTGCCTGGGATGTTTTTTGTGGGAGCGTTCTCCCTGGCCTGTACGTCGCTCATATGGGTGCCTCTTTACCAGTTTCTCTTCATTGGTTACTGGTTCTGGGGCAACATTCTCAGCCCGCTAAATGGCATTCCAACGCTGAGCGAAACCATTTTAACTCCAGTTGGCGGCTTTATGGCTTCCGGCTACTTTGGGGACAATTTTCAGTTGATCTCGCGCGCCACGCCCCTACAAGCCACCGAAAGCCTGTTGCTCTTGCTTGGCACCTCGATTCTAGTAATCTATGCTTTATGGCAAATACTTCGCTGGCAACAGGCCCGCCAATAGGAGCTTACGACATGAATCAGGCACAGGTATTATGGGGATCGCTTCGCTACGAGTTCGCTATGCAGATACGCCGCCGCACGCTCTGGATCGTCTTCCTGGCGATTACCGCTATCTATGTACTCAACCTGGGTGGGCGGCTGTTTGAATCTCAAACGTATCAGGAAGTTGTTCGCCTGCCCCTGAACCAGGTTGTATCCGGCTATGTTTTCTCAACCAACCTGCTTACTCCCGTTGCGTTGGGCATGCTGCTTGCCGACCGCCTACCCCGCGATAAGCAGCATGGCTTACACGAATTGCTCTCCAGCGTGCCAGGAACGCTCTCCGCCCGGCTATTTGGCAAATACCTGGGAAGCCTTTTCGCCACGATCATTCCTATGGGATTGTGCTACCTGGTCTCGATATCTTTCCTGCTCTATATCACGCATTCGATACTGGTCATTCCGCTCATGTTAGTGGATTTCTGCCTGATGGTTCTGCCGGGCCTGTTCTTCATAGCTGCCTTTTCCCTGGCCTGTTCCGCCTTCATGTGGGTTCCGCTCTACCAGTTTCTGTTCTTTGGCTACTGGTTCTGGGGCAACGTTCTTCCACCCGATAACGGACTCCCAACACTTAGCGGAACCATTATGACCCCTATCGGCACATATATCAGCACTGGCATCCTGGGTTATGCGCAAACACCCTGGGTACTGCACGCAACCCTGCTTGAGGGAATCGCCAGTCTGCTCTTTTTGCTGCTTACCCCTCTTGCCGTCTTGTTCATCCTGCAACACTATCTTTGCTGGCAACAAGCAAGACAATAATTAACTTTACGGCTATATGAAATTTCAGGAGAAGATACCATATGCATATAGAAATAGCGGGCTTACATAAAACATATCGCAGCAGCGTTCACGCGCTGGACGACATTAATCTCTCCATTTCTCGCGGTATGTTCGGCCTGCTCGGACCGAATGGTGCGGGGAAAACGACGCTCATGCGCATTCTGGCCGGTATTCTGCGGCCCAGCAAAGGAAGCGTGCGCATTGGAGAGTTCGATTGCAATACGGAGCGCGGGCGACAGGAACTCAAGCGCGTTCTCGGCTACCTGCCGCAGGAACTTGGCATGTATCCAGACCTGAGCGCTCGCGAGTTCCTGGACTATGTAGGCATTCTTAAGGGCATGGACGACCGGACGCAGCGCCGCAAACGAGTCGAAGAATTACTCGAAGTCGTTTCGCTGACCGGCGTGGCAAACCGCAAGCTCAAAACGTTCTCAGGTGGCATGAAGCGGCGCATTGGCATTGCCCAGGCCCTCTTGAATGATCCGAAGCTGCTCATCGTTGACGAGCCAACGGCAGGACTTGATCCAGAGGAACGCATTCGCTTCCGCAACCTGCTCTCTGAATTAGGCGGCAATCGAACCGTCCTTCTTTCGACCCACATCGTCGAGGACATTGCCCAGACCTGCCAGAACCTCGCCATTATGAACAATGGACACGTGGTCTTCCAGGGAACGATTGCCGAACTAGTCGATCAGGCACGCGGCAAAGTCTGGACAGTGACAACCGGCGGCGACAAACCCCAGGGCGATTTCACCATCGTCTCGACTATGCACATGGGCACGCATGTTCAATATAGACTCGTGGGCAATCTGGTCTCCACTGAGGGAGCAACACTTACCGACCCAAGCCTTGAAGACAGCTATGTCTGGCTGATGCGCGAAAAACGCGCTCCTGGCGTGCTGCTCAATTCGTGACAGGTAAAATTAGCCGGATAACAAAACCAGCCGGAAGCCACCCGCGAGGGGCTGGCTCTACAATGGGGAACGACCTGTAGAGCCAGCCCCTCGCGGGTGGCTTCCGTGTTTCATATTTCACCGGAGCTTCCGTTACCGATATTCCGCCGTTTGAATACGCCTTGCGCACTATGCTAGACTACAGGTATCACCAGGAAAAATCGCACCATTTCTAACGGTTCGCGCGTCTTAAATAATGCGAAGGCGCTTGCTTACATCAGGTCTACTGGCATGAAAAAAGTTGTATTTTTTGTATTGCTGGCTCTGGTACTGGCTGCCGGTGTCGCCTATTACAATTTCGCTCATCATATTGGCGGTTCTGGCAACCTGCCATTAAATGGAACGCCGCAGCCCTGGCAACCTGCCCGGCTGCAAATACCCCGCATGCATGTCAACGCGCCGGTTATCAGCGTTGGGCGAACTGCATCAGGGGAAATGGACGCGCCTACATCGAAGGCGTATAACTCGCCCTACTGGACGAGCGTCTTCTGGTATGCGCCCGGTCCTGCTCCCGGACAGGAGGGCAACGCCGTCATCGCCGGGCACGTTGACCGGGCAGGAGGCGACCCGGCCATCTTCTGGACATTGGACAGCCTGACGCCTGGAGACCAGGTTTCTGTCGTGACGTTTCAAGGCTCAGTTCTGCATTTTCAAGTAGACAAGGTTGTGAGCTATCCCGTCAATACACCCGGACAGCAGGCAGTCAACGCAGTTTTTGGTCCCACCAGTGGCCATCATCTCAACTTGATTACCTGTAGTGGGGTGTGGACAGGCAACGGCTACGACCGGCGGCTGGTGGTATTCACCACCCAGGTTGCGTAATCTCCTGGAGAGAGCAATAAAGATATGCACGAAACATCCTGGTACTGTATGCACTGTGGCGCAGCCAATAACGAACACACGCAGGTCTGCTTTGCCTGCAAGCAAGCGCGAAGTGAGTTCCAGGAGCAACTGCTGCATGGGCGCTACCAGACGGTATCCGTCGTGGGTACTGGCGGTTTCGGTATGGTTTATAAGGCGCTTGATGTACAGGCGGCCAATCGCGTTGTTGCCGTCAAACAGATTCACATGCGCGGCCTGCCACCGCAAAAAGTGATCGAAGTTACCGATGCCTTCAACCGCGAAATACAGATTCTCACGCCACTCAACAACCCACATCTGCCGCGTATCTACGACTCCTTCGATCAGCTTGTGAAATTAGTTACGAGGGGAGCATGCAGTTCTGGTACATTTCCAGTGGGCACGCAGGCTTTACAGGGAGTATTATTTCAGCGCAACTAGCAGATTACGTCTGGCCGCCAGGTAGCGATAGACCTATCAGAGCCTGGACGGATGATATGGAACACGTACAAATAACTCCTCTCCCTTAAGCAGGGAGAGCGCAAGAGCGGCAGGGCATTCAACTAAGAAAAAAGGATGCCCTGCCATCTTTCAGTTATGCAAACGCATTCTCCCCAGTAATGGCCTGCCCGATAATCAGCGTATGAATATCGTCGGTTCCTTCGTAGGTGTAGACCGACTCCAGGTTATTGGAGTGGCGGCTGATGGGATATTCTAGAGTGATGCCGTTTGCGCCCAGCACCGAACGCGCCTCACGGGCGGTCTTCAGGGCCTCGCGCACATTGTTGCGTTTGGCAATCGAAATTTGTACCGGATGCAGCAAGCCCTCGTCCTTCAAACGCCCCAGTTGCAGCGCCAGCAATTGCGCCTTGACCAGTTCGGTCGCCATGATCGCCAGCTTCTGCTGCACAAGCTGGAAGCTGGCAATGGGTTTGCCGAACTGAATGCGCGTCTTCGCGTAGTTCAAGGCCACTTCGTAGCAGGCCCGCGCCGCACCAGTCGCGCCCCAGGCGATGCCGTAGCGCGCCTCATCCAGGCAGGAGAGCGGACCGCGCAGGCCGCGAATATTGGGCAGCATGTTTTCGGCAGGCACCCGGCAATCCTCGAAGTGCAGTTCAGAGGTTACAGAGGCGCGCAGCGAGAGTTTGTGATGGACGTCGCTGGTGGTGAAACCAGGCATGCCGCGCTCGACCAGGAAGCCTCTAATGCCATCCTCTGCCTTTGCCCAGACTACCGCCAGGTCGGCCATGCCGCCATTGGTGATCCACATCTTAGTGCCATTCAAAATGTATGAATTGCCATCGCGCCGCGCATTGGTACGCATGCTGCCGGGATCGCTGCCGGAGTCAGGCTCGGTCAGGCCAAAGCAGCCGATGACCTCGCCGCGAGCCATACGCGGCAGCCAGCGCTGCTTCTGCTCCTCGGAACCAAAGGCATAGATGGGGAACATTGCCAGCGACCCCTGCACCGATACAAACGAGCGCAGACCACTATCGCCCGCCTCAAGTTCCTGACAGGCCAGCCCATAGCACACGGCATTCAGCCCCGCACATCCATAACCGTCAAGATGCATGCCAAGCAGGCCCAGGTCGGCTATTTCGGGGATCAGTTCGCGGGGAAAGGTTCCGGCCTCAAAATGCTCGCCAATAATGGGCAAAACTCGCTCCTGCACGAACTTGCGCACAGTATCGCGCACCATGCGCTCCTCTTCGCTGAGCAAGTGATCGATATTATACAGGTCAGTCGCGGGTGGCAACTGCACATGCTGGTGTGTTTTCGTTTCCGTCATAAATAAGCTTCAACCTTTCGCATTGTTCGCCTGAGAACACAAAATAGGAGAGCTTTCTCCCTCGAGATACGCATGTATCCAATTCTGCCTTATTATATCTCAGAGAATAGGCTGACTGCCGAAGCCATGATATAATAGACGCAAGCAGGCAAGTGGCAGAGGTTGATCCTGTCCTGATATCTGAGGCTGCCGATGAGAATTGTCAAAATATTCTTCGTGTCGCACCTGTTAGCCCTCCTTTGTGGATTGGGATGCCTACTCCTTGTGCTACCTTCCCCTGCACTCTGGAAAGCAAATCCTACCGGCGGTGTTTTTTTTCAAATACTGCTCAATAGTTCTGCTTCATTGCATATCCTGCTCGGAGCAATTACGCTGTTCCTATTCGGGATGCTGTTCCTGGGTCGGGGGAAAACGCTCATCTTTTTCATTGTGACGCTCTGCATCTCGCTGAGCATGGAACTGCTTACCGTAAAAGCGCCAGCTTCCACATATGCCCTCTTTTCTGGCTTTGAAATATTCGGTCTTATTCCATATACCATTCCTTTCGCCTGGTTCATTATGACGTTTTCCTCGTACCTGCTCGGCAAGAAGCTGGCTGCAGGACTGAAAATGCCTCGTGTCTGGTCGTTCATCCTGGGCATCTATTTCCTGACGACCTGGAGTATGGCCCTCGAAGTGGCGCTGGCACAGGGACAGCTTCCCGCGCGTTTTCTAGTCTGGCGCGAATACGGCACCTATTTCGGCCTGACCATGCAAAATCTGCCCATCCTGACGCTCAATGGCCTGCTCATTATGACCATTAGCAGATTTCTCTGGCGCACCTCTGTGCAAACGCAGCAGCTAGACGCCCTGCTGCCATTCAGTGTGTATACCGCAAATCTCGGGGTTGTCGTCGCGCTGAACCTCGGCCTGGGACACTGGCCGCTCCTGTTTATCACGCTGCTGCTTATCCTGCTGCCCGAAATCCTGACCCTGTTCCCCTGGGAAGAAGCCCATACCCTGCGTTCCAACCCCGGACGAGCAGCATTTAGCCAGAGTGTCTGGCTGCTCATGCGCCTGGGAAGCAGGTTTATTTCTCGTCGAGCAATGGAGATTCAGGTCGAGGGGTTAGAGTACGTACCACGCACCGGTGCGGTCCTGATAGCCGCGCGCCATGTGCATTTTTTCTATGATGGCTATATCCTGCTGCGGGCTATCCCGCGCCGCCTGCACACGATTGTCGCGCTCGACTGGCTGCATTCGCACCTGCTGCGCCATGTCATCGAGGTTGCCTGCGCGCTTGCCGACTGGCCTGTCATTTTACGCAGCGAACAATTTGCGCTGCACGACCCAGGCAAAACCTGGGCGTATTCTCCAAACGAAGTTCGTGAATACCTGCGCCGTGTCACTCTGGACTCAGCACGCCTGTTGCGCTCGGGGGAAGTGCTGGTCATCTTTCCAGAGGGCTACCCCAATCTCGACCCGCATCCCACCCCGAAAAGCGGCATGGATAGCTTTTTACCTTTCCGTTCCGGCTTCATCAAGCTGGTCGAACTGGCCGAACGAGATGGGCAAACCCACGTCGCCATTGTTCCTGCCGGGCTGAATTATAGTCGCGCAGATGGCAAGGGCTGGCAGGCTACCGTCCGTTTCAGCCACCCCCTCTTTAGAAGCGACTTTGCCAGCAGCGAACAGGCAATACATGCTGTCGAACAGCAGGTACATTTGCTCTCGGCGGCGGTACTACCCGCCTATTTGCCCGCTCCGAAGGCAGAAAATCCGCCATCTTGAAATTGCTCAGACACGAAAGGCCTTTTGTTTGGGCAGATGGCGGCCTTTCCATTCGTAGCGCCGCCCGATAAGTATGTGATAGCCCACATCAAGCGTCATCACCCCACAAACCATCCAACCAAAGGGCGCGGTCAGCGACCAGTAGCAAGGCAGGCCAAATTCCTTGTCAAAGGAGCGCTTCGCCTCAACCTGGGCAAGCAGAGTTACGCCTGCCAGCAAGAGGGAAACATCAGGCTTTCGGCGAGGCCTCGCGGCATTGAACAGCTTCAGGAGCGGTATTAAGGCATAACAGATCAGTGCCAGCCCGGCAGGTAAGGCTGCAAATGCCAGATGAGAGCGCAGGATCTCGCCCATAGAGCTTTTCCCCCAGCCCTGCAGCGCGCTCTTCCAGGTCGTCCACTGCCGGTTCGTAATCAGTCCGCGCCCATTTACCAGGTCAAGCCGCTTTCCTCTGCGCTTGAACAAGGCCGCGAGAGCAACGTCTTCAACCGAGATCGTATGCATGCCATCCTCTGCATAGCCGCCGGTTGATAGATAGGCTTCCTTTTTCAGCAGGATGTACTGTCCAAAGGCAAAAGCCCGGGCTGACTTCGGGTCTCGTACTTCTCGCGGCGTCACCTTAGAAGCAAGTAAAATCTCGCTCAGGGGCATCAACAAAGGCATAATCGGCCCGCTCAATGTCATGGCGTTGGTGCGCATCGAGAGTAAATCAACTTGATAGCGCAGGGCGTGGCTCATCATCAGGCGCAACGCCTGCGGCGCGTGGCGGGTATCAGCATCGGTAAACAGAAGCCATTCGCTACAGGCATTCATCACTCCTGTATGCAGAGCATGGGCCTTCCCTGTCCAGTTTTCGGGGAGTCGGTCAACACGCTTTACTCGAATAAGCGCGTTCCGCTCGCTCCATTTTCTGAGAAGCTGAGATGTCCCATCGTTAGAGCCATCATCGACCACCAGTATCTCAAAGTTCGGATAATCCTGCGCGACCAGTGAAGTGAGGCAGGCATCCACATTGGCCTCTTCGTTTCGCATCGGCACAATAATGGTGACACGTGGCGGCGTTGCCGGTAAACCAGTTTCTTGCGGCGGCTGTGTCTCTTGTATGACGCAACGAGTGCGCCACAACTGCCACAGCGCAACAAAGGCGGTGAGGACAAGAAAGAATGATGAAAGATAGGGCGTTCTCGTTTTGGGGGATGCATTCATAATACCATCGTACATCTCCACTTCTAGAAAATTTCTTTGTCCTTTAACTATGGCACATAGAGCAATCTTGCGTCGATAATAGCCCGATAGGATGGATAAAGGTGTGGTGGGCTTGAAAGCAATGCTATAATAGAAGCACTATGACGCAATCATCATTCTGGAATACATTGCAACAACCGATTATTGGCCTGGCTCCAATGGACGGCGTTACCGATGCGCCCTGCCGTACCATGCATGGCCTCTATGGTCGCCCTGATGTCGTGCTGACCGAGTTCACCAATGTCGAGGGACTGTGGCGTGGCAGCGACCGCATTTTCCGCGATTTTCTCTATACACCTGCGGAGCGGCCTGTAGTAGCGCAAATCTTTGGCTGCCTCCCGGAATACTTTTACAAAGCGGCGCACGTCGTCTGCGAACTGGGCTTTGATGGCGTGGATATCAACATGGGTTGCCCCGCGAAGACTGTCGCCAACAAAGGCGGCGGGGCGGCGCTCATTCGCGTGCCGGAGATTGCGAAGGAGATCATTCGCGCCACACAGCAGGGTGTGCGCGACTGGGCAAACGGACAGACACTTGAAGACCTGGGTATGGAACCCCAGCGCATTTCACGCATTCGCCAGATGAACGAGGAGCGTGTGCGTATCTGGGGCGATAAAGCCACCATCGATCGACGCCTGCTCCCTGTCTCAGTGAAAACGCGCCTGGGCGTCGATTCGATTGTAATTACTGACTGGGTGCAGGAACTGCTTGAGCTGGAACCTGCCGTCATCACCATTCACGGGCGCACCCTGGTGCAACACTACAAGGGCGAGGCAAACTGGGATGCAATTGCCGCCGCCGCCGAAATCGTGCGCAAGACCAACACCCTGATCTTCGGCAACGGCGACATCAAAAGCCTGTACGAAGCCGCACAGCGCATTCGCACCGCTGGAGTGAACGGCGTGTTGATTGGCCGCGCAACCTTTGGCAATCCCTGGATTTTCCGCAACCGCGAACAGCTCAAGTCGCTGTTCGCGCAGGGCATCATTCCCACGCCCGAAAACCTGCCCGACGTGGTACCTACACGAGAAGAACGGTTGCTCATGGCGCTCGAACACGCCCACGTTCACGCAAAACTCAAAGGCGAAGATCACTACGTCGAGATGCGCAAGCATCTGGGCTGGTACCTCGGCCATTTTCCAGGAGCTAAGCAGGTACGCAATCAGCTTGTGCGCATCAACAGCCTGGAAGACGTGGAGCGCATCATCCATGCCGCCCTGGAAACCCCCTACGCCTTCGACGACGAACAAGGGCCAGACGCGCCTGATGAAGAGATACGCGACTCAGAGCTTGATTTGAGTTGCGCCTGCTAGTCCTTACGGCGCAGGCTTGATGTTTTGATTGACGCGGAAGAAATTGGTGGGGTCGTAGGTGCGCTTAATAGCCGCCAGGCGCTCGTAGTTGTCGCGGTAGGACGCTTTGACGCGCACATCTCCCTCTTCTCCCATCATGAAATTGACGTAGGCTCCGCCTGCGGAATAGGGATGCACATCCTCCCAGTACTGCCTGGCCCAGTTGACAATCAGGTCTTTGTTGGCGGGGTCGGGATCAACGCCCACGATCACCTCGGCCCACTTTGCATCGCGATAACTCCAGGCCGTGCCCTGTTTGCCCACCCGGCCCGCCGCACCATTTATGGGGTAGAGGTGCATGGTCGATTGCATGGTCGGCAACTGAGAGCCATGTTGAATGTAGCGCGCAATAGCATCGTCGCTCAGCTCATTCACAAAATCCGCTTTCCAATACCACTGAAGTCCTGGCTGGTACAGCGCATCGAACATACTTTGCAGCATGGGATGCGGGATAGGTCCAACGAAGTCCAGGGCGGGCGGGAACTTCTGCCGGATCGGCTCGAATGTATGCTCGGCCAGTGCCATCGGCCCAGTATAGCACCAGACCACGCCACACATATTTTTGTTGTGGAGATGCTCGGGGAAAGGCGGCCCCGGCGGCACGATCAAGAAGGCAAAGAACCCGTTGATGTCATCGGGGGCCTGAGTAATGAACTCCCGGTACCACTGCATGATCTCAAATGCCTGATCCATCTTCCATAACATGGGGCCGCCGTACACGGTATGAACCGGATTGGCCTTGAATACGAACGAGGTGACAACCCCGAAGTTACCACCACCACCGCGCAGCGCCCAGAACAGGTCTGCGTAATGCTGCTCATCAGCAGTGACGAAGCGGCCATCAGCCAGCACGACATCGGCAGCAATGAGATTGTCAATCGCCAGACCATACTTGCGTGATAGATGTCCCAGGCCTCCGCCGAGGGTAAGTCCTCCAACGCCGGTAGTGGAAATAATCCCGCTCGGCACTGCCAGACTAAAGACATGCGTGGCATGATCGACATCACCCCACGTGTTACCTCCTCCAACGCGCACCGTTTTCGTCTGGGGATCAACCTGCACATAGCGGATGAGCGAGAGGTCGATGACCAGGCCATCATCACAGACTCCCAGCCCTCCGGCATTGTGGCCTCCGCCCCGTATGGAAACCAGGAGATTGTTCTGGCGCGCAAAGTTGACCGACGCAATGACGTCGGCCACATCCGCGCAGTACACAATCAGAGCGGGATGCCTGTCAATCATGCCGTTGTAGACTTTACGCGCTGCCTCATATCCAGCATCTCCTGGCTGGATGAGTTCGCCTCGCAGGGTCGCTTTCAATGGGCTGGCATCGAGGTTGGACGTCCTTTGTGTTGTTGTCATAGGATTACTCCTTGTGTGAACTACATCTTTTAAGTGGATGAAAACCTTTTTGTTTGTTCGCCCTGGAAATTTCAGAACGAGGCATGTAACCGTCGTTCATGCCTCTCTACCCTTTGACGTAAGCCAGTTTCTCCGCGACCTTGCCGTCTCGCACGCGGAGTATATCCACCCCGCGCACGTGCCCGCGACTACCATCAGCATTTGTCCACTCGTATCTCCAGCGCACTACGCAGCGATCTTCAAATGCGAACATCTCCTCGGACTTGAACACCGAATCGGGCGATGAACGAAAAAACTCTTCCCAGAAGCGGCGAACCGCCTCCTGCCCTTCAAACCGCTCGCCATCCGGGGCCGGATAAGTATTATCAAAGACACAGTCCTCGGTCATCAGCGCCATTACCGCCGGAACGTCGTGCAGGTTGAAGGCCTCGTTAAAGCGGTTGATTACCTCAATCGTTGATGCTGTCTGTGCAACTTCCTGCATGTCCTTTTGCTCCTCACTGATGGTTATTCAGGCGGTCTCGAAAAGCGGCGATCTGGGCGCTGTGTTCGCGTTTGTGTCCGTAGTACATGTAGACCAGCACATCATCCAGGGAATACTCCATGCCATACCAGGGCAGCGTTCCCGTATGGCGGAACGTCTCGGGACGAATTCGCTCGGCGAGTGACATCGTCTGCGCATGCGCATCATTGAACTCGTCCAGCACCTCTCTCACGGTTCTCCCCCTGCGCCTCTCCACCTCGGCATCGTTAAAGCGGCCCCCCAGCTCGATAAACCTGTCTAGACAGGGAGTAGGGTTCTTCCCGACAAATCCTGACAAAATATCCACCAGGACTTCTTCGTAAGATGCGAGGTGCGCGAGAATGTCCTTGACCGACCAGGTGCCACAGGCTCCCGGTGTATCCCACGCCGTTTCAGGGAAACCATCAATGGTCTGCATGACCGTAGATTGGCCATACTTCAAAATGTCTGTCGCGTTCATAGAACTGTCCTTTCCTCGAGTGTGTTCTGCTTGCGAACGATCGCGCAATAGGCTTCAACGCTTCCCAATTGTAGCCAGAACAACGCGCACTGCCATCGTGGAGAAGTACGGAGATTACGGCTGGGAAACACGTAGATTTAGCAGAGGTGTGTACGGAGAAGACAAACAAAAGTATGTTAGTTGTGTGGAGCTAAACCCTTTTCGATGGCCCAGCTGGCTATTTGCCTGCGCGAGGTAAATCCGAGCTTGAACATGATATTGCTTACATGTGTCTCCACAGTGCGCTCGCTTACAACCAGCGTATCGGCGATTTCGCGGTTGTATTTGCCCTGTGCAATCAGTGCCGCTACTTCCCGCTCGCGTGCTGTCAGTCCTCCAAAGGCCTGTCTGGCGGCCTCCTTAGAGGGAGTTGGATGCTCCTGGGGCAAGCGAACCTTTGCCTGGCGCAGGAAATTGTCTCGTAGAGCCTCATGCGGAATGGTAGCTGCCAGTTCCTCAATCAGTGTACGGGCAGAAGCAAATGCCTGCTCAGCCTCCGCTTTCCTCTCCTGCGCTTGATAGAGCCTGCCAAGCGCGAGGTGGACATGCCATTGTCTCGGTCTGGCTCCCAGCGCTACAGCCAATGTTTGCGCTGCTGTTAGCGCTGCCTCTGCCTCGGCTGGTCGCTGCAAGGCTGCCTCTGCCTCACCCCGCAACTTTAAAACACGCAAGCTACTTTGCCCCTGAGCAGAGCGAGCAGTGGAAGCAATCAGCCGATCAATCATTTCTAAGGCGCGAGCAGGATGGCCCTGCGCAAGCGTTAGTTCCACGCATGCACACCAGATTAAACGCTGCGCCATCGTTTCGGCAGGAGTATCAGGGCCGAGTGCAGTGGCAAGAAGCGTTTCCGCCCGGGCCAGATCCTGCTGCTCAACGGCCAGAGAGGCGAGATAGCCCGTAGCAACGCGCATCCAGAACAGAGAACCGCTTTCACGCGCGAGTACCAATGTTTGTTCGAAGTGTTTGCGTGCCTGAGGATAGGCCAGCATGCCCCTATATATACCTCCCAGGATGGAGTGAGAGGCCGTCTGCCACTGCAGATGCTCAATCTCCTCTGCAATCTGCAAACTCTGCATCATCACCTCGAATGCCTGCCCGTATTCGCCCTGCGAACCCTGACATAGTCCTATCTGCAAGAGCGCATATGCTTCATCTGAACGGCGGCCAATCTCTCGCGCAATCTTGAGCGCGAGTCTGGCATCCTGAAGCACTTCAGACAAACTCGCTGCCGGGATCAGGGCATCAGTCTGAAATGTCGGACTGCGCAGCGTTAAAGTCGCCAGGCTGGAGGTTAGTCCCTGCTGATCTTCAAGCGTTCGGAAGAGGGCTATCGCCTGTTGATAGTACACCGTTCCCTGGAGTAAATCGCCGCCCAGGTAGCTGGCCATGCCCAGTAAATCGAGCGTCTCTGCTATCCCCTTTGCGTCCTGAAGTTGCTCAAAAATCGTCAGTGCCTGCCTGTGATAGTGCAGCGCTTCATGCGGCTGCTCTTTATTCAGATGCCAGTTACCAATACGGTTGAGGCTATGGGCTTGCAAAATGGGATTTCCAAGTTCCTGCGCGATGGTTAATGCCTGCCGGAACCATGTCTCTGCTTGCGCATAATCGCGGCCCGTCCAGAGAAAACCCAGGTCTATCGCGCTTTGCCACTCTGCAATTCGATCCTGTGCCGCATGAGCTGCTGCTAATGCCAGAGTATAATCCCGTTGCGCCAGTTCAAACTCGCCAAGCGTCTCATAGGCCTGCCCTCGTGTACGATAGAGTAGGGGGGCAGGAGGCTTTCCCAGATGTTCATTTGCCCTCAACGCCCAGGTGAAATAGTCGATAGCAGCCCGGTGCGAGTACAGGCGCAGAGCCTTTTCTCCCGCACACAGTGCGTAGTCCGCTACTTTCTGCCAGATACCCGCCTGATAAAAGTGGTAAGCCAGTTCCTCGAGATGCATATCCGGCGCAACAAGAGGTTGCTGCTCTAGCATTTCGGCAATGGCGCGATGCAGCCTGTTACGCTCACGCGCTAGCAGTTGCGTATAAATGGCCCGGCGGATTAAGGCATGGCGAAAAGCAAAGCCCTCGGCGGACTCTTCCACAATAAGCTGGGCAGAAACCAGTTCCTTCATGATAGAGACAAGCTGCTGCTCATCATGCCCGGTAAGCTGCTGGAGAAGGGCAAAATCAAAATGCCGTCCGGCAACAGCAGCCAGGGTTAAGACCTGCCTGGCTCCCTCATTCAAGCCTGCCATGCGGCCTTGTACCGCATCTTGCACGCTGCGCGGAATGGAGATTTCACGCCCCGGTCGGCGATTCCAATAGCCCTGCACGTAGTAAATATCACCGGCAGCTTTGAGCGAGCCGATAATTTCTTCGACAAAAAACGGGTTCCCCTCGGTCAGCGCATACAGTACGTCCAGCAGTTCACCATGCAGAAAGCGGCGCATTTCAATAGCAGTATGTTGCTCTTCAAAGATGGCCGAGAGCATCGTATCAACCTCATTGCGTGAAAGAGGTAGCAATTGAATCTCTTGCGCAAGCCGCTCGCGATCAAATTGTGTCAGCCAGCTTCTCAAGCCGGGCCGCATCTCATCATGGCGGTACGTCACGAGAAGCACAATGGCATGAGACGTGGCATGCCGCGCAAAGTAGTGAAGAAAATCCAGGCTGGTATCATCGCTCCAGTGTACGTCTTCTATGGAGATGAAGAGAGGAGAGCTGAGCGACAAATCGATGAAAAATTTTGTCAATACCGCGAAAATGCGCCGTTTTTCCTGTTCAGGCTCCAGAAGTGAGGGACGAATAGAGCGGTCCGCAACCAGTTCAGGCAGCAAAGGAAAGATATCCCCAGCCAGGGCCTCCAGGTGAGCAGCAAACTTTGCGTCTGGATTGGAGGCTGCAAGGGAACGCAAAAGATCAAGCAACGGGGCATAGGGACAGGTGAGATCAGCCGGAAAACAATTTCCTTGCAGAAGCATAAACTCCTGTTTCGCTGCATAAGCCTGCACTTCACCCTTCAGACGAGATTTCCCGATGCCCGCTTCGCCGCTAAACAGCACGACACGCCCCTCTCCCTGCTTCGCCTGCTCAACAAGCGAATGCAGGGTTGCAAGCTGGCTGGTTCGCCCGACCAGGATTGGAGTTATTACCCGTGAAGTGCTTGCCTCTCCCATACCTTTATTTTCCTGGGACACAACGCTGAAGAGAAAGCCGGGACACCCATTAAAAATTGTCTAATGCCTGAGACGCAAGAAGCTGTTCCCTGAATGTACGATGACAAGAAAAATTATTGGGGGTAGACTTGAACCACCTCTACTTTATCAGAGAAAATGCCTTCTGTCCAGAGAAGCTGAACCGGAAGCTGTGCGTAAATTTGCTATCAGCGTGGGACCAGGAAAGCCACCCACAAGGGGATGGCTCTACAAGCCGCCTCACATTGCAGAGCCATCCCCTTGTGGGTGGCTTTCCTGGTCTCTCTGCAAAATTGTGACTCCCTGTATCGTAATGTCCTGCTACTCCGTATTGGTAAAAGTGACCTTTGCGTCAAAAAACTCAGCTTAGGAGATACATGAGAAGCAGATATATGAGAAGAAAGCCCGAAAGGCCTGTTGAAATAGCTGAACCAGAACTCATCGCCTCGTCATCAGGTGTCGTGCCAGAACTTAGCAAAGGCGAACGAAAAGAGGTGGCGAGGCGCGCCCGTATCAGCGCGGTTATCGTCCATGAGACGGTGCGCGAGGAGGGCGAGCGCGAACTGAAACGCGCTCCGGCAGCCCTGGCGCTCTCCGCGCTGGCAGCAGGATTATCGATGGGCTTTTCACTGGTAGCGCAGGGACTGCTCCACGCTTACCTGCCTGCCGCGCCCTGGCGTCCACTGGTAGATAATCTGGGATACAGCGTGGGATTTTTCATCGTGGTACTTGGCAGACAACAACTCTTCACAGAAAATACACTGACCGCCATGCTGCCGCTTTTTGCCCATCCAAATTGGCATACGTTCTGGAAGGTGGCGCGGCTCTGGGCTGTGGTGCTGGCCGCGAACTTGCTCGGTGCCTTTCTTTTCGCGACGATCATCGCGCATACAGATGTATTCCAGCCGCAAATTCGCCAATCTTTCACAGAAGTCGCCTTTCACTCCTTGCGAGGGGACTTTGGGCTGACAGTGCTGCGCGGCATTTTCGCGGGCTGGCTGATCGCCTTGATGGTCTGGCTGTTGCCAGCATCTGAGAACACCAAGCTGCACATCGTCATTCTCCTCACCTACCTGGTCGCGCTTGGCAGCTTTGCCCATATTATCGCCGGTTCGGTCGATGTCCTTTACCTCGTGAATACTGGCGCAGTCTCGTGGGCAACCTACCTGCTCGGCTTCATGCTGCCGACGCTGATCGGCAACATCATCGGCGGCGCTTCTCTTGTGGGCGCTTTGAACTTCGGGCAGGTGGCCGCCGAGACAGTTGGAGCCAACGGCGAGATGTAAATGAGATGTAAATAGAGATGTGCAGGGCTATCATCAAGGCCTTGCACATCCAGCTTTATACGCTGACCCTTTGCGCAATCTCTTTCATCCAGGGATAGTGTTCGCGCAGGTGTCCGGCCATTCTGCGCAGAACCTTCCCAACCGTCCACTCCTCGCCGTCCGCCATGTACCCCTGTTGGCGCTGCTCCGGCGTTCTTTCGCGCAAAAAGATTTCGTAGTCGATGGCCTTATCAAAGAAAGCCAGCGTGAGGTCTGCCAGCTCAGCATCGCTAAAAGAAGGCTCTGGCAGCTCAGAGATGCGCGAAATATACCAGGTCTCCGATTCCACCAGGTGCTGAAGGTGCTGCTTCAGCGACCACGAACCGGGCGCAATAGCCTTCTCGAGCGCTTCCGGTGGCACATTTTCGTACAGGTCAAGGATGGTTGCGCGGGCCGCCGCCGCGACACCCAGCGCCCGCTCAATCTCCTCATCGGTTGGTGGTATGCGGTCTGCCTCGAAGCAGTATGGCAGCCTGTCATTTTCGGCAGACATGCGCTCCCTTACAACCACCTCTATCGTGCCATCAAACTCATCCAGAAGCGGCAGATCATTCGCCTTTAACCATTTGAAATACTCGGCCACTGCGCCAGGGGCGGCCTTTATGACATCCTCAGTTGTCGCGGCAGAACAAATACATCCCGGCAATTCGCGGAAATACACCATAGACTCGCCCGGCCAATCCTCAACGAGCGCGAAAAATTGCATAGTTCGCTCCTTCCTTTCCAATACTCCCCCTTTTTCTGTATCAACATCATACATCAATACAAATACAAAAAGGTGTTGAAGGAGCAAAAAGCAGCAGAAATTCCTATACATGCACGCTTATAATGAACTTTGACGGGGAAAGCCAACAACCTGTCATGCTTCGCTCCGCTCAGCTTCTACGGCACTGGCACGTATATCGATCCGTCACAGAGATGCTTCGCTCCGCGAAGCATGACAGGTTGTCGTCTCGCCCTATGTCATGCTGAGCGCAGCGAAGCATCTCATGTGCCGTCTGAGGAGTGCATCGCGACCACAGATGCTTCGCTGCGCTCAGCATGACATAGGGGAGATGAATGGCCTTGCAGGTATAAATTTGCACGTTCAGTATAATGAATGATAAAGAACTCGTGATGTGGTAGTGAGGAGGATTTCATGTCTGGCAAACAGCGGCAATTTCAACGACCGGCGGTGGTTCGTCTTCCACAAATTTCTCCATTGCAGGTGTCAGTCCGGCGCAGGCCGCTTATCATCTCTCCGGATAAACAGCTTCCCTTGACTGAGCATATGCCAACAACGCGCAGAGCATTGCCATCATATCCCAGGTCTGAACAACGGCTTCCCTTAACTGAACATATTCCCACCTTACCTGTGACGCCCATGCCACAGGCACCGATACGCATCTACCAGGAGTCGCCTGTGACGCAGGTGATGATTACGCCACCAATCCGCGCTTACACGCAAATGCCTTTACGCGCGTCATATCCATATAGTTACAGCTTCTCCGGCTATCCCATCGAACAGCTCACACCGGTGAAAGGGCGTGATAGGGAACCTGGAACCGGGGAATTGCTGCTCGGCTGCGGCGTCCTGTTCCTGGTGGGCCTGATGGTTATCGCTGTCCTCTACTATCTTTCGTTTGCCATGTGAGCCTGCTTGCAGTTGAGCCGTTCTGGCTGGTACAATGAAAACACACTGGTTGGTCTGACCATTCGACGGTGCTGTCTTATCACCGTCGTTTCGTGGTGAATCTATGTATGCAAAACAAGTGAACAATGTCACAAGAAAAACGGTTTCTACAACGGCTGGCCGGTGGTTGGATCTATATTGTCTGGATATACCTGAGCGTAGCCTGGCGCTTTTGTGGCTGGCGGCTATCGCTCTGGTTTCATAGAACACCTGAAAGTAATCATACTGGCATGAAACAAACCCTGCTTTTCATCCGGCATGGGCAAACAACCTGGAATGTTGAACACCGTCTTCCTGGCCAGTTGCCGGGAATCGATCTCAATGATACCGGGCGTCAGCAGGCGGCTCGTCTGTCGGATGCCCTGATGGTTCTCCCGATCAGCGCCATTATCAGCAGCCCATTAGAGCGAGCGCGAGAGACCGCCGAAATTATCGCACAACCTCGCAACCTACCTGTGCAGATCGAACCGCGCCTGATGGATATCGATGTGGGACACTGGACAGGTCAGGATCATGACAAGATCAACAAGGAAGATCCGGCCTGGAAGGCTTTCGTAAAAGACCCCACCGTCGCTCCGCCCGATGTCGAGACGTTCCCACAGGTGCAGCAACGGGCGCTCGAAGCCGTTGAATACTGGCGAGCCGAGGGGAACATTGGCGCGTATCCCGCCTTCGTCACCCATGCCGATGTCATCAAGTTGCTCATCGCGCATTATACTGGCCTTGAGGCTGGCAAAGCCGGAAGACTATCCATTGACAATGCCTCGGTCAGCCTGGTTGAACTGGAACCTGAGAGCCGCCCTCGCGTCATTGCGATTGGCTGGAATCCGCAACCCGGCTGGCTCAAACCGCCAACTCCTGAGGCTGAACAGTCAAAGGGAGAGGCGCAGGTAGCAAGCGAGCAAAAAGAGTAGTCTGTTCCAGATAGAAAGTGGAAGGGAACGACCACATGTTTGACCCACGCGATCCCTACGAACGCTACTGGTGGCATTACGATTCGCGGCGTCCGCTCTCAATGGCCCAGATCATCTCCCTGGGCAGCGTTGACCCGGAGACCGCCGCGCTTGTCTGGGCGCTTCTGGAACATGGAGCCTCGCTCACTGTAGCCGGGCCAACCGACCCACAGCCAGGGATTGGCAAGACGACCACGTTGAATGCCCTGCTCCAGTTCGTTCCTGAGGGAACATCGCTCGTCTATATGTCCGGCATGTACGAGAACTTCGCCTTTTTACAGCATCCCGAAATTGACCCTGCCACCACCTACTTGCTCTGTAATGAGGTAAGCGACCACCTGCCCATCTACATGTGGGGGCGCGTCGCCAGGCGCTATCTGACGCTGCCTGCGAGGGGATATCATATTGCGACAAGCGTGCATGCTGATACCATCGATGACGTACTGTACATGTACCAGCATGATTTGCGCCTGACGCCAGACGATATTCGCCGTCTCGGGCTGGTTATCAACATTGGACTGATCGGGCGCGTCTATCCGTTACGCCGACGCTGGCTCACCACCCATTTCATTCAGCCTACCGCCGACCCGCAGCACCCGGAGAAAATCGTTCCCTTACCGCTCTCCCTATGGAACGAATTTGACGATACCTTTGTGCATGCCGACGCCGCCATTCTGGACGAACTGGCAAACTGGGCAGGCATCACCTCTGCTGCGCTCGCCACAGAAGTCAAACAGCGAACGGATTGCCTGAACCAGCTTTCACAGGATTCGAGCGTGGACATGGCTCATATGCTTCGCGCTATTACCACCCTGCGCAAGCGGGCCCGCAAATCCAATTCCGAATAACGGCAACGGAGCCGCCCTCAGAATAAATCATGCTCTACGATTGTTTATCAATGTTGATAGACTTTCTATCTCTTTGCCAGGAAAGGAGGAAAACCATGCGTCAACACAGCAAGCTTGCAAGCGAGGGACGCTGGCCGCGTATCTGCAATAACTAAATCTTCCGTGTTAGAAAAAAGGAGCAGGAAATTGAGAAACCCTACTATTGCCATGCTCAGCGTCCACACGTCCCCTCTCGATCTACCGGGGCGCACGCGAGATGCTGGCGGCATGAATGTCTATATACAACAACTTGCCCGCGAACTTGGAGCTTCCGGGCTAACCGTCGATATCTTTACCAGACGAACATCCAGAACACAACCGCAGATAACACACCTCAGCCCGGGCGTAAGGGTTGTCCACATCCCCGCCGGGCCTGCTGAGCCTATCCATAAAGACGAACTCTACCAGTACATGCCTGCATTCGCTCAACAGATAGATGCATTTCGCAGGCGCGAAGGCAGAAGCTATGATCTGCTGCACAGCCACTACTGGCTTTCCGGCGTCGTTGCCATGACCCTGGCGCGCAGTTGGCACGTACCGCACGTGATTATGTTCCACACCCTGGCGCATCTCAAACAGCTCGCCAACCCCGATGCGCAGGAGCCGCCGCAGCGCCTTGAAATGGAACGCAAATTGATTCAACAGGCAGACCGTATCATCGCCGCTACCGCGGAAGAACGGACGCAAATTATCCGTCATTGCGGCGCTACATCAGCCCAGGTACAGGTCATTCCTTGCGGCGTTGATCTCCAACGCTTCGTTCCATACGATCGCCAGCAGGCACGCCTGCAATTGGGCTGGAAAGCAGATATGCCTGTACTCCTCTTCGCAGGCAGGCTCGATCCTTTCAAAGGACCTGACATCCTGCTGCGCGCAGCAGCCATGATGAAACAGCAGACCCGGGTTGTCATCGTCGGCGGCAAGCTTTCAGGCGATAAAGAGTTGCAGCAGCTACGCAGGCTCACAGCAGAACTGGGCATTGGACAACGCACACTTTTTATGGGCGCTCGTCCCCAGCAAGAACTCTCGTTGATCTACAGCGCGGCAGACATTACCGTCATGCCATCCTATCACGAAAGTTTCGGGCTGGCCGCCGTTGAATCGCTGGCTTGCGGCACTCCTGTCGTGGCAACGCGAGCGGGAGGACTCACCACCATCATTCAACACGGCAAAACTGGCTACCTCGTGCCGCGCAGCCCAGGCTTTTTTGCTGAGCGCCTGGATGCCCTGCTGAATAATCCTGACCTTTTGCAGGAGATGCGAGACAACGCCCGCCCCTCTGTGCTACAATATAGCTGGAAACGGGTAGCTGAGCAGGTACGTTCCCTCTATCAGGAGGCGGTCGAGGAAACAAGCTGTCTGGCCGCACTCTGAATGGCGATTCCACCAACACTCGTGGGCTAAAGAAGCCAGGGCAACCCTATGAAGTTTGACCAATAAAAAGGGGATATCCAGGCCTGTCATCCTGAGCGCCGCGAAGAATCTGCCGTCTGGACACACGATCACGCTGGGCGACGATGATCCTTCGCGGCGCTCAGGATGACATGGGGCCAGTATTCCCTGTATGTTGTCAAACTTCATGCAGTCGCCCCTGGCTGGCTTCAGCACCCAATATTTGATAAAACTGATCTGCATTCATACACAACCAGGAGGAAGACTCATCATGAATTTTGCGCTACTACTGACCGCTATTGGATTAGGTATTGCCTACGCAGCCGCGCCTGGGGCGGTGAATACAGAAGCCATCCGTCGCGGCGTCTCCTATAGCGCACGTTCTACGCTCCTGGTTGAAACAGGTTCGCTGATCGGCGACTCGCTCTGGGCCATCCTCGCGCTGACCGGCGTGACTTTTCTCGTCCACAATCTGGCCATTCAAGTCGTGCTGGGCATCGCGGGTGGCTGTTTCCTGCTGCGTATGGCATGGTCCGCCTTTCACGAAGCGTTCCTGCGCAAGGACATCACCTCATCTTCAGAGGCATCAACACGAGGGGATTTCGCTACCGGCGTTGTCTTCGGGCTGGCGAATCCGGTAGGCCTGGCTTTCTGGTCGGGCCTGGGCAGCAGCGTCGTCGCTTCCGGCATCACCGGCTACTCCTTTATCCTCTTCGTCGCTGGCTTCTTTGTTGGCGCGGTCATCTGGTGCATCAGCATCACGCTTATTTTGCGCTTTGGCAAACGTTGGGTACGCCCGGCCATGTTCCGCTGGATCAACGCGCTCTGCGGTCTGGCGCTTGGCTATTTCGGTCTGCGCGTCTTCTGGACCACTTTCCAGGCGTGGCTTGAGCAGCAGGCGTCACACTCGCTTCAGCCAACGCATTAATCAGGTGCGATACTCACCTACCACAACCGCATAGCCAGGAGCGCCAAAGGCGAACCACCAATCTACATGCTTTCCAGGGCAACCCGGTACACCTAAGGATGGAGCGGAGAGCGGATACCAGCCGAAGTTTCCAGTCATTGTATACCCGGTATTCGGAATGTCATAGCAGGATATTCCATACAGATAGACTAGCTGCGAAAGTACTTGTGGGGGGGCAACAACGGTGACATGCGAACTCTCAAGCTGGTACGAAAATGTTCGATGTGCCGGAACATTTGGGTCAACATGCATGCGTATCGTAGGTCTATGACCATGAAAAGGGTCTAAAGGTTGATAATTTGGAAATTTTTGATTCTCTCCAACCTGCTTCTTGTAGAGGCTAACCTCTCCTGTAAGTGTCACCCAGCCCGTATATTGCAACGCAAAGTATCTATGAACAGTAAGCGTCTGTCCTGGTTCTAATGGTGTCACGCTGAAACCAGGTGCTGGACAACTATGATCAGTCGCAATAGGAATATCGAAGTCAGGCTTGCCTGTACTATCTATCTCCACACCCGGATCATAGCCACACGAGGCACCAAAGGGTGGGCCAGCGTTATATACCATATTTGAGTGGTTCATAATAGTAAGGTCTATAGCCAGCATCTCCTTAAGGAAGTACGGTCCCGGAGTAATGCTCATGTTGAAGGTAAGACCATCACTTTCAACACTGCTCATATTCGGACTGCCTGTTGGCACAGTTGGCTGGAACACGCCCGTTTGTTGATGGCGTGTAAAGAGCAACAGCGAAGCCCCGATAAAAGCGCCAATAACGAGAACTGCCGCAAGTGTATTAAAAAATCGGGTAAGAGAGCGGCCTTTGCGAGGGGCTGCCGGAAATCGTCCCGTTGTTTGTCCGGCATTTCCCATCGTTCCTATCGGTTCAGACGCTTCTCCTACGTCTTCATGCTGAAGCAAACGTTCTCGTACTGTTGAAAGCACCTGTTGCTGCTCAGAAGATGTTAGCGAAACGGGTTTTTGAATAGTAGAGCGCAGCAATGCTAACAATTCCTGGTTTTCCTGCTCCAACTCCTCAGGAATGCGATCATCGAATGGTTTCATCGTCTATTCCCTTTTCCTCTTGCTCAAACACGGCCCGCAACTGGCGCAACGTGCGGGACAGCAGCTTGCGAATCGTGCCATCCGGCCTGCCCATCATCCCGGCTATCTCGACCAGCCGCATTTCATTGCCATAGCGTAGTTGTATCAACTCCCGTTGCTCAGGAGAAAGCTGCGCCAGCGCCGCATAGAGACGCTGGTACTGCTCTTGTTTGACGGCCCGCTGTTCCGGTGTCAGGTCTGTATCCTCGGTTTCCAATGCCTGCTCAAGCGGTAACTCGCTGAGAACAGAGGTATGGCGATAGCAGTCAATGAGTTTATTGCGTGCAACGCGCCGCAGCCACGCCAGTTGTTGCTCGTCTAACAAGTCCGCGAGCGCATTGTTCCGGTACGCGGCCAGGAAGACCTCGGCCAGCAGATCTTCAGCATCCTGCCGCGACGAGACATGCTGGCACAAATACGCTAAAATGGTTGGAGCGTAGCGATCATATAGTGATACCTCAACCTTGCTCCGTTCCTCGTCGGCATCGAGCTGGTGCATGCATCCCTCTTTACCCAATTTTTCGAGATCTCATTCAAGATATCGTATGAACGCAGAAAACGTGGCAGAAAAACCAACCTTTGCGCGCATAATTACTACTAGTAAATGACGAATTCGTAAGGGAAAGATTGTTGCAACAAGATCATGGACGAGCAAAGCGATATTCGGCTAGTAAAGCTGGCGCGCAACGGGGATAAAGAGGCTTTTAGCGTCCTTCTCGCAGATTCAGGGCAGGTCTGGTTCGATGACATGCGCTTTGAAGTCGTTGGGCAGGAAGTGGCTTCAACCAATCTAAGTTGAATTTTGACAAATAAAGAGCATATCCAGGCCTGTCATCCTGAGCACAGCGAAGGATCTGTGGGCTGGGCGTGCGGTCCTGTTGAGCGGCGGAGATCCTTCGCTGCGCTCAGGATGACAGGCGAGAGGGGCTGTTTCATGGCATAAAGTGAGAGAGTGGGAAGATGCTTTCCCACTCTCTCAAAGAGTGCTAACTCACTACTGCGACAGCATCTGCACGATATCCATGAAATTCGGAGAACCCCAGCCCGTCGCGTAGTCCCAGCCTCTTGTCGCCGGGTAGAACAGGTTGTCGCCTTTGACGATATCGGTGTAGGGATGGAAAGAGCCGGGATGATTCGCCAGCGTGTAGAATGTTGGCACACCCCCTAGCAACATCTTTCCATGTAATCGTAGAGCCTGGTCTACCAGCAAGGCTCCGGCAGCCCAGATGGGCGCGGCTGCGCTTGTGCCGCCAAAGGCATACCAGTTGCCCTGGTAGTAGATGGCAATGTTGGGGAATGCTGCCGCCGCCACGTCGGGAACCTGGCGCAGGCCGTTGGGCGCAACCACCGGATCACCGTTGCTCGTAAAGATCAGGCTCGATGCGCCGTCGTAGTGGTTCGTTGTTCCCGTACCGACCTGCCAGGATGGACGCTTGAAGGCTGGATTCTGGCTTACGCCACCACCGCTGCCCCATTCGTTCTGACAAAGTGGCGCGCCATCGTTATCGCTCCACACGTCCTCGCTGGTACGCGCGCCATTATCGGCCACCTGTAAATGCGTGCCGCCTACCGCGATGGCATAGGGAGCGCTGGCGGGGAATGAGACCATCGCGACATGACTGATGCGATTCGAGAAGGCCGCGCAGTCTCCGCTGCTGATAAAGACCGAGATGCCCTCGGCAGCCAGATTGCGCAGACTGCGATTCACTGCCGCCTGCTCAGAGGAGCTAAACGAATTCTCACCCGTCCCGTAACTGACACTGAGAACCTGCACCTTATGATCTGCCGCCACGCGATTGAAGACATCAACCAGCGCCTGCGCGAACGAGGTCTGCTTCAGATTGGCCTGGTAGTCGATTATCTGCGCCTGCGGCACCAGACCGGAGATCAATTCCAGGTCAAGCGCGGCCTCACCCTGTCCTGGTCCAGGCGCGACAGTTCCATCGACATTGACCGTTTGTATGTTTGGTACAGGGACGCCTGCGCATCTGGCATAGTTGGCAATATCTTTGGGATCAAATGGCTCGTCAAACTCGGCCACACCAATTGTCATGCCCTGCCCGGCAATATTCTGACCATAGAGCCTGTTGATCTGGTATGCCGAGGCCAGCTTGTCACGCGTCAGTGTGTGCTTTGCGCCATAGCCTTTGCAGGTTGTAGCCAGCGATGCATTCCTGCTAACCAGGCCAAAGGGAGGCTTGAACACGGGAAAGGCGAAGTTATCCAGCCCCACCACCGAGTCGATCAGCGCCGCAATCTGGCCAGTGACAATGGGATCGCTATCTTGCAGGTAGAATGTATAGCCGAGGATGGTATACGAGCGTAGTTGCACATGCAGGGCGCGCTCAACTATGCCAACAGTTCCCGTCACCTGAATGCCTGACCGCAGAGGATCTATCGAGTCGATGGTAAAGCCCTGCTGTTTCAGCCAGTTTTCTACCGTCTGCACTTCTGAATCCGAAAGAGCGTAGCGCTGCACAATTTGATCGGTCGTTAAAAACTGGTGATAGGTGGGAGAGCCAGGTGTATAAATCTGCGCTACGTCTCGCTCCATCGCCGCGTCATTATAGGCAAGATTGAAGGTCAGTGATAGCGGAAGATTCTCCGGCAAAGGCTGACCGCCGGGAAGCTTCCCAGTATCTGGTTTACTGGAAATAGGATGCGGCTGCGCAGGCCGGGGAGTCGGCGTACTCGCGCTGGTAGACACAGTGGGCGTATTACCGTTTGAGCATCCAGCAAACAACAGTCCCAGTAAAACCACACCAAACAACATTTGCAAAGGATATGAAACACGGCGCATTACAGGTTTCTTCACGCAATACCTCCCATAGAAAACGGCTTCTCTTCATTCGTTTGTTAAAAAAAACGCTGGATGGATCAGCTTTTTATTTCTTTGTTGCAAGTATAGATGCACTGTCAATGTAGAGCTATGAAATAAGTGATAGCGAAAAAGTGACTTTCTTTACATTTTCATGGGCCTGCTCACAAAGCCATCACAGCACTTTAATGGTTGGGGTTTCGCATTTTATGCTGTTTTTACACGTTAAATAGGCTAGACTTTCCGGCTTGAATATGGTATAATCTAGCCATTCAAACAAAGGAAAGACCGGGACGATATATACCATCGTGAGGTGATTGTCTATGGAATCAGCATCATCAGCATCACGGGTTACACCACTGACAGAGTCGTTGGTGGCGTCTCGGGAGGATACGTAAACACGCACTAGGGACAGTTTGCCCTGGTGTTTTTTTTCATCTTTTTATACGCGCAAGGTTGCCGGGCTCATCGATTATTCTTCATTCTTTGGGCCAATCCGTCGCTCAAAATATGAGCGAGAAGTTTTGAATACGAAAGGAGGAATAGCAGAGTCCCTTACCAGCTATAAGCGCGTTTCAGCGTAGAACTCCACAACTTGTGTCCGTGTGGACTACGCTCATTTGCACATAAAATCTCAGTTTTGCAAAGTGGGCGCGGAGTGGATTGTTACAATCGAAGGAGATGACCGACAGTGAATTCAAGCATGATCAACAAGATCGCTAAAGCCAAACGGTACGCAGAAGAACCAGAACGCATTCAGTTCACTCGCTTTGAAGCGACGTTCCGAGGCGAGAACGATACACACACCACGACCTATGATAATGGGGAGTGGCATTGCACCTGTCGTTTCTTCCATGACTGGGGGGATTGCAGTCATACAATGGCCATGCAGCGCGTATTGGGCGTGACTATTCCAGCGGCACACCGCCACGGTATTCCGGCTGGTTTAGGCACCGGCCCCTTGCACTAACCTGACCTATCTCGCACCGGGGCGCATCGCCCCACCAATTCATTTCCAAAAACGATAAGAGAAGCGCTTAACCAGATCAAATTCAGCGCTTCTCTTTTTTGCCCAAAAACTGGACGCTCACCCGCGAAACGACCGGCCCTATCCGCCAATCGCAGGCACAAAATGGAGAATTATGATGATCGAGAACATGATAATCGCCAGAATAGCGATAAAAATCAGGTCTTTGCGCACGTAAGCAAAGTGTTCGGGTGAAATCAAGCTACTTGCGGCACGCGGCTGAGCCCTCTGTCCTGTCTGCCGACGAGCAGCAGCGCGTCCCGTCACAGCTTTAGCAGCAGGTTTCTCTTCCTCAACGATAACTTCTTTCTCAGTTACAGAAGCCGCCACTTTCTTCGTAGCAGGGCCCTTGACCTCTTTCTCACTTGCGGAAGAGGTGCCTTTCTTTGCAACGGGAACCATAACCTCTTTCTCAGCTTCAGAAGTCGCCGCTTTCTTCGCAACGGGAGCGGTTGATTTCTTCGTAACAGGTGTAACCAGCTCCTCTACTGGCTCCTCAGCCAGGGTCGGAAAGTTTTCGGTCTCGCTCTCAGTTTCGGCAGTCTGCGTGGCAACCGCGCCCTGCGTTTCCTCCTCGCTGGTTATCTCCTCGATCTCTTCTTCCTTTACAGAAACCGGGCGCACCAGTTGTACGCTTTTCTGCGTCTTTGGTTTATGACGCTGCACTCCGCCGCGTGCTGCTTTCTTCGGCATGATCTTCTCTCCTCGCCTGCTTTATTTCCTGGAGGCAGAACAGGCAAATATTCTTTGATGTTTATAATTGCTAACGCTCACGAAATAATCGTTGTTTCGGCTTCCGTACATAAGCACTGGAATGATAACTATCGCTGCCATTATACACGAAATGGCAAAGTGCGTCGAGAGGCATGACCTCTTTCGCTTTCTTTACAATCTCGACAATGACCAAAACAGCATGTTATAATATTCGGCATTAGCACCAGAACTGTACTACATCGTTTGAGGCTCCACTGATTTCTCTACTGCCAGTGCATACCTCGATTAAAAAACATCATAGATGAAGGAGCAAAAATGCCATCGCAAGGATATGTGCGCTATCCCACCATTTACCAGGATAACATCGTTTTTGTTGCCGAAGATGACCTGTGGCTCGTGACAGATGCGGGTGGGCGCGCCGAACGTTTAACGGCAGGCTCGGGCGAAGTGCGCTACCCACATTTCTCGCCAGATGGCGAAAAACTCGCCTTTGTCGGTCGCGAAGAAGGCCCCAGCGAGGTCTACGTGATGCCTGCCCTGGGAGATATCGCGCAGCGCCTCACTTTCCAATCCGCCTCGTGCCGGGTCGTTAACTGGTCGCCCTCCGGTGATGCTATTCTTTATGCCAGTGATGCCGGGCAAAGCCATTATCGCCAGGAGGTCATCTACTCGATTGCGTCCGGTGGCGGTTTGCCTCAACAGGTGCCCGTCGGCGTCGCGGATGCTATCTCTTACGGGCCGCGTGGAGGCGTGGTCATCGGGCGCAACATCGGTGAGCCTGCGCGCTGGAAACGTTATCGCGGCGGCACTGTCGGGCATCTCTGGATCGACGTTGAGGATAGCGGCATCTTCCAGCGCCTGCTCCAACTCGACGGCAATATCGCCAATCCTTGCTGGGTGGGTGATCGCATCTACTTCATCTCCGACCACGAGGGCATCGGCAACGTTTATTCCTGCACGCCGCTTGGAGAAGACCTGCGCCGACATACCGACCACCAGGATTTCTATGCGCGCAACCTCTCGAGCGATGGGCAGAGGCTGGTCTATCACGCGGGTGCCGACCTGTACCTGCTCGAAGCCGATGCCACTTCCTCGCGCCGCCTGGAAGTCTTGCTCCCCAGCCTGCGCACGCAGCGCAATCGCAAGTTTGTTTCCGCGAGCCAGTACCTGCACAGCTTCTCGCTCCATCCCCAGGGTCATGCGCTCGCCATCACCACGCGGGGCAAAGCATTTAGCTTCAGCAACTGGGAAGGCCCGGTCGTGCAGCATGGCTCGCCCGATGGCGTGCGCTATCGCCTGCTCGAATACCTCAATGATGGCAAGCGGCTGATCGCTATCCACGACGCATCAGGGCGTGAAGCACTGATCGTCTTCAATCCAGAAGAGGAAGAGGCAGCTAAAACTTACGACGAGATCGAATTTGGCCGCGCTGTCAGCATGCATGTCTCTCCTGCTGACGATATGGTCGCCATCACCAACCATCGCAACGAGCTGATCCTGGTTGATCTTGAGGCTGGCACCTCACGCGTTCTTGATCGCAGCGAGTACCGGCGCATCGCCGGAAGCGCCTGGTCGCCTGATGGGCGCTGGCTTGCCTACGGTTTCGCCATCACGGCGCAGAAGACGGCCATCAAACTCTGCAACATCGAAAGCGGCGAAACATACCAGGTTACAGAGCCAATCCTTGAGGACGTGTCACCGGCCTTCGACCCCGAAGGCAAATACCTCTACTTCCTGGGCTATCGCACGCTCAACCCGGTCTACGACAACCTGCAATTCGACCTCAGCTTCCCTCGCGGCGTCAAACCGTATGCCATCACCCTGCGCAAAGACCTGCGCTCTCCCTTCATTCCAGAACCGAAAGGAGCAGCCGAAAAGGAGAAGGAGAAAGACAAGGAAAAAGAGAAAGAGCAGCCTGCCGACCAACCTGAAACACCTGAAGGAGAAGCCCCGGTCGAAGGGGAAAATGGTGAAAAAGAGGAGGAGACGAACAGGCCGCCTGCCATCACTATCGATCTGGATGGTATCACCACCCGTGCCGTTCCTTTCCCGGTCGCCGAGGGACGCTACTCAAAGATTCGCGGCATCAAGGGCAAAGCGCTGTTTCTCTCCTTCCCCATCGAGGGCGCGATTCACCAGCCTCTGCCCGGCGAGAAACACGAACCGAAAGGACGGGTGGATAGCTACGATTTCGAGGCGCAGAAGCTCGAGCCTCTCTACGATGGCATCAACACCTTCGACCTCTCCCGTGATAGCAAAACCGTGATCTATCGCGCCAATCATCGCCTGCGCGTTTTGAAAGCGGGAGAGAAAGCTCCCAAAGGGGAAAACGGAGAACGCTCCAGCCGCGAAACAGGCTGGATTGATCTCACGCGCGTAAAAGTCTCTGTGCAGCCCGCCGCCGAGTGGAGGCAGATGTTCGCCGAGGCATGGCGCTTGCAGCGTGAGCAATTCTGGGCCGAAGACATGTCGGGCATCGACTGGGATGCCATTTACCAGCAGTACGCGCCCCTGGTTGATCGCGTCTCCTCGCGTTCCGAACTCTCCGACCTGTTCTGGGAACTGCAAGGGGAGCTTGGTACCTCGCATGCTTATGAGACCGGGGGCGAGTACCGCAGAGGCCCGCACTACCATCAGGGCTTCCTCGGCGTTGACTGGAGCTACGATGCTGAAAACAACCGCTATCGGATCGCTCACATTGTCACTGGCGACCCCTGGAACCCCAAAGCAACCTCGCCGCTCAATAGTCCCGGACTCAATGTCTCAGTCGGTGATGCAGTGCTGGCAATCAACGGTCAACGGGTCACGCCCAATCGCAGCCCGCAGGAATTACTGGTCAACCAGGCCGATAACGAGGTGCAGTTGCTGATCGAGGATGCCGAAAGTGGCGAGACGCGCACAATCATCGTGAAAGCGCTCTCGAACGAACATCAAGCCCGCTATCGTGACTGGGTAGAAAACAACCGGCGCAGGGTACATGAGGCGACAGACGGGCGCGTGGGCTACGTGCATATTCCCGACATGGGGGCAAATGGCTTCGCGGAGTTCCATCGCAGCTACCTCACCGAGTATGATTATCCCGGTCTGCTCATCGACGTGCGCTATAACGGTGGCGGTCACGTCTCCGGCCTGCTGCTGGAAAAGCTGGCGCGGCGGCGCATCGGCTACGACTTCCCGCGCTGGGGCCAGCCGGAACCCTATCCCAGCGAGTCGCCGCGCGGCCCGATGGTTGCCCTCACCAACGAGCAGGCAGGCTCGGATGGCGACATCTTCAGCCACGCCTTCAAGCTGATGAACCTGGGGCCATTGATCGGTAAACGCACCTGGGGCGGCGTCATCGGTATCCACCCGCGCCACAGCCTCGTCGATGGTACCGTCACCACCCAGCCAGAATTCGCCTTCTGGTTCAAAGATATTGGCTGGAATGTTGAAAACTATGGAACCGACCCCAACATCGAGGTCGATATCACCCCGCAGGATTACGTCAATGGCCGCGACCCACAACTTGAGCGCTCCATAGCCGAAGTCCTGCGCCTGATCGAAGAGACGCCCGTTCTCGAACCGAAGCCGGGAGAGCGACCCAGAAAACGCTAGTATTAACAAGAGGCCATCCAGGCATGTCATGCTGAGCGCAGCGAAGCATCTCAGGTCTCGACGCACAGCTCGTTGGGACAGGTAGATGCTTCGCTGCGCTCAGCATGACATCTTTACTATCGCCTCTTTCAGGGTGAAGTTCGTCATAATATCCCTACAGAATCCTGCCCGTTTCCTGCAAGTTCACGATGAATGACGCAAAATCATACACGTCGTGGTCCCATGAGCATACAACTTGCCACCTGCATCCGTCAGTCGAGCTTCCGCCGTAGCAATGCGCCCACCCACATAAATCACCTTACCCTCGCAAAATACTGTACCCGTTTTGATCGTAATAGGGCGCACATAGTTGACCTTCAGTTCCAATGTCGTATAACCAGCGCCAGCCGGAAGCGTTGAATGCACCGCACAACCAAGCGCGGAATCGAGTAAGGTTGCCGCGAAACCACCATGCACCGTCCCGATAGGGTTGTAGTGATATTCGGCTGGCTCCCCGGTAAAGACGATGCGTCCTTCGCTCACCTCGGTAAAACGAAAGTTCATCAACTCGGCGATAGGTGGGGCAGGAAACTCACCTCTCTGAAATGCCTGTAAATATTCCAGGCCGCTCATCGTTTGAGCCGCCTTAGCTCCCGGCAGCGGGTCTCTCCAGCTAAAAGTACGGGTGCGCGTGGTTGTCTGAAGGTCGCTCATATTATTTTCCTCGTGCTTTGCTTGTATCTTCACTAAAATAAAAGACCATTCGGTCTGTATTTTACAGTATAGCCGGGTGAAACTGAAGTTGTCAAGAGCAATACTTAGAAATTGATATCCTGTTCAGCTTGCGCCCAGGGACTATCAATCTGTCCAATAAACGCAGGACATCCCAGCAACTCCGCCCCCTCGCTTAAGCGTTTGCACAGTGCTTTCAATTGCTTGGGCCATAGAGGCAGCGCTGGAACTTCGTGCAAAGGCATCCAACGGGCTACAGGAATACCCGGCTTTTCCGGTCGCGGTTCTGGCACTGGCTCCTCAGGAAAAGCATAGTCAATCACCTCCGGTCAGAGACCGGAGGCTTGTTCGTTACACCTGGACTCCACCGCAACTCGGCATACCTTCGCAGGCGTGCCGCTTTGGCTTCTTTGTCCGATGCATCAGGGGCCATTGACACAAACCCCGTCCTGGCCCAGTCGTGCCGGACCAGGAGCGTCCTCATGGTGACATTGCGAGCGCCAATCAGATCAGCATGTAATGTGTAATGACAGCACTGGCACACAAAGAGCAAGCCTTTGCGTGGTCGGTTCTCATCAGCAGTGTGTCCACACATCGAGCATGCTTTTGAGGTGTAATCCGCATCCACTTTGATCGCCAGAGAACCTGCAAGCGCGGCCTTGTAACTGATGAAATTGTGTAACTCAGCAAAGGACCACTGTGAGTACACGCGATTGGCTTTACGTGCTTTGGATGAGACAGGCTCACTGCCTTTGCCGTTTTTCTTGCGCTTGCGTTTCTTGCGCTTTGTGCGCTCCCTGATATCCGTGAGGTTCTCTAGCCCGATGAGTGCGTGTGGGTGCTGCATGATGATCTGTTTGGCGATACAATGGTTTGCTTGCGCTTTCAACCGTCTCTCTCGGTGTTCGATGCGTCTCAAGCGACGTTTGGAGCCACGAGTGCCTTTTCGCTGCAAGCGTTTGCGTAATCGCGCGTAATGGTTGGCTTGATGCCGTACTTGTTTGCCTGGGTGAAAGCTGGCCTTGCCTGTGGAAGTGGAGGTCACGGCCAGATAGCGGATGCCCACATCGACGCCAACGACTTCCGTGAACTGTTCGCAGGTCGGTTCGGGAAGGTCGAGCGTTAAGGACACCAGCAGATAGAACTGTTTCTTTGGCCGGTCATACCACAGTTTCGCATCTCCGATGGTTGCCCCTTCTCGAATGAGCGCCGTGTGTTTGTCATAGCCCTGATAAGGAACGCTGATGCGTCCGTTCAGGGTGCCAATGCTCACCTGCTGCTCTTTCTGAAAAGTGTAATCGCGTTCATACGTGTATTGCACGGTGGGGGAACTGTAGTGCGGTGGCTGATCCAGGCCCTTAAAACGTTTCTTGGTGATCTTGGCCCGGCGATGTTCCACATTCTTCTTGAGCTTCGTCCACAAGCCTTTGTAGGTTGCCGCCACCTGCCGTTCGACGCTACAGGCCAGTTGAGAGGGCAGATGATAGCGTGTGCGAAGCGTGCGATACATCCCTTTGTGCAACGTAGTGACGCTACTGGTTTTGCCATGCATGAAGGCATACTGACTCACGGCATTGAGCGCGTCACGATAGGCCAGTTGGGTCTGGCGTAAGGCCTGCCCTTGCGTTGGTGTGGTGAGAAGCTTCAGTTTGGCGGTGATGATCTGCTGCATATCGTTTCTTACTCTGAGCGGGACAGAACATGCTTCTGTCCCGCTCATCCTCCTCAGGGACACTTTCCACAGCTATTCCGCACGCAAAGGGAAGAGAGGCCCACTGAGTTCCCCAAGGAGACATCCAATAGCAAAGTACCAGGTCTCCTCGCTGTCTTGCCATTGCACCATCTCAAGCAAGCTCTCACGTAAGCGTTCCAGGAGGCGAGATTCGGTATACCGACGCTCCTGCAGCTCTGCGGCGTCGAAGAACCAGACCCGCCCCGCGTGGTAGCCTCGCATAGCATCAGGATGCTGCAAGCGAACCAGGGTCGTGACATCAGAACGAAGCTGGCAGGTAAGTGGGGAAAGCACTCCGGCATGGATCGTTCCCAGGTAGAATCCAACCGTTTGCCGTGAGGATGTTTTGCGGAGATCATCGAAGAGACCGGCACATGTCCAACTGCGGAACGTTTCGACCACATCAGCATCAAAGAGAGGGCCACTCCGCTCCTGTTGTTCAATCAGGAACCAGTGTAACCCACGCTGGTAGTGTTCCGCAAAGGTGGAAGTCTCCGGGTTCAGCAAGGGGGTGACGCGGACAAGTTGTTGATAGGCCATGTTGCACGCTCCTTGTGCTTGACGAATGGCTCTCCTCCCGCTATGATGCAGTCTGGAGAGTCTAGGGTGACTTGAACGACTGCTAGGCTCTCACAGCTAGTAGTGTGGCCCAAACACACTGCTAGCATTCCTCAACTACGGGATAGACCGTGCAACATCCTGGATGTGTTACTGGATATTCAATCCCAGGTCATCCAATGAAACAGGGGTCATGCCTCGCTCAGCACGAATCCCATTAATGACGCCCAGAATCTCCATCGCTGTAGAATATCGACACGGTTTCCCTTTCTCCGCATTACGATACGTCGAATACGAAACAGTCAAACGCTTGGCCATCCCTTCTTCTGTCAGGCCCAGCGATTCGCGGATACGCTTCAGTCCAGTTTCATTCATAACCAACACCTACTTCTCTGCTACTGACAGCGTATCACTAGTACTATACACTAGTTTGCTCACAACTGTCAATAGCCACAATAAAACAAATAAATACGGCTAGCCAGGTGAAGCTCTATAAGCTATCACGCTTTGCTAGTACCTTACAAAGGCTACTAGCCTGCCTGTAGTCTAGCAGTAATTGTTTATTTCGTCCAGAACAAAGGACTGTCAGTATCTTTCCTAAGCCAGAAAATACGAGATTGTCCTATATTCTTTAAACCGCTCCGTATACTGAATGCGCTTTACATCCATGCGCGACAGGTGTTCTAACTCCTGTGAAGTCCGTGTGAGGGCCACCTTACCCCTCGATGAATCGTAGGGGTATCCGGCGGCCCGCATAATGAAAAACCTCCAGGCCATATCCGTACCCCTCTCCTGGTTCAAGCGCCATCGAGTATCGGGGCACAACCCATTCTTGCACAAAGGCGATATTGCCAATGCGCACAGGGATGCCTGTCTCTTCCAGAACTTCCCTACGAGCGCAATCTGCTAACGATTCGCCTGGCTCCAAACCACCCCCAGGAAGCCCCCAGACACCAGTTCCCCAGATGCCTCCATCTTTTTCGGGCGGATGCAACAGAATTGCGCCCTGATAGAGAACTAGAGTGCGTGTGCGGATATTCTCATAAATATTGTGGCTAAAAATGCTCATCTTTACTTTTCCTGCTATCTCACGCACGCCAAAACATCCGCCAGCAACCCCTGCGCCGTCTCAATCCGCCCCGCGCCCGGCCCGGTAATCGTCACCTCTGAGAGGGTATCGGTTGATATCGACAGTGCATTCAGAGTGCCATTTACGTGGGCAAGGGTATTAGTCAGTGGCAAAGCAACGGGCTTGACGCTCGCTTCCAACCGGCTTTCAGCGCGTGTCGCGCCCGGCATGCGCCGCAATGAAGCAATCAGCTTGATACGCTTGCCAGAATTGAGGGCATCGCGTACCTGCTCTCGCGTCACATCGGTAATGCCCTGCCGCTCTACCTGCTCTGGTTTGAGCGGTGTATTGAAAGCCAGTGCGGCCAGGATCAGCGTCTTTGCTACGGCATCGAAGCCCTCGACATCGGCGGTCGGGTCGGTTTCGGCGTAGCCTTTGGCCTGGGCGTCGGCCAGCACTTCAGCGTAATCCTTACCTTCGGCCATCGCGCTCAAAATGTAGTTGGTGGTGCCGTTGAGGATGCCACGCAGCGAAACAATCGTTGCTCCCGCCAATCCCTCGCGAATCGTGCTGATGACAGGCGTTCCGGCCATCACCGCCGCCTCCATCCGCAACTGCACGCCATGCTCTTTTGCCAGCGCGAATAACTCCTGAGCCGCCAACGCGCCCGGGCCTTTGTTCGCAGTGACAGCGTGCATGCCTTTTTTTAGGGCAGTGCGGATATGGCTGATGGCAGGCTCGGCATCGTTTATGTTCGTCGGTGTCACCTCGACCAATACATCGGCGCTCACTGCGCGCAATCCCTGCATGGTTGTTGACCAGCGTTCTACATTGGGGTGATCTGATAGTGGGCGGCGCAGGCGCGCCAGTTCCAGAAGTGTAGGAACACTCAATCCTTCTGCCCGGTAAATAAAGCCGTGTCGTGTATTGGCAACTCCAAGCAGGGAGAGATTGACGCCATATTGGGCTTGCAAATATTGCTGTTTGGTCGACAGCAGTTCGGCGAAGCCCTGACCAACCACGCCAAAACCGACGAGGACGAGACGTACATCTTTCATAAAAACTGTTTCCTTTTCGCTGTACAATGTGTTTCAACTCATCATATCCAAAAACCTTGACATGAAGCAACCTTATTCGGTATACTTCTTACTAACAAATCGATAGTACTTCAACAAATGAATAAGCGCAGCAAAGACTGCTCTCATCAAGAGAGGTGGAGGGAAACGGCCCGATGAAACCCGACAACCCTCCTGCAATGATGCAGGGAAAGGGTGCCAATTCCGGCGGAGTTTTTCCGCGAGATGAGGGGAATAAGCAATGTAGCTAGACCCCTGAGATGCAGGGGTTTTTTATTGCCTGCGCCTTAACGCAAACAACGATGATGAGGACGAGTAAGCGATACGACGGCTACAGAGAGTTGGCGAGGATGAGAAGCCAGCGCCGCACCGGCGTTGAAAATGACCTTGGAGTTGCAGGTTGAACGCCCGTCGGGTCAGTAGACTGTGCCGGTGGCCCCGTTACAGGCCAGAGTGTTGTACGCCCTTTCGGGTAGGCGCAGAACACTCGCCAAGGTTGGCATCGTGAGGTGTCAACAAATCAGGGTGGTACCGCGAAGACCGTTTTAACCCCTCGCCCCTGCCAGGGAGAGGGTTTTTTTGTTGCCTTTTTTACGGCAAAAGGAGGATAAACACGAAAGGAGTGGCAATGGTGACACATGTAGAACACGATGTCGTGGCTGGCGCGCGCGTGGCACAAACTCGGCCCGCCAATCCAGTACAAACCTATACCTTTGACGCACTCCCCTTGCAACTGGGTGGATCATTCGGGCCAATCACGCTGGCCTACGAGACGTGGGGAACGTTGAACGAGACCGGAGATAACGCGGTACTGATAACCCACGCGCTCACAGGCAATTCGCACGCGCACGATCCCGAACGACCAGATGATACCAAAGTAGCGTGGTGGAACCCGCTCATCGGGCCAGGAAGATTTTTCGATACGTCGCGCTACTTTGTGATCTGTTCCAATATTCTCGGCGGCTGCTACGGCAGTACCGGTCCATCTTCGCTCGATCCGCATACTGGCAAGCCCTATGGACTGCGCTTCCCGGTCATCACCATTCGCGACATGGTGCGGGCACAACAGCGCTTAGTCGAACACCTGGGCGTGCGCCAGTTAGCGATGGTGGCGGGCGGCTCCATCGGCGGCCAGCAGGCATTGGAATGGGCCGTCACCTATCCAGAACTGGTGCGAAAGGTGATCGTCGTCGCCGCTACAGCAGCCCTTACGGCTCAAGCCATCGCCTTCAGTGAAGTGGAACGACAGTCGATCATGGCCGATCCGCGCTGGCAGGGAGGCAACTACGAGCCAGGGAATGGGCCGGAGGCAGGTCTGGCAATTGCGCGCATGCTGGCGATGATTACCTATCAGAGCGAGGAATCGATGGAACTGCGCTTCAATCGCAAACCGGCGCGGCCAGGGAACATTTTTCCACCGAGCGGCTTTGGTGATATGGGCAGGCGCTTCGATGTCGAGAACTATCTCTACTACCAGGGGGAATCGCTGGTGCGGCGCTTCGACGCCAATAGCTACCTCTACATCAGCCGGGCGATGGACCTGTACGATGTGAGCGAAGACTATCCCTCGCTCGATGTAGCGCTGAAGCGTATAAAAGCAAAAGCCCTGTTTATCGGCATTCGTTCCGATTTTCTCTTTCCGGCCAGGCATGTGTACTGGCTGGCCGAACAGGTACAAAACGTCGGCGGAGACGCGATTTACGCGGAACTGGACTCTCCGCATGGACATGACGCTTTCCTCAAAGAGTGGAAGCTGATGAATGAAGCATTGAATACCATTAAGGAGTAACACACACAATGGCACTGAACAGCAATCGACAGTATGGTTTTGAAACGCTCTCATTACACGCGGGCCAGGAGACAGCCGACAGCGCCACCAACGCGCGCGCGATTCCCATCTATCAGACCACCTCGTATGTCTTCGATAGCCCGGAACACGCGGCTGATCTCTTCGCGCTCAAACAATTTGGCAATATCTATACGCGCATTATGAACCCTACCCAGGATGCCTTCGAGCGTCGTATCGCGGCCCTGGAAGGCGGCGTAGGCGCGCTTGCCACTTCATCCGGGCAGGCTGCCGAGACGCTGGCAATCCTCAACATCGCCCAGGCCGGAGACGAGATCGTCACATCCGCCAGCCTGTATGGTGGCACCTATAATCTCTTCCATTATACGCTGCCAAAACTGGGCATTAAAGTGCATTTCGTGGATAGCCGCGAGCCGGAGAACTTTCGCAAGGCGGCTAACGAGCGCACCAAAGCTTTCTATGCTGAAACCGTAGGCAACCCGCGCCTGGACACGCTCGACATTCGTGCCGTTGCCGATATCGCACATGAAATTGGCGTTCCCCTGATTGTAGATAACACGCTCACCACGCCTTACCTTGTGCAGCCCTTGAAACATGGCGCGGACATCGTCGTGCATTCCGCGACCAAGTTCATTGGCGGACATGGCACATCCATTGGCGGCGTAATCGTCGATGGCGGCACCTTCGACTGGACAAACGGGCGCTTCCCCGAATTTGTCGAGCCTGACCCGTCCTATCACGGCCTACGTTACGTCGAAGCGCTCGGCCCGCTGGCCTATATCATCAAAGCCCGCGTGCAGTTGATGCGCGATATCGGCGCGGCAGTCTCTCCCTTCAACGCCTGGCTTTTCCTGCAAGGCCTGGAGACGCTGCCCCTGCGCATGGAGCGTCACAGCCAGAACGCGCTGCGCATCGCCGAGTTCCTGGAAAGCCATCCCGCCGTCGATTGGGTCAGCTATCCCGGCCTTCAGAGCCACCCGCAGCACGAAATCGCCGCGAAGTACCATACCAACGGCTACGGCGCAATTCTCGGCTTCGGTATCAAGGGCGGACTTGAGGCAGGCAAGCAGCTTATTCGCCACGTCGAGCTCTTCTCGCACCTGGCCAACGTGGGCGATGCCAAGTCGCTCATCATCCATCCCGCCAGCACCACGCACTCGCAGTTGACGCCGGAGGAGCAGTTTGAAACGGGCGTCACGCCTGACTTCATCCGCCTCTCCGTCGGTCTGGAAACGGTCGATGATCTGATCGATGACCTCGATCAGGCCTTGAAGGCTGCAACGCTCAAGGCCGGTGAACCTGTCGGAGCATAGTATCCATCCTGGTGTGCCGGAAAAATTACTCCGGCACACCAGGATACCATTTTTCATCCTGGAGCAATCGTATGGAACGGAACGTACAAGTCTTGAAATTCGGAGGAACTTCTGTTGGAAGTGGCGAACGCATCCGGCGTGTAGCCAGCATTATCGCTCATGCCCTGCATCATGACCCGGATTGGTTTCCTGTTGTCGTCGTCTCGGCCATGTCTGGCGTGACCGACCAGTTGTTGCGTATCGCCCGTTTTGCCTGCACTGGCGAACACGAGCAATGCCAGCGAGAACTGACCCAACTGAAGCAAAAACATCTGGATGCCGCCGAGCAGGCCATTCACAAACGCGAAGGCAAGCAGGCGCTGCTGCACGATTTGCATGTCGCTTTCACCCTGCTTGAACAGGACATTGAAGTAACTGAGTCCCGTCGTAATGGTTTTGCTGAAAACAGGAATGCCGCAATCTATACAGCATCCAGCATTGGCGCGTGGGGCGAACGGCTCTCGGTCCTGCTGGTTGCGGCAGCCGCGCGCGACCTGGGCATTCAGGCCACTCCCATTCGTGAAGAGATCATTATTACTACCGATATCGAGACTGATACGATTCCAGCATTCGGCACCGTGATTGGCGCGGAACCACTGACCGCAGAGACACGCGCCAACGCGCATCGCCTGCTCCATCCAGTCCTTGAGAAAGGCTTTGTTCCCATTGCCCCCGGCTTCATCGGACGCACGCGCCAGGGGTTCGTCACCACGCTTGGCCGCAACGGCTCGGATTATTCCGCAACCGTCATTGGCGAAGCCCTGGATTGCGTCGAAGTGACCATTTTTACCGATGTCGATGGCGTGCTGAGCGCCGACCCGCGAGTGGTGGCGAATGCTCGCCTGCTGTCCCGCCTCTCGTATGCCGAGGCGGCGCGTCTCTCCTGGTTCGGAGCCAAAGTGCTGCACCCGCGCACCCTTATTCCTGTGGCGCATCGCAACATTCCTGTGCGCGTGCGCAATACCTTCCGCCCCCACACACGCGGCACTATTGTCGGCCCGGATTTCAGCGAGAGAAGCAATCGCAGCGCAGCCGCCGCCATCTCAGTGCGCCGCCAGCTTGCTCTAATCACTGTAGAAAATACCGACCTCTTCGGCGCGCCTGAGAACGCCGGACAGGTGTTTGAACTGGCCGCCCGCGCAGGAGCCGCGCCCGTCGCCATTTGCTCCTCTTCAGGCCATCACCTCGCCTTTCTAGTAGAGGAATGCGCCGCCGATTCGGTCATTGCCCTGTTGCAACACGATATGGGAAGCTGGCGCGTCAGCAGTCGTAGAGGATTGGCTGCCTGCGCCTGCATCGGTTCCGGCTTCACGGTTGATCCCATGAGTCCCGCCCGGGCCATCACCGCGCTGGCACGCGAACGCATTCCGGTCATCAGCCAGGGAGCCTCGGATACGGGCATCATTCTGATCGTGGAAGATGAAGATAGCGAACGGGCTTTGCGCTGCCTGCACCGCGACCTGATCGCGCCTGTCATTCCCCTGGTGCGCCATGAAAGACAGGAAAAACGGCGCGAGGTACGGTAAAGGAGATAACAGCATGACACGTATTCCAGTAGCCGTACTCGGCGCGACAGGCATGGTTGGACAGCGCTTCATCGAACTGCTTCAGGGCCATCCCTGGTTTGAACTGGTCGGGCTGGCCGCTTCCGAACAACGAGCCGGACGCCCCTATAAAGACGTGGCCCAATGGCGGCTGGCAGGAAGCGACATGCCCGCCGAGGTTGCCAATTTGCCCGTCATCGCCTGCAAACCCGAAGCGTTACCCAAAGAAGTCAAAATTGTCTTCTCCGCGCTCCCCGGAGAAATTGCAGGCGAAATCGAAGCCGACTTCGCACGTGCCGGAAAAGCTGTGTTTAGCAACGCCAAGAATTATCGCATGGAGCCAGACGTGCCGCTACTCATTCCCGAGGTCAACGCCGATCACGCGGCGGCCATTCTGGAGCAGCGCAGGCGGCGCGGCTGGGCAGGCAGCATCGTAACCAACGCGAACTGCTCGGCAACGCCCCTGGTCATGGCCCTCAAACCACTGCAACAGGCCTTCGGTGTGCGCAGGGTGCTGGTGACAACGCTGCAAGCTATCTCTGGCGCAGGCTATCCGGGACTCCCATCCTATGACATTCTCGATAATGCCATCCCTTACATCGGCGGCGAAGAGGAAAAAGTCGAGAGCGAAACGCGCAAGATGCTTGGCTCCTGGGAAGAGGGCAAAGGCTTCACTGACGCTCCGCTCGTCGTGAGCGCGCACTGTAATCGCGTTGCCACACGCGAGGGACACCTCGAATGCGCCAGCGTTGAACTGGGCCGCCAGGTCGAGCCGGAAGAAATTCTTGCCGCCTGGGAAAATTATACTTCGGAAGCGCAATCGCTCGGCCTGCCGAGCGCACCCGAACGACCGTTGCTCTACCGGCAGGAAGTCAATCGCCCGCAGACCTTGCTCGATAGGGATGCCGGACATGGCATGAGCGTCACGCTTGGCCGATTGCGCTCCTGCCCCATTTTGAGCTACAAATTTGTCCTGCTTGGACACAATACCATACGTGGCGCGGCAGGTGGCTCGATTTTGAATGCAGAGTTGTGCGTAAAAAAAGGCCTGATTAAGGTTGACAATCCGTAATTCAGATGTTATGGTTACAGTAACAAATAAATAATTCTGTCCGTGTTGAACGAACTAGTATGAGTGGGTCAGCCAGCAGCGAACCGGCGATTGGTGCAAGGCCGGTAGGATGATCTTCTCAGAACCGCCTCGGGAGCGGCTCTCCGAAGAAAGCTTCGCGCAAGCAAGTAGGAGAGGTGGATGGTTCCCACGCAGTAAGAGAACCAGGAAGAGCGGTCTTTATACCCTGACTACATTGTGGTAGGTGGGGTATCACCAGCGGCGGTGCTGCTCGTACAGAAACGCTTCTGGCGAGCATGAAAGGCAAGCAGGGTGGTACCACGGGAGCAATTCTAAAGCATAGCTCTCGTCCCTCTATCGAAGAGATAGGGGACGAGGGCTTTTTTATTGGTCATTTTGTTCGAGAGAGGGTTTTATCGTGGTCACGGTATCGATTGTGAACGGCAGCAGTTACACGGGACTGGAGCTATTGCGCCTGCTGGCAGAACATCCTGGCTTTACTGTCACTTCGGTGACGGCCCGCAGCGCGGCAGGAAAACGAGTGCGTGACCTGTTTCCGCAGGTCGGTTTGAATGCACCCAGGCTGGCAAATCTGGTTTTCAGCGAGGAGCCGGAGCCTGCAGAGCTTGCGTTCGTCTGCCTGCCTCACGCGGCGGCGGCGGAAGCAGTTGTCAAACTGTTGCAGCAGGGCACAAAAGTAGTAGACCTCTCGGCGGATTTTCGCCTGCATGATGTCGCTACCTACCAGGAATGGTACAAACATACTCATCCTGCCCCCGCCCTGCTGGAAAGTGCCGTTTATGGGCTGTGTGAGCGATACCGCGAGCAAATCGAACATGCCCACCTCGTCGCCAATCCAGGCTGTCACGCGACGGCAGCTATTTTGGCCATGCTTCCGGCCCTTTCACATGGCATCATCGAACCGTCAATTATCATCGACTCAAAAACAGGCATAAGCGGGGCAGGTCGCAGTCTCACACTGGGAACGCATTATGCTGAAGCCAACGAAGATTTCAGCGCCTACAGCGTCTCAGGGCACCGGCACCTGCCCGAAATCGAGCAAGAACTGGCGGCAGTAACAGGCGCAATGGAGAGAGCCGATAACCTGCGCATTACCTTCATTCCGCATCTGGCACCGATGACGCGCGGCATTCTCGTCACCTGCTACGCCGACTTGAAGCGAGACACGGTAGGCCGAGTACCGACGCTCGAAGAGGTACGGGCGATCTACTCGGCCTACTACGAAGATGAACCGTTCACGCATGTCATCGACACCCCGCCCCATACAAAATGGACCTATGGCAGCAACCTCTGCCTCATCTATCCAACGGTGGATACACGTACCGGGCGACTTCTGGTAATCGCCTGCCTGGATAACCTCGTCAAAGGAGCCGCGGGCCAGGCGGTACAAAACGCGAATCGACTTTGTGGATTTTCAGAAACGACCAGTCTTCCGGCTATAGCAGTCTACCCGTAAATAGAGAGGATAGAAAGAGATGGCAATATCATTTTCAAGAACAATCAGCGGAGATATTATCAACGACCACCATTTGATAGCCGAGGTGCTACGCGAGGCGCTTCCCTACATCGACTATCTCAAAGATAAAATACTGGTCTTCAAGCTGGGTGGAAGTACTCTGGAACACCAGCGAGATGTGCTACAGGACATCATCTGGCTGCGCAGCCTGGGAGCGCGCCCGGTGCTGGTTCACGGCGGCGGACCATACATTAATGCCTGGTTGGAGAAATTGAACATTCCGGCTAAATTCGAGAACGGGCTGCGTGTCACTGATGCTCAGACGCTGGAAATTGTGCGCATGGTACTCCTGGGCGAGGTCAATCAGCGCCTGGTACTGATGGCAACACAGATGGGTGGCAAGGCGGTAGGCTTAAGTGGCACCGATGGCTGCATGATTCAGGCACGCATTACCAACCCAAACCTGGGCTTCGTAGGTGATGTCGAGGCTGTAGACCCATCCCTGATCCAGACGCTCTTGGAGCAAGAATACATTCCAATCATTGCCCCGCTCGGCCTGAATGAAGATGGCACGTGCCTCAATATCAATGCTGATCTTGTAGCTGCGCATCTCGCCGGTGCGCTCAACGCTGAGAAGTTGATCTTCCTGAGCAACGTCGTCGGCATTTGCCGGGAAGACGGCACGCTGATCTCAGAACTTACCGAGGAAGAGGCCCGGCAGCTCATCACGGCTGGCGTCATTCGCGGTGGCATGATCCCTAAAGTATCGGCCTGCCTGGACGCCCTTTCAGCCGTTCCTCGTCTCCATATCGTGGATGGCAGAGAGCCGCATGTTCTCCTGCGCGAATTGTTCACCGATCAAGGCGCGGGAACCATGATCGTGCGCAAATAGCAGTAGCTACCTATCCTTATGAACGTTGACAACCTAACAAGAGATTCTAGCTCTATGTCATGCTGAGCGCAGCGAAGCATCTCCGGCCTCGACGCACGAATCGCCTGACTACGGGGATGCTTCGCTGCGCTCAGCATGACATGAAAGGCAAGTCCCTCAAGCAAAAAGCGCCGACCTGAAATGTATCAGGTCGGCACTCGTTTTCGCGCTATCCGTCAAGAGTCGCTTACCACTGTGGTGGATTCTGTGGCTGCTGTGGCGGATACTGCGGCGGTTGAGCAGCCTGAGTCGGCGGATATTGCTGCGGGTATTGTTGTGGCTGCTCCGCTTGATTCGGCTGATAAGGCGGATACTGCGGCTGCTGTTGATAGGGCGGGTACTGCGACGGCTGCTGATCTGTCTGTGGATACGCCGGGAACGGCGGCTGCCCCTGTTGCGGCTGCTGGTACGGCGGATACTGCGGAGCCTGATAGGGCGGATACTGTGGGTTGTATGGCTGCTGGTATGGCGGATACGAAGTCGCTGCCGCTGCCTGTACAGGTGAACGCAAGGCCAGCACGCCACCCACAACCATCGCAATAGCGGCCAGCAGGAACAACCACCAGCCAAAGCCAAGTCCGATACTCACACCAGAAGCGGCTCCAATGTCTCCAATGGCGTTATGCACATTGAGAGCAAAAAGCAGATGAAGCAGCAGGGCTAGAACAGCGCCGCCAATAATAATATACCGACCATAGAGAATCTGCTTTTCAACAGGCATATTGGACAATCCAAAGGCATTGTTTCTGAAGATCAACATGGCGGCAGCAACCACTACCACCAGCGCAGCAATCTCCTCCAACCAGAGCCAGCCACCATTTGACCCACTGGCAGAGGCGCTAAAGCTAAGGTAAGATGCAGTGACATACGGCAAGAAGAATGCAATCAGCGCGATGATACCTCCAGCACCTGCGATAACATAGCCCCGATTTTTCTCCTGCTTTAAAAGGTCCATGTTCATAAAGTAAACCCGGCCTTTCTAGTCGGCTATTTCACGCCAACCATTGTTTTTTACTTGATACGCAAAGAGGCGATAGATAAAAACTATCATTCCTGTGTAGTATACACCTTTTGCCAAGTAGCTTATCCGTTAGTTTAGACCAACTCCCCAAATCATACTATGAGCATTTCTACTGATTTTTTGTGAGGTAGTTTACTGTAGGGGCGTGGGCTTGCCCCGACCTCTTCTGGGTAGTCATACATATGCCGATAAATGGCGAATAAGAGGTCGGGGCAAGCCCACGCCCTTACGGCAGGGAAACATTTTCGCATGGGGGACGAGGGTGAGGTAAGCCCACGCCCCTACCCATAGGGGTCATTTTTGAGATACAATGGAGGCACGAAGCAGTTCCCTTGTACAAAGGAGTATATCAACTCATGGCAAAAATGATGGAAAGTGTGGCGTCACGCGCACAGACGCCCTTTAAAAATGAACCGTTAACCGATTTCTCCAAACAGGAAAATCGCAAGGCCCAGGCAGAGGCCCTGGAACAGGTCAAAAGCGAACTTGGAAAAACCTACCCGCTGATTATCGGTGGGAAGAAGATAAGCGGCGAATCCACCTTTGCCTCGCTCAATCCAGCGCAGCCCGACCAGGTGATCGGCTATTTCGCTCGCGCAACGGTTGAGCATGTCAACGAGGCTGTCCAGGCCGCAGCGCAAGCGTTTGAAAGCTGGAAGCACGTACCAGCCGAGGAGCGAGCAGGCTATCTCTTCGCGGCTGCCGACCTGCTCAAGCAGCGCCGTTTCTCCTACAATGCCTGGATGATTTACGAAGTGGGCAAAAGCTGGGTAGAAGCCGACGCAGATACCGCCGAAGCGATCGATTTCCTGGAATTCTACGCCCGTGAAATGATCCGCCTGGCAGGGGAGCAGCCCCTCACTCGCATCCCTGATGAGGATAACGAACTGGTCTACATTCCGCTCGGGGTGGGCGCGGTCATTCCGCCCTGGAACTTCCCAGGCGCGATTATGGTAGGGATGACTAGCGCCTCTATTGTGGCGGGAAACACAGTCATCTTGAAACCGGCCAGCACCTCGCCCATGATCGCCTGGCAATTCGTCCGCATCCTTGAAGAGGTTGGTCTACCTGCTGGCGTGGTCAATTTCCTGACCGGTTCGGGTTCAACCATTGGCGACGCGCTGGTCGAGCATCCTCAGATTCGTTTCATCGCCTTTACCGGCTCACGTGATGTCGGTCTGCGTATCAACGAGCTGGCCGCCAAACCACGGAAAGGGCAGAAATGGCTCAAGCGGACCATACTGGAGATGGGCGGCAAGGACGCGGTGGTCGTCGATGAGACGGCTGACCTTGAGGCGGCGGCTGATGGTATTGTCGCTTCTGCCTTCGGCTTCCAGGGTCAGAAGTGTTCGGCAGGCTCGCGTGCCATCATCGTCGAATCGGTCTACGATGACGTCTTGCAGAAAGTGATCGAGAAAACGAAAAAATTGACGCTTGGCGATGTCACCAAACCCGAAACCTATATGGGGCCGGTCGTCGATGAGAACGCCATGAAGAAGATCACTGACTACATCGAGGTCGGCAAAAAAGAGGGACGCCTGGTCACTGGTGGCGGCCATCACGGCCCCGGCTACTTTATCGAGCCAACCATCTTCGCCGATGTAGACCCACATGCGCGTATTGCCCAGGAAGAAATCTTCGGTCCGGTACTGACTGTCATCAAAGCGAAGGACTTCGAGGATGCCCTGCGCATCGCTAACGACACGGAGTACGGCCTGACAGGCGCAGTCTATACTAACGATCCGCAGCGCATCGAGCGGGCGAAGGACGAGTACTTCGTCGGCAATCTCTACTTCAACCGCAAATGCACTGGCGCGCTGGTCGGCGTACATCCATTTGGCGGCTTTAACATGTCTGGTACAGACTCGAAAGCGGGCGGGCGCGATTACCTGCTGCTTTTCACGCAGGCGAAGGCGATTTCGGCGAAGAAAACCCCTGGTCCCACCCACGAAAGTCCGTTATAAGGAGTGCCAGTGTCGAACGTCACACAACTTCGCCCGGGAACCTGGCAAATCTCGCACCTGTTCCTGGGCGAACCCGAGATTGTCGGCTCCTATCTGATTGCTGGCAATAACGAGCTGGCAATCATTGATCCAGGGCCAGAAAGCGTGCTGGATTCGCTGCTGGATGCGATACGCGAAGCAGGCTTTGACCCGCAGGACGTAACGCATATCCTGGCAACACACGTGCATCTCGATCATGCCGGAAGCTGCGGTACACTGGTGCGACAACTGCCGCGAGCGCAGGTATATGCGCACAGCAAGGGCGTGCCGCATCTGCTGGATACAAGCAAAGTCGTTGCCAGCGCCACGCGCATCTATAAAGACCGCATGCAGTTGCTCTGGGGACAGATCGAACCTGTTCCCGTCGAGCGCCTGCACGAACTCGAGGGCGGCGATATCCTCACTATCGCGGATCGCCGCCTGGAAGTGCATTACACACCTGGGCACGCAGTCCATCACGTCATTTTCTTTGATGTGCATTCCGGTGAACTCTTCGCGGGAGATGTGGCCGGTGTGCGCCTGCCCGGCGTCGATTACGTGCGACCACCAACGCCACCGCCAGATATCGACCTCGAAGACTGGTCGAATAGCATCGATCTTGTCAAAAGCCTGCGCCCGGATGTCCTCTACATTGGTCACTTTGGCGCAATCCAGGATGTCGTACCACACTTCGGACGCCTGCGCGAGCAGCTCTATGCCTGGGGCGAGTTCGTGCTGGCCGCCATGCGCCAGGGCAAAGACGAAGAACAGATTATTGAGATGCTTATCGAGCATACAAAGCCGGAGTTACTACGTATCGCAGGAGATCCGCACGTCGTTGATCGCTATGAGATCGCAACAAACTATGCGATGACTGTGCAAGGATACATGCGTTACTGGCGGAAGAAGCATCCCGAGCGGCTTTAATATATCTTCAATATCACCCTATGACCAACCTGCCTCCAGATGTCATCCTGAGCGCAGCGAAGGATCTCGCGTGCCGGGCGATTCGAGTATCGAGACCACAGATCCTTCGCTGCGCTCAGGATGACAGGCGAGAGGGGCTTGTTCATAGTATGCAAAGGCTACTCGGCCAGGTAGTCTTTGCATACTATTGTGTCTATTGCCCTTCCTTTAGCAGACCAGTTGTGGGATTGGAAGTACGTAATGCTCGCACAGGACTGGGACGAACCGATAAAGCCTGTAGCTCTGGTGGTAGGGGCGATGAAACCTGTGACATCGCCTTATCCACCTGCTGGTGAACTGCCTGCTTGACGGACTCCACCGTTTCTTGCACGGACTGGATGAGTTGCTCACCCCGCTCACGGTTCAAGTTCTGCTGCATCAGCTCCTCCGCGCGCTGGCTCCCGCGTCGTGCCATTTCCTGGGCCAAATCTGTGGCCTGACTCAAACCCTGCTGAGTTGTCCTCGCAAAGCGCCTGGTCAGCTCTTGAGTAGCATCACCCGCCTGTGATACTACCTGATTCAATCTCTGTGTTACCTGACGGAGTTGGTGTCGCTGCTCTTCTGGAATAGCACGCTGCACAAACTGCTGCACACTTTGATTGAAGCGTTGCAGGTTGCGAGCGCGAGCTTCCTCTTCATGCTCTTCAAAATGCTCAATCGTTTCCGGCAACGCAATTGGTTCTCCAGGCAGATGCAAGGTCAAACTGCGCACCAGTCCATCCAGCCGTTCGCGTGGTATTCCTTGCATTATGCCGCGCATCTCTAAAAATGCCAGCCAGCGCGCAAAGACCTGCGCCTGCTGCCATGTAACCGTCTCGTAATTTACCATAAGTGCGGCATCGAACCGCACCGAACCTTTCGACCAGGTAATCAAATCTTGCAAAACACTTTCGCCATCGCGCTTATCGCCGGTAACATGAATTAAACGCGCATCGCGAAAATAGAGGTGGGCGAGTCCAAAACGGTCACCATTACGAATGGAAAGACGACCAGATGCCGAGGTATCGCGAATAAAAATAAGAGCAAGGGTTACTTGCGCCAGGTACCCAGGGCGGGCAACTTGTCCGTAAGGGGTATGATCCATAGCCATCTTCAGCCAGCCAACCAGTAGTCAGCCTCTACCTCCTTATCAGGATATCTTCATGTCTATTCCGACGAGGAAAGTACACGGGAAACGGTCAATGTAGTACTAATGGGCACTTGTGTAAATCGGCTTCTCAGGCCGATTTACACTCAGCAATAAAATACAAATTGAGAAGCAATCCACTATGTTATTTTCGCCTTTTACAACCTGATCCGCTATAAATAATCGCTGAATCATAAAATATGTAGGGATGTAATGATAAAATTTATTAAAAGATTCGTTGTTGTGTAGGGACGCGATTGATCGCGTCCACTCCGGCCCATTGGCATGTACGACCGACGGGGGTAGACGCGATCAATCGCGTCCCTACAGAATAATCAACATTATTCTCCGTAAGGAATCCAGATGTTCTTCACCTGGGTCGCCTCGCGCAGGAACTCCTCGCCTTCCCCCTGTTCAATGCTCATCCAATCGCGAGGATGCCCGTAGTTGACCCAGGTGCGCTTCATGTTGCCTGCCGAAGCCAGCTCAACGCGCTTGCTGCCCTCCGCCGTTCCAAAGTACCACACGCTATCGACATCATCATGATCGGCCAGTACCTGCGTCAGCGCCTCACGGTCGCCCGTCACAATGTTGACCACTCCTGCTGGCAAATCTGAAGTCTCGAAGACCTGGTAGCAATCCGTCGCGCTCAAAGGCGATGTCTCGGATGGAATAACGACCAGCGTATTGCCCATCGCGATGGCAGGCGCGACAAACGAGATGAAGCCGAGCAGCGGATACTCATCTGGACAGGTGATTCCCATCACGCCTATCGCTTCCGGCATCGCCAGCACCGCGCCGCGTAATGGTGGACGGTGAATAACGCCTTCGTACTTGTCCGTCCAGGCCGCGTAGCTGAACAGGCGCGAAATAGTCGCCTGCACTTCTGCGGAAGCATCGCTATAAGCTCGCCCGGTCTGCTGCATAATGCGATGAGTAAACTCGTCCTCCCGCGCGGAGAGATTCTCGGCGATGTAGTAGAGAATCTGTGCCCGGTTATGCGTTGTGCCGCTTGCCCAACCTGCAGCAGCATGCGCAGCCTCTACCGCGTTACGAATATCCTTGCGATTGCCCTCACCCACCTGACCTATAACGCGCCCCTGTGGATCATAGACATCCCGGCTGTACCCCGAGTCTGGGCGCGTCTGCTTCCCCCCGATAAACAGCTTGGGCGTGCGATCGATGGCAGGCATCGACATTACATGTCCATTCGTGCCATTCACAGCCCCATCCTGCTGCTCCTCGCCATGCTCCTCTAGCTCATCATACCCTGCTTGCTTGCCATTCACAGACCGAGAGCTTTTGCCTATAAGAAATTCCTCGCTTGTCTTACTCGCCTCCACTTCCCATTTCGGACGAATATATTCATATAAACCTTCTTTGCCGCCCTCGCGTCCGAAGCCGCTTTCGCGATAGCCGCCAAAGCCACTGGAAGCATCAAACAGGTTAGTGCAGTTAATCCAGACGCTTCCGGCCTTGATTTTGGGCGCGATATCAAGCGCCAGGTTGATGTTCTCGCTCCACACGCTCGCGGCCAGACCGTAGCGCGTGTTATTCGCCAGTGCCACCGCTTCGGCAGGTGTGCGGAAAGTCATCGAGACGAGGACCGGGCCGAAGATTTCGACCTGCGCAATCGTGGTAGCTGGAGAGACGTTGGTAAAGAGCGTTGGCGGGAAAAAGTATCCCTCGGTTGGACAGGCCCACGAGGGCTGCCACATTTGCGCGCCCTCTTCGACGCCCTGCTGCACCAGGCGCTGTATTTCCTTCAGTTGCCCGGGCGAGACGATGGCCCCGATATCCACCGCTTTATCGAGCGGATCACCCACGCGCAGGTGTTCCATGCGCTCTCGAATCTTTCCGATCAGCTTATCAGCGATATCCTCCTGCACCAGCAAACGCGAACCCGCGCAGCAGACCTGCCCTTGATTGAACCAGATGGCATCGACCACGCCCTCTACCACGCTATCCAGGTCGGCATCATCGAAGACAATAAAAGGCGACTTGCCGCCAAGTTCGAGCGACAATCGCTTGCCGGAGCCAGCCGTAGCGCGGCGAATGCTACGTCCCACCTCTGTCGAACCTGTGAAAGCAATTTTATTGATGCCTGGATTACGTACCAGCGCTTCACCCACCTGCGAGGCTTCACCCGTAACAATATTCACCACGCCCGGCGGCAAACCCACTTCCTGCACAATCTCGGCAAACTTAAGTGCCGTCAGCGAGGTATAGCGCGCAGGCTTCAGGACAACCGTGTTACCCATCGCCAGCGCCGGCGCGATCTTCCAGGCCAGCATCAATAGTGGAAAGTTCCAGGGGATAATCTGTCCCACCACGCCAAGCGGCGTGTAATCCGGTAGCTCCTGCTCCATCAACTGCGCCCAACCAGCATGATAATAGAAATGGCGCGCTACCAGTGGAATATCAATATCGCGTGTCTCGCGAATAGGCTTGCCATTGTCCAGCGATTCCAGCACAGCCAGCAGGCGCGAATGCTTCTGAATATGGCGCGCAATGGCATACAGGTAACGAGCGCGCAGGTGTCCTGGCATCTTGCCCCAACTTTCAAAGGCCTCGCGTGCCGCCGCTACAGCCTTCTCTACATCCTCACCATTCGCTGAAGCAACCTGGGTTAATACTTTTCCGGTCGCGGGATTGATGCTATCGAGATACTGACCGCTAGAGGGCTTCACCCACCGGTTATTGATGAACAGGCCAAAGGGCTGATGCTCTTTAATCCAGTAGAGTCCTGGCGCTGCAGCTTCCGGCGCGGGGCCATATTCCATCGTCTCAAAGATATCCATGATATTCATGCTGTCCCTCCTCAGACCATCGGGTTATGGTGGGCCGCTGCATAGTGACCGGTGGCGAAGTACGAAAGCTGGCGTTCGATGTCAGAAAGCAGGCTGCTGGCCCCGATACGGAACAATGTATTATTCAGCCAGTCGTTGCCCAATTCCTCTTTCATCAGAATAAGCCAGTCCAGTGATTGTTTGGCAGTACGAATGCCACCAGCAGGCTTGAAGCCGACCTTGTAACCTGTGCGCTCATAATAATCGCGAATGGCGCGTGTCATGACAATACCGACCGGAAGCGTGGCATTGACCGGCTCCTTGCCTGTAGAGGTCTTAATAAAATCAGCCCCGGCCATCATGCAAACCAGGCTTGCCATACCAACGTTGCGCAGCGTGGCGAGTTCGTGCGTAGCCAGGATCGTTTTCATATGCGCTTCGCCGCAGGCTGCCCGAAAAGCTCGCACTTCGTCGTAAAGCGCCTGCCAGTTGCCTGTCAGCACATGGGCGCGGGAGATTACGATATCAATTTCTTTTGCGCCCGCCTGCACAGAGGCCTCAATCTCCCTTACCTTCAGTTCAAACGGATTCTGCCCGGCGGGAAAACCTGTCGAAACAGCGGCCACCGGAATATCCGTCCCACGCAGCGCCCCAACCGCCACAGGCACCAGGTTGTGATAGACGCAAACGGCCCCCACCTGCAAATGCATATTGCCGACCCCTAAAGCATCAAGCAATTCCTGGCGCACCGGTTGACGCGCCTTTGCGCACAGTCGCAGCACGTTCCCCGGCGTATCGTCGCCCATCAAGGTGGTCAGATCAAGGCAGGTGATGGCGCGCAGCAGCCACGCTGCCTGCCACTCCTTTTTGACGGTTCGGCGAGCGGGCAAGGTCGCGGCCCGGCGCTCAACGGCGCTGCGATTGACGCGCACCTGCCGCACCCAGTCCATATCTAGCGGCATTCCTGGATTGCGCGTCGGAGCCTCATGCGATATTTTTTCCTGCGCTGGCAGGGATGTCTCTTCGAGCGATTCGCTTCGCTTGCGGGTAGTGGTCATATGTGTGGTTCCTTTGTTTGCATGCTTGAACAGTCACTCATCTATCTTGCTCATATCAGGCGAGGAAATGTCAAGACGGCAGATAAGACAGAGCTACAACCAAAAAAGTAGTAGCATTTCACGCGCTTATTTCCTATAATCAATGTGTTGGGGGAGCAAATTGCCCATTAACATTCCTCAGGGCAACAACACATTTCATTGACGCGCCAGCACATTGATCAGCGCGTAGAAAGCAGGTTTGGGATGGTAGTCCACGTCAAAGATCAAGGGAGCGTCCGCATGATGCGTGAAGGCCGGAATCCAGGAATGCAGGTCGGTGAAGCCCCACATGACGAAAGCCGTACAGCGCTTCTCAACGAGACAGACGCTCAGCATATCCTGATAGACCCCCGCCTGGATTTTGAGTTTTTCCTGCATCGGACGTGTATCACCCTGGATTTTCACGTCCATTTCGGTGATCTGCACTTCGAGGCCTAGCGCTTCCAGCCGCCGCATATTCGCAAGTACATCCTGCGGGCGCGGATAACTATCAATGCTGACATGCATCTGCAAGCCAACCCCATTGATAGGCACTCCCTGCTGCAAGAGATTTTTGACCAGCGCATAAATAGCGTCAGATTTCGGCCCCAGTCCCTCGCCGCCATAATCGTTGTAGAACAGGCGCGCCTGTGGGTTGGCTTGATGCGCCCAACGAAAGGCCATCGCCAGATAATCGGAGCCAATCCCCTGCAGCCAGATCGAGTTACGCAGCGTCCCATCGTCATTCAACGCCTCGTTCACCACATCCCAGATATTGACCTGCCCTCGATAATGCGATACCTCGGTCAGTATATGCTCGCGCAAAATGGCGATCAGTTGATCCCGCGAAAACTTGCCCTTCGTGAGCCAATCGGGCAGCGCTGTATACCAGACCAGGTTATGCCCGCGCACCTGCATGCCATGCGCCTGAGCATAGCTCAAAAGCCTATCTCCCTCAGCAAAGTTGAATACATCAGACTGCGGCTCGGTTGCATCAAACTTCATCACCACCTCTGGCGTCACCATGTTGAACTCAGTTGCAAGCGTTCTGCTATACTGCGCTTCGTCTTGCAAAGCATCCATATTGACCGTCGTGCCTATATAAAAATGACGCTTGAGCGCAAGGGACCGTAAGGTAGCATGAGTAACCGTGTGTGTCGGTAGAGGCGATACAGCGACCGAATTGGCAGTAGAACAAGAAACGATACAAGACATAAGCAAAGTCAGGATCAGGAAATACATCCAGTCCAAACCCTTGCCAACAGAGAGCTTAACCATCACCACGCGAACGCGACTTTCTTCTATGTTTTCGAATACTAGAGTAGCAGAATAGGTGGGAGGGTGTCAAATACAAGTATGTTGCTGGATTGAATCCGTGTTTTCTGCCATGCTATATACATTTTTCCTGGAAGAATTGAGAAATATTTTTAACTCTGCTAAAATCGGCGTAATACTTGTTGGGTGGAGCAGTATCATAAAAACGTATAGTAAAACTTTAAACTGACGTAAGGAGAACCTGTATGACGCTTAATCAACAACAGCAAGGGACAATTCAGGGGTCGGACATTCCCCAGGAAAAACTTACACGTGGCAGATCGAGTAAGGGAACTGCGCCCCTCAACAAGGTTCTTGCTCGTCTACCCCAACACTACCTGGCAGCGGTAGTGAAACCATCGGTAGCAACGTATAGGAATGCGATGGGAAATGAAAGCTGGCGTCTTGTCTGGATACAATTGCTTACCTGGGCTTTCCTCGATGCCCTGTTGGGTGTGCTGGTCAATATCATTACCCCACCCGCAACAAACACACCTTTCCTTCGACTCTTTGCGTTTGCTTCCTCCTACGGCTTGATCGTTGCTGTGCCTCTGCTGTTCTTTCTCCTGATGGGTGTTGTCTATCTATTTGCCAGGTACTTCGGGGGGCAGGGAAGCTTTCTAGAACAATGCAACACCTCGCTCTACCTTCAGGCACCCCTCGGCGTACTCAGCAAACTTCTGGCTTTGATTCCCATTGTCGGAAGAATACTCAACACCGTTTTAAGTCTTTACGGAATCGTCCTACAGGTTTTCATCATCATAGCCGTACATCGTCTCAGCAAGGGTAAAGCCACTGCAACCATACTTATACCCGTAATAGTCATAAGCGCAGTTGCAGGGGTTGCATTCCTGCTGATAAAAAAATGAGGAAAAACATCCATGACACAAAATACTCTCGTGGTTGCCCCTTTTTATAAGGGCTGGGATGTCTATCAGGGTCATCTCGTTAAGGTTATCGCTCCACTTTCACCTGAGCAACTTGAGTTGCACGCAACGCAGCAACTTCGCTCTATCGGCATGATTGCTACACATATTGTGGCCTGCCGCGCTCGCTGGCTGTACTATGTACTTCACGAGGGTGGCGAAGAACTCATTCCAATCGGCACGTGGGATCGTCCTGGTCAACCCGCCAGATCCGCCGATGAACTGGTAAGCGGCCTGGAAACGACCTGGAACGTGCTTGACGAAGCCCTTCATCGTTGGACTCCTGCCGACTTAGAGGAGATGCTGCGAGATGTAGACGACGAAACCGGCGAGGAAGAAACCTTTACGCGCCAGTGGGTCATCTGGCACCTGCTCGAACACGACCTGCATCACGGCGGAGAACTCTCGTTCCTGCTCGGTATACATGGGCTGGCTGCAATCGATCTTTAGCTCGGAATGATGAAGAGGTAAGGGATGGAGCCAGTTCAGGCTTCCATCCTTACCTCTGATGCTCTCATATCAGCCCGGAAGAGGAAAGTCTCTCCTGCTATGGATGCGTCCAGCTATATGTACTAGTATCGTACTGCAAGCCGTTCTGTTGATAGGTAAACGAGTAGGTGATCGTTTGGCCTGGACTCATACCGCCTGCCGTATACTGCCACTGGCCCGAACCGCCATTGTAGGTCATATTGACGTTCTGCTGGACCTGGCCCGGAACCGTATAATGCACGATGACATAGCCCGCCGTCCAGCCGCAGGGCTGGAACCAGAATTGAGCCTGGCTTGAGCTGACGTTGTTGACTCCCTGGTTGAAGTTGCCTGAGCAACTGGGAGTGGGCGTGGGAGTAGGCGTGGAACCGCCCGAACCGAAGGTATAGGTATACGAGCCGGTATCGTACTGTAGCCCGTTCTGCTGGTAGGTGAACGAGTAGGTGATGACCTGACCCGAACTCAGCCCTCCTGCCGTGTATTCCCAATTCGTGATGCTGCTATTGTAGGCCATATTGACGTTCTGCTGCGTCTGACCAGCAACCTGATAATGTAGGATCACATAGCCCGCCGTCCAGCCGTTGGCATGGAACCAGAACTGCGCCGAGCTAGAACTGACGCTATTTACTCCCTGCGTAAAGCCGCTGCCACTGCTAGTAGGTGTGGGGGTCGGCGTAGAACCATTGGCCGTATAGACGCGGACGTAGTCTACATTCATGCTGTAGCCGGAAGCCGTGGAAGATGTAGGAGTGGTGCAGCCGCAGACTCCATTCGGGAAGCCGCCACCCATCGCCAGATCCAGAATGATGAAGAAGCTGTGATCGACCGCGTTCGCCCACGTGGTCGGGTCCACCTGGCTGGCATTCACTGTGAAGAAATTGTTCCCATCCAGATACCAGCGAATCTGTTCTGGCGAGACGCTGCGGTCAATCTCGACACGATAGGTGTGATAGCCGGTCTGGCAGCCAGGACAGGCGTGTTGCCCGCTGCCGATACCAGATGTCTCGTGACAGGGGCCGCCGGGACTGGTGCCGCAGTGCAGCGTTCCGTACTCGGAGCTAAGCCCATTGATATCCTCCATGATATCAACTTCACCAATGCTCGGCCAGTTGAGATAATTTCCTCGAAAAGCCGAGCCGAGCATCCAGAAAGCGGGCCAGTACCCCAGAGCCGCGCTACCAGAGACGTTTGGCTGCTGGATCGAGGCTTCAACCGCCAGTTCGCCGCCTGGTGGGGCCGCGAAACTCGTGTTCTGGGTCTCAATGCGCCCTGAGTACCACGTGCCGTTATTATTGGTGGCTTTAATGACGAGATGACCATTGCCATCCTGGTACACGTTCGACGTGCTGCTGGTCATGGTCTCTACTTCGCCGGTTCCCCAGTTAGAAGGACAACCTGAACACCCGTAGCCAGTGCCAGTATCATAGAACCATTGCGAATCGACCGGCGTATTGGCGGCCCCGTTGAATTCATCGTTCCAGATCTCATTCCAGGTAGCCGCGTGGGCTGATTTCGGCATGCTGACGAATGTAGCAAGCGCTATAGCCCCGAGAATCATCCCTACGCCGAGAAACATTGCTACAACCCGAAAGACCAATGGGGTCCATTGTTGAGAGGAACTGTTCGCCTGATCCTTTTGCGAAAATTGTTGCCTCATACATTGTTCCTTTCTCATGCTTGAATGTGACAATGACGAAAAGTTGACTCCTTACAAAACTGCCTGATAATCAATCTCCTTTCCTGTAAGCTGGACAACAAGATGCCTGGACAACAGAACTTCTGTTGTCTTGAAAAGCTATCAAAAAGCTTCGCTGTTTCTACTGGTATCCTCAAAAACACTACGTGGAAAGCGCGGATGTCCTATGAGCCAAGCGAAAGTGAGTGAGGAGCGCCACTCGACGCTCGAACCACAAGGCTGGTTGGCAACAACAAACGAATTGGGCGGCCCACCTGGACATCTTCAAGAGCAATATCGAATTCCGGCAGTGTGTCTCCTTTCCGCCGCGCCCTGGCAGCTCGATGAGCAGGATCAATCATCGTTAAAAGCAGTTCGATAGCCTTATATCCTATCTGCGAAAAAGGCTGATGAATTGTCGTCAACGGTGGTCGAAGATGGCTTGCGAGAAGATCGTCATCGAAGCCAACAAGTGCAATATCCTCCGGTATCTGGATGCCCTGCTGCTCGGCGACCTGAAGCACACCGTAGGCCATCTGGTCATTCCCGGCAAAAATAGCGGTCGGCCAGGCGCTTCTGTCGCGGGAGAATAACTCCTCAGCGCACTTTCGTCCACTGGGAGTATCAAAACGACCGTAAAAAACAAGGGTTGGGTCAGGAGTAATTCCAGCGTCCTGCAAAGCCCGGGTATACCCCTGGTAGCGTTCCAGCGTGCAGGAGTAATCGAGAGGGCCATGAATATAGGCGATGCGGCGGTGTCCAAGCTCTAGCAGGTGCCGGGTAGCTTCATAGCCACTACTCACATTATCAATCCCCACCCAGGGAACATTGTCAGGCTTTTCCTGGTCATCGATCATCACCAGTGGTAGTCCCTGTTGGAAATGCTCGGTAATGTGGCGGGAGAGCTTACCGGGCAAAATTGCCAGTAAGCCGGATATCATGCGCATCGATAGAATACGGTCGAGTACATCAAAGTGGTTGCGATCAAAGCTGATACTATAGAGGACGATTTCATACGAGGTATCTTCAACATATTCGGCCACGCCGCGCAGGATTTCAGAGACGCCAGCCCAGGTCAGTGGGGGAGCCAGCACGCCAACTAAGGGTGTTTTGCCACTCGCCAGGCCAGTTGCCGTCACATTGGGGACAAAATCATATTCCTGCACAATCCGCATAACGCGCGCCTTAATTTCGGGGTTGACGGACGGATTGTGGTTCAGCACCCGTGAGACAGTAGCTTTTGACACTCCCGCCAGATGGGCAATGTCCTGAATCGTCAGCTTCTCTGACATGCGATGGCTCTGCTTCCTGGCACTACCGAATCAAAGACGAACATTGTCTTGAGAAACCGGTTTCATATAAATTAAATATAAGCGAGAAACCGGTTTCTGTCAAGCCTTACCGCCAGAATGGATTATTGGTAACACCATCTTCGACAGATGCTCCTCATCGTGATAAATCCGCTGCTCCGCCACCGCCATCTCCATCGTCACTCCTAGCGCCGCACCTGTATTTAAATTTCTATCATACTTCGGGAAGGCACTTGAACTGATTTCCAGACCAATCCGATGCCCGGCTTTGAACACCTGCGAGGTATTCCAGCAATCAATGTTATACTTGTAAATCTTCCCAGGCTCGATAAGCGAGGGTTTATCCATCCCATTACGGAAGCGGGCACGTACCATGCCATCGCAGAGGCGTTGTGTGAAGCCATTGGGCCAGATATCTACAAGTTTTGCCGTGAAGTCGGTGTCTGGAGCCGACGATGAGGCGTAGAGTTCAACGCGAATGGGGCCGGTTACTTCGAGGTCTTCTTGTAATACTTCCGTCCGGTAGACCAGCACGTCGTCGCGGCGTTCGATAGCAGAATAGTCATCGGGGCCGCCAATCTGCGAAGAGGTGGGTTCGGTCAGAAATGGCACAGGGCGAGAAGGGTCATAGCGATAGTTGTCGGCAGGTTCAATAGCGGGCGCGGTTGTAGAAAGGCTGCCATCGCCGAAGCGGCTATTGGCGTGTCCCTGGCTGTGCAGGTAGAACGGCGTCCATTGCGTTCTTGCCAGGGGCCACTCGTATTCATCGCGCCATTGATTGCTGCCCATCACGAAAATACGAATGGGGGCCTCAACTGTGCTGAGTTCGTGCGTGTAGCCCTTGAGCCAGCGATTAAACCAGCGCAGTTCCTCGCCGCGCAAATCGATCAACGATTGCGGACCAAAGTCTACCTCGCCAATTTTTGACTCCACATTGACGACATGGCCCCAGGGTCCCATAATCATGCGCTGGCTGGCGCGTGCCTCTGGTGTTGCGGCAGATTGCGTCATCCCTATAAAGTTGAGCGGCGTGCCGATTTGCTCGTCGTCGTACCAGCCGGAGATATGCAGTACCGGGATATCTAGCTGGTCAAACTTATTCTGATAGCAGAGAGGCTCCCAGAAGTCGTCCAGTTGGGAATGTTCGATTTCCGTGTGCCAGTAAGGGATATAGCGTCCGGCCTGTATATCCATCGTCGCCAGAGGCAGGTGCGTATAGACCTGCTCCCAGTCTACGGCCTCCATCAATTGATTCACATGGCCGCTGACATAGTGCAGCCAGCAGAGCGACATCGGCGAAGGCACACCGGTCGGAGTCTCGACAAAAGGATTGGATGGCGGAACGCGCACTACCATCGCCTTGAGGTGCGGCGGCTTCTCAAGCGCGGCCAGCCATTGAATGATACCCGGATAGGAGCTACCGATGGTGCCGACATTGCCATCCGACCAGGACTGCCCGGCACACCACTCGATCACATCGTATCCATCTTTGCCCTCGGAAAAATACGGGACAAACGTTCCCTCTGAATCGCCTCGCCCGCGCACATCCACCGCCACAAAGACATAGCCTCGCTCCGCGAAATATCTGGCCGCCTGCATCGTTCCCTGGCTCAGTTTCATATATGGCGTGCGGTTCAAGATGACCGGATAGCGTTTTATCTCGCCGCTCCTCTCAAGCGGGCGATAGACATCAGCGGAGAGCGTAATGCCATCACGTAGCGGGATTCGGTGGTTAAATTCAATACGGATTTCACGGGTAGAGGTGGGCATGCGGGTATCCTTCTATAATCTCGTGTCTTTCGTTCTTCCTACGCCGTTTGCAAAAAATTGACACTTACCCATTCACTGACACAGTTAGATAAGCTGCCAACGGCTTCAATTGTATCACATGCTTTCCCCGGCAAGCTTAGAGTCTATTCTTGCGCAAAAGCACCTTAATCCAGTTCGTCTGCTTTTCCGTGGGCACGAAACGGTTTTTCTGCAAGCGTTTCGCCATGTCGTTAACAAAACTGCGCTCGTTTGCTGAGACACGGGGGCTATTGAGGTCAATCGTATCGAAATAGGATTTGAGCTTTTGCACCTGCTCGCGCAGAGTGGCAAGTTCGGCGCTCGGCAGGCGGTTGTGCGCCTCGGGTGCAGTGGACTCCTGCCATTTGCGGTAGGCCTCGAGGTCATCATTCCACGCGCCAAGTCCCGCCAGTTCATCCGCTCGCTCGTTATGCTCGTGGCCTGCATGTCCTGCCACCCAGACGAAGGTGAGCGGGGCGGCACGTTTCTTGCGGAGAATATGGTAAAGTTCCCAGAGGTCGGTATTGACTTTAGCGCGGTAGGTTCCTTGCGCCACTTTAATCGTGTAGTCGCTGTCGCTGTAGATGGTCAGCTTCTGGTCTCGCGGCGCGATACAAAGCGCGGCAAGAACGGCGGTTATTTCGGCACGATTGTTGGTGGTGTTTTCCGATGCTGGAATATGTCCATAACTTTCGATGCGCGGGGCGTCTTCCACGATCATGCCCTCGCGCACATAATCCTCAGAGGCGAGAATGACACTCCAACCCGCCGGGCCGCCAGGATTTTTTATACAGGCCCCATCGGTATAGGCCACTGTGCCATGCTCACCTAATGTCGAGCGAGCCGCTTCCACAGAAACGGCCCGCAAAGCGTTCAATATTGATTTCCATTCGAGCGATTCGTCTGCCAGACTCACGTTATCCTTTTCCCCTCTTCATACGTATCTGGCCCCAGCAAAGGGCTTTCGCGATTATAGCACAATCCGCCTGGCATCGATAACCCCTTCATCGCTCTTTTTGCCCTCAACGGTAATCTCAGCACCTTCCATCAATTGCGTTATGATCGCAAGATCAAGCTGCGCGCCATTTCGGTTGTAAATTTTGGTCTTCTCGGTCACGTGTACAGCCGCAGGTTTTGCTTCGCCAGTACTCTTTTTGGGACTGGTTCCCGCGATCACCACCGTCGGCTTCTTCGCCCACTGGTCGGGACTGACACCCGACACCTTGACCTTACGCCCATCTTCCAACAGGTGCGTGATAAAGCCAGGAACCTCAGCCTGCTCTTCATTGGTAGCCTGCTCGTCCTGTTGTTCCTTTTGCTGTTCCTGCTTCTGTCCATTCTGCTGCTCTTGCAGTGGCTCAGGATGGACAAAATGATGGGGATGCTCGAACAGCGTGTTATCGTAGGTCGTGGGGATGGCAACCCGCAACGCTTTGGGCATGGCGTCGATGCGATAGTTGACCATGATCTGATCTAGATCGGCCCCCTCTTTCAACAACTTGCGGTCAGCCTTGCTCAGGTAATCCTTCAGGTCAACGGCGCTGCCATCCAGTTGCAGGTGTACTGAGGCGGGCACGCGGATGGTGAAATGCGCCCCGTGAAAGAACTCGGTCGAAAAGTTTTCCAGCTTGCGACGCAGCACGAGCGAAGTTACCTGCTCTAAGGTGCTGAGGGGATCGCCAGCCGTGATAACGCAGATATCGAGTACACCATCATCAATATAAGCATTGGGGGTCATTTCAAGCACATCAGCGTATTTGCGCGAATTACCAACCACAATCTGTAGCGCCTCGCCCTGCCAGAGTACCTTTCCCTCGCGACTGCTGCTCTCTGCTCGAATTTCTACCGGAAACGGATGCTGTTTAGGCAGTTCCTTCAGCGCGGAAATGCCGACTGCGAAAGGGCCAACCTGGTATTTCAGCGACTTGTCCACGCCACTCATGACGGCGGCATCAATGCCCAATCCCGCCATCAGCAAGAAATGGTGCCGCGCCTTAGATGTCGCTTTGACCTTCTGAACGCGCTCCTCGCCATGCTCATCGCGGAATACCAGGCTTTCTACCTCGACATGCCCGACATCTACTTTGCGCGCCTCGCTATTCAGCAGCGTGAGAGCAGCTTTAACTTTATCGGAAGGGACACTAATCTCGTTTGCCCATACATTGGCCGTTCCACCTGGAATAAGGCCGATGACACTCTTCTGTCCTTTCGCGTTCATCACGCCGTTCACTACCTGGTTGAGCGTGCCGTCTCCACCAAAGGCAATCACCATATCATAGCCTTTTTCAGCCGCTCGCTCAGCCAGTTCAAGCGTCTGGCCGCCAAATACTTTCAACTCCAGATCGGTTTTCCAGCCAGCCGCTGCGAAGATAGACATGAGTTCGGTAATTAAGGCAAGATTTTCACCAGCGCGAGGATTAATTACCAGACAGGCCTTTTTGATCTTCATAAAACATTGCTCCTCGTGTTTTTTCTCTACGATTGACACGGGGAACGATGAGGTAGAGTTTCAAGCGTCGCTTTTCTATTTTATGGTCGCCAATGCCTGAAGTATGCCCCCCACAATGGCCCACAACGCGATGAAAAATACCCATATGCCGCCATGCCGCCTTCGCGCTTCCTGTACTGTCACTGTTTTATACCAGCGAGCAGTCACAGGACGGCTTAGACGCCAGGCAATGATGGGGGAAATCACCAGCAGCAGGAACGTTGGCACGACTGGCCAGTAGTCACCAGACTTGATACCCTGGACGAGCGAGATCACAGAAAAAATGCCCCCTACACTGAGCAAAATATTGGCAATCACCTGCATCTTCCGCGCCCACTCTCGCCCGCTACGCACCGCATTACCGTACAGGGCAATAACAAAAGCCATCGGCCAGAGGACAACAAACAATAATACATTCACTAAGGTCGGGTTGAGGTTAAGTGATTTCGCATTGGCGGACAAACCGAAATACAAATTGAACAGAGGAGTGACAAATAGCTGTACCGTTAATCCCCAATCATAGGCGACAGCCATGCCGATACCCTGCGGCGCATCTGCCTTCTTCGGCGCGGGAGTATCATCGGTTGACAAAAGCGTTTCTTTCATATATAGCACCTCAAATCATAAGATGTTCATAATAGCGCCCTTCCATCTATATAGACGAATGAAGCAGGCAAAAAGAATAGGTCTCCATTGATGCCCTATTTCCAGGAACACCAATGGAGACATCTTTTCGTCTCTTACCTGTTCTTACGACAAGAGGTTACAGACTTCACACCTTGCGGACGAGGGCGCGCACAGCCTGTACGATATGATGCGCGCTGATACCAGCCTCTTCCATCAATTGATCGGGCGTGCCGGAGCCGGGCATGGACTGTACTGCCAGCTTCACCACACGAGGCAGGGGCGCGTCACGCTGCGCGAAGGCATCCAGTACGGCATCGCCAAGTCCGCCCTCGGGCCAGTGATCTTCTACGACCACAAAGAGGTTGCCTGCCTCATTTGCCGCCGCATAGAGCGTTTCCTGGTCGATGGGCTTGACGCTGTAGGCATCGATGACACGCACATTGATGCCCTGGCTCTTGAGTTGATCGTAGGCCTGAAGCGCGTTGTGCAGGGTAATACCTGCGGCAACGATGGTCACTTCATCCTTGTCTGAACGGCGCACAACCTTGCTGCCGCCAATGGTGAACTGCTCGTCCGGGCCGTAGATCACGGGCGTCTTCTCGCGTGTGGTACGCATGTAGACAATGCCATCGTGATTGGCCATCTGCGCCACCAGTTGCGCGGTCTGGTTGGGGTCGCATGGATAGACAATGGTGCTGCCATAGACGGCGCGCATCATCGCCAGGTCTTCCAGCGCCATCTGGGATGGGCCATCTTCACCGATGGAGACGCCAGCGTGCGAACCGCAGAGGCGAATATTTGCCCGCGAGATGGCGGCCATGCGGATGAAGTCATAGGCGCGGCTGAAGAAGGCGGCAAAGGTCGAGGCAAACGGAATTTTGCCGCGCACGCTCATGCCGACCGCTGCCGCGACAAGCTGCTGCTCTGCGATATACTGCTCAAAGAAACGGTCGGGATAGGCCTTAGCAAACTCTTCCGCGTAAGTGGAGTTGCTGACTTCGCCATCCAGGCCAACAACATTGGGATTGGCCGCGCCCAATGCCTGCAATGCATCGCCATACGCCTTACGGGTCGCTACCGCCTCTTTACCATCGTATTTCGGCAGCTCGAGCTGGTGCTTCTCTCCTTCTGTCGCGGGCTGACGGCTCTCATCCGGCTTCTGCACCGGGAAGGTCTGGCTGCGTACCGCATGAAGCTCGCTCAGCGCCTGCTGCTCCTGTTCCTTATTGAGGGCCTTGCCATGCCAGCCATTTTTGTTCTCCAGGAAGGAAACACCCTTGCCCTTGACGGTCTTCGCGATAATGGCGGTAGGCACGTCGCTCGCCTTCAAGGCCTGCTCGTATGCCTGGCTGATTTCCTCGTAGTTGTGTCCGTCGATGACGATGGCGTTCCAGCCAAAGGCCTCGGCGCGCGCTTTATAGGCGTCGGTATTCCAACCAAGTTCGGTTTCGCCGCGCTGTCCCAGGCGGTTCACGTCAATGATCGCCGTCAGATTGCCAAGCTTGTAGTGCCCGGCGTGATCGAAGGCTTCCCAGATGGAACCCTCGGCCATTTCACTGTCACCACACAGCACCCAGATATGATAGGGCAGTTTATCCAGGTATTTGCCGCACAGGGCAATGCCAACACCAATAGGCAGGCCCTGACCAAGTGACCCGGTCGCTACATCGACCCAGGGCAGGGTGGGCACTGGATGGCCCTCAATACGGCTGCCAAACTTGCGCAGGGTCATCAATTCTTCATCGCTGATGGCTCCTGCTGCTTTGTACATGGAATACAGCAAGGGAGCGGCGTGTCCTTTGGAGAAAATGAGGTGGTCGTTGTTGGGATTCTTCGGATTGTCGAAATCGTAACGCAGGTAGCCGGTCAGGAGTACGGCCATCAGATCAGCCGCCGACATAGACGAGGTGGGGTGTCCTGAACCTGCTTCGGTCGTGCAACGAATGCTATCGACACGCAACTGCTGCGCGAGGTTCGTCCATTGCTGCACTTGAGATGTTGTTTCTGTTGTAGTCATATGCGCTCCTATTATGTAATAGAGGGTAGTTTGTGTAGTTCTCCCTTGAACACAAGCGCCCATCAACTGATGAGGCACCCACTAGAGGTGCCGCACACTCTATTATATATCACGCTCACGTGTATTGTAGTTGATACGCTACAGCGGGGCAAGCTGATACAATGTCTTCTAGCATATTATGCTACAAAAAAGAGCCTCTCGCCTGTCATACTGAACGAATTGTATGTCATCCTGAGCGCAGCGAAGGATCTCAAGCTCCCACTGGCTCAACACGACACGCGAGCGATCCTTCGCTGCGCTCAGGATGACATGTGAGAGGTAGGATGACATCGAGAGACATGCCATTACAGGAAGTAGAATATATGGAACTCGTCATTCTCATTGGCCTGCAGGCCGCTGGAAAGAGTACCTTCTACCAGTCACAACTCGCCTCCACGCACGAAGTGGTTAGCAAAGATCGGCTTAACAGCAGCAAAGCGCGCAATAAAGAGTTGCGCCAGCGCGAACGTATAGAGGCTGCCTTCGCGGAAGGAAAGTCGATTGTCGTTGATAACACCAATATAACTGCGCAGGAGCGCCAGCCCTTAATCGAACTGGCGCACCAGTATGGCGCGCAGGTGATTGGTTACTATTTCGAGCCTGATGTCAAGGCGAGCCGCGAACGCAACCAGCAGCGTGCGGGAAAGGCGCAAGTTCCCGACCGCGTGATCTTCATCACGGCCCATAGACTTGCGCCTCCCAGCTATGACGAGGGATTCGATGCCCTCTACAATGTTCGTGTTGCGGAACATTCTACGCCTGACAATCCGCAATGGCTTATCGAAGCGGTGCCTCGCTCAGAGGAGTTGAAGATAGCTAATCAGCTAGAATGACCACTTTTAAAGCATTCCCAGGCTTCGCCACCAGCCGGAAAGCCTCGGCAGCCTCGCTCAGAGGAAAACGATGCGTAATCACACTTTCTGCGCGAATACGTCCTGCGCGCAGCAGCTCAAGTGCCTGCCGTGTCTCGTAGGGGCCAGCCGAATAGCTGGTGCGCAGGGTGATTTCTGAGAAGAACAATGTGTTAGGCGCAATTGATAAAAGGGCCTCTGGCGGTGGGGGAGCGAAAAGCAGAACGGTGCCGCCGGGAGATACCAGTTCCAACCCCTGCTGCATTGCTGCAATGCTGGAAGGCGTAACAACCACTACATCCGGTTTGCGACCATCATTGAGCGCGCAGGCCTGTTCCAATACGGGGCCTGCTTGCGGATCGAGCGCGGCATCAACACCGACTTCCAGGGCGCGTTCTCTCCGGTAGGCAATAGGATCAACGATGAAGATGCGTATGGCCCCGCGCATTTTTGCCAGTTGCGCCAGCAGTATGCCATTGCTGCCCGCGCCAAGTACCAGTACGGTATCGCCCGCTCGAATATGTGCGCGATCAATACCGCGCACGCAACAGGCCAGGGGTTCGATCAGGGAAGCGGCCTCAAATGAGAGTTCGTCCGGCAGGGGAAGTACATCTAGCTGGACATTGAGCGCGGGAACGCGAATATACTCGGCCAGCCCACCGGGATACAGGCGCGTGGCACGAAAGGTCGGACATTGCGAAAACGCGCCGCGCTGGCAGAAGTGACAGGTCATGCAGGGCACATGGTGATGCAGAAAGACTCGTTGCCCGGCGTGAAACTGGGTCACGCCTTCGCCTACCTCGGCAATGATGCCAACGGGTTCGTGACCTGGATAGAGCGGGGCGCGCGGCTTCATATACCATTCCATCACATCGCTGGCGCATAACCCACAAGCTTGCATTTGCACCAATAATTCTCCAGGCCCCACTTGCGGCACAGGCATTTCCACAAGGCGGATATCGTTGTTGCTGTGATACTCAACTGCTCGCATAGGCCCTATCGTTTCGCGGGAACAACGCACAGGAAACCAAAGGGTTCGTTCCCCAGCGTGAAAAACTGGTGTAACTCGTTGCCTGGAATGTAGACCACATCGCCGGGATGCAGTTCGTGTTCGCTTTCTCCCAGGCGCAGGCGCGCCTGCCCATGCAACACGTAGACACCATGATCGTGGGCGTGCTGATCGAGCGAGGTATGCCCGCCCGGCTGCACAGCGAAATAGCGCATATGAAAATGTGGCGCGTTCTCGTCCATACCAACCAGTATTTGCCGCGTGGCCTTATCCGCCCCACTATTCTCCGGCCCATACGAACGCACCGGCACATCTTCCCAGCGCAGCTCTCCATTTTCTTGATGACTGAAGCGATGAATGACGCCCATTGAGTACTCCATCCAGCCTGTGTTCTGTTCATTATTCAGCCTATATTGTACCATGTGAGAGGTGAATTCCTCTCGGCAGATGCAAAATACATCGAAAGGAAGAGAACCATGCTACTCGAACTGCCCGTTGTTGATGCCTTAAGTATCCTTGCCTATTTGCATAGGCAGCGCATGTGTTTTATACTGCCTGCGAAAGCTTTTCAGAAGGATAGACCAGACAGTCATGAACGAAAAACGTATGCCAGGAGCGCGTAAAGCTATTGTCATTCACAGCCCACATTCAGGCCGGGCAAGCCAGCTTGGCGAAGCATTGACACATCTGCAAGACCTGGGCATAGAAGTCGCGCAGAATATCTCGATTGCCGAACTAGATAATTTACCAGCGCAGGGCGATCACTGGAAAGAGCTAGGCTTAGACTTTGCTATAGCGGCAGGTGGAGATGGCCTGATAGGCGGCGTGATTACGCATATCGCGGAAAGCGGCCTGCCGCTTGGTATTCTTCCGCTCGGCACCTCAAACGATATCGCCCGTTCGCTGCGCATTCCTCTAGACCTGTTTCAGGCGGCGAAAGTCATTGCGCAGGGCAACCTGGGAAACGTGGATGTTGGCATAGCGTGGCCTGCCGAGCAAGCGCCGCATAAAGCCAGCAAAAGAGGGATCTCACACGCCAACATTCCACCCAAAAAACATGGCTATTTCGCGCATGCACTCACCGTCGGGTTGAATGTGCAGTTTGCGCGCATCGCCACCAACATCGCAACACGCAGTCGCTATGGGCGTCTCACCTACCCCGTCGCCGCTATAGAGGTCTTAAAAGATCATGAAGTATTGGATGTTCATTTAGAATTCCAGGGACTCTCCTTTCCCCGCGCCCAGAAAACCGATCATCCTATCGTAATCTCAGGCTTCGCAGGTGAAGAATATGCCCTCGATTGCCGGGCGATACAGATAGCCATCATCAACGCCCCCATCTTTGGCGGACAACTCGGCCTCTCCGTTCCTAATGCCAGCATTTCCGACCGCCTGCTCGATATTGTGGTCATCGAGGAGCTTGAACTGGGACGCCTGGGACAAATCCTCGGACGTTTTTTCGGCGCACACAATGCGCACAGCGCTGAAGAAGATTTGCCGCCAGAAACTAATGGAACGAAACATCACGCTGGCGAATTGACAGGCCTGCCAGGGATTCATCACATTCAGGCCAAAGGTGTTATCATCAGCACAGACCATGACCCACGCGATGTTACCCTGGATGGTGAGGTACGCGGACAGACACCCATCTATGTGCATCTTGCCGATGCGCGACTGCGCATCATCGTTCCAGAGTAAGTAGTAATACAGACAGGATGCTTTACCCGTAACAATACTCTACCTCATCTATATAAGACGCTTCCTTAATAGCAGACGCTATAAATCCCTGCAAAACATGTTTGTAGATAACGGAGTTATAAGTAGAACCAATAGAGTACAATATAGAGGAAGAGGGTATGGTATTTGTAGAAAGGATGCGGCATGAGCAAACAAACCGCAGCCAGAAGGCAGATTAGTAAGCTGATGACGACAACAGATGAGCAATTAGTGTTTCAAGCTAATATCTTACAGAATATACGCGACAGCGTCATCGTCACCGACCTCAATGGCAGCATTATTTATTGGAATGAGGGCGCTACCCAACTCTTTGGCTATACGGCTGAAGAAATGCTTGGGAAGACGCCCGCTTTGCTCTATCCCGATGAGCCATCACTGGACATGGACCTGCAAAGTATTCTGAGAGGGCACGATTACGTAGGAGAATGGAGAGGGCGAAGAAAAGATGGCTCAATCATCTGGATTGATGCTAAAACCACCGCGCTTCACGATGAACAGGGAAATGTCAGAGGATTTATCGGCGTCTCAAAGGATATTACACACAGAAAACGCATAGAGGAAGAACTCCAGCACAGTGAAATACGCGCCCGCCGGTTGATGGACTCCAACATCATCGGTGTCATCGTTGCCGATGCAGAACTTATCCTTGATGCAAACGATGCCTTCTTGCATATCGTGGGCTACACGCGAGAAGACCTGAATAACAAAACGCTCAACTGGCACACTATGACCCCGCCTGAATATCAGGCACGCGATCAGCAGGCGCTCGCGGAACTTGCGGCACATGGAACCTGCGCTCCTTATGAGAAAGAATATTTCCGCAAAGATGGCAGCCGGGTGCCTGTGTTGATTGGGGCAGCCGAGGTTGAACGCGACCCGGTACAGTGGCTTTGCTTTATTCTTGACATCAGCGAACACAAAGAACTCGAGCGGCGCAAAGACGAATTCATTCACATCATCAGCCACGAACTGCGCACTCCGCTTGCCGCAATGCATGGCAATATTCAACTCGCTCAAATGCGCCTGCAACGGGCATTGCGGCAGGAGGCAACGATTCCGCCCGCTATGGCTAAATTGCTGCATGATGTCGAGCTGTTACTCAACCGCGCTATGCACCAGACGCGCGTGGAAGACCGCTTAATTGGTGATCTGCTCGATGTCGCCCGCATTCAATCGAATAAGCTGGAACTTAACATATCTTTGTGCGATCTGGCTAAAATCGTTTCCGGGACGGTTGAAGATACCCGTCAAATTGCGCAAGGGCGAGAAATTGTGCTTGAGATTCAACAGGAACCCGTCCTCGTCATGGCAGACGCAGATCGCATTGCCCAGGTGGTCAACAACTATCTCACCAACGCGCTCAAATACTCGCCGCCAGACCGCCCTATACAGGTCAGGCTGGTGGTAGATGGCAAACAGGGACAGGTTTCAGTGCAGGATTATGGGCCTGGACTTCCGCGAGAAGTGCAGGAGCGCATCTGGGAACGTTTCTACCAGGCACCCAATGTGCCGGTGCAAAGCGGCCCGGGTATTGGCCTGGGCCTCGGCCTCTCCATCTGCCAGGCGTTGATTACTCGCCATAACGGACAGGTGGGCCTACAAAGCGTACCAGGAGAGGGAGCAACGTTCTGGTTTACCTTGCCGCTAGCGCTTGAGGAACAACCCCCAACAGAAATATGATATAAAGGGCAGAAATAGGATATGCTTTACTTAGCGCTCAACCACCATTTTGTACAAGCATAGAAAAGGATACTGCTATGCGTGTCACTACCCGTTTGCGCGAACTACTGGCGTCCCCTGACTTGCTTGTTGTCCCTGGCGCGTATGATGCCCTCAGCGCGCGTCTGATTGCCCAGGCAGGCTTTCCCATCGTCTATATGACGGGTTTCGGCACAGCCGCCAGCGTACTGGGGCAGCCGGATGTTGGTCTGCTTACCATGAGCGAAATGGTGAGCAGGGCCACCGCGCTGGCTTCAGTGATAGGCGATACTCCTCTCATAGCCGATGCCGATACCGGCTACGGCAATCCCATCAACGCGCGCCGCACTGTCCGCGAATACGAGCGCGCAGGCGTAGCAGGACTACATATCGAGGATCAGATCTGGCCCAAGAAGTGCGGGCACATGGAAGGCAAACAGGTCATTCCAATGGAAGAGATGGTGCAGAAAGTGCGCGCCTCCGTAGATGCCCGGCAAGACCCCGATTTCGTCATCATCGCCCGCACCGACGCCAACGCCGTCTATGGCCTCGAGGACGCGCTGAGACGAGGGCGCGCCTACCGCGAAGCCGGAGCAGACATGATTTTCATCGAGGCTCCCCGGTCGCTCGAGGAACTGCGCGCCATTGGCGAAGCCTTTTCGGACGTTCCCCTGCTCTTCAACTGGGCCGAAAGCGGCAAAACGCCCCCGCTCCCATTGGAAGATATTCGCGCCCTCGGCTTCAAGCTGGTGATCTTCCCGGTCAGCCTGCTCTTTGCCGCCACGCATGCCATGCTCGAACTGCTCGAGGTGTTGAAGCGCGGCGACACGCCAACGCCGTTCCATTCGCACATGGTGACATTCTCAGAGTTTACTAGCCTGATTGGTCTTCCTCACATCCAGGAGTTGGAACGGCGCTACGGCGTTCAGTCAAATTCACAGCCATAACAGGTGAATACTTTCATGGCAGAAAGCAGTAGAAAGGACAGGCCAGCATGACTATTCGTGTCTGTGTTGCAGGGGCAACCGGTTGGGCGGGCAGCCTTGTGGCCCGCGCGATTTTAACCTCTCAGGAATTCCAACTGGTAGGTGCTATTGCGCGCAAAAAAGCTGGACAAGACATCGGAGAAGTGCTCGGTCTGGCAAAGGCGAATATTCCCATCACGCAAACGCTGGAAGAACTGCTTCCGGCCTCCATTGATGTTCTCATTGATTATACAAACCCTACTTCGGTCAAAGCCCGCACCTTTAAAGCATTAGATGCTGGTATTCGAGTAGTCATCGGCACCTCGGGCCTGACAGCAATAGACTACGCGGAAATTGAAGCGAGAGCAGAGGAACGCAAGCTGGGGGTAATCGCAGCCGGAAATTTTTCGCTCACAGCCGCCCTGGCCAAACATTTCGCCCTCCTGGCCGCCCAATATCTGCCCTCCTGGGAGATCATTGATTACGCCAGCGCCGGAAAAATTGATGCGCCCAGCGGAACAGTGCAAGAACTCGCCGAAGAATTGGGTCAGAGGGCGACAAACCAACGAGAGATCCCTATCGAACAAATTCACGGCCCCAAAGAGGCACGAGGGGCCAACATCGCAGGAACACAAGTCCATTCCCTGCGCCTGCCGGGCTACACTATCTCCTTTGAAACCATCTTCGGCCTGCCAGACGAACGTTTAACCATCCGTCACGATTCCGGCACAGGCGCAGAACCCTACATCAACGGCACACTGCTGGCCGTCCGCCGGGTGATGAATGTGACGGGACTGGTGCGCGGGCTTGACCGCTTGCTTTTCAGTTCGTAGGTTTTATAGTCAATCAAGCCAACAGTAGAGCGAGTATGGCGGGAACAGGTATAGAAAAGGGCGATCTTGATGAATTTTGATAAAATAATGAGGGATTCTCTTGTAGGGACGCGATTCATCGCGTCCACCCTCGTCGATCGCTGATGTCTGGATGCCAGGGTGGACGCGATGAATCGCGTCCCTACAGCACAATAAAAGGTGAGACTCTACCCCTTCACCTCCAACGTGTAGCGTACCGTCTGGTATTGAATCAGCCCATCCTTGAAAATGAAGGTGTCAACGCCATCGTTGACGCTGCCTTTCATGGAATCGGCAGTCCACTCAAGGAAGAGAATGTTATCTACATACGTTTCCTTGACATTCCACTTTGCCTGCGGTATCGCGCGAAAAACGGCGGCGAAGAAGTCACGAATGGCCGACTTCCCGCGTATCACGCCATCCTGAGTGATGACGACCGCATCTTCGGCATAGTCCATTGCCGTCGCATCAAGGTCTTCATTGCCCAATGCCTGGGCGTGATGTCGAAAGACCTCTTGCGGAGTGCGCTTTGACAGCTCGGCTGCGGATTGTGTCATGGCTGTAACTCCTTTCTGTAGCTATGCGTTCCTCAATTCGGCCACCTTCTGCTCTACATCAATGCCCATCAGGCGCGCCAGGTTGCCGCCCAGAATCTTTTTCTTGGCCTGCTTGGTCAGTTGCGGATAGCCATATCCCGTCACCATGTCTTCCGGTAGTTCGAAGTTCCAGAAAGCGTCGAGCGCCCAGCGCGGGTGCCAGATGGGAGTTTCGCCGCCGTACAGGATTTTATCCTCGCCACACCAGAACATCAGTTTGCCCATGTTCTCGGCAAACGTGCGGGGAGCGCGCACGATAAAGTTGAGCGTGGCGGCAATCGAGGCATACAGGTTGGGATAGCGTACCAACTGCCAGCAAATTTCATCAATGAACGGCAGGCCGACGTGGAAGATCACAAAATTGATATCGGGGAAGTTGGCGGCTGCCCCATCCATATCCCAGGCCTGCGTATGTTCGATAGGCTGCGGGCCGAGCGGCACGCCCTTGTGAACGCCAATGGTGGTGACGCCGAGTTCAAGTGCCTTCTCGAAAATGGGATAAGCGACACGGGGATCATCCATGCGCCAGGGGAACGGCTCGCCATAGTCATAGCGCACGTTGTAGAGCTTGAATGCTTTTGCGCCAAATTCCTTGACCTGCCGCTCCATCAGATCAAGCGCCTTGCGGCCTTCGAGCGGGTTGATGGTGCCCCAGAAAATAGCGCGGTCGGGATATCGCTGCGCCATTGCCGCGCACTTCTCCCACTGGGAAAGGCCATCATAGAAGAGATCGGTGAGCGGTAGAGGTTGGGCAACGATCATATCTGTGCCGGATTCCTCGAACACCATGCGCGCAATCTCGTCGATGTTCCACTCGCGCAGGAATTCTTCGGGTCCAAGCACACGTTCTCCAGGGGGAGTTAGCACCTGGTGAAAGGCGTAGAGGTGATTAATGAACATCTGGCCCGGCTTGCCATAGGCGTTGTTCAGGTCGAAGTTAAAGACGTGACATACGCAGTCAAAAACAAAGGCATCATTGTCCAGCATGACATACTCCTCTTCTGTGCTTCGATTCAGGAAATAGACGGCGATGAAGGCGCGGCAGCAGCCTGTTGGGCCTCTCGTTCAAGACGGCGCTGGCGCAAGGGCAGTAACTGGGCCATCGGCAGGGTTAATTTGCGCCGGGCGCTTTCGGACATGCGCTCTGGTGTCCAGACGGCGTTCCAGACAATCTCGGTATCCACCTCAGCCACACCTTCAAGCGCGCGTACCTGCTGGTCGATCATCTGGAGCAAATGGGTTGAAAATGGACACCAGCCAGAGGTAAGCAGCAGTTCCACCCGCACGTTCTGCCCGCTTTCATCGACCTGCACACCCGCGATCAGACCCAGTTCAACGATACTGACTTCACGCTCTTTACAGCAGGGGTCGTAGCAGGCCCGCAAAGCATCCATGACCTGCTCTTGCGTTACGTGAGACACGCTCTTTTCAGGCAAAGGAAGCTCCTTTCCTTCAAATGGAAACTCACTAAGAGGGATAACGTACAAAATAGATAGTGCTACGCGAACTACGATTAGGAAACAGGTACACTCAACGACAGACAAACAGATAGTGAAGGAAAGTTCGTACCAATGCAAGTATATTCGGCAAATTAAAAAAGCACAAGGGAAAACCCCAGACAATTCGCTTAGCAAAAAGTACTCATGAATAACTGTTCATGAAACACAACCAGGGGTTAGTTCGTCATAATATGCGTCATACCTGAAGAAAAGGTAAAAAACCACCCACATACATGCAGGAACATGCAGCATGAGACCTGACGAACAATCCATTTCACAGCCTGTGGAAACACAAATGCTGGGACGCTACCGCCTGCTGCGTTTACTGGGGCGCGGGGGCATGGGTGAGGTCTGGTTGGGAGAGGACCCGAAGCTGCGCAGGCAGGTGGCAATCAAGACCCTGCCAGTGCATACCCAGGGCGACCAGGAATACCTGCAACGCTTTGAGCGCGAAGCGCATGCAGCGGCGGCGCTCAATCACCCGCATATCCTGCCGGTGCATGATTACGGCGAGGAGCGGCTGGCAAATGGGCAGGCAATTTCCTACCTCGTCATGCCCTACGTGCCGGGCGGCTCGCTCAGCGACCGCATTAGCCGGGTAGCAAACAACCGGCAGGCGATGCCACAACAAGAAGCGCTGCACTATCTCTCCCAGGCAGCAGAGGCTATTGATTACGCGCACACTCAAGGCGTCATTCATCGCGACGTGAAGCCTGCCAATATGCTCTTACGCAATGATGGCTGGCTGCTGCTGGCCGATTTCGGTATCGCGCGTATGCTCGGTGAGCAGAACCGCCTGACCCAAACCGGAGTTGGCTTCGGCACACCCGAATACATGGCTCCAGAACAGGCGCAGGGACGCGCAGAACCCGCCAGCGACAACTACAGTCTGGCGGTCATCGCCTACCAGTTATTCACAGGTAGAGTGCCGTTCAAGGCGGATACGCCCTACGCGACCACTATTCAGCACATCATCTCGCCGCCCCCACCGCCGCGCCAGATCAATCCCGCGCTCTCTCCGGCCATTGAAACCATCCTTTTGCAGGGACTCGCGAAAAACCCGGAGCAGCGCCTTCCTTCGGCTCGCGCTTTTATCAACGCACTGCAGCAGGCGGCTGCCAGTGCGCCTTACGAATCGACGTTCTTTCAACAGGCTCCCGCTGTAGCTGGATATGCTGATCCTGCTATAACGGGAGCAAATGCATTAACCCCGCCCAACACACCATCTATAAATCAAGGGATCACGCGCCGAAATCTCCTTATTGGAGTCGGTGCCGCCGCGCTGGTTGCCGGGGCTGGGCTGGGAACCTGGGCTTTTGTCTCACACCAGGGACAGCAAAATCCCTCACAAACGAGAGGCAGTGCATCTACCTCGCGCACTTCTACCACAAAAAGTTCCACCGCGCCGGATTTCATCCTGCAAGGACATAACGAAGATGTCACCACTATAGGGTGGTCGCCATCTTCTTCACAAATAAATCGGCTGATTTCAATTGGCCTGGATGGGCAGGCGCTGGCGTGGAATATTCCCACCCCCACAAACCAGACACAGACGCTCAAACCAATCGGTTTGCAAAGCCCCGGCGTTACTGATGTCACCATGCTTCTGGCCTGGTCGCCAGATGGCTCCGCCGTAGCCATCGGTAACGTCAGCTCAGGCTCAACAAATATTGATCTAACTCATGGCTACGTCTCTTTTTATAAAAATGACATGAGTGGAATGGCTTTTAACCTGACAGCCCCTGTTCAGCTTACGGGTAGCAACGTACTAAACGCCATGTCCTGGTTCCCTGGCCAATACCTGATTATAGCGAACAATCTTAGCACACCTGATAGTCAGCTTTTCACGCAATTCACACTATTCGACCCACTTCACAGCACACGGCCTCTGAATACTGCTACCAGGCCTTTCTATATCAGCGAGACGCGGGCATACCCGGCATCAGTAATGGTTCCCTCGCCCGCCGATCCCTCGACTTTAGCCATCGCCACAACTGGAGGCGCAAACGATGCCATTACCCTTGCGCATCTAACGCCCAGCTTAAAGCCAACCATAAACCTGTTAACCAACCAGTTGCAGCTCTTTGGACCATCCGGCGCGGCCTGGTCTTCCGACGGCAACTTTCTCGCCGCCTTTTGCTATGACCACACCCTCAATTCCAGCAGCATTGTTGTTTGGAGCAAGCTGGACAATTACAGCAAGGTCAACGCACCGACCTTAGCGAGCGGCTTTACAGTCGATTTGACCGCGCTTGCCTGGTCTCCCACCTCCAATTATCTGCTAGCTGCGGGCGATGTCAACGGTAATATCCATATCTGGAAATACTATCCTGGTCCTTCTGCTTCTGGCAATAGACTGCCAATTCTCACACTTGCGGGGCCAAAAAACGCGAAAGTTACGGCCCTGGCATGGTCGATTGATGGGAACTGGCTGGCCGCGGGTTACAACGACTTGAACGACAGCATTTACATCTGGAATAGTTCATTCTGGTCATAACAAAGGATTCTGGCACATATGAACGTTCTGAGAGACTGGCAAGGCCGCATGCCTGGCCGCTATCGCTTGCTTCGCCTGCTTGGGCGCGGCGGAATGGGCGAAGTATGGCTGGCCGAGGATAGCCAGCTTAAACGACAGGTAGCACTCAAAATATTGCCCTCAGTAAGGGCCAGCGATACTGCTTATCGGGCCGACTTCGAGCGCGAGGCGCGGGCCGCTGCCGCGCTTGAGCATCCCAACATCCTACCTGTACATGACTTTGGCGAACAAACCATCGAACAAGACATGATCGTCACTTACCTGGTGACGCCCTTTATAAGTGGCGGCTCATTACGCGACCGCCTGCGCGCCGCAAACGGGCCGTTACCGCCAACTGAGGCGCTGCACTATCTCAAGCAGGCCGCTCAGGCTATCGACTTCGCGCACAGCAAGGGTGTATTGCACCGCGACATCAAACCGGCCAACATGCTTTTGCAGAATAGCTGGCTCTACCTCGCCGATTTCGGCATCGCGAAGTTGCTGAGCAGCGCCACCTTCGCGGGTCAAACGCATTCTGGCGCGGGCACACCGGAATTTATGGCACCGGAACAGGCGCAGGGGCAAGCGGAGTCAGCTAGCGATCGCTACAGCTTTGCCGTCACAGCGTACCAGCTTTTGACGGGCCAGTTACCTTTTCGCGGCAATCCCCTCAACGTGCTGCGACAGCAGGTGGAAGTGCAGCCGCCATTACCTCGCACATTCAATCCATCCCTGCCGCCATTTGTGGAACAGCTACTCCTATGGGGGCTGGCAAAACGCCCAGAAGATCGTCCCGCCTCCTGCAAAGTACTGGTTGAAGCACTGGAAGGAACCTGGCAGCCAGTCCCACGCATGCCATCTGACCCCATGTCCACTGTTCTTGCGCCCTGGAAGCAGCCGCGAGAGGCACAATCCTCGCCATTGTATCCACCTATGGCAGGTACGGCGCACCAGCCTCTCGCCGTACCTTCACAACCCACCATTTCGCCGGGCAACCAACCAGCATACCAGGTTGCGCCCGCTTTTCCCACGCCGCAACCAGTACCCAACATGGTTTCCACCCCCAATGCTACTACCCATGCCTCAAATCTCCAATCACCCTCGCCGTTCGCGACGACGGCACCTTTTGCCGCGGGAACACCTGTCCCTGGTCAGCAGATAGCAGTACCCCAGCCTCCACCGGTCACACCATCGCAAGAAAAAAGTCTCGTTTCGCGTAGAACGCTGCTCATCGGTGGAATTAGCGCAGTCGCGCTTGCTGCGGTAGGAGGAACGGCTTTCTACTTCTACAGGCGAGCGCATACGACGCCAACTATAACGCCCCTACAAGTGCCACGTCCTCGCCCGGTTCCTGGTCCGCGTCAATTGATTCCCGGTATTCCTCTCCTGTCGCTTACCGGTCACACAAAATCGGTCACGCAGATTGCCTGGGACCCGGCTGGCCACTATCTGGCAACCGGCAGCGAAGATACACATGTGCTGTTGTGGGATATCGGCAGCGCATTGCAATCAAATTCAAACAGCTATCGCCCGCTCAACACGCCTACCCGCGACTGGAAACTGCCGAACATGATTGGACCGAATTCGCTCGGCTGGTCGCCCGATGGACACTATATCGCCACCGTAGTCCTCGATAGCCACGTCTACCTGATTGATACTCGCAGCAGCGCGCAGGCACAGCCTTATACCGACAATAGCCAGGCAAACAACGTTGTGCCGCCCAACTATTTTGTGCTGGCGTGGTCTCCTACCAGCGATACATTTGCTACGCATGCCTTTAACGAGGAATCGGGAACTCAGATTGATCTCTGGCAGGTGGGACGCGCCACCGGGCCTGTGCGCACATTTGGCTCCGACAACGCGGGCAGCACTCTCATTATGGATGCTCTAAGCTGGTCGCTTGATGGCGCGTGGATAGCCGGAAATACGCTTGGCGGAAAAGCGCTGGTCTGGAACGTTGTTTCAGGACAGGTCAAGCAGGTGCTTTCACTGGCCGACCGACCTCAATTTAACAACGTTCACGTCATCAGCAATACAAGCGAAGCCTGGTCGCCTGTAGAGCCGCATATCCTGGCAGTATCAGATCTTGATCTCGTCTATATCTTTGATGCTGTGCAGAATAGAATACTTCTCACGTTGCAAATAGACGAACCATTACTGAACGGGGATATTCACCCGCCCTATGCCTGGGCAATGGCCTGGTCGCCCAATGGACGCTACCTGGCAGTGTGCTATCCTCGCACACCTCGTATCTACATCTGGGATATACAAACGCTGCGCCAGACAACTGCGCCTAATACGTTCGTCAAACAACAACTGTTCTTTCCAACTAAAAGTATTACCAATGGCGCAACTATCTGCGTTTCCTGGTCGCCCGATGGACGCTATATCGCGGCAGGCTATGGAGACTCTACAGCTATTGTCTGGAAAGTCGATGCCTCCTGAAATTGTGATACAATGACCAGCGAAATCACTTTCACCGGCAGGAGTTGTTGTGCGTATAGTTTCGTTATTAGCCAGCGCTACTGAAATGGTCGCAGCCCTGGGCTGTCTCGATCAACTGGTGGGCCGCTCGCATGAATGCGACTACCCGCCAGAAGTTCTCTCACTGCCTGTCGTGAGCAGAGTCCAGATAGAGGTCAATACCAGTAGCGCGCAGATCGATGCACAGATTCGCCAGCTCGCGCAGAGCCGTTTGACGGCAGAGGAAGCAGCGCTGAAAGCCCTGAGCATCTATGCTATTGATGTACAGATGCTACAGCAATTGAGGCCAGATGTGATCCTGACGCAGACGCAGTGCGAGGTATGCGCGGTGAGCGAGCGCGATGTGATGCGCGCCGTTCAGGAATTGACCGGCCTGCATCCACGCATTGTCTCGCTCGCTCCCTACCGTCTGAGCGATGTATGGGAAGACGTGATACGTGTTGGAGATGCGCTCGGACGTCGCGAACAGGCGCAGCAACTCGCGCAGGGCTACATACAACGCCTGGAACGCCTGCGCGAGAGAACTTCTCAGATGGGCAGCAGACCTCGTGTGGCCGTACTCGAATGGCTCGATCCGCTCATGGGAGCGGGCAACTGGACGCCTGAACTGGTGGCCTATGCTGGCGGCGAAAATCTTTTCGGAGAAACCGGTCTGCATACACCCTGGATCACCTGGGATGACTTGCTAGCGGCAGACCCTGATATCATCGTACTCGCTCCCTGCGGCTTTACCCTCGAGCGCACCCTTCAAGATGTTCCCCTGCTACAACAGCACGAGAAATGGCGGGCATTGAGCGCCGTAAAAAATGGCCGGGTCTATGCTATCGATGGCAATGCCTATCTGAACCGCTCGGGGCCTCGTCTCGTCGAATCTGCGGAACTACTTGGATGCCTGTTCTCGGAAATACTTCCTGATCCTGACTTTCCTTCCCATGTATGGATGCAACTAGCCTGATTTAGCGAGCAGAAATGGGAACTTTTGGGATTCGTTTTCGTTCTTTGCTTATAGAAGGTTTGTTGTATAATTTCCTTAAGGGATAGGTATTTGTACGGGAGTCGGAAGGCAAGAGTAGCATGGACGCAATTATTGGACGCTATCGAGTACATCTCGAAGATGACGGCACGCTCATCCTCAAACATCCAGCCGGAATTGCATTTGACTTGTTAGCTGAGGAAACGTTGGGTTTACTTGAATTCCTCAGTGTTTATCGCAAATCACTGCTGATGGTGCTTCGCGAAACAGATGGGGAAATGGAACGCATTGCCATAAAAGAGTCGCTAGAACAGAAACACGAGGGTTAACGCCTGTTCAAGCGCAAATAATAAAAATACCTGAAAAGAGCGGGATTCTTCCCTTCCTCTTTCCAGGTGGTTTATGCTTACATCTCGCGAGCACGTGGTGCCATTGCCCAGAAAATCATCACGATGAACAGGGCAAATAGCAGGATAAGTACACCTACCAGGCCATCAACGAGACCGGAGAGATCAAGCTGGAAAATAGCCGCTAGAATAAAGACCAGAACCAGCAGTAAGCCGAGAATGGGGAAAATAAGCATCATCGAGAAACGTGAAGCGGCAGAGGCTTTACGTGGTTCGGCGGTCGTATACTCAAAATCTGTATCGAGAGGCTCCATACAGCACCTTTCTACCGTAATAGGACGCACTACAAACCAGTGCGCGACAATTGCTCCTCCAGCTACCCCCGCTCAATGCCGGATAGTAGCTGCCATCTGGCAATATTATAGTCCTTCCCCAGGGCAAACGCAACCACTTCCCCAAAAACGGGCAAAAAAATTCGGCCTTACAGGCCTACACAGCAGATGGTTGTGTCGAAACGGACCAGCCGCTCGTCTGGCTTACCGCCGGGGCATCAACAGATGAAATAGTCGGGAGCGAACGAAACCGGTTAAGATACCGCCGCAATTCCAGCGCATTGACATGATACATGGAGCCATCACAGGTTGCCTGAATGCTGCCATCTGCTAACGCGCTACAGAGATCGGCCAGAGTTGGGATACGGTCTGACACGGGACACCTCCCTACAAAATGTGCTTGTTTATTGTATCGGCAGGTTGGCGATAAACCTCATTGTTCCCCTCTTGCTAACTATACGTTTGCAAGCTGCCTTGCGTTTCATAACGCGCGCTTTACTGATGAGAACACGTAAGCTTAGCCGTTTATTTCATCCTCCCCTTCTTCGTCAAAAATGGCTTCGTTTTCCTCTGCTTGCTCATCATTATCTAACAAACCGGGCATCGGGTCAATATGCATGGTGCGGCGAACGAGATCAATCTGCTTGATTACTGCTTTAATCGCGGGAATGAGGACTTCTCCCCGCGCAGGCGTTTGAATAACATAGACATCATTGCCGCCGGTAGGCAGAATATCGACAATATTACCCACCAGCACGTCATGCAGCGTAAACACGCGCAGACCAAGAATATCATGCTGGTAATACGAATCCGGCGGAAGCGTGGCTAGCTCAGCAACCGGAATCTGCAAATCGCTATCGCGCAGGCTCTCGGCTGCGCTGGCGCTGTCCACGCCCTTCAATTTGAGGATAATCATCTCCCCTTTGTAAGGACGGGCGCTTTGAATAATGTAGCGCGTATGTTCCGACTCGACATACACCGCTTCGAGAGCAGCAAAGCGATTCGGATTATCGGTCAGCAGGCGTACTTTCAATTCGCCATGCACGCCAAAAAGGGCTACTACTCTTCCGACAGTAGCCCATTCTGTCTCTTGTTGTTCTGGCACAAAATCCTCGTTGGATTCTTCTAGACAATTTCGAGTGAAGTATGACGGCCTTCACGCGTACCACCAGCCCGCAGGAGTGTACGCATCGCCTTCGCAACTCGCCCTTGCCGTCCGATGACTTTTCCATAGTCTTCGGGCGCGACATGCAGCTCTAGCACCAGGGCATTGCGGTCATTGCGCACCTCGCGCACCTGTACGGCAGCAGGATTATCCACCAGCGATCTGGCGATATACTCGATGAGTTTACGCATTTTTCACCTGCAAGCAGCGCGTGCTATTCAGACGGTGTAGTGGAAGCGGCGGCCTTTGCCTGCGTTTTAACCTGCTCAAAGCGCTCAAGAATGCCAGTGCGCTTGAACAGCGATATCACCGAATCAGACGGCTGCGCTCCGTTACTAAGCCAGCGAATGGCCTTGTCGGCGTCGATATGAATAGCAGACGGCTCTACCATCGGGTTGTACCAACCAATATTGTCAATAATGCGGCCATCGCGAGGAGAGCGCGCATCTGCGATCACGACGCGATAGCTGGGGGCTTTCTTCTTGCCCACTCGTTTCAAACGGATTCTAACACTCATGCCTTTCTTCTCTCACCTCTTCCCCTGGGGCACAATGTATGTATTCCCGTGAGGGGTATGTAATTATGAAAGCGCCGCGACTCAGCGCAGCGCAACAAGCGTCGTTCCTGACTTACGGCACGTCTAGGATAGCACGCAGTACCCAATTTGTCAATCATCGCGCCTGTGTAGGACGAATGGACGACCGGGCTTTATTCGCAAACCCGGTGCAGCTTGACAAAGTTGGTGCGCGCCTGGCTGGCAATCGGCAGTCCCCCCATAATCACCACATGTTCGCCGACCTGCACAAGTTGATCCTCAATCAGACGTTTCTCAACCTCGGCGATCAATTCTTCGGTGCTGCCTTTCATGGCGATACGATACGGCCAGACGCCCCACCAGAGTGATAATTGGCGATAGACGCGCTCCGAGGGGGTATAGGCGATAATTGGCACCCGAGGCCGGTCTTTCGAGATCAGATGGGCCGAGTTGCCTGAGCGGGTAAATACGACAATGGCAATTACGCTCGCCTCTTCAGAAAGCGCGCGGGCAGCATGGCTCACAGCATGCGCCTGGCTGAGCCGTTTGCACTGGGGTTGGCGGGCCGTTCGATTGCCCGCTTCGGTCTCGAGCGCGATGCGTGCCATCATCTGCACAGCCTCGATAGGATAGGCACCCGCCGCAGTTTCCGCGCTGAGCATCACGGCATCGGTGCCATCGAGTACGGAATTTGCAACGTCGCTGGCTTCGGCACGTGTGGGACGAGGATTGGAAATCATCGACTCAAGCATCTGGGTCGCGGTAACCACGGGCAGGCCGAGTTCGTTGCAGCGCGTAATGATACGTTTCTGGATGAGCGGCACCTTTTCTGGTGCCATCTCGACGCCCAGATCGCCACGCGCCACCATTACGCCATCTGTCACTTCAAGTATCTCGTCCAGGCGCGCAACCGCCTCTGGCTTCTCCAATTTAGCAATCAACGGCGGCGGTACAGAGGGCTTTTTGCCACCCTGCTCCGCCAGCACCTCTTGCATAAAACGCTTCGCCTCCAGAATATCCTCCGGCCTGCGCACGAAGCTGAGCGCCACGTAATCGACGCCCTGTTGCAGACCAAAGCGCAGGTCTTCGCGGTCCTTCTCGGTGAGAGCGGGAGCGCTTACCGCTACCCCAGGCAGGTTGATACCCTTATGTTCTTTCAGCATACCACCATGCATGATCTGACACCGCACCTCGTCGGCCCCAGCATCCAATACACGCAGTTCCATCAAACCATCATCGAGCAAAATACGGTCTCCCGGTTTGACATCCTGCGGCAATTGAGGATAGGTCGTGCTGACTACTTCGGCGTTTCCCGCGATTGGACGGGTAGTGATAGTGAGAGTGTTTCCATCGACCAGGCGTACCGGCTGGCCGCCCTGTAACGCGCCGGTACGAATTTTCGGCCCCTGCAAGTCCTGCAAGATGGCAACAGCGCAACCGAGACGAGCAGCAATCGCCCGCAAGCGTTCAATGACCTGCGCATGTTCATCGTGCGTTCCATGCGAAAAGTTGAGGCGGGCAACATTCATGCCCGCGCGTATTAATTGCTCAAGTTTTTCCGCGCTGCTGGTGGCCGGACCTATGGTACACACAATTTTCGTTCGTCTCATCACTTATCTTTTATCCCCCAGACCGTCACAAACGTCCAGGTTCCCCGCATACGCTCAGATTGCATATCCTGCAATGAGCGCTCAAATAATTCATCAAACTTTTCCGGCGTCACCAGTCCCAGTCGGAGTACAAAGGGGCGCACAAGTTGGATACCGACGCGCAAATTCTCGAGCGAGGCCTTGTGCGTCGGCGTTCCATAAGAACTATCCAGCACATGTTGCTCCTGTTGTATATTGGTACACCCCGCCTCCTGTAAGAATTGCGGCAACTTCGCTGTCACTCCTCTCCCTTTCCCAATATACAAACCTGCGCGATACATCGCCTCGTTAATCACGCTCGATAGCTCTTCAATAGCCTGGCTGTTGCTCTCACCAAAAGTTTCACATTCAGTATGAATAATGACGCCGTCATGGCGCGTAATGCGCGCCAGTTCCTTCACCACACGCGGCCATGCATCCCGGGGCAGGAACGAGGTCATCAAGCGCGCATTGACCAGATCAAACGTATTATCAGCAAATGCCAGCGGTTCCAGCACGTTCATGACCTGAAAATGGGCATTAGTTAGCTGCTGTGACTGAGCGCGCATATTGGCATAGGCTATCATCGCCTGGCTGATATCAATACCTTCCACCTGCACTTCCGGATATTCAAAGGCCACTTCCAGCGCCCAGCCTCCCGGCCCACACGCTACATCCAGCACTTTTTGCCCGCTTTCAGGCACAATATCCCCTGGAAATAACGCTCCTATGGCCTTGCTGATTGTGATATCCTGGTCAATCAGCCGCGCCATCTCTGCCCCGCTCTCCGGGTCTATCACGTAGGTATTTTTATTGCTTTCTTGCTCGCTCATAAGCCTTCCTATTTTCTGCTGTCTACTGCTTCGTTCCCCAGACCGTTACAAATGTCCACGTTCCTCGAAATTGTTCAGACTGCGTTTCTTCCAAAGCCCTGTCACGTAACTCGTCAAATTTCTCCGCCGTAAGAAGGCTTCGTCTGGTAACGAAAGGGCGAATAAGCTGAACCCCGACGCGGAAATTCTCAAGCACCGGGCGATGGGATGGTGTTCCAGCAGAAAAATTGACCACGTGCGTCTTTTGTTGTATATCAGTGCATCCCGCTTCTTGTAAAAACCCTGGCAACCGCGACGTTACTCCACTGCCTTTCCCCACATAGAGGCCTGCGAAGTGCATGGCCTCATGAACAGCTTTCGTCAGCGCCTCTAATGATGAACTGTTCGACTCGCCAAAAACATCGCATTCGGTATGAATAACGGCACCGCCTGGGCGCGTAATGCGCACCAGTTCCCTCACTACATGCGGCCACGCATCCCGGGGCAAAAAAGACGTCATCAAGCGCGCATTCACCAGGTCAAACGTATTATCAGCAAAGGGAAGAGGCTCCAGCACATTCGCGACCTGGAATTGCGCATTGGTCAGGCGTTGCGTTTTAGCGCGCATATTCGCGTAAGAAATCATCGGCTGGCTGATATCAACACCCACCACCTGCACTTCCGGATATTCATAGGCTACCTCCAGTGCCCAGCCCCCCGGCCCACACGCCACATCCAATACGGAATTTCCATCTTTTAAAACGATGCTCTGCGGAAATAGCTCCCCCATTTCGCGAGTCAATGTGAGGTCTTGATCAATGAGGCGCGCCATCTCGGCTGCGCTCTCCGGGTCCATCACGTAGGTGTTCTTCTCGTTGTTTTCTTCTGCCATGTGCCTTTTCTGCTTTCTACAACGTTCTTGCCTTTCCGCTAAACATCTTAGCACGATAGCTGTGTTTGTACAAGAGAGGCATCTCTTCTATAGAGAAGGTGACAAATTGATATCTACCTGTTAGCAAAACTGATACTTTTACGCTTACTATGTCATGTGGAGCTACAAAATCGAATCAGGTACCTTTACCGCTCCTATGAAGATTCATGCGGTGGGGGAAGTCCAGCTGGACTACGGGGTGAATCTTCATAGCTTTTGAACTTAAAATCGAGTACCTGTTAACAACTCTATTGACAGAAGCTACCCAATAGTGTACCGTTGACAATGCTTGAGTATCATCTTTGAAAAATACAATGTATGAAAAACAGAATAGAGTAAAAGAAAAGGTGGTTCGGCTTGGAAAATAATCCCCAATATGAACAGACGCCGGAAAGCTTCGGCGACACTCCTTTCTATGAATTTTCAACGGTAAAACAGCCAACAAAAAGACCGGCGATGCCTCCATCATGGCCTAAGCCACAGCAGCCTGTCATCCCACCTTCTAATGGACAACAGCAGGCAATACCCCCTGGATATGGACAACCAGCATTTCGACCACCAGTACAGCCAGCACCTGCGCCTGTACCGCCAGATAAACGACCAGACGCATCAAAAAAGAAAGGCTGGGTTCTTATCGCCTCCGTTGTGAGCGTGGCTCTGGTTGTCGTGATTGTGGTTGTTTCCGTACTCGCCAACTCACTTGCTCATCAAAATGGCCCGACGCCTACTCCTGTCACTAAGCGGTCCACGCAGGTGCCAACGACTCCACCTACGCCGACCGCCAGTTTTCAATCCGCCACCTGCCCCTTTCCCGTCGGCTCTGGTCTGATTGACGGAAAAACGGTCAAATGCGGTTATGTCACAGTTCCCGAACTCCATAGCCAGCCGAACGGAGCAAAAGTGCGACTGGCGGTAGCCATTTTCAAGTCGCCGACCGCCGCGCCAGGAGCGTATCCGGTCATTCGCCTGGAAGGCGGCCCTGGCGGACCTTCGCTGGATAACTGGGCGCGCTACATTAGCAGCGCAAATTTTTCAACCTTTGTTTACAATCACGACCTGATTATGTTTGACCAGCGCGGCACCGGCTACTCCACTCCCTCGCTCAAGTGTCCCGAGACGCTGCAACTACAATATGAAACGCTGGACAAACGCCTGAGCGGCAACCAGTCTGAACAACTGCAATTGCAGGCGCTCCAGGCCTGCCATGATCGCCTCGTTAAATCGGGGGTTGATCTGAACGCCTTCAACTCGATTGAGAACGCTGCAGACGTACACGACCTGATTCAGGCGCTGGGCTACAAACAGGCCATCCTCTACGGCGTCTCGTATGGCACGCGGCTTGCCCTCACGACCATGCGTCTGTATCCCTCGGTCATTCACAGCGTCGTCCTCGACTCGGTCTACCCGCCGCAGAGGAACCGCAACGACCTACCCTCAGATGCGCAGCGCGTCTTCAACGTGCTGTTTCATGGCTGCGCCATTGACGCACACTGCAACGCCAGCTATCCCAACCTCGATCAGGTCTTTTACCAGCTTATTCCAACGCTGAACGCCAACCCGGTCGAGTTTCAAACCACCGATATCACCTCGAATAAGACCTACAAGGTGCTGATGGCTGGCAATGATTTTGTGTTCGTCCTCTTCAGCGCGCTCTACGTGACGCAATTCATTCCCGCGCTGCCGCAGATGATCTACCAGGTACGCAGCCACAACTACACCGTCCTCTCGCAAATCTATGGCGCGGTCGAGTTCGACAACACTTTCAGCGATGGCATGTTCTATTCGGACGAGTGCAGCGAGGACTGGGATTTCCTGACGAAAAACGATATTACAGCCGCGATGCAGGGCATTACCCAGCAAATCCAGCCAGCGCTCCACGGCGACCTTCAACAAGAGTACGACTCATGCCAGCTCTGGCGAGTGCAAAAAGCTCCAGCAGCCCAGAAACAGCCGGTAGTGAGCGCCATTCCCACGCTGATACTCACAGACGAGTACGATCCGATTACCCCACCAGATAATGGTAAGCTGGTCGCGCAAACGCTACAGAATAGCTACTACTTCCTGTTCCCCGGCCTCGGACACGGCGCGGAATACAATTCAGCATGCGTTGATACGATCACTTCCAACTTTTACGACAACCCGAGCCAGAGGCCATCTGATACATGTGTGGCCTCTATGGGAGAACCAAATTTCATTTAAAGATTCTCAATAAAATTCCATACTCTGTTGTGCTTGCCTCAGCGCTTTGTTATACTCTGTCTACACAAGGCTTGACTGTACCGTATAGATGAGGGGATACGCTCCACAGAGGAACACAGTGTAGGATTTCTGGGTTTGACAATAGGAAGCCACCTGATGAGCAACACGAACGAACTGCCGGTAAAAAGCTTTGTTATTGATGAAAGCTTGAGCCAGGCTGTGCTAGATGCCCTCACTGCCAATATCGCCGTTATTGACGCCGACGGCATCATTCGCATGGTCAACGCGGCGTGGCGGCGTTTTGCGCAAGAGAATAGCGAAGGCAAAGACATCTCTGCTACAGGAGTTGGCACAAATTATCTCGAGATATGCAAAAGGGCCATTGAACAAGCGAATGACGATGCTGGCGCGGCGCTGAAAGGCATTCTAGGCGTCTTATCGGGTGAACTATCCCAATTCACCCTCGAATACCCTTGCCATTCTCCCCTGGAGAAACGCTGGTTTCTGATGAACGTCACCCCGCTGGCCGGGCACTCGGGCACAGTCGTTGCCCATATCAATATCACCGAGCGCAAACTGGCGGAGGAGGCTGTGCAGCGAAGCGAAGCGCGCATCCGGCGCTTGATCGAATCCAATATCCTCGGCGTGTTCTTCTGGCGCGGTCAGCACATCATCGAGGCCAACGAGATCTTTCTCAGTATGCTTGGCTACAGCCGCCAGGACCTGCTCGAGGGAAAACTGCGCTGGATAGACCTGACTCCGAGCAAGTACCGGGAACTGGACACGCAGATGATCGCGGTGCTGAAACGACTTGGCGCGCTCTCCACTCCTTATGAGAAGGAATTTCGACGCAAAGATGGCAGCTTGCTTCCCATCCTGATTGGCGCGGCCTACATTGATGAAGCGCAGGAGGAAGGAGTTTCCTTTGTGCTAGATTTGTCGGAGCGCAAGGAGTTAGAGCGGCAAAAAGACGATTTCTTTCACATGGTCAGCCACGAGCTGAAAACGCCCCTCTCAAATATATGGATTCTCACGCGCCTGCTCAATAAGCAACTGGCGGAGCAGGGATTTCAGGATGCCAGTGGCAATCTGGCACAGCTTGGCATCGAGGCCCGGCAGTTGATGAAATTACTTACCGACGTGTTAGAGGTAGCGCAACTACAGGAGGGCTACGCGCTCTACACCGAAGAACAATTCGACATGAACGTCCTGGTGCAGGAGATTGTCACCACGTTACAACAGGTGACGCCCGAACATCCGATTATTGTGAGCGGGACGATCAATACACCTGTAATTGGAGACCGCTTTCGCATTGGACAGGTACTAAACAATCTGCTGACCAACGCTATCAAATACTCCAACGGACATGACCCCGTCCACGTATTACTCTCCTCAACTGACGAGCAGCTAAGCATCAGCGTGCGCGACTACGGCACGGGCATACCCCGCGAGCAACAGGATAAGATTTTTGAGCGCTTCTACCGTTCGCAACAAAGCAGGCGCGACGGAACGCCGGGGTTTGGCCTGGGGCTGCATATCTCACGCGAGATCATCACTCGACATGGCGGTACTATCCAGGTTGAGAGTGAGGAAGGCAGGGGTTCCACATTCACCATCACACTTCCCCTCAGATCATAATTGCCCCATTTGTCGGTTCTCAGGCGTCCAAAAAACACAAAGGCTTTCGCTGACTTCTATTACCTATTTGAATTGCCGATAGGATTTGCCGTAAGCCTTAATTTTCTTTTGAAAGGGAAGTTACGCGATGAATCAGCAAGAGGCGCAGGAATCTTCCCATAAGCTCGTGCTACTGATTGAAGACAACGAGGTGACAACTGCCATTCTACGGCAAATGCTCGCCGAAGACTCCACTTATCGCGTTCAGCATGCGCGTGATGCTGAAACCGCCTGGCAGATGCTCAGCCATTTCAAGCCGGACATTATTCTCCTGGACTATGATTTGCCAGGAATGAGCGGAATCGAACTGTATGACCGCCTGCATCTCAGCGAGTCACTCCGCGCGATTCCGGTGCTGTTCATGGGAGTAACACTCCCCATCAAGGCGCTTGAACAGCGCCAGGTGCCTTTTCTTTACAAACCATTCGAGAGCGAGACGCTGCGCAGCCGGATAGAGGATTTGCTCTCTGTGTAGTGGCTCATTGTCGCAACAAAATGCTCCTGGCCTGATTTGAAATCAGGCCAGGAGCGTTTTGCTATCTATTGCAGGAGCAACGAAGCGTCGTATTTCAAAAAATGCCTACCTCTGTCCTTTCTGCGGATATCTCGCTGATCGTGATGTCAACGCCGCTCAGAATATTCTAACACTTGCCAGGCCGGGGCACGGCCTTCAGGCGTCAACGTCCAGCACTGGCTGATGCGTTGCCTGAGAAGCCCCCGCGTTTACGCGAGGGGAGTTGTCACTCGATCATGCGCAGCAAGGCACTGGCGATCTTTTCGGGGTCGGTCTCGCCCGCGAAGGTTATCACTTTTACATGGGCGTTCTGGGCTTCGACCTGCTGGTAAGCTTGCAGCGCCTGGTCATGCTCGGGACCATAGCCAATAATCGCCAGCACGACGTACATATTGCCCGCAGCGCGCGCCACCGCATTTTTAAATGCCTCGGTGTCGTCAGCTTCACCGTCGGTAATGACCAGGGCCAGCAAGAGCGGGCGCTCCTCGGGCGGCTCTGATCCAAATTCTTCCGTGTAGGTCTTCAGCAACTGGTTAAAGCCCGGCATGATGCGTGTTCCACCACTCCAGCGAATGCGGCTCCAGATCTGCTTCAGATTGTTGGGGTTCAGGTCGCCGATGTCATGCGCCTGCCCATCAGCGAAGGTGATAGTGCGCAGGCCACCGCCGCCTTCCTCGTGTTCCGCCTGACTATCGGCTGCCGCCAGTCTGGCCACAATAATGCTGATCGCCTCTCGAATCGTATCCTTGCGCGGCGTCGGATCTTCCGCCGAGGTGCGATAGTTCATTGATCCGGTGGTATCCAGCAAGAGCATAGGTTCCTTCTCTTGCTCGGTCTGCGCGAACTGCTCGCCGGAATCCATCTGATAGGCCATTTTCATTCTCCTTTTCCATTGCTATATGTTGTTTGACTTACGAAGGTTTTTCTTGCTGCTCGCCGGTTATTTCAGAGAGCATGTCAAGCACCTGGTCTTCGGGGTCTGTTCCCGACTGTGGGCCTGAATGTGCGTCATGGGCCGCCGCAGGACTGCCTATGACCTGATTCAGCAAATCCAACGCTTCTGGCTCAGGTTGCGCCGGAGCCGGTCTGGAAGTCGGCTGTGGATTGGCTATCACCTGTTCCAGCAAGCTATCAGATAGCACAGGCTTCTTCTGCGGAACCGTCGCGGGACTCACTATCACCTGATCTAGCAAAGAGGATACCTCAGTTTCGGGTGCGGGGCGTGGAGTCTCCTTCACGACAGGATGCTCTTTGTCCGGTGATATCTGCCTGCTAGAGGGAGGTGCAGGTAGCGGCTGCGCGGTCATGGCGGGAAAGGCGAGAAGCTGGCTCACCTTGAAAAAGCTTTGCATCGCCTCCCAAAGTAAGTCCTCGGCCTTCTCGCTCAGTCCGCCGACAGCCTGGCCCTTGCCCAACTGATCTACCATAGCGATGCCGGTGCGAAGATGGAAATCTCCAAGTCCTAGCTCGCCTCTCATCTCTTCCAGGTGCAAGCTTACTGACTGTGGAACAGGGATGGTTGCTGCGTTCACGGCAAGCTCATATTTTGCCAGAAGGCCATCAGTCCACCTTCTTATCTCCTGGGCCGCGTTCATAATGTCCAGCAAATGTGGCAGGGGAACGCGCTGGCTCCTATCGCTTATACGAGGACCGAGTTCAAGCGGCAGCTTGTACGACCCTGGTACATACTGTGTATTACTCGCTGCTTTGATCGCCTCTTCGAGATATGGTTCGAAGTGCTCGCACAGGGCCAGCGCCTGCTGATACGTGACCTTTGGAATGTAATCCGAGCTATCAGAACCATAACCGCTCGCCACCTTCACAAGCTCCTGCACAAACACCACGCACAAGCGGCAGGCGCGCACAAATGCGAGCGCGTATGCCATGCGCGCATAGGCATCCCAGGGAGCAATGCCCTGCATCAACAGATCATCCACCCTGTCATCAACCTGTTTCCAGACCTCCTCTAGCTGGCTCGCTGAGCGCAGGTATCCTCGTATTGTGGCATCGCTCACCTCGCCACGAAACCCGCTTGCCACAAGGCGCTGAAACCAGCGGCTCATCTCCGCTCCATTTCCCGGCATATTCCTTTTCCTCCCTGTTCGCTTAAGGACGATGAGGTCAAACCATATCGATAGCGCAACGCCTCCTTAATTCCGGAACAGCAGAATGAAACAATGCCAGCCTGGATAGATCACTATACAGACGATGAGGCGCGCCTTTTTTCAGAAAGAGAATTTGTTTGTCCGGTTACGACATAACTCAGGATACTTTTTCTATCTCCTGACAAAAATGAGATATCCATCATGATGATAGGTAGAGCATATCATATTTCTGGCAGAAAAGCTCTTTGTCTTGCCCTTTATGGTATACTGGGGCTGTAGAGTTATCGGCAGTGCGGCGGATAACAGCGAAGTTATCCGCCGTTTCTTTGTGCGACGAGGCAGGCATCTTTAGAAAAGAAACGGCCCTAGAGGTCGGTCTAGTTGGAGTTAAGCATGACGACACAAGAACGCAAAGCAATTGGAATCCCACAGGTAGAGCCTCGCCAACCCATTCCACAGCAAAATTTACGCATTCCAGGACCAACTCCGGTTCCAGCAGAGATATTGAAAGAGATGGCTCGTCCGATGATTAACCATCGCGGGCCTGAATTCGCCGCCATTCTGCGCCGTGTCACAACACGTTTGCAGTATTTCTTCCAGACCGCCTCGTCGGTGCTAACCTTCCCCGCTTCGGGCACAGGCGGCATGGAATCGGCCATCGCCAACCTGTTCTCGCCGGGCGATCACGTGATCGCCATCAGCATCGGTAACTTCGGCAATCGCTTCGCGAAGATTGCTGAGATGTTTGGTTTGCAGGTCACGCGCATCGAATTCCCGTGGGGCGAAGCGGCCACGCCTGAGATAGTAGAGGAACGGTTAAAAACGGCAGCACCCTATAAAGGCGTGTTGATGACGCACAACGAGACCTCAACCGGCGTCACCAACGATGTGCAGACCCTCACGGCGTTGGTGCGCAAACACAACCCGGATGCGCTCGTCCTTGTTGATGCCGTAAGCTCACTGGGCTGTGTGCCATTGGAGATGGACCCCTGGGATATCGACGTGGTCTTCACGGGCTCACAGAAAGGCTGGATGACACCCCCAGGTCTGATGATGATTGCGGCTGGCCCGCGTGCCTGGGAAGCCAGCAAAACGGCGAAGCTGCCCCGTTTCTACTTTGACTGGGAACTCTCGCGCAAGAATTTAGAGAAGTGGCAGCATCCCACAACGCCGCCAGTCTCGCTGTTCTACGCCCTCGATCTCGCGTTGGAACGCATGCTGGAAGAGGGGCGCGAAGCCATCTTTGAGCGTCACGCGCAGAGTGGCGAATATGTGCGCTGGCGGGCGAAAGATATGGGACTGCAACTGCTCGCCGACCATCCCTATGCATCCAACACCGTAACCGCCATTCAAATTCCAGAGGGTGTTAATGCGAAGGCGCTGCTCAAGGTGCTGCGCGAAGAGGATCATGTTGTGCTGGGCGGCGGCCAGGGACCGTTGGAGGGCAAAATTGTGCGCGTTGGCCATCTCGGCAGCTTCGAGGAAGCAGACCTGGTGGAGGCAATGGACGCGCTTGAGAGACGCCTGCGGGAGGCGGGTTTTTCAAAGTAGAGGAGGAAGCCGTTCGGCATGAGGGAACAAGAAGTACAACCAATTCGCATCCTTATCACGGACCGCATCGCGCAGGAGGGCATTGACCTCCTGCGCAGAGAACTGCCAGAAGCGCAGATCGATATACAAACAGGACTTTCACCCGAGCAGCTAAGAGCGCGCATCGGCAATTATTCCGCCCTGGTCGTGCGCAGCGAAACGCAGGTCACCGGTGATATCCTGGCGGCGGCGCAGCAGTTGAAAATCGTTGGCCGCGCCGGAGTAGGCGTTGACAACATCGATACCGAGGCGGCGACACGCCTGGGGATCATGGTCGTCAATTCACCAACGGGCAATATCATTGCCGCCGCCGAACACACCATTGCTATGCTCATGGCGATGGCAAGGCACATCCCGGCAGCCAACAGCAGCATGAAGGCCGGGCGCTGGGAAAAAAGCCGTTTCCTCGGCATCGAGGTGCGCAACAAAATTCTCGGCGTGATCGGGCTGGGCAAGGTCGGCTCAGAAGTGGCGCGGCGCGCAAAGGGATTGGAGATGCAGGTCGTCGCTTTCGACCCCTATGTGTCGCCAGATACAGCGCGCAAAATCGGCGTCACGCTCTTGAGTATGGACGAGGTGCTGCAACAGGCCGATTTTATCACCCTGCATCCCTCGCTCACCAGCGCCACACGCGGGATGATCGGGGCACGAGAGTTAAGCCTGTTGAAGCCCGGTGCGCGCCTGATTAACTGCGCTCGCGGCGGACTGATCGACGAAGAAGCTTTGCTCCACGCTCTCAACGAAAACCGGCTGGCAGGCGTTGCCCTGGATGTGTTCAGCCAGGAACCTGTGCGCGACGACCCCATTGTGCGCCAGTTACTGGCAAACGAGCGCGTCATCGCCACTCCGCACCTGGGAGCCTCGACCGAGGAGGCGCAGGTAGGAGTCGCAACGGATGTAGCGGAACAAATCGTGACTGTGCTGCGCGGTGGCTTTCCGCGTGCCGCCGTCAACGCCCCGCTTATTCTGCCCGAAACGCTGCAATTCCTACAACCGTATATGCGACTGGTCGAGCAGATGGGCCGACTTTACACACAATTGCAGCCGGGACCGCTCAAAAAGATCGAGCTGTCATGCAGTGGAGATATTGCCAATTACGACCTGCGCCCGCTGCAGGCCGCTCTTATCAAAGGCCTGCTCGAGTCAGTTTCAGACGCGCATGTCAACATGATTAATGCTCAGGTGCTGGCAAAGCAGCGCGGCCTGGAAATCACCGAACAAAAATCGACTGTATCGACTGAATTTACCAATCTGGTCACGCTTCACATCGCAGACAGCAATGGGCATGTTTCCTCTCTGGCCGGTAAACCCGGCTCAGGCGATGAATATGTTGATCGCCTGAGCGGAACGGTGATCTATGGCGAGCCTCGTGTCGTGCGTGTTGGCCGCTACTGGACAGAGTTCGTGCCGGAAGGCTATATCCTCTTCTGTCGCAACCCTGATCAGCCCGGTATGATTGGGCGCGTGGGCACCGTTCTGGGGAAAGCCGGGGTCAATATTCGTCATATGGATGTCGGGCCAATCGAGCGCGCCCCTCGTTCACGAGATGCCCGGCACACAAACGAGACTGCGCTCATGATTATCTCAGTCGATGATCCCATTCCCGACTGGGCACTGGCAGATATCGGCGAGGCGGGAGATATCTTTGGCCTCACCCTGGTGCGACTGTAGCTAAACCAGTATTCCTACCCATTCCATATTTCAGCAGGTTGGATAGAATAAACACGTTACCGAAAAAGATCAGGAAACGTCGTATAGATTTGATGAGAACAACCTGCTGAAACTATATCGTAAAAACAATCGGGGAAAAGAAAAGGATACTGCATGCCAACGTCATCGCCTCTGCTGGAACCAGCCACTCCAGTACGCACACCAACACTACGTCCAACACGCGGGCAGGCACGTTTTGCTTTTAGCGTCCTGCTTGCTATCAATATTCTCAACTATGCAGATAGATACGTGCTTCCGGCCATCCTGCCCAAAATTGCCGCCAAACAGGGCGGCCTGGGCCTGACCCATATTGAACAGGGGCTGCTGGGTTCGTCATTCCTGCTGGTCTACGCGCTGGCAACCTTACCTTTAGGAGTCATGGCCGATAAACGCACGCGCAAAACCATTGTGAGCGCGTGCGTCGGCATCTGGAGCATTGCGACGGTCATCGCAGGCGTGACGCGCAGCTTCATTCAACTCTTTTTTGTGCGCGCTGTGCTGGGCATCGGAGAAGCTGGCTACGCACCGGCCTCGCTCTCCCTACTTGGCGACTACTTCTCGAAAGCGAAGCGCGGGCGCATTCTTTCCTACTGGTCGGCAGGCACGCTGATTGGAGCCGCTATCGGCTTCACGATTGGTGGGCTGGTTGCTGATGCCTTTGGCTGGCGCTATGCCTTCTTCGTGGTAGGCATTCCAGGTCTGATCGCCGCCTTCCTGGCCTGGCGCATGTTGGAACCGGCTCGCGGCGCGTTTGAAAACGAGGAGAGCGAAGCTGAGGAACCAGAAACAGCCATAGAACATGGCAGTATGGGCAAAGATTTCTGGGGATCAGTACGCAAGTTGCGCCACGTTCCGACCTACTGGATGCTGGTGATCGCGCTGGTCTTCAGCTTCTTTACCATCGGCGGCACCTCCTACTGGTTGCCATCCTACTTCGTCGATACCTTTCACCTGCATGTAGGACAGGCCGGTATCATTTCTGGTGCCGTCCTGGTGAGCAGTGGACTGGTTGGTACCGTCCTCGGTGGCTGGCTGGCCGATCACTTCCAGCAACGCCGTAAGGAAGGTCGCCTGCTGGTGGCCATGTTCGGCTTCCTGCTGGGTGCGCCCCTGGTGCTGATCGCGCTGTTCATTCACGAACTGAGGCCATTTATCGGCGTCTTTGTACTGGCGGCCATCTCGCTCAACTTCTGCACAGGGCCGCTCAACGCGGTTATTCAGGACGTGATTACACCCGAGGTACGGGCCACAGCGCTTGGCCTCGCGCTGCTTCTGGCGCACCTGTTAGGCGATGCTGCCGCGCCATTCGCCATCGGCGCGATTTCCAATAGCGTCTCGCTGGGCACAGCGCTGATTATCACCGCGCCCACCTGCCTGTTCCTGGCCGGTCTGTTCTGTCTGGTAGGCTCAAGAACAGTTGCGCGTGATATGCAGCACATGGAACAACAACTGCGCAGAAAGTAGTGTAATGGAGCAAGAGAAGGCCGCTATGCAATAATAGCGGCCTTTTCTTACTTGCCAACACTCGACCTTATTTCGCAGCGCAAATGAGCGAGCAAGACAGCTACCTTCGTGTATGCAACCCTGGGCTTGCTAATCTCATTTCCCGCACAAAAAATAGGAAGGAGAACGCCTCGAATGTGCAAAACGCAGCTACTCCAGACGTGTCACATACCATAAACGTTTCTTCAAGAAAGGACAAGGTTTATATGTCATCTACATACAGTCCGAACACGGATCACCCAAAACGGGGAGGAGAACAGGACGCCAGTGCTTGCAGCCCGGTCACACTGAGCGAGAGCAGTCTCATTGTCCTGGCCCTGGTGCGGCTATTTGTGGGCCTGCTGTGGTTCCAGCAATTGTTCTGGAAGTTGCCGCCCAGCTTTGCTGGTCTATACTCCTATGTCGTCCGGGAAGGTAAGTACACGTTCCTGCCGGGCTACTCTTCAATCATCCAACATGTCTTCTTACCGAACTTCCTCGTGCTAGGAGCATTCACCTGGACGGCGGAGCTGCTTGTTGCTCTCAGCCTGCTCTTTGGCCTTTTTTCACGCTTCGGCGCTCTACTCTCCGCACTGCTCGCCCTACAATTGTATATAGGGTTGGCATATGCGCCGGGTGAGTGGTACTGGACCTATGGCATGCTGGTCCTATTGGGCGTGGCGCTCTCGGCACTCCCCAGCGGACGCCGCCTGGGCCTGGATCAGTGGATAGCGGCTCGTCTGGCAAGCATGAGGACGGAGAGTCGCGCCATAAGGGGTGCGCGCTGGTTCGTATGAAACACAGAATGGAGGAATAATCATGATGATGCGAGCGATGCGCTCAGGAGTGCTGGCGGGACTTCTGGCAGGATTCCTCGCGGCGCTGCTCTTCGTGGTGGATTACGGACCAGCCAACAGCCTGCATGGGGTAGCGCGCTGGTTCGCGCTGGATAGTCAGGCAGCGGGCCGAGTCACAGGTCTGCTGCTGATGCTGCTCCTGGGTGCAGCTTTTGGAGCGATCTTCGGCGTGCTGACAGGAAGAGGGCCGTTCACGCTGGGAAAATCGCTGGGTATAGGCTTGCTAATAGGCGCGATCTGGTGGGTGCTGGTGGCATTTGGGCTGGGCACGCTCATCAACCACCTGCGGCTCGACTTCGGCTCCTGGCTGTTCTATTTTGTCCCGCTGCTGGTCTACGGTCTACTGCTGGGCAGCTTCTCGTATCAATGGAGGAGGTCCGTATGACGCCTGAGACTCGTGGAGATAGAAACGTGCCCTTTCTTTCGCGCATTGATTACGATACCCCCTCAATCTTCACCCCGGAGAATCTGCTGCGCGAAGCGCGACGGCAAAAAGCACTTCCTGAGGGAACGGTGCCGCCAATCTGCGTGTTGGATCCCGATGGGGACCTGGTCGATTATATCCACGCCATAGACCATGCCCGCCATCATCCCGCCTGGGCTTGCTATCATACCACCCTCGACACCTTCGAGTATGAAGGAATTACCTTTGGCATCGTGGGCCGGGCAGTAGGCGCTCCTTTCGCGGTGCTGGTAGCCGAAGAACTCTTCGCATGTGGCTGCCAACTACTCATCAGTATCACTTCTGCCGGGCAGATCGTACCTGCTGGTCGTCCTCCCTACATGGTGCTAATCGAGCGTGCGCTGCGCGATGAGGGAACGAGCTATCATTACCAGCCGCCCGAGACCTACAGCCAGCTCTCTCCAACTCTTTACGAGGCGTTGCGGACGGGCTGGGATCACACACGCCTCCCCTTGATCGCCGGAGCCAGTTGGACGACAGACGCGCCCTTTCGGGAAACCGAAGCGATGATCGAGACCTGCCGCGCGCAGAGCATCCTGACGGTCGAGATGGAGGCAGCCGCACTCTACGCCCTGGCCCAGGCAAAACACTTCCAGATCGTCTGCTTCGCGCATGTGACCAACCAGATGGGACTGAGCGAAGGAGACTTTGAAAAGGGAGAGGCATGCGGGAGCGAGGCCGCCTTGCGCGTCATCAGCCAGACCGCCCGCATCTGGGCTGCGGCACATTCTCCTCATTTTTTCAGGAGCAATGAAGCCTGAGCAGGGAATGAGGTTCTCATCCCCCACTTCAATGACGTAGGTTTTCCACGTCAGGCGTATAAAAAGACCGCTATTGTTGCAATAGCGGTCTTTTTTAGAGCGGGTTACGGGATTCGAACCCGTGATCTCAACTTTGGGAAAGTCGCATGTTACCACTACACCAAACCCGCGTCTGTATCTGACGATGGGGATTATAGCCGATGCAGTAGCAAAAGTCAAGCATTTTTTGTGCCCTTTTCGGCGCGTCTATGATATTATATGACAGATGAATTTATACGTTCATATTCTTAGACAACAATAGTCTCGTCACAGGCGAGCCAATACACGCACACGTACCTCGTCCCAGAGGAGGAATTTATGGGCATCTTTTCACGCCTCGCCACGCTGTTTCGCATTCGCGCCAATGCCGCGCTCGACAAAGCAGAAGATCCAGGACAGGTTTTAGACTATTCGTACAGCAAGCAACTTGAACAATTACAACAATTGCGGCGCGCCATAGCGGATGTCGTCACCAATGAAAAACGGCTGGAATTGCAACAGTCGCAGATTGTGGACAAGGTAAACACATTGGACGCGCAGGCCATGCAGGCTTTGCAGGCAAATCGCGAAGACCTGGCACGTATGGCGCTGCAAAGAAAAGAAACGCTGCTGCTCCAGCTTCGTGGATATGAACAGCAGATTGCGCAACTGCGCGCCCAGGAAGAAAAACTGATCGATATGGAGCGCAAGGTATCAGCACGAGTCGAGGCGTTCCGCACGCAGAAGGAAATGGTGAAAGCGCAATACAACGCGGCACAGGCGCAGGTGCGCATCAACGAAGCCATTACAGGCATCTCGGAAGAAATGTCCGAGATGAATATGGCGATGCAGCGGGCGCAGGATAAGATTTTAACTACCCAGGCCCGCGCTAATGCGATGGAAACACTGGTCGAACAGGGCGCGCTTGCGGATCAGAATATGTTAGGACCGGGCGATCCCTTAGAGCATGAACTGCAACAAATCGCTTCACAACAAAATGTGGAGTCTCAGCTCCAGGCTATGAAACGACAGTTGCAGCTCGGTGGACCAGATGCGCAGCAAAAGCAAATCGAAGGGCCAGCCTCTTCCTGATGCTAGCCCTTCTTCTTGTCCCGCTCTTTCTTCGCCTTGTAGAATGACTTCGGTTTGGGATGGCGCTCGGTATCAACGTAGGCCGCCGGAGCCGAGTCTTCACGCGCCGAAATCTCCGTCTCGTCACGCTCGCTTAGCAGTTCCTGCAAGTCGTTATAGATGTTATAGTTATCGATAACTTCTGGCATGCGCAACATGTGGCGGAGTACCTGAACCTGGGAAATGTTGGTGCGGTCGCCTCGCGCCGGTTCGGCCTTCCGCAACAGCTTTTCCACAAGATCCATGCTATCGTCATGCGCGCCAATGCCTTCCAGCCGCTCCTGCACTACTAAAAGTTGCTCATAAAGATTCATATCATTCCCTCCTGCATTTGGGCAGTATGCACCCTAGCTAATGGTAGCATAGCAGAGGAATGCAGTCAAACTACTTTTGTGAATAGCATGGCAGAGCAATGAAAAAAGTCGAACCCTCGCCAGGGATGCCCTCGCTGCTCATCCAGATGGTGCCGTTCATGGCTTCCGTTAACTGACGGCACAGATACAATCCCAACCCGACACCGCGCTGCTGGCCATTTATCGCTTCATCCAGCCGGGTGAACTTTTGAAAAAGGCGCGGCTGATCTTCTGGCGCGATACCCGGCCCCCAATCACGAATGGCAATCAGGGCAAACTGCTTTGCATCAGTGGTCGGCCTATATGCGCCAGAGGGCAGACGTTCAAAAAGCGTATCCACATCGAGGCATTCAGAGCTGATACGCAAAGGAGATCCGGGTGGTGTATATTTCAATGCGTTTCCAACCAGGTTGAGCAGCACCTGACGCAGGCGCAAATCATCGACCCACACTATAGTATCCGGGATAGCCACTTCCACACTCCGCTTCTCGCGTGTAATGGTCGGTTCCAGAATCTCCAGGATGGTCTGGACGGCCTGCAAGAGCTGAACTTGACTCAGCTTCATCACTACGTGGTCCTGGTCAATACGACTGGCATCCATGACGTTGCCCAGCAACAAGACCAGTTCGTCGCAGGCGCGCCGCGCACTTTGTAGAAAACGCAACTTCGTGTCTTCGTCAAGCGTCCCATAGTACAGGTGCAACAATTCCAGGTATCCCTGTATCGCCGTCAGGGGAGTGCGCAGTTCATGGGAAGCGGTGGCCAGAAACTGGTTTTTTATCTGCTCGGATTCCTGCGCCTGTCTCAAGGCATCACGCAATCCCAGATGCAAACGCGCCCCCTCAATCACTACAGCCGCCTGATTGGCAAAGAGTTCAAACAGCGCCATCACCTCAGGCGTGGGACGCAAATCGTTCAGTGGAGCATCCGGCGTAATAAAGCCCAGCATCGTTTTATCTTCGCTTCGCAGTGGAATAACGATCAGGTCCTCTTTGCACCAGGCATTGCAGGGACACGGGGTAGTATCCTGCTTGACATCCTCGTCCTGCTCATCCTCATCGATCACCACAAAATAGCTGGCAAACTCAGAATTCTGCCAGAGCTGAGCCTCGGCTGGAATAAAATAGGAATCGCTCAGTTGATATTGCTCGTTGATGAGCATACCAATTGCTGCTACGGGAAGAGGATGACTATGCAGGTAAGCTTCATCCTCCTGGCTGATGCCCGCCGTCGCATAGACGCGAAAATGGCCCGCTCCATCATCGAGATACAACGCTGAATAGCGAAAGCCAAGTGCCTTGCATGAGGCTTCGACAATTCTTTTCAAGAGGGTATCAATATCAACCTGGAGGCGCAAAGAAGAACCTATCTCGATAATCTGCTTGAGTATTTCGCGCAATTGTTCCGGGTGCGCCTCGAGTTGTTGAGTTAACCCGGAAGCCACTTCCTGGTAATTATTCGCCATTGCTCCAGTCGCTCCTCGCCCTTATATCGCCTTTCTACACTACCTCTACAATCTGTGGGCAATTATACCATATTTATCATGGTGAGTATATGCAAAGATGGGAGATGATGCCAGGACGACCGCCAGGGTCGCCCCTGCGCGCCCCGTTCGGTAGGGGCGATCCTGGCGGTCGTCCTGGCATAAGTACTATTAACTGTGTGATTTGATTGTGAAATTGGCCGTTGCCTCTGCCTTCACTACCTCCACACACGTTCCCACCCGTACTATGCCTTCTCCCTCGTGAATGAGATTCTGCCCAAACATCACGCCTTTCTGGGCATGCCGGTACGTTGCCAGCGTCTTGAGTGGCTCCTTCCCGCGTTGCGCCGTCTCCTGATCGGTGGTTGGTATGGGACAGCGCGCGCAGGGCTTTACAATATGAAAGAGAAGCGGCCCGATACGAATGACCCGCCAGGTATCTTCGGCATAAGGAAGCGTACCGCTCACTACTATATTCGGACGAAAGCGGTTCATAGGTAAGGGGAAAGGCAGGCGTGTATTCAAATCCGCCAGTGAAGCCTCGGAAATGAGGAGAAATGGATAGCCATCCGCGAAACCCACCGAGTTTTGCTCGCTTATAGCATAATGAGGATTAACCTTGCGGATGTAATCATTCGGCATAGCGACCAGACGGCACGAAATGCCTAAAAACGCACTAAACCAGTTCGCAATGTCATCCCCCTGGTCAACAGCTTCACAGGTATCCTTCCAGATAACCACCTGCCGCCGCACACCCGTCGTTCGAGCAGAGAAAGTGAGTTCTGGCATACCCGGTGCCTGAACTGCATAGCTTCCATCTCGACATAGCTGCGGGTGAATGAGCGCCATACGCGGCTGCGCGCGCTGTGTCAAAAAATGTCCTTCTAGATTGATAAGCATAAAAGCGCGGTCATGCACGAAGCCACGCGCTCCAATGACCGCTTCATCCAGGGCAATGCCAGCACAGGATTTAATCGGGTAAATATAGAGGGCCGAAACACGATAAGAGGATATATCGAAGGACATGGCACTTGCTTTCTGCTATAACACCTGACAAACTTCATCCGTACTCTAAACCAGATTCAGGGGTAATGTCAAGCACTAAACCGCCCGCTTGTTGGTTAAAAGAGTAGAATAAAACTAAGGGGAAATGCTGCTACCAGCATGAACAAATGGAGAGGGAGGATGAGGAATTATGGAACAACCCCCTGAAAGGACTCCGGCAGGCTACTTTCTTCCGCTGCTTGCCGTGATTGCCTGGGCATTGTTGATGCCCGCTGCGACATCCATCATTTTTACCATCGGTGTCTCTATGCTGCTCTTAATCGCAAGCGCAATAGTGCTACCGCTTTACAGAAAGCGCAAACGCCAGCGCACAGAACAGCAACCAGCAACTGAACTGCCAGAATCTATTGCCATAGCCATTCCGCTACGTGAACCAGTTGCTGTCGAAAAGGCCAGCTAAAAAGCTATTCCCAGGCTCCGGTGGCAGTAAGCCAGTCGAGGATGATCTCCGGCATGTGCGAGGCGGCACCCTGGCGTTGTGAGCAGCGCGGCAAGGAATGCAGTACCGTTGCCCCGTATTCTTTGGTAATCACCCGGCGGTCAAAGATGACCACCGCGTTGCGCCGGTTTCCGCTCCATGCCAGGCGATTGAGAGCGCGCCGCATGCGCAAGGAGGCAATAGGCACCGTCACCTGGTGCAATTGATCGGAGTAGCCCTCGACCTTCGCCGCCACGGGTGGGTCGTTGAGGACAGGCATGGGCAGGCGCGTCACCAGAATACACGAGGGCGTGCGGCTCACTTCGTCCACGCCATCCCAGAAGCTGCCGGTTCCCAGCAGCACAACACGCTCCTGGTCATGAAACATTTGCCAGAGCTGGCGCGGCGAGCCATCAATGCCATGCCCAAGCACCAGAATACCTCGCGCTTCAAGCAACGGCTTGACGGTAGCGTAAGAGCTGCGCAGCGCCGCATACGAGGTAAACAGCACCACCAGTTGTCCATCGAGCATGGTCGCCAGTTGCGCAATAGATTCATCGAGATGCCGCTGGTACTGCGGCGCGTTTGGCTCCGGCACATCGTTGGGCAGATAGAGCAGCGTTTGTTCATGATACTCTGTCACCACCGAGAAGGCGGGACAGCTATCGGCATCCAATCCATAGCGACTGCGGTAGAACGAGAAATTATGATCGACCGAGAGCGCCACGCCCGCGAAGATGACGCCCGCTTGCGGCGTCAGAATATACCGTTTGAGCAGGTCGCCGGTCTGGACATACTGCGCATGCAAAACGGGAAAGCTTTCAGATGGCAGTCCAGGGGAAAACTGGCCAGACACATGTTCGTGCGAGCGCTGCTGCATGAAGGCAGGAGCCGGTGTGCGCAGCCAGTAGACCATGCCTTCCTCTTCTGGTTGTTCCGCGCTTAAGGCATGCTGTCCCAGATTCTTCAATTCAAGCAGACGCTGAGCGAGAGCAGCCAGTTCCCAGGCAACCGACTCGTCCTCTCCACTGCCCAGATTCAGGTGATGGCGATTGCGCTGGGCGGTCAGCATCTTTTTCTCGGCCTCGCGCACCATGTTTATCACGCTTTGCAGGCGCTGCGCGGTTTGCTGCCACGCATGCTCCACTTCCAGCCAGCCGGGGACATTACGCACCTGGCGGTTGAGGCGCAGAGGCTGCTCGCCCCGCTCATTGCCTCGTCCACCCCTTGCAGATGCATCATTCTTGACTTTATCGCGGGCGCTTCCACCCCCACTGACACCTTCCTGCAAAAGATGGCTCAACGCGGCAAACAAGGTGTCCACCGAGCTACATGCCTGGCGCAGCGTCTGAAACCAGCTTAACATACGCCCATCAAGCTCCGCCTTCGCAACAGTAGGCGTCGATGAAAGCCCACCCGGTCCGTTCTCGCGCAACGACGGAGCAGCAAGCGCCAGCAAGCCCTGATAGCGACCGTTGGGTAGCTCCACGCCGATGGTATGCAGCAGTTCCAGCAGCCGCGTATGGTCAAATTCCCGGCTGCTCCAGCGAGCGCACTCTTCCTCGAGCAAATCGGCATCCAGTAATAAACGCCGGTCAATCGAACGCAGCAGTGAGTGGTTGGAAGAAAGATCATCAAGCAAGCCTACATGCGTCGTCACCACGATCTGCGCCTGTTGAACACGCTCCTCGGCGCGCTGCACAAAACAATATCCTTTTTTACGATAGATACAGCGCTGGTAGGGCATATCGCCGCGTTCATCATCCAGGCGCACACGTTCGACGCCCGACGAAATCCGTTCCCAGGCGGCTATTTCCTGTGGCAGCATCGTCAATTCGCTTCGCTCGCCGGTTTCAGTCTGATGTGCCCATAGTGCCAGTTTCGCCAGTCCACGCGCCTGTTCCGCCGTCAGTTCTCCGCTTGTACGCCTCAACGCAGAACCAAACCAGCGATGCACGCACAGATAGCCCCGCTGCTCGGCGAGATACTCGATAGGGACATCCATATTGAGCGATGCCTGAAGACGGGGCAAGACACTTTCCAGCAGGCGGCGCGCTCCCTGTGCATTGACGCAAGCAATCACCAGTCTGGGAAGCGTTGAGGTATCTGAACGTGAAGCTTCCTTTAACCATTCGAGCGCGGGCAACAAAGCAGGCGTATAATCATTGCCGCCAATAGCAACTTCCACCATCAAACAGGAACAGTCTTCAAGCGCGGTTCGCATCGCTTTGTGCGCGGACTGATACCCCGCGTGCATCGATAATTGCTCTGGCATGCTGGGCGGTACTTCCTGCGCTCTATTGCCTTTCTCCTCTGGAATGACCTCTACCAGCGTCTGCAATGTATCAGCAAGAGGTTGTTCATTCACGGGCAAAGGCTGCTCCGAGGCACTTTCGTGTCTCTCTGCTGTTTTGCGCCCGTTCAGCTCCGGTTGCCGAGCAATAGCAAACGAAAGTATACGCGGGTCCATCCCTAACTGAGCGGCAAAGCGCTCGCCCAGGTTTCCCCGCAGCGCACCCTGCGATAGCCCATCCTGCTCCACCCGCTCGCGCCATTCCTGGCGAAAAAAGCTGAGTAACGGCCAGGAGCGCGGCGCATCCAGATGGGCCAGGTCTTGTAAGATGGGCGTTTCCACCGCCTGGAGCCGTTCGTGCAGAGCCAGAAAGACCTCCATTGCCAGAATAGTATCGACCATCGCCCGGTGTCGCCCGGGAGAGACCTGCACCCCAAGGGCATGCGCAACCTGTCCCAGATTATAGCTGGAAAGCGAGGGCAGCAGGACAGTCGCAAGCTCAAAGGTGTCGATCAGTGGATTATTGCGTACCAGTCCCTTACGGCGAAGAAAACCCGCGTCAAACGGGACACTATGCCCGACAATAGGATAGTCGCCCAGAAACCGTTGTAGGCGCTCGGCAATGGCCTCAAAGGTGGGCGCGCTGGCAATCTTCTGCGGCGTAATACCGGTCAGGCGCTGCACGCGAAAGGGAATCGGACGCCCTGGAGATATTAACGTCTCCATCTTATCAAGTATTGTTCTGCCTTGAAACTTGATGGCCGCCACTTCAAGAATTGCGTCCTGTTCGGCATGCAAGCCCGTCGTTTCAAGATCAAGCGCCACGCGGATAGGGGGCTGTTTCGCCATACGTATCGTTACATCTTTCCTCTGCTGAGCATGAACAGCGCTAACCAGTTGCTTCGTCGCGGAAATCGCACCAGTGTTCAAGCAGGACACGAGCCAGTTGCGCGGCACGCCCGCGATGGCTCATCGCATTTTTCTGTTCAGGCGGTACTTCGGCAAACGTTTTGCCTGACTCAGGGACATAGAATATAGGATCGTAACCAAAGCCATATATTCCACGAGGATGATCGGCAATGATACCCTCGACAACCCCCTCAACAATGCGACAATAGCCAGAGGGTTCCGCAATGGCTATTGCGCAGCGGAAACGCGCCGCTCGCCTCTCTACAGGCACGTCTTTCAAACGCTCCAGGATCAGGCGAAACCGCTCTTCATATGGTGTCTCTCGCCCGGCAAAGCGCGCAGAATAGACGCCGGGCGCGCCTCCAAGCGCATCGATTTCCAGACCGGAATCATCGGCAAGACACAATTTTCCCGTCACCTTCGCATAAGTGCGCGCCTTTAGCTCAGCATTCTCCGCAAAGGTCGTTCCCGTCTCTTCCACATCCATGTCCACCTGCACATCACGCAGGGATAGAAGCTTCATGGGCAGATTCGAGAAAATAACACGAAACTCCTCCAGCTTATGAGGATTGGTTGTGGCAATTAACAATTCACGCATTTCTCGCTCATCTGAATGGGAGTACTCTCCCGCACAACCCCCAGTGCCTCCACATCGCATTGAGAGAATAACCCGCAGGTTCCCTTCAACATTGGCCCTTATGTTACCATATCCCGCGCCGCTTGTCGAGATATACAGATGAGATTAACGATAGAACGGCTAGCATCGCGTAACTTTCACTGCTTATTCAACGTATAGATAGTACAGAAAATCAATCGGCGAAGCGCTTCGCCGATTTTCCAAAAAAGGTCTTCTCCCGCGTCTAAATAAGAAATGGATGTATGACGCGCCCGGCTAAGAGAGGAACTGTAATGAGTAGTCATGCTATTCCTGTTGATAGCGCTCGCAACATTGAGCATGAAATACAGTGCCGTGATCTCGACATCTTCACGCGGCTCTCACCTACCCTGGACATGCTGCCCGGCGACCTTGTCAGACATTCACGCCGGGTCTGCTCTCTCACCTTGAGTCTTGCCCGGCTCCTCAACCTTTCAGAAGAAGAAATGTTGACCGTTGCCCTGGCAGCATTGTTGCACGACATCGGCAAAGCGGACATCAATCATGTCATTTTGAACAAGCCGGGACGCTTGACGCCTGGAGAATACGCGCTGGTACAAAAACATGCCGAATATGGCGCGCGAAGGCTTGACCGCTTCCACTCGCTTAAACAGATTGCGCCCCTGGTCTATCATCATCATGAACGTTGGGATGGTGGCGGCTATCCTGATGGCCTGCGAGGAGAGACCATTCCGTTAGGCTCACGCATCATCGCTATAGCCGACGCCTTCGACGCTATGACCACCGACCGGTGCTACCAATCGCGGCGTACTCCTCAGGCCGCCCTCACTGAACTGCGTAGCGGCGCGGGCACGCAGTTTGATCCTTACCTCGTCTCTCTCTTCGCGCAAGAGCCATCAGTCAGTCATTAACTGCGCGATGAGATCCAGCAGGTCGTTCAATTCAAACGGCTTTCTCAGGGTATGAATACCTCGCTCTCGCAATTGCTCAAAAGGTAACGTTGGGCTGCCACTAATCAATATGACCGGGACGCCATGCATATTTTCTATCTCTTGCAAATAGTCATATAGCTTTAATCCGTCCATAATCGGCATCATATAATCTAATAGAATAAGTGATGGGTGCAGGTAACGCGCCGCTTCCAACACCAGATCACTCTCGGAAATCCAGACTGCGCGATGGCTCGTTTGCTCATGAATGACGTTTTTCAGCATTTCACCCATATCACGATCATCATCCACAATCAATATGGTTTTCTGTTGCCCTGCCATAATAAGCTCTCTCTCACTCACACGCCTTGTATATATATGGACGTAACACAGGAGTGAAGGCTGAGCAAGCACCGCACTATTTAGTACTAATAGGTTCCATTGAATTGCGTTCACATTGGATGGAACGATAGCAGCGCCGCAGGTATTCCTCTTATCAGTCATCTTACACTGTAAACTGATCGGCTGTATAGCTACGCAACTGATTCGCGGCATACAGCGCGAGGCAGACGGGACAGATTCCCTCGTGCCACACTTCCAGCGCTTCGCCCTCTTGCGCTTCATTTCTCTGCGCTGCGCTTGCAATCTGAGCGCGTGCCGCGCGCTGCCGCCTGGAAGCATAGGCCCACAAAGCATAGACCAGCACTAACAGCGCAAGTACCACGAGAATAAAGGTCGATAACGGAAAAATGTGGCCAAGCGCAAACAGAGCAGAGCCGCCTACAATGCCAAGAAAAAAGTGCAGGCTAAGAAACAGCAGGCTTCCCACTATCAGTCCCGGCAAAAACAGGCCCAGTGACATATCGGCCAGCCCTGCCGCCGAGATAGCCGCACCCCGCACCCCTGGCACGAGGATAGCAAGACTGACTCCAAACAGCCCGCCCTTTTTGACTTTTCCCGCTGCCGCATCGAGGCGTGGCGCAGTCAGTCCCACATACCGACCGAAGCGGTAGAGCAGATTTCGCCCGGGACCGCGAGCCAACGCATATTGGAGCAGGCCGCCAAGGGTCAGCGCCACCAGAATGGCCAGAAACGCCTGCCATCCAACAAGCTTTCCCTGGGCCACGCGCACCGCCGCGGTCAAAATCAACAGATCGGCTGGAATGGGAATCGGGACACCTATCGATTTTATCAACACAATGGCAAACAGGGCAAGCAGTCCATATCGCACGAGAAACATATCAATACCATTCATATCACACCTCTCCTGCGGATTTTCTAGGGTACGAAAAAAAGGTTAGAAAAGATCACTAATACAGTTCATTTTGCGAAACTTCCAATGAAACCATGCCGTGTTTAACATGAAGGAGATGTTGTTACTTGTGTAGTATCAATGTTCTGTTAGACCAGTATTACCATCAGAAAGGAGATTTTCTGTGGGCAAATTTCTAAGAAATGTGCTATTTGGCATCGTCATCGGCCTGCTGATCGCGCCCAGGCCCGGCAGAGAGACGCGCCAGCAATTAATGGATCGCATCCAGCAAATGCGCAACTCAGCTTCTGGCTCGCCCTCCGGTAGCGCATCGCCCGGCTCAACAACTCCGCGCCCTGTCACCAACCGCAGCACGCAGGAAGCAGCCGGTCTGAGGCATCTTGCCGAGTCTGCCGAGCAGCACCCCATGATGTATACCCCAAAAACCCAGTCCTATGAACCGGCTTTCCCAGAGTATGTCAACCCTGAAACGAGCAGCGGCTCTTAAAAGGGATACTAGCGCGAACAGGCCCCGATTTCCTGAAAAACTTTTAGGAAATTGGGGCCTGTTCCTGATTGACTCTATGCGCGTTTTTACAGCGCGCTAATTACAAAACTCTTGACGTGCAACTCAATCGCGGTAGCCGTCAGTCCAAGCGGCCCGTTCGAGATCGCCGCTTTAGTCGTCGTCGGCTGCGCTACAGGCGTTTTTGTAGGATGATCTGTGGGTGTCGCCGCCCCACTATTCCCCTGACCACAGGCCACGAGTGTACATACTACATATACAACCAGCAACATTGGCATCACACGCAACCGCGAAAAACTGCCAGGGGTAAGGCATAGCGAGCTATTTCGTCTGCCCACCCTCTGGTATCTCGATAGTCTTTTCATGATGTATTACTGTTCTCGGGGGGTTCACTCAACTATCCTGCTTTCCGGTACCTCAAAAGTAGGGGGTCAATCATCTCGATGCATCTTGTTTAATACTGATATTACGGTTGTTTTCTGAGGTTTCTCACGACACCCGCGCAAACTCATCCATGAAAAATGCTTGACACGCGCAAGAGCAGGCTGTATAATCGTCTACGTCAGTTGTGAAGCTGGCAAGCCGGTGTAGCTCAGGGGTAGAGCGGGGCTGACAATTAAATAATTAACGTTTTTCACTAGCCGATGTAGCTCAGTTGGTAGAGCAGCGCATTCGTAATGCGCGGGTCGCGGGTTCGAGTCCCACCATCGGCTTTTTATATTTCATAATCCTTCGCCCACCGAACACCTTTTTGCTGATTGTTCTTTGTCGGGTGCAAACGCAATTTTGCTTCAGAGGCACCAGGTACATCATCCACAGGCACCAGGTAGACTTTCTCCGTTTCAGGCGAGTAAACCCCGAAATAATCAGCTTTCCCTTTATATCCCTTTCTTATATGCGGCTTCCCACCGACCCTTGCATAGGTAATACTTGTATTGAACTCAAGACACCCTAGTGCCTCATCAAACCGTGCCGTTTTACACTGAATACGTATGAGCTTTCCATCGTCATCAATGGCAATATCGTAGCTATGGTCATGGCCCCAGGGTATAAGGCATTCGTATCCCAGTTGTACCAATCGGGCCAAAACAATACTCTCTGTAATCTCACCTTTTTTTGCCGTGTTTTTCGGCTTACCGAATAGGGTCATACAGTCCTTCCCTTTCTAACTCCTAAGAACTAAACGACAAGAGGCTATCCCGAAAGATAACCTCTTGTCTTCCCTTACTCTTTTGTAACTGCCTCTATAGCTAATGGCCCACTCATATAGCCCAGCAACACACCCAGATACTCTTCAAGATGCTCAATTGCCTCCTGGTCGAAACGGTAATGCCCCGTCATGGCATCAGGTACCGCAATCTGGCGCAACAGGTCATCTACCGAAAGTTTCTCGGCGCGTTGTGGTTCCTCTTCAGTAATGTCTACAAAGTAGTAACGGCGTCCGCTCTCAAACCCCTTACGAAACGCATCATTGTCCAGGCTAAAAATGATGCTTCCCCACTGAATTTTGTTTGTTGGTAACTCTGTTGCCATACAGTAAGTCCTTCCTTGTAAGAACAGAAACCAGTAAACGTTACTGAGAGTAATTATATACTAGTAGGTTCTATTTAGTCAAGGTAAATAACCACTAAAAAGGTTTGCTAAGGTTTAATATGGGTTCGCTTGATAACAATTGACCGAGTATTGCTGAACATAGTAAAATAAGGAAAACTTGAGAGGCTAAGCGCGATGAATGACGATAAAATGCTTACTGTGCAGCAAGTAGCAGATAGAATACAGGTCAACCCTGAAACTGTGCGCAACTGGATACGAAACGGTGAATTAGATGCCCTGGATATTGGCGGAGAATATCGGATTGCACCTTCAGACCTTGAAGACTTTATCCAGCGTAGGAAAACGGGCAGAAAAAGGAAGAAAGATTAAGTTCTTACGATAAAATAAAGCCGGTGGTCGGATTCGCTACTAACCATCGGCTTTTTATATTTCATTTTTCCTTTCACCTCGCTACGCTATGTGATAGCATGCATACCATGAGCGAACAACCCTTGATACACAAACATGGTAACGAATGATTAACCAGAACTTTATCATCGTAGGCGCAATCATTGCAGCAATTGGAAGCCTGAGTTATCTCATTGATACACTGAAAGGAAAGGTGAAACCGAATAGAGTTTCGTACTTGTTATGGTCTCTTGCTCCGCTCATTGCCTTCGTAGCGGAAATCAAACAGGGTGTGGGCTTGCAATCGCTGCTGACATTTGTGGCTGGCTTTCTTCCCTTAACCGTGTTTCTCGCTTCGTTTGTGAATAAAAAAGCCGGGTGGAAGCTCACCTTTTTTGATGGAACGTGCGGCGTTTTATCGTGTATCGGCCTCATCCTCTGGTACATTACACAGTCGGGAGACATCGCCATCCTGTTTAGCATTCTGGCAGACGGGTTAGCGGCCCTTCCCACCCTCATAAAATCGTTCAACTATCCAGAAACGGAGAGCGCGTGGCCTTATTTCATGTCCACTATTTTCGGCGTTATCACGTTGCTTACGGTGAAAGAGTGGAATTTTGCTACGATAGGTTTCCCAGTGTATATCACGCTCGTCACACTCACCATTTCTTCACTTGTCCAGTTTGAGCTTGGAAAAGTATTCCGTTCTTATTTTGACTCAGCAGGCATGAGTTAGAATTTGCCATTTTAAACACCGCTTCGACCATCGGCTTTTGTTATTTCCCTCGTTTCTCAGCCCTCTCACTCAACACATACAGGATGCCCGTTCCCACCCCCATAATCCAGAGCGCCACATCGCCTGAGAGTTTGTTCATGAACCAGAGGATCATCAATTGCCAGCGCGCGCAATGGCGACACGCTGGCGCATCCCCCCCGAAAGCTGGTGAATAAGGTAAACGTCCTGGTAACTTCATCGATGCTGAGCGGTATACCCCCGGACTGCGGGCTACCCGTCACTTGCTCAGGGCACTGCTCGCTGGTTAGTTGGCGAAACATGGGCTTGCTCCTCTCTTTACCACGCTACGGCCCCTGCACAACAGCCAGGCCCTTAGATGAAAGCACCTGATTAAGCAGGCCAGGATTGTAGATACCCGTCAGGTCTGGCTTGCTGGTGGCTTTCGCTGGTTTCGGCGGTTTGATTATCCGCCAACCCCTGACCTTCTTAAGCCTCTTTGCCATCTATATCGTCCTGGCGCTGATCTGCTTTTTTCCTGGGCGAACGATAACGTCACAAAAACGTGCATTGCTTGACCAGCGAACGCGCTTACTCCTGGGAGCATGTATAAGCGCGGACATTGCATTGCTCGTCAATCTTCTCGCTCTAACAACCCATACCCTGACCCTCAATCCTGTCAGTCACGCGCTGTTTATGCAGGGGCGAATTGGCACAACACCTTACAACTCACTGATGATCGGATTGACTCTGGAACTACTGACTATCCTGATAGCGCTCGCAAACACCGCTATCATGCTTCGCTCTCATACAACAAGATAGTATTATGGCTATAAGAATAGCACGCGATATTTTATAGCGCCAACCAGCCGCCAGAAAATCGAAAGCGGCGGAATGAGCAGCGAGGTGATAATCATTTCCAATACATGAGGGAAGGCATGCGAGGTAGCGCGCAAACGCAGCAGGCAGAAACGGACAGTCAGGCAAAACCACAGGCAGAGCGCGAATATTGCCAGCCAGTACAGGCCAGGTGGAAGCGCCAGCACTGCCGTTAACAAAGCCGCGATGATCCAGTAATAGAGAAACGGCGGCGCAGATTGCACCTTTTCACGATAGAGTTGAGGGTGTTTTTTGTAGAGCAGCGCGTTGAACATGCTCTTGCGCTGCTGTTTGAGACTGATCCCCCAGGGCGCAGGACGCACAGGATGGACGACGACCGCCTTTGGCGCGTAGACAAGGGCGCTCTCTGGATACTCTTTCATGAAACGGAAGGCCAGATCGCTATCTTCCCGCCACGCCATCGTGAAGCGTTCGTCGAAGCCGCCAATACTGGCAAGGACATCGCGCCTGTAGAAGCAGTTGGCGGTGACAAACTCTGACTTCGCCAGTAGGGCCGCGTTCCGTTCGTAGTCGGTTGGCGTGTGATCGAGCGGAATGATAATTTTGCCCGAGACTCCGACTACCACATCGTCAAAAGCCTCCAGTCCTGCGCGCAGCCAGCCCGGCGTAGGAATACAATCATCATCCGTAAAAGCAATGATCTCGCCGCTTGCCGCCTGCCAGCCAAGATTGCGCGCCGCCGCCGGGCCATTCGTACCCTGGACAGGTAGATAGCGAATTGTATGCTCCGGGTGCAGGCAACTCTCCTCAAGCACCTGCTTGCGCGTCTCTTCAGAGGCCGCATCATCGACAACGATCACCTCGAAATCGGCAGGAGCGATATCCTGCGCGGACAGGGCTTCCAAACAGCGCTGTAACAATGCCAGGCGCTTATAGGTAGGGATGACGACGGAAACGCGGCAGGTCGAAGTTCTCACCTGTATCCTACCTTTTCTCCAACAAAAACGACCCGATTACCAGCGCATCCAGAGGCGAGGTCCAGAAGCACTCAATAGCATCGCGTGGCGTGCAGACAATCGGCTCTCCACGTGTATTGAACGAGGTATTGACCAGCACCGGCACACCTGTTTGAGCCTGAAAGGCCTTGAGCAGGTCATAGTACAATGGGTGCTGCTGCCGGTTCACAGTCTGAATGCGCGCCGTCCCGTCAACATGTCTCACTGCCGGAATAAGCTCGGCTTTCTCTGGCAGCACGTTATAGACAAACAGCATAAAGGGCGAGACATCCGCGTTCTCGAACCAGTTGGCGGCTTCCTCCTCCAACACGACCGGCGCGACAGGACGAAAATCTTCGCGGTCTTTGATCTCATTGAGCCGCGCCTGCATCGAGGCATGAATGGGCGAGGCCAGGATGGAACGAGCGCCAAGCGCGCGCGGCCCAAACTCCATCCGGTGCTGGAACCAGCCAAGAACCTTGTCTTCCGTCAGCAGCTTCGCCGCTTCCCGTGGAACGTCTGTGAGCCGCCGGTAGGACAACTTCGACCATTGCAAGAACTGCTCGATCTCATCATCGCTGTAGGCAGGGCCAAGAAAGGCGTGATCCATGCGATAGCGCCGCTCATCTCTGTCGGATTCTCCGCGTTCCTGGGCATCAATCCACAGCGCCGCGCCGAGAGCCGTTCCCGCGTCTCCTGCTGCTGGCTGCACCCAGATGCGCGAAAACGGGCCATCATCCCGCAGGCGCGCATTCATGACACAGTTCAAAGCTACCCCCCCGGCCAGGCACAGATTTTCCGCTCCTGTCTGCTCGTGCAGCCAACGCGCAAGCTCCAGGGCCGTCTCCTCAAGCACCACCTGCAAAGAATGCGCGATATCATAATGCCGTTCCTCAAGCGGCTCGCTCTTTAGCCGAGGCGGCCCAAAGCGTTCTTCGAGATGCGGCGCAACAATAGTGTATTGACCATTCATTCCCAGTTGCACGATCTCGCGGAAATCTCGCACGTAACGCGGCCTGCCGAAGGATGCCAACGCCATCACCTTATATTCATCCGAGGAGTGCAAAAACCCCAGGTAACCCGTCACCTGCTCGTAAAGCAGGCCGAGCGAGTGCGGCATATACACCTGCCCGAGCGTTTGCAGCCTGTTGCCCGTACCCAGATAATAGCTCGTCGTCGCCTTTTCCCCACGTCCATCGAGCGTCAGCACAGCCGCCGTAGAAAAAGGCGAGGGCAGAAAAGCGCTTGCCGCGTGCGCAATATGATGCTCGACGAAATGCCAGCGAAAATGCCTATGCTTGCGTGCCTCGCGAAAACGCGCCTGCAAGTGATGTGGATAGCCATCAACCAGGTGACGCGGCGCGTTGACAATCGAGGACAGGAACAGTGGGTCCCAGGCCGACTCCCACTCCTCGGGAACCGGGTGCGCGCTCGGCTCCAACGGCAAAGTCAACATGGCATCATCACGATGCGAACCGAGCAATAGATAGGGATCATACGAGTAAGCCACAGAATCGATATCGGCCAGGGTGATTCCGGCTTCGCGCAGGCAATAATCGATGGCATGAAAGGGAAGTTCATAGGTCGAAAAGGGAACTGGTCGCTTGCCATGCTTCACATGGGTAAAACGCTCTTCCTCGGCAGCAGCCAGAACCACGCCATCCTGTACAAGGCAGGCAGCCGGATCGTGGTAGGCCGCATTTATGCCCAGGGTATACATGCTTGCTCCTCCTGCATGTTCGGCCACCTGGACGCAGGCTTGCCAACTCGGACAAACACAGCAGATGGCCGCTTCTCTAATGTACACGAGAAGCGGCTAGCAAGCGTTTCACTCTGGTTGCAAAGGGCTATGAGCCTGTTCCACATTCAAAACAACCGGCAGGTTTCTCTGAACTGCTGCACCAATTTCTCGACCTCGAAGAAAGGCATATGCATGGCAGAGGGCACACTCAGGTTCAGTGTGAGAATTTTGCGATTGAGTTCGCGCAGCTTCTCGTCGTATTCGCGAGCCGCTTTCTCCACGCAGTCGTTATAGGCCTGTTTCTCGCTGGCAAATGGGGGAACGCGCCGCGTGCGCAGGCTTTCTCCGGCGGCACGCACGCGAGCCAGTTTTTTCTCCTGTCGTTCGATCTCCCGGCGAATCTCCTTCTGGAGTTCGATCTCCGGCGGCGCGTAGTCGTTACTTTTCAACAACCGGTATGCCAGCGTCTTCTCACCCGCCAGATGCTCCTCCTCCAGGTTCAGTGGCTTTCCGGCTCCCCGCAGGTTATCGAACTCCCCGCGCTCCTGTGCCTCGCGTATCTGCTCTTCAACGCGATAGCGATAGAGCCGCCGCAGGTATTTTTTCGCCTCCTCGGACTGCTGGCCTGTATTTTGCGGTGTTTTGCGCCAATCTTTGAAATCCATTTTTATGATCTTCTAGCCATCTGCATCGACAATGGAATGCTCATACTTCGCTGATTTTGTTCTTTACTCTTTTATTATAGCTTCCTGAATAGCCTGCCGCGCAAGTTCGTACACTTCCACAAGGGGCATATTGCGCTCTAGTGCAATGCGCCTGCACGCCTCATATTCGGGCGCGGCGCTGATGATTCTCTTACCCAGGCGTTTGACTTTTACCTGGATGTTGCCCAGGGGAGTATCGATTGTTACCTGCTCGCGCTGCGCTTTGAGACGCTGTACCTGCTGTACGCGCACGCCAAGCGTACTCGTCTCACTCAATAACAGACGCGCCATTGCATCGCCATCCTGCACGCGGCAGATGACCGTCAGCATCACCGCCGGGCGATTCTTTTTCATCTGGAGCGGCAAATAGCTCACATCCAGAGCGCCCTCGCTCAGCAAACGCTCCATTAAGCCGCCGAGCAGTTCGCCCGGCATATTGTCGATGTTGCTCTCAAGCACCGTCACCCAATCGGTATCCGGCGCTTCATCAGCAAAGGATAAAGCGCTTACAGGTCTTCCCAGGCAGACGCGCAGGCAATTGGGCCAGGGAAAACGCTTGCTTCCAAAGCCATATCCGATCTGCTCGATATGCATGGCAGGCATCTCGAAGCGCGCAAGTGTCGCGAGGATGGCCGCGCCCGTCGGTGTCACCAGTTCGCCTTCTACAGAAGTTGGCCGCCAGGGCGCTGAAACCTGCCGTAGGATTTCCAGAGTTGCGGGCGCAGGCACAGGCAGCAGTCCATGCGCAGTTGAAACATGCCCGCCGCTCAACGGAAGTGGCGAGGCATAGAGTGCAGCAATGCCGAGCGTTTCCACTGCCAGCGCAGCCCCCACAATATCGATAATGGCATCAATGGCCCCAACCTCGTGAAAATGCACCTCTTCCACCGTACTGCTATGCACTCTCGCTTCCGCCTTGGCAAGGCGTGTGAAGATAGATAATGTGATTTCGCGTACCCTCTGTGGCAGCGATGAAGCATTCATCAGCGAGACAATATCAGAAAGGTGGCGCGTCGGCTGGTGTTTCTCATGCAAATTGACGCTAAAACGCGAACCCTGAATACCTTTATCTTCAAAGCGCTCAAGCTGCAAGTCATACCCGCTAATGGGCAGCGACTTCACCGCCTCTTTCAACGTTTCAAATGAAAAGCCTGCATCTAACATAGCGCCCAGAAACATATCTCCACTGATGCCAGAATGGCAATCGAGATACGCAATATACTGATCCATACGCAAATTTTCCTGCCATTTCCGGTTTTTTAGTACAGAGAAAGAATTTCTTACTATCCCTCCCCCACCGGGCGCTGCCGGGGATGGTCCTTCTCCCCAATTTGGGACTGTCCTCCCGGCAGCGCCCTCCCCTGTATTCTACAATGAGGACACAAAAAGATGCCCTTTTTCAGCCTTTCGTTTTGCGCCCGGAACAGGTTAGAGGAGGGCAAGCCAGAAGAGCTTTTGCACGTCCGAAAGGCTTCTCGATTGCGAGATAACGTCATGCAAACATAAGACCGGTTCTTCCTCATACGCGCCCGGCACTTCTCGCACTTGCAGATCATGACGCAGGTAGTTCAGGGCATCCTGCAACCTGTTTCGTACAGTACGGTCACTGACGCCCAATATATGGGCCGCCTCTTTCGCCGTTTTCTCCTCCCAGAACACCAAAAAAATCACGGACCTTAAATGCTCTGGCAGATACATAACCAGCCGGGCAACATCGCTCTCTTCAACGGCAAAAAATGCCTGCTGCGCCTGCTCATCAATAAGCTCATCATTGCTGGTAGCCCTGCGTTCCAGGCTCTCAAGCATGATCCGGGGAATGCGTTTCCTATCGGCATGCGAAGCCGTCCTCGCAGTCTGATCTGATTCGCCCATCGGCCATTTTATGCGCTTCCAATGCCCTTCCCGTATCATGAAGGCGCTATAGACATGTTTTCGCTCATAGCGCAGGCAGTGCAAAAAGTGTTCTTCCCAGAAATGCCGCTCTGAGTCCAGCAGCGCTCGTATCATGCTTTCACATAAATCGGCATAAAGATCAGCCGCGTATTGCTCCCGTTCGTGCGGCGGCACATCAATGCTGCCGAGAACCTGCTGCACCCAGCGCTCATTTATCCCCTGCACGCGGCGCAAAATCACTTCGATCAGGCGATTGCGCCCAGGCTCGTCTCCACATCTCATAGCTACGCGCACACAACGCACCAGCACTTCAAGCGGCAAAGCAAGCGGACTATCCACCTCCTCAACAACCTTCCAGAAGGCAGGAGACCCATATTCGGGCAGGGCATTGAAAAACACAATAAGCCGCTCTTGCCAGGGAAGGCTTTCAGGATTACGTTCCATACCATCTTACTCCAGTCAACTTACCTCAGTATAAAGAGCGATGAAATGACCGTCAAGAATGAGTTTTCTGCAACTTGCAAAAATTCGTCAAAAAACGTTTCCGCTTTTGGCGATATGTGCTGTATTGTTATAGATGTCCACAGTAAACACATGCAGTTGGGGGAACTGAAACGTGATAGAGAAAACACTACAAGCAGGACTACGCCTTGAACCAAAATTACTGACCATTAGCGAGTTACAGGTAAAAGCCACTGCCTTTGGCTGGTTACTGGTTACGGAGACGCAGACGAAGCTGGCGAAAAGCGGAAAATTGTTCCGGCAATTGAAATTGCGCGATCAGAAAGGCAATTCCATCACCGCGTACCAGTTTGACCTTTCCCGCGTCGAAACGCTTATCCCGGAAGCGGGTAAGGTCGCCCTGCTCGAGGGGACGGTTGATGAGTTCAACAACGAAATGGTGCTGAAATTGAGCCGGGCGCAGATCGATGAGGCGGTATCACCCGATCTCTTTCTGCTGGGAACGCGCCGTTCTATTAGCGCCATCGAGGAACAATTTCGCGAACTTTTCGGCAAAGTGCAGCATCCAGGACTATATGAAGTGTTACATCGATGCTTTTCGCCTGAAGTACTCGCCTGTTTCCGGCGCTGGCCCGCCGCCGTTCGACATCATGGAGCCGTCAAGGGCGGATTGATCGAGCATACCGTCAATGTCACGCTGATTGCGGAGAAGCTGGCGCAACTGTACGCCAGTGATATGTCAATGGTGATCGCGGGCGCGCTGCTGCATGACATTGGCAAGCTCGAAGAGTTGGAAGAGGAGATAGGAATTGGTCTTACTCCTCGCGGGCGCATGTTCGGACACGTCATTCTGGGCGCGAACTACGTCCAGGCACACACGGAGCCTATCCTGGATGAAGTAACGGCCAACGACCTCGTTCACATCATCCTGGCGCATCATGGCAGCAAGGAATTTGGCTCGCCTGTCAGCCCCGTCACCCTCGAAGCCTGGATTGTTCACCTGGCCGACATGACCGAAGCGAAGATGACCGGCTTCCTCGATCATTGTGAGCGAACCGCGAACGCCGATGGATGGTCGGCATATAGCACAGTCTTTGGCAGCCAGTTGCGCGTGCCGTAACAGGGCGACCGCCAGGGTCGCCCCTACCGGAAAGGGCATCGTAGGGGCGACCCTGGCGGTCGCCCTGGTTTCTATTTACCGCTTTTATGAAAAGCCAGCGCGTTGCGATACACTTCGACATAACGCTCGGCTGAGGCATGCCAGGAGTGATCTGCCGCCATGCCTCGCTGTTGCAGCGTGCGCCAGACATCCTTGAAACGAAAGAGTTCAAGGGCGCGCACAATAGCGGCAAACAATTCCCAGGGATCATAGTTGGCGAAGGTAAAGCCATTCCCCTCGCCCGTACTGGGGTTATATTCCTGTACGGTATCCGCAAGGCCGCCCACACTGCGCACAATGGGCACGCTGCCATAGCGCATAGCGATTAACTGGCCCAGGCCGCAGGGTTCAAAGCGCGAAGGCATGAGAAACATATCGCTTCCCGCGTAGATCATCTGCGCCAGTTCGGTATTGAAGGTCAGGAAAATCGCCACCTGGTCGGGATGGCGGGCCGCGAGGTTCTGGAACATTTCGTGGTAATGCTGATCGCCAATCCCCAGCACTACAAACTGGATGCCTTGCGCCAGCAGCGGCTCGGCTATCTGCGCAATCAGGTCAAAGCCCTTTTGATCGGTCAAGCGCGAGATCATGGCAAGCAGTGGCACATCCGAGCGAACAGGAAGATGAGCGCGCTCCTGAAGCGCCTGTTTATTGGCCGCGCGTTTATCCAACGAATGCGCATCAAACTGAGAGCGGATATAGCGGTCGGTGACAGGATTCATTTCCTGGTAATCAATGCCGTTCAGAATGCCAAACAGGCGGTCACGACGGGAGCGCAGCAAAGGATCGAGCTTTTCGCCAAAGGTGGGCGTCAATATCTCCTGGGCGTAACGCTCGCTCACGGTTGTAATCGCGTCGGCGAAGAGAATACCACGCCCCATAATATCGACGACGTTCGCCAGTTCGACAATTTGCGGATAGAGGAATCCACCAGCAGCCACCCCCGCCACTTCCAGAATACGATAGCCAAAGATGCCCTGGTACGCCAGATTATGAATGGTATAGACCGTTGCTGTATCGGCATAGAAAGGATCATCGCGGTAAACCGTGTGCATCCAGTTGGGAACGATACCGGTCTGCCAATCATTGCAATGGATAATATCGGGAGACCAATCAAGCTGGCGCATCGTCTCCACCGCAGCGCGACAGAACAGGATAAAGCGTTCGCCGTCATCGAGGTAGCCATATATATTTTCGCGATCAAAGTAACGCGGCGCATCGATCATATACACAGGAATCTGCTCGCCAATCGTCGCCTGCATCAGCTTCACGCGCTCTTCATACTTCGCCATCTGCACAGTGACAGACTCACATACCGTCTGCAAGCGAAAGCGTTCGGGATCAACCTGGCCATAGCGAGGCATTGCCAGGCGCACATCATGCCCCAGATCGCTTAATGCTTTAGGCAATGCACCTACCACATCTGCCAGGCCACCAACTTTGGCGAAAGGGACAATCTCAGCCGCGAGTATCAAGATGCGAAGAGGCCGTTCGTATTCCAAATCCATACCATTTCTCCCCAGGAAGCGAATTTGCCGGTCGTCGCTATTTTCAGCACATTATAGCACGACAACTACAAAAAAAGAGCCTGGCATCTTTTCAGGTGCATTATGTTTTTGCGAAGAGATGCAAGAAGCCACCCGCAAGGGGCTTGCTCTACAGTTGCGATGGGCTTGTAGAACCAGCCCCTTGCGGGTGGCTTCCTGAACCTCATACTTCCTGGACTCCACGCTTATCCTACACTTTGTAGCGATTGCGTGTCAGGAAATAGAATTGAACGGCGGCCAGAATGCCGATCACGAAGAACGTCACAATGGCATCAGCCGAACCCTTACTGCCCGAATAAATTGCCAGTCCGGGGTTAAAGGGAATATTCGTCTCGGTTTCGTTGGGGAAGACCGGCATCGAGAAGAAGGCGAACGCGGCGATGTAGATGAACAGGCAGGTGCCGACCACCAGCCATTGCCCCAGGCAGCCCAGGTTTTTCTCACCCACAATCGCGAATTCGCGCCGCGCCACACTTGTCCAGATGACAGCCAGCACCAAACCACCAGCGCACAACAGCGCCGCGATAATGATCTCGTCAGGGTTGGTATGCACCAGCAAAGTAGCCAGAGACAATACAGCGGTAATCGTGACCCCGCCGATCACGACGAGGTTGCGTCGCACCTTCCAGGCGATAATCGATCCCATCAGCAGAGTGAAAAATGCGCCTGTAATCAGGGTATCGACGATATATCCCGCCTGCGGAGAAAACGCACAGCTTTGCGGAACAGCCGACTTACGCGCGCAGATGGTGAGATAGTCGCCCAACCCGATAAACGACCAGGTATGCATCCAGGCCATCAAAGGATAGATGAACAGCCAGACCAGCAGGAAGATGACACCAAAGGGCATCAGGTTCACACCCACCATATATAAGGCTGACATGGTGCGGCCGCGTACCGGGCGCATCAGGTAATGCAGGCGCAGCGCGAAAGCGCCAAGCGTGAGCAAGATGGCAATAACCAGGTAGATATTGAGAATCGTGCGGACGATGAACAGGCCAGTAATCGGGCCTGGGCATCCTTTCGCCGGATCGATAGCCACCGGACACTGCGGATCAATGAGTGTAGCCAGACCGGTATCGCTGACGAAGGTATAGTAAATGAGGAACACAATGATCATCGCGATGCCGACCGTAATCATAGTGCGAATCGCGGGGGTTGTGCCAGGGTCTCGCCGGTCAGGATTGCGCTGCTCGCGCATTGCCAGAACACTGAAAAAGACCAGCGCCACGCCAACTCCAAGCATAGTTGCGCCGATCATCGTGAAATCAATAGAACCATCCGGGAACCAGAGAAATTTTCCGCCCAGCACAGGATTCCAGGTGAAGCTGCCCTGTGGGAAATACTGGCTCTGCGTCAGCACCGCCGCGAAGATGACCACCACTCCGGCCACTGTCAGTCCGGCTCCAAGCACGCCAAAAACTATCGGTGGAATGACCGGCTTTGGATCAAACAGCCAGACAACCACCTGGATCACAACAAAACCCGCGAGACAGACCAGGCCCAGTGCAAGCGTCCCCAGTTCCAATCCGACCAGCGACGAGGCCGTCATCTCGTTATAAATAAAGCCAGGGAGCTGTCCCATCAGCAGAGCCGCAATGAAAAAGAAGCCCACCGCGAAGATCATCGCGCGCGCCCAGGTAATGCGGTCTGTTTGCTCCCGCCGTTGTACTTGTTGCATAGGTTGCAATCCCTTCCAACATGTCGCAAAACCATATACGCGACATGGTTCAGTTCTATTGAAACCGTTGCCTGAGTAACGGTGCGAAAATTTCAACCACTCAGGTATCGCACTTCTTCAGAAATGAAGCGCGATACCTGAACTCCATCATTGCGAGATTGTTAGCGCCGCCGTCATAACCGGATGCAGACGACAGTAGTACACCACAATGTGATTCTTGTTGAAAGTGTACGCTTCAGGCTTCACGATATAGGTAAACGTGCCACCCGGAGCAATAACAGACGCTGCTCCCGAGTCAAAGACCGTTGCGGGCTTCGGCTCAGCCGGGTTCTCTCCAATGATCGATGTCACAGTGTGGGGAGTCGAACTCTTATTGACCCAGGTAATGGTAGTACCCACCTTTACCTTGATATTGGGACTGACAATCTGCTGGTTGGGATTCTTTGGATCATTGACCGCAAAGCAAGCGGGCTGGCAGTTAGCGCCATTTGGCGAATCAATGATATAGACAGTGATAGACTTCTGATTCGTCAGATCAACAGTTGGGAATGCTCCCACTCCAGAACCCGCTGTAGCCTGGGCCACCGCTGTTTCATACTGACTCGGCTGGTTCTGCTGCAAGATACCTGGCACCTGATTGAAACCATTGGCATTCGGTCCGGTCGGATAACCATTCTTGGTCAGGTAAGCGGGATCAGCAGAACGGATGAGTTCGAACAGGTACTGAATCTGTTCCTGCGTCAGCGGGCCACCAAACTGGTCGCTCCAGGCAGGCATTGAAAGCACGGCAGGATTAGCCGGGTTGCCTGGGATGCCACCGCTGATGATGCGTATCACATCTGCGTCACTCAGACCATCAACGGCAGAATTACCATTCAACTTCGGACCAGCAGCCCCCTGACCGGTAAGCCCATGACACTGAAAGCAGTACTGCGCGTAGAGAGCCGCGCCGCGCTCAACAGCGGTATTGTGCTGCTGGATTTTAGATATCGTCTCCCCGTTGGTCTCCATAATCCAGAAGACCGGAATCATCAGCGATACAATTGAGAGCATGATAAGCGCGCCGTAACCGGTCTTCTCAACCGCGTTCGTGCGCGAGTTGAAGACAAATAGCAGCCCTCCCGCGACAACCAGCACTACTACAATACCTATTGCAGCCTGTACAGGATCTATCATAACTACACTTCCTTCCATTCCCTCAAGCTGAACAGCCAGAAGGAATGGCCCTCAAGCAAAAACTTTTTAAATATGGGCGACCGATTTGATCGCCCTTGCTTAAAAACAGGCGCTTAGCCCGTGCATGCTACACCCGGAGGTGGAATAATGCGCGTCGTTGCGTCAGGGTGAGGTACCGTGTTATTGAGCGTGCCCGTGTGAACAACCACCTGCCCACCAGTAATAGACATGGCAAAGCGGTCTGCGCTGCGAGGCGCTGGGCCGTCAAGGTACTCACCATCGACATTATAGTGCGAACCATGACAGGGACACTTGAAGCTCAGACAGCTATCGCGCCACGCATAGGTACAGCCCAGGTGTACGCAGCGCTGGTACAACGCGACCCAATACGAGCCATCTTTATCTTTCACGATGCTTTCCGCATCGAGCTGATCCGAAAGGTTGGTGCCTTTCAAGAGAGTGGGCGTATTAGCCGCCATGTGTACGAGATAGGTCTTGGCCTCCTGGTGGTAAAACACGCCCTTCTGGTTGTAAGCAAACTGCGGAGGCAGAGCCGCCGGGAAATCCGAGGTCTTGCCAAGCGTCAGGTCACTGCCAAATTGCCCGGCCAGGTTAGGATAAAGCATATATAACGCGCCGCCAACAGCAGCCGTTGTAGACAGACCCCACACCGCCAGCATAGACCGGCGCAGGAAACGACGGCGCGACAAACGTTGCTTCGCAATTTCCGCCGCCTCAGCGCCACCACCATGCAGTACTTCATACTGCTGCGGCGTGATGGGAGGAGTATTGATACTCATGAACGATCCTCTCTATCTATTCGAGCAGTATTACAGATCAAAGTACATATGAGACCAGGGCCAGCTCCATAGCCAACCAGGACCACGGAAGAAGCTGCCGGCGATGGTAATTACTGCCCAGAATATCAAGAACATGGTAAAGGTCGTAATAGCCACTTTACGGTCGGCATAGGCCCGGCTCGGATTGCGATCTACATAGGGCAAAACCGCGAGTGCCGTCAGCACCAGACCAGGAATAAGAACGCCAGCCGACGTGGGCGGGAAGTAGTGCAGCAATTCCTGCAGGCCCAGGAAGTACCAGGGAGCCTTCGCCGGGTTCGGCGTCACGTTGGGATTGGCCGGTTCGCGCAAAGGCGCATCAATCTTGATCGCCAGAATGGTCAGCATGACCATCACGATGGTAGACGCGAAAAACTCGCGCACCAGCAAGTGAGGCCAGACGAAGACCGAGTCTTCAAGCGGTTTCTCTACGCGCGTAATCGCCTCTTGCCGAACCACCGCCAATGTGCGATAGCGCCGCTGAGTAGCTGCTGCCTGCGTCTGCACTTTTGGTTCTTGTTGTTCAATCGACATAGCTCAGTATCCTCTCAGAGAACCATAGGAGGCGATCATGCAGCCAGAATCGCCTCGAAAATGGGACAGACAACACAACGCCGATTACTTTTGTATGGTACCGGCCATCACGCGCTCCGCGCGCGTTTCCAACTCTCTACGAGACGGAGGAGGAGGACCGGCGGCCCCACCATCCTTACGAATACGCCAGAAGTGCACAGCCATCAACAACGCAGCCGCCAATGGCAGTAGTATCACGTGACCGACGTAGAAACGTACCAGCGTGGCCTGAGTTACTGCCGAGCCACCCACCAGCACCTTGTACACCGCATCACCCAGGATAGGTGTGTAAGGAGCCAGGTTGGTGCCGACGGTGATAGCCCAGATGGCGATCTGGTCCCAGGGCAGAAGGTAGCCGGTAAAGCTCAGGAAGAGGGTCACAAAGAACAGACCCACACCCACAACCCAGTTGAACTCTCTGGGCGGCTTATAGGCTCCATGATAGAAGACACGAATCATATGCAGGGTGACGGATACGACCATCAAGTGGGCGGCCCACCGGTGCATGTTACGGACCAGGTGTCCAAACGATACCACGCTGCTGAGCTGGTTGATGTTCTGGTATGCCAGATTGGTATCCGGCACGTAGAAGAACATCAAAAAGACTCCCGTGATGGTCAGCACGAGGAACAGGAAGAATGAAATACCACCCATACACCATGTATAGGTGATCTTCATAGCCTGGCGGCTGACCTTCACCGGATGCAGGTGCAAAAATACATTACTCATCATCACCAGGGACTGGTTCAGAGGAGTATCAGGATAGCCGTGGCGAAATATTGAGCGCCATACCTGACTCTCGACCATCTTCTGTGTCAGTGTGTCGAGCAGACCTTTGTTCTGAGAACTCACCTTGACTACCTTCCTAACATGTATTCAAACATTTTCACCAATGCATCGCTCTCTCAAGACAATGCTCGATTTGATAAGTTCTTAGTAGTGATTGTAACGCATCCTGAGTCAATTGAGAAGAGTATGGTTTCGATTTACTCATTATCTGGCCCAGGATGCCCTCTTATTCCTAGATTACTGCAATGTCAAGAGGGAAGCATCAGGTGGACACCTGATATTTTTCTTCCTCTCACCTGATTCAAAAAACGTCTGTTCGCGCGATTCCCTGCTGAGCATTTGACAGAAGAGTAGCCTAATCAATACAATTACAGTGAGGCATTGAAAGGACACTCATCATGGCTATCCCAAGAACACAACACGTGGAAATTCAGCAGTTGCGTCACAAAGGACTACTCCGGCGGCTGCTGCGCGTTCCCGTGCTTTATAAAGTACTTTTCGCGAATAGTTTAATCATTTTCATCGGCGCGACAGGCGGAACCTGGCTGGCAACTCATCTGAACCGAGCGCCTTATGCCACGCCCATGTCGCTCGTCGTCTTTATTACGCTTGGCTGGCTGGTCAGTATTATACTCAATTTTCTCGTGCTGCAAATCGCCTTTCGGCCCCTCACACATCTTGGCAAGGTGATGCAGCGCGTGCAGGTAGGGGAGAGAACATTGCGCGCTCCTCTGACGGGCGTTGACCCCCAGGCGGATCAACTCGCCAGCACCTTCAATATGATGCTGGAGGCGCTTGATGAGGAAGCCCGCCAGCGCGCCAGCCAGATCATCAACGCTCAGGAGCAGGAGCGGCGGCGCATCGCCCGTGAACTGCACGATGAGACCAGCCAGGTGCTAACCTCTCTGCTTATCAGCCTGGCTATTCTTGAAGAAGCTATCGAATCGCCCGAGGGGCGCGAGCGCATCGCCGACACGCGCCGCCTGGCGCACTCTACCCTGCGCGCCATTCGCAATCTCAGTATCGATCTCCGTCCAAGCGCGCTCGATGACCTGGGATTACTCCCTGCGCTGCGCTGGTACGTCAAAGAATATCAGAAGAAATGCTCCATCGAGGTTGAGTTTCACGCCACCGGCTTGAAAGAGCGCTTACCGGCGGAAATGGAAACCGCGCTCTACCGCATTGTGCAGGAATGCCTGACCAACACAGCGCGCCACTCAAACGCGCGCAAAGTCGATATTACGTTGATTGGCACCAACGATGCGGTACAGGCAACCATTAGCGACGATGGAGAAGGTTTCGACTACGAGGCGCTTTTGAAAAATCCAGGGCAGGAACGCGGTTTAGGTCTGGCGGGCATGCAGGAGCGGGCGCTGCTGCTTGACGGCACGCTCTCTATCCATACCGCGCCCGGCCAGGGCACAACCGTGGAGGTCAGCATTCCATTGCCGGATAACTATACACAAGCAGCGCCGTTCGCAAACGAAGTAATTGTATGATTTCATCTATACACAAAAAACCAGAACAACTTCCCTTAGAAATATAGGAACATATACATGAAGATTCAAATACTACTGGCGGACGATCATACTATTCTACGGGCGGGCCTCAAAATGATGCTCAACGCGCAGCCCGATATGGAAGTCATCGGCGAAGCGCAGGATGGCAAGCAGGCCCTACGCGAAGCCCAGCGCCTGCGCCCCGATATCGTCCTCATGGATATCACCATGCCCGACATGAACGGCATCGAAGCAACACGACAGATCAAAAAACTCGTGCCAGACGTCAAAGTGTTGATCCTCACTATGCATGAAAACGACGAGTATGTCTTCCAGGCTTTGCGCGCCGGGGCTTCCGGCTATATGCTCAAAGAGGCTGCCGATACGGAGTTAATCAACGCCCTGCACGTCGTCCAGAACGGCTACTTCTACCTGTCACCTACCGCGCAATCGGTGATGGTTGGCGATTATCTACAGCGCGTGCGCTCAGGCGAGGAGAAAGACAGCTACAGCAGCCTGACCGAACGCGAGCGGGAGATTCTGAAGCTGGTGGCGGAGGGATATACCAATAATCAGATCGCGGAACGGCTGGTTATCAGCCCGAAAACGGTTGACACGCATCGCACGCATATCATGGATAAACTGAACCTGCACAGCCGCGCCGAACTGGTCAAATACGCGATGCGACGCGGCCTGCTCGAGGATTAATAATTAGCCTTCATCGTCGCCGTAGTCACCCAGCGACTCAGTTTCGTCGGCAAAATATTCGTCGCTATAGAAGCCTACGTCCTTACCGATATAAACGCTCACCAGGAAATCTTCGCGTGGCACATCCGCAGTGAGTACCAGGTCTTCATCAATCTGCTCGATCAGTTTCGTGATCTCCGACTCGTCCAGTTCGCGCTCGATAATCAGCGTGCCATGAACGGTGGTCGTGGTAAAATGCAGATCGATGGTGCCCAGGCGGTTGCTGGTTTGCAAGCCCGACCCCTGCATAATATAGTAACCCTCAGAATGTGGTGTGCGGAATTGACGCTCAAAGCGGATATCATCCATAGAATCGAAGTATTTCGCGCAGTCTGTAACAGAACTGCGCCCTCCTTTCTTGTCGTTGCCTAAAGTTGCCAGAAAACCGCCGTTATTATACCATCCGCACCCCAATCTGCATAGAAACTTGTTTTCCTACACGAACTGCAACGACGAGCGCACGAGAGCAAAAAACTGCGTATCGGCATCATGATAGGTGGGGGCAGGTGCCATCTGAATCAGAGCGTAGAAACGGCCATTGTGCGTCGTCACCAGCAACCCCTCTGTCTCTGTCACGCCATTGATTACTACATTCCCCTGCACCTGCTGCCAGCCTGCGCCTGCAAAAGAGAGGGCTGGCTGCTGTTTCGGCGAGGTCAGTCCCAAACGCGCTTCCTCCTGTTTTATGTACTGGTCGATGCTTTGTCCAGCAGTGGCCGTACTCAGCAGCGTCACCTGGTCTGTATGATTCGCGTCGAAAAATGAGGCAGAACCGGCATTTTGCTGTAGTGACCAGCCCTGTGGGTATTGCAGGGCAACACCTAGCGCGCTATTGTGATAAGAGACCGAGGTTCTGGTAATCGCCGGAACGCTGAATGGTTGAAACGCGATCATCCAATATATCATGCCTCCCACAAGCAACACGGCCAGTGAGATTGCCATCACCACCAGGGGCTTTTTACTCTTTTTTTGTCGCACAGGAGTAGCAGTCGTATCCGCATCGTTCGCGTGCGCTATTGCCCCAGCTTGCTTCTGTGAAGTCGATTGATAGGTAGGAGATACAGGCACAGGTGGAGTAATAGGCTGCTGAATCACTGGCTGGCGAGGAGCCTTCGTATCAACAGATGGCTCAGGCTGCGCTACCACGGAAGAGGCAGGCCGCGCAGGTGAAACAGGCCGCTGCCTCTGTACTGGGCGGGTTTCAAGCTGCTCAATATCTTCATCGACCTGCTGCGGATATCCCAGACCCTGTGGGAAATGCAGCGTTTGAGACGGGCTGGCAACCAGTGGACGAGTAGGCAGATCAGGATCAGCATCCACAGGCTCTCTTCTGGCGTGTCTTTCCGGTTTAGGTCGACGAATAGCCTGTACAGGTGACATTGTGGGCAGATCAGCAATCGAGGTCGTGTTTAACGGTGCTGTTGGTAAAGCATCGACTTCGCCGTCGGCAGCAGGCTCACCCTTCCCTGATTTCTCCTGGACCTCACGCCTGGTGGATTCGCGAGGTGGTTCCTCTGGCTCAGATATACCATCTTGATCTTCCCAAACTTTGACCCGCAGCTCGCGCATGCTCTCGGCGGATTTAAGTGCGGTAGCGGCCTTAGCAGGATTCTCAGCCTGTGGAGAAGAGGTAGCACGAGCTGCTCGTATGGGATTACGCGCTTGTGGAGAGGAAATAGCGATTCGCTCGCCTTCTATCTCTTTATCCAATTTGCTCAACCAGGGAGGTACGTTTGCCCTTCCCTCATTTTTTTCAGCAGGGGGAGTACTCGCTTGCTCGCGTGAAGCGGACCAGGAAGCCGCACCATTTGAGGTGGGCTTCGCTGAAGCGGGACGAGCCGTTGACGGTTTAACGAATTGTCCGCAATGATTACAAAATTGAGTGTCATCCCTCGGCAGCGTTTGCCCACAATGTTCACATAATGTTGCCACTAAACCTCTCCTGCTTCTGCATATACCAGAACGATTTCCACATTCGCGTCTATTCCCCGCGACCTTCCACATCACCGGCCCAATAGCAGATGAAGGCACCTGGAAGCAGGGGCCTCTCCTCTACTCCTATTAAACTCTACGTTACTTCACTTATGCGTGTTCGTCAAGCAACATAGCCAAATGGTTTACTTCAGTTCGAGTAATGCGTTCCGGTCTGCGGCAGACTCGATTACCTGCTGGTTTTTGACAATCTCCACCAGCTTTTTGCGTCCTTTGGGGCTACCAATCATCAACACACCCACCAGCCGGTTATCTCGAAAGAAGAGTTTACGATAGTTTTCGTTGCCCTTCTCACCTGGCTCGCGCCGCGCTATCGACTCGAGTTCGGGATTATTTGATTCGGCGGTTCCTACCACCGCGATATTGACATCAAAAAGCGGGCTGGTATACGTTGGCACATCAATATACGCCTGACGGCCACCAGCCATATTGACGCCCGCGATACGTCCATGCGCCATCGCATTATCCCAGGTTCCCATCGTGTGATGCTTCTGGATCGTGGCATCATAAAATTCGGCAACGTCTCCGGCAGCATATACACCCGGCACGTTGGTCTCCATATATTCATTGACCAACACGCCGCTGCGCACCTCAACCGGCGTATTGGCAAGCAATTGCGTATTGAGCGTAATTCCCAGGCCAACACCGATTACATCCGCCTGAATTTCACGCCCTTTTTTCGTCTTTACATATGCTGGCACGCCATCTTTTGGCACGACCTCTGCGATCTCGTCGCCATGAATAACGGTGACGCCGAATTTTTTCGCGATGTTATCAACCACCTCACCGCCCTCGGGATCAAGCGAGGTACGTAGCCAGTAGGGACCGCGCATAATCCAGGTGGTATCCAGCTTGCGCACAGCAAAACCATCGCATAACTCGTATGAAATGAAGCTGCCACCATAGGCTACTGCGGTGCGCGACTCAAGCATACGGGCGATGATGGTTTTGGTATCGTCCAGCGTCACAAAGTTGTAAATATGTTTCGTGCCCTCGGCTCCCGGCACACGCAGGGGATTGGCCCACCCACCTGTAGCCACCAGCAGCGCATCATAGGGTAATACCTGGCTTTTATCGGTTGTCACCGTTCGTTCATCGGTATCAATATGCGTCACCATTGTTTCCGTCATCAGGCGGATGTTGCGCTGCTCATGCCAGGCAAAGTCGCGTATCATCACCTTCTGCTCCACAATCACGCCCTGCAAAAAACGCGGCAGCGAGACGCGGTTATAGAGCGGATACGGCTCATTGGTTATTAAATGAATGCTGCAATTCGGATCATTCTTACGTAAGGTATCGGCGGCGGTTGTCCCTGCAATACCGTTCCCAATAATCACATAACGTTTATCATGTGTCGTCAACTGTTGACTTCTCCTTGTCCAACATAGTCTGCTTCATCTAATCGAGGCGATTTTAGCACAGTTTACCCGGGAATGCTACCCAAAAAACTTTTGGCATGCATTACAGCTTAACCCCTTGCATAAGCAGGAGTAGACAGATATAATGATATGCGATGGAGAGCTTAGCTTATAGCAACCACCAGGAACAACATCCTGACATATTCGCAAGCGCGGAGGAGGGATTGGAATGCAGTTAGACGCCTCCGGGCAGGAAAAAAAACCTCTTCCTATTATACTGGTCATCGATGACAACGATGACATCGTGGAATTTATCCGGTTGGGCCTGCGTTACGAGGGCTTCCAGGTTGAGTCAGCTTCTGATGGCGAACAGGGAATCGTTGCCGCTCAACACCTGAAACCAACATTGATTATCCTGGATGTCATGATGGCCGGTATCTCAGGCATCGAAACCTGCCAGAGGCTTCGTGAAAACCCTGTCACCCGTGATATTCCCATTTTAATGCTCACCGCGAAAGATCAGGTGAAAGACCGCATCACCGGCCTGGAAGCGGGGGCTGACGACTACCTGACCAAACCGTTCGATTTTTACGAAATGCTCGCCCGCATTCGCGCCATTTTACGCCGCGCAGGTCGCGTCAAAGCAACTACCGGGGAAGAGAATGGTCACGGAGAAAATGGCAGTATTCTCGAATTTGCTGACCTGCGGATGAATACCGCCACACGCGAGGTGACAAGAGGCGGACGAAACATCGAACTGACAGCGACCGAATTCAATTTGCTGCACCTGTTCATGACACATCCACGCCAGGTACTCGACCGCGAGACCATCCTCAACAGCGTCTGGGGCTACAACTTTCTCGGCGAGACCAACATCATTGATGTCTACATTCGCTACCTGCGCGAGAAAATCGAAGACCAACCGAGCAAACCTCAACTCATTAAGACCGTTCGCAGCGTTGGCTATATCTTAAAAGGCAACTGATATCACGCTCGCACTATTTATCGTCTTTTCAGGCAAAACAAAAAGGACTGGTTTGATCTTGCCAGTCCTTTTTCTTATAAGTAAGATAAACAATTACGCCTGTAATTGCGCGCTCAATTTATTACGCAGCAGTAGACGCGCGCGTTGGAAGTAGGTCTTTGCGGTCGCTTCCGGCATATTGAGTTTGCGTCCAATCTCGCCAAAGGTCAACTGCCCCTTGTAGCGCAGCAGGACAACTGAGCAGAACTTGGAAGGAAGAGACTGAATAGCTTCGAGCAACACTTCCTCAAGATCATGATGTTCGGCAATTTCATCCGGCAAAGCGTGCGGATCGGGAAGCATGCTCAAAGGAGACAGGCTATCATCTTCTTCTGAAGCCTCAAGCTGCGAGAAGTGCAGCACGCGGCGCTTGCGCAGTTCATCTAAACAGCGATTGCGAGCAACCTGCATTAACCAGGGCTTTAAGGGCTTGCCGAGGCGCAGTGTTGGCATAGAAAGATACAACTGCAAGAAAACAAACTGCGAGACATCGGCAGCCTGATCGTAATCTCCCAGGAAGCGATAAATAAATTTGAATACCATTTCCTGATAGCGATTTACCAGAATTTCAAACGCTTTCTCATCTCCAGAGCGCACTCGCTGAACGAGTGTATCATCATCAGGCATATTGACCAGCGAAGTGTGCTTGCGTTCCAGTACTTGCATTTTTATATCCTCACATTCTGTGCTTAACTCGGTCGCGTTCCGTTTTGTTTCATTACCCACTACTACAATACACCAGCCTTTTTGATTATTCAAGTAATAAAGTGGCCCCAAATTACACTCTAAGAATATTTTAATCGCTGCTTTAATGTTTCTAAGGTTAAGTTGGGTTGATGATACGCTTTCTTAGATTTCTTAGCGGAAAGAGGACTTGCCAGAACAATCAAAATGTTGCAAAATAAAGGTATCAACGTTTACGTTAAGGTCAAAGTATTTGTTTTTGTATGGCAAAAAATAATGGTAGGAGTCTATGCAATCTTCTCGATCAACTTCTCAAGAACTCGTAGATAATACACCGGCTGAAGCAATAAAAGAGCAGGCCGAGGTCAAGCACGACAGCAGCTATCAATGGGTAGCGCTTTCAGTTACGACTGTTGGCGCGCTGCTGGCCTCAATTCAGGGTTCTGCGCTGCTCATTGCACTGCCGAATATTCTGGCTGAACTGCATGCCACGTTTTTTACAATAATGTGGGTACTTATGGGGTACCTGCTGATTCTGACAGTCTTTACGCCAATTGTCGGCAGGCTGGCGGATCTGTGGGGACGCAAGCGTCTCTATAATATTGGCTTTGTTGCCTTCACGGTTGGCTCCCTGATCGCGGGTGTGGCGCAGCCGGCCTTTCATGGTATTGACCTGATCGGCGGGCGTGTGGTTCAGGGCCTGGGCGCTGCGCTGCTCGTCACCAACAGCACAGTTATCGTGACCGACGCCTTCAGAAAAGGGCAGGTCGGGCTGGGCTTAGGAGTCAACCAGATCGCGGGTGCGGCAGGTTTCCTGATCGGCCCCATCATTGGCGGCCTGCTCACCGAAATATCCTGGCGCTGGGTCTTCTTGTTCAATGTGCCATTGGGCCTCTTCGGCGCTATCTGGGGCATTTTACGCCTGCGCGAGCCGGTGCGCCCCCTCGAGCGGCAGCCTATCGACTGGTTCGGCAGCATCTCGCTCACTATTGGCCTGGCCGGTATCCTGCTCGGGCTGTCCATGATGGCCTTTCCAATGCTCCCGCAGGCAGCGATCATCGCCATTTTCGTGATTGGTATCGCCAGCTTTATCCTGTTTGTGACCATCGAGCCGTTCATTAAAGTGCCGCTCATCCAGTTGCGCCTCTTCCGCAGCCGCCTGTTTACGCTGGCAAATTTGAGCGGTCTGCTCAATGGTATTGCGCGTGGCGCGGTGCTATTCCTGCTCATCTTCTTCCTGCAAGGCCCCTATGGCAAAGACCCGCTCACGGCTGGTCTCATGCTTGCGCCTTTCGGGGCGGCCTTCATGCTGATCGGCCCCTTGAGCGGGCGGCTCTCCGACCATGTTGGCTCGCGTCTGCTCACGCCCATTGGCCTCTGTATCTCGGCCATCGGCCTGTTCGCGCTGACCACCATCAACCAGTACACGCCGTTCTGGCAGTTATCACTCTACATGGCCTTGATGGGCGGCGGCTCCGGCTTCTTCGTCTCGCCAAATACGAACGCGATTATGAGTTCAGTTGAGCCGCATACACGTGGCGCGGCAGCAGGCATTCTCAACATGCTCAATAACACGGGCCAGATGCTCAGTATCGCCATCGTCTTCCCCCTGGCGCTGAGTCATCTTCCCCTCAACGCCATCCAGCAGGTGTTCATCACTGGAGGCGGTATGGGCAAGTTTGCCTCGGCGATTCCGCCATTCCTGTCCGGCCTGCACCTTGCCTTTTACATCTCCTTTGTGCTGAGCATCATTGCTGCCATCGTCGCGGCGCTACGACCATCACACGGCAAAGCCGCGTAAGGGTGGTGGTTACGCTAACCAACAGGTGGGTGTTGTGGTCATTGTAAAGGGTACGCCAACACCCACCTGTTGGTGGATGCGCGCAATATCACCCTGCTCACGCTGCTCCACCGGCAAGACTGGATGAGTACGGGTGTCTTGTGAGAACGCCCTGGTGTGTCGGGCGCTGAAGCCAAAGCGGCACGTCTCAAAAGGTATGCTGAGTTGCGGTGGAGTCCAGACACAAGCCCTACCTTTAGGCAGGCGGTATCTGACTAATGTGTCTTTGTTTCACCGTTGGCATCGACTAAGCTCCTTATTATTCCATGCCTTTTCCAATTATACGTATCGACAATGACTCGCGACTAGCCCCACAAGTTGCTGGACCGTTGTCAAATTGTTGACGCACCTACCGGTACATGCTAAGATACTGCTTGAGAACATGCGCAAAATGCAGAAATTGTAGAAAACGGGTAAAAAACTATGGAAACGCCCTCGACCTGGCGTGAGTTACTCGCGACGATTATCGCTGAGCCTCAGGAAAAGCAGCGCATCGCAAGCGAACTGGGCATTCACCAGATTACCCTGGTACGCTGGACGACAGGAGATGGAAGGCCACGTCCGCAACTGCTTCAAAAACTCCTGGCCTCACTTCCAGCCTACCGCGAACAATTGAGTTTACTCATCGCGGAAGAATTTCCCGATTTTTCAAAAAGCATCAACGCCGGAGAAGCAGAAACAAACGAAATTCCCTCGGCATTTTACTCGCGGGTCTTTCGCACCATCGCCGATCTCTCGCCTACGCTCCACTTTTGGACAGTATGCGATCTCATCTTGCGCCAGCTACTCGAACAGCTCGATCCCCATCGATTGGGCATGTTCGCCATTCTCGCACAGTGTATGCCGCCTTCCAGCGATGGTCGTGTGCGCAGCTTGCGCGAGGTTGTAGGACGGGGTACGCCTCCCTGGAGCCGCGAATTAGAGAATAAGGCCATGTTCCTGGGCGCGGAATCTATGGCTGGAGCTACAGCCGCGACCGGCAGGCAGCATTACGAGCCGGATTTGACGAGAGAAGTGGGCAGATATCCCGTGATCGTCGGCGACTGGGAGCGCAGCGCGGTGACAACGCCCATCATGCGACATGGACGTATTGCCGGGGTTTTGCTCACATCAAGCACGCAGCCCGATTATTTTACCGCCAATCGCCTTTCGCTCTTACAGCAGTTCGCGGATTTTTTTATGATCGTTTTTCATCCCGAAGAGTTCTACGACCCGGCTGACATCAATCTCGGCATGATGCCCGGCGAGGAGAAGCAGCGGCCCTATTTGCTCACCTTCCGCCAGCGTTTCAACCAGCGCATTCGCCGCACGCTTTCTTCAGCCAGCCATGCCGAGACCGAGATGCAGGTATGGAAGGAACTGGAGGAGGAATTGCTCCAGATCGGCCTCGCTCCCACCTAGCAAACAACAATGTTCAAGGCGCTTTGGCAACATTCCAGATGCCCGAGGCCCCCGCGTTGAGGTCGCATTTGTTCTGCGTATTCAGGCTGCAATAATCGCCCTGGATGCTGCCATCGGACTGCACCCAGCCCCAGAAATACAGGGGACGATTATTTTGATAGGCCTGGACGATGAATTGAATATACTTCCCGGTGCTGATCGTCCCGCTGAACTTTCCATTTCCCGTCAAAGGCGGATTGACCGTGAAATACCCGCTGATGTTTCCCTGGCCCGCAGCCTGCGAGATCGAGAGACTCATGCCGGTGGTGATATTGGCGGTTGTATCATCAATGGTGCCACTATAATTTCCGGCCACATTGGGATAGGGAACCGGAGTAGGCGAGGGCTTTGGTACCGGTGTGGGAGTCGGCAGAGGTGGCGGATCAGGTGTCTTCGTCGGATACGGAGTCGGCCTCACGGTTGGATGAGACGTAGGCTGACTGACCGGCGGGACAGTCGGCGTTGGCTGCGACTGGCGAGCAACCGGAGAGGGCGTTTTTGCTTGCGTAGGTGTGGCAGTCGGCATACCTGAAAGCGTTACCGCTGTAGCAGTAGCCGTTGAAGGTGGGGCCGAACGTGCCTGCTGGTGGCTGCTGGTAAATTTCCAGAACATACCCGCGCCGCTTCCAACCAGCAAGAACAACAGCAAAAGCAATAATATTCGACGCAAAGGACGACCCGTTCGTTTCTGCGTCAGCACCTGGCTCTGCGAGACAGGCACAGCCTGAACGCGGGCAGCAGGAAGTTTGAGCGTATCCATGTCCTCTTTCGGCGTGGAGGGCTGTGGCTTTACCGATGGAGCAGCAGCAGGCACTAACGGCGGTGTATCTAGCGGCTCCCAGCCGGGCTGCGCCTGTAAATCCTGCCAGAAAGCTTCCACCGAGGGATAGCGATCATTGCTATTGAGCGAGAGCGCGCGATGAATGGCAGCCGCAACCTCTGGCGGAATATTCGGATTGAGCTTATTGAGCGGTTCCAGTGGGTCGCCCTGCCCACCGCCCATATGCGTCATGCGGTAGAGCGCATCGGCAGGCACGCACCCGGTGAGCAGCGTATACAGCGTCGCGCCAAGCCCGTAGACATCGCTGCGCACGCTCGTACCCGTACTGTACTGCTCGGGCGCTGCATACCCGGGCGAGCCGGTACGCAGCGCCGTTGTGGTGCCATCCGGCTCATACTCTTTGGCGATGCCGAAATCCACCAGCACAGCATCCTCGCCTGACTCCGGTACCAGAATATTAGATGGCTTGATATCACGATGCAACACGGGTGGCTGAAGATGGTGTAAATAGGTCAGCGCATCGACCATTGGCTTGAGCAAGGCCAGCACAGCAGGCAAGGGCATACGTCTCCCCAGTTGCTGCTGGCGCAGCGCTTCCAGATTTGGCCCGTCGATGTAATCCATCAACATGTACGAACGCTGGCGGGCATCGTCCTCGAAGACGCGGTAGACTCGCGGTAGAGAGGGATGGTCTACCCGCTTCAGCAACTCCCCCTCGAACAAAAAGCGTTCGCGGTCCTTTTTATCGGGCTGCACAATCTCCTTGAGCGCGTACCGGTTGCCCTTTGCGCGCACATCATGCACTAAATAGACCGAGCCAAAGCCGCCTTTCCCAATGATGCGTTCAATCACATACCGCTGGCGTAAAATACTCCCTGTTGGGAGCGCCGTTTGCAACTCTTGCAACCTGCACCTCGAATTTTTTTGCAAAAATATACAGCATCAAATCGGGCGAAATAGTTCCCCAAAGAGCTAGATTCCCCTAACTTGAATAAACGCAAAAATGCGAGGGCTTTTCGGCAAGCAAGTGTTGTTTAGACCAGTTCGATCTTCCCCTCAATCACCGAATCGTCGTCCTGCACCAGGAAAACGCGGGCATACGGGGGTTCAGGATAGTGCTGGTGCGAGAAGATAATATAGAGAAGTTTGTTGCGTTTGGCCCAATCTTTGTCGCGACGCGAGGGATAGGCCTCACTTTTGGGGTGCGAGTGATAGTAGATCATCTCGCCATCGTATTCATCGATATCGTCGTAAATGCGGAGCAAATCATCAGGGGCAATAATGGAGAAATCATCGGGCTGCTCGGCGGCGTTATCTGTTGGATAATGCCTGACCACCGCGCCGTCCTTCACACCGAGCGCGCCGCAGGCTTCATTGGGGTAACCTGCGACGACGTGTTCAACCATCTCGGCATACAAAGGTTTGGGAATACGAACTACAGGTTCTACCATAACAATTTGGCCTCTAAATCGTCTTCAAGTTCATCCAGGTCGCGTGTCCACAGGTCCTCGCTGAGGTACTTCCAACCGCCATCAGCAAGCAGAACCACGATCTTCCCGCGCTCCATGCTAGCGGCTACACGCAGCGCCGCATGAAGTGCCGCGCCGCAGGATGGCCCCGCGAAGATACCCTCCTGGTCCTTTAACTGGCGCGTGCGGCGAATGGCCTCGACGCCAGGAACCAGGATTTTCGCGTCAAAGAGCGACTGGTCGAGGATGGGCGGAATAAAACCGTCTTCCAGGCTGCGCAGACCCTGCACGCCATCTCCCTGCATCGGCTCGGCAGCGACCACTTTGATGCTCGGATTGTACTCTTTCAAGCGCCGGGCATTGCCGGTCAGCGTTCCACCTGTGCCCAGACCGGCAACGAAGACATCGAGATCAGGCAGGTCGCGAATAATCTCGACTGCCGTTCCTTCGTAGTGGGCGCGCGGATTCGCATCGTTGCCGTACTGGTACAGCATCACATAGCGGTCATCGCTGCGGGCCAGTTCCTGAGCAAGCTTCACTGCGCCATTGCTGCCTAGCTTCCCATCGGAAAAAATGATCTGCGCGCCGTAGAGTTCGAGCATCTGGCGGCGCTCCTGCGTTACGTTATCAGGCATAACCGCCACAAACTTGTACCCCTTGACACGCGAGATCATGGCGAGCGCAATGCCGGTATTGCCGCTGGTCGGCTCCAGCAAGACTGCTCCAGGTTTCAGCCTGCCGCTGGCCTCGGCCTCCTCGATCATCTTCTTCGCCACACGGTCTTTGACGCTGCCGGAAGGATTGACGCCCTCCAGCTTGGCAAAGATCTGCACGCCGGGACGAGGACTGAACGATTGCAGTTCGACGAGCGGCGTATTTCCAATGGTCTCTAGAATACTGCTATAGCGCATAGCGTTCTCCCTGGTGGATCAGCGTCCACCGGCCATAGCGGGCAAAAGAATGACGGTATCATTGGGACCGACACTCGTCTCCAGCCCCTGCAAAAAGCGCACGTCCTGGTCGTTCACGTAGACGTTAATAAAGCGGCTCAGAGTCTCTTCGGGCTGAATCTGCTCTTTGAGGGCAGGAAAGCGCGAATAGAGATCCGCAAGCACTTCCGCGAGGGTGCTGCCCGAAGCAGAGACCTGCTTCGCCCCTCCTGCGGAACTGCGTAAAACGGGCGCTAAACGAACGGTTGCCATATGCTTTTCTCCTCCAATACAACTTATGAGCGGACCGGAATGGCGCAGACTTCCGCGTAGGTCGGCAGGTCTTCAGGATGCGCGTTTTCACCGCAGGCAGGGCAATTCGGATCGCGGAAAAGCTTGAGTTCGCTGAACTCGCCCGCCAAAGCATCATAGGTCATCAAGCGGCCAACCAGTGGATCGCCGATACCCAGGATCAACTTGATCGCCTCGGTCGCCTGCAACAGTCCAATGATACCGGGCAGCACGCCCAGCACACCGGCTTCAGCGCAGCTCGGCGCAAGCGCGGGAGGCGGCGGCTCTGGATACAGGCAGCGATAGCATGGCCCCTCGTGCGGTTTGAAGACGGTCAACTGTCCCTCAAAGCGGAAGACGCTGCCATGAATAACCGGCTTATTGGCGATAATCGCGGCATCGTTCAGCAGATAGCGCGTGGGGAAATTGTCGGTTCCATCGATAATGACATCATAATCGGCAATGATACGCGCCACATTCGTCTCATCCAGACGCTCAATGTAGGTAATCACCTTGACATCAGGATTTAACGCCTCGATAGACTCACGGGCCGATTCCGCCTTGTACTGACCCAGACGACTTGTATTATGAATAATCTGGCGCTGCAAGTTGCTGTCTTCCACCACATCAGCATCGATAATGCCAATCGTGCCAACGCCTGCCGCAGCCAGGTAAAGAGCGGCAGGAGACCCCAGGCCACCCGCGCCAATCAGCAGCACCTTCGAATCGAGCAGTTTGAACTGACCCTGCTCGCCAACCTCCGGCACTAGCAGGTGACGGCTATAGCGTTTGGACTGCGACTCGCTCAGCACGCGCGGCTGCACAAAGGGCAGGCCATTGTTCTTCCACTGCCCAAAGCCGCCGGACATCGAAATCGCATTTCGATAGCCCATCTGCTTCAGCGTCTTGCCAGCCATTAGCGAGCGCACACCGCCAGCACAATACAGGACAACGGTCTTTGATTTATCAGGTACCGCCTCTTCGATCTGCAGTTCGAGAAAGCCTCGCGGCACGTGAACAGCGCCTGGAATATGCCCCTCGTTCCACTCGTGCTTCTCGCGCACATCTACCAGCACAATTTCCTCATTGGGCTGCTGTTGTTGAGAAAGCGCGGCCTGCACCTGAGATGGAGACCATTCTGGCACTTCCTGGCGGGCCTGGCGCATAATCTCGCGAGATGCCTCACCCATGTTGAATTCCCTTTCACTTCTTGATAAAGTCTATCAACTAACTAAAAATAAGCTCTGAAAAAAGAGTACCATGCCTTTTTCTTATCGTCAAGGAGCAAGGTGTTAAGCTACAGCATTGGAGCTAACCTTTTGTAAGGGCTTTTACAAAAGATAACATGGGGGTGGGATAAAATATTCCAACTTTGCTTGCAATTTTAGGGCGGCCCGAAGACATCCGCAAGGGATGTCTTCGGGCTTCCTCGCTGACAATGTCTCTTCACCTTGCAATTTTTCCTGCTGGCTGCTACTCTGATAGGGAAAGGGACTTTCCGCGGAAATATCCCCACTCGTGTTTTCTTCCGTCTCGTTTACCCCGAAAGCAGGAGGGTTAGCCATGTCAGAGCAAGCGGATTTCATTATCATCGGAGGAGGCGTTATGGGTGCCAGCATTGCCTATTTCCTGGCGGAAAGGCAGGCCGGGCGGGTGTTGCTGCTGGAACGTCAGGCAATTTGCAACGGCACCACAGGCCGTTCGGGGGCCATTGTCAGACAGCACTACTCCAACGATTTCTCTATTCGCATGGCAAAAGCGAGCCTGCGCGTGTTCCAGCACTTTGATGCGCTGATTGGCGGCGACTGTGGCTTTCAGCAAACGGGCATGGTTGTGCTGGCAAACGAGGAGGGTGCGGACGCACTGCGGGCTAACGTCGCTATGCAGCAAGAGCAGGACGTGGACACCTGCCTGCTCTCTCCAGAAGAGGTGAGCGAGGCCGCGCCCGGCTATACCGGCGAGGGCGTTACGCTGGCATGTTACGAACCAGAGGCCGGGGTAGCGGACCCGATGGCAACCACCACCAGTTTCGCTCAGCGGGCGCGAGAGCATGGAGCAACCATCCGCGAGGGAACGCCTGTCACCCAGATTTTGACGGAAGGCGAACAAGTGCGAGGCGTGCGAACTCCGGAGGGCGATATATCCGCTCCTATCGTCGTACTTGCCGCGAACGTGTGGAGCGTCCCGTTGGCGCAGGCGCTTCACATCAATTTACCGATTACCCCGACTCGTCATCCGATGGTGGCTCTACGGCGTCCGAACGATTTTGGTGGCCGAACCGAACTGCACGCGGTCGGCCTTGACCTGACCCGGCAGATTTACCTGCGCCCTGATATTGGTGGCATCACCCTGGTCGGCTCGACGGAAAACGTCTTTACGCTCAGCGATCCCGATTCCTACGCGCAGGGGCTGAGCGAAGACGAAATCGCGCACTTCCGCCAGCAGGCAAGTGGCAGCATTCCCGCGCTCTCACGTGCTGTTCCTCGCGGCGGCTGGGCTGGAATTTATGACGACACGCCGGATTTCCACCCCATACTTGACCGCCTCCCGCCATACGAGGGCCTGTACTGCGCGGCAGGTTTCAGCGGACATGGCTTCAAGTTAAGCCCGGTAATTGGTCAATGGATGGCCGGGGTCATCCTTACCGGAAACAAACCAGAAGATATGCAGCACTTCGCCTTTGAGCGTTTCTCTAATGGCAACGAAATTCGACCTCGTTATTCTTCAGGAGTTCTCGGATAGAATAGGAGCAACAGTATGCGAGAAGATATCGTCCCTGGCGCGCGTTTCCCCGATTATGAACTGACCGACCATGCACGCACTCGTAGAAAGCTAAGCGAACTGCAAGGCAACGATCCTATGATTCTCATCCTTTCTCGCGGTCATTACTGCCCCAAAGATCACCAGCAGCACCTCGAACTCGCTGCGTTCTATCCCAAAATCGCGGTGGCATATACACAAATCGTCACCATCTCCACGGACAACATCCTGGAGAGCAACGAATTCCGCTCGGCGGTCGGGGCGCAATGGACGTTTCTCTCCGACCCGGGCCGAAAAGTGCAGCAGGACCTGCAAATACAGGAATACACTGACCCACACCATAACCCGATGATTCCGCACACGCTTGTGCTTGAACCAGGGCTTATCATCTACAAAATCTATAATGGCTACTGGTTCTGGGGCCGTCCATCTACTATGGATCTCTGGCAAGACCTGCGCGAGGTCACCAAAAAGTGCCGCCCAGACTGGGACCTCTCCGCTCCTGGTCTGCGCGAAAACTGGGAGGGCGACAAGACACAACATTATCCCTACAAAGCAAGGCGATAGCCTGCAGACGGAACACACACCTCTTCTCAAAACTCTCATTACTCCTGTTGGCGAACGGCGGCGACGATGACGCTGATGTTGTCTTTTCCGCCGCCGTTGATGGCCGCCTGGACCAGCAGGTCGCATATCTGAGAGGTGTAGGATGCGCTGTTCTGGATGATTTGCTCGATCTGGGAGTCGCGCACCATTTCCCAGACGCCATCGGAGCAAAGTACGAGCAGGTCGTCGATCATGAGCGGGACAACGTAGGTATCGACTTTGACGGAGGAGCGATTGCCCAGGCTGCGATAGATTTCGTTGCGGCGAGGGTGGGTATAGACTTCATCCTGAGTGATGGCTCCCATTTCGACAAGGCGGGCCACCGTCGAATGATCCTGGGTGATCTTTACCAGGCCATCGGACTCGCGGTAGAGGTAGGTGCGGCTATCACCGACGTTGGCGATATAAGCAGTGTTGCCTATCACTAGAGCGGCAGTGAGGGTAGTACCCATGTCGGCCTGCTTTTGACGGTTGCGTTGATAGACAGCCAGATTGGCGTTGTGTACAGCCTCGGCCAGGATTTCTTCACAGGTGGCGTCGTCAAGCTCATCGTTCATGCCGGATAGGGCAAGGTCTAATGCTTTTCTGAAGGCTTCGATGGCAAGCGTACTCGCTTCCTTTCCGTTGCCATGTCCACCCATGCCGTCGGCAACCACAAAGAGGCCGACAGGCTGCGGGCCATGTTTAGAGGTATGCAGGCTGGGTAGAGCGAGCAGGTTATCCTCGTTGGGCTGCCCTTTGCGTTTGACGCCAGCATCCAGGCCAGTACTTGCTTCGAGGTAGACCGAACTGGTGCCGGAAGGAGTTTCGGGTTCTGCTACGGCTATAGGAACAGTTGAGGCTTCGCTGTATTCATAGTAGGGATTGGAGGACGAACTGCTATAGTTGCCATAGCTCCCATATGAACTGTACTGGTAACTGGGAGGCTGCACGTCGAAACGCACATTACGGCTCGTTCTGGCGGGAGCGGAAGCCACAGGCTCAGGTACCGTTGGTTCATCATTATAAGACACCTGGGAACGAGCATCCTGCAAGTCATCTTCAAAAGATTGATGCAATTCGCGCTCGCGCCACCAGTAGAGGGCCATGCGTAAGGCGAGCAGGACGATGACAGTCCAGATGACAAAAAGGGTCAGCGAGAGCAGGGAGAGGCTGAGCAATGCCGGGAGGATGGCCAGCCCGCGCATTGCCCAGAGTCGCGAGAGGGTTGGCAGGACGCGGAACAGCAAGCGCCATGCCCAGGGAGGAAAGCCGCCCGTCAGCGAGGCCAGGAGAATGCTCGCGACCACTAGAAGCGCAAGTGTGCCTCGCCTGACCCAGGGATTGGCTCGATAGGACGCCTTGTAGTGTTCAAGCATACCAGTTTGTGCGAGCATGAGATAAACCTCCATCTAGATGAGGGCGCTTAAGCCATAGTGCCGAGCGTGGTTTCGAGGAAAGATGTCACCTGAACCATGGAGTCATTGAGCATCAGGACGCGAATGCCGCCGAAGCCACTGGTCAGTGATGGGTCGGTGACGGTGAGCATCCAGTTGGCTGGTTCGGGCTGGCCGCTCTGCCAGGCCTTCAGGGAGAGCGTGGCTCCCAGGGCGCGGAAACGGATGGTGTACATCGCGCCATCCTTTGGCTTGAAAGGCACGCTGCCGAGCGGTTTGATGACGCCGTTGACGCTGCGCAGGATTTGTAATTGCTTGCCATCGAGTAGAGCTTTATACCAGTTTTTAGGGTCTGTCCAGCGCAGTACCGCGCCGAAGTTGGCCTTATCCTGGTGAAAATGGTTCATTGAAGCGGTGAAAAGCACTTCGGCATTGGTGATGGTCGGGCCGAGAATGGCGTTGAAAGTACCCTGGCCGTTGGCTATCTGCCCGGCGTTGTTGGTGATCGAGAAGACCTCGATGCTATTGGCATCTCCCATCCACTGCCGACCGTCGGAGGCGGTTCCCCATAAAATCTGCGGCTTGCGCTGAAAAGTATCATGAGCCAGCATCATCACGCCAGTGGGCAATGGTGTAGGAGTTGCCGGGGTCTTACCGGACCCAGAAGGCGTAGGAGACGCTGTAACAGGCGTGGTTTTGGGCATATTCGCATCCATGCCAAGCGTCAAAGCCGCCTCTATTGAATGGGCGAAAATGCCCGCGAACAGGCCGAAAAGCATACAGAGACTGATAGTGATAAAAACGATCCATTTTAAGCGATGCATAGATTCACCTCATTTTTTCATTGCAACATAAAATTCATAAAAGGGTAAATGTTTTTGTAGGGACGCGATTCATCGCGTCCTCCTCGGTAGCGCGTCGATTCAATGGGGAGGACGCGATCAATCGCGTCCCTACATTGGCGGCGTGCGTGTTGAGACCGGTGGACGCGATCAATCGCGTCCCTACATTACGTGGATAACTATTGGAAACGGGTTGTTTGGTTGGGACGATCTCTGGCGAGTAGGTGCCGGGCGTGTAGCGGGTGATATTGAGGGTCGCCAGGGATTGTAGCTGGTCGTGAATCCACATGACGCCGGGCTGCACCTGGCCGGTTTCGGGATTGGTTGAGCCGGTGTAGGCGCGATTCGCCATATCGACCATGTCGTTGAGCAGGGCGAAGGAGGAGGCTTTGCCCAACTGGGCGTCGCTCATGAAGACGATCTGTTTGGCGTCGCTGCGCATCTGGGCGAGCCACTGCTGGACGTTGCTCATGGCAGTGATTATCTGGGCGGCCTTTCTGCGCATATCATCGGTCGCGCCGGGGGTATTGAGCAGGCCGTTGAGATGATGCAGGATGTGCGTGAGGTAGCTGGGCGGCGTCTGGTCGGGGCCTTGCACGTTTATCAGGCCGACGCTGGCGAGATGTGGCGTCACTGGCACGTCCATATTCGGTGGCATATCCGGTTGGATGTAGGAGAGGCCATCCAGGTAGGCCAGGGTGCGTAAGGTCTGGCGGCGCACAAAGCCCAGGTCGGGGTTTTCTTCCCAGCGGTCTCGCGCGCTGACCGTCCATTCCTGAAGCTTTTCGGTATTGCGGAACAGCCAGTTGCTCAGACCGCCCGGCAACTCCATTTCATTCAACAAGGGGTCGGATGCGAGCAGGTGGCGCAGGTGGTCGAGCAGGCTGTAATGATTGGCGTCTCGCGGGTCTGGCGTCTGGGAGATTTCACCGTAGAAACGCCACGTGCTGTAATCAGGCGAAGGCGAGATCGGCGCTGGTGTGGTAGGTTCTTCAGTAATCAGGAAACGGCTGGTGATGGCTAGCAGGTTGGTGTGCTGCGCATCGCCTGAATAAAGGAAATGGATATTGCCCTGGCTGAGCGCGAGCCTACCAAGCGGGATGACGGTGGAGTCTCCCTGGCTGTTATCGCTCAGGAGCCAGGCATAGTAGCTATTGCCGGAAGTGGGAGCGGGGACGGAATGCAGATCAATTAAAATCTGGTCATTCAAGCCCTGGTTGCTGTTCTCGCTCACCTGCTCGCTGCTGAGAAAATAGACATGGCCGATTACTGGCGGAGCCGCAGGAGCCGTATTCGTAGTCGCGGGATGATACAGGAACAGGTAGTAGCCCACGCCAGCGCCGCCAAGCAGAAGCAGCGATAACACCACCAGCAGCACCAGAACAGCGCGAGAACTGCGGCGCTTTGGTTGCGGCGGCGGAACCGGCGGCACGAAGGCGGGCGGCTGTACGTTTGGCAGAGGCGTAGATGGATTTCTATGCAAAGGTGAGGATGGGTTTTTATGCATAGGCGAGGACGTGGGTTTTGGCGGAGCGACCACGTTCGGCTGCTGGGAAGCCTGAGTTAGCGGGACGGTCTTGCGCGTGGTGATAACCGGTTCGGGTGGAACCAGGGGCCGCGTTCTGGCGGTTTTTGCCATCGCGCGCTGGTGTGAAACGGCTACGCGGCTCTCTTCCAGGGCTTTTGAAAGCGCGTCCATAGAGACATAGCTGGGGAAGCCGTAGCGCGAGGCAAGCTGGCGGAGGTATTCGTTACCCGCGATCACAAAAACGATGGCGAGGTTCTGCTGCCGTTTGATGTGCTTGAGATCGCTGAAATCTTCCGGGCGCTGGAATAAGCGGGCGCGCCCGGAAGATGGCAGCAGAATTACTACAGGCTTTTTTTGCTGACCTATAGCCTCGAAGACCGCGTCCTTTTCGTCGGCGGGTTCGATATAGAGAATGCAAAATTCACCAGAGTCGTTATGCTTCATCGTGGTCTCCACTTCCAGGGCAGTTGCTTCCGCTCGTTACATCAGGCCTAAACGCACTACGCGATCTTTACGCCGCCTGCGCACGAGCAGCTTTTCTTTTTTGCGCGCCAGACTATATGGGACATCACCCACCTTGCGGCGCATACGCGCATTCCAGGAAGGCAAAGGCGCCGTATAAAACAGGTCAAGACTTTCAAAGACCTCGATATCGTAGGGTTCATCGTAGTAGGGTTCCGGTTCGCGAGCAAAGGCCGTTCCGCAGGTATGAATAAACGCGCCGAGGACAACGAGAATGCCACCTGCATACCCCAACACAGGCAGGGTCTCATGTAGATAGAGATTGGCGATTACGGCTCCCAGCACCGGCTCAAGAATGTAGATAAAGGAGACGGTGACAGGTGAGATATATTTTTGCAACAGGACGGTCAGCAGGGTCGGCAGGAAGGTGCAGGCTCCTGCGACGTAGAGAATGATCCAGACATCTTTTGGCAGCGACAGGTGAACGGACTGCCAGTTGCCAAAGAGCAAGACGACCAGGTTGCCCCACAGGGCCATTGTCAGCAATTCGATACCGAAAAGGGGCCAGGGAGCAACTTCGGCTTTTTGCTCAGAGTCGGAGAGAAAGACGTAACAGGTAAAAAAGATGCCGCCGAGAAAGGCAATCATCGCGCCGCGCCATCCACCCATCTCTGAATTGCTGATGAGCAGAACGGTGCCGACGACGGAGAGCAGACCGGCGATCCAGGTCGCGGCGCGAATGGGCTGGCGTAGGAAAAGCCAGGCAAAGATGGCGGCCAGGAAGCCATTGAGCGCCGGAAAGAAAGCAGTGCTGGTGGCAGTCGTATATTTCAAGGCGATGGCGATGGTGAACAGCGCCAGGGCAAGCGTGCTGCCAAGCAGAAGGCCGCGCTTCATGGTCGCCGCGTTCATCTGTCTCCAGGAACAAAGAATGATGAGCAGGGCAAGCGGAACCAGGGCCATCATCTCAAAGTAGGAGAAGATGATGGGGTCTATACGCTCCAGCGCCTCTTTCGCTATCGCGTAGTAGGTAGCGAAAAAGACGGTATTGAGTAGAAACGCGAGACCAGCAATGGCTTTCATTTTCGACATGGATGATTCCTTTTTGTACGACGGATTACGGTTTATGACGAGTTTGCCCTCTACACCGGACCAGATTTACCCCGCACCGTCCCACCCCGGGACAGGCACAAGGCCCCCTATCCCTACGCAGTTCAGGCCGCCTTAAGCTTTTGAGAAGGGCGAGGGGAGCGCGTGGCTCTGGTGACGGCCCGGACTTCTATGTCGGTTGGGGCAAACATTTCTCTGGCAAAATTAATGACTTCTTCTACGTCGAACTCGTTACAGGAAAAAATATCCAGGTTGAGCATGCGGTAAGCGGGCCAGGCATGCAGGCTGACGTGGCTGGTGGCGATGATGACGAAGCCGGAATAGCCGTCGTCCAGCGGGTTGCTCGTTTTGATGTCGCGCAGGAAGACCGGACTGACTTTTTGCATATCGATGCGCTTCGGGTATTCGTCGATGACCCGCCTCAAATGCGCCTCATTCGCTAAGAGGCCAGGATCACAGCCGTAGAGGTCGAGCATGACGTGTAACATAGGTTGCTCCTTGTTCTCTTGTGTTGATATATGTTGCACAAGCCATAATCCCGTTTTTCGTAGATGGTGACGAGAAATTCGAGAGATGCAATTCAGATGGGGTGAACGCCATTCATCGCGTTCCAACAACCCATCTGCGGTGTTTCGTTCGTCATCCGTTCCTACGAAAGACTTTTTATATGCTTGCTTATGAGGTAGTATACCGGGGAAAAGCCGCCTGCCTGAAAGTTTTTGATATTACCTGGATGTATGACATTCAAAAAAAATGAGGTTGGGGCGTCCCATAAATTTGATATGTGGATTTCAAGAGCAGGCATCGAGGACGCGCTGGCAGCGCTTCGCGAGGTCTACCAGTTCGTACTGGCTGACGGCCTGGAGAGCCTGGGTGGCCTCTTTACGGGCCTGTTCTTTCTGGTTTGAGAGGAGTGAGACTTCTGCGAGTGCAAGTAGACCCTTAGTGCGGGTTTCAACGTCCAGGCCTTCCAGGGCAAGAGCGCGGGTGAGGGAGGCGCTGGCTCTTTTGAGATGCGCGGAGTTGCCTGTTGATCGGGTGCAGGCGATATGGAGGCAGCCGAGGGCGACCAGGGCGCGGCTGATGCAGGGTGGGTTGCGCATGGCGCGACCGATGGAGAGGGCGGTTTTCACACATCGGGCGGCCTCTTCGAGGTGGCCGTGTTCGAGCAGGAAGAGGGCAAGGTCGGCGTTCCAGAGGCTGAGATATTCGCGGTCGTTGATCTGTTCGGCGAGGAGCAGGCCGCGAGTGAAGAGGGAACGAGCCTCTTCCTGGTTCGCGGGATTGGATACGGCGTGAAGTTCACCGAGGTTGTGGTAGACCACGGAGAGCAGTGGTCTGTCACCGATACGCTCGGCGAGGTGTAAAGAGCGCTGTAAGAATGCCAGGGCAAGACCGTATTCGGCCTTCTTGAGATGCATGTAGCCGATATTGCAGCAGACGTGCGCGATCTCGCGCAGCCGATCAAAGCGCTCGTAGATGTCAAGCGCCTGTTTCATGTGATTCAGGGCGACGGAGGGCCTGCCAAGTGCGTTGGCGATGGCTCCCATCATAGCATGTGTCCGACCGAGATCAACCGGGTCGCCAAGCAAGGTGCTTCTAATGCGCGTGAGAGAAGCGGATTCTGCAACCGGCTGCGATTGTGCCGTATTGAAAAGGGTCAAGGCTTCGCTGGCGAGACGGTACGCCTCTTCGTATTGGCCCTCCTGCCAGCGCAGGCTGCTTTGTTGAAAGCGGAGCCGGGCGCGGGCGGGGCCTGTAGTGATACCGGCCTGCTCTAAGACCTGCTCGCCATGTTTACAGCAGTGCCAGGCACGTTCTTTATCTCCGGTGAAGCGCCACGTCCAGCCGATCTCACTCCAGAGCAGGGCCTGAATTTGCGCTTCCTGCTCTTTGTCGCTTGTGACTGCATCCCAGGGGCCGCGCACATGAAGGACACGCTCGAAAAGCTGGCGGGCTTCTTTAAAGTTGCCCTGTATGCGGAGGCATTCTGCGAGTCGCTCGAGGAGGAAAGCCAGACGCAGGCGTTCGTCAAGCGGAAGAGATGCCTGTGAAGATGCAGGATGGGCGGCCTCGAAGTATTGCACAGCAAGGCGGTACTGACGTTCTGCTTCAGGATAGGCGGAGAGCGCGTAGGCATGATTGGCAGCGAGTTCGGCATAGCGGGCAATCAGAGGAGCCTCAGCGCCACCCTGAATAAAGTGTTCGGTAATGGCTGCCGCCTGCTCGCCTTCTCGCGAGGCAAAGACCTTTTGCAGCGATTCGGCGGCGCGGCGATGCAGGCGGGCGCGGCGCGTTCCCGAGAGGCTGTTATAGAGATGGCTGGCGAGCAGGGGATGCCAGAAGCGATAGACGATGCGCGAGCCACTGCCCTCTTCAGTCAGCAGGCCAGAGTTCAAAGCCTCTTCCAGCAGGTCAAAAAGTGTATCTTCATCGATGGCTGAGCCGTTCGACTCCATAGCGGAGATCAGGGGGAAGCTGAACGAGCCTCCCAGCACAGCAGCCCTCTCTAGCAAGTGGCGACAGGATTGGCTCAGACGGTTCAGACGTTGATCGAGGGCAGCGGTGACAGATTTTGGCAGCATTTGAGAGGATGTCGCGTTCGTTGCCTGAGCTGCAACAGCTCCTGCATGTATGGAGTAGGCCAGTTCCTCGGCAAAGAATGGGTTGCCTGCGGCCTGGGATTGCACGTGGCGCACCTTTTCCGGCGGCAGGTAGCTCACCAGATCGGCAATTTGTGAGTCAGTGAGAGGCTGGACGCGCAGGTACTCGACGGCGTGTTCGCGCTGCATATGAGAGAGCAGGTTGTTTAAGACGGTATTGGCGGATAGCTCCGTTTCGCGGCTGGTGGCAAGCAAGACAATTGGATGATCTGGCAGGCGGCGTGCAAGGTAGCCCAGCAGCTCGCTACTGCTGCCATCGGCCCACTGCACATCGTCCAGCACGATCAACAGAGGAGACCCGGCGCTAAGGGTTGCCAGAAGCTCATAAATGGCCTCGCGCAGGTAGACCTGCTCTTGCTCGGGCGAAAGTGGATTGTGGTTATAGGAGCTAAATTGGCCGGAGTTGTTTTCGCTCGGAAGCAGTTCCGCAAGTTCCGGCAACAGGACGTGCAAAGGTGTATAGATACGCGGCGGAAGCTGCTGGGCGGTAACACCACGTAACAATCCTTGTTCAAATAGCGAGCGCAGCGCCTCACTCCACAGGCGATAGGGTATGCCGCTCTCCTGAGCATAGGCATGACCCCAGACGACGCTCCAACCGCGACCGCGCGCCTCACGCGCCGTTTCTTCCGCGAGACGGGTCTTGCCAATACCCGATTCGCCGATCAATACCAGACATTGTGGCCTGGACAGTTCGAGGGTAGCGGGAACGTTTCTCTGGTTCTGCCCGCGTCTGCGGGTCGCCTCCTCTGTGACCAGCAGCAACTGGCGCAATTCTTCCAGTTCGCGGCTGCGGCCTACAAGGGGACTTTGATTGATGCGACCGATCTGGATGTCTGATCCGATGTACGGGCGGGATGTTCCGCGTTCGGGGGTGGTGGACGCGATGAATTGCGTCCCTGCAGGCGTTTCATTGTCTGGCGTTGCGTTATTTGGGATAGTGCCCCTGTAGGGACGCGATGAAGCGCGTCCTGCCACATCAGATACGACAAAATCGGCATCTACAGGTTTTCCCTGTTGAATTGCCTCGTAAAGGGCCTGTAGCGAGGGCGAAGGCGAAGGCGATTTAGCGATAAAATTGCGATAGACACGCAGCGCCTCGACACGGCGTTTGTCCTGCACAAGGGCGATCATGAGGCGTTTGACGGTCTCTTCGTCGGTTGGGTTGGCCGCAAGCTGGCGGGTGAGGGTGTCGATAGTACCCTGGTTTCCGGGAGTGGACGCGATGAAGCGCGTCCCTACAGGCGTGGGATTGGCAGATGGTAGATCATTGTTTGTTTCAATTTGATCGGGCGTGACGCCGGGGGGAAGATTTCTGCCGATGTAGGTACGAATCGTGCGGCCCTCGCTGGTGACACGATAGGAATACCAATAGGGACCATGACCTACACCATCGCGACATTTACGACAGCGCGGCTTACCACAAAAGTTGACCTGCTGGCGGTAGGTCAGCTTCTCGTCCATCTGCATTGCTCTTTCTCTTAGCGTAGGTCTCTCCCATTGCATCCTACGAGGAGCATTTAGCGCCATGTGTGAGCGAGGAATTTTATCAATTGTAGTCATTATAACGCACCTGGTCAAATTTTTCATGTTTTTACTACAAAAGTTCCAGGAAGCCACCCATGACCTATGTTCCAGGAAGACACCCGCAAGGGGATGTCTCTACACGCTGATCTGGCTTGTAGAGACATCCCCTTGCGGGTGTCTTCCTGCCAACCAGATAGAGATTGTGTTCATTGTGGTAGTCGTGTTCTCATTTTTTACAATGATGGACACAGGAGGGAAATCTGCATTGTGCCACTTGTGCCAGTTGTGCCAGGGTTTTTGCACTCTTGAACTGGCAGGAAGTTGAGGCAAGCTTCTTGCTCACTAGAAGCAAGCAAGCTCTATAATCAGTATACAGTCAAAAATGAGAAAAGGCAAGCTCGTGTTAAAGGCGTTCATCCCCGATGGGTGAACGCCTTTTTACACCTTTACGAGCTAATCATAGTGCGACATGGTAAACGGTCCTTTCACTTACGGTTAGCGCTACAAGGGTTCCTCAACGCGGGTCTGCTCATAGTTGTCTGTTGTTTGGCCTCCCAAAGCAGCGGACAGTCAAGCACCGGCGGGCCAGGCTCACGACGAGGGACGCACATCATCTCGTAGTGTTTAGAGTTTCCTTTCTAGTTCGTCCGTGGTTAACAGCGCCACGGGATAATAGAAAAGGAGACTTTGCATGAGCCTGCGTTAGGGATGACCGTAGGGAACAAAAGGAGTAACCGCGAACATATGAAGGATGCCAGGCAGAGCAGTGTGAATAACGAATACGGCTGTAATCAGTAGAAATACAAGGATGATAGCTAGAACCATCAATTGTTTCTTCGATAACCCGGTAGCAGGACTCATGCAGGTTGCTCCTTTTTCGGAACTAGGGAAAGAAGCTTCCAACTTCATTTCCCTAAATGCTTAACTCTTGTGTAAAGTATGAAGCTTTTTGGAATAAAATGACGGGAATTTTTCTCTGTTCTAAGCGGCTTAAAACGCGAAAATATCTTAGAGCGAGTCATAAAAAAAGACAGACACCTTAGAAATTTTGGATGTCTGTAAAGTGAGGGTGTAATAGATAGCATTTGAGAGCAGATAGAATGTTTTCTGCGTCTCCAGTCAGGAAAGGCGCAAGGCCTCCACTTACCCTAGCATCAGTTTCTTACCCTTATAGATGTAAAGTTTTTATCGTTAAGGACGGGAAATAGCTGCGTAGATGGAAAGGAGGTTATCCGTTTGTTGTAGGTCCAGGATGGCATTACATTCCTGGAATGTGCGGCGCGCTTCCTGCAAGTTCTTGATGCCTTGCTGGTAACCATTTACACCTCGACGAGAGTGCTTCAGTATGCTCTCTCCATAGCTGCGAAGGGTTCGCGCCCATTCCAGGCGCATACCACAACTTTGGAGGGTCTCCAACGATTGCTCGAAATATGGAAATGCCTGATTATATTTACCCTGCTCCTCAAGGATACAACCCATCAGACGTTGAGCAAGGGCGAGCAACCAGATTTGTTCTAATTGACGAGCATCTTCCATAATTTGCCGCACCTGTTCTTCTGCCCGATCTAGCTCACCTGACAGGAAATGAACCTGAGCAAGAGAAAGTTGTCCTTCCGTTCTAGTTTCAGCTTCCAGTCCCTCAAGAGCTAAGGCTCGCTTTAATGCGCTTTGAGCCAGCCTGAGAAAATGTGACGAAGTCTTATAATTTCTGCGTTGTTTAGTAACTGCGTGATTATGATTTGCTTTTGCAAGAATGGCTTGAGAAATACGCATGTATCCTAGAGAAACAAGGGCAATACTAACTGAAGGGGTAAAATCAATAGCTCGGCCAATTTTTAGGGTCTGATAAATGGTTGATTTGGCCTGCTCAAACTTCCCCTGGTCTTGCATGACGTTAATTAAATAACCATTCCAAAGACTTACATATACAGGATCGTTTACCTGTTCAGCTAGCTTTAGCCCACGTTCATAGTATACTTCAGCTTGTGATAGCTCTCCTAGACGGGCCGAAATCACTCCCAGATTACCTAATGCAACACATACAATTGAAATCTCCCCTATACGCTCCGCTATGCTTAAAGAACGCCGCATGAAGGACTGTGCATGAATATAATCTGCCTTGCGCAAATATAAATCACCGATATTACAGCAGACCATAGCAATTTCACGTAAGCGGTCATATTGTTCAAAAATAGCTAGGGCTGCCTCTAGATGGCTCAGAGACTCTTTATTTTCACCAACAACTGACGCAATAGTACCCGCAAGCAGATGATTGCGCCCAAGATCAACTGGATCACCTTGAAGTGTACGGCGGATAGAAGTCAATCGAATAGCACTGATCTTACTACCGTCTTCACGTTGCAAAAAATTATTAAGAATGTCTAAGGCTTGGAGAGAATTTTGACGAGCGGATTCAAAATTTCCTTTCCTCCATAACACATAACCTTTTAACAAAAGAATACTAGACCAGACAGGGCTGATGGCTATTTTAGCCTCATTAAGTACTTTTTCAGCATGTTCATAGCATTGCCAAGCCTTTTCAAAGTTCCCCGTATCAAACCATGTCTTTCCAACCTCAACCCACAGAAGTGCATCTATCTGAGCCTCGTATTGAGGGTCGAGATTTGATTGGGCGAGATGGAGCGGTTTGCGCATTTGGAGGGCTTGCTCGAAGTAGGTGCGGGCTTCTTCGTATTTGCCCTGGACTCGGGTGCATTCGCCAAGTCTTTCCAACAAATTAGCGAGGTGCAGGCGCTCCTCGGTTGTGGCGTTGAGGGAGAGAGCGCCGAGGTGGTCGATGGCGAGGCGGTAGTGGCGGACGGCCTCGGGGTAGGCGGAGAGGGCGTAGGCGCGGTCTCCGGCGAGTTCGGCGTAATGGGCGATGCGTGGGGAGTCGGCTCCGCCTTTGGCGAGGTGGTAGACGATGACGGCGGCTCCCTCTTCCTCGCGACCTGCATAGGTTTGTTCGAGGACGTTGGCGGCGCGGCGGTGCAGGCTGGATCGGCGCACAGCGGAAAGGCCCTCGTAGAGATGGCTGACCAGCAAGGGATGCCAGAAGTGATAGGTGATGCGCGTGCCGCTGCCCTCTTCGGTGAGCATTCCGGCCTGCAAAGCTTCTTCTAACAGGTCGAGCATGGTGTCTTCGTCGAGGTTGCCACTGCTCTCCATCGAGCGCAGGGTCTGGAACTCGAAGGAGCCACCCAGGACGGCGGCGCGCACGAGCAGGCGCTGGCAGGCGGTGCTGATGCGGCCCAGGCGCAGATCGAGAACGGCGGCGATGGTATCGGGCAAGGGCAGAGAAGCCCCTGGTGTCCGTTGGGTCGGCGCAACGGGTTCGGAGACAAGGGATGATGCATCAACCTCGGCTGAGGACAGGCGGGTGTCGATGTCGCGGGCGAGTTCTTCGGCAAAGAACGGGTTTCCGGCGGCATGGGCCTGGATGTGACGCACAGCAGGCTCGGGCAGATAGGAGACAAGGGCGCGAATCTGCTCATCGGTAAGCGGCTGCACAGAGACGGTCTCGATGGCCTGCTCGCGGTGCAGGTCGTTCATCATCGAACGCAGGGGATGATTGGGCGCGAGTTCGATATCGCGGCAGGTACAGACAATCATGATGGGCGTGTTACGTAACTGACGCACAAGATAGGTAAGCATCTCGCAACTGCTGCTGTCGGCCCACTGCATATCGTCAAGCACGATCAGCAGAGGAGTGTTTTCGCTGATGGTGGCGAGCAGGGTGCGGGTCGCTTCCCACAGGCGTAGCTGCTCCTGGTCGGCAGGCGTGGGCGCGAGCGAGACGGACGCGGGTAGGAGATCTTCCAGTTCCGGCAGTAGATTGCGCAAAGGCTGGTAGATGAGCGGGCGGCGAGCGATTTCCTGGCGCTGCCAGAGGCCCTGGCTCATGGCTTTGCGCAGCGTCTCCGTCCACATACGATAGGGAATGCTCATCTCCTGGGCATAGGCGCGGGTCCAGGTGACGGTCCAGCCGCGCCGCCGGGCTTCGCGTCCCAACTCTTCGGCGAGACGAGTTTTGCCGATGCCAACGTCGCCCATCAACATTATGCATTGCGGGCGCTGTCGTGCTTCCGGTGAAAGTGGCGCGATTACTGAAGGTTTTTTCTGTCCGGCCAGCTTCAGGCGTTTGACCTGTTCGGTGGCATGAAGCAACTGCTGCAAGGTGGCAAGCTCTTTTTCGCGACCGACCAGGCGGCTCTGGTTGCTGCGGCCAATCTGCATGTATGAATGCGCTTCCGAATCGGCAGCTTTTTCCTGTGGGGCGCGTTGAGATGCGCTTTCTCCGGCCAGATTGGCGCGATTGGAGAGGACGGCAGACAGATTCTGCCCGCGCTGGGCGGCTTCGTAGAGCGCGCGCGTCTCAGGCAGGGGAGCCATCTTATATTCCTGCTTGAGGATGGTAGCGAAACGCTGGTAGATACGCAGGGCTTCGCCGCGACGACCCATCTGCGCTAGCAAGAGGATGAGGCGCTGCACTGCGGCCTCGTTGGTAGGGTCAATGGCAAGCAGGCGGTCAAGAATGTCGATGGCCTCTGGATAGGCTTCGCGAGCGATCCGCAGGTCGGCCAGTTCGAGCAGCAGGCCGATCCAACTGCGCTGCAAGGACTCGCGGCGGGTCTGTGCCCAGCTTACTTCCTGTTCATCAGGCAGGTAGTCGCCAGTGTAGAGCAGCATGGCCTCTTCGAGTAACTGCTCGGTTTTGCCGGGGTCGGTGCTGGCGCGGGCCAGTGAGAGCAGAGTTTCAAAGGCATCGGCATCGATCCAGAATTGGGACTGCTCGGCAAGCTGTAACGTCTGGTGTTCGGTGAGCAGTAAATCAGAGGTGGAAGGACGACTGCGCGAAGGCTCAAATAACTGGCGCAGGCTATGAACAGCCTTATCCAGGCGATGAGAGGCGGTTTCAAAATCAAGTTCTGGCCACAGCATCTCAATGGCCTGCTCGCGGCCAAGTTTGCGTCCGGGACTGCTGACAAGACAGGTCAACAGCCAGCGCACACGCTGATGTTGTAATGTGGCATCGGTGACGGTTTGCCAGCGCTGCCCATGACGACGCTCAAGCGAAAACTGTCCGAGGACATAGAGGCGGACAAGCGCGTTCGCGGTCTCGGTAACGGTTTCTCTAGAGGTTTCACCGGTAACTACATTGCCAGCTTCTCCCGCCTGTATAAGTTCAGGGGGCAAATCCTTGCCCACGTAAGTGCGAACGGTACGACCATTGACGGTCTTATAAGCATACCAGTAGGGGCCATGCCCAATACCCTCACGACATCGACGACAGCGAGGCTTGCCACAATAGCTGACCTGCTGGTGGTAGGTGATCTTGCCTTCCATCTCGGCTACTGTCTCCTGTGTATATCGCCTGCGAGCATCTGCTGGGAGGGCATTTGCATTGACGAAACCCGAGCTAGCATACAGTTCAGAGACCGATACATTATATCAGATGAGTTGAATAGAATCAAAAAAGGACAAACGAGTACCTGGCGAACAGGACTATATGGCGACCACATGAACGTTCAAAAAATATGTTCTGTAGGGACGTGATGATGAACTTCCACAATCAAGACCGATAATCCCACCATGTCATCCTTCGCTGCGCTCAGGATCTCCGGCCTTGACACACGCATCGTCTGGGAACGCAGATCCTTCGCTGCGCTCAGGATGACATGCTTGCATATCTCCTCTTTAATTCATCAAAATTCATCATCAGGTCCCTACATTTAGGATATGGAATCGGAGACACCCCGAACCCCGAAAAGAAATATGGCGCAATGCGCCTATTGGAAATGAACGAGGTGGGGAGAAGGATTCGTGCATCTTTTTGCAATTCTCTGGCTCTGCATGCTATGCTACAAACATTATCCAGGCAGAAAGGGTTCACATATCGCATGGTCAGCATTAAAGGGAATAAAGAGGCGCGGCGGGCGGAACTGCTCAGGGTGGCGCGAGAGGTGTTTGCGGAGAAAGGGTTTGAGGCGGCGACGATTTCGGAAATTGTGGCGCGGGCAGGAGTTGCTCAAGGGACGTTTTACTGGTATTTTCCGTCGAAAATTTCGCTGGTAATGGATCTGAGCAAGCAGATGCAGGCGCAGATTGAAGAGGCTCTTTCACAGGCATATGTTGAAGCAAATTCGCCCGGCGAGATGATCGATAAAAGTGTTGCTTCGGCGTTCCACATTATGGGAAATTTCCGCGATATTCTGGCGATTCTGCACTCGGATGCCTGCTGGACAAAGGATACTTCGGAACACTCGCGCCTCTTTACGCCCTATTATGGACTGATTGCGGAAGCTATTCGCAAAGAACAGCAGCGAGGGCGCATAGATTCGAGTATTGACCCGGAAGTCACGGCTGTGCTGATCGTGGGAACTATCTACTATGCTGCCGATGAGTGCTACATTTTTAACTCCCCCATCCCGCTTGAGTCGTATATAGTGCAATGCGCGGGTTATATTCGACGCGCACTTGGCATTGTCCATTAACGAATTTTGCGCCAAAAGTGCTAACCGCTTGACAGCTCCCCATTTTGTCAGTATATTGATTGATATATTTATATCGACTGACAGTCAGTCAGTTAATGTGTACAAGGAGTACGTCAACATGGGGCCATTTCAAGACGTACCAGACGAGCATGCTTCCAATGAAATCTCCGAAGTGCCATTGGAGGAAGAGAGAGAACAGAAGGATGCCAGCAAACGGGGAACGCTGAAAGACTTCTCGCGCCTGAATAGGAGCCGTTTTACATTGTTCCTGCGAGTACAGCGACAGTTAGCAGGCAGAGCGCAGGTATGGTGGCAGCAACGCAGGGGAAAGGTCACTCGGCGACAGGCTAAGCCTGCGGATGACTGGAAAAACTGGGGACGTTTCAAGCGCTGGCGGCGCTCGCGGCCATTCGCGGGTTCCATTCTGCTCATTCTGGCCGGAATCCTCGTATTGATCGGGCCACTTTCATTAGTGGCACTGGCGTTTCTGGGCAATATGATCTGGGCCGGTTTGCTGGTGGGCGGGCTTCTCCTCGTGATGGGGCTGATTCAACTTTTCGCGCCGTACTACTCGATCATCACCGGCTCGGTCGGCATTGTACTTTCTCTCGTCTCTTTTGTGGTTGCCGTTGGAGGCTTTGGCATCGGCATGATCCTGGGCATTATCGGTGGCGCGCTTGGGGTCGCATGGCGGCCCGTCGCTCGCCATTCTGGAAACGCGGCGGGACAAGCAGCTCTCGCCAGACGCAAAGTATCTTCATAACCTCGTAGCACCTGTTTGCTCTGTCACAAATGTTGACTGATAAGAGGAAAATGTCATGCTGAGCGCAGCGAAGCATCTGCGTGCCAGGTGATTCGCGAGCCAGCGCTACAGATGCTTCGCTGCGCTCAGCATGACATGGAATGTCCCCTTCTCTTTCATCAAAGGTCACAGCAGAGCATATACCCCTGGTTGGTCTTTTAATTGAATGCTAGACAATATGCAGGCTGATCTTGCCGGATCAGCAGAAAGGGTGCAAACATGGACGAAAACGAAATTATGCAGGAAGAAGAACTTCAGGGCGCTCCTCTCATTGGTAAGACAAATCGCACTATTTTTTGGACGGTTCTCCTCGTTGCGCTGCTGGCTACCACATTTATGCTGCAAGGGGTGGAGAATGGAGCTATCGCGATGGCTGTCTCGGTGCCCGTTCCCGTCACCATTCAGGCGAAAACGCTCAAAGGCACCAACTTTCATATGTTCCCAGGCGTCTCACCGGCTGATAATCGCACGCCGGTTGGCATCACCAGGATGGATTGCACCATCAGTGGCCTGACCATATCAAAGAGCTTTACGCTTCCCCTGGTCGGCACGTTTACTTTCAAATTGCAGGCAGGGCAGGGGAGTATACCCGTCACTATCACAGGACTGACCAATGACGTGACAGCCCTGAGCATGGACCAGGGGCAATTTCAGAACCTGACCATCAGTACCGGCCCCGACCCGCTCGATCAGACCGCCTCAAACGTGACGTTTACGAACGCCACCATCCAGGCACCGTATCAGCTTATCAGCCGCATTACGATGCCCGGGCTGTCGATCTCAATCTCGCATAGTTAAGCTCCTCGCGTGGGGATCATGTTTTCGCAGTTTTGGGGAAAGACAACAATAATGGGGTAATTCCTGTAGGGACGCGATTCATCGCGTCCTGCCTGGGGTGCGCTTTGGGGCCAGGTGGACGCGATTCATCGCGTCCCTACAGAAGCGTTTTGTTTCCAATGCAACATGATCCCCAGTGAAAAGGATGGGAGGAGCAGTTATATGTTGATGAGACAGAGGAAACAAGAAAGCAAGAGAAGGGCGCGTATGCTCTGGGGCAAGGGATGTGCTGCGTTCCTCTTCCTGTTATTGTTGATCCCGGTCTTCTGCTCTCAGGAGGGGATTGTCTTTGCCTCGGCCAGCACGCGGGAAGCTCCGGCTTCTGGACAGTTCTGCATTCCTTTTCTGCCCTGGTGGCCCTGCCCTTCTCCAACGCCAGGGAAGTCGCCAACTCCAACCCTGACTTTAACGCCGGGTGTAAGTCCAACAGCTACGGCGACACATGTGTCAGGGAATACGCCTACTCCGACTCCCACAACAACGCCAGGATCGGGCAAGCCAAAGATTGTCACCGCGCCGGGTTCCTTTATTGTGCAGGCAACAAGGATAGTGGCAACGAATGCGCACCTGCAACTCTTTCCCGATCCTTTACACCCAACACTGTTCCTACAAACGGCAACAATTGATGGTCTGAAGCTGACCAGGCAAGTTGGGAACGCAATGATAACTCTCAGCGCGACGGGAACAGCGAACGGAACGGGAGTTGCCATCAAAACCTCGATCTTTCGCGATATCCAAACAGCCCTGGCAAGCTTTGCCAATAAAGCAGATTTGCTCGTGCTGGCGTCAGGTGGGACGGTGAAAACACTGGTGATGACCAATGTGACGCTGTATGTGGATCGGTCGATGACGAGTAATTCGTTGAGTGTGGGTGGGCTGATGGTGATGATTGGGTGAGGCATGGCCGTGTTCTTCCGTAGGGACAGGGGGATGCGGGGTGGGGAGTGGGGGCCTCGTGCCTGTCCCGGAGTGGGGCGGCAGGGCAAAAATCTTTGAATTCCACCAAAAACGTCCTCAAGGATTCGTAGGGACAGGGGGATGCGGGGTGGGGAGTGGGGGCCTCGTGCCTGTCCCGGGGTGGGGCGGTGGGGCAAAAATGCGCTCGAGTACCCAGGTTCGACTTGAACGCATTTCCCCACGCCGCACAGGGACAGGCACGAGGCCCCCACTCCACTCCTCTCATCCCCCTGTCCCTACGAATCCTCAACTGTTATTCCGTGTTGGCGGAGGGTTTCTTTCCAGGTTTTCTCATCAAGTTCTTGTTCCTCTTTGAGTAAAGCGGCTAGAGGATTGTTCATCATGTATTCTCGTACACGTAACAAGTCGTAGTCATTACGAACCACGTGGTCATAATACCGTTCTTGCCAGAGGTGTTTGGGACATCTCAAGCCCTGCCGTTTATTCCACTCGAGCCATGCTACTGTCGTAAGCGATTTGTAAGCGCCTATTACAGCACTGAGTTTTGGATTGCGTTTGGCTGAACTTTTTAACCAGACAATACCATGTATATTATTTGGCATCACGACAAAATCATCTACTGAAATTGTAGGGAAACGATCAGGCAGGTTTTTCCATATCTCGGTAATGGATGTATGTAGCGCAGGCACAGTAAAAAGCGGCTTGCGTTGCCAGGAGCAAATAGTCACAAAATATGCGCCCGGTTGGCTGTAATCGTAATGTTTCAGGCGGAGAGCGTGACGATGGTGTATTTCTGGATTGTAGCCCATGACGTGAGGCTCCTTTTCTCTTTTACAGGGCTTTGGAATAGGCTCTGCAATAATATATATGGCGTATTGGTTTGGAAGTGGAAATGGTAGTAGTTTTGGGGCTAAGCTTTTGCCCCACCCCACCCCGGGACAGGCACGAGGCCCCCACAGCCCTTCCACACCGCCCCCTATCCCTACGCAAGGACACGGCCACTCACATTTTCTCCAAAGGTTTGTCTTTTCTAAGACTGGTATAAGACAAATACAAGCCACGCTAAATACTCCGCATTTATAGTTCTTGCTAGATACTCCACAGTTAACTCACTCATTTTCTACAGATGACTTCGCTTGTGACTTGTGTAGGCTGGAATGGCTTGTGGAGCGGGGGAAATGGGAATGTGATTCCCCAGGAGGGCAAGGTGGAGTGAGATGAAATATGCGCTTATACAAGGAAGTTCGATAGGACATCGCGAGAAGAGGCGCAAGATACACTTCATATCGGAAACGAGATTTTGCTGGGAGGAAATATCTCATGAAGGGTATTTTGCAGACGAAACCAACTGAGCGTACCTCAGTTGAGGCGCGGGGTGCCGTGTCTGCGCAAGGCAGGCGGTTTGCCCAGGCTGAAAAGTCCTGTGTGCTTCCTGGCGTGCCGAACAATACGCAGGAGGCGCTAAAGTCTGTGCCTTCCGCCGATTCGTCGCGGCTGTATCGCGATGAGATCGGGCGCGTCAGTATGCTCTCGGATGATGAGGTGCTGTCGCTGGCGCTGCGTATCGAGCGCGGGAAAATAGCGGCACAGGCTCCCCGGCAACCAGGGAACCGCGAACTGATTGAGGATGGAGAGAGGGCAAAACGCACTCTGATCGAGGCCAATTTACGCCTCGTCATTCACGTTGCGCGCAGGTACAGAGGTCTGGATATGGACCTGATGGACCTGGTGCAGGAAGGCAATCTCGGCCTGATTCACGCGGTCGAGAAATATGACTACAGGAAAGGGTATAAGTTCAGCACCTACGCGATCTGGTGGATTCGCCAGGCGATCACGCGGGCGCTGACGGAACAGGGACGCATGATTCGCGTTCCTCTACATAAGATGGAGAAGATGAAACGTTTGAGCCGCTTGCAACAGCAACTGCGCCAGGGTCTGGAAGCAGAGCCAACGATGGAAGAACTGGCCGAGCAGATGGATTTGAGCGTGCAACAGGTGACGGATTTGCTGCGCATCACGAAGGCGCAGGAGCCATTGAGCCTGGATATCCGGCGCAAAGTGGGCGAAGATGAGCTGCCCCTCTCCGATCTGCTGGAGGATGACTCGTCTCATTCACCGGAGCAAGTGGTGATGACGCAGACGTTGGAGACACAGATACGCGACCTGCTCGATAGTCTCAGTCCACGCGAGCGGCAGGTCATTCGCTACCGGTATGGTCTGGACGGCAATCGTGAACACACGCTGCACGAGGTTGGCCGCAAGCTGGGACTCAGTCACGAGGCGGTACGCCAGGTTGAGAGTCGAGCGCTGCGCAAGCTCGACCCACTCAGCCGCAGTAGAAAGTTAGAAGAGTTCCTGGCATGAGTCATTTCGACGAAGAAGACGAATAAGACACAACGAACAGCCCCAGTAGCTGCGCGGCTACTGGGGCTGTTCGTTGTGTCTTATTCTTTAATGAGCAACAATGACGCTGACGTTATCGACGCCGCCATTGTGAAGCGCTGCTTCGATGAGGGAGGCGCTGGCGGCAGAGGCATCGGGAAGGGTGGCGCGCAGGATACGCTCAATTTGAGGATCGCGCACCATTTCCCAGAGTCCATCGGAGCAGAGTATGAGATAGTCGCCTTCCTGCAAGGGCTGGATGAACCAGTCTACCTGGACGGTTTCCTTATCGCCGAGGCCGCGATAGACTTTGTTGCGGTCGGGGTGCGTGTAGATGTCATCGGGGGCAATGGTTCCATTGGCGACGAGACGCGCTACAATGGAATGATCCTGCGTTATCTGCTCAAGACCTTTGCCCTGGCGATAGAGATAGGTACGGCTATCGCCGACGTTGACGATATAAGCGTTGGATTCGACGATCATGGCGGCGGTGACGGTGGTGCCGAGATCAACGGCGTGTTCCTCGCGGTATTCAAAAAGGGTCTGGTTGGCCCATTGAACGCCATCGACAAGCGCGTTGACCAGGGAATCGCTGTTCAAATCGTCGCCATTCTGTACGGCAGGCAGCACCGCCTGCATCATGCTCTGAACGGTCAGGTGGCTGGCGATGCGACCGCTGGAATGGCCGCCCATGCCGTCGGCTACCACAAAAAGCGAGAGCGGCAAGAGTTGACCGTTAAAGGTGCAGGTGGCGCGCACAGCCAGTACGGCATCCTCGTTTGGCCTGTTCTGGCGCTTGATGCCCGGGTTCCAGCCGATGCCAATATCGTTTTTGGTGGCAGGGGCGGTCTTGTCGAGAACCCGGGTTGGTACAAGGAACTGTTGGGTAAGCGTAGTTGTGGTTCTGGCAGCCCGGACATTCCCTGCCTGGCCATTGCCGCCCCGACCATCCACGAGCCATGCGTCCCCATTCCGGGTGTCGGCGCGTCCGGCTCCATCCCTGACGTCGGCCCCCTGGATACCCACAAGAGGTATCCCAACAGTTGGGGCAGCCCCATTTCGCCCTGCCAAAGGGGTAGTGTACGGGGCTGGGGATGATGATGCGTAGGGACGCCCCTTGTGCGTGTCCGAGGCGAGGATGGGTGACATCTGGCGAGGCGGCATGGGTGGCTCGTATGGCACTGATGGCTGATGTGATGGCGATACCTGGCGCGGCGGCGGTGGTGGTGTTTCCAGGGGAGCCGTTGGAGCGCGGCGAGGGCGACCTGGGCGGCTCGGGCGGCTGACGCGAGTCCGGTTTTGAGAGGGGACGGGTGGGCGTGTCTCTTCGTCGTGGGTTAGAGCGACGTAGGCAAGGGTAGCTTGCGGCTCATCGAAGCCCATATCGAGCAGGTTGTCGGCGGAATTGCGCTGCCAGTCTGCGCCAGAAAAGGAACTGCGCGGTTTTTCCGGCGGCCAGAGCAGGCTGCACGCTAGCCAGACCAGCAGGCACCAGAGAGCCAGCCAGGTGAGCGAGAGGGCTGCGAGCGAGGCCAATGGAAAGATAATGGCCGAGCCATGCGCCGCCCAGAGCTTGCTTAAATGCGAAAGCACATTGGCAAGGACATACCAGGAACTGGGCGGGAAGCCGCCAGACACTGAAACAAGCAAAATGGCCGCCAGGGCGGTCGTCAACAAAGCAAGGTATCTCAGCCAGGAACCGGTGATGTAGGGGATTTCCAGCCGTTTGAACATCATCATTTCACAATCTCATTTCCGTGAACGAGGTAACGGTGGCTGTAATGTTGTTTTGCAGGATGAAACCAATACCTCCAGAACCTGATGGCAGCGCATTATCCGAGACGGACAGCATCCAGTTGGCAGGCGCGTTCTGTCCGGTTTGCCAGACGTTGGCCTGAATATTCGAGCCAACCATACGCACGCGAAAAGTATAGGACTGCCCATCTTTTGCCGAGAAAGGCACCTGCTGCAGCACCGTTATGATGCCCGCGACCTTCTTCGCAATGGTAAAATTTGTGCCATCAATAAACACTTTGTACAGGTTGTTGCCATCTGTCCAGTGTACCAGTGCGCCAATATTTGCCGACACAAAATGATTTAACGAGGCGCTGAAGTCAATTTCCACATTTGTAGCGCTGGGACCAAGAATGGCATCGTATATACCTGCGCCGTTGGAGACCTGACCGGTGTGATTGGCGATGGAGAAGGCCTGGGCGTTGTTGGCGTCGGCGGCCCAGGTCTGTCCATCGCTCGCCTTGCCCCACAGAGATTGGTCTGGCCGCGAAAAAGTATCCTGCGCGAGCATATTCGAGACGGTGGGCGAGGGTCTGGGCGTCGGTGACGGCAGCTTTGCTGTCGGAGAAGGGCGCGTTCCCGTTTGCGGCACAATTTGCGTGGTGGTCGTTACAGGTGTATGCCCACCACTGTTATTGGTATGCGCTACCGGCGTGGGCAGGCTCAGCGCGGTTTCCAGTTGTTTTGAGTTGAAGGCGGCCAGTAGATCAAGCAGCAGAATAAGGCCAAGCGCAAGTAAGCCAATGCGCATGGCCTGCGGCGAGATGTGTTTATTACGCGCTACATGACGAGAACTTACAAGACGCATGTATACTCCTCACTTTTCCATGATGCCAGCATAGAGTTCGTAGATCATTTCATCGGCGGCCTCTTCGCCAAGCTCTTTCGCCAGGCTGCTCTGATAGGCGTCGAGACGGTCCATCCGGGCGCGGATGAAAGCGTGACGAGTGCTGGCAGTGGCAAAGCCGCGCATACCATGCGAGATGGCCTCGAGTTGCAATTCGATTTCCTGGCGCAGCAGGGCAACTTCACTTTTATTGCTGGTGTTCATCTCGTTTGCTCCTTCCTTTCCCGTGAGTTTGGGGGGCAGGGGGCCAGGGCGACCGCAAGGGTCGCCCCTACAATAAAGGGTTGGTAGGGGCGACCCTTGCGGTCGCCCTGGCCCCCTGGCCCCCCATCGTTCTTTCTTATACAAATTGGTGAATTGTCTTATACCTGTCTTCTATCTACTGCTTCAAGCAGTTTTTGTACGGTAAAGGGCTTGGTGATATACCCCCTGGCTCCGGCGAGACGGCACTTGAGGCGATCAAGCACGCCATCGCGGGCCGAGATGACAAAGATGGGGGTCCGGTCAAACTGCGGACTGGTTTTGAACAGGCGCAGCACATCAAAACCATCGATACGTGGAAGATTGATATCAAGGAAGATCAGGTCGGGGAGCTGCTCCTGCGCCTTGAGGGCCAGCAGGGCCTCTATGCCGTCCTGATAGCTGACGCATGTAATGCCGACACGTCGTAAAGCGACTTCCACGATCTTACGCACAACAAGCGAATCATCGATGATAATGACATTGCGCATGTCTTTGCCTCCTGGGTTAGAGAAGACGCCGGGTACCTTTATATGTAAATCCGATTGATAGGCTGGACGCGATGAATCGCGTCCCTACATTGCGACCCCCTCTGCAAAATTCCGCGTGGCAAGCAGAGAGGGTGGTATTTGCTTGCCACGCTTCTGGTTCGCTGCTTCCCATGCAAGCCTTGCTCTGGGGTGCCTTGAGCAAGGCCTGCGCGGCGCTAACAAAGCAACTCACCTGCTAGAAGTATAGGTCGGGGGAGTTTTATGTATGTCCTTTTGGCCTTCCAGGCAGACAGAAAGACAGAACTTGACATCCTTGAAATTGCCTGATAATGTTCAAATACAGGGCAACCAATTCAGGCAAGAGGAGCAAACAATGAAGCCAATCAAAATCATTGTAGAAAAACATACGGATGGTTATGTAGCGTATCCATTGGGTTTAAAAGGGGTTGTAGTTGGAGAAGGTGATACATATGAAGAGGCGCTTGCTGATGTAAAATCAGCTATTCGCTTCCATATTGAAACTTTTGGCCCTGATGTCTTCGATACAGATTCACCTGTTTTAGAAGCTTTTGTAGCTGAAGCAGGGGTATCTTTCTGATGCCACATTTTCCTGTTGATGCACCTAAAATGAAAGTCATCAAGGCTTTTGAGCTGCTTGGATTTTCTTTGATAAGAGAGCGCGAACATATTGCTATGATCCGCGAAAATGCAGACGGTACAAGCACACCATTAACGCTCCCCAATCATAGTAAAATTAAGGGTTCCACATTGAGAACGATCTGTACGCAGGCGGGCATATCAAGGGAAGAGTTTTTAAAAGCTTATCAAAAAGTTTAATTAAAAGATAATGCAGGTATAAGATCAGGGAGGGGGTAGCCACCATGAGCAACAACACAGAAGACCAGATCACGCAGAACGTCCTGAACAGCATGGCAAACACGCCCAATCCCAGGCTGAAGGAGGTGATGGACAGCCTGGTTAAGCACCTGCATGCCTTTATTCGCGAGGTGGGGCTGACGCAGGAGGAGTGGATGCAGGGGATTATGTTCCTGACGCGAACCGGGCAGATGTGTGATGACAGGCGGCAGGAGTTTATTTTGCTTTCGGATGTGACGGGCGTGAGCATGCTGGTTGATGCAATCAATCATCGCGTGCCGGATGGGGCGACGGAGAATACTATTTTTGGTCCGTTCTATCGTGAGGGCGCGCCGGAACTGCCGATGGGGGCCAGCATTAGCCTGGATGGAAAGGGCGAGCCTGCTGTCGTCATGGGAAGAGTGCTTTCGACGACGGGAGAGCCTGTTCCGAACGCGCTGCTTGACATATGGGAAGGAGGTGAAAATGGCCTGTATGAGCAGCAGGACCCTGAGCAGCCGGACATGAACCTGCGAGGCAAATTCCGCACTGATAATCAGGGACGCTATCGTTTCATAGCCATCAAGCCGGTCCCTTATCCTATACCGGACGATGGGCCGGTTGGACAATTGCTGCGTTCGCTGGCAAGACACCCATATCGCCCGGCGCATATTCACCTGCTCGTCTCGGCGGAGGGCTATGTTCCCGTGACGACACATCTTTTTGTGAAGGGAGACCCCTATCTAGACTCGGATGCAGTGTTCGGCACAAAGGATTCGCTGGTGGTTGAGTTTGTGCGCCATGAATCGGGGGAAGAGGCTACAAAGTATGGAGTCAGCGCGCCGTTTTATACGGTGGAATATGATTTTGTTTTGAAGCCTGTGAATGAACAGGTATATTTGGGGGGATAAAAGTCACAACAATTGCCCGTTTGAAAAGAAAATGGGGGATATATCGTTTACACGAGTAGGATAGTAGACTACAAGGAGGTAGACGTATGTCCCCGCACTTTCTATATCGCGCAAGTGGCATGGCGCTGCTGGTGGGCAGCATTTCAGGGCTGCTCTGGACGCTTGTAAGCGCCTTTATCGTCCCTCTGGTAACTCCTGACCCGTATGGTAGTCAGATTTTTCTGATCGCCAGCTTGCTTCTCCTGATCGCGGCAATTCTTATTTCTCCCGGACTCGTTGGTCTCTATGTTTCTCAGTACGCTCGGGTTGGATGGTTGGGGTTCGCGGGTTTCGTCCTCTTGTTTATAGGAACGCTTTTGCTGGGTGTTGGCTTTGGCTTCATCTCGACTGCCGTTCTGCCCTGGATTACGACGCATGCTTCAGAGTTGCTGGTTGGTTCGCTGCCACCGCTGCTGTATTTCTTTGCGGTGGCTGGCGCGCTGCTGATAGTTCTGGGCGCTATTGCGCTCGGTATAGCGATGATACTGGCGAAAAATAGGCCGTTGCGGCCTGCACTCGCGCTGGTTCTTGCCGGGGTCGCGGGCCTGCTCGGACTGTTGCCCTTGCCGATATCGAAAAATGTTCCGGCAATCCTCAGTGCTGTGTTGCTTTTTGTCGGATTGGGCTGGTCGGGGTATATCTTGTGGAAAGAAGCTGATCCTGTGGTAGAAACAATGGCGGCGGATGTGGTGGAAGCAGCGCCGCAGCCAGTGGAGGTGGAAGCGCCGGAATCATGAACACTCACCAAAGAATGTAGGGACGCGATTGATCGCGTCCACCTCGGCGCATTGGCACGCGCAAAAGGCGGGGGTGGACGCGATCAATCGCGTCCCTACATTTTACATACGCATCCCCTGCCTGTGATATGATTAACAGGATAATAGCAGAACTATTACAGGCCAGGAGCATAGAGATATGGTACAGAGACCTGTTTCACCCTCAGGCGATTCTCCTCGTCTTCGGACCGACCTGTTTCGTCCGGCGCTTCAGTATCCTGTTCACCCGTATGCCGAAATGCTCAGGTTTACGGCTGAGCGCTATCCTGAGCAGGAGGCCGTTCTCTTTCAGGATGTGAATCTGACGTATCGCGAACTGAACGCGCTCGTTAATGCTTTTGCTTCTGCGCTGCTCGAACTGGGTATAGGCAAGGGCGAACGAGTGTGTCTATTCATGACCAACCGGCCAGAGTATTTGATTAGCTGGTTCGCGATTACGCGCATCGGAGCGGTGGCCTGCCCGATGAATCCTTCTTATAAAGAGCGCGAAGTGGCGTATCAACTTGCAAATAGTGAAGCGGTTGCGCTTGTTGTGCAGGCAAACTTATTGCCACTGGTAGAGGCAGTGCGTGATGAGACTCCGGAGCTGAAACATATTCTTGTGGTTGGCTCGAATCAGCGGGATTATTATTCTTTCAGCGATTTGATACATACACATTCCCCGACAGCGCCTGCAGGGATTGAGCCGCAATGGGATGACCTGGTTGCGCTTCCTTATAGTAGTGGAACGACGGGTTTGCCTAAAGGGGTGATGCTCAGCCACAAAAACCTGGTTTATAACGCTTACCAGTCGGTGGCGACGGCACGCATCACCTTTCAGGATAGGCTGCTGGTCTTTGTACCGCTCTATCATATTTATGGCATCATGCTGATGGGGCTGGCGGCGATGACCGGAGCGACGATTGTGCTGATGGAGCGCTTTGATCCTGAAACATGTCTGCGCTTAATTCAGGAACAGCGCATCACCATCCTGTACTCCGTTCCGCAGGTGCTGGCCGTTCTGAATGATTGGCCGCAGTTACACGATTATGATTTGCATACGGTGCGCTTTACACAGTGCGGCGCGGCTCCAGTCCCGCCACCGCTTGCAAGGCGCTTCGAGGAACTGACGCATATACCCGTTATGACTTCGTATGGGTTGACTGAAGCTTCACCGGGAACGCACTCGAATCCGGTGTATAATCCAAAGCTGATGAAGGTGGAGACTATCGGCCTGCCTATTCATGACACCAGGCAGAAGATTGTTGATATCGAGACAGGGCAGATTGAACTGGGCGCAGGTGAAGAGGGGGAATTGATCGTGCAGGGGCCGCAGGTGATGCAGGGCTACTGGAAAGCGCCCGAGGCGACCGCTGAAGCGCTGCGCAATGGCTGGCTCCATACGGGAGATATCGGCTGGCGCGACGAAGAGGGATACGTGACGATTACCGACCGCAAGAAGGAACTTATCAAGTACAAGGGCTTCAGCGTGGCACCGGCACAACTGGAGGCGCTGCTGTTGGAACATCCAGCCGTTGCCGATGTGGCGGTGATTGCCAAACCGAGCGAGGAGGCGGGCGAGGTGCCAAAGGCGTTTGTGGTTCTGCGGCAGGGCTATGAGCAGACATCGCCGGATGAACTCCTGACCTGGGTTAATGGGAAAATTGCCACGTACAAAAATGTGCGCGAGATCGAATTTACGGATAGCATTCCGCGCAATCCTTCTGGCAAAATTCTGCGCCGTATTCTTAAAGAACAGGAACGGCGCAGGCTGGGGTTATAAAAAGAACAGGAGACACCCATAGATGGATATTCAGAACCTGGTAGCGATTGATGTGCATACGCATGCCGAGGTGTCGAGCCGCATTCCTGATGATCCACAGTGGCAGGCGATACTGGAGGCGTCGGGGCGCTATTTCAAGGACGAGGGGCCGAGACCGACCCTTCCTGAGATTGCGGCCTACTATCGAGAGCGAAAGATGGCTGCCGTGATTTTTCCCGTCGATACAGAGTCAACGACGGGTATCACACGAGTGCCGAATGAGGAAGTGGCTGAAGTTGCCGCCGAGAATGCTGACGTGTTGATTCCGTTCGCCAGCATTGATCCAGCGAAAGGCAAGATGGGAGCGAGGGAGGCGCGGCGGCTAATCGAGCAGTACGGCGTGCGCGGCTTCAAGTTTCATCCCTCGTTGCAGGAATTCTATCCGAATGATCGCAGCGCGTATGTGATCTACGAGGTAATCCAGGAGGCGCGCCTACCCGTCGTCTTCCATACCGGGCATTCGGGCATTGGAACGGGCATGCGCGGAGGCGGAGGTGTGCGGCTGAAATACTCGAACCCGATGTACCTGGATGACGTGGCGGTCGATTTTCCCGATATGCCAATTATCATGGCGCATCCCTCGTTTCCCTGGCAGGATGAGGCGCTTTCGGTCTGCCTGCACAAGCCGCAAGTGTATATCGATCTCTCGGGCTGGTCGCCGAAGTATTTCCCGCCGCAACTGATTCAATACGCCAATACACTTTTGAAACATAAAATGCTGTTCGGCAGCGACTATCCCCTGATTACGCCTGATCGCTGGATGGCGGATTTTGAGAAAATTCCAATTCGACCGGAGGTGCGCCCTCTGATTTTGAAGGAGAACGCGGTTAAGTTGTTGGAATTGGATAAAACGAGATAGGACGGTATTGTAATTGTAGGGACGCGATTCATCGCGTCCTGCCTCTCGTGCGCCTTCACAGAGCAGGACGCGATGAATCGCGTCCCTACAAACCCCGATCATTTTTACGGCTTCACCATCGCATCGTGGGCATCCTGCGGCAGGAGGGCAGGGCGTCTTCTTGATGCAATATAGCCGCCCAGGGCCATGATAATGCCGAAGACGAGCATCAAGAGGCCCCACCAGAGGTTGATGTTGATGTGGTCGCTGCGGCTGTAATCAGCGTTGCCGAATAAGCCGTAGAGTACGAGTATCAGGCCAATCAGGCCGATGGTGGCACCGATAATCAGGCCAATGGACAATTTATGCGACTCGCCTGAACTTTGCAGGCCTTGAATATCGTTTTGACTCATCGTCATATTCTCCCTTTCGTCACAACATCTATCGCTAGAAGAAGATGATGTTCAGCACGATTAAGATCACAATGGCTATGGCGGCAAGCACTACCGGTCGTTTATACCAAACGGTCTCTCTGACCTCGGCCTTTGGCGTCAGACTGTAGACCAGCCCTTTCAGTTCGGCCTCAGGTTTGGGTGCGGTAAAGAGCGAGACGACAATGGTGACGACAAAGCAGATGGCCCAGGCGATGAGGGCGCGCCACATGCTGGAACCTTCGGAACTACCGAACGAGAAGAGATGGAGGAATTGCTCACCCATCCAGAGGGCGATTGAAGACAGCGTGCCAACTATCAAGCCAACAAAGCCGCCCCAGGGCGTGGTGCGACGCCAGAACATGCCAAGCAGGAAAGTTGCCAGCAGTGGCGCGTTCACTACCGAGAAAAGCGCCTGAACATAGTCCATAATGCTGGTGAAACCTGCCGCGATGTAGGCGGTGCCAACGCTGAGGATGATGCCTACGACGGTGACAATACGGCCCATCCAGAGATAGTGGCCGTCGGGCGCATCACGTTTGATATAGGAGCGGTAAATGTCGTAGGTCCAGACGGTGTTGAAGGCGGTGACGTTGCCTGCCATGCCGGACATAAACGAGGCGAGCAGGGCTGTGAGGCCAAGCCCGAGGATGCCGCTCGGGAAATAGTGCGCCATCGCAAACGGAATAGCCATGTTGTACGAATTCTGGAAGCCGCCGCCATGTCCGAGGCCAGGAAGGACGGAGAGAATAATCAGACCAGGGGCGATTGCCAGGAATGGGAAGAAAAGCTTGGGGAAGGTGGCGATCAACGGTGTGCGCTCGGCGGCAGCCTCGTCTTCGGCGGCGAGAGCGCGCTGCACAACCAGGAAGTCGGTACACCAGTAGCCAAAGCTCAAGACAAAGCCCAGGCCAAGTACAATGCCGATAAAGTTGACTCCAAACGGATTACTGTTGCCGCCAGTTCCGGCCCACAGGTGGAAGAAGGCGGGATTATTGACCCGCGCTTGCAGGCCTGACCAGCCACCAACGTTAATCAGGCCGATGATGGTCAGGGGCAGTAGTCCGGCGACAATCAGGAAGAACTGGAGCGTCTCGTTGTAGATCGAGGATGAGAGGCCACCCAGCAAGATGTAGACCATGATGAACAGCGCGGCGAGCCAGATACAGGCGTCTAGCGACCAGCCGAGCAGCACATTGAAGACCAGCGCGGCGGCGTACATGTTGATGCCGCTTGTTAGCAGGGTCAGGACACCGAAGGTGATGGCGTTAAAACCTCGCGTTGCTTCGTTGTAGCGCAGCTTGAGGAAACCGGGCACCGAATGGGTTTTGCTGCCATAGTAGAATGGCATCATAAAAATCGCCACGAAGATCATGGCGGGAATGGCACCGATCCAATAAAAATGGGCTTGCAGAATACCGTATTGCGCGGCGTTCGCGCCCATACCGAGAATTTCAAGCGCGCCCAGGTTCGCGCCGACGAAGGCTAAACCCGTTACCCAGCTTGGCAGCGAGCGGCCGGAGAGGAAGAAATCTTCCGACGATTTCATGCGGCTTCGCAGGATAAAGCCGATGCCAAGCGTGACGACAAAGTACACAGCGATGATGAGGTAGTCCACCCACCCAACATTGGGGGTGACACGCGCAGCAGGTGTCGATGCAAGAGTAAACATGACAATTCTTCCCTCGGTATTTAAAGCAGAAGGGTACAAACAGTCAGATATACCGTTACACGCACCACCCCATGAAGGCGTTTCATGCTTTCGTAACTCGCGATATGGCTTGATTGATGCCCATTATTCGGGGTACAGTTCTTACAAGAAAATAATTTGTTGCAGCAAAGGTGGCTATATGAATTCTTCAAACGAGATAGGCATTGCTATTGTTGGCGCGGGAATCGCGGGTTTGAATGCGGCATTGACATTGCAGGACGCGGGGATGAGCTGCGAGATTTATGAGGCATCAGACCGCGTGGGAGGGCGAATGCATTCGGACAGCATGAGTTGGGCGGATGGACAGGTCAGCGAATGGTGCGGAGAGTTCATTGATAGCGACCATACGGCGATACGTGGATTGGCGCGGCGCTTCGGGCTGCCGCTTATTGATCTGGGGCGAGGGAAAGGAGATCGCACACAGAGCGTTCTCTACCTGGGCAATCATTACTATACGGGGGAAGAACTGGCGCGGGACTTTGGAGAGATTTATCCTGTTTTGGACCAACAAATGAAGGAGGTGGGTTTTCCCACGACTCATACCCACTTTACAAAAGAGGGTCACAGGCTTGACCACTTGAGCGTGTTTGACTGGGTCGAGCGGTATGTGAAAGGCGGGCATGGAGCGCCAGTTGGACGCATGCTCGACAATGCCTGTACAGGCTTCTTCGGCCTGGATAGCCGCTTGCAGAGTTCGCTCAACCTGCTCTATATGTTTGGGCCGCGAGCCGAGGAAGACGATGAAGATGAGGAGGAGATGGGGCCAATGCAGGGGAGCAGCAGGATTGCCGGGGGTAACGAGCGGCTTCCTAAGGCCATTGCCAATAGCTTACCGGAGGGGAGTATTCACCTCAAACATAGATTAGAGGCAATTGCGCGTGAAAATGGAGGTAATATCAGTCTAACATTTGCCACGCCGAATGAGCCGTTAGAGGTAATTTGCAAGCATGTTATTCTCACGTTGCCTTTCAGTACGTTGCGGCATATTGATTATAAACAGGCGGGATTTGATGAATTGAAGCAGGTGGCGATTACACAGCTTGGATATGGGACGATTTCCAAGCTGTTCCTGCAATTCGATACGCGCTACTGGTATGAAGATGGTCCCTGGCCGCGCTCCAATAATGGATTTATCATTACCGATCTGGATATTCAGACGCTATGGGATAGCTCGATTGGTCAGCCGGGTAATAGCGGGTTGCTTGTGAACTATACAAGTGGACACCGGGGAGCCGCTTTCAAGCCGCCAGCGCCGTATACGACAACGGAATCAGCGCCGGAGATCGGGGTTTACGTGCAGCGCTGCCTGGAACAATTGGAGCATGTCTTTCCAGGAATCAGCAAGCATTACCTGGGCAAGGGGGCGTTGAGTTATTCGACGGGTGATCCTCATCTATTGGGAAGTTATGCCTGCTGGCGGGTCGGGCAGTATACGCAATTCGCGGGGTATGAGAGAGTGCGGCAGGGCAATATTCACTTCGCTGGGGAGCATTGTTCGGTTGAGTTCCAGGGGTTTATGGAGGGAGCGGCGCGAGAGGGGGAGCGGGCCGCTTGTGAAATCCTCGAAGATGAAGGACTGAATGCTCACTGAGACCCTGACGTGGATGGTACTCCTGGCAGCTTATTGGCCTTATATGTAGCGAGAAAGTTGGAGTAATCGCGCTCGGTTTGATCGGCATAGGTCTCGGCGAAGGTGACGATGGCGCGGTCAAAGGTATCACTGGGGCCGAGGTAGCCACTGATGGGCGCAGGATCACCGGAACGAGCATGAGCGCGAGCAAGTGCCCAGCCACAGAAGCGGCAATATTCGATAAAGCCCTCTTGAGAGAGGGTTTCCAGGTCGATGGTCAGCTTCATATCGCGGAGCTGGCGGATATAGAAATCGCGTGAATCCAGCTTTGTCCAGCCGAGAAAAACATCGCTGGCTGCCTGCATGAGACGCTGGCCGGAAACGACGCGCTGGCCGTGATTGGGATAGATGCTCGGGCCGAGATGGCGCTCCAGGACGGATGCCTGGGCCTCTTTGATCTGCAAGAATAAGGGGTCGCTGTCGTTGTTGCCCAGCAATAAGACCACGTAGCAGCGCGTGCCAACGCTGCCCACACCAACGACTTTTTGCGCGATATCCACAGGACGATACCTGCTGATGAGCAGGCGGCGGTCTTCCTGCACCGTTGGGCGGTAATCATCGATCAGCCCTTCGAGTTTGTCAGCCAGGTTTTCGTCGTGCAGGTGGACGATGAGCGGAGGATCATCCTTGATATGGTAGCGGCCACCAGTCTCCATTGCCAGCTTGGGAAAGGCCTGGAGGCTTGAGCGCTGACGTGACTTCTCGCGCTGCTTTTCGATATACCAGCGAAAGTTGCGCCTCACATATTGCATGGAACTCTCATAGTCGATACGCGAATACCAGACATCGATATAGCTCATCTCGCTGTATTGCCACATGTGTTCGCGATATGATTGCACGCAGCCCAGCACAGCGCGTCGATTGGTCGCGGCGGGAAAGCCATTTACGCGCCCTGCCACAATGATGCTGGCACTGATGCGCTTGATGTCCCATTCCCAGGGGCCGGGCAATGTCTCGTCAAAATCGTTGACATCGAAGACCTGGTTGCGTTCGGGCGTGGCATAGATGCCAAAGTTATTAAGGTGGGCATCACCGCAAATCTGCGTCTTGATGCCACTAACGGGAGTTGAGGCCAGGTCTTGCGCCATGACAATAGGTGTGCCGCGCAGGAAGGTAAAGGGCGAGATCGACATACGCTCAAAGCGCAGGGGGATAAGGTTGGACTGGCGGGTACGATTCTGCTCTTCTAACAGGCTCAATGGGTCGGGACGATTGGGGGCAGGCTTCCATTCGGCATGGCTGGAACGGGGCACTTTGTTACGCAGTTCCTTGCCAGCCGCTCGGCGCTCGGCCAACGATGGGACGCGGTGATTGTTGCCTGGAGATGGGCTGGATGCTTGCATAAGCTGTTCTCTTTCATTGGCTATCGTTGAATCGATTCGAGCCTGTTCTTCTAAGGACATAATAACAGATGTGTATCATCTTTGCTACTGATGGTTTTGGCAAAGCAGTTTAAAAAACCTATATCACATGCTTTCATCAGAGAGATCCCCTTTCAGTGAAAAAATCCTCTCTCAAAATGGCATAGTTTTTGGTATCTCGAAAGGCCCCTTTGACAAAGCGCTTCTGTCTGGATAGGCCTTCAAAGCGCATTCCGGCTTTTTCCAGCACGCGGGCAGAAGCAATGTTTTCAGCCCAGGTGGAGGCATAAATCCGGTTGATCGTGGTCTGCTCAAACAGGTAGGCAATGACAGCGCCTAAGGCTTCGGTGGCATATCCCTTTCCCCAGTACTGCGTGCCGAGCCGATAGCCGACTTCTGCAGAGTGATGTATGTCACTCCACTCTTGCATCTGAATCCTTCCAATGAAGCGCTGATTCTCTTTGAGTACAATCGCCCAGCAGAGCATGAACCGATCTTGATACCATTTGAGCAGTCTGTTCAGCGTGTGCGTTGCAGATTGAAGGGAGGTTTCCTCAGAGTGGCGGGAGTATCGGAAGGCTTCCGGGTCAGAATGGCAGACAAAGAAGTCCTCTGCATCCTCAAGCGTGAGTTGCCGCAAAATGAGCCTTTCCGTTTCGATGAGAGGAAAAACCGAAAAAAGGTCTTCTAGCTGCCTCATACTTCCTTCTCCTCTCGCCAAGCGATGCGTACCAACCCTATGTCAAGCCGAAAATTCGTACACGAGAATTTCTCGCCTCGGCCTTGCGGGGAACCTCGACCATGCTGTCAGGGGTCATCGCCGCGCTGCTTGCGCATGGTGGGAGCGAAGTATTCATCTTTGGCGTGATATTCGGCATTGTTGCAGGCACAGTCAGCGCGATTGTCAGCGTCTTCAGCCCACTTGTTGAATGGTGGGCCGATCACTTACCGGCACGAAGGCTCGGCGCTTTCGTGCCGGGAATACTCCTGATCGGGCTGTTCCTGCAATCCATCCAATACTGGGTGGTGGTATTTAATGTGGTGGTGCAATAGATTCTAATGATTACCCAAGCGCGACAGGCGTACCTGCACTTCCCGCAGCATCTTATCGCTTTTGCAGAAGGCGAAGCGCACCCAGCCCTGGCCGATATGAGCATGCTCAGCGCCGTAGAATGTCTCAGGCGGGATGCAGGCGACGCCAAATTCGCGTGTCAGATAGCGGGTAAACTCCATAGGGGAGCCGTCGAAGATGTGACTGTAGTTTGCCATCACGAAATAGGTGCCTTCGGGAGCGCGGTATTGCAGCCCGGCGGCATCGAGCGCGGAGAGCATCAACTGGCGCTTCGTTTCGTACATGGCCTGAAAGTCTTGAAAGTAAGAAGCAGGCAGGTTGAGCGCATAGGCTATCGTTTCCTGTGTAGGATGATGTACGGCGAAGGTGATAAACTGGTGCGCCTGCCCAACGCCCTTAATTAAGGCAGGCGGCCCATAGACCCAGCCTATTTTCCAGCCGGTGCAGCTAAACATCTTGCCTGCGCTACCTATGGTTACGGTACGCTCAAACATGGATGGTAGTGTGGCTATAGGAATATGTTGAGCATCTCTAAAAAGCAGGTGTTCATATACTTCGTCTGCAATAACGGTGACATCATGCTCGATGCAGAGATCAGCGATCAATTGCAGCTCCTCGCGAGTGAAGACGCGCCCGGTCGGATTTTGCGGTGTATTCAAGAGAATAGCACGTGTTTTCTTGCTAAAAGCCGAGCGCAATTCGTCCGGGTCAAAGGTCCAGGTCGGGGGATGAAGGGGGACGAAGACCGGGACGGCGTTCGCCATAATGATATTGGGCACGTATGAGTCGTAGAACGGTTCGATGACGATTACCTCATCACCTGGATCGACCAGTCCAAGAATAGCAGAGAAAATGGCTTCGGTGGCTCCGGCAGTGACGACTACGCCATTGTCTGGGTGAATATCCAGGTCGTAGAAGCGTTTTGTGTGAGCGGCGACGGCGGCGCGCAGAGAGGGCGTACCAGGGCCGGGAGCATATTGATTATAGAGTCCAGATTGCACATCCTGTACCAGCCGGGCGACGATATTGGGCGGGGTCTCAAAATCTGGCTTGCCCTGACCCAGATTGAGCGCGTTGTATTGCTGCGCCAGGGTATTGACTTCGGTGAAAATGGTTGTGCCAAAGGTTGCTACGCGATGTGCAGTCCTGGACATAGAAAAACTCCGTCAATTGAAATAGGTGGGAAGCGTTCCCGGTCTGTTTAGCTTGCGCTTATTATACGCAGTTACGAGCGGAAACGACAACCTGGAGCAACCTCTCAGGATCAGATAGGGTCGTTTTTCTGTTCCTGGTGTTCTAACGTTTTGACCATGCGTACATAGGCTCCTTGATAGAGGAAGGTTCGCTGGGTGACAACATAGTGCAGATGCGTATACAGATCCAATGCCTCTTTATTCCCCTCGGCGACATTCAGCGCGATATTGGAATAGTGGTACTGGCGCGCCTGCTGCTCGGCATTTTGCAGCAGGCGCGTGCCAATCCCTTTCTGGCTCCAATTCTTGAGGACAGCGAGCGCATCAATATACCATTCATCGTCGCGCGCCTCTCGCTCGAGCCACCTTCCAACGGCGGCGTTGAGCCGCGCCTCATCTCGCCCCCCAAAACTTAACACTAAGCCGACCACCTCAGAGTTCTGCTCGGCAACCTGGGTGTTTTGATAGCTAAAACGATTATCGTCCAGGCGGAAGAAGTGTTCTAAACGCTCAATCCATCCGCTTTCCTGTGCTTCTGGCAGAGGATAGCTGACATGTACGTGCGTATACGCGCCGTAAAGCAGGACTGAGGCTACCTCAGCGTCACCTGGCTTCGCCGGTCGAATCTGGATCGAGTCTTGCATCGTTGCTCAAAGAGATGGTTGCTATCAGTATGGTTGATAGTCGGACAGTCTTAACCTGCTCACTATATCACACAGCGCGAGGTCGATAAGGCAGCGCGGAAATCTGTCTGTGTCATAAAGGTTTCCTTTAGATGCGACTTACTCGAATGAGTGACTTAATGGCGCGGCGCTGGTCCATTGCTGCATATGCCTCCGCTACGCCATCGAGGTCCGTTTCGAAATCAAAGACGCGACCAGGATTGATACGTCCGGCGAGTACATCTTCCATCAGCTCAGGCAGGTAGGTTCGTGCCGGTGCCGGGCCGCCATGTGCCCCAATATTGCGATAGAAGAGGGCTGGCACAGGCATCTCGACGCCGTGAGGGACACCCACATAGCCCACCATCGAGCCTGCTCGCGCAATCGCCAGGGCTGTCTGCATCGCCTCGTTCGTCCCGACGCATTCAAGTGTCGCATCGACACCAACGCCATCCGTCAATTTTTTCACTGCTTCGACCGCCGCTTCACCACGCTGCTCGACGATATCGGTCGCGCCGAACTCGCGGGCAAGCGCCTGACGAGCAGAGTTCCGGCTCAGCGCAATAATACGTGCCGCGCCTAACCGCTTCGCCGCAATGATGGCGCACAGGCCAACTGCCCCATCACCCACCACCGCAACGGTATCACCAGGCTCGACTTCGGCGCTGACTGCCGCGTGATAGCCCGTACCCATCACATCGCTGAGAGCCAGCAGGGACTTCATGATCTCATCCGAATAGCTGGAACCTGGGACTTTCACCAGCGTGCCGTCCGCCAGTGGCACGCGCACAAACTCGCCCTGGCCGCCATCGCCATTTTCTACTGGGAAAAATCCACCGTTCCAACAGGCTGTAGTGATTCCTACCTGGCAGTTGGGACAGGTTCCATCGCTGTAGGCAAAGGGCGAGACAACAAAATCACCTTTCGCAACGTGACGCACCTCGTCGCCAACCTGTTCTACGACACCGATAAACTCATGGCCTATGGGACCACCTATTGGAAACTCAGTCTCCCCACGATAGTACCAGAGATCAGAACCACAAACACAGGCCAGCACAACACGCACGACCGCATCGGTCGGATCTTTGATGGTTGGGTCTGGTCGTTCGCCGACCTCAATCTTCCAGGGGCCCTGAAAAATTGCTGCTTTCATTATGTTCATCCTTTCTTTCGTCCAGGAACATACAACTTAGAGACCCATCCTCTGCGAGTAAAGGTCGGAAGTTCTTTCCCTGATGATCAGCCCTGATATTGTTCGTCGCTGACCTTTTCCATCCAATCGACGGTCTTGCCATTGAGTCGTTCCTGAATGGCGATGTGCGTCATAGCTGTGGTGGGGGAGGCACCATGCCAATGTTTCTCACCCGGAGGGAACCAGACCACATCCCCCGGTCGAATTTCCTCGATTGGACCACCCCAACGTTGCGCCCGGCCATAGCCAGCCGTCACGATCAGGGTCTGACCCAATGGGTGGGTGTGCCATGCGGTGCGAGCGCCCGGCTCGAACGTCACACTGGCACCAGCCACCCGAGCCGGATCAGGTGCCTCGAATAGGGGGTCAATACGGACGGTGCCGGTAAAGTACTCGGCTGGTCCTTTGCCAGAAGGTTGTGAGCCACTGCGTTTAATGTCCATGTTCTCAAATCCTCCACCATGCCTACAAAGGGAGAGAGGCATGTTTTCTGTTCAGGTTAAGCCTCGTTCTGACAAAATTCCGTGTTAGCAGTAATACCGCTACTAGCTCTTGTTCGAGACAGGAAGTATTGTTTAACGCTTCTCATTATAGATGCGCCTTAGCACAAAGTGATAGAATGATTGTCGCAAATGATTGAATGATTCTGCACATCTTGCAGATGATTAAAAAAGCGCTCTTCATCTCTCATCTGCAAGGAGAGCTTTTTTGTTTCACGCTGATTTTCTATATTTTCCTGCCGACAAAATCGTATCATGTAATAGAAGCCATGTACAATATACAATAGAGGAAGTATGTGCTTCCAGGCAGGGAGGGAAATAATGCGCGAGTATTCAGCAGACCACGAACATGACCATGAACACGAAGACCTCCACAATCATACACACGAGGGCCATGATCTCGATGAACATGACCACGATCACGAGCATGAACACGAGCATAATGATCATGGCGGACATGGACATGGAGGACACGGACACGAACATGGGCGGGTAGACGCCGATCTCTATGGCGATAAGGCCGGGCTGCGAGCAGTACAGATTTCCACGCTTGGTATGCTGCTCGTCTCGGTGATTCAGTTTGCCATCGCGATTCTTGGGGGAAGCGCGGGCCTGTTCGCGGACGCGCTGCATAACCTGGGGGATGTATTCACCACTGTCGCGCTCTGGATCGCCTTTGTCATTGCTCGACGCGCCGCCAATTATCGCTACACATATGGTTATGCGCGCGCCGAAGATCTGGCAGGCATCTTCATCGTGCTGGTGATTATCGCCAGTGCCACTGCCGCCGCCGTTGAATCCATCCTCAAACTCACCAGCAACACGGTGCCAACACAGATTTACCTGAGCATGGCTGCCGCGCTGGTAGGCGTGGCAGGCAACGAGCTACTCGCGCAATACAAAATCTCGGTCGGCAAGCGCATCAACAGCGTTCCTCTTATTGCCGATGGACAGCATTCGCGTATCGACGGGCTGACCTCGCTGGCCGCTTTCATCGGCCTGATCGGGGTGCTGCTTGGCTTCCCCAAAGCTGATCCTATCGCGGGCATCATTATCACTATCGTCATCATCACCGTTGTTTATTCGACATCTCGCAGCGTGATACAGCGCCTGCTCGACGCGGTAGACCCACATGTCGTTCCTTCGATTATCAACTCGGCACGCAAGGTTCCAGAGGTCGAGGAGGTCAGCGATGTGCGCGCCCGCTGGGTTGGGCATACGATGCATATCGCCATGAATATCGAGGTACCAGCCGAATTGACGCTGACTCAGGCGCATGGCATCGCCGAGCAGGTACGCCATCGCCTCTTCCACGATATTCAAGGCGTCTCAGAGGTTATTATTCATACCGACCCGAGCAGCGCAAGCGGCGATTATCACCATAAAACTGCGCATCACGCGCAACGCACACAACGTTCCCAATAATGTAGGGACGGGATTGATCACGTCCTGCTCTGTTGAAAGCGCATATTGAGCAGGACGCGATCATGAACTTTGACAAATAAAGGGGAATACCCAGGCATGTCATCCTGAGCGCGGCGAAGGATCTGCGGCCAGGGTACATGAATCGTCGGGCAACCGAGATCCTTCGCCGCGCTCAGGATGACAGGAGGCGCGTATTCCCCACTATTTTGTAAAAATCCATCAGAGCGTTCCTACGCTCCCAATTGTTGGAACAGGAAACAATTAAAACGAACGGCCCGCTCAAGGTCTGCAAGCCGGATGTGTTCGTTTGGCGCGTGCGCGCCATTTGCCCAGTAGGTGACATTATCGGGCGCGCTGAGGCCGGGCAGGCCGACATAGCGGCGCAGCGAACCGAGCAGGGGCAGTGTGCCACCGGAACTCGGCGTAATAACCGGGCGCTTTCCTTCAAATGCCTCAGCAATTCTTGCGATGCGCTGCACAAATGGGTTATCTATGGGCGTTATGACAGGGTCGGCTTTGCCAAAGACGGTTATGCGAATATCCTGATAGCCTTCGGCGTCCAGATGTGCGCGCAGTTTGGCATAAATATCGTCGGGGTCCTGGTTTGGTACGAGGCGGAAATCGATCTTAGCCATCGCGTGACGAGGCAGCACCGTTTTTGACCCCTCTCCGGTATAGCCACTGAGCAACCCGGCAAGATTGCAGGTCGGTTCAAAGGAGAGGCGTTCGAGCAGTGCAGCGCCGCTCAGATTGTCCACGAAGCGATTCACGTGAAAGGCTTCGCGTAACACGTCATCCTGGGGCGATTGATCGGCGATAGCCGCGAGGAGCGCTTCGGAAGGTGGTGCAACATCAGCATAAAAACCTGGAATGCGCACCTTGCCTTCGGGTGTGCGGAGCGTTGCCAGAGCCTGCACCAGCCGCCAGGCGGCGCTCGGCAAAATAGGAGCATTGCCAGAATGTGCGTCGATGCCCGCTCCATCGACATCAAGCTGCACATAGAGCAGGCCTTTGCAGCCTAAAGTCAGTTGCGGTCGTCCTGTATAATCGAAGCCGCTTCCTTCCCACAGGCCACCATCGGCACGCAGTACATCCGCGTACTTCTGCGCCAACGTCTCGAAATGCGGGCTACCGATCTCCTCTTCTCCTTCGATAATCCAGTGCAGGGTAATGGGCAGCGTACCGTATACAGCTTGCAGGGCGCGAATGGCAGTTAAACGCGCGGCGATCTGGCCTTTGTTGTCGGAAGCGCCACGCGCAAAAAGCTTGCCATCGCGCACCATTGGCTCAAACGGGGGCGATTTCCACAACTCAAATGGCTCGGGTGGCTGCACATCATAATGGTTGTAGAGCAGGACGGTATAATCACTTGCGCCGGGGAGTTCAGCAAAAATAGCGGGAGGCGCGCCTTCGACGAGCAAACGCCGCGTCTGAAAGCTGGTCTCCTTCAATAACGATTCAACCAGGTCCGCCATCTCTGCTATCCCCAGGTTCTGGGCAGCTACGCTCGGCTGGCGACAAAGACGTTCCAGAAGGGCCAGGGCATCACCGGAATGCTCAGACAGATAGGCAGCAAGCTGATCGCTCATAGAATTTCCTCTTTTCTAGTTTGAGGGGTTATAGGTGTAGCCGCATTGTATCACAAGGACAGAGAAAAACAGATGTGCATCCCATTTTTACAATCGGCTTGGGGAACGAAAGCCACCCGCAAGGGGCTGGCTCTACAGGTCAGATGAAAGTGTAGAGCCAGCCCCTTGCGGGTGGCTTCCGGCAACTCTCTATACTTAGATGCGACACCCACCCTGCCTTGTTATTTACTATGGTGAATAAGTTCAAGAACTGCGGCCAGTTCGCGGCGCACGCGGTCGTTGTTCGCAGCTTCGGCCTGCACTTTTTCCCAGCCATGCATAATAGTGCTGTGATCGCGTCCGCCGAGCGCGCTGCCAATCTGGAGCAGGGAGGCGCTGGTTTCCTGGCGCATCAGGTACATGGCAACCTGGCGCGGCCAGGCGATCTCGCGGTCGCGCTGTTTGCCGCGTAGCCGCTCGATATCCACGTTGTAGTACTTGCATACGCCTTCCAGCACTTCGGTAGGAGTGAGCGTGGCAGCGTGCTTCACCTCGTTACTATAGATATGCTCAAGCGCGCGCGCTGCCAGATCCATCGACAATGGTGCATCATGCAGTGTGGCGTAAGCAATGACGCGGTTGAGCGCGCCTTCGAGTTCGCGCACGCTGCTGCACTCAGGGCGGGCAATATATTCGATCACTTCGTCGGGTACCGCAAAGCGCAGGGAGGAGGCTTTGGAGCGCAAGATAGCGAGGCGATGCTCGTACTCCGGCGGCTGCACATCAGCAAGCAGGCCCCACTCGAAGCGCGAACGGAGGCGATCCTGCAAGCTGTGAATGGCCTTCGGCGGGCGATCGCTTGTCACGACGATCTGCTTGCTTGCGCTGTGCAGGGTATTGAAGGTATGGAAAAATTCTTCTTCGGTAGACTCTTTTCCGGCAATAAACTGAATATCATCAACTAACAGGATATCGATCTGGCGATACTTGGCGCGAAATTCCTCGGTCTTTTGATAACGAATAGCATTGATAATTTCGTTGGTAAATTTTTCAGAAGTGACATACAATACTTGAAGCCCTGCCGCCTCACCTGCATGTCCGATGGCGTGCAGCAAATGCGTTTTGCCCAGGCCGACGCCGCCATAGAAGAACAGTGGATTGTAGACATATCCAGGCCTCTCCGCGACGGCCAGCGATGCCGCGTGCGCCAACTGGTTCGATTTTCCGACAATGAACGTGCTGAATGTATAACGAGGATTCAGGAGTCCCTCGCCATTCAAGGGCAATAGTCCCGGCTGCACATCGAGCGCTGAAGGGCTTTGTTTGTCAAGGCTATCCTCTCCAGTATTGCTGCGATGAGCTACAGGACGGGCGCTAGATAATGTGCCAGAAGAATTGGTCATAAAGGTGGCGTCGAGACGCGCTTTCTCCTGCTGCAAAGGGGCAAGACGGCTGCGCGGCAGGCGATAGGAACGACGCTGTGCGCCAGGTTTCTCAACCGGTGGCTCACCGTCAACTCCCGGTATTTCCTTTGATACCACAAACCGCACCTCTACCTGGCTTCCGGTCACCTCCGCCAGAATAGTGCGAATCAGGTCCATGAAGCGTCCTTCAAGATGGGCCTTCGCAAAGGTGGTAGGAACTCGCACCACAAAGACGCCATCCTGAAATGACATGGCAGCCGTCCCTTGAAACCATGTTGTAAACACGGCAGGCTGCACCTTGCTTTGCAATCGCTCTATGGTTGTTTGCCAGATCTGCTTCGCGTTCACACGTTGTTACCTCTTCGGCGACAGATTGTACCAATTGACGGCTTTATGCGTTTTTAGGATAGAGCCTGCTTTTCCGGCAGGTAAAAAATAGGACAAAGAAAGCCACCAGCGATAATCTATTCTGAGTTGCAGTGGTTAATGGTAGCACTAAATCAAAACGCTGTAAAGCCCCTTTTTGGTAAGGAATTGAGAACTAGTTCATAGAAGTCTCTTCCCTTCCAATATATACTAGTCCAAAAGTAGGGGCCTTTTTTTCCGGTCACTTATCCCTCGGGTTCATTCGTTCCCGAAATTATGGAAGGCCGGGAAGCAACGTGTCCAGAATAGTGAGGGGTGGACGTTCATCTTGTTGAGGAGTTATAAATGAAGCGTTTTTGTGGATATCTGGCAATACTTTTCTTACTATGCTCTAGCTTTTTTCTTATTTCTTGCAGTGGTCTGTTCGGTAACTCAGCATCGACCCCTACGCCAACGCCGTCTGCTCTTCCACTTGCAAAACTGCGCTGGTGTTCTAAACCGGTGATGGTGTTTCGTGACGAGGGCGCGGTTCCCTCACCTACAGCCTCATCAACGGCCAGTCCATCTGCGGCAACTACGCCGGGGACAACAGCAACGGCAGGCGTCACGCCAACAACTTCACCTGCGCCGCGCACTCCAACCACGATTACCAACTGGAATGTGGTCAAGAATAGCCTCGGCTTCACGCTGTATTTGCCGTCAACGTTGCCAGGTGGAAGCTGTCTTGTAAGCGCGCAGGCCACCATACATGATCCGCTCTTTGGAGGAAGCTTTTTGATCGGCTACTTGCTTCCCGATCATACGTCGCTGACCATCTCAGAGGCACCCGTCACCTCGCAGAACTCAGCTTTCCAGTGCAGTTCATCCACGGGCAGCACACCGCAGCCGGGCAAGACGCCGCAGAAAGGCACGCCTGCTGCTACGCCCAGCCCGACACAGGTGCCGGTACAGCTTTGTTCGGGGGCGAAAAACACAACCAATATTGTGCTTTCCGCCAGAAGAAGTGTAGAATACCTGCAACATCTCTTTAATAGCTTGCAACCAGACGTGGCCTGGATACCTGCCTCGTAAGGAGCTTTTCATGAACACGACCTGCCCGCGCTGCGGCGCCGTTGTTGACGCGAATAGTAGTTTTTGTACCAACTGTGGCTCGGTAATCGCAGCCCCGAATCCTTATCAGCAACAGCCCGTCTCACAAGTTCCACCCTGGAGTACCGCTGGCGGCTACAACTACCAGCAACAGCAGCAGACATGGAGTGGACAGAACAATCCCTCGACGGGCGGTTCGCTGGGGTTCGGAGGCGCGAATGATGCAATTGTGAAAAAAGTTATTACCTGGGTGGCACTTGCCATTCTCGGAACAATCGTACTCTTGATTTTCCTGGGGGTGCTGGCGCTGTTGATTCCGGGACTGCGCTGCCTGTTCCTGGTATTGTTGGTGCTGGTTTTCTTGATTCCGTGGATCATCTACGTGAATATACGAAACTATATACGTCGTACTGTTGGTCGCCTGGGGAGGTTCTTCTAAAGAAGCCCCTCGACGCTCAGCTTGTGTTCTGTTATAATGTGCAAGCAGTGTGAAGACACGTTGGTTGTATGTTATAGCAAAGGGAGGATTTTCACCATGGATAAATGTCCATATTGTAGCGCCGAAACCCGGCCTGGGGACAACTTTTGCTTAAACTGTGGCAATCGCCTGCTTCCAGCCACTCCCTCGTTACAGCAGGCTCAGCCCTCAATGGGTGATGCCACACTCCCCGCTTCAGATGATTGGGTACCCCCAACTGCCGCAGCTTCCAATCAGTGGTCTGATCCCAATCTGCTGACAGTGGCAAGCACCGGACCCGCTCCTGAACCACCTACGGTGCGCGCAGATGCACCAGCAGCCCAGGCTGTGATGAACAAAATTGACAACCCGGCGCATCTCATTCTTCGTTCTGAAAGCGGCGAAGTCATTCGCGACTACACCCTTGACAAACCAGAGATGAGCATTGGTCGCGCTCCCACCTGTGATATCCTGCTCTCGAAAGACAAACTCACCTCGCGCCGCCATGCCACTATTCGCTACGAAAACGGTACCTACATCATTCGCGACGAACATAGCGCGAATGGAACGTTTGTGAATGGGCAGCAGTTAGAAGAGATGTCCTCCCGCGACCTTCAGGATGGAGATCACATTGGCATTGGCGAACACGAATTAATTTTCCAGGCTTCGCAATCCCAGGCCGTAGATATCGAGCATATGGACACCATCGCGGTTAACGCGGGTATGCTCGGCGAAGTAACCTACCGCACACGTGAGGATGATCTGCTGACCGCCGCGACTAGCGACGATTACGGCACACGTACAATGAACGAAGGGAACAATGGTACTATGACAGCGCCTCCAAGCAACAACCAGCCATCCGGGCCAATACCTGTATCCGCGCCGCTCGAGCCAACTATGGTCAGTCCACAACCTGCGCCAGCCCCGGCTCCTGCACCTTCTCCAGTCCCGGCGAGCGCGCCTGTTTCCAACAGATCTTCCGGTGATCTGGGCATACCTACGCCACCGGTGCAGGTTGACAACGCGGGTGTAACGTTCAGCCGCCTGACCAGCCTGCCTCAACCCTCACTGCCGGATATCGCGCCCTTGATGGCCGCGCTGGCAACCCTCGACGGACAGGTTGCCTCGCTGCAGGAGCAACTCAACTCCACACAGGAGGCCATTCGCAGTCACGACTCCGAGGTGGCGCAGACCGCCAATCAACTGCGCTCCGGTGTACGGCGCGTGGCCGAGCGCATGGACAACACCATTGCTGATGTAGCCCGCAGTCGCGAACAGCTTGCCTGGGCAGACCTCATGCAGTTGATGGAAGACGTTATGAACAACCCACGCGATATCGAGTATGTCACCAAATTGGCTCGCAAGGCGCGTGAATTGAACAAGGTCTTCCAGATTCACCAGAACGTCCTCAGCACGCTGGCCGAATGTACCAGCCTGCTGCGCAGCCTTATCGGTGAAGACAAGTAAATGAAAGGCCGGAAGCGGTCTTTTGACGGACTGGAAGGCGGCGTTTCGATAGGCTGAAAGGCAGTGTTCTGATGGGCCGGAAGGCACCCGCAAGGGGATGCCTCTACACGCAGGATAATATTGTAGAGGCATCCCCTTGCGGGTGCCTTCCGGGAAATTTCTTTCTAGCGAATCTCTTCTTCTATGAATCAGGCTACATCTATTTCCAATGAGCAAGCCCGGGAGCAAACATCTTTGCGTTATGATGCTATCGTCATCGGTGCAGGGCTAGGCGGATTGCTGAGCGCGGCGCAGTTGCTGCAACGCGACAAAAAAGTGCTGGTGCTGGAACGTTTAGCGCATTGCGGCGGACGCTTTACCGCCAAAACGTTCCAGGGAACGCAGATCAGCACTGGCGCGGTACATATGATCCCATTTGGCAGCAGCGGCGTGCTGGCGAAGACCTTACGAAGGCTGCGGATAGCGCACCAGATATTCGACGCCGATGTCTTCGCTTCCTTTCATGTACACGGCAAACAAATTCGCACACGAGGCATCCTGGGGATGTTGAAAGTACTGGGGCCGCGCCAGTTCTTCTGGTTCACGCGCCTGGGATACCTCATGTTCTTTCGCTCGCTTCCCGAAAATGAGCGCGACCTGCCTTTCGATCAATGGCTGGCTCACCACATCAACGTGAAGCGCAATCGCCAACTCACGGCTTTCTTTGAGCGCGTTTCACGCTTTGCGCTGAGCCTCGAACTCTCGCAGGTCAGTACTGCTGAGGTCGTAAATACGACAAAAAACATGTTCCGCTACGGCGCGCCGGGGATTGTCGCTGGAGGATGCGGCGCGCTCACCTCCGAACTGCAACGGCGCACCATCGAGCAGGGCGCGCAGTTACGCCTGCAATGCGAGGTGTTGCAAATTCTGCAAGAGGACGGGCGGGTAAAAGGCGTGCGCGCCCGCGATAAAGTCACGGGAGAGGATTTACTTATTTCTGCGCCGCTGGTGGTCAGCGACCTCGGCCCACGCGCCACGGAAGCTTTGTTACAAAACCAGCGGGTCAAACAGTCTGATGTGTTAAAGCATCAGGAAGAAGTTTCATCAAACGGAACACAGTTACACGAAGCTGTTGGCCTCAAAGTACACCTCTTGAGTGATGTCTCGCTTATTCCGCATCGCGGCATCATGTATTGCCTGGATACGCAGCGTATCGCCGGTATCGTCCAGCCCACCAACTGCGACCCACGTTTAGCGCCTGAAGGCAAGCACCTGCTCATCACGCACCAGGTCATTCAGAGCAATAATATCGAAGAGGAAAAACAGCTAGCGCTGGCAGACCTGCGCATGCTCTTCGGAGAAACGTTTGAAAAACATTGCCGCGTCCTCACGATGAGCGTGTATCGCGGGGAGTGGCCTGTCAATCGCGTGGCGCAGGGAGAGGATATTCCCGCAACCACCTCTGTACAGGGACTCTATATGGTGGGCGATGCCGTCAAACCATCTGGCTACCTGATGGTAGAGGGGGTGGCGCAGAGCGTTAACCAGTTTCTCGACCTGCTGGACGCTATCGAACATGGACAGGCGGATGGGCCTCCTGGCAGCCCGGCGATACGCCGCCCACGCAACGTGGTAAGACCTCCCTCACGCCTGCGCGCTCTGCGCTGGCTATGGGAAGCGCCGGGAAACAGCCGATCTTTCAAAGGGAAATGATCGACAAGATATGGGAGCGCAGGCCAGATGCGCATCTGGCCTGCGCTCCTTCATCTTGTCGATCGAGTCTCTAACTCGTCCAGCTAGCTCGCACTTCACGCAATTGCTCGGGGGAGAGGATGCGGAACAAGACAAGCAGGCTCTCCAGGTCGTATTCCAGGCCAATCGCATGCAGTTCCTGCCGGATGCGTCCGAGCGCGCTGATCTGTTCCGAATTAATTAAGCCGTAGCTGAGCAGGCTTGCGGCAAGCAACTGGTCAGGAGTCAATAACTTGAACATAAGAAGAATTTCACCCAATTGATAATTTAGATCGACACCGCGCAGCATGCGCTGAATATTCTGTGCCACCTCCAGGCGATCTTTCTGCACCAGGTGGCCCTCCAACAAAACACTTCCTAACGAACGGGTGGCCCTCCCGCTGACAATCGGGGTTTGCTGCCTGGCCTGTACCGGCAATGGCGGCAGGCTTTGCACAATATTAATCAGCACATCCTCGGAAGCTACATTCGTGTCGGTTGGCGCTTGCAGGACATGACTCTGCTCAACCTGCTCGCGTTGTGGTGCGGCCTCCAATTCCTCTACAGTTTCTTGATCCTCTACCTCTGCTTGCTGCTCCTCCTCTGCGGGCATAACAGGAGTAGACATAACGGGTTGAGCAGGGAAGGCAGCAAAAGGCCTGCTCGTTGCAGCAGGCGACACAACAGGCCCGGGGGAATTTGCAATCTGCTGCACAGGCACAGTCTGAGCGGCGGATTGAATGCTCCCTAGCGATGTGGGTACCGGGCTGGGCGGAATATTTGGCATGCCATGCTGGCTGATCCGTCGATCTTCCCGTTCAGCGGGATCATCATCAACACGAATAGGTGAGGCCCGTAGCGGCAAATCGCTGATGGAATCTTGTCGGCGCACCTGTACGGCTGGCACCATCTCGGTCGGCTCATCGCCTGGAGAACGGCGAGTTCCGGCATCAGCAACTGTTTCCTGCTCTATAGGTGACACACGAGGCGGGCTGGGAGGCGCAACACTATCCTGCGGCAAAACAGGCGTTGCCGGAGCAGGTGGCATCTGTAGAGCTTCACCTGAGCGGGAGGCTGTGCCTTCGCGAACCATACGGCTCAATTGCTCCAGGCTTGACTCATGAGTCGCGTTGGAGTTGATCGCCAAAGATGGCGTGTCTTGCTGCGACCGGTACACCGTGGTACGCGGGTCATTCGCCGTCTGCGCCACATTCTCTGGATAGGCGACTCTCTCTTCACGAGCCATTGCAGCAGGTCGAATGCCCGAATTGGAATCGTTAGTAATGCGAGGTTGGGCCGCCTGTCCATTCTGGCCTGAAACAGTTGGCGCGCCCCGATTTGGCTCCTGTACCGGAGAGGTATAACTGCGATTTCCAGGATAAATGACAGCGCGAATCTTTTCAGTAAACGAAGCACTGCTATTGTTGCTCTCCGGCTTTTCAACCACGTCCTGACGAACTCCTGAAGGCGAAGGAACAGCCGAAATAGGCACCGTCATCTGTCCGCTCGAGGATATCGGCCCCCTTGAACCCGCTGCATCGCCAGTTCTACTGGCGCGAAAGCCATGATCGGGGCTGGATGCGCCTGGGCGAGGTGATGCAGAGGCCATTGCGGCCTGCGCTGTCGAGAGACGTGAGAAAGAGCCAGTTGGAGATGTGGGAATGCGCGCCCGAACCGCTTCAACGAGGTTCATCACGCCAAGCATACCATCTACTTCTATGTCGATCATTACAGAGCTTCTACGCGGCTCCTCGGGGTCATCCGCTCCATATCCGCCAATGTTGGTACAGCGGAAGGTTATCACCTGCACTCCACGCCCGCGCCTTTGCGCATCCAACGCCACCCAGAACTCGCGCCTGCCTGCTGCCGCCTGCGCCAGATTGACCAGCACTATTCGGACAGGAGAACGCGCAATCGCATCAAATACTTCAACGGCGGTGCGCGCAGTACGTACTTCATAACCGGCTAGCTGAAATTCACTTGTGAGCAAAGCGCTAAGCTGCTGGTCTCGCTCAAACAGTAAAATATGAGGACCGCCACTATTTGTAGTCATGCAAGCGCTCCTTCCAGATTTTGCTCACATACTCGCAAGGTAATTCGTACATGGTGTTCTCTATCTATACTCATCGCTCCTGCCCCTGGGAATAACCCACTTCGCTATACTCCACCATACAAACACTACTCCCTCTGACAAGATGCCTTATTTTTCCCTGATATTTGCGCTAGTATAGCATATAACCCCAGCAAACGCTAGAAAGACAGTACGTCCGGTCACATTTTTGGCTTGTTTGCGACAATAATACGAGATCAAGAAAGAGGGCTGGAATATGCACTCACAAGAAAGCAGCCCGCCAGCAAGCGAGCAACCGGGCCTTGACCTGTACGAGCAGTACGCGACAAGCATCTTTGCCTATATCCGGCTGCATATCGCCTCATTGGAGGACGCCGAAGATATCCTGCTCGAAGTGTTTACGACGGCGCTGGAACAGGGCAACCTCTCGTGGCTGGAAAGGCGACAGAAGCTGGCGTGGCTGCGCAGCGTGGCGCATCACAAAGTAGTAGACCACTATCGACGCTCGGCGCATGGCTCGCTGCTCTCTTTGGAGCAAATTATTGAAAACATCATTGGCCCGGAGACGCTGACACCAGAGCAGGCACTGCTGCGGCGCGAGGAGATCGAGGAATTGCACCGGGCGATACGAGAACTTCCACAGCTACAACAACAACTCCTACAACTGCGCGTAGCCGATTGCCTGCGCTTCGCCGAAATTGCCATCTTGCTGAATAAACGTGAAGCGACCTTGCGCAAAATGTACTCGCGCACCCTCGCTCACCTGCGCACAACCTGTCAGAAACGCGAGAAAGGACAGCACCATGACCAATGAATATATACCTGAAGAGAGAAGGCCAGAGAATGAGCGCATCCTGCGCGATCTTCAGCGCATGTATCCCTCGCACGCTCAGGTCGAGCAATCATTGGCGCGTGTACGTCAGCGACTCGCTTCATTTGAAATAGAGGAAATACAGGAGCAGCGGCCTTCACAAGAAGCTGGCAGTCTTTATCCTGTACATAGCCAGAAACGACCAGCCAGATATACACGCTATTTCAGTGTACTGGCGGTGCTGGTTGTCGCCGTACTTATTGGTTCACTATTGCTGGTTCTCAACCATGTAACCGAACGTCCCAGGCCAGGAAGTCCAACGCTAATTCCTACCCCATCTATGCAGAAAATGGGCGGCTGGTTCCAGATCAACATGATGAATGCTACTACCGGCTGGATAGCAGCCGAAAATGGCATTTTGCGCACAACCGATGGCGGGCAGCATTGGAAACCTGTGTGGCAATGTTGGCCTTCATATAAACAGAGCAGCAACTATATTGCTTGTGACAGTTCCTTCGACTCAGCAACCTCGGCCACTGTTAACTTTCTACTCCGTGATCAATCTGGCAAGTTCCAGGGAAACCTTGTGGCGCATACTTCCGATGGCGGAAACACCTGGCAAACAGCCGTTATCAATGTTCAAGCTCTCCATCTGCCTGTGCAATTTGTAGATGCCCTACATGGGTGGATAATCGGCGCAAATCCTACAGGCAAAATCGTTCTTTTACGCACGCTCGATGGCGGAAAAAGCTGGCAGCAGCTTCTTCCTGGCCCGCACATCACCAGCATCAGCGATATGCATTTTCGCGATGCCTCTAACGGTTGGATTTCTGGCATCACCAAGACAGATGTAGATACGTCCTGGATTATCCAGACACACGATGGGGGTCAGACGTGGCAACCGTTGTCGCTCTCGCTGCCACCCAACACGGACATTTCACCTTTTCACTTTTTCAATAAACAAGAAGGAGTGTTTCTCCTACAATCGAACAACAACAACTCCTATACGACGGCTATCTATGCTACGCATGATGGTGGAAACACATGGAGCTGGGTGCGCTCTTTGCCGCTCTTTCTCCAGCCAGAGAATTTTATCGACCTGAATCATTTGTGGCGTCGTGGCGATGATATAGGTGACAAAGTCATCCTCACCAGCAGCGATGGTGGCCTTCACTGGACAACGGTTTCCATGCAGGCAAGTTTTCCATATGTCCAAAGCTTCAGTTTCGTCTCGCCATCTCTGGCCTTTGCCCTCGATGGAAAAATAGGTCCCTCCTTCACTTTTGCCAGCGGCGTTTTCAAAACAAGCGATGGCGGTCATACATGGCAGGAGATAGCGAGGGTGGGGAAATGAGTACACTTATCACTCACTGAGCAAAGATGTGCTATAACTATCTATAAGGAAAGACAGAGGGGCTGTTATAAATGCTGATAAATAAAGAGGGGATGTGCAAGGATGTCATCCTGAGCGCCGCGAAGGATCTCAGTCGGCCAGCCGGTTCGCGCGCCCGGCTCGCAGATCCTTCGCGGCGCTCAGGATGGCATTTCTGGATAACTCCTTTTTCTTTGTAGAAGTTCATGACCGGCTCCTGGCATATTTTATCGAAAGGCAACCAACCAGTTTCGTATGACTCAACACATTTCTCGTCCAGTAATCGCGGTAATGACTGACTTTGGTTCCGGTGATGGCGATGTCGGCGTGATGAAGGGAGTAATGCTCGGCATCGCGCCGGATGCGCAAATCATCGATATTACGCATGATGTTGCGCCACAAAACGTGCCTTCAGGGGCATGGATACTGGCCTCGGCGTACCGGTATTTTCCACGCAATACCGTGTTTGTGTGCGTGGTTGATCCCGGCGTTGGCAGTTCGCGAGGGGCAATTGCGCTGCATGCTGGGGATTGGTTTTTTGTCGGGCCGGATAACGGCCTGTTCAGCTACGTCATGGCGGAACAACCTGTGCATGGCGTAGTGCAATTGAATAACCCGGCGTACCACAGGCCTGAGGTCAGTTCGACCTTTCATGGACGCGATATCTTCGCGCCTACGGGTGCGCATCTCGCGCTTGGCACAACAGAAGTGCTGCCGAAGCTGGGAACGCAACTTGATCCCGCAACGCTTGTTCGCCTGCCGACCAGCCAGGCGACACGAACGGGCAACATGATCGATGGGCATATTCTTCACGTCGATCACTTCGGCAACCTCATCACCAGCATTCCGTTGGAAATGGTGCCTGATCTGTTTGATGCTCCTGGCATACAGGCCATCTTTTCGCAGAAAGGGCGTACAGTAAACCAGGTCCGGCGTTTCTTCGCGGACGGGCCAGTAGATGGGGAGCCGTTCATTTATGGCGACAGCTCCGGCTATGTAGGCATCGCAGTACGCAATGGCAGTGCCGCAAAAACGCTCGGCGTAGGATACGGAGCGGCTATTACTTTGGTCATACCCAGAAAATAGTCCTTTCTGCACTCGCAGAGAGAGCCTGAAATCGAGTAAGGTTTCTCTATGGCAAGTTATAAGACAGGACGCTATATCACCGGGCCGCTCGGCAAATACTCGAGACCGTGTATCATTCGCTGCGAACATCTTACTGTGCAGCAAGAAACGCGGTCGCTCCTGCACGATCTCTGCCTGGATATCTACGAGGGTGAGGCAGTGGCAGTGTTGGGAGATGATACTGCCGGTAAAAGTGCGCTACTGGCCTGTCTGCAAGGTATGCTTCGTCCCACACGCGGGCATCTTCAAGTACTCGGCGCAGATATCCCTCCTATACCGCCGGATATTCGCCTACAAATTGGCGTTCTCCCTCGTTACTTACATTTGCCGGAAGAGGCTACTGTGCTGGATGCGCTGACGTATTATGCTTCGCTGTACGAACTATACTTGAATAGCCCCCAGTTGGAAAACTATATCCAGACCTACCACCTGCATCTGGACAGCGTCGTTAGCCAGCTCTCCCCACTTGAGCAGGGATTGCTGTCCTTCGCGCTTACCTTGCTACACGACCCACCGCTTGTCCTGTTGGATGAACCACTGGACGGATTAACTGAGGATGACAGAGAAATTATCTGGCACTACCTGCGCCAGATACGCCGCGAGGGACGCACACAGGTCACAACCTTTACGCCACCCATTGCGGAGTCGCTGCTAAACGAGTATGATGTGGTTATCACGTTAGAAGAGGGCCGTATTCTTTTGAGATGAGCCAGGCAAGGATATCTCCCATGCGCAACGTCCAGACCGATATCGAGCAAGCAGATCAGCGTTTTCACCGAATCTTTTTGAAGACTAACCTGATCTGGTCGGGTCTTACGGCGGCTACACTCACTCTGACGAGCTATTTCGTCCTGACCAGTCGTCCAGATTATTTGCACGATTGGCATATCTTCGCGATTATTCTGCTGGTCCTTGCCACCATTGGCGTCTATCTCGTTGGCATACAGCATCGGCGTATTTTCAAGTATCATGACTGGCCTCCTCCCCTGAGGAGTGCACTCATTTCCTGGCTTGGCATCTATATCTGTGTTTTATTGCTTTCAGCCATTCATGCCGCCTACTCCTGGTGTTTCTTCATTGCGCTTGGTCTGGGGTTTGCCGTATTTAGTGCCCGCCACGTGATATGGGCAGCCATTGTCACCTATATCTCACTCTGCGCTTTTCAGGGGTATTTCTCCCTTCCTATGAACGGCGATAAGCTTGGTGGTCTATTTGGACTCGGAATGTCCTTTCTCAGCCTGACCGTCGTTTGCCTGCTGCTGCAACACCTTATTGGAGAGCGTTTTGAGAAGAATCGCCTGGTGCAACAACTGACGCAGACAAACGCTGAACTGGAAGAGGCGCACGCAAAACTCGCCGAATCTGCCGCTCAGGAACAGGAACTGGCCGTTTTGCGCGAGCGCACGCGGCTTGCTCGCGAGATGCACGATACGCTGGGACACGCCCTGGTCTTAATCTCGGTCAAGCTAGAGGCCATCCAGCGACTGCGCGAGCGCGATGCCGAACGCTGCGACCGCGAAATCGAATCGACCAAAGAGATTGTGCGCGAGTCGATGAAAGAGCTGCGCGCCTCCATCGCCAATCTCCGCTCTCCCGCGCTCGAACGCGAACCTGCCTGCCGGGCCATCAGCCGCTACGCGCGTGAAATGGCGCAGCGCGCCGGACTGCGCGTCACTTATGACCTGCAACCCGAAATTGAGGGACTGCCCGAACAGGTCGAAGAAACGCTCTGGAAAGTGGGACAGGAAGCGCTCACCAATATCGAAAAGCACGCACAGGCACAGAATGTGATTTTGCACATCAGCCGCCGCGACGACGGGCATATTTTCATGCGTATCCAGGATGATGGCGTTGGCCTGCCGCAGGAACTCTATGAGATGCATACTGACGGCAATATTCCATGCACCAGTCCCGAGGGACATTATGGCCTCAGTGGTATGCGCGAGCGTGTCGAAAGCCTGGGCGGACGTATCTACCTGCGACCTGCTGAGCAGCATGGCACGATTCTCGAAGTCGAACTTCCTCTGGTTGAAGCCCCCATGCAACGGGAAATTTCCGTTCCTGACAGCGTATAAAAGAATAAGTCTACAGCCTGGGCTGCTACGTATACAGAGTACAGCAATCGATGGGATTGCTTAGAAAGGGGGAACCTGGCATACGTCAATGAGCGTGTGAAGGTTGTGTGAAAGCCTATTAAAAGTCCCTGGTTTTCACTTGACACATGCCTATCTGTACTGTATGCTACGATTATAGGTTGGAATCGATAGATTCATTCGTAGGTTTCGTCTCCCGTCTAGAATGGAAAATGGAACCGCAATTGAGAATAAAACGCCAAGGAGTTCACTTCCCAGTTAGCATTGAGAAGGAAAGGGCTGGTACTCCACCTCGACTCGTCGAGCAGTTCGCGTCCAGGTTAGCATTGATAGAGCAAGGGCTGGGTTCTCCGACTCGAAGTATCGAGCAAGAAACCAGCCCTTTTCAAATCGATGGGCCTTTCCTCAGCCAAGAACCCTGCATTATCCTTACTGTACTTACTCAGCTACCGAGTACATTAAATCCACGAGTTGTAAATAGTACATCGTCCTGATAGTAATAGAAGAGAGGATGACTTATGGACCTGGTGAAGCGGTTAGAGGAATACCGGGACCGTGAACGTGAGTTACAGTGGGAAGGTACCTTTGCCCAGTACTTTGAGATCGCAACGAAGAAGCCTCACGTGGCGCGTCTTTCTCATGAGCGCATTTATCATATGATTATGGACGCGGGCGTGGAGACCGCCCGCAATGGAGAGCCTCGCTATAACTTCTTCAGCCAGGAAATCTTTGGCATCGAGAAGCCCCTCCAGCAAATCGTCGAGTACTTCCATTCGGCGGCCCAACGCCTGGAAGTACGCAAACGTATCTTGCTGCTCATGGGTCCCGTTGGCGGCGGCAAATCCACTATCGTCTACCTGCTCAAACGCGGCTTAGAGGCCTATAGCAGGACTGAGCAGGGAGCGATCTATGCCATCAAGGGCTGCCCCATGCACGAGGAACCTCTCCACCTGATCCCCGTGGATCTGCGCCCCGACGTGGAGAAAGAATTCGGCCTCTACATTGAAGGCGACCTCTGCCCTCACTGCCGCTACATGGTAGACAACGAGTACAAAGGCCGCATCGAGGAAGTGCCGGTCAAACGCATAGCATTTAGCGAGAAATATCGAGTAGGTGTAGGAACATTCACGCCGTCAGACCCGAAATCTCAAGATATAAGTGAATTGGTCGGCGGCATCGACCTTTCTACCATTGGCGAAGTCGGCGTCGAGAGCGACCCGCGTGCCTACCGCTTCGATGGTGAACTCAATATCGCTAATCGAGGCATTATGGAATTCGTAGAAATGCTTAAGTGCATTTCCAGCAATAGTTTAATTTTCACTCAGCAAGGAATACGCCGGATCGACTCTTTCGCGCAGCCTGACCATCCTGAAGGCGAGTCGCGAGAGGTTGCGGTGCAAATTGCCAGCGGCACCGGCATCGAAACTACGCAGCATCTCTTCCGCGCAGGCGTCAAGCCTACGAAACGCATCACGACCCGGCGGGGCTTCAACCAGGAAGGCGCGTTTGAGCATCGTGTCCAGGTCGTCAACAAGGATGGCGTCCAGATTTGGAAACGCCACGACCAGCTAGAGGTTGGCGACTGGGTGGTGCTACAAAAGGGGCAGAACCTCTGGGGTCAGGATGTGCGCTTCGACTGGCAGTCAACACGACCGGAGCACGCGCTAACCATTCGCATTCCAGAGCGCATGACGCCCGAACTGGCGCGCTGGCTTGGCTACCTCATTGCTGAAGGCGATGTGCGGCCAGATGGCACGGTGCGTTTCTCAAATCATGAAGAGGAACTGCGCTCCGATTATGCCAGCCTGACGGAACAGCTATTCGGTATTAAGCCTCGCTCTTACACGGGCGTTGTGCAACTAAATAGCGCTGCGCTGGCTGATTTCCTGAATTACCTCGGCTACAAGACTGGAGCCTACAATAAAGAGATTCCCTGGTCGGTATTGCAATCGTCCCGCGAATGCGTGCTAGAATTCCTGGCAGGCTACTTCGCTGGTGATGGCACGGTGAACCTGAACGGGCGGCTCTCCTGGGCCACCGCTTCCGAGCAGTTGTCAGAACAATTGCAGGTCGTGCTACTCAACCTGGGCGTGGTGAGTCGCCGCGTGAAGACGCGCCAGCGCGCAGGAAAGAACGCTCCCTACCGCGATTACTGGAATGTGACCGCAAGCGGAGCCGATGCTGACCTGCTCGCCTCTCAGATGCGCCTGCTGCCGCAACGCAAGCGGCTGGCATATGAGCGCGCATCCTTCAAAGTGCAGCGAGCCGGTCGCGCTGACCTCATTCCGCATACCGCAGCTTATTGGACTACCATCTCTGAGGAGCTACAGCGCGTAGTGATGGCGCGTGCTACGGCAACAGGCACAGGATATAGGGAGCGCGAAGGTGCATATCAGATTCTGGGTGAGGATTACACCAATCTGCATATGCTGCGCACCGGAACCAATACCTGCACCCGCGAGATGGCGAACAAGATACTGAACAATCTCGAAGGGTGGGTGGAACCGCCTACGGGCCTCAGCGCCTTGCTGAATCCATCGCAGTTCTATGACGAGATCGTCTCAATTGAAGATGGCGAGGCCGAGTGCTGGGACCTGCACGTGCCAGGCTCCAACACCTTCATCGCTAACGGTATCGTCAACCACAACTGCGATGAGAAGTTCCTCTATGTCCTGCTCACGCTCTCTCAGGAGCAGAACATCAAGACGGGACGCTTCAGCATGATCTATGCCGACGAGGTGGTCGTCAGCCATACCAATGAGCATGAATACCAGTCCTTCGTGGGCAACAAGAAATCGGAAGCGTTGCAAGACCGCATCATTCTCGTCAAGGTGCCGTATAACCTGCGCGTCTCCGATGAGGTGAAGATTTACGAGAAGCTGCTCAAGCAGAGCGCGCTGCAAAACGTCCATATCGCGCCGTATACGCTGCGTATCGCGGCCATCTTCGCGGTTCTGACCCGTCTCGAGCAGTCGAAGAAGGCGGGCATGAGCCTGATGAAGAAACTCCGCCTCTACGATGGCGAGGACATGGAGGACTTCAAGCAGAAGGACGTGCGCGAGTTGCAAGAAGAGGCTGTGCGTGAGGGCATGGACGGCATCTCGCCGCGCTACATTATCAACCGCCTCTCAAGCGCGCTGGTGAAGCAGAACACCACCTGCATCAACCCCATCGATGCGCTGCGGGCTTTGCGTGATGGCCTTGACCAGCATACCAGCATCACCCGCGAAGAGCGCGAACGCTACCTGATGTTTATCAGTGAAGCGCGCAAAGAATACGACGAGATGGCCAAGAAAGAAGTCCAGCGAGCCTTCGTCTACTCCTATGAGGAGTCGGCGCGCACGCTGCTCAATAACTACCTGGACAACGTCGAGGCCTTCTGCAACAAGACCAAGCTGCGCGACCCCATCACCGACGAGGAGATGGAGCCGGACGAGCAGTTGATGCGCTCCATCGAAGAACAGATCGGCATCACCGAGAATGCCAAGAAGTCCTTCCGCGAGGAAATCCTCATTCGCATCTCCTCGCTGGCGCGCAAAGGTCTCAGCTTTGACTACACCAGTCACGAGCGCCTGAAGGAGGCCATCGAGAAGAAACTCTTCGCTGACCTGCGCGACGTGGTGAAGATCACTACATCCACGCGCACACCCGACAAAGAGCAGTTGCGCAAGATCAACGACGTGGTGAACCGTCTCATGGCAGAACATGGGTACTGTCACGTGTGCGCGAACGAAATCCTGCGCTACACCGGCAGCCTGCTCAATAGATAGTGACAGTTTCGCATTCGAACGTGGGGGACGAGGTTGTTCCAACGATACTCTTCCCCCACGTCTCTTTTGCGACGGGAAGGAGTCTTCTCCATGTCTGTCTCACAACATGACTGGTCGCTGCACCGCAAAGGACAGATCGACCAGGAACGTCATAAAGAAAAGATTCGCGAGGCTATCAAGAAAAACCTGAGCGATATCGTCAGCGAGGAGAGCATCATTTTGTCTGACGGCAAAAAGGCTGTACGTATCCCCGTCCGCACGCTTGACGAATATCGCTTCCGCTACGACCCCGGACGCCAGACCCATGCCGGACAGGGTAACGGCAAGAGCAAAGTAGGCGACGTCATCGCCCAGGAGCCGCGCCCCGGCAAGGGCAAAAAGGGCGATGCTGGTAAAGAGGCCGGATACGACTACTACGAAGCCGAAATCTCGATGGAGGAACTGGCAGCTCTGATCTTTGAAGACCTCGGCCTGCCCAACCTCGAACAGAAACGCCAGCAAGAACTCCAGACCGAGTCAGTTCGCTTCACCGATGTGCGCAAGAAAGGCCCGCTCACCAACCTGGATAAAAAACGCACCATCATGGAGAACATGAAACGCAACGCCGCTAAAGGTGATGCTCGCTTCAAGGATATTAAATCCGAAGACCTGCGCTTCAAGACGTGGGAGCCGACGATTAAATATCAATCCAATGCGGTTGTTATAGCAATGATGGATGTTTCAGGCTCGATGGGTGAATTCGAGAAGTACATTGCCCGCAGCTTCTACTTCTGGATGGTCCGTTTCCTGCGCACCAAGTACAATAACGTCCACATCGTCTTCATCAGCCATCATACCGAGGCGAAGGAAGTCACCGAGGAAGAGTTCTTCCATAAAGGAGAGAGCGGCGGCACACAAGTTTCGTCCGCTTACGAACTGGCGCTGGAAATCATCAAGCAACGCTACAATCCCGATGACTGGAATATCTATCCCTTCCACTTCTCGGATGGCGATAACCTGCCCTGGGACAATGATCGCTGCGTGCAGCTTGTGCATAAACTGATGGAGGTCTGTAACATCTTCGGTTATGGCGAGATTCGGGAGGGCCATTATCGCTCGCCCAGCACCCTCATGTCGGCCTATAACAAGATCAACGACAAGAAATTCATCGCCGTGACCATCTCGGATAAAAAGGAAGTCTATCCGGCGCTGAGGAAATTCTTCGCGCAGCGCGAACCCGTTCCGAGCCGCTAGAAGGAGTAACCGCATGGCAGATAGCGATATTGAACGATTGCGCGATGGAATAGATCACGCCTGGGAAGAGGCCATCCGCTTCGGCCTTGACCCCTTTCCGACGCACTTTGAACTCGTGCCAGCCAGCATCATGTACGAGTTCGCCTCGTACAGCCTGCCGGGCCGCTTCAGTCACTGGACGCATGGCAAGGCCTACTACCGTCAGAAGATGCAGTACGACCTGGGGTTGAGCAAAATCTACGAAATGGTGGTCAACACCAACCCCAGCTACGCATTCCTGATGGAGATGAACAACCTGCTCCAGAATACCTTCGTAGCGGCGCACGTCTTTGGGCATACCGACTTCTTCAAGAACAACGTCTACTTCCAGCACACCTCGCGTCGCATGATCGACAAGGTGAGCATTCACGCCGAACGCATCGCCAAATACGAATTCGATCACGGCAAGGACGAAGTAGAGCGTTTCCTGGATGCCGTTCTCTCCATACAAGAACACGTTGACTACAACCTCTTCATCCGTGAAAACGAACCGGAAAAGCGCGAGGAGAAGTCTGCCAACAAGCTCACCGGCTCAGGCGAATACGACGACCTGTGGGGCCTCGACAAGAAAGCGCGCAAAGCGGAAGAGGAGCGCGACCGGAGGCCGGGCAGGCCGCCCAAGTTCCCAGAAAAGCCTGAAAAAGACCTGCTGCTGTTCCTGATGCGCTACGCCCCCCACTTGCAGCCCTGGCAGCGCGACATCATCGAAATCGTGCGCACCGAAATGCTCTACTTCGTGCCACAGATGCAAACGAAGACCATGAATGAGGGGTGGGCGTGTCTGGTCGGAAACAGCCTTGTGCTGACCGATCATGGGCTAATACGCTACGACAAGCTGCATGAAATGCTCGCGCGGGGTCAAACCGTCAAAGTGGGCAGCGGCAACGGCGAGCAAGACGTGATTACTGACCGCCATATCACACGAAGGGCAGCGACGGTACGTCTACGCACCCGGCGCGGCTTTGTCTTAGAGGGCGCGGAAGAGCATAAACTGAACATTGGCCCAGATCAGTGGATTGCACTGAAAGATGTACAGGTCGGCCAACGCATTCCTCTGAGTATTGGCGATAACCTCTGGCCGCAACAACTCGTTCCGCTCGACACACCGAACAGAATTGTGCCAGCTACTGTAGAGGATGTGGCGCAGGCGGCAGGTGTGGGGGTACATACCGTTTACCGCTCACTCAGTGGCAAGACGAACTACGCCAGAGATCGCATTGTCGCAGCTATTGAAAACACAGGCTATACACCTGGCAGCGCAGGCAAACCGTTATACACAACACGCCTGCCATTGGTCGCGCCAACTCATGTCACCGAAGCCTTCGCCGAATTTCTCGGCTACCTGATTGGCGATGGCAATATTCATATGACAAAGAACGCCATAGGCTATACAACCGGAGATCGCGAACTGGCTGATCGCTATAGCAAGCTTGTACGCGAGTTATTCGCCATTGAAGCAACTCCTACCTGGGATGCTAAAACAATCACTGGCAAGGGCGGCAGATGGCGTGTGGTTTTCTATTCGGCTAACGTGCTTGACCTGCTGCAATCGCTTGGCATTGATCTGAAGGCGAAGGCGCGAGAGAAGCGCATCCCTGATTGTATTCTGCGCTCTCCCAAGCCGGTCGTCAGCGCGTTCCTGCGGGCCTACTTCGATTGCGATGGCCGCGCTTTGGTCAAACAGGGTGTCATCCTCTCCACGTTTAGCAATGATATCGCTCAGACGTTGCAAATACTACTGCTGAACTACGGCATCCTCTCGCGCCGACGCGGGCCAAATGTGTGGATCAGCGGGAAGTCTGCCGAGGTCTACAGCCAGGAAATCGGCTTCAATCTGACATGCAAACGCGAGAACCTGCACAAATACCTCACGGGTCATCGATGGTTCGTACAGGAAGACCCAACCGATGAGGTGGTCAGTGTTGAGTATGACGAAGCCGATGTCTACGATATTACGGTTGATCGTTCGCATCGCTACGTCGCGAATGGCATGCTGCACCATAACAGCATCTGGCACTCGCGCATCATGCGTCGCCTGGGCGAAATCGGGGTCATATCGGATTCGGAAATTATTGAATTTGCGCAGTTGCACTCGGGCGTTCTTTCGCCGTCGCGCACGTACCTGAACCCTTATTACATTGGCTTCAAGGTATTCGAGGATATCGAGCGGCGCTGGAACAATCCTACCCGCGAGGAGCAGGAACGGCTCGGTCGCAAGCCTGGACAGGGTCTCCAGAAGATATTCGAGGTACGGGAACTGGACAACGATGTCTCCTTCCTGCGCAACTACCTGACGGAAGACCTTATCAAGGAACTCGACCTTTACCTCTACAGGAAAGAGGGCGATGAGTGGGTGATTGTCGAGAAAAACTGGGAGAAGGTGCGCGATATGATCGTCGCCAACATGACCAACTTCGGCAGTCCCTACCTGGTCGTCGATAACGGCGACTATCGAGGCAACCGCGAACTCTACATCAAGCACCTCTTCGAGGGCCAGGAACTCGACCTGGTCTACGCCGAAAAAACGCTCCAGCACGTCTACACGCTCTGGGGCCGCCCCGTCCACCTTGAAACGGTGTATGATGGCAAGCGCATCTTGCTTTCGTATGATGGGGAGCGGAATTCGAAGAGTACGTTGGAAAAGTAGGGTTTCTCCAACGAGCGAAGGGAAGGTCAGGGATGCGCGTGCATCCCTGGCCTTCCCTTGTTGTGCTACAAAGAAATGACGCAAACAGTTTTCATAGCCATTCACTGCCAAAATGTTAGATAATATGAGATTGTTAGAGAAGAGGACATCCAGCGCGTCTATGAACTGATAATAGCGCCTGGCGAATCGAGAAAGGAGGTCTTTTTGCACAAAGCTCGTTGTCCAGTTTAACAGAACAGGAGGGTATTTATGGCGATCAACTCCATGGATTACAGCAACAAGGACCTGGTACTCGACGTGGTTCGCACCGAGCGCGCCAATTTCTTTCATATCGTTGACGACCCACAAAACTGGAATGTGCAGACCCGCTGCACCGAGTGGAAGGTGCAGGATATGGTTGGTCACATGATCGACGTGACCGAAGGCTATCTTGGTCGCTGGGAGGTTGCCCGGCGCAACGAACCAGCCACTGCTGTTGGCCTGCTGGTTATGGCCGACCAGCTCAATCAGAACGCTCAGGCTTTCCGCAGACTCCCCCGCGAAGAGGCTATTGCCCGGCTCAAGGCCGATTCGGATAAGATGCTCGAAATTTTCGACTCTCTGACCGCTGAGGAGTGGGGAAGCTTCAACGTCACTCATCCCTATATGGGGCCGCTTCCTACTCTGTTCTACCCAGCCTTCCAGATCATGGATTACGGCGTTCATACCTGGGATATGAGGTGGGGTCTGGGCGAGAAGGATGCGAAGTTGGACGAACGCACCGCCGGAGTCCTCGTTCCCTACATGTTCATTCTGATGCAGGCCACCGTCGATGAGGAAAGCGCTCAAGGGCTGGACGCGGATTACGGCATTCAGGTAGATGGCGAGTATGGCGGCCGGTGGCGCGTTCGAGTGAAGGATGGCAAGTTTACCTATGAGCCAGCCGATAACCTGGACGGCGCGCAGGCGGTCTTCCACTTCCGAGACGCTTCCGAATTCGTGCTAACCGCTTTCCAACGCATCGAAGGCGGCGAGGCAACGGGCGACCCGCAGGTTATCCAGAAAATCCGGCACCTGTTCTTCCGCATTTAGCACATAGCGCGTAGAGATGGAATATCTCTACGCTAGCTAAAGGAACGATTATGTCTATCATTCAAACTCAGGGCGTTCACCATATCACCTTTGTCGGCTCCAACCGCGAGGCAACGATTGAGTTCTACGAGGGCGTGCTGGGCATGCCCCTGGTGATGGATCAGCCCAATCTGGATGTGCCCGAGGAGACGCATCTCTACTTCGACGCGGGAGATGGTCGGCTCATCACTTTCTTTGTTCGGCCAACCCGCCAGAACGATCCCACACCAAATCCAGAGGATATCGGCAACCTGCACCACCTCGCGTTCACGGTTTCCCGCGCGACTTATACACAGGTCGCGCAACGCTTGAACGAGCGGGGCATCTGGAACACGGGGAATATTGACCGGGGCTTCATGGACTCCATCTACTTCCGCGACCCGAACGGGCAATTGCTTGAACTGGCCTGTTATAAGTTTGTGCCGCCGGAGGGCTATAGCTATGCAGAGGTGCTTGTTACGGCGCATCGCATTCGTGTAGCTGCTGGGGCACCCTACATTTCTGATACGCACCTGGCGGACGCCATTGCCGAACTGACCCGACGCAAAGGGCTTTCACTCAGCAGGAAAGAGCTACCAAAAGCAGAGGCAGTTAAGCAGACAGCTCAACAGGATGGAAAAGGCGAAGTCGAGGAAGAGGTTGAATCACTATGACAGCTTCGCCAGATGCACCTGCATTGGGTACGTTCTGGTTGTTGCGGCTTGACTCGATATCGGTTAACATGGTCGAGCCGCGTGTTCCAACAACGTTCCTGCGCATGAGAACAGATGAAGCTTCAGTCCTGGCGCAAACAATGGATAGGCCGGAGGTTGAGCAGCGTATCGCGGCAGGAAAACGTTGTTATGTGGCGCTGGTAGAGGGTAAGCTCGCAGCGTATGGCTGGGCAACGTTCGACCAGGAAGCGATTGGAGAGCTTGGCTTACTCGTTCATCTCAAGCCAGGAGAGGCATATATCTGGGATTGCGTCACGTTGCCGGAATATCGCGGGTTGCGCCTCTATCCGGCTTTGCTGGCATATATTGCCAGAGATTTACAGGCCGAGGGTTTTCAGCGCGTCTGGATTGGCGCAAATGCTGATAATGTTGCATCTCAAAGCGGTATGAGACAGGTTGGTTTTGTGCCAATAGCGGATGTAACGGCTGATAGCGAACTGGGTATGAGCAGGCTCTGGTTGCGCGGGCAGCCAGGAGTTTCTGAGCAACTGGTGAGGGACGCGGGTTATGCGCTCTTTGGCGATGCGACTGCTGCCTACAAGGACATCATGAAAAAGGAATGAAGGGGAACAAACCATATGAGCGAACAGAGTAATGCCATAAAAGGGCCGCACCAGGGCCAGCCTCTTCTCACAGCAGGAAAACCGCTTGAGCGGGCGCAGGCGGCGATGGTGATGCTGCATGGTCGCGGAGCGTCGGCAGAAAATATCCTGGAACTGACTGAGGAGTTGAACGCGCCCGGCTTTGCCTATCTTGCTCCCCAGGCCGCGAATAATACCTGGTATCCATACAGTTTTCTCGTTCCCATTGAACGGAACGAGCCTGGACTCTCATCCGGCCTTGCAGTAATTGCGAGCATACTGGCACAAATTGAGCAGATAGGTATTCCGCTTGAACGCACGATGCTGTTGGGTTTTTCACAGGGCGCGTGTTTGATGCTTGAATTTGTGGCGCGCAATGCGCGCAGGTATGGAGGTGTTGCGGGGCTGAGCGGTGGACTGATAGGGCCGGATGGGACGCCGCGAAACTATCCAGGTTCGCTTGAGGGAACGCCCGTCTTTCTTGGATGCAGCGATATCGACCCACATGTTCCCAAAGAGCGGGTAGAACTGACAGCCCAGGTCTTACAACAAATGGGGGGAAACGTGACGATGCGGCTTTATCGTCGCATGGGGCATACTGTCAACCAGGATGAAATTGAGGCTGTGCAACGGATGATGGGCGCACTTGTCGCCTTTTAACTTGCCATTACATTGACTGCTTTAAAAATTTGCCTGCAAAAGCTGTAAAAAGGCCGGAGCATATGCTCAACAACACTTGACAGTATAGGAATTTATCGAGTATAGTGTTCACATAGACGAACGTTTTGTTTCGCTTATTGAACGCGACAAGGCCAAACGTAGCTCGTTATTCCTCTTCTCTTCGTGAGACAAGCTGTGAAAGGAGCATCTTATGGCATCCGAAACAGGCGACTCTTTATCCATCGCGGGAGCGAGAACGAGCAGCACAGGCGCTGCCATTATCGCTCGCCAGGATCGCATTCCGATCTGGTCGCTTTCCTACCTCTTCATCGGCATCATTGGCATGGGTTTTCTCTTCACCTTCTTCGATATCTTTGATATCAATGTCTCCTTTATCCAGACCTGCACGCAGATTGTCGCGGGATGTTTGCCAGGTCTGCCGCCCGGAGCCACTCACACTCCGCCGGGGCTGGTGCTGGCATCCGATATGGTGGGTTTGCCAACCCTGTTAAACTTGTGTGGTTATGTGATCGGCGCGCTGATCCTCAGCCCGCTGGCAGATCGCTTTGGGCGGCGCGATATGCTGCTGGTCACGCTCATTATCACGGGCCTGGGTTCGCTGTTTAACGCTTTTGTGCAGGACTACACGACCTTCATCATCGCTCGCGTCATTACCGGTATTGGGGTAGGTGCGGACCTGGCTCTGGTTGCCACCTACATCAACGAGGTTGCGCCAAGCAACGGACGGGCCAAATACACCTCGCTCATCTTTATCATGTCGTCGTTGGGTGCCTTTTTAGGTATCTGGCTGGGCCTGTTGCTCACTACACCCCCGGCCTCTTTCCCCGAGGGCCTGCCGTTTGCCCAGGCGACGGTGCAGATTGTGCATGGGCTGCCGCAGTTCGCGGGTAGTGGCTGGCGCTGGATGTATGGCGTTGGCGCGATTCTGGCCCTGGTGGGTATCCTGTTGCGCTTCCGTCTGCCGGAGTCTCCACGCTGGCTGATCTCACAGGGCCGCCTCGACGAGGCTGACGAGATTGTGACCGACATGGAGCAGCGGGCGATGAAAAGGCTGGCCAATCTGCCCCCGGTCGGCTCGGAAATCCATTTCCATACCTCTGAGAAACATGCCACCTACTCAGAAATCCTGGGCAATCCGATGTACCTGCGGCGCACGCTCTTGCTGTTCAGCATGTGGTTTGTCGCCTTTATGACGGTCTACACCATTGGCGTCGGCTTTACAACGATTCTGGCTACGTTAGGCTATCCACCGCCGGAGGCAGGTATGGTGGCGGCTTTGGGTGTGTTCGGCTTCATCGCGTGTGCCATCTTTGCCTATGGCTATGGTGAGTCGCTGGAACGCAAATACTGGCTGCCCATCTCGGCGGTACTCACCATTATTGGCGGATTGATCATTGGCCTGAGCGGGTCGGCTAATTTCTGGGTGACGGTCATCGGCGCGATCATCCTGTTCATCGGCTTTAACCTGTTTGTGCCGATGGCCTGGGCGTGGTCGGCGGAGAACTATCCCACGCGAGCGCGTGCTACCGGCTTTGCCCTGGTGGATGGTATCGGGCATATCGGTGGAGGTGTCGGCATTCTGCTGATCGCGGGCAACATCACCACACTCGGCCCGGTGGGCACCTTCCTGGTGATTGGTGGCTGCCTGGTGGTCGCCTCGATCATCGCCCAGTTTGGCACCGCGACTAAGGAGATGCGATTGGACGCGGTCTCTCCATAATAAGAGCTATTCCTGTCATAAAAAAGGAGGCGTGCCGCTTCAGGCATGTCTCCTTTTTTATGGTCTATATCAAGGCTACCAGTAGCGCTCCTCTTTCCAGGGGTCAGCGTGATTATGGTAGCCGCGCTGTTCCCAGAAACCGGGTCGATCATGCTCCATGAACTCGAAGCCATCGAGCCACTTGGCGCTCTTATAGAAGTAGAGCTTCGGCACAACCAGCCGCACCGGGCCGCCATGCTCCATTTCGATGTCTTGCCCGTCATGCTTCAGAGCTATCAGCACATCATCGTCGTCGAGGTCAGCTAGAGGCAGGTTGGTAGTATATCCCGTCCACGAATGAACCATCACATATCTGGCGTTTGGCAGGGGCTTTGCGCGGCGCAAAATCTCCTGAATGGAGACGCCTTCCCAGGTGTTATCGTAGCGGCTCCAGGTGGTGACGCAGTGAATATCGGTGGTGATTGTGATGCGCGGCAGGTCTAAAAACTCCGCCCAGGTCAATTCAAAGGGATGCTCTACCAGCCCGGTGATTTTCAGTTTCCAATCGGGCGGCAACTGGCGGGGGGTACGCTCGTAGGTTAATACGGGCCACTTTTTCGTCAGGTATTGTCCAGGCGGAAGGCGATCTTGCCCATCCTGCAACTTCTCAATCTCGGTGCGCGATTTTTTTCCAAACAACTGCATGTGTTATTTTCACTCCTTCATACAAACAAGTAACAGACCATTACAAACCTGTCTCTACCTGTCATCCTTCGCTGCGCTCAGGATCTCAGGTTCCCACTGCTCGCCATGACAAGCGAGAGATCCTTCGCTGCGCTCAGGATGACATGCGAGAGACATATTATAAAGACGCTTTATACAGTCTCTTCAGAGCATGTACTCATGAATAGTTATTCAATACAACAATTCGTTACAGCTACTTGTTCCCATATTCTGGCAAATTTCCCCGCCTGTATTGTATCTCATGCGCAAACCCGTTGCGAATTCCTGGCCAGAACACTACAATAAGGGACAGGTATTAACTCATACGAGAGAACGTTCCTCCTGGATGCATTTCTTTCAGGAGGGATGCCGTGAATACACCGAACGGGAAATGAGCATTTCCCAGGGAGAGCGCACATGATTATTCTATTGCTCGCGCTGATTGGCACGCTCATCGTGATGGCAATTCTGACGATAGGGCGGCTGGCTTTCGGTCGAAGCGAACCATTCAAGGCCAGTAAATTCACTCGCTGGTTCATCGGTTACTTCATCTTCAACTACCTGTTCTGCCTCGCCATCCTCTACTTTTCCGAACCTGCTCTGACCGGCCCCTTTGGTGGCTGGCAATGGGTGACATGGCCCCTGGTCATCAGCAGCTTCGCAAACCTCTTTGCCTTTGCCCGGCCCATGCTCGGCTCGCTGGAAGACATTTCGGCGGCCACGCAGGGAAGAACTTCCTCGCACTCTGGCTCAAGGCAAGTCGCGGCGGATATTTCACGGGGCGCTGTGGCGGCGGGAGTTTTTGGCCTGATAGTCGCTGCATTCGTGGGCATCGTGGTTGCGGGACTGATCGTGGTGTTCACTACCTGGTTTGATAGCAATGCCAAAGCGCTGGCGGCCATTCCGCATGTCATCATCGAAAAAAGCAGCACACCACTTGTCGCAACCGACCCCAATCATATTGTGCTGGTGAGTTCAAGCGTGGCGAACTTTAAAGGACAGCAGGTACTTGGTTCCAACGGGCAGAATCTTGGCTCGTCCTATAATCTTGACCCCAATAGCTACACGCTGCAATCCATCAATCATCACCTGTACTACGTGGCACCCCTGAGCTATAACAACATCTTCATCAACCTCTCCAATCCAAGCACGCCCGGCTTCGTGGTAGTAGACGCGGAAAATCCGCAGGCCGCTCCGCAACTACGCGTAGGCGGCAATAACACGATTGCTTACCTGCCCGGCGCGCTACTCAACCAGGACCTGCTACGCCATGTCTACCTGAGCGGCTTTACTTACGGCAAGCTGGTTGATCCGACGCTCGAACTGGATGACAGCTTTCATCCCTACTGGACGATCTCGCTTATGCAGCCCTCACGCGGTTATACCGGCGATGTGCTGAGCCAGGTGCTGATCGTCGATGCGCACACGGGCGACATCAAGGTGTACAGCCCACAGAATGTACCCACGTGGGTAGACCGTGTGATGCCCTCTGACACAGTTAACCAGTATCTGGCGTGGTGGGGTCTTTACCATGCCGCACCCTGGTTCAATCCATCCGGCGCGGGACAGCAGCAGCCTGCTACCGATCCGCAACTGGTCTATAATAACGCCGATCAGCCCGTCTGGCTCGTCCCGATGACCTCTTCGTCTTCCAACGACCAGTCGAGTACGGGCGTGTTTCTCTTCGATACCCATAAAAACGAGGCACATTTCTATCCAGGCGCGGCAGGCCTGGGTATTGGCAGCAATGTACAAAACACCTTCGCCTCTACCCGCGCTAATATCCTGCGCTACAATGTGGATAGCTTCCAGTTGTACCAGATATGCGGCGTGCCAACCTGGGTTGCCATCTATAGCAGCAATGGCATCTTCCAGGATGTGGGCATCCTCGACGCCAGAGAACTCAACGGAGGCAACGTGCAATTCGAGCCAAACCTCAGTGCGGCCCTCAACGACTATCAACAATGGCTGGCGCAAAATTCCATAGCGAATAGCTGTACAAATAGTTCGCCCGGCGGGACTACACAGACGGTCACAGGTAAAGTGCTGCGCATCTCCTCGGTGCAGCAGAACGGCAACACCATCTACTATATCCAGATCGCGGGCCAGAATGTCATCTTTACGGCCAATCTGAGTCTTTCACCGAAACTGCCTCTGGTGCAGCCCGGCGATACAGTAACAGGCACCTACCTGAACATTCCCAACTCGAATAGCTCTACCATTGCGCTTAAAACGTTCGATGACCTGAGCATCAAGCTGGGTGGCCCCACGGGTACACCGACACCCTCACCGACGGTTCCTTCTCCAACACCGGCGGTCACTCCAACGGCTGGTAAAAAATAAATCAGGGCCAATTGGCGGCTAGCGCGAGGCTCGCCCAGGGCGAGCCTCGCGCTAGCCGCCAATTGGCCCTGACCCGCTTCTAGCAACGTCTATACAAACCCTTCCGTCTCATGTTATGATTCAAGGAGACATCATTCTTCTTTTCAGAAAAAAGCGAGGGACAGGCACATGCCCCATTACTTCACACGTGAAGAGGCTGAGGCTCTGCTGCCTCAAATTACCCCTATCTTACTGCGCATTCAGGAACGCAGGCAGGCCATGTTACAGGCGGAGGAAGAACTTGGCGCACTGCGTATGCAAGCCCAAAATAACGGGCATCACCTTCATGACCGCATCGTTGGCCTGCAAAGGGAACTGGCCGAGCATCTGCAAGAGCTTCAGGCGCTAGTCGAGGAACTGCGCCTTTTCGGCTGCGAACTCAAAGACCCGGACATGGGCCTGATCGACTTTCTCAGCCTGCGAAATGGCAAAGAAATTTACCTGTGCTGGCATCTCGGCGAGGAGCGCATCAACTACTGGCATTATCTCGACACAGGTTTCGCGGGTCGCCAACCGCTATGATCACGCTTCAGGAAGTTCTCAGGATAGGTATTCAGACGCTCACCCATGCTAACCAGGAACAACCAGACCTTGCCCTCGAGCCACGTCTGGATGCCCAGGTGTTGCTGGCGCATGTTCTGGGAGTCGAACGGAGCTTCCTCTATACTTATCCTGAGCGGTTTCTGACGCCCGAGCAGGAAAAACACTATCACGAGTTGCTTGCACGCCGGATGCAGGGCGAGCCGGTAGCCTATCTCGTTGGACAGCGCGAATTTTACGGTCTTGACTTCGTGGTTGACCGGCGGGTGTTAATTCCGCGCCCCGAAACCGAATTGCTGGTCGAAGCAGCCCTAAAAGCCTGCCGTCAGAGACTGGCAAAGGGGACTATACCTCTGGTTGCTGATATCGGCACAGGCAGTGGCATCATCCCCATTACGCTCGCCGTACAGGAGCCGCGCTTACCCCGCCTGTATGCCACGGACATTTCAGCCGAGGCTCTGGAAGTGGCGGCCCTCAATTGCCAGCGCCATCACGTCGAAAAGCGCGTCCACCTCCTGCAGGGCGATCTGCTCGCGCCATTACCCGAAGCTGTGGATATATTGACGGCCAACCTGCCCTATGTCGGCACCAACGAAATGGCGCTTCTGACGAGAGACGTGCGAGCCTATGAACCGCACCTTGCCCTCTTCAGTGGCCCTAATGGACTAGACCTTTTGCAGCGATTGTTTACTGAATTGAAGCAATTTCATACACTGTTGCCCGGAGGAAGTATTTTTTTAGAAATCGGCTACGCGCAGCGCGAGGGCCTGGAATCCCTGGTACGCGAACACTGGTCGCAGGCGCAAATCACCTGGATACAGGACTACGCGGGCTGGTATCGGGTGTTACAGGTGGACTTTCCAGACGTTTCAAGATAAAAATTAGACAATGGGAAGCCGGGGAACAGATATGCCAGATACATAGCCCATCATAGAAATTGGATGGTCGCCAACGTTTTCTTCCAAAGAAACAGTTTGTCACTGGTACGGGCAACATAACGTTTTACAAGTATGTCTATACTCACTGTAGTAAGGGGATTCAAAAATATGCTACAGGCAAGCCTAAATCATATACCTTTTCTACTGCTCATTCCCATACATCTACCTGATCTCGCGGCTCTATTTGTGGGGGGAGCCTGCTCCTTTGTGCTTGCCTTCCTGCTCACCTTTGTCGTCAAGGCTTTCTGCTTCAAGATGGGCTGGCTTGATCGACCAGCCGAACGGCGCATTCATAAAACGCCGGTGCCGCGCCTGGGCGGAGTGGCAATGTTCCTCGCCTTCGTTATTGTGTCACTCCTCTTTTACTCGCCCGGCGTCAATTCTAACCCCACTGAAATCTCTATTTACTGGCTCCTGTTGATTGCCTCGACCTTGATGGTCATCGTCCATACCTATGATGATGTGAAAGGGTTGAAACCGCTCCCCAAGCTGATAGCGCAGACAGTAGCCGTTATCATCATCATGGGTCCCTGGATACCAACCTTCCGGGGCGTGCTGCTATACACCTTCAGCAACCCGTTCTACCATTTTCGCTTCCTGGACATTCCCATCTTCCGCGAACCCAATATTTACCTGTTCATGCAACACGCCGATTTTAGCTTTGCCGCCATTCCAGCCGTCCTGCTGACCTGGTTCTGGGCGGTGGGCATGATGAATACTGTCAATCTGATCGATGGCATTGATGGCCTGGCAACCGGAGTGGTTGGCATTACGGCCCTTTTCATTACCATCATCAGCTATGTACTGGGCCAGCAGAGTATCGCGATTCTGGCGGCTATTTTTACCGGCGCTGTCCTCGGCTTCCTGCCGCACAACTGGAATCCGGCGCGTATCTTCATGGGTGATAGCGGCTCGATGTTTCTTGGCCTGGGGCTGGCTGTGCTTTCCATCATGGGCGGCGCGAAACTGGCCCTGGCGCTCATGGTGCTGGGCGTACCCATCCTTGATGTGGCGGTGGTGATGACGATACGTATCCGGCGCGGGCAATCTCCCCTGCACTACGACAAATCGCACCTGCATTATCGCCTGCTGGCAACTGGCCTGAGCGTCAAGCAGATTTGTTTCCTGTTCTACGCGCTGACCGCCCTCTTCGGCGTGCTGGCCCTGCACCTCGACCGCATCTATAAATTCGTCGGTCTGGGACTTGTCGGCCTGACGATGATCCTCCTCATCCTCTGGGTTGATCGCCGTCTGCGGCAACGAGGCATACACATCAACGGCAATGGCACCAGACCTTCACCCGATACGCAGGGCAAGGAACCTGCCGATGAGAAGGTTGCCGAAGGGGAGCGCATCACACCATCTGAATATACGGCACAGGCCGTCTCTCAGCCTGCTACCAGGGAAACGCTTGGATGAGAACGCACACCAAAAAACCGCCGGATAGCTTTTGTTCGGCGGTTTTTTGGTGTGCGTTCTTCTACTTATCACCCGGCAACAATCGAGTTTGATGCCCGAGCGCTTGCATGCGCGGCCTCTTCGGCGAACAGGCGACGCAGGAAGTAGCCGGTATAGGATTGCTCGTTCTCGGCTACCTCTTCCGGCGTTCCTTCGGCGATTACGCGCCCACCAGCTTCACCGCCTTCGGGTCCGAGGTCGATGATCCAGTCGGCACACTTGATGACTTCCAGGTTATGCTCGATCACGACAATGGAGTTCCCGGCATCAACAAGGCGCTGCAAGACCTGGAGCAGGCGATCTACGTCCGCGAAGTGCAGACCCGTCGTCGGCTCATCCAGGATATAGAGCGTGCGACCTGTAGCGCGGCGGGATAGCTCTGTTGCCAGCTTGACGCGCTGCGCCTCGCCGCCAGAAAGGGTCGTGGCGGGTTGTCCAAGCCGCATATAACCGAGGCCCACGTCGTTGAGCGTCTTCATCTTGTTGTAGATGGACGGCACGTTGGAGAAGAACTCCATCGCTTCCTCGATGGTCATATCCAGCACATCGGCGATGCTCTTGCCTTTGTAGTGAATCTCCAGCGCCTCGCGATTATAGCGCTTGCCTTTACAGACCTCACATGGCACGTAGACATCCGGCAGAAAGTTCATCTCGATACGCACGATGCCTTCGCCCTTACACGCCTCGCAGCGACCGCCCTTGACGTTGAACGAGAAACGGCCCGGCTGGTAGCCACGAATACGGGCTTCCGGCACCTGCGCGAAGAGTTCGCGAATACCCGTGAAGGCATTCGTATACGTCGCGGGATTCGAGCGCGGCGTGCGTCCGATTGGCGACTGGTCGATATCGATGATCTTGTCGAGTTGCTCGATACCTTCGATAGCATCATGCGCGCCCGGCTTGTCATGCGCCCGGTACAACACATGTGCCAGCTTGCGGTACAGGATATCGGTAATCAAGGTACTCTTACCGGAGCCGGAGACGCCCGTTACCACCACAAACTTGCCCAGCGGCACCTCGACCGTCACATTCTTCAGGTTATTCTCACGCGCCCCTTTAATGACCAGCGATTTCCCGTTGCCCTCACGCCGTTTCGGCGGGATGGGAATTTGCTTGCGCCGCGCAAGATAATCACCGGTAATCGAATTGGGATTGGCGATGATCTCTTTGAAGGTGCCTTCGGCCACTACTCGTCCGCCATGCTCGCCCGCGCCAGGACCGATATCGATGATGTAGTCGGCGGCGCGCATCGTATCTTCGTCGTGTTCGACGACCAGCAAGGTATTGCCCAGGTTGCGCAATCGCTCAAGCGTGTGAATCAAGCGCTCGTTATCGCGCTGGTGCAGACCGATGCTTGGCTCGTCGAGAATATACAGCACGCCCATCAGACCGGAGCCAATCTGGGTAGCGAGGCGAATACGCTGCGCTTCGCCACCGGAAAGGCTGGCAGCAGCGCGATCAAGCGTGAGGTAATCCAGGCCGACATCAACCAGGAATTGCAGGCGCGCACGTATCTCCTTGAGAACCTGCCGGACAATGAAACGTTCGCGCTCGGTCAATGTCACTGTCACCAATGGGCCGCTTGTGTCGATGGGGGTTAATGGATCACCGAGAGCGGACCCGTTCGCGCCGTTTTTCTTTTTACCGTTGCCATTCAAGTTGTGAACATTGGCTGGCGTCGGCAATGAATAGACCGTCCCTTCGCCTTCCAGCTCCTGGAAGAAACGCTGCGCATTGACGATGGAGAGCCGCGAGACCTGCACGATGTTGCGCCCACCTACCGTTACCGCCAATGCTTCAGGCTTCAGACGCGCTCCCTTACAATCGGGACAGATACGCGCCGACATGTAGCCTTCGATCTCCTCACGAATCATGTCGCTATCGGTCTGTTTGTAGCGGCGATTCAGGTTGGGAATCACGCCCTCGAAGGTGACGTGATAGGTGCGCGTGCCGCCATGCTGCGGCGTATAGCGTATCGCAAGCTGCTCGCTGGTGCCGTACAAAACCTTCTGGCGCTGCTCCTCGGTCAGGTCTTTCCAGGGCGTATGCAGGCTGAAGTCGTACTTTTTCGCCAGCGCTTCCAGGATAGCCGCATGCCACTGACTGCCGTTCACGACCTTGCTCCAGGGCGCGATGGCTCCCTCGAGGATGGAAAGTTCGGGATGTGTGACAATCAGGTCAACGTCGATCTCTTGCTGCGTACCGAGACCGGTACAGGTCGGACAGGCCCCATGCGGGCTGTTGAAACTGAAGGTGCGAGGCGCGATCTCCGGCAGGCTGATGCCGCAGTAGACACAGGCGAAACGCTCTGAGAACAACGTCTCCTCGCCGCCAATGACCGATACCAGCACCACGCCGTTACCGAGTTTGAGCGTTGTTTCCAACGAATCGGTGACGCGCTGGCGGAACGAGGCATCAACGTCTTCCTGCTGCGGCGTGTTTCCATCTTCAGACGGCTCAGTGGAAGCGGCATTCACCTCATAGAGCGTGGGTCGCTCCGCCACTTTCTTCAGCGTCTCTTCTGAGGAAACCGCTTTCTGGCCCTTACGAATGACGAGACGGTCTACCACCACCTCGATAGTATGCTTTTTCTGCTTATCGAGTTCGATCTCGTCGCTCAAATCGTAGATGGTGCCATCGACGCGCACGCGGACGTATCCGGCCCGGCGCATCTCCTCGAAGATGTTTTTATACTCGCCCTTGCGGCCTGATACAAGCGGCGCAAGCAGCATGATGCGCGACCCTTCCGGCAGGCTGAGAACGGCATCCACAATCTGCTGCACCGTCTGCTGGCTGACCTCGCGACCACATTTGGGACAATGCGGATGGCCAACACGAGCATAGAGCAGGCGCAGGTAGTCGTAAATCTCGGTGACGGTGCCTACCGTCGAGCGGGGGTTGTGCGTCGCCCCTTTTTGATCGATGGAGATAGCGGGAGACAGCCCATCGATGTGATCTACATCGGGCTTCTCCATTTTATCAAGAAATTGCCGGGCATAGGCAGAAAGCGACTCGACGTAGCGCCTCTGTCCTTCGGCAAAGATTGTATCAAATGCCAGGCTACTCTTCCCTGATCCCGACAAACCGGTAATCACCACCAGCCTGTCACGCGGAATCGTAACATCAATATTTTTCAGATTATGCTCGCGGGCACCACGTACTACAATTTTATCCTGGGGCATACACAAAACCACCCATCAGCCAAAGAGAGGGGCGCGAAGTACGCGCCCCTACACCTTAGCCAGAAGTAGAAACAAACGTTCAATATCGATTATACTATACCATTCTCAACCGTCAAGATGCCTATTGCTGCGGCAACAGATAATGGTAACGAAAATATGACGAGCTGATATACATCTACATAAGAAAACACAGAACGGCATAGTCTTTATTTCCTAGAAGTCAGTGTACACATGAATTCCTGACATCTTCTGTCAGATACAATAGGTGTTTAGAGGAAGGCAGAAAAAAGAGACGTTTCCGTTAATCCAACGGCAGCGAAGGCAGTAGCCCATATTTCCTATCCAGCCCTTCGCACTTCGTTCGATAAGGATAAGCCAGGATAGACTACTGTTTGAGGTCTATGCTGCAACAAACGTGTCATGCATCTCGTATAATGAAGGAAATACAGTGCTAGCAACAAATACCCATTCGCCAGACCGACCCCCTGGGAGAGATTCATGAATCCTGAACTCGATTTTGAGAAACGCTACCGGCTCATACGTGAGATAATCGAAACCATTGTCCTCACGTTGTTAATGTTCTTGATTATTCGCTTTGCCGTACAAAACTTCAACGTAGACGGCTTCAGCATGGAGCCAAGCCTGCATAATAATGAGTTAATCCTGGTAGATAAGTGGACCTACCTCTTCCGTTCACCCCAGCGCGGTGATGTGATCGTCTTTGTCGCGCCTCCCGCACCGTCTCAAGACTACGTGAAACGCATCATAGCGATTCCAGGAGACAGGATCACTATTGATGGCATTAAGGTGTATGTAGATGGTGTGCTGCTGAACGAAACGTATGTAGACCCGGCGCGGCAAGGCAACATCTTCGATTACCGGCATATTCAGAACTTGCTCGTTCCGCCCAATGATTATTTTGTCATGGGCGATAACCGCATCGGTAGCGACGACTCGCGGCACTGGGGCTTTGTCCCGCGCAAAAACATTATCGGGCGGGCCGCCTTTGTCTACTGGCCCCTGGGACAAAACAACTATGGCTTCCTGCCCAATGTCAGCGCCGTCTTCACCAATATTCACCAGCCAGGCCAGTCGAATACGCCTGATACAAGTGGTATTGCCGAGGCCAATGCCTTTGTGCTGCTTGTTACTCCTCCGCTGCTCTACGTTTTTCTGCGCAAACGAAGCAAACAAAAAGCCGCTCATTCCCCCGGTAAAGAAGATGAGCAGCCAGATGAGGAAACAGCTTCAGGTTAATCGATCAGCAGGTCTATCTCCTGGTTTTTCAGGGTCACACTTAGAATAGTGCGATTCAGCCGGGCAGTGGCATCGAGCAGATGTGCGTTCAGAATAGAGGTCATCTCATCACTGGACATAATCAGTCCGATGATGCCCTCTACTGAAACGTTTGTAACGGCAAGCGCGCCATTAACCACCGTCGGCACACCCGTAATGGCGCAGCTAAAGCCAAAGACCAAAAAATCCAGGCGTACAAGGGTCTGCGTGATGCTCATATGCATCTGCGACACCGGCCCCGACGATGAAATATTCCTGGCGATCAGGTCGTTCAACGATGCTTCAAACAGTGGAATCTGCACGCGCCCATGTGGAATCAGCGCCACTGTAGCGGGATTAATCTGATCCACGGCGCTCGATAGCGCGCTATCAAGCTGGCTCTGCGCTATGCCATGCACGATGGGACGCGCAACAAAGAACCACCCTCCCGCCAGTACGAGCAGAATAACCAGCACGATAATCAATGCCTTTGTGGGACCGTTGAGTTTCTTTTTCTTCGCGGCTACTGGCGCGTTAGAGGCTCCTCCGAGACTTTGCATGCTTCCCGGCACAGGGGTTAAAGGCGGTTGAAATACTGGAGAGGGCGGCTGCGCGAACTGGGTTGGCTGGAATGGCGGCGCTCCCATATTCTGCTGGTTCTGCAACGGCACCTGCGAAAATGGTGTAGCCTGCGTTGGCTGCATCTGCGCTCCCCACTGCGGTTGTTGCGGCGCTTTTTGGGGCCAGTTGGGAGCCACCTCGGTAGGAAGTGTCGGGGCGCTATTCTCTACGGGAAAGCCTGGTTGGGAGATGCCAGGCGCTGAAAACATACCGGTCGTTACCGGCAGACCACACACACGACAAAAGCGAGCATCCTTCTCCAGAGGTGCATTACAGCGCGGACAGTTCATACTGCTTCACCTTTCAACATCAAAAAAAGCCATTCCCCGGTGTTAACGCCTAGTATACGCTAATTTGGAGTACATGTATATGCAATGGCTCACTTTTCTCGCTGCAAAATTTGATTCATTGAGGCGATAATACGCGCCCGCATCTCAGAGTCGCTATTCAACACCCGGGCTACCTGCTCGATCATGTGTTCCCGCTCTTTTCCTGTTAGCGTGGTGCCATAGCGTTGATGCACAGCCGCCGCCGCAGCGCTACGCACTTTTTCCTCGTCGCTCATGGGCTGGCTGCTCTGGCGGTCCGTATTTGGTTCGGTCGTGGTGCCCGCAGGACTATCACCTTGCAAGGGCATGACGCCATTGGCCGCAAAAGGCACATCGGCTCCAATCAGGTGCGCGGAATTGGGGGTAGCCCGGTCGATATGCACCACTACGGTCTGGTTCTCCTCGTTCAATTGCAAAATCGTGCCTTCAAGATAAATCACTTCCGGCGCGCCCCAGTACACACGCTCGCCCATATGCAAAATCATTGGCTCCTGCTCCTTCGCTTTTGCTTTTTTTGATGTCCACCCTCTAATATACGCGAGCAGGGGGGAAGATTTCCAATATAGCAAGCTATTACAAACCTGCCTCCCCATGTCATCCTGAGCGCAGCGAAGGATCTGTGTTCCCCGCCGATGCGTGTGCCGAGGCCACAGCTCCTTCGCTGCGCTCAGGATGACAGGCGGGCGGCGAAGGATGGCAGGCGAGCGGCGAAGGATGGCAGGCGGGCGGCGAAGGATGGCAGGCGAGCGGCGAAGGATGACAGGCGAGCGGGTCTGTTTCATAGCATGCTAATCGATAACTGGAAGATTCTGGTCATCCCGCTTGTTTTCAATAGTAGAGGAAATTGACTATGGCAGTTTTTCGCTGGATATGGTATCTTATTTGCAGCATCACTGGTTGTTAGCGCTGCCCCTCCGAAGCTTTTCGCGGCAGTGGTTTTTTTGCTGCCCGCGAAAAGGCGTTCTCAGACAGGAACAAATTGCTCCCCCTGCGAACGCACTCGATTTTCTATACTTGCCAGCTTAGCTTTACATACAAGGACTTGTATCTTATTCCGACGGACAACGCCTCTAACAAGGCTAGCGCTGCGCACTCAGTCCGTCGGAAAGGAATTATTGGTATTATCATGCACGAAAAAAGTATACAAACGCTAGAATATCCTAAAATCCTGGAACGAGTAGCCAGGGAGGCAGCCTTTTCCGCCAGCAAAGAGCGCGTGCTGGAACTCTCGCCAACGCCTGATATCGAAGAGGCCCGCCGCCGCCTCGCCTATACAACCGAGGCTTATCAGTTGCTCGAACAGCGCGCAGAGGCGGGAGTACAGGGCGCGCACGATATTCGCCCACAGATAGCGCGGGCGGCTCGCGAGGGCGTCCTCAATCCTTCTGAATTGCTTGATGTCCTTTCGACTGCCAGCAGCGCGATACATGTTGCTCGTATGCTTGAAAAGCTGGACGAGGAGAACTTCCCGCTCCTGCGCCAGTTGGGAGCGGAGATGCCGCAGCGCCCGCATATCGTGCGGCGCATCGAAGAGACGATCAGCGAAGAGGGCGAAGTCCTGGACACAGCCAGCCCCACACTGCGCAAGCTGCGCATGGACATTCGCAGCGCGAACCAGCGCCTGCAAGACCGCCTGCGCACGCTCGTTCACGACTTCGGGCATGCCTTGCAGGAGCCAATCGTCACCATTCGCAATGACCGCTATGTTATTCCGGTTCGAGCGGAGAGCCGGGGACAGGTGCGCGGCATTGTGCATGACCAGTCGGCGAGCGGCGCGACGGTGTTTGTCGAGCCGATGGTGATCGTCGAACTGAACAACCACTTGAAGCAGCTACAGGTTGAGGAGCGGCAGGAGGTCGAGCGTATTCTGCGCGCCCTCTCGCTCGAAATCGGACGCGAGGCGGACGCCCTGCAAAAGCAGGTGGAACTACTCGCCGAATTCGACCTGCACCTGGCAAAGGCTCGCTATGGCCGCCTTACACGCTCCACCGAGCCAAAGCTGAACGACCAGGGGCGCATTGACCTGCGCAATGCGCGTCATCCACTGCTTACAGGCAAGGTCGTGCCGATCAACTTTCACCTGGGGCGCGACTTCTACATGGTGGTGATTACCGGCCCCAATACAGGCGGTAAAACGGTAGCCTTGAAAACGGTTGGCCTGCTGACGCTGATGGCCCAGGCGGGTCTACATATTCCCGTAGACGAGCATTCAGAAGTGGCCGTCTTCGAGGAAGTGTTTGCCGATATTGGCGATGAGCAGAGCATTGAGCAAAGCCTCAGCACCTTCTCTTCGCATATGAGCCGCATCATCGAAATCCTGCGCCGCATCGATGAGGAGACGCAGCAGCCGGATATTCGCGGCAAACTGGCGGACACGCTGGTTGACAAAAAGCGCGAGCAGCGCCTGCGCGCCCTGGTTCTCTTTGACGAACTCGGCGCGGGCACTGATCCTAGCGAGGGGTCTGCACTGGCGCGCGCCATCCTGACCTACCTGCTTGAGCGCCACGTGACGACGGTTGCCACAACGCATTACTCCGAACTCAAGGCCTTCGCGCACGAACAGCCGGGCGTGGTCAATGCCTCGGTCGAATTCGACATCGAAACGCTTTCGCCAACCTATCGGCTGAGTATTGGCCTTCCGGGTCGCAGCAACGCCCTGGCAATCGCCAATCGTCTTGGACTTGATGAAGGCATCATCGAACGCGCACGCGAATTTCTGGGGAGCGCGGGCGTGCGCATGGAAAACCTGCTCGAAGGACTGCAATCCGAGCGTAAAGCGGTAGAGGATGAGCGCTATCACCTGAGCATGGAGCGCGCCGAGGCCGAGTACCAGCGCCGCCAGCTTGAGCAGGAACGCCAGAAACTCGAAGAGCAGCGCGTCCAGATCATCAACCAGGCGCGAGCGCAGGCACAACGCGAACTGGAAGAGGTGCAGCGCACGCTGGCAAAGATCAAGGTCGATACCAGCCGCGTCAACCTGACCCGCGACCGGCTGGGCGAGTCTCGCGAGAGGGTGCGCAAACTGGAAGAGAAGCTGACTCCGCTCGCGGCTCCAAAGCGGCAGGCGCGCAAAGTTGAGGAAGCATCCGAGCGGCTTGAAGGACCATTGCAGATTGGCGATACGGTGCGCGTCCTCAGCTTCGGTCAGAATGCCGAACTGGTCGGCCTCTCGCCCGATCGCAGCGAGGCCGAGGTGCAGATGGGCGCGATGCGCTTCCGCGTAAGCGTCGATAACATCGAGCGCATCAGCAAGCGGCAGGCGGCTGCTGTACAGCCGCGAAGCGAACCTGCCGTTGTCCTGCCACGCTACGAGGACCGGCCAGAAGTGGCAATGCAACTGGACATGCGCGGCTGGCGTGTTGAGCAGGCCTTAGAGGAACTGGACAGCTACCTGAACGACGCCGTGATGTCCGGCATGTCCTCAGTGCGTATCGTGCATGGCAAAGGTACGGGAGCCTTGCGCTCCGCTATCCGCGACCAACTTACGCATCATCCACTGGTGAAATCGTTTGCCTCCGCTCCCCCACAGGAGGGCGGCGATGGCGTCACTATTGTGAAATTGAGCGCGTAAAACCCCTCAGGGTAAAAGAAATTAGTGCGCGGCCAGCGTAAGGCTAGCGTAAGAAGTATGAAAGCCACCCGCAAGGGGCTGGCTCTACAAGCGGCGTCACATTGTAGAGCCAGCCCCTTGCGGGTGGCTTGCGGCTCCCCACTTACCAAATCCCCAAAAGTTATCTTTTTTACCCTTTCCTACCAATTCCCGCCACATATATGTTAATGTATTATGGGTAAGAAAGCTGCATAGATAGCTTCTCAGGCTTTCTACTCGAGAATAAACAAGGAGGTACTATTCCTTATGTCTTCAGACTCGCGCGTTCATCGCTTTGAGCGATCCGCTCTGAACACGCTTGGGGGTTTCAAGACCTTTATCCTGCGTGGCAACGTCGTAGACCTGGCGGTTGGTATCGTCATTGGCGCGGCCTTTACCAGCGTGGTCAACGCTTTTGTCAAAGACATTATTACTCCACTTATCCCTGCCGGTAACACCAGTCTTGGGAATCTAAAGACTCCTCCCGTTTACACGGGCAACCCTCTGCTTATTGGCGATTTCATCAACGCCATTATCAGCTTCTTGATCGTGGCCTTTGTCGTCTACTTCTTCGTGGTACGCCCGGTGAACGGCCTGATGGCCCGCTTCAAGCCGAAGGAAGTGGAGGTTCCGCCAACGACAAGGGATTGTCCTTACTGCCTGACCAGCATTCCATTGATGGCCACGCGCTGTCCAGCCTGCACCTCGCAGGTGCAGCCGCCTGCTCAGGAACCTACCGCAGGGCGTAGTTCATAGGGCATATTTACTCTTTACTTGCGCCTGGGGATAGGCTGCGGTATACTTCATAGGGCAATACAGGGAAGAGGAGAGCAATTGCCTCTTCCCTTCCTTCGCAAAAGCCCACATAACAAACACAGAGATGTTCCAGGTGGAGTATCTACCAGGCTATCTCGTGTCGAGAATTATTTGCAGTACAAGTAGAGGAGAGCGTTTCGATGTCATCAACACCAGAGACTATACGCCTGGAAGACTGGATTCGAGACATCCCTGATTTTCCGCAGAGAGGCATTCTCTTCAAAGATATCACCCCCCTGCTCCAAAACCCGGTAGCGTTTCATGCCGCCTTAGATCGTCTCGCGGCCCATTACGCTGGCGCGGGTATTCAAACAGTCGTGGGCGTCGAGTCACGGGGCTTCATCTTCGGCGCGCCGCTCGCGTACCTGCTCAACTGTGGTTTCGTTCCTGTGCGCAAATTTGGCAAACTGCCCTCGCAAACCGTCAGCGTGGAATACTCCCTGGAGTATGGCACCAACGTGGTAGAGATGCATACCGATGCCATTCGCCCAGGCGAACGTGTCCTGATCGTTGATGATCTGCTGGCAACTGGCGGCACCGTCGAGGCCGCGATGGAACTCGTCGAAAAGCTCGGGGGCCATATCGCGGGCATCGCCTTCCTGGTGGAACTCACCTTCCTGAAAGGGCGCGAACATCTCAAAGGGCACGATGTGTTTGCGCTGATTAAGTATTAGTAGGGGCGTAAGGCTCTGCCCCGCCCTCGTTTCTTCTACTAATCAAAACATGGCTGTAGGGGCATGGGCTTGCCCCGCCCTCGTTCCCATCATACAAATATATCGTTTATAGTAAGATAAGTATGGAGAGAACGAGGGCGGGGCAAGCCCACGCCCCTACCAACCGTTCCATTATCACGGCAGAGTTGAATGTACTGCTCGGTGAAGAGGGCGGGGCAGAGCCTTACGCCCCTACCAGCCTATCCAGGTGGTCTTCTCCTCGAACGGTATTGGCTTCCTCTCCAAATGGGGAATAGCCGGAAAACCCACGTAGAGGAACGAAACGATATGCTCCTCGGGCGAGAGGCCAAGCCACTCTTTCACGTGGGGATCAGAGGCGGCGTCACCTGTTCGCCACATGCAGGCCAGTCCCATTTCTTCGGCGGTCAGCAACATGTTCTCTACGGCGGCGGCTGTGGCCTCGATGTTTTCGATCATCAACACCTTTGGCAAAGTGGGTGGTTCGGCCACCACTACAATGACGACCGGAGAGCGGAGCAGTTTATTGCGCTCTTTATTTAAGAGGGCCTGGGCCTTCTCACTACTCGTTTCTTCCAGTTTCTCCGCCAGAGAATTGGCCATTACTTTGCCCAGTGCTTCCCGCGCCTCGCCTGCCAGCACGATGAAGCGCCAGGGCTGCACTTTATGATGATTGGGCGCGTGGGTTGCGGCCTCTAACAGACGCTCAATTTGTTCGCGAGCTGGTCGCTCATCGGTCATTTTACCGATGCTGCGACGTCGTTTTATAGTTTCGAATACAGTCATATTTTGTTCTTTCACATTAGCTATTTATGGGCGTTGATTTCTGTAGGGACGCGATTCATCGCGTCCAGCCTTGCACGCCAATTGGGCTGGACGCGATGAATCGCGTCCCTACAAGAACCTATTTTTGTTATCCGGTATTTCTCAGACCAGCCGCGATGCCGTTAATCGTCAGCAACACGGCGTAGGTCAGGTCCGCCTGCCTTTTCTGCTGGTCGCTGGCCTGGCTGCGCGCCTCATCATCTAGAACGAGCGGGCCGCCCAGGGTGCGTAGTTGTCGCAGCAAGTGTACCTGAAAGTAGCTGAGCGGATCAACGTAGGGGTTGCGCAACTGGATCGAGCGTTGCAATACCGGAGTATTGTCCAATAATGCTCTACCACCCACAATTTCCAGCAACATACGCTTTGTGCGGGCGTACTCTTCCTCAATGAGCGCCGAAAGCCTTTGTCTGAGGTCTTCTTCCTGAACAAGAGTGGCATAATGACAGGCAATATGCATATCGGCTTTGGAGAGCGTCATCTGCATATTATCGAGGAAGGCACGCATAAAAGGCCACTCGCGGTACATCCTGCGCAGTTCTGCCAGCTGCTCCGGCTGCTCGCTGACACAGGCTTCCAGGGCAGTGCCAACACCGTACCAGCTCGGCAGCACATAACGGCTCTGCATCCATGAAAACACCCAGGGGATGGCGCGCAATTCCTCGATGCTGCGTCCCTTTGCCCGGCGAGCGGGTCGCGACCCGATGTTGAGCCAGGCAAGCTCTGAGATGGGCGTTGCCTGCTCAAAAAAGCGCAGGAAGTCCGGCGTTTCATAAATTAATTGCCGGTATTCATGATAGGCACGCTTCGAGAGGCTATTCATCAGTTCGCGCCAGCGTTCCGGCACATCGACAGGGGTGCCGGTTTCTTGCAAAATTTCCGGCGGCAGGCTGGCCTGAATCACGCCAGATACCACCAGTTCCAGGTTACGCAGCGCTATATTTGGCAAACCATACTTGAATGAAAGCATCTCGCCCTGCTCGGTGATACGAATATGCCCGTTCACTGTTCCAGGCGGCTGACCCAGAATGGCCTCGTAAATTGGCCCGCCGCCACGCCCAACCGCGCCGCCGCGCCCGTGAAAGAGCGTGATGCCAATGCCATGTTTTCTGCCAAGTGCCGCGAGCCGCGTTTGGGCCTGATAAAGCTCCCAGCTTGAGGTGAGAATGCCGCCATCCTTGCTGCTATCCGAGTAGCCAAGCATTACCTGTTGTCGATTGCCGCATGCCTGTACGTATGCTCGATAAAGTGGATAGGTAAAGGCCTGCTCCATAATTGCGGTGCAGGTGCGCAGGTCTTCAATCGTCTCAAAAAGCGGTACGATAGGCAGGTCGCTGATACCCGCCTCTTTACAGAAAAATTGCACTTCCAGCAAGTCGCTGAGCGAACAGGTCATGCTGATAATGTAGCAGGTGACGGCATCCTTCCCAAACTGCTCTCTGGCTTCGCGAATTGCGTCAAAAGTCGCCAGGATGTGGCTTATCTCCTCGCTCACATCTAGAAGATGCCGGGGCAAAACTCGCGGGTCGCTCAGCAAATCTTCCAGTAAGCGCACCCGTTCCGCTTCATCTAATGACCTGTAATCGCCCTTCAGCAGGCCAGTCGCCTGTAACAACTCGGCAAGGGCCTTCGCATGCTGCTCGCTATGCTGCCGCACATCAAGCGCCGCGAAATGAAACCCGAACACCTGAACCTGGCGTATCAACTCGGCAAGTTTGCCCACCGATAACTGCTGCTCTCCATCCGCCAGCAGACTATCGCGCAATACTTCCAGGTCTGCTAAGAGTTCTTCCTTTCGGCTATAAGTAATGTTCGTTGAATTGACTTGCTCGCCTCGATACATGGCTTGCATTGCGCTCAACCTTCGCCACATGAAAGAAAGTTTGCGGCGGTAGGGTTCAAGTGCGGTTTGCGGGCCAAGTTCGCGATCATAGTCCGGCATTGCTTCGGCATCACGAGCAATTGAGGCGGCAAGCTCGGGCGTTATCACGCAGTAGTTCAAGGATTGCGAGTACTCCTGCGCAAGCTTTTCAATCGATGCGCGGTAGTGTTCGATCACGCGCTCGCGTTGCAGGTGAAGGGCACGCATCAATGTTTCGGGGCCGACATGCGGATTGCCGTCCTGGTCGCCGCCAATCCAGGAGCCAATCCGCAGGAAAGGCGGCAGGGGAAACTGCTTGCCGGGAAATGCCACCCGTAGCTGTTCCTCCAACTCGCTGTACATCTCGGGCAGCGCGCCATACATGACCTCTTCCAGGTAGTACAGCCCCATCTTGATCTCGTCCAACGGCTGCAAGCGCACATGCCGGATAGAGTCGGTGCGCCAGAGGAGCGAGACAATGCTTTCCAGTTCCTGCTGACAGAGGCGCTGCTCGCGCGGCGTCATGATCTCCTGCCGGTCAAAGATCTCCAACAACTCTTCGACCCGCCGTGATTTGACAATCAGACTGCGGCGGGTCGCCTCGGTGGGATGCGCAGTAAACACCAACTCAATGGAGAGCGCGAGCAACAATTGTTCAAGCAGCTCGGACTCGATGTTGTTGCTCCGCAAAAATTCAGCCAGGGCAGCGAATGAGCCACGCTGTGCAGTGGGATTATGCGCCGTTTCATGCGCTCTCCGCCGCCGCGTACGATGATGCTGTTCGGCGGTATTGACCAGGTGAAAGTACATGGCAAATGCGCGAATAACGTCAATCGCGGTCTCCAGGTCGCAGGACTTCACCACTCGTGTAATTTCCTCGTCCAGAGCCGCGATTTCAGCCTGCAAGCGTTGTCGCTCGTCGCCGTCCACCGCGTTCAGCATTTCTGCGCATTCACGCAGTCGCCTGCAACTTTTGCGCAATTGTTCCACGATGTCAAAGACACGCTGCCCCTCATGCTGCTGGATGGCATGTCCCAACGCATTTCCCAGCGCGCGTATATCGCGCCGCAGCGGCGCATCTTTCTCCATGCGTTGTTCTTGTTCAAGCATATCTCATCTTCAATCAGAAAATGTTCCGAGCAGCCAGCGAGCCGTAGCCTCATCTGGGGCTTTGTAGATTTGTCTTACCAGCCGACGAAGCTCTTCAGGTTGTTTAACAAACAAGACCTGCTTCCGCGCATATTCAGCAAGTAAAGGAAAACGGTCTTGTACCGCCTCTACTGCTAACTCCTGCAAAACCCGGACTTTATGCTCCAGAGCCAGCTTCATTTCCTCTACCTCTTTAAGAGCCTTCGCAGCTTTCTCCTCCGCCACTTTAAGAGCTTTTGCCAATCTTTCTGCTTCTTTAGCTACTGAATTAGCAGCAGCCTCTTTTGCCTTCTCCTCTAGACGCCGTTGAAAGTAAGGATCATTATCGATCAAGCTGTCGTATTCTTGCATGTATTCTCGTCTCTGTCCTCGAGCCATGCCCAACTCTATCCTCTTTCATCTTTTTCGAACATCCCAGCGCGTTAGCTTCTCACTATTAATAAGTATAACATGTCTCCTGGCCGAGTGAGGTCTATAACACTGATGAGATGCTTTCACTATAGTAATTACAGCAGTTGTCAGCAAAAGCGGAAATTTTTCTGGACATTTTTCCAAAAGTGCCAGATTTTGCCTCGTCAAACCAAAAACCTGTGACGATTCTTCCCTATTCTTTCGTTTCATGATTGGTTATAAAACCGGCGCGGGAAAACCTCCGTCTTTCAAGCCTGATTCTTACCCACATTTATCGGAAGGCGCTTGATGAGGGACTTGATAAAGCATAGGTTCTACCGACCTCGACAATACCAGTTGGCTTACCAAGCCCTTTTACAAAATCAATGTGTAAAATGTGGGTAAGAATCAGGTCTTTCAAGCGGGGGGATGAGAGCGCCGTTCCTTGTTGGAGAGGGGGAGGGATGTTGGCATATGGCATTTGTTCGACTATAATAGGCTACATGAGTGACAAGTATATTCATGAACAACATACGGTTCATCAGATGCTCTACCATATCATCTTCTGTCGGAAACGAAGACGCAAGATACTGGTAGGGCCAGTGCGTGATCGCTTAGAGCAGATTACCCGTGAAGTAGCCGATGAAAACGGGTGGGAGATTGTCGAACTGGCAATTCAACCAGATCACGTGCATCTGTTCATTCAGGCCAATCCCTACACGCTGCCTACTAACATCCCTCGCTTGATAAAAGGCCGTTCCTCGCACGATATGCGAGAGGAATTCCCTCATCTCAAGCGTATGCCCTCGCTCTGGACACGTTCCACGTTCTATAGCACGGCTGGCTTTGTCAGCCAGGACACGATACAGAAATATATCGAGAGGCAGAGTCGAACCTGATGCTGATTGTTGAGTACAAGCTCCGTGGAAACAAAGCCCGCTATCAAGCGATTGATGAAGCGATACGGATCACACAATTCATCCGAAACAAGTGCTTGCGCCTGTGGATGGATACCCGTGGTATCACCGGCTATGATCTCAACGTGGCTTGTGCTCAACTGGCACAAGCCTTTCCCTTTGCCTCTCAGCTCAATTCGCAAGCCCGTCAAGCGGCTGCGGAGCGCGCGTGGTTCGCTATCACGCGCTTCTATGACAACTGCAAGACCCACAAGCCAGGGAAAAAGGGCTATCCGCGCTTCCAGCATGATAACCGTTCGGTGGAGTACAAGCAAACGGGCTGGAAGCTCTCCCCCGATGGCAAGCACATCACCTTCACTGATGGTTGCAACATAGGCCGCTTGCGGTTGGTAGGAAGCAAAAACCAACGGATTGAAGAATTTCCCACGAAGCAGATCAAACGTGTCAGGCTCATCAAACGTGCCGATGGCTACTACGTCCAGTTTGCGCTTGATGCAGAGAGGCGCATCGAACACATTTCTACCGGCAAGCAGGCTGGTATCGACATGGGTTTGAAAGAGTTCTTGACTGACAGCGAAGGCCATACCGTTGCGAACCCTCGACATGTGAGGAAAGCAGAAAAGCGATTAAAGCGTCTTCATAGATGGCTCTCTCGCAAACAGAAGAAATCATCCAACCGCAAGAAAGCCAGAACGCATCTGGCAAAGGCGTATCTCAAAGTCAGTAGGCAGCGTGAAGACTTTGCCAGAAAGACGGCAAGCACGCTCATCTCATCTCACGATTTGATTGCCTATGAACACCTAAAGATATGCAACCTCGTGAAGAATAGGAAGCTGGCAAAGTCCATCAGTGATGCTTCGTGGGGCCGCTTCCTGTCATGGCTCACCTACTATGGGCAGGTTCACACTATCCCTGTCATAGCGGTAGAACCTGCTTTCACGAGTCAGGATTGTAGTGCCTGTGGAACACGAGTCAAGAAAGCGCTCTCAGTCAGGACACACATGTGTCCTGGTTGTGGAATGGTTCTTGACCGAGACCATAACGCAGCACTTAACATTCTCGCAAAGGCTTTAGACCGTACCGGTGGGCAATCGGCAACGGGTACTCCTAAGAGGGTACGCAACGCTTCTGGACAGACCGCCTCTACTCGTTCTGGCAAGGCCAAAGCGGGCAAGTGGGCTGGTTGAAGGAAGAACCCCCTGTGCTTTAGCCAGGGGAGTGTCAGAATAATCAGGAACATGCCATTTCAAAATCTACTCAGCTTGAGGAGTTCTTAAATATGCAGCAACAGCAGCAACAAGGTGATTTTGATCTGCTTGCGGTCTTTAATAGTGAAACGGACGCCGAAGCGGCAGAGAGCAAGCTGCGCAAGGAGGGCTTTGGCGACGAGGAAATCTATCGCATGGCTCCCGGCAGTGTTGGTAGCGGGCAGTTTCGCGAGCATGGCCCTAATCGGGATCGGGCCTCTGTTTTCTTGCAAACTACGCGCACTGGCCCAAGTCCGGCGGTGGTTGTCCTGCTGGCTATCCTCTTCGGTCTGATCTTTGGCGGTGTGATGTTTGGGGCAGATGAACTGTTCATCAAAACGCTACCAGTACTGATCGCCACCCTGATTGGTGTAGTGGTCGGTATCATTATCGGCGCGATTATTGGTCTAACGCGCAAAGGCCACGTGCGCGGCAACATCGGCCAGGATATGACAAAGGTGAATGCGGCTGCGCCTGCCCGACCTGTACAGGGAGCGCGTACTGTCATCGCCATTCGCCTGCCTGATCCTGAGAATATCAGCCGAAAGTCGAAGGCGCGGGCTATTTTGATTAACAATCGCGGGAAGATCGACAGGAGCGTCAGCAGAGAAAATACCTGAGACGAGAGGGCTGGCCCAGATGAGGAGCCAGCCCTCTTCTTTTTTTGCCAGTAGTACCTCTTTCTGCATGCGGCATAAAATTTGTAGCCCTTCGTTACAATAAATACAGTCAGCACTGTTGCTATAACATGCTATGCAAAAAACCTCTCGCCTGTCATCCTGAGCGCAGCGAAGGATCTCGGTTGCTGCGCAGGAGCGTGTCCCCAGGCCGCAGATCCTTCGCTGCGCTCAGGATGCCACCGGGGGACAGGGTTGTAATGGCATAACCCTATAGGAGGTCGATTTGCGATGCCGGGTATCACGCTTTCACCTTTGAGCAAGGTGGAGACAGAAGAACTACTTCGCCTCCGCGCCAGACTTCTGCCTCCATACAAGGTCATTCTCTTTAACGACGACTACAATGAAATGATGTACGTCGTCGCCGTGTTGCTTCATACCATCAACAACCTGAGCCAGCAGGAAGCCGAGCGCATCATGCTGACGGCGCATCTCACCGGCAGCGCCGTGGTGGTCGTTTGCCCAAAAGAAACCGCCGAATATTACGAGGAAAAACTGCACAGCTACGGGCTAGACGCCGGTATCGAACCAGACGAATAATCCAGCCAGGCTTTACTGTATATAAAAAAATAAATTCGGTCCCTAAAAGTTATCGCTCTGTCGTCATTTCTTATGCAAGAATCGTGATGTTGCTGTATACTGCTGCTATTGACGCGGATGAAGCTAGAGGTTAGAATCAATAATAACCTGGAGGAACCTTTGACGAGTAGACGTTTGAAGTAGACATGATGCTGTTTTATCATGTTCCTGCAGGAGGAGAGACATACATGGTTCATTTATGGCGAAAAGCCAAAGAAGAGACAGAGACGAGTAAGACGGCTCCAGGGGTTGGAGCCACAGGCGATATCGCGGTCATTGTCGATGGCAAGAAGCTGGACAACGAACTCGTCCGACTCGCCTGTATGATGGCAAAACGGGCAAGACGTAAAGTTCACCTGGTTCATATCATTGAAGTTCCTCGCACTCTCCCTCTCAAAGCCAACCTCACGAAAGAATCCGAAAACGCAGATAGACTTTTAAATGAAGCGCTGGCTATTGCCGAGGAAGCAGGTTGCGAGGCGATTGCGGAAGTCGTTCAGGCGCGTGATGCCGGGCCAGCGATTGTTGACGAAGCGCGCGACCATTCCTGCGCCTTGATTATGCTTGGCCTGGTTCGCAACGCCCACAAAGCGCATGGTGTCGGAAACGATCTTGGAAAAACTATTCCATTCGTGCTGGCAAACGCGCCCTGTCGCGTCTGGGTCGTACAGGACCCTGTTGACGTCAAACCCGCCCAACCATAAACGCGTGGCAGGTTCCGCTCCTTTCCCAACGCTGCCAGCCCACACCTGGTAGTACTGGCACCTCGGATGAACCTGCCACACCCCGTATAGATGACACGAATCACTTCACCTCAACGCCTGCTTTCTAGCTGATATCCCCTCTTCCAATTACCCTGCCTTGTAGCATCCAGTCTATTTTGTTATTTTTGCTACTTGCAAAAAATTTGCAAGTAGCAAATTTTGATGGTATACTTTTTTTGTATCTCAGGCGTCAACTCAGAGACCCTTTGTTGTGGGACATGATCGTATCCGTAGGTCGTTCTTCGTAGCAGTGACTCACCAGCTAGCTTCTCAAACAATCTATCTTTTCCTGCCCATCTGTAAATCTCAGGAGGTTCCATGAGTAGTAACTTTGGTATTTCTGCGCTCTCGCAGGTATTCCAGAAAAGCTCGAGCCAGGTACGCCGCCGCGTGATCCTTATCTACTCCGTTCTGATTAGCTATAACGTCGCGGCATGGCTACTTGCCTTCATCGCCTTCAGGAGCGATCCCAAATTGCTGCTCCTGGCATTCACGGCCTATACTTTTGGTCTCCGCCATGCCTTCGACGCGGACCATATTTCCGCGATTGACAACGTCACGCGCAAACTGATGCAGGAGGGGCAGCGTCCAGTAGGAGTGGGCTTATTCTTCTCGCTCGGTCACTCCACCATCGTTGTCTTCCTGACCATTCTCATTGCTCTTGCGGCACTGGCCGTAAGCAGCTTTGACGTTCTTAAATCGATTGGTGGCCTGGTTGGCACAGCAGTCTCGGCCCTCTTCCTGTTAATCATCGCCGCCATTAATATTGTCATCCTGGTTGATGTCTTCCGCACCTTCCGCGAAGTGAAAAACGGTGGCGAGTTCAACGAATTCACCCTGGACGAGTCGCTGAATAAGCGCGGCCTGATGGGCCGTTTCTTCCGTCCCTTGCTCAAGATGACCAACCGCAGTTGGAAGATGTACCCAATCGGTCTGCTCTTTGGTCTGGGCTTCGATACTGCTACCGAGGTGGGACTGCTGGGCATTGCCGCGACTACTGCCGGACATATTCCCATCTTAGCCATTCTACTCTTCCCCGCGCTGTTCACCGCCGGTATGACCTTGATGGATACCACCGACAGCGTCTTGATGCTGGGCGCATATGGCTGGGCCTTTGTGAAACCCATTCGCAAACTGTACTACAACCTGAACATCACGCTGATCTCGGTGATCGTGGCCCTGGTCGTTGGCGGCCTGGAAGCACTCAGCATTATCGCGAGCGAACTGAACCTGAGCGGCCCTTTCTGGGATCAGGTCAACATTTTGACGAGTGGCGACAGTTTTGGTCGCATCGGCTTCCTCATCGTTGGCCTCTTCCTGGCAAGCTGGCTCATTTCGACCATCATCTACAAGGTAAAGCGCTACGATGACATCGAGGTGAATGTCACGTCACGCCCCGGCGGTGCAGCAGGCGCGGGTGGCGGCGAGTAGCATTTCTTCCTGAAAGAAAAGAGCAATAGGAGCCGCTTACCCATAAAAAGGCTCCTATTGCTCTTTTCTTTTGACTTCTTACACCTGAACAGCCAATCGCTGCTCACCCTGCTTTTGTGACTCTTGAAAAACCCGCTCGCGAGTTCGGTGTAGAAATGGCTGGCTCAATAGCATGCCAACAACAAAGAAAGCAAGCGTGATGTAAATGGCTATTCCAGGCAAAGCAAACCAGAGCGCGAGGCAGATCCACCCGGCAAAGGTGGTCGAGAAAATAAGCGCGAGGCTGTTGTGCGCGTTGAAAAGCTGAGGGTGTTTCGGCGCGAACGGCCCCAGAATATGCATTTCCTGTTCAAGCTTCATACCCTCTGCTTCAATCGCCGTCGAGAGTTTGAGGTTTTCTACCTCGTACAGAAACAGGCCAAGCGTAATCAATGCGCCTAGCAGGCCAAACGGCAAAACGAGATTTGCCAGCGTCTGACGTTTTGAGGGATCGCTGATAATGGTGACAGCAAAACTGCTGGCTGTCACAAAAGGCAGAAACCCCATCAGCTTTAAGCGGAAATCTATGAGGTTCTGATAGTTCGTGCAGAGTTGCTGGTAAATGAGGTGCAGTTCTTCTGTCGAGGGGTGCGTATCGGAGGTTGTCACTGCCGGGTCAGTTGACATCAAGGAACTCCTTTTTGGTAGAGCAAACAACAGTACGAGAGGAACGACTTCGATTGCTACTATACAATAGATACTCAACAATAACAAGTATTTTTCCCGGAAAAAAGTAGTAAAGCTTAAAAGGGGGTCATTGGATATGACCATGCCGGATTATCATGTGCCTGAGAGGTTTATGGTATAATTGTACATGCGATGGCTATTTTCTATGTGCCTGTTATCTCAGCAATGGGGCTGTCTACAGGAGGGTAAGCGAATGAGCAATACTAGCGATTCTCCAGGTGGTTTGCCACGCCTACATCAGGATTATTACAAGGCGCTGTACCAGGCCGCGCTGGTCTTTTCGTCCAGTCTCGAGTTAAAGGTCGTGCTGCAAAACGTTGTCACCAGTATTACCGACACCATGCGCGTCAAGGGCTGCGTCATTCGCTTACTTGACCGTCGAACCGGCCAGCTACAGTTGAGCGCTGTTCACGGTCTGAGCAGCGGCTATCTGGCAAAAGGCCCCGTTGACGTTGAACACAGCCCCATTGACAGCGAAGCGCTCAGTGGAAAAACGGTATTTATTCCCGATGTTTCCAAAGACACGCGCTTCCAGTACGCTGAAGCGGCGGCGCGTGAGGGTATTGTCTCGGTGCTGTGCGTTCCCCTGGAGGTACACGGCGACGCTATCGGCGTGATGCGCGTGTATACCAGCGAGCAATGCGAGTTCCACGACGATGATATTCAGTTTCTCACGGTGCTGGCTCGGCTGGCCGCCCTGGCCATCGAGAACGCGCACCTCTACGAGAACCTGAAAAACTCCTTCGATGGCGTGATGGATGTCCTCTGGGGCAGCAGCTTGCAGTATTCGGAAACGATCTAAAGCTTCTTACCTCACGAGCGTATTGGTTAAATACGGCGAGGTGAACGTGGTTCGCTCTCCCGGTCGCTTGCCCGGCACAGGAAACAGGCGAGCCGACAGGGGTTTATTCAAGCGCAGCGCCATTGTCGCCACATCCAACAACAGGTGCGCAATGGCGCTTTCTTCTATATCTCCAGGCAGGGGAATAGTATCCAGCCCTGTACCACAGACCGTCGAATAGAGCAGCAGCGAGTGCGTATTCACCAATCCCTCTTCCCAACGGTGGCCTAACACCGCATCTTCCAGCACAGGCAGCATTAACCCACAATAGCCACAGGTCGGCAAACTTGTAGATTTCAGCGCCCCCGTAATCGCCGAAGCTACCGCGACGGTGCCGGTTTCGCCCACCTTGCCATAGCCGCACAGTTCCATTGCCGAAACGATGCTCTCCTCTCCTAAAGGCGCGGGCGAAAGGTCGATGCCACCAAAAACCAGGTTATGTTTCTGAGCGAGGCCTTTACCCAGTTCGACAATTGATGCCGCCTGTTCGACAAGCGCATTTGCTATCCATTGCCGCACTTGCTCCAGATCTAACGGATGTGCGCCACCTGATGTATGAGGCCGTAAAGCATCGGCTACAATACCTGCCCCCTGCAAGCCAATACTCAGGCTCGCCGGGCCGCTATGATAGGCCGAGGGGAAGAAAGGGCAACCGGGATCAACACGAGCCAGCACAGCGAAGCGAAAATTGCCAAAACCCTCAGCAGTTTCTCGCGCCAGCCGCTGCATCACTCGCGCAGCATGACGGGCCGCCTCGTAGCGTATGCCATCCTTGCCGGTGGCAAGCAATACGGTCGCATTGAGCGCCGTTGTGGCCTCCAGCATATCAGCAATCGACTCAATGCGTTCTAATGAAAATTGTGGCGATGCTGCTTTCGCTGTGCCGCACGAGCAAAATTCTAAACCGACATCATCCAGCATACGCTGTACCTCTTGCGCATAACGCACCAGATCGGATGCCGAAGCGTTCGCGAGATCATCAAAGACCGGGCGCGTCGAAATGCGCAGCGTTTGCACCTCGTATCCTGCATCAATATAGCGCTGGCTTGCCTGCTGCAATATATGGGCGGCGCGTTCTATGGCCGAAAAAGCCAGTGGGTGCGGTTCGGCAAGGCCGAGGGTGAGGGTGCGTATTGGGGGTTTTCTCATGACATTTCTCATTTCTTCTACTATGTTCTCACGCTCATCATACGTCAGCTAGCTGGATACGACAAGCCTCAATTCTCCTATCACTATTGACGAAAATCTGTTCGTCACGTACACTTCCTCTTAAACCAGAGACTGGCAGGAGCGCTCACCCCATGCAAGCAAACGGCAAGACCGAACTAGAGGCAGATTCACAAGAATGCTTTCTTTGTGTCCTCGATGCGCAGCCATGCGCGGTAAAAAAGCTCGAAGGCCACATTATCGCTGTGCGTGAATTCAAAGATGGTGCGGAAACAAGTCCTTATATCACGCTCGACCTCGGCTCGTCGCTTGCCAGCATTCGCCTGACTTACGCCTATCGCAGTCTTATCAGGGGACTGAACGAACTTGGGGATGCGCTGGCTAAAAGGCGGCTGACGCTGCGCGTCTATCACCTGCCCGCCGCAGTCGGCACAACCGAACATAAAGAGCGCGTGCTTGACCGTTACATCGCGGGCGACTACACACTGGCGATTCTCGAACCCGATACTATCCTCAACATCACCGATTTAAACCAGGCTGAGTATTGCGCGCGCCAATATTTGTTGAGCCGTCTTACTCCCTCGACACAGTCGATGGCATCAATGCGCGGAAATCTGGTGCATAGCAGCTTCAAAGAACTGCTCAAGGAGCATGATCGCGGTGAACTGATGGCGGGTAGCGCTCGTAATGGCGATGAATCGGCCCTCACAACGCTTCATCGCCACTTTGAACAGGCCCTTGAACGCAGCAGCCTTGATCTTGCCCTGCTCAATACGCCGCCGGAAGAGATACGCTCCGAGGTTGCTGCGCACCTGGAAAGCCTCGCAAACTGGTTCAACAAGCAGCATGCCACCCTGTGGGATATGCCAGGCACTACTGAAAATGACGAGGAAGAGAGCATCAGGGGCGAAAACGCAGTACGGGCCGAAACATTCCTGCTCGCGCCTGAAATCGGCTTGCGAGGTCGCCTCGATCTGCTGTGGCGTCAAAAAAGCCGCCAGCGTCTGCTCGAGTTGAAGACTGGCTCAGTCAAGGGAGAACTGCCAAAGTCCGAGCATCGCTGGCAGGTGCAGGGATATCATGCGCTACTGGCGGTACGCCGCGACCCCAAACTGCAAAAAGCAAAGGCTAACATACTCTATAGCGGCATCCCAGGCGAGGCCGAGGGCTACGAGATTCGCTTCAGCGCCAGGCAATTCCAGCGCGTCATAGAGACACGCAACACGCTTGTTCTCAGCCACGTGACGGGCATTCCGCCTGCCCCTCCCGGCGTTTCGCGCTGTAGCAAATGCGCCAGGCAGGACCGTTGCCAGCAGGTTTCTTTCCTGCTAGACTGGCAGCCGCCGCACATTGACGCGCCCGCAATAACAACAGAAAACTATCATCTGGAACAGATCACCCCGGAAGACAAAACTTTTTTCGCTACCTATTATCGCCTGTTACATGTAGAAGGGCTTGAGGGGGAAAAGCAGCAGGCACTGCTGTGGCAGCAGCCTGTCAGCGAACGGGTGGAGCGTGGAGTTGCTATCGACAATTTGCAGGCAATCGGCAAACCGGAGCCAGATGGTAAAGGTGAATGGCGGCAGACCTTCCGTTGCGTCAATACGTCAGAACTACGCGAGGGCGATGAGGTGTTGCTCAGCGACGGCGACCCCATTACGGGTGAGGTGGTCACGGGCACCATCGTCTCTATCAGTTCACAGGAAGTGACGGTCTGGACGCCGGAGTTGATCGCCCACCCGAAACTGCTCGATCGCTACGATATCAATATTGTGCATGTGCGCACGCTTCAGAATCTCCTGCGCTGGCTGCAGGCCGATCCTTATGTGCGGCGGCTCGTCGCTGGAATCGAGCGCCCTCGCTTCCGCGATAGCGACGTTCCGCCATCGCCTTATCTCAACGGCGAACAAAATCTGGCGGTGCAACGTGCCCTACAGATGCAGGACTACCTGCTCATTCATGGGCCGCCAGGAACGGGCAAAACCAGCGTCATCGCTGAAATCGTAAAACGGCTTGTCCAGCAGGGCCAGCGCGTCCTGCTTGCCGCCTTTACCAATCAGGCGGTTGATAACATGCTCAAGCGGCTGGATCGCGAAGGATTCTCTTCTTATGTGCGCCTGGGACACGAACGCAGCGTGGATGAGAGCATACAAAAGCGGCTGCTGAAATCGTTTGTCGAGCAGGCAGACCCATTGCAGGCGGTGCGCGAGGCTTTGCGAACTGCACCGGTCATCGCCTCGACCACCGCCACCTGGTCTTCAGATAAATACGCGCCGCCACCGCTTCATGCCGACGGGGAACAGCATCCTGACGATCTGCTACAGTTCGACGTCGCCATTATCGACGAGGCAGGGCAGCTTACTATTCCCGCCATTCTGGGCGCTTTGCGCTTCGTGAAACGCTTCATCCTGGTCGGTGACGAAAAGCAGCTTCCGCCTCTTGTATTGAGCAAAGAGGCTGCACTGGCAGGACTTTCTCGGTCGCTGTTCAGTTCTCTTAAGCAGTATGATGAGGACTATAGGAAAGAGCATCCAGATGCTACCAGCGCCTGCGTGGCGCTCGAAGTGCAGTACCGCATGAACAAGTGGATTTCGCGCTTCAGCTCCAGGCAATTTTACGATGGCAGGTTGAAGCCGCACTCCTCGGTAGCAAACCGGCTGCTCGAGTTCAAAGAGGACTCGCCTGCCGGAAGGTATGAATCCCCTGCCATCACCCAGGCTGTTCATCCGAAAAGGCCGATGGTCTTTCTGGATGTGCGGGAAGAGTTGCCGACCGGGGGGACGAAGATCAGCAACGCGGAGGCGCGTGTGGTGCGCGAGGTGGTTGCGGCACTTCTGGAGCGAGGTATCGAGGAAAAGGATATCGGCATCATAGCTCCCTACCGGGCACAGGTCGCGAACCTGCGACGTCACCTGTTTAGTGACGAGGACTGCATCGGCTGGAAAAAGCTGCCAGATACCACAGCGCTTACAGTCGATACGGTTGACCGCTTTCAGGGAGGCGAGCGGCCAGTTATCATTCTTTCATTTGCCACCAGCAGCACGCCGGAGGCCGAAAGCCAGTTAAGGGAACACCTGACGGATAATCACCGGCTCAATGTCGCGCTGACTCGAGCGCAGCGCAAGCTTCTTCTGGTCGGTAACGCTGCCGCGCTGGAAACGCTGCCTGTGTTCCAGCAATTGCTGGCGTACTGCCAGAACGAACTGCGCTCAGTGATTGCTTACGCGGAAGATCTTTCTGAAGCTACATTTCAGTAGCCAGCACAAAATGTTCATGCAGCGAGAGATCAGCGCCATCTTTTCGGGTGAGCATCGCGTAGCAGGCGCGCTCCAGAGTGGTCTGTTTACCTGTATGCACATGCGTGCCATGCAAAATGTATTCGACCGCGTGCTTCAAGTTCAGGGCAATGCGAAAAGGGCGGGTTGCTTCATGATGAAAGGCGCGGAACTGCTCTAAACCCAGGCCTGTCAAAACCAGGATCGTATGAATGCCTATCGCCATGCCTGCGCGAATGTCGCTAATGCTATCGCCGATAAATACCGCGTCGTTCAAATCAAGCCCAAGTTCCTGAGTCGCCTGTAAAAGCATGCCGGGCTGCGGTTTGCGGCAGCGGCAATTCTCCTCTTTGCCATGCGGGCAATAGTAGACTTTCTCGATCTCGCCTCCACCCTGGCGAATCTCCGCTACCATGCGCGCATGCATCTCCTCAAGCGCTTCTTTTGAAATGCTCCCCTTAGCAACGCCCGCCTGATTGGTGCAAACCACAATACGATGTCCAGCGCGTGTAAGACGCGCTATTGCCTCACATACGCCGGGTAGAAAGCGAAACTCGCTCCAACTTTTGACATAATCAGACCGGTTTTCATTGATTACCCCATCCCGGTCGAGAAATATGGTTGACACTGTAGCACCCCTATTTAACAGGTATCTGTAATATCAATCAAACCCATCTATAAAGCGATCTTAAATATTGAGCTTGCGATAAATATAAACCAATGTGATTGCGTATATCTACCTGTATCTATGCAGAAAACAAGCGAATAGCAATATCCAGGCGCGTACCTCTTCCCGGCTCACTTTCTATACTCAGGTGTCCACCCAGCACCTCTGCGCGTTCGCGTAAGCCGATCAATCCCTGCTGATATCCGCAGCCCCCTCGCGGTAATTGGGAAGGCATACCAATCCCATTATCCGTAACACTGATATGCAGGCTGCCCTCGAAGCTGAACATGGAAACGCGCACCATAGATGCCTGTGCGTGCTTGCGAATATTGACCAGGGCCTCACGCACCATATAATAGATATTCGACGTGTATTCAAAGGGCAAAAGAGCAGGCCAGTCTTCACATTCAAACACTACCTGGTAGCCATCCATTTCGTCCAGTAATGCTTTGATAGCCGCTTCCAGGCCCTGATGAAGTTCACCGGCTCCTCGCAGGCCGCCTAACGCTTCCCTCATGGAGATCAGGCTTTCACGAGCCAGTTCCTGCCATACCTCTACCTTTTGCGCGAGTTGCTGATCCGCAGTGGGGCCATATGCGCGAAAGTACTCCAGGTCTGCTACCAATGCTGTCAACGATTGTACCACACTATCGTGCAAATCGCGGGCAATACGCTTTCGCTCAGCTTCCTGAGCCAGTTTTGTGATAGGAGAGTCTAACACGTCGAGCATAATCGAGTTTTCCTTCTATCTCTACAAACCGCTTTCTTTCTCCCTCACACGTACCTCTCTTCTCATGCTTCGCGGCGCTGATTTTCCATATTTTTGCTTACTCTCCTTATATATGCCTTGCCAGTTAACCTGAGATTGAGATAAGGCTGTGATACAGGTTAAGATTTCGCACAACAGGCGAAGAGTTCTTAACCTGCCAGGATGCTTGCTTGTATTACCTGCCCTTGTGGTTAAGCATCTCCATCGCATATACTCAACCTGTCTTTATTTTTGTGACATCTTAAACAGGAGAATCTATGGCGGAAACGCAAAATACGTTCATTCTCACGGTGGGCAGCATCAACATGGATCAGGTGGTGCATGTGCCGCGCCTGCCTGTGCCTGGCGAGACGCTGCCGGGAGCCAGCTCACTCAAGCTTGTGCCAGGGGGAAAAGGAGCCAATCAGGCGGTTACTATGGCACGACTTGGCGCGCAGGTCGCATTCGCTGGACGAGTTGGCGCGGATGCCTTTGGCGAGCAACTGCTGAAAGCGCTACGGGCGGATGGGGTCGATACGCGACTGGTCGTGGTTGACCAGCAGGAGTCAACAGGAGTGGCCTTTATTTTTCTTACACCTGACGGGGAGAACGCTATCGTTGTCTCCCCCGGCTCAAATAACCGGCTCGGCGCGGATGATGTGCAGATGGCGCATATTTTTTCGAGCATAGGGCAGGCTGCCGCGCTTGTCTTGCAGATGGAAATCCCTGTAGAGACGGCAAAAGCGGTGATTACCGCCGGGCATCAGGCCAATGTTCCGGTCATCCTGAACCTTGCGCCAGCTAAACCGCTTTCCTGGGATGTGCTTACGCAGGTGCATACGCTGATCGTGAACGAAACCGAGGCCAGTATGCTGAGCGGGCAGCGCGTTGATGATCTGCAAGATGCGCACACCGTCGCGACCGTGATTCACGAGCGCGGCATTCCGATTGTGGTTATCACGCTCGGAGCAAAGGGGGCGCTGCTCGTTTCCACAGACGAAAAAGGCCAGCCACAATACATCCACCAGCCAGCGCCAAAGGTGCAAGTTATCGATACTACCGCCGCCGGGGATTGCTTTGTGGGAGCATTCACCGTTGCGCTGATCGAGGGGCAAAACGTGGCGGATGCGCTGCGCTTCGCGGTCTATGCCAGCGCCCTCAAAGTGACGCGCTTCGGCGCGCAATCCGGCCTGCCAACCCGAGCAGAGGTGCAGGCTTTTCTTGCATAACATTTTTTGAGGTTTTTCATGCATCGTATTATTCTCGACACCGATCCCGGCATCGATGATGCTCTGGCAATTTTTCTCGCGCTCGCTTCACCCGACATTCAACTCGAAGCCATCACCACTGTGAGCGGCAACGTCCACGTCGATTACACTACGCGCAACGCGCTCGCGCTGCTGGAACTGGCCGGGCGCGGCAATATTCCCGTCGCTCGCGGCTGTGATCGTCCGTTAGTACGGCATGCCGTCGAAGCAGGCTATGTGCATGGGCAAAATGGCCTGGGCAACGTACAACTGCCGGAACCACACCTTCATCCTGTACCACAACATGCCACAGACCTGCTGATTGAAAAGATTCTCGCGGCCCCTGGCGAAATCACGCTGGTAGCCATTGGCCCTTTGACGAATATCGCGATGGCGGTGCGCCAGGAGCCGCGTATCGCGCAGAACACACGCGAGTTGTTCATTATGGGCGGAGCGTTGCGCGTACCCGGCAATGTCACACCCACCGCCGAGTTCAATATTTTCGCAGACCCGGAAGCGGCTTCTATCGTGCTACATGCCGGTTGGCCTATCCGGCTGGTCTCGCTAGATGCCACTATGCAGACAAACCTCTATCGGGAGCAGGTGGACCGCCTGGCGGCCAATGGCCACCCTGTAACCACTCTCATTCAGCAGGCGGTAAGCTTCTTCATTGAGGAATTTGGCAGGCCACGCGGGATTCATGCCTTTCACATGCACGACCCACTCTGCCTCGCCAGCGTTATTCATCCCGAGTTTGTGACATGGCGGCCCGCCTACGTAGACGTAGAATTGACCGGTACGCTCACTACCGGGACAACCGTCGCTTTCTTCGAGCAGCTTGAAGACCTTGACCCGGCACTTGAACGCCAGCACCAACCAAATGTGCAGGCCTCGATGGGGGCAAACAACCAGCGTTTCATCGACTTTTACCTGGAGCAAATCCAGGCAGCTTATGCTTGAAATGCGTTGTGAGCGAAATGTGATGTATCCTGTTTTTTCCGGCTTTGACAAGAATCCTACTATGGGCTATCATAAAGGAGAATAATTCCTACCAATTTACTTGGAATAACAAGGAGCTGATAGATGGCAGAGATTAATGAAGCCGAAGTGATGGATGCATTGCGGGAATGCTACGACCCGGAAATTCCTGTGAATATTGTTGACCTCGGACTCGTCTATAACGTTGATATAAATAACGAGACCGGACACGTTGAGGTGACGATGACCCTCACCGCGCTTGGCTGTCCGATGGCGGGCGAAGTCATATCCGAAGTCGAAATGCGCGTGGGCGAGGTGGAAAACGTCAAATCGTGCAAAGTGAATATGACGTTTGATCCACCCTGGACGCCGGAGCGCATGACCGAAGATGCCAAATGGGAGCTTGGCATGATCTAAGCCCACTTGCAGGATACGCGCCAACTGCCGGTTCAATATCAGAAGGCAGGTGAGATAGCTATGGCTTACGAGCAACCCTCTGATGGCAACATCCGAGCTACCCTGGCACTCAGCCAGGAAGAGGCACGAACCGGCAGTAGCCGCGTCCTGAACCTTCCAGGGGGACGCCGCATTACTGTCACCATACCTCCGCATACACGCGATGGAGAAGAAATTCGCCTGCGAGGAAAGGGCGAACCGGTATGGCAGGGCGGCCCGGTGGGCGACCTGATCCTCACGATCAACATCCCTCCCAGTACCTCTTACCCAGGATTTGGCACTCCATACGATTCGGTCGGGCCAACCGAATTTGTGCCCGCGCCATCTTATCCACCATCCGTATCTTCACCGAACAACCGGCCTGCTGGCTTTCCATCTAATCCCAACTTCCCGCCAACGATGCCTGCCGCACCAGGGTTTGCGGAAAACCCGCCTCGCACGCAACCACAGCCGCAGGAGCAAATCTACCTTCCGCATGCTCAACCGTCAAACTCACCGCCAACGCAGATTGCTTATCCACAGGCCGGGCAGCAATACGTGCCCACCCTGCCTCCTCAGCCACAAACGCCTCAGAGGCGCGGCCTCTCAGGGGGAGCGATAGCGCTCATCATTTTCCTGGTCGTCCTCTTGCTCGTTGGCAGTGGTTTGATCTACTATGCCGGTGTTTACCAGCCACAGCAGGCGCATATGCAGGCTACCGCAACCGCGAATTCACAACTCACCGGAACCGCGCAAGCCATTGCTCAGAGTACGCAATTTGCTCAGGCGACAGCGCAAGCCGTTGCCAGCGCCACCGCGAACGCACAGGCAACGGCTAACGCGCAGGCTTCAGCTACAGCCACCGCGCTGCAAAACATTTATACGCAGGCCACCGGCGGCACACCGATACTGAACGATAATCTGAGCGCCAACAGCTCGAATCAATGGAATGAAATTGCCGGGGCCTGCACATTTACTGGTGGCGCGTATCATTCGACTGTCACGCAGAAAGGCTTCTTTCAGCCCTGCTTTGCTCAGGCTCCAACCTTCACCAATTTCGCCTTTCAGGTTGATATGACCATCGTTTCAGGCGACGAGGGCGGCATCATCTTCCGCGCTGACCCGGTTAATTCTCGTTTCTACCTTCTCCAGATAAGTCAAAACGGGTCTTATGCGCTTTACCTGTATACCAGCAGCAACGGGAGCCAGGCCAAATCCTTGCTCAGCAACTCTTCATCGCTCATCAATAAAGGATTAAACCAGACCAACACCATTACAGTCGTGGCAAATGGCAGCAATTTGTACATCTATATCAATAAGCAGTTCCTGGACGCCGTCTCGGACAGCACCTATACTTCTGGTAATATCGGCGTCTTCGCTGAAAGCAACTTAAATCCTACCGATGTCGCTTTCGCGAATGCCCAGGTATGGCAGATCTGATTAAGCGTTTTCGTTTCCAAACTGGATGAACTTCTGGCGGAAGGGGGTTGGCATTTATGGATAATGCGTTATAATGAAACAGGAGTAAAAGGGGAGGGATTATGCTCTTAGACGAAAGCAACAGGCCCTTACATGACCAGACAACGCTAAAAGACCCTCTGCCCATAGCTGATTTGAGCAGCAAAACCTGGTCAACCCCTTTTCCCAGAGTGGTGCATGTAAGTCGGCATCCGGCCTATCCTACCAATCAGTTGATCCTGCTCACAATACTTGCCCTGTTACTGGTGTTGAGCGGTCTGGGACTGGTTATTTACTCGGTCGATACCGAATATGGCAGAACGCTGCATGTGAGCGCTACTGCTCAGGCCTTATCAAACGCGCGTGCAAGCGCCACCTCGCTTTCAGCCACGCAGCAGGTGGAGCAGGCCACCGCTCAGGTTCTCGCTACCCAGCAGGCAAATATCTATGCTACCGCGAGCGCCATTGCCGGAGCATCCGCCACCGCCAGCACAAACAGCGCGAGCGCGACCGCCACTGCCACCGCTATGCAAGGTCTGTATACTCAGGACACCAGCGGCACACCGGCTTTCAATGATCCGCTCAGTGACAATAGCCAAAACCATAAGTGGAACGAACATCTCAATTCACCAGGCAATACAGGCTGCTCCTTCATCAACGGAACCTATCACGCGCTTGAGGCCCAGCTTGGCTACTTACAGCCCTGCGTAGCCGAAGCTACCAGTTACAGCAACTTCGTCTATACAATTAGTATGATAATCGATCATGGCACCCAGGGGGGTATCCTGTTCCGGGCAAATGGAGCGAGCGGCCAGTACTATGTTTTCCGCGTCAGTATCGATGGTCAATATACTCTTGAAGCATATGATGGCAACAAAGCGACCACCCTGAGCAGCGGGTTCAGCACCGCCATTTCGACAGGAATTGGACAAACCAACCAGCTTGCTGTAATCGCCGATCACAACACACTCTCCCTTTTCGTCAATCAGAACTTCGTCATAAGCGTGACTGATAGTACTTTCGCTTCTGGTCAGATCGGCGTTGTCGCGCTCGATTATAACGTGCCCGCCGATGTAGAGTTCAGCAACGCGCAGGTCTGGCAGCTATAACGCTCTGATTTTGTTCACAGCACAGGCTTGACATTCGTTTTGTCGCTCGTTAAAATTTATTCAATCGCTTGAATAAAAACGAGACCTCAGACGAGGAAAACGTATGGCGCGGAACAATACGCTTGTCGAAAGACGGGCGGAAATTATCAACGCGACTATTCGCGTGCTGGCGCGTGATGGTATCGCCGAAACCACAACGAGGAAAATAGCAGCCGAGGCAGGCGTCAACCAGGCTACGTTGCGCTATTATTTTGGCAGCAAAGATGACCTGCTCTTTGCCGTCCTGCAAGAGATGATGCAGTTAACGGCGCAAATTGTACGAGAAAGTACGTTGGCGAAGCGCAGCATTTCGGACATGATTGTCGAAAGCATCAAGGCCTTCTGGTCGCATGTCGAAAGCGAGCCGGAGCTACAGGTCATACAGTACGAATTGACCCTTTATGCTTTGCGCAATCCCGAATCGGCCTGGCTGGCGAAACAGCAGTATGATGGATATGCTGCTGTCGTCGAGGACCTGCTGCGCAAGAATTTTGAGGAAAGCGGCGCTCCCTGCGCCATCCCTTTTGCTGAACTGGCCCGCTTTATTATCGGCGGCCTGGATGGCCTGATCTTACAATTTATCAGCGATCGAAATACTGAACGCGCCCGGCGCGACCTCGGTCACCTCATCACGGCGGTCATTGCGCTGGTCGAAGGCCGGTCTTCCACCTGAAAGGAGATGCTGCCATGCAGGAACAAGGCTCCATGCCCGGACAAACCACTCCCGTTATTTCTCCTTCCGTTTCCAGTCCCGCGCAGGATATACAGCGCGACTACGCTTACTACAAAGCGGTTTTTGCTGGACAACCTATGCCATTTGCCTATCTCGACCTCGATTTGCTGGCGCGGAATATAGGCGATATCTTGAAACGCGCCCAGGGCAAGAAGATACGGCTGGCCTCGAAATCGCTGCGCAGCGTCTGGGTGCTTCGCCATCTTCTCGCTGCCGCCCCGACCTTTCAGGGCATCATGTCCTTCAGCGCTCGCGAGGCCGCCTATTTAGCCTCGCAGGGCTTTGACGATCTGTTGATCGGCTATCCTTGCTGGCATGAAGAGGATATCGCCGCCATTGCTCGTCCGACAGCCAACGGAAAGACCATCACCTTGATGATCGATAGCATCGAGCATGTGGCGCAGCTCGAGAAGGTTGCCCAACGGTTCGATGTGCGCCTGCCGCTCTGCCTGGATATCGATATGGCGCTGCAAGTTCCCGGGCTGCATTTCGGCACGTGGCGATCTCCGGTCAAAACTCCCAGTTCGGCGCGGCGCATTATCGAGCGTATCCTTGCCTCGAAATATGTGTATCTTGATGGGCTGATGGGCTATGAAGCGCAAATCGCGGGGGTAGGCGACAACGTACCCGGGCAGGCCGCGAAAAACGCGCTCATCCAGCAACTCAAACGGCGCTCTGTGAAAGAAGTGGCGGAGCGTCGTCTAGCGCTGGTGGAGTTGATTCGCTCGTATGGCATCTCGCTGCGTTTCGTAAACGGTGGCGGCACCGGCAGCCTCTCCAGCACAAGTCAGGAAGAGGTAGTCACGGAGATTACGGTTGGCTCGGGCTTCTACTCCCCTACGCTGTTCGATCTTTACCGCGAGTTCCGCTATCAATCTGCCGCCGGATACGCCATCGAAATCGTGCGCCGCGCTGCCCCGCATATTTATACCTGCCTGGGCGGCGGTTACATCGCCTCTGGTTCAGCCGGAAAGGAGAAGCTTCCGCAGCCCTACCTGCCGGAAGGCGCGAAGCTTGACCCGCTCGAAGGCGCTGGCGAGGTGCAGACGCCCATTCATTATCACGGCCCTATCTCGCTTCATCTCGGCGACCCGATCTTCATGCGCCACAGCAAGGCGGGCGAACTCTGCGAGCGCTTCACACACCTGTTGCTCGTCTCGAATGGCGCAATCGTCAATAAAGTTCCCACCTATCGCGGTGATGGTCAATGCTTTATTTGAATTGCAGGAGCGCATGTCATGTTTTTACAGGTGGGATTTACCGGAAGACACCCGCAAGGGGCGTCTTCCGGTTCCCCCATTCGCACACAGGAAAGGAAGACAGATATGAGCAGTTTGCAAGCAGGGCGCTGGCAAAACTGGTCTGGTTCGGTGCGGGCGAAACCGCGCCAGATCGCCAGCCCGGCCAGCGTAGATGAACTGGCGCAAATGATCGATGAATATAGCCGCAAGGGCCGCCATGTGCGCGTGGTTGGCTCCGGTCATTCTTTCACGTCCATCGCGCAAAGCGACGACGTGCTGATGACGCTTGATAATTTGCAAGGTATTGAAGAGATCAATGCCGAACGCGGAACGGTGACGGTACTGGGCGGCACCAGGCTGAAGCGGCTCGGCGACGAATTATTTGTACAAGGACTGGCACAGGAAAACCTGGGTGATATCAATGTCCAGAGCGTCGCGGGAGCTATCAGCACCGGCACACATGGCACAGGCATTCGCTTCGGCTCCCTGGCAACGCAGGTCGAGGGACTGACTCTTGTGACAGCCAATGGCGAGTTGCTGGAATGCTCAGCCGAAAAGAACCCCGACATATTTAAAGCGGCGCAGGTCTCGCTTGGCGCGCTTGGAGTCATCGCTAAAGTCCGGCTGCGCGTTGTGCCTGCCAAACGCCTGCATTATCATGGCCTGCGCAAAACGCTTTCGGACTGTTTGGAGAATCTGGAAACCTATAAGCAGGAGAACTCGCACTTTGAGTTTTTCTGGTTCCCCTACACCGACGCGGTACAGGCCAAGTTTATGAACGAAACCGAGGAGCCAGCCAGCAAAGTCACGCTCTGGGGCAACTTCAATAAGATCGTGCTGGAAAACTGGGTCTTCTGGCTGCTCTCGGAAAGCTGTCGGCTGTTCCCCCGACTCTGCCAGCCCGTCTGCAAGCTTTCGGGTACGAGCATCGCCAACGTTGACGAGGTTAACTACAGCCACCTGCTCTTTTCAACGCCGCGCATGGTACGTTTCAACGAGATGGAGTACAACATTCCGGCAGAACACTGCCAGGCTGTCATTCGTGAGATTGAAGACTGCATTGATAAACAGCAATTTGCCGTGAACTTCCCGATTGAGTGCCGTTTTGTGCATTCGGATGATATCTGGCTCAGCCCTGCCTATGAGCGCGAGTCGTGCTACATCGCCGTTCACATGTTCAAGGGCATGCCCTACCGCTCGTATTTCTCGCATATCGAGGAGATTTTCCGGCGCTATTCGGGACGCCCGCACTGGGGCAAGATACACACACGCACATCCCAGGAGCTGGCTGAACTCTACCCGCGCTGGCACGATTTCCGGCGTATTCGCGCTTCGCTCGATCCCCAGGGCATCTTCCTCAACGATTACCTGCGCAATCTTTTTGATGCGAACGGCCCAATACCCGAGACAACTCCCATGCAAAGCGAACCCGGTCTCGCGCAATCATAGATTTCTTGAAAGGATTTTTCTTGTATGAAAGAAGCATCGGTACCCAACCCGGCCAGTCCTGAAGCGGGTGTCTCACTGCGCCGTAACGCGCTTGGCCTGCGCCATGCCATCGTGATATCGGTGGCAGTGATGTCACCCGCCGCCTCGGTCTTTTTCAACACCATTCCGCAGGCCGGACTGGTTGGCGGGGCCATTCCCCTGTGTTATCTTATCGGTTTCGTGGTGGCCTTACTGGTTGCCAATCAGTATAGCGAGTTCTCACGCGAGATTCCCTCGAGCGGCTCGGCCTATACTTTCGTCACCGAGGGACTGGGACCGGCAGCAGGTTTCTTTACCGCCTGGGTCGGCCTGATTGCCATTGCGATAGGCGTTCCTTACTCCTTCATCTTGCTCGGCGCGAACCTGCAAGCCATTGTCGCTCGCGCCTTTGGTCTAAATCTTCACTGGAGCTTCTGGTTTGTGCTGGCGCTGGGCGTAGCGTTTGCTATTTGCTACATGGGTGTCCGGCAATCGCTGAACGTTGACCTCACCTTTCTGGCTTTCGAGATGGGTGTCTGCCTTGTCCTCGCCATCATTGTGCTTATACAGGTCGGGCAGAAAGGCGGTATTTCTGCCGCTCCTTTCACTCTGAGTCCCGTTCCGCAGAATGGCGACCTGACCGCCGGTATCATCCTGGCTGTGCTGAGCTACATCGGCTTTGAGACGGCGGCGGTGCTTGGCGAGGAGACGCGCAACCCGCACCGCAATATTCCGCGCGCTGTCTTCGGCTCTATGATCGTTGTCGGCGTCTTCTACGTTCTGATGGCCTATGTCGGCACCATCGGCTATGGCATCAACCACATGGTGAGCGGCTATGCCAACGATGCCGCGCCGTTTGACACCATTGCTCGCCAGTACAGCGGCCCGGTGCTGGCGGTGCTGATTGACCTGGTTGGCCTGCTCTCGTTCTTTGGCGCGGCCCTCGCCATCATCAACGGCGGAGCGCGCATCATGTATACGGTTGGACGCGATGGCCTGTTACCTTCCTGGACTGCATGGCTGCATCCACAGCGCCAGAACCCAATCGGCTCGATAGCAGTGCTGTGTACCTTTGGTCTCGTCTTCGGACTTGCCCTCGGCTTCCTCATGACACCGATTGGCGCGTTCGGCTTCTTCGGCACGCTCGATGCCAGCTTCGTCTTGATTATCTACGCGCTGGTCTGCCTGTCCAGCATCGTCTTTTTCCTGCGCAAGCGCCGCGCACGCTTCAACCTGTTCCTGCATGGCATTCTGCCCGCGCTCGGGTCGCTTCTGACAGTTGGCATCTTCGTGGCAATCTTTGTGACACCGCAACAGCCGCCGCTCAACATTGTGCCGTTCGTGCTTGGCGCGTGGATTGTGCTGGGTCTCCTGCTCATCTTCTTGCTGAGGAACAAATTACGAACGATAGCTATTGACAACTGACCCCGGCACTGGTATGCTGGTGCCAATAAATATATGGGCCACGAACGGGACAAGTACCTTTTTCTGGCAACAGAGAACTGCGGGACGGTGCAACGCAGCAGCCATCTGAAAGGGAAATCCACCCGCGAGCCAGCGCGATAAGCGCCAACGGTCGCCCCCGTTACCAGGCAAAATGAGTTTCAAGCCGCTTTGACGTGGCTTGAATAAATCAAGGTGGCACCACGACATGCATATAGCGCCGTCGTCCTTTTTCAGGATGACGGCTTTTTTATTGTTCTTTTGCAAAAGGAGAAACACGCACGATGCTTGACATGGCATTCATTCGCACTCACCCGGATGAGGTGAAGGAGGCGGCGCGCCTCAAAAACAACACGCTCGATATTGATCATTTGTTGGAAGTTGACCGCAATGTGCTTCAGTTGCAGCGCCAGGTTGAGGAGATACGCGGCGAGCAGAAAAAGCTCTCGAAGCAGATGCAGCAGGCAGGCAAAGACCAGGAAAAACGCCAGCAGCTTATCGCCGAGGGCAAGCAGCTTTCGGAACGCCTTAAGGAGTTGGAGCCGCGCTTGAAAGAACTTGAGGACGAGCGGGCGCAGTTGCTGCTCTACGTTCCCAATATTCCCGACCCCAGCGCACCCATCGGCAAGGACGAAAGCGACAACGTACCCATCAAATACTGGGGCGAGAAACCACAGTTCGACTTCGAGCCACGCGACCACTACACCCTCATGCAGGGACTCGACGTGATCGATATTGAGCGCGCTGTGAAGATCGCGGGGGCGCGCAGCTATGCCCTCAAGGGAGATGCCGCTCGCCTCGAACTCGCGCTGCTGCACTTCGCGATGGACCGCGTTGCCAGCAAGGGCTTCACGCCGCTCATCGTACCCGCTATGGCGCGTGACTTCGCCTTCATCGGCAACGGCCAGTTCCCCAAAGGTCGCGACCAGGTGTATGCCGTCGAGGATGAAGACCTGTTCCTGGTCGGCACCGCCGAGGTCTCGATCACGGGCATGTACAAGGACGAAATTATTCGTCACGAAGACCTGCCGCTGACATTCGTAGGCTTCTGCCCCTGCTTCCGCAAAGAGGCTGGCACCTACGGCAAGGATACACGTGGAGCCTTCCGCGTTCACCAATTCAACAAGATCGAGCAATACGTGATCTGCAAGGCCGATCACGAGGAGTCGGTGCGCTGGCACAACCAGTTGCTCGCCAACTCAGAGGAGATCGTGCAGGCGCTCGAGTTGCCTTACCGCGTAGTCAACGTCTGCACCGGCGACATGGGTGACGGCAAAGTCGGCATGTACGATGTCGAATGCTGGATGCCGAGCGAGGGCCGTTACCGCGAGACGCACTCGTGTTCGTACTTCCACGAGTGGCAGGCCCGCCGCGTCAACATTCGCTACCGCGACGAAGATGGCAAGGTCAAATTCGTTCACACGCTCAACAACACCGCCATCGCCTCACCACGCATCCTGCTGCCTCTCTTCGAGGTTCACCAGCAGCCCGACGGCAGCATCCGCATCCCCGAGGCTTTGCGACCATATATGGGCGGGCAGGAGTATATTCGCCCGAAAGAGAAGGTTCGGGTGTAAGATCGAATAATACATTGCAGGACGACCTGGCGGTCGTCCTGCAATGTATTATTCGATCTTACACCTTAATCTATAGTAATATAATCTCCCCACTTATATCTTGCGTCTCTTCATCGATGTAGAGCTTGCCAATACTACATCTCGGCTGCCTGCGCCTATCTGTCGCGCTCCCCGGATTAAACAACAATTGCTCGTTGACCTCTTGATTCCAGGGAATATGGCTATGCCCAAAGACGACGCAGCGAGCAGTAGGAAACTCTACTTGTGCCAGCTTTGCGCGATTATGAGTGTCTCCCAAAATATGCACAATGCCAATCCGGCAGCCACCTACCGCGATTTCGCACTTGATGGGCAGCTTGCGCCGCACCTCGTCTTCTTCTACGTTACCCTGCACTGCTACTACAGGAGCGATAGTCTCCAACTCGGAAATGACGCGCAATACAGAAAGGTCTCCTGCGTGAATTATCAACTCGACATCGTTGAAATGCTGCCAGACGGCTTCTGGAATCTGCTTGAAGTGGGGAATGTGGGTGTCGGAAATAACGCCGATACGGTGTTCTTTGCTCATCTATCAACCTCTTTTTTTAGTGATGGAACGAAATAAGCAACAGATGCCGTTTCAAAGTATCTGGTGCATACAGCATTTTTGCGGTATGATTACTCTCGGTTGTTTGCGAAATGTTGTTGTCTGCATGCACATAAGGATAGCATATGCGTGTAGCTGTTATAGCAGACATTCATGGCAATCTGCTCGCACTGGAGGCGGTGCTGCAAGACCTGAGCCAGCAGCCGCCCGTCGATTCGCTGGTCATTGCTGGTGATCTCTGTTTGAATGGTCCAAGTCCCCGGCAGGTGCTGGAAAGGGTGCGGGCGCTGAATTGTCCGGTGATTCAGGGCAACGTGGACTATGAAGTAGTTAACTCGGCACCAGACAAGGGCGAGAAGAAACGCAATACGGTGAGCTGGACAAGGGCGCAGATTGGACCGGTTGGCATCGACTTCCTGGCTTCGCTGCCGTTCTCCCATACCATCTCCAATCCAAATGGCAAAGATCTGCTCATTGTACATGCCAACCCTCTTAACCTGGAAGACGCTATCTTACCAAATGCGGCGGATAGCACGCTTGAACACTTACTTGGTAAGGTGGATAAGCGCGTTGGCGCAGTAGCCTTTGGGCATCTACATATCGCGTATACGCGGCAGTGGCGGCATCTGTTGCTGGTAGACGTTGGCAGTTGCGGACTGCCACGCGACGAGGATCACCGCGCATCATACGCCATTCTTTCCACAGATGATAGCGGGTGGCGGGCCGAGATCCGGCGCGTTCCCTATGATGTTCAGGCGATCGTGCGTCAGATCAAAATGAGCGGTATGCCTAACCCGGAGAAACGCATCAAGATATTGTTAGATGCGCGGTATTAAAAAGCCCGTTACAGAATTGTAACGGGCTTGACGTGTGTAGCGCTTTATTACACTAGTGTGCAGGTGCAAAACGATGTCAGGCTACTGATTTCCTCATCGGTCAGTGTCGTTGATACAGTATCTGGCTGGCTCGCTAGAATGGCCTCCTCCATATCCATTGGTTCCTCCCCGAGATAACTGGCTGCGTCACCAATATCAACCAGTTGCAGTTCCTGAATGATCGCCCGCAGTTCACCGGTTGTTGCCATACAAATTGCTCCTGTTTCATAAAAAAGTTTCTGTCCTAAAAGCAGTTCCACACCTTCCACCCATACATCAAGCACCCACCACAACATAGACGCCGTGCTAGATGATTATTCGGTTTTACATAGTAGCTAGAAAGAGTTAGAACTTTTTGCATGTTCCCATTTTTCAAGTCCATACACTAATATATACGCTCGAGGTTTACACTCTCCTCTCGCTTGCTGAAAATGTAGGCCAAATAGGCCATAGCACCATGCGCGTTATGTTTTTGTAACAGGCAGAGTTCCAGGAAGCCACCCACAAGGGGCTGGCTCTACAAGCGGGCTGATATGGTAGAACCATCCCCTTGCGGGTGGCTTCCTGGAACTCCTTTCACCACACCAAATTATGGTACACTTCCTGTAAGAACTCTTTACGGCAAGGACAAAGCGTGGAAGCAATTCTCTACCATACCTATGACGATATTCGCCTGGAAAACGTGCCTGTTCCCACCATTTCGGCTCATGAACTGCTTGTGCGCGTGCATGGCTGCGGTCTCTGTGGCTCCGATATTCTCAAAATTGTTCAACAGGTTCCACCACCAGTGCGTCTGGGGCATGAATTGACCGGAACCATTGTCGAACAAGGAAGAGAAGTCGAGGGATTTGAGGTTGGTCAGCGCGTGATTGTTGCGCATCATGTCCCGTGCGGAGTATGCCATTACTGCCAACATGGCAACTACTCGATGTGTCCGGCCTTCAAAGCTTCCAACATCGACCCCTGCGGCTTCGCTGAATATATCCGCGTTCCGGCGCAACATGTCGAGCATACCACTCTTCTGTTACCAGATTCTCTTAGCGACGAGGAAGGTTCGTTCGTCGAGCCGTTGGCTTGCTGCGTCCGTGCTGTGAGACGCACGCCCCTGCTGGTCGGCGATAGTGTTGTGGTTGTCGGCCTCGGCTCCATTGGTTTGCTAATGCTCCAGGCAGTCAAAGCTATTGGCGCAGGTAGCTTTAGCGCGACAAACGTATATGGCGTTGACCTGCTCCCCGAACGCTTGCAGCTTGCCCGCGAACTCGGCGCAGATGGAACGCTCTCCGCACCAGCAAACGAACAAGGGCTTTTTGACCTGCTTGCATCATTGACAGATGGTCGCGGGGCAGACGCGGCTATCCTTACCGTTCCTGGCGCTCGCCCTTTCCTACAGGCTGTAACCGCGCTTCGTCCCGGCGGCACTCTCAACATCTTTGCTGCCCATAGCGGCACTGCTCCAATTGACCTGGAAACGCTCTACCAGCGCGAACTCACCCTCACCAGCACCTATTCCTCTTCGCCTGAAGACCTGCGTATCGCCCTTGAACTTATGACAAAACGGCAGGTGCGGGTAGATCAACTTATCAGCCATCGCCTGCCATTAGAACAGTTTGACGAAGGGGTCAGGCTGATGCGAGAACGCAAGGCGTTGAAAGTCTATTTCGCTATCGCTTCCCGTGAGTAGCTGTTCTCCGCTCTCGTTTCCTCTATTCAGGTGATACAATAAACATGCATATTGCTACCATTTTCCACTGTGCGGCTCCTTGACAGACAGGAGAAAACCGCAACTGATATATTTGTAGGAGAGTACGTGTAATGGCAGACACACATTATAATGTCGTTGTAATTGGCGCGGGTCCTGGCGGCTATGTTGCCGCCATTCGCGCTGCGCAACTGGGCGCGAAGACCGCCATCGTTGAAAAGCAATATCTGGGAGGCACCTGCCTGAACGTCGGCTGTATCCCCTCGAAGGCCATGCTGCATATCGCGGAAGTGATGTATGAGATGGGGTCACTGGGGGATATGGGCATTAACCTGGATAAGCCGCCGACTTTCGATATGAGCAAGGCGGTGGCCTACAAGGACAAGGTCGTCAAGCGTATGACCAATGGCGTAGGCGTGCTGATGAAGGGGAACAATGTCGATGTCTATGATGGGCTGGGTACGGTTGATGCTTCTCGCAACGTCACCATCACAAAGAACGATGGCGGCACTGTCACTATCAGCGCGGATAAAATCATCCTCGCCACCGGCTCGGTTCCGCTGATGCCACCGTTTCCCGGCATTGATGGACGCAATGTCATCAACAGCGATACCTGCTGGAATCTGCCGAAGCTGCCGGAAAGCATTATCTGCGTGGGCGGCGGAGTAATCGGCATGGAACTGGCCTGCATGTTCAACGCGCTCGGTTCCAAAGTCACCGTCGTTGAAATGCTGCCGAACGTGCTGGCTCCATTGGACGAGGAAGTGCGCCGCCTGCTGGTTCGCACACTTACCAAACGCGGCATCGATATCGTTACCAATACGAAGGTCGAGGCTATCGAGGATGAAGGCGAGCAGAAAAAAGTTATCGCCAGCAGCGACAAGGGCCAGCAGACTTTTAGCGGCGAATATGTGCTGATGGCGGTGAGTCGCCGCGCCAATACCAGCGGCCTCGAAAAGCTGATGGAGCAGGGACTGGATAACGACCGGGGGCGCGTGCGCGTCAATGAGAAGATGGAGACGAACCTGCCCGGCATCTATGCCATCGGCGACCTTGTACACGGCGCGGGTCTTGCGCACGTCGCCTCGATGGAGGGAGAGGTCGCCAGCGATAATGCGATGGGACACAGCGCAAAGATGGACTACAACGTCATCCCCAATCCCATCTATACCTTCCCCGAGGTCGCCTTCGTTGGCCTGACCGAGGCGCAGGCAAAGGAACAGTATCCCGATGCCCGTGTCGAACGCTTCCCCTGGACCGCCAATGGCAAGGCGGTGGGGATCGGCGAGACCGATGGCTTCACCAAAGTCATTCTGGGCAAATACGACGAAATCCTGGGCGCGCATATCATCGGCCCCGATGCCACCAACCTCATCAGCGAATATTCAGTTGCCATGCGCGGCGAACTGACTGCCGACGAGATCATCGAGACCATTCACCCACACCCAACGCTCAGCGAGGGACTGCGCGAAGCCGTACTCGCCGCCGAGGGTCGCCCTATACATATCCCGCCCAAGAAACAGCTTGCTCGCACCCACTAGCCAACTTTCAAGGCTGGTGCATAACAAAGGCGAACAAAAGCGCAGGTGGGAACGGAAGCCACCCGCAAGGAGCTGGCTCTACAATACGAAAGCGCTTGTAGAGCCAGCTCCTTGCGGGTGGCTTTCCATCGTTTGTATCGATGAATGCCTTCCGCGCATCTCTCCACGCCTACAACAAATTAGCAGACATTGTCTTTTTTTCCATTATCAAAAAATAAGTGTACCCGATTTTCTTCCTGCCGACGTCTTTACCTATGTACAATTACTCGAATACATGAGACTAAACAAACACATGTGTTCAATTTACAGAAGAGTTCCTATTATCCTGGTGCATGGCAATCCGTTCGCCGGGATAAGCATTCGGTTGAACAAAGAAAGGATGTAGATGCATGGCAACTCGGGTTGATTCGGCTACTCAGACGGCTCAGGACGTACAGGATCAGTACTTCCGCATTACCGACCAGGTTCCAGGCGCAGTCTGGTACTGGGGCGCAGTCGCTTCCATTATTGCTTCCGCGACCCTCTTCCTGGTAGGGAAGCGTGATTGGAGCATTTTCGTGGGGCAGTGGCCGCCAACTTTCCTGCTCTTTGGCCTGTTCCACAAGCTGCTAGGTTCCGGTCGCTAAGCTTCTAACGCAGGCACCTTCACGCCTGCTGCTGAAGATTTGGAGAGGCTTGCTTATCTGTGATATATAGTGATAAGAGGCCTCTCTACCTTTTTATTTTCTGTGAAGGAGCCAATACTGCTATGAATGGCAATTCATCGATAAGAGACTGGTTTGAACTGCGGGGTTTGCCCGTGACTATTCCCTCAGAGGGGAAGCGGGCGGGCATAGTCGAGGATTTTTATTACGAGCCGGAAACGAATAGTATCTATGCGCTGCGCGTGAATGTTGGCGTCTGGGGCTACAAGGCGCTTACATCCAACGCCATCCAATCTATTCAACGTGACGCCATCACCGTTGCCAACGATCAGATGTTGATCCTGGAATCACACGGCGGCCAGCTCAACGAATTTCCCCTGAGCGAAAGGCTATTCAACAGCGAGGTGAAAAGCGAAAGCGGCCAATCGCTGGGGAAAATCCAGAATATCCTGGTCGCTACCGATCCTCCCGTCGCTCTGCATGTTGCCGCCTTCCGTCTTACCTCCGGTAAAACCTTTGCCGCGGAGGAAGTGACCGACTTCAACGGCCATGAGATGTTTGTCCTCGATAAGGCGGCGGCCAGGCTTCGCTAGAAGTGGGGTCGCTCCCTTTTTATAGATTTTGATAAATAAAGAGGGTTTATATCTGTAGGGACGCGATTGATCGCGTCCTCCTGGTCGATCCGCACAAGGGGCAGGACGCGATGATGAACTTTTACAACATACGGGGGGATACTCACCCCATGTCATCCTGAGCGCAGCGAAGGATCTGCGGCCTCGGCACGCGCATCGGCGGGGAACGGAGATCCTTCGCTGCGCTCAGGATGACATGAGACCAATATACTCCCTTTCATTGTAACAATTCATCATCGCCTCCCTACAGGTATATTTTCCGTTATTTAACAAAATGCATCAAATGGAGCGGCCTTTTTTATGCCGTTAGCAGCAGGTAGATCGCCAGCAGGACGCCAATCAGACTTGCCAGCACAGTCAGGATAATGGCGAAAGCCGCCGGTGGATGAAAATGTTCGGCGTCAATAGCGCGGCGAATATGCAGGAAGTTGAGCAGGGCCATCACCATCATAACCACGCCCAATAACGTCAGCGCCACGCCGATAATTGAGGAGTAGTGAATGGAAGTCGCGTTAGTGAGGGCGCTTTTAAAGCCTAGTTCACGCAGCAGCAGGCCAAACCGTTCGACGACGAAGCCGAAGGTGATGGTGGCCAGCCCGGTGCGCATCCAGGCAAGGAAGGTGCGCTCGTTCGCCAGGTGATCGGTTACTTTCTTCGACACGCCAATGTGCTTTGCAGTCGGCTTTTGCTCCTCTGCTGCACCCTCGACGGTATCTTTTTTCTGTACCATCTCTCTGCCTTCTATTTACAAAATCGGGTTAAATTTTTTACTTGCTGTCGCGTTTATTCTATCATCTGAAAGAAAATGCATACACCAGGAGGCGCTACAATGGATTCACAAGAGAGACCTACTCGTATCATCGCGTGGACAAGCCTTATAGTGGTCGCCCTGTTATTCCTCGTCGGCGCTGGGGCACAACTTACAGGGCATTCATCCCTCAGTGTCATTCTTTTTGAAATAATCGAGATCATTGTTGGTATGCTCTTCTTGATTAGCGGCCTGTTCCTGGATACCTGGTTCGGACGCAATTTGATGGGTCTGCAAGCCGGTAAGGGTAACTTCAATCGCTACCTGTTTATCATTTGTGGTTTTATTATGGTGATGACCGGGATACTGTTCCTCACGAACAGATTCTAAAACTCCCTCTAGACTTTAGCATGTAGGGCGGAAAAATAGCTTTTGCTAAAAGAGCGGGGAATTGTTCACGTGTCATCCTTCGCTGCGCTCAGTATTTCGTGTGCCAGACCGAATCGCCTGGCACACGAAATACTGAGCGCAGCGAAGGATGACATCCCTGGGTATCCTCTCTTTCTTCGTCAAAGTTCATATTACCGTCATATGCTATAATCAGCCAAAACGAGTAGAGGGACGAATCCATGTCAGCGCAAGGGCCAGCGGCGGAAAAAATTTTGCGCCGCCTGAAAGGGTTGAGCCAGCACTTAAACGAGGGCGAAGTACCGCTCTTCACGCTGCCTGCTATCTGGGATGGCGGGCAGAGCGAACACAGCACCCCATGCGAAATTGTGCTTACCAACCAGCGCGTGATGGGCTTTTATTATGCCAGCTTTCCACGAGAACGGCTCTTTCTCGACGCGCTCGCCCTGCCAGGCATTCAGGTTGTCTCGCTGCGGCAGAAATCCTTCGAGCCGCTATTCCGCGAATTATTGCTCAGCGAGGGGCAGCGCAAAGTGTATATCCGCGCGCCACGCGCCAAAATCGAAAGCCTGTACGCCGCCATTCACTCCGCGCTGGAACAATACGCGCCGGAATCTCAGGTCAAGCTTTCAAATGGGGAGCCTGCTTCTGCCACCACTACAACACGCTCCAACCCAACCTTCGGTCGCCAGGAAATCCGGGCCACGTTTGAATATTCACCCCTGGCTATTACGCTGCTCTTTCTGGGCGGGCTGCTGCTGGAAATTATTGGCGCGCTTCTCTGGGCAGGTACCCATAGCGCGCAAACTGGCCTGCCTCTATGCATCGCGGGGATTGTTGCTGTGATTACCGCATTCCTCATTCTCCGGCAGCGTAGATAAGCGGCCTTTCTCCATTGCCCAATATCAACCCTGGCTCACCAGTTGTTGCGCAAGCTGCTGCTCTGCCGCACTTGCGACTGGCAAGAAGGGCCAGTAACGATGCGCGGTCTCGTTCGCTGCCAGCAAAACACCGAAGCGATGCAGGCAATAGGCCACAGGTAAAGCAGTTGGAGAAGGAATCGGCGGCCCATTCGCCTCTGTGCTGGCAGTGACAACTACAAGACATCCATCCGCTCTATTGGCCGCAGGTATTAACTCGAACATCGATGGCACTTGCTGGGATTTGTATGGGAACATAGCGGCCAGATTATAGGCATCAGCAACCGCCGTATCACAGACAGGATCGGAAAACGGCAAATCCGGCTCGTTAGAGTCAGTCTCGACATGCCAGGTTGTTCCATTCCAGGAGATAGCAAGCGGCATGATATGCTCGTTATGCATGCCGCCAATGAAAGTATCGGGCTGATTCGCCTCGACCATTGTTCCATCCAGAGTGGTAAACGTCCAGAACACATGGGCAATAGCAAACGCTTGCCAGGTTCTGCGAGAATGCGGTACACCCATCATGTAGTTGAACAGGGAAAGCGAACAAAACAGGCGGCAATCATAGCCATTAAAAATGCATTCCCCATCACTACAGGGAGCGGTTGGCGCGGTATCCAGGTCTAACTGATATGAGAGCGTGGCGTGTAAAGGCTGCGTTGCCACCTTATAGCAAATCACGGAATTGGCAGCTAACTTGCAAGGCTGTTGTCCACTGGTAGACGAACTCCAGGGCTGAGCGTAGAACTCACCGGGCTGCACAACAGCACTCACTTGATTATCGTTCAGCGCAGCCTGAACTGCCGATACTAAAGCTGAACGTTGATCGGCGGCTAACAGTCGCAGCGAGGGGAAAAAGGTGAGTACGGGATATTGATCCGACCCACTTCCACCTACATGAAAAATGGAATATCTGCAGGTATCGCCATTGTCCCCCATAGGGACTGACAGGATGCAGCGTTGCGGAGCGAAAGGAGCGGCGCGCCACTCGAGTACATATCGCCCGGCAGTGAAGCGTATAAGTACATTATTTCCCGCTACAACGGGTGAAGCCCTTTTGCCATCCACAAATAGCTGTCCCCAGGGCGGATCGGCCAGTATACCATAGAAGAAATTCGATGGCTGGCTGGTCGCAGAAGGCGAGATCAGGCTATTCTGAACCAGCAAGTCACGCAGGGGCGCGAAGCTGATCGCGATAATACCAAGCATCACAATACAGATGGTAATAACCGTGATAGGTCGCCGGTACTTGCGCGCAACAAAATGAGGATGCCCAAAGCCGCGAAATATGCTACTATCGCCCGTTCGCGGGTCATCCAGATCAGTGATCTCGATATCGTCTTCCTGTAAAAAATCCCGCTCTTGCTCGTCCATTCGGGAGACTCCATGCTAGATGTCATACCGAGCATATTATACATCTTTGGCTGAAGAGGGGCTGAAAGATGGGCCGCTGATCTACAGAAGAGATTTTCTCGTATCTTTCAAACATAAAAAGCAAACCTTCTCATTAAATGAGAAAAGCGATAAGGAGAACTTGCATGTACGCAGTAATCAACCATCTACACCTCACTATCCCTGTTGACCAGCTCCGGCCCGGACTCGAGCAAGAAGCGAGGGCTATACTTACAAGCCAGCCCGGCTTCCATGCCTTCTATTTTGTCAAGCACACAGACGACCAGGCAACCGTCATTCTCCTATGGGAAACGGTGAGCGATGCCGAAAATGGAGCAAAAGTTTTTGGCCCAACCTGGTTCGCCAAAAATATCGCACCCTACCTGGCAAGCCCACAAGGACGCAGCCTGGGTGAGGTGATTGTGCAATATTAATAGAGTGTGTCCGAAAAGGTTTCTCAAGCGACATAAGCAGGTTGTCTCTTTCCCTGTCCCACTTGAGGAGCCTTTTCGGACACACTCTAGGTACAACGTAAAAATAACAGGCGTTCTTATCTTAACGCACCATCAATAGTTGAGATAAGCAGACTGGTATCATCTTCTGACAGGGTATGCCTGTCGAAATCATAACCTGTCAAAGAGATGATTTTAATACGGGAAGCGTCAGCAATCGCCTCGTGTGCAGTTTCTTGTTGTACAGTAATAGCATAGAAGGTTTGCGTATACGTTCCTATATGACGGACGGCATTACTTAATTGCTTAATACCATCCAGCTTTTTGCCACTGTTTCCTGCTTTTGCTTCTATAATGGCAAACCGATTTTCAAAGCGAATGGCAACGTCAATATCGATCTGTCCATTCATAGCCTTCACACCCATCATCACTTCGTATCCTTGCTCACGCAGAGTCTCACTTAACACCTCTTCAAATGGGCTTCCCTCGGAACGCTTAGGGCCATATTCATCCCATTTACGTGGCCCGAAGTGAATATTGAACAAGTCCACAAGCCGCACACATTCTGGTAATACGGCCTTAGAGTCTAATCGGAGTTGCCCGTCCATCCAAATATAATGGTAAACCTGGTTCTGCTTTCCTTCGCTTTGTAAATAAAAAACAGGAGCCTTGTATAGTTGCGCAACTTGATAGGCAGCTAAAGCCATAGCTTTGGTTCCACCCGTTAAGTTAAAACTCATAGGTTGAGAAATCAAATCCTTATGCTGTGTCAGCTCTTGCTTAAGCGCTTCTACAATAGTCACAATATCGAAAGCGTGGGTCTGCAAGCCATAAACCTTGACTTCCTGCCGCAACGTTGCTTCCAATCTGTCGTACACAGGTTTTGTTCGGTCTGAATAGATGAGCAATACCTTATCAGGATGATAATGCCGTATCGGTAAAAGATTGGGAAGAGGTTGTTCTCCAATAAGAGCAATCATTAGTGTCATCTCTTTTTCCTTTCACAGATAACCATTACCGTCTCCACCTTGCTTCTTCGCGAATAAACTGTAGATTCAACAACTCTGCAACTTCATACCCAGGCAATGGATCATGCCTGGGCCGCAAGCGTATTAGCATTGGGAAATGACCAATACGCCCATGTAGCTCGGCCAATAAGACAAAGGCAGCAGGTGCGTAACCTGGCGGGTTAATAAGAAGGGGACGAGTTTGCCATTCTTCGGATGTCAAGCCAACAGCATTGACAATGGAGACAATCTGTGGCGCAAGTGCCTCTGACTGGTCGATTTGCACAGGAAAGGCTCGCACCTCATCAATTGGGCGTCCGGCCAGCGTTTCGATCTGAGAGCGCTGTTCGGAAGTGAGCGGATGAGCAAAATTTAAAATAAGCATGATTACTTCCCCCCGTAAAATATAGTGATACTGTACCAGATTGAAAGTCAGTATACATCACAACTTCCTATGAAAAAAATCACAGTTCTTTCTGATGTCAAAGCCATGCTTAATACGCTATACTCTACTCGTCAGGGACAGAGTGCTTTCGGAAACGCTCGCGCAGGAAGTGGTAGTCGAACGAATAATCATCGTCTAACTCCCAGGCATCCTTGCATTTCTTATAAATTTCGGAAAGATGGGAACTAACGGTGTGCGGACTGATGACAAGCTGATTAGCTACTTCCTTTGGCGTTTTGCCCTGCACTACAAGTCGAAGTACCTGGTGTTGCGCTTTGGTAAGATTGTCAATAACCTGATTGCGGCGTTTTTGTTCTTCGGCTTCAACGATTTGGGAACGTAGAAGCTCCTGCGCGCTTGCATTATCATCCACAGCAGGAGAAAAATACGTTTTCCAGGGAACAAAGGGTATTTCGATCAGATTCATCTGCTCGCCAGGTAAGATATGCATTCTCTTGCCGTCTTTGAGCCGATGCTTGAGTTCTTCAGGCATGTAGATATGCCAGATGTGGTCAATGTTGTGCTTAAAGTTGAGCTGGGCGGCTGAAATAGCGCTCAGAGCCATCAGTCTTCTACCGCCCGTGACCGACAGGTGGATGCAGCGCGGTTGCCGTTTCAGGTCGCGGATAAGCTGGTGGATGGTTTCAATCGCGCCAGTTGCACTCATATCATCTGTAACGTCGTCCAGCAATGTGTCTTCATCCAAGCGAAGAATGTGGGAGCGGAGATGAATGGTGCGATTAAAATGGCGATAGCGGTCGCTGACAAACTCCGCACTTAAGCATTGTAAGGAATGTTGTAAACGGGGTTGAGTAGCATGCGGATGAATAACGATGACTTCGCTGATGGGAAAACGAGGAAGGAGTAAATCTAACGTACAGGTAACAACCTGTGGCTGTCCGCCGAGCGTGGCAAGCAGTGTATGTGTATATTCCGGCATTGTTGCTCCTACTACGTCTTTGATTGTTGTTCCTTAAAAAGGAGTTTTGACTATGGTGAATATGTTACCTGCGATTATCATTGGTGGCCCACCGCACGCGGGCAAATCGACGCTGACCTACAACCTGACACGGGCGTTACGCCAACGACGTGTTGATCATTTCGTCATTCGTGCCTGCCCCGATTACGAAGGCGATTGGACCCAGGAGATCGACCAGAGAAGCGTTGATCGTATTCGTTTCAAAGGAGAATGGACTCCCGAGGTGGTACAACATATTTGTACTTCCCTGCAAAACCGCCATTTTCCTCTGCTGGTAGACCTCGGTGGACGCCCAAAGGAATGGCAGACAGTCATTCTTCGGCATTGTACCCACTCCATCCTTCTGCTCAAGCCAGGCGATGAAGCTACCATCCAGTTCTGGCGCAACCTGGTAATAGCTCACGGTCTCCAACCTATCGCCGACCTGTATTCTGAATTGGAAGGCATTTCTACCATCAACGAAACAGCTCCTGTTATTCGCGGAACTCTGACCGGTTTAGAAAGGGATACGCTTCTAGAAGACAACACCTTATTCAATATATTGGTTGATCGTGTGGCCGATCTCTTCACCTCATTTTCTTCTGAGGATCTGCGACAAAAACATTTTGATGCAGCGCCAGCTCAACTAATAGATGTTGACGACTACGTCGAAAGCAAAGACCCGAAAACGCTCCGGTGGAAACCCGAATGGATCGAGGGATTTCTAACGACCGTTCCTCGCAATACGTCGATCGCCATCTATGGACACGGCACACCCTGGTTATATGGTTCACTTGCGCTGCTTAGCGGTTCACAACCATTCTACCAGTTTGATGGACGCCTCGGCTGGGTGACACCTCCTTCACTTCAGATTGGTACAGAACATGTTCCAGCAATAAACATTCATGTAGATACCCGCGAAGGGGTCACTGTACTTACTGTTCGACCGCTCAATGACCATCTCGAGTATGATATAGTCAGCAGCGTGCCTTTTCCACCGGTTCCAAAGGATCGTGGGCTGATCTTCAACGGCAGAATGCCCCTCTGGTTAGTCACCGCGTTAGTACGCCTCTATGATTCGCTTGTTGTTCCCTGGATCGCCTGTTATGAGCCTCGCATGGACGGAGCCATCATCGTAACATCGCGGGTTCCAACACATACCATCGGCCAACTTGTGCCGGTAACACTTCCAGAAGAACCTCGCTTATCACAGTAGCCATTCTATCATAGATGATGGAATAAATCAGGAATTTAGGATAGAATGGCGAATTGAGGTTTGTTTTTTATCGAAAGGGCGGTATATGGATATTCCGTTGACATCTACAGCGCCTTCAAGGCTCTATGCATTTTTGTTGAAGCTGCGCCCAATTCAAGAAGGCACGCTGATGCCGTTTTCGGGCGAATTAGTTCACGCGGCCTGGTTGCACTGGATACGGGCTGCCGCGCCAGAAGTGGCGGAATGGCTACACGAAGGAAATAAGCGGCGTCTATTCACCTGTTCCTCTTTGCAGTTTCCCTTATCGCCCGCCAAACTACTTGATGTAGAGCAAAACAACATACATTGGCCGCTCTTGCCCGAAAAAACTTATACCATTCGCATCACCCTGCTGCTAGGCGAACTCTTCCCTCTGTTCTACCAGGCGCTCACCGACTTCAAATCAAGCAGCAACTTGCGTAGCAAACCGCCCTTTATCCGCCTGGGCAAACAATCCCTGCTGCTTGAGGAAGTCATTCTCGAAGAACACGATCTCACCGGCTGGACAGGCTTCACCTCATTTACGGACATGGTAGAGCGGGTGAGAAATCGGAAAACCAACGACTTCCTGAAGTTCGAGTTCGACTCCATCACGTCGTTCAATCGGGGCAATGCTAAAAATCGGGCCTATGGCAACTATATGGCGCTGCTGCCGCTTCCCCACTACGTTTTTCCCTATCTCGCCAGACGGTGGCAGGACCTGGCTCCTGCCGAACTTGCCCATCTGGTGAACCCTGAACTTATCGAGCAATACGCCTTAGACGAAGGCATCGTGATCACCGACTATTACCTGAGACCTCATGTTGTCAAGTTCACTACCCATTGGCAACACGGCTTCATTGGCATGTGCAAATACCAACTTCGCGGCCCCGACGAGCCTGCAACTCAGGAAGATGGACTAACGCTGAAGCAGCAGGTGAAATTGCTGGGGGAACTGGCGTTTTATACGGGCGTGGGGTATAAGACGACGATGGGGATGGGGAGGGGGAGGGTGATATAGCGAGATAGAAAAATGACATCAACCATTAAAACAATCCAGACAATAGCACGAGCCTATCAGCAGATATGCTCAGGGGAAGACCCCTGGATTGCTTTAGGCAATTTCAGAAACGCCTGGTATGGTTACGCGAAGGATAATCGGTTAGCCCTGGTAAGTGAACCAATAGCAGAACCGGAACCTGACACTTTACATACACGTCGTTGGGCTGCCTTCTGCGCCGCCTCTGTCGAGTTTCTTTGCGATCGCTATAATGTCCCTTGCCCAGAGTGGGTACATCAGCCGCGTTATATCCTCACAGCACCCTGGTGGCCAGAATACACGCGAAGTCTTTCCACCCGCATAAAATTAATGCATACCACCCCAACACCTTTTCTCCGACGCCATATCTTCTGCGGCAACCGGCTCTTCCAAAACAAATACGAAATGAGCGCCTGGGTACAAGAAGCCAGAGCCAAAGGAATTACGAATCCCGTGGAAATTTTCCGCTATGCTCGACAAAAAGAAATTAGTATTCATGGTGGGTAGGGGATGCCTTTCACAAGCTACATTTAATATTCAACTACATCTTGCATTATATTAATGATATATATAGAACTGTTGACCTCAAAAATTTCAATCATTCCAAATTGGCATAATTCTACTATTGAAGAATCTATTTTTGTGTGCTATATTCTATAGCAGAATGTGTCAAATTGACGCATCTAGCATATTGTACAATCCGAAAGGAGTAAAGCTTATGGACTGTGTTCCTAAAAAGAAGGACCTTCTAGATTTCACGAGTCTACGTAGCAATGTAAAGTCACTTTTGTCACAGCTCTTTCTAATCGTTGTCTTGATCGCTTTCCTGGTAGTTGCTTACCTGATTACCAGGAATGAGCAGTTGCTTACCATCATTCATATGTTGGTGGTGGCATTTCTTATGAAGTTGGGTGTACCCTTGCCAACGAGCCCAACCAATTAAAAAAGCCAGCGTCTGTTGCCTGCTTGGCACGTACATCAAGCAGGCAACAGACGCTGGCTTTTTTTCTCTGTATATGCTATATTAGTAAACGCGAGGAATGTTATTAGAACCTCTTCGAGAAGATTGAAACTGACTAACATTCCTACGAGGACTTCTGGCCTCTAGTCGTTGAGTAACTTGCTCAATGCCCGTTCGGGTTTATCAAAGGAAGTAACAAATACCCATGCTTTCACTCTTTGCATGGGTATTTTGTTCTCTACAAATTCAGAGGTACTTCTGACAAAAACCAGAAGTACCTCTGATATGAAATTTGCCCCAACTGTGTTATACTGCTGATGCTAGCAGCTAGATAAGCTATTCCTCGACCGCAACATATAAAGGCTGGAGGTGTGATACTCGTGGCAACATATACACTGGTAGCCCTGGACACCGACCACATCAAACAGTACGTCTTCGCCACCAATAAGCTCAAAGAAATCCGCGGTGCCAGTTCTCTGCTCGACCATTTGAATCGCGATGTAATGGATGAGGTTGCTAAAGAATATAAAGCAGAATTGATCTATGCCAACGGCGGCTCTGGGATGTTTCTGGTTCCAGGTGATAAAAATCGGGCTGAAGCATTTGCAAGGGCCATTCAAAGGGAATATCTTAAACAGACGGGAGATGGGACCACAATCTCCTTTGGTGTACAAGAAATTCCAGATTCTATCCAAGATGTATGGAATGATCCAGCGTTAGATCCATACATGCGCTTGCTACATTATCGCCTACTACAGAATAAGGGAATATCTCATCAGGAAATAGAAGTTCTTCCCGCACATCCGTTCATGCGTCCCTGCGATGCTTGTGGAATGCGCTATGCCGAGGACAAATATAGAGGTAAAAGCGCTGATCCTGATGACCCGGAGCGGCGGTATTGTGGAGTATGCCTGAGGAAACGTAAAGAAGACCATAATGTGAGGGATGGAATTGACCAACTTGTCGAGAAAAAGTTAGGGATCGGAAATAAGGTTATAAATCCTCCGTTTGCCTGGAAAAAACTCATCGATATGTTGCCAGCGAGCTATCTGAAACCCAATACAATACGTCCCTCGGATTTCAACAAACTAGAGGGCCTTTCCGGTGGCAGAGACTATATGGCCCTCATTTATGCCGATGCCAATCAAATGGGAACAGTTATGGATAAACTGAAAACGTTGAAGGAACGGCAAACTATGGCAGAGATGGTAGATACTGCTATCTATCAGGCCATGAGTCAGGCCGTTGTCAGGCATCTTCCGATAGTTCGGGGAGAAAACAAAGATGAGTACATGTTCCCATTTGATATCCTGCTGATCGGCGGCGATGATGTGATGGTAGTGACGCCAGCAAATGTGGCTATTGATGTTGCGCTTACTCTGGCAACGGAGTTTCACGAAGCTACTAACAAACAACATACCCTTTCAATAGCAGTGATCATCTCCCCCATCAAATACCCTTTCGGCCTGCTTCATGAATTAGCGGAGACGACATTAAAGCGCGCTAAAAAGGAAGCAGCTGAACGCGAGAATAAAGCACAGGAACGTGGAAAACGAGAAGAATTCGATATGTCGACCATTAACTTTGTGGTTGTGGCGGGCAATACCGGTCATGATTTTAACAAGGTAATGGAACCGCTCTCGCGGGAAAATAAAGATGAGGGAACGAAATTCTATGCTACCTTGCGGCCTTATAGCGTTGAGGAGCTAGAAGAACTCCGCGAGGCTATTCGAATAGGTAAGGAAAGAGATCTGGGACATACAAAGCTGCATCAGCTACGTGAGGCGGTGATGAAAAAGAATCTCACAACTTCTGTTTCGGATGCACGCGCGGTACTCACTAACTGGAAAGAAAAACAGTGGCAGCATGTCTATAGCTATGTCTACCAGGTTGCCAGCCGCTATGGAAAACAACACAAAATACATGAAAAACCGGTTTCTGGTCTTCCTCGCATGAGATTTCCCTGGTTTGAAGACGGTGAAGGTGTGTATCGCTCGCCGCTACTGGATTTCGCCGAACTATATGACTTTATTGAGCAAAAGGGAGGAAATGGTGGAACCAAAAACTGATCGCATCCAGATTGACTATACACTACGGTTCGCCACACTATATCACTTCGGCACCGGGATACGAGACGTGCTGGTTGATCGAACAGTGGTGCGCGATAGCGGTGGATATCTCTATGTTCCTGGTTCTACCTTTAAGGGTGTATTACGCGAACGCTGCGAACAACTGGCCCGTTTGTATGCTGGAAGCAAGCAAAAAGAGCGCATAGAAAGCCCGCATGATCCAGAGGCGGCCTTATGGTGGTTGGGTGAAGTAAAACCCACCATGCCTATCCGCATCTTCGGTTCGCATACCTATCCCGGACGCCTGTTTTTCGATGATGCGCGCCAGGACGCTAATGAAAAGGCAGTATACGAAGGCGGAGATGGGAACTATAAAAGCTTGCAGGTGCAGACCTATACGCAGGTACGCATCGACCGGCCAACCCATACTTCCGTACCTGGCGCGCTCTACACGAGCGAGTTCGGCAACCGCGACGTCAACTTCTATGGCAAAATTCGAGGCGCTTTAGAATGCCTGCCAGTTGATTTGACCGCCTATGCAGACGTCAGACATATAAAAGATCAGCGCAACGCCCCGACCTATTCGCTGCTGCTCTTGCTGGCTGGACTCCGCATGATTGACCGGCTTGGCGGCAACAAATCTACCGGAAAAGGTATGTGTACATGCGAAATTACCAGCGTCACTATCAACAACGAAACAATTGAAGCGCAACAATGGGAAAGCTGGCTGGCGCATCTGGAGGTGCTGGCAAAATACAACACGGAGGAAAGCCAGTGAAATACTATGCTCTTACCCTTCGCGCCGACTCTCCCCTCGCCATTCGCGCAGATCACGCGCCGGGAGGAGCAGCTAGCGCGCAATACATTCCAGGAACAGCCCTCGCGGGAAGCCTGGCTGCAGCCTATCGCCTGTTTTATCCAGATGACGACACCGGGTTTCAAAATTTGTTCCTGAACGAACAGGTCTGGTTTCCTAACTTGTATCCGGCTTCGTTCAAAAAAAGCGAGATTTTCCAGAATGACGTAAAGTCTCCGATCTATCCCTTGCCGAAAACGGCGCAGTCATGCAAGCGTTTTCCAGGATTTCGTCCCACAGCACACGAGAAAGGTATAGACGAGCCGCGACACGGAGTGCGAGATACGCTGATTGATTGGGCCATGTTCGCATTAGCAGATCAGCTCACAACTCCGCCTGATCTGCTGCTTCAACCTTTAAAACAACATAAATATTGCGAGGTTTGTCGAGAGCGGAAACTTGAGCGGCCTATGGATCATTTCCCTGGTTATTATCGGCGTCTTAGTGGGGATAGCGCAATACTCAGCGCCAAAGTAGGAACGCGCCTGCAAACGCATAACGGCATCAATCGTATGACAGGTACGGTGGAGGAAGGCATTCTATACAACCGCGAAGTCATCGAAGAAGATGCTCATTTCTGGGGCTTGTTGCAAATAACTGATGATTTCGCGCAGCCCTTTCAGGATTTTATAGAAAAGTTTGCGAGCGGCGAGGCGGGTTGGTTACGAGTAGGAACAGGGCGCACGCGCGGACTGGGCAAAGTGGGACTGGAAGCAAAACCGGTTGATGGCCTGACAAGTATGGACAAATTTAGAGAGCGGCTTGAAGGCTTCAATACAAAGCTACAGGAGAGAGCGAAGCAGTTCAACCTGAATACCTCACCGTTCTACTTCGCAATAACATTGCACTCGCCTGTCATTCTCTGTAACGATTGGCAAGGGTACTATACGACCATGAATGAAAGCATCCTGGACAGCATGCTGCCTGCGTCTGAGAGAAACCTGCTTCAATTGATCTACCAGTTCAGCAGTACAAGGCGCGTTACTGGTTGGAACGAACTGTGGGGAACGCCACGTATGAACGAACTGGCGATAGATACCGGCTCCGTCTTCCTGTTCGCGAGCAAGAAAAAAGTGGAGGATACCGGACTGGTGGAGGCCCTTTATCAACTTGAGGAAGCCGGTATAGGCAGGCGCAAAGTGGAAGGCTTTGGACGCATCTGCGTCTCTGACCGATTTCATCAGGAGGTTACGTTGGTATGAATCGTGAAATGCAAATTATTCTCGAAGTAAACAACCAGGCAGATAGCTTTTATGACGATGCAGTGAAACTGGGGGATCATGCTGCCGCCGCCTTGAAACGCTCACGCGCCCAGTTGACGGGTCTAGAAACCATCGCGGAAAGCACGAACAAAATCTCTGATGTCTTCGATTATATCAAGAAGCAGACGGCCCGCAACTCTTCCTGGCGTCAGACCTATAAAGACTCGCCTGACGAGGGATTTGGGGTGCGCTTGAAAAATTATCTGGACACGAAGCTGAGGATCAGAGCAAATACATTATGTGAAAAACGCTTAAACATTGGCGATACAAGCGAAGAAGACCAGCGAGAACGGCGGCGTATTCATCTGCTGCTCATGCGCCAGTTTATTCACAAAATGGTCGTGCAGTATGAATACATGGTCAACGTCTCTGACATTGAAAATAAACTCATCAACCAGACAAAAGAAGCGCAGAAAAACAAGAGGGGATAGCAAGCATCATGCTCACTCAAAAGCACTTGCAAAAAATCGAACTCCTCAGCGATACAGTTCTCTATCCAGAATCTGTAGCATTTGTGCGCCGGATGATTCAGAAAGAAAAGTGCAATCCATTGCCTGCCACACAGGTAAACGGGCTGTTGAATATCGCGCTTACGCTCAAATATAACGACGTGCGAAGATTTGTGGAACACCAGCGAGAGCGCAACTGGCCGTCTAGCAAGCGCGATATTAAGACGTTTTACACACACCTGGAAAAAGAACTCGACCGGCTGGAGCTGCGGCTCAGCACTGATTTTGCCCTGACAAAAGATGAGCAGGGGCGGCGTGTCAGCAGCGAAGACGAGCAGGAAATGTTAGGGCTACTTATCCGCGACTATGTCCAGCATCTCCTGGCCGAAAATATGCTTGTTGAGGCTGAATTAAAAGAGCAGCAGCGTTTCCAACAAGGATCACACAGGAGGTAAACATGGCAATCAACATATATAGCAGATACGAGCTTCGCAATCGCTACGTATTCAGGGGCAACTTGAAGATGCAGACAGGATTGCATATTGGCGGCGGTAAAGTGACTCTGAGCAGTAGCGATAGCCCTGTTGTTCTGACACCTGATCAGAAACCATTTATCCCTGGCTCAAGCTTCAAGGGCGCATTGCGCAGCACCGTAGAAAAGCTGGTTCCCGGCCTGCCAGGCTTTTCCACCTGCGCGCTCATCGAGTTGAATGAAGACGAATTCAGGCAGGAAAGCCAACAGGGAAGAAAGCGAGAAGACATCTGCCCGACTGCCAGGCAATGGCAGGTCGCCCGAGACCGCCGTAATCACCCGGATCAAGCAAAACAAATTCTCGAAAAAGCTTTAGAGGAACTTTGTGATACCTGCCGCCTGTTTGGCTCGCCCTTTACAGCCGCGCATGTCAACATCAACGACCTCTATATGTCTGAGCAGGAGATGATGGACATTATCGAACGCCGTGATGGAGTCGCGATAGACCGCGATAGCGAGAAGGCGCGTGATAGGCTGAAATATGACTTCGAGGTCGTACCGGCCAGCGCGAGTTTCGTTATGGAAATCGTCCTGGAAAACGCCAGTCCGAAAGAACTCCAGCTTCTATGCGCTGGCCTCAGTGAATACGTGCATGGCTTCGGCGTAATTGGCGGCAAACGCTCACGCGGGCTGGGCGTTGCCAGACTTGAGAATTTAACCATTGACGCGCTCGAACTGGTAGGTAATGGAATAGATGAAACCACGCGCCGCCAACGCCTGCAAAAGTATCTGGTTACAGGCAAAGGAACTGCTCAATACGAGCAGGACGCTGCCTTCAACTTCCTGATCGAGCAAATTAATACGATGTTTACCAGCAACGAAGGAGCCAGCTAGTTATGTTGAAAAAAATTGTAAACGAAGCTTTCTGCACTGTACGCATCACCACCACAGGTCCTTTGCTGGTAAAATCCGGCCATGCCAGCGTCAGCGGCCCGGATATGACACCAGTGCTGACGAATCGCAACGGCAAACAGGAGGTCTTCATACCGGGTAGCTCGCTCAAGGGCGTGTTCCGCAGCCATATCGAAAAAATCGTGTGCAGCCTTAAATCGCGCGTGGTCTGCTATCCTTTTGAACTCAATAACCGGGAAGTTCGTGAAAGCATCTCCGACATGACGCAACTTCAAAACGACTATCGTGAGTCATGCGGAGGTATGTTTAACCAGTATGCGCGCAGGGGCGAGGAAAATCGCAGGACGCTAGAAGACCGCACCGATCTTGTTTATGCCGCTTCCTGCCCAACCTGCCGCCTGTTTGGTTCAACCGCCTTTATCGGGCGCATCGCCATCAGCGACGCCTACCTCGTCTCAGAGGAGGCCAGGGAACTGCGCGACGGCGTAGGTATTGATCGCCTGACCGGAGGAGCCAGTCACGGCGCAAAGTTTGATCTGGAGGTCGTGAGCGAAGGTGTCGTCTTTGAGACGACGATTCACTTGCGCAATTTTGAGATCTGGCAGCTTGGTATGCTGTTTATCGTCTTGCAGGATATGGAAAATGAATTGCTGCGCCTCGGCTCCGGGCGCTCGCGTGGATTGGGACAGGTGAAGGCCGAAATCAGCTTGAAAGATACTCCGGCGCGTCCTGGGGGCTTTGTCACCAGTACCCTGCGCCAGAGCGACGAGCCAGAGAACGAACTATGGGGCCTCGGTCGCTGGCTCAATAAAAAACCGGAAGAAAATTATTATGGCACGCAATACGCGGATTTTCTGACCCTTCAGCCTGGAGTCGAGCGTGTCAATCGGGGCATTCGCAGCATGCGGGCCTTTACCGGCGATCATTTTAGCAAGCTGCAGGACGCGGCTATTGAAAACTTTGTCAATTCGATGAAGTCCTGGTCAGACACGCATGCGCGACGATTCCTTCCCTCGGCAGTTCGAGGCTAGCTAGAGCAGGAAGAGGAACAGCAATGGAAGAGATCATCTGTGCCGGAACGGTCACGGACTTCAAGAACTTCATAGATGCGCTTCATTTTCCAGAAAGCGCGCTTTTCCTGGCAGAGGAATTTCCCCGGCGCGCCGTAACTACGCCTGCCGAAAGAAGGAAACTATTGCGGTTTGACTTGTTAAGCGCCGTATCAACTGAAGACAGGCAGCGTTATACCTCTGGACGCATTTTTACAAGAGAGGCAGAACTACGTTGGGAAAAACAAAACAGGAATAACTATGAGGTTGTCTACTTCGGCCCCACAGTTGAGCTGGTGGGAATGAACAAAAGCAATCTACAAACCATTGATACGGACAATTACAAGCAGGAAACAAAACACTACTATCTGTTTGGGACACGTGTACATAAAGACCTACGCGAGCGTATGGAGCTACATACTCTGGATGACTCCTACGCCGAAAGGCTATATGCTGAAGCGCGCATTCCACGTTTGCTCCATTATCCTCTACGTGAGCCAGCGCCTGAAGGGGAAAAGCGCGTGCAATTGGAAGTGCTGGAATATCGCGAAATAGCAACAGGTCACATTACGTTTTATCGTTTTCAGGGTGTGAAACCGGCGGAGTAATACTAAGATGAATCCTTATGATTTTGCGCGCATCGACTGGGAACGCAAGCCCGAGCGCAGGAAACCTGTCTGGCATAATCGGCTGGTTGGAACCCAGGGGCAAAAGCTCTACTCCGGTCAGCTAGAGGTAGACCTGGACGTGCTAACGCCCCTTTTCATTGTTGATCCTCGCGATGATCCGGCAGAGGACCGCGAGCCTGCCCATTCTATCCAGAACGATTATGGTGAGTATATTATACCGGGTAGCTCGCTCAAGGGCATGCTGCGGACTCTCGTAGAAACGCTGGGAAATGGCTGCCTGACGTTGTTTGGTGGCGAATATGATCGTCGTCAGATCGATTACCGGAACAAAATCGCGCCCGATTTCCGCCATTGCCGGGATAACACTTCCCTGTGCATCTCCTGCCGCACCTTTGGGATGCTCCAGGAACGCGAGGGACGCGGCAACGTCTTCCTGGGCAAAGTCAATATTGGTGATGCCATCGCACATAAAAATGATAGCGTCCTCTACCAACCAATCTATACAGGCGTGCTGGTAGAACCAAAGCCACGCCACAAAGCCTTCTACCTGGATGAATCAGAACAACACATAGCGGGGCGCAAATTCTACTTTCATCATTCTCCAAATGGAAAGCCTATTACGGCAAATGGCCTGCAATTTATGGGCGGCAAACCGTCCAATCGTTACATTCAACCACTGGCCAAAGGCACACGTTTTCATTTTCGTATCGATTTCACCAATCTTGAAGAAGACGAATTCGGCGCATTGTTGCTAGCTGTGGTGCTAGAGGAGACGATGCGTCATAAGCTCGGCTATGGCAAACCACTAGGTATGGGGTCGGTAGAGCTTTATCCGACAAAGCTTACCCTGATTGATTACTCGACACGCTATACCCAATGGAAGGCGGGGCAGGGCAGGCAAGAGGTCGAAGATATCTGGGCAGAGATTAACCATCATCTTAATATCTTCTATGATAAACACCTGCAGACGCTGGCGATGGAAGACCTGCGCCGCATCTGGCGTTTCCCGCCTGAACCTGGGGTAAACTACTATTATCCAAGCAAAAAGGAATGGTTCGACAAGCCGATCAGCAAAGGAAAACGCATCGCGGACACGCGCAGCGTTCCCAGGCAAATGTAGCAGGCATGAAGAAAAGGGAGAGGTATGCCAAATATACTGCTTGCCACACTCGGCGAGTCACCTATCGTCGTTACGGCCATGTACCAGCTCCTGACAGAGCAGGAACAGAAGCACATCGATAAGGTTATCGTTCTCTGCCCGCAAGGCGAACTCGTCCAATACGGTTACGAATTGATTGAGGACGTCCTCAAAGACAGGTGTGAGATAGAGCAGGAACAGCTTCCTCTTGACGATGTGAATGGTGAAGCGGAGTCTTATACCTTTCTGCGTATGTTGTATCATCTGCTTTCTGGTCTACAGAATGAGGGCCATGTTGTCTATCTTTCCCTGGCAGGTGGGCGAAAGAATATGTCCGCGCTCATGGCTGTGCTGGTACCGTTATTCCCTTGCGTCCAGGGACTTTATCATGTGATTGACCGGGACGAACAATCACACGAGCGCCCGACTTTCCGCTCAATTGAAAATCTTTACAATGTTTCTGACTCAGCTCGTCACAGATTCTTTTCTCCATCGTTAGACCGTCTCATACTGGTTGATATTCCCTATGGAGAATACCAGCAGGTGAGCCAGGCATTCCGGGACCAGCTTTATGGAATAACAGAAGAGGGATTGGAAAAACTCTGGGAGCAAAACCCTGTCGAGGCGCAAACTACCGAGACGTACCGCCGTATCGTGAAAAATACTGGTTTTCTCGAAATTTTCCTTACAAAACGTATTAGGGATGAATACATACAGATGCTGAAAGGTAATGTGTTTCGGGCCAGACATTTTTCTATTTGCTTTGAACAAATGAAAGACCCATATCGTTTGCAGGGAAAGATACATGGCAGCTTCTCACGAGACACGTTTTCGTTCCATTTCTATAAACGCCCAGCAACCGCAGAACGGCCTTTTTATCATACAGAACCGCAGGGCATTCACTTCTTTCCTAAAGCCAACGTTGAAAGAGTTATCATCTCAGGCCTCGCAATAGAACAACCTGATGGTTCTTACAGGCCCAGCGCAGACCAGCTTCTACAAGCTTTCGATTCAGAAGAGCGAACCTTTCCTCTTGATGATGTGGTTCCGCCAATCGCAGAGCTAGAAAAGAAGAACTTTCATGAGACGGTTCTCGTTGTTCCACTTGGCGCTACCCCTATGGTCGCCACCCAGCTTTGCGCGCTCCTACAAAGTCAAGGACGAACAATCAAGGAAGTGGCGCTGGTATATCCGCAACATCCAACCATTCAACAGGGCGCAGACATGCTGCAAGAAGCTTTTCAAGATGAAAAGATCGACTGCACTCCAGTAGTAGTAAAAGGACGCAAAGACATCGATTCACGTGAAGCTTGCCTGGACTTCGAGCAAACCCTGTCTGACACTATAGATGCTGTCCGTAAGAAACATCCTGATTGCCAGCTTGAACTCGCGCTTTCAGGTGGACGCAAAGGAATGGCCGCGCTGTCCATGTTTGTCGCCCAGCGTAAAAACATCCATTACGTCTACCATACTCTGATCAACGACGAGCAACTGAGCGAAAGAGTCGAGCGAGAAACGAAGCTTGCGGAATTGAGCGGAACACGCATCAGCAAGCAAATCCGCAACGACCGTTTCTTCCTACGCGCCTACGAGGGTAACGGACCATATACGAAGTTCGTGCTTTTCAAGGTTCCAGTTCTGCCCGCCAGGGGATAAAAGGCTTTTTGTGTTACAACCTCGACCTCGCGGCGTTCCATACTATTGAAAGTATAAACACCCGTCGATAGTCTGTACAAAAAGGGAAAATAGGCATGAATAGCCCATCAATCACGCCATCTACGCCACAAATACATCCAGAAGAGGAACTGCTCCGCCAGGAGCGGCGCACACTACGTCAGCAGCGACGCAAGCAACAACGCCGCGCCCGCTTGCTGCTGTGGAGTACGATCAGCGCCTGCGTGATTCTGCTTGGCTTGATTGGCTTTGTCTACTGGCAAATTCAAACCATTGCCAGCCACCCATACTATGCCCCTATTAATGGCGTCTCGTGCGATAGTATGGAGCAGGGTGGCTTTCACATTCATGCCCACCTCACGATCTACATCAATGGCAAACGAGTTGTCATTCCAAAGGGGATTGGTATCGCACCCAATGGCAGCTGCTTTTACTGGCTGCACACGCATACTGCCGATGGCATTATTCACATTGAGGCTCCTCAGCAACTACACAACCTGGCGCTGGACGATTTCCTGACTATCTGGCAGCAGGGCTTCTCTCAACTCGGCTTTCCCCAGGAACTGACGCAAACCACGGGCTGGAAAATCTTCATCAATGGCAAACCCTTCAAGGGTACGATTACTTCGCCTCTCACAACCGAAGTACCTCTCGCTTCACATGACGCCGTGACATTGGAGTATGGTGCCAATAACCCACCGCCGGACGTGTTTTACCAGTTCCCGGCGAATTTGCCGAGGTGAGTGAGAGATATTCAATAAGCTTGTGTCGCATTCAAGCTCATATAAACTGGCAAAAAATTCTTGACAGGCAGCACAAACCAGGGTATAATCACATCACATTGATATGGAGAGGTCGCATAGTGGCCTAGTGCGAGCGCCTGCTAAGTGCTTGGGGGTTTATTGCCCCCCGAGGGTTCGAATCCCTCCCTCTCCGCCACTTCACATCCCTTAAATCTCATAATCTTCTGCCCAATTATACTTTACTCCACTCGCAACTGCTTCTTCATAGGATACTCGCCAACTTTGTCTACCGTTGCTCCGTATGACGCCCGCCTTTTTAAATCGAAGTGTCATACTGCCACTCTTTGGGGCTTCATCGACTGAAACCATGTAGACTTTCCCATTATCTAGCAAGTACACCGCAAAGTATTCGGCTTTTCCAACATACCCCCGTTTACGGTGATGAGATCCTTTGGTATTCGTTGTAACAGAGACAGTGTTAAACTCGATACAAGTGCCATCCTTCTCCAGTCGCCCTGTCTTGACCTGGACACGCACAAGCTGACTTTCCCTATGAACGAAAAAACCAAAGTGCCGCTCTGTTGTTTCAACATAGTACGCCAGATCATATCCCAGATGATCGGCCCAGGGAAGTAATACTTCGTATCCAAGCTGAATAAGACGATTCATAACTGCCGTTTTGCTTATAAGGCCTTGCTGAGATGTGTCTTTCAAAGTCTGCTCCTCCTAAACCACCCTTTACTGATATGCAAATGACAAAGTTAATGTCATTTGCATACGAATGAGGTTGTGCATCTCTTCCTTCCAGATTAGTACTACAATGGAGACCAGTATATTACAACCGTTTTAGTACTATTGGTCTGTTTGACTATGCGAATTCGTTTCCTTCAACTGCACAGACAATCCATAAGGGTACTCAGCAGGAAAATCAACAACTCAATAGTCACCCTTTAAGAAGATAGAAACTCGCTTGTTAATGATCTTGACAAATCCTTTTCGCTCTGCTATTATCTTCTCACCCTTTAGGGGAGTAGCTCAATTGGCAGAGCAGCCGTCTCCAGGCTACCTTTTAGGGGCGTAGTTCAGTTGGTAGAACACTCGTCTCCAAAACGAGCTGTCGCGGGTTCGAGTCCTGCCGCCCCTGTCGTGACACCTGAATGGTAACTATTCAGGTGTTTTTCTTTGGTTTAGCAGGCTGCAAGTTTGAACTCTACTCGTCTGGAAGTGCCTCAATAAGCTCCAAAATATCAACTTTCAAAGCTTTCGCAATCTTCTCAAGCGTGCTTAATGTCAAATCTTTCATTTCATTATCCTGGCCGATCATTGAGGCCGAAATTGCTAAATGCGAGGTACGCTGTGCCAATTGCCATCGCATCAAAACCATAGAACGGGGCGGGTGGTGGCGATTTGGGCGGGGTTAAAACGAAGCAAAAGAGAGGTTATTAGTGTAGCTCAAATTTTTCCATTTTTCATGATTTCTCACGAAAGCATTACTTTTTTCCTATTCTCTATCATTCCATTTCTGCTTCACTTTACAATACAATAGTTAGGGTCGAAGTTATCTCAATATGGTCTGCTCTGTCTCATAGCTCTGAAAACGCCTTGTCAAAGAAAATGATGGGCATATGACGATAAGGTTAGTGAGTGAGATAGCATATTGCTGGGGCCAGAATCAACGGCTTTGTAGAAATTGCTGGGGAGCGCGTATACACTATCATACGTTGATTTTTCGAGGGCGGCATGAACATTGCGTTATTGGAAGATAATCCATCTATTCTCGATTACCTGTCCACAGCATTAGAGATGGTCGGGCATAGTGTGCATACATTTATTGAAAGTCCCTCACTTTATGAAGCGCTGTTTGAGGAAGGGTCTCCACGTTCGCCACTTCCCTTTGACGTACTCCTGGTTGATCTTTTACTGCCCGGGGATATTTCTGGACTGGAAGCGATTCGCACCATTCGAGAAGACCCGTCCACGCGCCACCTGCCGATTATCATTGTCTCGGCCTGCAGTCAAAACGAGCTGGAAGAGGTTCACAAGGAATTTCCCGATATTCCCATTTTGCGCAAACCCTTTAAGACGCAGGCGCTGCTCGAACAGATCGAAGCCGTGGCACCTGCTGGCTAACTAGCTCGCGCCTGGAAGCTCTACATAAAAGGTAGTGTACTGAATTGAGCTGTTCCATTTCATTGGCCCGCAAATTTGCCTCTTCCTCTGCTTCCAGGGCACGCATTCGCGCCGCTTCGCGTTGCGCCGCAATAATCGCAATAAAAAGGCCGCTCACCAGAAATGGCAGGATTTGCAGAACGCCTTTCAGGGTCATCGGGTCGAACTGAAAAAAGGGAGGAATATAAAAATAATCAAGCGCTACTGTCGCTAGAAGCACGCTCAAAAGCGCCGGGCCAACACCCCAGAAGAGGGCAACAATGAGGATTGAAATAGAGAGAGGTATACCAGGGAAAAAGAAGTTAGCCCCGAGAAATTGCCTGCCAAGCATACTGGCAGCTACTCCCAGCGCAACTATGGGTATGCTTACCAGATAGCCAACCAGAGAATGCCGCCAGCGAGGTTGATGAGCGGCATAGAGTCTTCGCAGTTCGACTCGCTTTTGCAAGCGAACTAATTTGAGCGGACGCCCTGAGCGCTCTGTCAGCATGCCTCGCATATGTTTTGTGTCTTTCACTAGCACCTACACAGTACTTTTCCTCGCCAGGGGCAAGGTAAACCAGAATGTTGCGCCCTCTCCTGGTACGCTTTCAATACCGACCTGTCCATTATGCCGCTCTATGATGGTGCGACAAATATGCAGGCCCAGACCCAGGCCAACACTTGAGCCGCTCTTTACTTCAATGCCCGGAGCCTTATAAAATTGCGCCCAGATGCGCTCCTGTTCTTCCAGAGGCAGTCCTGGTCCCTGGTCATGCACCGAGACACGCACCACCTTCTCTCCAACAGTGAAAAAAACGGTGACGGGACTACTCACAGGCGAAAACTTCAGAGCGTTGGTCAGGTAATTGATGACCACCTGTTTGATGCGCTCAGCATCGGCCAGTATCATTACAGGATGTGACGGTACGTTTTTCAAAGAAATGCTCCGGCGCGGGCTGACACGGCGCATACTTTCAATCGCTTCTTGCACAATACTTATAAGATCACAAGGTAACGGTTGGATTTGCAATTCGAGCATATTGGCCTGAATACGCGAAACATCCAGTAGATCACCGACCAGGCGATTGAGGAAGCCAACCTGGTTGTCCGCGCGCTCGAGCAGTCCACTGACCATTTCCACTCGTGAAGCCAGTTCTTCAGATGAGGTACTGCCATCATGCAGGTAGCGTAGCTGGCGCTTCGCAAGCTGTACATTACCTTTAATGGTTGTCAAAGGCGTGCGCAGTTCGTGGCTGACTATGCCCAGGAATTCATCCATACGCCGATGAGACTCGCGCAGGGCCAGTTCATTCGCTCTGGCTTCCGCTCGCTCAAAAAGCAGGCGTTCGCGTTCGATCACCAGCGCTGTCAGTTTCGCGATGGCCTTTGCCAGGGCGATTTCTTGATCTGTATATTCGTGATCAAGTCCGCCATAATCCAGGGAAAGCAGGCCCATGAGCTGATTGCCAAGCACCATCGGCACGTACAACGCTTTGGTTATTCCATAGGGGTTTGGCTGTTCATTAAAAGGCGGCTGCGTCATATCGATCAGCAGCACTTCATTCGAGCGCAACACGTTCACCAGTTCGGGCAGGGGGCTGTCTTTTAAGCTGCTCTGCTGCTGTTCCATCTCGTTCCACCACTGTTTTTCCTGTTCAGGAGTGAGACCATAGACGGCAACGGCGCGCATGATCTCGGTTTCAGGTTCAAGGATCATCAAGCCTACACGTCGGCATCCGATGACGCTGCAGGTCAATTCAACCAGGCGACGGGCAACCCTCTTGATCGCGAACAAGGGATCAGTGGCAGGCTCCTCTGAGCGTTCCTCGCTGTCGGGAATGTGTACCAGTTCTTCAGCAATCGCCAGCAGCGCTGCCAGGGACTCGTTGGTTCGATGCTCTACTTCGCGCCGCTCCGTGACATCACGCAGCAATAGGACTCCACCAATAATGTGTCCTTGCTCGTCGTGAATGGGAGCGCCACTGACGTTCAAGTATCTATCCCCTCCGTCAGGAAGTTGCACGATGACATCCTGAGTACTGGTTCCCTGCAATACTTCTCCTCTCAGGATACGGGACATTGGCCAGCGTTCTTGTGAAAGAACATCCCCGTGTTCATGACGCGCGCCCAGACGCAATCCGCGCTGCTCAAGCGATGTTGAGAGCAGTTCTTGTTGTTCCTCAAAACCAAGTAACTCTCGCGCCACTTTATTGACCCGTATCAGCTCGCCGTCAGAATCACAAATCAAGACGCCATCAGCCATGAATTCAATAATCGCCTCAAGCTGTTTGGCATGCTCGGCGGCTTCGTTGCTCGATTTCTGCTCAGCCTCGTACAGGCGCGATTGCGCTATTGCCAGGCTCACACGGTCGGCAACGCGCTGGAGTAATTGCACATCATCCTGAGTAAAACGGCGAGGAGTGGCTGTACCTATGTGGATAACGCCGATCACGCGCTTCTCTAAAAGAAGCGGGACGCCCAGTAACGAGCAAAGCTTTTCGCGGAGCAACGTAGTGACAATATCTGCCTTTGACGCATCTTCGATAATAAGAGGGGCGGCATTCGCGGCAATGCGACCAGCGAAGCCCTGGCCAACCGGTACGCGTACCTGGGAAGCAACTGCCGCCTCGGGTCCCAGCACCGCTCTCATGCGTAAATACCGATTATCCGGCGTCGTCAGCAGGATAGCAACGTTATCCACCTCCATAATCTCTCGCACACGCGCCAGCATCTCATGCAGCAATTCTTCCAGCCCTAGATAGGTCAAAGCGGTATCTGTGATTTGTAGCAGCGCCTCTACCTTGCGCGTTGCCTGCTCGGCTTCAGCACGCGCCTGCTGTTCGCGATCTAATAATAACACCCGCTCTTCCTCCACCTGCTTGCGCTGGGTGATATCTTCCACAACCGAGATAAGATACTTAGGACTATTTGAGGGCTCACGCATCAATGAGACGGTCAGGTTCACCCAGACGAGCCTGCCATCGCTACGAATATAGCGTTTCTCCAGTGAAAAGGTCGGTATCTCACCCGCTATAATACGGCGTACATACTCCTCGTTCTCCTCGAGATCATCGGGGTACGTAATCTCCTGGAATGTGCGGTGCAGCAAATCCTCCCTGGGATAACCAACGATATCGCAGAAACGCTGATTCACCTGTAACAGGCGTCCATCCAGAGCGGTAAAGGCGATGCCGACAGCCGCTTGCTCGAATAATGCCCGAAAACGCCATTCGTTTTCTAGTAGTTCTTCTTCCAAAGATGTATTCACAGTTTGCTCGGATTGTCGTACAAAATCAAATGCAGGTATGGCCCGGGAATGAAACGAAGAAAACTTGTGGCCACGTTGTTGTGTAACTACCTTCTTTTGGCGGCGCTGCATTCACCTTTTCCTCCAGAAGGAAACTCAACTTTCGCGAACTTCTTCCACCTCACCCTACAGATTGTTCAGCTTTTGATCAAACGACTATAGCTCGTTAGAGAACAATCGTAGTTATTGTAACAAGGCGCTGAGAAGAGCGTCAAGGCGCAAACCGCCTTTTAAGATTAGAAATTGCTTAGAATTCAAGAGCTAAACGTAGTATTTGTAGAGCGGTCAAACCTGCTCTCTTTGGTACAGGCTTGCATATAACGATATCATACACATTTTCGTTAACCCGCTACAGTATACGCGAGGGAAAAATATGGGCTCTCGGTTGAGTTGAGAGAGAACCGGAAGGCACCCGCAAGGGGATGCCTCTACAATTTCATCCGAGTTGTAGAGGCATCCCCTTGCGGGTGCCTTCCGGTTCCTACTCTATAACGCTTGTTTTGTCTATTACAATCTTTACGCTATCTGAACGGCATCTTTTGCTTCGACGGCAACTTTACCGTCGCGCAGGATCAGGGTTGCGACCTGTCCGGGTTTGATCTCGCCGGTCAGCAGGGCATCGGCCAGCACGTCATCGACGTAGTTCTGAATGGTGCGGCGCAATGGACGCGCGCCGTACTCTTCGTCGAACCCTTCGCGCAACAGCAGGTCGCGCACTTCGTCGCTGACAACCAGTTCGATCTTATGCTCGCTCAGGCGATTGCGCACCTGGCTCAGCAGCAGGTCAACGATCTGGTTCAGCTCCTCACGACCCAGAGAATGGAAGACCACAATCTGGTCGATACGGTTGATGAACTCGGGCCGGAACATGCGCTTCAGGCCTTCCATCGCCTTCGAGCGCATAGCCTCGTGTTCCGCTTCGCGGGCCTCGTCACCCTTCGTGGGCAGGAAGCCGATGCGAACGGCACGTTTCAGATCAGCGCTGCCAGCATTACTGGTCATAATCACCACAGTATTCTTGAAGTCCACTGTGCGACCCTGACCATCAGTCAGGCGACCATCATCCATAATCTGCAACAGGGCATTGAAGACCTCGGGATGGGCCTTCTCCACCTCGTCCAGCAGGATGACGCTGTATGGGCGGCGGCGCACCTGCTCGGTCAGTTGACCACCCTCGTCATAGCCCACATATCCAGGCGGGCTGCCAAACAGGCGAGAGACCGTGTGCGACTCCATGTACTCCGACATATCCAGGCGGATCAGGTTATCCTCGCCGCCGAAGAGTTCAGCCGCCAGAGCTTTCGCCAGTTCCGTCTTACCAACACCGGTTGGGCCGAGGAATAGGAACGAACCAATCGGGCGTTTTGGATCTTTCAAACCAGCACGCGAGCGGCGAATAGCACGCGCAACCGCGCTGATCGCTTCGTTTTGACCGATAACACGTTTGCGCAGATCCTCTTCGAGATTGAGCAGGTTCTCGCGCTCGCTCTCCAGCATCTGGCTCACGGGTACGCCGGTCCAGTTTTCAACCACACGCGCAACCAGTTCAGGTGTCACCAGCAGCGTTACCGCATTGCCGGCCTCCGCGCGTGCTTCGTCCAGTTTAGCCTGAACCAGCAGTTCCTGCTGGCGCAGTTTGGCGGCGCGCTCGTAGTCCTCAGCATTGGCGGCCGCTTCCTTTTTGGCCTGGAGGTCGGCAAGTTCCTTTTCCAGGTCAGAGATCATGGTTGGGCTGATAATGCCCTTCTCGGTTGCCTCAAGCCGCAGAGCAGAAGCCGCCTCGTCCATCACATCAATGGCTTTGTCTGGCAGGAAACGGTCATTGATGTAGCGGTCAGACAATTTGACAGCCGCTTCGATGGCTTCGTCGGTAATGCTGATGCCGTGATGCAGTTCATAGTTGGGGCGCACGATCTTAAGCATCTCGATGGCTTCTTCCGGCGTCGGTTCGTTGACCATCACCGGCTGGAAGCGGCGCTCCAACGCGGCATCTTTCTCAATATGCTTGCGATATTCGTCAAGCGTCGTCGCGCCGATTACGCGAATCTCGCCACGCGCCAGCGCTGGCTTGAGCATATCGGAAGCGCCAACCGCACCCTCGGCAGCACCCGCGCCAACCACAGTATGCAATTCATCGATAAAGACGATTACATCCGGGTCCTGCCGAAGTTCTTCCAGGATCGACTTGATGCGCTGCTCGAACTGTCCCCGGAACATCGCACCGGCCACCATACCGCCGATATTCAGGGAAACAATTCGCTTGTTACGTAAAGGCGCAGGCACATTGCCGTCGTTGATACGGCGCGCCAGCCCCTCAACAATAGCGGTCTTACCAACGCCCGGCTCGCCGATCAGAACAGGGTTGTTCTTCTGGCGGCGGCCAAGCACCGTAATCACGCGGCGCAATTCGCGGTCGCGTCCAGCCGCCGGGTCTAGCTTGCCTTCAGCAGCCTCGGCAGTCAAATCGCGGCCAAATTGATCCAATGTCGGCGTTTTGCTATGTTTAGCCCGTTGCTCGGCGGTCGCAGTATTCCGACCACCCATAGGGGCAGAATTACCATTGAAACCAAACGGAGCACCACCTGGGAAACCCTGGGAACTGAAGTCTCCCGCACCACCCAACGCACCCATCTCAGATCCCATCAACTCCTCAACACAAGAGCGGCAGAGGAAGTGCTGTTCGCGGCGACCGTTGACAAAAGCGTCAAAGCGCACCTGGGCGGGATTCTTTTCACAACGTTCACACTTCATGTTTGTTTTATGCTCCTCACTAATTAGAAGTACGATGGTGAACTCTTACTCCTCAACATCGGATACGAGGCAAATTGTCTAAGAGGAGACATCCCGCCCTCTTCTCCGTGTTTGGTTTGCAAAAGTCCAATCGTTTGAGCCATTTAGCAGTCCTTTTGTTTGATTGCTAAAAGTATACCATACAAATGGTTGCCTGTCTAGCACTCATTGACCTGGATTGCTAACTCACCATTAATAACAGAGGTGAGGGAGGCATTATTCCCAAAAACTAGTTCAATTTGAAAGTGAACCAACCCCACTACATGAAAGAGTGTCTGGCATTCCTTGTTCATTGATGAAGTGCTGCAAATAGCGATGGCTAAAGACCCAAAGCGACGTTTTGCTTCTATACGCGCTTTTGACACGGCTTTAGAACAGGCCTTTTTAGTGTAAGCAAGGTCTTCATCATAAGCAAGAGATTATAGCAAGCATCCAAATTAGTGTTTTTGATTTGCCCCATCTTCCTCTTCGATATGATATATTTCAGGGAAAGACAGAGATGCATGGGTTCGCGTCAATTTTCTACAGTCGGCACGGGAAGAACGAAAGACACCCGCGAGGGGATGTCTCTACACCCTGGGTCGGCCTGTAGAGACATCCCCTCGCGGGTGTCTTTCGTAAACTCTTTCATAGCGCAAAGGAGCATACTCGCATGGATTTCGCCTACTCTGACAAAGTGAACCAGTTGCGGCAGCGCGTCAGCGACTTCATGGAACGCTATATTTACCCTAACCAGCAGACCTATCGGGAGCAGATCGCGGCTTCCGGCAACCCTCATCATCATGCTGAGATTATCGATGAGTTGAAGCCAAAGGCGCGCGCTGAGGGGCTGTGGAACCTGTTTCTGCCAGACAAGGAATATGGCGCGGGCCTGACGAACCTGGAATATGCACCGCTAGCTGAGATTATGGGTCGCGTCGGCTGGGCCTCGGAAGTCTTCAACTGCGCCGCGCCTGATACCGGCAATATGGAAATCCTGGCGCAATTCGGCACGCCGGAACAGAAACGCCAGTGGCTTGAGCCGTTGCTGAACGGCGAAATCCGTTCCGCCTTCGCTATGACCGAGCCGGATGTCGCCAGTTCGGATGCTACCAACATTCAACTCACCATCCGCCGCGAGGGCAATGAGTATGTCCTAAATGGGCGCAAGTGGTGGATCTCTGGCGCGGCCCGCGAGCGCTGCAAAATATTTATCGTCATGGGCAAAACCGACCCCGACAATCCCGACAAGCACCGCCAGCAGAGCATGATCCTGGTGCCACGCGATACGCCCGGCCTTACCATTGTGCGCAATCTACCCGTGATGGGCTACGTCGATAATGAAGGTCACTGCGAACTCCGTTTTGAAGATGTGCGCGTACCCGCGAGCAATTTGCTTGGCGAAGAAGGGAGCGGGTTCGCCATCGCCCAGGCGCGTCTCGGGCCTGGACGCATTCACCACTGCATGCGCGCCATCGGTGCCGCTCAATACGCACTGGAATTGATGTGCCAGCGCGCCGCCTCGCGTGTCGCCTTTGGTCGTCCTTTGATCGAGCAGGGCGTCATTCAGGAATGGATCGCGCAATCCGACATGGAGATTGAGCAGGCACGTTTGTTGACGCTTAAGGCCGCCTGGATGATCGATACACTGGACAAGAAGGCCGCGCAGAAAGAGATCGCTATGATTAAGGTGGTCGCGCCACAGGTGATGACCAACGTGGTCAATCGCGCCATCCAGGTCTTCGGCGGCGCTGGCCTCAGCGATGATTTCCCGCTGGCCTCGATGTGGGCGCATGGTCGCACGCTCCATATCGTCGATGGGCCGGATGAGGTACACAAACGCAGCATCGCCCGCACCGTTATTCGCAGGTTAAACGCTCAGCAAAAAGAACAATAATAAAGAAAGGACAGCCGATGACGACTCTGCCTCCTTTAGTTGACGAGGAAAAGCTGCGCAGCTATCTCGCGAAACGCCTTCCTGGCGAGGACGCACCCTTGCAGATCGAGCGCGTGCGCGGCGGCCACTCTAACGAGACGTTCTTCATCCGGCGCGGCAATGACGATTGGGTGCTGCGCCGCCCGCCTCGCGGCCCTTTGCTGCCCACCGCGCATGACGTATTGCGCGAGTATCGCGTCCTCAAAGCACTCAACGGCACCAATGTTCCTACGCCGCGTGTCATTCTCGCCTGCGACGACACTGACGTGATCGGCGCGCCCTTTTACCTGATGGAGCGCGTGCATGGCATCGTGATTCGCCAGGACCTGCCTGACTATGGGCGGGACAACGCCGGGCGCGCCGCCATCAGCCGCGCCCTGATCGACTCGCTGGTGGCCCTGCATAGCGTGAACTGGAAAGCGGTCGGGCTGGCGGACTTCGGCAAACCGCAGGGCTATCTTGAACGCCAGTTGCGCCGCTGGACCGGGCAGCTCGAAAAGTCGCGCCAGCGACCCTTACCAGACCTGGATGCCGTCACTGTCTGGCTTACGGAGCATATGCCGGAGTCAGGTCCTGCCACGATTGTGCATGGCGATTTTCGCCTGGACAACGCCATGTACGCGCTTGACCGACCTGAAGTAATTGCCCTGCTCGACTGGGAGATGGCAACGCTCGGCGATCCCCTGGCGGATGTGGGCTATCTGCTCTCACACTGGCGCGAACCCGGCGACCCCGAACCCGAGTTCATCTCCGAGATGTGGCGCGCTATGGAACAGCCCGGATTCTGGACTCGCAAGCAACTCACCGACTACTACGCCGAGCGCACTGGCCGTTCCGTACACGACATGGCCTTTTACGAAGCGCTGGCGATCTGGAAGCTTGCCATCCTGCTCGAGGGCAGCTACCAGCGACACCGAGCCGGTACTACCGATGATCCATTTTTCGCGCAGTTGGATAAGGGTATTCCCGCGCTGGCCCGCCGCGCCCTCAATGTCTGTAAAAATGCGCATAGCCTATGATTGGAAACCGAACCCGTATGAATGATCCATTTTTATTCCAACGCGAACATGCCGCCGAACTCTTTATTGTCCGTCATGCCGACGCCATTCCCGAAGAGGATGAAATCATTCCGAGCGGCGTCTACGACGACCTGCCGCTCAGCCGTCTTGGCCGCCAACAGGCCCAGGCACTGGCCGAGCGTCTCAGCAATGTCCACTTCGATGCCATGTATAGCAGTCCCTTGAAGCGCTGCCTGCAAACGGCAGCGCCTCTTGCCGAGCGGCTGGGACTCACGCCCATCGTCGTTGAGGGCATCAAAGAGATTCGGCTTGGCGACATTCGTCCCCTGCCAGAGGACGGCAAGGACCTGGCCGCGCTCACGCAGGCGCTGCAAGAGCGGCAGCGAGATATCGTGCGGGTCGCGGGCGAGACGGGGCACTGGGACGGAATACCGGATAGCGAGTCTTCGAGGGAGTTTCGCAGGCGCGTCGTCGAAGCCTTCGATGAAATTGCCAACAAACATATCGGTGAGCGCATCATCGCCTTCGCCCATGGAGGCGTAGTCAATGCCTATGCCGCCGAGGTGCTGGGCCTGGAACGCGATTTTTTCTATCCCGCCGTCAATACGTCGATTACGGTGGTGCGTGTTGCAGGAAAACAGCGCGTTCTGTATATTCTGAACGACTTCAGCCACATTCGCAGGCCATAGACGGCTTTGACCAATAGCCCCACCATCGGCATCATAAAAGAGGGAGTACCGCCTTCTGTATACCTATGCATCTGAACAACCGTATAAGGAGTAGAGACAAGAGAAGAGTTCGCAGGCTTTCTGGCTCCTTGAGAAAACGCATTATTTCCCCTCTCACAAATCCCGGGTTCATTGTGGTCATGCTCAAGACGAGCCGAGAAAGCGTGCTTTCTCAGCATATCTTTCAGTAGGGAGCAAGGTATTATGGCAGAGGTTAATCCCAGGCAAACCGACAACGAAATTGTTCCTGGGATGGAGGTGGAATCGACTAAAGGTGATCTTGGAGAGCGGGATGTAAGTCCCGCCAAAGTAACAGAGGTTGAGAAGAACCAGCAGGGAGAGGTAGAGGCCATTCAGGTCTCCAAAGGCATCCTCTTTCGCAAGCGACTCAACATACCAGCCGACCGGGTGCAAGAGGTTGACCCGACGGCTTCAAATAATGGAACACCTGGGAAGGTGAAAGTTGATGTCCGCGAGCCAGAACTGGAGGCCCTTACCGCACCAGGACCAGCAAGCCTTCCACCCGAGAGCGAGCGAGAACAAAAAGATCTGCTCGATCAGGTAGAGCAGCACCTGCCCACCGCAGAGGGAGTACGCGAGAAGGAGAGCAGAATTTACGCCCCTCGCCCGCATAACATCTTATTGCGGATAATCGGTCCCGGGCTTCTCTCGGGCACTTCAGGTAACGACCCATCAGCAGTCACAGCCTATGCCATTGATGGGGCCAACGCGGGCTACGGACATTTGTGGCTGATGCTGCTAACCACTCCACTGTATCAGGCGGTGCAATACGCCTGCGCAAAGATCGGGCGCATCAGCCAGAAAGGCCTGTCAGACCTGCTGCGCGAACACTACGGTCGTCCGGTAGCAATTATCGTTTCGCTCTTGCTCATTATCAGCAATGTGGCCCTCATCGCGGCTGACCTGGCAGCTATTGGCAGTGGCTTCGAATTAATCACAGGCGTGTCCTGGCTCTGGTTTGTTGTCCCGACTGCAATAGTACTCTGGTACCTGACGGTCTACCGCAATTTCGAGACCTTCAAAAAAATCTTCCTCGGCATGAGTTTCGTGTTCGTTGCCTACATTATCGCGACCTTCTTTTCACATGCCAATTGGGGAACGGTGCTGGTGCATACCTTTGTGCCGCAAATTGGCTTCGATCTTTCGAGCATCAGCAGCGCGGTGGCCCTGTTGGGAGCGACCATCTCTCCCTACTCCATGTTCTGGCAGGCAAAAGCCGAAATCGAGGAGAAGCGCGAAGGCACGACGAAGCAACAATTACGTATGGCGATGATCGATGTAGGCAGTGGCGCTATCGCGGGCCAGGCGGTGGCCTATTTCATCATCATCTGCACAGCCTCAACGCTCTTCATACATCACCAGAGCATCAACACCGCCGCAGATGCCGCCCGCTCTTTGGAACCACTTGCAGGCCCTCTAGCTCGTTATCTCTTCGCCATCGGCCTGATCGGGTCCGGTCTGGTAGCTATTCCTGTACTCCTGTCCAGCACCTCTTACGCGGTGGCGGGAGCTGTGGGCTGGCCGGGTGCGCTGTCAAAACGCCCCTGGCAAAGCGAGGGGTTTTACCTGGTACTTACCATCGCAACAGTAGCGGGAATGGTTATCACCTTGCTGGGGGTTAATCCCATCCAGCTCATCTTCTGGGCTAATGTAGTCGCGGCTATAGCAGCGCCGCTGCTGGTAATCGCTATTCTACTGCTGGGCAACCACCGGACAGTCATGAAAGGCCAGCGTCTGAGCCTGATACACAATCTTGGCCTTTTATTGATAACCCTGATCTTGATCGCGGGGGCCATTCTTTTCTTCTACCAGTTATTTACTGGACAGGGGAGTTAAGGCATAGGGTTAGTTATAAAGCGCAGGGTTAGTTAAAGGAACGAAAGCCACCCACAAGGGGCTGGCTCTACCATAGCAATCGGCCTGTAGAGCCAGCCCCTTGCGGGTGGCTTTCGTTTCCCAGTTCGCCTGAGCCTTGTGGGTGGCTTTCGTTCTCCAAACTCGTCAGTCTCCTGGCCTGGCGTTCTCCGGCTCGTCGTTCCCCGCACTCACCTGCACAAAGGCTGACTTATTGCTGCGACTGCTGAGAAAACATGCTCTGCCAGAGTCCGACAAGGTGCGAGCGGAATTCTACACCGGGCCAGGGGGTGAAGAGCAACGCCATTACCAGTCCAGTGAGCAGGCCCACGCGGAAGAGGAACTTGCCGCGTTTGCGGTGGCGAGACGACCTGGCGGCGCGTGACTGCAAGCTATCGCCAACACTTTGCAGGTTCTTTTGCGCCTTTTTCAGGCCCTTGCTGGCGCTTTTGAGATTCTTCTGTACAACATCCTGCGCGGTACCCAGGCCAGATTGCACGACATCCTGCGCGGTAGAGAGGCTGGAAGAGAGCGTATCCTGTACCGTTCCCGAGAGTTTCCCGGCTTTCTTCTGCGCCTTTTTCGCACTTTTGCGGGCGCGCTTGCTCTGCTGCTCCATCAATGCCTGCGCAAGGCCCATACCGGCCAGCAATACATCCTGTGTTCTCGCCAGGCTTGACTGTGCCGTATCCTGCGCGCTACTCAGACCTTTCTTCGCCTGTTTCCGCGCCTTCTTCAAGTTTTTAGTCGCCTGCTTCTGGCCGCTCTGCACGTAATCCTGGGTCGTGCCAAGCGCACTTTGCAACACATCCTGCGCCTTTGAGAGGCCACTTGAAACCGTGTCCTGTACCGTAGAAACTGTGGATTTTACGGCGCTGGTCGTTTTGTCCCGAACATCCTGACCGTTCATCTGACTTATATCCAATTTCGCCATGAAAAACACCTCACTTTCTTTCTGCATACGTAGATGCATATCACTTACAGCACGCTATAAAAAAGCAAGAGGTTTCAAATGACAAAAATGACGGTCTTAATGCATTTGCACGCGCTTGACATTCGAGTTATGGCTAAGAAGTTCAGCGGGAACGATCTTATTATCTTGCCGACCCAGCGACTTGCGCCCCTGAATAGGGATACGCGCGCCATACCGGTGTCCTTTCTCGCGATTGCGATAGGCCGCGTGCAAGATATATTCCGCCACGCTGGCAACTTTGCGCGGCACACCATAAAAGCTGGGGAAGTCGTTGATATCGACGATCATCAAACCCTCTGGCGTCTCCAGCACATCCACGCCATATAAATCCAGACCAAAGACCTGGCCCACACGCTGCGCCAGCTTAAGCATTTCGCGGCTCACAGGTATCTCTTTTTCGCTGACCACGCCATGCAAAGGCGAACTTTTCACGATGGCATGCACTTCCTGCCCCGTGACATACAGCTTGATATCATAGCCGGTATTTTCCACATAACGCATCGCCAGGTAATAACTCTGTCCATCGAGCGAAAGATGCGTCATCTCTTCCGGCGTTCGCACAAGATGAATGTCCTGCATCGAAGTTCCATTACTGGGCTTTACTACCACCGGGTAGAGTTCCAGTGGCACCTTTAAGAGGGCGCGAGGATGCCCCACAAAGTAGGTTGTCGGTACCGGCAGGCCACAAGCGCGCGCATAGGCCACCGCCACCGCCTTTTCACGCACCAGCCGGATGGCCCGCGAGTTGTTAATGGTAGGAATGCCTACCGCCTCGGCAGCCTCTAAAATCGTCAAACCCGGTCCATCGGAAACTGTCTTCAATACATAGGCGTCATAATGGGTCAACGAAAGGTCGGTCAGGCTGGTGACAGCCGCGTAAGGCTGCAACACGTCAATCTCGTGTCCCCATTGCTTCAACTGGTCTGCCACCACCATTGGCATCGGCTTATGCGCGTACTTCTCTTCGAGAATAAAACAGAAACGCATCGATCACTCCTCCTCCTTAGATACGCTCAGGAGAAAGCCTTTCTTTCCTGCGGCATACACCGCGCTAGTGGCATTAGTATACTCCTAAACATGGCTCAAGAATAGGAGATGCTTCACAATTTGCAAAAAAGTCATGCAAAATGATTTCCCCATCTCTTTGAAACTGGCAGGGCTTGTTTTTCGTGTTTCTGAATGCAGTATTCCTACAGGATAGAAGCGCTACATGTTCGTGAAAAAGCTATGATATAGCAGGAGAGACTATGTCCAGCACATCAACCAAAACCAGGAATGGAGTGACGAAAATAATTACGCAGGTTCCGCAGGCAAATGAGTTCCTTCAAAAAAACGTACTGCGCGGCAACACCTTCAGGCTGGTCATAGCCCTTGTTTCAGGCGGGCTTTTTGCCTGGCTCGCCAGCTTCATACATAACAAAGCCTTATTACTCCTGGATATATATCTTACACATAAACTGCAGAAAAGGAAAAACCCACTGCTAATAGGTTTCGCGAAAGCAATAAGCTATGTCAATACACATGTACTCCTGAACATCGTAGCTGTGCCTATCGCTCTCGTTCTCTGGATCAAACGCCTACGCCTGGAATCTGGAATGATGATCGGCCTGCTAGTAACAAGTACCTTTACCCGTCTCTCTGTGCAACGGTTGATTAACCGCCCGCGTCCCAATCCGTTGTTTGTGCGCATCAAGCGAGGCGCGCGCGGCAAGAGCTTCCCCAGCGGTCATGTCATCGCCTCTACCACCTTCTGGGGCTGGCTCCTCACCATCTACCAGGCACATGGCGGGCGCAACAAAGCGTTTCTGATCATTCCGCGTGCCTTTATTGTCCTCAGCGGCCCTTCGCGCGTCTACCTGGGCAAGCACTGGACCAGCGACGTGACAGGGGGCTATCTCATCAGTGGCGCTCTGCTCTCCCTGTTTAGCTGGGTTTATCACCTGGTACGACAACAATGATGCGACGAAATATTCCTGCAACCCCATCCTTTCGATACGCATCAAAACGTGATATAATATAGGCATGAAGCCACAGATGCGGAAAACTTGTTTCATCTCAAGCAATTATTCTACATGGCATTATCGCCGCATGACTGTTGAGCGCTACCTGCTTGCCGCCGGGTAGCGATACCTTCGTATACCCTTTTCCCCGGATACATAACCCCTGTAGCTAAAGACGCTATAGATTCACGTTAACCATCACTATTACATCCGCTCCACCGTGTCGTAAAATATGATACGATACTAATAAGAACGAGCAGGCGCTTGCGGAGGGTGGAGCAGGAAGTTGAGGAACCTATGGACTTAATGGATAAACTTGCCAGACTGGCAGATCGTTATGAAGAACTGAATACCCTTCTGTCCCAGCCGGAGACGCTTAACGATATCTCGCTGCTCCAGCGCTATGGTCGCGAGCAGGCCGAAATCGCTGACGTGGTACAAAAATATAAAGAACTGATCACCGACGAGCAGCAACTGGTCGAAGCGCAGGAACTCTACGACATCAGTAGCGAGCCGGAAATGCGCGACCTGGCCTACGATGAGATCGAACGCCTGAAAAGACGGCGCGATCAACTGCTGGACGAGATCAAAATTGCCCTGCTGCCCAAAGACATCATGGACGAGAAAAACGCCATCGTCACCATTCAGGCTGGAGCAGGTGGAGACGAGGCGGCGCTTTTCGCGGGGGAACTGTTCCGCATGTACAGCCGCTACGCCGATAACAAGCGCTGGAAAATCGAAATTCTGGACATAAACGAGACCGAGCAGGGCGGCATCAAAGACCTCACCTTTGTCGTCAGGGGCAAGGGCGCGTACAGCCGCCTGAAGTACGAGGGTGGCACACATCGCGTGCAGCGCGTTCCGGTAACCGAGGCCAACGGGCGCATTCACACCTCGACCGCGAAAGTGATTGTCCTGCCAGAAGCAGACGACGATATCAACATCGATATCAAAGATACCGATATTCGCGTCGATGTCTATCGCTCCACCGGTCACGGCGGCCAGAGCGTCAACACGACCGACTCGGCGGTGCGCATCACTCACCTGCCAACCGGCCTGGTTGTCACCTGCCAGGACGAAAAATCGCAGTTAAAGAACAAGGCCAAAGCGCTGGCCGTGCTGAAATCGCGCCTGTGGGACCTGGAAGAGGCCAAACGCCAGGAAGAACTGAGTAAAACGCGTCGCTCCCAGGTGCAGACAGGCGACCGCAGCGAAAAGATTCGCACCTATAATTTCCCGCAGGACCGCGTGACCGATCACCGCATCGGCTTTACGCGCCACAACCTGCCCGGCGTCCTCAATGGCGAGTTAGATGAGTTTATCGACAACCTGATCACAGTCGATCAGGCAGACAAACTGCAACACCTGTTTGACTCAGATGAGCAGTAAGTAACAGCGTATCGTTACTGTGATCAGGGTTCTTGATAGAGACGAGATTCGCTGGCGAATCTCATTCTGTTCTGAAAGAAAGGAATGCACATGACACAACTGGTAATGGGCAAAGCTGACATTCACCAGCACCCGATCCCGGAAATCAACCCTTCTTACAGACTGCTGCTTGGCCCTGGTCCATGCAACGTTGATCCGCGTGTGCTGCGCGTGGCCTCAGCCCCGCAACTGGGTCACATCGATCCCGAATTTTTTGGCATTCTGGAAGAAACGGCGCAACTGCTGCGCCAGGTCTTCCAGACGAAAAACGAGATGACGCTCTGCGTCTCCGGTTCGGGCTTCTCCGGCGCGGAGGCTGTTCTCTCTAACTTGCTGGAAGAAGGCGATACCATGATCGCGGGCAGCCTCGGCTTCTTCAGCGGCATGATCGTGGAAATCGCTGAACGTGCCGGGGCAAAGGTCGTCAACCTGCGCACTGAACTGGGCAAGCCATTGACGCCAGAGGCGCTCGAACAGGCCTTCAATGAGCATCCCAACGCGAAATTATTTGCCACCGCCATCGCGGAAACATCGACCGGCCTGCTCCAACCATTGCAAGACCTGGAACGCATCACGCACGAACACGGCGCGCTCTTTGTCGTGGATGCGGTCTGCGGACTCGGCGGCGTTCCCATGAACATCGATGAGATGCAAATCGACGCCTGCTATGCCGGTAGCCAGAAAAGCCTGGGTGCGCTCCCCGGTCTCGCGCCCGTTACCCTCAACGAGCGCGCCGTAGAGGTCTTGCAGAAGCGCAAAAAGCCCGTCCAGTCCTATTATCTCAATCTCGAGAAGCTGAACCGCTACTGGAACGGCGATCATACCTATCACCACACGGCCTGTAGCAACCTGGTTTACACGATGCGCGAGGCGCTGCGCATTGTGCTGGAAGAGGGCCTGGAGCCGCGCTGGGCGCGTCATGCTTTGAACGGCGAAGCATTGCGCGCTGGCGTGAAAGCGATGGGTCTTCATATCCTCACCGAACCAGGTTATGAACTGCCCGTTCTGACAGCCATTCGCCTGCCCGATGGCGTTAATGAAGTCGCTATTCGCGATGGATTGCTCAATGAATACAGCATCGAGATTGGCGGCGGCTTTGGCGACTTGAAAGGCCACCTGATCCGCATCGGCCTGATGGGTTACAACTCCTGCCGCAAAAACGTGGAAACCGTTCTCTCCGCGCTCGAACACGTGCTGCCACGCAGCGGCCTCACCCCTCAGCCGGGTGCCGCGCTCGCAGCTTCCGATGCAGTCTATAAAGCAAAAGGAGTCTGATAGCTTGAACAAGGAAGACATCGTTCTGCCAGAGGATTCGATGTCTTCCTTGTTTTTTTGAGGAAAAACGTATGTCACTCGAACAACCTCAATCGATTCGCACCATCTTTTTTGATGCCGGTTTTACCCTGCTCTATCCCTATCCATCCACACCTGAGATTTGCCAGCGTATCTGCCAGCAACTCGGCCTGCACATTCACCTGGACAAACTGCAAGAGCGTATGCCAGAGGCAGATGACTATTTCTTTCGCCTGATGCGCTCAAGACGCCATGCCTGGGCCAGCGAGAACACCATTAATGAGTTCTGGCTCGACTACTATATGAACTTTCTGCGCCCATTTGTCGAGGAACATAATGAAGCGCTCCTTTATCAGCTCGCCCTCGCCATCACACGCGAATTTAACGAACACACAAGCTGGCAAATCTACCCTGATGCCCTACCAACTCTGGATACGCTTAAAAAACATGGCTACACCCTCGGCGTCATTTCTGATTGGGGTATCTCTCTCACCAACATCCTGCGGGCGCACAAACTCAACCACTACTTCGATTCTGTGCTGGTCTCTGCCATTCATGGCAATGCCAAACCCTCGCCCATGATCTTTGAAGAGGCCCTGCGCCGCACCAATAGCATCGCGGACTATACCATGCACATCGGCGACTCCTACATACATGACGTGCTGGGAGCGCGAACGGTCGGCATTACACCGGTCCTGCTCGATCGCCCTGAACACCTGCAACCCACGAATGTCGATTGTCTGCTGGTACACTCCCTCACTGAAGTGCCGAAGTTGCTGGAAATCGTCTAAAAACTGCTCTACACAAAAGACCTATTTCGCTGAAAAACTATTTACGTGGTTACCACTACCTGTTATAGTATGAGCAGCACCAGGATTCCTGCTTCGAGTTGGCCCGGCAGCTTGCTTTATTCAGTGTGGAAGGAAAGGGTCCATGAATAACCAGGAAGACCAGTACGCGCCAACATTCTTGCAGAGCGCGATAGGTGAGCCGCTTCGCTCCGAACAGCGTATTCATGAATTTTTTCCCCGTGTACTTTCACGCTTTGATCTATTATTCATTTTCGTTGCCATTGTCCTGTTTATTCCCAATGCTTCTGTCGTGCAGGCTACACAGGGTGCCGGTGGCGGAACCTATATCTACTGGGTCATTGGAGCGGTGACATTTCTCATTCCGGGCGCGCTCGTTTGCGCCCAGCTTTACCGTTTCATGCCGGTTGATGGAGCTATTTATGTCTGGACACACCGCGCATTAGGCCCGCTTTTAGGCTTCTTTGCCGGATTTTGCGCCTGGTTTCCAGGTGTGCTGGTTCCCCTCGCCACCTGCGACAGCATGATCTCGCTTATTCAAGGAATCGGCGTAGAGAACTTTGGCCCCAGAAGCGGTTGGCTGATGGTTCCCTGGCAAGAGGGCCTGTTTGTTATTTGCGCCCTCGTGCTGGTCGGCGTCCTTTCACTCCTGCCGCTTAAAGCAATCATGCGCGCGGCCAAAATCATTATTCTGCTCTACCTGGTCGGAATTTTCCTTGTTGGCCTTGCAGGTGCTGCGTGGCTGCTGGCAGGGCACGCTCCCCGGGTATCGTTCGTAAGCAGCACCCTCGGTTTAAGCGGCCAGAATCTCGTACTGTATGGGGTGATCGTGCTGGCGCTACTTGGAATTGAGGTGCCGCTCAATATGGCGGCGGAGTCGCGCAAACCAGATGCGGCGATGCCCTTTCTGCGCTGGGGATGGCTGGTCGTGCTGTTTGCCTATCTACTTGGCACCTTTGGCGTTATGGTTGTTGTGCCACCTTCGCAATCATCCAACGCCTATTCCGCCCTGACAGCAGTACACCTGGTCTTTGGTCCGCTTGCCGCCACGCTGGTTGGATGCATATTTGTGCTCTTCTTTTTTACGACAACTATCATTTATAACCTGACCTTTGCGCGCATTCTGTTCGTTTCCGCCCTCGATCACCGCCTTCCACCCTCTCTGGCTAAAGTAAACCGCTTCGCTGCTCCCTATCGCGCAATTATTCTCCAGATTGCGTTTGTGATCCTCATCACCTTTTTCACCTACTTCCTCGCTCCTCTACTCTACGCGATAAACAATAGCAGTCTCTCTCTTCAGGTCTACAACGTTTCGCAGGCGACGACGACTATCATCTGGTGTATCTCGATGATTATCCTCTTCCTCGATCTGCCGGTGCTGCTCTACCGCTTCCGCAGCCTGCTCGCTAAAAAACGCGATCAACTTCTTACGGCTCCCTGGGTACTCTACCTTGCCGCAATTGTCGGCGGTATCGCCAGCCTGCTCGGCATCTGGACGACGCTCACTCAATCGTGGGAACCCGACATCAGCAACCGGGACTGGGCCGTCTATGTCGGCGTCTCTTCGCTGGTCTGCCTGGTAATTGGCCTCATCGGCTCGGCCTATCCGCGCCTGCTCACCAGCCTCAATGAGCAGACAGCCGCCGCGAGGGAGAACGCCCGGCTTTACAACGAATTAAGCATCGCCTACGAAAAACTCAACCAGGCCGACCAGATGAAAGACACCTTCCTCACTACTGCCAGCCACGAACTGCGCACTCCTCTCACCATCGTGCAGGGCTACCTGGAACTGCTTGGCGAAATGGAAGATGCCGACCTGGAAACGCGGCGCAGCTTCCTCACCAAAGCAAGGCGTGCCTGCGACGAACTGGTGCTGCTTCAGGCTAATATTATGGATGCTAGCCGCGTCAAATTCGATGCCGCCGCACTTGTCTTCAACTCCATTCCCTTAAAAGAAACCGTTTCCTCAGTCGTTGACCTGTTTGAACCGCTCATCATCCAACAAAACAGGCAGGTGCAAGTCGATATCGGGCGCAATATTACCGTCTGGGCGGACGAAACGCGCATCAAACAGGTTCTGCGTAACCTGCTCTCCAACGCGCTGCGCTATTCGCCCTATGAAACACCTATTCGCATTACCGCTGAGCAGGAAGCGAACGAAAGTATGGTACGCATTCATGTCATCGACAAAGGAGCAGGCGTGCCGCCGGAGAAACAAGAGGAGATCTTTGAAAAATTCGTGCGCTTAGAGCGGGACATGAACGGCACCATTCGCGGAAGCGGACTCGGCCTCTACATCACACGCCAGCTTGTTGAGGCCATGAACGGTAGGATCACCGTCGAGAGCAGCGGCATCAATGGCGAAGGCTCGGATTTCTCCTTCACCATCCCCATAGCGAAAAAAGCCCAGACTCGTCCGCTATAGATTCGTTTTGGCTGCCGCATTGAAGCGATACAGGCGAGCTGGACGGTGCGTGCCTTCCATCTTCTTCGCGCCGGTATCTTCAAGAATGCCCGTCGAGAGAATCTTTTTGCGGAAGTTGCGTTTATCCAGCTTACAATGCAGGATAATTTCGTAGACGCGCTGCAATTCACGCAGTGTGAATTGCTCCGGCAATAGATTAAAGGCAATATTGGTATAGGCCAGTTTACCGCGCAGGCGGTCTAGCGCGTATTGCAAAATCTTAGCATGGTCGAAGGCCAGGGGCGGCAGGTGATACACCGAAAACCAGCCCACATCCGCCGCGTCATCAGCGGCTCGCACCTGCAAGCGCTCCGAATCGAGCAACGCGAAATACACCACTGTAATCACTCGCGTGCGCGGGTCGCGTCCCGGGTCGCCGAAGGTATACAGTTGCTCCAGGTACACATCCTGTACGCCCGTCTCTTCCTGCAATTCGCGCTTGGCCGCCGCCTCGAGCGATTCATCCATATTCACAAAGCCACCCGGAATAGCCCACATACCCTCATACGGCCATGAACGCCGCTTGACGAGCAGCACCTGAAGATCGCGCTGCCGCAGGCTCATCATCACTACGTCCACCGTTACCGAGGGCCGCTCATATTTGCTGGCATCGTAATGATGCGCTTTCGCCTCGTTCGTCTGTCCGGCATGCTGCGCGCTATTCTGCCGTTCACTCGCCACTCCACGCTGGGCTTTCATTTCTTCCATAGAGTCCGCTCTTTCGCTGATAGTGTAGTACCGACACTGACTTTACAGGATTGCCTGCTTCCTGTCAAGCACGAGTTTTTCAGAGGGTTGTCCGGCCATTTTGTGCAACCATTATGGGTGGCTTCTGTTGAATTTTACATCGGCGGCTTCCGTTCCCCCACATGGCATCTGATATCAAGTCAAGCTTGTAGTCGTTTCCCTTGCTACCCCTAGCAAGTTTTGCACAAGTGCCGAGCGTGTCGTGCGCAACCAGGCTACTGCCAGTTCTGTCAACGTGGGCGATCCTTCCAACTCGCGATAGACCACGCCTTGACTGCGAATATTACGGGCAGAGAGGGGAACCAGGGAGACACCCATTCCAGCAGCGACCAGGCTCACGATGGTATGAATCTCCATGACCTCCTGGACGACGTTAGGGGTAAATCCGGCGGACAGGCACAATTGCATCAGTTGTCCATGATAGCCTGCCCCTCGTTGGCTCGCCTGGAGTATAAATGGCTCATCTGTCAGCATCGATACTGCGACCCTTTCTTGCGAGGCAAGCGGATGCTTCTCTGGAAGAGCGCACACGATTGGTTCGCGGCGCACGACCTCGACATTCAGCATTGGCGCGCTAATGGGCAGGCGCAGAATGCCAACATCAATGTATTCCTCTTCGAGCGCCCGCAACTGTTCGCGAGTGGTTAGCTCTCGCAGGGCAACATCGACGTCAGGGAAGCGCTCGCGATAGGCGCGCAGAATCATCGGAAGCAGATCGTAGGTGCTGGAACTGATATAACCTATCACCAGCCGTCCCACCTCACCCCGATGCGCTCTTTGAACGGCGCGTCTGGCTTCCTGAACCTGAGCAAGTATCTGCTGTGCTTCCGTCAGAAATACCTTTCCTGCGTCCGTCAACTCTACAAAGCGCTTTGTGCGATAGAACAGGGGTACGCCCAATTCATCTTCCAATTGCCGAATCTGCTGGCTCAGAGAGGGCTGCGCGATGGCGAGACGCGCTGCTGCCCTTCCAAAGTGCAATTCTTCCGCAACCGTGACAAAGTATCGTAAATGGCGTAGCTCCATGCTTTCCTCTTTCATAGGTAAAAACTATTAATCTCTTTGTAATTATGTATTGGACATGCAAGTAGATGCGACCTTATACTATAAGCAAGAAGAAACTATGATGCACTTTCACCATCAGGATCGGCAAGGGGGTCATGTCATCCTGAGCGCAGCGAAGGAGCTGTGGGCCAGGCCGAATCACGTGCCGCGCCCGCAGCTCCTTCGCTGCGCTCAGGATAACAGGGCGTAGGCAGTCCGCCTGCGCGGCCCCGCTGACCGACCTTGCTTGTTCAATTTCATAATAATCTATGTTTGTAATCAGAAGAGGATGGTATGGATAAAAAGCAATTAACGCATAAGTATGGAAAATTTGAAACAGCCAGTATGAGCGGACCGTTACCTGCCATCACCGCGCCTATCCGGGCTATTCAACCGGCAGCCAGTTCTCCTGCTCGCAGCACAGGCGAACTTCAGGGAGCAGTGAACAAATGGCTTGTGCTCGCTCTGGCAGGAACGGCGACCTTTATGACCACGCTGGACAGCTCGATTGTCAATATCGGCCTGCCAAGCATGGCGCACACGTTTGGCGTAGGAATAAGCGGGGCCATCGAGTGGGTCATTATTGGCTATCTCGTGGTGATTGCCGCCGTGCTGCTCACCTTTGGGCGTCTCGCTGATATGATTGGTCGCAGACCGATTTATCTGACAGGACTTGTTGTCTTTACTCTTGGCTCTGCGCTATCGGGTCTGGCTCCTTCGCTGCTGCTCCTCATCCTGGCCCGCATTTTCCAGGGCCTCGGTGGAGCCTTAATATTCTCCGTGAACGTTGCCATGATAACGAGTGCGTTTCCTGGCCGGGAACGAGGTTTAGCGCTAGGCTTGAACATGTTGCTGGTCTCTATGGGCGTGGCTGCGGGGCCGACAATCGGCGGCATCATTACGCAATACCTGACGTGGCGCTGGATTTTCTATGTCAACGTGCCGATTTGTCTGGTCGTGCTCGCCGTCTCGTTTCTCTATTATAGGGAGCAAAGACCACAGCACGAGCGACATGGGCGCTTTGATTTGAAAGGCGCAAGCCTGCTGGCTATCGGGCTGGCCGCGCTCACCCTGGGCCTCTCCTTTGGCCAGGAATGGGGCTGGCTTTCTGCGGGTACGCTAGCTTCGTTCGCGGTAAGCATGATTGCGCTGGTTGTGGGTGTCTATGTAGAAGCGCATGTTGAACATCCAATCGTTAACCTGCGGCTAGTTACGAATCGGGTCTTCGCGTTTGCCAATCTCAGCTTTATGCTCTGCATGATGGCGCTCTACGCGCCGGGCTTCCTTTTGCCATTCTACTTTGAGGAATTGCGCGGGTTCTCGATCATCCAGACCGGCCTGCTGATGACGCCGCTGCCCCTGATGCTGGCTGCGATTGCCCCCTTGAGCGGCACGCTCGCGGATCGGCTGGGATCACGCTGGCTCTCTCCCGTAGGCTTGGCGATTGCTTGCTTCGGCCTGTTCCTGCTGAGTCAGCTCAATGCGCAAAGCACTACCTGGGATATCATCTGGCGTCTCGCCGTGACGGGTATTGGTCAGGGACTTTTCCAGTCACCAAATACGCGAACCATGATGAGCGCGGCTCCACGCAACGCCCAGGGCGAAGCATCTGGCCTGCTGGCAACAGGGCGCGTTATCGGCCAGAGCATGAGCGTGGCACTTACCGGCACAGTCTTCGCGGCATCAGGTGGCGCGGTGGCGGGGACGCTGCTATCATCCCCGCAGGCACAGAACCATCCACTCAGCACGCTTACTCAGGCACAGCAAACGTTCGTAAGCAGCTTCCATGCCGCCCTGCTCGTCTGCGCCTGTTTCGCGGCCCTCGGCATCTTCACCGCCCTCGCGCGAGGCGACGAAACGGTGGCAAAACAAGTGAACGGAACTGCGCTTCCTGCTCAACGTTGAGATAGGTAACATGTTTTTCGCAAGGGATGCTACCAATAATGATTTTTGAGAAATAAAGGGAGTTCATCCAGACATGTCATCCTGAGCGCAGCGAAGGATCTCCGTTCCCTCGACGATTTGTGTGTCGGCACCGCAGGTCCTTCGCTGCGCTCAGGATGACATGCTGAAGGGCACTTCTTGGTACCGCAGGTCCTTCGCTGCGCTCAGGATGACAAGGCGTGAGGATTCTCTGTATGTGGTTAAAAAATCATTATTGGTAGCATCCCCTCTTCCACTTCACCATTTCTCCTATCACCTTCTTTTTCGGTACAGGCCGTTCGTTCAATGTTTTGAAAAGCATAGCATTGCCTTCCCATGATAGTATCGTAATGATAAAAATATATGCCTCTCAATTTGAAGGAACCCGGATAATCGCATGAGTATAGATGAAGGACTGCTTGCTGCTACAAACGCAAGCCATGTATCGAATGAGAATACAACCAGCAAAGCCTGGTATATGCGCCTGATTTCACCGCTCTGGCTCTGTTTGCTGATTGCCCTTGCCCTACGCCTATGGCTTATTTTTCATACAAACGGCATGATTGATGGCGATGAAGCCCTGGTCGGCATTCAGGCTGAGCGCATCCTGCAAGGAAATTTTCCGGTCTATTTCTATGGCATTCCCTATTTCGGCAGCCTGGAAGCGTATCTGGCTGCACCTTTTGTGGCGCTGCTTGGCCCTTCGACCTACGCGCTACGCCTGGAAGCCACACTCGTTTCGTTAGTGCTGGTCTGGCTCACCTATCGGCTTGCCTCGTTTCTGGCAGACGCCGCTCACCTACCTACCTATGCTCATCGCTGCTTCACGCTTGTAGCAGGTCTGGTTGCCGCCATTCCACCGCTCTATGATGGCATTATCGAACTGCGCACCTGGGGCGGCTATATCGAAACCTATGTGCTGATGTTGTTTCTGCTGCTCTCCGCGTTTCGCCTGACGAGACGATGGCGCGTGGGAGCCAGCACACGCGAACTGTTCTGGCGTTGGGCAGGCATCGGCTTCGTCATCGGCGTCGGCATGTGGGTCTATCCCTTGATTATCGACGCGATTGTCGCTGCCGCGCTCTGGATTGTGCTTGACCGTGTAATCGCTTTAGTCCAGAAATACAAGGAACTGGCCTCTAACAACGACCGGGCAACAGAAGCGTTTCGGCATACCTTACAACCCCTGTTGCCCATCTGGTCGGCCATTCCGGCCAGTCTACTTGGCGCGGTTCCCGCGATTGGCTGGGGCGCAACTCATCACTGGGCCAACGTTGCCTATATTCGCCAACTCGGCGGCACCTGGAACGCGGAGCGACTGCACGTTATCCACCAGGTCTTCAATATGTATGTCAGTTGTGTCGCGCCGCGCATCATCAGTGGGGCCTTGCCTCGCGAAAGCGCCTTTATGCAACTGCTGCATACATCGCTGCTACTCGTTGGGACGTTGTGTATCTTTGGTATGGCAGGGCTGGTCGTCGCCTCATTTATCTGGCGGCGTCCCTGGCTGCTAACGGTGCGACAACTGGCAGGATTTCCTACCCTTTTCGCCATCTGCGCCGCGATTATCTACTGCACAGGTTCCGCTTCGGCCTTCAGCCTGATCTCCTGTGGTCTCGACCTTGCCGGACGCTATGCCTCGCCGATCATGCTGGCCTTCCCGTTCTTTTTTGCCACCCTCGTCTGCCTGCCCGTTATTTTCCTGGCGGCACGCAACAAAATGAACGCGGACGATTCCTCTGTAGGGACGCGATTCATCGCGTCCTGGCTACCACGCCCATTCAGGAAAAATGATGCAATAGATCAAGGCGAACACCAGGACGCGATTCATCGCGTCCCTACAACGCCTGCGCGGCATTCCCGCACCTGGTTTGTACAAATTGGCCTGTTCGTCCTGTTGTTTGCCTACCTGGGAACACAGGTCTGGACGTATGGAATATCAGACCCGAATTATGATTTTCAATCGCCCTATTGCGCGTATATTCCGCAGAACTATGATCCGATCATTGCCTATATGCGGCAGCAGCATATTCACTACGCCTGGGCGACCAACCTGCTAGGGCATCCCATTATCTATAAGACCAATAGCGAGATTATCGTTGTTGATCCGTTGGAACTGATGAACCCGCCGCTCGCCATCAACCGCATTCCTTCGTATTCAGATGCGGTGGCGCATGCTGACCGGGCCAGCTTCATCGTCTTTGTGCAACACAATAACCTGCATCCCCTGCTCTTGCGCCTGCTCGATAGTGATGGCGTCACTTATCGCGTTGCGCGTTTCCCCTCGGAAGGCAGGATTGATGTGATGGTGGTCACGCCGCTCAGTAGCACCGTGTCGCCCGTCAACTGGCGATACCTCAAGGCGTTCAATTGTTTTACGACCTGAACCTGTGTTATACTGCTGTTGCATGACAAACATCTGTTCATATTTTTCGGGGGAGCGTTCGCATGGCTGATACTGGCCTTTCACAGGTCGGTCCGTATAGCATCATTCGCCTGTTGCAAAGCGGTCCGGCCTGGCATACGTATTTGGGAAAACATACTGTCCGATCGAGGACATCCTATACCATCCTGAAAGTCCTCCGCGCTCCGCTCAATACAGATGAAGCCAAAGAAGACTTTCTCACGCGTGCCCGCCAGATCAAAAAGCTGAAGCACCGCAACATCGCCGAACTCCTGGAAGCCGGACTCGTGCCAGAAAACGGGAGCGAACTGGGGTATATCGCATATCAATACGTGCAGGGTGTACCCATCTACGAGCGCTTCGAGGCTCGGGAACGCTACAAGCCGGACGAAGTGAAGCGCGTCCTGACACCCATCGCCGACGCGCTGCAATACGCCCACGCCATGCATATTGTTCACGGCAACCTGCACCCCGGCAATATCCTGGTAGACGAGCGCAACAACGTCATGCTCACCGACTTCTCCTTCCCTGGCATAGAAATTTCCGCCGCTCTGCCTTACATGGCTCCCGAACAGTTGCGCGGTGAAACACTCGCCGCCAGCGATCAATACGCCCTCGCCGTCATGGCCTACGAATGGCTCTGCGGCCAGCGTCCCTATCCTTTCACCGACCGGGACGCGCTGTTAAAGGCACAAGAACACGAACCCATACCAGCGCCGCGAACACTCAACAGCGATATCTCTCCCACGCTTGAACAAGTGCTGCTAAAGGCGCTTGCTGTACAGCCAAACGAACGCTATCCGCACACGCTCACCTTCTCAGACACCTACCTGCGGGCCTTGATGGGCTTTCCCATACCACCCAACATCATGGCTCCAAAAACGGTACAGCCCGAACAAGACGTTGCAAAGCCTGCTAATAATGGCCCAGGTTCACAGCCTATAACCCCGGCAACGAAAAATTCAGGTAGTGAAACAACTCAAACCAAACCCGAAACGATCAGTCCAAAGCCCAAACAGGCTAATACACGCGAAAAAAAGCCTGCCGCCCAGGTAGCAAAAACTGATAAAGCAGGTGAAACATCTATCAGCACACCGAAAACGCCTGAAAAAGAGGCAACACCGCCAGAACCTGTGCGCCCCAAAGTCCGGCGCTTTTCGACGGGTGTTCTCAATAATCTGCAACAGGAAGTCACACGCGATTTGCAGCAGGGTGGCATCCTCTCGAAACGGCTGCCTGGTTATGAGGAGCGGCCTGAGCAGATTGAAATGGCCCAGGTTGTTGCGGGAGCATTGATCGAAGAGAAACACGCCATCATCGAAGCCAGTACGGGAACGGGCAAGGCCCTTGATGTGGATACTCCTATACCTACACCTTCGGGTTGGAAGCGGATGGGCGATCTAGTCGTCGGCGATTATGTATTCGACGAGAAAGGATACCCAACCCGCGTCATAGCAGCATTTGACATTATGTACGGGCATAAATGCTATGAAGTCGAGTTCAGCGACGGCTCAAGGCTGATTGCAGACGCCGAGCATGAATGGGCGTCTTATACAGCCACAGATAGACAATGGCCCAAACGCCCGAAGTCGAATATATATCAATCGAAAAATTTCATAACGGCTGACTCGCTTCTCCTGCTTGAGCAGACTCTAGCTCTCTCTACAGATGACCACGCCCTTTCGATAGACGAAGCAAAGGAACTGATCGGCGGGCATCATTGGAGTATTTCTCAAGCTGCTCGTCAGATAGCTCCTGTCAACTTCAAGACTAGACCTGCGCGCTATCCACAACGGCAGCTTCTCACCGCCGTGAAAGATCGCCTGGCAAAAGACCTGATCGAACAGCGCCGGGATAAACGAGCATATACGCTTGTCACTACAGAACAAATGGCAGCCACTCTCAGAGTTCACTCAAGCCAAAGGGCCAACCACGCCATTGCCGTCGCTAGCCCGCTCAAACTTCCAGAGGTCAATCTCCCTATCGCGCCATACTTTCTTGGTGTCTGGCTCGGTGATGGTAGTAGCCGCAGTAACCAGATAACCACTGCCGATCCCGATCTCATTACCGAGATTGAGAAAGATGGCTATATTGTTCGCTCTTTAAGCAGCCATCCTTACCTCTATGCAGTCGATGACGAAAACGGTAAGGCTCTCCACCGCTGGAAGCCGGGCATGACCGGAAGGCTGCGCACTTTAGGACTCTTATTAAACAAGCACATCCCTACCATCTATTTACGCTCTTCCGAAGGACAGCGCCGCGCTTTACTTGCTGGTCTTCTTGATACTGATGGCACAGTGAGTCGTACAGGCGCAATTGAGTTTACAACCATAAATCAGCAGTTGGCAGAGGGAGCATTCGAACTGGCTTGCTCGCTTGGATACCGGGCTACTCTCCGCGCTGGACGTGCCCACTTTAAACTGAAAGACTGCGGTCCCAAATGGACGCTATCATTTACTACGGATGAACAGGTCTTCCGACTACCACGTAAAGTGAAGGCCCATCGGGAGCGCCTCCGTAATTATACGCCTGAACGCAATCGATTTCGCTATGTTACTGCCATCCGCGAAGTACCTACCCGTCCAGTACGCTGCATTCAGGTCGATTCTGAAAGTCATTTGTATCTGGCTGGCCGATCTATGATTCCAACCCATAACAGCCTGGCTTATCTGCTTCCCATTGTCCGTTCCGGTCGCGGCGCAATCATCAGCACAGCCAACAAGGCTTTGCAAGAGCAGCTTTTCTACAAGGACATTCCCTTCATCAAAAAGCACGTACAGGATTTCGAGGCCGCGCTGGTCAAGGGCATGGGCAACTACATCTGCCTGGATCGGCTAGAAACCCAGCGCAAAGAGGGTCAGCCGCATACCAAACACCCCGACTTCACGCGCCTGCTCAGCATCGTCAACGAGTTCGAGCTGACCATCTCAGGCGATTTCGAGACGTTAGGTTTCACGGTTCCAGCCGAAATACGCAGCCTCGTCAACGCCGAACGCGATGAATGCGCCTGGACGGAATGCCCCCTCTTCAGCAAATGCTATGTCCGGCAAATGAAGGAGCGAGCAGAAGAGGCGCAGGTGGTAGTGGTCAATCATACCCTGCTTTTGCTCGATGCCGCCACCAATGGGCATATCCTGCCGCAACGTGAAGTAATGGTCGTGGATGAGGCGCATCACCTGGAAGAGGAAGCGACCCGCGCCTTTACCGTCACCGTCAGCCAGTCGCAAATTTATGCCTTGCTCTCCCTGCGCCGCTTACGCGAACATAGCTCGCCCAGCCTGCAAGAAGAGGCCAAAAAGCAGATGCTGCTGGCCTGGGACGCGCTGGAACGCATCGCCAATCCCGGCTTCAAGGGACGGGCCAACCTGCACGAAACGGTCGAAGATGGCCTGAAGCTGGCAACGGTTATCGATCAGCTTGCCTCATCCCTCGAAATGCAGCGCCCGCTCTTCATGCCAGACAAAGAGAACACGCTCTACGATAAGCTGGTCAACCGCACGCGCTCGCTGGCCGCCAATATTCGCCTCGTTTTCTCCGCCAACCAGCCCGAAAAGTTCGTCTACTACGTCGAGCGCGTGCAACAGCGCAGCCGCCATATTTCCCCTTTCGAGGTCGCAGCCGCGCCCCTGGATGTAACTGAGTGGCTGAAGGAGTTTGTCTTCAACAAAACGCACGTCATCGCCACCTCGGCCACGCTCACCACAACCGGACAGAACCCCATTGACCCGAGCGATAAAGGCCCCAGCTTCGTCTACTTCCGTCGCCGCGTCGGCCTGGATTACGCCACCTATCCCAACGTCCTGGAGAGCATCCTGCCCCTGACCTTCGACTACGAAAACAACGCCCTGCTCTACCTGCCACGCCATCTTCCCCTACCCAACTACGGCGCGGGTTCTATCGACTATATGAAAGCCATTGCTTCCGAGATGATGCGACTGGCGCAGATTTCACGCGGTCGCGCCTTCCTGCTCTTCTCCAGCAAGCGCATGCTCGACTTCGCCTTCGACGAATTTCTTACGCGGTTGCCCAACGATTCAAACCTGCGATTATTGCGCCAGGGAGACATGACCCGCATCGAGCTTGTGCGCACCTTCCGCGAAACCGAGGGCGCAGTTCTCTTCGGCCTGAAAAGCTTCTGGGAAGGCGTCGATATCGCCGGAGAAGCTCTCTCCCTGGTGGTAATCGACAAGATGCCCTTCGACCCGCCCGATGATCCCGTTCAAGAGGCCCGTGTTGCCCAGATGAAGGCACGCGGCGAAGACTGGTTCGGCGCATATGTGTTGCCCCAGGCTGTGCTGCGTCTCAAACAGGGGCTGGGCCGTTTGTTGCGCACTCGTGAAGATCGCGGCGTGATGGCGATTCTTGATGCAAGATTGCATAAGAAGGGGTATGGGAAATTGGTGCTGAATGCGTTGCCGCCTGCAAGGCAGACGTCGGATATTGGGGATGTGGAGCGGTTTTTTGGGGAGGGGGATGTGCCGTTTTAAGTAGCCGGGTGTCTTTATACTTGACACAACAATAGAGCAACTTTATACTCATTCCAACCGAAGTATGAAAGGCATACCGATGAGAAAGAAGGCGTCTATCTTATCTTCTGATGAAAACCTTCCCCTGATTGAAGTTCCCGAAAAGGAAGACTTCAAAGGCAAAAATACACCTACTGTAGCAGAGCAGAGAAATTATCGCGTTTTAGATGTAAAGACGGCAAAGGCCATTACCTTTACCTGGCTTCAGATGGCTGAGTTGGAAAATGCTGTCGATTTTGGTTTGCCGGAAATCGATGATCGTTACGACTTCTGGCGCGTTCCACTTCTAAACAAGGCCACGCGGGAACGCATTGGCGAAGCGGTCATAGATGCGCATACTTCATTCATATTAGAAGACAAGACCACAACTCCCCAGCTTTTAGAAATGCGCTTATTAGGGCGAAAAGAGCAACCAGCAACTAAAACAGAGAATACCCGCAATGGAAAATATAAGTGTTCAACCATGCGCAATACAATTGCCCTGGGCGACAGCGAGGAAATATTACAAGACCTGCCCGCTGAAAGTGTCGATTTAGTATTTACTTCGCCCCCTTATTACAATGCCCGTCCTGAGTACACGGACTACATCACCTATGAAGAGTACCTGCTCAAATTGCGCAAGATCATTCATAACACGCATCGCGTCCTATCTGAAGGCCGATTTTTTGTGATGAATATTTCTCCTGTACTCATCCGGCGCGCCAATCGTAATGAGGCATCTAGAAGAATAGCCGTCCCTTTTGATGTGCATCGCATCTTTATCGAAGAGGGATACGACTTCATGGATGATATCATCTGGGTAAAGCCAGAGGGGGCAGGATGGGCAACAGGACGAGGCCGCCGCTTCGCTGCAGACCGCAATCCTCTTCAATACAAACCAGTACCCGTTACTGAATACATCCTGGTGTACCGCAAACATACCAATAAGCTAATCGATTGGAATATACGCGCTCATCCAAAGCCAGACCTGGTTGAGGCATCGCGTATAGGTGATGATTACGAACGCACCAATATCTGGTACATTAAACCTGCCCATAGCCCGGAACATCCCGCCATTTTTCCCGCAGAGCTGGCAGAAAAGGTTATCAGCTACTATTCCTTCAAAGAAGATGTCGTATTAGACCCTTTCGCGGGAATCGGCACCGTCGGCGAAGCTGCTGTGAAACTAGGACGCCGTTTCGTCCTCATTGAACAAGAAGAAAAGTATTTCTCCGTCCTTCGCAATAGGGTCAAGGACTGGCTCGGTGAAAATGCCAAAAGTGTGTTTACGATCAACTGCCCTGCTATACAAACTGAAGATCGACTCTTTTAAGGTGAGCAATGCCTGAAAAGAACGCAGCAAACCAGGAGCCAGAAAACCTGTTTACTCACCTGCTTGATTCAGAAGCTCGCAAATTGCTCACAGGACGGGGTATCGACCTCATTCAGCAGGTTGGTTTAGATGTGATTCGGAGAATTCTTCTTGATATTCTCACCGGAAAAAATCTGAGGGATTCTACTGAAATACTCACACGAAGTCGCATAACCGCGCTTAATATGGTATTAACAACTTTCTTCCTGAAAGGTGCTATCAGTTCGCCCAGCTTTTTAGAAAATTTGCCTGCTCTGGCTTCTGCCACTCTTGCCAAAAAACGGATTTCAAAAACAGAGCGTTGGCTTGCCAATTGGATTCTTGGTTTAACTGACAAGTCCTTTCAAAATGTCTTACGAGATAATCAGGCTCAAATTGAGAACTACAGGCAACTTTATGTAGAGACATGCCAGGATATCATCGGCAAAAACATAGGCACATATGGAGAACTTTCAGGAACGCTAAAACTAGGCAATGAGGGAGAAGCTTCCATTGATTGGTTATTTATGGTCTATCTCTTGAATACCATTGGAGCCGAAACGTTAACCATTCGTGGCTCAGAAAAATCCGCTTACGGCAAACTATTTGAAAAGCTTGTCCTGGGTTCCTTGCTGAGCATATTGGGTTTCACATACGAGCCTTCAAAAAAATTAGGGGAAGGCATCTTCTGGCTTTCTGCTCAAGAAGATAAACGCGAAAGCGATGCAACACTGCTTTATCAGATGGGAAAAGGAGTAAGATTCGATATTGGTTTCATTGGTAGAGGCAACCCAGAAATTGCTTTAGATAAAGTCACACGTTACGAGCGGGAGGAGGAGCTAAAAGGGCGCAGGTGGTATATGGCAACTATCATCATCGTTGATCGGCTTGGCAAAGATAGCCGCGTCGTAAGAATGGCCAAAAACGTTGGAGGAGATGTAGTACAGATGAGCGCTACCTTTTGGCCCCAGGAAGTTGCCATCCTGCTAAAGGAGAAACTAGGCTACGACCACGAACTGGTAGATTTGGAACCTGCCAGAATCGAAGACTATCTCAGAGAAAAGCTACAAAGCGTACCATTAGAAAGTTTCATAAAAAGCTTGCCTGTAGACGATCTTGTCGAACAAGCAGAGCCTCAAGCTACCCCCTCAGAGCAAATGGAAGAAGAGGATCTCTAGCAAATAGAGCTATCATATGCGCCCCCTTTGCTGAAAACATTTGAAACTTGTCCAAAGCAGCAAGCACTTGATGACACAAGCACTGCAACATGTTATACCAGGAAGAGCATTCCGCCGCGCCCCCCCTGCGGCCCCGCGAAGCCCCGTCTATCCCCGCTTCGTCCCAGGTAAGACACGGGCATTCTACCACGTTGACAGCACGATTGACAGCAGTTCCGGCGGCATGATGCCTCATGAATACGATCGATGTTGACGAAGCAGTCGAACACTATCATCGAGCGGCAGGTGAGTTCGTAAAGGGAAACCTTGAGCCTTACAAGCTGGTATGCTCCCAGCGGGAAGACGTCTACCTCGCCAACCCCTTTGGCCCTGTCTTGCGCGGCAGGAAATCATCCGCAAACCATCTCCGATCGCTTGCTCTACGCCATTTCTGAGCATCGAAGCAAACGGGTTCACTTCATGTGAAGATAAGCCCGTGTCGGATTATGGGACAGACAGCGGACACTTATCCTTGCTCCATCGGCATAAGAGAGGTAAGTCTGCTTACTAACCAGCTGCTCCTGAGTATAAGACGTTCCCTGGTACTCGTAGCGATACGTCAGGTAGTAGCTTTCAGGTCCGAGTCCCTGGTCAAAGAGGTCCAGGGTATCATGGTGCGCGACAATGCGACCCTCTACTACAATCCCTTGCTTCTCAAAGAGGGAGTCCTGCACCAGGTAGTGGATCATCCCCCAGATCACAAGGGCGATTGCAACCCCGACTAAGCAAAGAAGGATAATGAAATTTGGGTACATAGAGCCTGGCTCTCCTTTCCCGTAGACAACTCGTGCTGTGTAGAGTGTGTTAAGACTCTTGTGTAAATAGGGGAGGACTTTGCAAGGTTATGTTCTCCTGAGAGATGAATAGGCGAGTCCTCAGGAGCGATTACTGCCGACGGATGACGCGCCCATCCGTGACTTGTAAGCCTTCGACATGGTCTGCCAGGTCCTGCATGAATTTGCCCTTGTCTTTGGGTGAGATATGCACCCACGTGGTTCCCCACCTGTTGCGGTAATTGATGCGTAAACGATCAAGGGACCATGCTGGAGCACTCCGCGCGTACCGTTCGGGAAACACCTCTTGAATGGAGTTCAGTGGTACCTTCATACGGAACACGCCACTGCGTACCAGCAATGTCGTCGGCGTGATCTCATAGTACATGGGATAGGTCAGCAGCAGAATGAGACCAGCGATCACTATGCCAAGCGCGATGGCGAACCAGCCAGGCCCTTTCGGCATGCCTGGGTTGAGCAGGTCGGAAATGCCGAGCGCAAAAGGGATCAGCACACCAACCCACACCGTGGCAACCACTGCTAGTGCATTCCCACCAAAGGTGATAGGCAATGTGGTATACTACAAGATATGAGAACACCCATTTTTATTCGACCACTCACCCAGGACGAACAGCAGCAGATCCAGGCAGGATTGCGTTCGTCGGATGCCTTCGTGTTACGCCGTTGCCAGATTCTGTTGGCTTCTGCTCGCAGGGAACGCGCTCCCGCCATTGCACGTGCGCTGGGCTGCGACGACCAAACTGTGCGCAACGTGATCCACGGCTTCAATGCCACAGGGCTGGCCGTCTTGCAGGAAGAATCGTCGCGCCCGCATCGCTTACGAACGGCCTTCACCGCAGAAAAGGCCGAACAGCTCAAAGACTTGCTGCACCGCAGCCCGCGCGAGTTCGGCCACGAGCGCAGCACCTGGACGTTGGAACTGGCCGCCCAGGTCAGTTTCGAGCAGGGAATCATCTCCGAACCGGTCTCCGACGAGAGCGTGCGCCGGGCGCTCAAACGACTGAAAACCAACTGGAAGCGGGCCAAGCACTGGATTAGCAGTCCCGACCCGCAGTATCTGCTAAAAAAAAGGCCCGTGACCGCTTGATTGCTTGGGCCAGTCAGCAGGCGAACTGGGCCATTGGCTTTCTCGATGAAGTGTGGTGGAGCCGCTTTGCCTTGCCTCGTATGCATGCCTGGCAGGACGGCGAGCATCCCGTGCGCCTGGTCGAGCAGTCCTGGCAAAAGGACGATCCCGACCCCAAAGCGCTGGCTTGCTATGGGGTCTTGTGGCAAGAGGGAAGCCCACAGGAGCCGATCCGAGAGCAGATGTGGTTGCGCTTCGTCAGCGGACGCCCCGTCAGTGCCATCACCACCCAGTTCCTGGACTGGTGCTGCCAGCGCCTGCAAAAGCTCGGCAAGGGCAACTGGCTCCTGATCTGGGATAATGCCTCCTGGCACAAAAGCCAGGCCGTTCGCGGCTGGATCCGAGAACACAACCAGCAGGTCAAGCAGGCCGGCAAAGGGGTTCGCATTCTGCCTTTCCAGTTGCCCACCCAGAGCCCCTGGCTCAACCCCATTGAACCCAAATGGGTGCATGGCAAGCGCAACGTGGGTGAGTACGATGGCTTGTTGACCGCTGAGCAACTTGCCAAACGCGTCTGCGCCTACTTTGGTTGCTCTCATGAACCTCATCTTTCTATTCCCGAAAAGGTTGCGTGACTATGCACTAGATCTTTCTTCGAGCGATATTTCATCTTTTCCCTCTTAGCGTGCAGTTCGCAGAATCTCACTACCTGATAAACGCTCTCCCCGTCACTTTTTTATGACCGGTCCATTTGTTTTCCGGCCTACTCTGAGATCCAGCATCAACGCATGGCAGAAAACGCCCTTCAAATGCCACTACAAACCAATTGCGTGCCGGTTTACGGTCGCAAATATGCAGGCGGCCAGGTCGGGAATAGCTAGATAAACGACCAGGAAGCCCTCTTCACTGCACTCGAATGGACAACAATGCCCCGCCGACCGCGCTACTCGCCAAAAAACCGAGGGTAGACAATCCGTACCAGAAGGGGTTACAATGGAAAGTGCATTCCGACACTTTGACAGGTATGTGAGTTCTATACCTTAGGGGTGATCTTTTTGCGGTCATCCATCCAACTAGAGCAGGGGAGTTTGCGCATGAGCAAGATCAAAATGCGCTGCACCAGCTGTGGCAAATGGTTCCAGTCGGCCAATGCGAAAGAGACCGTTTGCTACGACTGCGTGCAGAAGGCCAGGCGAGAGAAGCTGGCCTCGAAATCAGCACCACCTCCGAGAACTCCAGGACAGAGTTATCCTGGACAGGGCAATCCACAGCGGACACCACCGCCGCCTCCACCCCGGCCAAAGCCTGCCCAGGGTGGCACCTCACACTGGTTCGATACCGTTCAGGACGTAAAAGTGGGCCAGCCAGACACTCCACCGCAGCGTCCTCGACCACCCGCCTCTCCTGCCCAACAGGACTCCTTTGGCCCGGGTGGCTATCGCGAACGTGGCCCCGGCGGTCCCGGTGGCTATCGTGAGGGCAATCGCGGTCCCGGCGGCTACCGCGAAGGCGGCAATCGTGGCCCGGGTGGCTATCGCGAGGGTAACAGAGGTTCCGGCGGCTACCGTGAAGGCGGCAATCGGGATCGCGGCCCCGGTGGCTATCGCGGTCCGGGTTCGTATGATTCGCCCGGCGGCTATCGCCCGCGCCAGCCTATGGAAGGCGGCTTTGGACGTGGCCCGCGTCCAGGTGGCGGCCCGGGAACAATGGAGCCGCGCCGCGAGAAACCGCCAAAGGCGCAAAAGCCGAAACCAAAGAAAGCGCCAACTCCTCCGAAGCCGAAGCGGGAGAAGATACCGCCTCCTCAACCGTTTGTGCCAACGCCCGAACAGGTCGCAATGGTTGAGGCTCGCTACCAGGAGCTGGCTAATCCGGCGGAATTTGACGGCATTCGCACGCAGATATCCAAAGAACTGTCGATTCCGAAAAAGGCCGTCAAGAAGATCATTAAAGAGTATCGCGAGCGCAACCAGATACCAAGCTGGTGGGAAGTGCAGACCTATCGCGGCAGCAGCGAAGAACTGGAGAAAATCAAAGCAGCCTACCTGCCGTACCTGCCGGTACCGCCCGTTGGCGTCCATAAAACGATTGCCGAACAGCTTGATCTCAAAGCCAGTACCGTCTACCAGGCCATTAAAGCTATTCGCCTGGAGATGAACCTGCCACAGTTCAATGATCCATCCACGCATCCAGAGATGGATAAGAAGAAGGAATTGCCAGCTTCTACTACAGAAGTGCCCGGCACCCCATCCGGTGAAACACAGGATGTTCAGCCGGAGAAGGAAATGGCGGCGTCTACTACGGAAGACCCTGGCACTCTGCCCGGTGAGTCTGTAGCAACGCCAAACGTTGCTGAGCCAGTTGAGGCGGCAGCAGCCCCAGTGGTCGAGGGTGAGACCGCCGGAGAACAACAATAGAGGTTTTATAGGATATGGAGAACTGCCTGTTCTGTAAGATAGCAGAGGGCCAGATACCAAGTAATATCGTGTACCAGGATGACACGGTGGTGGCGTTCGCGGACATCAACCCGCAAGCGCCTCATCACATCCTGCTTATTCCACGCCGCCATATCGCCTCAATGGCCGATTTGACGGACAACGATGGAGATATGCTCGCCCATCTTTTCACCACTGCCGCGAAGATTGCCCGCGAGCAGGGTTTCGCAGAAGGCGGGTATCGTTTCCTTACCAACGTCGGACCGGATGCCGGTCAAAGCGTCTTTCACCTGCATTTTCACCTGTTAGGCGGGCGCAGGCTCGGCTGGCCTCCAGGCTAAAGCAATTCTCATGCGTATCGCCATAGATTATACTGCGGCAGTCCGGCAGGGTGCGGGTATCGGCAATTACGTGCGCAGTTTAGTGGATGCGATACTGGCCCTGGATACCCAGAACCAGTACATGCTGCTGACCAGCGGACGACCCACGCGCCAGCATCCCTTTCCACAGGCACCAAATGCGCGCGGGCGCAGCATTCTGATACCCAACCGCTACCTGAACATTCTCTGGTATCGCTGGCGGCTGCCGCTCTACGCCAACTTTTTCACGGGACAGGTTGATATCTATCACGGTCCCGATTTTGTGCTGCCTCCCATCAATGGCGGCATCCGTAAAATTGTCACCGTCCATGACCTCGCCTTCATCGAGCATCCAGAATACGCTGTCCCAGAACTGGCCGCGTACCTGAAAAAAGTCGTACCCGAGGCCATCTGCGCCGCCGACGCCGTCGTTGCCGTTTCGCATGCCACGCGCAAGACACTGATTGATCATTTCTCTACGCCCCCCGAAAAGATCAGCATTGTTCCCAACGGCATTCGCCCCTATATGCGCCGCATCGCTGACCCCATGCTTCTAGAGGCAACGCGCCACAAATATCATCTCGAACGCCCCCTGGTGCTGGCTGTTGGCACGATGGAACCGCGCAAAAACCACCTCGGCCTTATTCAAGCCTTTCGCGAGGCGATGGGCAAGGGAAGCAAGCAGCATCGACCCGCAATGCTCGCCATCGCGGGAGGTAAGGGTTGGCTATACGAAGATACCCGGCTGGCAGTCGCCGAGATGAAGCTGGAAAAGAAGGTGCGTTTCCTGGGCCGTGTCAGTGATCTCGACTTGATGCTGCTCTATAGCCTCGCCGATGTCTTTGTCTTCCCCTCATTTTTCGAGGGCTTCGGCGTGCCGCCCATTGAAGCGATGGCCTGTGGCACCCCCGTCATCACCTCTAATACCTCTTCTTTACCAGAAGTGGTAGGAGACGCCGCCTTGCTCGTTAATCCATATAAGACGAGTGAAATCGCGAGCGCCATTACCCGCGTGCTGGAAGATGCACAGCTACAAGAGGATTTGCGCCAGAAAGGTTTGCAGCGGGCAGCCCAATTTACCTGGCAGCAATCGGCGCAAAAAATGCTCTCCATCTACCAGAGAGTATACGAGGGAGCAACACATTTTGATGACGAGGTTCACGTAGGAATATGAAGATTGGTATCAACGCCCTGTTTTTTCGCTTTCTCGCGACGGGAAGCGGACAATATTTAACCCACCTGCTTGAAGGGTTGGGCGAGATCGATTCCCAGAATAAGTACTACCTGTTCGGGCCAGATGCCATAAAGCAAGAGGGCGGGATTTTCGCCCGTTTTCCCTATATACAGGCAGCAATGCCGGGCTTCGCGACCCGCAATGCGCGTATCGAAAAGCTGGTCTGGGAACAGTGGAGCGCTCCCAAAGAAGCCCGTAAAGCAGGCGTCGATATCTTGCATGTCCCGTATTTCGCGCCGCCGTACTTTTCACGTGTGCCATGCGTCGTCACCATTCACGATGTTATTCCATTGCGCCTGCCTGCCTATCGCGCGAGTCCCTTCATGCGCGCCTACCTGCAACTTGTCTCACGGGCCGCACATAGAGCCGCTATGGTTATCACCATCTCGCAACACGCCAAACAGGACATCATGGACGCCTTGAAGATTCCGGCGGAGCGCATTCGCGTGATCTATGAAGCGGCAGGAGATGAGTACCGGCCAATCTCCGATCCTGAAACGCTGGCAAGAGTACGCGCCAAATACGGCGTCGGCGAGCGTTTCATTTTCTACCTGGGCGGCCTCGATCAGCGCAAGAACGTACCCCAACTGGTGCGCGCCTTCGCCCATCTCTATTCACAAATGAAGGAACCGGGCCTGCAACTGCTGATCGCGGGCAATCCAGATAAACAACGTAGTCCGCTCTTCCCTGATCCGCGTCCGGTTGCCGCTGATCTCGGTATGAGAGGCCAGATCATCTATCGCTTCATCGATGAAGAGGACAAGCCAGCAGTTTATAGCGCCGCCAGTCTCTTCGTCTTCCCCTCGCTCTACGAAGGCTTCGGCCTGGACCCACTTGAGGCCATGAAATGCGGCACGCCTGTTGTTTGTTCTAACCGCACCTCGTTGCCTGAAGTAGTGGGTGATGCCGCCCTTACCTTTGACCCGGATAACATTGGTCAAATGGTCGCAGCCATGCGCGAGCTGCTGACAGATGCTGACCTGGCCGCGAAATTGCGCGAACGCTCATTGGAACGCGCTAAACAATTTAGCTGGCGCAAAACAGCCGCCGAAACGCTGGCGGTCTATGAAGAAGTCTATAAGAAAAGCAAGAAATAAAAGCTATGCGTGTCTTAATGATCTCAAAGGCGCTGGTCGCAGGAACCTCGCAGCGCAAACTTGAAGAACTGGCGAAATGCCCAGATGTTGAACTAACCTTAGTGACGCCGCCTTACTGGAAAAGCGACGATGGCAGCAAGCAGCAGCTTGAACGGCTCTATACTTCCGGCTACAACATGATTGTTACGCCGATGGCGCTTAACGGCAATTTTCACCTGCATTTCTATCCGCAGCTTGGCCAAATAATGCGCAAGGTGCGACCAGACATCGTACATATCGACGAGGAGCCGTACAACTTCGCCACTTATCAGGCAATGCGCCTCGCGCAGAAGATAAAGGCTCGCGCCCTCTTCTTCACATGGCAAAATCTCTACCGCAACTATCCGCCGCCCTTTCGCCAGATGGAACTCTACAACTATCATCACGCTAAAGCGGCTCTGGCAGGCAACCGCGAAGCCGCGGATATTCTCAAGCGCAAAGGCTATCGCGGCCCTATCCATATCATCCCGCAGTTCGGCTTCGATACCGACATATATAAACGCACTACGCCGCGCCCGCCGCGCGCCTCAGGTTCACTATTTACGCTCGGCTTCCTGGGCCGCTTAGTCGAAAACAAAGGGCTTCCCACCATGATTGAAGCCCTCAGTAGCCTGCCCGATTATTGCCGCGTGGTCTTCATTGGACACGGCCCCATGCAAAGCATCCTGGAAGAGCAGGCGAAACAGCTAGGTGTATCAGATCGGGTAGAGTTCAGAAGCGGCGTCCCAACCTACGAGGTGCCTCACGTGCTGCAAGAAATGGACGTGCTGGTACTACCCTCGCGCACGCGCTCCAACTGGAAAGAACAATTTGGCCGCGTCCTGGCCGAAGCGATGGCCTGCGAAACTCCCGTCATCGGCTCCGACTCCGGCGAAATTCCCTATGTCATCGCCGACGCCGGGCTGGTCTTCCCCGAAGGCAACGCCTCGGAACTGAGCAAGCGCGTGCAACAGTTACTCGACAGCCCCGAACTCTACGCCGAACTGGCGCAAAAAGGGCGACAACGAGTGCTTGAGAACTATACGCAGGAGCGCATAGCTCGCCAGACGTATGAGGTGTACCTGGAAATGCTAAAACATTAGCAAGCTGCCTGATAAGGCGCATCAACCGATTTCACCCCAGACAACGATTGCAATTGCTGTCGCCAGATCACCGCCGAGTTAAAGGACGTCGCGAGGATTAACGCGTGAGCCTGGCTAAAGGATTGCTCCTGGCCTATCGTATTCCAGGTCGGCTTCTTTCCTTGCGCTCGCGCCTGCTCGTAGCATGGGTTTGCTAAGCGCAGGCCCAGGTCGTTGACAGCATCGACCGCGCTATCATAGCTGGTTGCATCCTGAAAGGTGACACGCAGATACGTCACGGGCGCATCTGGCCCAAGATAGGCGGGCTTATTCGGGTCGTACCTCATGTTCGGGCAGCTATGCGGTCCCATCACCTGGGTCTCTATCACTCCCGGCGTTGTCTGAAGGCGCTCGAGCCAGAGCGGAGCCGAGGCCACTGTCGCGGACACAGTCAACCAGTTTGGAGAACTATAATACGACTTTCCACCTTGCGGCACCCACTGTACAGTACACTCTGCAACGGTTTGTAGCCCCAGGTCGGTAATGATACGAATCGCCTGCGTATACGAAACGGAGTCCGCGAAATGAATGCTTGCGGCATAAGCCAATGTCTGCGGAACAGCAAGCTCCTGAATAGTATATCGCCATAACACGTGTCCATCACTCTCGCTTATGGCCTCGACCACGCCAGTAGTCGTACTGGCATAGACCATGCCATCACCAACTATATCTGGCACCGCGTTCGTCATCTCTACGTCATGATGGTCAATATCGCGCTTCCACAACACCGAACCATCACTACTGTTGAGCGTGATGATACCTTGTGGAGTGTTGACAATAACGTGACCATCAGCCAGCAACACATCGCCAAAGACGTTTATGCTGTTCTGCTGCCAGATTGTTCCCCCATCGCTCGTTCGCAGCGCCAATACTCCATTGACATTCCCATCAATGTAGATCACTCCATTCGAGAGAACAGGTATGTTCAGCAGCGGGCCAGGATTTGCGCCAAGCTGCTTGCTCCATAGTTGCTTTCCATCACTTGCCCGCAATGCATAGAGCGATTGGCTCTCCAACTGCATATCTTTTCCCACCGCATACACCGCACCATTCCAGTAGACCGGGGCCGATGGCACTGGTACGGCATCTCCAGGTGGCGAAGCAGGCCGCCCCACATGCCACAACACTTTTCCATCATTTACCCGCACTGCATATACACTCGCGTGATTGGTGCCAACATAAACTACCCCGGCTACCTCGCTTGACACTCCATACGCATAGCCATCACCTCTGGCTATAGGAAGTTGCCATAATCCATGCCCGTCACTTTCACGTAAGGCCGTAATGTACTCGCTAAAATCCGGCCCGATGCCCTGTATTTCAGCGTAATACACAACGCTATTGCCAGCATTGAGCAGTCCCGGCGTTGATGCATGAGCCGTATACGTCCAGAGCAGTGTGCCATTTGAGGCTTGCAAGGCGAGCAATTGAGCCGTATTCGTGGTGGAATTAGAGGCGGTTCCCAGTAACACTACCCCGCCATCCACCAGTTGCGTAGAAATATAGTTATTCAGAGGATAGCGCCAGAGCAAACGACCGGTAGCAGCATTCAGCGCAAAAGCGACTGCTGTTGTATCCGCGTTGGCATGCGCATATATGACCCCATTAACGACCCTTGCTATGCTGACCGGCTCTCCTGCTTTATACTGCCAGCGCACCCGTCCATCTGTGCCGTTAAGCGCATAGAGCCTGCCATTATCGGAGCCGACATAATCCACGCCGTTACTCGTCACCATCGATTCCCAATGTCCATCCGGTAAAGGTTGCGGCTTGCCATCGTTACCGGGTTCGGGAGTCATTCCTGTTCCCTGCGGTATATTCTGCCCATTGGTCGCTGGTAACCCATTATTTCCACATGACGCCAGCACAACCAGGATACAGAACAAAAATAGACAATAAAGAGGTTTTCTTTGCATGTAATAGCGGCCCATCTTGCCCTCCGTAGGTAAAGTAATTCCAGGGGCTTTTTCTGAAAGACGCTAACTGCCGCGCTTTTGTTCCCAGCAATTGATGAATGCTTACGAAATAATCTGTACGTGATTGATCGCGTCCGCATGGCCTAAATTGGCGCGAGGGGCCGGGACGCGATCAATCACGCCCCTACAGATTATGCCTTCTTCTTTTAAAGAACCGATTTGAAACCTTCCCCCAATTAGCAGCGTGTAGTATAGTTAGAGAAGAAGCCGAAGGTACGTTCACGGAAGCTAAGGAGTAAGGAAATGAGCAACTTCGACTGTTCCATGATCGAACAGCGCATCAGCGAACACCAGCTCTACATGAGTACCAGCCAGGATCAACTCAACAAGCTTGACCCCCCAGGACCCTGACCTCAAAAATAAACAGGACGCCCTGAAGCGCAAACTGGATAACCTGAACGAGCAATTGGGCCTGCTCCAAAACGCCTTGGGTGATTGCCAGCAGGGGAAAGGAACCAATCTGCCCTCATTTGAAACCTCCGAATAAAAGGCGATTTTATCTACTCCCAAAGTGAAGATATGAACAAGGAAGCGCACCCTCTCCCGCGTACTGCTATTGCTCAAGGGGCTATCATTAGTGTCATCTCAGGTGGGCTAAGCCTGATATGTGCCTTTCTCGCTCTAGCTATCGCAATTGCGGTAATGAAAGCGGGCATTTTAACCTACATCCAGGCTGGTCGCGAATACCTGTATCCCTTATTCTGGCTGCTCTGGTTGCTGCCCCCAATCGCAACCATCAGCTATAGCTCATACATCAAGAGGCTCAGCAAGAACCTGGCAGCGGCGCAAAGGCAACATACTCTCGCCCAAATTGGCTTCGTGACTGGCTGCTTGAGCCTCGCCCTCACAGCAACTGTTGCATTAGCCGAAATAGTGCTTTTCTTCCAGACATCAGGATGTATGGGGCCTGGGGCATGCTCTTAAGAAGAGCAATTAAAGAAGTAAACTTGACATATAGGTAATACCCACTTATAAATTTCCTATATGTTCTTCAATGCCGCATACATGCTAGCAGAAGAAATTTCTCAAATTTATAGTTGGGACAGAGATTTCGACAAGCTAGATGGGATTACCCGTGTAGAACCAAACTTTCTAGATGAGAAAGGAAGCATATGACCAATACAAACACTACCCCTGTTCCGCTGATTCCACGTTCAGTCCTCTTTGGCAACCCGGAGAGAGCCAATCCGCAGATTTCGCCGGATGGCACGCGATTGGCCTACCTGGCTCCAGTAAATGATGTGCTGAATGTCTGGGTGGGAACGCCTGGGCAACAGGACTTTCGGCCTGTGACAGGCGACACCGAGCGCGGCATTCGCATCTATTTCTGGGGTGAGGATAACCGCCACATCCTCTATCTCCAGGACATTCAGGGCAACGAAAACTGGCAACTCTTCGCGACGGATATTGAGAGCGGCGAAACACGCGCCCTCACGCCCTTTGAAAATGTGCAGGCCCGCGTTATCGCCCATGACAAGCACTTCCCCAATGAATTGCTGCTCGGCCTGAACCGCGACAACCCGCAGATTCACGATGTCTACCACCTCGATCTGACCACAGGCGAATTGACGCTCAACACTAAAAATCCTGGCAATATCATTGGCTGGCTTGCCGATGCCAATTTCCAGGTGCGCGCCGCACTGGCAATGCAGCCCGACAGCAGCAACGTCCTGCTGGTGCGAGATACCACAGAGGCCGAGTGGCGACCGCTACTCACCTGGGGGCCAGAGGATAACCAGACTAGCGGCCCGGTAGGCTTCACCCTGGATGGCAAAGCGCTCTACCTGGAAGATTCGCGTGGTGTCAATGCCGGTCGGCTGGTCAAGATGGACATTGCAACAGGCTCGATCACCGTTATTGCGGAAGACCCGGAGTACGATGTAGCAGCCGTGATGGCCAACGAGGATACCCACGAGATACAGGCCGTCGCCTTCAACAAAGAGCGCGTCGAATGGGTAGTGCTGGATGACTCCATCCGCGATGATTTCGCCTATCTAAGCGGCGTGCATCGCGGCGACTTCTCCATCCTCAGCCGCGACAACGCCGATCAGACCTGGATTGTGGCCTATACCGTCGATAACGGTCCCGTGCCTTACTATCTTTATGATCGTAGCATGCGCACCGCTACCTACCTCTTCGACAACCAGCCCGAACTTGATCGCTATACCCTTGCCGAGATGCAGCCTATTTCCTATACCGCCCGCGATGGCCTGACCATTCATGGCTACCTGACCCTGCCGCCCTGGGGTGAGCGGCGCAATCTGCCGATGGTGGTCTACGTTCACGGCGGCCCCTGGGCGCGTGATAGCTGGGGCTTCCGACCAGACGCGCAATGGTTCGCCAATCGCGGCTATGCCTGCCTGCAAATCAACTATCGCGGCTCGATGGGCTACGGTAAGAACTTCATGAACGCGGGCAACCGCGAATGGGGGGCCAAAATGCACGATGACCTCGTAGACGGCGTGCAGTGGGCTATCCAGCAGGGCATTGCCGATCCCGAGCGAGTAGCAATCTTCGGCGGTTCCTACGGCGGTTACGCGGCACTTGTCGGGGCGACCTTCACGCCTGATCTGTTCCGTTGCGCGGTCGATATTGTCGGCCCCAGCAACCTCATCACGCTTATCAAAACGATCCCGCCCTACTGGGCTCCGATGGTCTCCGTCTTCCACCAAAGGGTAGGCAATCCTGATACGGAAGAGGAGTTCCTGAAATCGCGCTCGCCCCTCTTCCACGTTGACCGCATCAAAATACCCTTGCTCATCGCACAAGGAGCTAATGATCCTCGCGTCAAGCAGGCCGAATCTGAACAAATCGTAGCCGCCCTCAAAGAAAAGGGTCTCGACTACGACTACATGCTCTTCCCCGACGAAGGACACGGTTTCGCCAAACCCGAAAACCGCCTCAAATTCTTCGCCGAGGCAGAGAAGTTTTTGGCGAAACATCTTGGTGGGCGTTTCGAGGAATAAAAAAAGTAGGAGAAGGCCAACCACTGGCCTTCTCCTACGCTTATACGCCGTAACGTTCAGTCTTCCAGCCAGCAAAGATTTCGCCTTTCTTTCCAGGGGCTATATAGGGCGGATCAATAAAGAAGATGGCATCAGGATGTTCTACATATTCCTGCATGATCGTCATTCCATCTCCCTGAATAAAGGAAATAGCATCTTTGATACGCACAATCTCTCGTATACGCTTTTCAAGTGTTGCTGGATACCAACGCGATTTCATACCTTTTCCACCTTCCCCATTTTTAATGCGCCCTGCTCCCGGTGCCAATATACCACCGCGATTAATGCGATTCCTCAGAATCGTCCTGAAGGCCTGCTCTTCTGGAGTGAGGTTGGTTTTTGCCAAAAACGCCTCTACGTTTTCACCGGTCAACTCAAAAGAAAGCAGAGCCTGGGCAATCCATGAACTCTGTCCCTCATCTAAAATTGCTTGCCACACCGCCGTCACATCCTCATCTATTTCTACCATAATTACCTGATCCGCATACTTTTCCGCCGCAACAGTCAGGCTCACAATTCCCCCGCCTGCAAACGGCTCAATAAAACGCACAGAGCGAACGGGAAGCAGGCCCTTCTCTTGCCGTATTTGAGGAGAAAGCCAGCGCCTAACATATGGAACCAACCACGTTTTGCCGCCTGGATACCGGAAAGGACTACGCTGGGGTACGCTTGCCACGTTTACAATATGCTCACAAGATAAATTATTAAATAATGAGAGTTGCTGCATAGATGCCCTCAACGTATATATCTCTCAAAATAGAGCGGTCGTTTAGATATCTTCATTGCTCATTATATCTGATACAGTTGGAGCATCAGGTGAACTTTCCCGCTCCAATTTCTCATCCAGCTTCTCCTGACCTGGTCAGTTTACAGAATGCATTGCAAAAGCCTTTAAAGTTCATTTTTGCATGCAGCAATAGATACAAACCTTCTTGTTTGCTACCTCCGTAATGAGATTCAGAAAATATAAGTACCTCCTACGGAAAAAGAGCGAAAATCTCTTGACAAACGAAAATCTTTATATAATATAAAGATACAGAAACAAGATAATTAACACTACAACTAATTTAGATCCTCATACGCGGTTAGACACAAGAAATAGCAGCAGACGTTGTCTGACAAAGAGGTAAGGGGGCGGGTATATCTCACTACAGGGAAATGTGGAGTAGCCAAAGTCATAAGGCTGTCATTTCTAACCCTATAGTGAGATGCTGCTACAACTGAAGAAAGGCTTTTTCTGTCGGTGTCAAGCTGTAATTCATCCAGGAAAGGAGGTTAACAATGAACACCTTTATTGATGAACTGTTCGAGGAGATCACCCTCCCTCAGGAAGGTACCGGCTCAAGTGGCTGCCACCACTATGTGGCAGATGATGAAGAGGAAATGGCTGCTGACAACCATGTGGATAAACTGTTCGAGGAGATTATGCCTCCTCAGGAAGGTACCGGCTCAAGTGGCTGCCACCACTATGTGGCAGATGATGAAGAGGATGAGGGCTAAGAGATGACAGAAATCTTTCTTCAGTATACCCGCCTACGACCCGATGTTTCAATATGGCAACGTGGTGATGCTATTTACTTGGCAACCAGTGGTGGCCCTCTGCGACTTCGCGCAAGGCCACCCGCTGATATTCTTGAAACCTCGGGAACAAATGGAACCTCTCTTCTAATGTCTCTAGCTCCCCAAATACTGGAAGGACTTCACAACCAGGGATTCTTGATTACTGATGATCAAGCATTAACACGTCACTCTCTTTATCAGAAAGTTGCACATGATCATTCTCTCCCGTTTATTATTGTAGATAGTAGTCTTGGACGACCTATAGAACGCACCCTATCTCAGCTTGGAATACCAACAAAAGTTGTACATCCTGATCAACCAACTATTTCCATGAGTGACGATAGCGGGATAGTAATAGTGCCTTTTAGTCTCGATGAAGACATGCTACGAGAGTGGAGCGCAATAGCCGCAGAACATAATCAATCTGTGATAGCATACCTTGTGACTCCGACTCGACTCCTGATCACAGTCCTGAAACCGTTTCTTACACCTTGCCTTGTATGCTTGACTCGTCGTCTCCGCGCTACCTATCGTGCGCAAGATATTGCAGATATACCAATGGAACAACCCTTTGGTGTCTCGAATGAGGCTGCATGGCCCTCCGAAGCTCTTTCAGTTGCTTCTATCGCACACAATTCAGTAATAAGTTACATCACATCAAAAGAGCAAAAAGCATTGTCAACTGCATATCTCCTCGAATTCGATTACAAGCAATTCGAGATACGCCGACACCCAATCCTCCGACTTCCCAATTGTCCAAGTTGCTCTACAAAGAGCTATCGAGCAATAGAGCTAGTATCTCCTCTACTTGATAGCGATGAAGGTTGGACTGACCCAAATGCATCCTGGGAGCAAATGCAAGTCTGTGTTGATCCTCTCACAGGGATCGTGTCAGATGTCGTAATCGAAGAAACAGGCACTGGTGGACATATTACCTGGGCGTATACTATTCCTCAGACGAATACCCTCTGGATGTCTCCAGTACTCGCTCAAGCATCAGGCTCATCAGCTAAATGGGATACTCTTCAAGCAAAAGTCTCTGCTCTTGGTGAAGCTTTAGAACGTTATGCATGTGGAATTTATGATCGTGCCTCAATGGTACGAGGAACCTTCGCGCAACTCGCACCTGTAGCAATTGATCCACGCTCTCTCCCACTTGGTTCTGAGAAAGAATATCGTCTGCTCAATGGACGTCTCGTACCCTATCATTCAGATTTAGAAATTGATTGGGTAAAAGGTGTATCTCTTACGACAAACTCAGCACGGCTAGTTCCAGCATGCGCGGTTTACGTTCCATACAAGTTTCCTCGTCGAGAGGAACGCTTGCTCCGTCCAATTTCTACTGGATTAGCCGCAGGAGCAACACGAAGTGAAGCCATTTTAGCTGGCCTTTATGAAGTCATTGAACGCGACGCCTTCGTCATCTATTGGGAAAATGCATTAGCTGCACCCACAATCGATCTTGATACGCTTCCAGAAGGGCCAGCACGCAGTATTGTGGAACAATTTCGTGCAGATGGTTTAAATCTCATTTGTAAGCTCGTGACAACTGATCTTGGGATTCCTGCAGTTGTATGCATGTCAATCCAGTGGGTTGAATGGGGTCCACTCGTTGCATTCTCTTCGAGGGCTAATCTTAACTTCCTCACCTGTTTACAACGCGCACTTGAAGAACATGTGCAGTGTCGTAGGAGCATCAGAAACTGGATTCAGCAAAAAGGTGTTCCTTCAGATGAAAAGCCACTGCGTCAAATGGAAGATTTCTTCACCTATTACTGCCGCGAGGACCGCATGGAATACCTCTCTTTTGTATATGAAGGAGAAATAATACCTGTTCCTGACCTGGAAAGCCACTACTCTACAGCTACTGCTGCTGTCCGCGAGGTGGTGAGGCGTCTTGAACAACGAGGATATGAAGCAATTGTGGTGGATATTACACCTGTCGATGTTGCCGAGTGTGGAATATCTATCATTCGTTCTATTGTTCCGGGACTACAACCAGTTACTTTCGGCCGTGATTTTCGCCATCTTGGCGGATCACGGCTCTACCAAGCGCCAGTTTGGATGGGTCTGCGCAACCAGCCATTGCAAGAAGACCAACTCAATCCACATCCTATGCCAGGTGGCTAATCAAGGGAGGATGAGAAGCGATGCATCGAGATAAATTGCGCATTGCTGTACCAACAAGCATCCGATCCATTGAGCCTTGGCGGAGTCTCAATAGCGCGGAGACTAGTCTCCTTCGGCTCACATACGACTCGATTCTGGCTCCTCTTCAACAAAACAGGCAACAAGACCTTGCTCAAATAAAGGATAATGCAGGTGAAATCACTGTTAGTGTAAAGTCCGGTTTATGTTACGCCGATGGGAGAAACATTCCAATTACCAACATCATCCGTTCAGTTGTGCTACGCATGGAATCTTTCAACATACCATACTCCTTGCAGCGATATAAAGATGGCTTCATTATTGCCGACGTCGATACACACTTTGTACTTGATACTCTCCGTTCGCCTATAGCAGTTCCATTTCGTGCAGGAGACCGCCTTGAAAGTCCCCTAGGAAGTCATCCTGCCACTTCTGGACGGCTTACTATTGCAGAGGCAGATTCTACAAAGATTTCATTGGTTCCCAATCCCCGTCATCCCGACCCGGTGGCATTGCAACGAATTGATATTATTCACATTACAGATCCGGCTGCATTACGTATGGCCTTTGCCGCCAATGAGATTGATGTTATGGTCGTGGCTGCTGATGAACAAGAGATTCTTGAAGGAAGAGAGCCAGCCACCCGAGATGGCTACCTGGTGTCTAAACCCTCAAATGCTATCTCGATGCTTTCGGTCCGACCGGAAGGGAAGCTCACCGACCCACAACTTCGTGATCTACTGAGGCGAGGAGTTCCACGAAAAGCTTTCCAAAAGCGTTTTCTGGGTGTAGAGGGGCGAGCAGCATACGCCTTTTCGAGTACAATCCGCTATATTCCTTTAGAAGGCTCTGATGAACCACAAGAGCGGATTATGCAGCATGCACCAGAACTAGAGTTCATTGTTCCTCCAAGTGAACGAACTGTGGCTCGAGCCCATTGGTTAGCCAGGGAAATTTACCAAACAACAGGTCTTTCTCTGCATGTCACACCACTTCGATGGAGCGATTACTGGTCTGCGCTTTCTGATCCAACTGCTGGGGATGTATTATGGTGCGGAATAGTGGTCGAGGACGACCATCCACGCCACTGGATTCGGTACGGCCTCTTCAGTGATTGGCTACCACTACCTCCCAACACTGAACCTTTGCGCCAGCTTGCCTGGTTCGGTGATGAAAAGGAGCTACTTACAGTTGAACAGGAATTACTAGACGATGGATGGGTAATTCCGCTTTACCATCACTACCAGACCTATCTCGTCCGACAAGGTCTACAAGGGTTCCTGGTTGAGGCATCAGACTGGCCATTACCAGGTGTCCTTCACATTTCTGAACTACGGTGGGTTTAATGGAGATGCAGCCCGTATTCAACTTGAGCCATGCTTGCTGCCGATATAACGGCCCTTACATGATTCATGTAGCGGGTATTATGAAGTCTGACACGGTCGTGATAGAGCCACACACAGTCCTGGTCAATCCAGATGGCGGCTGGTTCATACAGTCAGGCTGGACCAAGTATGGGTCTATAGTCGATAGTTTATCTACGATGATAGTAGCAGCGGGGTTGCGTGATGCCCACACCCATATTTGGGGTAATGCACTTTTACCTCACTTTCCATTATTTGGTATCACCGAGGTACGCGATTTGGGTAGTCCAGCTGAGGTTCGCGTAGACAAATCAATACTCCACCCTGATTGTTCTCATCCGTATCCCCGTCTCGTATTTGGGGGTCCTATGCTGCATAGAAGTGGCTCTCCCCGGCTTGCAAGCGCTGCACGATGGAACAATATGAACGATATTCATGAAGTACTCCATCAGGCAGTTAAGGCAAAGGCATGCTGGCAAAAGCTCTACTCTGGCTTTCCTGATCAGTATATCCCCAGTACTATTCAGCTCGCACATGAACTTGGTTTGCGGGTGGCAATCCATCCACGAGCGGGAGGAGCTACATTTGCAATTTCTGCCGATGTAGACGAGATCGAGCATGTGGCTTGCCTTGCCTGGGATTTAGCAAGTGAAACTCCCATGACCTTTCCTTCCACCAGCAGCAATCAACACATCGTCCATCGTGCAAATGAGATCTGGGCTAATGAAGCGTTATCGATAGTCTCTCCAGAACGTTTTCTCAAGACCGCTTTATGCCCAACCCTTGTTGTGCAGCAAGAGCTATTGAATGCTGCTCGAAGTCATTTCCAATTTCCTGGTATACCAAACTGGCTAACGGCGGATTGGAAGCGACTGTCTATAGCCAGACCCTGGACTGATCAACAAATTGCAATTGGTGAAATCGCTCTGAAGAATATGATTCGATTCGTAGGCCGATTTGTCAACTCTGGAGGCGTTCTGAGCATCGGAAGTGATACTCCCAATCCTGGCGTTTTACCTGGTCGTTCCTTATGGCAGGAACTCGAACTACTGTATAAAGCAGGTTTACCACCGCTTGATCTTTATCATCGCGCTTCAGTTTATCCTGAGGGTCTACCAGACAATGGAAATGCTGACCTCGTCTTCCTCAGCCAGGAGCGCGTCTTAGAAGCGGTGAAAGGGGGAAGTTGGAGAGTAGAGCCAGTTAGCGGAGTTTTGCTGCGAGGTTGTCTTTATTTAGTAGACTCTCAAAGAAAGATTGATATAGCCACGAAGGAGAAAGTTTCGATGACTGATGTTCGCTATCGTCGAAGCAAGCATCTGCTTTTGATGTGGGGAGACAACAACCGTCTAGAGGTGGTTCATATCCCAACATCACATCAGTATCGCTTGGACCCAATAGTTGTCACTCTCCTAAATACCATGTCACAACCGAAAACTCTTACTGAGTTAACACAGGCAGTACCAGAACTTGCCGATCAATTACCTGTTCTTTTGGACAAGCTTAGCAATACGGGTCTCATCCAAACTATAAAATCAGAATTTCTTGAAGATTCACCTGCTCCTACATCAATAGAAGACCTGTGGTCAGCTTACGAACTTGCCACACATTTCCAAGCGTCTACTGGTAAGGTACGAGAACCTCTTACTCATTGGCCTGCTCCCAGCACACGTAAAGAGGTCGTATCTGATCGACGCATTTCTCTTTCCTCTGTCATATCTTCCCATGAAGCAGATATAAGTCACCTCAGTGTTTCTGAAGCGCTTCGTCGTCGGAGAAGTATACGGCACTACGCCGACGACCCACTTGGTATAAGGGAGTTAGCATTGTTCCTGATGACGAGCGCTCGCGTCTTTGATTTTATTGGTCCAGAGCGTTATCAAGCTACACATCGCCCCAGTCCCTCTGCTGGTGGTCGTCACAGTCTAGAATTGTATATCCTTTGTAAGCATGTGGAAAATATTTCCCCAGGTGTTTACTACTATGATCCTTTTGCTAATGAACTCGCTGAATTGGAGACCTGGAATTCGACCCATGATGACATGCTCACCAGACTCATCTGTAAGCCAGCTATGTTGCGACGCCATCCTGATGTTGCTATCTATATTACTTCCGTCGTTGGACGGGTTTTCTGGAAGTACGTAGGAAGCGGCCTTGTTTCAATCTATCGTGATACCGGCTGCCTCATGCAAACTATGTATTTAGTAGCGACCGATCTAGCTCTTGCCCCATGCGCCATTGCAGCAATTGATCGACCACCGTTGCCATCCTTTGTAAAAGCGCAATCATTAGAAGAGATTCACGTTGGAAGTTTTGCCTTAAGTCGGCCTGTAATAGCCGCTACTGGTTGAAGCAAGTATATTTCTAAAGGAAAACTGTTTGTCAAAGGAACCGAGCCAATATTTATGTCTGGGAAAGGTATAATGAGAAATAGAGGAACTTGTGCTTGAATAAGGAGAGTTTCTTGATGTCTCATACTCGTATGTCTACTTATCGTTTGTGGCGAGATCAGTCATTTGTGCTTTTATGGACAGGACGAACTATCTCGTTGCTGGGTACGGCTATCACAACTGTTGCATTACCCATTTTAGTCTATCGTTTGACAGCTTCAGCTTTTCTAACCGCACTACTGGCTACACTTGAAGTACTACCCTACCTTATCTTTGGTCTGTTTGCAGGTGAAATGGCAGACCGCGTTGATCGCCGAAGTTTGATGGTAGGTTGCGATTTGCTCAACACCTTGCTCCTCGGAAGCATTCCTATTGCAGGTTGGTTGCATGTACTGACGGTATCTCATATTTTCGCAGTAGCACTACTCTCTGCATCGGCCTTTGTCTGGTTTGATGCCGCTGATTTCGGAATTCTCCCGATTTTGGTTGGACGTGAGCATCTTGTTGGTGCTACAAGCGCCATTTCTTCAATGAGTACTTTGGTAAGCATCATTGGCCCTGCTATTGGTGGCGCTCTCGTAGCAATTCTTAGTCCAGTATCAGCGATTAGCTTTGATGCCATTAGTTACCTGCTCTCAGCAATTTCGCTCCTTTTGATTCCCCGGTCCTTGAGTACTATTTATCAATCGGAAACTTCCCAGCGTTCATCCTGGGAACAAACATTCAAGGGCATCCGTGAGGGTATTAGCTTTCTCTGGCATCAACAACTACTACGCGCCCTCACTTTCCTGGGCTTTGGCAATAGCTTTACAGGAGGTGCAATTGGAGGATTGCTCGTAGTTTATGCAGTGCAGGCGCTGCACCTTTCATCCAATGATGCTCGCATTGGATTTCTCTTTGCAGCCGGCGCATTAGGGTCCTTTGTTGCAAGTATACTCCTTCCAATGCTTACCAAGCATTTCCCAGTCGGATGGATTACCCTGACCTCAATGAGCTTGAACTTTCTTTTTATTCTAGGGTTAACATGGACTTCCTCTGTAAGTATAGCCCTCGTCTTGTACACTTGTTGGGAGTTTTCTTATACCCTCATCACTATGAATGGGCGAATCCTACGTCAGTTGGTGACCCCCGACCATTTACAAAGCCGAGTAAATGCTTATGCGCGGATGATCGCCTGGGGAGGAACTCCTTTCGGCGCTATGATTGGGGGAATTATAGCTGAAGGAATCACCATCCGCCTCACCTACTTATTCATGGCTGTTGGAATAACACTAAGCTTAGTCGTCGGATGGTTCTCACCGCTACGTAGACGTACTATGGCAAAAGAATTGGTTGACTCACACGCATCAACCGAAACTGCTAGTCGTACAGAAGATGATCCGGGATACTGAGGCGGAAATCACCCTTTATTCAATACTTCGGTTTTATTCATTGAGTGAAGGACGGACACCATATCTATCCGCGTCAAATTATTACTCAGCTATTCCATTTTCTCCTACATGTCAAGCAAACGGCTAACCATCATGTTTCTCCAACCACCCCACCAACTCCCGAATCGAAGGCAAAATAGCATCAGGATGAACGCGCTCCAACTGTGGAGAATGTTCGTTATGTTTTCCCGTACACACCAGAATACCGCGCAAGCCTGCCTGTTGCGCGCCACCGATATCGTTCTCGATATCATCGCCTACCATAATGGCTTCATGCGATTGCACCCCTATCGAAAGCAGGGCTTGCTCAAAGAAGGCGCGATTGGGTTTGCCGAGAATGGTTGCCTGTTTGCCTGTGGCTTTCTCCAGGGCATAAATGTATGCGCCGCTGTCGAGTTGCAGGCCTTCACGCGTTTTCCAATAGAGATTTTTGTGCGTTCCCAGGAGTTCAGCGCCGTTCATCAACATGCGGAAAGCGTGATTCATTGTTTCGTAGGTCAGTAGTTCCTCGGCTCCGCCAATCACAACCACGTCAGCGTTATCTTGCACGAGGTTGATGCCCGCGAAATCTTCGGCGGTATTGCCTTTGGTGAGCAGCCAGACGCGCTTGCCGGGATAATGCTGGCGAATATAGCTGGCGGTCGCGACCGGAGCCGTCATCACCCGATCTTCAGGAATGGGCAGGCCGATTTCCTGCAAACTTTGCACCAGCGTGGAGCGCGAACTGGTGGTGGTATTTGTCACAAAGCAGGTGTGATAGCCCTGCTGTTCCAGCCACTTGAGCGTTTCTATAGCGCCCGCAATCGACTGCATGCTCACGTGCAACACGCCATCGATATCGAGTAGAATGCCGCGAATTGATGCCATAGCTTTATCACCTCTCTGGCGTTTATTATAACAAGGAGCAGGTCATAAACAAAAGCCAGGTCAACAAAGTGATGGGTTCGACTATTTCAATGGAGCGTAGGAGAGTATACCCAGCGCATGACCATTTACGCTATAATCCGTTTCTAAATCATGATGGCTCATGTTGCTGTGAGAATATCACAAATGACATTCATTGCTGAATGATGTATAATAGCCGCCAGGAGTAGCCGATTTGAAGGAGCAATCGCATGAGCGGTGACATGTTAGGGCGTGTCATCAAGGGGCGTTACAAACTCATAGATGAATTGGGTCGGGGCAGTTTCGCCACCGTCTATATCGCGCGCGATACGAAAACGAATCGTATTTATGCTGTCAAAGTCATGCATCTTGAATTTGCGGATGACGGTGAATTGCTGGCACGCTTTCAACGTGAGGCTCATATTCTCTTACATCTGAGCGATCCGCACATTGTCCGTATTTTCGACTATGGGGACGACGATGACGATCTCCACTACATCGTGATGGACTACATTGACGGACAAAACCTGAAGTATCACATTCTGACACATGGGAAGCTTGATGCGCTCCTGGCCCTTGATTATGCCCGGCAGATCGCCGAGGGACTTGACACTGCCTATAAGCATGGCGTCGTTCATCGCGATATCAAGCCACAAAATATTGTCATCAACAGTAAGGATGTGGTAAAAATCACGGATTTCGGGCTGGCGCGTAGCCGCGAGACGGTGACACTCACCCAATCCAACGTCTTTATGGGCACAGCCTACTATATTCCGCCCGAACAGGCGGAAAGCGGGCGCATGGCCGATACGCGCTCCGACCTGTACTCGCTCGCCGCCGTTCTCTTCGAGATGCTGACCGGCCACCCGCCTTTCGAGGGCGATACCGCCGTTGATATCGTCATCAAACATATGCACGATAAGGTGCCCTCGCTTTGCCGTATTCGCCCCGAGCTTCCACATGAAATAGACCTTTTCATGCAGAAAGCGATGGCGAAAGTGCCCGAGGACCGCTTCACCACACCTCGCGAGTTCATCAACGCGCTCGAGCAGGTACAGCAACGGGTGCAGGTCTCGCTTACTGATCGACAAGAGGCAATAGAACGGCAACCAATGGAAAATGGCCAGCGCGAGCAAGAATTGCTGTTCCAACCACAAGCTGTGCGTCAGCAAGCTGCCCAGGCCGGGAATGCCGCCGTGAAAGCGGAAAGAGCGGCCACAAAAACACCTATTCCTGCCCAAAAACAGGCTCGTCTGATTGTTCTCTCCAATAACCAGGTAATTCCTTTGACAGGTGAATTGATGGTGGTGGGAAGGCACGATCCGGTACTTGGAATTTATCCTGAAATCAGCCTGACCGATAAGACCGTCGGGCGGCGTCATGCCTATTTACGCAATCAACATGGGCAGTATACCATTGAAGACCTCAACGCTTTGAATAAGACACGCTTGAATGGGGCGATTTTAACACCGCACGAGGAACGACCACTGAAGGATGGTGATATTCTCCGCTTTGGAAGTGTTGAGGTGCGTTTTGAATTGCGATAAACCAATTGTAGGGGTGCGACGTGTACCTGTTGGCTCTTGCCGGTCGCGCCCAACAATAGAACGGGCGCATGCAATGTCACTTTGCGCCCCTACAATGAAGAGAGGTGAACGATATGAGTGAAGTTGTCAGACTCGCAGGCATCATTCTCGCGGCAGGACTGCTCTCGAACCCGGCCGTGATCGCAGGCGCTATCCTGGTGGTAGCGATCATCATTCTGGTCGCCGCACTGTATATCTTTCGCGGTGGGAAGAAAAAAGCAGGAAACGCTGCTGCTTCGCAAACCGATTGGCAGCGCCAGCAGGCGGCTGGACAAGGAGGTTGGGGACAGCAAGCTCAACAAGGAGGCTGGGGCGCGCAGGCCGGTCAACCAGGTCAGGCTGGTTGGGGCGCGCAGGCCGGTCAGCCGCAGGGTTGGGGAGCGGCCCAGCAGCCGAGTGGCTGGGAGGCGCAAAATGCGCAAGGCCAGCAGGCGGGTTGGGGCACACCAGCAGCACAGGCCCAGCAGCAACCTGGAGGGTGGGGCACACCGGCAGCTCAACCCCAGGCGCAGGCCCAACAGGCAGGCTGGGGGCAGGCTGGCGCTCAACCTCAAGCCACTTGGGGATCTTCTCCACAACAGCAGCAGCAAGCGGGTTGGGGCGACCAGACCGCTCAGCCACAGCAGGCAGGCTGGGGCGCTAATCAACAAGCAGGCTGGAGCGACCAGACCGCTCAGCCACAGCAGGCGGGTTGGGGACAGCCTGCCGCTCAACCTCAGGCTCAAGCCGGGTGGGGCGCTAATCAGCAAGCAGGCTGGGGCGACCAGACGGCGCAGGCTCAACCACAGCCGTCCACATGGGGGCAGGCTGGCGCTCAACCTCAGGCTCAAGCCGGGTGGGGCGCGGGCCAGCAACCGCAGCAGCAGGGATGGGATGCATCTCCTGCTCCGGCAGCCGCTGACCCCTGGGCGCAGCAGCAACAGGCGGGCTGGGGCGCGCAGCCAAATCAACCCGCGCAAACGGCACTCGGCGGCAACAGCTCACCTCAGAATTGGGGACAACCCGCCCAGGCCGATCCCTGGGCACAGCAATCCGCTCCGCAGCAACAGGCAGGCTGGCAGCAGCCATCCCCTGCTCCCGGCGCTAACGCTGCTATGTCAGCCTGGCAACAGCAGCAACAACCGGGCTTCGCAGCCAGCCCATTTGAAACACCCGACGGGGACCGCACCGTCCTACGCAGCGCAGGACCGGTTAGTAGTGGGAGCGTAGGCATTGTTCGCATAGAAGAAGGCAAGGAACCGGGACGCATCTACGAGGTGCGCAAGGATACGCTGAGCATTGGCCGCAGCCGTGAAAGCGACATCTTCCTCGAAGATCTGGCCGTCTCGCGCCTGCACGCTTCGATCATCAATATGGGCAATGGCAACTATGCCCTGCGCGATGAGGGCAGCGCCAATGGCACCAAAGTCAATGGACAGGTGGTCAACAAATACCAGCCCTGGCCGTTGCAGGATGGGGACAAGATTCAGCTTGGTCAGACGGTGCTGGTCTTTGGTCGCAAATAATCGTTCTACAGGGATGCGAGATAGAAATACCAGGCGATGCAACAAGACCCGTTAATCGGCACTATTCTTGGGAACTATCGAATCCTGGCCCCGCTTGGGCAGGGTGGTATGGCCCACGTCTATAGAGCGCGTCAGGAGAACCTGGACCGCGAGGTCGCGGTAAAAGTTCTCCCACCCTGGTATGCGGCAGACCGCAATTTTGTTGAACGCTTCATTCTGGAGGCGCGGCTGGTCGCCAAACTCTCGCATCCCAATATCGTGACCATTCACGACTTTAACAAGTATCAAGATCACCTCTATATCGTCATGGAGCTGGTGGATGGTGGTACGCTGAAACATATCCTCGACCGTTTGCGCAATCCCGGCGGCTCCGGCAGTCCAGGAGTGATGGACCCGGTTGAGGCCCTGAATATTCTGAAGCCGCTTGCCAGCGCCCTGACCTACGCGCATGAAAAAGGCATCATTCATCGCGACATCAAACCGGTAAACGTGTTGATGGACCGCACCGGGCGACCCATTCTTTCCGATTTCGGCATCGCGAAAGTGCTGGCAGGAGGCGGAGGCCTGGGCTTAACGCGACCAGGGGCGGGTGTAGGAACGCCAGAATATATGTCGCCAGAACAATGCAAAGGCGAGGATGTTGATGGGCGTGCCGATATCTATGCCCTCGGCGTCATGGTCTACGAAGCCTTGACCGGTCGCACGCCCTTTATCGGCGAAAACTACCCGGCTCTGGCCCACAGCCATATTTACGAGCCGCCACCTGATCCGAGGCAATTCAATCCCAGGCTGCCTGTACCTATTTGTCGGGTGGTCCTGACGGCATTGCAAAAAAAGCCAGAGCTTCGCTACCAGCGCGCCGATGATATGGCTATCGCGTTCGAGCAGGCCCTGCGCGCTTCTACCTCGAATGTCGGCAATACCTATGGCTCACAGCCAACGCCGCATTTGATCGAACGCTACCCCACCACGCCGCAGTCACCCAACCCACCTAAGGTGGTAGAACGCTATCCTACCACCCCGCTCTATCTCTGCCCACATTGCAAACAGCCAAATAAGGGCAATACCTTTTATTGCACGCGCTGTGGTTCGCTCCTCAACCAGTGCCCGAATTGCCGGCATCAGAATAAAGCGCGGGACCGTTTCTGCATAAAATGCGGCACTCGGCTCACGATTTTCTGAGTGTTAATAAGCGAATTCGTCAGGAGAAGGCGCAGAAACGCGCTCCAGTAACTTGCGATGGTGTTCGATACGCGCGCGTTGTAACATCGCCCTCTGTTCCTCGCTTAAGCCCAGGATTTTGCGTATATGATCGACGATAATGCTCGGCTGCGTCGGTTTCGTCAGGTAGTCGATAGCGCCCTCCTCGAAACCTTTTATTTGCTGCGAGAGCTGGTAGAGAGCAGTTAGCACAAGAACAGGAATCATTGGTTTGATCTGCTGAACACGCAACCACTGTAACACAGCCCAGCCATCAACGGGGCGCATCATCAAATCGAGTACAATCAGATCAGGCCGGTATTCGGGGATAAGATGGATAGCTTCCTGCCCATCAGTCGCGCTTTTCACATCAAAACCGCTGTGCTGCAAATACACACACCATACATGCTGGATATCAACATCATCTTCCACCACCAGGATGCGCGCAGCACGCTTCACCTCACCAACTGATACTTTTTCCATACCTGACACCTCCACAAAGTCCACATCAAGAAAGCGCTGGCACCGCCACCCAGTTTAGCGCCACCAGCCAGACAAACTTCACTACAATCGCTGCGACAGGGGAAAACGCACCTCAGCGCACGTCCTCGGCGGCGTTTCATCCGTCCGGCGCAACTCGAATCGACCTCCAATATCGCCTATCAGATTGCGAATCAATGACACACCCAGACCCTCACTGCTCTCTTCCTCGATAGAGGCGGGTGGCCCTTTACCAGTGTCCAATACCTGAACAATCACGATGCCATCCACTTCGCGCCCGCGTATGGTGACGGTTCCCTCACTCATACCCGCCATACCATGTTTGATGGCGTTGGAAACCATTTCGTTTAGTACCAGCCCAAGAATCGACACTGCGCGCGAGGGAATGACAATAGGACATGGTTCCACTTCAAAGACAATGTGCGTCTCCGGCGGGCGCAAATTCGCATTCGCCACGCCCACAATCTTGCGCGCCACGTCATCCACACGCGCCTCACTCACATCTTGATGCGAGAGCAGATCATGTGTCGCCGCCAGGCCCTGCACCCGGTTCACACTTTCCGCCAGCGTGTAGCGCACCTCGGGAGAGCGCGTCCTGCGCCTCTGAAGTGAGAGCAGGCCTGCCACCGTCGCCAGGTTATTCTTTACCCGGTGATGCAATTCACGCAGCAGCGCCGATTTAAGTTCCAACCCGCGCCGCGCCTCCTCATACAGACGCGCATTTTCAATGGCGATAGCCGCTTCATTGGCGAATGTCACCACCAGTTGCATCTGCTCATCACTTAAAAGATGACGATGGCTACTATAGATACAGATACAACCAAGAATATTGTGTTTCACCTGCAACGGCACGCATAAAACCGAGTGTATATCCGGCGAAACCAGCGGGTCTTGATGCAAGAAACAGCCCTCATCCCCCTGGAAACAATCGACCGCTTTCGTCGGCTGACCCGTCTGCACTGCTCGCCCGGCGCAGCATTGGCCGACGGGAATCTGCAAGTTGTCCACTTCCGCGCTGTTCAAGCCATAATGTGCCAGCACATGCAGCATCTGCTTTTTTTCGTCCAATTCAAAAATGCATGAGCGATCCGCCCCGCTCAACTGAACGGCCTGCGTGGTAATGATCTGCAGCACGCGATCAAGATCAAGCGTGGAAGCGATTACCGAGGAGACGCGGTGAATGGTTGCCAGTTCGTGTACCTTGCGCCGCAGTTGCTCGTCCGTTTGCTCGTACAGGCGACCATTTTCGATATTGATGGCAATGATTCCGGCAACCACTTCGACAAAATTGATCTCTTCGTTCGGAAAATTGCGCGGGGCGCTCGTCTGCACGCTGATGACGCCAATCAAACGCTCCACACCGCCAAAAAAGATAATCGGCACCGCCATCAGACCGCGATACTCCGGCCCATAGGCGCGCGCTTCAACGGCATATTGCCCATCAGTCAGGGCATCCGGCTTGAGCAAGGGACGACCTTTCTGAGCCACCCAACCGCTATATCCCTCACCGAGATGTAACATATAGTGCCCACTCATCGGACGAGGACCATTGGTGGCGCGCAAGGTCAGCACGCGCTGCAATTCATCATAGATGAAGATCGAGCAAAGTTCCCCGTTCAGTTCATCGGCGACCTTCTGCGCGATCATCTCCAACGTCTGATCCAGATCAATTGTCGAATTGCTGATGCTATTGATACGCTGCAAGGCTTGCAGGCGGCTTTCATAACGGACCTGCATCTCGCTGCGCTCCTCAAAGACCTGGTCCACTACCGCTTGATAACCGCGAGAAAGCGCCAGCAGGCAGAGCGAGTGCAGGTTGTAAAGACGAGAAAGCACAGAAATCAGTAAGGTATCACCGCTTTCAATGGAGAGAAAAATATCGCGGCATTCCCGCGCTAACGCTTCAATATAGGATTGCAGCCAGGAAACGCGCACCTCAAGCTTGCCCCCATGTTCCGCGAGAACACGGCCTGATTCCTCAAATCGCTCATCCAGCGCGGAACGATCATTGGTGATGAGCGCTTGAAGGAGCAGCCAGGCATCGCTACCCTCCTCCGGTCCCGAATGTGCGCCGGAGGCATGTTGTAATGCAACCTGAAGCCGGGTAACATTTTGCCTCAGGATGTTTTCGACTTGCTCCACTTCGTTGCTCTGAATCTCTCCTGTTATCTGCTTCTGCATGGTCATCGCGCAACGGCAACACTATGGGGATCGAATGAAGCAATGCCGCCCTGAAGCCTCCTGACGCACGCCCTTACAATCTCCAATCCGCTACTTACTATTATGCTTCATTGTAGTTTGACCTGGGCCGTTCTGTCAAGAAAACAGAGGACATAGCCAATTCAGTTAAAAACTTTACGAATAGCATCGTAATACGTTAAGGTTTGTGATGAGGCTAGTATCGAGTTTGAGAGAACCGTTGTAATGAGATGTACAAGTTGTGGAATGCCACTTTCACCAAATCGGTCAAGCGCGAATTGCCCACGTTGTGGCACTCCTCTACAAAACGTGCAAAAAGCAACCGCTACGCTAACACCACAGCAGTTTGACCAGTCAGGGTGGGGACAACCTCTATCTAACCCTGGCATAGATACCTGGAATCAACCTGTTCAGGCCCCCTATGCTCCTTTCGCTGCGCCCGCCACACCACTGACAAGCATGCCCCAGGCCACGCCCGTTTCCTTTCCAGAACAACAGGTCTGGCAGCCTGCGCCAGAAATACAGCCGACCTTTCCTCCGCAACAAACATCGCCGCTCAAGGTGCAACGCAGCACACGCCTGGGACTGACCGTTGCTTCGCTTTGCATACTTACCAGCGCTCTGCTGCTGATTTTTGTCTACTTCATGGCGCTTGGCCTGCCCAATACCACATCATCCAATCCAGGTGTTACAGGCGTGACACCAACCATCCCGTCGCCTACGGCGCGTACTTCGCCCGCCGTCACGCCATCACCCACCATCACCACCGCAACTTATCCAGGTCAACAATATATTGACAACGCCCAGATGACAACAGGCATAGACCCTACCACATTGCAGCCCACTCAGGTAACTACCATCTTCAGAACAGGGCAGACGATCTATGTCACCTTTAACGTTCATACCGGCGGTCACAGTGGCGCAGTTTGCGCGAACTGGTTTCTTAATGGCCAGCAGACAACCAGCTATGGCTTTAACCTCGGAGCCAACAGCCATGTCAGCTATGCCACCGCTCTTTATAACACTCCCGGCTCCGGCTACGTCGAACTCTTTTGGGCAACCAGCAAAGCCTGCACAGACGAACTACTCGCGCAAAAAGTGAATTTCACCGTACAGTAATTCTACGGGTCTGGCCTCGAACATCTTGGCAACAATTGCCAAACCGTTTATACTTGACGGGAGAGATTCTGTCTCACATATATGGATGAAATGATTTCATTCATAGTAGTATCTGACCTATTGAAGTTCAACAGTCTTTTGTCCGGCTGGTTAGGAGATCTTTTTTCATGCAATGCAAAAATTGCGGTTCGACCATTCAACCTGGAATGAGCTTCTGTCCTGAATGCGGGACGCCCGTTTCTCAGGAAACAAGCACGCCCACAGTTTCATCAGGACAATACAATAATCCCAATCCCTCGCCCCCGCCTTACGAGCCAACAATGCTGGCGCAACCATTTAACCCAGGCCAGACGCCCCCACCTCCCGTCAACTACGAGCCAACGCAGTATGGCACGCCTTCATCCTACGCGCCGCCACCGCCGCCTAACACCTATGGAGCGCCACAGAGCGGCTATTATGGAGCAACACCCTCCGCACCCAATCAGTTCAGTTCACCGAACTATGCGCCCCCTCCTGGCGGTTTCGGCCCACAAAACCAGCCACCCAGGCGCAAAGGACCAAATGTAGGGCTGATTATCGGCATCATCGTCCTGTTGCTCATCTTAATCGGCGGTGGCTACTTCGCCTTCAAAGGATTGAACAAAGGGGGTACAGGCACAAGCAACACGCCTACCACTGGCGTTACGGCGACCACAGGAACGACACCCACTACTGGAACCACGCCGACTGTAGCACCAACCAGTACTTCTTCAACGCAGAGTCCGTCTCCATCCGGCTCTCCTATCGATACTACCGCCGCCTCGCTTATTACCAATGTGCAAACAGCGAGCAGTATCGACAGCAACAACGCTCCCACGAATGTCACCAACCAGTTTCACGTGGGTGATACAGTGTACGTTACCTTTACCCTGGGCAGCATTCCTGATGCCACAGACTACATTCGAGGGGTGTTCTACGATAATACGGGAGCAGTAGCGCAGAAGATTCTCACAGCAACACAAGGCGGAGGAACACATGGTTACTTCTCCTACCAGTATTCCAGCGCAACCAATGGAGCCGCAGAGATCTACTTCTGCCATCAATCGGATTGCAGTGATGAAACGCTGGGCGCGGCTGTCACTTTTACGGTGTCGTAATGCGCTTCATCTAAAATAACACGCAGGTACTCATGTAGGGACGTGATTATGGATTTTTACGAACAAAGAGGTAATATCCAGGTCTGTCATCCTGAGCGCAGCGAAGGATCTCCAGCCTCGACACACGAATCGTCAGGGGCCGCAGCTCCTTCGCTGCGCTCAGGATGACAGGGGGGAGTATTCCCTCGTATTTTGTCAAAGTTCATGATCGCGTCCCTACATGACGGAAGTTCATCGCATCCTACACAACCCCATTCACGCCTCGACCAATAACCGCCTTAAGACCTTCCCCACAAAATTCTTTGGCAATTCGGTACGAAATTCGATCTGTTGCGGCACTTTGTAGGCATCCAGCCGCTCGCGGCACAGAGCGAGCAATTCCTCAGCCGTAGCCTTTTCTCCTCGCTTCAAGACCACTACGGCTTTGATGAACGGCGAGGTGGTTGTGGTTGCTTTCCCCATACTTTCTTTTACGGCCTCTGGTTTGCTGACCACCGCTACCTCCAGGACCTTGGGATGCTCGTACAATACCTCTTCCACGTCACGGGGATAGACGTTGTATGGCCCGGCCAGGATCAGGTCTTGCTTGCGGTCTACAATGTAGAAAAAGCCATCTTCATCCATGCGCGCCAGGTCGCCTGTGCGCAGCCAGCCATTTGCCAGTGTATTGCGCGTCTCCTCCGGCATCTTCCAGTAGCCCTGCATCACCTGCGGGCCGCGAATCAGCAATTCGCCAACTTCGCCTGCTGGCAACGGTTCGCCGGAGCGCCAATCCACCACCCGCGCCGAGGTTTCGGGCAGGGGAACGCCGATGCTCCCCGCGACACGCTCACCCTTGATAGGATTGCAATGCGTACTGGGAGAAGCTTCCGTCAAGCCATAGCCCTCGACTAAGCGGCCTCGCGTCAGCTTCTCGAAGGCCTCCTGCACCTCCACCGGCAAGGGGTCTGAGCCACTCACACAGACGCGAATGGCAGCCACGCCATAGGAACGCACGCGCGGATAGTTCGCAACCGACAGGTAGAGCGCCGGAACGCCAGGAAAGATGGTCGGATGATGATGCTTAATCTCCCTTAGCGCCTGCTCGGTTCGTTGTGTCGGCACAAGCACCAGCGAACCGGCCAGCGCGATACTGAGATTCATGCAGCTTGAAATACCATATGAGTGCGAAAGCGGCAACACACCCAGCACCGTTTCATGGCCGCGCCGCGCATCCGCGATCCAGTGGCGCTGCTGCGCGACATTCATCACCAGATTCTGGTGCGAAAGCATCACTCCTTTGGGTACATCGGTTGTTCCCGAGGTATATTGCAGCAGGGCAAGATCACACGAAGCAGTACCGCTATCCAGGGGTTGCGCGGACTGGCTGCGCAGCAGGGCCTGCAATGTGTCGCGCTTCACCTCGCGCCTCAGTAATGGCCGGGTCTTTTGCGGCATTACTTCTCCCGCTTTTTGTTGTATGAGCATGTCATCAAACATGTGGGCAAGTTGCACGCGCTGGCGCAGGGGAAGATACTCGCGCACATCGGTATAAATCACGCGCTCAACGGCGGTCTCATCGTAAATACGCTCAACCATCGAGCGGTGTTCAACCAGCGTCACCAGTGCCTTCGCCTCAGAATGTTGCAGTTGATAGGCAACCTCCTGCTCGTTTGAAAGAGGACTGCCCAGAACAGCCACGCCTCCGGCCTTTAGAGTGCCATAAAAGGCGATCACCAGTTGCGGAATGTTGGGCAGCACGATGCCCACCCGGTCGCCTTTCTGAATGCCCATTGCTCGTAGGGCACACGCAAAACGATTGCTCAAGGCATCCAGTTCGCGATATCCGATCTTCTGTCCAAAATAGATCAGCGCGGGCCGCTCCGGGAAATCATGGGCAGCACTCTGAAGGAGATCATGCAGCAGCGTCTGCGGCACAGGTAAGGTCTCCGGCACGTCGCTATCATAATGCTGCAACCAGGGCATTTCAGCATGGCGAGCTGTGTGCATGCTTGCAGTGACCTGAAATGGCCGCGCAGGCAGATCAGGCGCGCGCTGGGACTCGATAAAGCGGCGAATAGCGCGGTTGACCGCGTCAGGGCGTTCAAGTTGGACGAGATGGGCCGAAACAGGAATGACCGCCTGCTGCGCCCCCGGAATGCGACGCACCGTGTCCTCGTAATACTCGCGCTGGAACACAATATCGCGATGTCCGCGAATCACCAGCGTAGGTACGCGCAACTGCTCCATGCGCTCCTCGCCGCGCCACGTAGAAAGGATGGTCGCGAGCATACGTCTGAGTGTGGGCTGCGGCGCGTATAATGCAACCTGAATCTTGCGCGCAATCCAGCTAAAGAGCGGATCAGGAATGAGCATCAGGCGGCGCAAAACGGCCCGCACCATAAAGCGCGTTGGCACGCCAATCAACACCAGCCCGCGCACCTGTTCAGGATGGCGCAGTACGTACTCGGTCGCCACCGCCCCACCGAAAGAGTGCGCTATCAGATAGAACGGACGCCGCACCTCCAGCCGCTCCAGCACCGCTTCCAGATCATCCACCAGCCCAGACATGGTATACGGCACTCCTGGCGGGTCGTCGCTTCCGCCATGTCCGCGCAGGTCTGGCGCGATGACCCTCGCTGTCTGACCAAAAAAGCGCAGTTGATGCAGCCATTGAGTTGCGCCGCCGCCATAGCCATGCGCGAATACCAGCGTCAGCAGGGCCTCCTCGGGTTGTATATCAATCACGCTAATTCGTCGCAGTCCATTGCGAGCAGGAATATAGATCGTTCGCCGGTATAGCTCGATATCTAACGGCATATGGCGCGCCCCTCCTACTATTGAGAGTCAGATAGGCACTATTACACGCTGCTTAAAATATCCGCAAGCTTGCTACGTTCCTGCTCGTTCAAAGGCAGCAGAGGCGAGCGAGGAATTCCACCATAGCCGCAGGTGAGGTCAAGCGCGGCCTTTAAGCCCGGCACGCTATAGGCGGTTGTTACAGCGGTATTGGCTGGCGCAAGACGGGCCTGTAACAGCCGCGCCTCCTCCAACTGCCCGGCCTGAAAGAGTTCCTGCAAGCGACAGACTTCGTGTGGAAAGATGTTCGCCAACGCCGCCACCGCACCTATAGCGCCCACCACGAGGGCTGGCAATAGATAACCGGCGCTACCCGCGAAGACACGAAAACGGGTGGGCGTCTGCGCGCAAACTGTGGCCAGCTTAGCCATATTGCCCGCGCTATCCTTGACCCCGATAATATTGGGATGCTCGGCCAGGGCGCAAATCGTCTCTGCGTCGAGATCAAGCCCTGCGGCGCTGGCAGGCATATTGTAGATCACCACCGGCAGCGGGCTACTATCCGCGATCCGGCGATAATGAGCCAATAAAGCTGCCCGGTCCATACGCCCCTTAAAGTAGGAAGGAGGCAGCACGAGCGCAGCATTCGCTCCCGACTGCGCAGCGAGATGGCAATTTTCCAGTGTTGCGCGCGTCGATTGCTCGCCACAACCAGCCAGGATGTAGGCATCTTCGCCAGCCGCCGAGCGGGCCATTTCAATCACCTGCACGCGCTCATTCCTGCTCAGGTGAACAGCTTCCCCGTTCGTGCCCATCACCACATAGCCCGCGATGCCTGTGATCTTCAAACGGAAAATATGGCGCTGCAACGTCAACAAATCCAGGTCTTCATTCGCGGCAAAAAACGTAGGGAGCGGGGGATAAATACCAGGAGAAAGTTCAGTTCCGTTGTTCATCCGCTCGTTTTTCCTCCTCTCATCGAGCATTCTCCTGCGAATTATAGCACACGAAACATGCAACACCTCACAATTTTACTGTGCTATACAGCATAGCATCAGCTAAAAAAATAGAGTACAGTCGTACTTGAAAGAAGAGGATACAAGGATTATCCCAGTGAAAAAGAACTGACTGTAGTAAAAATTGCAATGTCATTGAAAAAAGAGGATAAAACACTTATCCCAGGAAAAATGTATATTCATACAAGGAGAGAACACATGAAACAAACTCTACTTCGCCGCCTGCTAATGGGCATCGCTGTGCTTGTCCTGATGGCCCTGTTCGCGGCCTGTGCGGGCGTCGGCAATGGCGGCCAGCAAACGTTTACCGGCACCATCACCGCCGTTGATTCCGCCGCACATACCGTCACCATCAACGTCAACGGTCAGTCACAGACGATTACCAATGTGCCTGACAGCATTATCAACCTGCTGAAGAACCAGATTGGCAAAGTCTACTCAATTCAGGTAGAGCAGAATAGCGACGGCACTTACTCGATTGTCACAGGCACCAATGCAACCCCGGAACCGAACAGCACGCCAGAAACAGGTCAAACGCCCGAACCGACGAACGGCCCGACTGAGCCTGGGCAAATTCAGTTCATTGGCACCGTGACCAGCACCGGCAACAATAGCATTGTGGTACGCATGCCTGATGGCTCCTCGCTCTCGATGACCACCAACGGCACCGACCTGAGCGACTTCAACAACACCCTGCCAGCCACCGGCACGCAGGTCAAAGTAACGGCAGTCGCCAACACCGATGGCAGCTTCAACGCGCAGAAGATCAAGCACACCGACAGCGGTGATACTCAGAACGTGAACATCGTGGAGTACCAGGGTGTCACCACCAGCGCAGTTGGCTCCGACCGGGTGATCCACTTCACCGTCGGCAACAAGAGCTTCACGTTCACCATTTCGGCAAATGCTGACCTGTCCGACTTCAACAACAATGCCCAGGCAATCACCAATGGCATGACCGTCAAAGTCAAGGTGCAGTTCAACGGCAGCACGCCCACTGTACTGAAAGTTTCAAACGCGAGCAACAACAGCTAGATAGCCGCTTAAACGAAGAGGCCGCTCTACCCGGAGAGCGGCCTCTTTTATTTTTCTATGATGATGAATGTTGACAAAACAGATCGAGGGTCTGTAGGGACGCGATGATGAACATTGACAAATAAACGGGGAATAATCCTGTAGGGACGCGCTTCATCGCGTCCTGCCCCGGCTGCGCGTGTGGGCCAGCAGGACGCGATGAAGCGCGTCCCTACAGAAACCCCGATTCTTTCGTAACAATCCATCATCGCGTCCCTTCAGAATTACACACGCCACACGGTGATGAGCAATACGCCCAGCACCACCAGCGCCACCAGCGCTGCCCCTATCCAGAGCATCGCATTACGGCGCAATATGCCTGCGCGCACTGCATCGAGGCGCGCGTTTTCAGCAGGACACCAGGACGACCTGCGACAATTTGGGCAGAGCGGGAAGAGTTCATAGGGATAGTAGAGCCTGCCGCCGCCCAGAACGTGATCGCGTACCTCTTCGCTTTCAAACACAGCCTCGCAGTGCGTGCAGCACATCAACAGGTATTCAGCCCAATCTCGCGCCTTGCACTTCGGACATAATTCTGGCGTATCTCCAGCGGCTCGCCAGCGATTATGACAGCGATGGCAATAATACTCTGCCGACCTGACCGGAGAAGGCGCGTTTCCCCGCAACATGCCTTTTTCTCGCAACAGCAGGGCGTCATCCGGCCAGAGTTCATAGGAAAAACCATTGACCTCAACGATGATGGGAGCGGAAAGAACGCCGTCCAGGTTCGGAAAGGCAAAGCGCCCTCCAACCTTATTGACCGGCCTACTCGCGCTCGTACTGGAAACGGAATGATATGTCCTTGTAGTGCCTCCCATCATGCGCTCGGCACGTATGGCGTCATAATTGCGCCGCGCCTCGGGATCGCTCAACGTCTGGTAAGCGCTCAGCAAGAGACGCATGCGTTCCTGCGCATCCTCTCCCTTGTAGACATCAGGATGATATTTCAGAGCTAGCTTTTTAAATGCGCCCTTGATTGTGCTGGCGCTGGCTTTTGCGTCAACTCCCAGCACCTCGTAGTAATCAACAAATGAATCCATAACCCATAAATGACTCTAGAAAACGACTTTCTGTATATACGTGCCTATTATGTGCTAAGTTATGGTAATTGGCAAGCAAGAGACATTTTTCCTTCAGTTTTCGTGTCAAGGATAGAAGTGTTTTTCAGAACTAATCTTTGTTGGAGTAAATGATATGATGCATGAAACTGCTGAACCTTCAAGTAACGCGCAGGCAGAGGAACAAGGATTTTCTCCCGCCCAAAAGCCGAAAAAACATATGGCGAGCAGGATAGTCCGTTACATCCTGTGGGTAATCGGCCTCGCCATCATCCTGACATCTGCCGTCATTATTCGCGGGCATCCCGATCCCTGGCCGTTCGAGGTATCATTCAGTCGCAGCGTCCAGGCACTCAATCTCAACGAGGGCTTCGTCAGCGTACTCACCTTCCTCGCGGGGATGATTAACCCCGTCCCTTCCGCCATTACGCTGTTAGCATGGCTGGCTTTTCTGCTGATCTTCAACTGGTATCGGCAGGCAGGCTTCCTGGTACTGACCATCAGCATCGGCAACGCGATTGACGCGCTGATTGGCGATTACGTAAAGCGTCCCCGTCCTACTCATCACTATCTTGCGCGTATCGAGGGCCTCTTCACCGCGAATAGCTTTCCTTCCGGCCACTGTGCGCACACCATGCTCTATTACGGCGCGCTGCTCTACCTGAGTTTTAGCGGGCCGGTGCGCAGGTGGCGATACCGCTGGCTCCTGATTCCCCTGCAAATCTTCGCCGCGCTCAACATCCTGGTGATCGGCTTCGAGCGCATCTACCAGGGTGAACACTGGCTCACAGATGTGCTGGGCGGAACGTTAGATGGCTTTCTCTGGCTATGCGCCGGAATCTTTGTCTATCACCGCGTACAAAGCATGCTCGAAAAACGACGAGCAAAAAAACAGGCCGAGGCTCAATATGCCCCACGCGCCATTTCGGCCTGACGCGGGCGCGAGCGCATCATCAGGATACCCAGCACAATTTTCAGGACGCCATCAATGACCATAAAAACGGTGAAAGGATGGGCCTTCAAAAGCAAACCAACCACCGCGTTGACAATACACAGCACAGCCAGCGCCAGCAGAAGCGGGCCGCTGGCTATGCTCAAAGGAAGCAAAGCAACGGCGATTGCCAGAAAGAGCAGCAGTAAGAAGGTGGGCGACTGGTAATTCGGGACGAAGGTCAGCAGGCAAACCAGCGCAACTACTGCTAATACCAGCGCAGCAACTATTCCTCCTATTTGCACACGCGTCGGTTTGCTATCCGTGTGGCGATCTCTAAACACTACGAAAGCAATCGCGCCAAACACGATACCCGCGAAAAAGACAAGGTAGGAAAAGGGATACGCTATCACCGCACCGCCAAAAATGGTGGATGCGCCCAGAATAAGTGCCAGCACACCACTGCGGCGAACCACCGGAAAGGAATGTCTTCGAGCGTTTCCCGTCGAAGACACGGAAGAAGTACTCATATATGCCTCCCTGTTGTATCTTTAACTATAGCACGAAGCTGAGGCTTTTCCGGGATGAGCATCAAATTTTTGCAACATATAAAGAACGAAGATTGAAAAGAACGAAAGCCACCCGCAAGGGGCTGGCTCTACCATAGCAATCGGCTTGTAGAGCCAGCCCCTTGCGGGTGGCTTTCGTTTCCCGCGCTTTTACAGGCGAACTGGCAACCTCTTCCCACTTTCACTACAATATGAATGGTGAACGAATGGGGAGACAACACCATTTCTCGCTCTCAGTTTCCAGACAAAAGCACCAGATACGATAACTCATGCCCTGAGTTTGAGGTAGAAAATTAGATGAATGTAGCGCTTTCCCGGTATATTAGTACAACATGGACGATAAGCAGGAAGAATTTACTGAACACAATACAGGAGGCACGCGAGCAGGCAGATAAGCGGCAACAAGCTATTCTGGCAAGCTATACCCAGATCATCGAATGGCACGATCCCCTCTGTATTTTTACGGCACTTCGGCGCGCAGAGGCTGGCGAGTGCTTTTTCTGGGAAAAGCCAGCAGAGCAATCCGCCCTGGTTGGCGCGGGTGTCGCCGCAACCATTGAAACATCCGGCAGCGAGCGTTTCAGCAGTTCAGCGAAAGCATGGCAAGCCATGCTGAACCACGCGATTATTCGCCACGATATTTCGGACACAGGCCCGGTACTATTTGGCGGTTTTACATTTGACCCGCTTTCGCCGCGCACTTCTTTATGGCCCCATTTTCCCGATGGTCTGCTGATCTTACCGGAGATACTTTTTCGCTATACAGGCAATCAGGTTACGCTGACGATCAACCGCGTGGTTGGAGGCACAGACGACATCGAGCAGTGGGCAATCGATATTGAAAACAGGCTCAAGCGTCTGCGTGAGGCGATATATCCTGTTCATGATATGCCGGACGGCCCGCTGCTTATTCAGGACATCCAACCGGCAACGGGGTGGATGGAGCAGGTAAAACGGCTGGTAGAGCAGATTGAGCATGGCGCGTTTGAAAAGGTGGTGCTGGCCCGTGAAATTGAGGTCAAGCGCAAAGACTCGCCAGCGCCTTTCGACATCGGCGCAACGCTTTCCCGGCTGCGCGAGAACTATCCAGGCGCGTATGTCTTCGCGCTCCAACGGGGAAATCAGTTTTTTGTGGGCGCAACTCCTGAGCGGCTGGCGCAGGCAAACGATGGCCAGGTACATACGATGGCCCTGGCCGGTTCGGCTCCACGTGGCGAAACAGATGAAGAGGACGAACGCATTGGCTCAGAACTGCTCGCAAGTGGCAAAAACAATCAAGAACATGCAATTGTCGTATCGATGGTCCGCGAAGCGCTGAAACAGTACTGCGCAAACGTCTATGAAGAGGGCATGCCGCAGCTTCTCAAGCTCAAGAATGTACAGCATTTGAAAACCCCACTTCGCGGGGAACTGCTTCCAGGACATTGCCTTCTGGATATCGTGGCAGCATTGCATCCCACGCCTGCCGTTGGCGGCTTTCCGCAACAGGCCGCGCTTGAGGCGATACGGCGCGTCGAGCAATTTGAGCGCGGCTGGTACGCCGCACCGCTCGGCTGGCTGGATGCGCATGGCAATGGCGAATTCGCGGTCGCGCTGCGTGCCGGCCTGATTAATGGCGATACAGCGCGGCTATTTGCGGGCTGCGGCATCGTCGCCGGGTCTGATCCCCAGACCGAATTTGCCGAGTCCTGTTTGAAGTTTCAGGTGATGCTGCGCGCCCTGGGCAATTCGAATTGAGTGCAAGACATGGATCAAACAACTCGTCAACAAGGGGCGCTCGATAGCCACCGCGTGCCACTTAACCCTACTTATGCCTATGTCGGGGCGTTTGTCGATGAACTACAGCGCGCAGAAGTTCGTAACATCGTCATTTGTCCCGGCTCTCGTTCCACGCCGCTTGCTCTCGCCTGTGCGGAACAACCTGCCCTGCGCGTCTGGATGCACGTGGATGAACGTTCCGCCGCCTATTTTGGCCTGGGCATGGCGAAACAACTGCGCCAGCCGGTAGCCCTGCTCTGCTCATCGGGCACAGCCGCAGCCAACTTTCTTCCCGCCATCGTAGAAGCCAGGCTATCCCGCGTCCCTCTGCTGGTGCTGACGGCAGACCGCCCCCACGAATTGCGCGAGAACGGCGCGCCACAAAGCATCGACCAGAACCGGCTCTACGGAACGCATGTCAAATGGTTCGTAGAGGTCGCGCTCCCAGAGGCAAGCAATGCGGCTCTGCGCTACATCCGAGCGCTCGCCAGTCGCTCAGTCGAGCTAACCCGGGCCATTCCCGCCGGGCCTGTTCACCTCAATTTTCCTTTCCGCGAGCCTTTGACTCCCGAGCCAATTGCGGATCAGCCCTTGCCTGATATTGCCCGGCGCGATCCTCTTTCCTGGGAAGGCAGGGAAAATAATGCTCCCTATGTCCAGGTTCAACATGCAGCGCCGGATACTCCTACGAATGAAAGCATTGGCCGATTACTAGAACTTACAGGCAACGCGCCACACGGCCTCATCATCGTCGGCCCGCTTGACAACCCACCGTTAGCAGAACCGCTTCTAGAAGTGGCGGAACGCCTGGGTTATCCCGTACTGGCCGATCCGCTTTCGCAGTTGCGCTGCGGACAGCACGACCAACGCATGGTTATCTCCAGCTACGATGCCTTCTTGCGCATCGATTCCTTCGTCGAACGTGCCCAACCAGAATTGATCTTGCGCTTCGGCGCGATGCCCACCTCGAAGCCTGTGCTACTCTACCTGAAACGCTACCCATCCTGCCCGCTTGTCGTAGTCGATGGGCAGGGCGGCTGGGAGGAACCAACCCAACTCGCCAGCGAATATATCTACGCTGATCCTGCCGCCTTGTGCCAACAACTCTTGAACCAGCTTGAACAACAGCATGCAAATACAAAAGGACGGGCTGAATGGTTAGCAATGTGGCAGAACAGCGATAAAATCACCCGGCAAACGATGCAGGCAGTCATCCAGGATTTCGCAGAACCCTTCGAGGGGCGCGTGTTTACCGAGCTTGCGGAGCTGCTTCCCGATGGCACTACACTCTATATCGGCAACAGCATGCCTGTTCGCGACCTGGATACCTTTTTCTGGTCGAGCCAGCAGCGCATACGAGTGCTTGGCAACCGGGGCGCGAACGGCATTGATGGCCTCATATCCAGCGCGTTAGGAGCAAGCGCGGCAGCTAAAAAACCAGCAGTGCTGGTCGTCGGCGATCTTTCGTTCTTCCATGACCTTAACGGGCTGCTTGCGGCGCGTTTGCATAAACTGGATTTGACAATCGTGCTGGTAAATAATGACGGGGGAGGCATTTTCTCCTTTTTGCCACAGGCGGCCTACCCGGAGCATTTTGAACAGCTTTTTGGCACGCCGACAGGCCTGGATTTCCAGTTAGCGGTTGAGATGTATGGCGGGTTGTATGCAAAGGCCGAAAGCTGGGTGCAGTTCCGCGAACAGGTGAGCGCGGGGCTGGCTGATGGCGGCCTGCGTGTGATCGAAGTCACGACAGAACGAGCCAGCAATGTCACTTTGCATCGCAAGCTCTGGAAAAGCGTGAGCGAGGCGCTTGAGCGGCAGGAGAGTTGAGGATGCTTGTGCAGGTAAACGACATACGGCTCAACATCGAAGAACGCGGAAGGCAACAAGACCCGCCGCTTGTCCTGCTGCATGGCTTCACTGGCAGCGCGGCAGGCTGGGGCAAGCACCTGGATAGATTGGCTGCTGCTGGTCTGCGCGTTCTCGCCTTCGATTTGCATGGGCATGGCCCGTCGGATGCGCCCAATAATTCAGAACGCTACAACATGGAACATTGCCAGCAAGACATCCTGGCCGCGCTGAAAAAATTGGACGTAGGCAGGGGAGAAGCTGCGCTGCTTGGCTACTCAATGGGCGGGCGCATCGCGCTCTACACAGCGTTTTCTGGCTTCTTTCGCGCCCTCATTCTGGAAAGCGCATCCCCCGGCATAGCAGACCGACTTGAACGCGAGCAACGACGCCTTGCCGACGAAGCGCTCGCGGAGCGTATTGAGCGCGATGGCGTCCAGATGTTCGTGAATTATTGGGAACGCCTGCCGCTCTTCGCCAGCCAGAACAACCTGCCGCTTGAAACACGCAAGCCCTTGCGAGAACAGCGCTTGCAAAACCGGGCACGTGGACTGGCTAACAGTCTGCGCGGAGTTGGCACAGGCGCGCAGCCATCGCTGCATGCTCGCCTGCCAACCCTGGACATTCCCGTCCTGCTAATTGCCGGAGAGCTTGATAGCAAGTTCTCGGCCATCGCTCGTTCGATGGCACAGGCGCTGCCACATGCTCGCCTGCATATCGTTCCAGGCGCGGGCCATACCGTTCACCTGGAACAGCCGGAGATGTTTGATAGCATTGTAGAAGATTTCATCCATTCGATGAATATAGTGAAACAGGGACATTTCACCGTCCCCAATTAATTCGTAAAGGAGAGAAAGAAATGCCTGTAGAATGGCAGAAAGTTCGCGACTACACGGACATTATTTTTGAAAAGGCCGAGGGCATGGGCAAGATTACCATCAACCGGCCCGAGGTACGCAACGCTTTTCGACCGGAGACGCTATCAGAATTGATAGACGCCTTTAATATCTGCCGCGAAGACCCCGAGATTGGCGTGGTCATTCTGACGGGCGCGGGAACGCAGGCCTTCTGTTCCGGCGGCGACCAGCGCGTGCGCGGACACGGGGGCTATGTCGGCAACGACGGCGTGCCGCGCCTGAACGCGCTCGACTTGCAGAAAGTCATTAAGTACCTTCCCAAGCCTGTCATAGCGATGGTAGCGGGCTATGCCATCGGCGGCGGCCATGTGCTGCACCTGCTCTGCGACCTGACTATTGCCGCCGACAATGCGCGCTTTGGGCAAACCGGCCCCCGGGTTGGCAGCTTCGACGCGGGTTACGGCGCAACCTACATGGCGCGCGTGGTTGGACATAAAAAGGCGCGCGAAATCTGGTACCTCTGCCGCCAGTACACTGCTCAGGAGGCGCTGGATATGGGACTCGTCAATACCGTCGTGCCACTGGAGAGGCTGGAAGAGGAGACCATCCAATGGGCTAAGGAAATCCTGGAGAAAAGCCCGATTGCGATCCGCTTCCTCAAATCGGCCTTCAACGCGGATACCGATGGACTGGCCGGTATTCAGGAACTGGCGGGCAACGCGACCATGCTCTACTACATGACCGAAGAGGGTCAGGAGGGCAAAAACGCCTTCCTGGAGAAACGCAAGCCCGATTTCTCCCGCTTCCCGCGCCTGCCCTAGTCTTCTATGAGGATTGTTCAGATTGGCTGGCGAAGCTATCGCGTTCCATTTCGCGGCAGCTTCGCCACCGCACACGGCAGCACACCAGCGCGAGAAGGCATCATTGTCCAGGTAACGACAGATGGGGGTATCATCGGCAACGGCGAGATAGCCCCACTGCCATCCTTTAGCAAGGAGAGCCTGCAAGACGCTCTTGAGTTGCTTCCGACGCTGGCAGCGCGCCTATCCAGCAAGACGCTGGATGAGGCGCTCAATTTGATTCCGACCAGAGAACAAACAAGCACCAATCAAAGCTATGAGGGGATGAAGATACCGGAAGGCACCCGCAAGGGGATGCCTCTACCATATGAGGCCGCTTGTAGAGGCATCCCCTTGCGGGTGCCTTCCGGCGATAAAACCAGCGATAAAATATCTTCCACCCACTTCGGACTGGAAACGGCGCTCCTTGATGCGCTCGGCAAGGCACAGGGCTTGGGCCTCTCCTCATTGCTCACACCACCTGGCTTCACGCCTCGCAAAAAGGTGCCGGTGAATGCCGTCATTGGCGCGAAATCGCTCGATGGTGCGATTGCGGAAGCACGAGCAGCCGTACATAAAGGTTTTGCCTGCGTCAAACTCAAAGTAGGCATGGGACGCAGCATTACAGAAGAGGTCGAGCGTGTCGCGGCCATCCGCGAGGTCATCGGGCCAGCCACACGCCTGCGCCTGGATGCCAACGAGGCCTGGAGCCTGGAGCAAGCAATAGCTATCCTCTCAGGCTGCCTTCCCTACGAAATTCAATATGTTGAACAGCCCCTTAAGGCTGACGACCTCGCCGGTATGGGCCAGCTTCGTCAGGCTGTACCTCTTCTCATTGCTGTTGACGAGACAGTGCGCGACATCGAGAGCGCGCAACGCATCCTCGATAGCGAAGTGGCAGATATCCTCGTGATAAAGCCGCAGCTTGCCGGAGGGCTGCGTATGGCGCAACAGATTATTCAGCTTGCCGCGCAACGGGGAGTAAGCAGCGTCATTACCAGCACGCTTGAGACAGGAATTGGGGTAGCCGCCGCGCTGCACCTTGCTGCTGCGTCACCCACTATCATACTTGAATGCGGCCTTGCAACATTGGATAAACTGGAAGACGACCTGATAGAAGAGGGTCTGGCTGTGATTGATGGACAAATGACTGTGCCAACAGGTCCAGGTCTGGGCGTCTCGCTGGATGAGGCAGCGCTGAGACGCTATAGCATAAGAGAAGAGAGTTATTAAATAAATGTTTCTACCCGACTGGCTAACACGCAGCGCGGAAAACCGGCCAGAACACCTGGCGGTACAGGATGAAGAACTATCATGGAGCTTCGCGGAGCTAAACGAGCAGGCGTCACGCATGGCGCGACAACTCGCGACGCTGGGCGTTTCCGAGGGAAAGCGGGTCGCGCTGCTGGCCGCCAATAGCGCCTCATTCGTCGCCTGCGTTCACGCGCTCGGCAAGCTTGGAGCCGTCCTGGTGCCGCTCAACCTGCGCCTGACGCAGGCCGAGTTATGCTGGCAATTGCGCGATGCCCATGCTGCGCTGCTGGTTTGCGATGAAGATTTTGCAGGTCTGGCACATGAAATAGTGCGAGATATGCCAGAACTTCCGCTTGCCACGCTGGCGTCTCAAGCACAGAAGGATGAAATTGTCTTATCCAATCTTCCTGAAAGCAACATTTCCCTGAGAACGCTTATCGATCTTGACGCCCCGCAGGCAATCCTTTATACATCCGGCACCACCGGCCAGCCGAAAGGAGCAATCATCACCTACGGCATGTTGTGGTGGAACGCGGTCGGCTCAGCGCTCAATCTCGGGCATCACCTGGATGATCGCTGGCTGGCCTGCCTGCCTCTCTATCACATCGGCGGCCTCTCTATTTTGATGCGCAGCGTCATAAACGGCATCAGCGTCATCGTCCACAAAAAATTTGAGCCAATGCGCATCAATGCCAGCATTTTGAACGAGCATATCACCATCATTTCGGTTGTCGCAGTGATGTTGCAAAGAATGCTCGCAGACCTCGATACGCATTGGGATGGAAGGCGCTATCCGCCGTCGCTTCGCTGCGTGCTGCTCGGCGGCGGCCCTACTCCTTACGCGCTGCTCGAGGATTGCCTGCGGCGGGGCATTCCGATTGCTCAGACCTATGGTTTGACCGAATCGGCTTCACAGGCGGCTACGCTTTCGCTCGAAGACGCGCTGCGCAAACCAGGCTCGGCGGGTCGCCCGCTCCTGCCTGTTGAAATGCGCATCATGCAGGATAACCGGGAAGCCGCGCCGGGAGAGCAGGGCGAGATATGGCTGAAAGGCCCAACCATCACGCCGGGGTACGCTGATAGGCCCGAGGCAACGGCGGCAGCTTTTCACAATGGCTGGTTCGCTACAGGCGATATCGGCTACCTCGACTCCGACGGCTACCTGTTCGTGCTTGACCGGCGCTCTGACCTGATTATTTCTGGCGGAGAGAACGTCTACCCCGCCGAAATCGAGTCCATGCTACAATCACATCCCGCTGTAAAAGAGGCCGGAGTATGCGGACGCACAGACGCTCAATGGGGACAGGTGCCGATCGCGTTCGTGGTTCTCCATACGAATAAGCAGGCGAGCGAGCAAGATTTGCTGAATTATGCAGCGCAAAAACTGGCCCGCTATAAACAGCCGCGCGCCATTTACTTCGTCGATCAGCTACCGCGCACTTCCTCAGGCAAATTGTTACGCCGCGAGCTTGCATCCTTTTTCTCACCATAATAACTCATACATCAGCTTCCGCTTTTGTCTTCTAATAGCTTTTTATGTCTTCTGTAATAGTGTGTGCAAAGACAACAATATTACTCCCCTTCTTGTCTATAGTAACCACTTATAAAAGCTCAGTGGCTATGAAAGCGCCATTGAAGCCTGCATAATTATACTTATCTAGTGAATGGTGCCTGACGAGGGGCTTTTCTGGGGAAAGCCCTTACCGGAGAAGCAAAGCCCCGGTCATGTCCCATCGGCTGTTGTTCCCTGTATTTGTTACTCTATGTACAAGGAGCATTCCGCATGCGGAAACGAATCGTTCCACTCCTGTTTGTGCCGATACTGATATCGGCGTTCGCGGCGCTGATGCCGCTGCAAGCCTTTGCGGCAACCCAACATCACACTGCCCATTTTTACTTGAAGCACATTAAAGCCGCGGGCAGCAATCTGCGTTACTATGGTGGTCCGGTAATGACCGGTACGCAGAACGTCTATGCGATCTTCTGGGAGCCAACGGGCAATGTGCAGTCCGGCTATAACTCGCTCATCCAGCGCTATTTTGCTGATGTCAATGGGAGCGGTCTCTACCACAACAACACGCAGTACCACAACTCCTCTGGAAGCTATCCCTCGGGCGAACACCTGGTTGCATCCTGGGTAGATACCAGGGCTTACCCTGCAAATCCAATTTTGGATAGCGATATTCAGTCCGAGGTGAGCCGCGCGCAGAGTGTCAATGGCTGGTCGTCAAGCATCCACAACATCTTCTTCGTCTTCCTGCAGGCGAATGAAGACCTCTGCTTCGACAGCTCCTACAGCCAGTGCGCATCCAACTATTTCTGCGCGTATCACAGCTACTTCGGCAGCAACTCCATCTACGCGGCGATGCCGTATGCAGCCAGCTTCTCCTGCAATCCCGGTACCAGCCCGAACCACAATGACGCCGACCAGACCATTAACGTCACCTCTCACGAGCAGATGGAGGCGGCAACCGATCCCCTGCTGAACGCCTGGTACGACTCCTCAGGCAATGAAATTGGCGACAAATGCGCCTGGATATTCGGCCCGCTCAATTCTTCCGGCGGCGATGTGACCTGGAATGGGCATTCCTACATCGTCCAGAAAGAGTGGGACAACGCTAAGAGCGGCTGCGTCCTCTCAGGGCCATAAATCGATAATTCCGTGAATCGGTATGAGGCCTCCTGAAATCCAGGAGGCCTTTTTTAATGTTGTAGGGACGCAATGATGAACCTTAATGAAATAGTGGATGATTCTCGCATCATGTCATCCTGAGCGCAGCGAAGGATCTCCGTCGCCCGGCAGGAGCGTGCATCAAGGCCGGAGATCCTTCGCTGCGCTCAGGATGACATGTGAAGAATTCCTGGTCTTTATATCAACAACCATTATCACGTTTCTACTAAATTCCCTTGTGTGTCTCCTCAACGATCAGCGCCACAACATCTTCCATGCGTTCGTTTTGCTCGTAGGCAGCTCGTTGTCGCATGGCTCCATTTCCCCGTTGCAGCGTCTCATGCACGAGCGCCTCGACCTCATCCCAACTTCCCTGAGCTTCCAACGTGGGACGCAGAGTTGCCAGCATCTGCTCGATCAACGTTTTAGCTGGAAGCGAGCGATGCTCGACAACATCGATTAATTCGCTGCTGATGCCGTAGCGGGCGGCTCGCCAATGAGCAACACGCAACAACTCGGGACGCACCATCGGAACAGGTTCGTCTCGCACAGCCTGTTCGTAGCACAACTGCACGATGGCGCGGATCAGACCGACCAGCATTACCACCTCGTCAATCGTCATGCAGCAATCGGTGACGCGGAACTCAACCGTGTTAAAGCGATCTGAGAGCCGGATGTCCCAGTAAATTTTCGTGGCGTCCTCTATGCTGCCGACATCAATAAGCGACTGAATCAGCGCCTGGTATTCATCAAGCGAGGAGAAAAGCTGCGGCTGGCCGGAAGTTGGCCAGCGACTCCACATTACGGTGCGAAAGCTGGCGTATCCAGTATCCTCACCAAGCCAGTAAGGAGAATTTGCGCTCAAGGCCAATAATGGAGCCAGCCAGATGCGCCCCCGGTTCATCACCTGCAGGGCCATCTCTTTATCCTCCACGCCAACATGCACATGACAACCAAAGATTGGCTCGCGAGCGATCTGCTGAAAATCCTTCGCTACTCCCTGGTAGCGCTCTTTGGGCGTGATGCGCTGGCTTTTCCAGTGCGAAAAGGGATGCGTTCCCGCCGCCGCCAGGTATTTCCCCTGCCGTTCAGCAGCAGCAAGCATTTCACGGCGCATATGTATCAAGGCTTCCCGCGCCTCCTGTAAATCGACACAGACGGGAGTAGCCGCCTCAACCTGCGAAAGCTGGAGTTCGGGCTGCGCTTTCTCACCCAGCTTCTGTTGTGCCTTTCGCAGCACCGAAGTCGAAGACGAACTGAGTTCAAACGTCTTCGAGTCAATAATCTGGTATTCCTCCTCCACTCCCAACGTAAACTCTTCTTTTTTTGAAGACGACATCATGAAACCTCCTCGTTAACATCGAACCGCACGTGTGAAATAAGTATTGCCTTCCGTTAACACGGCAATCAGAAGGTCAACGATACACCGCCTCACCAGGGCGTCCGTCAATTTTTTGCACCCAGCATGGGGAGCCAAAAGACACCCGCAAGGGGATGTCTCTACACATCAATGAATGTGTAGAGACATCCCCTTGCGGGTGTCTTCCGCGACCTCTCTCCGCAAAATTCTGGCGCTCACCAGACGCACTTGAATAATTGACAGGGAAAAGATTTGCGTACCATAATCCTTTTGAAAACGTAGAATGATAGAGAAGGCTGGAGTGTGAAGGCACAAACGATATGCATATCGCTACAGAGCCTATCTCGCGCCGCCGGGCGCTGGCATTACTGGTATTTACGTCGCCGCTCGCGTTTGGCCTCGCTTCTGATAACTTCTCCACAGCAGGAAGGAGTACTGGCATGATCCGGCTGGCAATGCTCAGTTTCTGGCATGTTCACGCGCAAGATTACTTACAGCAGGCCCAGAAAAATCCTGCTGCGAAAATAACGGCGGTCTGGGATGAATCCCCTGAGCGCGGACGCACCCGGGCGCAGGCGCTCGGCGTGCCATTCTACGAACGCCTGAATGATTTACTGGCACAGGCCAACGTTGATGGCGTGATTGTCGATACACCAACGACCTTACATCGCGATGTGATGGTCGCGGCAGCGAATGCAGGCAAACACATCTTTACCGAAAAAGTACTCGCTCCCACGCTGCGCGAAAGCAACGAGATCGTCGAGGCTGTGAAACAGGCCAACGTAAAGCTGATGGTATCCCTGCCTCGTCTCTATTCCGGCTCTACGCTGGCAGTCCGGCAAATTCTTGAACGCCGCCTGCTCGGGCAACTTACGCAGGTAAGAGTTCGTTTAACGCACGATGGCGCGCTTCGCACAACCCAGAATCCGCAGGGCTGGCTGCCACCTTACTTTTTTGATCCCCTGCAAACGGGCGGCGGCGCGATGATCGACCTGGGATCGCATCCTATGTACCTCACGCGCCTCTTTCTAGGTCTGCCCGAAAGCGTCAACGCAACCTATGGATATGTTACAGGGCGCGCAGTGGAAGACAACGCCGTAGCCATCCTGCACTATACTTCGGGCGCGATGGGTATCGCCGAAACCAGCTTTGTCAATCCTGTCTCGCCTTTCACCATCGAAGCACACGGCACCGAGGGAAGCCTTCTCTATGGCACGCCTGAAGGTGTACTTTATATTCGCAGCTTGCAGATCGGCAATGCATGGCAGCAGTGGAAAGACATACCTGCCGATCAGCCAGGAGCTTTTCAACAGTGGATTCAGCACATTCAGGACGGTACAACTGCTACCGAGAACATCCAGATCGCGCTCGATTTAAGCGCGCTCATGGAAGCAGCAAACCGTTCCGCGACCCTGCATCAAACCGTGTCTTTAAGTAGCTTACCACGTTAACAAAATCGCTAGAAAGTATATCGTCTATGTTCCGGCATTTCCCATCTCATCAAATCGCAAACACATGGAGAAGCGCTTCACTGCTCCTGCTTGTAACGCTCCTTGTCGCCTGTAGCACTTCCCCACAAGCAACGAGTGGGAATGCAACAAGTACTCCATCCCCCACGCCAACACAGATGCCAACCGCGACCCCCACGCCATCACCAACACCGACGCCTCCTACCAGGACAGTTTTTCTCATCGTGATGGAGAATCACAACTGGTCGGCCATCTTCAACAATCCCTCCGCGCCATATATCAACAAAACACTCCTCCCCATGTCTTCTTATGCTCAGCAATACTACAATCCGCCAGGAATACATCCGAGCGAGCCAAACTATCTCTGGCTGGAGGCCGGAACCAATTTCGGTATCGCCGATGATAATCCGCCCAGCGTTAACCACCAGTCTTCGACGCAACACCTTGTCACCCTGCTTGATAAGGCAGGCATTTCCTGGAAATCCTATCAAGAGGGCATCGACGGCACAACCTGCCCGCTCACCAGCAGTGGCCTCTACGCGCCTAAACACAATCCAATGATTTTCTTCGATAACGTCACAAACAATAATGACCCCTCTTCATCCTACTGCATTCAGCATATTCGCCCCTATAGCGAGCTGGCGACCGACTTACAAGGATCAAACACGGCCCGCTACAACTTCATTACGCCCAACCTCTGCAACGATATGCACGATGTCTGCCCGCCAACCAACGACGCTGTGAAGCAGGGAGACAACTGGCTTGCGCAAAATATACCCTCCATCCTGAACTCTTCAGCATACAACAATGGCGGAGTGGTTTTTATCACCTGGGACGAGGGCGAAGGCGGTGATGGCCCCATCGGCATGATCGTGCTGTCACCAGAAGCTAAAGGCAGTGGCTATTCAAATACCATCCACTACACGCATAGCTCGACTTTGCGCACCATAGAAGAACTTTTCGGCTTGACCACCTTCCTGGGAGATGCGGCAAATGCTACCGATTTGAGCGATTTGTTTCGGACATTTCCGTAGAGAAAAAACCAACAGGCTGTCATAGCCAGGCTATGATGATGCAATAATTTCCGGTTGCTGCTGCGTATATAGCTGTGCATGTTCGTTCAAAACGGCTCTCTACTGAATAAAGGAGGATACCATGCCTGACTGGTTGAGCCAGATACAAACTATGTTTTCCCATATGCCTGCCTTTCTGGTTGTCTTCTTCGTGGTTGTCGCAGGATTTATTGCCCTGATGTTTGTACTCTTCTTTTTGGGAATACTCTGGTCAATCATCCGCCTGCTATTCGGCAGCGGTCGTAGACGCTCTTCCCTTTACAATAGCAGGGGCAATTCGGCCTGGCAGCACAACATGGGCAATCCAATGAATCCGAATAGTCCATTAAATCCGAACAGCCCGATCAATCTCAACAACCCGATGAATCCGAACAATCCCTTTGGCTGGACAAATCCCAATAGCCCCAACAATCCAAATGGTTGGAACCACCCGGCCAGCCCCAACAATCCTCATAACCGCATGCATAAGAGGTAAGTTCAAACCAACCTGGAAAATAGGGGACTTAGCAGCAAGCGTTTGCTAAGTCCCCTATCTGTATGCATTCTTTTTGCGTATAGCAGTGGAAAAATTTGCTTACACTCCACCAACAAATCGCGCCACCACCTCGTAAAACACGCGCATACCCCATTGCAGCGAGCGCACGCTGACACGTTCATCGTGGCTGTGAACGCGCCGTCCTTCACTTGGGCCAGCGTAGAGGCCTGGGACAAAGCCGTAGACTTTCGTTCCCAGCCTCGTGACGTGCTTCGCATCAGTGCCGCCCGTCAGCAAAAATGGCACAACAGCAGCATCAGGCGCGAACTCGCGCAAAACCTCTTGAATCGTGTTGAAAAGCGGCGATTGCACATCGGCCTCAAGCGGCGTCGATGGATCGAGCAAATCGATCTCGGCTTCGCTGCCAATAGCTGAGCGCAATTCTTCCAGGAACATTTCCGGAGTCCAACCTGGAAGATGACGGCCATCAACGTATCCTTCTGCTTCAGAAGGGATGACATTGATCTGCGAGCCAGCCGAGAGCATGGTAGGTGTCACCGTGTTGCGCAGCATGGCGTGCATACGCATCTTCAACCCCTCTTCGATGGGCAATTTGTCGATAGCCTCATCTGCCCCGCTTTCACTGGCTAAGACAGCTTCGAGCGCCTGCGCGACCTCGGGCGGCTGCGTGCTGGCAATGCCGCGAAAATATCCGCGCACCGTATCGGTGAAATGAATGGGCAGCAGGTTCGGCGTAAGCTTTGTCAGCAGGGCAGCAAGTTTAAGGATGGCGTTGTCATTATGCGGCACAGAGCCGTGACCGGGCTTGCCGCGTGTGCGCATGCGAAAACGCACTGTGCCCTTTTCAGCCGTCTGCACAGGATAATAGGAACGGCCATTCACCTCGAAGCCGCTCCCGCCGCCTTCATTGAGCGCGTACTCGGCCGAAATCAATTCGGGGCGATTCTCCACAACCCATTCCGCGCCAGCATGTCCGCCACATTCTTCATCGGCGGCCGCCATGTAAATAACATCGCGTTTAAGTGGAATGCCTGCCCGCTTGAGCAACAGCATGGTGAGCGCTTCCATACCCACCATCTGCTTCATGTCGAGCGCGCCGCGACCGTAAATAAAGCCATCGGCAATATCGCCCGAGAACGGGTCATGCGTCCACTTCTCGGGTTCGACCGCGACGACATCGATATGCGACATCAACAGGAGCGGCCGCGCTGAACCATCGCCTTTCAAACAGGCAACAAAGGTGGCCCGATCCCTGCTCGGCCCGACAATTTGACCAGAAATGCCTTCGGATGAGAGAAGAGCATGGAGATATTCGGCAGCCAGTACCTCGTTGCCGGGCGGGTTGCGCGTATCCAGCCGGAGCAGTCCCTGCACAATACGCACAATCTCTTCTCCAACGTCCTGCCAGTTGATGTCTTGCATACCCAAAATGCTTCCTTTCTTAGTCTGTACAATAGTGACTTTTTGCCATTGTACAACACCGGCTACTCTTCCCTCTGCATGCTACGATTCTAATCGGATGGAAAGAAGAGGTGAGGTACAGAAATAGATTTCCGCTTTTTGCCAGAGATACACATTTTTCCAGCAAAGAAACACACAGAAAGAGGTTTTTGCATGAGTAAAGTACATGCCGAAAGTACGCGCATCATTCCGGCGTCACCGCAAGAGGTGTATAGCGCCTTGATCGACTATCAAGAAAAACGCCCATCCATCCTGACGCCCAATTTTCTTGACTACAGCGTCGAGCAGGGCGGAACAGGCGATGGCACACTCATTCGCTATCGCTTGCAGGCTGGTGGACGCGAACGCGCCTATCGCATGCGTGTGGCCGAATCGATTAAAGGACAGACACTGACCGAAAAGGATACCAATTCGTCACTGACTACCACCTGGACAGTGCTGCCATTGGACGAAGGACAAAAATCGCTGGTCTACCTGGAAACCGAGTGGGAAGGCGGCAGCGGCGTTGGCGGCTTCTTTGAAAAAACCTTTGCTCCGTTGGGTTTGCAGAGCATCTATAACGCCATGCTCACCCAACTCGCAGAACTTGTACGGCCCAATTCAACCGCCCTGACAACGCCAAAGAACCCGGCAGAAACAGCCCTCAAAACAGCTGCTCTCGGCTTTGTCTGCGGCGTGCGCTCGACGACACCATTTGCCTTACTTAGCTGGACCAGCAACCCATCCAGCGAAAGCGCCGATGGCCCCCTGGCATCTCCAATCAGCAAACCAGTTACTGCCGCCTCGCTGCTGGGAGAGATGATAATGGACAAACTTCCGATAACACCTGCTCGCGTCAGTCCCGGCCCGTTCATTGGTCGTCTGGTCTTCGGCAGTGTCGCAGGCATACTGATGTACCGCAGAGCAAACCAGCCAGTAGCGTTAGGAGCAATAATCGGTGCAGCAGGAGCTGCCGCAGGCGCTGCCGCCAGTTACTACAGCCGCAAATGGCTCACTGACAATACATCGGTTCCCGGCCCGGTCTGGGGATTGGTTGAGGACGCCGTAGTGCTGGGTCTTGGTTCGCTGGTGGTAAGCAATAGCACGCCACAGGACGAATGAATGTCACAGGTCATACGGTTTCTATAAAATAATGGGAAAGCCCCTGTAGGGACGCGATTCATCGCGTCCACCTCGGCAAATCGACGCGCACAACAGGAACAGGTGGACGCGATGAATCGCGTCCCTACAGAAATTATCAACAATTCATACTCAAGCGCCCTTACCGCGTTACTGCCAATACGCGCATGAGCAAGACTGCCCCGAGGCATTAGATAGACTTGCCCATCAATGTATTCATACTTGCCATCAGGATTAGTCCGCTCTAATGCTCGCCACTCTTCTACACTTAAACCAGATGGAACCATACTTATCTTTCCTTAAAGCAGCCATTGTTGACCTGCTTCCATTAGCCTCAATCATGTATAGTAGTATACGATGAGTACAGCAATCACAGAGGGAGAAACACTATGGAACAGAAAACGCCCGCTCCTGATCTATCGAAGCAAACAGCGAACGAACCAATAGTGCGCCGTCACGTGCCTGGGAGAATTGATAAAGAGCATCCCATCGGCGGCGAGATGTCCGACATTTTGCATGGTCTGTTCACGCGAGTACGTCTGCCCTGGCTTTTAGATCACTATGCGCGCATTCCCGTTCTCGCCATCTTCAGCTTCATCAATGGCTGCATCAGCATTGGCTTGATGGCCGCGCTGGCGGTTCTTACCAACTCTCCCTTTATTTTCCCTTCACTGGGTCCAACCGCCTTCCTCTTTTTCTATACGCCGACCGCGCCAAGCGCATCTCCACGCAATACCCTGATTGGACACGCCATTGGAGCAGCCGCAGGCTATTTTAGTCTCGTAGTAACAGGACTAACCCAGGCCGGACCCGCCCTTTCTGTCGGCGTCACATGGCCGCGAGTCATCGCCGCCGGACTCTCGTTGGGCCTTACAGCCGGATTGATGGTGCTGTTAAAATCGCCGCATCCACCCGCCGGAGCCACCACTCTGATTGTCTCGCTCGGCATCTTGCGCCAGCCCTGGCAACTCGTCCTGCTGATGGGCGCGGTCATCCTTCTTACATTGCAGGCCATCGCTATCAACCGCATCGCGGGCATTCCCTATCCCCTGTGGAATCCACGGCCTGAATCCGCTGCAACGGGAGACAAACAAGATAACACAAACAAACGATTATAAAAGATAGCACTCGTCTAAAAAATCTGCGGAAGCCACCCACGAGGGGATGGCTCTACAGGCGGGTTCCTATTGTAGAGCCATCCCCTCGTGGGTGGCTTCCGGTATCCCCTGTACTGCTTTCCGCTCCTCATTTACTATCAAAAGATGACAGCTACCCATTGCGTAATGCATAATAACATTTATACAAGCTTTCCATAGCAGCGATCCCACCAGCGCGTCTATGGAACAAAGCAACGGTTCGTCCTTATCCATTCGGCCCGTTCTCAGTTCGAGAATGGGAGAAAAGGGGATCAACTATGATGCAGCCCGAAAAGTCCACCAAGGCCATCCCACTTGAAGGAAAAACCGCCCCGGTAGAAGTACCTCGCCTTGAACGTGGTGCGCTGGGCCTGGCGGACATCGCCACCTCTACAATGGCGAATGTCGCGCCCGCTATGAGCTTTTATTTCAGCTTCGCGCTTATTGCGAGTGCGGCAGGCGTCGGTTCCCCACTCACCATTGTTGTCGCCGCCATCGCGATCGCCCTGCTTGGCAATACCCTGGCAGAGTTCTCGCGTGCCATCCCTTCCACCGGTTCGTTCATCACCTTTATTGGTAAAACCTTTGGCCCCATCATGGCCATCACTACGACCATTGTCGTCAGCATCGGCTATATTGTCGCGATGGCCTCGGTCATAGATATCTCCGGCGGCTGGATTCAAATTATCTGCCAGCACTATTTCAATATCAACATACCCTGGCAGCCTCTGACTCTGATCTTTGCCGCAATTGTCTTCTACCTGATGGTGCGCGGCGTACATCTCTCAACCCGTTGGGCAGGCTATTTCTTCCTGCTGGAGATGATCGTACTTGTGCTGGTCTCGGTCATTGTCCTCATTACACATGCCGGAAGCCTTTCTCTGGCTCCATTCAACCCGGCCAATATCACGAATGGACTGGCCGGCCTTGGCCTGGGCTTTCCTATCGCGGTCTACATGTTCATCGGCTGGGAGAACTCCGCAGCTCTAGCTGAGGAAACCAGTGATCCGCGCCGCAACATTCCGCGCGCTATCTATTCCAGCATCCTGCTGATGGCTGGCTCATACCTGCTATTCTCCTATGCTACGGTCGTTGCCTTTAACTACAATGTCAACGCCATAACCAATCCAAATGTACTTGTGCCTTTCATTACAGCCGCAGAAAGGATCGCGGCTGTCCTGGCGCTGCTGGGATACATCGCAGGCTTCACCTCTACTATGAGCGCCATGATCGCGGGTTCTAATTCGCAGGCCCGCCTGATCTTCAATGCCGCGCGCGAAGGATTGCTGCCGCGCCAGTTGGCCAAGATACACCCGAGGACGCGCACACCCTGGGCCAGTTTCCTGGTCTTCTTCCTGATTGGTCTGGGCATTGTCTATATCTTTGGATGGAACGTCCCACCCGTCACCTTCTTCGGCGATATCGCTACCCTGGGAACAATCCTGGTCGCGCTGACGTACCTCGTCTCGAATATCGCCCTGCCGTTTTATTATAAACGGCACCTGCCAGAGCAGTTTTCTGTGCTAAAACACGTGATCTTGCCGATACTCGGCGTGCTGGCAATTGGCTTTCCGCTGTGGGGATTGGTGCAGCCAGGGCAGGAGCCACCGTTCAATATCTTCCCCTGGATTGCCCTGGGAGTCATCGTACTCGCGCTGATCTACGCCATCATCCTGACGCGCAGGGACCCATCCCTGGGTGACCGTGTTGGCTCGATTATCGCTGACCGCGAATAACAACTTGAAACAGTTCTAGAGGAGAGAGTCGTTCATGATGGAAATTGGCGTCATAGTTCCGCAGGGATGGCGTATGGACCTGGTCGGTATAGCCGATCCGGCAGAGGCGTATGAGACCATGTCGCGTGTCGCGCAAGAGGCTGATAAGCTCGGCTATGCCTCGATCTGGCTCTACGACCACTTTCATACGGTTCCCGTTCCCACCCAGGAAATTACGTTCGAGTGCTGGACAAGCACAGCGGCGCTGGCTCGCGATACGCAGCGTGTTCGCATAGGGCAGCTAGTCACGTGCAATAGCTATCGCAACCCGGCTCTGCTGGCGAAAATGGCCTCGACCGTAGATGCGCTCAGTCATGGACGACTCATTCTGGGCATTGGCGCTGGCTGGTACGAACACGAATACCTCGCCTACGGCTATCCCTATCCTGGCACACGAGAGCGCCTGGAACGCCTGCGCGAAGCCGTCCAGGTCATCCTGGCGATGTGGTCGCAGGAAGAAGCCTATTTCGAGGGAAAATATTACAGCGTCAATGGGGCAATCAACCAGCCAAAGGGCGTGCAGAAGCCCCACATTCCACTCCTCATCGGTGGTGGCGGCGAAAAAGTCACACTGCGGCTGGTTGCCCAGTATGCCGATGCCTGCAATATTGGTGGCAATATACCGACCATCAAGCATAAACTAGACGTGCTGCGCCAGCACTGTGAGGAGATCGGGCGCGATTACAACAGCATCAAGCGCACCACACTCATTGACTACTGCGTTATCGGCGAGACCGAAGCCGAGGTATTGGCGAAACTCTCGCCGGAAGAACGCGCAAATATCGACGAACTGCGCCAGAGCTGGCTGATCGGCACGCCCGCGCAAATTCGCGAACGGCTGGTAGGGTACGAGCAGGCAGGCATACAGGAACTGGTGGTGCGCTTCGTGGATGCCGCACAAATCGAACCTGTGCGATTGTTTGCGCGAGAATGTTTGTAACATTAGCGCATGTAGGGATGCAATGATGAATTTTGATTATGAAAGAGGGAATATGTAGGCATGTCATCCTGAGCACAGCGAAGGATCTTCGTCCCCCAACGATTCGCGCGCCGAGGCCAGAGATCCTTCGCTGCGCTCAGAACGACATGGTTGGATGCCTTCTTTCCTAGGAAAAATTCATCATCGCGTCCCTACACATCTGGTTATTTCCTAAAAATTTACGAGGATATCTTCCCAAACAATCACAACATTTTAGAAAGTGAACTGCATGGAAACACGTTTACTGGCCTACGAACAGGCCGTCACCACCACAGAAATTGCCACGTGGGCCAATGATCTGATCGGCAAGGAAGTCCCTGGCTCCCCTGGCTACAAAGTGGTGCGCATCATCCAGTTTCAGTTTGTTCAGAAACAAGACGGCTACTCCGCGCTGATACTGGTAGAGGTGACAGAGATGACGCCGGAAATCGCCATAAAAGAAGCGGATGCAATCGTGATCGAGCAACTGACCTCGACGATTGATGGCCCATCGGAGAACGAAGCGACACTATAAGAAAAACATCCTTTTATGACTGCTCGCGAGGAGTCAAAAACCATTGCAGCGCCTCGCGAGCAATGCTGAAGCCAAAAAACCATCTCTAGAGATGGCCTTGTTTCCATAGCCCCAGGCTTGAACGTGCTATATATGGCAGGGATTTGATAATAAACGTTGGTACATACGACTGTAGGGACGCGATTCATCGCGTCCACCCATGTGAATCGGCGCGGGAAGCTGGACGCGATGAATCGCGTCCCTACAAAAACCGGAAATTACATCAAAAATAGTGGAAACAAAGAAATGGACATTGTAACGCTGGGCACACCATTCGGCCTGGCATTCGCCTCTGGCATAAATGCTTATTTGCCTTTGCTTGCTTATGCGCTTTCGGTGCGCTGGCTGCACCTGTACGCGGTCAACTCGCATGTGTCCTTTATTACGCAGCCCTGGTTTATGGTTGTGCTTGCGCTACTGGCAATCCTGGACTTTATCGCCAACAAGATTCCCCTGCTCGATCATGCCTGGAACGCCGCTCATACGTTTGTGCGTCCGATAGCAGGGGCGCTTGTCGCAGTGGCAGCAAGTAGCCATGCCCTCTCAGCAGGTCAGAGCATGGCAGGCAGCAATCAAGCTATCGTTGCCACATTCAGTGCTATTCCCGTCACGGGTGTGGCCTTGCTCGTCATCCTGCTGATCGGCGCGGGGTTGGCGGCTCTGAGTCACAGCGCCGGATTCACCGCCAGACTCTTCACATCGCTTTCTACTGCCGGTCTGCTTAATGGCGTCTTAAGCGTGATTCAGGATATATTGGTGGTCATTCTCATCCTGCTCTCGCTCTTTGCATCAGCGATCATGTTTATCCTGCTGGTGCTGCTCGTCCTCTTCCTGGTACCACGTTACTTGCAAAGCAGGCATTCACGAGGGTTCTGGCGTCTATAACGCTCACTCCACCTGTCGTACCTCGCGCACCAGCAGAGGGATCATGGCATTCACCAGATTAAAAAGGCCAAAGATGACGAAGACCTTCGCCGGGCCAATATGATCGGTCATAATGCCGCCCAGGGCTTCACCGACCGGAATCATAGCGAACGAGCCAAGCGTATCCAGACTGATGACGCGCCCGAGTTTATCTGAGGGTATCATTTCGTGCAAAATGGTGAAGTAGACGGTATTGAAGAAGGTCAGGCCAAAATTCACCAGCATGCCAGCCAGAGGCGCGATGAACGGCGCGGCAGCACGCGGAAACGGCAGGCCAAAGATCAATATGCCAATACAGCTAAAGCAGAGCGAGAGATAGGCCATCAGCCCGCGTTTTTTGATACGAGTCGCCTGTCCTACCACCACCAGGGCCAGGATTGAGCCGATAGCTCCGGTTGCCTCGATCAGGCCAAGAAGCCACGCGCCCTGCTGATAGGTATCGTGAACCAGCTTCGGCATGGCCACAGCAAGCGTAGCCATAAAGCCAATATTGCCAATAGCCGAGTTCATTATCGTCACCCATAGCCAGCGCGAGTTGCGCACATAGACCAGCCCTTCCTGAACATCGGCCAGCACTCCTCGAAAACCACGCGCAGGCGTTTCCTCTTGCTCGCCTTCAATGGCTTCTTTGCTTTCCTGCTTTACATGGCGTTCTGGAATGCGTACCGACAGCAGAAAGGCGACCGAGATAAAGAAGCTCAGCGCGTTGGCTGCAAATGCCCCCATTGGACTGATGAGCGCAATCAACGCCGCACCAAGCATCGGCCCCGTCAGTTGCGCCAGGTTAAAGCTCAGGGAGACCAGAGAATTTGCCGAAGGCAGGTCGTCCTTTTCGGCAAGGTCGGGAATAATCGCCATGATGGCCGGATTGAAGAAACCATCCACGAAGCCAAAAATCAAACCCTCGACCAGCAGATGCCAGAATTGCAGCAGGCCGAGAAAACCAAGTATGCTTATCAGCAGCACAACCAGCCCTCGCCCGCCATCCGACCACAGAATTATCAGACGGCGCGGCAGGCGATCTGCCGCGACACCGCCAATCAGCACGAAAATCAGGCGCGGAATCATACTGACGATCAGCACAATGCCCATTGCTGTGCCGGAATGCGTCATCAGCAGCACCTGCCAAGCCAGTGCGATGAGAAAAATGCCATCACCTATATTCGAGATGGTCTGCCCCAGCCACACCATTGCGAAAGGACGAGAGCGCAGAGCACGCGCAAAGCGCAATCGCTTCCCCAGGCGTACAATCATAGCATGCATGTCATTACAAACCTACCTCCAAATGTCATCCTTCGCTGCGCTCAGGATGACAGGCGAGAGGGTCTTTTTCATGGCAACCTTCTATCTCCAGCCTGCTTCGGCGAACATCTCTCGATAGAGATCGAGGCAATCCGCACCCGAACAGGGTGCAGGCTGCACCGAGACAACTCGGGCATGGCGCTGCTGGTCAAGTTTGACTTTGGGCAGCGCAAGGTAACTCACCTGCTTGCCCGAAGGCAACACAAACGTGGGGCTTCCCTCTACTTTCAGTTGCTCCCAGCCCCTTTGAGCATCCTGCAATACCTGCCGCTTTGTTACGCCTGAATCGAAGTCGTCGGCGAAACGCTGCATATCCAGACCGGCCTGCTCGGCCAGTTCAAAAAGAACGTGGCGCATCGAAATGCAACGGCTTTCAGCAAAAAAGGCGCTGCGAATAGCCCAGTCAAGTTCGGCTGCCTGCTGCGGCCCCTGTCTCGCGGCGCATTGGATGGCTTCAAAAGCAGGCCACATTGTCACCGGCCATTCACTTTCTGAACCATGCCAGGGTTCATATGGAATATCCGGCTCCTCAAGCATCAAAATGGGTGTCTCATTATTCAAAACAAACATTGGCGTTGGTCGCTTATTCACGTACTCTAGAGCCAGGCTTTTGTATTCGATAATGATGCTGCCGCGATACTCGTCCCGTAGCTTGCGCAGGCGATAGGCAGTCAGGTAGGCATAAGGGCAATGCACATCCGAGTAGAGTTGAATGCGAATTGACATGTTTTTCTCCTGTTACTTCTTAACAATACCAGCATATCATAGAAAAAAGCCTTTCTCTACTCTGTTTCTTTGCTCGGATACATGCCACCCTTATCCACGCGGTAGGCATCATGCATGGCGCGAGGACCATCCAGGTCAGGCCGATCAGGAAGTTATGCGCGGAGAAGAATTTGCACCATTCATCATCGAGCAGCGTGCCGTTCGTCTGAAGCGTATTCTGAATGCGCATGCCAGGACGACGGTACTGCTCTTGCAGTTCAACAGCCAGGCGAAAGAAATCCAGGCCCCTCTGGTAGGGGCGACTCTGGCGGTCGCCCTGGCTTCAGCCCCGATCATTGGTGGAATCTATTGCTCCTGCACTCCCTTCACCACACCTTCGCTAAGTCTACCCAATTTGCGCATCTGCGGCCAGATCAGGGCAATCGCCAGCACTACCAGTATCGTTCCTATGCCACCAGACACTACCGAGATGATAGGGCCAAAAAATTGCGCTACCAGGCCGGATTCAAAGCCGCCAAGTTCGTTGGATGCGCCGACGAACAGGTTATTGACGGCGGCGACACGGCCACGCAGGGCATCAGGCGTGCGCGTCAGCACCAGCGTTCCACGAATAACCACGCTGACATTATCGAGGCCGCCCAACAAAAACAGCATCGCCAGCGAAAGCCAGAACGAACGTGAGAGGCCAAAGACAATCGTTGCCAGCCCAAAACCTGCCACAGCACACAGCAAGCTCCTACCCGCCCTCTTGAAAGGCGGTGAGTGCGCAATAATAAATGAGACGCAAAGCGCGCCAATCGATGGGGCGGCCCGCAGCCAGCCCAGACCCGTCGGCCCAACACGCAGGATATCCCTGGCGAAAATCGGCAGTAGTGTCGTCGCCCCGCCAAGCAAGACCGCAAATAAGTCAAGCGTAATCGCCGCGAGTATCACCTGCGTCTGGCGTAGAAAGGTCAGGCCCTCTTTCAACGAATTGAGCGTGGTCGTCTCTTTTGCTGGCACATGCCGCCGTATCACGCGCAGCAAAACCACCAGCACCAGAAACACCAGCGCAGCCAGGGCGTTCAAGCCGTACACCAGCCACGCACTATTCATCAGCGCAATCACGAAACCGCCCGAGGCTGGCCCAAGCACAGCAGCAAGTTGCCATGAACTGCTACTCCACGTCGCCGCGCTCTCAAAGGCATATTCCGGCACCACCTGCGGCAGCAACGTTGAAGAGGCCGGATTGTTGAAGGCAATAGCTATGCCTAGCAACAGCAAGCAGGCAAATATCAATACGAGAGATCCATGTGTGAGCGAAAGCAGCATCAAACCGAGCGAAGCAATCGCCAGTACAATCTGGGTGATGACCACAATCGTTTTTCGATTATACCGGTCAGCGAGGTGTCCGGCTGGCAGAGATAGCAGAATTACCGGAAGCACCTGCACCAGCCCAACCAGGCCCAGCACCAGCGCCGAACGAGTGCGCTCATAGAGTTCCCAGCCAATCGCGACATTGACCATCTGCTCTCCGGTTATGGCAATGAATGAGCCAATAAAGAGCAGGCGAAAATTTCGGAACCGCCATGTCAGGTAGGGGCCATGGACCATATGCGCTGAGGAATTTACGTGTTCATCAACAGGTGGTTGTGTTTCTTTGTTCAAATGCTACGTTTTTCCAGGGACTATAATGCCGTAAAAGTTTGCTTATTCGTAGTATAACATGCTTCTCAGGCCATAAGAACATGTATAAAAGCTAACCTGCTTCTCCATTTTATAACTCCATCTTAACTTCTTCTCAACCAATCCACAAGCTACCTGAGATAGCCTGTTTAAATACATTTATAGCAATGCGTGGATAAAGCACACGAAGGCGTTTTCTCTTCTAAGAAGAGATCAATAAGTATTAACAGGAGAGACTCCTGCTATGAGGAAACGGGTTCAACAATCTTCTCCGGTCAAAAAGAAAAAGCTGCGCGTGCTAACCGCGCTTGCCAGCCTGGCGCTCTTACTGATTGCTCTTTCTATAGGTATGTTCTCGCTCGCTCCGGCCAGAGCAAACACGACTATTGCTCTGGACACCTTTACCCGCACCGTGACGAACGGCTGGGGAACTGCTGATCTTGGTGGTTCCTGGACAGTATTGGATACTTCGGCCAACTGGAGCGTTGCGCCGGGGGTAGGTAAAATCATTGTCCACCCTGCTGCCGAGGAACGCGGCATACTAGGCAATGTAGCCGTCCAGGACGTAGATATACTCGCCAAAATTGTGCTGCCTCGCTGTACCAATAGCGGCACAAACTGCGATGCTTATGTAATTGGTCGTTATACTGGCGGTAGTACCCCGAACTACTACCGAATCGGAGCTATTCAGGGTGCAGGTCAGAGTACCATCTATCTCCGAGCACAACGAAGCGATGGAAGTAATCTCTCGAATGATCTCAATACCGGCATTACAGCCGCCTCTGGTGTCACTGTCTGGGCGCACGTCCAGTTCCAGGGAGTCAATCCTACAGCCATTCGCGCCCGCATTTGGAAAAATAACACCCCGGAACCCTCTACCTGGTTGCTTAATACAACCGACAACACCAGCGCAGAACAAGTAGCCGGAGCAGTTGGGGTGCGAGCGCGCAATGAGGACACTAATACCAGCCGCACCTTCAAATATGAAAAATTTCAGGTTACTGACCTCTCGAGTGGCGGCCCCACTCCTACACCGACACAGACGAATACGCCCAATCCCACCAACACGCCCAGTCCAACCATGACACCCAGTCCCAGTATTACGCCCAGTCCCACCAACACGCCCGTTAGTGGATCCGCAGCCTCTGATAGCTTCCAGCGCACCACTCCCAGCGGTTGGGGCTTTGCCGATAGCGGCGGCTGGTGGACGGTGGTAGGTTCGCCCTGGAACTGGTCGGTCTCCCCAGGCGCGGGCAAGGTGATTGTAGGCGCGAACAGTGAAGAACGCGCCTATCTCTCCAGCTTCAACATTCAGAACGTGGATATTGTGGAGAAAGTGGTACTGCCGCGCTGTAGCGGCAGCACGAACTGCGATGCCTATGTTATTGGCCGTTATGCTCCAGCCTATACTCCTACCTATTACCGGGTCGGTGTGGTACAGGGAGCGGGCAGAGCCGATATCTATATCCGCGCCCAGCGCAGCGATGGCACAAACATCGGCAGCGACGTTGACACCGGGCTGCCTGCCTCTGCTGGCGTGGTTGTCTGGCTGCACGTGCAGTTCCAGGGAACCAATCCCACCGCCATTCGCGCCCGCGCCTGGCTTGACGGAACAGGCGAACCCGGCACCTGGACTTTGAACGCCACCGATAGCAACAGCACCGAGCAGCAGGCCGGAATGGTAGGCGTGCGGATGCGCAACGAGGATACGAGCAATACTCAGACTTTCCAGGTAGAGAGTTATACTGTCACCGGTACAGCTGTACCTGTCACCGTCCAGCCCAATCCCACTGGCAGCACAACCGCGCACTGGCTCTACGTGGTAGACGACGGTATGGTCTACGCCTACGACATCGACCACAATCACGCGCTCGTGAAGCAATTTCCTATTCCAGAGGCAGGCAAACGCGGCGTAGCTGTGTCACCCAATCGCGGGCTGCTCTACGTCACAGAATGCGGTACGGGCAACTGTAGTGGTCAAAACGGCAGCCTGCTGGCCTATGACCTCGTCCATGATGTCGTCGCCTGGATCGCCAACTACTCGTTCGGCGTTGATCAGCTTGCGATAACTCCCGATGGCTCGACCATCTACATGCCACATGGTGCGGATGCCTCAGATGGCACGCATTCCATTCTCGACGCCAGCAATGGCAAGCCACTCGGCTCCATTCAGACCGGCACCAACGGCCACAACACTATTGTCTCGCTGGATGGCACCCAGGTTTATCTGAATGGCTATACGGGCAGCAACTACAACTATGCCCATGTGTACAATACGGCCAACAACCAGTCGATCCTGAACGCGGGGCCAACGGTCAACGGTGTGCGACCATTCACCATCAACGGCAAGCACACACTGATGTTTACCACTTCCACCAACACGTGCGGCTTCCAGGTTCTCAGCCTCACAACCGGAAGCGTCATCTACACTGTCACATTCAGTGGCTCGTGCAACTGGACGGTCAGCAACGCACCCAGTCATGGCATCTCACTCTCGCCGGATGAGAAGCGCGTGTACGTAATGGATGCGCCGCTCGACCAGCTCGAGGTCTACGATGTGAGTGGATTGCCCAGTTCCGCGCCGAAGTTCGTTGCCAGCGTGCAGCTTTCCTCTCTTAGCGGCACTGAAACTCCCTGCCAGACCTACTGCGAGAAGGAAGGTTGGGTGTTGAATGACCTCTCCGGTCGCTACGTCTACGTGGGCGATACGGGAGACGTGATTGATACCAGCACGCTCAAATCCATCATGGTTCTACCGGCCCTTCAGAATACGCGTCAGCTTGTCGAAATCGACTGGACAAATGGCACTCCCAGCGCCACCAGCACCCGCTTCGGCATTGGTCGCGTCACCGGCTAAGCATTACCCCGCTGGACACACTCACAATTTGTGGGTGTGTCCAATTTTTTCTTTCTTTGCCATCCCAACCTTGTAACCCACCTTCGTATAAATCAACAGCACGGCAGTGCTAATCTGGGGGCCTCCACAAAGTAGATCATCAACCCGTTGTTCAAAAAACATGCAGGTCGAGAGACCTGTGTGCCTTAACCCGCCATGCCCATTTTTAGATCATGGCACACGCTATACAACAGGAGCAGAAGAAAAAATCATGGAAGACAAAATGCATTCTACCAGCCGCCGTTCCTTCATCCGCAGTGGGCTTGTGGCAGGAGGAACAGGCGTACTCGGCGCGGGCTTGCTGGCTAATGGGCTGCCAGCCTTTGCCGAAGAAGAGAAAAGTCATGCCCTGACCAAGGGAGACGTGGCCATTCTCCGCTTTCTGGCAGCAGCCGAGATCATCGAAAGCGATCTGTGGCAGCAGTACAACGAACTGGGCGGTATCCAGGACAGCGAAGTTCCAGGCGGAAGCGGGAGCAAACCCTACAGAGACGCTCTTAATAACCTGGACCCTGACATGTCCCAGTATATTCACGACAATACAGATGACGAGTTCAGCCACTTCAGATTCATCAACGAGTACCTGATCTCGAAAGGCGCGGACCCGGTTGATCTGAAAGGATTCCGCAACTTGCCGAGCAGCAAAGCGACAGGCGCGCAACAAATCGGGCGGCTCACCAACCTGATGCAGCTTACGGTGGACACCAGTTGGTGGACGCGCTATCGCAGCAGCACGAAAAACCCCGATTTGGGCGATTCGTTCCCGCAGGCAGTTCCCGGCCTGAGCAAAGGACAGTTCCCGGCCATTCCCAGAAGCGATGCCGATCTCACTCCAAGTGCTCACATCCAGGCCATTGCCAACACAGCAGCGTTCCACTTCTGCTTTATCGAGCAGGGCGGCACCAGCCTCTACCCATCACTGGCGCAGCGTGTCACCAATCCAGAAGTGCTGCGCATCCTGCTCAGCATTGGCCCAACCGAGACTGCGCACTTCCAGACGTGGCACGACAAGGCAGGAAACGCGGTGTCTCAACCCAATGCTCCGCTCACCGACCCTACCAATGGCCTGACGTTTCCTGATCTCAATGCCGCCAACAGTCAGGACTTGCAGACCAACCTGATTATGCCCGAGCCGACCTTCTTCCTCAGTCGCAAATTCCCACCTGTGTCGATCATTCGCCCCACCCAAACTCAGGGGGCGGCAATGGGCGCAGTCAAAGCCCTGACGGACGATGGCCTGTTCATCGGCCAATCAAAGGAGTTCTTCGCCTTCCTACAAACCCTCGCCGAGGCAGCGGACGCCGCCACTCGGGGGTAGATAAGCGAAAGATAGGTTACTTCTAGCCTACGAACAAAGGATGAAGCAAAGCAGGCTGTTTCTCTGCTTTGCTTCATCCCCCTATCAAATCAGAAACTGATATAATCAAGCTGCCAGAGGTGCTGGGAGAGGGCCGCGTTTGAAAAGAACGATGTTATCATTCTTGCCGTGAGCCTATCAACGCCGGTTGATACATCTGCGCATCCAAATAGTCCTTTGCCGAATAGGAGCTGCCGCGCGGCGCAACGCGCCAGAAGCAGCGCTGCATACTGCTCCACTCGGCTAATAGCTGGGCGGCTCGCCAACTGCGGGTCTTCATGCGATGCCAGGCGATTAGCGTTCGCACAGCTTCTATCTCGTCCGGGTCTTCAAGTGGTTGCGCCTCTACCAGTTCGGTATTGCAATGCCGGGGGAATGCGCCCGTCATATCCAACACGTAGGCCACGCCTGCCGACATACCGGCGGCAAAATTTCGTCCCGTTTCTCCCAGAACGACTACCACACCGCCAGTCATATACTCGCAGGCATGCGCGCCCACGCCCTCTACGACGGCCAGCGCGCCGCTATTGCGCACCGCAAAACGCTCGCCTGCTCTACCCGCCGCAAATAGCTGTCCGCCGGTCGCGCCATAAAGAGCGGTATTGCCGAGAATGGTGTTTTTGTGCGCGGCAAAGAGGGCATCAGTTGGTGGGGCAAGCACGATTTCGCCGCCCGTCATGCCCTTGCCAACATAGTCATTTGCCTCTCCATGCAGGATCAGGTGCATACCTGGCACAGAGAACGCGCCAAAACTCTGACCTGCCGCGCCTTGCAACAGGCAGGTAATGCTCGCGTCGGGCAAGCCGCTATTGCCATAACGTCGCGCAATCTCTCCTGCCAGCCCGGCACCAATCGTGCGATCATCATTGGCAATTGGTCGCTGGATAAGCATGCTACTTTCGCCGCGCAGCGCCGGAGCTGCCTCAAGCAATAGCTCCTGAGCAAGCGGCGATGTCGGGAGTACAACCTGTCCCTTGCCCGACGAATGCACAGGGAGCGCCACCAGGAGCGGATTCAGGTCGAGAGGAATATCTTGCGGCGCTTGCAGCAGATCAGCTCGCCCGATGAGATCATCCAGGCAACGCATCCCTAAGTGCGCCAGCAACTCGCGCACCTCTTCGGCAACCTGTGTCAGGTAGTTGATAAGCATCTGCGGTTTGCCGGTGAATTTGGCGCGTAAGTCCTCGCGCTGCGTCGCTATGCCAGCCGGACAGGTATTCAGGTGACACTGGCGCGCCATGTCACAGCCAAGCGAGACCAGTGCTGCCGTACCGAAGCCAAACTCCTCCGCGCCCAGCATGGCCGCGATCACCACATCGCGCCCGGTCTTCAAGCCGCCATCAACGCGCACCCGCACGCGCTGGCGCAGCCCATTTTTCACAAGGGTCTGCTGCGTCTCGGCCAGCCCACGCTCCCAGGGGATGCCAGCATGTTTGATCGATTGCAGCGGCGAGGCACCCGTTCCGCCATCGTAGCCACTGATCTGCACATAGTCCGCGTGCGCCTTCGCCACCCCTGCCGCAATCGTGCCAACACCAATGCCGGAGACCAGCTTGACGCCCACTCGCGCCTCCGGATTCACCTGTTTTAAGTCGTAGATCAACTGCGCCAGGTCTTCGATGCTGTAGATATCATGATGCGGCGGCGGCGAGATCAACGAGACATAGGGCGCGGTATGGCGCAGGCGAGCGATGAAAGGCGTCACCTTGTCCGGTGGCAACTGCCCGCCCTCGCCTGGCTTTGAACCCTGCGCCATCTTGATCTCCAACTCTTCTGCGCGCACAAGATATTCAGTAGTGACGCCGAAGCGTGCCGAGGCAACCTGCTTGATCTTGCTGCTCACAGGCACGCCATCGACCAGTTCGGAGTACCAATCGGGGTCTTCGCCGCCCTCGCCGGTGTTGTTGCGCCCGCCGATGCTGTTCATGGCAACGGCAATCGCCCGGTGCGTTTCGGGACTCAGAGCGCCAAGCGACATGGCCGAGATCACAAAGCGAGCGCGAATACTCTCCATTGGCTCGACCTCTTCGAGTGGGATGGGCGTGGTGGTCGCAAACGCAAGCAGGTCGCGCAGAGCCGTCGGCGGTCGCTGGTAGACCAGTTCCGTAAAGCGGAGATAGTCCTCTTTATTGCCGGTTTGCGCCGCCTTTTGCAGGGCGCGCACAAGCAACGGGTTAAAAGCATGGTACTCGCCATCGCGCCGGAAGCGATAGAGGCCAATGTCGTTCAGTTTGCGCCGCCGCGCATGCGCCTCTGTACTGGCAGCGCGAGGATTTGCCTGCGCTGCGCTTTGTTCGATACGCTGCAACCGCTCAAGCACCTGTTCCGCGAGATGTATATAACTTATCCTGCCCGGGTGCCAGGCTGAACCCGCGAAGCAGTCCGCAACCAGTCGCGGCTCAAGCCCAACCACCTCGAACTGACCGCCACCGATGATATTGCGGATGGTCGAGATACCCATACGCGCCATGACCTTGCGCAAACCATCCTCGATCACATGCAGATAGCGCGCTTCAGCCTCTTCCCGTGTCAGTTCCTCAAGGTGCCGCTCTCCAACCAGGGCGCGCACGCTCTCCAATGCCAGGATGGGAGCTACCGCCTCCGCGCCATAACCAAGCAAAAGCGCGACCTGGTGAACATCCCAGACTCCGTTCGTCTCACAGATAAGCGACGTGCGCGTGCGTATGCCCTGGCAAATAAGCGCCTGGTGAACCGCGCCAACCGCGAGCAGCATGGGAATCGGCGCTTCGTTCAGATTCGCATTCGTATCGCTCAAGATGAGCAAAAAATTTCCTTCGCGAACAGCAGCAATGGCCTCTTGCCTCAAACGCTCAAGAGCAACCTCAAGTCCGGCAGGACCAGCAGCACGTTCAAAGGTGCAGGAAAGTGTCTGAGAGGGGAAGGACTTGAGGTTGCGCAGTTGTTCTAATCGGGCTTCGTTCAAGAGGGGCGTTTCGAGATGGATTAAGCGGGCGTGAAGGGGCGTTTCGGTCAATAGACTCTGGCGACAGCCGAGATAACAATCGAGCGACATGAAGACGCGCTCACGCAGTGGGTCAATTGGCGGGTTCGTGACCTGCGCAAAACGCTGGTGAAAGTAATCGGAGAGCTGGCGCGGCAGGCGCGAAAGCGCGGCGTGCGGCGCGTCATCGCCCATGCTCCACACCGGATCTTTCTTTTCGGTCAGGATGGGACGCAGAATCAACTCGATATCCTCGTGCGTATATCCAAAAAGCTGCTGGCGATTGAACAGCGTCTCGCCATCCAATGGCGTATCTTCAGAGGGTAGTTGGGGCAGCTTCGAGAGGCGCACGAGCTGTTCCTCGATCCATTGAGCATAGGGCTGGCGTCCGGCGAGCGCCGCCTTGATATTGGCATCGCGCAGAAGAACGCCGCGTTCAAGGTCAACGGCAACCATTTCGCCCGGGCCTAAACGCCCATGTTCAACGATTTCGTGGGCCTCAAACGGCATAACTCCCGCCTCGGATGCCAGGATGAACAGGCCATGCGAGGTCAGGGTATAGCGAGCAGGACGCAGACCGTTGCGGTCGAGGGCCGCTCCCACCATACGTCCGTCGCTGAATACCAGCGCCGCCGGGCCATCCCAGGGTTCGATCAGACCTGCGGAATACTCACACCAGGCTCGCACATCACTATTCAGTTCAGAATGGTACTCCCAGGCGGGAGGAATGAGCGTCTGCATGCTCTGGAGCAGGTCGCGGCCCGAATGCAGCAACAATTCCAGGGCATTATCTAACTGCGCGGAGTCGCTTGTGCCTTCTTGCAAAACGGGGACAATATCGCGAATGTTCTCATTCCAGAGTGGGGATTCCAGGCTGGCTTCTCGCGCCCGCATCCAGTTGCGGTTGCCCTGCAGGGTATTGATCTCCCCATTATGCGCGAGCAGGCGAAATGGCTGAGCCAGGGGCCAGGAGGGAAAGGTGTTGGTGCTGTATCGCTGGTGAAAGATGGCTAAAGAGCTGACATATAACGGATTGGCGAGGTCCAGATAGAAGCGGGCCAGTTCGCTGGGAGCAAGCAGTCCTTTGTAGATAATGGTTCTACAGGACAACGATACAACATAACTATCTAGAATGCCTTCTTCTCGCAAGCGGCGTTCGATCACTCGACGGGCATGATACAGGGTTCGCTCGAATGCTTCTGGCAAAAGATGAGCAGGCCGCATCAGCAGGACCTGAGCTATGCCAGGCATTGTTTCACGGGCGCGTGTCCCTAACACCGAAACATCCAACGGCGGATCGCGCCAGAACAGGGACTCGACACCTGCTTCGATCAAGACCTGTTCAATAATCTCCCGGCTGCGCGCATATTCCTGAGGCGCGCGTTCAGGTAAGGGCAAAAAGAGCATACCAACGGCAAGGTCTGCCGGGTCGGCAAGCGTTATCCCCTGGAATTGTAACTCCTGGTAAAGCAGCGCCCGGGGAATCTGAGTGAGCAGACCCGCGCCATCGCTTGTTTCGGCATCTGCATCTTGCGCGCCTCGATGTGTCAGGCGGGTAAGGGCTGAAAGGGCGGTTTGTATTAATGTGTGGTCTGGTTTGCCTGAAAGCTGAGCCAGAAAACCGATACCACAGGCATCATGCTCCCAACGAGCATCATACAGTGGATAGGCAGGATCATATTGTTGCATAAGGCCATCCTCCCGAAAAACGCAAAAGCTTAATTACCAGGAGGCACCTGCGCTGGAGCCGGAGGATTTCGCGAGCCGTCATTGCTCTACGAAGTCGTTTACTTGTTCTGTTGCATGAACCGGGTGTCTATTCTCTTCACGCAACGCAAAGGGGGCATCATTGAATCCAGAGGAGCAGCTTAACTCAGCACAGAACAAACAGCGTTCCGTGTAAAAAACTATAACATAAATGACGACTTGCATGCAAGCTACTAGCCATTCTAGTTCAAACTATCCATATATGCCTTGTGCCCCTTCAATAGCCGCTTCTCGCCCTTTGATTGTGCAAAGTATACAATAAAACAATTATAAGAGGATGATAAAAGACAAAAGTAATAATACGACCTCCTGTTCTTTAGCGCCGTTTATGCAATTTGCACAAATCCACCTCTATGAACTTCTACTATTTTACCCGTACCTTATCTACGGCGCTGTTCTTTATACTTGGAGCAGGAAGGCGGACGCAATGATTGCGGCATGTTCTTCACACGCGGAGTCGCGCCGCTGAATGCATGGTAATGAGGCCAGTGGTTTGGAAAAATTGTCTATCGAAAGGGAGGAGATTATCATGTCCGTTCGCCCATCACAAGATACAGGTATGAAGCCTTCACTTGGCCTGACCGGCGTTACGATTAATGCTATGGCCCTCATTGCCCCCGGCGCTTTCCTGTGGACCACCTATCAACTACAGGCCGCGCCTTCCTCGGCCATGAATATGTGGTTCGCGGTATGTGTCGCCACACTTATCGCGCTCTGTACAGCGACCGCGTATGCTGCCCTTGCCAAACGCTATCCCGAAGCGGGTACCGGAAGTTCCTACTACTTCGCGGAGGCGGCAATCCTGCATCGAGAAGAGCATCGTCATTTTAAGTTTGCCCGCTTAAGCAAATTCATCGTTGGCTGGGCCTCTCACCTGTATTACTGGGTATATCCAGGCGTCATGGTCGCCTTCATGGGCCTGCTCATCACCTATATCATTCAGACATTCGTTCCCAGCTTTGGCACGCCGCTACAAGAAGTAATTGTCTGTATCGTCTTTGCCTGTGTGGTTGGCTTCATTGCTTATATAGGTGTCACCGGTTCTACGCTGGCGAATATCGTTATCAACGCCATCCAGATCATCGCGCTTGTCACTTTCTCAGGCCTTGCCATTGCATATCGCTTGCAGCATCCTCACATTCACTACCTGCATCCCAACGCCTTAAGCGTCATCACACCACACGATCTAAGCGGGTTGATTTTCCAGACCACTATAGCTATCCTGCTGGTGGTGGGGTTTGAGTCCGCAACCGCGCTGGGCGCGGAAGCGAAGAATCCAGGCAGAGATATTCCACGCGCCGTCCTGCTCTCGCTGGTCATTCAGGCTGTGATCTTCTACTTCCTGGAATACTTCGCCGCGAACTTCTTTATCAGCGATGCCTACAAAACCAGCGCTGGCACTGGCTTCCTGGCCGCCTTTAATTCCGGCGCGCCTATCGGTGACATGGCGCAGATCATCGGCAACCAGATGCTCGGTGGAAATGGTGTCGCGTTCTCAACTATTCTGGCCGCAACCGTCGTCATCGCCCTGATCGGCACCGCTCTCTCCTGTCTGAACACGGGAGTGCGCGTCACCTATGCTATGGGCAGAGACGCGGAACTGCCGCTTGTTTTCGGCTTCCTGCATGGAAAATTTCGCACGCCACATGTCGGCGTCATCGTCCTTACCGTCCTCTCCGCCGTGATTGGTTCATATGGCGTCTTGAGCATTGACCGGCTTACCCAGGTCACGCTGGTCTCGAACATCGGCACCTTCCTGCTCTACGGCATGACCTGCCTCATCTGTATCGTCGCCTTCGTGGGGGTAAAGAAACGCGCCATTCTCAGCACCTTCGTGGCTCCGCTGCTTGGCGCTGTCCTGAACGTGCTGATGCTTGTCGGTGTCCTCTACTTCGCCATCGCTGGTGGCGGCAGTTCGCAATCCGATACCATTATCGCGGTTGCCTTCTGCCTGGCATGGCTGGTCGTCGGCTTTGGCTTCCTCTATATCCGCAAACTCGTAACGGGCGTACCCATCCTGCATCCCGAGGATTACAAGGCAAAGCAGTCCATAAGTATACCGGTGAGTAATGCTTTGGCGGATGCTGATTTGAGTACCGCTATCGCCGATGCTGATTAAAAAGCTTTGACTCGATAGGAAGGCATCCGCGAGGGGCACACTCGCTGTAGAGACCCCGAAGGCACCCGCCAGAGGCCAGCCATCCACCCCCACCTCCCCTGCCTCTGCAACCGAGAGGGGCGGTAAGTAGAGGCAGGTGTGGAGTGGAAAGGGCGGGATGGCCCCTCGCGGGTGCCTTGCTTTCTCCTTTGATTGCCTCCTGCCTGATTGACGCTCATCTGAGGCAGGCATGCCATTACCAATCTGCCTCCACCTGTCATCCTGAGCGCAGCGAAGGATCGCTCACTTGCCATATCGAGCCAGCGGGGCCGGAGATCCTTCGCTGCGCTCAGGATGACAGGCAAAAGGGTCTTTTTCATGACATGGCATTTTCGCTACCCAACATGATATACTTGAGACACAGGGAAGTAATTGCTATACGGACCGGTTTACACGAGGGATATGACGACAACCTATTCAGCGGGTACGCGAGTCGATCATTACGAGATTATTCGCATGCTTGGGCATGGAGGCATGAACCATGTCTATCTTGCCCTGGATACTCACAACAACCAGAAAGTAGTACTCAAATTTCCCAATGACGACCTCATTGGGAATATTGCCGTCTTTGAACGCTACAAGCGCGAAGCCGAGGTAGGAAGCCGCCTGAACCATCCCAACGTGCAGCGCCTTTTGAACATCGACGAGGAACGCTGTGAGCATTACCTGGTCATGGAATATATCCAGGGCCGCACGCTCCGCGAGGTATTGGACGCCCGCGCTCCTGAACTTCTGCCACAGGATGAAGTATTACGCATCATCATCCAGATCTGCGATGCGCTCACCTATTGTCACGAACACGGCGTTTTTCACCGCGACATCAAGCCGGAAAACATCATGCTGCTCGAGGATGGCTCGGTCAAAATCATCGATTTTGGCGTGGCCCTGCTGGAGGGCGCGCGCCGTGTGACGTGGCGCGGCCTGTCAGGCACCGTTGGCACGCCCGATTACATGGCTCCCGAACAGTTGCAGGGGGCACGCGGCACCGCGAGCGCGGATATTTACGCGGTTGGCGCGATGCTCTACGAAATGCTCTGCGGACACGTACCCTTTGAGGGCGAAAATGTCTTCGCGGTCATGAACCAGCATGTTACACACGACCCTCCTTCGATCCTTAAATTTCAGCGCAATATTTCCCCTGCTCTGGCTACCGTCGTCATGCGCATGATTCGCCGCGACCCGCAAAAACGCTACAAATCGATGCGCGATGTGCTTCATGACCTCACGCACCTGGACAGGGTGACACCCGTTCCTTATAAACCCGATACTCCCCAGATGCACACTCTGCGTCGGCAGGTTATCCTCGCTATTGTCATCACCTTCGCCATCTGTGCGATAATCATTGCGATAGGCATCATCGCGCAATTAGCACACCATGTTGTTCGTTAGAGAATACATGGTGAATTTCTTTACACGGGTTGGTAATTTCGTAGACATGTTCAAGCGTTTGTTCTCTGGCAGCCACTATCGACGCTGGGCCTTTGTCATTATTGCGCTCGCGGTTCTCCTGCGTCTCGTCCTCATCTTCTTCAACTGGCCATACACCGATAGCGACGAAGGCAATATGGGCGTGCTGGCGATGCACGTCGCCTTTCAAGGAGACCATCCCACCTTTTTCTACGGCGCACCCTATCTGGGGCCATTAGAGGGCTATGCCGCCGCGCCGCTTTTCCGTCTGTTTGGCATCTCGCTTTTCAACCTGCGCCTGCCTCTGGTCATGTTCTTTGCCGCGTTCCTGGTGAGCATGTATTACCTGGCTTTCCTGCTCTTTGCGGATGAACGCTTCGCTCTGTTCACAATAATCCTGCTCAGCCTGGGTTCGCCCGATGTGCTATTTCTCCAGCTTCGCGCCTCGGGTGAATATCCAGAGTTAGAGATGTTCGCCGCGCTGATCTGCCTGCTTGCAACCTGGCTCGCGCTCACCTACCGGCAGCCAAAGCAAAATGTCTGGAAGCGCATTGGCATCTATGGTCTGCTTGGTCTGTTCATCGGGCTTGCCGTCTGGGTCGATGTGCTGATCCTGCCTTTCGTAGCAGCCACCGGGCTGCTGCTCCTGTTCTTCTGCTTCCGCGAACTCTTGCGCTGGCAGGGATTGAGCTATCTGCTGGGCGTAATCGTTGGCGTCTTTCCGGTGATTTATTACAATCTCACCGTTCCCTGGAGCCAGAACTCCTGGTACGTGTTCCTCTATACCAGCCGCGTCGGCTCGATAGAATACCTGGCGCGTCACCTGACCCCAGTACACAATTTAAGCGGAACTCTCCTGGTTGCCCTGCCTATGGCAACCGGGGGCAGCCTGCACTGCCCGCTCACCTCTATCCCACCTTTCGGAACGCCGACCAGCGAAACACTTCTATGTGTCGCGTTTCAGGCTGGCTGGTCAATCGGCTATCTCCTGCTATGGCTTGTTGGTGTCGGTCTGGCAATCTACATCATTGGCCGTTACGTTTATTTGCGCTCAAAAAGCCACACGCGAGCTATTGCTTCTCAGAGCAGTAGACAGGAAGCCATTCGACAGGTCAGCCGCCTGGGCATACTGGGGAGCGTTGGCCTGACTTTGTTGCTCTACGGCAGAGCGCCAACCTCGGCAACCAGCCCGGACACAACCTTTCGCTATCTGACCTTGCTCCTGATTGCCGTTCCAGTGCTGCTCTGGCCTCTCTGGAAAGGGATGAGCCTGCACAACTTTTTCGCGGGTTGGAAGACCAGAATTTGCCTGCTTGTACGCGGCGCGGCCCTTTTGCTAGTGCTGGGAACATTCGCAAGCGCTACCATTCGAACCAGCCTGGAACTTCCAGCAACGCAGGCGCAATACGAGAGCCAGCAAGCCCTGGTGCAAGATCTGCTGCATGTCGGCGCAACCCGCGTCTACTCCGATTACTGGACCTGCAATATTCTCACTTTCTTGAGCAAGGAGAAAATCATTTGCAGCGCTCTCGATGACCACCTGAACCCGGGATACGACCGCTACATGCCTTTCCGCGCTCTCGTGCGCGCCGCGCCACACCCCACCTACATCTTCCCTCAAGGCGCGCCACAACTGAAAGCCATGCAACAGCGCGTAAATGCTAACAGTTCGGGCTATCGCCAGTATCTGTTCGAGGGATATTTCGTCTACCAGACGACCTGAATACACAAAAAATGTCGCAAGGAGCCTATCATGAAGGTTTTGCTAACCGGCGCTTTTGGCAACATAGGGCGCAGTACGCTTGACGAGTTACTGCGCCAGGGACACACGGTGCGCTGCTTTGTCTCGCGGCGCAAATCCCACGAGCGAACGGCCCGGCGTTACGAGGGCAAAATAGAACTTATTCAGGGCGATATCCGGCAGTCAGCAGATCTGACGAAAGCGGTACAGGATCAGGAAGTCATTGTTCATCTCGCCTATATGATCCCCCCGCCAAGCGAGGATAACCCCTTACTGGCTCATTCCATCAATATCGATGGCACGCGCAACCTCCTGCGGGCCGCGAGAAAGCTGCCCAATCCGCCCAAATTTTTCTTCGCCTCCAGCTTCGATGTCTTTGGCTATACGCAGGACGAGCCACCCCCGCGCAAAGTATGCGACCCGGTGCAGGCGACCGACCACTACTCGACCCACAAAATTGCCTGTGAGGAGATGGTGAAAACATCGGGTCTGGAATGGGCCATCTTCCGCTTCGCCGACGTTCCCCCACTCGCCCTGCGCAGCCCGCACCCCATCATGTTCCGCATTCCGCTCGACAACCGCTTCGAGGTTATCCACACTTACGACGCGGGATTAGCGATCACCAACGGCATCAGTTCAAACGATATCTGGGGGCGCGTCCTGCTCATCGGCGGCGGCTCCGGTTGCCAGATACGCTACCGCGACTATCTCGGGCGCATGCTGGAGTTAATGGGCATCGGCATGCTCCCAGAAGAGGCCTTCGGCCACGAACCGTATTGCACAGACTGGCTGGATACCGAAGAAAGCCAGCGCCTGCTCCACTACCAGCGCTACTCCTTCGACGATATCATGAAACACCTGAAACAGTCCGTAGGCTATCAGCGCATACTCACTTCGCTGGTTGGCCCCCTTGCCCGCAAGTGGCTCCTGCGCATGTCACCCTACTATAAAAAGAGGCGCTGAGTTCTACCTTTTGCGGCGGCTCGCCCCGCGCACAGCCCACAATGCGAAGGCGGCTGCCGTCATCGCGCCAAACAAGACCTTTTTGCCTGTGGAAAGGGAGCGCGCCACCAGCGAAACGTAGATCACAAGCGTCTGGAAAGCGGTCTTGTAATCAAGCGTGCTGAACAGCGCGTCGGCCAGCCCAAAGGGGATCAGCGAGGGCAACAGACCTCGCGCATACTCGATCATCCACACGTGATCGGGGTAGTGCATACCCGCGCTCTGCCCCTTACCCACAAAGATATGGTCGCCCGGCGTGTAGACATCGCGAGTAAACTGGCCTTCTGTGTAGTACCACGCCTCGCCATCGAGGACTGTGTCGTAGAATTCCGCGAGATGGCGACCCGTATGCCCCTCGCTCCCAATAGGTGTACCCCAGATCATAATATATTCGCTCGTTGAGGCATAGATCAGCTTCATCTGCAACATCACACCGCCTGCGTTATTGAAAATCCAGGGCTTCGAGTCATCTATCTGTCCAGGATAGCGCTCTGACAGTTCGGCTATAATGTCCGAAAACATCTGCTCAAGCGGCTTGCCAAGATGCTTGCGGCTGATTTCATGAATGACCTGTGAATCAAAGACATAATTTGCCATGCGAAATATACCTCCTGAATGGAACACTTTACTCTTTGGAAATGGATTTCAAGAGAACTACGGGAAGAACGCGCGTAGTTCTCTTCTGGTAGTCGGCATATTGAGGGCGAACAGCGATCAACTTTTGCCAGAGCCGTTCTCGCTCCTCGGGGCCTGCCGTCTCCGCGATAACTTCCTGCTGCCTGCGCCCATACTGAATACTCGCTCTCGGATTGGCCTGCAAGTTCAGATACCAGGCCGGATGCTGATCGGAACCATTGTTTGAGGCGCAGACAACAAAGTTTTCCCCATCACGGACATACAATAACGTATGAGTACGTGGCTTGCCGCTCTTGCGTCCGGTGGTGGTAAGCAGCAGCATCGAATAATTGAGCTGCTTTTCACCTATGCGTCCGCCGCTAATCCGGTAGACCCACTGCGTCACTTTATCGGCGGCCAGCATCACTGCATTGGAAACGTGCCAGCTCATAGCACCAACCCCCTTTTTGCTTATGGTACAACAGAAGTTGCAACCTCTTCCAATTCCCCATCCTTGCTGCCGAGGTACATCTGGCGGATGATATGCTTTCCTTGCGCATCGTCTTTCGGCCAGAACGTCACCATTGCCACAACATTCTGAAAGAGCATATCACGCGGCACTCTTTTCTCGGTCTTCACCTCTCTTAACGGAAGTATAGAACTGGACAGCCCACCATAGATAGCTCGTTTCACGTAAGACTGCCAGACAATCAGGCGCTTATCTCGCCTGCCCAGCGCATTTCTGAACGGGCTGGCGACCAACTGGTACAACCTTGCTCGTTTTCTCGAGGGAAAGGAACGAGCGACCATCGCGTAGGAAAAATGCACATCGCCCGATAGTATCACCAGGTCGCGCTGGCGTTGCTTAAAAAGATGCACCAGTTCGCGCCATGTAGCATTAAACACAGGCCAGTGATCGAAGCTCATACCAAGCGCCAGCTTCTGTTGCCTGGCCGCCAGCATCTTTCCCAGGCGGCGCAAAGGCGCAATTGCGGCATGCTGAAAAGGGCGCGCACCCGCCACATATTCCGCGAGGCCGATTACCGGCGGCAGAAGCGCGGGAACCGATGAAACCAGCACAGTAGTCTCATCCGCATGTGCCTGCATCCAGGCAGTGAGCTGTTCCATCTGCTCCTGGCTCAGAATGCGACTGGCGTTACTTGTAGGATCACTGCCATTCAGAATTGCGGGCCGATCCGCGCGCGCATCCATTATAAAAAGTGGTGGCGACGTTGAAATCTCGTAATGCCAGCGAATAGAGGTCTCCTCATATACCGATTTGCGCACCTGCTCGCGCAGCGCCTCCAGCATATCCTCACCGCTCTGCTCTCCTTGCCGCATCAAATTCAGCAAAACATGCTCATCCGCGCTTTGCAAGCCGATATTGCCCCAGCCCTGATAGACCCAGTACGCTACCAATCCATCTACCAGCGTCTGCTCAATGCCATGCGCTAAAGCACGCGCCCGCCATGCAGGCCAGAGATTCCAGGCATTGGTAATTTCGTGGTCGTCGAAAATCATGTAGGTGGGCAATGCAGCAAACACCTGCCGTATGCCATCGTCTGATGTCCAGGTTTCCGTGTAGATGCGCGCAAAATCCTCGAATGATTGCACCCTGGCAAAACGACCTTTCCCCGGCTTTTCGACGTATTCATCGGCATAAATCTGGTCGCCAATCATCAACAGGAAACGCGGCCACAGCGACTCACGCTCATCCTGATGGTGTAACAACCAGGAGCCGAACGCGCTCAAGGCATCCGGCTGCATGTCGCTCAGCTTACGACAGGAGCCATACGCCAGGCGGAGAGGATTTTTCGCATCGGGTACATCAAGCGTGCGAAAACATTGGAGCAGTTCACTTTCCCTGCCCGGAGATGATGCGCTATTCCGCAGCGTATAGTTGTACCATGTAGCGGGTTGCAGGCCACTTACTCGCGACAGGGCAAAGTATCTTCCACCGACATTAACGGTGCGCGTGCAGGTTGAGCAGGCTTCTTGTTGCGAGTTGATAGGGGTGACAATCAATACCACTTCACAAGGCTGGCTCCATTCGCTCCAGATAGCGACCGCGTCTGGATGAATAGAGCGCACAAGCGGGCCAATACGTACCTCGCTCATTTCTACTTTTATATCCTCTCCCTGGATTTGCTCTATGGTAAGCTTCTCTCACGAAAAGCTTCACCTTAATCTTATCATGAGCCTGCATAGAAATGGCGCTGGTGCGAAGAGAAATATCTGCACCTCTTGACAGGGTGGTAAGAACCCTGATATCTTCTCGGAACGAGGGTTTTAGCTGAGCAGTAAGATGGAAAATGGGCAAAAGTTCGAAGCAAAAGGTCTAGCGACCTCTTCGTCATGAACTTTTACAAAGAAAGGGGTCTCTCCAGGCATGTCATCCTGAGCGCAGCGAAGGATCTGCGATGGTGGCACACGATTCGTTCGGCAAGCAGATCCTTCGCTGCGCTCAGGATGACAGGGGCCAGTATCCCCGGTATGTTGTAAAAGTTCATGACGAAGAGGGAACAATAAGAAAAAGAGGGAGGAAAAAGCATGCGTGATTCAAGCGAAGTTTGGACGGGCAAAGCCAGCAGCTATGATCGGACGCGCCCGACGCCCCCACCGGTTTTGCTCGATCTACTGACGCAGTTGATTGACACACCACATCCCGCCCTGGTGGTGGATGTGGGCAGCGGAACCGGACTATCCACCGCATGCTGGGGAGAGCGGGCCGAGCGGGTGATTGGGATCGACCCCAATGCCGACATGCGTCAAGAGGCAACCCGCAAACTCGCGGGCCATCCCTACGCTGCACATATCGAATATCGAGAGGGGCTTGCTCATCAGACTGGCCTGCCTGATGAATGTGCGGATATCGTCACGGCTGCCCAATCGTTTCACTGGATGGAGCCAACGTCTACTCTGGCCGAGATCGCCCGGATTCTCCGACCTGGAGGACTCTTTGTGGCGTATGACTATGATTGGCCCCCGGCCATTCATTGGGAGCTTGATCGGCTCTCTCTGGAGGTTGGTAGACGCTCTCTAGAGATCATCCAGGAGCGCGGGCTGGCTCGCACCCTCACTATCTGGCCGCAGAACAAATCTCTCATTCCCCTGCGCGAGAGCGGCCATTTCCGCTTCACCCGCGAGGTATTGCTTCATTCTATCGAGCAGGGAGATGCTGCGCGTTTTCTTGCGATGATGCAGAGCAGTGCGTTCAGCCAGTTCCAGTTCACCGAACAAGAGGTCGGTTTTGATCGCCTCAGACAGGCCGCACTTCAACATATCGGTTCCCAACCCATCCCCTGGTACGTGAGTTACCGCGTCCGCATCGGGATCAAGTGAGCGCGGGGAAGTTGAAGACATAAAGAAGAGGGAAGGCATCCGCGAAGAATGCCTTCCCTCTTCTTTATCAATAATAATAGTCTATGGCCCTGAGATAACGCAGCCGCTCTGCGCGTTGTCCCATTCCTCCTGCACAAGGTAGGGATCGTTGTTCCAGGTCACATCGGAGCCATCGCTGGCCGTTGTGCCAAAGGTGAAGTTGCACTTGTCTCCAATTTCCTGACCTGTCGAGTCAGTCCAGGCGTTCAGAAGCGGATCGGTGGCCGCTTCCATCTGCTCATGTGAGGAGACGTTGATTGCAGCATCCGCATCGTCGTTGTTGGGATGAGAGGGAATATCGCAGCCCTGCACTCCACCTACATAAGGAATGACGGCGTAGACGGTATCGGTGCCAAAGACGTTGTGATAGCCGCAGAAAGTTGTGAAGCTGCACTCCGAGCCGCTACATACCGTCTCGTTTTGAGCCGTGTACACAAAGAACACATTGTCAACCGCCGATGTCCAGTTGTTCGCCTGCTGCGCGTTTGTCACCTCGTTCTGGATGTCGCTGTCTTGCAGTGTGGTGGATGGATAAGCCGAGGTATCCACCCACGAGCCAGCCAGAACGGCATCCTTTGGCGCAGCGCCGCTCGAATCTGTGTACTGCGAATTGTTGGCATACAGGCCGCTGCTCCCGACATCCTTAAAATAGCGCAGGATCAGGCTGTTGTAGTTGGCGCTCACCGTTGAGCCGGTCGGCTCCCAGAAGATTACATACACTTGCGCCGTTCCAGCCATCACCGGGCCGCCGCCATACGCCAGGTTGTCGCCGGTAGCAGCGAAATGATAGCCCTGCGGACGAAAGAAATGAATTCTGCTGGCCTGCGCGTTGTGATGACGAGTAGTGTTGCTCATAGCGCGTGTACCGACGGGATGGAACATCACTACAACAAACGTGCCAGCGATCAGGGGAATTACCAGGAAAGGGGCGAGTTTCTTCTTCAAATGAAGGACCTCTTTCTAGCCTGAAATAGTTGACAGGCAATATTTTACCTACCAATCAGAAAAAACGTAGGTCACGATATTTTTGTAGGTTACTTTCCTTTTTCCTTGACAAAATAGATTGATAGTCAATATAATTGATAGTAAATAAACGTGATGGAGAGAAACTATGGAAGAGCGCTTGATTGATGAACTGCTCAACCTGTATCACCTGATTCGCCGTACTTCGCACCCGGTGAAGCAAGGCGAGATCACACAGGAGCAGTACTGGCTGATGCGCAAATTGCACCATTCAGGAGCGCAAAGTATCAGTGTTCTGGCTGATGCGCTCGGCATTACCAGCAGCTCTGCCACGACTGCCTGCAAGCGTCTGGAAAAAATGGGCCTGGTAGTTCGCGAACGCCAGACCAATGACGAGCGCATGGTGCATGTGAGCCTGACTGATGCCGGGCGCGAGCGCATCGCAGAGTGGCAGCAACAGAGACGCGAATTGCTGGCCCACCTGATCGAACCACTGAATGCACAAGAAAAAGTAGAGTTGCAACGCATCCTCGAGCATATGCTGCAAGCAGCCGAGGATACAGCATTGAAAGAGAGGGGACATGCAAAAGTCCATTGAAGTATATGACCTGGTGAAACGCTTTGGCGAGCATGCGGCGGTTGATTCTATCTCCTTTACGGTACAGGAAGGAGAAATCTTTGGCCTGCTCGGCCCCAATGGCGCGGGAAAAAGCACAACCATCAAGATGTTGACCACGTTGCTGCCGCCTACTTCGGGCAGGGCGCTGGTCGCCGGTTACGATGTCGCCAAACAGCCCACCGCTGTTCGTCGCCTCATCGGCTATGTGCCGCAGGCCATTTCAGCCGATGGCAACCTGACCGGTTACGAGAACCTGATGGTCTTTGCCCGCCTGTACGATGTACCACGCAGCGAACAAAATAAGCGCGTCCGCGATGCACTCGCCTTTATGGGTCTGCAAGAGGCCGGAGATCGGTTGGTACGCACCTACTCGGGCGGTATGATTCGCCGCCTGGAAGTAGCGCAGGCCGTCTTGCACCGTCCGTCCGTCCTTTTCCTGGACGAGCCAACCGTCGGTCTCGACCCTGTAGCCCGCAAAACGGTCTGGGAGCATCTCAGCCAGCTACGCGAGCGTTTCAACATGACCATGCTAATTACTACTCATTATATGGAAGAGGCTGATAGCCTTTGCCAGCGTGTCGCCATCATGCATCTGGGCAAAATCATGGCGCTCGACACGCCTGCCCAACTGAAGGCAAACGTTGGCGGGCCAGAAACCAGCCTGGATGATGTCTTCACCTATTATACCGGCAATACACTGGAAACAGGAGGAACCTACCGTGACACAGCACGTACCCGCCGCGCCGCAAGACGTCTCGGCTAACACTTCAGCAATCAGCGCGGCATCGCACCGCTCGTCACTGCTGAGTTACCTGACCAAAACGGCCACCATTATCTGGCTAGAGATACGAAAAATTCGACATGACCCGACAGACCTGATAACGCGCGCGGTGCAGCCCACCCTCTGGCTGCTTATCTTCGGCGAGGTCTTCACGCGGGTGCGGGCCATTCCAACCGGAAACACCAGCTACCTGGATTTCATGGCTCCCGGCATCCTGGCGCAGAGCGTGCTGTTCATCGCCATCTTCTCCGGTATTGCCATCATCTGGGAGCGCGATCTGGGCATCATTCACAAGTTCCTGGCCAGCCCCACGCCGCGTTCCGCCCTGGTGCTGGGCAAGGCGCTCTCAGCCGGAGTGCGCGGTCTCTCGCAGGCCATCATCATCTACGTGCTGGCCCTCCTGCTCGGCGTGCGCATGAACTGGAATCCGCTGGCCTTGCTGGGAGTGATTGTCATCGTCATCCTGGGCGCGGCTTCGTTCTCAACTTTCTCACTGATTATCGCCTGCCTGGTGAGAACGCGCGAGCGTTTCATGGGTATCGGCCAGTTGATGACTATGCCCCTCTTCTTCGCCAGCAACGCGATCTATCCAGTCGCCATCATGCCCGCCTGGCTACAGGTCATCGCTCGCTGTAACCCGCTAAGCTACGAAGTAGATGCCCTGCGCAGCATGATGCTCGCCACAGGCACCATGAACACCACCGGCCTGCTTATCGACTTCGTCGTGATGCTGGTTGTCACAGCAGTCCTCGTAATAATCGGGGCGCGGCTCTATCCGCGTGTGGCCCAATAACCCGCTACACGAATCGGGAAAGGCCAGTTCCTGAATGAAGAACTGGCCTTTGCATTACCTCCGTCCTAAGCAATAATACGGAGAAAGCGTGCTTTCCTATTCAATTTTGAGATAACGCGCTATAATACATTCCGTTAAGCCCCTACATCACAAAGAAGACCATATCTAGATATGTTCTGACCCTATTTCCTGATCCTGGGGTTATGTCACCGGAGGAATCTGCGTATAATGAGGCGTTTAAAAGAGTATCTTCCTATTTTTGGCGTGTTCTGCCTGGCTTTACTGGTGCGTATTATTTACAATGTCATAGTAGCTCAAGGCTATTTTCCCAATTTTGACGCAGGGGTCTATGATGGCCTGGCTCGAAATCTTATCGGAATTCACTGCTACTGTTTCATCCCGCATCAGCAGTCAGTTTTCCGGCCTCCGTTGTGGCCGTTTATGATTGCCGGAGTCTATTCGCTGGTGGGAGAGCATAGCGCGTATGTGCGCCTGCTGGATTGCTTCCTGGGTTCAGGCACCTGTATCTTCGTGTATTTGCTGGCCCGCGATATCTTCAACAAACGCATCGCGCTCATTGTCGGCCTGCTCGCCGCTATCTACACTGGCCTGTTTATCTGGGATGGCTGGCTTTATAGCGAATCCCTGTATACCTTCTGTTTGACCGCCTTCATCTACACAGCTTTCCGCGTGCAGCAAAACCTGCGAGCGCCCGTCACCGGCAAACAATTCCTGCGCATTTCGCCTTCAGGCTGGCGCTGGATTGTGGCCGGTGGCATCTTGCTAGGACTCGCTTCCCTGGCGCGTCCGACCGGCTCTGAGATCATTGGTTTGCTGTGCATCTGGGCTATTCTGGTCATCCTCGCGCGCATGATTCACTGGCAGGCTGCCATTCTCAGCGTGGTAGCCATTGTGCTGCTGGCCTTTATCGTGCAAATTCCCTGGATAGTGCGCAACTATACGGTGACGCATTCCTTCTTTCCGGTTTCAACCCTGGGCCAGACGCTCGCCGGAGCGTATAACGATCACGTGCTGGAGCCTGACCCATCTATCCTGCATGGCACGTGGTGGCTCGATCCCTCACGCAACGCCGATATTCATCCCTATACTGAAGCCAACGAGCAATCAGATATGGCGATGGCGCTGCACTGGATTCGCACACATCTGAATGATATGCCATCGTTGCTTCTCACGCACCTGCGCAATATGTGGCGACCATACACCTACTCGTTCGGCTCGCCGCTCGATCAATTTCCCGACCGACTCTCTTCAAAGATACTGCTGGTAATCATTCCGATCATGGAGATTCCAGTCTTCCTGCTGGCCGCACTTGGCCTGCTATTCACATGGAAACGCAAGAAAGCAGAGTTACTGCTGGCCTATCTGGTTATCGCCATGACCATAGTGCAGAACATCGTCTTTTACGGCAGCCCGCGTTTCCGCGCCCCTATCGAGCCGCTGCTGCTCCTGTTAGCTGGCGGCGCGTTCTGGTGGTTCGTCGAGCGCCGCAAAAAGGCACAATCGGTTGAGCCGCTAGTCGAGCCAGAAAAGGAGAACGTCCTGAGCCGCGCCTGATGGGTTAAATACGTCGCCCTACATCCTTCCAATAGGGTTCGCGAATGCTCGTCTTCAGCAGCTTCCCCGCCGGGTTGCGGGGCAGCTCTCGCACGAAATCTATGGAGCGCGGACTTTTATAATCGGCCAGGTTCTGGGCGCAAAACGCGCTCAGTTCCTCGGCGGTCGCGCTCGCCCCCGATCGCAGCTCGACGACGGCTTTCACCGACTCGCCCCACTGCTCATCCGGCACGCCAATCACGGCCACGTCCGCTACAGCAGGATGGGCAGATAGCACCGCTTCGATTTCCGCCGGGTAGATATTGACGCCGCCGGAAATAATCATATCGATTTTGCGGTCGCAGATGTAGTAGTAGCCTTCTGAATCCCGGTAAGCGATATCGCCAACAGAGAAAAATCCTTCCCGCATGTTGCGTGCCGTCGCTTCCGGCTTGCCAAAATATTCTGCTAAAAAGGGGTTGCGCGCCCACATCTCGCCTGGCGTCCCGTCAGGAACCTCGTTCCCTGCCGCGTCCAACAGGCGAATCTCCTGCCCCGGCGCAACCTTTCCGCATGACCCCGGCTTGCGCAATTGATCCTCGGGCCGCAGCAGCGTAACGACACCGGTTTCCGTCGCGCCATAAAACTCCCACAGGCATTCGCCAAAGCGCTCCACAGCTCGCGCCTTCAGGGCATAGGGACAGGGCGCACCGCCTAAGATAATACTATGCAGCGAACTCGTATCATACTGCGCAAAAACCTCTTGAGGAACATCGCAAAGCCTTTGCAGCAGCGTCGGAGCCATAAAGGTTGTCGTAATCTTATGCTGCTCAATCAGTTGCAGGGCCTCAACCGGGACATACCTGGGCTGGATCACAATGGTCGAGCCAAGCAGTAAATGGAGCGCCACAAAGAAGCCCGGTGCGCTATGATAGTACGGCCCCGCCAGCAAATGGACATCAGATTCCTTCAGTTCAAAGGCCTGAATTGCCGCGAGAACGAATTCCGCAGGCACTCCTCGCGGGCGATACGCCCCCTTTGGTTTGCCCGTCGTGCCGGATGTATAGCTCATCGTGGAACCAATGCCGCTCTCGCTTGCTGGTATGTTTTCGCTTGCAGCAGCCAGTAAATCCTCGTAGCGCAGCCATCCATCTCGCGGCTCATTCCCCAACGTAATAAAGACAATTTCGGCCTCAACCTCGGGATGGGCCAGTTCAACGACCTCTACCAGATCGGCTCCAACCAGTACCGCCTTCGCCTGGCAATCATTCAAAATATAGGCAACTTCATGCTCGCGCAGGCGGTAGTTGAGCAGCACAGCAATCGCCGAAAGCTTTGAGAGACCACAGGCAACTTCAAGCAATTCAATCGAGTTGTGAGCCATCACCGCAACGCGATCACCTGATCTCACGCCCAACCTGTAAAGCGCGTTAGCAACCCGCCGGGCACGAGCATTCAGTTCCACGTAGGTCAACGAACGCTCGCCGCAAATCAAAGCAGGCTTATGCGGTCGAACAAGAGCATGGGCATCAAGATAATGGGTGGGTGCTGTGAAAGAGGGTTTTTCTGTAGCGGACATAGTGTTCTCCTGGCCTTCAAGACACATTAAAGGAACACAGTGATACCGGATTATATCATTACTTTGCGCGAAGCGTTCCCGGAAGACATCCCCTGGCGGGTGTCTTTCATTCCCCCAAGCTGGTGCGGGTATCTTCCATTCCCGCAGATCAGATGCAAAAAATTGACGACCACCTCCCCATAGACGGGTTTCGGAATGAAATCCCGCTATTCATTTGTTCGTTATTGCAAACAGCCCTATGCAATTTCGTGGTATCGTATGTAAGAAAGTGCGCGACATAGCATAGTCAAGGAAGGTAATTCATGTCCCAATTGGAAACCGCGACCTTTGCCGGAGGGTGTTTCTGGTGTACCGAAGCCATTTTTAAACGTCTCAAAGGCGTGCAATCTGTGATGCCAGGATACGCCGCTTCGCAGGTGCCAAATCCCTCATATGAAATGGTCTGCACAGGTAAAACTGGAGCCGCCGAAGCCATTCAGATCACCTACGACCCCTCGGTCATCTCCTATGAAACTCTGCTCGACATCTTCTGGCACACACACGACCCGACTACCTTGAACCGTCAGGGCAACGACGTTGGCACCCAGTATCGCTCGGCCATCTTCTATCATAATGAGCAACAGCACCAGGCCGCCCTTGCATCAAGAGAAGCCCTGGCACAATCTGGTGACTATAAGAAGCCAATTGTCACCGAGATTAGCCAGTTCACCAACTTCTACCCTGCGGAAGACTATCACCTGGAGTATTATGATCGCAACCGCTACCAGCCGTATTGCATGTTCGTCATCGACCCGAAGGTCAAGAAACTGCTGAAAGAGTATCGCAGCGAACTGAAAGAGGAAAGCATTACATAACATTTGAGCAAAAGGTATGCCCGAAAAGCCTATAAAGCTTTTCGGGCATACCTTTTGCTCAAATGCTGTGCCTGACCACTCTCAAAAATCAATTATGGGCGAACCATCGCGTCACCACCACTACGGGTACCAGTATAACCGCGCTCGGCGAAGAAACCAACGGCGGCTGCAACGATACCAACAACAAGGTGCAGTACGTTATCAGCAGCATTGACATGCATCAGGCCAAGCAGCCTCTGATCGAAGTAGAGGAAAGGGAACAATCCAGCAATTCCGACCACGATATAAATGATGCCAAAGACGCGGTTAAAGAGGCGAGACTGACCAGTAAAGGCCGCAGCCAAACCAAGAATGCCGGTAAGCAGATGCACGAGATTATGCACCAGGTCAACATCAAAGCCAAACAAGCTGCCGCTCGTCGGAGCTATAATCAGGCCAAGAATACCAATCAGCAGAAAGACAATACCAATCACCAGGGCTACAACCCGGTTGATGCCCCAAGCTGAAGTTGAGCGCGCTTCCATTTGGAAGTCTCCTTTCTTCATCTCACTGTCTACAATCACCGTAGCCACCAATTTAGCGACTACACACCTTTCTACGTCCGACCATCACCAACCGATTACATGTTTTTCTTTCCGTTCCCGTTATAAGCGCATCCGTTTCTTCATTAGCCGCTCTCGAAGTATCCAGATTATTGGAATAAGCGCGATGATGACTGCTCCGCCATAATGAAGCAGCGTACTCAAAATGCTCACCAGCACCGATTGCTGCGGGGTCAGGCTAATCAATGTGGGATAGAGGCCGGTGATAATGAAGTGGGGATTGCCGCCAACCTGGATGGTCGTCACAATCTGCCGCCCCGGAATATCCAGCATGACGACAGACCCGTTATTCAGCGCTACAAAACCAAGCTGCCCGTCGCTGGTGATAGCGACCGACTGCGGCGCAGCATCCAGTCGAATTGTGCGCACCGGCTCACGCGGTAACGGCATATTGCCCACTGAGACGGGAGTCATCACATCAACCGCCTGATGCGCGCTATCCGGCACGTATACCTCACCTGTGCCAGCATCATAATCCATCGGCCCAAAGTATCCGCCTGTAAGCAGGGGCGCAGACACCTGCCGGGTTGCAATATTGACAGCCACGAGGTTCCCTTGCCGGGTGGTGACATAGACGGTATTACCCTGCGGAATGCACAGATATTGGGGCTGCTCCTGCATTGGAATAACCGCGAGCCGTTTACCATTGGAGTCAAACACGTTCAACGCGCTCGAATCGGCTACCCAGACCTGGTTGCCTGTTCCACCTGCAATGCCCGCGCCAACCACCGCAACGGCAAGCCCATTGACGGAAGCCGAGACTTGAAGATGAAACTTGATGGCGCATGTCATAGCATCGAAAGCTGTTACCGTTCCGGAGTCCACACCACCCGCGTACAGAATATTGGGGCCGGGGTCGAGGGCCAGCAGGGTTGGATGCCCGGCCACATCAGCCGAACAAATCACCTGTCGCGTTTTCGCCGCCAATATGCTCACTTCATTTAAAGAAGGCTGCGTGACATACAAAAGCCGCCCATCCACGCTCAAATATATGGCACGTGGGTCGCCCTGCACGCCAAAGCTGCTTGTCACTTTGCGCTGCCCGATATCGATGACGCTGATCCCTGCGCCTGCTCCCGCGACATATGCAACGTTGGGTGCGCCGCCGTCTGCAAATACCGGGGAAGGGGCTATCAGAAGAACCAGGATCAGAATGATGAATGCACTTAAAAACTTCCAATGAATACCTGAGATAATTGCACGCACAAAAAAATCCCTTACTCTTCAACAACACTTTCTCTATATTGTAGCGAGTAAAAGCTACGAGAGAAAATGCTCGGGGGATTCGTTTTCTGCCTCTGCACCCATCCTCAAATGCGCCGTCTCATTCAGTCGCGCAATCTCCACCCGTTCGCCTCTTAACCATATCTCGTGAATAGAGGCGTTATCATGGCGGAACTGCCAGCGACGGTTGAGATCGAGGCCCAGGACGTGGCAGAATAGTACGCCGATGAGGCCGCCATGTGTCACCCAGAGGACATTGCCATCCGGGTAACGGGCACGCCAGCGCGCGAGAGTACGTTGAACGCGCTCTCGCACCTGGGCGACGTTCTCGCCTCCCGGCGCGGCGTTGTGGGTAGGGTCAATTATCCATGCCGCCAGCCCTTCCGGGTCTCGTTCTTTGACTTCAGCAAAGGTAAGGCCTTCCCACTCGCCGAGCGATATCTCGCGCAGGTCGCTATCCTCTTTTACTGGAAGTCCGAAGTAATCGGCAACGGCCTGCGCAGTATTCCGTGTACGCTCCAGGTCAGAACTGACGATAGCATCTAAATGCATACTGGACAGACTTTTACCCACCAGGGCTGCCTGCTCCTTGCCTTTGGCAGAAAGTGGAATATCCTTCTGTCCGGTGAAGCGGCGTTCGGCATTATACGCGGTTTCACCATGCCGAACTACAATAAGGCGCATGCAAGGTACTCCGGGTCGTCCTCGTCCGCGAACAGCGCGAACCGTTTCATCAATATGCGTTCTTGTTCCAACGGCAAATCGCGCAGTGCCGGGTAGAGCGTGGGATAGATCAGTTCCAGTTGAAACTGGTCGTAGGCCTGCTCCAAAGACCGCCGGACATTCGCGGGCAGCGCGCTTTCAAAATGGAAAAAGCTGCCCAGACTTTGCTCGATCATCTTCTTGATATGCTCATCTCCTCTTTTTTCGTGGAAATGCGGGCTTTTCGACAGGTACTGCTGCAAGACGATTCCTCTCGCGCTCCCCTGCCCGTTTATAGCGTGATAGAACAGGTCGAGCAACTGAAACGTTTCAACAGAGTAGCCAGAAGAAAAGCGCAGCGTGCTTGCGGCCTCCATCGTCAGCCCCTGCTCTCCCGCGTTGGATGTGCGCAGCGTGTGATCGCGCATGCCAAACCAGCCTTCGAGCAGATCGTTACAGATGGGAGAAACCACACTCGTGCAGCGGCCCATGACCTTTGTTTGCATATCTTTCCCATTGAGCTGCGGCTTGGACGACCAGCAAACACGCACATTGTGCAGCGCAGGCAATTCCTGTATAGTATCTCGCACGATAATCGTATCACATTCGCTACACGATGAAGGTAGAGGAGTGGCGGTAAACAGCTTGCTCATGGCCATCGTGTATTCCAGGAGCGCGCTGGGCACAAAGTTATCCGCGTCATAGAAGACAACCCAGCGGACATAACCTAGCAGATAGGCGCAAAGCGTTCCGATATACATGCCCTCGCCTTTTCCATTCACCACTTTCCCATCTTCTCCCAGAATCTGATAAACGCCGCAGCGCTGGAACAGGCGGGCAATCGATGCATCCTTCTGATGTACAAGGTAGATTTTTTGATGATGGGTGAGCCGATTTTCCAAAGTCAGGGATAGGTATTCCCACTCGCTTTCCGGACAGTTGGAGACGATGATGACCGGACTATTGGCGGGCAGGTACCAGAGTACGTTGAGCAGGTTCTCGACTGGTTCGCTCTTATGAGAGATCACAAACGCCGTGTGGGAAAGGAAGTAGCGCAGGCTCTCTAAATCGCTGGCCTCGAGGATGTGTGAAAACTGTACGGTGTGAATATTCACGTGTACGCTCCATCAAAACCTAAATGAACGAACAATAGGGGGGTGCCGTTCTTTGAAAGGTACAAAAAGAGACAGGGTTTCGTCTCTTATTCAGCCAGACCTGCTGAAAAGGGCGCGTTTAAACCGAGCAACAATAGAAGTATAGTTAGCTTGCTTAATCTTGTCAATAAAGGTGAGGTTGCTAGTACTAACGTCTGTTTCACCATGAAAAAAGCTGTCTCATTAGCACTCATCTATTCTCATACGGAATGAACGTGAAGCACCAGGATGACAGCGCCTCTTCTCCCTGACGGTGTGGGCGTAGGGACAGGGGGATGCGGGGGCCTCGTGCCCGTCCTGGGGAGGGCTGGGAAACGCGCCTGGGTGTTCAAATACGCTTTGTCCCGCCACCCGGCTTCAGGGACAGGCACGAGGCCCCCGCATCCCCCTGTCCCTACGCAAAGATCAGAATAATCTACCTGAACGCCCTATCACCGCACCGTTGTCTCACGCTGTGTAACAATTTGAGGTTTCATCAACACATAGTAAACAATGGCCGCAACAGCCAGCCCAATAATCCAGGAGATATCCGCGCCACCCAGGTAGTTCACCAACGGCCCGGTATAAAGCGTCGTGCTGACAAATGGCAATTCAAGCAAAATGGCGACGATATAGGCGAGAATAGCGCGCCAGTTAACCCGCCCATAAATACCGTCAGGATCGAAGATGGCAGGTATATCGTACTGCTCGTGGCGCAGCAGGTAGAAATCCACCAGGTTGATGGCCGACCAGGGAATGACAAAGTAGAGCAGCAGCAGCAAAAAGTTGGTGTAGTTAGTAATGAAGTTGCCCTGTCCAAGCACCGCCACCACCGTACCAATTACCGCTGCAATCAGCACGAAGGCAAGGCGTGTGCCCAGGCTGGTGCGGAAGCGTTGCAGGGCCGAAACCGTCGTCGTGGTCGTCAAGAAAATGCCGTAGAGGTTCAAGACATTAGCGGCAATAATACCCAGGATGACCAGCAGATAAAAAATGCCGCCCACCGCGCCCGAACCCGCCTGCTGCACGATATAGCGAACCGAATCGTTCTCGAAGCTGGAGCCTGCCACCGCGACCGCAATACTACCCAGTGCCATCATCCAGATCGAACTGATCACCGAACCCGCGTATGTCCACCAGAACGGCACGCTGATCGACGTCCGGCTCGGCAGATAGCGCGAATAGTCCGCCACATAAGGTCCATAGGTGATCTGCCACGTCGCCATGATCGACACTACCAGCAGAAACGTGCCGAACGAAAAGGAGCCGCCTGCCGCAAAAGCCTTGCCAGCCCCACTACTACTCAACACACGCGCCGTCAAATAAATGAAGCCAACCAGGAACAGTACACTGACCACGCCCTCGTAGCGGTGAATCATATCGTAGCCAAACACGGCCAGGATAGTGCAGATAATAGACACGATAATAATCGAAACCGTGACCGAAAGCCCCGTCCAGGCCGCCAGCGCCTGCCCACCCAGCACCGCGCTGCTGGCAAAGAACCCCAGGTACATCAGAATGACCAGCACCAGAGGCAGCAGCGCGCCATAGAAGCCAAACTGCGCCCGGCTCTGAATCATCTGCGGCACTCCCATCACCGGCCCCTGCGCCGAGTGCAGCGCCATCACAATCCCTCCCAGCACATTCCCCACCACAATCGCCACCAAAGCCCACACCAGCGGCAATCCCAACGAAACCGCAATCGCCCCCGTCACCACCGTCGTCACCTGCATATTCGCCGAAAACCACAGCGTAAACAGGCTAAACGGCCTCCCATGCCTCTCCGTCTCAGGAATGTAATCAATGGAATGATGTTCTACAACAAAAGTCCGATTTTCCGTCGCCATAAAATGACCTCCTTGTCAGAAGCAACCATCCTTCTATAAAAAAGAGTAATGATGAGTAGGGGTGGTGTCAATGGGTAGGAATGTAGCGAAAATGAAAAAGTAGATGTTAAAAATCTATATTTGGTAAGCCTTTTAGTCTCTGTTTTGTACTTGATACCTGGTATTGTATATCCCTATATGAAATGGATATTCTAATCTTAATATTTAGACATAATCCTCATCCATAATATATAATCTCATTAGCAAAAAGCGCTGATTATTGTATCAGGAGAACGTTCATGAATTTAGCGGGATGGATTATTCTTTTCTTTGCAGTTTTCCTTGGCGTTATAAGTCTTGTATCTGGAATAATGACTATCCACTCCTACCTGGATGCTCATCGACATCCTAAGATCAAACAACCTCCTGCAAGGGTTACAATCATCGTGATTATCGGTCTTTTCATTTTCTCTATCATTCTCACACCTATATCTTTCGCTGTTGGAAGAGCCTCTTCACAAGAACCTACCTCAACTCCAAACATACGAACACCTACCCTGGCAACCACATCTACTGCAACTACTGCTCCTACTCCAACTGCCACCACTCCTGTCCTTTACAAAGTAGATTTTTCTCAAGGGAGTCAGGGATGGCTCGATAGTAGCCATTCTCAGCAGTGGACATATAATGCTACTAACAAAGTCCTGGAGAGTGATGGTAGTATGCCTTGCTGTTCACTTTCTACATTAGTAAACATTGTCCTGGTTGCGCCTTATAAGCCATCGGTCAGTGATTACGTGATTGAAGCACAAATGAAGATAACAGGGCTGAACCAAAACCATCCCTATAGCAATGATCAGCCGCCATTCTTCGGATTATATGTACGGGGAGATGATGTAAATGGACAAGGATATATGGCTGGAATTGGATGGATATACGGAACTCCTGATGGTAAAGCCACTGCAAAAGGACCACTTTCATACCTTGTTGCTCTTGGACCAAATCCGCAATTCTACAATTCGATAGGTACAGGGGCAGAAACATATGGACTAGATACCGGATGGCATACATACCGCTTTGAGGTAACAGGAAACACTTTCATGTTGAAAATAGATAACAAACCTATTTATTCTCATCCTATACATGATAATCTTTTTTCCTCCGGTTCCAGGGTAGGATTAGAAGATTATAATTGCCTTCTCCAGGTTCAAAGCTTCGCAGTTTTCCCGCTAAAAAGTACTTCTTTATAGAACGCATCGATCATGTTAATCCCCACCCCCCTCTCCGTTACCATATATGCAACAATCTAAATTCAACAATTTGTGGGAGGGGCTTGTAGCAATGGCAATAATTGTAACTGTAATTAACTTCAAGGGAGGCGTCGGAAAAACGACCATCGCAGTCGAGACCTCCGCCGCCCTCGCTCGCTTTTATGGCAAAAGAACGCTGCTCGTCGATCTTGATCCGCAGGCCAGCGCCACGTTTTATGTGCTGGAGCAGGACAAGTGGATGACGTGGAAGAATAGCCGGGGGTCTACCTATGAGTTGTTCGAGCATAAGAAGTCGTTCCCGGTGCGGCAAGCCATTGTGCAGGATGTGGTGCGTGGAAAAAATCCGGTCTTTGGCTTTGACTTGCTGCCATCCAACCCTGATCTCGTGGATGTTGATTTGCGGCTGGCCGATTTTATGGGCTATAGCATCTTGCAGCATCACCTCGACCAGATCAGCGATGAGTACGACTATATTATCTGCGATTGCCCGCCGAACTTCAATCCCGTCACTAAAAACGCACTCTGGGCCAGCGATGCCTATATTGTACCGACCATACCGGACTTTCTTTCCACCTATGGCATCGGCCTGCTGCGCCGTTCGGTACAGAAAATGTGCGCGCTCCAGAATACTACGGGCACGTTCGCAGGCCCCGTTCTTGGCGGCATCATTCTTACGCGGGTGAGAAACACCAACCTGCATAAGCACTACCTGACGCAGGTGCATGTGGACTATCCTGGCAATGTCTTTCAACAGGTCATCAGCGATAGTATCGCCATTGCTGCCGCAGCCGACGAGCGCACGCCCATCAGCGCGCTCTTTCCCGCCAGAAATCATGCCCTCGAACTGCAGCATCAATTCCAGAACCTCGCGGGCGAGTTCATTGCGCGCCTCTACCAACTTCGTTCAAACAAATTACAGGCGGCCAGCCTTTCGGAGTAAATAGATGAAAACACGTATGACTATCGACGAGCTTGAGCAATTGAAAACCCACGAACTGGCAGACATGCTCTCCCAGGTCGTCCTGCTGCTGCGCCGCATGCCCAATATCGAATGCAAACAACTGATTCAACCAACGCCAGAGCAGCATCTTCCCGCACCAGTCCAAGCACAAACCACGACGCCCTCTACAACGTCCTTTACCTATGAAGAACTTCATAAAAAGAAAGTAGACGAACTCAAAAAGCTTGCTAAAGAACTACACGTACTCTTCACCTCATCCACGAAAAAGGCCGATCTGATTCAGAAAATCCTCGTCAGGTCGGCAGATGGACGCAGCGAGCAGCGCGCAATTCAAGACCTGTAAAGCGGAATAAATACCTCTTCTTTCGCTGTTCTGAACTCTATAGCGTATAGAGTCTGTACCCTATGCTCAGTTGCAGCGCGTCTTGCAGAGTGGAATACTCTGAACTTTTTCTTTCCACATTCGTATGGCTGAGTAAGAAGACTATACTATACCTATGGAGCTTTTTGAAAGGACACTTTATGACCTATAACAAACCGGCTATTCTTGCCGAAGGACTGGTAAAGCGCTATGGGAAAACCGAAGCGTTGCGCGGCCTCGATCTGCAGGCGGAAGAGGGCAGCGTGCTTGGCTTACTCGGCCCCAACGGCGCAGGCAAGACTACAGCCGTTCGTATACTCACCACGCTTTTGAAAGCGGACAGCGGACATGCCGAGGTCATCGGGCTTGATGTGGTAAAAGATGCCAATGCCCTGCGTTCGCGCATCGGCCTGACGGGTCAATATGCCGCGCTCGATGAAAATCTGACCGGATATGAAAACTTAAAGATGTTCGGGCAACTCTATCACCTTTCTAGTAAAGAGGCCCGCAGACGCGCTCAGGAGCTGCTTGAAAGATTCGATCTGGTCGATGCAGCCAGCCGCGTCGTCAAGACCTACTCCGGTGGTATGCGCCGCAGGCTCGACCTCGCTGCCAGTCTGATTATGTCGCCGCCCGTCCTCTTCCTCGACGAGCCGACAACTGGATTAGACCCAAGAGGTCGCCTCGCGATGTGGGATGTCATCAGCGACCTGGTCTCCGATGGCACGACGGTGCTGCTCACCACTCAATACCTTGAGGAAGCAGACCAGCTTGCACACCAGATTGCGGTGGTCGATCACGGGCGCGTCATCGCGAAAGGCACCTCGGACGAACTCAAAGCCCAGATCGGCGGCGAGCGGCTTGAGCTAACGGTAACTCCTGAGGGTAATCTAGAAGATGCGGTACAGGCCCTGCGCCCCTATAGTTCCGGCGAACTTTCCCTGCTGGAGGAAGACCGGCATGTGATCGTACCGGTGACAAATGGCGCGCAAATTCTTGCCCAGGTTGTGCGTGATCTTGATGCCGCGCGGGTTCCACTCGAAGATATCGCCCTGCGCAAACCAACCCTGGATGATGTCTTCCTGACACTGACCGGTCGCGCCGCTGCCTCAGAAGAGACACTGGAAGAGGAAGAAAAGCGCGAGGCGCAGCCCGCAGGAAGGAGCCGACGATGAGTATGACAGCTATAAGAAAAACCCAGCCCTTGAAACCGGTAGCGCGCCCGCGATTGTACTGGACATTCGCCGACGCGCTTGTGCTGGCGAAACGCCACCTGATACAGATTCCACGTATTCCCGAGGAGTTGATTTTCGCCACCATTCAGCCGATCATGTTCGTCCTGCTCTTCCGCTACGTGTTCGGTGGGTCAATAACCGTTACCGGCACCACATATGCCAACTACCTGATGGCTGGCATCTTCACCCAGACCGTCATCTTTGGCGCGACATCGACCGGTATTGGGCTGGCAAACGATCTGCAAAAAGGCCTGGTTGACCGTTTCCGTTCGCTGCCCATGTCAAAATCTGCGGTGCTGACAGGGCGCACCATCTCTGACCTGGTTCGCAACACCTTTGTAGTAGCGATTATGTGGACGGTTGGTTTGTTGGTAGGTTTCCAGCCAAGCGGCAATGTGCTGTCCTGGTTGGCAGCAGTGGGCCTGCTCATCCTGACTAGCTTCGCCTTTTCCTGGATTTCGGCCACTATTGGTTTACTGGTACGCAGCGTGGAGGCGGCGCAATCCGCGGGCTTCATCTGGCTCTTTCCCCTGACGTTCGCCAGCAGCGCATTTGCCCAACCAAAGAACATGCCTGACTGGTTGCGCACCTTCGCCGAACACCAGCCCGTCACGATCATCGTCGACGCTGTGCGCGGCCTGCTGCTCAATAACCCCGATGGCGCGACGATCCTGCAAGCCATCGCGTGGTGCATAGGCATTCTCGTCGTCTTCGTCCCGGTGGCTGTCTGGGCGTATGGTCGCCGTGTAGCAAGATAGTTACTTGAAATAGAAAAAACCGTGTTGCTTTTTGCGCGCAAAAAGCAACACGGTTTTTTCTATCCTTTACACCACACCAGGCTCCATTTCCATCTCAACCGCTACGATCTCATTCTCGCTCTCCATCATATCAAGCGAGGTTCGCGTCTGAGTGAGCAGCGCCACCACAATCTCATACAAGCCCATGCCTGCCAGCAGGCCGATGGTCAGGTTATTGCGGTCGCGCTTCTTGCCAAACATGAAAGGCGTCCCCGCCAGCATCGCCCCACTCACGCAATCCATCGCCAGGTGCCCAACCATTGGCAGCAGCTTGAAAATGCCCAGTTCGTAGCGGGTGACAACGCTGTAGCCAAGCAACCCAACTGCCGAACCTGTCAGCACATTCGTCATCCGCTTGCTCATGCCCAGCATACGCGGCAGAACTACCAGCGTAGGAGCAGTGACATAATCAAGTATCCCATGCACCAGGGTCGGTATCGGTTTCCACATATCTTTTCTCCTTCTTGTTGAGCTAACGTCCCTTTGAAACACAAGCATGAAAGGCAGGTTTGTCCTTTATTGGTACGTGGCAAGAAGAGAGAAGGAATCACAAAATTCTAGAAGCTTATTCCCAAAAAGAATTCTACTAAGGGTCTAGAAGATCTTGTTTACAAATACGTTTCCAACGATGAGAAAGGTCTGTAATTTGCTGATGCCGCTCAACTTCTTGATCTTTATTTATGTCCGTAAAGATTATTTTGATTTGTTGAACAATGGAATCCATTAATAGATTATCTATATGCAAGGGTTGAACTTCAATCACACACTCAGCAGCAAGTAATAAAATACTTTCTTGCGCTTTCTTATCGCTTTCATTGCTTGCTCTTTCAAGAACTTTCTTCAAAATCTCATTAACAATTCCTACTCCTTCCCCATCTTCCCTACTTAGATAAGCCACAGCAAGTATAAAAGGTTCTCGCCACTTATTATCCAGGTCGCATCCCTTCTCAATAAGTTGGTTTATACGACGCGATCGCGTCTGCTTCCTTTTAACATCACGAACCAAATAACGAGCAGCAAAATAATCCTGAAAAGTTGGGTGATAAAAACCATATTTGTTGCCCCTACCACGAAAGAAAAGCCCACTTCTTTCACGAATCAGACGTAAGAATCTTTCCACTTCCCTATCATCCTTGAAAGCCATAGATGCTCGTAATAATTGAATCACTTCTTCATTATGAATTACCCAAGAACCATTTTCTTGCATCCTTGTTGCAATTTTACCTAGAATATTTATTGCTACAGTTTCTTTGATTGGACTCAACTTCCTGCTTCCACTCTGACCTTCTAATAACAATTTGGTTGCCATCATATACAAATCTATTTTTTGCAATATGGAATCATCTATATTTTTTTGGAATAAGATGACTACCAATAAATATAATAATAAAGGATTCTTTGCCAGATCAGCGATTGGTTTATTTGACTTTATGTCTTCGCTTAGTTTTGTTGCTCTTTTTTCAGCTTCTTCAATGATTTCTCTCTGTTTATTCTCAAATTGTGGATGGTAAAATTCAAAGGCAGAAAAGTAATCGCTTAATAATTTTCTGATCTCATCAAGAGTCAGGTAGGCTATTGTATAAAAAGATGAGTTTACGTCAGGAAAAGCATTATGGTCAAAGCACGCAGGACGAGAAGTAATGATAAATCTATTGAAGGAAAGGAAATGGTTTTTACTACAATCCCTAACAAACATATTAATATCTGCTTGAACACGTGAACGTAAATCAGATTTCACTTCATCTAAACCATCAAATAAAACAATACATTTTCCACTGGATAAAGAGGCTGATAGAAAAGAGTAATGATTGCTCCAATTATGTTTGATAAAATCAAATAAGTTAGCTTGATCATTAAGCTCTATATAGCTTGCATAGTCCCGTAAATATAAAAGAATAGGAACAAGTGGAGGATACACATAATCAAAGACATGCAAACCACCTTCGACCTTTTCACTCAAGGAAAAAGATCTCAGGGGATTCAACGAGAGTTTATTAAGAATTCTGGCAAGAATATAGTACCATCTATTAATACCAAGCTGGGCCATATGTAATGTGAGTCCTATTAAAAGGGTACTCTTTCCCATACCAGGATATCCATGAATTACAGCTATGGACCGTTGCCTGTTGAAATTTTTCCAAATAGATGAAAAGGTTATCCTACTACTCTCGTTGAAAGGCAGATCAGGCCAACGATACTCATTCTCTGAACTAGTGTCTTTTAATTGATGATCTACTATAAGGGCATTCGCATAAAAATATGGAGAGAAGAAGACAGTATCCATTGAAGCACTAAGTCCTCTTATATGAGCAGGAAGTCCTTCAGGAACTAAGTCCCTTGTTCGAGTAACAAGTGATTCAAGATAATCTTGCTTTAAAACTCTATGGGAGGGAGGAAGGGGAACATCCTTTACTAAGAAGTACATGTATTTGAAGAGCAAAAGAATCAAAAGAATAAGAATAGCTGCTATACGGTTCTCAAATGCCCAATTCGAAATTGTCTGAAGATATTGCTCTACATCTTTAGGCAAAATCGGCGTCATCACATTTGCTATTACATCTATAAATACAGACAGAAGAATAGAGCCTAGTATCCAATTTATTGGTTGATTAATCCCAAGAATTGTTCTAATAAGAAACACATGGTTCCTTGAGCCATCACTACTATCATCTGCTCTCATAATCAACTCTTACTCAGCATGAATCTATTTACAGACTTTTCCCAAGTGTTCTTTTCCATCCTCAGAAAAAGTTTTTTAATAAAAAATAAAAAGCCTCATCTGAAGCTGCAATCTTCTTTTATACAAGAGCGGTAATACTTGACATGAATCTCTGCTTTAGACTATACTATATTGGCCTTAAGAAAGCAATAAATTACAGTACTTTTTTATTATTTGGTAATTGAATTAAGGCAAAGTATTCTAATGAATTTGCATCACGCATAGAAAGTTATGGCAAGTAAATCCATATTTATAAAATTTTTAGAAAGGTAAGCCCAGCCAATGGAAGAACTTCAACCGGCGACCACTTTTGAAAACAATGGCGTACCGAACGGGGAGGCACCCATTCAAACAGCAGAGGTTTCTCAGGACACGGCACTTTCTAGTAGTGAGGCTTCAACGATACCACCACAGCTTCTCCAGACTCTACAGACCCTTGTGACAGAGATGCAGGAACTGCGGCGCGATTTCGATACCAAGATCAAATATGACGAGAGCAAAGAACGCCAGGTTGATAGCCTATACCAGGAGCTACAAACCCACCGCGAAGGACTCCACTTCAAAATTCTACGACCCCTTTTTACTGACTTGATTGCCGTGTACGATGATTTCGGCAAGCTCATTGAAAGCCTCTCGCATAACGGCGTTGACTCATCTCAAACCCTCGACAATCTGCGTTCCTTCCAGGAAACGATCGACGATATTCTGAGGCGCAACGGCGCTGAATCTTATAGTCTGGAAGAGGACAGCTATACCCCCGTCAAACAGCGCGTCCTGCAAGTAATCGAGACCAACGACCCGGCACAGGACAAAAAGATTGCGCGCAGGATACGTAGAGGCTTCGAGTACGAGGGACGGGTACTGCGACCAGAGCTTATCGCTATGTATAAATTTGTTCCAGGCAAAGAGTAACGTATAACAAGCACAGCCAGCAGAATGGAGAAAGCACGATCATGAGCAATCAAGAAACGAAGGTTTTTGGTATTGATCTGGGCACCACGTACTCGTGCATCGCTCACGTCGATGAATATGGCAAGCCGGAAGTGATTACGAACGAGGAGGGAGAGCGCACCACGCCCTCGGTCATCCTTTTTGAAAGTCCCGATAATATTGTGGTGGGCAAAGTAGCCAAAGAGAGCGCCGTTCTCTCGCCTGACCGGGTGGTAGCGATGGTCAAGCGACACATGGGCGAGGAGAACTGGGAATTTGAGTGCGATGGCCTGCACTATACACCCGAGGAAATTTCTTCCTATATTCTACGGAAATTAGCAAAAGACACAGAAGAGAAGCTGGGCATTCCCGTGAAAGATGTTGTCATTACCTGCCCGGCTTACTTTGGCATTGCCGAACGCGAAGCGACGGCAAACGCAGGCAAAATCGCGGGCCTGAATGTGCGCGAAGTCATTAACGAGCCGACTGCGGCAGCGATTGTGTATGGTCTGCAGAATGAAAAGGATCAGGTCGTACTCGTCTACGACCTCGGCGGCGGCACCTTTGATATCACTGTCATCGAAATCAAGTCGGGCACCATTACCGTCATTGCCACCGGCGGCGACCACAACCTCGGCGGCAAGGATTGGGACGCCATCATTGTGCAATATCTGGCCGAACAATGGATGATGGAAACAGGCTCCTCAGATGATCCAACCTCTTCCGAAGAGACATTGCAGGACCTCTGGCTGCGCTCCGAGTCAGCCAAACGCACGCTCTCCTCGAAGCAGGAAACCAGCGTGCCGGTGACACATGCCGGACAGCGCAAAGGCATCACCCTCACCCGCGAAAAATTCAACGAACTGACCGCCAGCCTGCTCGAAAGAACCATCGATTTCACAAAAACCACGATGGAGGAGGCGCGAAAACGAGGATTTAGTCATTTCGATCAAATTCTCCTGGTTGGCGGCTCGACCAGAATGCCTCAAGTGCAAGAACGCTTGAAAGAAGAATTTAGCATTCCAACGAAGGTACACGATCCCGATGAGTCGGTGGCAAAAGGGGCGGCCATTTATGCCCACAAACTGATGCTTGACGAGAAAATACAGCATAAGATTGCTGAAATTACTGGCACCGACGTAGCTAAAGTCGACTCGTCCTCGGTCTCCGAACGAGTTCTGGAGCAGGCGCAGCAACAGGTGGCGCAGGATGTCGGCTTGAAGCTGGGCACCATCAAAAAGTTCAACGAAATGGAAGTGACCAACGTCGCCAGCCATAGCTTTGGCATCATTGCCGTGGACAGCAGAAAAAATGCCGAGGTCATTTTCAACCTTGTCCGCGTCAACGACCCACTTCCCGCGATAAGCAGGCAGACGTTCTTTACGCTTGAAGCTGAACAGGAAATGGTAGACATCCGTATCATGGAGAATAGCTTCTCCACCCACACGGTAGATGATATTGAAGCGGGCGAAAAAATAGGCGAGGCGGAGCTGCATTTACCCCCGCGCCTGCCCATCAACGCCCCCATTGAAGTGACCTTTGACTTGAACCGCGAAGGCAGGCTGCATGTAACGGCACGCGAACCGGGCAGCAATATGTCCATTGAGGTCACCATCCAGACAAAACGCGGGTTGTCAGAGGAAGCAGTGGAGAAAGCAAAGAAGCGCTCCACGCATGTCGCAATCTCATAAGCAGGAAGTTCGCAGGATACAAACGCTGAGTTAGTGAAGGAGCGGGCGTTGAATACATTCGTTGGCATTGATCTGGGCACCACCTACTCTGCCGTCGCATACATTAATGCTCATGGCAAACCAGAAGTGATACGTGATGAGGAAGGGAATGCAACCACTCCTTCCGTTGTATACCTGGGAGGAGATACGCCGCTTGTCGGTTATGCCGCGAAGGAGCAGCAGGCGCTAGGAAAAGAGGAAGTGGCATCCTTCTTCAAACGAAATATGGATGATACCCATTTTCTCCTGTCGTACCACGGTCGCACCTATACACCGGTAGACCTTTCCTCGATCGTGCTTGCGCACCTGAAAAAACAGGCGGAGCGGCATTTCGGCAGCCCCGTAACCGACGCCGTCATTACTGTACCTGCTTACTTTACGCACGTGCAGCGTTCAGCCACCATCGAGGCAGGTCGCAAGGCCGGTTTGAACGTTCTGAAGATCATCAGCGAACCCACTGCTGCCGCGCTCGCCTACGGATTGCGCCCTGGTCAGCAGAAACAGCGCGTTCTCGTCTACGACCTGGGAGGGGGAACCTTCGACGTCTCGCTGGTCGAAATCACGGCAAACGAACTGCGCGTCATCGGCACCGGTGGCGACCACAACCTGGGCGGCAAAGACTGGGATGATCGCTTAATCGAGTACGTGGATGGTCTCTTCCGGGACGAATTCGGCGTAGAATTGGCCGGAGACGACATTAACGAACTGCGCGTCCAGTCGGAACGGCTCAAGCACAACCTTTCTTTACGCCAAAGCGCCGATATACGAGTCTCGGCAGGCGGGTATACAGGTACCTACACGGTATCACGCGAAAAGTTCGAGCAACTGACCCTTGACCTGTTAGAACGCACGCAACTGCTGACCGAGCAGGTTCTCTCCGAAACCAACCTGACGTGGCAGGATATCGATGGCATCTTGCCCGTCGGCGGCTCAACACGCATGCCTATGATACGCGCATTTATCCAGCGCATCTCAGGCAAACCTCCTATGACCGGCATTCATCCCGACGAGGCGGTAGCGCTCGGGGCCGCCATCCAGGCAGCGATGGAAATTGAGGAGAGCGCGAACAAGCCCATCTTTCACCTGGCAGGCCGCAAAACTACATCTGATGTCATCGCGCATAGCCTCGGCATGATCGCGGTAAATGAGGACCGCTCCCGCTATATCAATAGCATCCTGATCGCCAAAAACCTGCGCATTCCCTCAGAGCAAACACGACCTTATACGATGAGACTCCGGCGGCGCGGCGATACCGAGATGGAGGTGTTTTTAACGCAGGGCGAGAGTGATGATCCTCAGCATTGCGCCTATCTCGGGCGCTACGTCTTCTCAGACTTCCCGCTGCTCAACGACAAACAGACCGTTGTGGATGTCACCTATGCTTATGATAAAAACGGCGTCGTGCATGTCTCAGCCGTTGAACGCAGCACTGGCACGCCATTAAAGTTGCGCATCGAGCCGGTGCCATCCGATGTTCCAGACCGCTTTGCCGGTTCTCCAAAGGACCTGGAGGTGAGAGAGCACCTGACCGTCTACCTCGCCTTCGACCTCTCAGGCAGCATGAGCGGTACTCCTTTGCGGGAAGCCCAGAAAGCCGCGCTGGAATTTGTGAGCCAGTGCGACCTGACCACTACCTCCATCGGCCTCATTTCTTTCTCCGACCGCGTACATGTCGATCAGCCAGCAACGCAGAATGGAAAAGACATTACACGCGCCATTCAACAGCTTTCGATTGGCCGGACCGGCTATGGCAACTCAGACCATCCTTTTCGCGACATTTACCAGCGCATGCAAAATACTACCGGTATGCGCTACGCGATTGTGCTGGCCGATGGCGTATGGGCCTGCCAGGGCGACGCCATCAAACGCGCCAGAGAATGCCACAAGGCCGGTATCGAAGTGATCGCCATCGGCTTTGGAGGAGCCGACCGCGCCTTCCTGGCGCAAATCGCCTCTTCATCCGAACAGAGCTTCTTTACCGATATGGGGCGGCTTGCTGAAACATTCAGTACCATCGCACAAGAATTGACCGAAACTGGTGGAGAGAAACGCGCAGGTGGTGGGCTGCGCATAAAATTCTAGCGTAAAAAACATGGGAGAAGATCATGGCAGGCGAGAAAACTACTTCTGTCCCCAATTTCTTCATTCTACTGGACATCGATCCAAATAAGCCCTGGGATCAGAATAATTTTGAGAAAATACTCGAAACAAAACGGAGCGAGTGGACACGCAAAAGCAACGGCGTGGGCAATACCATGCTGGAGGCCAGGAGAAATCTCGCGCTCGTCTCCAAAATTCGCGAAGTCATGGCCGATCCAACCCAAAGACAGGCGCTCGCCGAAGCCGCTAAAAAAGAACTCGCCGAGGGAAACAGCGCAAAAATAGAACAGTTTGAAAGGCAACTCGCCATTGCCACCAGTAAAGGCTTCCTGAACGAGGCCGAATTCAATAAATTTCTCGCTGACTACAAGTCGGTCCTCTCGGAAAAGGAGATTCGCAGCCGCATCAAAGTACCGATCAAGGCACCTGAAACATCAAATGCGAAAGACCAGCAACTGGATTCCACACTGCTCAAAGCCATCAATGAGCGGTTGCAAAAACTTGGGAAAGCCGATCTGTACGAGTTTCTGGGACGGCCCAAAGGGACCTCCTGCCAGGAATTAAGCAAAGCGGCAGAAGAAATTTATGCCGCTATGCAGCGCAGGCAACCCAAGACGCTGGAAGTCACCATGACCTCAGAACTGGCCGGGCACGCGAAAACGGTCTTCAAATCGGAAGACATGCGCCAGCGCTATAACGAGTCCCTCCGTCTCAGCAAGCTGCAAGCCCTTCTGGAAGAGTTTGAGAAGATCGTAAACGCGGCTGGCGGCACGCAAAAAGGACTCTACGCCAAACAAGTCGCACTCTTTATTGAACGGGCGGTCAATGAAGCAGGTTTATCGCAGCTAGAGGCGGGCGAACGTTTAAGAGCGTTCGCCAATCAGCGGCACTGGTTCCTCGAAGTGCCAACCATTGACATCAGTGAGGAAACGCAGCGCTGCGGCTACTGTGGAACGGTCAACAAGAAAGCAAACCAGTTTTGCTCCGGCTGCACCAGAGAGCTGCGCATCACCTGCCCCAATTGCGGCCAGCCCGCCCGCTCCGAAGATATTGGCTGCGTAAAATGCGGCTTCGACATTGGTAATCGATACTGGGTCGATGACCTGCTGAAAGAATGCCGCCAGTTGCTGGCAAAGGGCGATATTGCTACGGCAGAGGCGCGTATCAAAAGCGCGGAAGAGGCCTGGAAACCAGCCAAACCCGACACTCGCGCCCGCCAGATCGCTGAATATCGAGCCGAAATCCAGCGGCTTCTACAGGCGCAGCAGCAAAGCGTAGAGCAGCTAAAAGACTATCTCAGCAAGCGGCTCTACTTTACCGCGCGCGAGTACCTGTCAAAGCAAGCTGCCGGAAGTATTCCAGACCGCAACAGTTACCTGCAAACGGTTACTACCGAAATTGCGCGGGCGCAGGAATTGCTCACGCGAGCGAAAGAGCGAGCAATTACACCCAATCAGCGGATCGATCTGTGCGTGCAGGCCCTCCGTATCTGCGCTGATTATAAAGAAGCTCGTGATATACTCAGCACCACGCCGCCCGCTGCGCCTCGTAACCTGCGCGCGCGTGTTGGCGGTTCCACCATTAGCCTGCAATGGGAGCCATCACCCACACCTTATGTCACCTATAAAATTGTGCGCAAAATTCATGCCCAGCCTGTATCCGTAAAAGATGGCCTGCTGTTAGACACGGTGACAGGCCGCGTCTACGACGATACGAAACCCGAGATAGGGGTGCCAACCTTCTACGCCGTTTTCGCCTCGCTCGAAGATATTCCCTCGACCGAAGCGGCAATGCTGGCCCAACCCGTCATGAAAATCAGCGAGGTCAGCAATGTGGCCGTTCGCGTGGACAACCAGCAGGTGAATCTTTCCTGGACGCCTCCCCCACATGTCCATAATATCGTGGTCGTGCGAAAGGAAAGAACGCCACCCGCCTCCATCAACGACGGGATACCGGTGCAATTGCTTGACTTTCAACACCTCGTTGATCGCAGCGTGCAAAACGAGCGACTCTATTTTTATACCATTTATGCCCAATTCAAGGATCACGAAGGACATATCGTCACTTCGGCAGGCGTAGCCAAAAGCGCGACCCCTGAGTCGCCACCCGCCATCATTCCAGAGGTAGACATTTCGAGTCAAAAGGTCGCTCAAGGGTACGAGGTGGCATTGCGCTGGATACCGCCAGCAAAAGGGCGAGCGGTCATACTCAAGTCGAAAGTTGAACCGAAGCTCAAAGCGGGTGACGCTATACCGAAAGCCCAACTGGAACAACTTGGCGAATTGCGGGAAGACCGGCCCGATTCACTGGTGGACCCCTGGCGTCAACCAGGTATAACCTATTATACGCCGGTCGTTCTTTTCCAGGATATGGCGTATGTGGGCAATCCGCGCCGCTTCGCCGTCGTCGATGATGTCAGCGATCTGCGCTATCAAAACCTCGGTCACGCCATCCGTTTGAACTGGACATGGCCCGCCAACTGCCAGGAAGTGCTGGTGGCCTATGACTACCGGGCATGGCCCCAGCTACCGGGTACGGGAGTCAACACCTATAAAGTGACGCGAGCAGAATACGAACATCGCGGCTACTTTGACATTCGAGGCACACCGAATAGCGATCACTATATCGTTGTCGCGGCCATAATCAGGCAGGGAAACGATCAGATTATCGGGTCCGGCACTCGTATTCAAGCTCGCCTTGCCAGCAAAATAGTCATCGAGTACGAGATCAAACTCCCACGCGGATTCTTTGGTCCTAAAAAGTTACTGCTGCACATCACCTCGCGCACCGCAGGTTCGTTGCCCACGCTGCTCCTGGTGAGCAAGCAGGGCCGCCTGCCCCTGCGCAAAGAAGAGGGGGAACCCTTTATCCGTTTTGAAGGGCCAGTACTCATCGAAAGCGAGTTGGATCTGGAACTGCCCATCAAATCGCTCCCCCCGCGCACCTTTGGCAAATTGTATCTGGAAGATGATCGCATGTACGACGTGGTGACGATTCACCATCCTACTGAAGATAAGCTGAGGCTCGTATGATAGCATTATTGAATCCAAAAATTACCTGCCCGTTTTGTTTTGAGTCGTTTACGGTTCAGGACATACAATTTCGCTGCCTGCATCCCGGCTGTTCTGGCAGGGCGCTCGATACCGTTTATGCAGCGACTCGCGGCGTGCAGGCGATACCGATGGGCCACGTGATTAACGGCAAAAAAAACGGGTTCAGTCGAGGCCCCGCCCGTAGCATCGACTGCGATGTGTGCGGCAAAGAGGCCCGCACACGCCTCTGCCCCAAATGCCATTTCGAGCTTTCGCACGATGTAGGGCAGGTCGATCAGAAAATTATTGCCATCATCGGCGGGAGCTTCACGGGCAAGAGCCATTATATCGCGTCGTTAATTACGCAATTGCAACATGTAGTGGGTGCCAACTTTAACTTCACCGTCTCTATGCTCGGCGACGGCACCCGCGAACGCTGGAACAGGGACTTCTATACACCCTTGTTTGAAAAAAAGCAGGTACTCCAACCCACCCAGACCTCCACCGTCGATTCAATTGTAAAGACGCCGCTCATTTTCCGGCTGACCTTTAAAGTGGGCAATAACATTCGCGCTCTCAATATCAGCTTCTTCGATACCGCAGGTGAAGATATGTCCAAGCTGCGCGTAGACACGCTTTCGGTCGAAGCGCGCTATATCTGTAAAGCTGATGGCCTGATTGTCCTGCTCGACCCCTTGCAAATCGACAGCGTGCGCCAGCAACTTCCCGATACCATACAAAAGCCCTTGCCTGACCCTATGGCACGCCCCGAATTTATCGTTGGCCGCCTGCGCGAACTCTTCGAGAGTTTCCATCATTTGTCCGGCTCGAAAAAAATTCCTATACCGGTGGCGTTCACCTTCTCCAAAGTGGACACCCTGAGAAGCATTGTCGCACCCGACTCCGCGCTCTTACAGCATAGCAGCCACTTTGGCCTGCTTGATTTGCCGGATGTACAATCGGTCAGCACTGAAATCGGCAACTACGTACAGGCCTGGATCAATACCGGTTTCTACAACGAGATTGATTTCAAGTTCGCGAACTATCACTTCTTTGGCGTTTCCTCACTCGGCAATCAACCAGAAGCATCCGGACGAGTAAAAATTGAACCCCTGCGTGTAGAAGATCCTTTCCTCTGGATTCTCCACGAGTTTAAGCTGATTAAAGGGAAGAAAGGGCGGTAAGTATGGCAGTCCTGCAACATTACTATACCTCGTTTGTAAACAGAGAAGCGGGCAGCGCTGGCTTTCAGGTCAAGGCCATGTCGCCGGGCATCGCTCCCGACACCCAGTCAACGATCACGCGCCTGATCTCCTATCGCATTCCTCCCACCCTGGATGAGTACAGGCTGGATACTCATCCCGTTGCCCTGCGCTACTATTATAAAAGTCCGCAGGAAGCCATCCTCCTCTGTAGTCAATCTAACGGGACCGACGAAAATGGTCGCCCCGGTAACTTTTTTGCCCATAGCCTTGTCACCGAGCCGGACTATTTCACCAGCATGCCGCCCATCCTGTACTGGCATAGCAACTTCTGGCGCACCAGAGATACGCGCGCCAGTTCGATGATTGAGCCTCTTTACAGCCTTGACGAGGTTGAATGCACGCTGGATATCGAGGGGGTCTGGAATTTTCTTGCTCAGGGGAACCGCATCGAACAATTCTATAAACTCATGTGCGCCGTGGTGCATTATTCCAGCACGCAGCGCCGTATCGTGATTATCGACGATGACAATAACGTTGCGCAGTGGATTGCCGCAGTCACCTTTATGCTGCCGCCCGTGTATCGTCCCTTATTGAGTTTCGCGACCTATCATCATGACCCATACCAGTCCCAGTTCATGATTACCGGAACCACCACCGATTCCTCTTTCCGCGCCTCACCTGACGAGTACATGAGCTATTTCATCTTGAATACGAAGACGGGCCAGGTCAGCGATGTTGCCGAATCACCCTATGCTGTTGAAGCGCGTGAGGCTGCTCGTTCCTACGACATATACGAGAACCGCCTGCTTGCCATCATTGGCAACTACCTCTCACGCTTTCCAGAACCGAAGCAGATCGATGAGCAACTTGACCTGCTCGCCTCCTACGCGGCTGTCCTTGAACCACATCATCCCTTATCATTGACTCCTCTAGAATTGGAAGCTGTGAGCGCCGTCCTCACCACACTCGAGGGACAGCGTGTATTTGAGCAGGAGCACATTAACGAACTGCAACAGCTCGGCGAACTGCTTCACGACCTCTCACAAAGCGAAGCAAACGAGGGCATCTATAATGCGTATAAACGTGTTGTTTCGCTCAAGCAACAACATAAAATCCCAACGGATCAGTCCGCGCTTAAAGAACTCAAGTACGTTACAAAATTGTTGATTAGTGGCTCGAACATCGAAGTAGCCCTGCAAAGACTCAATAATATGCGTGCAGTCTATGGGGAAGCTATGTTTCTGGACACCATCAACAAACCCAACTTTCTTGAATGGCTCAGTAAACTTCCTGAAAATGGAAATGCTACCTCCCTGCAAGTAAAGTCTATCTGGCAGTATCTCGGCCCCTACATTTCTCCAGGCAAACACAGTCAACGTTTCCTACTTGCCAGCCTGGGTATGGCGATCAGCTTATGGAATGACAAACCAAGACGGCCAGAGGGTAAGGCCTTGATGGAAAGTATGATTTCCGCAATGGCCGGACGGGAAGCAGCATGGCTACAAATTGTCGCGGAGAGCTATGCGAGCTTGCCAGAAAACGCATTGCCCATCTTTTATTGCAAACTGGTAGAACCGCTTGACCTGGATCAGCGCGTGCGCTATCGCACGCTTGTCCGGCGCTTGTTCAGCGCTATTGACTTGTATGAGTTACGCAATCACATGAGTGTTGCCAGTAATACAGGTATTCAAAATGGCCTGAAAGCCCTTGAAGACTGGATCAGCCACGCTAAAAGACAACAGGTGCCAGATATTCCAGCGCTGGCTGAAGCCGGAATTAAATACCTGGTTCAAATCACGGAAAGACCGGCGTTCAAACAAAAGTTTCCAAACGCGCTCAATGAAGTCGCGCCTCAAATTCTTATCAGCCAGGTACTGGCCCCGCTTCCCATTCAATGGGAAAACTACCTGGTAAGTATCGCGCTGGCAAACGTCTCCCTCAGTCGCTATACGCGCGCCGACCTGGAGATGTGCCGGAAGTATCGAGAGCGCGAGGGTCTCTCCTCCGAAACGCGCACTATCATCGATGGTTTGCTTGCAATGAATAGCGGAACCCTTAATGACGAACTGGCAAGCCGCCTGCGTTATTACTTCAAGCAGTCGCCTCACCGCTTCCAGCTTGAAGCCCAGAGCTTCATCCAGACATTCCTTCCAGCATGCCGGGATGACCTTTCACACCTGAACATGGTGAACGCCCTCTTCACCTGGGACTATTCAGAATATTTCTGGCCGCCATATTGGGATACCTTGAAACGGTTGCTCAGCCAAGCTTCAACCTCTGCCCACGCCCTGGGTCTGCTCAATTTTTGGTTCGACACGGAGCCAGACCGGTTCCAGGCGCTCTATAGCGTCCAGTATTTTATGCTGGAATTGCCGACCCACCTCGAAGCCACGCGCGGCATGCGCGGCTTCCCAGAAAGCGCGCGCTATATCAAAGCGGCAGTTGACAGGCAAAATATAAAGTGGTTCCCCCTGGTCGAAGAGTACCTGTCACCCGGTAAGAACCTCATCGCCTCAGTGGGTCTGGGTCTGGCATCGCAGTTGCAAAAGCGGCTCGGAAACGCCGAGGATGCCAAAGTCCAGGCGGAAAAGGAGCAGCGCGAGCGAGCGGCCCTTATGGACAAACTTAACGGTTTCTTCGATAAGAAACAGGCACGCAAGCTACATGCGCGTATCCACACCCTCTATGATTGGAAGCGGCGCGAGCTTTTCTGGTCCGCCTACTGGGAACTCTTCAAAAATGTGCTGCTTTCACAATATGCAGAAATCATTCTCGATGTGCTGGCATTCTGGTTTGATGACTCTTCAGCAGCCTTTGAGCAGATGCCTTACATTCCCAACGAATTCTTTCTCCATCTTTACGACCAACTTGCAACTATGCGCAAGGAAAAAGGCTTTATAGAAGGAGTGCGTCTCATACACAGAAAAGTCGCAAGTTCTCCACAGGGAACCTATAACTGGATTGCGCTGGTCGAGAACTACCTTGAAGAGCCTGAGAAAAAATTTGGCTTTTTACGCCGCTAGCCAGGCCTAAAACGGAAGGAGCAAAACTATGGACGACGGGTGTGCCGCACTTATTGGAATTCTGATTGTCATCGCTATTGCCATCGCATTAATCGTATATGTTGTTTTACCACTCAGCATCATTTTGCTGGTCGGCATTTCATCGGCAGGAGTGGTTTCTGGGGCGGCTGTGGCCGTGAAAAACTTCGGAGAACTGATGGTCGAATCGCACAAAACCATTAAATAACAGAAAGGGCGGTATTCCTTATGACGCTGTTCGAGGCTCAGCCTGCCTATAAAATTTACGCCTTTGATCGCGGCTGGCGCATCATCAAATACGTCACCGAGAACCTGTTCAAACGCACCGATATCGCGGCACGCTGGTGGTTCAATAAAGCCCAGTCCTTGTTGGCTCGCTATAGAATGAGCGGTTCGTTCGTAAAATACTGGATCTATGTCGTAATGGCCGGTATGTACATTGCCGGAGGCGCGCAGTACCTTTCCGCCATGATTCTGGCAGGCGTGTTCATTGCCCTGCAATCCGTGTTACTCTCTATCTGGGCCGCCATCTCTATGCTCATGATCGGTATATTGGCGCTCTGCACCTTTATCTATACGCGCTTCTATCGCATCTTTTTCCGCTGCCCCGATTGCCATAAACAAATGAACATTCCCACCTTTATCTGCCCTACCTGTGCCGAGCCACATACCCAGCTCTGGCCCAGTATCTACGGCGTTTTTTCGCACCGCTGCATCAAGTGTGAGACGCGCCTGCCCACCCTGCGCCTCAAAATCCCCGGCACTCGCTGGATTGAGCGCGACAAAATCACACGCGTTTGCCCAAGCTGCAAGCACCAGATGAACGCGGGCATCGGCGCTGGCACTAATATCCACATCCCTATTGTCGGCGGCCCTTCAACCGGTAAATCGAACTTCATCGTTACAGCAACCAAAGAGTTCAAGGAAACCTACGAGAGCGCCCTGCACTACTCCATCACCTTTACCGATCCAAAGCACGAAAGCGACTATAATGAGAACGTCCGGCGTCTGGCTCATGGTCATGAGCTGGTAAAAACAACTGATATGGTTGCCCGGGCCTATAACCTGCGCATTCAATCGCCCAAAAAGCGCGTACCCAAGCTTGCCTACATTTATGATGCCGCAGGTGAGGTATACAATCGCAGCGAAGATACGGCACAGCAGGAGTATTACAAGTACATCGATGGCATCATCTTCGTCATCGACCCGTTCTCTATCCCCAGCTACCGTCATTTACACGAGTCAGAAATCGCGCATTTTCAAAACCTGATTCGACCAAGTAGTCTCGACGTTATGCAGGCCTACGAGCGCATGTTTAATATGTTTGAAGACTCGGCAGGTCTGCGCAAGGGCCGCCGCTTCCCACATCCTCTGGCCATCGTCGTTACCAAAGTAGACGCGCTCAACCTGGAAAACGAAATCGGCAGCACAGCCGCCCATTACCTGATGAGCAGCGATCCCAGTATCACTGAGGAATCGGATGCCATCAATACCCTGGTACGTAACTTCCTGTGCCAGCACGACCTCGATCACTTTGTGCGCGACGTTGAAATGCAATTCTCCAATGTCCGCTACTTCTCATGTTCCGCGCTTGGCCGCATGCCCGTAGCGGGTGATAGCCGCAGTTTCGTGCCCATTCGCGTCGGCGAACCCCTCATCTGGCTGCTCGCGAAAACGAAAACGGTGGATGCCATTCAACAACCACCCCATGCCACCCGCGTGCTTAATCCGTTAACGATGCCATTGCAACAACAACAAAGATAGGGCTTTTCATCCTGTAGGGACGCGATTGATCGCGTCCACCCTGGCCTGTAATGCGCCTGAGTGGGCCAGACGCGATCAATCGCGTCCCTACAGGAATATCAGAATTCATCAGAAAAGGTGGTTAGCGAACGCAACCCTATAAAAATAAAAGGAAGGAACAAGACACAGAAAGATGAGTGAATCTTTTAAATACAGACCATTCGAGTCAAAAGATGAAGGGGATGACTTTTCTGATTCAAGTAAAAAGGCGAAAGAAGCAAGGCGAGTCCAGATCGTCTCCTCTGAAACGGTTTCTTCGATCGAACATGAAATTTCAGGAGAAGGTCCGGGTCGTATGAATGGTGCTGGCAGCAACGGCCAAAACGATTCGGCTGCGGCACAACAAAGCGATTCGACCCAGCCTGCTACGCAGTCCGATGCAACACAGCAAACAACGCAAAGCGATCAGGCAGCCACGGAAAGGCTGGACAGACAAAGGCGGATTGATAAGGCAAGGGCGGAGGTGAACGAGGCATATGCCGAAGCGGAAAAGGAAGAGCAACTTCGCTTAATAAGGGCAGAGATTGCTGAGATATCTCGAGGAGAGCAGAGGCGACGACATCACAGCCATCGCGACCAGTTTTCTGATTCAGAATAGCAGGCCATGAATAAACCTTTCTCGCCTGTCATCCTGAGCGCCGCCCATGTCATCCTGAGCGCAGCGAAGGATCTCTCGCTTGCCGGATCAAGCCAGTGGAGACCTGAGATCCTTCGCTGCGCTCAGGATGACATCTAGAGGCAGGCTGCTCACCTCCTCTCATTACGAGTCTTGATGCACACACATTTAGAAAGGCAGCCAGATCGTGCCAACGGTAAAATGTATTAATGGACATAAAACTCCGGCACCGCCAGCGGGAAGCGCCTGTCCTATCTGCGGAGGAGATTTCGAGGGCTTTGGCTCATCGGCGATGCCCCGGCCAGTGCCACGCCCTGGCCCCCCTGCTCCTCTGCCAGGGCCGCGTTCGTCGGTGCCCAGGCCGGTTCCGCCACCAGGCCCATCCAGTCCTCTACCTGGGCCGAGTTCCCCGTTGCCAGGGCCTTTTCCGCCGCCAACAGCAGCTTCGCATTTCGGCCCGCTGCCATCCGGCATGCCCGGGCGCTTGCCCGACCTGGAAGGCACTATCGCGCTTCAACCAACGCAATCTGAGATCACATTACCGCCCGATTGGTCTACCAGTGTGCTGGGATGCATTTTCATTCCTTTCTTGCTGGTACTTCGGCCTTTCCTGCTCATTATGGGTTTGATCGGCATGAGCGGGCGCATTCAGCGCAAAATGACGGTGAATACGGTGCGCATACGACGCCCGGACGGCACCCAGCGCGATGCGCGCTTTGAAGGGGACCTCGTAGGAGGCAATTTAAGTCTGGGCGATGATATCTCGCTATGGGGGCACAACGCCGGTGGCACGCTTGTAGTGACACGCGCCTATAACCATACCACCGGCAGTGAAATTCGCCTGCACCGGCCAACGCCCTGGCTCAGCCGGATCATTGCGACCATCCTGCTCCTGCTCATCCTCTCGATTGTGTGGCAGTTTTTCAGATACCGCTAAGAGGCGCAATTCGGGAGAGGTGACATGTTTTCAGGCTTTGATGCGGAATGGCGCAAATCGCTGGCCGAGATCAGCGCGCGAATCGATGAGCTGGAACGGCGCGAACTCGAAGGTGCCAGCGTAACCGATCTTGAACTGGCCGATATCGTGGGCGGCAAACGCTTTCTCTCGGTCGAGGGATTGGCCGCGTTCTGGAACGCTCAGGCAGACAGCGACTTTGCGCAACATATCGCCGACTTACTTACCGGCACGCATGGGCAACAACAGGCAGAATTGATTTTCGTGCTGGCCGGTAACGATCAAGGGTTGGCGCTCTACCTGTCGTTGGGAGCGCTCGAAACTACAGAGAGCATGCTCAAAGCCTTACTGCCCGGCATTCACCTGGATAGTCGGCCAGCAGGCTACCTCGCATCAAAACTGGAGCGCCACTTTCGCGTACATGGCATGCTGAGCGGCGTACCCGGTCATAAAAGCTCGTTCAAAGCGCAGGAACAACAGCGACCGGGCGAGCAGCAACCCGCTGGCCTGCAGGTTGCTCTTCCCGCATCTGCCAATGCAACAGGGTTTTCGCAATTTGAGCGTGTGATACGCGGCATGCAGAGGGCAACCTGGACGTACATAGTGCATGCGCGCCCCAGCACCCGCAAGGTGACAGCAGATCAGCGCCTGAAAATGATCGATTGGCTGACCTGGGTTGTCTCACAATCGCGCATACAACGCCAGAACACAGAACAAATAACGGGCATTGCATCACAAACCTTCAGTGGAGAGATGGTCAATTACCGGGCGCAATACCTTATGCGGTTGCTGGAAAGACAGGTGGAGCGCTTAGACTCCGCGCTTGCCTGTGGTCAATGGTGGGTCTCTTCCTACTTTGGCGCAAGTACTCAAGACGATGCGCAGCGCCTGGCCGGATTGTTAATAGCAACGCTGGCGGGCGAGGATTCACGCCCCGAACCAATGCGCGCTTACCTCTGCAATCCCGCCAGTTCCAAAATATTGCAGCAGACCGCGTTCAGCACCTACCTTTCTTCTGAAGAGCTGGCAACATTGGTGCAATTTCCACGTGAAGAGGTGCCTGGATATGCCATCTCCGACTTTGTTCGCTTCGATGTAGACTTCCGGCACGCGCATAGCAAAAACCTGGCGCTGGGTCATATCCAGCACAATAATCAGGACTCTACACCCTATACTATTTCCCTGCATGATCTGGCCAAACATGCTGTCGTCGTTGGCGTGACAGGAAGCGGTAAAACAACCAGCGTCATGAATCTACTCGACCATCTTGTGCAGGCCGGGCTGCCATTTCTCATCCTTGAACCGGCCAAGACCGAGTATCGCACCCTGCGCCCACGCCTTGCAGGACGCGCAGACGCGCGTATCTACACGCTCGGCAACGAAAACATCGCCCCTTTCCGGCTCAATCCTTTTGAATTTGAAACCGACGACCGGCCCGGCAGCGCCTCTGTCACCAATCATATCGACTTTTTGAAAGCCGTATTCAATGCCGCCTTCATCCTCTACGCACCCATGCCCTACGTGCTGGAAGTGGCCCTGCATGAAATCTACGAAGATAAGGGCTGGGACCTGGCAAGCGGCCTGAACGTGCGCCTTCCTAAATGGTCAGAGCGCCACCTGTACCCCATTTTCCCTACACTCACCGACCTCTACTATAAAATCGACGAGGTCGTGAATCGTTTTCACTATGACCCTCATACCGATCAGACCGTGAAAGCTGGATTGAAAGCGCGTATCGGCTCGATGCGTGTCGGAACAAAAGGGCTTATGCTCGATACCGCTCGCGGTATCCCTATGTCACAGTTGCTCTCACATCCCACCATTCTGGAGATGGAAAATATCGGGAGCGATGACGAAAAAACCTTCCTCATGGGCATGCTGCTGGCAAAGCTCTACGAGTACCGCCGCCTGCAAGCGTCATCGGGAAGTGTTTCTGCCGATTTACAACACCTCCTCGTTTTTGAGGAAGCCCATCGCCTGCTCAAAAACACCGAGACACAGGTTGATACAGAATCGTCAAATTTGCGCGGCCAGGCCATCGAAGTCTTTACCAATATGCTTTCAGAGGTGCGAGCCTATGGGCAGGGAGTACTCGTTGCCGAACAGATTCCCAGCAAACTGGCTCCAGACGTATTAAAAAACACCAATCTGAAAATCGCTCACCGGCTCGTTGCGATGGATGACCGGCAAAGCATCGGTCAGACCATGAACCTTACAGGCGAACAGACATATCATCTCGGTATCCTGCCTCCCGGCATGGCCGCAGTCTTCGCCGAAGGAGCCGATCATGCCTACAAGGTGCGCATGGAAAACTACAAAAGCGCTTTGGCTCCACTTACCGACACCCAACTGAAAGCTGAAAGTCCGCGCTATGCCTCGGTTGAGGCCTGTCAGTTCATCCTGGATTTTCGCCGTTATGGCGTCCTTCTCTCGCCCTTTGGCAGCCCGGATGCGCTTATTTATCAATATACGGCCCGTTTGCTATCGGCGGCGCGGGGACAGGTTCTCTGGTCACTGCTGCTCCTGCGCACTGTGTTCAGCCGCCCTCAGCTTCCACAGGCCATCAAGCTGTTAGAACAATACCTGACCAGCGAGCTACCCTCCGTACAAGGAAGCATGCGAGAAGCCACCTTACGCATGTTCATCATCCAGGGATGTGCTGAACTGCTCCAAAAATACGGCGCAATTCACGGGTGGAGTTATCCAGTTGTTGATGAACTGCGCATTCCACTGACCAGCGGCCTGCTCACCTTTGTGCAAAAGAACGATCTCGCCCTTGCCAGCAGCGATCTCGACCGCTTCTCGCGTCGGTACGAGAAGCTTTTAGAGCGAAATCACGGACCATTTCCCGGCTGCGAGCATTGCCCCGCGCCATGTCTTTACCGGACACTTGTGCGCTGGCTTCTCACGAAATCTGATAGAGAGTGGCTTGACGATGAAGTGAAAGCGAAACACGCAACTCCGGCTGACCACTATACAGCCATTGCCAGAGTAGCAAAGAACATCGTCCATAACTGGCCAGGAGACCCCAAAAACAGCGTCGTACCCGAACTGGCCTATTGCGCGGCGCTGCACGTAGAGGCGGGCACCGACCTGACTGCATATGAACAACAAAAGTTTGCCGACCAGCTCAAAGCAGCTTTATTGTAGCAGGAGGATCGTGTATGATTACGTGGTTCATACCCCCACGCCGCCCGCTTGAACAAACTGCGCCTCCCGATAAGGAGATCATCGATGCGCTAGAGGCGATGCTTTCCATCGAATCACCCAAAATGTTGCAGCAAATATGCCTGAAGCGCCAGCCAACTTTACGCGATGAAAGAACCCTCAGCATTCTCTGCCTGACCATCGCCCAGGAGCGAGTACAGGAAAACAGCGACACGGCTGAAACACTGCTCGATCTGTTCGATCTCCTGCTTTATCTTGAGCAGCAGGGGCTGGATTCGCTGCTTGCCGGGCTATCTTCTGAAGAGGAACCTCCCGAGTCTGCGGAAGACGAACAAACGATACTTCGCAAAATTGCCTTGCACACTCGCGCTTTGATCCATGTTACCCGGACCACCCATCCTATGCTCTGGGCCGAACTACGTAGATGGCGCGCAGATTACTATATGCGCCTCGCTCCTTTACGCGCATCAGACGCGAACCTGGAGCGAGCGATTCTCGATTATGACGCGGCCCTGACCGTTCTTACACAGGACAGAACACCGGAGCTATGGGCAAAAGCGCATATGGGGCGCGGGCTGGCTTACAAAGAACACTCATTAGATGAGCAAGGAAACAATCTTGAGCAGGCCATCCTCGATTATACCGACGCCATGCAGGTCTATACGCTCAAAAAGGCCCCGTTAGAATGCGCCGCGTTGCTGGTAGAACGCGGACTGGCTTATGGTTATCGAAAACAAGGCAACCACAATGACAACCTGAAACTGGCGCAGATGGATTTCGAGGTCGCACTCACAGCACTCTCGCCTATCGACACGCCCGTTGAGTGGGCTAAAACCTACTTATATCGCCTTACCGCCTACATGGAACGCGAGCAGGAGGACACTCAAATCATAAAATATGAACGAGCCATTCGCGAACTGACCACACTATTCGGGGTGATCTCTTTTGAAACTGCCCCCGACGAATGGCTGGAAGCGCTGCAAAAACGCGCCATCTTCTATATGGAAGCCAGAGATGAGCATCCTTATGAATATCTTGTCTCGGCCATCCGTGATACTACCGTCTACCTGGAAAAAGCTCCCAAAGATCAAAGAAATGCCCGGGACCGGGCGCATATGCACCGCATTCGAGCCATTGCCTATTCCGACTACCGGCTCTCAGGTAATCACCTGGAGAACACAAAGCAAGCGCTTAACGATTTCAATGACGCGCTCGAAGTCTTCACACGCGAGCAAACACCTGCAGATTGGGCGCTCGCACTTACGGGACGCTCCGCTATTTACCATGACTTCGCCTATATGAGTATTGATAGTATTGAGAATCTCAAATGCGCGCTCATCGATCTTAATAACACCCTCGAAGTACTCCAGGAAGAGGATACCCTGGAAGAACGAGGCGATGCACTGCTTAATCGCGGCCTTTGTTACATTGAAAGCAGCACCTTTATCAACCACCCCTCATACATTGAATGGGCAATTCAAGACCTTTCTGAGGCCTTGACTATCTTCCAGAAGCATAATGATGCCTACAGGCTGGGCCTTGTGTATACAAATCTTTGCTTTGCTTATTGTCAAAGACGGCAGGGATCGCAGGTCAGCAATCTCGACACAGCGCTCCAGTATTGCGAGAAAGCCCTTCAATATCTTTCTCCAACCAGAAACCCAACCGATTGGGCTAATGCGATGAGCAATCGTGGTTTTATACGCACTCGCCATCCACTAGGGGATCGAAAAAATAACCTGGAACTCGCCATCAGTGATTTCGACGAGGCGTTGAAAATCTTCACACGCGAGCGCTATCCCCTCGAATGGGCGCGTACTGGCGTAAATCGCGTTCTGGCCTACACCGAGTTATTCCAGCAAACTCATCGAGAGCAGCTTGACAACGCGCTTAATGATTACAATGTGTTGCTAGAAATGCTGAACGAGCAGAATGCCCCTCGTTACTGGGCCATAGCCCGCATGAATCGTGGCATCGTTTACCTCCATCGCACATATGGAGTAGAGGCGGAGAATATCGAACTGGCTCTCGCCGATTTTCACGCTGTACGAAACGTGTTCAATCCAGAAACAACCTTTGAAGATTGGGTACTCATCCACATCAATCGCGGACTGGCATACCGCAGACGCATTCGCGGCAACCCTGAAGAAAATATGGAACTGGCAATCGCGGATTACAAGACTGCTCTACGCGCCCTTTCTCCAGAACACACTCCCCTTCTATGGGCGCAAACCTGCCTGCATCTCGCCGCCTCTTACCTCGATAGAACTCGTGGTGACCTGACCGAGAACTTCCAGCAGGTGATAGCCTACAGCAAGGCTGCAATGACGATTTTCACGGGAGATACTGCCCCACGCGAGTATTGTGACTGCCAGCTTATGCTCACTAAGATCTATGAGCAGCAACAGCGTTGGCAAGACATGCGCCAGGCGCTCGATGAAGTCCGCAGGACCATCAACGGTCTGTTGGAGGCGGCAACAACTGATGCCAAACGACTTGATATCATTGCCGAACGCGATTCATTTGCTATCCCCGTTCGCTATGCCAGAGCGGCCCTTCACATGGAACCCCCTGATATCGTTGCTGCTCTCTGCGCCCTGGAAGAGGGCCGGGCGCAAAATTTTCGCGCCCGGCTGGCTCTCGACGAGATTCATTCAAACACCATCACCGACCCGGCAGCCTGCCAGCGTGCCGAGGCTTTTCTTGCCGCCCGCAATGCCTGGATTGCCGCCCGACAGCGTATGACGGATACCGAATTTATTAACCTGAATCCCCAGGAGCGGCTTTCTGAATACCGGAGGAGGCAGGTGAAACTCGAAAATACCTATGCCGTCTTTAAACAGGCCCGTGACGCCATTCGCCAGCATGATGATCCCCAATTCCTTTTGAGTGACATCAAGCTAGAAGAGATTGGAAAAGCCTTGCCAACTCCCGGCTCAGCGCTCGTCTACCTTGCTGCGCAGGAGCAAGAAGGCATAGCTTTGATTGTCTGGCGCACCCCTGAAAGAACGCTTGAGATTGACACCATTCCGCTCCCAAAGCTGACGCGCAAAGCCGTAACCAGACTCGCCATCAGCACAGATGAGCTTCCCCCTGCGAAATTATCGTGGATCATCGGGGGAATGCAGGAAATGTACTACTTGAGCGGCGGCTACTGGCCGGCGCTCCTCGGTGCTGCCTTCGAAACACTTCTGATATGGGGAGACAGCATTAGCCAGGCCATGCACAATCTTCCGCTGGACTCCGTTTTTCTCGATGCGCTACAGCAATGGATACATGGCAAAACGCGCCTGTTCTTTCCACAGCGCCTGCTCAACCTGCCATTTACACACTACACGCTTGAGGAACGTATGGCCTGTGGAGCAGCCTTCAGCCAGGTCGTCATCGATATCGAAATGCAGCACTCTCTACCCAGGCTGGCTGAAATGGCATTAGATAACGTCGCGGAACACCTGCAAAAGCACAACATTCAAGATGTCACACTGATACCTTATGGGTTTCTCGGGCTATTTCCCCTACCTGCCGTTCCAGTATGGAACGGGAATGGCGCACGTAAAAGACTGGGAGAACTCTTCATCACCACCATCTCGCCGAGCGCGCAGGCCAAAGCTGTCTCTCTCGCGCGCGCTCAGGCTCTCGACCGCACAAGTCGTCCCTTGCTTCTCAACGCAGGCAATCCACAACCACTGCCAGCCACTATCAGCTCGCTTCCCTACGCGCAGACTGAGGCAGATAGCGTCCGGCGTATCGCAGACGCATATGGCTACAGCAATGTCTGCTACCTGCGACCCCGAGAAGTGACACGCGAGCGCGTTATCGAAGCATTAGGACAGGCCTGGTACGCACACCTGGCCATTCACGGCCAGTACAACCTCGACCAGCCGCGCAGCTCGCATCTCATCCTCGCCGGAAATGAGACCGTCAGCGAGGATAAGCGACATATCTATTTGAGCGAAGCGCTTGACGGCATTGTAAACCTGACTGGACTGCGTCTGCTCGTCCTCTCAGCCTGCGAAACAGCGCTTATCGATACCGGCAACACGCCGAACGAGATGCTTGGACTGGCGGCAGGCTTTCTACAGGCGGGCGCTGCCGGTGTCATCGCCTCGCTATGGGCGGTTGACGACCTCGCCACATTTGTATTGATGAGCAAATTTGCCGAACTCTACCTCGATCCGCGCCACTCCAGGCCTCCAGCCCAGGCCTTAGCTGAGGCCCAACGCTGGCTGCGTGAAGAGGCAACCTATCGCGTCTTGATGACCTACGACCCTTTACAAGAGCTGGCTGAACCGCATCTTTCACAGAATCGCGGCCTGCCACCGAATCTGCCATCCACATTACGCGGCTTGCGACCCGGTTATAAAAGCGGCCTGGCCCAGTTGCAATTGCAAGCAACTGTTCAGGCCGCGATAGACCCCGATGCGCTACCATTCGCCAATCCCATCTACTGGGCAGGGTTCGTGGTGACAGGCAGCTAGTGCCCGGCTGGTAACAGGCCAGAGACGCCCTCCTCACATAAACGCAGCACCTTTTTGTAATAGTCCAGCGCCTTGACAAGATGATCGAGGCCCGCGATGGTCGGAAAGCGCGTATACGCCTGGCCGAGGGCAACCAATGTTTTGATATGTTGCAGCGGATAGCGCTCGATGGTATACACCTGCAGCGCCTCTTCATAATACCGAATCGCCACCTGCAGGTCATAAGTAGAGGGTTGATGGGCATCGAAAAGGAAGAGGCCTGCCAGGATAAACTGCAATTCAGCCATGATAGCGGGCGAAAATGCCTGTTCCATCCGCAATTGCGCAAGCGCGCAGCTCAGTTGCAACTTACGCGCCGTAATCTGGCGTTCTGTCCAGCAGGCGCGTTCAGAGGTGCGCAAAGTCTGTTCTATTTCGAGCAACCATGCCGGGAGATCAAGTAACAACCCGCCATAACGATTCACATACGCCTCGCGAACCGCCTGGACCGTACCTCCCCGCGCTTTTACCTCACGTAACAGTTGCAATCGTACCTTTAGCAGTTCCCGTAGTTCCGGCTCGTCATCAAATTGTGGGACGAAGCACTCGAGGAATTCGAGAACCGGTTCATTCAGTAATTCCAGGTGCGTTTCCAGGTAAATGCGATTTGCGCGATCAAAGCTGGCACTAAGCCAGGGGGCGAGTAACTGATAGCTTTCGGCCATCGACATGACATTCTCTCCTTCTGGTACAGAGAGCCGCTATGATCCTGCCCATCACTCCCACATGATGGGGAAGCTCTCTGTCTTGAAAGCAAGAATACATTCCTCGCCCCATACGACGTAAGTCACAGGGGTGTGACTTGATTTTTTTCGTGTTTTATGTTATGCGGCCTACTATAGAAGTAGCTTGCGCGAACTGCTAATGCCTTTCTGCGCCTCCTCGCGCCATACACGCCATGACTCAGTAGCCCGAATATGCTCCTCAACTTGCTCCAACTGGGCAAGCGCCCCTGTAAAACCCTCCAGCGCCTGCCGCCCAAACCGGACACGCTCTGCCCAATTCGGTGCGCTATGACTGAGATGCAGCGCCATTGTAGCGCGATCTAACGTATCTAAAGCATGCTCAAAGACGAGATCAAACTCTTCTCCATGCTCTTCATCCATGTTCTTACTTTCCCCCCAGGTAGTGCCAGGCCTTTGCTGTTGAAACACCTGTATAATAGTAGGAAATACCTCTTGAATAAGAGTTGTAACCTCTTGTGAACTCATGACATCTAACAGTACCGACTCAATGGAAACAGTTAGTAGTACCGCCTGTAATATAGAATCTTCCGTTCATGGCCTCCTTCGTTGCATTTTTAAATAATTTGTAACAACATTTTACATATATTATACTATTTAGAAAATCGATTGTCAATCTTTTTCAAGAAAATATCCAGGTTTTGCGCCTTTTCCAAAGCATTCACAAAAGTACAGGCAAGGAAGCACTCTACAAAACACTAGAAGGTGTAGAGCGCTTCCTTGCCTGTACTTTTCGTTTCCCCTCCGTCGAAAAAAATTGACGCCTCCCTTGAGAAAACATCACATTACTGGTAGTCTTGAAGTATATCCTCAACCTCCGCAAGTCGCTTCTGGGCCTCGGCCTGCCACTGCTTCCATGCTTCCATCTGCTTCACTTCACCAGGCGCTTCGTTTAAATGACGTAAAGCAGCAGTATAGCAGACCCGCGCCTGCACCAGATACTCAAGCAGCAAACTGTCCGATACTTCTCTGCTCATCTGCTCGGCCATTGAAGCCCGGTCTATCCAGGGCAGGATCGCATCCAGAACTTCCTCGTGAGAGAGAGCCTGCGCAAATGGAGCTTGATTTCGAATATTCGAGTAGGGTGCCTTACCTTTTTGCATTGCTTGCAAAATATATTTATAGATCTGATCTGCCACCTGGTAGGCGCTTTCAAGATATATACGCTCCATGAGCGTTTGCATAATTGAAGTTGCAGGTATGGCAGCCCGGATTCGCATAACTTCCTGAGAAGAGAGACGAAAAGTACGTATCACTTTTTGCATATCATCAGGATTTAACATATGATAATTTCCAGGCAGACCCAGTCCTTTGCGCAAACGGTCTATCTGGGCTGATTGAATACCAGCCTGACGCAAGGCCCAAAGAGTCAAACCTTTGCTGATGAGGACGTTATTCAATTCGCGCGCGAAGAAGTTGATGCAGATATCGTTCTGAGCCGCCATGTGTTTCTCCCTTTTCCTCTAAAAGTACACAAAATTATACTTCATTCATTTTCTATTGTATGATACTACAAAATTCAATATTTTTCTACTATTACTTGTTGTACCAATAGGCTTCACCTATTAGCGGACGGGCTGCATCCTTACAAAACAGTGCAAATCATCAATAAAAGGCGGCATATGTGGTTCAACATGTATGCCGCCTTTTTAAAGTGCTGGTGATAGGCGTATAATATCGCCCATCGCCAGCACTTATAGAGGAAAAAAGCTGAAACTACTTCCCGTCAAAACCCTGGCGGGCGTTGAAAACCGCCATGCTCACGTGTTACAAGCCCGGCAAAACGAATAGGAGTGCGATCCTCAAGGTACGGCCCAATTGCCTGCAGGCCAATGGGCAAACCGGCGCGTGTCAGGCCAACCGGAAAAGCCGTCGCGGGCAAACCACAGAGGGTCGCGATAGCAGGATAGGCGCTTTGCCGGTCATATGGAACGGTCTGTCCATTGATCCGCAACCAGCGATCTTGCCAGGGCGCGTCCGTATGCTGAAAGGCTGGCCCAATGTTAACTGGCGCAAGCAGTACATCCCAATGCTGAAAGAAAGCCCGCCATGCCTGCCGGTATACCTCGCGGCGCGCAATCCAGACGATGTAGTCAAAGGCGCTCGCCTCGCGCCCCTCCGCTCCGGCAATCGCAAAGTTATCACCGGTGGCGCGCAGATCCGCCGCCTCCTTGAGCAAATCGTCTTTGCGGCGGCCAATATTCATCATCACCGAGAGCAAGCGTACATAGAGCAGATAATATTCGCGCAGGTCGCCCAATCTTTCAGGCATCACCTCTTCGACACGCGCCCCACTACGCTCCAGCACCTTCACCACCTCTTCCTGCGCCGCTCGAATCTCATCATCAACAGGCAGCCAGGAGAGCGTGGGGAGAACGGCTACCCGAAAATCGGCCAGCGTTTCATGCCTTGCAGGCGGTAAATGCAGTTGCCACGCGGCATCCTCGCCCACGTCCGGCCCGGCCATCACATTCAGCGCAAGTTCCAGGTCGTTCGCATCGCGGGCAAGCGGCCCCAGCACAGCCATGGCCGTCGCAGGATTCGGAAGCGGCGCGCCCGGAAAATGCCCACTGCGTGGAAGTGCCGTCTCGCTGGGCTTATGCCCATACACGCCGCAAAACGCCGCCGGAATGCGAATCGAGCCGCCAATATCACTACCTAACTCAAGCGGCGTTAGTCCTGCTGCCAGCGCCGCCGCACCTCCACCGGTGCTGCCTCCCGGCGTATAATCAGGATTCCAGGGATTTCTGGTGCGCCCATACACAGGATTCACCGCCTGCCAATCACCTGTATAGGGCGGCACATTCGTCTTGCCCATAATTACGGTCCCGGCAGAACGCATGCGCTCAACGATTCGCGCATCCTTCTCCGGTCGTCGCTGCGCATATCGCGCCACACCCATCGTTCCCGGCAGCCCCCTGACATCAATCGAATCCTTAACGGTAATCGGCAGGCCCAGCAACGGCTCGCGCTCTCCCCGCGCCCGCATCTCGTCGGCTCGCATCGCACTTTGCCGCGCCTCCTCTTCATCAAGCACCACTATCGCGTTAATCGTCGGATTGTACCGCTCGATGCGCCATAAATACAGGTCTAATAACTCACGCGCCGAAACCTGCTTTGCATCTAAGGCCTTTAATAGATCTGTCGCAGAGGCAAAGGCATCAATTTCCTGGCCTTTCCCTGTTTCTATCAGATGGTCCTGGGTACTCATAGCTACTCCATTCTTTATAAGAAAGAAGCTCACCGACAAGCTGTCACCAGGGCATTATACAATGCAATGCTTATTACTTCTTACTTTCTGAGACGAATATAAGCATTCTTGAAACAACTCGATCCTGCCGCCTTGTCTGTCATCCTGCGCGCCGCGAAGAATCTCTTTGCCGGGCGAGACGTGCGTCGGGGGCGGAGATTCTTCGCGGCGCGCAGGATGACATCACCTTGCCAGTCCTGGTTGTTCAAGTTCATTATCATGGCTTTGCTATAGTCTATAAAGAAACATCGTTCAGAACACAGCCAATAAGAAAGGAACATCATAGATCATGCTAGATCGCCTTTTCATTACTCGCGCTGATACAGTGCCATCTACCGCGCTTCGCCGCCCTCGCAAGGGCGCGATTATAGGCGCAGGACAGGTCGGCATGGCCTGCGCCTATTCACTGCTGATTCAAGGCACCTTCAATGAAATGGTGCTGGTTGATATCGCGCGAGAAAAGCTCGAAGGGGAAGTGATGGACCTGGTGCATGGCCTCTCCTTCGTCGAACCTGCTACCGTCAAAGCCGGTGAAATCGCGGATTGCCAGGGGGCAGATATCGTCATCATCACCGCAGGCGCGAAACAAAAACCAGGCGAGACGCGCCTGCAACTGCTCGAACGCAACCTGTCCATCTTCAGAGGCCTTATCCCTCCACTGGCACAGGTCTGTCCCGAGGCCATTTTCCTGGTAGTAAGCAATCCCGTTGATGTCATGACCTATATCACCTGGAAGCTGTCCGGCCTGCCCAGCACCTCGGTGATTGGCTCTGGAACCGTTCTCGACACGGCTCGCTTCCGCTATCTGCTCGCTGCGGAATTGCAACTCGACCCACGCAGCATTCACGCCTACATCATTGGAGAGCATGGCGACAGTGAAGTGCCGCTCTGGAGCCGCGTCAATGTGGCCGGTACGCCGCTCTCCGCCCTCAATCCCAACCTGGGTTCAGCCGAAGACCCACACCAGTTCCAGCGCATCTTTGAACGTGTCAAAAACGCGGCCTACGAGATCATACAACGCAAAGGCGCGACCAGCTACGCGATTGGCCTCGCCGTCACCCAGGTTGTCCAGGCCATTCTACACGACCAGAACCGCGTCCTGACCGTCAGTTGCCTGACGCATGGCATCTACACTCTCGACGAGGTCTATATCAGCCTGCCTGCAGTAGTCAATCGCCTCGGCGTAAGCCGCGTGGTACAGCTTGCCATCAGCCCCCAGGAAGAAGATCAACTGCGCCACTCTTCAAAAGTCTTGCGCCAGGCCATTGAAAGCCTGCATTTATAGGCTGCCATAAAAAAGCCCCTTTCACATGTCATCCTGAGCGCAGCGAAGGATCTCGGGCTTGCCGTGTCGAGTCAGTGATGAATTGAGATCCTTCGCTGCGCTCAGGATGACAGAGACAGGTAGATTATGGCACGTATGCTGTATATGAAGGAACGAGCGATTTTTCATCTTTTGTTCCTTCATCTTATTTTAAGAAACCTCTACCACTCTTTCTACGTGTTGTTAGTATCCAGAAGGATTAGTGCAACATGCAGAAAGAGAACAACCCATGTCCCGGAAAACACCGCAAAACGAAATACAGGAACATGTGCAATCGGCGGTTGGCGAAGCCAGACAAGAAGTGGAATCCGTTCGCCAACCCTGGTATCATCTCAGCAAGGTAGCAGGTATCCTCTTAATCGCCTATGCCATACAACTGGCCTTATTTGGCCTGCTGGCGTGGTGGGTTCACTCCAACCCCGTCAATCCAATCGATGTCGCGATCACCCGCGAACTGCAAGAGAATCCGGCTCCCTGGCTGCGCGTCTTCATGCTGGCGGTCAGCTACCCCGGCTATATGCCATACCAGCCCATTCTTGTCGCCCTGGCAACCCTCATTTTCTGGTTTGTCGGCCTGCGATTGGAAGCAGTCTTCATCGCAGGGCTTTCGCTGGTCAACCTGTGCGTCAATTTACTGGTGAAGTTCCTGGTGGCCCGCCCCAGGCCCAATGGACACCTTATCGATATCTTCTCGCCCTCCTCGGGAAACAGTTTTCCAAGTGGTCATGTGATGGCCTACCTTGCGTTCTGGGGCCTGCTTTTCTCTTTCAGCATCATCCTCTTTAATAAATGGCGCTGGTGGCGCATCCTCCTGATGGTGGTTTCCGCGCTCATGGTGGTCTTAATTGGCCCATCGCGCATCTACCTGGGCGACCACTGGGCATCAGATGTACTCGGCGCTTATCTCATCGGCGGCGTTCTCCTCGGCATCTCCCTCTGGATCTATCTCCGCCTCAAGCAAAGAGGTGTCCTCGAAAAAAAGGGGGAGAAAAATTCCTCCGTCCTGCATTCATTCTCAAGGAAATGAGGACTATACAAGAAGACGTTTCTTTGCTATAATTTTTTAATGTGCCAGGAGTGAGCGACACATACTCTAACCCAGTACAACATCCTGGTGATACTTCTTGCATGAAGCTTGGGGGAGTTCATGCGGCACGCAAAGATTTTCTTTATCACCGCTTCCGCATATCCTGAATCTTAAATAGCGAGGAGATATACCGGTATGCAAATGGCCGGAACTGCTGAACCCTTAACAGCAACCACACAACAGGCTTCTCATACGCTTCTCAAATACCTGTTTCTGATCCTGATATTACTTGTACTCTGTACTACCGTCCTTCCCGCCGATTCCCTCAAACCCAAAAATTCTGCTCGTGTTCTATCACCATCTGCGAAACAAACAACTATAGCCCTCAACGGAGCTAACCTGTGGCAAGGCGACCATATAACCACCGCGCCAACGTTTCATCTTTCTGCGGCAAATGCAAATACCTTCACTGTCGATCCGGCTTTCTCAAATTATTATGCAAGCCACAGCGGCTCCACCAGCCTGGGTACACCCCTGACAAGCGCGCTTCCTACTGCTCAAGGATTGATCCAATTCTTCCAGTCGGGCGCGTTATATCTCCCTAAAAATCAATTTCACTCGCTTATTGAAACGAAAGACCAGCCTGATCTCTTCAAACTTGGCATCACCGACCCCACTACTGGCATCACACGCCTGCCGTTGCTTGCGGAGCTGCTGAATGCTGGCAGCCTTGTACCGCTTGCTGATCCTGACGCTGACCTCACCTACGTGGACCTGCGCAATGCCACTAATCCCGCGCTGATGCGACCTGCGCCCCAGACCACTGCCACAAAACTCGTTTTCACGTTAAAGCAGCCCGTCTTTGTGGCCGCCGGAATGCGCGCGGGAAAAGAGGTCGGCCATCTGATACCTCGTCCTATCTGGAATGCCATTAACCGCCCGGACATCTCACCCGATGGCTGGGAGACCGATTTTGGGCCGCCGCTTACCGAGGCTATTCCTGTAAACGCCACAGAGCAGGGCAGCGTTCATCACCTGCTGGCGCAGGCCTTCTGGCAGGACGGCCTGATACTCGACCAGGATGACCTGGACGCCTCGGGTAATCCGACCGTTCAACGGCTCAATACAGGGCTGGCCTACCTGCGCACCTTTGGCCCGCCAGATGTGGTGCTTCCCTCGCAACTGCCGCTATGGTCTCTGGGAGATACTACCGTTTTCAGCGCTCCTGGCACAAATCAGGTCGTTGCTCATATCGGTCAGAATTTCCCCCTGGCAACCGTCGGTGACACCACCTGGAACGCGGGCGTTCTCTGGTATCACGTGCTATGGAATTTACCAAAGAGTACCGGAAATGGGTGGGTACCGTCCTCTGCCGTTACCTTCACCTCGCCGGGAAACGTCCCTGGCTGGGCTTCAATCGACGCGCTTTCGCCTTCGCTGGCGTCCTACCTTGCCAGCATGGGCAACAACATTGATATTGTCGTCTACGACCTGACCCGCCATCGCTACTATACCTATAATAAGGATATGCAAATGCTGACGGGCAGCTCGATCAAGGTCTTTATCATGCTGACCCTCTTGAATATGACCGAGCAGCAGGGACGCGAACCGGACGCGGGCGAGATGAGCCTGCTGACCAGCATGATCGAGAACTCCGACAACGACGCAGCGGCTGCTCTCTACAATGAAATCGGTCAGGCCGCCGGAGTATCAAACTTTCTCGCGCAAATCGGTGTGAGCGGACTGTACCCCATGTACGGCTCCTTCGGTTGGAGTCTGATTACGCCTCTCGCGATGGTCAATACGCTCACGAAATTGTACGAAGGAAGTATCCTCACCGCCCAGGATCGCCAGCTTGCCCTTTCCCTGATGGAAAGCATCGAGTACGACCAGCGCTTCGGCGCTGGTGATACCGCGCCTGCTGGCGCAACCGTCGCCATGAAAAACGGCTGGGTGCCCGGCCCCGATGGCCTGTGGACAACCGATACCTCCGGCATCATCATGGCAGGAAACGAGACCTATATCATCTCGGTCTACACCCAGGAACACTCCTCCTTCCCCGAGGGCAGAGATGTCCTGGAATACGTATGCAGTAAGGTTGCTGCGTTGATGGTGTAGTTTACGCAAAAAGATGTGTCCGGAAGATGAAACCGGAAGCCACCCCGCGGGTGGCTTCCGGTTTCATTTCGCGGGGGGCTTTCGTCCTCCTCCACGCTTCTTTTCCCCTGCTGATTAAAACTTTTTCGACTAACTATTCCGCCCGTCCCACCAGTTCAACCGGCGTAATCGGCCTCAACTGAGCTTCAATCAACCCGCGCTGCGATTCCAGGAATGGGGGTAGCGAGAGCCGCTCGCCAAGTGTCCCCACATCCTCGTCCACCGCGAAGCCAGGGCCATCGGTCGCAATCTCGAACAGTACCCCGCCCGGTTCGCGGAAGTAGATCGAGCGGAAGTAGAACCTGTCGATCACGGGCGTTACCGTCGGATTGACCTGGGCAATGCGCTCGCGCCACTGCCGGTGTTCCTCTTCATTCGGTGTGCGGAACGCGACGTGATGCACGCCGCCAATACCCACAAAGCGGCGAAACGGCAATTCAGGATGTACCTCTACATGCACCTGCGCGCCCACTCCACCTGGACCCACATCAAAAATGGTGACGGTCGTTCCTTGCGGCGTTGAATAGCTGCCAACCTGCCGGAAACCAAGCGCGCCCGTGAGAAAACGCGCTGACGGCTCCAGGCTGCGCAGCGTCACGCGAACCGCGTAGAAACCATGTATGCTCAATTCAGCCGGTACGGGGCTTTTACGCCAGGGCGTACTCTGAAATGCGCCGCCGTCGTCTACCAGTTCCAAACGCTGCCCCTCGGGATCGCGGAACGGCAACACCAGCCGCCTCTCCTCACCTCGCTCCGAAATGCCATCGTGCGCAACACGAAAATCCTCGAAGCGTTTCACCCACCACTCAAGCGCTTCACGCCCATTCACGCCCAGCGCAATCGTCGAGATAGTGCCCACCCCATGCCGATGATAGCCAATATCAGTCCACTCAAAAAAGGTCAACTCCGTTCCCGGATGCCCAACCTCGTCACCGTAGAAAAGATGATAAGCCGAAACATCGTCCTGGTTCACCGTCTTCTTAATCAGCCGCATACCCAGTACCTGGGTATAAAAGGCGACGTTGCGCGAAGCATCGCCCGTCACAGCCGTCACATGATGTATACCACCTAATTGCATGTGCATTTTCCTTCCTGTTTGTCTTGCACAACCAACGAACAAACTTCTACCTACCAGAACACTATCTTTATCTAAAATATTTCAAATTTGAGATTTTTCACAAAGAAACTTCTCGCAATCAAAAAACGGCGAAGACGAAAAGCGCATCCATAAGCAACAAAGAACACAACAGGACATATTGAGAGTAGCGATAGGCCTTCTCAGGCTTTATCTTAAAGACACCTCGAGTTAATGCTTCTCCAAATCTGTCGAGGTTATGATGAACATCCATATGCCACAAGGCCGCCACGAATAAAATGTTCAACAAAAAGAGCAAGAGTAAGATGACAGGCTTCGCAAACATGCTGACTTCTTCTTTAACCTCCTTCAAGAAAATGGCATGCTTAAAATCAACACGCTCATTCCATAGAAAAAGATTCCTGCGCCGCCAGCCCCAATTTTTTCAAAAGCCGGGCGGCCTCTACCTGCTCCTCCGGTGCCAGACCGCCCATTGCAGCCTGAATAGCCTGCGCGTGCTTGGGGAAAATGCTTGCAAGCAATTCTTTGCCCTGCGGCGTCAGTTCCGCGAAAATCACGCGGCGGTCTTCAGGAGAGTGCCGGCGCGCAAGCAATTGCTTCTGCTCCAGCTTATCGACGGTATAGGTGATATTGCCACTGGAGATCAGCACCTTCTCTCCAAGCTGTTGCAGCGGCAGCGGCCCCTTATGATACAGCGCTTCGAGGACGCCAAACTCGGTCGGGTTCAGCCCATAGCAACGAATATCGCGTACCACATGCGCGTTAACCCAATTATAAGCGCGGGACAGCACCACCCATAATTCTAATGAAGCATCTTTTTCAGCCGCATCTGACATACGCTCTCCAGCCTATATTTTGAATTTAAGCTAAATTGTAGGCGTGAAAAAGGGGGCTGTCAAATGCGCTTTTAGAAAAAACCTGGCGGCCTGCTCTAGGGCAGGATCAGATACAGGTCGCCAAATTCATGCCAGAGGTAGCCTTCTCGCAAGGCTTCAGCATAAGTCAGTTCCAGGTGTTCGCGCCCCGCTAAGGCTTCGAGCATCCACAAATGCGTTGCGCGGGGTTCGTGCAGGCCCGTCAGCAGACCATGTACCGAGCGTATACCCCGTTCAGGTGTAATCACTACATCTGTCCATCCCTCGCCTGGATGAACAATCCCCTTCTCGTCGGTCACGGTCTCCAGGGCGCGAATCACTGTCGTGCCAACGGCGATGACGCGCTTCCCGGCAGCCTTCGTATCGCGAATAATGCGCGCCGTTTCCGCAGGAACACGGTAAAATTCTTCATATGGCGGCTCGTCCTCTTCCAGGCTGGCTACGCCCGTGTGCAGCAATAGAGGCGCAAATTGCACGCCCTGAGCCACTAGCTTTGTAATCAGTTCCGTCGTGAAGCCGCGCCCGGCAGACGGCATCTCCGCGCTTCCCATCTCCGTCGCGTAGACCGTCTGATAGTATTCGAGCGGCCACTGCTCGCGCACATAGCTATAGCGAATGGGAAAACCATAGCGCGCAAGGTAGTCCTGCAAAGTTTGCGGAAGATGCAACGAAGCAATCCATAAGCGCTGCCGACCCTCTACAGGCCCTCGATTTCCAGGTCGATACGGCGCGTGAAGCACAACCTCCCCATCTCCATCCAGGCGCACCATTTCCCCTGCCCGCATACTGAACAAAGGATGCGTCATCTTTCCCAGAGAAGCGCGTACCTCGACCGTCCATAAATCGTCCGGCAAGTGCGTGGATAAGTGTACCTCGACCGGAGTTCCATCCTCTCGCTGCCCGCGTATGGCCGCGTTCATCGTGCCGCTTGTATTGATAACCAGCAAATCTCCGGCCTCCAGGAAATCACCCAATTGCCGAAATTGTGTATGCACAACCCGATTTTTCGAGCGATATGACACCATCAATCGCACTTCGTCACGAGCCAGCCCGCTTGCTTCCGGCGGTTCGCTGGCCTCAAGCTGAGGCGGCAGTTCAAAATCCAGGCCGTCCTTACCCGGCAGAGATAGCAGTTGTACAGGCAAGTGTGGAACGAGTCTATTCATGGACCGGCTCCGGTGACAGGGAACGCGCGGCATAACGCCCACTGGGATAGCTCCCATTAATGAGGGCAAGCAAGCCAGGAACGCTTACTTCCGGGAGCGGTCGATCGCTGATATCTTCGCCCGGAAAGGCCTCCTGGTGCATCTGCGTGCGCATATCACCTGGATCAACCCGGTACACGCGCCACTCAGGTTTTTCCGCCGCCAGAATATGCGAAAGCTGTTCCAGAGCCGCCTTGCTCGAGCCATACCCGCCCCAGCCTTCATAGGCCTCTACGCCTGCATCGCTGGTAATATTGATAATACAGGCTCCCGGCTTCAGATACGCCTGCAAGCTTTGAATAACCGCGAGCGGCGCAATAACGTTGGCGCGATACACGCGCTCAAGCACATCCAACGGGTATTCCAGCAAAAGCGGCTGAGGACTTGGCCCCAGGATGCTGGCGTTATTCACCAGCAGATCAAGTGTCCCAATCCGCGCTACCGCCTCAGCAAGCTTCTGGCGGTGTTCAGCATCAGTCACATCGCCAGGAATAGCAATCACGGTCGTCACTTGTGCAAGTTCGGCGCGTGCGGCTTCAAGCGCCTCCGCTCCCCGGGCATCGATAACCAGCGTCCATCCCTGCCGCGCAAGCTGCCGGGCAAGCGCCAGTCCCAGCCCACGCGATGCGCCTGTAATTAAGGCAGTTCGCGATGATGTATTCGCCATGCTCTATCTTCCTTTCAGAATAGACTTCTTGAATGCTTCTACTATACCGAAAGCAAAAGGACATGACATTGAGCAAGAGGACAGTTACAGGCTGTCCCTTTGTACAGCAGCGAGCAGCCCACCACCCTCATTCCACTCTTCCAGGATGCGGCCATCCTTCACACGAAAAATCTGAATCAACGTTCTTTCCGCCCGCTTGCCAGTAGCAGCCATCCCATCATATGTTCCCAGGTGCGTGCCGCGCCACGTGGAACGCACCACTACCCTGTCTCCCTCGGCAATCAAATCATCAATCGTCACCCGCATATCCGGGAAACCCTCTCGAACATCCGCAAAATACTCCTTCACTCCCTCCGGCCCTGCTGGCTGCTCAGGAGTCGAATGATCGACAAAATCAGGGGAGAACATCTCATCAATACTTGCAAAATTCCCCTGATGCAGCGCTTCCTCATACAATCGGCGTATCAATTGCTTATTTTCCTCGCCAGACGTTTCCATTGTTTTTGCTCCGCGTATTTTTCCGAATATGATACCTCTTTTGGCCAGCATATGTTACTCTGAACGTCTAGAAAATAGCATGAAGTTTTACAAATAAAGATAGATATCCAAACATGTCATCCTGAGCGCCGCGAAGGATCTGCGGTTTGGGCATGCAATACGCGCGTCGAGGCCGGAGATCCTTCGCGGCGCTCAGGATGACATGGAACATTTCCATTGATGGCTATAAGAAAATCATAAAAGAACACCCGCGCATGCTCGCATGGTGGAAAGACAATCCATCCGATCCAGACCGCCCCAGGCTGGATAATCCTGATGTTCAACGATTGATTTCACAGATTGCACCAGGGTCAAAAGCCTGCGATATTGGCGGGACGATGAGCCTCAACGTGCTGCTGGAACCTGCTGGCGTCGTGCTGCGCGTCCATCAGCCGTTTGTGACACACCGACGACTGCTCGCCATTCAACAGGTGCGCCAGTATCTCGCCAATCAGGGTTTCATTGTTCCCATCGCATTACCCTGGTACAACGCGCCTGTCTTCCGGTGTGGAAAGCGCTGGGCTGAACTGGAGAACTACTTACAGCACAATCGAGCGGCCCCAAATTACGATTCCTACTACTGGATGTTTGGGCAAATAGGCAGGCTGCATCGCGCACTGGCATCGCTCGACGCGAATGTTCCCCGGCCCCTGGTTGCTACGTATGCGCCGCCAGGCACTTTACGCCGTTGGCTGCCGGTTACAGAAGCCGCCGTTCAAAGTGACCAGATGGCTGTTGAGGTTGCGCATCTCCTTCATGATCTGCTTAACCGTTTAAGCAGGCAATGGTTGCCCGCATCTCATCTTCCACAACAGCTTATTCACGGCGATATTCGCTTGAGCAATGTATGTCAGAATTCAGAAGGCAAAACTGTCTACCTGGATTTTGGTTTCCTTGCTTACAGAGCGCGCATTCACGAACTTGCCTACTCCCTGGCCTTCATGTTTCTCGCGCTTCATGCAAACCTGCCGCCGGAAAGATTTGCATGGCAAACTATTCCCCAACTTATTCAAGAATACGAAGCGGTAGCAAACTCCCGTCTTACAACATTGGAGCGAAAAGCGCTTGCCCCTTACACCGCTGCAGTGCCGCTCTATGCTGCGGCACTTGCAGGCTTCGGCAATGATCCAACAAAGCTTCTCCGGGACAGACTGCCTTTCCTACGTCTCAGCGAATGGCTTTTAGCCCATCCCAAAGCAATATCAGGCTAATAGATGGCCAACAACCAGAACGCAATATCACCCAGACACCGCCTCTTTATACCGCCGGATAGCCTCGATATGCTCATCCAGCGACTTGTAGCCCGCGTTCATCGTGTTGATCGAGATATGGGTTGCGCCCAGTTCGCGCCATGCGTTTGTCTGGCGACCCCATTCATCCAGGTTGCCGCTGCTGGCGCTCATTCGCGCTTCGATACCCACTGAGGCGGGGTCGCGTCCAGCTTCACGTATGTAGCCGCGCAGCCGTTCAAGCGTCTCGCGCATTTGCTCGTCTGGTCGTCCCTGTGGAAACCAGCCATCACCAATACGCGCCACACGTCGTAAAGCAGCATCCACACTTCCACCGAGCCAGACAGGAATCGAGCGGCGCACAGGTAGAGGATTGAGACCAGCTTCGGTGATGGTATGATACTTGCCCGTATAACTAACAACTTCTTTGCTCCACAGCAGCCGCATCACCTCTATCTGCTCATCGATGACGCGCCCTCGCGTGCGGAAATCCATGCCCAGCGCCTCATATTCCACCGGATTCCAGCCAATGCCCACGCCCAGGCGGAATTTTCCGCCAGTCAGCACATCCACCTCTGCCGCCTGCTTAGCCACAAGCGCCGTCTGCCTCTGCGGCAGAATAATCACCGCCGGAACCAGTTCGAGACGGGTCAAAGCCGCGAGGTAGCCAAATAGCACAAACGGCTCGTGAAACAGGTCTTTCTGCGAATAACCGCGCCAGCCGGGCCGATTGCTCGGGTCTGCCCCCAAGACATGATCGAAAGCAACCAGATGGCTATATCCAAGCCCCTCTGCGGCCTGCGCGTAATCGCGAATAGCCGCCGGGTCTGCGCCAATCTCGGTCTGTGGAAATGTCACTCCTATTTGCATAGCTTCCTTCCTCTTGCGTAAATCATATCCTCTCCTTTTAAGAGTAGCACATTCACGTCAACGGAAGCCTATATAGAGGAATTGAGGGATTTAAAACAAGCATTGACTTTTCGCCACCTACCGACTATACTTCCTACATACTTAACTCAGCTTTGACCTAGAAAGGGTTTTTAATGCAAGTCCTCTCCACAAATGGCGTAAGGGGCTGCTCGTAGACAGATTACAAAGCTTAAAAATAGAGATAGAATAGCACTACTCTGAGCTACCGCCCGGGTGAATTTCGATTCGCCCTGGTATAACACTTTCTTTCCCTCACGAGCAATCGCCCCTCTCGCCCCTTCAATCCAACCTTTTGATTCCCATTTTGAAGACCCTGGCACGTCTTTAAAGCCTGTTGTCCCTGTTTCTTTGTGGGCATTTCCTTTGTGCCGTGTCTTCACACATTCCGCAAAATGCAGCTAAGCGCAGTGGCATCGCCATGCGCAATTCCGGCGGCTCCTCTTTTCGAGCAAAGAGAGCCGCCCACAGAAAGTGGAGAGGTTTTATGTTTAGCTCACCCATTCCTTCGGCATTGGTCCTTGTTTCTTGCCGCTCCTGCCCCAGTGTTGCAGGAGCCAGCACAACACGTCCTACAGCATTCCGCAAACGAAAAAAGAAAAGGATTTCCAATGCCAACATTCCGCAAGAAGCTGCTGCGTCTGGATAAAAAGCATTCTCGTTTCATTGAACCCGACATTTACGACCTTGAAGACTATGAGGAACGTCCCGAAAAGCGGAGCAAGCCTCGCTACAAGCGAAGCGCCGATGAGTTGTTCCAGTGCAAGCACTGCCGCCGGTTCGTCTGCCCACCCGAAAGCGGCGGCAGACACCGCAACCACTGTCCCTATTGCCTGTATTCGCGCCACGTCGATGACCGCAAACCGGGCGATAGGAGCAGCGACTGCGGTTCGCTCATGGAGCCGGGCGGCTTCTTCCAGCGCCCGAACGGCGAGTACGTGCTGGTACATTATTGTCTCGGCTGCGGAGAAGAACGCTTCAATCGCATCGCCGCCGATGACGATTTTGAACTGCTCCTCTCACTTCCCGAACAGGCACCGCGCACCAGTCGCGAGGTAAAAGCCCAACAACTGGAAGCGTGGCTCGAAGAGCAACAGGAACCCTGGACAACCGAAGAGGTCGGATAAAGTTTTTTTGAAAGGAAGGTCGGTAACATGTCATGCTGAGCGCAGCGAAGCATCTTTGTGGCTGAGCGATTCGCATGCCAGGGCTACAGATGCTTCACTGCGCTCAGCATGACATGAGTGCGTTTATCGGTTTTGATTGTGAACGTTCCTCATCGCATTCCTGCACCTTACCTTTATCATTTCCCCCTTGAACCAACTTGAGAAGCGAAACGAATCAGCAGAGCTATACGTGCCATACATGTGAGTACGTAGTAGTGCGGTTTCGCTAGTAAAAATGATTGCGAGTACCTATGAGAATTGCACAAATCGCCCCGCCCTGGATCGCCATTCCGCCGAAAAACTACGGCGGCTCCGAAAACGTGATTTACAACCTCGTCGAGGCCCAGGTTGCGCAGGGCCATCGCGTCACGCTTTTTGCTCCAGGTGATGCCAAAACCTCGGCGGAACTGGTCTCGTTCTTTCCCTACTCGCTTCTCGCGGCAGGAGAATCCTGGCAGGCGCACCTCAAGGTTTACTATCATTATCATTCAGCGGTGGAATATATTCGGCAGCACAAGTTTGATGTCATCCACACTCATCTCTCGTCCAGTGCCGACCTCTATCTTTTTCCCTTATTGGCCGACCTCGACATCGCGCACGTCACCACGCTGCACAGCCCTTTCCCTTTTGACAAGAACGCCAGCAAAAAACTTGGCCCGGCAGACGAATATTACAAGCAATGGTTGTCCTCTGTGCCGATGGTCGCCATCAGCGAAAGCGCCAAAGCCCAGGCCCCCGATGACCTCAATTTCGTTGCTGTAGTGCATCACGGCCTGCCCATGAAAGACTTCCATTCAACGCGCAAACGACTTGGCAATTACGTTGCGTGGCTGGGCCGCTTCTCACCTGAAAAGGGGGCGCACCTGGCAATCGAGGCCGCGAAACAGGCGGGCATGCCAATCGTACTCGCGGGAACGCAGGACCGCTACAATCAGGAATCGATGCGCTACTATCGCGAAGTACTCGAGCCACTTTTCAAAGAAGAACACGTCAAGTACATTGGCCCGGCAAATCTACAGCGCAAGCTGAACATGCTGAGCCGGGCCCGCGCCTTCCTCAACCCCATCGAATGGGAAGAGCCGTTCGGCATAGTCATGATCGAGGCAATGGCCGTTGGCTGTCCCGTCATCTCGTTCCCGCGCGGTGCGGCCCCCGAAATCGTCGTTGATGGCAAAACCGGCTTCCTCGTCAAAGATGTGCCTGAAATGGTGCAGGCCCTCGAAAAAATCAATGAGATCGACCGCGCAGAAACGCGCCACCATGTCGAAGAATGTTTCTCCTCCGACCTGATGGCGCGAAACTATACCCGTGTTTATAAGCAGGTTATCACCGCGAGAAAACCAGCAAAGGTTGCTGTGCAAAGGTGATTCAGATAAATTAGCAAAGATGCGAAAAGCGCGACAAGAGCCTGATGATAAGTAGTGATTGCTGCGCAGCACTGCTACTACTCTTCAGGCTGAACATTCTCCGGCACAGGCAACGTATCAAGCCAGCCATTCACCGGGTGAACCTCAACTTCGTTTTCCTGGGCGCGATCATGCGGAATATAGGGCAAAAGATGGCCTTTCAAGGGCCGTCCGGCTTTGACAGCGAGGCAATTCTCCTGGGCTTGTCGATGATAAAGGGCAAGCGCCTGCACAGGGTCGCCAAGCTGCGCTTGAAGCTTTTCCCAGGTTGCACGCAGGTCTCCCTGCAATTGTTGCTCGAATAACGACTGGCGCGTCTCACCAGACCCGATTGAGGATGTACGGGCCTTTAACCAGCGCTTGAACGGAGGCATAAATGGGATGGAAAATTCAGCAGGGTCGGAGATATAGACCCGGCTCAAGGCGTCGAGAAAGCGGAATAGCGTGTCCTCATGACAGAGGCCGAGATGTTCTGCCATAAGCAAAAGGCGCAGTTGGTAGGCCAGGTCAGGATGCATAATGGCTACGTTCAATTCGGTGTCGTCGCGCATGCCTCGATTATTCAGGTTGGCCGAGCCGATAGTAATCCACGTGTCATCTACAATGGTCGTCTTGGCATGCACATAGATCGAGCGATAATAGGTCTGCCCATTCTGCTGCGATGAGGTACCTAATGTGTATGCCTGTAATGCTCCCGTCTCTGTACCTTCCTCGGGCAGCAGGCTCTCCAGATAGTGCAGGCCCTCGTCCGTAAATTCGCGCCCCACATTTGGATCATCCGGCAGCACAAGCGCGACCCTCACGCCGCGCGCAATCGCATTGGCCATTTCCTGCATGAGCGTTTCCATATCGGCATGCGGTATGCCAAAAGTCGGATTCTCAAGACCCAGAAAGGTACGCCGCCAGAAATACTGGTTCTCGATGTAGATGAAGTCCTTCGCCTGCCGGAAGGCGCGCAGGTAGACATCTAAAATAGTGGCAATTCCCTCTTCAGGGGGAAATTTGTAGGTTCCCGGCGGAATCGTGCGCACCACTTGCAGAAAGACCGGTTCTTCCGATCTGGCCGAACGGCGCGGCGCAGTCAAAGGAGACGATGCTTCAGGCAGCAACAGCAAGGAGTCCAGCTCATGTAATTGCACGACCGCATTCCAGCGCTGGCGGAAATTGAACTCGACATCGGCAACGGCCTCGCCCTCGAATACCGTGTGTACATCGTGCCAGCTATGCGGCATCTTGCCGTCTTTGTTGAGCCGCAGCGGCGTGTGATAATGATGCCCCTTAGTATCCCAGCGATCATACTCCCCGTTATTTTCGATCATCATATCGATGCCACCAACGAAGGCAAGGCGGCTATCGACAACCACCGCTTTCTGATGGTGCGCCTCCAGGGGATGGTTGAGCAGGCCCATATGACTATCATCAAGCAGGCACTTTACACCCACTTTCTCAAGCGCCTCTTGCACCTGCTCAGGTCCAGGTTGAAATGGGAGCGTGTAGGTATTCCAGAGCAAGACGCGTACATCCACACCCCTGCTTACGGCGTAGCCCAGCACGCTCGCTACGCTCAGCGCCTCGCTCTGCTGCCAGAAACGAATTGCCTCTCTGGAAAGCCCTTTCGAGCGCAGCCAGTCTACAAGTTCTCGTTGTTCGGGCGAACCGGGTGGGCCGACCTGCTTATGCTTGCCGCGCACCAGCAGCATTTCGGGACTCATGCCCCAGGCGGCAATGTGAATCGAGCGCCGGGCGCACAGAAAGGCACAGCACATCTCCAACATGGTCATACGCCCATCAATAAGAAAAGCGACACGCGGCACATGACGTACCGGCATGTCACCTGTTGTCCACCATGAGGCCGTCGTATCTTCCCGCTCACTCATCGCGCATTCCCCTTTGTCGGAGTGAGACCAGCAGCAAAACAAAGAGCAAGTTTCTCTGCCAACACTGCCTTTCTAGATGTATTGAAAAGTATGCAACACATCAAGGGGTCAATTTACTTGGCCCCCGGTTCGATTGCGGTGAACACGTCCGCACACCGCAGGGAGATCCGCTCCCTGTGTGGCCCACAGCCGGGCAAGGAACCTCATCAGGATATTGACGGCGCTATTGTCGTCGCGATCCATGACAAGTCCACATTCACGACAGCGATAGGTGCGTTTCCACAGTGGCATGGACTGCTTTTGCCCACAACCACTACAGATTTTCGACGTATCGCGTTCATCTAGAGTCACCAGTTCTTTCCCAGAGAGAACACACTTGTAGCGCAACATCTGCACAAAGCTGTACAGGCCCCAGTCGTTATAGACCGCCCGGTGAAGCTGCTTGTTGCGCTCCGTGTGTGCTTGCATGACCATCTGCCGTTGGGAAAGATCACCGATCACCACAGTTCTCTCAACCAGTCGGTGCGCGATGAGATGGGACGCTTTGTGCAGACAGTCCTGTTGTTTGTTACGTTTACGTTGAGATACGCGCTTATAGACACGGCTCAAGTATTTGAAGCGACGTGATCCTTTCTTACATTTAGCCCGCTTGGAGCGGATTTTGTCAAGCTGTTTGTTGTACCAGCGTGACCCCTTGAACCCGCCAATGTGATAGAAACGGCCTTGCTCATTGACTCCGGTTGCTAAGGTTTTGATGCCCAGGTCAAGCGCCAGTATACCCCCACCTGTATGCTCTTGCTCTGGCTGCTCATACACAAACGAGGCATAGTAGTCTCCCCGGCCATCCCTGGAAATGGCCACCTCTTTGTAGCCAGAAGGAGCGTCCTCAGTGAGACGAGCAACAATCACCGGATACCGTTTGTGCTTGCCCTTGCCCCCGGTCGGCAACGTGAGCAAGCGCCCTTCGACTTTCAGGTACATCGCCGGATAGATGAGCGTAAAAAAGCAGTGCCGGGGCCGCACTCTGGGAAAGCCTGGCGTTTCCCCATTTTGCACACGCCGGAAGAAGGCTTGCATCGCGGCGTCCAGGCGAAAATAGACTTCGTGCAAAAGCTTGCCGTAGACGTGTCGGAGTTCCGGGTCATACCGCTTGCTCTCTTGCAGGGTCTGCTTCGCCGCTGCCCATCCCGGCCACTTTTCCCCATTGCGCAGCCGCATGACCCACCAATTGTACAAGCCCCGGCATTTGCCCTGCATGAATTCGAGGGTCGCGGCATCCTGATCACTGACTTCCAGCTTGATTTTCTTGCTCACGAACATGCCTCACGTCCTTCATTTTTCAATGGTGAAAGCTGGTTTAACTTCTCTCACTATATTCTCCTGCTTGCAGTTCACATCTCGCTTTGCTGTAGCATTAGTCCACCTCCTGCTCAGGCAGAATGACCAGAAAATGAATTGCGTTGGGGTCTTGTGGTAAGGTCGTACTGACCTGGACATGCGCAATTTTTCCACTGGCAAGTAACACCTGCGCCGCCTGTTGCGGTGTTTTGCCTGCGATCTCCTGTGCCAAGCGTTGCAGTTGGGCTTGATTGAAAGTCGCCACCCAGGTTCCGGTACATACGGCTTGCACAGGCGTCACCTGGGTAAGGTGTGCATGAACCGATGGCAACAGCAAGCTGTAGCCTGCTCCTGGGTTAGTGTGCCTTGCTAAGGCGCGGGTTGCGGCATCCTGTAGCGCTTGCTTGGCATAGGCAACGGCTTGCGCCGTGACGCTCATCGTCACACTTACCGTCGTCGCCTCATCCCCTACCTGATGGGAGGCGTGGGTATTGGTTTGAATCTGTGTCAAAAAGATGTCCTCATCAAGGGAAACGACAAAGACCTGTTGTATTTGCCGCATCAAGGTTTCGTGAAGCGCGTGGGTCAAGCTATCCACGTCCTGCGAGGCAACGGCTCGATAGGTACGGGCATCACGCCCACCAATAAACGAGGTGAGATTGTTGACGACCACGCCATCAGCACAGCACGTTTGCTGCATATCACCCGCTCGAATATTGCCGGATGACCCGATGAGAACCGCATGGGCCTCGACGCTGGCCTGTCCAAAGAGCGGGGGCGTCGCGGCGGGTATCCAGACCGTTGTATCAGTCCTTACCTGGATGCCATCATGCCCAGTCAATATGGTTCCGGCGGCGATATGTTGCGAGACCAGCGACCCGTTATAAAAGGTCAATTTGCCGTGTGCAGATGTGGCGTCCTGGTGTCCGGTGCCTGTGGTGTTCTGTTCTTGGGTCATGGAGAGTGTGACGGGCGCAAGCGACCGCATGGGAACCGCAAGCGTGGTCACGACCGTTTGTGAGTGTGTGACCGGAACCACTGTCACGGTCACAAGAGGGGGAAACAAAGTATGCCAAACCGTGATGCTTAGACCCCCAACCAGGAACAGCATCATCAGGAGAGCCACCGACCAACGGACAGGGAAACGCTTGTGAGGCCGGATGAGCGGTTGCGTGTCGATCTGGCTAATGGCCTCGACAAACTTGGTTTCGATATCCGGCTCCTCTTCCTCATCTGAGGCCAGCATAACCGGATAGATTTCATCCTCATCTTCCATGAGAAACGGCGGGTCAAAATGAAGGTCATCCGTACTATCATCTAAAAGGTCATCAATTGGAATGCGATCTGTGTACGGCATAGGTTCTCTTTCCTTCAGCACCTACAGGAAGCGGCGCGAGGCCGCTTCCGACTACGGGTGTGGTTGAAAATCATGTCCCGAATTGAACCAGACGACGGTGTACGGGGTACTCTCGCCAATGGCAATCACCATATCCGGCTTGCCATCGTGATTCGTATCGGTAAAGCGTAAGGCGACAGGCACGTTCTCATTGTCCAGAGTGGTCACAATGTAGACGTGATCTTTGTCAGGATGTTGCAAGTTGATCTCGATCACCTCGATCATGCCATGCAGGTTCACCGCAATGAAATGATTGGGATGGTCAGGCGAATCGTCATGACCGACATACTGGTCGGTCTGGAACGTGCGGGGATGCCCATACGTCCAATCCTCTTGTACCCCTTGCCACCATGCGAGAACAAAATTGACGGCAATCCACCCGATGAGCATCACCAGCAGGCCGATACCAACAAACAGCATCCAACCGGATGCACGCTCACGCTGGCGATTGAAATCGACCGTCTCTTTGGCGGTGTGGGACGGGCGCGGGTAGCGTAAGGCACTAGTGTGTGAGCGTAGCTCATCGTGTGGACTGCGCCGGTAACGTGGCGTAACCGGTACCTCGGTCATCGTCTCATCCACGTCGTCTTCTTCCTCGTCATCAGGCATGACCGCTTGCGTGGTGCGACGGGGAAGCGAGGCGCGTTGATAGCGTTGATAGGGATAGCCGATGTGGTTCGCTTCCTGTGCGTTCATGACCTGGGTTCCTCCGGCGGTACAGACGGCGCATGACGGGAACAATAATACGGGTTGGCTCCCTGTGGGGGCTGCGGGGTACAGCCAGGACAATAGCCCTTTTCCCCACAGACGGTACACCGCTTTTCGCCAGACAAGCCGATACGTTTCCAGCTATGCCCGTACAAAAAACAGTCCAGCGCGGTCGAGCGAATTGAGGTATCTCGCGGGTGCGGTTTGGGTCGCGTAGTTCGTTGGATAAGCGGGATGTCTTCCATCTCCCCCCATAAATTGAACATGTGCGAATCCTTTCTTTGCTTGACAGAGGGGTTCTCACATGCCTAGATGTATGTGAGAACCTGACACCTACCTATAGGGCTTGTTTGTGGTTTCTCAACATTACTGACCGAGTGTCCTCGACACACTTGGTCAGTTTTTATTGCACCTCCTTTCATCTCACAAGTGTCTTTCCGAGTGTCCTTTCACAGGATAACATGAAGTAGAGTAGATTGTCAAGATGTAGAGTGAATGATAGAGAATATGAGTGTACTAGAGTGATTAACATAACCGCTAACAGGCTTTAATGGAACCAGAAAGAGCTAATTGACGTGAGAATGCGACAAAGCTATAATAGGCCAAATATCACTAGCTAACGGAGATATTTCTATGCAGTATGAGGAACTGTTAACTGTTGATGAAGCGGCGCAAATCATGAAAGTACACCCACGTACTATCAGAGCCTATGTAAAATCAGGTGAATTAGCTATTGTTGAGATAGGCAAGCGAGAATATAGGATACGACGTTCTGAACTCAACCGTTTCATACGAGACAGGGAAGAAAGAAGAAAAACGGACTAAATCCACTTTTGGTATCTCAAAATAGACTAAACCGTGTTTAAAAGCTGGTTTAGTCTGTTTGTTTACTTTATCATGAACAAGCGAATGAAATTGTGATCGTGTTCTAATTGCTATCCACGCTGCTCAAACCAATGTGAGTACATTTAAGTAGCTTTTTGCTAACAGTTTTTCTTCTCCCTTGTGTTCTCGTTATTATACTCTTCCGTGACAGAAAAGTGAATACGCTGGGTACTTGCTTAAAAAGATAATTGCCACAAATTGACAATTACCCAAAACTTGCCTAGTACTTGCTAAGTTAATGCTATTCTCTTCCACGCACTTCCCAGGCATAATTGCCTCAGTACTACTATTCTTTCATTCACAGGAGGTTGGGACAATGATTATTAGCATGGAAATCGCGCTTGAAGAGATGGACCTGACTGTTCTGACAGCTTATTCTATGATTGAACTCAAACGTTATCGCAGCAAAATATCAAGTGACGATGCCTATTGTGTAGAGTTGACGCGGCGCGCCATCTACGAACAAAAGGACGAAACATGGGCCGCCTTACAGAATTGTTTCGGCGATACCATTCGCTGCTGGATTCGCACGCATCCCCAGCGAGACATTACCCTACAATATGACACAGAAGAAAACTACCTCGCCCAGACCTTCTCTCGCTTCTGGTATGCCATGCGCCAGCAGCATATCGCCTTCACCTCCTTAGCCTCCATACTCAGCTACCTGCACGCCACCCTGAATGGCATTCTCCTCGACACTATGCGTGTCTATCAACGCGGACACACGGTGCCTCTACCTGAACCCGGCCTTCCCGGCGAACCGGTTGGAGATGCCCCCTTAGAAGTTGATAGTACCTGGGACATCCTGCAAACGTTCCTCAACAACGAACGAGAACAGCATCTCTTCTACCTTCTCTATTACTGCGGACTCAAGCCACGCGAAATACTCGCCCGCTGTCCAGGTGAATTCGCAGACGCCAAAGAGATTTACCGCCTGAACCAGACCATCATCGAGCGCCTGCGCCGCAATCGAGATCGCTTGCAGTGGCTGCTTGGCTAGCAAATACTTAGTACTTTAGTCATTCTTCACTTGTGTAATTAGACAAATGTTGAATTTTTCTTCATACTTGAGAATAGATTCGATAGATGCGCCATTAACACAATTTCATAATGTTCAATGAGCGGTGTTGTGTCCTCGAATACTGGACAATTTGCACCTTTCATGCCTGACAGTTGTTTCTCCTTCCATTCGCAAAAGGTGTACTGTGTTAAAAATTCAAGGCATACTTCCTGTCGGAGCCACGATAAAAGACCCATTTGGAGAACGATACTGGGTAAGAGATTGCCTCGGCGTGGGAAGATCGAGCGTTGTTTACCTCGTGAGTGACCGGAATCAACACAAAAAATTTGCATTAAAGGAAGTCATAAATCCCAGCGAACAGGCTCGCACCCGGCTGGTGCAAGAATGCGAACTGCTTAAGCTGCTCAAGCATCCCGCGCTACCTGAAGTGTACCATGTATTCGAACATAAGAAGTACCAGCGCGTCTACATGCTTATGGAGTACATCCAGGGCCAGGATTTAGAGGCGCTCAGGCGGGAGCAGCCGGACAAACGCTTTCCTCTCGAAAAGGTCATCTCCTTGATGGCTCCTGTTGTTGATGCCATCACGTATTTGCACACACAAAATCCGCCCATCGTTCACCGGGATATCAAGCCCGCCAACATTATTGTGCCTACCAATGGTTCCGTGGCGGTGCTGGTCGATTTTGGCACCGCCAAGCAGTATATTCCCGACGGTACCATTACCATGTCTGTTGCGCCGGCTTCGCCTGGATATGCCGCGCTTGAGCAGCACAGTCCTGGCAGCAAAACGAACTTGCGTACAGATGTGTATGGTCTGGGTGCCACTATTTATGCCCTGCTCACCGGTCTAATCCCCCTCGATGCCGTATTGCGCATTACCACCGGAAAAGACCGCGATCCGTTAAAGCCCATCGGTGAGCTGGTATCTGACCTTCCTGAACATGTAGCCCAGGCCGTTACACGAGCTATTTCTATTTACAATCATGAACGCTACCCTTCGGTAGCTGCCTTCTGGCGCGCCTTCCTCGGCCATGAACCAACTGACGAAGAACAAGAGGAAGAGAAACAATTATCACTCGTGCCTGAAACGCCCCTTCCTCCCCTATTGGAAGAGGACGAGGATTATACGTCAGGACAAAATATCTCTCGCCCTCTGCTGTTCCTCAACCAGCAGCCCCCGCCAGGACCGAAACGATTGTTAGTATCGTTCCTCTCGCTCCTCCTCGTTCTGCTGTTAGTAGTCGGCTCCCTCGGCGTTTTCCTGCGCCTCTCTTCCTTGCATCCCGGCGCATCCATAGCATCACCACGCAGTATCCATGCCTCTCCCACATCCAGAACATCACCCGCCCCCACTGCTACAACCTCGATCTATCCGCCGCTGGCTCCAGCATATACAGGATCAATCGCGGATATAGGTGTAGCAGCGAAATCAACGCCTATGTACCTGACCCGGATACAACAAAACGAAAGCCAGATTAGCGGTCACTTTGAAGGACTGGGCCTGGTTGGCCCTTTCACAGGCACCATCAGCCAGAACGGAACCATTCATCTTGTCGTCAAAATCACCGTCGGAAACCTGATCCTAGATGGAACGATAAAAGTGGGTGGGGATATTCAGGGTTCGTTCATCACAGAGGATCAACAGGGCAACAATCTGGGTGAATATGGCCCCTGGAATATCAGTCCTGGTCCTTAAAGCAAGACGAACTTCCCCTGAATGCTCTGCACCTGTTCTTCCTGAAAAGGCAGCAGGATACGAAAGCCTTCTTCCACCGCCCAGTTATTGCACTCGATCTGCGAGAGGTCTCCGACAGGCAGCGGGCCCGTATCCGTCGGGAAAAACGCGCGGAAGAGCAGCAAAAGCCGGTTCGTATTGCATAACGCCCTGGCCGTGAAAGAGGAGCCGTCCGGGAAGGTCAGCGTGAGATGAATCCGGCTCAGCAATGTGGCTATTTCTGACGGCACCAGCGATTCATGCTCACCCAAAATCGCCTGCATGGCCCGCGAAAAGGCCATGTCTTCGTAAGTGACAAAAATAACCAATCCCAATCCCTCGATATGCGCTCCCAGCTCGTGTTGCAGGCGCTGTATCTTCTTTTGCCGCGTGCGCCACGTAAAATCTTCCTGGTCGAGCGGGTAGCCCCGGGCGCGATCAAACGGCGTAAATACGGCCAATCGCGGTAATACATAAGGAGCCGAGGTAATCGACAGATTCAACAGGTCGAAGATGCCCGTTTGCAGCCGAATGCGTGAAGCCATGCCCCCAAATGTTAGATTGTCAGTCTGCCGGATCGTTGTGCCGTTTCGATGTGGATGAAAAAGTAGAAAAGTTTCTCCCGGTTGTACCGTTTGTATAGTATTCCAATACGCCTCTTTTTCCTGGAGCTTTCGCAACTGCTCGTGCGCCATCGTGCCTCATTTCTCGTAACTATGCCTGCCTCCCCTATGTTCTATTATATCAGATGCAAAGACTTAGACAGAAACAGGGCATGCCGCCATCGCCGACGGCATGCCCTGCCTGCTTCAAGCAGAACAATGATTGAAGATCAGGATTTGGAAAGCGCTACCAGGACCCTGTAGAAATCCACCAGGGAGGGCGCTCCAAGCCCCGAGGCAAAGTCCCACCCGGTGGTCGCCGGGAAGTACAGGTTATTTCCCTGCACAATATCACGGTACGGGTGTAATTTTAACGCTGCCTCTCGCTGCGCAACTACATAGAAGAGCGGTGTAGTTGCGAAGTAGAGATGCAGGTTGTGAATCGTAGCCTCGTTCAAAAGCGCCATACCAGAGGCCCAGATGGGTGCCGCAGCGCTGGTGCCACCCGATACGCCCCACTGGCCGCCCTCGAAAACGGCTATTGGGAAGGCGAAAGCCACCACATCCGGCACCTGCCGTTTGCCGCGCGAGTATTTGTTCGCCACACCCGTGAAACTCTGCCACGAAGGACGATTGAATAACGTGCTATTGCCGCCGCCGCCGCCCCAGCTATTCTGACACTGAGAACGATTTGAACCATCCGCCCACACAGCCTCGTTTGGAACACCGTTAGTCTTACCTGAACCCGGCATCGTTCCGCCAACGTCAACCACGTTCGGGTCAGAGCCTGGATAATCAACGCTCAAATCACCAAACACCTGATCATCAAATGCCGCGCAGTCACCAGCCGCAACAAAAATCGTCATATGCTCAGCCTTTGAGAGAATCGCGAAGTCCTGGTCAATGGCCGCTACGACTTGCGAGGTGTAATTGCTCTCAACACCACCCCAGCTTATGCTCAGCACACTCGCCGAGTTGGCATTTTTTGAGTAGGTGTTGATAATCGCTTGCAGCACATCCAACATCGGATCGTTACTTCTGGCCGCCGACTGATCCATCTCAAAATCGAGAATGTTGGCTCCTGGAGCCAGGCTGGCAATCATCTCGATATCCAGCAATGTTTCGCCATCGACATTCTGAGGTCGCGCATTGTTTACTTCTATCGACTTGAACGTGCCGTGAAAATTGACGCAGGCAAAGTAGTTTTGCAGGTCGGGTACATCATAGGTATCGAATTCAAGCAGATTGATTGTCATACCCTTTCCATCAAAACCCGCTTTCCAGAAAGCATTGTAGCCATACAATACGCTGCCAATGTTCGTCGCGAGAACTGAAGAATTCGAATCATACTGGCAATTCGCCGCTGTTCCTTTCCTGCTGCTGCTTATAGCAGTTGACGTGCGAGGACTAAACGAGGCGTGTTTCTGTGGCGGCCGCGTATAGTTGTCCATGCCGGTGATCGAAATCAGCGCATCCGCCATGAAACGTGGCATACGCGGATTGCTGGCAGGCGCGAAGACCTGGCGTCCCTTCAACTGGTGCAGCACAAAATGCGTCTGGAACAGGCGCGCGTAGGACGAAGCCTTGCCATCAGTCGTAAGACTGGTGTGCGTCGAGTTCAACGTGAGCGAGATGCTTTGCAGACCAAAAAAGGTTTTCAATTTTTGATAGGTCGCGTCGGTGATCCCCAACTTATTGGCTATCGATTCTACATCCTGATTCTGCCCCGGCTTCTGCTTCTGCGCCCCTAATTGATTGAGCAGTTGCTGGTTGGCCCGAAAGGTAAAAATCACATGCAGGGCAGTATTATCAGGTAGCGCTCCCACTACTGGCGCA